>Ga0315338_1000031_pt1 | contig 846729 bp, 784 predicted proteins | sample ASW8metaG_FD_204518 | JGI IMG/M metagenome (GOLD analysis project Ga0315338, IMG submission 204518) | Ammonia-oxidizing marine archaeal communities from Monterey Bay, California, United States - ASW #8 | ecosystem: Environmental > Aquatic > Marine > Coastal | place: USA: California | collected... | reverse complement strand
ACGTTCTTCGCAAGATCAACACCGATTGTGATAACTTCGTTCATGGACGGCTCCTGTTTCCCTGTGGTTCATTGAACCACCAGTTTGGCACCTAGATGCCTCCGGGTGGGAGCCGTCCACTGCATCAGGAGCGGCGCAACGACGGTCCCCTCATGAATCAACTGTTGACCTGGGCGCCGGACGAAGAAGTGAGGAAGAAGATTTTGGTTGATTATCCGAATATGCTTTACGGATTTTAGTCCGGGCGCAACTTGCGCCGACCCAAGGTTCGGGGCATGGTCATTTCTCCCCGTCAAACAAAGAAGTTTTGTCAGAGTGGTTCTTGAATAGGGGGGCAAGGACAATCCCATTTGTGCCACTTGCGAGATATTCCTTGCTCTATGCGCAAAGAACGACTGACAATGCGTGCTCAATGGCACATGTCAGATGAACTGAACAGTGTGCGGCGATAATAAAACGTTAAAACACAGTGATAAGCAGTTGGAGGAAAAATGTTCGATAGAAATTCAAAACTGAAACGGCTTGCAAGGCGGGTGGGCCTCGCGGCTGCAACGTTCGCCCTGGCGACAGCGCTGACCGGCGCCAACGCTAACGCCGACGTCACGATCCGCATCGCATCCGATACGGTGGGCCCGCCGCATCCGGCCGGTATCGCCATGATGATCTTCAAGGAGAAGGTCGAAGCCGCGATCCCCGGCAGTAAGGTTCGCGTCTACGTCTCGTCCTCGCTCTACAAGAACGCTGAAGCCATCGAAGCGATGACGGAAGGTAATCTCGAAATGGCCTGGGGCCAGTTCGGCAAGACCGCCGTGGTTGATCCCTGGACCAACGTCTTGCTTGGACCGATGCGTCTGACGACAGCCGGCGCGATTAACGCGCTCGACAACTTTGAATCCTACAAAGTGATCAAGAAGCGTTTCAACGACGTGCATGACGTGACCATTTTCGGCACCGCGCACTTGAGCTTCTACATGGGTGCCGGCGCCGGTTTCCGTCTGTTGAGCCCCGATGACTTCAAGGGCAAGAAGGTCCGCTCCATGGGCCCCGCTGAAAACGCCATGTTGCGCGCTTTCGGTGCCAACCCGACGACCATGGCCTTCGGCGATGTGCCGCCGGCCCTGCAAACCAAGGTTATTGACGGTCTTCTGACCAGCCTTGGCGGTTGGAACAAGGTCAAGGAAAATGCCCCGTTCTACAGCATTGCGGGCATCAACGGCATCGTCGGCGACTACTACTACATCGCCGGGTCGAACAAGTGGTGGGCCAAGCTGAAGCCCGCGCACCAAAAAATCATTGCGAAGATCATGACTGAAGAAGTGCTGCCCTGGGCGAAGCGGGCGAACTTCTGCAATGACAAGCGCCTGATCGACAAGTACGAAACGAAAGATCCCTCGAAACCGGGGATCTACATCATGACGAAGCCTCAATCGCAGGCGCTCGCCAGTAAGCTCGGCAATGCCACGTCCGACTGGATCAAGGAAAACACGCCGGACGCCGCGAACCAGTGGGTCGATAAGTTCACCATGGAAGCAAAAGCAGCGGTTGCCGCGAACCCGCCGGGTTCCAACTGGCTTGAAAAAACCGACTGTGCGGCGATGGAGCCGATTTTCCTGAAGTACACGAAGAAATAAGACCACGATGCGATCAGGCTGGCCGGTTCGGTAACGGACCGGCCAGTCCTTTCTTTTATGTTTTTTTCCTAAGGTCTGGGCGAACCATCAAGGATTCCTGCTGGTCAGGGGCGTAATTTGGGGAGGACCACGCGTCATGGATATGATTGTCGATAAACTCTACCGTGTTTTTCGGTATCTACTCGATAACGTCATCGGTTACAGCGCCATCATGATCATGTTGGCCGGCACCGGATTGGCGATCAGTGAGGTCGCCCGCCGCTATATATTCAAGACGGTGTTCGATTGGGGTCAGGATGCGGTCACCTACGGCATGGTTGGGGCGATCTTTCTCTACTTCGCGGTGACGCAGGCGCGTCGATCTCATCTGCGCATGTCGGCTCTGATGGATGTTCTTGAGGAACGCGGCTGGACCCGGTTCGTCTTGGTGATGCGAGCGCTTTTCACGACGCTCGGGCTCGCCATTTATTGCGCGATTGCCTATTGGGGCTGGGCAACCATGGAGCGGTCAATGGAGCTGGGGCGCAAGACCTACAGCATGGTGATCGTTATCTGGCCGTTCCAGGCCATCCTGCTTGCGGCCTTCGTTCTCCTGGCGCTGGTCTGCCTCTTCCAACTTTATCAAGATGTCCGCGCCCTCATGGGTAAGAAAGTCTTTGAATGGGCGCCCGTCGAAGAGGGGATCGAGATTTAATCATGGGCATTCTTGGTACCGCACTCATTACCATGCTGGGACTCGGCGCGCCCATTGCGCTCGCCTTGATCGCCGCCACCGTCGGCTACATCGTTTACGATCCGCTGCTGTCGGAGAGTGCGATTTTCCGGTCGTTCTTCAGCTTCGTGAACAAATACACGCTGATGGCGATCCCGTTCTTCATCTATGCCGGCTTCCTGATGGAACGGACCGGCCTGATCGCTAAACTGTTCCGCTTTGCCGACGCCTTGGTCGGCTGGGTGCCGGGCGGGTTCGCCTATGCGACGATCCTTTCGGCCGTCATGTTTGGCGCCATCTCCGGCTCAAGCACGGCAATGGCTGCGGCGATGGGTGTCATCGCCTATCCGGAAATGGTCAAGCGCGGTTACCCGAAATGGATGGCCGCCGGCGTTATCGCCACCGGCGGCGGGATCGCGATCCTCATTCCGCCGAGCATCACGCTCATCCTCTACGGCGTGCTGACCGAGGAATCGATCGTCAAATTGTTCCTGGCCGGCGTTGCGCCGGGGATTATGCTGGCCATCAGCGACGCGGTCATCGTCATGACCATGGCGATGATCATCAAGTTGCCGGCGAACAAGTTCAGTTGGCGCGAATTGGGCGATTCCAGCCGTGCCGCCATACCGGCCCTGCTGATGCCGGTATTCGTCCTTGGCGGGCTTTACGGCGGCGTCCTGACGCCGACCGAATCGGGGGCGGGTGCATGCGCCTACGCATTGGTTTACGGCTTCATCTCCATGCGGGAGAAATTCTTCAAACAGATGATTGCGGCCACCGAGAGGGCGGTCAATCTCACGGCAATCTTGTTCTTCTTGCTCGGCGGCGTCGGAATCTTTCAGTTCTTGCTCGCAAATCAGGGGTGGCCGCAGGATATCGCTACCTGGGTCACGGGAATCGGATTGTCGCCACTGGGCTTCCTGGCGGCCTTGCTCTTGGTCTTGTTGTTCCTGTCCATGTTCCTGACCGGCGTTGCCATCCTGGTGCTCGTCGTGCCGGTCATTTATCCGGTTTCCCTGCAACTGGGCATCGACCCCATCCATCTCGGCGTTCTCTTTGCGCTCTGCATCGAGATGGGGGCCGTGATCCCGCCTGTCGGGCTCAACCTGTTCGCCGTGAGCGGCACGACCGGGGTTCCCGTGACGACGGTGATGCGGGGCTCGTTCCCGTTTTTGATCACGGACGGTTGCGTGCTGATCCTCTGTATGCTGTTCCCGTTCCTGACGTTATGGCTGCCGAATTTGGTGGTGAAACCGATCTTCGGGTGAGCCGGGAACACCAGTGCGTGAAAGCCGTCCGCTCGGTGGTGGAAAGGATGGGAGCCTCGCAGCCGGAGATTTCGTGATATTTGATCCTCTCTACGTTTAAGGGCGGAAGGGTGCAGGCTTGCCGCCGAGTTCGGCCAATGACCTGAAGTTGGCGAAATTCGACAGCGCAAGAATTCTGGTTTCGGCCTATCCTTTTTTTTGGATTTGAGAGTTCCAATGGTCTCGAAAGTGTTGTCACAGTCTCTCAAATGCAGCCATGATTTCCTTCGACACTGCCAACAATAGATCGTCTTCGGCGTAATCGGCGATGATTTGATCGTTCTGGCGTTTTCCGGACTCACCTTCCAAACAGAAAAGCCGGCCCGAACCAGGGCCCCCAAGTCGCGCATGGCAAGGTGTATTTGCCGGCCGCTTTTGAATAACCCTGTAGATTGGAAAGACTGTATCCAGTCGCTCAACGGGGCAAGTCGGGTCCGATGGAGTGAATTTCGGCAATTGGTTTGAGGAATTATTTGATCGTAGCTTGAGCACCGCGCAATTTCCCTGCAGAGGTATTGGGACGTTCATATGGCGCCCTGCGGCGCGGCAAACGCCGAGAGTTATGGTCAAGTCTGGCAAGACCACGTCGGCATTTGAAACATGTTCTCAACGCCCGGAGGCATGCTTGTTTTTCCTCTCGGCCGGCACCATAATATGTCAATCCTTGACATGCATCACCGTCGATCGGAGATACCCATGGGCACCGACATCCACTTCACCCTGGGGCTTAGATTCTTCGCTCGTAACTACGTTGACGGCGGTCCTGCATTCCATCTTCGGCTTTACCAATATCTATAGCGGCCGAACCATGGTCGAACAGAACGCCAAAAAGGGTCTGGAGTTCGCCGATGTCGGCTATGTCCTGGTGTCGGGCGAGTTGGCCATTGCCGGGCCGGGCGATGAGCTGCTGGAAAACCCGGAAGTCGGGCGGCTGTTCCTGGGCGGTTAAGACGCGGTTGCCAGCCCCGCCCGCAGGCCCGAATTGAGCTGACAGGAGATTGCTGCCTTGCGCTTTTCCCGACGGTTCGTGTTTTTGGCGTCGATCATCTTGGTGTTCCTGGCTTGCGCGTATCACCTGTGGACGGATCGGTACTTCCTGCGCTTCGTGCCGCTTCCTTTGGCTTGGGCGGACGTTGTCAATTCCCATTCCGCTTGGTCGCCGGCTTATCAGGATGGCCGTATCAAGGGCACGGTGGATTTGCCGCGGCACGACATGACGACCGCGGCTGGATTGCGTGCGACATTGAACGATGTCCGTGCCTACGGACCGATATTCAATAAGACCGGCTTTCCGGACTACAAGGACCTTACCTTCGAGAAATGGCTGCGGACCATCAAAGAAAAATTCATACAATGCACCGACGCAACCCAACTGTTTATATCGGCGGCCTGGGCCCAAGGCTTGAAAGCCCGGGAATGGCATCTGCTTTGGCCGGGCTGGCCTGCCGGCGGCGGCCATTCCATCGCCGAATTTTACAACCCGCTACTCAAAAAGTGGCAACTTGTTGACGCCCAGCATGCGGCCATATTCAAGGACGCAGAAAGCGGCGAAACGCTGAACATGCTCGACGTACTGGCGCGTTATCGCAATGACCGGGTTTCTTCGATCAGGATCGATCACGGCCCTTACGCCGATATCTTCACCGGGCCCGGAAAACCCGGCCCAACGTACGATCAATTGTTTACCCACCGATTGTTATCGACGCCCGTATTGCAGCTTCGCCAAGCGACTTGGTACGCTGAGTATCCCCGCACCCAGATAATCAGTGGTCATTTTGTCATCGGATATCCGTTAGTTGTCGATGATTGGACACACCGCAGCGAAGTCCTGTGGACCAAGCTGTCACTTGTTGTCTTTCTCTTGTCCGGAATGACGATACTGTTTTGCGCCTATCAGGAAATAGCTCGACGCCAACGTCTTGTGTCCGGTCAGGAATTCGGCGGACACGATGCGCCGAATTAACGGCCCGGTCCTGACCTGACCGCAACCGCGTGAGCGGGTCGACAGGAACACCGGATAAGCGGCAAGAGGATGTTCGGTTGCGGCTCATGGTGAAGCGTCGGTGTTGCGCCGCGGCGATGCGCAGCCCGCATTTATTCTTGCTGTTGATCGGTGCCGACCCGGCGGCGAAAGGGTGCGGCCCTCGGTGCGCCTCAGCGCCTAAATACCCCCACCTCAAAAAACGCCCGCGCATTGTCGCTCAGCGATGGTCCCAAGTACCCGCCTTCCTGAATATACGCCGTCGGCAACCCAAGTGCCGCCATGCGTCGTGCCATTTCCGCAAACCCGGTCGCCGTCATGCCGACCTCGGATAGCGGGTCGTCGGCGCCCATGTCAAAGCCCAGCGAGACCACCAGGGCGTCGGGGGCGAAGGCCTGGATGGCGGCGGTCATCTGATCAAATCGGTCGAGGATTTCGGCTTCTTCGTCGCCCGGCGTGAGCACCACGTTCAGATGATAGCCTTCGCCCACACCGGTACCGCGTTCGTCCGCATAACCCGCATAGTGCGGCGGGTAGTTCGCCGGGTCCGTGTGCAGGGACGCGGTGAACACATCGGCGCGGTCATAAAAAATATCCTGCGTGCCGTTGCCGGCGTGGGTGTCCATGTCGAGAATGGCGACCTTGTTGGCCGTTCGGCATAGGTCCTGGGCGGCGATGGCGGCGTTGTTGAAGAAACAAAAGCCGTTCGAGGCGTCTTTCGACGCATGATGCCCGGGCGGGCGGCAGAGCGCGTAGGCCGGGCCGTCACCATTGGCGACCTTGCGCGCCGCCTCCACCGCGCACTGCGCCGACCAATAGATGGCATCCCAAGTGCCGGCCGTGACCGGACACGACGTATCGGTGGAGAAATAACCCAATTGCCCGACGGCGCTTTCCGGCATGCGGCTGACCCGGCGGCCCGTGTGGTAGTTCGGCACGGCCGGATGATCGTGACCGGTTTCCCGGGTCCAGCGGTCCCAGGCGGTGCGGAAGAAGTCGACGTAGGCACGGTCATGCACGGCATAAAGCGGCTGCAATCCAAAATCCCCTGGCGCGGTGATCGTCTGGCCCAGATCCACCATCACCTGGCACAGCAGCCGGGCGCGCTCAGGTTGTTCCGGGTGCGGTATGTCCTGACCCAGGCGGAAATAGTGGTCCGGGGCGTGGTTGAATTGGCGGTCGTCGAAAAATACGTGCATGGGGTCGTCGAAGCCTCTTGTTTTGGCTCGGATCCGGGGGATTGCGGGTGCCGCAGACATTCTCCCAAGCCCTGAGCGTGAAGGCAAATGGCTTGACAGGCGTGTCGCGAAATGGTATATTTTCCTTGTTAAGTGAATTTAACTTCTGTGGCAGGTTAAAGATGACATTGCGGGCGCCCGGCAACAGGGTTAGGCACAAAGAAACGGCGGATTTCCGCCGTTTTTGTGTCTAAGGGTGTTTACATTATGTCATGTTTTTTGCCGTCGCCGGGGGTTTTGTGGAATATCAATGCTTTAAGTGTGAATCTACGGATGAATCGACGGGTGAACACCTGGGTCATTCCGATCTTCGCGCCCGGACAGCGGCGGCGCCATGACCCTGCAGTGGACTTGCGCAGCGCCCCTGTTCCTATAGGTTACCGCAGAGAAACCCGACGAACCGTCCGCCGCACCGCGCCGGGCGAAGGAATGACCCCGTGAACGCTCCCCCGACCCCCGACCGCGGAAATTTTTTGATTGCCTCGTTCTGCAATCAGACAAAACAACATCGTCTGCATGATCTGGCGATTATTGATCCGGACAGCGGTGCCGTCGGTGTCGTCACCCTGCGATGCCCGCGCCCGGTGCGTGGCATCACCGGCATCTGCCGCCATCATGATCTTTTGATCATGGGCATCCAGGAAGGCGCCGGCCACCGATTGATTGTCGTCGATCCGGACACCTGGGACGTGGTCAGCGCCTACGCCTCTGATAACATTCGTGATGTTCATTCCCTGGTGGTTCACGACACTCATGTGCTTGTCGTCAGCAGCGGCAACAATGCAATTTTTCGACTGACATTTGCCGGTAACCGCATCGTCGGCGATGAGCTTTATTGGCGCTACCCCGAGACCTCTGCGACGGACGATGATGTGCATTTGAACTGCCTGACGGTCTACGCCGGCCGGCTTATTGCGTGCTGCTTCAATCACCGGACACCAGAGGGCCATTGGGCCCAGCAAGACGGCCGGGTCTTTGACGTGCTCACTGGCGAAACCTTGTTGGCCGGCCTGGGCCAACCACATACGGCCTATGCGGCCGGCACGCATCTCTATGTCTGTGAATCGCGGACCGGCAAGATGTTTGCGGGGGCCGAAGCAGACAACGGCTGGGCCTGGCAGGAGATCACCGGACGCGGATACACACGGGGCGTTCTTAAGGCCGGGGACCGGGTGTTTTTGGGCATCAGCTCATCAAGGCAGTTTTCGCGAATTCACAACACACCGGTGACGAAAAACACCGCGCCCTATAGCGGGTGCGAGATTGCCGAGGTCGATGCCGGCGGCCAATCGGTGGTGCCGCTGTGTGATTTGTCGGGCATCGGCAATGAAGTTTATGACGTGATCCAGACCGATTGCCGGTGGCCGGACAGGTCGCATGGGCCGACGGTGCTGTTCCGTCTGCGGCAGAAAATTTTCAAGTCCCGCTGGCCATGACCTGGCATGCCGCATCCCGCCATGCCGGCTGCGCCGCCGCAGAACGGCGGGCACCGGCGGGCTCACGCCGCATGCATCGTCCGAATCCGGTAATGATTTGGAGCGGGCGATGGGATTCGAACCCACGACCTCAACCTTGGCAAGGTTGCGCTCTACCCCTGAGCTACGCCCGCATGCTGTCCGGCGTTTCCTTGAAAAGGGGTCCGAAAGCGCGCCGATCATACGCAATGGCCAACCCAATGCAAGCGTCAACTTGTGCCCGGACCGCGCGCTTGAGGCCTTTGATGGCGAGGTCTAGTATCCCGGCCATGGCGGCAACACGCGAACATCTCCTCGACCGGCTGGCGGCGCTGGGTATCGAGGCCGAGACGGTGGACCATCCGGCGGTATATACGGTCGAGGAGTCACAGCGCCTGCGCGGCGATTTACCCGGGGCACATTCGAAAAACCTGTTTCTGAAGGACAAAAAGGGCCGGCTATGGCTGGTCGTCGCCCTGGAAGACCGCAATATCGACCTGAAGGCGCTGCGCAAGACCATCGGCGCGGCGCAACTGTCGTTTGGCAAGCCTGAGGTGTTGGCCGAGTTATTGGGCATCGAACCCGGATCGGTGACTCCTTTCGCCGTCATCAATGACACCGAAGGCCGTGTCACCGTTGTCTTGGACGAAGGCCTGCTGGCTCATGAAGCCCTGAACTTTCATCCGCTGACCAATACGGCGACGACGCGTTTGGCGCCGGACGGCTTGTTGGCGTTTCTGGATGACACCGGCCACACCCCGATGGTTGTCGGCCTGTGAACGGCAGCGGCGCATGGCCGGGAACCGGACATTGGCTGACATGCCCGCGCGGGCACTTGCGCAGGCCCGGATGATGGGCCATCTATGGGGTAGCGGCGGCCCGGCGATCCGGGAATTTGGAATTAGAGGTTAGGCTATGGAATTCAAAATGAACCCGGACGGCAGCATGACGCCCGTTAACGATGCCGGCGCCCAGCCGGGTGCCCAGCCCGGCGCCCAGCCGGCGCAGGTTCACATGGACCCGGGCATGGGGCCCGGTCAGAGCCAAAGTCTGGAACAGGGTCAGAGCGGCGCGCCCACCGCGGCGGCGGGCGGCGACGTGATCAAGGATTCCGATACCGCCAATTTCATGGCCGATGTCATCGATGCCTCCATGCAGGTGCCGGTGATTGTTGATTTCTGGGCGCCCTGGTGCGGACCCTGCAAGCAATTGGGCCCGGCGTTGGAAAAGGCCGTGATGCAGGCCGGGGGCCTGGTTCGTCTGGTAAAGGTCAACGTTGATGAGAACCAGGAGATTGCCGCGCAATTGCGGGTCCAGTCGATCCCCGCCGTGTTCGCCTTTAAGGACGGCCGACCCGTTGACGGCTTCGCCGGCGCGGTGCCCGACAGCCAGATCAAAACCTTCATCGAAAAACTTCTGGATGGCGCCAAACCGCCGCTGGATCAGGCCCTGGATGCCGCCAAGGAGATGCTCGACGCCGGCCAGAACGAGGACGCGCTGAACCTTTATCGGCAAATTCAAGCCGAGGCCACCGACAACGAAGCCGCCATCGCCGGTGTGATCCGGGCCAATCTGGCCTTGGGTGATAAGGCAACGGTGGATGATATTGTCGCCGCCCTGCCCGACGAACTGAAATCGAAGGGCGAAATTGCCGCCGCCATTTCCGCCGTCGAATTGACGGAAGCCGCCGAGGACGCCGGCGACATTGAGCCACTGCGCGACGCCGTCGCCGCCAATCCGACGGACCCTCAAGCCCGCTACGACCTGGCCATGGCCCTGGTCGCCATGGGCCGGCATGAAGACGCCATTGATGAGCTTTTGGAACTGACGCGGATCAACCGGGCCTGGAACGACGAGGCCGGCCGGGTTCAATTGCTGAAAGTCTTCGATACCGTGGGGCCGACCGATCCGCTGACCGTGGCGGGACGCAAACGCCTGTCGTCGGTTCTGTTCTCGTGACTTTGGCGCGCTCATGACAAGGGGGTCGTTGCCTGACGCGGTGCCCATCTTCCCGCTTGCCGGGGCCTTGCTGTTGCCGTTCGGTCAATTGCCGTTGAATATTTTTGAGCCCCGCTATGTGGCCCTGATCGAGGATGTCCTCGGCCAGGATCGGCTGATGGGCATGGTCCAGCCGAAGCAGGCCGACAGTGAAACCGTCGCCGACGACGGCGCCATTTTTTCCACCGGCTGTCTGGGCCGAATCACCGAGTTCACCGATCCCGGTGACGGTCGCTATGAGATTGTGCTGACGGGGATTTGCCGGTTTGCCGTCACCCATGAGCTGCCCATGAGCCGCGGCTATCGCCGTGTGGCGGCGGATTTCGACAGTTTTGTCGACGATCTGGATCCGGAGCAGGTGGAGATTGCCAATCGGCCCGGCCTGTTGGCGGCGCTCCGGGTGTTTTTCGATCACCATGAACTGGAAGCCGATTGGCAGGCCTTGGGTGAGGTTTCTGATCTGGTTTTGGTGACTACTGTCGCCATGGGCTGCCCGCTCAAGGCGCCGGAAAAGCAGATGTTGCTTGAGGCGGAAACCTTGCCGGAACGGGCCGAACGGCTGCAGGCCATTTTGGAAATGGGTCTGCACGCCGGCGACGGCTCGACCGCGCGCCACTAAAGGAGGCCCGAATGTCCCCTACGCCACCGAGTGCCCCACCGACCGCCCCACCCTCCGATCCGTCCGAGCGGGTCGATCCGAAATTGTTGGAAATTCTGGTTTGCCCATTGACCAAAGGGCCGCTGGAATACGACGCCGCCGCCCAGGAGCTGGTCAGCCGCAAGGCCGATCTGGCCTATCCCATCCGCGACGGCATTCCCATTATGTTGGCCGATGAAGCGCGCCGCCTGGATGACCAGGACTGAAACGGAAATCCCATGCCCGATACCTTCAGCCAGAAACACAAACCCACGGAAATCCGCCTGAAGCGCGAGGAGAAAATCCTCGAGGTTGATTTCGAAACCGGCGAATGTTTTCGTCTGCCGGCCGAACTGTTGCGCGTCGAAAGCCCGTCAGCGGAAGTTCAAGGCCATGGCCCGGGCCAGAAAACTCTAGTCGCCGGGCGCCGCCACGTCGGCATCATGGAAGTCACGCCGGTGGGGAATTATGCGGTTTGCCTCAAGTTTGATGACTTGCACGACACCGGTATCTTCACCTGGGATACGCTTTACGACTACGGCACCAATCAAGATGTTTTGTGGGATGACTATCTCACCGCCATGGCCGCCGACGGCCTGAGCCGCGATCCCTGAGCTGCAATCCCTGAACCGCAATCCCTGAGGCGCTTCAGACCAGCGGCTGGCCTTTCAATAATCGCGGCAGGTCGCCGACCAGGCCCATGGCGTGGCGCATGAACAAGCGCTTCACCGGCGGCATCCGATTGACCGTCGCGAGGCCCAGGTCGCGAGCCAAACGCAGCGGCGCGAGGTTGTTGGAAAATAACCTATTCAGGCCATCCGTCGCCGCCAGCATCATGGTATTGTCGAAGCGCCGCCACCGGGCATAGCGGGCCAAAACATTGGCCGCACCGATGTCTTGGCCCAAGCGCCGCGCATCGACCAGAACCTCGGCCAAGGCCGCAACATCGCGCAGCCCCATGTTCAGCCCCTGCCCGGCGATCGGGTGCATGGCGTGCGCCGCGTCGCCGGCCAAAACCAACCGCGCGTCGGTCATTCGCGACGCAAACTGCAGCCCCAAGGGAAACACATAGCGCGGCCCAGCCACCTCGACGCGGCCGAGAAAATCCCCGAACCGCCGCCCGAGCTCAGCGACAAATGCCTGATCATCCAAGGCCATCATCGCCGGCGCCAGCTCGGCACTTTCGGTCCAGACCAACGACGATCGGTTGCCGGCACCCGGCGAATCGCCCCGCAACGGCAAAATGGCGAACGGCCCGGCAGGCAGAAATCGTTCATGGGCAATGCACTGGTGAGCGTGTTCGTGGCGCACGGTGCAGACGATACCGGACTGACGATAGGACCATTGGGTCACATCGATACCGGCGCCCGACCGGGTCTGCGAGGCGCGGCCATCGGCGCCCACCGCCAAGGCGGCGCGAACCTCGACACCGCTGGCCAGCCGGCCGTGGACGCCGGCCTCATTGCGCGTCAGTGAAACAACCCGGTCGGGCGCCAAAACCGTCACATCGTCGGCCCTGGTCAAACGTTCAAAATGGGCCCGCCTAAGATGGTGGTTTTCAATCATATAGCCCATCGGCGCGTCGCCGGTCTCTCGATGATCGTAATGCAGAAACATCAACGACGGTCCGTCGGAGATACGAATATCAAGAATCGGTCCGGCATGGTTACTCAGGCCAGCCCAGACACCAATGCCATCGAGCATTTTCTGGTTCGAAAGTGAAATGGCAAAGGATCGTCCGTCAAACTCCGCATTGATTGCGGATTCCAAATTTTGCGTATCAACCAGCGCCGTTTGCAAGCCGGTGCCAGAAAGCGCCGCCGCCAGGGTGTTACCAACAAAGCCGCCGCCGATAATGAGGATATCGACGTTCAGCGCTTGATTTTCCTTGTTTGTCGGATTTGCCGCCATATGCCCGTTTGAATCTTTCAATCTTTAATGACTAATAATTAGGCATTTATTATTTTTGATCATTTTATAGGCATTAATTTCAAGACAATATCTATAATTTAGCATCACTTATTGATAGCGCATTGATTTAGAACAATTATTTAGCGTTCCAAAAAGTGGCACGGGAATTGATTATTGCTTAGCAGCATACCGAAAAATTACCCGCCGAACAATCGCCGCTGGATGCGGCTTTGACATCAAAAAGGACCCAGCAACATGAAGCTGATCATGGCCGTCATCAAGCCCTTCAAGTTGGAGGAGGTCCGTCAGGCCCTGCTGCCGCTTGGCGTCGAAGGGATGACTGTAAGCGAAGTTAAGGGTTTCGGCCGGCAGAAAGGCCAAGCCGAGATCTATCGGGGCGCGGAATACGAAGTGAATTTCCTGCCCAAGGTCAAATTGGAAATCGCCGTCAAAGACGATGTCGTCGAACAGGTTGTCGAAGCCATCACCGGCTCAGCCCAAACCGGCAAAATCGGCGATGGCAAGGTTTTCGTTTATTCACTCGATTCCGCTGTCCGTATTCGCACCGGCGATACGGACGTCGAAGCCCTTTAGGAGAACATCATGAAGTTCCCGCGCGCACGACTTAAACTATCCGCCACGCTGGCTGCCGGTATTATTCTTGCCGGCACCATGCCCGCCCACGCCGAGGTGTCCGACGAAGCCGCTTACGTGTTCAATACGTTTTCGTTTCTCATCCACGGCGTCCTGGTAATGTTCATGGCGGCCGGCTTTGCGATGTTGGAATCAGGCCTGGTTCGGTCAAAGAATACAGCAACCATCTGTCTCAAGAATATTGCGCTGTATTCAATTGCTGGGATCATGTTTTACCTGATCGGCTACAATCTAATGTACGTTGATGTCGGCAGCTATATCGGATCATTCAAGCTGCTCTACAATCCATCCGATGCCGAAGTGGCGCTGATCGGCGCAGGTGACAAAGCAACGCCGAAAATGGTCACTGATGCTATTTCCGCCAACGGCTACTCAAAACCGTCGGATTGGTTCTTCCAAATGGTTTTTGTCGCCACCGCGGCGTCGATCGTCTCGGGGACGGTGGCGGAACGGATAAAATTCTGGCCGTTCATGATATTCGTCGTCGTTCTGGCCGGGTTCATTTATCCGATACAGGCGTCATGGGTTTGGGGCGGCGGATGGCTCGACAAGATGGGTTTTTCTGACTTTGCCGGCTCGACGCTTGTTCATTCGACGGGCGGTTGGGCTGCCTTGACCGGCGCGATCATACTTGGTGCGCGGCGCGGTAAATATGGCCCAGACGGAAGCGTGCGCGCACTCCCGGGGGCCAACATTCCTTTGGCAACCCTTGGCACTTTCATTCTTTGGTTCGGGTGGTTCGGCTTCAACGGCGGATCCCAATTGGCCATGGGCAGCGCCCTTGACGTCACCAATATCTCCATTGTCTACGTCAACACCAACCTGGCCGCCGCGGCTGGCGTGGTGGCCGCGATGATCCTGGCGCAGGTGATGTACGGCAAGGTTGACGTTTCGCTGGCCTTGAACGGCGCCATTGGCGGTCTTGTCGCAATCACCGCAGGGCCTGATCTGCAAAACCACGCCATCGCCCTGATTGTCGGCGGTGTCGGCGGCGCGCTGGTCATCATCGCCGTGCCCATCATCGACAAAATGAAGATCGACGACGTGGTCGGCGCCATATCCGCACACCTTGTGGCCGGCATATGGGGCACCTTATGCGTCGGCATTTTCGGCGGCGGTTCAATTGTTACGCAATTGATCGGCATCATCGCCATCGGTGCCTTCGTGTCCCTGGTCAGCGCCGTCACCTGGTATGCCCTCAAGGTGACCGTCGGCATCCGGGTCGATGAAGAGGATGAAGTTCTGGGCCTGGACAAGGCCGAATGCGGCATGGAGGCCTATCCTGAGTTCGGCACCGGATCGCAGACTTTGTAAATAGAGCCCTACAAGTTCGACGGCTTATCCGCCAGGACCGCCGCAGACAGGCCGGAGATATCCCAATCTTCGGCCTGTTTTGCATCACCAATCTTCTGATATTAAGACCTTGTTTAGGTTCGTCGCCTAAAAATTCACCATGAGTTTTGCGCTTAGATTTTTTGACTCGGCCGATAAGACCGCATCGGACCAGGATGCCGTGATGGCTATTCTGCCGGCCGGCGCCCGGGCCTTTTTACGTGATCGCTTTTGTGAGCTCAGCGGCGTCGCGCTGGCGATTGCGGCGGCCGGCTTTCTGGTGGCGCTTCTCGGTTATGTCCCGGGCGACCCGTCTTTGAACAGCGCGTCCGCTGACCCGCCGACGAACTATTTAGGCGCCCCCGGTGCGGCCGTCGCCGACATTCTCATTCAGGGCTTCGGTTACGCCGCCTATATATTGGTCGCCGGCCTTGCGGGTTGGGCCTGGCGCCTGATCAGAAAGCGCCCCCTAACTCATTTGGGCTGGCGGGCCATCGCCTTAATCCTCGCCGCCGTCGCGGCCGGTGCTGGTCTTAGCGCCTTGCCGGTCGCCGCTGACTGGCCGCTTGCAACACGCATGGGCGGTGTCGCCGGCACCTTGATTTATGACCGAGCCATCATTTTGCTGGGATCGCTCGGCTGGACCGGCCTTGACGTCTATCTGGCCACAGCGGTTGCCATTCTAGCGCTTGTTCTTTGGGTTTATGGCCTGGGGCTCACTTGGCGCGATTGGCGCGCCACGGGCAGGGCCATTGGTAGCGCCGTATCGATTCTGGGGCGCGGCGCGAAAAAGGGCCGTGAAGCCTTTGGTGTTGTTCCGGCCTGGAGCCGCCGTGTATTGGCTACGACCGAGGACATGGATCCCGAACCAGCAAATGATTTCGATACGCCCTCTGCCGAAGAGGCAGAATTCGAAGGCATGGCGGTACGGGTTGCCGTCGGCGCCAAGGATGAAGACGACGCCGAACCGGCACGATCCGGATTGATCGCACCGCGCAAACCACAACCGAAAACCGGCAAGAAAGCAAAAGCGGCTCAGCAGGGCCGGTTGGACCTTGAGCCCGGCGAGGTCTACGCCCTGCCGCCGCTGGAACTGCTGGAAAACCCGATTGTCCAGCCCGGCAAAGCAGCCATGAACAAGGACGCCTTGGAGCAAAACGCCAAATTCCTGGCGACCGTTTTGCAGGATTTCGGAATCAAAGGCCAGATTGTCAAGGTCCGGCCGGGGCCCGTGGTCACGCTTTATGAACTGGAGCCGGCGCCGGGCACCAAGACATCCCGCGTGATCGGCCTTTCGGATGATATTGCCCGATCGATGAGCGCGGTTTCCGTGCGCGTCGCGGTCGTGCCGGGCCGCAACGTGATCGGAATTGAACTGCCGAACGTCAGCCGTGAAATGGTCTTGTTGCGCGAACTTCTGGCGTCGACGGATTTCGAGAAGTCAAAATCAAAGCTGCCGCTGGCACTTGGTAAAGACATCGGCGGCAGCGCAGTTGTTGTCGATCTGGCGCGCATGCCGCACCTGTTGATCGCCGGCACCACGGGTTCGGGCAAATCCGTCGCCATGAACACGATGATCCTGTCTTTGCTTTACAGTCTCAGCCCCGAAGAATGCCGGCTGATCATGATCGATCCGAAAATGCTGGAACTATCCGTCTATGAGGGTATCCCGCACCTGTTAACACCGGTGGTCACCGACCCGTCGAAAGCCGTGGTCGCGCTGAAGTGGGCCGTCCGCGAAATGGAAGACCGCTACCGCAACATGTCGCAGCTGGGTGTTCGCAATATCGCCGGCTACAACGCACGCATCGCCGAAGCCCTGAAGAAGGGCGAGGCCTTGACCCGGCGGGTCCAGACGGGCTTCGATGAGGATGGCAAGCCGGTCATTGAAGACCAGCCGCTGCCCATGGATCCGTTGCCGTTCATCGTCGTTGTGGTCGATGAAATGGCTGATCTGATGCTGGTTGCCGGCAAGGATGTCGAGGCCGCCGTCCAGCGCTTGGCGCAAATGGCCAGAGCCGCCGGCATCCACATAATCATGGCCACGCAACGGCCGTCAGTCGATGTCATCACCGGCACTGTAAAAGCCAATTTCCCGACCCGGGTGAGTTTTCAGGTGACATCGAAAATCGATAGCCGAACAATCCTTGGGGAACAGGGCGCGGAGCAATTGTTGGGCCAGGGCGACATGTTATATATGGCCGGCGGAGGCCGCATCACCCGGGTCCACGGGCCGTTTGTTTCCGATGATGAGGTCGAACAAATCGTCGATTATTTGAAAGGCCAAGGTCAGCCCTCTTACATTGAAGACGTCACCGTCGATGACGGCACCGACGCGATCGGTGAGGCGGCCGGTGGGCGCGCCAGCAACGCCGATGCGCTTTATGACGAAGCCGTGGCGATCGTCGCCCGCGAGGGCAAGGCGTCGACCAGCTTCGTTCAACGGCACCTGCAAATCGGCTACAACCGGGCCGCACGGATCATTGAGCAGATGGAAAAAGAAGGCGTTATCAGCCCCGCCAACCGGGTCGGCCGGCGCGAAGTGCTGGTTGGTGCGCACTAATCACTGATCAAATTGCCGAACGGGTTTCGGTTTACCCAGGCCCCAGGCTTCGCTAAAACCCCGAAGATGATGATCTGCCCCCCATTTAGGAAATTCCTTGCCGGTGCCTTGATTGCGTTCACGGTCACCATCGTTGCCGCCCCCGCCGCCGCGACCATTGCCCGGACGCTAAAGCTGACCCGCCAGGACATCGCTGATCTGGTGCGCATTGAAACCCACCTCAACGAAAGCAAAACCGTCCGTGCCCGATTCCTCCAGGTGTCAAGCAACGGCGCCTACGCCGAGGGCATGGTGCACATCAAACGCCCGGGTCGCATGCGTCTTGAATATGATCCGCCAAACCCGATCATCGTCATCGCCGACGGCAGCAGTCTCATTTACATTGATCGCGACCTGGATCAGGCGACGGCTGTCCTGTTGTCGCTGACCCCGGCAGAACTGATTTTACGCGAAAACTTGTCGTTCCGGACCGACGAGTTGTTGGTGACGGGGTTTAACCGGTCGCCGGGCGTCATCCGGATCTCCCTCGTCAAGGCGGATGATCCGCTGGAAGGGCGGATTACGCTTGTCTTCAGTGATCGCCCCTTGGAATTGCGAAAATGGGTCGTCACCGATTCCCAAGGAATCAAAACGACCGTCTCGCTTCTCGGCCCGGAATTCGGCGCCAAATTAGATCCGGTGCTGTTTGAATTCAATTTGCCGTCACCGATCAATCACGACGAATAATGCCGATACCGGAGCTGCCTAGGCGTTGTTTGTACTGTTTAAAATTATTTCCGCGCGCAGTGGATTTGTTCAGTTTTCAAGACCATATCTGCTGTGCGGGACCGGAGGCCTACACGGTCTTCCGGTTCCTTCGGATGGTTCCCCCACCATCCTCGGGTTCATGTTGTGAGCCCCGGCGCCCGGCTCCCCCCTTGCCGGGCGCCATTGATTCTGATTGTTCGCTGATGACCGGTACCGAACAATTATGAGCCCTGGACGGATCACCTCGGGGCCCGTGTTTTCCGCCGCCACGTGGAACGTCAATTCCCTGCGCCGTCGGCTGGAAGCCTTGGCCTGGTTCGCCGATGAAATCGCGCCCGATGTCATTTGCCTGCAGGAAACGAAAGTGATCGACGGTTTGTTTCCGGCCGCCGCGATCGCCGCCATGGGCTATCCGCATCAGGTCTTTACGGGGATGAAGGCCTACAACGGGGTGGCCATCGTATCCAAGGTCCCGCTGATCAATCCTGAGGTAAAATCCTGGTGTGACCGCGACGACGCCCGCCATATCTTCGCCGGCGTGGAAACCGGTACGCGTTTGGGGTGTTTGGAGGTTCATAACCTCTATGTGCCGGCCGGGGGCCAGATTGCAGACCCGCTGAAGAACCCGAAGTTTGCGCACAAGCTGGCCTTTATAACGGAACTGACCCATTGGTGGGCGGCACGCGGCGCCGGGGCCGGGCGAATCATGGCCGGTGATTTTAATATCGCCCCCTTGGCCGCCGATGTCTGGTCGCACGAGCGCCTGCGCCGCACCATCACCCACACGGAAATCGAAATTATTCACTTGGACGCGTTGCAGCGTTCGGCACGCTGGATCGACGCTGTCAGGTTGTTACGCCCTGAAACCGAGCCCTTGTTTACCTGGTGGAGCTACCGTGCCGACGATTGGGAGGCCGTCAACAAGGGCCGGCGCCTTGATCATCTTTGGGTATCCGAAGATCTGGCACGGGCGGCGTCCGAGGCCATTATTTTCAAGGCGGCGCGAGATTGGCAGCTGCCTTCCGACCATGCACCCGTCATCGTGTCGTTTTCTGTGTAGCGCCTCAGGGCACCAGGCGATAGCCGCCCGGCTCGGTCACCAAAATCTGCGCACTCGACGGATCCGGTTCGATCTTCTGACGTAACCGGTAGACATGGGTTTCCAGCGTGTGGGTGGTGACATTGGCGTTGTACCCCCAGACCTCATCCAGAAGCACATCGCGCCCGACAATCCGGTCGCCGGCCCGATACAGATACTTAAGAATGGCGGTTTCCTTGTCGGTCAGGCGTATCTTCTTGTTATCCGCGGTGTTCAATAGAAGCTTATTGGCGGGCTGGAAGGTATAGGGTCCGATGGTGAAAACGGCATCATCGCTGCGCTCATGCTGGCGAATATGGGCCCGCAAACGGGCCAGCAGAACGCCGAGGCGGAACGGCTTTGTGATGTAATCATTGGCGCCGGCGTCCAATCCCAAAATCGTATCGGCGTCCGTACCGGCACCGGTCAGCATGATAATCGGCGAGCGCACGCCATTACGGCGCATCAACCGGCATACTTCACGCCCATCCATGTCGGGCAGGCCGACATCAAGGATAATGACGTCGTAGTATTCCTTTTTTGACAGCTCCAGGGCTTCGGCACCGGATTCCGCGCCGATCGTGGCGAATTCCTCGTGAAGCTGAAGCTGTTCCGAAAGCATTTCAACGAGGGTCGTATCGTCGTCGACAATGAGAATTTGCTTTCCGTTGGTCATGTTTTGCTCGCTATTCCGCCCTCACGTATTAACATGGCCCGTCGATAAACAGGCCCCCGCTGCTTCCGCGCTTTCACGGCACCATCCTATAATACTGGTAACGCGCGTAAACATTTTAAAGACGGTAGTGTGGCACGGTGAAGGCAAAGACGTGAACGAAAAACGATCCATTCTCAATCTCAGCCTGGTCGAGGTTCCGGCTTCCAGGGAGCCTGTTTCGCTTTTGGCCGTTGATCGTGCCATTTCCGAATTAAGGCGGGGCCGCATTGTTGCAATTCGTGGCGGCAACGGATCGGCCGTCCTGGCCCAGGCAGCCGAAGGTTTGACGCCGGAAAGCTTCCAACAATTGGCTGACTTGGCAACCGGCGAGCCGGCTTTGACGATCACCGCCCGCCGGGCCGAGGTTTTAAACATTGCTGAGACCCATGGTAAGGCCGTGACTGTCGTCACCGATCCGCCGCTGACCGCCGAAGCGGCGCAGAATATGGCGGACCCGCTAGCCCCATTTGATCGCGAATCGGTCCGGGTTACAGCGCGCGAAACGACGACCTATGACAGCGAAAGCGCCGCCGTCGGCTTGGCCAAACTTGCCCGCCTTTTGCCATCCACAGTCACCGCGCCTATTCAGTCTCCTGAGGCCGAAGATCTGGCCCACTGGTCACGCCGCCACGACATCCTGATGCTTGATGCCGGTGATATCTTTCAATATGAACGAACCGCATCGCGTTCCTTGCGGATTGTCAGCGAAGCCCGTGTTCCCCTTGCGGCCGCAGAAAACACCCGGGTATTTGCGCTGCGCCCTCAGGATGGCGGCATTGAGCACTTGGCCATCGTCGTCGGCGAGCCGGATCCGGAACAGCCCGTTTTGACCCGCATTCATTCCGAGTGTTTCACCGGCGACCTGTTGGCCAGTTTGCGTTGCGACTGCGGCGACCAGCTACAGGGCGCCATTGCGGAAATCGCCAAATCTGGTGCCGGTGTCCTGCTTTATCTGGCCCAAGAAGGCCGCGGAATTGGGTTGGTCAACAAACTGCGCGCCTATACGCTTCAAGATCAGGGTTTCGACACGATTGACGCCAACGAGCAACTGGGTTTCGACGCCGACGAGCGGGTGTTTCTGCCGGCCGCGCGGATATTGCAAATTCTGGGATTCCCAAGCGTTCGTCTAATGACCAACAATCCCCTCAAAGTAGATGGCCTGACGGCCTGTGGCGTGACGGTTTCGGAACGTGTCGCCCATGCCTTCCCGTCCAACAAACACAACGAAACCTATTTGCGGACGAAAGCCGTGCGCGGCGGTCATCTGTTTTAAAATTCTGCCCTATTTTCACGGCCCAGCGGTTCTTGCCGGTTGCCAATAACGGCCCGGCAGTTCTTGCCTTTCAATCGGTTTTATCTGCGTCATATATTTATAACTTATTGAAATCACATGCTTTAATGTTGGCATGTCCTTTGCGTCGTTCTGGTCAAAGTAAAAGAATCGGAACGACGGGAAAATACCATGATGACCTCCCCACAAGAGACCCTGCCCTGGCTCAACGCGCCCGTGTCGGCCGCGCCCGGCGCCGTGGCGCTTAATACGCCGACGGAAAACGACGACGGGTTTCATCCTTTCGGCAAAGACGGCTTTTCGTTTCTTGACCTCATCGATGTGATCAATCCCCTGCACCACATTCCTGTCATCGGGCCGATGTATCGGGACTTGACCAATGACACCATTGATCCATTGCCGAGAATAACCGGCAGTACGCTGTTCTTTGGGCCAATTGGCGCCGCCCTGGCGGCGGCCGACGTGGTTTTGGAGGAAACCACCGGCAAGGACACGGGCGCCCATGTGCTGGCCATGTTCCGCGATGACCAAGGCACCCAAACCGCCGATATTGAAGATTCCAACGATCCGGCCACGCAGGTTGCCGCTGCCGGTACCGACGGCGACGACCCGGTCTCGGCCTGGTTGCAGGCGGAAGCCGCCTATCGTCGGCAGCTTACCAGCACGCAGCCAACAGCGGCCGTCGCGCCGGCGGCCTCCCCCGTGGCGTCCCCCGTGGCGTCCCCTGTGGCCTCCCCTGTGGCGTCCCCTGTGGCGTCCCCCGTGGCCTCCCCCGTAACCAATGGTGAAGCCGCCGCTCATCCGGTTACCGCCTGGGCGCAGCGTGAAGCCGCTTACCATTCAACCGCCGCCGCCGCACAAGCCCGACAGGCGCAGCCGGTGCTTGCCAGTACCGTCCCGCATCCATCGTCCAGCGTTGACGCACCGACACCACAACCGGAACTACGCCGCCAGCATCCACAGGCTGCGCCGTTGGCTGTGCCGCCGGGGGCCGCCGCGGCCGCGGGCGGCTGGTTTACGGACGTTATGCTGAGCGCACTCGGTAAATATGACGCGCGAGCCGACGATAGTGGTTCCGCCGAAAAGGACCGTCGGTTAAACTAGGCTAGCCCGTTTTAACGCATTGAATTGAGACGTGCAGGTGAGCGATTCGACGGATATTTTGGTTCTGTCGCCGGACCGGCTGCAATATTGCGGTACGGTCTATCGTTGTGTATTGGGGCGAAGCGGGGTCAGGGCCGCCAAATCAGAAGGTGACGGGGCGACACCGGTTGGCCGGTTCCCCTTGCGCCGCGTTTTTTATCGACCTGACCGACTAGAGAACGTTTCCACAGGCCTGCCCATTCAAGCTCTCCGGTCTGACGATGGCTGGTGCGACGATTCGGCCCACGCGCGCTATAACCACCTGATCAAGCGGCCATTTCCGGGCAATCATGAGATACTATGGCGCGACGACGCGGTATATGACGTGATTGTCGAATTGGGCTACAACGATGATCCACCGGCGCCCGGAAAAGGCAGCGCCATTTTCATGCACGTCGCGCGCCCGGATTATGCGCCGACAGAGGGTTGTGTGGCGCTTCGCCAGCAAGATTTATTGGCAATCTTATCGCGCTGCACGCAGCGCACATTCATCGCCATTAATCCACCGGCATGATGGGCGGACGCGTGCCGAATATTGCCGTACCGACCCGCACGTGGGTCGCGCCAAACTGCACCGCAGTTTCAAAATCACCGCTCATGCCCATACTGATTTGTGCCACGCCATTGCGCGCCGCCAATTCGGCAAGCAACCCGAAGTGCAGGCCCGGTTCTTCCTCAAGGGGCGGGATGCACATGACGCCGACAATGGGAAGTCCGATGACGTCACGGCATTCGGCAATGAAAGCATCGGCATTGGCCGGCAGGACGCCGGCTTTCTGCGGCTCCTCGCCGGTGTTGATTTGGATGAAACAATCCACGCGCTGTCCGCAGGCCTCCATCTCTTTGGCCAGTGCGCGCGCCAACTTCGGGCGATCCACGGTTTCGATCGCGCTATACAATTGGACGGCGCGTTTCACTTTGTTACTCTGCAGGGGTCCAACCAGATGCAGGCCAACTTGCGGATGCGCGTCCAGCAGCGCTGGCCATTTGGTTTCCGTCTCTTGGACGCGGTTCTCGCCGAACACCGTTTGCCCGGCGTCAATGGCCGCGACAATCCGATCGGCCGTGTGGACCTTGCTGACCGCGACCAACGTCACCTCGGCGGAATTGCGACCGGCGGCAACGGCGGCGTCGGCAATCCGTGACTTGACGGCGGCGAGATTTTGCCGAATGTCTGGCGTTGATCCGTTGATGTCTATCGCCATGCACGGTGTCCTCTGGAATACATCGAATGTCGACCAAACTAGCAGACCTTGCCCGGACCCTCAATTTGACCTTCGGGCCTCTACCGCGACAGCCGCGTTGGCCCGGGCGGGACCGAAACATTGATCCGCCGCGGGCCTTCGTGATGACCGATACGGTGCGGCTGGCGGATCCGGAAGCCCTCCTTGAAGCGCTGCCGTCCGACGTCGCCATGATATTTCGTCATTATGATCATCCCCGCCGGCACGCTCTTGCGCTTCGTCTGGTTTCTCAGGCCCGCCGGCGGGGGGTGCGCGTTCTTATTGCCGGTGACGCAGAGCTTGCCTTACGCACCGATGCCCATGGCGTGCATCTCCCCGGTTATCTACTTGGCCGCATGACCGCCGCCAGATTAACTTCCCGTCGTGCTAATTGGCTGGTAACGGCGGCAGTGCATAATCGCCGGGAATTGGCGAACGCGCAGGCTCAGGGACTGGATGCGGTTTTGGTCTCACCCGTCTTCGCCACCTCGACCCACGTCGGCCAACGTCCTCTGGGTTTGGCGGGAATACGAGATTTTGTGCGCGCCTCGTCGCTGCCGGTTTTTGCATTGGGTGGTGTCGAAGGCACCAATCTACGGCGCCTCAGGTCTGTAAAGTTGGCGGGCTGCGCTGGAATTGACTTGTTCACGGTCAAGCCGAATGGAGCGGTTGGATAAGGGTTCCGCTAATTGACGCCAAGCTCGCTTGGCGAATCTGTGGAATCGGATATAGTACGCGCACGAAAAAACAATTATCGACAAGCTCGACGGACGGAACCTCTATATGTCCTTGTTACGACTACCTTTTCTAGCCTTTGCCGCGTTCACTGTTTTGGGCGTTTATGGCTGCGACAGTATTGAGCCCGGAGAACCGGAGGTCCATACCGATCCGGATATGGAAGCGATACGGAAAGGCGAAAAACGGAAGACGATATTCGGTGATGGCGGTCTGTCGCTTTTTGGCGATGAGGAACAGCCCGATGAGGGCGGTGGTGGCACCGTCGGCGTCAATGCGTTCCTGTGGCGGGCCTCATTGGATACGGTCTCGTTCATGCCGGTAAATTCCGCAGATATCTTCGGTGGCATTATCATCACGGATTGGCACGCCACGGCGGAAGCTCCCAATGAACGGTTCAAGCTGAATGTATATATTTTGGGCCGCGCGTTGCGGGCTGACGGTATTCGGGTTTCGGTCTTTCGACAGGTTTTCACCCGAAGCGGTCAATGGGTGGATGCGGCGGTGCCGGTCGAAACGAAAACAAAAATCGAGGATTCTATTCTGACGCGGGCGCGGCAGCTCCGAAATGCGGCTCTGCTGCAGCAGAAAAAATAGTGCCGCCGATTGGCGCCGCCCACGTGGCCACGCCCGGCGGGGCAATAGCGGCGGGCTTCCAAATTTGAGATGACCGACAATAAGGAACGGCGAACCCCTCCGATGGCACGCTACAATCACAAAAAATCCGAGGCCAAATGGCAAACCATCTGGGCGGAGCGCAATAGTTTCCGCGTCACCGAAGATGTGACCAAGCCGAAATATTATGTCCTTGAGATGTTTCCCTATCCGTCGGGCCGCATTCATATGGGACACGTCCGAAACTATACGCTGGGTGATGTGGTCGCGCGCTACAAGAAGGCCCGCGGTTTCAATGTGCTCCATCCCATGGGTTGGGACGCCTTTGGGTTGCCGGCGGAAAACGCCGCCATCGAAAACAACGTGCATCCCGGCAAGTGGACCCGTGAAAATATCGCCGACATGCGACGTCAGCTGATGTCCATGGGCTTGTCCTACGATTGGTCGCGCGAAATCGCCACCTGCGAACCCGACTATTATAAACACGAACAAAAGATGTTTTTGGACTTTCTGGCCGCCGGCTTGGTCTACCGCAAAGAGTCCTGGGTCAATTGGGATCCCGTTGAGAACACCGTGTTGGCCAATGAACAAGTTGTCGACGGCAAAGGTTGGCGGTCCGGTGTTCCGGTTGAAAAACGCCAGCTTGCTCAGTGGAATCTTAAAATCACTGAATTCGCGGAGGAACTAAGGGCCGACCTGGAAGTGCTTGAGCGCTGGCCGGACAAAGTCCGGATTATGCAGGAGAACTGGATCGGCCGTTCCGAAGGTGCGTATGTTCGGTTCGAAGTCCCCGGCCGTGACGACCGCCTTGAGGTTTACACGACCCGGCCCGATACCCTGTTCGGTGCCAGTTTTTGCGCCGTCTCGCCGAATCACCCGATCGCCCAAGAGCTCGCGGCGGACAATCCGGCATTGACCGAATTCATTGCTGAGTGCAATCGCATGGGCACCAGCGAGGCGGCCATCGAAACGGCCGAAAAACTGGGTTTTGATACGGGCCTGATCGCCAACCATCCCTTGGTTGAAGGATCTGGGCTGCCGATCTATGTGGCCAATTTCGTTTTGATGGAATATGGGACAGGGGCAATTTTCGGCTGCCCCGGACACGATCAACGGGATTTGGATTTTGCCCGGAAGTACGATTTGAACGTGGTTCCCGTCGTCGCGCCGCCGGACGCCGACCCAGCAAGCTTTGCGATTGATAACGAAGCCTATGTCGGTGACGGCACGATTATTAATTCGGATTTCCTGAACGGGCTCAGTGTTGCCGATGCGAAATCCCGCGTCATTGGACACCTTGAAGATACCGATGCCGGCGAAGGCACGGTCAATTATCGGCTGCGCGATTGGGGCGTATCGCGGCAGCGCTATTGGGGGTGCCCGATACCGGTTATTCATTGCGATGCCTGTGGTGCGGTCCCGGTGCCAGCCGCCGACCTGCCAGTGACCCTGCCGGAGGACGTCACCCTGGACGAACCGGGCAATCCGCTGGCCCGTCACCCGACGTGGAAGAACGTCGATTGCCCGAGCTGTGGCAAGGCCGCACAACGCGAAACGGACACCTTTGACACATTTTTTGAATCATCATGGTACTTCGCCCGGTTTTGCTCGCCGCAGGCCGACGACATTGGTTTTACAAAAGCCGCGGCGGATTATTGGCTGCCCGTCGATCAATACATCGGCGGCGTTGAGCATGCCGTCTTGCATCTGTTGTATTCACGTTTTTTCACCCGTGCGCTGCGGCGCTGCGGGTACCTCAATATCGATGAGCCGTTCGCCGGCCTTCTAACCCAAGGCATGGTCTGTCATGCGACATACCGCGATTCGGCGGGGACCTGGTTGCTGCCCGGCGATGTCGAACAGAAAGAGAGCGGCGATTTGGTGCGCCACGATGACGGTACCGCCGTCACGCTGGGCCGTTCGGAAAAAATGAGTAAGTCCAAGAAGAACGTCGTTGATCCGGAAAACATTATTGACACCTACGGCGCCGACACGGCGCGATTGTTCATGCTGTCCGATAGCCCGCCGGACCGGGATCTGGATTGGACGGACGCCGGCGTCGAGGGCGCCTGGCGTTACATCAATCGTCTTTGGCGCCTTGTCGACAGCGATGATTTGCAGGCGCCTGTCCCGCAATCGGCGCCCGAGACCTTGAGCGACGACAGTGCCGCTGTCCTGCGCCAGGCCCACAAGACCATTGTCGCCGTCTCGGATGATCTGGACCGGTTTCACTTCAACAAGGCCGTGGCGCGCCTGCGCGAACTGACCAACGCCATCGACAGCCTGGCCGCAGACGACGCGAGCACCCTTTGGGTCCGCCGCCAGGCGTTGGAAATTCTCATTCAGCTATTGTCGCCCATGTTACCGCATCTCGCCGAGGAGATGTGGGCGAGTCTCGGATCCGAAACTCTTCTCACCGACACAACGTGGCCGGAAGCTGACGGCGCTCTGATTGTCGATGACAGTGTCACCGTCGCGGTCCAGGTCAACGGTAAGCTTCGTGGCACCCTGGATTTGCCGAAAGACTGCGCCAATGATCAGGCCGAGGCGGCCGCCCTGGGCTTGGACCTTGTCGCCGCCGCCATGCAAGGCAAGACGCCGAAAAAGGTCATCGTCGTGCCCAACAGGATCGTCAATGTCGTGGTTTAAATCAACCGCGTATGTCCTGACCGGCCTCGCCCTTTGGGGGTGCGGCTTTGAGCCGCTTTACGGTAAACGGAACGCCCGCGATGTTATTGCCGAATTTGCGTATGTACAGGTCGCACCGATCGATGATCGGGTCGGACAACAACTGCGAAACGAACTTCTCCAACGACTATATGCCGGCGGGCGGGCACCGGCGGTAAAATACCGATTAACGGCGACACTGACCGAATCCACATCGTCACTTGCCGTGAAAAAAAGCTCGCTGGCGACGCGCGCAAATCTGAAGATGACCGCGAGTTATTCGTTAGCATGGGTTGGCCCATTGCATGAGAGACCAGCCAGAAGCCCCTTACTTAAGAAGGCGGACGGAGACCCGCAGCTAACGGATTTGGACGAAGGTGCATTGCTGACAAGATCGGACGCCGTCACGGTTAGTTACAATATCTTGGATTCGGAGTTTGCAACGCTGATGGCCGAACGTGACGCCCGGGAGCGGGCTGTTCGATCACTCAGCGAAGATATTCGCATTCAGCTTGCGGTGTATTTCGACCGGCAGCAGTAAGGTAATGGCGAGGACGTGTGAAGGTTAACGCCCAACAAGTTGTTGCCCAAGTTAACCAATCCGGGTCCAAGATCGCGGCCGTATTGGTTTTTGGACCCGATCACGGTTTGGTCACAGAAACCGCAGAAAACCTGGTGTCGTCGGTTGCCGGTAAACCGGCTGATCCCTTTTTGTTAGCGGAACTCTCTTCATCACAACTGAAGGCCGATCAAGCTCTGCTCGATGATGAAATGCGATCGCTGCCGCTGATGGGTCCGCGCAAGGTCATATATATCCGACAAGCGACGGATGTCTTGGCGGCACCGATCGAAGCATTGTTGAAAACCGGCAATATCCAAAATTTGCTGGTTGTGGCGGCCGGCGAGCTGCCGCCAAGATCAAAGCTCCGCAAGATTTTCGAGGCCGCCAAAACCGCCGCCGGCGTCGCCTGCTACAGCGATGACAGGGGCAGCCTGGAGGGTCTGGTTCACCAGATGCTCTCGGCGGCCAACGTCAGCCTTGAGCCCGACGCCATGACCGAGCTTCTTGGCCGTCTCGGTAATGACCGCTTGGTCAGCCGGGGCGAGATCAACAAACTGGTTTTGTACGCCGGGGATAATGGGCGTGTTTCCGCTCAGGATGTAATTTCGATTGTCGGCGACAACGCCGCCTTATCAATCGACGCGGTCATCTTTGATGCGGCGGATGGTGCAACTCAGCTCGCCGACCAAGCCTTGGCGCGGGCCTTCGCTGACGGCGCTTCACCGGTTCAGGTGCTGCGTGCCCTGCAACGGCATTTTCAGCGTTTGCATATGGTCGCCGGCGAATTGGCGCAAGGCGCGCGCCTTGATGCGGCGTTGGGTCGATTGCGTCCGCCGGTGTTCTTCAAGTTCAAGTCACGGTTTCAATCACAGTGCCGCCGATGGTCGCTGGGCCGCCTCACGGAGGCGATGAACCTAGTCACGGATGCGGAACGGCAATGCAAGCAGACCGGCGCGCCCGACGTAGCGATCTGTCAACGCGCTGTTTTACGCATCTCTGCGGCGGCTCGGAAGCAAACCTAATGGGGCTTGTGCCGGTTGCGACGCGAAATTTCTTTAGCGAAGCCGCGATATAAGCTCATCGAGCTGATCGAGAGATTTATACTGAAAACTGATCTGTCCGCCAGGCCCTTTCGGGTGGATGGATGTCTTCAGGCCAACGGTATCGGTCAGATCGCGCTCCAGCGCCAGCGTGTCGGCGTCCTTGGCCGGGGTCGTTGATGATTTCGTCGGCTCGGTGCCTTCGCGGCGCACCAACGTTTCCGTATCGCGTACATTCAGGCCTTTGCGGACAACCGTCTTGGCCAGCAATTCAGAGTCGCGGGCGCCCAATAACGCCCGGCCGTGGCCAGCCGACAGGTGGCCATCCGCTAACAAAGCCTTGACCACGTCGGGCAGATTGAGGAGGCGCAACATGTTGGCGACATGGCTGCGGCTCTTGCCAATGGATTGGGCCATGGCGTCCTGGGTGTGGCCGAATTCCGCCATCAAACGTTGGTAGGCCTCAGCTTCCTCAAGCGCCGACAGATCTTCGCGCTGCAAATTTTCGATAAGCGCAATTTCCAAGGCCTCTTGATCGGTAAGGTCCCGGATGATCACCGGCAGTTCGTGCAGCTGCGCGACCTGCGCAGCCCGCCAACGGCGTTCTCCGCAAATTATCTCAAAGCTATTCGAAGAATTTGGCGCAGCGCGAACAACGAGGGGCTGCAATATCCCCTTCTCTTTAATCGATTGCGCCAATTCACCGATCTGGGCTTCGCCAAACTGCCGTCGCGGCTGAAAGGGGCAAGGTTTAAGTTGGCCGATCGGCACGGCGCGGTCTGTCGGAGAAAGATCCGGGCTGCCAGGATCGTGGCCGCCGTCGCCCAGTAGGGCCGACAAGCCGCGGCCCAATTGCTTGCGTTTTCTATCCATCAATGGGCTCCCATATGACGTTCGCGGTGAATGACCTCTCCGGCCAACGCCAAGTAGGCCTGCGCGCCGGGGCAGTTCATGTCATAAACCAGCACCGGCAGGCCATGCGAGGGGGCTTCCGAAATGCGGACATTGCGGGGAATGACGGTCTGGTAGACCTTGTCGCCAAAAAACGACCGAACGTCTTCGGCAACCATGTCCGAGAGATTGTTGCGCTTGTCGTGCATGGTCAGCACGATGCCCTGGATCTCAAGACCGGCGTTAAAAGCCTTGCGGACGCTTTCGATGGTCGTCATCAACTGGCTAATGCCCTCCAAGGCATAAAATTCGCATTGCAGGGGTACCAACACGGCCTGTGCCGCCGCCAGCGCATTGATCGTCAGCAGGCCCAAGGCCGGCGGGCAATCGATCAGCACATAGTCGTAAGCCCCTAGGCCGTGCGCCAGAGCCTCGCGCAGGCGGTATTCGCGGCGCTCGACGCCGACCAACTCAACTTCCGCGCCATAAAGATCAACGCCCGACGGCACGATATCGAGGTTCGGAATTTCCGTCGCCTGGGTGGCATCCAACAATCCGGCCTCACCAATCAGAACTTGGTAGGTATTGGTCTCGCGCATGGACCGCTCTACGCCGAGGCCCGTGCTGGCGTTGCCTTGCGGGTCAAGGTCGATCAGCAAGACCTTCTGGTGGATCGCCGCCAGCGCGGTGCCCAAGTTGATCGCCGTCGTCGTCTTGCCGACGCCGCCCTTTTGATTTGCAATCGCAAGAATACGCGTCGCCTGGCCACGCGGCAAAAAATCAGTCATGTCGTTCAATTTCGGTAAGACCTTCCAGCTTGAGAATCACACCGGAGGTGTCCGTGAGGCTCGGAATCTCTGCCGACTTCATTGTCCACGCTTTTCCGGCCGCCGTCAATTCATCCGGCCAGCCGGCGCCTTTCAAAAATAATGCCGTGCCGCGCGATTTGACTATACCGTTCGCCAAGGGCAGCAGGCGGTGCAAGGGCGCGCAGGCCCGTGCGGTGACAACGTCGGCACTAATCTCATCGCGGCCCGTCAGGCGCAGGTTTTGAATATCCGCGCCGGCTTCGGTAATGCGGTTGGCCTCGCGCAGAAACACCGCTTTGCGCTGATCGCTTTCGATCAAGGTGATAGCCGGGCCGCCGCGCGCGGCAGCCAGAATTGCCAGGACCAGACCCGGAAACCCGGCGCCGCTGCCAATATCCGCCAGGGTCTTGGCGGTCGGCGGCAAGTGCGGCCAGATTTGCGCCGAGTCAAGAAAATGGCGTCGCCAAATGTCATCCAGGGTGCGGGCACCGACTAAGTTGATCTTGCGTTGCCATTTGACCAAAAGCGCCGCGTAGGCATCGAACCGCGCCATCAAATCGTCGGTCGCGTCGATGGCCCGGGCAAAGGCTTCTCGATTCTGCTGCGAAACGGACATCCCTAGAGGCCGTCACGCAGCCATGGATTCGGCTTCGAAACCAAGCCTTAATTGTTTCACGTGAAACATATCCACAGTCAGGCGCTCAGGCGGCGGTTGCCTTGGCCGTGCCGCCGGACATGTCCAAGCAAGACCGTCAGCGCCGCCGGCGTCATGCCGGCGATGCGGGCCGCCGCCCCAAGGGTCGCTGGACGCGCCGCCGCCAGTTTGCCGCGCGCCTCCGCCGACAGGCCGGCGACGAGGTCGTAATCCAAATCATCCGGGATCTTCAAAGCTTCATCACGCCGGAACGCCCGGATATCAGCCGCTTGGCGTTCCATGTAGTTTTGATAGGTCGATTCGATTTCAAGCTGCGCTGCCGCCCAGTCCGGCAAGTCGGCCAATTCCGGCCAGACCGCCGTCAGTCGCGTCACATCGACACCCGGGTAGGCCAACAGATCAAGGGCGCTACGCTTGACGCCGTCTTGATTGACGGCCAGGCCCCGCTGGCTCAAAGCATTCGGCGACATCGCCAGGCCGGCCAGCCAGCCATGCGCGTCGGTCAGCGCCGAGAGTTTCGCCGCGAACGTTTGATGCCGCAAGCGGCCGACGCAGCCCGCCTCAAAACCTTTTTGGGTCAACCGCTGGTCCGCATTATCAGCGCGCAGCTGCAGCCGGTATTCGGCCCGCGAGGTGAACATTCGGTATGGCTCCTGCGTCCCCAGGGTGACCAGATCATCGATCATGACGCCCATATAGGCCTCCGCCCGGTCGAGAACGAACGCCGGCCCGCCGCTGCAGTTCAAGGCCGCGTTGAGACCGGCCAATTGACCTTGCGCCGCAGCCTCTTCGTAGCCCGTGGTGCCGTTGATCTGACCCGCCAAATACAAGCCGTCGACACGCTGGGTCTCCAGTGTCGGCTTAAGCTCACGGGGATCAATATAATCATATTCGATGGCATAGCCCGGCTGTATCATCCGCGCCGTCTCAAGCCCCGGTATGGTCTTCAAAATCTCCAATTGAACGTTTTTTGGCAACGACGTTGAGATTCCGTTGGGGTAGACCGTTGGGTCTTCCAGGCCTTCCGGCTCGAGGAATATCTGATGGCGCTCACGATCACCGAAGCGCACCACCTTGTCTTCGATGGATGGGCAATAACGCGGGCCGACGCCTTGTATCTGCCCCGAATACATGGCCGATTTCTGCAAATTGCGGCGCACCAAATCATGCGTCGCCGTTGTCGTGCCTGTGATGTGGCAGGCAATCTGCGGCACCGTGATCCGTTCGGTCATATAAGAAAACGGCACCGGCGGGTCATCCGGCGGTTGGCTTTCCAGCCCTTCCCACAAAATCGTCCGCCCATCCAACCTCGGCGGCGTGCCGGTCTTCAGGCGTCCCAACCGAAAACCCAGGCGGCGAAATGTATAGGCCAGCCCAATGGCCGGCGCCTCACCAACCCGGCCGGCGGGGATCTTCGCGTCGCCCACATGAATAAGGCCGCGCAGGAAGGTGCCGGTTGTCACCACCACGGCCCCTGCGCGAATTTCACGGCCCGACTGAGCCCGCACACCTGTGGCCCGCCCATCGGCATCAAGAATAAGATCGTCCACCGGTTCGGCTTCGATGGTAAGATTGTCCTGCCCCCGCAACAGCGCCTGCACTGCGTGTTTATAAAGGCCGCGATCCGCTTGTGCCCGGGGGCCCCGGACCGCCGGACCTTTTGAGCGGTTGAGCATGCGGAATTGTATGCCGGCCCGGTCGATAGCCCGGCCCATCAAACCATCCAGAGCATCAATTTCACGGACCAGCTGGCCCTTGCCCAGGCCACCGATGGCCGGATTGCACGACATTTCACCGATGGTATCGATACGATGAGTCAACAACAGGGTATTGGCGCCGGCCCGCGCCGCCGCCGCCGCCGCCTCACAGCCGGCATGTCCGCCGCCGATGACAATGACGTCCCAAGCGTTAGGCGCCGCGCCGCCACCATGGTGGACCTGTGGATAGTTCTGTTGATTCATGGCCGGAATGTAGGAGTCGGCACCGGCCGAGTCAATCGGCCCAGCGGGCCGCCGGACCCAAGCCGGGGTCCAATCGAACCTGTGGATGTTTCACGTGAAACATGGGCCGCCGGCGTCTATTTCCCAATACAAAATTCACTGAAAATCACATCTAGCAAATCTTCCACATCAACCCGGCCCGTGACCCGCCCGATCGCGCGGGCCGCCAGCCGCAGATCCTCGCCGGCGATTTCCGGATGCGCCAGCCGGTCGGTGCGGCCGAGAAAGCCCGACAGCCCCTCGGCACACGCCGTAAAGGCATCGCGGTGTCGGGCCCGCGTAATCACCGGTGCCGCTGACATGGAAAACCCCGCCGCCGCCCGGACCCGCACCGCCTCAATCAACGCCTCAACACCCGCGCCCGTCTTTACCGAAAAGCCCAGGCAATCGACATTTGCCGGTCCCAAATCCAAGTCTGGCGCCGCCAAATCGATCTTGTTGACAGCGACAATCGCATGGCTGTCCAGGTACTCACCAAACCCGTCCCACTGGCCGGGCCACGCTGTCGCATCAAACACCGCGAGCCTCAGATCAGCCGCACTCGCGCGCTCTTCGGCACGCCGAACCCCCTCTTGTTCGATGGCGTCGTCGCTTTGTCTCAAACCAGCCGTATCCGCGGCAATCACCGGATAGCCACCGAGGTCCAGGTGAACCTCCAACACATCCCGAGTGGTCCCCGGCGTCTCCGTGACGATTGCCACATCGCGGGCTGCCAAGGCGTTCAGCAGGCTGGATTTCCCGGCGTTCGGCGGGCCGATAATCGCGACCTGGAACCCATCACGCAGCCGCTCGCCGGTCCCTTGGTCAGCCAGATGTTGGGAGATCTCCTCGCGCAACGCGGACACAACCCGCTCTGTGTGTTGTTCTAAATCCGGCGGCAGTTCCTCGTCCGAGAAATCAATCGCCGCTTCCCAGTGCGCCAGCGCCGTTACCAAACGATCACGCCAATCATCACACAGCGCGGCCAGGCCGCCGCCGCCCTGGCGCAGCGCCTGGCGCCGTTGTGCCGTTGTCTCCGCATCAATCAAATCGGCGATTGATTCGGCTGCGGTCAGATCCATGCGGCCGTTTTCAAAGGCGCGCCGGGTAAACTCACCGGGCTCAGCCATCCGCAGCGCTGGTTCTTTGCTCAAGACATCCAACACCCCCTGCACCACGGCCAAGCCGCCGTGCAGGTGAAACTCAACAATATCCTCGCCGGTAAAACTGCGCGGCCCGCGAAAGGCCAGGCAAAGCGCATCGTCCAATTGTTCCCCGGTTTGCGGATCGCGAACCGCGCAATGCACGGCGCGCCGATCGACCGGTGGACGATCGGTCATCCGCATTGCCGTTGCCCAGGCCGCGGCCCCGGACAATCGGATGATTGCGATGCCGGCCCGGCCGCGGCCGCTGGACAGGGCATAGATGGTTGTCGCAGTCATGATCGAATCGGCTTCAAATCGATCCGCCTCTAGGCTCGCGGATCAGCGGTCTTCCGGCATCAGAATCAGATCATCAACCCGCCCGCCGTCGCGCAGATGCGCTTCCAAAATCCGGTCGGCATCTTCGTTTGATTCGCATTTGTACCAAATACCTTCCGGGTAAACGACCACAGTCGGCCCCAGCTCACAACGATCCAAACAGCCGGCGCTATTGATTCGGATGCGTTTCAAGCCCAGTTCCTTGGCCCGGGCCTTCATATAGTTCCTGATCTTCACCGAACCCTTGGCCATGCAGCTACCGCGCGGATGTCCGTCAGGGCGTTCATTGGTACAGAAGAACACGTGGCGTTCATAAAAATGTTCGGGATCAGGGGTCTCGTTATTCATCGGCACTCTCCGTAAAAGTCGATCAACATCCTATTTGTCACCCTCATCGGCGGTACCGCCAGGCATACCTTCACCCATCTGCGCCCAAAACATCTTCTGCAACTGTTCAAACCCCTGAACACCGGCGGGCATCCAGGTTTTCATCAAGGTGTCGGGATCCATCGCCTCCATATTCGCCCGCATGCGATTTTCGACCTCCTCCATCATCGCCGCCTGCAGCGGCACCACGTCGGGCAGGCCCAGAAAGCTGCGTGCTTCTTGCGGCGTACAGTCGATGTCGACGGTGATTTTCATCGCTCGGTTCCCTTTCATAGCCTGACCTTGTCGTCACCGTATCCCACAGTCACGGAAATATCGGTTGTTTTTCGGCAGGTAAATTCCAAACTAGGCTAGAGCGTCAGACGACGCAATCCGGCCCGTACTTTGCCGGTACTTTAGCCCGACAAAGGAATTCACCATGGCCGAAGATCAGGCACGCAATCGCCTCGCCGACGAAACCAGCCCTTACCTGCGTCAGCACCTGGACAACCCGGTGCATTGGTGGGCTTGGGGCGACGCCGCCTTCGCCGCCGCCAAGGCCGCCGATAAGCCGATCTTGTTGTCGGTCGGTTACGCGGCCTGTCATTGGTGTCATGTCATGGCTCATGAAAGCTTCGAAAACGACGCCATCGCCGCCGCGATGAATGAACGCTTCATCAACATCAAGGTCGACCGCGAAGAGCGCCCGGATGTTGACTCGATCTATCAAGCCGCGCTGAGCATGATGGGCGAGCACGGCGGCTGGCCCTTGACCATGTTCCTGACACCCGACGGCGAGCCCTACTGGGGCGGCACCTATTTTCCGCCGACCGCGCGTTATGGCCGGCCCGGATTTCGCGAGGTCCTGTCGTCCGTGGCCGGCGCCTACGCGGATCAAAAAGACCGTCTGGCCTCGAACATTGCGCAGCTCAAGGAGGGCCTGGATAAAATGGCGCGGCCCGAGGGCGGCGGCACCCTGACAACCGAAACCCTGGATACGGTCGCAACGTCGTTGCTACGCGCCGTCGACCCCATGAACGGCGGCACCATGGGCGCGCCGAAGTTCCCTCAGCCCGCCCTGTTCCAATATTTGTGGCGGGCCCACCGGCGTACCGGCTCACCGCTGTTTCGCGACGCCGTCACCTTGACCCTCGACAATCTCTGCCAGGGCGGCATCTACGACCATCTGGGCGGCGGTTTCGCGCGTTATGCCACCGACGAGATCTGGCTGGCCCCGCACTTCGAAAAGATGCTCTACGATAACGCCCTGTTGATCGATCTGATGACCGATGTCTGGCGGGTCACCGGCTCACCCCTTTACAAGGTCCGAACCCGCGAAACCATCGAATGGGCATTGCGTGAACTGACCGCCAGCGCCAACGGCAACACCGCGTTTGCCAGCGCCTACGACGCCGATAGCGAAGGCGTGGAAGGCAAATTCTACGTCTGGTCGGAAGCCGAGATCGATGCCGTCCTCGGCGACGCCGCCGCTGATTTCAAAAAAACCTACGACGTTTCTGCCTTTGGCAATTGGGAGGGCAGCAATATCCTCAATCGGTCCGACGGATTGGCATTGGGTGATGATGCCACGGAATCGGAGCTGTTAGCGTCGCGGGAAAAGCTTTTAAAAATTCGTGAAAAACGGATTTGGCCCATGCGCGATGACAAGGTCCTGGCTGACTGGAACGGCATGATGATTTCGGCCCTGGTCCATGCGGCGCAGGTTTTTCACGAGCCGGCCTGGCTCGACGCCGCCCAGAGCGCCTTCCGGTTTGTCGCCGATGAGATGGCCGATGGGCCGCGATTGCATCACAGCTGGTGCGACGGCCGGGCCCAACACCCAGGTGTCATCGAAGACTACGCCAACATGGCCGCCGGCGCGCTGGCGCTATTCGAGGCGACCAACGACGACACCTATCTGGCCCGGGCCCGCGATTGGGTGATCCAGGCGGACGCCCATCATTGGGACGATCAACATCACGGCTATTTCATGAGCGCCGACGACACGGCCGGCCTGATCGCCCGCCCGAAACCGATCCACGACAATGCGACGCCGCCCGGCAACGGCACCATGGCGGATGTCCTGGCCAGGCTGTTCCACCTGACCGGCGACGACGTTTACCGGGACCAGGCGCAGAAACTGCTTGTCGCCTTGACCCCGCCGGAAGCCGAGAAAGCCCTGCACCAATTGACCATGCTGATGGGTTTCGAGGTTCTGCAGGGTGCCGTGCAGATTGTCATCGCCGGCACGCCGGCCGATGCCGCGGCCCTGCTCACCGCCGCCATCGACCACGCACCGCCGGCCCGCCTCATCGTTCAGGTTAATGCCGAGACGTCATTGCCGGCGTCCCATCCGGCTGCCGGCAAAGGATTGGTCGACGGTCAACCTGCGGCCTATGTTTGTGTCGGCACAACCTGTACACTGCCAATGACCGATGCGAAGGACCTTGAGGATCATCTGAGGACATTGTGAGCGCCGACGTCAATTGGCTGAGCATACCGTCCCCCGTGGGCACGTTGACGGCTTTCGCCGTCAACGTGCCCTGGTCGCCCTTGAGTGGGGCAAACCCGAGCCGTCACAACAATCCCCGACGGCGCTTCTGGAAACCGTCAAGGTTCAACTGAACGCCTATTTCGACGGCAAGCTGAAAAAATTCAGCCTGCCGCTGGCGCCCACCGGCACGGATTTTCAGCGCCGCGTCTGGACCGCCATGGCTGAAATCCCTTATGGCCATACCCGGACCTATGGCGAACTAGCGCAAACCATCGGCGGCGTGGCCCGGGCCGTCGGCGGCGCCTGCGGCAAAAATCCCATCCCGATCATCTTACCGTGCCATCGGGTGATGGGCGGCGGCGGCAAGCTGACGGGATTTTCCGGCGGCGCCGGGCCGGAATCAAAAGTCTTCCTGCTGAAGCTTGAAGGCGCCATGTTCCTGTAGGGCAAAACTGTTTGCCGCCCGGCGGCGTGGAAAGCGGTTGCGGCATCGCATGGCGCTCATCAAAATACCCGCCACGCTCAACTTGAGAGCACTTAAATTTCATTCTGGGAGGACACCATGACCAAAGCCATTCGCATTCATGAATACGGCGGTGCCGATAACTTGAAGCTGGAGGACGTAGACGTCGGCGCGCCGGGCGACGGTCAGGTCCGGATTAAGCACAACGCCATCGGCCTTAACTTTATCGACGTCTATCAGCGCACCGGGCTCTATGACATCGGCGCCCTACCGGCGACACTGGGCATGGAAGGCGCCGGCGTCATCGAAGAGGTCGGCACCGGCGTCAGCGATTTCACCGCCGGTGATCGAGTCGCTTACGCCATGGGTATGGGCGCCTACAGCGAAGCGCGCCTGATGACCACGGACCGTTTGGTCAAGGTCCCCGACAATGTCGGCGACGAGACCGCCGCGGCGATGATGCTGCAGGGCATGACCGCGCGGTACTTGCTGAAAAGTTCCTACGCCGTGCAACCCGGCGACACCATTTTGATCACCGCCGCCGCCGGCGGCGTCGGTCAGATCATCGGCCAATGGGCGAAGCACCTGGGCGCGACGGTCATCGGCTGTGTCGGGTCTGAGGAAAAAGCCGCGCTGGCCAAGGCCAATGGATGCGATCATACGATCCTCTACAATTCCGAAGACATCGCGGCCAGGGTTATGGAGATTACCGATGGTGCCGGCGTGCCGGTGTCTTATGATTCCATTGGTCAGGCAACACTCATGGCGTCGCTCGATTCGCTGGCCCCGGCCGGCGCGTTCATCTCCTATGGCAATGCGTCGGGGCCGATCACCGATTTCAATCCGGGCGTTCTGGCCGCCAAGGGATCGCTATACATGCAGCGTCCGACCCTCGGCACCTATACCCGCAACCGCGAGCTTCTGAACGAGGTCGCCAACGATCTGTTCGACGTCGTCGGCGCCGGCACGGTCAAGATCAACATCGGCCAGACTTATCCGCTGGCCGAAACCGCGCAGGCGCACCGCGATCTGGAAGATCGCAAAACCACGGGCTCGACGGTGATCATGCCGTAAGGACCGGGCGTGAATGAAGCCATGCACATCTCGTCGGGCGGCTGCCATTGCGGCAACCTGAAGACCCGGTTCGCCTCACCAACGGCGCCCGGCGACAGTCCGGTCCGTGCCTGCCAGTGCTCGTTTTGCCGCAAACACGGTGTGCGGGCCGTTGCCGATGCCAAGGGTCAAGCCGAAATCCGCGTTCGCGATCCGAAGAATTTGATCCGCTACCAATTCGGCCATCGGGCCGCGGATTTTCTGGTATGTGGGATCTGCGGAGTCTATGTCGCCGCCGTCATGGACGATGACAGCGGTGACAGCCAGGGCACCTTCGCGACGATGATCGTCAACACATTCGACAATCATGCTGACTTCACCAACAGCGCGGAACCCGTCGATTATGCCGGTGAAGATTTGACCGGTCGGCGCCAGCGGCGGCGCGACAAGTGGACGCCGGCGGAGATCCGCTCAGCGCCCTGACGTGCCGCGCACAGCCCCTATTACCCGGCTTTCAAGTGCCGGCCCGCGGCCTCGGCGGCGAATTGATCATAGGCCGCCAGCGCCTCGGCGGCATAGACCATGGACGGCCCGCCGCCCATGTAGACGGCCATGCCCAGGGTTTCGAGAATTTCCTGGCGGGAGGCGCCGTGCCGCTCGGCGGCTTTCGCGTGAAACGCCACACAGCCATCACAACGCACGGCGACCCCGATCGCCAAGGCGATAAGTTCCTTGGTCTTCGGATTTAGGATGCCGTCGGCAGTGGCAGCGGCCGCCATCATGGAGAAACCGGCCATGGTTTCGGGAATACCTTTCCGCAATTCGGCGATATGGGCGGTCAATTCACCGGCCAATTTTGGATAATTAGTGCTCATGGCGGGTTTCCTTTACATGAGATACCGTAGATACAGATAAAATCTGGTGCTGGCAGTCCCGGCCGCGCCGGCCGGCTTTTCGGCCTAATGATCGGTTTTGTAGGCACTCTGACGACCTTGCCATCCATCTGGCCTTCCCTTGTTTGACGATAGGTTGCCAGCATCAGCCATTAGACGCCGATGCGCCGACGTCCGTCCATGACCCCGATCAATTGACAAGCCATTTTTGCCGCGAATCCTTGCCGTCGACGGCTAAGTATTCGCGATCACACTGCCGGGGATATCCGCCGGATCAGTTGCAGAAAATGACGCTGGGTGGCTTAGCGTTTGCCGCTAAGACGAACGGTTGTGATTCCGCAAACGGACACCACCGGCGCTGAATTGGGCATGGCCGCCTTGCGGGTTCAACTGCAAATCAACAACAGGCCGGCCAGGCGCCATGGTAAACCCATGGCCCCACCTTCGTTTTCAGGCGGTCGGCATTACCTGGAATTCCACGCCCAAGCGCCCTCGGGCCAATCACGTATCGGCGCGCCGGCCGCGGCGTCAATATCACCTAATGGCTTATGTATTCATCGAATCGAAGAAATCGTCGTTGTTCTTCGAATGCTTGAGCTTGTCGAGCAGGAAGTCCATAGCGTCGGTGACGCCCATGGGCATGAGGATGCGGCGCAGCACCCACATCTTCGACAAGGTCCCTTGATCGACCAGCAGTTCTTCCTTGCGGGTACCGGACTTGGTGATATCTATGCTCGGCCAGGTGCGCTTATCGGATAGTTTCCGATCCAAAATGATTTCCGAGTTACCGGTGCCCTTGAACTCTTCGAAGATGACCTCGTCCATCCGCGAGCCCGTGTCAATTAAGGCCGTTGCGATGATCGTAAGCGATCCGCCTTCTTCGATATTCCGTGCCGCTCCAAAGAAACGCTTGGGTTTTTGCAGAGCATTGGCATCGACTCCGCCGGTTAAAACCTTGCCGCTGGACGGCACCACGGTGTTGTATGCCCGCGCCAGACGCGTAATGGAATCCAATAGGATCACCACGTCGCGCTTATGTTCCACAAGGCGCTTAGCCTTTTGAATAACCATTTCCGTGACCTGCACGTGGCGCTGCGCCGGTTCGTCAAATGTCGAGCTGATCACTTCACCCTTCACCGAACGCGCCATATCGGTGACTTCTTCGGGCCGTTCATCAATCAACAAGACAATCAGATAGCATTCCGGGTGATTTTCGGCCACCGCCTGGGCGATGTTTTGCAGCATCACGGTTTTACCGGTGCGCGGCGGCGCGACGATCAGCGCCCGCTGGCCCTTGCCGACCGGCGTAATCAAGTCCAGGACCCTGCTGGTCGGGTCCTTGTGTTCCGGGTTGTCGATTTCCATGGCCAGCCGCTGCTCCGGGTACAGCGGCGTCAGGTTGTCGAAATTGATCCGATGGCGGACATCCTCGGGATCGGCGAAATTGACCTGATTGACTTTCAGCAGGGCGAAATACCGCTCGCCCTCCTTCGGCGCCCTGATCTCACCGTCCACCGTGTCGCCGGTTCTGAGCCCGAACCGCCGAATTTGACTGGGGCTGACGTAGATATCATCAGGGCCCGGCAGATAGTTGGCCTCCGGACTGCGCAGGAATCCAAAGCCGTCCTGCAGGACCTCCAAGACCCCGTCGCCGTAGATCGCCTGATCATCGTCGGCCAAGTGTTTAAGGATGGCGAACATCATGTCCTGCTTGCGCAGTGTGCTGGCGTTTTCAACGCCCAGCTCTTCGGCGAATGACAACAGGTCGGGGGGTGTTTTGGTTTTTAGGTCTTTGAGGTTCATGGTCCGATTCCGGCGTAATCTGGGGGGAAGGTCTGCGGCGGGAGAACGGATTTACGGAAGGCGGAAATCAAATCCTTGCGGATCGGCCCCGGGCGTCGTGCCCGCTATTGTCTGAAAATCCATCGGGTGTGAAGAATGTCGACGGCGTTAAATCCGAATTCGACGAAGAGGCGGACACAATTACCGAAACCGCTTCTCCCTGTCAAACGGATTATCCAATATCTTTCAACGGTTTCGGAAAAGCCGCTTCAGAACGGCTGGACGATGACCATGATGACGATAACAATCATCAACAGCGTCGGCACCTCGTTGGCGATACGGTAGAATTTGTCGCCGCGGGTGTTGCGGTCGGCCTCGAAATCTTTCCGCCATTTGGCCATTTCACGGTGCGCCGCGCTCAACGCCAGGACACCGACCAACTTGACGATCATCCAGGTCTCTGACCACAAAGCCTCGCCACCGGCGGCCAGCATGATCAGCCCGCAAATCCAACTCACCGTCATCGCCGGGGTCATGATCGCGCGCAGTAAACGGCGTTCCATGACCTTCAGGGTTTCAGACGTTTCGGATCCCGGCGCCGCGGCACAGTGGTAGACAAACAGACGCGGCAAATACAACAACCCGGCCATCCAGGAGATCACGGCGATGACGTGAACGGCCTTAATCCACGCATAGGCGGTGCCGGATAATTCAATCATCAGACATGTCTTTCGGCCACCTGTTGACACGGACATGCCGACAGTTCCGGCGGACACAGGCGGCCCCCGCCGGCGCCACCATAGGGGTTTGGCGCGTCATCTGTCAGCACTGAGACGACAAGCTCTGCAAGGCCGGCGATGAAATCCGGATGCACCCCGACCGCCGGCACGCGGGTATAGACGGGCACGCCCAACCCGGCCGCCACAGCGCGATATTCGATATCCAATTCGACCAGGGTTTCCGAATGCTCGGAGACAAAGGCTATGGGTACGACGCAAACCGCCACACCGTCCGCGCCGGCCCGCGCCAGTTCGTCTTCCGTCGCGGGACCGATCCATTCCAGCGGTCCGACCCGGCTTTGGTAACAAACCACCCAGTCATCCAACCCGCCCAGCGCCGCGACCACGGCGGCAGCGGTTTGTTCAACCTGCCACACATAGGGATCGCCCCCGGCGATAATTTTTTTTGGCAAACCGTGCGCCGAGAACAACACCCGTGTGGATTTTTCGGCACCGGCCAGGGCTGTGCGGATCAATGCGGCCTGGGCCGCAATCCATCGCGTCGCCGTTGGATAGCAGCAGACGGCTTGTTGGGGTGCCGAGAGCCCGGCCCGCGCTGCGGCCTTCTGCCAGTCCGCCAATGACGATTTCACGGTGGTTGTCGAATATTGCGGATAGAGCGGCAGCAGGACAATTTCATCGGGGTCAAATTCCTTGACGGCTTGCGCCACCGCGTCGCTGAACGGATGCCAATAGCGCATGCAGACAAAGACCTGAACGTCGCCGAGATGCGAAAGTGCTGACTGCAGGGCATCGGCTTGGTGTTGGGTCAGCGCCAGAAGCGGTGATTTGCCGCCCAGATGCGCATAAATCTCTTTCGCGACCGGAGCCCGCCGCCGCGAGATAAACTGCGCCAGTAGCCAACGTAGGGGACCTGGGGCACTGATGATTGCCGGGTCGTTAAACAGGTTAAATAAAAACGGCCGGACTGTTGCCGGCGAATCCGGTCCGCCAAGATTGAACAGAACGACGGCAATGCGGGACATCCGGCCGGCCAATCGCGATCAAGCCGCGCCGCGGATCAAATCAACCACGCGCCCGACGTGTTCGGGCGGTGTTGGTGGCAACACGCCATGACCCAGGTTGAAGATAAACGGCCCGTTTGACAGATTATCCAAAATCCGCCGCACGTCGTGATCCAGCGCCGCGCCGCCACCCAACAACAGATGATTGTCCAGATTACCCTGTACGGTACATAGGCTTTGCAGTTCGGCAGCCGCCCATTCCAGCGGTACACCGGCATCGATACTCAGGCCATTCACGCCGGTTTCGCGTGCGAAATCCTTATACAAAACCCCGGCATTTCGCGGAAAACCGATGATCGGTACGTTGGGATGGACGTCGTGGACACGTTCGACAATCCGCCGGTTCGGTTCAATGATCCAGCGCCGAAATTGGCTTTCCGGCAAAAGCCCGGCCCAGCTGTCAAAAAGCTGCAGGGCTTCAGCACCGTGATCGATTTGAGCAATCAGATAGCGTGACGTCGCGTCACACAGAATATCCATCAAACGGCTGAATTCTTCGGGGCGTTCAGCCGCCCAGCGGCGGATTTTCGTGCCTTCCGTACCGCCCCGGCCTTCGATCATGTACAAAGCCACCGTGAACGGCGCCCCGGCAAATCCGACCAGCGCCGTTCGATCATCCAAACCCGCCGCAACCCGGCGGACCGTTTCCATGACCGGTGCCAACCGGCCGGCCACGGCGTCGACATCCAACATCTCAAAATCCGCGGCCGTCTCAAGCGCCTGTAGAACCGGGCCTTCACCTTCCCGAAATGCCACATCCTGACCCAGGCCGTGGGGGATGACCAAAATATCCGAAAACAATATCGCCGCATCCATGGCATAGCGCCGCAAAGGCTGGTGAGTCGCTTCAACGGCCATGTCCGGCGTAAAACAAAAATCAAGAAAGTTTTTCGCCTGTTTGCGCAGCTCACGATACTCGGGCAAATATCTTCCGGCCTGGCGCATGAACCAACATGGCGACGGCGAGACGATCTCTCCTTGGAGCGCCTGCAGGAATGGTTTTGATGACGTCATCGGACAATTTCCATTTTCGTTCACCGTCATCCCTAAATAACTATATATATAAAGAAAAGGTGGTTGTAGTTGTAGTAGGGCAATTAGAGGGGATTAATTTTAATCCCAAGTTTATCCACAAATTCATCCAGAAAAGAATAACCGGGAATAACATTCGGGATAAAGTATGAATTAAATCGGAATATATTAAATAACCAATTGAAATTAAATATTATTAGTTCTGTTTGGTACAAATATAATTACGTCCATAAGTATTATATTATGACCTGGATACGGTTATCATCAGGGTCTACAGAATTATATTCAGAGGCGTAAAAACATGATATTGAAAATCGCGCTTCGGTGATGGATCGGCGTGGTCGCGCCAATCCATGTATTGTTTTCTGGTTTAACCGTAAAAACCCACAGGTCATTGTGCATAAATGAGACAGATACCCATTCATCTGGTTTCCGACTCGACGGGTGAAACGGTCAACCTCGTCGGCCGGGCCTGTCTGGTTCAGTTTGACCATGTCGAGCCGGAAGAACATTTGTGGTCTTTGGTGCGTACGGAAGAAAAGGTTCAGGAAATTCTGACAACGCTTGAGGAAAAAGGCGGTGTCGTCATTTATACCCTTGTTGACCAAGGTATTCGGCGCTTTCTCGAAGAAGGGTGTGCGGCGTTGCAGATCCCCTGTATTCCGGTACTCGATCCGATCGTTGCAGCGCTCGGTCAATATCTCGGTACGGAGGGCCATGCCCGACCCGGCTCACAGCATGTCATGAACGCCGAATACTTCAGCCGTATCGAGGCCATGCAGTTTGCCTTAAGCCACGATGACGGCCAATCGACGTGGGACTTGGATGACGCGGATGTTGTTTTGCTGGGGGTTTCACGGACTTCGAAAACGCCGACCTGCATATATCTGGCCAACCGTGGCCTGAAAACCGCCAATGTGCCGATTGTGCCGGGTTGCCCGATTCCGAAAGAGGTGTTCGACATTGCCAAGCCGCTGGTTGTCGGCTTGACCAAAGATCCGAAACGTTTGGTCGAAATCCGCCGTCAGCGATTGCGTTTGTTGGATCAGGATGAAAACACCGATTACGTCAATCTGGAAATGGTCTCTCAGGAAATTAACGAGGCCCGGCGCCTGTTCACCAAGCACGACTGGCCGGTCATCAACGTCAGCCGTAAATCCATCGAGGAAACCGCGGCGACCATATTCCAGCTCTACCAGGACCGCTTGGAACCGCCCGTCTAAGCCATGACCCCACCAGTAATTCTCGCGTCAGCCAGTGTTGCGCGCCGGCGGCTCCTCGAGCGGGCCGGCGTGGCGCATGATATTATCCCATCGCATATTGACGAAAGACCCATCAAAGACGCCTGCCGGCAAAATGCCGAAACGGTCGAAATCGCCGTCCGGCGCCTGGCCGAAGCGAAAGCCGTTACAGTCAGTCAACAGCACCCGGAACGGCTGGTCATCGGCGCCGACCAAATGCTTGAATGTGACGGCCGATGGTTTGATAAACCGGCGGACAGAGATGGCGTTCGTCGCCATCTGACACAGTTGAGCGGGCGCTCTCACGTGCTGGTTAACGCCACCGTGGTCATGGCGGCCGGCGACGTGGTTTGGCAGCATGGGGACACGATCACCATGACCATGCGGCGGCTCTCCGAAGCTTTCATTGAAAGTTATATTGAACAAGCCGGTGCCGCGGCCTGCAATGCCGTCGGCGCCTACCAGCTGGAAGGTGCCGGCGGCCAATTGTTCGAGAAGACGGAGGGTGACTTTTTCAGTATTCTCGGGCTTCCCCTCTTGCCGCTGATGGACTTTCTGCGGCAACGTGGCGTGTTGCCATCATGAACCCCCGACAATACGGCACGTTAATGCCACCAAACCCGGATTTATAAACAGATGCTGATCCTCGGCCTCACCGGATCCATCGGTATGGGCAAGACCACCGCCGCAAATGATTTTAAGCGCCTTGGCATTCCCGTTCATGACGCGGACCGGGCCGTCCATGAGCTGATGGGTCGCGGCGGCGGCGCCGTGGATGCGGTGGCCCAGGCCTTTCCCGGCGTTGAATTGGATGGCGCCATAAACCGTCGCAAACTCGGCGCACAGGTTTTCGACGCGCCGGGTGAACTGAAGCGCCTGGAAGCGATCCTGCACCCGATGGTCGGCGCGCATAAGCGAAACTTCCTGAAGTGCGCGGCGCGACGCGGAACCGGCATGGTCGTCATGGATGTGCCTTTGTTGTTTGAAACCGGCGGTGAGGCGGCCTGCGACGCCGTGATCACCGTCTCGGCGCCGCCGTTCGTGCAGACCGCCCGGGTGCTTTCGCGGCCCGGCATGACCCGCAAACGGCTGGCGCAAATCCTCGGCCAACAGTTGGCCGACACGGAAAAACGCCGGCGCAGCGATTTTGTCGTCCCCACCGGCCTCGGGCGGCTTGAGAGTCTGCGGACAATCCGTAAGATCATCGCGGAAGTGTCAACCTGGCCGGCCCGGCATTGGCCACCCTGGGCGGCGGGCCGGCATGGATAGTCATCCTCCACCCTGGGCGAAGGAAAGGCGCCGATATGCGTGAAATCGTCTTGGATACGGAAACCACCGGTCTTGACCCGAAGGCCGGGCATCGCATCGTTGAGATCGGCTGCGTTGAAATGGTCAACCAGGTGGCCACCGGTGAGACCTATCATCAATACCTGAACCCGGAACGCGACATGCCCGAACAGGCCTTTGCCGTGCACGGCCTTTCAGAGGCGTTTCTTGCCGACAAACCGAAATTCGCAGACATCGCGAAAGCGTTCATGACGTTTGTCGGTGATGCCAAATTGGTCATTCACAATGCTGAATTTGACATGGGTTTCATCAACACCGAACTGGCCGCCATCGGCGAAGCGCCGCTGGCCATGGACCGCGCCACCGACACGGTCCGTCTGGCGCGGCGGAAGTTTCCCGGCGCCCCGGCCAGCCTGGACGCGCTGTGCAAACGATTTCAGGTCGATAATTCAAACCGCCAACTGCACGGCGCCCTATTGGATGCCGGTCTGCTGGCCGACGTTTATTTAGAGCTGATCGGCGGCCGCCAGCGTGGCCTCAGCCTGACCGGCTCGGAAAACATCAAAGCCGCGGCGGCGGCACCGCAGACCGGCCCAACCCGGCCGCCCCGGCCGCATGCGCCATCGCCAGACGAAACCGCCGCCCACGAAGCTTTTGTTGGTCAGATGGAAGAACCGGTCTGGTCGCAATAGCGCGCGGCCCCGGGCGGCAATATAAACTCATGCAAAGGCGCGCGGCCGCTAAGCCTCTGTAGGTTGACCGGCCGCCTGATCTTGACCCGGCGTTTGGTTTTCGGCCTGGCGCTGCAGCTGATCTTGATACATGGCCGCGAAATCCATTGGTCCGAGCATCAGCGGCGGGAAGCCACCGTCGCGGGACACGTCGGCCAGGATATTGCGGGCGAAGGGAAACAAAAGCCTGGGACATTCGATCAACAGGGCCGGGCCCTTGACCTCATCATCAAGGTTCAGTGTGAACAATCCAGCGTATTCCAATTCCAACAGAAAAGCTGTTTCTTCACCGACGGTGCATTGCGCCTCAACCTTCAGCACAACCTCAAACAAATTGTTCTCAAACTCCGAAAAGTCCACATTGACGCCGATTTTCACATCCGGCGCTTCTTCCTGCATGGCCGCGAAAATCGCCGGTGCTGTCGGCGCCTCGAAGGAAAGATCCTTGGTATACTGGGCGTTGACCAGCAGCTGCGGGACGCCTTCCGGCTGAGCCTGATCGTCACTGTCGGGCCCGGAATTTTCGTCAGCCATTTATTGTTCTCCTCAATTTCCCCTAAGTTTCCCTAGGCTGGGGCGCTCTGGCTAACATGGATGTACCGGCGCGACAACTGTCAATGGCGCAAGACCATGCCAGCCGCTTTCAGCCGGCGTCGCCGGGCGGCGGCAGCCGGCGATCCGGTTCCCCATCAGGCTCGGCGCCGCTATCCGTTAAGTCGTGAAATTCACCGTCGATGACATCACCGCGGTGCCCATGTGAGGGATCACGTGAGGGATCACGTGCGGGACCATTTGAGTACCCGGGCCCGGCCGTCTGCACGTGCAAGCGGCTGAGCAGGCCGGCGGCGATGGCCTGGCGGGTCAGCGGGACCAATAAAATGAAGCCAAGGCCGTCGGTGATAAAGCCCGGCGTTAACAACAGCGCCCCGGCGATCAACAGACAAAGACCATCGAAGACCTGCCGGGCCGGGAAGCGTCCGGCCTCAATCTCAGCCTGGACCTGATGCAGCACGGACAGGCCCTGTTGGCGGATCAGAAAGGTGCCGGCCAGGGCCGTTGCGAAGATCGCCGCGATGGTCGGCCACAGCCCCCACCGGCCGCCGACCTCGACGAAAACCGCAATTTCCGCAATCGGTACCGAGATGAAGGCGGCGAGAATCCAGGGAAGCATGCTTGTCCTTTGCCAACAGGGGGCTTATCTAACGTATCTAAGATGTAGGTTCGGTCGATGGCCTTGTCGAATGGATGTTGGGCATGGGTCAAATAAGCACTCGGCTGGTGAACGGTTTATGGACCTGCAGAGCAGAAACCGCTAACGTGTGTACGTTGCGGACGGATTGTTTTTAACCGACGGATCCTGGGCGGTCCACCATAACACCCAGAAGGAGCCGAGCGACGGCCATGGGCAACGGATTTCAATTTATCGATATCATCCTTTTTGCGATGATTGCGGCGTTCCTAATTCTTCGTTTGCGGAGTGTGCTCGGCCGCCGTGATGGCCACGAAGGCGGGTACCATGATCCGTTTAAGCCCGACGCCCCGGAAGAGTCGGCGGATGATAATATCGTTCAGTTGCCCGACCGTAATGCCGACGATATCGCCGCTGATATTACCCCCGACATCGCCCCGGACGATATTGCGGCGGAGCCCGCGCGTGCCGATGAAGTGCTGGCCGACGGCCTATTGGCCGACGAGGCGCTGATGGCCGGTATTGCCCAGGTTCGGTCCGCCGATTCCAGCTTCAATGTCGAGGACTTCCTGGTCGGCGGCCGCGTCGCCTTTGAAATGATCCTCGGTGCCTATGCCGCCGGCGACCGCCAGACCCTGGAGAACCTTCTCAGTCCGGAAGTCTATGGCAACTTCCGCATCGCCATTGATAACCGCGAAGCTGCCGGGCATGTCATGGAGGAAACCCTGGTTGGTATCCGCACCGCCGATATCGTTGAGGCTTACATGGAGGGCAGTGTTGCTCAAGTAACCACCAAATTCCTGAGCGAACAGGTCCATGTGGTACGTGACGATCAGGGCCACGTAATCGAGGGCAACCCAAATCAGGTGACCGATGTGGTGGATTTCTGGACCTTCGCCCGTGACACCGGCTCGCGGGATCCCAATTGGCATTTGGTGGCGACCCGCAGCCTTGACTAACAGCCGGGCGATCGGCGCCGGCCGCCGCCTGTTGGCCGTGATCATGGCCGGCGGCTTGTTGGTGGCCTGCGAAAATCTGATTGCCGCCCTCCCCAACCCGGTCGCCGTACCGGCCTCCTCACCGTCGAAAGTTAATGCCGACGGGGCGCTTTCCATGTTGCCGATTGCCTTTAAAGACGTGCCCGGTTGGAAGGCCGATCATCATAGTCAGGCCCTGCCGGTGTTCCTGCGGTCCTGCGCGCGGCTGCGCAAACAGCCGCCGGATCAGGCCATGGGGCCGAGGACGGAAATGGGCACCGTGGCGCAATGGACCAAACTATGTGACGACGCAAAAGTCATCCGGCCGGGCAATGATACGGAGGCCCGATACTTCTTCGAAAGCCGGTTTTTGGCCTATGGTGTTTTCGGCGATGGCAAGAGTGCCGGGCTGATTACCGGCTATTATGAGCCGGAATTGCGCGGCGCCTGGAAAGCCGACGCGCGGTATCGCTATCCGTTGTATGCCCTGCCCAAGGATTTGGTGTCGGCCGATCTTGGCGGCTTCGATGATAAATGGCGCGGTGAACAGATTGCCGGACGCATGATCGGCAAGCGGTTCGTGCCCTATCAGTCGCGGGCTGAAATCGAGACCGGCGCCTTGGCCGGGCGGCAGCTGGAAATCATCTGGGTTGATAATCCAATCGATTCATTCTTTTTGCATATTCAGGGTTCGGGCCGGATCCTTCTGGCCGATGGCTCGCATGTGCGTGTCGGCTATGCGGGCCGCAACGGACGCCGTTACACGGCCGTCGGGCGTGAACTGGTCGGCGCCGGCGTGCTGCGCCTGAAGGATGTCACCATGCCAACCATCCGCCAGTGGATGGAGGCCAATCCAGTCGCCGGCCAGGCCTTGATGCGGAAAAACCAGTCGTTTGTGTTTTTTCGCGTCCTGCAAGGCAACGGACCGCTGGGGGCGCAGGGTGTTGTCCTGACACCGCTGCGCAGCCTGGCCGTTGATCGGCGGTTTCTGCCGCTCGGCGCGCCTTTGTGGCTGGTAACCACGGATCCCGGCACAAAACCACTGAAGCCCTTGCGTCGGCTTGTCGTCGCCCAGGACACGGGCAGTGCCATCCGGGGGGTCGTCAGAGGCGATTTGTTCTGGGGCCACGGCAATAAGGCTGGCGACAAGGCCGGGATCATGAAACAAAGAGGCCGACTTTATCTTTTATTGCCGCGGACAGCGGCATCGAAATCGGTGAATTTGCCGGTGGAATAGTGCGACGGCGTTAAGAGGCGGGACGGCATGGCGGAAGTAAACGGTCCCCACGTTGGTTTATTTGTGACCTGTGTCGTTGATTTGATGCGACCGGCAGTCGGATTTGCGGCAGCGCGCCTGCTTGAGGCCGCCGGATGCCGGGTATCGGTGCCCGCTGCCCAGACCTGTTGCGGCCAACCCGCCTATAATTCCGGCGACATGGGCAGCAGCCGGGATATTGCCAAGCAGGTTATTACGACATTCAGCGCATTTGATTATGTGGTGGCGCCGTCTGGTTCGTGTGCCGGCACCCTGAAGGCGCATTATCCTGAGATGTTTGACGCTCAGGATGCGTGGGCAGAAAAAGCCCAGGCGCTGTCAAATAAGACTTATGAGTTGATGCAATTTCTAACGGACATTCTTAAGTTCAATGAAATAAACGTAAATTGGCCGTCAACGGCCACCTATCACGATTCATGCTCCGGCCTTCGAGAGCTGGGGATCAAGGTGCAGCCGCGCCAATTGCTTGATAAGGTAAATGGACTGACGCTATCTGAGGGCGATAAGGCGGAAACCTGCTGTGGGTTCGGTGGATTGTTCTGTGTGAAATATGGCGACATCTCCAATCAGATTGTCGGCGAAAAAGTCGACGATATCGAGGCAACGAATGCCGAATTGGTTCTCGGCGGTGATCTTGGTTGCTTGATGAACATTGCCGGCAAGCTGAAGCGCCGTGGCAGCGCCATTGAGGTCCGGCATGTTGCGGAAGTCCTGGCCGGCATGGACGATGTGCCGGCGATCGGCGAGCCGGAAGGCTAGGGGCGGCAGATGGATCCGGATGTACGCCGTTTTAAGGACAATTCCCGCGACGCCATGGCCAATGCAACCTTGCAATCGGCGCTGCATAAGCTCGGCCACGGATTTCCCTTAAGGCGCCTTGAGGCGGCTGCCCGGCTGCCCGAGTTTGAGGCCTTGCGCGACCAGTCGCGCACGATCAAGGACCATGTCCTTGAACATCTTGATATTTATCTGGAAATTTTTGAAAAACGCGTCATTGAGGGCGGTGGCCAGGTGCATTGGTGCGCCGATGCGGCGGCGGCACGGGCTAAAATTACCGAGATATGCCAAGCCGCCGGGGCCAAGACCGTGACCAAAAGTAAATCCATGATCGGCGAGGAAATCGCCATCAATGATCACCTTGAGGCCGAAGGCATCACCCCGGTGGAGACGGATTTGGGCGAATATATCATCCAGCTCCGCCAAGAACCGCCCAGCCACATCATTGCGCCGGCCGTGCATCTGACCATGGATCAGGTCGCCGATACGTTTTATGAACAGCATGATGACCTGGATCCCGATCGCGCTCTGGACGAGCCCCGGCAACTTTTGGAAGAAGCCCGCGACAAATTGCGTCAACAGTTTCTGGGCGCCGACGTCGGCCTGACAGGGGCCAACATGTTAGTCGCCGAAACCGGGTCGAATGTGTTAGTGACCAATGAAGGCAACGCCGATCTCACCTATTCCCTACCGCGCGTCCACATTGTCATGGCCAGCCTGGAGAAGATTGTCCCGACCTTGGAGGACGCGACAACGATCCTCAGGGTTTTGGCGCGTTCCGCAACCGGTCAGGAAATGTCCGTTTATACGACGTTTTGCACCGGCCCGCGCCGCACCGAGGACCTGGATGGTCCCGACGAATATCATGTCGTCTTGCTGGACAATGGACGCTCGAAACTTCTCGGTACGGAATTTCAGGACATACTGCGGTGCATCCGCTGCGGGGCGTGTCTCAACCATTGCCCTGTTTACCAGACCGTCGGCGGCCACGCGTACGGCTGGGTCTATTCAGGTCCCATGGGCGCCGTCTTGGTGCCGGCCCTGATCGGCCTTGAGGAAGCCGCCGAATTGCCCAACGCCTCAACGCTTTGCGGCAAATGTGAAAGCGTTTGTCCCATGCGGATACCCTTGCCGCGCATGCTGCGGGCCTGGCGGCGCAAGCATCTCGAGACCCGGCGCACCGGCGCTGTCGCCCGCCTGGCGATGCGCGGTTGGGCTGCCTTGGTTAAACGGCCCCGCCTTTATCGGCGGATTATCGGCTTGGCCGTCGCGGTTCTGGGCCTTGCCGGCCGGCGCCGCGGCCGCTTTCGGCGCCTGCCCCTGGCCGGCGGCTGGACCGACGGCCGTGATCTGCCGACACCAACCGGTGATACGTTCATTGACCAATGGCACCGTGGCGCGCGCGGCGATGCCAGCGGCGACTGGCTCAGGAAGCGGGCCAATGACTGATTCCCGGGCGCAAATACTTGGTACACTGGCCCGCGCCCTCAGCCATAAGGGCCGTGACCCTAACGCGGCCAAGAAACGCATTGAAGGTCACGAGATTAATCTTATTCCAGAACGCGGAGCCGGAGACCGGCAAACCCAAGTCGCGCGGTTCACGCAAGAGGCAACCACTGTTGACGCCACCGTTGCCCGCATCACCGGCGACGCGGCCCTACCTGGGGAAATTGCACGCTATTTGAAATCCGCCAACCTGCCGTCAATCCTGCGCGCCGCTCCGTCCTTAAAGGATGTGCCGTGGGCTCAACAACCCACGCTGACGGTTGAAACGGGCATCGCCGCCGATAATGATTCGGCTAGCGTCAGCCGGGCATTCGGCGGGGTTGCGGAAACCGGTACATTGGTATTTTTATCCGGCCCGGATAACCCGACAACCCTGAACTTTGTGCCGCCCGTCCATATCGCGGTTCTGGCAACGGCCGATATTGCCGGTGATTATGAAAGTGTCTGGGCAAAATTGCGCAAGGACCAGGCGGGAAACGCAGACTTCATGCCCCGCACCGTCAACTGGATCACCGGCCCGTCACGGACCGGTGATATTGAGCAAACTCTGCTGCTCGGTGTCCATGGTCCGCACCGCCTGCATATTATCTTGATCGATGAAACGGCCGGGTAAGTCGCCAACATCCCCGACGGCGGCGGGGCGCACCCTCAGTAAAGAGGAGGACGCCCTATGGCGCCACGTCTCGCATGAGGTCAAACCGCTAACAGAACGAAAACTCGGCCACCGCACACTTAAAAGCGACGAACAAGCGCAACACACTATCCCTAATCGCAAACGGCCGTTGCACGCGCCGACAAATAAGATCATTTCAAAGCACGCACCGCATAGCCACGGGCAAGCGCCGGGCCTCGATAAGCGCACACAGTTGCGCTTACGGCGCGGCCAGGTTAAGATTGAGGCGAAGCTGGATCTCCACGGTATGACCCAAATGGAGGCACATGACGTCTTGGTTCAATTTATTGAAGACTCCGTTTACCGTGGCCGGCGCAGCGTATTGGTGATCACCGGAAAAGGTTTGCGGGCTGACGGGCGGACCGGTGTATTGCGTAACGCCGTGCCGCGTTGGTTGAACGATCCGTCCGTGCGGCCCTGGATCAAGGCCTTCGATCATGCAGCCCTGCGCGATGGCGGTGAAGGCGCCCTTTATGTTTTATTGCGGAGGCGCAAATGACGCCGTTCGGAAAAAAAGTTCGTACTTTGCGGAAAGCCCGCGCCATCACCCTAAAACAGATGGCCGAGGAACTGGGCGTTTCCTCGGCGTATTTTTCAGCCCTCGAACACGGCCACCGCGGCCGGCCGGGATCGGGCCTCGTACAGCAGGTCTGTGGTTATTTTGAGCTCATGTGGGACGATGCCGAAGAGCTGCGCCGCCTTGCCGAGTTATCGCACCCGCGCATTGTTGTCGATACGGCCGGGCTCAGCCCAAAAGCCACTGAGCTTGCCAATACCTTAGCGGAAACAATTAAGGATTTGGATGAAGAAACCATCGATTGGGTGCTGGCTGAAATTCGCGGTCGCCACGCGCCATTAAAGGGCCCAACACATTAGGTTATACACTTTCAATGATATTTAAGATAAGAGTTCGTACATACACTCTTGTTTTGCCGGAATATTCTAAAGAATAAACTTTCTAACGTCAGCATTTCTGGCCAAACCGGCGACATTCTCTTCAACCGTCTGCGCGGTGATCTCGATGGCCTCGCCATCGCGCTCGGAGGCACTGAAGCTGATTTCCTCCATGAGCTTTTCAAGAACCGTATGCAGTCGCCGGGCGCCGATGTTTTCGACGCCCTGATTGATCTCGGCGGACAAGTCGGCAATGGACTCGATAGCTTCGTCCGTGAACGTCAATTCAACCCCCTCGACCCCAATTAACGCTTTGTATTGTTTAATTAAACTGGATTCCGGTTCGGTCAGAATCCGCACGAAATCGGCCCGCGTCAGGGCCCGCAATTCAACCCGGATAGGCAGCCGTCCCTGCAATTCCGGCAGCATGTCGGACGGCTTCGCGACGTGGAACGCGCCCGACGCGATGAATAGGATATGGTCGGTCTTCACCGGTCCGTATTTGGTCGACACCGTGGTGCCTTCGATCAGCGGCAACAAATCACGCTGAACCCCTTCACGGCTCACATCGGCGCCCCCGCGTTCCGACCGCGCCGTGATCTTGTCAATTTCGTCAAGAAAGACAATGCCATTGTTTTCAACGACTTCAATGGCTTCCTTAACAATCTGCTCCTCATCCAGCAGGCTGTCGCTTTCATCGGCGATCAGCACTTCGTAGGAATTCTTGACGGTCATCTTTTTCGACTTCGTCTGCTGACCGAAAGCCTTACCGAAGACATCATTGAGGTTCATCATGCCCATCTGGGCGCCGGGCATGCCGGGGATATCGAAGGTCGGCAAGCCACCGGCGCCTTCCGCGACCTGAATTTCAATCTCCCGGTCATCAAGCTGGCCGTCACGCAGCATGCGGCGGAACTTATCACGGGTATCGGCCCCGGCGTTCTCACCGACTAGGGCGTCCAAAACCCGCTCTTCGGCCAAAATCTCGGCCCGCGCCAGGACATCCTTGCGCTGGCGCTCGCGGATCATGTGCAGCGCGCTCTCAATCAGATCGCGGATGATCTGCTCGACATCGCGCCCGACATAGCCGACCTCCGTGAACTTGGTCGCCTCGACCTTGATGAACGGGGCCTGCGCCAGCTTCGCCAAGCGCCTTGAAATCTCGGTTTTGCCGACCCCGGTAGGGCCGATCATCAAGATATTTTTCGGTAACACCTCTTCGCGCATGGTGTCGTCCAACTGCTGACGCCGCCAGCGGTTGCGCAGCGCGATGGCCACGGCCCGCTTGGCGTCACCTTGGCCAACGATGAAGCGGTCCAACTCAGAAACGATCTCGCGTGGTGTAAAACTGTTCTCGGTCATAATTTCTCGACGATCACTTGGGTGTTGGTGTAAACACAGATATCGGCGGCAATTTCCATGGCTTTGCGGGCGATCGCCTCAGCATCCATGTCTTCGCGATCAATCAGGGCGCGGGCCGCGGCCAGCGCATAGTTGCCACCCGACCCGATGCCGATGACCCCGTCGTCGGGCTCCAGGACGTCACCGTTGCCGGTCAACACCAACGATACATCCTTGTCGGCAACCGCCATCATCGCCTCCAGGCGCCGCAAATAGCGGTCGGTGCGCCAATCCTTGGCCATTTCCACACAGGCCCGGGTCAATTGCCCGGGATATTGCTCCAGTTTCCCCTCCAGGCGCTCAAACAGCGTGAAGGCATCGGCGGTGGCACCGGCAAATCCGGTGATCACCTCGCCATCGCCCAAACGGCGGACCTTCCGTGCACTGCCCTTGATCACCGTATCGCCCAAGCTGACCTGGCCGTCGCCGGCGATGACAATATCATCGCCCTTACGAATCGAAAGAATGGTCGTCCCATGCCAAATCGGCGCGCCATCACTCATGATCTTGCTCGTTTCCCTGAAAAGAACCGGCCGAGCCGGCCTGATCCGCCAATGCGGCGACGGGCCGACTATACCCGAGGATTTCGGTTTGTGAAGCGCCCGTGTCAAGTCACCGGGTAAAACGCCTCACCGCAATGGGTTTCGAGACTGGCGGCGGCGGACGGTTCCTGCTAAAAGGGCGCCGATTCGAACAGTAAAGGATCAGGCCATGCGGACCGCCACCGTAGAGCGGAAAACCAAGGAAACGGAGATCTCCGTCACCTTGGACATTGACGGCACCGGCAGCTACGACGTCAACACGGGCGTCGGGTTCCTGGACCATATGTTGGAACAACTGTCGCGCCACAGCCTGATGGATTTAAAGGTCGCGGCCAGCGGGGATCTGCATATCGATTTCCACCACACGACGGAAGACACCGGCATCGCCATCGGCGAGGCGATCAGCCAAGCGCTCGGCGAGCGCCGCGGCATCACACGTTTCGCCGAGGCAACAATCCCCATGGATGAAACGCTAAGCCGGGTCGCGCTGGACATCTCGAACCGTCCCTATCTGATTTGGAAAGTCGAGTTTTCGAAGCCGAAGCTTGGTGACATGGACACCGAACTGTTCAAGGAATGGTTCCAGGCCTTTGCCCAGGCCGCCGGCATCACGCTGCATGTCGAAAACCTTTATGGTGAGAATAACCACCATATCGTCGAATCCTGTTTCAAGGCACTGGCCCGGGCGCTCCGGACCGCCGTCAGCATTGATCCGCGCAAAGCTGACGAAGTGCCATCGACAAAGGGTGTCCTCGGCGGCTCCCTTTAGGTGCCGCCGGCCGCCTCGGACGCCGGCCGCGAACTTTTTCGGAGACTTTCCGATGCGCGTTTTTACGGTTCATATCCGCCGCCACGGTCTCGATCTGGATCGCGATATTGCCGTGGTCAAGGAAGGTTTCTCCTGGCCGGCGTTTCTGGTCGGACCTCTCTGGGCTCTATGGCACCGCCATTGGCTGGCGGCCCTGGTGCTGATGGCGATGTCCCTGGCGATCGCCGGCTTAACCGAACTTCTGGCAGCCAACGCCGCGGCAAAAACCGCACTCAGCCTTGGTTGGTCGGTGTTTATCGGGATGTTTGCGAACGACCTGCGCCGGGCCCTGCTGGAACGCCTAGGCTTCACCGAGGTCGGCATTGCCGCCGGCCGCCGGGCCGAGGACGCGCTCCTGGGGTTTCTCCAGGAGAACGGTGTTCTTAGTAACACCTCGGTCACGGCGCCAATCGCGGCGGACCAAGCCCTGCCATGAAGGTCTGCATCGTCGATTATGGGTCCGGAAACCTGCGCTCCGCCGCCAAGGCGTTCGAACGCGCCGTCACCGAAGCCGGGCGATCAGATCAGATCACGGTCACCACGGACGCCGAAACCGTTGCCGCCGCGGACCGCATTGTGCTGCCCGGCGTTGGCGCCTTTGCCGACTGCCGGGCGGGCCTGGCCGCGGTGCCGGGCATGGTCGACGCGGTTCGCCAGGCCGTCGAAACCAAGGGTCGGCCGTTCCTCGGCATCTGTGTCGGCATGCAGCTGATGGCCGACCGGGGCCTGGAGCACGGCGAAACCGATGGGTTCGGGTGGATTAGCGGCGACGTGGCCGCGATAGCGCCCTCAGATAAAACATTAAAAATACCGCATATGGGCTGGAACCAATTAAGTTTTTCCGAAACACGCCACCCCGTCTTAATGGGAATCGCCGACCAGGCTCATGCGTATTTCGTCCACTCATTCGCCATGCGCTGCAGCGATCCCGAAAACGCTCTGGCCGAGGTTGATTACGGCGGCCCGTTGACCGCCGCCATCGGCCGCGACAATATGTTCGGCACCCAGTTCCACCCCGAGAAAAGCCAAGCTACAGGATTGAAACTCCTCACGAATTTTTTGAAATGGACACCGTGATCATGGCCCGGACAATGGATTCGATAACGACATGATCTTTTTCCCCGCCATCGATCTCAAAGACGGTCAATGCGTGCGTTTGCTGCGCGGTGACATGGCCCAGGCGACGATCTTCAATGATGATCCGGCCGCCCAGGCCGCCGGCTTCGCTCGAAATGGAAGCGAATGGCTGCATCTAGTTGATTTAAATGGCGCTTTCGAAGGTCGACCGGTCAACGCGGTAGCCGTCGAGGGCATTCTGGCGGCGATCTCCATCCCGGTCGAGCTGGGCGGCGGCATCCGTGACCGCAAAACGATCGATATCTGGCTGGAAAAGGGCGTCGCGCGGGTCATTTTGGGCACCGTCGCGGTGCGTGACCCGGCGCTGGTCCGCGAAGCCTGCCGTGACCACCCGGGCCGGATTGCCCTGGGCATTGACGCCCGCGACGGCCGGGTTGCCGTCGAGGGCTGGGCCGAAACATCTGAGATCACAGCCCTCGATTTGGCCCGGCGCTACCAGGACGCCGGCGCCGCGGCGTTGATTTATACGGATATTTCACGCGATGGTGCCATGCAGGGCCCCAACATCGAGGCCACTCTGGGCCTCGCCGACGCGGTCGACATCCCGGTCATTCTGTCGGGCGGCGTGTCGTCGATGGATGACCTCAGCGCCATCAAGCACGCGGCGGGGGACAGGCTGGAGGGTGTAATCAGCGGCCGCGCCGTCTATGACGGTCGTATCGATGTCGCCGAGGCCGTGGCGTTGCTGAAAGCCGGCCAAACATGCTGAAGGCTCGCGTCATCCCGTGCCTTGACGTTGAACAGGGCCGTGTCGTCAAGGGCGTAAATTTCGTCGACCTGGTCGATGCCGGCGATCCCGTTGAGCAGGCCAAGGTCTATGACGCCGCCGGCGCCGATGAGCTGACCTTCCTGGATATCACCGCCAGCCACGAGAACCGCGAAACCATCTACGATGTCGTCGGGCGCACCGCCGAACAGTGTTTCATGCCGTTGACAGTCGGCGGCGGTGTGCGGACCACGGAAGACATCCGCAAATTGTTATTGGCCGGCGCCGACAAGGTGTCCATCAACACCGCCGCCGTCCACAACCCGGACTTTGTCCGCGAAGCGGCGCAAAAATTTGGCGCCCAATGTATCGTCGTCGCGGTCGATGCGAAGAGCGTCGGGCCGGAGAAGTTTGAGATCTTCACCCACGGCGGCCGCAAACCCACCGGTATCGATGCCGTCGAATGGTCGCGGCGCATGGCTGAGTTGGGCGCCGGGGAGATTTTACTGACCTCCATGGATCGCGACGGTACCAAGCAGGGCTTTAACATCCCGCTGACCCGGGCCGTTGCAGATGCGGTGCCGATCCCGGTGATCGCGTCGGGCGGCGTCGGCACCCTCGATCACATGGTCGAGGGCATTACCGAAGGCCATGCATCGGCCGTGTTGGCGGCATCGATTTTTCACTTCGGTACCTATACCATCGGCGAGACCAAGGCTCACATGGCGGCGGCCGGGGTACCGGTACGCCAAGTGGCCGACGGTTGAGCGACCGAAAAGGAGCGCGCGTGGTTACGGATCAACCCACTTTAAATGCCCTCTTTGAGATCATCACGGCGCGTCGCGGGGCCGATCCCGAGGCCTCCTACACGGCGCGCCTGTTGGCCGACGGGCGGACCCAAATCGTTCGCAAGTTCGGTGAGGAATCGGTCGAGTTGAGCGTTGCCGCGCTTGCCGAAGGTAAAGACCAGGTCGTCGCCGAAAGCGCCGATCTGCTTTATCACCTGTTGGTGTTGTGGGCTGAACAGGGCATTCATCCCGATGACGTCTGGCGCGAGTTGGAGAGCCGCTTCGGCACGTCGGGCATCGACGAGAAGCGATCCCGCGATCCGAAGGAACAAGGCTCAGAACAGGAATGACAAGTATGGCCTATGACGAGAATAATATTTTCGCAAAAATCCTGCGCAGCGAGGTGCCCTGCGACAAAGTCTACGAAGACGACTGGGCACTGGCTTTCAAGGACATCCAACCGCAAGCCCCGGTGCATATTCTGGTCATCCCGAAAGGCGCCTATGTCTCCATGGACGATTTCTCGGCCAACGCCGACGCCGAGGAAGTCGCCGGGTTCTTCCGGGCCGTCGGGCATGTGGCGCGCGACGCCGGCGTCGTTGATAGCGGTTACCGCATGCTGGCCAACCATGGTGAGGATGGACGCCAAGAGGTGCCGCATTTTCATGTCCATGTGTTCGGCGGCCGAAACCTTGGCAGTATGGTGCGACGCCCGCCGGCCTGATGCGGCCCTGCGATTCGCGCAATTTACCGCGACGCGGCCAAGACCCGGTCTCAGCACTTGGCTCTAAGTATATGTTAATAAAAGTCTTCTATCCTATCCCATGATGGTCCTTGGTGGGCCGGCGGACGCCTCCTATGATTCAAGGGGCGGGCCGGCTTAAACCGGGACCGCAATGAATATGGGAGAGGGGCCGCGATGGCTTCCTGGGTTGATAATATGGGCACCCCGCCACCGGGGGATTTGTCCCAGGCGGCGCCCGCCGATGAGCCCGCCGATGAGCCCGCCGACGCGCCAGACTGGTTGTCCCGTAATTACCCCGGACCAATCCGCCCGGGCGAGGCGTCGGAAACCCTCTCCGCCTCGGTCAGCCCCGTCACCTCAAGCTGGTTAGCCCGGACCGACACCGTCAACACCGACGCCGCCTTCCAACCGCCGGCCCCGGCACGGATACCGCTGGCTGAGACTCCCTTCGAGGACCCGGTTGCCGCCGCCGCTGACGCGGCCTTTGCCGAGGCCGCCACCCGGGCCGCCCTCAATCAGGAAATTCAGGCCTTGCGCGACGCCGGCACGCCGGCTCGTCCGGAGCCCGGAGAATGGGCCCCCGCCGTCGAACAAACCGGCGAGGTCATTCATGCCCTGCTGGGCATGCCCGACCCCCTTGCCGTTGATCCGCAGGCGACCTACGACGAACCGGCCTTTGAGGCCAGTCTGCGCGAGGCCGTCGTCGGTTTGGATGGGGCCGGGCTGGAAACCGGCGAGCTGGCCGCCCTGGATGCTTTTGATGCGGCCTTGGAGCGCGGCGCCGACATGCATGAGGCCCTGTCGGCGGCAATTTCCGCCGCCGAGGCCGCCGGCGGCCCGGATTGGGGCCGGCCGCGCGAAGATCTTTCGGAAGTGCCGTTGCGCCCGGCCGGCACGTCGCTATCAGACAGCGAGGACCGTGAGCTGCCGCAGGCCGAAGACGGCGCGCCGCCGCTGTTTTTCGGGCGCACTGTCAATGACGGCGGCGACGCGGCGCGCGGCCGGGGCTTCAACGTCCTGGTCTCGGCACGCACCCCGGCGGCTCCCGAGGCACTTCAAGACGCCGGGTTCGGTTATGGATTTCAGTTCGATGCGCCGACCGGTTTCGACTTTGACCGCCGCTTCGCCACCGACCGCGACAGCCGCACCGATACGGTGACGGCGGCCAGCGCCGCCGGCATCGCGACTTTGGCCGGCAGCTCAGGCGATGACCATCTGGCCGGCTCCACCGCCGCCCAGCAAATCGCCGGCCGCGGCGGCGCTGATTATCTCTATGGCGATACCCCGGACAATCTGGACACGGACCTGCACTCGGCGTCCAATCCGCTGACCGCGCCGACGTTTTCCGGCAACGGCAGCGCTGATACGATCGCCGGTGGCGCCGGCGCCGACAGCATCTGGGGCGGCCCCGGCAATGACCGCGTTCACGGCGATACGCCGGACAGCTCATCATCGCTCTATCAGGAATTCGGCTTCGACCTGGGCTCCGCCGGATTTGGCGATGATGCCGTATGGGGCGGCGATGGCGATGACACCTTGGAAGGCGGCGATGGCAACGACGCGCTTTATGGCGAGGCCGGCGCCGACAGTCTGGTCGGCGGTGCCGGCAACGACACCCTAAGCGGCGGTGACGGCGATGATGTTCTGGAAGGCAACGCCGGCATCGACAGTCTTTACGGCGGCGCCGGCGCCGATAACATCTTCGGCTATGCCGATGACGACGTGATCATCGGCGGCCAGGGCGCCGACACGCTGAGCGGCGGCAGCGGCGCTGACGAATTCCGGTTCGCCGACGGCACCGGCGCGGCGACGGCGGATCGGGTCGAGTCGCTGGGCACGGACAGGATCGAGGATTACAGCGCCGCCGACGCCGATAGTTTCGGCCTATCGGACGCCGACTTCAGCCTTGGCAATTCGGGCAAACTGACCGACGGCAGCAACTATTTTGAACAGGCGGCGTTCACCCTGGGCACCACTGGTGTCGATGTCTCCGGTGGCCAGGCCAACGCCGGCATCGTTATCTTGGGCCAAAATACGGGCAGCGATGGTGCCGCCGTCTATTACACGCAAGACGCCAGCGACATGACCAACGCCAACTCCTATCAGATCGCCGACGTCATCGGCGTCAACATGTCGGACATTGAAGCAGCGGACTTTTTTCTACGAAGCTGAAGGTTGCTTCTTAAGAAGCTGAGCGTTCCCTCAAAAGTAGCTGAGGGCTCTTTCCTGCGCAGTTGGCGGCCGGCGCTGCGTCGCCGTCTATTCCCCGAATTCTCCACCGCGTCCGGCGCCGGCCTTGAACCGCGCCGCGCCGGCGGCGGCCTCCTTTGCCTTGGCGGCCTGGGCGCCCTGGTCCTCGTCAATCAGGCGTGTCGCTTCGTCACCGTCGAAGGCCTGCCAGGCGGCGATCCGGTCGGCGCGCATGGCCAGGGGCGGAAACTGGGCGATGTCGCGGGCCAGGGCCTTTGCGTTCGCCAGCGCCGTGCCGGCCGCCACCAGCCGGTCGGCAAGGCCGATCCGCAGCGCTTCCTCACCATCCACCGGACGCCCGGTCAGCAGCATGTCCAAGGCCCGGGCCCGGCCGATGACATGTGGCAGGCGGGTCGGCGTGCCGTCGCTCATGGGCACCCCGAAGCGCCGGCAAAAGACACCGAACACGGCGGTCTCGCTGGCGACACGCAAATCGGCCCACAGGGCGACGCCCAAGCCGCCGGCCACCGCGTGGCCCTCGACAGCGGCAATGACCGGCTTCGTGCAGGGCTTGGCCAAGGGTCCGTCGGCGCCGGCCCAGGGCCGGTAGACGGCGCCCGTGTCGGCCATCTCGCGCAAATCCGCACCGGCGCAAAAGACCCCGCCGGCGCCGGTCAGGACGACCGCGGCGACACCATCATCGGCTTCAATGGCGGCGACGGCATCGCCGAAGTCATCAGCGGCCTGCACGTCCAGGGCATTACGCGCCGCCGGCCGGTTGATCGTGATGACGGCCAAATCGCCGTCGATCTCAAGGTCGATGCCGTCTTTCATGTCCGGTGTCCTCAGCGCGTGTTCGTATTGAGGGATAACCATATCGACCCAAGCCAGTCATGGCGACCCACGCGAATTTTATTGCCGGCCATGAACTTGACCGACATCAAGGCAGAGGTATTGGCCGGCGCCTAATGTGGGCAAAGAAATTCTCAACAGGAGGGTGTCATGAGCACCTTGGAATGGCAGGAATCGTGGAGCGTCGGCAACGATGGCCTGGACAACGACCATAAGCGCCTGATCCAGATTATCCAGAATGTCGGTGAATACCGAACCCGGGCTTTTGATCTGGGCCAGTTGGTTTATGAGCTGGAAGATTACACCAAATATCACTTTGCCCGCGAAGAGAAGATGATGGAGGCCGCCAATATTCAAGGCCTCGACGCGCACAAGGAAAAGCACCGCGCCTTTATTGAGTGGCTGACCTCGGTGCGCCACGCCTTCACCTTGTCCCACGAATCCCGTGACCTGATGCTCGACAGCGTCGAAGAGTATCTGCAGGAATGGCTGACCAATCACATCCTGAAAACCGATATGAGTTACAAAGGGCAGCTTTGAGGGCCGCGCCGGGCAGCCGTCGCGCCCGGACCTTATCCAAATGACCGCATGGCAATCGGCGCCGCCGTTGGCGGCCGCCGGCGCCGGTAGGCCAGGGCCTCGGCGATGTGGACCCGGCCGACCGTTGCGTCAGCCGCCAGATCGGCAATCGTCCGGGCGACCCGCAAAACTCGGTGATAGCCCCGCGCCGACAGGTGAAATCGGTCGCTGGCCTCCAGCAACAGCCGCCGCCCGGCCTCGTCCGGGGTGGCGATGGCGTCCAGCACGTCGCCGTCGGCCTCGGCGTTAGTGCGCACACCGGGCCGGTCTGTAACGGCGGCAAAACGATCCCGCTGGCATTGGCGCGCCGCCGCGACCCGGGCGGCGACCGCCGCGGTGCCTTCCGCCGGGGCCGGCAAATCCAAATCCGCCGGCCTGACGGCGGGCACGTCCACATGCATGTCGAAACGGTCCAACAAGGGCCCCGACAAGCGGTTCTGATAGGCCTCGGCGCAGCCCGGCGCCTTTGAGCACGCCAACGCCGGATCGCTCAGATAGCCGCAGCGGCAGGGGTTCATGGCACCGATCAGTTGAAAGCGCGCCGGATAGGTGACATGCGCGTTGGCCCGGGCGACCACGGCGCGGCCCGATTCCAGGGGCTGGCGCAGGGCCTCCAGGGCATTGCGTTGAAACTCCGGCAATTCATCCAAAAAAAGCACACCCAAATGGGCCAGCGACACTTCACCCGGCCGGGCCCGATGGCCGCCGCCGACTAGGGCCGCCATGGACGCCGAATGGTGCGGATCGCGGAACGGCCGGCGATCGGTCAGATGGCCCTGATCAAGCTCACCGGCCAGGCTCTGGATCATGCTGGCCTCGAGGATCTCATCGGCGGCCAGCGGCGGCAACAGACCCGCCAAGCGTGCCGCCAACATGGACTTGCCGGCGCCGGGCGGCCCGGTCATCAACAGATTATGGTTACCGGCGGCGGCAATTTCCAAGGCCCGCTTTGCGGTTTCCTGGCCCTTGACCTCGGCCAGATCGGGCAATCGCCCGGCGGCGGCGGCCAGAACGCCGGGATCAGGCGGCAGCGGCGGCGCCAGCAATTGCGTGCCCTTGAAATGATTGACCGCCGCCAACAGGCTGGGCGCCGCCAGAACCTCGCCGCCGCCGGCCCAGGCCGCTTCGGCGCCTTGCGCGGCCGGACAGATCAGGCCGCGCCCTGCGGCGGCATCGTCACCAGCCGAAATTGCGCCGCCGCGGGCATGGATAGCTGCCGGTAGGACGCCTGATACCTTAGCGATGCCGCCGTCCAGGGCCAACTCGCCCAAGGCCAGGTAACCGGCCAGGGCGTCGGCAGGCAGCACCCCCATGGCGGCCAGCAGCCCCAGCGCAATGGGCAGGTCGTAGTGGGAGCCTTCCTTCAGCAGATCAGCGGGTGATAGATTGACCGTAATCCGCTTCGCCGGCAGGGCCAGACCCATGGCGTGCAGCGCGGCGCGGACCCGCTCGCGGCTCTCACCAACCGCCTTGTCCGGCAGCCCGACAACCGTAAACGCCGGCAGGCCCGAGGCCGTCTGCACCTGCACATCCACGTCAACAACCTGGATGCCCTCGAAAGCAACGGTACCAATACGCGCGACCATGAGCGCTCCTCCTTGCCGAAGCATAAGAGGAATTACGTTGGCGTATAGCGACTAAAAGTTGCGATGATAATTCCCGTTTTTAGAGCTTCGCCTCAATCGCATCCCAAATATCCGCCTCCAGGCAGACATCGTCGAAGACATTGACCTCTTGCAGGCCGGTCGGCGAGGTGACGTTAATCTCCGTCATATAGCCGCCGATGACGTCGATGCCGACGAAGATCATGCCGCGGCGTTTCAGTTCCGGTCCGATGGCGGCGCAGATGTCGCGTTCGCGGTCCGTCAGGGCCGATTTCATCGCCTGGCCGCCGACGTGCATGTTCGAGCGCGCCTCACCCTCTTTCGGCACCCGGTTGGTGGCGCCGGCGACCTCGCCGTCGATGAGGATGATCCGCTTGTCACCGGCGCGGACGTCTTTCAGATAGGCCTGGGCGATAATCGGCTCGCGGTTGCGCTCGGTGAACATTTCCAGCAGCGCGTTGAAGTTTTCATCACCGGGCGTGACATGGAACACCCCGGCGCCGCCGTTGCCGTAAAGCGGTTTCAGGATGATGTCTTGGTGTTCGGCGCGGAACGCCGCGATCAGAGTAGGGTCCGAGGCGATCAAGGTCGGCGGCATGAAGTCGGAAAATTCCGTGACGAACAATTTCTCCGGCGCGTTGCGGACCTCGCGCGGGTCATTGACCACCAGGGTTTCCGGATGGATGCGTTCCAACAGATGCGTCGTCGTGATGTAGGCCATGTCAAACGGCGGGTCTTGGCGCAGCAAGACGACGTCGGCATCGGCCAAGTCCATGGCGAAGGCTTCGCCCAGGCTGTAGTGATTGCCGGCCTCGCGGCGGACTTCCAAGGGTTCGACCTCGGCAATCACCCGGCCGTCGCGCATCGCCAACTGTGGCGGCTCGTAATGAAAAAGTTCATGGCCGCGCCGCTGGGCCTCCATGGCCATAACGAAAGTTGAATCGCCGGCGATGTCGATGCTGGCCACATGGTCCATTTGAATGGCCACCTTCAAGCTCATGGCGTGCCCTTTCCGTGCGTCGTGTTGTTGATTGATGTCCTAGAAGATAGTCAGCCGAGCCGGCCACGCAACTCCTGAAGCAGCGCCGATGTGCTATAGCGCGTTTGTTCCGAGCCGTCATGGCGCAAACATTCCTCAAGGGCGGCGACGGCGTCGGGAATTTGATCGAGGCGCGCGTGCAACACGCCGACCTCGCGCCACAGCGCCGCGTCATCGGGGGCCAGCGCGACCATGGTCTCCAAAACCCGCAGCGCCGCGCCGGGTCGCTGGGCGTCAAGATGGCGGATTTTGATATTGTTTTGCAATCTCAGCAGCACGGCCCGGGGCCCGGCCTTGCGGTAGTGCACCGGGTTCAGCTCGGCGTCCGGTCCGGCCATGGCCTTCAGCATGCGCCGCAGGTCGGGCGGGCCCAGCTGGCGGCCGCCGTCGAAGGGATCAAAGATGATGCGGTTGGCGTTAAGTTCACTGTCCGGATCAAGGCGCAACAAAAACCGGCCGGGAAAATCAACTCCCGTGGCGGCCCAGCCGGCGTGACGCGCCGCGTGCAAGTACAAGACGCCGATGGCCACCGGCAGGCCGCCGCGCCGGTCGATGACCCGCATCAGCGACGCCGCCTCGATATCGTCGAAACAGTCCTCCGTGCCGACATAGCCGAACCGCTTGTGGATGACCTGCACCAGGGCTTCGTGGCGCAGTGCCACGGGCACCGAACCGCGGTGACCGCCGACGTAGGCGGCAACCTCGCCGGCCAAACTTTCCAGGTGGCGGCGATAAGGTGCGCGCGCCGCACCGGGCTTCATGGCGGCGGCCAGGGCGAGGGCCGTCTCGCCGATGTTCAATTGGTCCGCGTCGCACCGCCCGGCGGCGGCCAGTTCGTCGCGCAGATGGTCGGCAAGACTCACGTGCCGCCTTTCTTCAGCCGCACGTGGTTGATCACCCGTCGCACGTAGGTGAGGGTGCGGGCATAGCCGGTCACCCGGTCCAGCTCGACCTGGTCCTGGGCGATGCCGATCAGATAAACCGTGCCGTTGACCGTCTCGACGGAATAATTAATCGCGTGGACCTTCTCATCCAGGGTGATTTTCGAGCGCAGCTGGGTGGTGATCCAGACGTCACGGGCGGTGTCCATGAAACCGCTCTCGGACACCTGTATTTCGTTCAACACGTCCTTCACCGCCGCCGACTTCCAGGCGATGTTGACGGCGTCGGCGCGCATTTTCTCCGTCGGTACGGCGCCGGTCATCAGGGCCCGGCCCTCAAACACCTCGGTGCCGATCCGCGCAATGTATTCCTGGCCCGTATCCAGCAAGGCCAGGCGAATCTGAGTGGCCATCTTGTTGTCATCGGCGACCGTGCCGATGGTCCGTTCCTCGAAGGCCGCGACACCGACGGCGGCGCCGGCGCCAATGACGGCGGTCGCGCAGCCGTTCAGCATGGGCAGCAACACGGCGACCATCGCGGCGGTGGCAACACGGCGAAAAGTTGAATTCAGCATGACGACTCCATTCGGTTGATCCGAGCCAATCGGACACATTGTAAACCTCTAAGGCTCAGGCTCAAAGGCCCAGGCTCAAAGACCAAGTTTGGCAACGTTTTATGGAGATTTTGTTAAACCGACATTGTGTCCTTATTCGGGCCGCCAAGCGTCGGCGATATGTTGGGGCCAGCCGCCGCGGCCGGAGACCACGGCATCAAACCGCAAATCCCGCCCGGCCAGGTCAGGGCGGATCTGCAAATAGGCTTCGGCGGCCCGGTTGATGCGCCGGCGTTGACGAAGCGTGATGGATTCCGCCGCCAGACCCGCATCGGCGCGCGCCTTGACCTCGACAATGACCAGCAAACGGCCGCGTCCGGCGACCAGATCAATTTCGCCGGCCGGACAGGCGAAACGCCGGGCCAAAATGCGAAACCCCTTGGCCATCAACAGCATCGCCGCGACCGCCTCGGCGCGGCGACCCGCTGACCAGGCCAACCGGCCGCGCCGGCTGCGCTGTCCGCTAACGCCGCTCATCCGTTGTCTTTCGAAAGCTCAAGAGCACGGGCATAAACGCGGCGTTTCGGCAAGCCCGTGGCCGCCGTCACCAGGGCGGCGGCGTCGCGCACCGTGGCGCCGGCCAGGGCGGTGCGCAACTGGGCGTCCAAAGTGGTATCGTCGATCCCGGCATCTGCCAGCGGCGGCCCGATAACCACCGTCACCTCGCCCTTCGGCGGGCCGGCGTCAGCATAATGGGAGACCAGATCGGGCAGTTCGCCGCGCCGCACTTCTTCGAATTTCTTCGTCAGTTCGCGGGTTACGGCGGCCGGGCGCGGCCCCAGTTCCGCCGCCGCGTCGGCCAGCATGGCGCGCAGGCGCTTCGCCGATTCCATGATCACCAGGGTTCCGGGCACCGCTGCCAGTTCGCGCAATACCTGACGCCGCGGCCCGGATTTCGGCGGCAGGAAGCCCTGAAAGAAGAAGCGGTCCGTCGGCAGGCCCGATAACACCAGCGCGGTCATTACGGATGAGGCGCCCGGCACGGCGGTCAACGGCACGCCCTCTTCCAGGCACGCGGTGATCAGCTTATAGCCGGGATCCGAGATCAACGGCGTTCCGGCATCGCTGACCAACGCCACGGTTTCGCCGTTTTTAAGGTGTTCCATGATGCGTGGCCGTTGCGCCCGGGCATTGTGTTCGTGATAGGAAAGGGTCGGCGTTTGGATGCCATAGAGTGCCAACAACTTGGCGGTGACGCGGGTATCTTCGCAGGCGATGCGCGATGCACCGGCCAAAACATCACGGGCCCGCAGGCCCAGGTCACCGGCATTGCCGATCGGTGTGGCGACGACAATAAGTCCTGCCGGCAGCGCGTTTGGTCGCCCCGCCGAGGGTGCATTTCGCTCGTTTGTCCCCGGCGGTTTACTCTCCGCGCCGGGGCCGTTAGGCTCGGGGCGCGCGGCAACGGTGCCCGGCCGCTCGGCAACCGGGCCGGAACGAGACGAACGGTTCGAGGAACCGGATGACCCACCCTTCACCATATAAAATACACCCCCATTTGCCCGGTCGGCCGCCCCGGCCGACACCGAGCCTCGTCTCAGCCGGCCGCATTGCCGCCGTGGCCGTGGCTCTGTTGGTCCTGGGCGCCTGTCAGTCTCAGCAACGCGGCGGCACCTTGCAAGCGCAAAGCCCGCAAACCACTAACCCGTCGGTTCCGCCATCGCAACGCCGCCCGCCGGTTGCCGCGTCGCCGAACTTCCGGGCCCCGACGGTGCCCGCCGGCACCCCGGCACCCTCAGCGGCGACGGCGGCGACGGCGGCGACGGCCGGTCAACCGGCTCAGACGTCCGGCATCGCGCCCTCGGCGGTGCCGTCGCCGGATTTGCCGTCCCTGGCGCATCTCCTGAACCGAACGCCGGGCCAAGCGACTGTTGCCGAGACCGCCCGGCCCTTGGTGCCGCCGGCGGCGACCACCGACACGGTGCGGGCCGCGATCCTGCTGCCTTTGAGCGGTCGCAATGGGGCACTCGGCACGGCGCTGTTGAACGCCGCCCAATTGGCGATGTTTGATTTTGCCGACCGGCGTTTGGAACTGCTGCCCGTGGATACCCGAGGCACCGCCCAAGGCGCGCTCGACGCGGCCGCGACGGCAATCGGCGACGGCGCCTCGATTATTCTGGGGCCGCTGTTGAGCCAGTCCGTGCAGGCCGTGGCGCCGGCGGCCCGTGCCGCCGGGGTGCCGGTGATCGCGTTTTCCTCCGACCGCTCGGTGGCCGGCGGCGGTGTCTATACCATGGGCTTCCTGCCCGCCGATCAGGTCCGCCGGGTTGTCTCCTATGCCTTCCAGAAAAGCCTGTTCCGGTTCGCCGTGCTGGCGCCCGACAACGTTTATGGGGCGACGGTGGTCGATGCGCTGCGCGGCACTGTCGGCGCCATCGGGGCGGAATTGACGGACGCCAAGTTCTACGACCCCTCGGCCCAGGATTTCACCGAAGTCGTGCGGGTTCTGGCGAATTATGACGAACGCCGCGCCGCCCTGTTGAAACAGCGCAAGGAGCTGGAGCGGAAAGACGACAATCTCTCGAAAATCGCCCTAAAACGTCTGGAGAATCTGCAGACCATCGGCGATCTGCCTTTCGACGCCCTGTTGGTGGCCGACGGCGGCAAGCGGTTGCAGTCCGTCGCCGCCCTGTTGCCGTTTTACGATATTGATCCCTCCAAAGTGCGCATGCTCGGCACCGGGCAATGGGACGTGTCCGGCATCGGCGCCGAACCGGCGCTGCTGGGCGGCTGGTACGCGGCGCCGTCGCCGTCGGCCCGGGCCGAGTTCGTCGCCACCTATCGCGACACTTACGGCAAGGCACCGCCGCGCCTGGCGACCATGGCTTATGACGCGGCGGCGCTGACGGCCGTCCTCGCCCAAGCGGGCGGCGGCGCTGATTTTTCCGCCGCGACCCTGACCACACCGAGCGGCTTCGATGGCCGCGACGGTATCTTCCGGTTCCTTTCGAGCGGCGTTGCCCAGCGCGGCCTGGCCGTCCTGCAGGTGCGGGCGCGCGATGCCAACGTCATCAGCCCGGCGCCGCGAACCTTTGAGGCCGCCATCAACTAACCGACCGACAAGGCCGCCGCGGCTTGGTCAGGCGGAATCCGGCACCAGAATGCTTGCCAGCACGGCATTTAAGCGCAGCAGTCCCGCTGCTGTTGGTATCAGATGTCCCGCCGATTTCACCAGGAACCTGCCGGCCAGCACCTGCGCCAGACGGTTTGCATCAACCAGATCCGCCAATGCGACCCCGGTGTGCATCTCCATGCGGGCAACGTCCAGCCCTTCGCTCAGCCGCAACCCGGTCATCAACATTTCCTCGGCGCGCTCGCGGGCCGATAGGGTTCTGCGCTTGCCGGTGCCGTGCCCATTGATCTCGGCCTCGTCGAGCCAGCGCGCCGGCGTGTGAATTTGGTGCGTCGCGGTGAACCCGTCCTCACCGGTCAGCCGCCCGTGGGCGCCGGGGCCGATGCCGACGTAATCGCCGCCCCGCCAATAGGTCAGGTTGTGGCGGCTCTCATAACCCGGCCGGGCATGGTTGGAAATCTCATAGGCCGGCAGGCCGGCGCCGGCCAGCATGTCCTGGGTGGCCTCAAACAAGGCGACGCCGGCATCCTCATCGGCGGCCGGCACGGCGTCGCGGAAGAACGGCGTGCCCGGCTCAATGGTCAGCTGGTAAATGGACAGGTGATCGGCGGCGAGGCCCAGCACCTCGGTCAGTTCATCGCGCCAGGCGGCTTCGGTCTGGCCGGGCCGGGCGTAGATGAAATCAAAGGAGACGCGCGGAAAAATCTCCCGCGCCGCCGCCATGGCGTCCCGCGCCTGTGCGGCATCGTGACGGCGGCCGAGGAATGTCAGGGTTTGGTCATCCAGGGACTGCACGCCCAGGGACAGTCGGCCGACCCCGGCGTCGTGGTAGGCGGCGAAGCGCTCGCGCTCAGCCGATGACGGATTGGCCTCCAGGGTGATCTCAATATCGTCCGCCGTCCGCCAGTGCCCTGCGGCCGCGTCAATCAGCGCCGCCGCGGTATTCGGCGGCATCAACGACGGGGTGCCGCCGCCGAAGAAGATGCTGGTCAGGGCGCGGCCCGATGTCTCCCGCGCATAGTGCGCCATCTCGGCCAGCAAGGCCTTGCGCCAGCGGTCCTGGTCAACGGTGTCGGCCACATGGCTGTTGAAATCACAGTACGGACACTTCGATTCGCAGAACGGCCAGTGGATGTAGAGGGCGAGGTCTTGGGTCATGGCCCCGATGATAGCGGCAATGGCCAGGAAAGCAGCACTTCCGAAACCGCAAACCCACGGTGCGGCCGCTGCCGCTCAACGACGACCCGTCCGCCCACGGCTTTGTAGAAGCCAAGTGCTGGGTTGTCGGCGTGGACAATGACCCCCATGCCGGCAAAGCCCTGGGCGTGGAGATTGGCGGCAACGGCTTCGGTCAGCGCCCGGCCCAAGCCCAAACCGTGGCCGGCCTGGACGATATAGAGAAAATCCAACATGCCGTCGCAGCCGATGTCCGCATCGGTTGCCGGGCAACCGCTGGCGAAGCCGACAATCCGGCCATCCGCTTCGGCGACGCACAGATGCGACGTGCTCTCCGGCTGGGTGGCCTCAATCCATCGTTCGCGGGATTCCGGCTCCGTCAGACCATCGACCATCGCTTGCGGCAGAATGCCAACGTAGGTCTCACGCCACGATTGGACATGTACCTTGGCAATGGCCGGGGCATCATCGGGCCGGGCCGGACGGACCGACCCGGTCATGCTTCAAAACACGCCGCCACCAGTTTCCGGAACGCCTCGGCGCGGTGGCTGATGGTGTGTTTGGCGGCGGGCTCAAACTCGCCGAAGGTGATGTCGAAACCGTCGGGCTGGAACATGGGGTCGTAGCCGAAGCCCTGGTCACCGCGGGGCGGCCAGACCAACTGGCCGTGGACGGTGCCTTCAAAGGTTTCCATGTGGCCGTCGGGCCAGCAGAGCGCCAGGGCGCTGATGAAATAGGCGCGGCGGTCGCCATCACCAAGTTCCTCGTGAACCAGCCGCATGGCCAGATCGAAATCCTTCTCCGGCCCGGCCCAGCGCGCTGAATGGATGCCCGGGCGCCCACCCAAGGCCGGCACGACCAAGCCGGAATCGTCGGACAGTGCGGGCTTGCCGGCGCCTTCTGCAGAAGCGCGGGCCTTGATCTCGGCGTTGGCGATGAAGGTCTCGCCGTCTTCGACGGGTTCGGGCAGGCCGAGCGCGCCGGCGGAATGCACCCGGGTGCCGAAGGGTTCCAGAAGCTCAGCCATCTCACGCAGCTTGCCCGGATTGTGGGTGGCGATGACCAGGTCGGGGTCGGTAAAGCGGCGCGCCATGGTCCGTCTACGAGTCCAGTCCCAAGGTTTGGCGCTGCAGCACGGCCAATTCGCCGATGCCTTTTTTCGCCAGGCTCATAAGCTCCAGGAAGGCGGCTTCGGAGAACGGGTCGGCTTCCGCCGTGCCCTGGACCTCGACGATGCCGCCGGCGCCGGTGAGCACGAAGTTGGCATCCGCTTCGGCGTTTGAATCCTCGGCGTAATCCAAATCCAGCACAGCGTTGCCCTTGTAGAGACCGCAGGATATGGCGGCGACCTCACCGATCAGCGGAATGGTCTTGAAGACACCCAACCGCTGGCAGTGTGCGAAGGCCCGGTGAAGCGCCACGTAGGCGCCGGTGATCGACGCCGTGCGGGTGCCGCCGTCGGCTTGGATGACGTCGCAGTCAATGCGTACCTGCATCTCACCCATCGCCTTGAGATCGGTGACGGCGCGTAAGCTGCGCCCGATCAGGCGTTGAATTTCCTGGGTCCGGCCCGATTGTTTGCCACGCGCCGCTTCACGGGCCATGCGGGTGTTGGTGGCCCGTGGCAGCATACCGTATTCGGCCGTCACCCAGCCGGCACCCGAATTGCGCAGCCAGCCCGGCACGCTTTCCTCGACCGACGCGGTGCACAGCACATGGGTATCACCGAAGCGGGCCATGCACGAGCCCTCGGCGTGTTTGGCGACATCGGGCTCAAGCTCAATGGAGCGCATTTCATCTGTGGCGCGGCCGGAAGGTCTCATGAGGGGTCTCTTTCACTTGGTAAAGCCTGGGGGTGAAGCCTTAGGTTGAGGCCTGGGAATGTGGGCGCTTCTCTAACCCGAAGCCGGCCCGGAAACAAGGCCAGCGCGCGCGCCATGATATGGCGCATGAGCGTGCGGGCGACATTGACGGAACCGATCCATCTACCTATTTTCCGGGGGAGCGGGAACGCGGTCCCGCAATGGATAACGCCGAACCATGATTACCGAACTGAACGAGCGTTCGCGGGAGATATTCCGCCTTATCGTTGACGCCTATGTGGAAACCGGCGAGCCCATCGGCTCGCGGTCCCTGTCGCGTCAGCTGACGGCGAAACTGTCGCCGGCGACGATCCGTAACGTCATGTCGGATTTGGAAGAAGCCGGCCTATTGTATTCGCCGCACACCTCGGCCGGGCGCCTGCCGACGGATGCCGGCCTGCGGCTGTTTGTCGACGGGCTTTTGGAAGTTGGCAATCTTTCCAGTCAGGAACGCGAGGCCATCAAAGGCCAGTTCGCCGGATCCTCAACCAGCGTTGATGGTCTTCTGCAGGATGCCACGGCGTTACTGTCGGGGCTGACCGGCTGCGCCAGTCTGGTTTTAGCGCCGAAAACGGAAAGCCCGCTGCGGCATATTGAATTCGTTAGCCTCAGTCCGGGCCGCGCCCTGGTGATCATGGTCACGGAAAACGGTGTCGTCGAAAACCGCATCATCCAGACGCCGAACAATTTGCCGGCGTCGAGCCTGGTCCAGGCCTCGAACTACCTGAGTGCGCGGCTGGTCGGCCGCACCCTGTCGGAGGCCTACGACGAGATCATCGACGAGCTGGAATCGGCGCGCGCCGAGATCGACGATCTGACCAGCCGGGTGGTGGAAAGCGGCCTGGCCATCTGGTCGGGGCCGGAAGACAGCCGCGCCGAAGGCTCACTGATCGTCCGCGGCCAGGCGAATTTGTTGGAAGACGTCTCCGCCATGGCCGACCTGGAACGTATCCGGGCCCTGTTTGAGGCCCTGGAGACCAAGGAAGAAATGCTGAAACTGCTGTCCATGACCGACACGGCGGAGGGCGTGCAGATTTTCATCGGCGCCGACAATGCCCTGTTCAATTTGGCCGGTGTGTCCATGGTTGTTGATTCGTTTCAGAACTCAAATGAACAGGTGGTCGGCGCAATTGGCGTCATCGGCCCCATGCGTATGAACTATGCGCGGATCATTCCGATGGTCGATTACACGGCGAAACTCATCGGCCGCCTGACCAGTTAAGGCCAGATCTGTTAAAGCCTGGGCGGCGAAACTTTTGAGAGAAGACACAAGATATGAGTGAAAACGAACCGGACAAGATGGAATCCGACGATACCCAACCGGCCACCCAGCCGGCGACCGAAGGGGCACCGGAACAGGCGGCCGAAGCCAGTCCCGACGCGGCGGCCGGGGACGCCGTCCCGGCGGAAGCGATGGCCAATTCCGATGCCGCCGATGCGACATCTGAGTCGCCATCTGACTCCCCGCCTGATTCCCCGCCTGATTCCCCGTCTGATTCCCCTTGGGCCGGCGACAAGGAGGCGCCGGACGGCGAGGATGGCGTTGATCCGGCCGCCCGCGTCGCCGACCTGGAGGCCCAGGTGGCGGAGCTTAATGACAAGCTGTTGCGGGCCCTGGCCGAGGCCGAGAACGTTCGCCGCCGGGCCCAGCGCGACCGCGAGGACACGGCCAAGTACGGTATCAAGAATTTCGCCGAGGGCATGCTCAGCATTGCTGATAACCTGGGCCGCGCCATGGCCAGCATTGATGCCGACGCGCGCGCCGCCGACGCTAATCTGGAAAATATCTTCGTCGGTGTCGAGATGGTGCAAAAAGATCTGGTCAGCACCTTTGAACGCTATGGCGTGACCCCCATCAAGGCGTTGGGCGCGAAGTTCGACCCCATGCTGCACGAGGCCATGTACGAGATCGAAGATACCGAGACCGCGACCGGTACCATCGCCCACGTGTTGGAACCGGGCTATGTGTTGCACGGTCGGACCCTGCGCGCCGCCAAGGTGGGGATCACCAAGGGCGGACCGAAGGAAGCCCCGGCCGCGACACCTGCTGAAGAGGCCGCGGACCCGGCGACAGACGCCGATCCCGCCGCCAGAGACGGTCAGGCCGCCTACGAAAGCCAGACCGATCCGAAGACCGCGTCCGGCGGCAACCTGGACAGGGAACTTTAAGCGCCGCAGACGGCCGCATCCTTCGACAAGCTCAGGATGAGGGTACTCTGAGACCGTCGCGCCCGTGGCGCGGCGATTGCCAACCATCCCCAGACCCGACGCCGTCGGATGCCCCGAATCCGGTCATCCCTCACCCTGAGCTTGTCGAAGGGTGCGATCTCATGCGTCTTCCCGAGATATCAAAATGTAATTACAATTTAATTGACATGCTGCCTTAACTGTAGTAACAATTTAACTGTTATCCAACATCAATACGAAAGGAATTCAGCCATGACCCCCGGCGACGACAAGATTTTCGAACAATACCGGCGGCCGCGCGGCCCGCAGAAGGCGCCGACCAAGGTCTCGACGACGATCCGTCTGGACGCCGACGTGCTGGCGCATTTCAAGAACGGCGGCGCCGGCTGGCAGCCACGCATCAACGGTGTTTTGAAACGCCACGTGGACATGGAACAACGCCGCATGAAGCGCTAGCGCGGCCGGCCCGGCGCAGGAAAGCAGCCCGGGCCAGGAACGTCAGGCGCTAGGCAAACCCCTGACGCCGGCCTACTTCGCCGTCTTCCGGTTGACCGACGACCGCCATAGCTGAATAAAAATTTTCCGCTTGTGGCGGTCCAGGCCAACCAGTTGCACCGGCGAAAGCGCCATGGGCCGAAGATTGGCTGGCGCGCCGGCGAGAATTTTCGAACCCGCCTTGGCAGCCTCATCGAAGGAAACGATGAGCGCCGCCTTTTTCAACATTCGCCGGCCCGGCGGCGACAGGGCAAAATCAATGAACCGCTTCGCGGCTTGCGCGTTGGCGGCGCGGCGCGGGATCAAGGCGGCGCGCGCCAAGATCAGGGTATAGTCACTGGGCGCGACGATACCGATGCGCGGGTCCTTGGCGGCGCGTGCCAAAGCGTAGGAGCCCAGCATGTTATAGGCGATCAGGTAGGCGCCTTCGGCGACCGCGTCGATGACCTCCGCCGAACAACAGGTGGCGACGGCGCCGGCGCGCCCGAAGGCCTCGATTAGGCGGCCAAACGTGGTCGCCTGCTGGGAATCGGCGAAGGCAAACAGATAGCCCAACCCCGATTGCTCAATATCGTAGGTGGCGACGCGGCCGCCATAACGGCCGGGCGCGGATCGTAGCAAATCAATCAGATCGAAGCGCGAACGGGGCACCTCACCGGGCGGGATCAATTGGCGGTTATAGACCATGACGGCCGGCTCATAAGTCAAGCCGAAGACCTCGTTGCGCCAGTTTGACCAGGCCGGCAGGGTCGCCGTCTGTGGCGAATCATGGGCTTGCGCGCAGCCGTCATTGACCAGCTTGACCTGTTGATCAATAGACGAACTGATCAGCAGATCGGCGGCCCCGGCGGCCCCGGCGGCGTTGTTCGTGCCCCCCCGGCACGCCTTGGCAGCCAGATCGTAGATATCATTGGTGCCCCGTTGCTCATAGACGATCCGCAGCCCCGGAGAAATGCTGGCGAAGCCTTTCAGGATCGGCGCGAAGACATCAATGTCTGTGGAGCCCCGCATCAGCAACGTTGAGATGGCCGCTGCCTTGTCGGGGCCGAGCTGGATGATCGCCTCTTGCGCCCGCCCGCCCGAGTTGGCGAAGCACGCCGTTAGGATGGCGAATAAAATGCCTAAGGTACGTTTCATGACGGATCTTCCGAAACAAACGGTAGCCGAAGCGCAGCACTGAAGGCGCCGTTGTCCAGGCGGGCGAATTCCAACCGGCCGCCGTGGGCTTCGGCGACAGCGTTGACGATGGCTAGACCCAGACCGGCCGAGACCTTGTCGGCGCCGGCCGAGCGGGCGAAACGCCGGCCGCTGTCCGGCCACTCGGCTTCCGGGATTCCCGGACCATGGTCGGCGACGGCAATATCGGCCGTACCGCAGGCCTTGCCAATTTGCCGGACACTCAAGGAGACCGGCGGCGTGCCATAGCGCAGGGCATTGTTGACCAGGTTCTTCGTCGCTTCGGTCAGGCTCAGGGCGTCGGCCTGCACCAACACCGGATCCTCCGGCAAATCCAGGCGCAGATCGGCCTCCGTTGACGCAAGGTCGTGGTCGGTTTCTTCGGACACCCGCATGGCGACGGTACGCAAATCGATGAGGCTTTGATCGGCGGCGTCCGAGCGGTGGATCACCAGCGCCTGGTTGAGAAGCTGATCGGTCAGCCGGCTCAGGCCGACGGCCCGGTCATGAACCCGCTCAATAATGGCCCGCAGGCGGTCAGGATCGGTTTCGTCCTGGGCCAGCTCAGCCTGGGCACGCAACGCCGAGACGGGGGTGCGCAGCTGGTGCGAGGCATCGGCGATCAGGTTCTGCATGCCTGTCACCCGGCGGGCCAAGCGCGCCATGAACCGGTCGATGGCGGCGACCATGGCCTTCACTTCCAGCGGTGCGTTGACATCCAGCGGCGACAGATCCTTGGGGTCGCGGGCCAACAGGGCGCCTTCGATGCGGCGCAGCGGCCGCAGCGCCGAGCGTACGGCGAAAACCGTCAAGCCCACCAAGATGACCCCGGCAGCGACGACAATCAGCAGGGCATTGCGGGCAATATCCCAGGCCAGCGCCGAGCGCGCCCTGAGCGTGTGACCGACAATGATTCGGACCCCGCCGACGTAGGCGCGTTCGGCAAACTGCCGGCGCAAGGACACAAACCGCATGCCTTCGCCGCCGAACGCGGCGGTGTAATAGGCGGCGCCATCGGTTCGCTTTTTAGCCACCGGCACCCGTCCGTCGCCGGTGATGGTGGTGCCGGCATCATCGTCGACCCGGTAGACGACCCGGTCTTCAGGCGCCAGCGCCAGCAGTTCAAAGGCCGAGACCGGCAGATCGACAACCATCTCATTATCAAGCACCGCAACGGAGCGGCTGATCTGGAAGGCGGCGCCGGCCAGCAGCCGGTCGTAGGCTTCCTCGGCGGCGCGGCGACCGTATTCCAGCGCTGCCCAGGTCACGGCGATGCCGCCGCCGATGAGAATTAGGGCGATCGCCGCGGCCAGGCGCGTCGCGATGGAGCGCGTCCAATCAGTCATCGATCATCAACTGATAGCCCAGCCCCCTCAGCGTGCGGATCGACACCGCCGAGCCGTCCAGTTTCTTCCGGAGCCGGCCGACGTAGAGCTCGATGGCATTAAGGTTGACGTCCTCATCGTCGAAGGAAAACATCTTTTCAAAAATACGGTCCTTGCCCATCACCCGGCCACGGTTTGCCATCAGCACCGCCAACAGGGCGAACTCACGCCGGGTCAGGTCGAGGGCCGCGCCATCCGCGTTGGCGGTGCGCCCGGCCGGGTCGATGACCAGATCGCCGTATTCCATGACGCCTCGGCGCTCATCGCCCTGGCGACGTGCCAGGGCCCGGGCCCGGGCCTCCAATTCGCGCAGATCGAAGGGTTTCATCAAATAGTCGTCGGCGCCGACGTCCAGGGCCTCGACCCGGTCCTCGACATCCAGGCGTGCCGTCAGCATGAGTACGGGCGTCGTGTTTTTGCCACCCCGGAGGCCCCGTAAGACATCAACCCCTGAGCCGTCGGGCAGATTGATATCGAGAATCACCAGATCGTAATCCTGAACGGCCAGCGCATCTTCCGCGGCCTCACACGACGCCGCGTGATCGACGGCGTGACCGTCGCGGGCGAAGCTCGCAACGATGGCCTCGGCGACGTCTTCCGTATCTTCCAAAAGCAAAATCCGCATGGCGCCCTGTGCAACCGCCTTCCAGGGTCATTGTGCACGAAGCGGCGGCGGTTTTCGACGGCCTTCTGTAGCCGCCGGTAAGCGCAAAGCCAGACGACAGTTTCGCGACAGTTTCGGTGCGTAGGGTCCGTGAGAATTATGATGGCTGGGGTTTCCGGCCGTCCCAGGTCTTAACGGAGGAGAAATTCGATGACGATCATTTCCATTTCTCGGCGCGCGGCCATTGCCGCCCTTGCCGGTTTCGCTCTCATGTCGGGCGGCGCCCAGGCTGCCGACAAGGTTCTCGACAAGGTGCATTTCCTGATTCCCGGCGGCGCCGGCGGTGGCTGGGACGGCACGGCGCGAGGCACCGGCGAAGCCCTGACCAAATCCGGTTTGGTCGGCAACGCGTCCTACGAAAACATGTCCGGCGGCGGCGGCGGCAAGGCCATCGGATTCCTGATCGAAAACGCCAAGTCGAACCATGGCACCTTGATGGTCAATTCGACGCCCATCGTCATCCGCTCTTTGGTCGGCCGCTTTCCCCATAACTTCCGCGATCTGACGATGATCGCCGGCACTATCGGTGATTATGCCGCCTTCGTCGTTCACAAGGATAGCCCCTTGAAGTCCTTCAAGGATTTGGTTGCCGCTTATAAGGACAACCCGCGCAAGGTCGCGGTCGGCGGCGGTTCCGTGCCCGGCGGCATGGATCACATTGTCGTCGCCCAGGCCATGCAGGCCGCCGGCGCCGATCCGACCAAGGTCAAGTACATCCCCTATGACGCCGGCGGCAAAGCCATGGCGGCGCTGTTGTCCGGTGAGATCAAGGCCCTGTCGACGGGCTTTTCCGAAGCCGTCGGCATGGCGAAAGCCGGCGAAGTGCGGATCATCGGCGTGACCTCTGCGGAGCGCGTCAAGGCCGCTCCCGACGCCATGACCCTGAAGGAACAGGGCTTTGATGCGGAATTCGTCAACTGGCGCGGTTTCTTTGCCGCGCCCGGCCTGCCCAAGGACAAGGCCGACATGTACCGCGCGGCCATCAACAAGATGTACGCGACGCCCGAATGGGAAGCTGTCCGCGCCCGCAACGGCTGGGTCAACATCCACAACCCGGGCGCCAAGTTCACGGCGTTCCTGGAAAAGCAGGAAGGCGTGATCAAAGAACTGATGAAGAAACTGGGTTTCCTTTGATCGCCTAGACGACCTTTCGGGCGCTGGCGGACAAGCCGCCGGCGCCCGAAATCCATCTGACAGATTTTACCACCGCCCGTTCGAATTCAGGAGGCCTGCGTCATGGCACTGGACAAATGGATCGCCGTTTTCTTTCTGCTGATCTGTATCGTTTACGGCTACGCCGCGTTTACCTATCCGTTGCTGCCCTTTGAGCGCAATATGGTGTTCTTGCCGAATACCATGCCCATCGTGTTGAGCGTCCTCGGCGCCATGCTGGCGGTGATCATTCTGGCGTCGCCGAAGCCTGCCGCCGATGGCGACGGCGACGTGCTGGGCGACATCGATCTGGCGAAACTGCGCGACTACAAAATCGGTCAGGCCCTGGCCTTGGTCGGCGCCATGATCGTTTATGCCCTGGCGCTAAGGCCGGTCGGTTTCCTGGGCGCCACGACATTGTTTCTGGCCGGCACCGGCTGGATCTTGGGCGAACGCAAGCTGCACGTCATGGTGCCAGTGGCGCTGCTGGGTGCCGGCTCGGTCTGGTATCTGGTGCAGGAGACTTTGGGGATTTTCCTCAAGCCGCTGCCCTGGTTTTTAGGTTAGGAGCGCGATCATGCTCGACGGCATCATGATGGGGTTGACGACGGCCTTTTCGATCCAAAACCTGTTGATGGTGGCCGCCGGCTGTCTGCTCGGCACATTCATTGGCATGCTGCCGGGCCTTGGCCCCATGTCGATCATCGCGATCATGATTCCCGTCGCCATCAAGATCGGTGATCCGTCGGCGGCGTTGATTTTGCTGGCCGGCGTCTACTATGGCGCCATCTTCGGCGGCTCCACCTCGTCGATTTTGATTAACGCGCCGGGGGTCGCCGGCACCGTCGCTTCGTCCTTCGACGGCTATCCCATGGCGCGCCAGGGCAAGGCCGGCAAGGCCCTGACCATCGCCGCCATTTCGTCGTTCGCCGGCGGCACGGTCGGTGCCTTGCTGTTGATGGGCTTCGCGCCGGCGCTGTCGACCGTTGCCCTGCTGTTCCATTCGGCCGAGTATTTTGCCCTCATGGTGGTCGGTTTGTCGGCCATCGCGGCCTTTGCCGGCACCGGCAAGGTGGCGAAGGCCCTGATGATGACGGTGATCGGGTTGATCCTGGCGACGGTCGGTGAATCAGCTTTGTTCAATGCGCCGCGCTTTACCATGGGCTTGCAGGATCTGCAGTCCGGGTTCTCGTTCATCACGCTGGCCATGGCGCTGTTCGCGTTGCCCGAAGCTTTGTACCTGGTGCTTGATCCGTCGCGCGGGTCGGCCGGCGGCGATGACGGTGAAATCAAGGATCTCAGGATCACCATGGACGAAGCGAAACAGATCGCGCCGGTGATTGGCCGCCAATCGCTGCAGGGCTTCTTGATCGGCGTTATGCCCGGCGCCGGGGCCACCATTGCGTCGTTCCTGGGTTATGCGGTGGAACGCAACATCGCGAAAGGCGCCGAGCAGGAAGAATTCGGCAAGGGCTCCATCAAGGGCCTGGCGGCACCGGAGACCGCCAACAACGCGGCCTGTACCGGCTCATTCGTGCCGCTGTTGACGCTGGGTATTCCGGGGTCGGGAACCACGGCTATTTTGTTGGGCGCCTTGATCGCGCTGAATGTCTCGCCGGGACCGCGCCTGATGATCGACAACCCGCAAATCTTCTGGGCGGTGATCATCTCCATGTACATCGGCAATCTGGTTCTGCTGGTCCTCAACCTGCCGTTGATCCCGTATATCGCCAAGCTGTTGATGATTCCGCGCAACTATCTGATCCCGTTCATTTTGTTCTTCACCATGGTCGGCGCCTACATCGGCCAGAACAACGCCACGGAATTGCTGATCTTAGTCGGCATGGGGGTGTTCGCGACAATCCTGCGGTTTGCAGATTATCCGCTGCCGCCGTTGCTTATCGGCTTCATCCTGGGCGGCATGATGGAGAACAACTTTGCCCGTGCCGTCAACCTGACGGATGGCGTCGCGTTCATGGTTGACCGGCCGATGACCCTGGCCCTGCTGATCATCGGTCTGTTGCTGATCTTCCTGCCGGCTTACCGTCGACGCCGCGCCAAGGCGCTGCAGAAAGGTGTTCCGCACGGCGATTGAGAGGCGGTGCGCTCATTCCGGGCGGCATTTTAGTCTGGTTTCCAAATCGGCAGGCCGTTGCGGTTGCCCCATTCCTGCCAGGACCCGAGATAGTTTTTAAGCCGCGGGTAGCCCAACAGACGCAGCGCCAGATAGCCATGCGCCGAGCGGTAGCCGGTGTTGCAGTAAAGAGTGATCCGCTTGTCCGGCGTCGCCCCGAGGGACTCAAATAACACCCGTAATTCATCGGCGGATTTCATACACCCGGTGGCGTGATCGTAGAGCTCTTCCCAATCGCGATGTTGGGCGCCGGGAATGGCGCCGCCGTGTTTGGCGCGGTTGTCGGCGCCGGTAAACTCGTCGTGGCTGCGGGTATCGATAAGGACGTCATCGGGACTGTCCCGGGCGTCCAGGATGTCTTGATAGGTGGCGACCTTGTCCATGTCCGGCGCGGCCGCAAATTTGGTTGGTTTCGGCACCGTGCCGCTGGTCTCGGTCCGGCCGTCGGCGGCCGCCCAGGCGGTCATCCCGCCATCCAGCACATGGGTGTCGGCGTGGCCCAGATATTCGGCGAACCAATAGCCCCGCGCCGCGCACATGTCGGTGAATTCACCGACGAAAACGATGGTGTCCGATGGCGAGATACCGCGCCAGCCCAACAGGTTGGCCCACATGCGGGTAAACGCCGCCAACGGTGCCGGATCCGTGTCGTCCGTGTTGACGAAGTAAAGATCGAAGTGCCGCGCACCCGGAATGTGGCCGGCAGCGTAGGCCTCCGCCGGGCGGGTATCGACAACCACAAGGCCGGGCGATGCCAGGGATGCTGCCAGGGATGCTGCCAGGGATGCCGCCAGGGATGCTGCCAGGGTTTCGGCCGACCATAACAGGTCGGGGTTGGCATAGCCGCGCTCAGTGATATCCATCAAAGCCTCCCATGGCTGACCGAGAGGAGGCTAGCGGCAAACGTCGAAACCGGCAATCGACGATCAGTGCAGACCGTTCAGTTTCTCGGCCAACTCGCGCAAGTCGATGGGTTTCTTCAGCACGTGGGTGGCGCCTTCGGCAATGATTTCATCGCCATCGCCGACAGCCATTTTGCCGGTGGTGACGATGATCGGCAGGTCCGGGGCGCGATCGCGCAGACGCCGGATCAATTCCTCGCCGTCCATGACCGGCATTTGCAAATCGGTGATGACGATATCGACGGGCGCCGCGTTAAAGGCTTCCAGGGCAGCAGCGCCGTTGCCGGCGCGGATGACCTCATAGCCGGATTTACCCAGATGCTTGGCCAGATAGCCGCCGGCGGCGTCCTCATCCTCGACTACCATGAGCCGCCGGCCCCTGGTGCCGGGGTCCTCACCTTGGCTCTTACCGGCGCCAATTTCAGCGCGGCCGGCGTGTTTCGCATCAGGTGCGGCCAGCGCGGAGCCATTCGCGGCCGGAAGCGAAACGGTGAAGCACGCGCCGCCGGCACGGTTTTCGCATGCTAGCGACCCGCCCATGGATTCGATAATTGCCGAGGAGACGGACAGGCCCAAGCCGGTGCCGGCGCCGATTTCCTTGGTCGTGTAGAAGGGGTCGAAAATCCGTTCCAGGGCCTCTTCGGCAATACCGCCGGCATTGTCGGCAATGGTGATGTGGACCGTCTCCGCATTGACCGCAAGGTCGACGCCGATGCGGCCTTCAAACGGCGGATCGCCGGGTTCAGAGCGCCGCCGCCGCGCCGCGATGGCATCCCCGGCATTGGTGATCAGGTTCAACAGCACTTGTTCCAGCTGCACCGGCGATCCGGCGATCATGGCGGCTTGTTCGGGCAGATTGGTCTGCAAGCCGCAATCGGCGGCGGCCAGTTGCTGGGACATGAAGCCGGTGGCTCTATCGACACAGAAGGTAGCGTCAAACACCTCGCTGCCGGCCTCGTCCTTGCGGGCGAAGATCCGCATGTGGTCGATGATCTCGGCCATGCGGCCAACCTGGTCATCGATGGAGGCCAGGGTGACGCGCAAGTCGGACGGATCAATATCGCCATCGGCCAGCTCCATCGCCGCCGATTGCGCCGACAGACGGATGATGTTGAGCGGCTGGGCCAGTTCATGGGTGATCCCGGCGGCCATGCGCCCGAGCGTAGCCAGTTTTTCAGCGTGGATCAGTTCGGCCTGAGCCTGTTTCAAATCACTGACGTCGGTCATGATCGTGGCGATGGCGAAGATCTCACCGGATGGCAGACGGATAGGCCGTTTCTGGCTCAGGCAATGACGGCTTTGACCGTCGGGGAAATGCACCACATGGTCGGTGACTTCATCATCGCCGGTCTCAAACACCTGCCGATCGCGGGCCACGACCTTGTCGGCGAAGGCCTTGTCCTGGACGTCGTACGTGGTCTTACCCATGTAGTCATCGGCGTCGATGCCAAACCATTCGGCGAAGGTTTGGTTGACCACCAGGAACCGGCTGTCGCGGTCTTTCAAGGTGATGGCAGCCGGCGATCCGTCGACGACGGCACGGAACTGGCTTTCCGCCTGAATCAGGTCGGTGACGTCGTTGATGATCGTGGCGACGGCGTAAATTTCGCCCGCGTCATTTCGGATCGGCCGGCGGTGGGTCACGACCTGGCGGGTGACGCCGTCCCGGTAACTGACAGTGTTGTTGACCACTGAAGGCTCGCCGGATTCAAACACCGCCCGGTCCAGTTCCGCGACCGTAATGACGAAGGCCGGCGGCAGCGTTTCGGCGGCAAGGTGGCCTATGGAGGCCTCCGCGTCGATGTTTTGCCAGTCCGCATAGGCGTTGTTGATCATCAAGAACCGCCCGTCGCGGTCCTTCAGCGTGATCGCCGCCGGCGAGCCGTCGAAGATCGCCCGGAACTGGTTTTCCACGCGCTTCAATTCGGTGATGTCGGTGGCGATGGTCACCACGGACTCGATCTTGCCGTCGGCCGAACGAATCGGACGTTTGTGAGCCAAGACGGTGCGGGTGACGCCGTCGTGGTAGCGCCAAGTGCGTTCGGAGACGCCGGGCTCACCGGATTCAATAATCGCCTGGTCGCGTGTCTTGATGTCGTCACTAATATTCGTGTTGCCCAACTCCGCCAGGGTCCGGCCAACAGCTTGTTCCGGATCAATGTCGTACCAGTCGGCGAGTGTCCTGTTCATGATCAGGATGCGGCCGTCCAAATCCTTCAAGGTGATCGCCGTCGGCGAACCGTCAACGACGGCGCGGAACTGATCTTTGGCCCGCTGCAGGGCCGTGGCGTCCTGAATGACGGCGTAAACGCCCGCGACATTGCCGGCGTCGTCGAAATGCGGCGTATAATTGCCGTGAATAGACCGGGTGATCCCGTCAGGATAGGTGACGGTGGTTTCGTAGGCCGTCGCTTCGCCGGCGATGGCGCGTTGCACGACCGGCATGAAGTGACTTTCCGCGACGCCACCGAGCACCTCTGCTACGGTCTTGCCGATGATGTCCTCGGCCGGCCGGCCGTACCAGACTTCGCACGTCTTGTTGGCGAACCGATATCGGGCCTCGAGGTCCAAATGGACGATCAGCGCCGGCACGTTGTCCAGGGCTAGCTGGCGCTGTTTTTCGGCTTCCCGACGCGCCGTGATATCAAGATTGATGGAGCCGAGACCAATGGCCTTCCCGGCATCGTCGGCAACAGGAAACTTGACGATCATCACCGTCCGGGTTTGGCCGTCCCGGTAATGCACCAGTATTTCTTCTTCAATGATCTTGCCCTCGGACAACACAAGGCGGTCGTGTTCCTGATAGATGGCGGCGGCTTCCGGTGAAAAATAATCGGCCGGGGTTTTGCCGATACAGTCGCCGCTCTCGACGTTGTACCAGTCTTCGAAGTTCCGATTGACGAAGGTATAGCGGCCTTCTGTATCCTTGAAAAAAATCGCTGCCGGAAAATGATCCAGCACGGCCCGGAATTTTTCTTCGTTGGCGCGCAGCGCGGCCTCGGCTTGGCGGCGCTTGGTGATGTCGACGTATTTCACCTCCATGCAGGTTTGCCCCTCCCATTCGACCAACTGGCCGAATACCTGCGTGTGCATGATATGACCGTCTTTGCGGGCGATATCGAATTCCTTAAGCTCCGGACTGGAGGTTCCCGCGAACCGGGCGGTGCGGGCCTCGGTGGCGCGATCTCGATCATGTGGGGCGATTAATTCCAGGCTGGTCGGCAGCGCGCGGATGTCATCCAACGCCGGGTAGCCGAACAAGTTCAGGGCGGCCGGATTGGCGTAGAGCACCTTGCGGTCTGCGGTGACGATAACAATGGCATGATCCGCCGCATCAGTGTGGCGCCGATAGGCTTCCGCTTCGGCGATCACCGTCCACAGCCCGATCGAGCCGATCCGCTCACCGGCGTCGTTGAGGATCGGCGAGGCATTATTAATGCACGGAATATTGACCCCGTCGGCGCGCCGGAGCGACACCTGATAGCCACCGGTCGCGCCCTGCTTGCGGGCCTTGATCTGACGCAGGAACACCTGTTTGTTGGCGTCGTCGACGAAATCGTAGATTGAGCACCCGATGACGGCGTCGCGATCAACGCCCAAAATGCGGCACATGGCCGGGTTCACATCGATGGTCAGGGTCTCGCTGTCGATATGCCAGAAGCCTTCCTGGGTTGTCTGCAGGAGCTGGTCCAAAATCGTCGTGCGCGATGCCGCCTCCGACGTGGGGACCACAGACAGCCCCAACAGGTTTCTGATCCAATCAAGCATATCGGTTTCGGCAGCCCAGGTCCGGCGGCGGGGACGCCGCAGTTGAAATAGACGGAACGATTATGATCGTATGCTAGCACCGTTCCGAATGAGAGGCGATACTTCGCAGGTTTAGCGCGCTACGGCAATTCGCCAAAGGGATACACCCGGGGGCCAAAAGTATATTCCGTGTCAACTCCCGCTGCCTACCGTAACCGCGCCAGCACACCATTTTCCAGGTCTGCCAACAAGGCGTCGGGCCGCGTCCAGCTGAATTCATCGCGCCACCAGAACCCGTCCAAACCCAGATCAAGGAGCGCCCGGGTGCGCTCGACAACCGCGTCGGCGTCGCCGGCGACCATCATTTTTTCCACCGCTTCATCGGGCACGAACCGTGACAAACGGATAGCCTCATCCCAATCGACGGCGTGAATGAGGTCCGGGTAGGGCTCTTCAAAATCCACCGGCCTGACGGGCACCTCCAGGCCGGCCCGGCCGAACAAGGTTTCCGCATTGCCGGCGCCGCACATGACGGCGACGCAGGGCCGCAGGCTGTCAAGGGCGCGGCCGTGGTCCGGGTCCATGCTGACGGTGTGGACAAGGAAGCGTTTCACGTCTTCCGGCCGGCGCCCGGCCCGCGCCGCGCCTTCGTCAACCCGCTCCAGCGCCCAGGCCACGGTGCCCGGCGCTGAACCGACCATGATCAGCACCCCGTCGGCGATCTCGCCGGCCAGGGCCAGGGCCTTCGGCGCCGACGCCGCCATGAACACGGGAAGCTGCGCGTAGTTGGGGCCAAGCTCGACCTCCAGGGCGCCCAAATCCGTCCGCCGGCCCGAGAACAAACTTTTCCAAAGCCCGATGGCGGCCCGCATGTCGGCCAGTTTGGCGGCCTTCTTGCCGATGATGTAGGCCGACGAATAACCGGTGCCGGCGACCAGGCGGGCGCGGCCGGCCGAGGCGTCGTCCAGGGTGACTATGGCGCCGGCCGTGGAGATCGGCTCGCGGGTCATCGGATTGGTGACGCCGGGGCCGAGGCCGAGCGTCGTGGTCTGCATGGCGGCGGCGTGCAGGTGCAGGTAAACGTCGCGCCACAGGCCGGCCAGCAAGGGCGTGTCCGGGGTCAGCATGAAATCGAAACCGGCGGCCTCGACGCGCTTCGCGAAAGCGCCGGTTTCGGCGGGCGTGCCGACGGCGGGGACGCGCAGGCCATGTTGAATGGGCATGGGGGCTCCTTGGTTGCCAAGTGTATTTGACCGGAGTCTAGAGCGGTTCACGTTGAATTGGAACCGGCCGAAATCAGAGGATAGGGCAGAGCCAGCCCAACACGGCACCGTAAAGGCCGTGGACGATCAACGCCGTCATCCAGGCCCGGCGGTCGTCCTTCAGCCCGAACAGCCCATGGCGGAAAAACACCGGCACGAAAATCAGTTGCGCGCCGATGAATAGAACACCGCCCCAGATCAGGCCGCGAACGAACAACGGACCGGGCAACAGCGGACCGGCAAGGGTCGCGTAAAGCAGCGCAAAGACTATACCGTTCAGATGCAGCGCCACCAGGCCCAGCCAATAGGGCGGTGGACCGTCAAAGGACTGGCCGAAACAAAGCTCTGCCATGGCCTTGGCGAAATCAAGCCGCGGCAGGCCGTAGCGCGGCGCCCACAGAGCGAACACCATATGCACATAGGTGGCGAGGATGCCGGCCGCCGCGGCGAGGATGAAGAAGTCCAGGTCCATGCCGACAGGTTCCTACGTTGGTTTCATGGCTTCCAGGCGGATCGATGTGACCGGCGGAAACGGCCGGCGATCGGATATACGAGGCGCCGTAAAGCCGGCCTGCGTCAGCGACGCCAACAATTCTTGCTCCCCAAGCACGCCGCCCAGCGAGGTGTTCCAGGCCTGCGGGTCTTCCCGGACCTCGACCGGCAGCTCGCCATCGCGGATCAGTTCGCGGATCACCAGCCGCCCGCCCGGCTTCAAGACCCGGTGCGCCTCGCTGAAGGCCAGGCGTTGATCCGTGGTCAGGTTGAAGGACGCATTGGCGATCACCAGGTCCGCCGCCGCGTCAGCCAGCGGCAGGCCTTCCATGTCGGCGGCGACGGCGCGCACCGGCCCGGTGTTGGCGAGGCTCGCCATGGCTTGTGTCATGTCGATGCCGATAATCAGGCTGCCGGCGGGCAAAAGCCGGGCCAGCTGCCGGGCGTCGATGCCGGCGCCGCAGCCGAGATCGACGGCGACGCGCACCTCGGCAAGATCATGTCTGCCCACAGCGCCCCCCAAGGGATTGCCGCAACCGCAGTAGGCGTCAATGACGGCCTCGGGTAGATCGGCTAGAAATGCCGTTGGATAGCCGGCCTGGCCGGCCCGACCGCCGGACCCAGGGGGCCCGAACCCAACCTCGGCGATCCGCGCATAGCGCCGCCGGATCTGGGCTTTTACCTGATCTTCCCAGCGTGGCGGCGGCGCCGGCGCAACGGACGGGCGCATCTTGTACCGCCCTAGTGCGGCATGTGGCTCGGGTTCCAGAACTGCCCGGAGCGGATCATCCCGGCGATGCGGTCGCCATTTTCGATCCAGCAGTTCTCATTGAACTTGGCCTGTTCCTCGCAGTCGAACTCAACACGTTTCGGCTCGGCGTGCCACTTGCCGCCACCCAAGTATTCAACCACCGCGTAGGCGGGTCGCGGATCGCCGTCCCAGCTCATGCCGACGGCGGCGGCGCAGACGACGGTCTTGTCGCCGACCTGGCGCACCGACGGGCCGTGAATATGGCCGTGCGCCATGATCTCCGCGGACACGGATTTGATCTGCCGCTCGACCTCTTCCTCGGTCAGCCGCAGCGGCAGCGCGGACTCGTCGCCAATCTCATGCGGCGTGCCGTGGAAAACCATGAACTCGTGGCCCGGTTCCGGCATATAGGTCAACGAGAACGGCAGGGTGCGGATCCACTTGATCTGGTCTTCGCTGAGCATCTCGCGGGTTTGGCGCGCCATCTCGAACATCCAGGCCTGATGCGGGCTTTTCGGCTCATGGGTTTCCCAGCGTTTTTCGGTGACCCACAGATCCAGGTTGCCGACGATCACATCGGTGTTCGGGCGGCTGCGGATATTATCGATAACCTCACCCGGTTCCGGGCCCAGCATGATCAAATCACCGGCGACGATTTCCTTGTCGGCGTTTTCCTTGGCCACCGCTTCCTGAACGGCTTCCAATTGCGGCATCTGTGCGTGAATATCCGAATAAAGAACGTATTTCATGGTTACTTTCTCCCTATCGGCCTTATTTGTTCCGCCGACCTTGTTTATACCGCTGCCGGCCCGCTGGGCCGATGCACGGTGTTTATGTTTGCCCGATCAAACCGGATGACGCCGGCGCGGCCCCCTTGATCGGCAAATAGTCCGTTACGCCAAATTCTGCACGGTTTCGGAAACGGGGCCTTATCCAAGATCAACAGACTATCATGTAATTTATGAAATTGGTAAAATTTATAAATTTTTTCGATTATTTAGAGTTAAATAGCATTCCGTCGATATAGAACTGATGCGCCGCATCGTTGATTTCTTGCTGGCGGCGCCAAGTCGCCCATCGACGGCCTGCCACAGCCCCCCGCGCGCCAGCGCATATCCGAAAATTTCACCAATCCAGAAATGACACTTGATAACATATGTCAAAGAATGACATAATATCCCGTGCCAATAGCCAAACTGATATTCCATGACCGGATGGAACGCGAAGACGGCGCCATCATCGAGATGAAAATTTGGCTGGTGCCGACACCTGTACCGCCGTCCGATCACGACTTCAAATACAGCCTGTTCTTTGGGCGAAAAGGCGAGCGGATCGTCGGCTATGACAACGAACGCGGCAAGGGCGACCATAAGCATATCCGAGGCCGGGAATATTCATACACCTTCGTTTCGGTGCGCCAATTGATTGATGATTTTATCGCCGACGTGAAAGGCCAGGAGAGATGACGAAAACCAAGCTTCATATCGGCACCCTTGAGGACATGGGTGATCGTTTTGTCGATGCCTGGAGCCGGGCGCGGATCGGCGAAGACATTGATGAACGTCATGTCACGTTTCCCACATGGGAGGCGATGACCAAGGCGGTCACCGGCAAGCGCCTGGAAATGCTGCGCCATCTCCGCGCTCATGAAGAAAAATCCATCCGCGCCCTGTCGCTAAGCCTGAAGCGGGATTATCGCCGCGTCCATGAGGATGTCACGATCCTCCGCTCTGCTGGGTTGATCTCGGCGGAGGGACTGACCGTGGTATGCGACCGGATACAGGCGGAGATTGAGATTTAGGGGTTTCGCTCTGATTCTGATGACTTGGCCTCATCAGATTTTTTTGAGCCGAATTCCGATTTATGGTCTTGCCAATGCCAATATGCGAATGCGCCAGTTAAAACGGCGATCGCAACAGTTGAAAACAACGCATATCCTTCCGGCACGAACGTGGTGACCGTCCAGGCCGCCGCCGTAAAACCCATCATCGTCAAAACAAGGAATTTCACCCAATCCAATTTTGGTTCTTCGGGCTTCATTTTATGGGTAGCGACGATGCATGCGCGACAGCAAGCTCACGCCACTGGCGCATCACCTCATCCGAGCAATCTTTTTCATCAACAAAGAAAAACCCCCGCATCCGCCGGCCGCCCTGGATCATCGGCTGCGCACCCGGCAGGGCGGCACCGGCCTCGTCGTTGTCCTTGCCCAACCGGAACATGAACCGGCCCACTTCATTCCCATGGCCGTCCTTGGTGCGGTCGGCGCCACCGACCATATTGCCGTTGATCAGGAAGCAGACGCCGCCCATCATTTTCTTTTCGGTGACGTTCGGCGTGTCAATGAGGGCGGCGCGAAATCGGGCGGCGAGGGCTTCGTCGTAGGCCATGTCAGCTTGCGGCATCCTGGCAAACAAACGTCTTTCGCCGACGAAAAGTACTGAGGGTTTTTCGGGATTTATTGAAACGCACGACGCCCATCTGTTGGCTCATGTGGTCGGCAGGCTGAAGGGTGTATTCCTGTTCAGTCGCCGTCCAGGTGTAGGGCAGTACCGGATCGGTGATGTCGTTGATGGAGACGCCTTCGATGGTCAGGGTCGCCTTTATGCCGTCGATGAAGCGCAGCACGATGGCATCGCCGGCGCGGGAATCGTCGAACGGGCATTTGAACGTGGTTCCCGGTTCGGCGGCAGCGGCGCCGGCTGACCACATAGGGCCGAGGGTGGGGCCAAGGGTTAGGATAAAGACGGCGGTGATGAGGCGCTTCATTTCATGGGGCATTCTGTTTGTTGGACAGGCTGTAATTATCCTCTAATTCCGTTCCCGAGACCAGAAAGCAACTTGGGAGACTGGGGAGAGTGGGGAGAGTGGGGAGAGTGGGGAGAGTGGGGAGGTCAGCGCGATCTCGGTGTGTGTGGCGGGATAACGACGGGTGGCGTGGCGGGCGTTGTAGCCGTGATTGTTTTTTCAGCCCCTCAAGCGCCGGGCGTTCGCTCCGCTCACTTGGCTGGCGCGCTGACCGCGCGGCGCGCACTTGCGCTTGCCTCCTCGCTGCGCTCGTCGGTTACCGTCCACCATGAACTGAGGTACCTGGCAGCACGCTGAAATCAATGCCGGTAAGGAACGTTCCTTCGGGCCGTGCGGCTCGACGGCAACAATCGAAGGTCATTGAAATCTGCCCGCCTTATGATCATTGGAACGTTCGATGAGCGTAGCGAACGCCCGGCGCTTGAGGGGCTAAAAATAATACGTGCCGCACCCCGAACGCCGAGTCGCCACATATTCACAAAATCGCAACAAATTACCCCTCTAATCATTGCGCCTTCCGGCACGCGCGCCTATATAAGCCGCGGAAAGTCGCGGCAACGGGCTTGCCAACGCAACGTTAACATTGGGGACGACACCGGTGCCCGCCTAAGATCAGGGGCCGCAGCCGTCAGCCACAACACAAAGAGGATATGATGAGCAAAGTCATCGGTATCGACCTTGGCACCACAAACTCGTGCATCGCTTTGATGGACGGATCGGACGCCAAGGTCATTGAAAACGCGGAAGGTGCGCGCACAACGCCCTCCATGGTGGGCTTCGCCGACGCCGGCGAACGTCTGGTCGGCCAACCGGCGAAACGCCAGGCCGTGACCAACCCGGAAAACACCCTTTACGCCATCAAGCGCCTGATCGGACGGCGCTTCGACGACCCGATCACCCAGGAAGACCGGAAGCTGGTCCCCTATGAAATCGTCAAGGGCGACAACGGCGATGCCTGGTGTGAGGTCGACGGCCAGAAATACAGCCCGAGCCAGGTCTCGGCCTTCATCTTGCAAAAGATGAAGGAAACCGCGGAAAGCTATCTGGGTGAAGACGTCACCCAGGCGGTGATTACCGTGCCGGCGTATTTCAACGATTCCCAGCGCCAGGCCACCAAGGACGCCGGCAAGATCGCCGGCCTTGAGGTGCTGCGCATCATCAACGAGCCGACGGCTGCTGCCCTGGCCTACGGGCTGGAGAAGAAGGAAAGCGGCACCATCGCGGTTTATGACCTGGGCGGCGGCACCTTCGATATTTCCGTCTTGGAAATCGGTGACGGCGTCTTCGAGGTCAAGTCGACGAACGGCGATACGTTCCTCGGCGGCGAGGACTTCGACCGCAAGATCGTCGATTACCTGGCCGATGAGTTCAAGAAAGAGAATTCCATCGACCTGCGTGACGACAAGCTGGCCCTGCAGCGCCTGCGCGAAGCGGCGGAAAAGGCCAAGATCGAGCTGTCATCGACACCGCAGACCGAAGTCAATCTACCGTTCATCACCGCCGATCAAGCCGGCCCGAAGCACCTCAACATCAAGCTTACCCGGGCCAAGCTGGAAGCCCTGGTCGAAGACTTGGTGGCGCGCACGGTCGAGCCCTGCAAGCGGGCCTTGAAGGATGCCGGCCTGAGCGCCGGCGAGATCGACGAAGTGATCTTGGTCGGCGGTATGACCCGCATGCCGAAGGTCCAAGAAACGGTCAAGTCATTCTTCGGCCGCGAGCCCCACAAGGGCGTCAACCCGGACGAAGTGGTGGCGCTGGGCGCTGCCATCCAGGGCGGTGTGTTGAAGGGTGACGTTAAGGACGTGCTGCTGCTGGACGTGACGCCGCTGTCGCTGGGCATCGAAACGCTCGGCGGCGTGTTCACCCGTCTCATCGACCGCAACACGACGATCCCGACCCGCAAGTCGCAGACCTTCTCAACCGCCGAGGATAACCAGACGGCGGTGACCATCCGGGTCTTCCAGGGCGAGCGTGAAATGGCCGCTGACAACAAGATTCTGGGCCAATTCGATTTGGTCGGCATTCCACCAAGCGCACGTGGCATGCCGCAGATTGAAGTGACCTTCGATATCGACGCCAACGGCATCGTCAACGTCTCAGCCAAGGATAAGGCGACGGGTAAGGAGCAGCAAATCCGCATCCAAGCCTCGGGCGGCTTGAACGACGACGACATCGAACGCATGGTCCAGGAAGCCGAGGTTAATGCCGAAGCCGACAAGGAACGGCGCGAGGCCGTCGAGGTTCGCAACACCGCCGACACCTTGGTCCATGCGGCCGACAAGAACCTTGAGGAATACGGCGACAAGGTGCCTGACGAAGACAAGCAGGCCATCGAGACCGCCGTTGCCGAGCTAAAAGAGGCCTTGGAGGGTGATGATATCGACGACATCAAGGCGAAGACCGATACCCTCAACGAGGTTTCCATGAAACTGGGCGAGGCCATGTACAAGGCGGCCCAGGCGGAAGGCATGACCGAAGGCATGGACGGCATGGACGGCATGGCCGGCGCCGATGCCGGTGGCGCCGATGCGGCCTCGGCCGGCGGTGATGACAATGTCGTCGACGCCGACTTCGAGGAAGTTGATCCCGATGCCGACGCCGAAACCGATGCCAAAGCCGATGCGAAAGCCGATTCTGGCGCGGACAAGGACAAAAAGAGCGATTAGCGAACGGTTCGCGGCCGGCCGCGGGGCTTAAACCCCGCCGCCGGTTCCGCGGGCCCGGCTGAACGTTTTTTGCGTTTCGCGAGAGGGTTGGGATCATGGCCAAGGAAGATTTCTATACAACGCTGGGTGTCGGCCGCGACGCCGATGACGGCGATATCAAGAAAGCCTACCGTAAGCTTGCCATGAAATATCATCCGGACCGCAATCCCGGTGACGGCGATGCGGAACAGAGCTTCAAGGACGTCAACGAAGCCTACGAAATTCTCAAGGACGGCGAAAAACGCGCCGCCTATGACCGTTTCGGCCACGCCGCCTTCGAACAGGGCGCTGGGGCTGGTGCCGGCGGTTTCGGCGGCGGATTTGCGTCGGGGTTCGCCGATATATTTGAAGAAATGTTTGCCGGCGGCGGCGGCCGTGGCGGCCAATCGCCGGGCAAGGGCGCCGATCTGCGCTTCAATATGGAAGTCAGCATCGAAGACGCCTATCAGGGTAAGCAGACGGAAATCCGGGTTCCCACGTCGGTGGCCTGTGACGCCTGCCACGGCTCCGGCGCCGAGGGTGCGTCCGGGCCCAGTGCGTGTCAGACCTGTCAGGGTCACGGCCGGGTGCGCTCGCAATCTGGGTTTTTCACGGTCGAACGCACGTGTCCGAACTGTCAGGGCACCGGCCAGGTAATCCAAAACCCCTGCCATACCTGCGGCGGCCAGGGCCGGACGCAAAAAGAGAAAACCTTGTCCGTCAACATTCCATCCGGCGTCGAGGACGGCACCCGCATCCGGCTGACCGGCGAGGGTGAAGCCGGCCTGCGCGGCGCCCCGGCCGGCGATCTTTACATATTCCTGTCCTTGAAAACGCACCGCTTCTTCCAGCGCGACGGCGCCGATATTTATTGCCGGGTACCGATCCCGATGACCAGGGCGGCCTTGGGTGGCACCGTCGAGGTGCCGACCGTCGACGGCACCCTGGCCCGCATCTCGATCCCGTCAGGCACGCCGACGGGTCACCAGTTCCGGCTGCGCGGCAAGGGTATGAGCGTGCTGCGTTCGAAGGCCCGCGGCGATATGTTCGTGCAGGCCTCGGTGGAGACACCGCAGAACCTGACGAAAAAACAAAAAGAGCTGTTGGCCGAGTTCGAATCCGAATCCGACGACGCCAAGCACAGCCCGGAAGCCCACGGCTTCTTCTCCAAGGTCAAGGACCTTTGGGAGGATCTGAAGGAATAGGCGCGGCCCGGTATTGCGGCCCGGCCCGTCAATAATTATTCAAGATTGATCAGCGTTCGGCGCCGGCATTCAAGTCCCGCATGCCGTGCAGCAGCTTGATGGCATCGTTGGTTAGCCGGCACAGCGCCTCGTGGGTGTCCTCGTCGATATCCAGCCGATCGATGATATCGTTGGCAAAGGCGGCTTCTTTAACGTGGTAATGGCCGTCGATGACCGACAGGATCAATAATTCCAACACCGCCGCATGTTTCGCCTCGTTGGTGTCAAAAACCTCCAGGTCCAGGGGCGCGCGTTGATCGTGTAGCGCATGTCTCTTGACCAGCCCGGCCTCGTCGATGAGCCGGTCCATGTAGGAAATTTCGGCGTCGTCGGCCTCGCCGTCGGCGGCCAGCATTTCCGACGCCAGGTCAAAAAACGCGGCCTTTTGGTCGCCGTCAAGTAGATGAAGGAACATGGCTGTATTCTCCCCGCTGCCGGGTTCTGGCCTGGCGGCCATTATCCCGACCGTCTCTTATCCCACAAGTCCGCGCATCTTGGAAAGTGCACCGGCCGCGTCCTCGGCGATCCGGCAGAGCGTTTCATGATCGTCGGCGCTCAACCCGAAGGCATCGACGATGCTGTCGGCGAAGGCGGCCTCGCCATCGTCGTAGGAACCGTCCAGAATCGACAAAATCAGCAACTCGGCAACCACCGCGCATTGTTGGTTGCGGACCGGAAATGTTTGCGGATTGACCTCGTCCGTGGATTTGATCGCGCCTAGATCGCGGCCCAGACCGGACTCGATCATCAAGCGCTTCAAATATTCAAGCTCGACCGCATCGGCGCGGCCGTCGCGTGTCACCATGTTGCCGGCCAGGGCCAAAAACGCGCGTTTTTGATCGTCGTCTAAAAGATGCAGAAACATGGTTCAGCCTATCAGGTTACGCATATCGACAAGCGCCTGCGCGGCGTTCTCGGCAATCGTGCAAAGGGCGGCGTGTTCTTCCGGGGTGATGCCGAACTGAGCGACGACGCTATTGGCAAACTCGGCCTCTTTGGGGTGGTAGATCCCATCGACAATGGAAATGATGATCAGCTCGACGGCGACCACCAACCGCACCCGGCGGTCGTTGAAAATCGTCAGGTCAACCGCTGCATCGACGTCACCCAGGCCGGCCCGGCCAACGAACCCGGCTTCCCAATAGAGGCGGTCCAGGTAGGCGACCTCCGGTTCGGCGACCATGCCGTCGGCGACGATCATCTGTTGGGCCAGATCAAAGAAATGCGTTTTCTGGTCTTCGGTGAGCGAATGAACGAACAAGGCGCCTCCCCCCTGAATTGGTCGCGTCGCATGTCCCGCCGTGAATGCTTGGACCAGTATAACCGAGCCCACCGGCGAGACCTAGCCCCGAACACGGTAGGCCCGCCACGCCGGCGCCGGTGCCGGCAAGGAATCGCTGGATATGGCCAGACACGTGGCCTAAGAACAACCAAGGTGGGCCTTGAAATACGGGAGAACGGCAAATGAAAATCGGAATCGTCGGATGCGCCGGCCGCATGGGCCGCATGCTGACATCGCTGGTTTTGGAAACCGAAGGCGCTGATCTGGGCGGCGGCACGGAGGCCCCGGACAGCCCGTTTGTCGGCCAGGACGTGGCCGTATTGGCGGGCGCGGAGCCGTCCGGGATTTTGGTCGGCGATGATGCTGCGGGGATGTTTGCCGCCGTCGACACGGTCATTGATTTCACGGTGCCGGCGGCGACGGTTGCGCATGCCCGCCTGGCCGCCGCGGCGGGAACGGCGCTGGTCGCCGGGACGACCGGCTTGAGCGGCGATGACATGGAGCAATTGTCAGCGGCCGGTGAGAAGACGGCGATTGTCCATGCCGGCAATATGAGCCTCGGCGTTAATTTATTGGTTGGATTGGCCGAACAGGTCGGCGCCGCCTTGGGCATTGATTACGACATCGAAGTTGTCGAGATGCATCATCGTCACAAGATTGACGCGCCGTCGGGCACCGCGCTGATGCTGGGTAAGGCCGCCGCCGAGGGCCGGGGCGTCGACCACGATTCCACCGCCGTATTCAGCCGTGAAGGCGAGACCGGCGCCCGGCCGGCTGGCGCGATCGGCTATGCGGCGCTGCGCGGCGGCGATGTCATCGGCGACCATTCGGTGATTTTCGCCGGGCCCGGCGAACGTCTGGAATTGACCCATAAGGCGACCGACCGACGCCTGTTCGGCCAGGGCGCGCTACGCGCAGCGCTGTGGACGGAGGGCCGCCCGCCTGGCCTTTATTCCATGCGCCATGTCTTGGGGCTTCAGTGATCTTGGGACTTCAGTGAGTCTATACGGCGACAGGGGTGCCAGGGGTGCCAGGGGTACCAGGGGTACCAGGGGTACAAGGCGCGCAAATGGCCGTGAGCGCGGACCGCAACTGCGCCGCAACGTCTTGACGCTCGGCCACCGTCAGGAACGCGCCGATTGTCAAAGCGCGGCCGTGCGAGCGCAATTCCAAGGTCGTCCTATGGCCCGATGCCTGTTCCAGGTTGACCTGCAGCCAGTGGCGCTGAAACGACCATGTGCGCCGACGTCCCCAGGGGTCAGTGCGCTCAACCGTCAGATCGCTGGCCGTGATCGCGATGCGTTCGGTCATATAGCCGCGCCGGTGATTGAAATTCAGCAAGGCGATGAGGGCGATCAATTCCAGACCCAGGAATCCGAACACCGGCCAGGCGCCGACGTAAACGAAGATCAACCCCGCCGGCACCAGGACGGCGCTCAGCATGATCGTCAAGCGACGCACGGCGCCGGGCGTGCTCGACCGGTTCGTGCGCAGTTCCGCCTCGAACAGAATATCATCCGACGGTGTCGCGTCTTCGTTGGCGTGCATGGGAAAGCCGTCCTTCCAGTCCCGATCATACGCGAGACAAGGCCGGGGCGTCCAAATAATCATTGCCGGATGGCGGCGCATGGATAAAGTTCGAATATGAAAAAAGCCGACGTCCATGCGTTTTACGAACGCCTTGAGAAGGCCATGCCCGAGCCCCGCGGGGAACTGGATTATGTCAATCCGTACACGCTTTTGGTTGCCGTTGTGCTGTCGGCGCAGGCGACGGACGTCGGCGTCAACAAGGCGACCGGGCCGTTGTTCAAAAAGGTCAAAACCCCGAAGCAGATGGTTGCGCTGGGCGAGGCCAAGCTGAAGGACCATATCAAGACCATCGGTCTTTTTAACACCAAAGCAAAAAACGTCATCAAACTAAGCGCCCTATTGCTCCGTGATCACGGCGGCGAGGTTCCTGACGATCAGCCGGCCCTGGAAGCGCTGCCCGGCGTCGGCCGCAAGACCGCCAACGTGGTCCGCAATATTGCCTTCGGTGCGCCGACCATCGCCGTTGATACGCATATTTACCGGATCTCAAACCGCACCGGTCTGGCCGCCGGAAAGACCGTGCTGGCCGTCGAAAAGAAGCTTGAAAAAGTCACCCCGGACGAATTTAAACTGCATGCCCATCATTGGCTGATCCTGCACGGCCGTTATGTCTGCAAGGCGCGCAAACCCATATGTGAGGAATGCATCGTCGTTGATCTCTGTCGGTTCAAAGGCAAGACCGTCTGAACTTTTTTACCGGCCAAACAGAAATCAAGGGGAACCCATAGGCTTATTTGATATGGCGCCCAGATGATTTCGGCCGGCGGCGGCCTTAACCGTTGTCGCCATCGCCGTGGGCCTTCAACAGGGAGACGAAGCAGGCCTGGCGGGCGGTTTCGCGTCCCGGCGCAAGGCGCACGTCCATGTATTCGACGGCAAGCCCCGCACTGCCGCCCGGGTAAAAAAACAGATCGATAACGCAATCGCGGGCCCGGTATTGCCAAAGCTCCGCCGGCTTGTCGCGCCGCCGGAAATGCGGCGTACCAAGAAGCATCTCAATATTCTCCGACGACAACCCGTTAAGCGTATCAACGTTTGGATATTCAACGCGCGGCGCCGCGATGGCGCGCGCGACCTCGGTATCGGGAGACCCCTGCTCGGCGCGGGTTTCAGATGCTTTCGGCGCCGCAGGCTCAGCAACCGCGGGCGCCTCGTCGCCAAGCGTTATACAACCACTGAGCACGGACAGCGCGGCGCAAAGCGCGGGTAAGCGACGTTTCACGCGGCACTGTCATCCGTCACAAGGGTTTGCATGTCGCCCGTCACCTCACCGCCGGATTCGATGACAATGCGCCCGTACCGCACCTTACCTTTAATATGGCCGCCGGCCCTGACAATCAATTTCTCCCGGGCAACAAGGTCGCCGTCGTAACGGCCGCTGATATCCGCCTCATCAACTTCCGCGGTGCCGACGAAATGGCCGCTCGGGGCGACCTCAATGACGCGGGCATTGGTCAGCGTCACTTCGACGCTGCCCTCAACCACCAACTTGTCGCAGGCGGTAATTTCTCCGCTCAACCGAATGTCGCGGCCAACGACCAGACGGCTGCTGTCCGTGTCACTGCTTGCGGCGCCCATGGGGCGATCGACCCGGCGCGATGCCGGCCCCGGAATTTCCGGTTTGCGGCGAGGAATTTCCGGCTGAAAGGAGGTTGCCGTCGGCGGTTTCGCGGGGGCATGCGAGCCTTTCCGGGAAAACGGCTTCAAGGGCGGCGCGGCGGCCATGTCGTCGGATTTGTCGGCATCACCGGGTTTGTTTTTGTCATCGGAAGCGGTGCCGCCGCCGTCTTTTTTCTTGCCAAACATGAAGGTTCTCCTTTCCGGATATTGGTCAAGTCGTAACCAACGCGCCCGCGTCGGCGGCGCGCCAGTCTTCGAATAAATGGACCATCGTCGACGTCGCGATGATCGGGGTCAGCAGGTTGACGATGGGGATGGTCATCAGAAAGGCAAACACCGCGCCAATGAAAACCAGCGCCGTCTGGTGTTGTTTTCGCAGTGGCCGGACGGCGTCGGCTGTAAGGCGTCTGAGCGCCACTAGCTCGAAAAATTCGCGGCTGATGAGATAACCGTTGACCACATAAAACAACAGCAGATACAGCGGACCGGTAAAGATGAAAACCAGCAGGCACAAATTGAGCGCCACCAAAATCACCAGAAACTTGCCCGCCGCCAGCAACGCCTCAGCAAACGGCTGTTCGGGGACCGACGCCAAGCCCGGATAATGGCGCGCTTCGACGGCATTGGCGACACGTTCGAGAAACAACCCGACGACGGCACTGATGACGGCGGGGAACATCAACCAGGTCAACACAAGCGCCGCCAACCGTCCGAGGAAGTCGGAAACAGTCTCCATCCAGCCGGTTTGGAACATCGCCGTGTGGCGGAGCGCGGTTTCGATGCAGGCAAATAGCACCAGGAAGGCAAGAATGGCGACGCCGACACTGATCCAGACGACCTGACGTGTCGCCGGGTCATTGAGTTGCTTAATGCCTTTACTGATTGCAGAAATCATAAATATATCAACGTTCTAAAATTATTTATTCGAGCTTTACTTGAGTATTATTGAAAGCCTTGATTGGAACCATGATTCTGCTTACTTCAAATTTCAATAAAACACCATAACAATATGAATCAGATAGAGAATCTTTTCAAATGCCTGCACAATTCATGGAATGACTAAAAACGCGCCCGCATTTCGGTCATTCGGCTCAACAGGGACCTCCATAGCGGTGAGTTGCGATGGCGAAATGCGCCGCTATACTGCGCCCGCCGAACCTGCCAACAACAGATTGAATTGAGAAGCCTTGTGAGCGATACCCGATTTGACGTCATTGCCATCGGCAATGCGATTGTTGATATCCTTGTCCACGCGGAAGACGAATTCCTGAATACTCATGGGTTGCTGAAGGGCGCCATGGCATTGGTTGATTCGGATGCGGCACAAAGCCTGTATGATAAGGTCGGACCGGCTGTTGAATGCTCGGGCGGCTCGGCCGCCAACACGATTGCCGGGCTGGCCTCGCTGGGCGGACGCGGCGCCTTCGTCGGTAAGGTTCGTGATGATCAGTTGGGCCGGGTTTTCATCCATGATATGCGCGCCGCCGGCGTGCATTTCGAAACGCCGCCGGCAGCCCACGGTCCGGCCACGGCGACCAGTCTGGTCCTGGTGACACCGGACGCGGAGCGCACCATGCAGACCTACCTCGGGGCCTGTGTGGATCTTGGCCCCGCCGACATTGATGTTGATGCCGTTGGCGATGCCGCGGTGACCTATCTGGAGGGCTATCTGTGGGACCCGCCGGCCGCCAAGGAGGCGTTTTTGAAAGCCGCGGACGCCGCCCATCAGCGCGGCCGCAAAGTCGCGCTCAGTCTTTCCGACCCGTTCTGCGTTGACCGCCACCGCGATGATTTTGCCGAATTGGTGACCAACCACGTGGATATCCTGTTTGCTAACGAAGATGAGATCCTCTCGCTTTATCAGGTTGATGAGTTTGACGCCGCCCTGCAGATTGTCCGTGGTCAATGCGACATCGCCGCCATGACCCGCGGCGCCAAGGGTTGTGTCGTGGTCCGCGGTGATGAGGTTCATATCATCGACGCCGAAGCGGTTGACACGGTGGTGGATACGACCGGCGCCGGCGATGCCTTCGCAGCCGGATTCTTGAGCGGCTACACGCAACGGGAAGAACTGGCTATTGCCGCGCGGATGGGCAATATTGCCGCCGCCGAGGTGATCTCCCATTTGGGGGCACGGCCCGCCACGCCTCTTAAAGAGCTGGTCGCCGAGCGCCTCGCCTAAGCATAAGCTGAATATGGGCCAAACTCGGGCCAAACATGAACGGAACAACTTTGTGACTGAACTTCGCAACATCGCCATCATCGCCCACGTTGATCATGGCAAAACGACGCTTGTCGACGGCCTGCTTCGGCAATCGGGGATTTTCCGCGATAATCAGAAAGTCGCGGAACGCGCCATGGATTCCAATGACCTGGAGCGCGAGCGCGGGATTACCATCCTGGCCAAGTGCACGTCGGTGGAATGGCACGACACGCGTATCAATATCGTCGATACGCCCGGCCACGCGGACTTCGGCGGCGAAGTTGAGCGGATCCTCTCCATGGTTGACGGCGTGTTGTTGCTGGTCGATGCCTCCGAAGGGCCCATGCCGCAAACCAAATTCGTTACCGCCAAGGCGCTGGGATTGGGGCTCAGGCCGATCGTCGTCGTCAACAAGGTCGATAAACCGGACGCCCGCCCCTACGAGGTGCAAGACGAAGTCTTTGAATTGTTCACGGCCCTTGATGCCAATGACGACCAATTGGACTTCCCGACGGTCTTTGCCTCGGCCAAGAACGGCTGGGCCGCCGATGAGCCGGATGGCCCGCAAGATGATTTGTCGGTTCTGTACCAGAGAATTATCGATCACGTGCCGGCGCCCGAGGCCGAACCGGACGGACCCTTCGCCATGCTGGTGACGACCATGGAGGCCGATCCGTTCCTGGGGCGCATTCTGACCGGCCGCATCCAAAGCGGCGCGATCACGGCGAACGCCAACATTCATGCCCTGGGCCGCGATGGCAGCACCATCCAACAAAGCCGGGTGACCAAGATCCTGGCCTTCCGCGGGCTGACCCGCGAGCCCCTCGAGCGGGCCGAGGCCGGTGACATTGTCGCTATTGCCGGGTTCGGCACGGCGACGGTTGCCGATACCCTGGCGGCGCTGGACGTCACCGAACCGATTCCGTCGCAGCCCATCGATCCGCCGACCCTGGCGATGACCTTTTCCATCAATGATTCACCGCTGGTCGGCCGCGACGGCGCCAAGGTGACGTCGCGGATGATCCGTGATCGCTTGATGCGCGAAGCCGAGGGCAATGTGGCGATCCGGATCACCGAAACGGATACCAAGGATGCCTTTGAAGTCGCCGGGCGCGGCGAGCTGCAGTTGGGCGTGTTGATCGAACAGATGCGCCGCGAAGGCTTTGAGCTCTCGATCAGCCGGCCGCGCGTGCTGTACCGCGAAGATCCGGACAGCGGTGAACGCCAGGAGCCCTACGAGGAAGTGGTTGTCGACGTGGATGACGAATATTCCGGCGTCGTCGTCGACTCGATGAACCAACGCAAGGCCCGGATGAGCGACCTGCGGCCGTCCGGCGGCGGCAAGGTGCGAATTACCTTCATCGCGCCGTCGCGCGGGCTGATCGGTTATCACGGTGATTTTCTGACAGAAACCCGCGGCACCGGCATTATGAGCCGCATTTATCACGACTACGGTGTTTACGCCGGCGCCATTCCCGGCCGGCGCACCGGCGTTCTGATCTCCAACGGCGCCGGCAGAAGCGTCGCCTATGGCCTGGCAAATCTGGAAGATCGCGGGCCGTTGATGATCGGTTCCGGGGTTGAGGTCTACGGCGGCATGATTGTCGGTGAACACACGCGCGGCAACGATCTTGACGTGAACCCGTTGAAGGCCAAGCAGCTGACCAATATCCGGGCGTCCGGCAAGGATGACTCGGTGACCCTGACGCCGCCGAAACGCTTCAGCCTTGAACAAGCCATCGCCTATATCAGCGATGATGAATTGGTTGAGGTGACGCCGAACCATATCCGCTTAAGAAAGCGCCATTTGGACCCGCACGAGCGCAAGCGCGAACAGCGCAAAGCCGACGCGGCGCTTGAGGCGGCGGCCGGCTGAAGGCACCGATGTTCGGGTATGCCGGGCAAGCGGAAGCCGGCGGCGGCAATGGCTTGCTGTTGAATATGAGTTTATGACCGCAAAGCGCAGCAGATGCGCGATAAGACAATTCTAGAAATTTCTCCAAATCGCGACCGAAGTCGGGCTGACTTCGTGGTTCGGGATGATGTCTTTGTAAACGTGGGATAGATTGATCACCCCGGCTTCGGCGGCAAGGCCCAGGACCTCGAAAAAATTGCTGTTCCACTTGCGCGCCGAAAAATCCTTCTTTTGGCGGACAGAATAAGGATTGTCCGCCGCAACCTGAAAACCGAACGGCTCAAAATGGATGCAGGTGACCTTTTTATCCAATTGCGCCAGGTCGGCGAAGTAGGTTGATGGAATAAGTTCAACCTGCTCGATGGAATGACAGGTAAAAATGAGAATTTCGGCTTCTTGCCCGAGGAAGTTCAAATCAGGCGCGCTGTGATCAAAATGTTCGACGCGGACATCAATGGTGTTCTCAAGCGACGTCAACAAGGCGGTCAGACTTTTTCCGCTGTCGGTGTATTCGGCGCCGTAATAAGGAATATCGCGCGGGCCGCCGAGATTGTGAATATTGAAAAGATTGCGTCCATACCCACATCCCAGTTCGACAATGGCTGCGCAATCCGCGTCGACCAGATCAACAATCCAATTGGCGGCAATGCTTGAAATATCCGCATAGGCCGGCACCATCAGTTGATTGCCGAGAAATGAATTTTTGGTTGCCACGGGGAGCCCTGTCGGCAGTAATTCCACCGCGTCTCCGTGGGACACAGGCACCCATTCCGCGTGGCCGGTGAATATTTTGACCTCCTCAATGCCATCTTCAGGCTGGTCATACCGGTAATTGGCGCGTTCCAGGCTGAGTGTGAAGTTCCTTTCGTGGCGCGCCAATTTGTTAATGATCCGATAGGCGCTTTTTTCGCCGTTATCGATCAATGATTGGACAAACTTCTGCCTTTCGGCCCAAACTAGCTCGTAGAAATTCTGCGGGGTACTGTGAAGATAGGTCGGATCAGATGTCATTCGAACAACATCCCTTAATCAAATCTCGCGGCGAAATTAAATCCATCGATAAGGCGCGACTATAATCAAGGATATCCGGATCGGCAAAAATCCATTTGTGTTCTGCGGCTATCAGCCATCGGCGCCGGCTGGCTGAGACCGGCGGCTAAAATCCACCCCCGAACAGAAAATACACCAGGGCGGCCCAGGCGATGGCGCCGGTCATCAACTGGAACATCAGGGGCGGCCGGTTGGCGCTGCGCACCGTGCCCAACCACAAACCCAGCAAGACCAGTCCCGAGGCGGTGAAAAATTGCGCCCAGATTTTTTCGGTGCCGAACAGGTACATCAAACTGCCGACGATGATGAGGCCCGCCGCGCCGGCGGCGTAGTTTTCCTCGCGGCTGCGGCCGATGGGCAGTCCCCGCCCGGCGTCCGAGAAAAATCGCTCGATCAGTTGTCCCAACTCGCCCCTCCCGGTTCGTCTTGCCGTGCCGCGACTGTAGCAGGCCGGCGTTGTCGGCGATAGAGGCCACCCGGCATCGTGCTTATCGGCCCAGCTGACGCGGCCCGATGCGGTCCAGTGCGGCCCGGTGCAGCCCAGTGCCGCCCAATGCAGCCCAGTGCGGCCCGGTGCGGCATGATGCGGCCCGGTGCGGCCCGGTGCGGCCCGGAGCGCCCGAGTCCATGATATAAGTTAAGGTCACGTATCAACATTCAGGCTAAATTGTGTGCCCTATTGGCGGAAAATGTCGTATCGTCCCGGCGACTTCCGGTGACGAACAGCGACGAATATTTTCATCACGGATGCGGAGTATTGATGATGCCATATCATTGTTTTCCGGCCTCCCTCATCTTGACGATATCTTTGCTGGCGCATGCCTCCGCGGCGGCCGAGACCATCACCTTTGAGAGCGGCGCGAAACCGCCCAGCCCCTTCCAGGTCCGGTTGGCGAAAAACCAGGGCAGGCCGATCCCGACAGGCACCCCCGGTGTCACCGTCAAGGCTGAATTGGCAAAGCCCCGAGGTGACGGGCCGCACCCGGCGATTGTCATTTTGCATACCTGTGGCGGGGTTATGCGCCATACCTCCCAAGATTGGCCGAAGTTTTTGACGAAGCTCGGCTACGCCGCCTTGAGCGTCGATACCTTTGGCTCCAGGGGCCTCGGTCCGTGCCCGAACGGATTGCAACCGGGCGCCATGCTCGACGATGCTTTCGGCGCCTTGGATTTCCTGGCTGCCCGGGCCTTCATCGATGCCAAGCGCATTGGCGTCATCGGCTTTGCCAAGGGCGGCATTGTCGTCAATGAGATTGCCGCCACGGAGCATCGCATTTCCGACATCCAATTCCGTGCCGGCATATCCTTTTACGGCCGTTGCGAGACCCTTTTGGGTGTTGAACATCAACTTCATATGCCGCTCATCGAAATTTTCGGCGACCATGACCCCCAGACCGCGGCCTGCAAAACGCTCAGTCCCAGCGCAAAGCTGATGGTCACGGCATTGCCCGATGCTTATCACGGCTTTGATGTTCAAGAGCCCACCGGCCGGCCAGCCACGCCGGCGACCGATATACGCTACAGCCAGGAGGCGACACGTCACGCCCGCGCCATCGCCAAGGGCTTTTTGGTTCGGCATTTCTCGCCGCCGGGAAAATCGGATTAGGATCCGGACGGCGTTATTTCCTGACGGTCGCCGTGCCGGCTTTCGCCGCTGGCGCCGCCATGCCAGACTTGCCGCGTTAGCTGCCAGAGCGGCCAAGGGAGGACACACACCATGACCGACATCCAACGTTTCCTGTTGCCGGACGAAATGGAACCGGTTAGCCACTATTGCCACGTCACCCGGGCCGGCGACCGGGTTTGGGTGTCGGGCACCGTCGGGGTGCGCGCCGACGGGTCCATTCCCGAAGACACCGCCGAGCAATTTCAAGTCGCCATGGATGCCGTCGATCGGTGTCTGAAGGCCGCCGGCGCCGAAGCCCGGCACGTCGTCAAGGTCACGGTGTATTTGACCGACATTAACGACCGCGCCGCCATCAATCCGATCCGCCAGGCCTATTTCGGTGAGAATCGTCCGGCCTCGACCCTGTTCGAGGTTTCGGCCCTGGTGTCGCCGGAAATGAAGGTCGAGATCGAATGTGAGGCCATCGTCACTGACGGATAGGACGGCGTATCGGCGGGAGGTCTGGGGATGGGTCGGCCGGACCGGCGTGTTCATTCCGCGATTGCTACCCGCGGATCAGGCTTTCCAGACGATCCCGTCGCCCGGCAACGCCCGCCCTCACGGACACTGAAAATGCCGCCGGGGCTGTTCGCCGCGGTCCCATTGCCAAAGCGTGTTGTCGTCTCGCAGCGCCAGGCTGGTGCTTTGATCGGCGGCGGCGTCGGTGACGCCGTCCAGCACCTGCACCGGATCGAGGCCGATATCGCGGCCCCATCGCCACAACGAGCCATCTTCGCGAAGCGCCAAACTGTGGCTGGACCCGGTCGCGATGGCCACGGCGCCGGTGAATATTTCCGCCCACACAATCGCCTTGTCGCCAATACCGTGCCGGCCGATGGGGCCGTAGATGTTGCCGCCCGTGCCGATCACGGCACCGCCGCGCTTCAGCGCAATGGCATGGCCCGTGTGGGCTTTGACGGCGATCACGTTTTCCGCGACGCCAATGAATGTTGGCGTGGATTTCAGGTTGCCATCGCCATACTGGCCCCGATGGGCCAGGCCTTTTACGAAAAGATCACCGTCGCGGGTAACGAAATAATCGGCGCTGTCGCCAACACTGGCCGCAATGGCGGATGCACTGACGGCGACGGGCCGGGCGATCTTGCCCTCCGTGAACCAGCGTTCCGGCCGGGCCAAGTGGACCAGCGTGCCGTCGGCGCGGGCCGCGAACACGCCGGTGCGGCCCGCCGCAAACCAGCTAACGTGGCCAAGCACGGCCTGTTTTTTGTCGACCGTGCCGCGCCAAGTCAGAAGTTGGCCGCTTGTCGTCAGGGCATACCCGGCGTCACGGCCGACGCCGACCTGGATAACATTGTCGGCAACGGCCTCGGGCCGGTCATCGCGTCGCCATTGAAAGGCCGTCCGGTCGCACAACATCATTTTCAGATCGTAGTAGGCGGCAAGGCGGGCCGAGGTGCTGTCGGCGTGACTTGGCACTCCGCCGAACAGAAACACCGCGGCGGCAAACAACGTTCCGATGACCGGCATGGCGGCGTTGGCGTTCAGCATGATCATCATCCCTTGTTGGCGCTGTTCGGGCCATAAGTGCCCAGCCATTATGTCAACGTGACGATGTGATGAAGAGGGTTTTTCGCTGAGCGCGGACAAATTTCCACTGTCGGGCGTGAATCGGACCAAATTTCGGGCCGCTGAGTTTGGCCGCATTTGACCCAAAGGCGACGCGGGCCTAGCTGTCAAATCCCGGCGAAAGTTCTTCCATCCAGCGACGCATAGCGCCCCACATCAGTTCCTGCTGCCCATCCTCGCGGCCAGTGGTTTGATATTGGGCGGCGGAGCGGGCGGCGATTTCGCCGGCAGGGACGATAAGTTCCGAACCGCCGGCCTGGGCCATCACCTGAACCTCGCAAGCGCGTTGCAGATTGAATAATTCAGCATAGGCTTGGCCGACCGTGACGCCACAACTGAGTAGGCCGTGATTGCGAAGGATCATGACATTGTTGTTGCCTAACGAGGCAGCCAACCGCGCGCATTCTTCCTGGTCCAGAGTGATACCCTCGAAATCGTGGTAGGACATGTGGCCTTCATAGAAGAAGGCGGTGAAGCTGATCGGTAGCAACCCGTCCTTCTGGCAGGCTACCGCCACGCCTTCGTTGGTGTGGGTGTGCATTACCCAGTTCACATCCTCGCGGCCCTCATGCACGGCCGAATGCACAATAAACCCGGCCGGGTTCACCGGGTGTGGCGAGTCATCAAGGATATTGCCCTTCGTATCAATCTTGACCAAATTCGAGGCCGTGACTTCGCGGTAGAGTAAACCGAAGGGATTAATCAGAAATTGATCCGGGGCATCCGGCACACGAGCGCTGATATGATTATATATCATCATGTCCCAACCGAGATGATGGAACAGCCGATAAGCACAGGCTAAATCGACCCGCGTTTCCCATTCAGCGTCGGACATCTGCTTGGCATTGGTGAGTGGTCGCATGTCTCGTATCGCCCTTTGTCATTGCTCGCCTATTCAAATCCAGTTTAGGTCAAGCCAGCCCGGGGTGAAAACTAAACGTCCGGACACCGGGTTTTGGTATTCGGCTCACCTGCTATGGGCGCTAAATTTGCCGTGAACTTGCGTCACCAATTGGCTTACCTTGCGATGTCGTCTTCTGGCTAAAACCAGACTCTTTCAGCGACCAGCCAGAACGTCTGCTTTCAAGCGGCTAAGCGGACTCGCCGTGTCTGCTTTTTCAAAAATGGGAAATCGACTTCCGTTTTCTGGCGTTCAGCGGACCTGAAATTCAGGCCTTTCTAACTTCCGTTCCTGACCCAAGGCGGACCTCGAAAGGCCTTTCGGTTTTGGCCGCTCTTAAACGAACGGCGCCCGTGTTTCAGGGCGCCGCTGCGCGTCTCGAGCTATATCTCCTTCCCGATCAGTTGTTGATGATCCGGAAGAACATGTGGTCATCGCGTTTGCATTTATTGACCGACAACCACTCGCCGTTGGACGCGATGTCCCGCCCGAGACCCAGACAAGCGCCGGTGCGGTAGTTGATTAGCTGGAACCAGCCAGAACCCTGATCCTGCAACTTCCAGCGCTGATGGGGAAGATTAGCGCAGCCCCATTGGTCAACGGGCGTATCATAGTCAAGGGAGCCCCCCTTGATGCCCAGGCACTTGCCGCTCTGCTGGCTTTTTAGTGTGAACTGGTTGTTGCCGACGCGGGTCACTTTGAACTGCTGTTTGTTCTGGCCCCGGATGCAGCTCCAGGCAACGGCCGTTGCGCCGTTGTTGGTGTTGGTTGTTGCATCAACGCACATCAGGCCCTTCTGCACTTGTAGCTGCACGACGGGGTTTCCGTTGAACCGGGCCGCCGGATACCAAATCTGACTGACCAGCTCGCGGGTGTAGGGGGCCATGATCCAACCCGGAACAGTGTTCGGGTTACAGATGTTCCAGCTCGGCTCCGCCAAACGGACCACCATATCCTTGAGCGGGGTCAAGCCTTCGACGCCCTCAAAACCACCGTAGACGCCACCCGCCATTTGCAGGAGAGACGGCACCAGGCAGCGTTTGGTTTGGACGTTATGCAGGAAGTACCGGCCCTTGGTGCGCGCTGGCTTGCGCGTCCATAGCTGGCGGTTCGAGAAGTTGCACGGCTCGAACGAAGCCCAGCGAGATTCCCCATAGGGCGCACCCTTCTGGTCCACCATGCACAGCCCGAGGGCCTTGTTGTACATGGCGAATTTCTTGGCGTCGTCCTTGAATACCGCCACCATTTCCTGGCGACCATTCAGGTCGAGCGGCAGGGGGTGCGCGATGGCTTGGGTCCTGCCGTGCCACTGGTAGCTGCCAACGAAGCCAACCGCCCGGCGCGCACCCGCACCATAGAAGTTTTCGTGTTCCAGTCGGAACGGCTCAGTCATGCCCGCCATCTTGGCAAAATTGCCCGGGGACTTCGGCTTCAAGGTCGACCATGTCTTCGTCACCGGCTTGGGATCGCAGGTATCGAGGACAAGGCGTTTGCCGCTGACTTGCCCTGTCGTGGGGGCGAAGGCGTCCAACAAGGGAACACTCTTCCAGCCCTTGGCCTTCACATGGGAATTGTGGGCGAAAACAATGCCTTTGTGCGTACCCACGTCGACGCCGACCACCGGCGAACCGGACGGGCCGACGGCGATATTCACGCCCATGCCCGGAAACTGCTGCCATTTCTTGTGGTCACCGGAGAGCACATAGATATCATCAGCCAACGTGGTGACCATGATCGTGCCCGTCATCCCTGCACTGATATCCTTGGCACCTCCGGGGACGGTCGGCATTTTCGTCCATTTCTTGGTTTTATGATGGCGGTGCCAGACCCAACCCTGGTTCTGGACAATCCAGAGCCCGCCGGCGCCATCAACATCGACGCGCACGCCGTGGCCTTTGGTCCGGGTCCAGGTCTTGGCTTTATCCGTGGTCACCCAAAGGCCGTGACCGCCCTTGCCGGTATTTTGCGGAGAGCTGTCGAGAGACGCGACAATAGAGGCATTCGGACCACCGGCAGCAATATCCGTGCTGCCACCCGTTACTTTGCGCCACTTGCCATAGAAGTGATGGATGTTACCGGACTTCCCGATGGCCCAGATTTCGTTAACGATACCAGCGTCCAGGCGGATGAAATCGGGCGGGGTCCCAACAAAGGGTTTCCAGCCACCGGCCCCGGCCACATAGACCTTGCCGTCGGCCCGCCCCACACCAAACACATTCCCGGTCTGGTCGGCGGTGATGTCCAGCGTGCGGCCGTCGAGCCGTCTCCAGTCAGCCAGGACACCATGCGCGGAACGATGTGCAACCGATGAGTCCGGGCGCACACAGAGGCTTGCGCCCTTGTGTCTGGCGACCAGCCGGCCGAGCTTGTCCCGGGAAATGGCGGGGGCCTGGGCGCAAGCGCCACCCTGCGCACTGACCAGTGGGGTCATGGGCGCGAACCGGCCGCCAGGGACCGTCAGACATTCTTCGCTCCCGCCGCCAGGCGACTGTGTGTAATGCATGGCCTTCTTGCCCGGCTTTTCGCCAGCGGTCAGGAACTGCTGTTTGGTATCACCGGTGCAGTTGCTCAAGAAAACTTCAGGAAAGTGGGAGCCATTTTGGATATGCGCCGCGGTAATGCACTGCGGAGCGGCCATGGGCGTGCCCGTGTAGGCGTATTTGGCGCTGCCTTCTTTCCAGCACTGCCCGAACTCGGCCGAATAATAGAAGCCTGGAGGGCAATTGAATGGCGAGGCAACGCGTCTGACATCTTTCGGCGCGGCTTCGATCGGCGGCGCGCTTGAGCGCGAGCACTTGATCCCGAGCGAACAGCCGATCTTATTGGCGACCCTCTGGACCGAGCGGGCCGCATTGCCGCGAAATCGGCGACCGCTTGCGGACCTTTGCCAATCGCATTGACGGCCGTGTTGTAGCCCTTTGTCGCTTGCTCACCGGCGACGCCCGCATACTTCCCCGCGTATTTGGCGCCTTCGGCGCCGTACTTGGCGGCATATCTGGCGCCATCGGCGACGTACTCGCCACCCATGACCAGACCTTTGCCCATGTATTTGACGCCTTGGGCACCCAGATCGTAGATCACGCCCGCGCAATTCATGAGGCCACCTGAGTCGAACTTGACACCGCTGATCACGTCGACGATCTGCTTGTTGAAGCCGGGCATGCCGCCCGGCATCTTGACCGCCGTGTCGATTTTCAGAGGAATCGGCGGCGCGCAGCCGCCGGTGGGATCAAAGACGAAGCGCATCTTCGGCCCGGACTTGTCGAGTTTGAACGCCGCCAGCGCCTGACCCTTGGCGATGCCGAGGATATTCAGATCCAACTTGTTCTCCATGATCACGTGCGACAGGTTGGCCTCGACCTTGAACGATTTCTTGCCCTCAATGTTCAGCTTCTTGCCGAACACCGTGCCGAGGCTGATGTCACCGCCCATCCAGTTGTCGACCAGAAGGCCGGTTCCCAGCGTCATCTTGATCTTGGAGCCGGCAATCCGCTCGCCGAACACCTCGAGCGCACTGTTGGTGATCAGCATGGGGCCGCGTTCGCCGGTGGCGGTGATGCCGTTGTCCGCCGCGAAATACATGCTGAAGCTGTCCGACGGCGGGTAGCTGGAGGTCTTCGGGTCATAGGCGACGTACTTCGGATTGACCACCTTGATCTCATCCAGCGGCAATTTTTTGATCGCCGTGTCGGCCGCGTCGCGGATTTTTTCCACGGCTTCCACCGCGCCGCCGAACAAATCCTTAACCATCTTGCCTTCGCCGCCCGCGACGCCGCCCAGGTAGGCGAGCTTGCGCAGGAAATCGACCCGCGAGAGGTTGGTGAACATGCCAACCTTGGCCCGCACAACGTCACCCAGTGTTCTCTGCTTGAAACTCTGGGCCACGGTGAAACCGAATGGCTTGGTCGTGGGCGTGAGCCTGGTCACGGGAATTTCGACGGAATAGACGAGTTCCTTATTCTTGCCCGTGCCGTGGGCATTGCGGATCATGCCCCACGACGATATGCCCCCGGCCTGATCAATCATGATCACCGTGTCGACGGCTTCAGATGCGTGGTCGAACATGGTGAACGGATTTTTCCACACGCCTGGGACCGAGAGCTTGATGTAACCGCCGGCGCTCGGCGTCCATTTCGTGAAATTGGTAAACTGCTCATTTTGCTCTTTTTTCGGCTGCGCGAAGCTGCGCGCGCTGCGCCAGGACTGCATAACCGGATCGACGTCCTGGCCGGTGACCGAGCCGCCCGGCGGGAAGGAATCAAGACCGCCGCCGGCCATGATGTAGACGAGGCCCGGAGGGAAGTTCAACAGCTCGAACGTATCCGCCAAAGAGCCCGTCGGCTTCCAGCCGGCAAGCACCAGGGCGCCGGCAGGCATGCGGACCGTGCGGGTGACCTTGGCCGCCTTGTCGGCAACCACGCCCAAGCGGCCCGGCAGGCGCTTGAGTGAGTTGCCCGGGATGACCGGCGTGGCGGACGCAAACACTTTGCCTGTCGGCCGGTACAGGATCACTGGATAGTGGAGTTCCATGCCGGGCAGCAGTTTCCAAACGCCGTCCTGGGACCAGCCCGACGGCGTGGTCTTCAAGATGCCGTTGTAGGAGAAGGCGATGATCGGCCGTGGCAGACCGCCGTAGGAGCCGGCATTGAACAGGGTCACCCCATGCTTGCCGTCGGTGAACTCCAGATAAGGCCAGTTCTGGAAGCGCTTTTCAGGATTCGTCTTGGCCGTGCGTTTGATCGGCAGCCCCTTGTTCAGCGCCTTGATCAACGGCTTGATCATTTTCTTGCCGAAAAAAGGAACCTTCGTGAGCGCCCCTTCCTCGCCGCCGACCAGTTTGGCGAAATAGTCGGCACGGAGCGCGCCGACGGCGGCGCCCCCAAGCACGATACCGCCCCCTTGCGCGACAACTCTTGTCGTTTGGGCATGGGTGGACTGCGGCATCAGGCTGGCGCCCGCAAACAGCACGGCGATGGTAACGGTGGCCTTGAAAATCCTGGCTTTCATCTGTGTGTCTCCTCTTTTCCCCCATCCGGCCTTCTGGCAGCCAAGGCGTGATGGTTGTCACCTGTGCGACATGTCGAAAGTACGCGGCACGGCAAGAACACAAAAATATATGTTTTTTATCTGTTGTATTTATCTGCTCTATGTATTGACGATTTCCCGAGATGTGAATTCAACATCGGCCCATAAAGCCACAAGGGTATTGTGACTACTCTATCGTGAAAAGTTTTCACTTGGGAGTCACATGGGCGACTTGGGTATCGCTTTCTTTGACTTTTCCGCAATGGGGCCGGAATTTGAACGAGTCCGTTCATGGCTACGAACGGACTCTATCGTCGGCTGGCAGGAACGCCTGCTGTTCGGGGCTGAGCGGACATTAAAGGCGAGAATTTCGCGCCGCCTGTTTTTGACTTCAGGCGCCGGGCGGCAAAGCGGACCGGTTTAACGCCGGACGACTTAGACCGCTGGCGACACGTTGCGGAATTGATAGAGGGCCGGGCAAAATTGATAGAAGGCCGCCAACCGTGATATCAACTCCCGACCATCTTGCCCGTCAATAAGGATATATCCATCATGAACGCTTCGAATGCCGACACCGGTGACGACGACGAGAAAATCCGAGAATTGCATAAGGTGTACGTTTCTGAATCCGCTGAAGAGGGGGCGGCCATATACGACGACTGGTCGAAAACCTACGAGGAACACATGACCGGCGCCGGCTATACCCATCCGGCCATGGTTGCGGCGATGCTTACCCGCCACCAGCCTCCCGGTGCCGAGCCGGTTTTGGATGCGGGCGCGGGAACAGGCATTATGGGCGAGATCCTGACCGCCTCCGGCTATCCGAACGTCCGCGGGTTCGATGCCTCGCCAGGGATGCTGGCCCAGGCCGGAAAGAGGCGCAAGTATCAAGACCTTCGTCTTGGACGATTGGGCGAGCGGCTCGATTACGACGATGATATGTTCGCGGCGACGACGGCGTCCGGCGTTTTCACCCAGGGCCACGCACCTTTGGATGGTTTCGACGAGCTGATCCGCGTGACGCGCCCCGGCGGCCACATCGTGTTCTCAATCTCGCGGACCTATCTGGGCGAGATGTTCGAAACCAAGGCCCAGGCTTTGGAAGAAGCCAACAAATGGCGCCGTATTGAAGCTTCGGGAAATTATAACTCCGCGCCGCTCAGCGATGATGAACTGACGGCAAAGGTATACGCCTTTCAAGTCGTATAACCGCGAACAAATTCGAGCCGCTGCGGATGTATGGCACATGGCGGAAACCGGCAGATTGCGGCCCGTCTGGCGCCCCCATCTTTCAGGTCCATGACATTGGCGTGGAGGATGGGGCGCGAGCGCGCATTGACAAATTACAAAATGTTCTATGTTTGTTCTAGTGATTTGGAACAAATGAAAAGGAACAGATCATGCGAACGCATATTGCCCGTCTCTCCGATACGGCCGATACGGCCGATACGGCCGGCACGGCCGCGTCAATGGCGCCTGGCGAACCGGCCGGCGCGGTGTTGTCGAGCCAACGCGAGGCCTTTTGCCAGGCCTATGTTTATTACGCCAATGCGGCGCTGGCGGCGCGCCAGGCCGGGTATTCACCGAAGACCTGCCGCCAGCAGGGCCATCAACTGTTGAAAAAGCCGCCGGTGGCGGCGCGGATCGCGGCCATTCGCGCCGATCTGGCGATTGAAGGCTGCCGCGATACGGTGATCTTGCTGGGCAAGTTGGAAAACGTCTACAACCGGGCCTTGGAGGACCGCCATTACGTGGCCGCGGCGCGCAGTGTTGAAATTCAAGCACGCCTGGCCGGGCTAATGCCGTCGGTTCACGAACGTCTGGCCGTCAGCGGTCCCGAGACGCCACAAACCGCGGCTGGCGGCGAGAGTTGAGCACCGCGCACTATACATTATGTCAAGTTTCTCACTGGATTGGGCGGTTTGGTGGCCAATCAAGGGGTTGGCGGTGATTTTGGGGCGAGAATCGGTATTAAATCGCGAAATCCCCTCACCCTCCCGTTGCGCGGGCCTCACCCTCTCCCCAAAGGAGAGGACCGTTCGTTCACGGTCCGGCGCCGCTCGGCAGATGAACAAGGTGAGGGGAGCAACCGATTCCCGGTCCTGCGGGATCGCTCGCCGCTCGACGGCGCCCGTGCCCACCCCGGACATGTACAGTTTCGGCGCGCCGGGCTAGGGTCGGCCCATGACCGACACCCCTCCCACCGTCCAAATTAAATCCGGCGCGTTCTGGCGGCTGTTGCCGCAGGGCATGCGCCGACGCTGGTGGCTGTTTCGGCCCTTCGATTGGCTGGCCCGGCATTTGGCGTGGCCGGTCAAACGCCAAGGCCTGGTGGTGATCCGCATGGACGGTATCGGCGACATGGTGCTGTTTCGAAACAGTCTTGAGCATTATGCCGAGGCCTTTGGGATCGCCCCGGAAGACATCACGGTGGTCGGCTGCGCCAGTTGGCAAGCCATTGCCGATGAGGTCTTCAGCGGCTTTCGCGTCATCTGTATTGATGAGCATGCCTATGCGCGACGGCCCTTGTATCGGTTCCGGGTCAATCTCCGGGTGCGCCGGTTGGCGCCGGCGGTGACCGCCGTTGATGCCTATTTCCGCCGCGCCTTGATGGCCGACAGTCTGGCTTGGGTAGCCAAGGCGCCGCGCACTGTGGTGGCGCTGCCGTACATCAACGAGCCGACGCGGGCCGAGTATACCTGGTACATGAGCCAGGGCTGGGAGGTCATCGATACGGGCCCCTATCCGCGTCACGAAGTGGTCCGCCACGCGGCCTTTGTTGCCGCGGTCGCCGGCCGCGAGATTGTTCCGGCACCGCCACGGATCACTTGGCCGGCCCGCGCGGTGCAACTGGATACACCCGCGCCGTTCGCCGTGCTCAACCCCGGCAGCAACGAATTTGGCCGCCGTTGGCCGCTGGCCGACTATGTTGAGTTGGCCCGTTGGCTGCGCGGACGCGGCCTGCAGGTGGTGTTTGTCGGCAAAGCGGACGAGACGGCGGATGGCAGGACCGGCAGTTCGCTGATCGACACCTTGGACGATGACGACGGCGTCCTCGATATGACTGGAAAATCAACCCTGCCGCAGTTGCTGGACCTCATGCGTGATGCCGATCTGGTGGTCAGCAACGACACGGGCCCGGCACACGTCGGCATTGGGCTCGGTACGCCGACCGTGGTCATCGTCGGCGGCGGGCATTTCGGCAGTTTCGTGCCCTATCCGAAAGGCGTTGCGCCGGACCACGCGCGGTTCGTCCATGAACGCATGGACTGCTACCATTGTTTCTGGCGTTGCCATAAACGGACCGATCCCAAGGCGTCGTTTCCCTGCGTCGCCGCTGTCTCCATGGATAAGGTCCAGGCGGCGTGCAGCGACCTGCTGAAGACGGAATCCGCGACTTGAGGTCGTGGCGCAAGTCCCTGGCGCTTTACGCCGACCGGCGCATCCTGGCCCTGTTCGTCCTCGGATTTGCCAGTGGCCTGCCGCTTTTGCTGGTCTATTCGACCTTGTCCTTCTGGCTCCGCCAAGAGGGCGCGACGCTGACCGAGATCGGTTGGTTTTCCTTGGCTGGCATCGCCTACGGGTTCAAGTTTTTGTGGGCGCCGTTGGTCGATCATCTGCGCATACCGGTTCTGACCCGGCGCCTTGGGCAGCGCCGCAGCTGGCTGCTCACAGCCCAGATTGCCGTCGCCGGCGGCATCGTTGCGCTCGGCACCAGCCAACCCGGTGAGGCGCTGACCTTGACCGCGTTTTGGGCGGTCCTTCTGGCCTTCGCCTCGGCGACCCAGGATATCGTCGTCGACGCCTTTCGCATCGAAATGCTGGATGACGACGAACAGGGCGGCGGTGCGGCGAACTTCGTCAATGGCTATCGGATCGGCACCTTGGCCGCCGGCGCCGGGGCTCTGATCATCGCCGATCATTATGGCTGGTTCATCGCCTATGCGGCGATGGCCGGTTTGATGGTGTTCGGCATGGCCGTCACCTTGTGCATGTCCGAACCGGCGCGGCCCACACTTGCAGCAGAGCCGCCGCCGGCGTTCGCGGATCGGTTTCGCGGCGCGGTCATTGATCCGTTCCGCGAGTTTGCCGGGCGCGAGCACTGGCTGGCGATCCTGGTTTTCGTCGCCGTCTACAAATATGGCGATGCCCTGTTGGGCACCATGGCTAACCCGTTCTATGCGGATATGGGCTTCAGCGGCACGGAAATCGCCGTCCTCACCAAGGGCTGGGGCCTGGTCATGTCCTTGGTCGGCGCGGTTCTGGGGGGCGTCTTGGTGGCCCGCCAGGGATTGTTGATGGCGCTGTTCGTCACCGGCATCGGTCAGCTCAGCGGCAATCTGGCCTTCGCCCTGCTGGCCGCCACCGGCAAAAGCCTGGCCATGTTGACGTTTGCCATTGCCGTTGAGAACCTCACCGGCGCCATGGCGACGGCGGCGTTTGTCGCCTACTTGTCGGCGCTCTGCAATTTGCGCTTCACGGCAACCCAATACGCCCTGCTGACCTCATTGACGGCACAGACCCGGACGGTTTTTGCCGCCGGTGGCGGATGGCTGGCCGATCAGTTGGGCTGGCTGGTGTTTTTTCTGGCGACCATTGCCGCCGCCGTGCCGGGTCTTCTATTGTTGATCTGGCTGATGCGCCGGACCACAAGCCGCACGGAGGGCGACGTTCCCCTGGCCTCCGACAATGGGGCGGCGTAATACATGGGTGTTGGGGAACTTGGACAGGATGAGATGCCATGAACATCGACCAAATCCCCGTCGGCGCCAACCCGCCCTACGAAGTCAATGTGATCATCGAAATACCCCTCGGCGGCAGTCCGGTAAAATATGAGCTCGATAAGAACTCGGGCGCCATGTACGTCGACCGCTTTCTGCACACGGCCATGTATTATCCCTGCAACTACGGCTTTATTCCGCACACTTTGTCCGAGGACGGCGACCCGACGGACGCCGCCGTGTTGGGGCAGATTCCGGTTATTCCGGGCGTCGTCATCCGGTCCAGGCCGATCGGCGTTTTGGTCATGGAAGACGAGGCCGGCATCGACGAGAAAATACTCTGCGTGCCCGTCGATGACCTGCATCCGTTTTACGGCGACGTTGGGTCGTACCGCGATATCCGGCCGATCATGTTGGATCAAATCCAGCATTTCTTCGAACACTACAAGGATTTGGAACCGGGCAAATGGGTCAAGGTCCAGCGCTGGGGCGAGGCCGAAGAAGCCATGGCGTTGATCAGCCAGGCCGTCGAACGCGAAAACGCGAAACGCGACGCCGCGGCGGATACCCAATTCGGCGGCTTCAATCCCAATGAGACCACCGAGTGAGATGACGATTGCGCCCGGCGTTCGTGGCCGCATGGCTGCGGTCGAGGGCGATATTTCGCGCCTTGACGTGGACGCCGTCGTCAACGCCGCCAACGAAAGCCTGTTGGGCGGCGGCGGGGTTGACGGGGCCATCCACCGGGCCGCCGGACCTGAGCTGTTGGCCGAATGCCGGACGCTTGGCGGATGTCCGACGGGTGCCGCGAAGCTCACCAAAGGCTATGGCTTGAAGGCCCGATACATCATCCATACGGTGGGCCCGGTCTGGACCGGGGGTGGTGCCGGCGAGGACGATTTGCTGATCGATTGCTATCGCAACAGCCTTCAGCTCGCGGCCGACCATGGCGTCAAGCGTCTTGCCTTTCCGGCCATATCAACAGGCGTTTATCGGTTTCCCGCCGACCGGGCGGCGCGCCTGGCAATCATGGCAACCGCGGCATTCCTGGGGTTGGACGATCATCTGCGAGAGGTTTTGTTTTGTTGTTTCGGCGCTCAATCGCTGGCGCTGCATGAGCGCGCGCTGGCGTCAGGACCGGGATCTGAGCATGACCCATGAACCCCGGTGCGCCGTGGCGGCCCGTATCAATCGTCGGCTTCGTTCATTGAAATCAGCAACGCCAGACCCAACAAGCCTATGCCGGCTAAAACCAAGGTCACGGGAATCATATATTCCATTGGAAACCCCTGCGATATTCGAGTCTATCCAGATCGAGTCTAAAATTTCGAAGCTTCGTACTCACGTCCCAGAAGCGATACTCTATCGCTGCCCCGTGAACCCGGAATGAAAGAAATGTTGGCGATTTGTGAATACATATGAATTTACTAACGGCGGTTGTTCACAGCCTTAGCCTTGGGCATATTTCGCACGACCAAAGGTGTCTGTTGAGGGGGGGGTACATGGCGCGTAACATCTTGTTGATCACCACGGACCAGCAACGGTTTGACGGATTGGGGTGTAACGGTGGGCGGTTCGCCAAAACGCCGAACATTGATGCGCTGGCTGCAACCGGGATCAATTACACCCAGGCCCGCAACCAAAGCACCGTCTGCATGCCGGCGCGATCGACCATCCTCACCGGCCAAAGCATTCGCCGCCACGGAGTGACATCAAACGGTATCCAACTGCCGCCGGACCAAGAAAGTCTGGCCCACGTGTTGCAAGATCACGGCTTTAAGACCGCGCTGATCGGCAAGGCGCATTTGGACCCGCATGCCGGCAAGGTGTTTTTTGAAAACACTGCCGCGTCGGACGGCACCACGGGTCCCTACCGGGGGTTCGATCACATGGAATTGTGCGGCCACACCGGGCGCGCCGGCCGATCGCTTTTCCACTATCCGAAATGGTTGGCGGAAAATTACCCGGAATTCGTCGACGGGTATCACGAATACGCCGTCGCCGGCACACCGTCGAACCAGGGCTGGACCGAAACCGGCGCACCTCAGGTTGCCGACAACCCGATCCCCATCGAACTTTATCACACGCACTGGACGGCTCAGCGCACCATCGATTGGCTGAAGGGGCTTGAAACAGAGGATAATTGGTTTTGCTGGATGAGCTTTCCTGACCCGCATCATCCCTGGGATCCACCGCGCGAAGCCGCGCGGCGATTTGACTGGCGGGACCTACCTTTGCCGGACGGCTATCCGGGCTCGGTGGAGAAATGCCTGGAGGTTCTTGAAGATAAGCCGCGCCACTGGAAACAATGGTACCTGGGTGAAGCCCGCTTCGCCTTCGAGGTGCCGCCGGCGTTTGTGCCGGCAGAGACGACACCGGACCGGATCCGCGAAGTCAACGCCATGGTGCACGCCGAGAACGAACTCATTGATGAGGCGGTCGGGCATGTCATGGACCATCTGACGGCCCACGGGTTGGATTCCGAAACGGATGTTTTTTTCACCACGGACCACGGCGAGTTTCAGGGTGACTTCGGCATGTTGTTCAAGGGGCCCTATCATATCGAGGCCCTCATGCATGTGCCGCTGATCTGGCGGCCGGCGCCGGCGGGCAAGACGACGCCAGCAATGGTGCCGGAGCCGGTCGGTCATATGGATATTGCGCCGACCATCTGTGCCGCCGCTGGTCTTGACGTTCCGGGTTGGATGCAGGGTCGGCCGTTGCCGTCGGCTGCCGGAGACCGGTCGCGTGAACGGACCACGACGGAATGGATCGATACCTGGGACGGCAACAGCGTTGTCCTGCGCACCCTCTACCGCGATGGCTGGGTGTTGACGGCCTATGGTGAGACAAATTTCTACGCCGGCACGGAAGGCGAGCTTTATAATCTGGCCGACGATCCGCACCAATGGGTCAATCTTTGGGATGATCCCGCCCGCGCCGCCATCAAGGCCGACCTGCTTGCCGATCTGCGCGACAACCTGCCCGCCGGGCGGCCCGATCCGTTGGAGAAAGTGGCGCCCGTTTAAAACGCCGAACGCGCTCAGTCGGCGGCTTGCGCCGGAGCGCCTCAGTCGGCGGCTTGCGCCGCCAGGGCCGCCATATTGACGATATCGGAAACCGTCGTGCCCATGGGGACAATCTGGGCCGGCTTGTTGAGGCCCATCAGAACCGGCCCCAGAACCGTGCCGCCGCCCAATTCCTTCAGCAATTGGGTGGCAACCTGAGATGTATGAAGGCTCGGCATGATCAACACGTTGGCCGGCCCGGTAAGCCGGCAGAACGGATAGTTTTTCATGACGTCTTCATTGAGCGCCACTTCAACGGTCATTTCGCCTTCGTATTCAAATCCCACCTGCCGTTCATCCAGCACTTTGACGGCATCGCGCACGGGATGCGCGCGCGGCAGGTCCGGGTGGCCGAAATTGGAATAGGAAATCAGCGCCACACGGGGTTCATGCCCCAGGCTGCGGGCCACTTTGGCCGCGTGTTGTGCAATATCCGCCATTTGTTTCGGTGACAGCACCTCATGAACGGCGGTGTCGGCGACGAACAGGGTTTTGCCCCGCGTCATCAACATGGACAGGCCGAAAACATCGCTGTCCGGGGCCGGGTCGAGGACCCGGGAGATTTGCTGCAGGGCCATGTGATAGTTGCGCGTCAGGCCGGTAACCAGCGCGTCCGCATCGCCCGCGGCGACCATTAGCGATCCGAAAACGTTGCGGTCGCGTTTGACCATGCGTTCGCAGTCGCGCTCCAGATAACCGCGGCGCTGCAACCGGTCATATAGGATCGCGATGTAGTCGGCGGTTGCCGGGCTTAGCTTCGAATTGGTGATTTCCATCCCGCTGCCCGCCGGCAGGCCTAACTGTTGCAGGGCTTCCGTGATGCGTTCCTCGCGGCCAACCAACACCGGTGTGCCGAAGCCGCCGTTCATATAGGCATAGGCGGCGCGGATGCTTTTCTCCTCTTCACCTTCGGCGAAGACGACGCGTTTCGGATTGGCGCGCAACCTCTCGAAGATGCCATGCAGCGACCCGGCTGTCGGGTTGAGCCGCGCCGCTAATTCCAACTCATAGGCATCCATATCGATGATCGGCCGGCGGGCCACGCCGGAATCCATCGCCGCCTGGGCCACGGCTTTCGGAACGGCGGTGATCAGGCGGGGGTCAAAGGGTGCCGGAATCAGATAGTCCGGACCATAGCGCAGGTGCGTTCCGGCATAGGCGGCATCAACTTCGTCAGGCACGTCCTCGCGTGCCAGTTCAGCCAAGGCGTGGGCCGCGGCGATCTTCATTTCTTCATTAATAGTTGAGGCCCGCACATCCAAGGCGCCGCGGAAAATATAAGGAAAGCCGAGCACGTTGTTAATCTGATTGGGATAGTCAGAGCGGCCGGTGGCGATGATCGCATCGTCGCGCACGGCGCGCACGTCTTCGGGGGTAATTTCCGGATCCGGATTGGCCATGGCGAAGATCAGCGGCTGATCGGCCATCGAGGCGACCATGTCTTGGCTGACCGCGCCGGCGACGGAGAGGCCGATCAAACAATCCGCACCATCCAGGGCTTCCGCCAATGTCCGCGCCGGGGTTGACGAGGCGTAGGCCGATTTCCACTGGTTCATGCCGTCCTGGCGGCCCTTGTAAATGACCCCCTTGGAATCGCACATGACAATGTTTTTGCGTGGCATGCCCATGTTAACGAACAGCTCGGCGCAGGCGATGGAGGCCGAGCCGGCGCCGTTGATCACCATTGAAAACTTATCGATTTTGCGCTCGGTAATTTCCAGCGCATTGATCAGGCCGGCGGCGGTAATAATGGCCGTGCCATGCTGGTCATCGTGGAAGACCGGAATGTCCAGTTCTTCGCGCAGGCGCTGCTCAATGATGAAACATTCGGGTGCCTTGATGTCTTCCAGGTTGATGCCGCCGAAGCTGGGGCCAAAGTGTTTGACCGTTTCGACGATCACATCGACATCTTCCGAATGGACCTCGACGTTAAACCCGTCGACATCGGCAAAGCGCTTAAACAGAACCGATTTGCCTTCCATCACCGGCTTGGCTGCCAGGGGGCCGATGTTGCCAAGGCCCAACACCGCCGTGCCGTTGGAGACAATGGCGACGATGTTGCCGACGGCGGTATAATCGTAGGCGAGGTCCGCATCGCGATGAATTTCCAAGCAGGGCGCCGCGACGCCGGGCGAATAGGCCAAGGTCAGATCACGTTGCGTGGTCAGCGGTTTGGTGGCGTGAACCTCCAGCTTGCCGGGGCGGCCTTTCGCGTGCATGCGCAACGCTTCCTGGCCAAGGAGCTTATTGGCTTGTTTATCCATGATCGTCAGGTTCCCAGGTTCCGGTCTTGCGTTCCATGCGCCGGGCACTTCTTTCGTCGTTGCCTTCGGCCTGTTATGTTCATTGTGACGAAGCTGTACCGAGTGTAAAGCGTCATCAAATTGGACTATTTTTGAGCCCGATCCATGTCCCAGTCCCCATCTGAGTCTCCATCTGAGGCCCTATCTGAATCCCTGTCTGGATCCCCGGCCGATATTGATCGTCCAGGCGAAACCGATTCCGATCAGCCGCCTGTATTGCACGATCGCGCGAAGCCCGAGATCGGCGCTGAAAAAGTTTCCGCACCATCGATAAACGCAAAGAACGGTGTGACCCCCATGATGACCCAGTTCCTGGGGATCAAGGCGGCACATCCGGACAGCTTGTTGTTTTATCGCATGGGCGACTTCTATGAGATGTTCTTCGAGGACGCCGTGAAGGCCGCCGCGGCGTTGGATATCGCGCTGACCAAACGCGGCAAGCATTTGGGTGAGGATATCCCCATGTGCGGGGTTCCCGTGCACAGCCATGACGCCTATCTGAACCGGCTTATCCGGCATGGTTTCCGGGTCGCCATTTGCGAACAGGTCGAAGACCCGGCGGAGGCCAAGAAGCGCGGCGCCAAATCCGTGGTCCGGCGCGACGTGGTCCGTGTGGTAACGCCCGGCACGCTGACGGAAGATACGCTTCTGGACGCGCGCCGCCATAATTACCTGGCGGCGATCGGCCAAGCCCAGGGAGAATTCGGACTTGCCTGGATCGACGTTTCCACCGGCGCTCTGGCGACCCAACCCTTGAAGCCCACTGAACTGGATGCGGCCTTGGCCAGGCTTGATGCCGGCGAGCTTTTGGTTTCCGAAAACCTGCTGGCGAAGCCCGATCTTGATGAATTGTTTGCCGTCTGGCGCGACCGGCTGACGCCGCTGCCGGCCCAGCGCCTGGATTCGACAGCCGGCCGCAAACGTCTCGAAGCGTTATTCGGGGTCGGCACGCTTGATGCCTATGGTGAATTTTCACGGGCCGAGACCGCTGCTGCCGGGGCTTTGGTCGACTATGTTGAATTGACCCAAAAGGGACGGTTGCCCAGGATCTCGACGCCGACCCGGCTCGCCGCTGGGGAACTGATGGAGATTGACGCGGCGACACGGCGCAATCTGGAACTTACGCGAACCCTTGCCGGCGACAGCCAAGGCAGCCTGTTGAGCGTCATCGACTATACCGTCACCGGCGCCGGGGCGCGCTTGCTTGCGGAGCGTTTGTCGCAGCCGCTGACGGATCCGGCGGCGATCGGACGGCGCCTGGATAGCGTCCAGTTTTTTGTCGATGATCCAACCGCCCGTGATGATTTGCGTGCCATCCTGGCCCGCACGCCAGATGTGGCGCGGGCCTTGTCGCGGGTCACCCTGGCTCGGGGCGGGCCGCGCGATCTTGCGGCAATCCGCGACGGCCTGAAGGCGGCGGCAGACGCAAAGACGGTCATCGAAGGCCGGCCTTCTGTTGGCCTGCCCGATAATCTGGGCGCCGTGTGTGAAAATCTTGGGCACCATGAGGCGTTGATCGATCGGCTGCAGCGGGCGTTGGCGGATGAGTTGCCGTTGTTGACCCGAGATGGCGGTTTCCTGCGTCGTGGCTACACGGAAGAACTCGACGCGTTGGTGACGTTGCGCGATGAGAGCCGCAAACTCATTGCCGGGTTGCAGGCCCGATATGCCGAGGAAACGGGGCTGGGCGCACTGAAAATAAAGCATAACAACGTGCTTGGATATTTCATTGAATTGTCGGCCCGCCACGCGGACGGATTGCCGGTCGGCGGCGACAGCCCTTACATCCATCGCCAGACCATGGCGAATGCCATGCGGTTCACGACTGTCGAACTTTCCGAACTGGAGGGTCGCATCCTGAAGGCCGCGGACCGGGCCTTGGCACTTGAATTGGCGTTATTTGATGATCTGGTCGACGACGTCTCGGCGCTTGCCGACCCTGTCGCCCTTTGCGCCGCCGCCATGGCCGCGCTTGATGTCATGGCCGGGCTGGCAACGCTTGCTGTCAACCGGCGCTATGTTCGCCCGCAAGTCGACGCCGGGCGGGCCTTTGACATTACCGGCGGCCGCCACCCGGTTGTCGAGGCGGCGCTGGAAAAGGCCGCCGGCGGCCCCTTCGTCGCCAACGATTGCCGGTTGGACGATGCGGCCGACGATAAGGATGATAACCCAGGCCGGCTGTGGTTGTTGACCGGCCCCAACATGGCCGGGAAAAGCACTTTTCTTCGCCAGAACGCATTGATCGCCGTGCTCGCCCAGATGGGCTCTTTCGTGCCGGCCTCGGCGGCCCGCATCGGTGCCGTCGACCGGTTGTTTTCCCGGGTCGGGGCGTCCGATGATTTGGCCCAGGGGCGCTCAACTTTCATGGTCGAAATGGTTGAGACCGCAACGATTCTCAATCAGGCGGGGCCGCGCGCCCTGGTCATCTTGGATGAAATCGGCCGCGGGACGGCAACATATGATGGCCTTTCCATCGCTTGGGCGGTGGTCGAACACCTGCACGGGACCAATCGGTGCCGGGCGCTGTTTGCCACCCATTACCATGAGTTGACGGCGCTGACCGGGACACTTGACGAGCTTCGCTGCCACACCATGCGGGTCAAGGAATGGCAAGACGACGTTGTCTTTTTGCACGAAGTCGCGGCCGGGGCCGCGGATCGATCGTACGGCATTCACGTCGGCAAACTGGCCGGCTTGCCCAGCATCGTTGTCGGCCGGGCCGAGGCCATACTGGCGACGCTGGAAAAAACCAAGCAAGGTGCAGCGCTTGATGATTTGGCACGGGACCTGCCGCTTTTTCAGGCCAACCCGCCGGCGCCGCGACCGGCGGCACCACCACGCGGGCCATCAATATTGGAACGGGCCGTTAACGAAATCAGTCCCGATGAAATGACGCCCCGCGCCGCACTTGAGTTTATCTATACCTTGAAACGGATGGGTAAAACAGAATCAAACGAATGATGCTAAAGAGAAGTTGCCACAAAACAAGTAATATAGGATCACGAAAATAATGCTAATTGAAGCTATAGCGCGATATAAGATCAACGCTATAGCTCAATTCATTTCGATACGCTTTCGATTTTATTCTGCCCTTTCTCGTCGCCGACCACCGATATATACGTAATCAACGAACGCGCCAGGAGTTGTCAATTTCATGCCCCGCGACGATGTTCACAAACCGAGACAGATCATTGATCGCAAAGCCCTGAAGGCGGCGTTGGATGAATTGGTCGGCTGGTCGGGATATACGCCGAAGACGCAGGGCCAGGTTTTGAGCATTTTCAAAGACGCCCACGGCCAAGGCTGGACAGAAGTGCGCCGCCGATTTGAGGCCGGCGAGTGCGGCGGAATCGACGCCATCCACGCGCATGCCCATTTGATCGATCAGCTGGTCCGGCTGATCCATGAGTTTGCATTGAGCAGCGTCTATCCGACGGCCAACCCGACCACCGGCGAGCACATGGCGGTGATCGCCACGGGCGGATACGGACGTGGCGCGCTGGCACCGTTTTCCGATATCGATCTGATGTTCCTGTTGCCTTACAAACTGACGCCGCATTCGGAGCAGATCGTCGAATTCACGCTCTACACGCTTTGGGACCTGGGCCTGAAGGTTGGCCATGCGACCCGGTCGATTGATGAAACACTGCGCCTGGCCGCCGATGATCTGACGATCCGGACCAGCCTCCTGGATGCCCGATGGCTGTGGGGCAATCAGCCTTTGTTCAAGGCGTTCCAAGAACGCTTTCAAACCGAGTTGGTGGCCGGCAGCGGGCCTAAATTCGTCGAGGAGAAATTGGCCGAACGTGATGCGCGGCACGGCCGCATGGGCGATACCCGCTACGTGTTGGAGCCAAATCTTAAAGAAGGCAAGGGCGGGCTGCGCGATCTGCAGACGCTATTCTGGATCGCCAAATATCTTTACCAGGTGGACGATGCGCCGGGCCTTAAGGAAGCCGGCGTCTTGACAGCCGCCGATGTGAAAAGTTTTGCCAAGGCGGAAAATTTTCTGTGGACGGTGCGTTGTCATCTGCATTATCTGGCCGGCCGCCCCGAGGAGCGCCTGACCTTCAACGTGCAGGAAGAATTGGGCCAGCGCATGAACTACAAGGCCCATGCCGGTAGCCGCGGCGTCGAACGCTTCATGAAGCACTATTTTTTGATCGCCAAGGATGTCGGCGATCTGACGCGCGTCCTCTGCGCCGTGCTTGAAGAACAGCATAAAAAATACCGAGCCCCGACATGGTTATCGGGCATTCGATTTGGCAAGAAGGCGGTCGGAGGCTTTGCCATCGATGGCGGCCGGCTGACCTTAGGCGGCGCCAAGGAACTGAAAACCGAGCCGGCAAAAATGCTGCAGCTGTTTCACGTTGCCCAACATCACGAGCTGGATGTTCACCCCAAGGCCATGCGGCTGGTGTCGCAGAACTTGAAACTTATCAATGCTGATTTGCGCGACGATCCGGAAGCCAACCGGTTGTTTCTGGAAATTCTGACCGGGCCCAATCCGCGAACGGCGCTCATGTGGTTAAACGAAACGGGTGTTTTCGGCCGGTTTATCCCTGATTTCGGCCGTGTCGTCGCGCAGATGCAATACGACATGTATCACGTCTATACGGTGGATGAGCACACCATCCGGGCGATTGATATTTTGGACGGCATTTGCTCTGGGCGCCTCAAGGAGGACCACCCGGTTTCCTGTGAGATCATTAAGGAAGTGCAATCGCGCCGGGCTTTGTTCGTCGCCGTCCTGTTGCATGATATCGCCAAGGGCCGCGGCGGTGATCATTCGGTCCTGGGCGCCGAGGTCGCCATGAAGCTTGGACCGCGTCTGGGTTTGACCGAGTGGGAGACGGAAACGGTGGCCTGGCTGGTCCGCCGGCATCTGCTGATGAGCCACCTGGCGTTCAAGCGTGACCTGGACGATCCGAAAACGGTGGCGGATTTCGCCGACCAGGTGCAGTCGCCCGAACGTCTGCGCATGTTGCTGATCCTGACGGTTGTCGATATTCGCGCCGTCGGGCCGAACGTATGGAATACCTGGAAAGCCGGATTGCTACGCGAACTGTATTGGCGGGCTCAGGAGGTGTTGAGCGGTGGCGCCCCGGAAGAACGCCGCGCCGAACGGGTTCTGCGCGCCAAGGCACAGTTGCGCGACCAACTCAGCGACTGGTCGGACGCGGACATCGAGGCCCATTTGGAGCGCGGCCAAACGTCTTATTGGCTGGGCGTCGATACGCCGACGCTGGTCCGCCACGCCGCGGTGATCAGGGCCGCAGAGCAGAATGCCGAACCGTTTCGTATTGAGACAAGCGACGATCCGAAACGCGGGGTTTGCGAGGTTACGGTCTATGCGCCGGACCATCCGGGCCTGTTCGCCAATATTGCCGGCGCCTTGGCCCTGTCGCGGGCGTCTATTGTGGATGCCAAGATCAACACCTTGAGCGACGGCATGGCGCTGGATACCTTCGCCATCCTTTTGGCCAGGGGCGACGGCTCGGCGCGGGCGTCAGACCAGGCGCGTTTGCGCAAACGCATCGCCGACGCCATCCAAGGCAAAGTCCGGCCATCCCGCGAATTTGCCGAGCGCGACAAGACCGCCATCGCCAGCCGGACCGAAGTCTTCAAGGTGCCGCCGCGCGTTCTCATTGACAATAAGGCGTCAAATACCCACACGGTCATTGAGATCAACGGCCGCGACCGTCCCGGGTTCCTGCATGACGTGACCCAGGTCTTGACCGACGAAGGCCTGCAGATTTCCAGCGCCCATGTCTCCACTTTCGGCGAACGTGTCGTCGACGTCTTTTACGTTAAAGACGTGTTCGGCCTGAAAATCGACAGCGAGACGAAAACAAAATCCCTGCGCCGCCGCCTTCTGGATGCCGTCGCCGTTGGTGACGCCGCAGCTGCCGCCACTGCCGCGGCGGAATGAATTGCAGATATCGGCGAAGATAATTTGCGTCACCGGCCGCACGTTCGCTCTGAGCTTGTTGGACACCCCATATTCGCCCGGCAACAGGCGCTTTTGGCGCCCCGTCACGAGGCCGGTGTGGGTTGAAACCGGTATCGCGCCGTTCTCCTTGCCCGTCCAGGCGCGTGGTGAAATGATGCGGCCATGATCAAGACCGACGCGCCGAACGAAGCAACCGGGCCGAAGCCAATCACGGCCTTCCACACAATCAGGGGCGATATCTCTGGCGGGCTATCATCGGCCGTTGTCACCTTGCCCGTTGCCATTTCCTGCGGTGTCATCGCGTTCGCGCCCATGGGTGCGGAATTCGCCGCATATGGGGCGCTGGCCGGCATGAACGCCGCTATTTTCGTGACCCTGATTGCGGCCTTGCTTGGCGGGTCGCCGCTGCAGGTTTCCGGTCCCAAGAGCTCCCTTGCCGTCATCTTAGCGGCAGTTATGGCCGGACTTTTAGCGGATCCGCTTATGCCCGAAGAGGAAGGTGCCCGAGCCGCCATGGCGATCGTGCTGACGTTCCTGTGTGTGGTTATGGCCGGCGGATTCCAAATTATTTTCAGCGTCCTGCGGTTCGGCAATTTGATCAAGTTCATCCCCTATCCAGTAACCGCCGGGTTCATGAACGGGCTTGCCATTTTAATTGTGATCAGCCAGGCGCCGGTATTTTTAGGTGCCCGTGAGATCAATCTCGACGCATTCCTTTCCGACCAAGTTCTCTTGCGGCCAAAGGCGGCGCTGATTTGCCTCGTCACCATGGGGGCCATGTGGCTGGCCCGCATGTGGTTACGGCGCGGTGGCGACGCGCTGGTCGCGTTGGCGGCGGGCACAGCGGCTTATTACGGGTTGCAGCGGGTGACCGGCACGCCGGAATTGGGCGGTGTCATCGGCCCCATTGTCCGGAACATTCCGTACCCAAAACAATTGTTTAACTTCTCTGAGGTTTTGACGGACCCGAACATTGATTTGTTATTGTTGGGACTGGTTGGACCGGCGTTGATCATCGCTTTGCTTAGTTCTATCGAATCTCTTTTGAGCGCCACGGCGATGGACGCGCACCGCCATGTTCGCCACGATTCCAATCGCGAACTCATGGGGCAGGGGGCGGCAAACATCGTCTCCGGTATATTCAGTGGGTTGGCGGGCGGCGGCTCACCGACACGCAGCGTTGCGAATTATGACGCCGGCGGCAGAACTCGCCTTTCCAGCCTCGTTCAGGCGCTATTCTTTCTTATGGTGGTCACGGTGATGGGGCCATTTATGGCGAAAATTCCCCTGGCCGCCATGGCCGGCATCCTGTTCGTCTACGCCTATCGGATGATCGACGGCTGGTCGCGTCAACTGGTTGCCAAAATGGGCCAGATCAAAGGCCTTTGGGAACGCCGGGACGTTACTGTGAACCTCATGGTGGTCGGCCTGGTCACGGTTCTGACGGTAACCATGGATTTGGTCACGGCCATTGGCGCCGGATTTGCCGTTGCCTCGTTCCTGTTCATTGTCAGGGTCGGCCAATCGCCAATCCATCGGCATTTTACCGGTGCCCAGGTGCAGTCAAAAAACGCCCGGCCGCTGCGGCAAATGGACGTTCTTCGCGCAAGCGGCAATGCGGTGGTCTTTGTCGAGGCGCGCGGCGCGATCTTTTTCGGCTCCGCAGAGCGCTTGGCCGAACAGTTGGAAAGTCTTTCTGAAGCCGCCGAGACGGTCATCTTGGATCTGCGCCGGGTGACCGAGATCGATGCCACGGGGGCCCATATTTTCCGGCGTTTTGATCGCTATCTGTCGCGTCAGGGGAAAGTGTTTTTGTTGAGCCATCTGCCCCAATCGAACCCCCTGTGGGGTTTTCTTCGGGATATGGAAGTCATCGGTCCTGATAATTTGGATCGGGTATTCGAAGACGCCGACCAGGCGCTGACCTGGGCCGAGGACCGATTGTTGGCGGCGGCCGAACAGTCGCGCGGGTTTGCCGATGAATTGGCGTTGGAAGATATGGAAATATTGACCGGACTTACGGAGCAACAAATTACCGCCTTGAAATCAGCGTTGAGCCGTGAAGCCTACCCGGCCGGCGCTCGCCTTTTTGAGGAAAATGCCGAGGGTGACGCGATGTTTTTTCTGGCCGCCGGTTCCGTCGACGTGCGCGGCAGGCTGGCGGACAGCGGGCGTGAGGTGCGCTTTGCCGGGATCGGCCCGGGCGTTGTTTTCGGTGAGATGGCCATCCTCGGTGATATGGCCCGTACGGCCAGTATCGACGCCAGGGAGTCCGTTGTCTGCTATAAACTGGAGAAATCCGCCTTCGAAAGATTGGTCGCCGAGCGGCCCGATTTGGTCATCCGGTTGCTGCTGAATCTTGGCCGCCAATCGGCGCATCGCCTGGAGATGACCTCCGCTGAAGTGCGAACCTTGGCAGAATGACGGTAGAGCATTGACATCTCTATGAGAATCAAGGCATTAAAACTAGTTAAAGCATGTGCTAACATAGATTGGTACGGCAGGGAACAAAACTGCGCCGGCCCGAAAATCGGGCTCGGAAGGGGAAAGACGGCTTACATCCCATGAAGCTGACGACCAAAACCAGTTTAACCATCATCGTGATTTTGGCGTTCGCCGTCGTCGTCACGAATTTTCTAAATTATTACAAATACCAATCGACGCTACGTGAACTGGTTCAGTCGCGGTTCGTCGTTGTTGGCCTTGATATCAAGCACGCTATCGAAGGCAGTGTTAATCTGGGCATTCCCTTGTCGCAAACGGAAAACACCCAGGAGATTTTGAACCGCGTGAAGGCCGGCGACGCTCAAATTTTATCGGTTGAGGTATTTGAAATCGCTGGCGCCAAAGGCAACCGGATATTTGGCACCAATGCGGCCGGGATCGGCCAAGAGGTGCCCGACGATTGGGTCAAGTCGGCGGAGCGCACGGATTCCTCAAATTGGCAATTCGACGAAGACGAGGCCTTTGGCGTCGGCATTGCGCTGATCAACAACTTCAATAAGAGCATTGGCGGCGTCGTGTTACGGTATTCCCGGGCCTATCAGCAGGGGAAAATCGACGCCATGTTCCAGGCCTTGGGCCAAACGGTGCTCATCGTCTTTGGCATTTCGTGCATTTTAGCGTTCATCGGCGTCTATGTATTTTTCCGACCGATCAGTACGACGTTCGCCCGCATGACCGCTTCGCTGAGTTCGCTGCTGTCGGATGAAACGCCGATACTGACGGCAGAAAATGCCGAGACTCCGGAAGAGAAGCACTATGCCGAGTTTCAGGAAAAGACCCGGAAGGTTCTGGAAATCCTTCGCGAGGCCGAAGACCAGGGCCTTGTGGCCGACGAGGAGAAACCCTGATGGCGGATAAGTCGGCAACCTTTGTTGGACCCATCCGCGTTCGGTTATTTAGCCTGACGATCATTCTTCTGTTGTTGTCGCTATTGGCGGTTTCCGCTGACGCGCTCAGGCAGTTTGAGGCTGACCTGGTGCCGGAAATGGACAGGAAGGCCGTTGCGGTCGGTCAGTCCCTGGAAAAACAGATTACCCGCGGGCTGAACTACGGCATCCCGTTGGAAAAAATGCGCGGCACCGAGGAATTTTTGGATGTGGCCCGCAAAAGCCACGTTGAAATCAAATACGTGGCGATCACGGATAGAGCCGGCAAGGTCCTATTCAGCGTTGGCGACGCGCCGACCGGACTGTCGGACCATTTGTCGGAATCCGCGGGCGAAGGGTTTCCTTCCGGGCAGTCACAGGCCATTGGCGAACAGTTGCTGTCGGCCCTGCCGCTCATTGCTGGAGTTGAAACGGTCGGCGGGTTGCATGTCGGTATCGATCAGAAGTTTGTTCAAAATAAACTCGAAGATATCATCTACGATGTCTTGATCGTGCTGCTGGTATCCCTGTTGATTACCTTCGAACTGCTGCTTTTCCTGATGACCGCCAACATCTCGCGGCCGATGGAATCGGTGCACATGTTGATGAGCCGGGTCGAAGTCGGAGACTTTCGCCAGAACCTGGCGCACGATTCGCGTGATGAGGTCGGGCGATTTATCACGACGCTGAACGGGTTGATCAATGAGGTCAACGGGCATTACATGCAGATGCAACGGCGGGTTTCGGAATTTCTGACCCTGTCCGGTCCGGACTCCGCTGAAATCCGCAAAAAGCTCGGCGCGCATATCAGCCAACTTCTGAACCGCGTCCACTTCGCGAAGGATGGAACGCCGGAGGTTGTTCGCGAGAAGTCGCTTGTCGACGTGCGCACCCCGATGTTTATTTTCATCTTCGCCGAAGAGCTGTCGCGGTCATTTTTCCCGCTCTATGTGAGCGATCTTTATGTTCCCGTGCCGGGGCTTACACAGGAGATGGTCATCGGCCTGCCGATCTCCCTGTTCATGTTGTTTGTCGCCATTGGGACGCCGTTCGCCGGCATTTGGACGGATCGATACGGCAGCCGCCGAATTTTTCTGACCGGCGCTATTTTGGCTATTGCCGGATTTATTGGCACCGGATTGGCGCCCAATCTTTACCATCTGCTGGGCTGGCGCTGCATGACGGCGATCTCCTACGCCCTCATCACCATGGCATGTCAGGGCTATATCGTCGCCATGACGACAGCCGAAAACCGCGCCCAGGGCATGGCCGTGTTCATCGGCGCGATTATGGTTGCCGCCATCTGCGGCACCTCCATTGGCGGCGTTTTGGCGGATCGGCTTGGTTTCCGTGTCACTTTTTTCCTTTCCGCCGGCTTGGCGTTGGTTTCGGCGATTTTCGTCCACAATACCTTCGCCCGCCACATTCGGGACGACGGCGATGAAAAGCCGCCGCTGCGGTTTGCCCACTTCGTGGCGCTGTTCTCAAATGCGCGGTTTGCGGTTCTGATGCTTTTCGGCGCGATCCCGGCGAAGCTCATTCTGACCGGTTTCCTGTTTTATCTGACGCCGCTCTATATGAACGAATTGGGCCACAGCCAGTCGGAAATCGGCCGCGGCATGATGATCTATTTTATCGCCATGGTTTTCGGGACGCCGATTTTTGCCCGGCTGGCTGACAGTATGGGGCTGCAAATGCTACCGGTCATCGCGGGCGGCTTGCTGGCCGGCGGCGGCGCCATGGTCCTTTATTTGTGGAACGATACCCTTGGCGTGGTGGTTGGTCTGGCGGCACTGGGCGCCGGTCATGCCATGAGCACTGCGCCGCTGATTTCCCTGGTGCCGATCGTGTGCGCCCGCGAGATCCAGAATATTGGTCAGACAACGGTTTTGGGCGTGTTCCGGATCCTCGAACGTGTCGGTAGCGTTGCCGGGCCATTTTTGACAGCAACCTTGGTCGGTGTGTTCGGCTCGGCCTATGCGATTGCCGCATTGGGCGCGATTGTTTTGGCATCGACGGTAATGATGGCGTTGTTTTTTGCCGCGGCGGGGGTCAGACCGCGCGGTCCGGCAAAGGAGGCGGCATGATGTTGAGCAAACGCACTCTTTGGCGCCTGGGGCGCCTGGGACGGCTGGGACGTCTGGCGGTTTTGGCGCTGGGGATCCAATTGCTCGCGGCCCCGGCGGTTGCCGATCACAGTACGAAAACCGGCCCGCAAGACGCGGCCAAGCAGTTTAAGGTCTTTCTTGTCACCTGGCGCGGATGCGAAGACGCCTGTACGGGGTTTATTGATTATTTCAAAAGCCAGAAAATCCCGGCCACGATCATCCACCGCGATGCCGGACGCGATAAGAAAAAGATGCCGGGCTTTGTTGTCGAAGCCAAAGCGTTGAACGTCGACTTGGTCGTGACCTGGGGGACAACCACGGCGCTGAATGTGATCGGCACTTATGACGGCGCCGATCCGGCCAAACACATCACCAAGATTCCGGCCATGTTTATGATCGTCTCACAGCCCATGGGCGTTAATCTGGTCAAGGACCGGGGTCCGACGGGACGCAATGTAACCGGCACGGAATATCTGGTGCCTCAGAAAACTCAACTGAAGCTGGCACGGTCCTATCTGCCGTTCAAAAAATTGGCGGTGATCTACAATTCGGCGGAAAAGAACTCAACCTTGAGCGTCAAGATCCTCCGGGAATTGGCGAAAGAGGACGGCTGGGAATTGTTAGAGCGGCCCGTGCCGAAGGATGATAGCGGCAAACCACGGAAAGACGCGGTGCCGGAACTTGTGGCCGAATTGGCGGCCCAGAAGCCAGCATGGTTTTATCAGGGTCCCGATTCATTTCTGAATATCAATCGTGATCTTTTTACGTCGGAAGCCGTTAAACACGGCATCCCGGTATTTGCGGCCGGAGAAAACCCGGTGCGCCAATCAAATGCCCTGTTGGGTGTCGTCAACCGTTATTACAACATTGGTCAATTCACCGGTGCCAGGGCCGAACAGGTTCTATTGCATGGCAAAAAGCCTGGTGAGATGCCCATTGAAAGCCCGTCGCGGTTCTCGATCATCATCAACATGAAGACCGCACAAAGCCTTGGCGTCTACCCGCCTCTGAATCTGCTGAAGTTTTCAGAAGTTATTACGGGTAAGAAGAAAAAATAAGCCGGCCGTATTGCTGCCCGTATATCCGTACGGGCCTTCCGTCCATTGGCGGAGGCCGGCACCAGGAGTTTCTTATGGCCGATCAAAGCGGCTCAGGTGATTTCAATGTCGGGCGCTCGGTCCGCAAGGTCGGGGCCTTTGTGAGCGCTGTTGCGGTGCTGGCGCTCGGCGCATGTTCGGCAATGGATTTGGATTCATCGGTTGTCGAAAGTGTCGAGGGCGCCAAAGCCTGTGTGATGTGTGATCTGCGCTATAAGTCCTTCAAAGGCATGCGGTTGGACGGCATCGATTTGCGCGGCGCGTATCTTTTCAATACCAACCTGGAACGCACGTCGATGATTGGCGCCAATCTGGAAAGCGCGGTGATGATTTTGACGGATTTCGAACGGTCTGACTTGACCGGCGCCAACCTTGCAAAGGCCAATATGCAACGGGCGATCTTATTCGGCGCAACGCTGCGCGGTGCCGACATGACCGTCGCCAATCTTGAAGGCGCGAACTTGGAGGCGGCGGAACTTAGCTATGCCAACTTGACGACGGCCAACATGTCCGGCGCGATCATGACCGATGTATTCGCCAACAATGCGGAAATGCCGAGCGCCGAATTGAAGCAAGCGAAGATGGACAAAGCGAACCTTCGGTCCGCCAACCTGCAGGGCGCCAACTTGGCCGGGGCCGACCTGACCGGCGCCAATCTGACGCTGGCCAATCTCGGTAGCGCCAATCTAGCCGGTGCCGATCTCTCCGGTGCAATCCTGAACTATACGAATTTACGCGGTGCCGATTTGACCGGCGCCAAGCTCATTGGCGCATCGCTTACGGGAGCCAATTTAAAACAGGCCCTGTTCATCAAGGCGGATATGACCGATGCGTCCATGAGCAGCGTCGTCAAGGCCGGGACTAATTTTTGCGGCGCCAAGATGCCCGATGGCACAGCCGGCGATTGCAAAAAATAGGGCCTGTTTGACCCGACGGGCTTAAAAAATATTTCGGAATGTCAGATTGATCCGCGGCCCGACGGCTCGCGCCGTCTTCGGCAGGGCATGTTGCCAATGGCCCTGCGTCGCACCCTGCATGACCAGCAGGCTGTCATGCGGCAAATGGATTTCGCACTTCATCTTGTGATCGTCGCGGCGCCGAAGTAAAAATCGCCGGCCGGCGCCGAAACTCAATGACGCGATAAGGGGCGACGCGCCCAGCTCGGGCTCGTCGTCACTGTGCCATCCCATGCTGTCCTGACCGTCACGGTACAAATTGACCAATACGCCATTGAAAACGGCCCCAAGGATATCTTCCAGATGGTGTCGAATATCCGCAATCACCGGTGGCCAAGCTTGCGGCGGCCACGTTATCTTGGAGTAGGTATACGCCGCATCCCCATACCAGGCCGACAACCGCGGCGATCGAACATGCCGACCGAACAAGTGAATTCGCGGCTGCTGCCAGGCACAATCAAGGGTCAGTTGATCGCATAAGGCGGCAGCCTGGCGATCGCCAAAAACATCCGTATAGAGCCGAACGTCACCATCCGATATGCCAATTTGCTTGGCGGCCATGCCGGTCACAGGCCTATTCGATGGGTTGCGTCACACCGAGAGGCTTTCGGCCGCCGGCCAGTTGGGCGCCGGCCAGTTGGGCGCCGGTAAGCGGCGGACTCAGTGGAGTTTCGGCGCTTCATAAAATGCCGCGCGATCTCTCGATTCAATATGGATTTCCGTGAGCTGTCCCGCCCGTAATACATCAAGCGGCACGTTGGTGCCTGCTTCACCCAGGCCCCACATGGCGCGAAACAATTCCGACAGTGTTGTTACCGGGCTCTTATCGACACCGACGACCAAATCGCCCGGCCGTAAACCGGCCGAATCGGCGGGGCCGTTTTCCCACAGACCGACGACGACGACGCGGCCATCGGACTCCGCCGTCAGCGCGCCGATCCAAGGCCTGGCTGCCTGCTGCGGGCGGCCAAACCGCCGCAAGTCATTGAGGATCGGCGGCAGAAGATCGATGGGCACGATCATATTGCCATCGTAGGTTTGGCCGCCTTCAACGTTTTGCTGCACGTACAGCGAACCAATCCCGCACAATGTGCCCTGCGGACCAATCAACGCGCCGCCGCCCCAGAACGGGTGGGCCGGCGCTGTGAATATGGCCTCATCAAGCAGATATTCCCAGTAACCGGCGAACTCCCGTTTTTCCTCGATCCGCGCCGTGATCGACCCCCGCCGGCCGCCATGACCCGCGAAGACGACATCATCGCCGGCGACAATCTCTCGGCTGGAGCCAAGTGGTAGGGCCGGCGCTGACAGGTCGCCCAAGGCCTGAACGAGACCAAAACCGGTTTCATGATCGTAACCCGCGACGTGCCCGGCAACCGCGGCGCCGGCATGATTGACCAACCAAATGGTTTGGGCTTCGGCAATCAGATAGCCAATCGTCAACACCAGCCCGTCATCACCAATGACCACGCCATGACCGGCGCGCTCCGTGCCCAAGACGGCAGCCGTATAGGCGCTGTCCGGGACCTGGCTTTGCAGGGAAACAACGGATTTCAGCGCGTGGTCCAGATCGAAATCGAAGGCGGCCGGATCAGGGCGCAAATTGGGATCGATGGCGGGGGCGTCAAATTCAGACATGTCCATTTCCGTCGTGCCAAGGTCGGCTTTCTTAAAGCCTATCATGAAACCATATGGGGCCGATTGTCACCGAGGAAATACGGATTTTTATCCACCGGCGCCAATCAAGGCGCGTAAGGCTCGCGCCGCGGCATCCACCGGCGTCTTCCAATCACCGGCAGCGGGTTGGCGAAATAGCGTCATTGACCGATACCACGCCGATGATGTGCCCGTGTGCAACCAGCGCCAATCGGGAACAACCGCAAGCAGGACCCAGGCCGGCCGGCCCAGCGCACCGGCCACATGGACGGCGGCCGTATCGACGGAAATCAATAAATCAAGGGTCGAAAGGCATGCGGCCGTATCGGCGAAATCGCCGATATCGGGCGCCAGATCAGTGATGATGTCGCGATAAGGTGCCTGGTTGCGCTGTTCCGAGGCTGCACCGATTTGCAGGCTGTGAAAGGCGACGCCCGAAATATCCAAAAGCGGCTTCAATTGATCAAGTGACAGTGAGCGGTTGGCATCGTTTTCGTGCCCTGGACTACCAGCCCAGACCAGGCCGACGTTGCAAGTGCCCACCAGCGTCTCTGCGGACGCCCGGGTATTAAGATCTTCACCGGACAGGTATTCATCGGGCAAATATCCATCGGGAAACGGCACGGTCGCCGGGGCCGTTTCAAAAATCTTCGGTAAACTTAGAAGTGACAGGTAAAAATCGACCCGCGGCGGCGGATCATCGTATCCACAAATCGCGTCGACACCGGGTGCCTCGGCAAGCAGGCGATGCAGTTCCGGTCGGCAGCGCAGGATGACCCGGCCGCCGCGACTTTTGATCAGCGGCGCATAGCGGATGAACTGCACCGTATCACCAAAGCCCTGTTCACCAATGAGCAGCACCGACCGGCCGTTCAGCGCCTCGCCGTTCCATTCCGGCAGACCCAGGGGAGTTCCCCGCGCCACACCGTCGCCGCGGCCACGCCAACGCCATTCATAATCCACCCAGGCCGCCGGCAAGTCGCCCAGCAATAACCTCAGCGTTCCGCGATTGTAATGGGCCGCCGCATGGTCCGGTTGGTTGCGGATAGCGGCATCGAAGGCGGCAAGTGCGGCGTCGAATTTTACCGCCGCCCGGCAGTGGATACCTTTCAGGTTCAGTGTATCGGGATCGTCGGGATTGCGCCGCAATGCCTCAACCAGACAGGCGCCGGCACGCTCATCGGCGCCATTTCCGAGGTACACCGCAGCCAAGGCCGTCCATGGACGCGGATCGGCACCCAAAAGTTCGGCGGCAGCTTGCAGTTCGCGGACGGCCTCCGTATTCCGGCCCAAAGCGCGAAAAACGACACCCAGGGCATACCGAACCTCGCCGGCTTGCGGGTCTAATTTGATGGCCTCGGCATAGTGATGGACGGCCGTGTCAAGATCGCCGGCGGCACGCTTGAGGTTTCCGAAGTTTGTATGTATCTCGAATGAATTCGGATGCCGGCGCAGGCCTTCCTGGTAGCACGCTGCGGCATCATCGGGCCGGTCCAGTTCAACCAGCGCCGCCGCCAGATTGTTGCGGGCCGGCAGGAAATTCGGATTTTCGCTCAGCACCTGCTCATATCCGGCCGTGGCGCGTAGGAACCTTCCGGCCTGATGGTCCGCAACGGCGGTTCGGTAAATTTGTTCCAGACTTTCGCTGCGGGTCACGGTAATGGACTCATTGTCATGGCGCCAACCCTACCTTGCGCCAGGCACCGACAGAAGGCAAAATCGGCGCGGGTTCTTGATGGGACCGGCATGGCGCAAGCTGCGGTAAGTATCGACGTCCGGGACTTGGTCAGCGACGAAGAATGGCTCCAGTGTGTTGATCCGGCGGCCTGTTATCGATTGCTTGCCCACATGGATCCCTCCGACCGAAACTAACGCGTAGATCAGAAAGCAGAACAGGGACACCCGCAATGACCCACGGCATGGTATCGGCACCGCAACCGGAAGCCGTTGAGGCCGGCGTATTGGCGCTCAAGGCCGGCGGCAACGCAGTCGACGCCGCCATTGCGTGTGCTTTGGTACAGACGGCGGTTGATCCGCAGATGTGCGGTATCGCCGGGTTCGGCTCCATGCATCTCTATCTGGCCGAACGCGGCGAACACCTGCTTTTGGACTTCCATGGCCGCGCGCCGCTGGCCGTAACACCGGATATGTGGGAAGACCTCATCGAGCACGAGGCCGAGGACGGTTTCGGCTTTATTCTGAAAGGCCGGGTCAACGAAGTCGGCTACGGCTCCATCACCACGCCCATGAGTTTGCGGGCCTTTGCAGAGGCTTTGTCGCGTTACGGCACGATGGACCTGGCGACACTGCTTGAGCCGGCCATCGATTATGCGGAAAACGGCTTCATGGTGCGGCCCCATGTCAGCTATTTTTGGCAGGTCCATGAAGGCGCCGGGCGGGTCCCGCAAATCGAGAAGTTCAAATGCTGTGAGGCCAGCCGAAAAATATACTTCAAGGACGACGGCACGCTTCGCCAACCCGGCGAGATCCTGCAGAATCCGGATATGGCCCAGACCTACCGGCGCATTGCCCGTGACGGCGTCGACGATTTTTATGAAGGCACAATCGCCCGCGCCATTGCCGACGATATGCGCGCCAACGGGGGCCTGATTTCATTGGACGATCTGAAGGCCGCAAGACCTGAGGACAATGCCCCGCTGTGGGGCGAATACCGCGGCCACCAGGTCGCATCGCCGCCACCGCCGGCCGGCGGTGTGATGGTCTTGGAGATGTTGAATATCTTGGAGAACTTCGATCTGACGTCCATGGGCCATAACTCATCGGAATACATCGCAACCGTTTCAGAGGCCATGAAGATGGCGACCGTTGACAAGGACAATCACGTTGGCGACCCGCGGTTCGTTGAGGTGCCCTTGGATCGGTTGTTGGATAAGGATTATGCCCGTGAATTGGCGGCCCGCGTCAAATCCGGCGAGAAAACCCACGTGCCGCGTCTTGGTGCCGACAATCGCGGCGCCGGACCCGACTCCAAGGATACGACGCAGGTATCGGCGGTTGATGAATTTGGCAACTGCGTCTCCATGACCCATTCGCTGGGCATGCCTTCGGGGGTCGTCTCGGAGGGACTTGGCTTCATGTACAACGGCTGCATGGGGGTTTTCGATCCCCGCCCCGGCAACCCGGATTCATTGGCGCCCGAAAAATCCCGCTTCACGGCGATGGCGCCGAGCATCGTTTTCAAGGACGACCAGCCGTTTTTCGTGGTCGGTGCGCCCGGCGGCACATTCATTACCATGGGCATCTTGCAGGCCATTCTGAATGTGATTGATTTTGGCATGAACGCTCAGGAAGCCGTGTCGGCGCCACGGTTCTGTACCACATCCGATACCATCGATATCGCCAATCGGATCCCAAGGTTCGTAGAGTCGGAACTCAAGGATCGCGGTTACCCGGTGCGCCGCACCTATCTCAGCTATCATTTTGCCGGCGTGCATGGCATCCGCATTCAGGACGGACGCTGGGACGGCGGCGCCGATCCCGGCCGTGACGGCATGGCCATGGAGGTCTAGGTCACCTTGGCGGTCGGCCGAATTTAGTAATAAAGGAAATCGAGCGCCGTATTCAGTCGGTTGCGGCGCGATTCCTGGTTTTCCCACTTTTCCAACGCCACATCGCCGGTGCGAAATTCACGGTAGAGCTTGTTCGCCTGCATGTGATGGAACACGGACGCCCAGTTCGGATAGGGCCGGAACCAATCAGAATAGCGGGCCTGCAGTTCGCTCAGGACGCGTTCGTCGCGGGACAACCGCTGCTGGCCCTTTTTCTTTTGTTTGTCTGAACGAAAGACATAGGGGGAAGGGCGGGGCGTCAACAAGACCAGCACGGACTTCTGGAAATCCGACGTGGTGCGGCTGGAAAACAGATATTGCAATCCTGGGGTATCTTGGAGGCCCGGAACGCCATCGCGTTTGCGCTCCGTTTCCTTTTCCGAAAGGCCGCTGAGGATCAGCGATTCGCCATAGTTCATGGCAACGTTCGCATTCACCGTCGTCTTCGACGTATCGATACGGAACGTGAAGTTAATCGAGGTGGTGTTTGGCGTCGACAGGAAGGTCCGCTCTGCCTGCACCGCCAATTTGATCCGACCGTCCTCAAGGAACTCCGGCGTCACCGTCAATTTGACGCCGATTTCTTTTTCGATCTGCACGGTCGAACCGTCGCCGGCGCCGCCGACTGCGGCCGCATTGACGGCGATGCCTGAGAAAAACTCCGACTGTTGTCCATTCAGTGCCACCAGCGTCGGGCGCGCCAGAATTTCATTTCGCGAGGTGTTGGCATTGGCGATGTTGAGTGAGTAGGTGATGGACGGAATGTTGATGGAGCGGGTCAATATGGTTTGGCTGTTATTGTCGGCATCAATACCGGACTTTCGGGCCCTGTTATAGGCAAGAGCTGTCGTCGATGTGGTCGTGCCGCCGCCACCGAATTGCAATTGAAGGCCGCTCAGAAGATTGATGCCTTTTGAGGTCGTGTAAGTTTCCTCGGTGCGGATGATGACCACATCGACGATGACCATACTGTTCTCATCGACCGGCTGCGGTTCTTCCTCTTGGGCTTCCTCTTCTTGTTGCTCTTCTTGCTGCTGCTCTTCTTGTTGTGGTTCTTCTTGGGCCTGCTGATCTGCTGGCTGTTCGTCCTGCTGGTTCTGCTCTTGGTCCGCCGGTTGTTCCATTTGGTTCGGGTCCGGCAGTGGTTCAACTTGCACCATCTGGGCCGGGATAATTTTTCCACCGCCGGGCTTCGGATTGGATTGATGGAAATATCGCCAATCGCGCAGCCGCCGGCCGACATGTGCCGACGACCCAGCGCCAGCCGAGGCATTTTTGAAATGTTTCAAAAACTTGTCGGCCTCCCGAGGCCGGTTCAGGGCGCCCATGACGATCGCCGATGCCTGCAGAACACGGGGGTCATTCCCATATCCCGAAATTTGCCTGAGCTGCCCTAATGTCGCCGCCGATGTGACAGGGTCCTGGGCGTAATATGAGGCAACGGCCATATTATAGAGCAATCCCGGGTCTCGGGGGTTGTAATGAAGGGTCTCGCCAAACTGCTGTTGGGCGACATCCCATTCTTTGCGTTCCATGTGCAGGAGGCCCAAATGATAGCGGGCCAGCCAATTTGTCGGATCGAACTTGATCGCCAGCAAGTAGCCTTCTTTGGCCAAATCGGCCTTCGTCTGGTCGCCGGCAATGGCGAGCTGATGGTAGACGAAGCCGTTCACGAATTGCAGCTGGGAATTGGTAATTTCCAGGGCCAGCGCCTGATTGGCGAATTTCGACGCCTGCTCCAGGTCGTTGTCGCGTAAGGCGGCAACCAATTTGGCGACCAGGCGCCGTGGTTCCGAGGTGAGTTTGTCCTTGGGGATGGATTGAAAATAATCCGGTCCGGACCGGACCGGCGGTGCTGACGAAAGCTTTGCCGCCTCCGCCGTCGGGGCCAGGGAATTGATCCCGGCGGTAAGCCCGGCGTTGAGATCGTCCAGGGTTTGGCACGCCGCCAGACTGCCGGCCAGGGCGATAGCCGAACCCGCGCGCGCAAGCTTTCTGACGAAAATCCGCGGCAAGCTCAACTGCCCTTCCCCTTTGTCGTCACGGCGGGCTTTTGGCCGGCTTTATTTTTGTCGGCGGATTTGGCCGGCGGTTGGGATTTATCGCCTTTCTTCTTTGGCGGCGGTTTTTTGTAGCCATGTTCCATGTAGTAGCGCAGCGCACCTTCATGAATGGGAATGAAGATGCCTTCATTGATCATTTGTTTCGGCGTCGCCAAAGTCAGGGACGGATGCTTTTCCTGGAACTTTTTGAATTTGTTGAAGATCGACGAAACGATATCGTAGACCGTATCGCCGTGGACCTCGCGCTTGGTCACTAAGGTTGCCTTAAACCCGAAGGTGCCGACCGGGCTCGGGGTATTCGTGTATATCTTGCCGGGAATATTCAGTGACGCAAAGTACGGGAACTTCTTCTTAATCTTCGCCACCACCTCTTTCGGCACGGCAATGAACTTGCCACCACAATCGCGGACCATCTGTTCATAGAATTTCGACGGGTTGCCCAGGCCTTCGATCAGGATATCGACATTGCCATCACAGAAGGCCTTGCCCATTTTTTTCGTCGACAGTTCAAGGACTGCCGAAAAATCGCCGCGTTGCCAGCCCATGATGCTCATGATCAGTTCAGCAACCGAGCGTTTTCCCGACCCTTTGTTGCCGATATTGATCCGCTTGCCTTCCAGATCGGCGAATGTCTCGATTTTCGCGTCTTTTTTCACCAATACGGCAATGGGCATGCTGTAAAGCGTCGTGACGGCACGGATTTCCGGGTTCGGGCCGATCGCCTTGAACGCGTTCAGACCGTCGTGGGCCTGAAACGCCAGATCGGAACGGGTGATACCCATTTCCAGCTCGCCGGACATGACGGCCTGGATGTTGTAGACCGACCCACCCGTATTATAAGCGATGCACCGCACACCGTGATCGCGGCGGCCGGCGTTGACCAATTCGCAGATACCTTGGCCAACGGGCGCATAGGTGCCGGCGGGCGACCCTGTTCCCAGGGCGACAAACTTATCCTTCGCGGTTGCCGGCCAGCCGCCAGAAAGCGCCGTCAGGGTGATGACTAAAACACCAATGACGTATTGCCGACACAAAAACTTCGCTAGGTTTTTCACCGCGATCCGCCCCAGTCTCGAAATTGTTTATTCTGCCTGTCTCGCCGGTAACCCTTTGAGCAGACAGTATTCTTGCGGGCATCTTAGAGATGCGGGCGGTGTTCGTCACCCCCCAATTGAGACGGCTTTCGGTTCAGTCGAGAAACTGTGAATAGCCGAAAAGCGCCGGTGTGCCACCGGTGTGCAGGAACAACACCGCTTGGCCTTTTCTTATCGCGCCCTGGCGGGCAAGGCCGATCAGGCCGGCCATGGCTTTAGCCGTATAAACGGGGTCCAATAATATACCTTCCGTGCGGGCGGTCATTTCCAGGGCCTCCGTCACCTCCGGGCCCACCTGGCCATACCCGCCGCCCAGCCAGGCATCATCGACGTTGATGTCGCTGTCGACCGGTGCCGGGGTCAAGCCGACCATCGCCGCCACTTCTTCAACACGCTTCAATACCCTCGGCCGCTGCAAGTCGGCGTCGCGCCGCACACAGATACCGTGCACGGGCATGGCATTGGCGCCATGGCGCAGACCGACCAGAAATCCGGAATGCGTGGCGGCGCTGCCCGACGCCAGGACCGTGGAATCGATGACAAGGCCCTGCGCCTTCGCCTGATCCAGAACTTCCAAGGCGCAGTCCACATAACCCAGTGCCCCCAAGGGCGCATGGCCGGCGCCCAGATGGATGACATAAGGCCGGCGCCCTTCCGTCCGCAACGTCGCGGCGATGGTTTCCAATGCGGCGTCGGCGGCGGCTTCGTCCTCACCAGTGTCGAAAGTATGGATGGTTGCGCCAAGCAGGCGATCCAACAAAACATTGCCCGATTGCCGGTAAAGATCATCCTTGCCGGCGACCCGGTCTTCCAGCTGAACATGAATATCCATGCCCAATTTGCGGGCCGCGGCGGCGGCCTGGCGAACAAAGTTGGATTGCACGGCGCCGGTGATGATGACCGTGTCCGCGTCTTCAGCCTGGGCGGCGCCGAAATAATATTCCAACTGACGCGCTTTGTTGCCGCCCATGGCCAGCCCAGTGCAATCATCGCGCTTGATATAGATATCGGGACCGCCCAGCCATTCAGAGAAGTTCCCCATGAACTCCAGCGGTGTCGGCACATGCGCCAGCCGGACGCGGGGGAAATCGGTGAGCGCCATGGTATTTCTCCTGGTTTCGGCCAAGCATCACGCTCGCGCGGCCTCCGTTGCGCCCTTATACTCTTGACGATGACTGTTATGAAAGCACCGCGGCGCCCTTATCGGCGAACGGCGGCCCTCGGCGGGCTGCTGGTCTGGCTGTGTGCGGGATTGACCGGCGCGACGCAAGCGGGAGCGTTTGATCCCCGCGTCATGGCCTCGGTTGTCGCTGTCGTGCCGCATTGGCCTGGGTTTCCACCGGCTGGCAGCGGCGCGCGCGAGGCCCCGGAGGGCAGTGCGGTGGCGGTGTTTACCGGCGGCTATCTGGCCACCAACGCGCATGTTCTGGGCCGCGCCCAACGGGTCGATATCCGGCTGGCCGATGGCCGCCTGATGGCCGTCGAGATCGTTGGCCGCGACCCACGGACCGATATTGCTTTGCTGAAAGCGCCCGCCGACTTTCCGGTCCCCGAGATCGCGCCGCCGCCGCCGCTGGGCGCCGCGGTCTGTGCCGTCGGCAATCAGTTCGGATTGGGGCTCAGTGTCACTTGCGGCGTGGTTTCCGCGGTCGGCCGGTCGAACGCCGGTTTTAATCCGGTCGAGGATTTCATCCAGACCGATGCCGCCGTCAATCCGGGCGGTTCGGGCGGTGCCCTGGTCGATGGGGATGGGCGCTTGGTCGGCCTGGTCTCGGCCATATTCACCAAGACCAGCGACGCCAACATCGGCGTCAACTTTGCCGCGTCCATGGCCCTGGTGCACCGTGCCGCCCGCGACCTGAAGGATTTCGGCCGCGTCACGGTCGGCCGTGCCGGATTGTTGGCGGGGCCCTTGAGCATTGAACAGCGCAGACGCATGAGCGGTGCGCGCATCGTGCGTATCGTCCAGGGCGGCGCCGCGCTGACGGCGGGCCTGCAGGTTGGCGACGTGCTGATCGAGGTCGCCGGACGGCGGATCATTCACGCCACCGACGTGCCGGCAGTGCTTTACATGCACCGCCCGGGTGATGCGGTCGGCGTGCGCTACCGGCGCGGTGATGTGACGGGCGAGATGACCTTAACGCTGCAGCCCTGAACCGGCTCACGGCCTCGTCATTTGTCCGTGCGCGGCGGCCTTTCTATGGTCGACCGATTAAGAGAGGGAGCTTGCTGATCATGTTTTTGGTCCGATACACCGCTGTTAGTATCCTGTTCGTCTTGATGATTGCCGCCGCCGTGCCGGCCGCCGCCGAGAACCCGGCACCCTATCCGGGCATGCGCCAGATTGACACGAAAACACCCTTCGCCGCCTACGTGAAAAAACTGACGGCGGCCATCGGCGCCAACAAGATGGGCATCGTCGCCCACGCCTGCGCCACCTGCGGGGCCCGCAACATCGGCGTCACCATCCCCGGCAACAATGTGATCATGATTTACCACCCAAAGTTCGCCGTGCGCATGTTGAAGGCCAGCATCGCCGCCGGCATCGAGGCACCGCTGCGGCTCTATGTCACCGAACAGGCCAGCGGCACCGCCAAGCTGACCTATCGCCTGCCCAGCCACACTTTCGGTGTCTACAAGGTGCCGGCGCTTGATGTCATGGCCAAGGAATTGGACGCCATTGTTGCCAAGATCGTCGCCGATGCGGGCTGAGGCCAGCCGCACGGGTCCGGCCATCCAGGGCCTGCCGCTGGGCCTCGGGTTGTTGGCGGCGGCGGCGCTTTATATGCATCTGAGTGGCGCCCAGCCCCTTAAAGCACCGCTGTTTCTTATCGGCTTGGCCATGGGCCTGGCGCTCTATCAGGCAGCCTTCGGGTTCACCGGCGCCTATCGCCAGGTCATTATCAACAAGGATATGACCGGGATTATCGCCCAGGCGGTGATGCTGGGGCTCGCCATGCTTTTGTTCGCACCGTTCCTGGCCGCCGGCGAGGCTTTCGGCCGGCCCGTCGGCGGCGCCGTCGCGCCGGTCGGCATCTCCATGGCTTTCGGCGCCTTTTTGTTCGGCATCGGTATGCAGCTGGGCGGCGGCTGCGCGTCGGGGACCCTGTTCACGGCCGGTGGCGGCAGTCTGCGCATGATCATCGTCCTCATATTTTTCTGCCTCGGCTGTTTCTGGGCGACTTTCCATATGGGTTGGTGGTGGACCCTGCCGGAGTTTGGATCGATTTCCCTGGCCAAGCACATGGGCTGGCCGGTGGCCCTGGCCCTGCAGGCCGCCTTGCTGGGCGGCATCGTCGCGGCGCTTTATGCCTGGGGTGCACGACCGCGCCAATCGCTGGGCTTTGCCGGCGGCTTTTCCTGGCGCCGCCTGCTGCAGGGGCCCTGGCCATTGTTGCTGGCCGCCATTGCCCTGGCGGCGTTGAATTGGGCGACCCTGGTCAATGCCGGCCATCCCTGGTCGATCACCTGGGGGTTCACCCTGTGGGCCGCCAAGGCGGCAACGCTGCTGGGTTGGGAGTACACCACGGCGTCCTTCTGGGTCGACGGCTTCCCGGAGCGCGCCTTGCGCCGGCCTTTGCTGGCCGACACGACAACGGTGATGAACATGGGCATCCTGATCGGCGCCTTCGCCGCCGCCGCCTTAGCCGGGCGGCTCAAGCCAACCGTCAAGATACCGCTCGGCTCCCTGGCCGCCGCTGTCATTGGCGGTTTGGTCATGGGTTATGGGGCGCGGCTTGCCTATGGCTGCAACATCGGCGCCTTTTTCTCCGGCGTTGCCTCGACCAGTTTGCATGGCTGGGTCTGGATTGCCGCCGCCGCCGCCGGAAATGTGATCGGGGTCAAATTGCGACCGCGGTTCGGGTTGACGAATTGAAACGCGAGCCCGGCGCTCACCCCGGCAAAGCTTCTTGGCGCGGAGTGTTCACATTGAATTACAATAATTTTATGTACCGATCACCCGCCAGCAATTCAGGCTCGATACTTGAAACGCCGAGGCTACGATATCTAGGAGTTCGCAGCTTGGAAATTGGTTGGTCGCAATTCCGGCGCCGCCGACCCTGGTTCTCAACGCCCCAGAAAATTCGGCGGCCGCTTCTCGTGGAAGGCTTCGACACCTTCACGAAAGTCCTCGGACTGGCGTAGGCGCGCGTAGCAATGCCCTTCCAATTGGATGGCCAGTGACAACAGGGTGTCTTCGGTTTCGTTCAGCAAGCGCTTCGCCGTGCGCTGGGCCAGCGGTGCGAATTCACATAGCTCGGCGACCAGGGCGTCGGTTGTCGCTTCCAGTTGATCGTCCGCAACCACTTCGGTGATGATGCCCCATTCATGGGCCTGTTGGCCGGAGATGCGCTTCGAACGCATGACCATGTCCTTGGTGCGCGTGATGCCGACCATCTTCTGCAGGCGCGCCGAGCCGCCGGAGCCGGGAATTTGGCCAAGGCGCTGTTCGGGCAGGGCGTATTTCACCGTTTCCGAAGCGATTCTAAAATCACAAGCCAGCGACACTTCAAACCCAACACCGAAACAAAACCCCCGGTTGGCGGCAATGACGGGCTTTTCACAGCGCGCCGGTGCGGCCATGTTGTCGGCCAGTTTCGAAACATGTTCGGGCGAGGCCTCCAAGAACCCCCGGATATAACCGCCCGATGAAAAATTCGGCCCGACGGCGCGCAAGACAATGACCCGCACCCGATCGTCGCGGTCCAGGGCCTCGAACACGGCGCGCAGTTCTTCGCGTTGACCCATGGCAATGGTGTTCATGTCGCCGCGGTCCAGGATGATGTCGCCGCGCTGCTGATCGGCATCGATCTCCACCGAGAACCCGTCAAAGTTTTGGCCGTGAAGATCGGTACTATCCATCGGCATTGTAATGTCTCCCTATATCTGTTTGTACGCGGCGCCCGGACGTTATTTTGGCGGCGCCATCTCCAACAACAGCTTCTTGTCGATCTTGTTGCCGGCGACACGCGGAAACACCGTCACCTCGACAAACCGGACCGGGATCTTGTAGGTCGCCATGCCGCTGTCCTTCAAAATGCCGACCAGGGCCGCGGTGTCCATGGCTGCGCCGGGCCGCGCCTGAACGAAGGCCCAAGGCACCTCGCCGTAATCCGGGTCCGGCGCCTTGACGACGGCACACTCAAAAACATCCGGATGGCGGGCAATTTCCTGTTCAACTTCGGCCGGCAGAATCTTGTGGCCACTGCGGTTGATGATCTCCTTGGCGCGGCCGAAAAGCCAAAGCCGGCCGGCGCTATCCAGATGTCCCATATCACCGGTGGCGTACCAACCGCCGGTCCAGGCGGCGGCGGATAGTCCTGGATCGCGCCAGTATCCGGACGCGGCAAAGGCCGCCGATACATGGACTTCGCCGACCGTGCCAACGGGCACATCGGTTCCCGCGTCGTCGGCGATGCGCAGCCGGCAGCTCGGCAAGGGCAGGCCGACCGACCCGTTGAGCCGGACATCGGCAGCCTCATTCGCGTCGGCGTGGCCGAATCCGGGGCACTCCATGGATCCCGACGCGACGACGACCTGGCAACTGGTGGCGTCTTCAAAGGTTTTCGCCGCCTGGGTATCGGCTGCCGCCGTGCCGACCCGCAACACCCGCAACGCGCCGAGGTCGAAGCCGGTTGGGTCTTCCTGGGCCAAGCGGGCCAAAATAACCGGTACCGTGGTGGCGACGGTGACGTGCTCGCGAGCCGCCAATTCAAGCAGCGCCGGCGCCCGGTAGCTGTCGGGGAAGGTGAACGTGCAAGGGATCGCCCCGGAGACTGACCAGACCAGTACGCCGGCGGCCCCCGATAGGGGTGAGAAGACGCCAACATTATCGCCGGCGGTGACGCCCAGCCGCTGACCAATACCGCGACCGACGCATATCTGCGCCGCCTCGGGCCATTCGCATAGCTTGGCCAGGCCGCTGGTGCCGCTTGACGTGGTGATCACTGAGACCTCATCAAATTTGAAGCGCCGGGCCGGGATTTGCGCGGCCGCGCCATCCTTGGCCGGCGCCGAGGTCACGTCTTCCCAGCTTTGCCAACCCTTGCACCGGTCTTCACCCGGATTGATCCGATGGCCAGGTCCGGCCGGCACGGCCAAGGCCGTTTCCAGCCAGGCCGTGTCGTCGGCATCCATACTGTCCGGGGCCAGCACCACGATGGCCGGGGTGATGCGCGCCATGACATAGTCCAGTTCCTTGCGCCGCCATTGCAGGGGTACGAAGGCGCCGATGATCCCGGCCTTTTTGAAGGCAATGCGCAGCACGACTTCGCGGCACGATGACGCCATCTGAACCATGGCGCGGGCATCGCGGGCGATGCCGAGGCCGATGAAATGGGCAGCAAGCCGGTCCGTGACGGCCTTCAACTCGGCCCAGGTCAGCGTGTTGCGGGCGTCGCGGCAGGCGACCCGGTCGGGATGGCTTTGTGCGTAACTGTCATAACGCCCGGCCATGGTCTGACGCGACCAATAGCCCTGGTCCAGGTAGGCCTGAATGGCCGTGTCATCAAGCAGCGACGGACGCATATATCGACCTCAAATCTGCCCGACCGGATCCGCCTCAGCGGCCCTTGTAGACCGGCGGGCGTTTTTCGGCGTAAGCGTTCAGGCCTTCTTGGTAGTCTTCCGTGCCGGTGAGCCGCGCGTAAAGCTCGCGCTCCAGATCGATGCCGTCTTGGAGGTCGACCTCCGCCGACCTAAGCACGGCGTCCCGGCCGGCGGCAAAGGCCAGCGGCGCCATGGACCCGAGCTTGCGGGCGATGGCCTTGGCCCGGGGCAGCAGATCTGCCTGCGGATGCACTTCCGTAACCAAACCAATGGTTCGGGCCGTCTCCGCATCGACCGCTTCGCCGGTCAGCACCATCTGCATGGCCCAGCTTAGTCCGACGAAGCGATAAAGCCGCTGCGTGCCGCCGGAACCGGGGATTTGGCCGAGGGTGATCTCCGGCTGCGCCAGTTTTGCGTTGTCGCTGGCGATGCGCACCGTGGCGCCCATGGCGAACTCCAACCCCGCCCCAAAACAATAACCATTGATGGCGGCCACCGTGGGTTTCGCCATGGTCTCGACCCGCGTCGGCAGTTCTTTGCGCAGCGTCGCGCCTTCGCCCAGTTCCGATTCCGGCGTGCGTTCGGCCAATTCCGGAATATTGGCGCCGGCGCAGAACGACCTGTCGCCGTCGCCGGTGAAGACAATCGCCCGGACAGTGTCATCAACCTCGGCCTTGCGCGTGCAATCCATCAGATCAACCCGCATCTGGTGGGTCATGGCGTTGCGCTGCTCGGGCCGGCTCAGCGTGACGATCAGCACGTCCCCGTCGGTTTCGGTCAAAATATGTTCGTAGCTCATCCGCAATCCTTCAATTCGTCTCGGCGGCGTTTCGTCAATCAATCACAGATTTTCCGGTAACCGACCCATGTGACGCAGGATCGCCGGTGTGATATCGGCAGTTTCCGTCAACCCGCAGAGCCCCATGGCGATGTCCAGTTCACGCCGATAAATACCCAGCATATGTTCCACCCCGGCCTGTCCGGCGACGCTGACCCCCCAAAGCTGCGGCCGGCCCAAAAGGCAGGCGGTCGCGCCTAGCGCCAGGGCTTTCAGCACATCGGTGCCGCGCCGGATGCCGCCGTCCATGAGCACCGGCATGCGGCCGTCGATGCGCGCAATAATGTCGGGCAGGGCGTCGAAGGACGCGATGGCGCCGTCCAATTGGCGGCCGCCGTGGTTGGAGACGACAATCGCATCGACGCCGTGGTCCAGGGCCTTTTCCGCCTCGTCCGGGCTGAGTATGCCCTTCAAGATCAGAGGTTTCTTCCAGATCTTTCTAAGCCACGCCACATCGTCCCAATTCATACCCGGGTCCAAAAGTTCACTCATGCGCCCGGCGATCGACTTCAAGTCCGATTTCTCACCGGGGCGCACATAATTGCCGAAGGTCATGCGCCGGAACTCGCCGCGCATGCGCCACAGCCAGGGCGCCTTGGTAATCATGCCGGCAACCTCGGCGGCGCCGAAATTCGGCGGGATGGCAAAGCCGTTGCGCACGTCGCGCTCGCGGTTGCCCAAAAGCTGGTTATCGATGGTCAGGACCAGGGCGTCGTAATCAGCGGCGGCGGCGCGCTCGGTTAGCTCTTCGGTGAAATCACGGTCGCGATAGATGAACACCTGTATCCAGCGCGGCGCCGCACCGGTGCCGGCCAGCTCTTCCAGGGTACATGTCGATCCGTGGCTCAGGCAAAAGGCAGTGCCGGCGGCGGCGGTGGCACGCGCCGTGGCGCGCTCGCCGTCCGGCCAAAACAGGCCCGACAGGCCGGTTGGGCCGACAATCACCGGCAACTCAAGTCTGGTCCCGAACAACTCAATGGACAGATCGCGCGCCGCTGCGCCGCCCAGAGGTTCGGGGACCAGCAGATAATCATCGAAGGCGCCTTCGTTGCGCCTCAGCGTGCGTTCGTCTTCGGCGCCGCCGTCGCCGAAATCGAACACCGGTTTCGGCAACTGCCCGCGGGCCAGGCCGCGCAGCGCATCGATGTTGTAGGCCTTGCGTCGCCAGGTCTCGGACACCTCGGGCTCCTTTGGATTTTACAGGCCCTTTCCCGGGCCTTTTTCAATTGGGCGATCATGCTAGCATGGCCGGGCCTGAAAGCATTTCAAGAGGATTTCAAAAATGATCGAAGACCCGCCGCTGCTGACCCTGCGCCGCAATTTTCCCCGCCCAACGGCCGAACAGCTGGCGGCCTTTGCCGATGTGCCGACCGGTTTCTTGGTTGATGCCATGAAGGGCCGGGGCGCGCTGCATCATCGCATCAAACCCATTGATGACGACAAGGCGCGGTTCCATGGCACGGCGATCACCTGCGACAACGGTCCCGCCGACAACCTGGGCGCCTTCTGCGCCATCGAAGTGGCCGCGCCGGGCGATGTGGTCCTGGCCGCCGCCGACGGGTTCGAAGCGACCGCCGTCAGCGGTGACCTGATGCTGGGCATGGCCAAGAACAAAGGCGTCGCGGCCTTCGTTACCGACGGCCTGGTCCGTGACATCACCGGCATCCGCGAGGTTGGCATGCCGTGCTTCGCCGCCGGCGTGACGCCGAACTCACCGGTCCGCAATGGGCCGGGCACAGTCGGCCAGCCGATCGTCATCGGCGGCGTGGCGGCCGATGCGGGTGACATCGTCGTCGGTGATATGGACGGCGTCGTTGTCGTGCCGCATGCCAAGATTGACGGCGTCATCGGCGCCCTGACCGACATCCGCGCCGCCGAAAAGGAGATGGATGCCAAGGTCCGGAGCGGCATGGCCACAGCGCCCTTTATCACGGACTTCTTCGCCAGCGGCCGCATCCAGGAGATCGACTGAAAGCGCCGGCGGCGATCTCGAATATCCGTGAACTTTTATTAGTAAATCCTCACATATTGGTGAAGCGAGGTGATTTGCGGCCTGGGCATTTGGCCAGCATATTCCGCTTCATCGATTTGCCCGGCGCCGCCCAGGTGCCCTGACCTTGTTGAGGAGACCGCGTTCATGACATCCACGGCCCGTGCCCTGCTTCCCCGAAACTGGCTGGTGCCCGCCGGCGCCGCCGTTGTTGGCCTTGCCCTGATGGCCGCATCGGCCCAGGCGGCGGAAGTCGTCACCCTGACCCAGACCGGCTGCCAGTTCCTGGAACCGGAAGGCAAGGATCATCAATTCAAGACCACGCGCAAGGCCGATTGCGAAAAGATCAACGCCAAGAACGGCGCCGACCGGGTGGCGAAATCCGAAGTCATGACGCTGAAAGCCGGCGATTATGTGTTCCGGGTGAAGAACCAGAACGTGCCCTATCCTTTGGGCTTCTGGTTCCGCTCAAAGGGCTACAACTGGAAAAATCCCCTGCACAAAGTGACCAAGACCAGTGTCTCGGGTGGCGGCCTGACCACCGGCAAGTCGCGGGATTACAAGGTCACCCTGAAGCCCGGCGAGTACGTGTTTTCCTGTCCGTTGAATACGACGCCCGATTACAAGGTGGTGGTCACCGACGGCTGAGCCGCCAATCGTTACTCCGCCGCACTGACCAGCCGGAACCCGACCAGGATATGTTTGATGGCGTCGGGCCGGCTGTGGCCGGCGGCCGGCCGGCAGACGCCGCAGCCCTTGTCGTCCCAGGACCCGCCCTTGACCCGGTGCCGGTTCTTGCCGGCCTTGGTCGCCGTCCATTCAAAGACCTGACCCGCCGCATCCATTAATCCATAGGGGCTGGCGCCGTTGGGGTAACGGCCGACGGGTTGCGTATCAAAGGCCCCCAAATCGTGGCTGTTCAACAGATCCGGCCGGTAATCATTACCCCACGGAAAATGACGCCCGTCGGCGCCGCGCGCCGCCTTTTCCCATTCGGCCTCCGTCGGCAACCGCCAAGTGCGACCGGTCTCCGCCGACAACCATTCTGCATAGGCCTGGACGTCGCCGTAAGAGACCATCACCACGGGATGGTCCAAGCGGCCTTTCGGCGGCCGGTGGCCGGCCCAGGCATGACGCCGGGTCCGCTTGTAGGGGTGGATTAACTTATATGACCGCCAGGTGCCGGCATCGACATCCGGCACCCGGTGACCGGTGGCGGCGACAAAAGCCAAGTACTGGCGGTTGGTGATCAAGTTGACGGTGATCCGGTAGGCCCGGGTCTCAACCGTGCGGCGCGGCTCATTTTCATACCATTTCCATTGCCGGGTACGGCTGTGGCCGTAGGCCGCCTCGTCCAACTTATAGGCGGCTTCGCGCTCGGCCCGTTCGGAACCCATGAAGAACGGGCCGGCGGGTATGGTGACGACCGGCGGCGCCGGCTCGGCAGCGATGACGGCCCCGGCGGCACCGCCAAAGGCGAGGCCGATCATCAACAGGCCGATGGCCAGCACAAAGCTGCGATTTGAAGCATATCCCATGCCCCCAATATACGCCGCGCAATGACATAAGACAGGGCCTCACAGATTTTTGATGACGGTTGATTCGAGCCACCCCGGGGCTTCTGGCAGATTATAGGCGCGGTTAAAGTTTTACCTGCCGGATCTCATGAGTATCCGGGCGTCAGGTGTTTAAATGATAGTCAATCAAAAGGAGGCTCCGAGGTGAGTTCATTCAAAGCGAAATTAATGTCGACGACCGTGGCAACGGCGTTCGTGGGCGTCGGCATCATGGTGGGCGGCGTTGCCGCGCCCAGCGCGCCGGGCCATGCGGCCGCCGGCGTCAGCGGCTCATCCAGCCTCTTGCCGACCGCCAAGCCGAAGCCCCGGCTTCTGCAATTGGCGGCATGTAATCCCTGTGCGGTGAAAAAGGCAGCTTGTGGTGCCTGCAACCCCTGCGCCGTGAAAAAGAAAGCCATCTGTGCGGCGAAGAAAGCGGCCTGTGGCGCGTGCAATCCGTGCGTTGCGAAAAAAGCGGCTTGCGGTGCGTGCAATCCTTGCGCCGCCAAGAAAGCCGCCTGTGGTGCCTGCAATCCTTGCGCGGTGAAGAAGCTTGCGGCCTGTGGTGCGTGCAATCCCTGTGCGGCAAAAAAAGCGGCCTGCGGCGCGTGTAACCCGTGCGCCGCGAAAAAAGCAGCTTGTGGCGCGTGCAATCCTTGCGCCGCCAAAAAGGCCTGCAACCCGTGTAATCCCTGTGCCGCCAAGGCGGCCTGCGGGGCCTGCAATCCGTGCAACCCCTGCAATCCGTGTGGCGGCGCATCGACGCAGGCCGTGTCGGCCAAGTGTGTCGTGCCGCGGTTGACAGCGGCCTGGAAATCCAGCCCCTGCAATCCCTGCAGCCCCTGTTACGCAAAAAAGAAGGCCTGCAATCCGTGTAATCCCTGTGCGGCGAAAAAGGTCTGCGGCGCGTGCAATCCGTGCGCCGCCAAAAAAGCCTGTGGTGCTTGCAACCCCTGTGCCGCAAAGAAAGCGGCCTGTGGCGCCTGCAACCCGTGCGCCGCGAAAAAAGCCGCCTGTGGCGCGTGCAATCCTTGCGCCGCCAAGAAGGCCTGCAATCCGTGCAATCCCTGCGCCGCGAAGAACCCCTGCAATCCCTGTGGCGCGTGTAACCCGTGCGGACCCTGCGGCGCCGAAAGTGCCGAGGCACCTGAGTTGTCGATCGCCGAATCGGGGGCTTTGTACAACTGCATGAAGGGTGAGATGCGGGCCGCCTATTCGAAGGCCGGTGTCGCCACGGTGCGCGGCTATCAGAAGTGGGTGACCGTCTCAACGGCGCCCTATGCCTCCGATACCCATGGCAATCGCTACACCTCGAACGCCGTCAACAGCCACGGCGACTACCGCTATAAGAAGTTCGAGGAAGCCGGAACCTTGCCGCTGGGTACGGTGTTGGCCAAGGACAGCATGGTCGTCCGCCCCGACGGCAAGGTTGCCGTCGGTCCGTTGTTCATCATGGAAAAGAAAACCGCCGGCTGGAACAAGGACAGCGGCGATTGGCAGTATTCGATGGTCTTACCGAACGGCAAGTTGGCCGGGGCGACCAAGACCAAGGGCATGAGCATGACGTTCTGCGCCGAATGCCATGGCGGCGTCGCGCCGGACATGGACTACATCATGCTGCTGCCCGAAGATTACCGCAAAAGCTTCTAAGCCCGGTATTTACCTGCGCCTTTACCCCTGGCGTGAACAAAGAACGGCGGCCTTCGGGCCGCCGTTTCTTTTTCTAATAGCGTCTGGCGATTTGCCGGCAGGTCGTCGGCCCGGTTATTCCTGCTGAATTTCCCACTCAGCTTCGACCATGGCCTGCACGAATTGCCGCAGCTCTTCGTTCTCGCGGTCGAAATAAATGGCGACCCCGTTATCCTCGGTCCGCTTGACGGTACCGCTGAGTGTCGTTTCGTCTTCCAATATCAGCTCGATCTGATCGCCGATGTTGAAATCGTGATCGGCATGGCCGAGAGGATATTCGAACTCCAAGAAGGCACCCGACGTGGACAGATCCTTCAAAAGACCCCCACGCGCCTGCGCGCCATCCTTGGCGAAAGCCAGTTTGGTGATCGCCAGGCGGCTGAAGTTGCGGTTGTCATCGTCGTTGATTGAGTTATCGGCCATCATTTCATCCCTACCGCTAAATGTCCCTTACAACATCTATCACAATTGGACGCGACGGCAAACGATGGCGAGGTCATAGGTCTCGCATGACGCCATGCACGGCGCTTACATATCGGCCGGCATGGCATCGGGGGGCGGCATGCCGTCAAAGGCCGGCAGGCTTGCGTCCATATGATCCCACGCCGGTTGGCGTTTGGTGTAGACACGCATCTGCGGCGTGAACACGTCCGGATCATCAAGGCTGGAGGCGCGCGGAAAGATCACATCGGGGAAGCCCGAGTTGACGGAATAAACGGGTGACCCGCAGGTCGGGCAGAAATGCCGGGTCACCATATTGCCGCTGTCCGTTTCCTTATCAAACGCCGTGGTCTCGCCGCGCACCGTCAGCGCCGGCTTCGGTAGCACGACATGCGAACAATGCCCGGTGCCGCTGGATTTACGGCAGTCCAGGCAATGGCAATGGCCGCCGGCGACCGGGTCCGCCGTGCTGTCATAGCGGACCGCGCCGCACAGGCATCCGCCTGAAAATTTTATCTCTGACATGGGTTTCCTCCCGGAATGGCTGGTGTTTTGGTTGGTTGCTTTTATAATGCAAGTTACTATGGCGCACCAAATCTTCGAGGTCAATTGTATTATGCAAGTCACTCGTCATGCCCGCTGAAACCAACGCGACGACAACCCTGGCGCCGGAACGTTCCGGCTGTCCCATCGCGTCCACCTTGGATCTGGTCGGCGACCGCTGGACCCTGGTCATCGTCCGCGACATGGTCACCGGTAAGACCCGCTATGGTGATTTCATGGATTCACCCGAGGGCATCACCACCAACATCCTGGCCGATCGCCTGAAGCGCCTGGTCGACAATGATCTGGTCATGAAGGAAGCCTATCAATCGAATCCGGTGCGCCATGAATATCACCTGACGGACCGGGGATTTGATCTGCTGCCCGTGTTGCAGGCCATGTGTACCTGGGCGAACAAGCACGTCGGTGAGACGTGGACACCGCCTTCTTGGTTCATGTCTGACGGCACACCGCCCGTCCCACACTCTGAGTGAGGTTCCGGGCTGGCCCCGGGAGAGGTCCGCGCATCGTCGATGCGGGGACGCCGGCGGAACCGATGTGTCTCACCACGCCAGATAAATGCCGCGAGGTTCAGGTCGGGCGATAACCCCGCTTCTTGCACACCCTCCAACATAAACAGTGTTGACGAGGTCGCATCGATTATATAACCATAAGGTTATGGAACAGATCCAAGCGACCTCCACCCCCCAGAACCTCGACGCCGTCTTCGCCGCGCTGGCCGACCCAACCCGCCGCGCCATCCTGACCCATCTTGCCGCTGGTGAGGCCTCGGTGGCGGAGCTCACCCAGCCCTTCGCCATCAGCCAACCAGCGGTCTCGAAGCATCTGAAGGTCTTGGAACGCGCTGGATTGATCGCCCGCGATATTGACCGCCAGCGGCGGCCGTCCAAACTCAACGCCCGGCCCATGGCGGCGGCGGTGGCGTGGCTGGAGGAATTTGCCGGCTTCTGGTCGTCCAGTTTCGATCAATTGGACGGCCTGCTGGAAGACCTGAAAAAGGCCGAACCAACACCACGACCCAAAGGAGCCGACAATGAATGATATCCCCACTTACGTGCTGGAACGCACTTTCGACGCGCCGCGTGAGCTGGTCTGGCGGACCTGGACCGAGGCCGATCTGCTGGCACACTGGTACGGCCCGAAGGTCGAGACCATTGTTCATGAGTTGGACGTGCGTCCGGGCGGCCTGTGGCTGAATGAGATGAAGTGGGATAAGTCGTCCCACTACCAACGTGTCGAATACACGGAAGTGACGCCGCCCGAACGCTTGGTCTGGCTGCACGCTAATGCGGACGCGGACTGGAACATCGCCGCCAACCCGATGATGCCGGACTGGCCGCGGATCTTGCTGACCACGGTGACCTTTGAGGCCGACGGCGACACAACCAAGATGCGTCTGACCTGGGTGCCGCATGAGGCGACGGAGGCCGAGCTGACCTGCTTCGCCGCCGCCATCGCCGGCATGGACAAGGGTTGGGGGGCTGGTATGGCGTTGCTGGCGGAATTGTTGGCGGAGATGCAGGCGGAGATGCAGGGCTAGGTTGGGCGGCTGGAGCGGTTAGGCCCTCACCGCGGCCCCCAGCTATCCCATCCGGAAACGCCGTCTGAGCGCCAGGACGAACAGGGTGGCGAGGCCGATGCCGAGAAGCGATTGCAGGCTGGCGATGAATTTCCAGGTGGTGGGGATTTTGTCGGCGCCGGGGTAGTTGGCAGTCCAGACGGCAAACGGGCGGACGTATTGTTCGATGGAGAAGGCGAGCGCATCCGAGAAGTCGCTGATACTTGGCAGGTCAGAGTTTTCGTATAGGCCAGCGAATAGCACCGAAAACAATAAGAGCCAGCCGATCGGGCGCCCGAAGCTCAATCCATAGTTCGCGGACCACTCGTAAAGCAGTGAAAACACTTTAACCAAGAATGGTGTGTCGGCAACGTGCCTCCGGCTTTCTAATTCATAAGCAAAAAACCTCCCCGCTTCGTCCCAGGCACGTTGACTTTCCATGGCCAATTTCAATGTTCGATAGGCTCTGGCGGCATCGTCACCACTTCGCTCCTTGAAAACAGCATTACGAAACGAGGTGTCTTGATGAAGGGCGGATCCATGAAACTTTGGAGCAATAGAAAATAAAGCCGAGTTGAAGTTAGTTCTACCTACAAATTGTCGATCGGAGAAATCGGCATCATCGTAAAACGTGGTTTCCTCGAAACTAGCTTTCCAAAAAAAGTTTCGCGGACGAGACTGAACCTCCTTCTACTCCTTGGCGTCATTGCTTACACTCCGGCTTCCTGAAAATGCTGCTTTCCCGGCTACTGATACCTGATTGAAAATAAAATTTCCGCCGAAATATGTCTCATGGAATGAGGCAGCGCACATAAATGTTACCCCGACGAACGAAGCATAGCCTGAAAATGAGGCACCCCTAAAAGATACCCCTTGTTCAAATCTCGCTCCATCGAATGAAGCCGCGCCAAACTTGCTCCGACTGAACCATGCTGCGCCATTAAACTGCGCGTTTTTAAAAGTTACATCGTGATCAAAGGATATTTCGCTGAATTGAGCATTACCCAAAAGGTCAAAGCTCGGGAACGAAGCCCCGGAAAAACTTATAGCAGGCCAATTCCTATTGAACGAAAAATCGAGCGTAAAAAAGTTATACTCTGGAAATACTACTCCTGATAAATCCGCTGCCTTATTCGATTCACGAGCACGTTCGATTTCCCTTATTATTTCCAAATTGAAATCCTCGGATCCTTTCTCTGACCATCTCATTTTCGGCGATCCGACGCCGTTGTGGCCATTTAATGGAAGATGAAACCTACACCATTGGTTCCCGCTACTCTTAGGGAACTCCACTAACTCACTGTCCGGTATATTGAGGGGACAGCCCGGATCAAAGTGCTCAAATGGGCTTGGTCGTGCGGCATGGAAGCAACAGGGCATAGGGTTCTCGGCTGTTGTTATACTCAAATCATACTAGGAAAACGCGAAACAAGGACGAGGCATTCGTTTTCGGGCGTCGAGGCGGGTAAACCACACCTTCCGTCATTCCCGCGAAAGCGGGAATCCAATTATTGAGCCACGGCGCTTGCCGCCCTGGATTCCCGCCTACGCGGGAATGACGGGGGGTGCGGTAGCCAGTGGGGCTCCACATTCCCCGTCGGTGACAGGTTGAGAATGAAAATCCCGCCCATCGAACTAAAGTGTCGGACCAACCTCAGAGAGGACGCATCCGCGTTCTATGGGTGAAAAAAACAGTTCTAATGCTGGGTTGACATTCCCATAACGTCTCCCCATCTCAAACACATGCGCTGTGGAAGACCGGCAGTTGCACGCTATTTTATATTGTGAAGATGACTCCGGATCGGCCCTTGCCGGCGCGGAGACCCGCCGGGACTGATGCGCAGGTGTTGGGCTCGGCGATTGAGAAGCCGGCGCGTTCAGATGCGGGCGATAGACCGTTGGTGTTGCGGATTGTTCAGCCCCTCACCCTCCCGCTTCGCGGGCCCCGCCCTCTCCCCAGGGGAGAGGGAAATTATCGGCGTTCCTTCTCCTAGGGGAGAAGGACAGGATGAAGGGATATCATTGCGTCTGAAGCGCGACAGCCCGGTAAATGGACACATTTGGGTACGTTTGGAGCATTTGTCACAAAACCAGTCGCAAATGTGTCCATTCTAAAGAGTTGATATTATGTAATGTTTTAGTGAGCCAGCCCAAACGACTAACGAAAATGTGTACTATTGAGTACGAATGGACACGTTTGGATACGAAACGTAGGGGATGAACTCGGCAAACTACCCATTTTCCGCCTGCTTCATTTGCGTGATTGAGTTAGCTCAGCGGCTGTTTGGTGCACAACATCGGTCCCGCCGAAGACGCCGCATCGAAGATGCGTCGTCTCCTCCCGGGGCCTCACACAGCATTTGCAGCGAATGCTTAGACAACGAGCGCGACAACCGCCGCCGTCAACGCCGTCGCCCCGGCCCCCGCGGCGATTGACTTAAGCCCCAGGCCGACCACGTCGGCGCGGCGGTGCGGCGCCATGGTGCCCAGGCCGCCGATCATGATGCCCAGCGACCCGAAGTTGGCGAAGCCGCACAAGGCATAGGTCATGATCAGCTTCGAGCGCGCATCGAGCACGGTCTCGGGCATGCCGGCCATGCCGGCGTAGGCGATAAACTCATTAAGGATGACCTTCGTCCCCAACAAGCCGCCGGCCGTTGCCGCCTGCTCCCAGGGGATGCCGATCAGCCAGGCGAGCGGCGCCAAAATCCAACCCAGGATGCGCTCCAGGGTCAGCGCCGCACCGGCCGCGTCGGGCAACAGACCGAGGCTGGCGTTGACCAGACTGACCAGGGCGACCATGACGATCAGCATGGCGATGACGTTGATCAGCAGTTTGACGCCATCGACGGTGCCTTGGGTGACGGCGTCCATGGCGCCACTGGCGGTTTGCGGCAGTTGGACTTCGATGTCGTCGTCGGCTTCGCCTTCTTGCGGCGGCACCATGAGGCGCGCGATCAGCACGGCGGCCGGGGCGTTGATCAGGCTGGCGGTCAGGATATGGCCGAGAGCCTCGGGGATGACCTGGCCGAGGATTGTGGCGTAGACCACCATCATGGTGCCGGCGATGGTCGCCATGCCGGCCGTCATGACGACGAACAAATCGGCGCGGCTCATGCGGTCGATGTAGGGGCGGATCAACAGCGGGCTTTCGACCATGCCGACGAAAATATTCGCCGCCGTGCCGACCCCGGCGGGCCCGCCGAGGCCCAAAGCCCGGTTCAGCACCCAGGCGAACCCTTTGACCACCGCCGGCAGGATCCGCCAATGATAGAGGAGTGCGGAGAGCGCGCTGACCACCAAGATCAGCGGCAGCGCCTGGGTCGCCAGGATGAAGGCGGCGCCGGGATAGGGTTCCTTGAACGGTGCCGGCGCGCCGCCGACATAGCCGAAGACCAGGCTGGTGCCGGCCTTGGTGGCTTGCTGCAGGGCCAGGACGGCGTCGTTGAGGCCAAGGAACACACCGCGCGCCGCCGGCAGCTTCAGCAAGATCACGGCAATGACGAATTGCAAGGCCAGGGCGACGCCGATGCGGTGCCAGAGCCGGCGGTCGACCCGACCGCCACCATGTCCCTCAGAGCCAGGTCCCTCAGCCGCCCGGCCGGCGGCCCAGGCCAGCGTGATGATAACGATAATCCCAAGCAGGCTTTGCATTTTTGAGCTCCGGTCGTTGCCGTCCGCAGGGAGCCTACAGGGTTCCGTCCGGCCTCGCCAAGCCCGCTCACTTGACGGGGTAGGCTTCAGCCCTTATGTCGAGCCCCAGACAGTCACGAAGGTATCGCCCACCAATGGCCCTCATGCCCATCATCATCGCGCCGGACCCGCGCCTGAAGATCAAGACGACGCCGGTCGCTGCCGTCGACGACGAGGTGCGGAGCCTCATGGCGGATATGCTGGAGTCCATGTACGCCGCCAACGGCATCGGCCTGGCGGCGCCGCAGGTCGGCGATACGCGCAGCGTCATCGTCGTCGATTGTTCAGCCAAGGACGACGAGCCAGCGCCGTTGAAAATGGCCAACCCGGAAATCATCGAGGTCTCTGAAGATGACCTGACTCACGACGAAGGTTGTTTGTCCCTGCCCGAGCACTATGCCGAGGTCGTTCGGCCCGACGCCGTCCGGGTGCGCTTTCTGGACGAAAACAATGACACTCGGGAGATCGATGCCGACGGCATCATGGCGATCTGTATCCAGCATGAAATGGATCATCTGGAAGGCATCTTGTTTGTCGATCACATCTCAGCCCTGAAGCGCAACATGATTTTGCGGAAGCTGAAGAAAGTCAAAAAACAGGCCGCCGAAGAGGCTGGTGATGGTTGACGGTGCGGCCCCGTTGCGCCTGGCCTTCATGGGCAGTCCGGATTTCGCGGTGCCGACGCTGCAAGCGCTGATCACCGCCGGCCATGAGATTGTCTGCGTCTACGCCCAGCCGCCGCGGCCGGCCGGGCGCGGCCATCAACAGCGGTCCTGCCCGGTGCATGCCTATGCTGCAGATCAGGGGCTGACGGTGCGCACCCCGGTGAATTTCAAGGACGCCGCCGACCGCGCCGCCTTCGCCGGGCTTGACCTGGACGCCGCCGTGGTCGCCGCCTATGGGTTGATCCTGCCAGAAGACATGTTGGCGGCGCCGCGCCTCGGGTGTTTCAACGTGCATGCCTCATTGCTGCCGCGCTGGCGCGGCGCGGCGCCGATCCAGCGCGCCCTTTTGGCCGGCGACACCGAAACCGGTGTCAGCATCATGGGTATGGCGGTAGGGCTGGACACCGGGCCGGTTTATGTGACGCACGCGGTACCGATCACGCCGGCAACGACGGCGTCGGCGTTACATGACGCTTTGGCGGCACTCGGTGCCGGCCTCATGGTTGAGGCGTTGGCGGGGATCGCCGCCGGCGACTTGGCGCCGGCGGCGCAGGATGAGGCCGGCGCCACCTATGCGCAGAAGCTCGATCGCGGCGAGGGCCGCATCGATTGGGCCCGGCCGGCGGCGGAAATCGAACGTACGGTCCGCGGCCTTAATCCGTGGCCCGGCGTTTGGTTCGACTATGACCTTGAGCGGATCAAAGTGCTGGCCGCCCATGTTGCCGACGGCCAGGGAAGTCCGGGGACGGTTCTTTCCGAACCCCTGGTGGTTGCCTGCGGCGCCGGTGCGCTGGCCATCGACCGCTTGCAGCGGCCGGGCAAGGGCGCCCTGGATATCGCAGAATTTCTGCGCGGCCGGGCGGTGGCGCCGGGACAGATCCTTACCTAGACGGTGACGGCCCTTAGGTGCCTTCCAGGGCCGCCAGCATGGGTCCGTCGTCTTCAATCTTCTGAATTCGCGCCATGCCCTGTTTCATCTCGCTCATGATGAACTCGGCTTTCTTGCCGGGCCCGCCGAGCATGGGGTCGGGGAACAGGCGGTGCCAGGCATCCATCTTCACGGACAGTGCGCAAAGCACGCCGCCGATGGTGGTGTGATAGCTGGAGATCACGCTTTCCACCTTGCGGAACCGTTCGGCCGAGATGTTGTCCCACATATGTTTGGTGCCGCGTTCAAAGTTCTCAAAACGCCCGGTGATTTGCGCCATGCGTTCGTTGATCACCGATTCCATCATGTCGCAAGTCTGCATCAGGCCTTGTTCGTGCTTCAACTGGAAATTGCCGCGCAGGTCGTTCATGGAATCCAGGAAGCCTGTGATGATCGGTTCAATGGCGTCCAGGCATTTGCGGTAGTAGGACAGCGACAGGAAGATGTCGCCGTAGTCTTCCATGAAGCGTGGAATTTCCTCGGGCTGAACCTCCAACTTGTTGGCCATGGTCTTGATCTTTTCAAGCGCCTTGGAGACATCCGGATCACGGAACAGCTTAACCACGTCGCTGAAATCCTGGATATCCATTTCACCGCCGCCATAGATCTGGGCGATCAACGGCCGGGTGAAATCCTTCATATAATCGGTCAACTGTTCGGTCATCTCGTCGGAAAGTTTCAGGGCATCGACCGAGTTGACTTCAATGCCCTGGCTGCGCAGTGATACCCGCAGGCTATAGACATCATAGCTCGGCAGCATGCCCAGACGCCGCAACATGACCAGATCGTCGGGCGGGTTTTCGATCGGCCAGCCGAATTCCTGAGACAGGTCTTCGATACCCAATTGGCCGCTGCCGGAATCCACATCGTTGAAAACCTCGACAACGCTTTCCAGGCGGACATTCTTGATCAGCCGCGCCGAAGCCAGGCCCGGGGTCTGCATGGGCAGGTCGGCGAGCGGCAGAATATGCAGCGAATCCCGGTCCAGATTTGTCGTCTCAGCCATGCGTGCGTCGGTCCTCGTTAGGATTTCCAGTCGATGGGTCTGGAAAATGCGGAAAAAAGGTCAATACTTCAATCCGTTGGCAAAGAATAACGGGAAACCGACGGCTTAAGAAAGAAAAAAGCCCCAAAACATATGTATGAAACATGAACCGGTATAAACTCACGATTGAATATGACGGTCGCAATTTCGTCGGCTGGCAGCGCCAGGACAACGGCGTCGGCGTCCAACAGGCGGTCGAAGAGGCGGTGACGGCGTTTTGCGGCGACGATGCGCCGGTGCAGGGTGCCGGGCGGACGGATTCCGGTGTCCATGCCCTGGCCCAGGCGGCGCATGTTGACCTGACAAAGGACTGGCCGGCCGACACGGTGCGCGATGCCTTGAACGCGCACCTGAAGCACCATGCGGTCAGCGTGCTCAGTGTGACGCCGGTGTCGGACGCGTTTCACGCCCGCTTCTCGGCCAATGAACGCGCGTACCGGTATCGCATTATCAACCGCCGACCGCCGTTGACCGTCGATAAGGGTTTGGCTTGGTGGGTGCCGTCGAAATTGGATTCCGACGCCATGGCCGCCGCCGCGCCGGGCCTGCTGGGGACTCATGATTTTTCGACCTTCCGGGCCAGCGAATGCCAGGCCAAGTCACCGGTCAAAACCTTGGACGAACTGGTGGTGCAGCGGTTTGGCGAGGAAATCACGGTGAGCGCCCGGGCCCGGTCATTCCTGCACCATCAGGTGCGCAACTTTGTCGGCGCCTTGAGTTTGGTCGGCGAAGGCAAGTGGTCGGCGCGGGACCTGGTCGGCGCCTTGCAGGCCAAGGACCGCACCGCCGGCGGCCCGACGGCGCCGGCCGATGGTTTGTATCTGACCGCCGTGCGCTATCCCGATGACGCAACGTAGCCGATGCGCAACCGTTGTCAGTGGCGATGGCGCGTCCTATACATGGTTTGATCATGAGCAAGATACCCTTAAGCCTGAATGAGAACGCGGCCGGGTCGGACCAGTCCGGCGCCGCGGCGGATGCCCATTTCAATGCCGCCGCCGCCGGTCAGGGCGCTGAAGCCCAGCCGGCCCAGCCTAAGACCCCGGTCATGGGCTGGTGCGCCGTCGGCTTTGGGCTGTTGGGAATTTTCACCATCGGCTTCGTGTTCGTGCCGCTGGGTCTGATCTGTTCGTTGATTGCCCTGTTCACCGGCCAGGCGGTCTGGGGCGTCGTCGGGGTGATGCTGGCGGCGGCCGGGTTCATCACGTCGCCGAAGCTTTGGCTGATTGTCGGCATGGGCGCCTTTTACGCCATGTTCGACATCGACGCCTGGCTGAAGCCGTTCATGGACTTCCTGAATTCCATCGGGATCGGCGATACCACCGAGGTTTAAGGCGTCGCCGAGATAGCTTGGCACCCTAGACCGCCCGGTCGGTCATTACCTCAATGAACAACCCCAACAACAAATCCATGACGACGATGCCGGCCGCCGTCACCGTCGGGATGTCGAGCGCCCTTTGGGTGACGAAATAAGTCATCCCCAAAACCCACATGAGCGCGATCAGGGCGGCCGAATTGGCCAGGTCCTGACCCAGCGCGCCGGTCATGCCGAGAATAACGATGGGCAGATAAACCGCATTTTGAATGGCTTGCATCCAATTGTAGGCGACCAGATATCCGATCATCCGGCTGTCCGCGTCCAATGGCCGGTCCAAAGCCCGGGCGATGGTCAACATGACCACCGGAAAAGCCAGCCAGGCGATGGTATAGGCCAGGCATTCAACAATCAGAAAGTGGCTGAACCCTTCTTCGGTCGGCGCGCCCAAATAGCGGACAATCAGATAGACGATGAACAGCGGCCCGACCACGGCGGCGGCCAAAAACGACCGCCAGAACCCGTCCGTGGTGGCTTCGAAATAATCAAACCCGCCGGTGTCCAGCTTGACCAGCCGCGCCGCGCCGGTCAGCCCGACGGTGATATGGGCCAGGGCCGACATCAGCCGAGCCCGAAATAGCCGGTGAGCAGGCGCCCGTATATTTCCGTGAGCGCTTCGATATCGGCGACCCGCGCGTTCTCATCGACCTTGTGGGCGGTCTCGTTGATCAGGCCCAGTTCAACCACCGGGCAATGATCCTTGATGAACCGCGCGTCCGAAGTGCCGCCCGTGGTGGAGAGTTCCGGGGCCCGGCCGGTAACCGTCTGCACGGCGCCGGCGACCAAGTCGCTCAAGGCGCCCGGCGGCGTCAAGAAGGCCTCACCGGAGATCGATATCTGCATCTCCGTGGCGCCGCCCCACGCCCCAAACACCTCGGCCCGCACGCTTTCCAGATAGTCGCTCAGGCTGGCGCCTGAGTGCCGGTCATTGAAGCGGATGTTGAGCCGTGCCGCCGCCCTGGCCGGGATCAGGTTGGTCGTCGCGTTGCCGACATCCATGGTGGTGATTTCCAGGTTCGTCGGCGGAAAATGGTCCGTGCCCTGATCGAACACATGATCATCCACCGTCTTCAAAAACGACAGCAGCCGCGGCACCGGATTATCGGCCAGCGCCGGATAGGCCACATGGCCCTGCGTGCCCAACACGGTGATCGCCGCGTTCATGGAGCCGCGCCGGCCGATCTTGATCATGTCGCCCAACTCGGCCGGGTTGGTCGGCTCGCCGACGATACAGGCGTCCAACACCTCACCCTTGTGCTTCAGCCAATCCAGCATCTTCACCGTGCCGTTGATCGCCGGGCCTTCCTCGTCGCCGGTAATCAACAAGCTGATCGAGCCGGGAATCTGATCGCCATGCGCCGCGACCACCTGGGATGCGGCGGCGACAAACGCCGCGATGGCGCATTTCATGTCCGCCGCGCCGCGCCCGTAAAGCCGGCCGCCCCGGATCTCGGGTTCAAACGGATCGCTGGTCCAATCGCTCAAGTCCCCCGGCGGCACCACATCCGTGTGCCCGGCGAAGCAAATATTCGGCGCACCAGTTCCGAGCCGGGCGTAGAGATTATCCACATCCGGCGTGCCGTCCTGGCTGAACGGCAGCCGGTGGCATTCAAACCCCAGCGGCTTCAGGTGATCTTCCAAAACCCCCAGCGCCCCTTCGTCCACCGGGGTCACGCTGGGCCGGCGGATCAGCGCTTCCGAGAGCGCCACGGAATCGTGGACGGGAAGTGCCACCTCGCGATCAATCGCGCAACAGATCGTTGATGGAGGTCTTGGCCCGCGTACCTTCGTCAACGCGCTTGATGATCACCGCGCAATACAGCGCCGGCGTCGGCTTGCCTTCAACCACGGGCCCCGGCAACGATCCCGGCACGACAACGGAATAGGCCGGCACCCGGCCGTAGGTGACCTCGCCCGTATGGCGGTCGACGATCTTGGTTGAGGCGCCGATGAAGACGCCCATGGACAGGACCGAGCCTTCTTCGACCACCACGCCCTCGACAACTTCCGAGCGCGCGCCAATGAAGCAATTGTCCTCGATGATCACCGGCCCGGCCTGCAGGGGCTCCAAGACGCCGCCGATGCCGGCGCCGCCGGACAAATGACAGTTCTTGCCGATCTGCGCGCACGACCCGACGGTGGCCCAGGTATCGACCATGGTGCCGCTATCCACATAGGCGCCCAAATTGACGAAGCTCGGCATCAACACGACGCTCGGCGCGATATAGGCCGAGCGGCGGACGATGCAGTGCGGCACGGCCCGGAACCCGGCGTCACGGAATTTCGCCTCATCCCAGCCGAGGAATTTCGAATCCACCTTGTCCCACCAGGGCGCCCCGCCGGGGCCGCCGGAAATGGCGTACATATCGTTCAGGCGGAAGGACAGCAAAACGGCCTTTTTCAGCCATTGATTAACGACCCAGTCACCACCGGTTTTCTCGGCGACCCGGGCGGCGCCGGAATCGAGCTGGTTCAGGGCGTCCTCGACGGCGTCGCGGACCTCGCCAGTGGTGTCGGCGGAGATCGCGTCGCGGTCTTCCCAGGCGGTGTTGATAACGGCTTCTAAGTTACTCATGAAAAAATCCTATCGGCATCAGTGGGGCGGCAAGGCGCCCGGAAAATCGCTGGCGAATGTGCGGCACGGCGTCCCATGCGTCAACCACGAGAGCGCCGCGCCGCCGCCGCATCTTTCGACAGGCTCAAGATGCGGATACGCAGGCGCATCGCGTTCTCCCGGAAAGTCACGTCATGCCTCATGCTGAGCCTGTCGAAGCATGCGCCCGCCGCCCACCGTATCGAAATCGGAAAACCGCCGCAAAACACCGGCGTTTCGACCCTAACTGTCTGATATTAAACAAAACCATCCCCCCATTGAAAAATTTGACATAATGTAAAGCGGCAAGCGGCCTAAGGTGTTGAATTCATTAAATTCCGACCACTTTCCAGAATAATTGTTTATGATATGTTCCATAGCATTAATATAGCCACCTCGCCGCCAATTTCAAGGGCCGTGCCACCATTTATCGGTCTGACGTCAGCCGCCGCCATCCGGCCGGGGCGTCTCCGGCTCGCCGTCGCCGCCATCCGGCCGGGGTGTCGCCGCGCCGCCACCATCGGCCGCCGCGCCGCCACCTTCGGCCGCCGCGCCGTCACCTTCGGCGGGCTTGGCGATCATCAGATAGATCGTCGTGAACGGACTGAGGATGGGAATGATCGTCAGATAGACAATCGTCTTGCCCAGGCCGGCGTCCCGGGCACGGCGGACGTATTGCCGATACAGCGGGATGACGAGGATGAGGACAACCGGCAGCCCGATCATTGACGCGGTTTGCGGATCGACGCCGGCGAATGCCAGTATTTCCGGCAAGCCGAAAGTGATGACGAGCACGGCGACGAACCAGATGATGAAGGTCTGGCGCGATATGCGCCGATCGGACCGTTCCGTGGCGATCGCCGTGATCGGCACCGCCAGGGCGAAAACGAAGAGCAGTACATGCCAGATGGAAAACCCACCCATGAGACGTCTCCTGTTGGTGTGAGGGGGTAGTATAGATGGATTGGGCGGGGTTGGTGTTGGTGTTTTCGGATATTGGCAGGGAGAGATTGATGCCGCCGATTGTGGCGTGTTCATAGGTGCGCGGTGATTCGCGGCGGCGAGCGAGATGGTTGGTCCACCACTCAAGACCTATTCCCGAATATTTGCTAAGGATTTCCTGGTGCTGGCGAAGGCGCCATCGTCAAACGCGCCAACCACCTGATCGACGCCAGCAATGCCTCATCTCGGTCGGCGGGCCGTCGAACTCGTCCGTTCCCGCGCCCGGGTGTGCCCGTTATCCGCTTAACCCCTCCAAGGCCGCCAGGACCTCTTCGGGCTCGGCCCGCAATCTGTAATCGGCATTGACGTAGGCGTAAGCGATAACGCCATCATCGCCGATCACGTAGGTCGCGGGCAGCGGCAGGGTGAAACTGGCGTCGCCGTTGAGGCGCGGCAGGTCATTGCCCAGGCGTTCCAGGTACATGGCCTGGATCCGCGTGTCGACCGTGAACACCAGGCCGAAATCGGCAGCGGTTTTGTTGCCGACATCGCTCAACACGGGAAAGCTCAATTGGTTTTTTGCGACGCTATCCAGTGAATTGTCGGGCAGCATGGGCGAGATCGCGACCAGCGATGCCCCGGCCCGTTCAATGCGGTCCAATTGGGCTTGGTAGGCGCGCAGTTCCAAATTGCAGTAGGGGCACCAGCTGCCGCGATAAAAGTTGATCACCATGGGGCCGGTGGCCAGCAAATCGCCCGAGCGAACCGGGATTCCCAAATGATCGGGCAGCTCGAACGCCGGCGCTTGGCGGCCTTTCGACAGGGCTTGCTCGGCGATCCGGGCGGCGACCAGATCGGCCGTGGTGGCGTCGATCATGTCCAACACGTCCTTGTCGTGGGTGCGTTGTTTTTCTTCCTCGAAGGCGGCGATATCCTCGGTCAAATTCATGCGTTGCTCCAATTCAACTATCTGTTGGCGCTCAGAGATTTGCTGGCCGCGCCGTGGGTCACCATCATGGTCAAACTTAGGGATAAAACGATCCCAAGGAATAATCGCTCCATCCCAATCGTCATCGCTGTTTCTCTCTGTCGTTCCTTAGATAATGCCGTTGGACAACCCTAATACGGGCATGCCCAACTTGAAAATAGGCACGAAGACCATGGCGCCATGATCGGGTTTACGGCGCGGTGGCGCGCGGTGCGGCGGTGCGGCGGTGCGATGGCCGCCGGTTTGACAGAACCCGGCCGGGCTTTCAGTATTTTGAAGAGACCCGACAATTGCCGGGCCTGCGCAGCGAACGACAAGGAGACCCGCCATGAGCGCCATGACGCCCGCCGAACGCATTGAGTTCTCGCCGATCACCGAGCGGCCGAAACTGATTTTGCCCGACGGCGCGCGGATGATCCTGTGGCCGTTGCTGGCGCTGGAGGTTTGGGACGTTCAGCGGGCCATGCCGCGGATGGTTCTAACACCGCCTCAGGGCCAGCCGCTGGTCCCTGACATTCCGAATTGGAGCTGGCACGAATACGGCATGCGGGTCGGTGTGTGGCGGTTGATCAAGGCGTTTGAGGATTTCGGCATTCAGCCCTGCGTGACCCTGAACGCCCGGGCCTGCGAGGATTACCCGAAAGTCGCCCAGGCGATCCTTGACCGGGGCTGGGAGTTCAACGCCCATTCCTATGACCAGCTGGCCATGCACAAGCTCGACGACCAGAAGGCGACCATCGATAAATGCATGGACGTCATCGAAAAGTTTTGCGGCAAGCGGCCGCGCGGCTGGTTCGGGCCGGGCCTGACCCAGACCTTCGAGACCATGGATCTATTGGCCGAGGCGGGAATTGAATACATCGGCGATTGGGTGCTGGATGATCAGCCGGTGCGGGTCAAAACCATTCATGGGCCGGTTGTCGCGCTGCCGTACAATTATGAGATTCACGACATCGCCCAGCAGATGATCCAGTATCACGAATCGGAAATTTACGAGAAACGGGCGCGCGATTATTTTGACTGTCTGTATGAGGAAAGCGCCGACAATGTGCGCATCATGGCCCTGGCCGTGCATCCCTACATCAGCGGCTCACCGCATCGGATCAAATATGTGCGGCGCACCCTGGAGTACATCATGTCGAAGCCCGGCGTCGTTGCCTGGGACGGTGAAAAAATTCTCGATTGGTACAACGGGCAGAGCGCGCCCGGCTAACCCGCGACCCGGCTAACCGGCCAAGTACGCCTGCAGGGCGGCGACGGACTTCATCACCATCATCTTGCGTTCGGGCGCCAGGGCGTCGGGCTGCGACGACATTTTGGCGATGACGATCTGGTTTCTTATGTCGATGAACAGATGCTGGCCGTGAATGCCCATGGCGAACAGCAGCGGCGGCTCATTCTCTGAGATATACCACTGGGACCGGTAGCGCATGGCGTAGCCGGGATAATGTTCGACAAACGAGCCCTGATCCCAGGCCGCCCGGCTGCCGCCGGTGGCCAAATCGTCAAGCCAGGCGGCGGGCACGATCTGGGTGCCGTCACGCCGGCCGCCCTGGACAATCAACTGGCCGACCCGGGCCAAATCACGCGCCGTCACGCACATGCCGCCGGCGGCGCGCGGCGCGCCCAGGCGGTCGACGGTGATGTAGGCGCTGCGCTCGGCGCCCAGGGGTTGCCACAGATGGGTGCTCATCAGATCGGCATAGCGTTGGCCGCTGGCGCGTTCAATGATCCAGGCCAACAGATCGGTGTTCGGTGAGACATAATGGAACCGGCCGTCGTGCGGGCCGTCGCTGTCGGTGAGGGTGTGGTAAAATGAGCGCAGATCCGTCGGCGGTTGTCCCGGTTCCGGCGGGTTCCAATTGGTCGATTGGCGGTAATCGATAATCGGCCCGCTGGTGGCCTCATAATCTTCATCGAACAAGACGCCGGCGCACATATCCAGCAGATGGCGGACGGTCGCGCCTTGGTAAGCCGTCGCATCCAGCTCCGGCACGTAGGATGTGACCGGTGCGTCAGCATCTAGAATGCCGGCTTCGACCAGAATACCGGCCAGCAGCCCGAGCATGGATTTCGACACCGACATCAGGATATGCGGCGTGTCGGGCGTCATGCCATGGGCATAGGATTCATAGATCAATTTGCCCCGGTGCAGGACGACAAATCCGTCGGTGTCGGTCTCCGCCAAAAGCGCCGGCAAGGTGATGGTTTCGCGGTCATCCAGGATGATCTCGACGGCGCCCAAATTTTGCGCGTGGTGATCGAGTGCCCAAACATCATCCGGGTTGTTGGCGATATCGGCCGAGGCGACGATCTCACGGACATGGTGAAAGGCCCATTGGTTGAACGGGCTGGTGCGCCAGTTCGCCAAACTGACCTGAGCGTCCACCGCCGCCGGAAATTCGTTCATCAGATCAGTCATCATCTCTCCGAATACGCCTCACACGGTGACGTTCAATCCGCAGCCCTGAAACGCCGCCCGCGTCGCCGCTTTCTCGCTCTCCGTCAAATCCAACAACGGTCGGCGCACCGGTCCGCCGACCTGCCCGATCAGTTCCTGCCAATATTTCTGATGCGCCTGCGGCTTATCTTTCGGCCGGGTGGATTTCAGCGCGTCGCGGACCGGCTGCAGGCTGTCGCGGACTTTTATGGCGCCGTCCACATCGCCGGCCATGGCCAGCCGGGTATAGTCGCCCATGCGCTGGTCGGTGGCCGTTTGCATGAGATACGGCGGGGTTGAGCACAGATAAATCTGCCAGCCCAACTCGACGATATTTTCCAACCACAGATCCTCCGCCGACGTGCTGACGATCAGCTTGTCGCCGGCCAGCTTGGTGAGCTCGGCATAAAGCTCGCGTTGTACGGAATATTTGATGGCGATGATATTCGGCAACTCGGCGATGCGGGCACACAATTGCGGGCTCATGACATAGTTGTAATCGGGCTGGTGCCAGATCGCGATGCCGATATCCACTTGCTCGGCAATGTAACGGTAGTATTCATAAAGCACCTCATCGACGTCCGTGTGGAAGCACAAGGGCGGCGCGTGGACGATGATGTAATCGGCGCCGACGGCCTGGGAATGCCGGGCCAGCTCCAGCACTGTCTCAAGGTTTTCGTCCGAACACGACGTGATGATACCGCAATCGCTGCCAGACGCTTCTTCGACGGCAATGGTCATGGTCCGCTTGCGCTCATCGAGGGACAGGGAAAAGAATTCCGCCTGTTTGCCGCAGACGAAAATCCCGTCGAGCTTCAAATCATCGATCCAATGGCGGAGGTTCCGGCGAAAGCCTTCTTCGTCCAAGCTGAGGTCGTCGTTGAAGGGCGTCAGGTTGGCGGCAAACAGGCCCCGCATATGCTCCCGGGCGTAATCCTTGGCGTCGCGTTTGGCGTATTTCATAGCGGTTTCCGGATCACGCGGTCAGCTGTACCAACCAGGCCGTGAGATCGTCAACCACATGATGCACATGATCGCCGTCGTGGCCGTCTTTCGCCCAGTCGTTATCGGAATGCACCCATACGCAGGTCATGCCGAGATCGGCGGCGGGCTTCAGGTTGCGGGCCATGTCTTCGACCATGACGGCGCCAATCGGGTCGATGTCGTGACGGGCGACGAATTTGTCGTAAACCTCGGGCTCCGGCTTCGGCCGGTAATCGGACGCCACGATGTCGAAGATCGCTTCAAAGTGATGGCCGACGCCCAGCGCGTCCATGACCCCCGTGGCATGATCCACCGAGCCGTTGGTGAAGATGATCTTGCGGCCCGGCAGCTTGCCAAGTGCTGTATCCATGGCCGGGTTGCGGGCGACGCCGGAAAGGTCGATATCATGAACGAAGTCCAGGAATTCCGCCGGGTCGGCACCATGCAGGGTCATCAAGCCGTTCATCGTCGTCCCGTGCTGGCGGAAATATCCCTTCTGCAGGCCATAGGCCGCGTCCCAATCCAGATTGAGGAACTGCATGATGAACAGGGTGATGTTCTTGTCGACCTGATCGAACAATCGGCACGCCGCCGGATAGAGCGTGTTGTCGAGATCAAAAATCCAGGTGCCCGCATCACGCAGCGCCGGGCCCGCGTCTTCGCCTGAGCCCATGCGCAAGCTCACGCCCGCACTGGTCAGCTTGTTGTCAGGTGAAGCGTCCATGAAGGGTATAGGGGATTGTTGCGGCAGGATTTGCAAGGGGCATTCCGGCCTTTCGGCAGCGCCGTCGATTCTCTACACTGTGGCAACCCCGACGGGGCCCGTTTTGCAGTTCAAAATGGGTTGGGGAGTCGGGATGGAGCTGGAGTACATGAACGAACACGAGGGATCCCAATCCTCGGCGGGCAGCGGCGCGGATTCGGAACTAACCCCCGAACCGACCAGCGCGCTTGCCTTGCTGGAAGGCTATCCCGGTTCGGCCCTGAAGGTGTCGCGAAGCGGCGACATCCTGGCCGGCAATCAACGCGCCGCAGGCGTTGCCGCATTGATCCGCAACGGCGACCTGCCCGAGGTCATGGACCTGATCTCCGAGGCCGCCGGCTCGGCCGCCATTGCCGCCGGAACGGTCTCGGTGCCGACCGACCGCGGCGACATATTGCTGGAAATCACCATCCTGCCGGAAAGCGACTCCGATGCCATGCTGTTGCTGGCCCGCGATCTGACCATGGAGCGCAATTTGCGCTCAGCCCTGGTCGAATCGCGCCAGCGTTATAAGGACCTGGTTGAAGTCTCCAGCGATTTCTACTGGGAGACCGATCCGCAAGGCGCCTTTGTCTTCGTTTCGCCGCGCGGCGGTATCGGCTACACGACGGATGAGTTGATCGAGCGCAACGGCGCCGACTTTGTCGTCGATCCGGAAGCCTTCTCACCGCTGCCGTTTCTCAGCCAGCGGCCCCTGGAAGATGTGGAAATGTGGTTCCGGCCAAAGAACGGTGAAACCGCCTGTATGCTGGTGTCGTGCGTGCCGCTGTACCGCGAAGAGCACGGCGAGCGCGAATGGAGTGGCACCCGGGGTGTCTGCCGCGACGTCACCGACGAGCGGCGTTCGGAGGCCGCGCTGTCCAGGGCCCGCCACCGCGAGCAGTTGCTGGGCTATATCGTCTCTTCGGTGCGTGATGAGCTGGACCCGCAGCAGATGCTGGCCGCAGCGGCGACCACGACGGCCCGCGCACTCGGCGTCGCCGGCTGCCGAATCTATCGCCAGACCGAGCCGAACATGGTCCTGGTTGCCGCCGAATACGGCAATACTGAAGACCTGGAAGATTTGGAAATCTCCGTGCCGCACCTGCAATCGGGCAACGAAGTGGTGCCCATGGACATCGGCCCATGGCGGGTACTGGCCGTGGCGACCCAATACCGCCAGACCGTCAACGGCGCGATCACCATTTGGAAAAGCGCCAAGGGTGACGACTGGGATGACGACCATCTGATTCTGATCGGCGATATCGCCAATCAGCTGGGCATCGCCAATGAGCAGGTGACCAACCACGAACGCATCGTCGCGCTATCGCGAACCGACAGCATGACCGGGCTGTTGAACCGCCGCGCTTTTTTCGAAGAGGAACTGCCGCGTCGGGTGTCGCGGCTTGAGCGGGCCCGGCAATCGGCGGCCTTGTTTTATGTGGATATGGACAACTTCAAACGCGTCAACGATGTGCACGGCCACCAGAAGGGCGACGACGCAATTATGTACCTGCGCGACATGCTGTTGGAATTCTCGCGGCCCGGCGACGTCATTGCCAGGCTTGGCGGCGATGAATTCGCCATGTGGCTGGACGGCATCTCCGCCGAAGTTGCCGAGGTCAGGGCCGGCGCCTTGATTGAGAAAAGCCTGCCCATGCGGGCGATGTCCGGCGACGACGATAATCCATTGGGTATTTCCGTCGGCATTGCCGTGTTCGAACCGGACTCGGGCGAGAGCCTGGACGATTTACTTGCCCGTGCGGATGGTGCCATGTATGCCATTAAGAACGCTGGCAAGGGGGGCTTTCATATGGCGCTCCCGGCGGCGGAAGCGGGCGAAGTTTCCGCGTAAAGGGATCAACTCAAGAAGCTCTGGGGCGAAGATTCGTGAACGCCGACGTGAACAGCGCAACGATCACGTATGATGAATCAAAGGAACTGGCGCGGCACACAGACCCCGCCGTCCGAGTGACGCTTGCCCGGCGCACAGATATCCGACCCGAGATTCTTTATTTCCTGGCCGAGGATGATGACCCCGGCGTACGCCGCGCGGTTGCCCATAATTTGGCGGCACCCGGCCAGACGGATCTGTTGCTGGCCCGCGACGACGATGTCGATGTGCGCTCGGGCCTGGCAACGAAGATCGCCGCCATGGCGCCAGAGCTGTCCGCCACTGAACAGAAAAAAATCCGTAAATCCACCCATGCGGCGCTGGAGCTTCTGGCCCAGGATCAAATCAAGATCGTCCGCCGGGTTCTGTCCGATGCACTCAGCGATATCCCCGAAGCGCCACACGATATCATCCGCACTCTGGCGAGGGACCTGGAGATCGAGGTTTCCGGGCCCATATTGGAGAACTCGCCGGTTCTCTCAGACCGTGATCTGGTCGAAATCATCGAGGAATCGCCGACCGGCGGCGCCGTCAACGCCATCGCCAAGCGCGACGGTTTGGAGGAAACGGTCGCCGACGCCATCGTTGCGACCGACAATATCTCGGCGATCACTGATCTTTTGGACAACGACAGCGCCCAAATCCGCGAACAGACCCTGGACGACCTGATCGACAAGGCGGCCGGCGTTGAGCTGTGGCACAAGCCGCTGGTCGCCCGTGCAACACTGCCCAACGGTGCCGCCGAACGCATGGCGCGCTACCTGGCCGACAACCTGATTACCGAACTACAACAGCGGGCTGATTTGGATGAATCATCCTTGGCGATGGTTAAGTCGGCGCTCAGCGACCGCTTCGGCGACGACCTGGACGGCGTCGATCTGAACCGCGAGGTGGCGCCGGCCCAGGATTTCCTGCAAACCGAACCGCCCATGGATATGATCATGCGGCTTTACAACGCGCGCAAACTGGATGCCAAGATGGTGGCCCGCGCCATGACCTCCGGCGATCACGGGTTTGTCTTTGCGGCGCTATTGATCCGGGCCTCCATGCCGATCGACGTGGGCCGCAAGATGTTCCAGGAAAAGAACCCGAAGGGTATTGTCGCGCTGTGTTGGAAGGCGACCTTTCCCATGGCCATGTGCATCCAGATCCAACAGCGCCTGGGCCGGTTGCCGCCGGGCCAGGTTATTATGGCCGACGAGGCCGGGAACTATCCCTTGTCGGAAGACGAGATGGAATGGCAGCTTGAATTCTTTCGCGATTTGACAACAAAATCCGGTGGAGGCTAGAAACGCACGATGAAGGGTCTGATTAACAAGCTGTTCGGCGAAGCCGGCAAGAAAGAGATTTCTTACGACAGGGCCAAGGAGTTGGCCGGTCACGAGGATGAAGTGGTCCGGCTTGAATTGGCCGAGCGCCCCGACATGCGGCCGGAAATTTTGTATTTCCTGGCCGACGATGCCTCGCCGACGGTACGCAAGGCTATTGCCGTTAACGAGCGCACGCCGCACCACGCGGATTTGATCCTGTCCAAGGACCCAGATGCCGAGGTTCGTGAATCGCTGGCCGAAAAAATCGTCCGGTTGGCGCCCGAACTGAGCGCCGGTGATCAGGACAAGGTCAAGCGCATGGCCTATGACGCCTTGGAGACCTTGGCCCGCGATGAGCTGACCCGGGTGCGGATGATCTTGGCGGAATCGCTGAAAGACGTGGCTGGTGCGCCGCCGGCGGTGATCCGCAAGCTGGCCTTCGACACGGAATTGGTGGTCGCCGGGCCGATCTTGGAACATTCGCCGGTGCTCACCGACCAGGATCTCATCGACATCATTGAGAACGGCTCGGCCGCCGGGCGCTTGAGCTCGATCTCAAAACGCGCGACGGTCAGTGAGAATGTCTCCGGCTACATTGCCGCCACCGGTGATGAGAATGCCGTGGCTTTGCTGTTGGCCAATGTTAGCGCACAGATCCGCGAAGAAACGTTGGATTCCATCGTTGACGATGCCGCCGACATCGTCAGTTGGCATGCGCCGCTCGTCTCGCGTCCGCAAATTTCGAATTTTGCCGCCAAGCGCTTGGCCGGATTTGTCGCCGCCAACCTGATCCGCGTCTTGTCCATCCGCCAGGACCTGGACCCGGACACCCTGGCCGAGGTCAAGAAAGCGGTGGCGGCACGCATTGAGCAGGGCGAGGAACAGTTGCTGGGCGCCGTCGATACGGAGGACACGCAAACGCCCTTGGAGCTTGCCATCGAGAAGGTCGGCAAGCTGCACAAAAGCGGCGAGTTGAACGAAGCGCGGGTTAAAAAGATGCTGGCCGGCGAAGGCAGCGAAATGGTCATCGCCGCGCTGGCCGCGCTGGCCGAGATTGCCGTGCCGGCGGTCCAGAAAACCGCCCAGACGCAGAACGTCAAGGGCGTCGTGTCGATCTGCTACAAGGCCGGCCTGTCGGCGAAAACCGCCGAGCTGGTGCAAACCGATTTGTTAGATGTCGGCACCGACGAAATCCTCCGCGCCCAGGGCGGCAGCTTCTCCATGAGCGAAGACGACATGGAATGGCAGTTCGAGTTTGCCGCCGACATGGTTTAGGCCTGCCTCTTCGCGAGCCAGAAACTCAGTGTGAGGTCCCGGGGTGGCCCCGGGAGGAGACGGCGCATCTTTGATGCGGCGTTTTCGGCGGGACCGATGTGTCCAGCAACGTCCCGGCACATTGAGCCCATCACGGCAGGCGGCAAAGCAACGGCCACCTCGGCGCGACGTTCGTTCGTTACCTTCGATTAGAGTGCCCTATCCAGTTCTGATAGTAAGAGTGAAGCGGAAGAGACTGTCGCTGTTTGGTCACGGCTGCAAATGACCCGTAGCCGCCGTCGGAACCTGACTTCGTGGCCTCGCGCCAGCCTAATTCCTGGCACAGACGGCTATAGTGAAATAACCTCGCCATCTCGGGGTCGAAGGACGTTCCCCCAATCCTTGCTGCGATAACCGGAGACATGGCCATCCCGAACTTGATCGTCCACCACATTCCGGTCTGCCCGTTCTGCCAGCGCCTCGAAATTCTGCTGGCGTTGAAGGGGGTGCGCGAGGCCGTGGAATTCCGTGTCGTTGACGTTACCCGCCCGCGCGAACCGTCATTGCTGAGCCTGGCGCGGGGATCGACGGCCCTGCCGATCCTGGTGACCGATCAAGGAGTTTTGAAGGAGAGCCTCGTCATTCTGCGCTATCTTGACGATCTCCTTTCCGAAACCACGATTGCTCAGGTTGATCCTTTCGGACGCGCCATCGAGAACATGCTGATCGCGAAAGAAGGCGATTTCACCGCAACGGGCTATCGCTACGTCATGAACCGTGATCCCGACCGGATAGCGGCCTTCCGTGACATGATGCTGGACCAATATTCCTGGCTCGATGATTTTCTGACCTGGCAGAACCCCGACGGTGTCTTTCTCTTTTCCGACTTTGGATTGGCCGAAGCCGTTTTCACGCCGATGTTCGTACGTTTTTATTTCCTGGAATATTACGAAGATTTCGATCTGCCGACGGACGGTTTCGACCGTGTCCGGACGTGGCGCGATGCCTGCCTGGCCCATCCGGCCGCACAACAGGTGAGCCGCGAGGAGGTCGTGAAGACCTATTACGACTACGCATTGGGAGTTGGGAACGGCGGCTTGCCGCCCAACCGGCGATTCTCGAGTTTTGCCTTCGAACCCCATTGGTCGAACCGGCCCTGGCCGCCGCGTGAAAAGTTTGCGGAGATGACGGATGCAGACCTCGGACTGGTCGCGGATTGAAGGATTGCTGACGGCAGGCCCGGCAGAACAAAATGGGCGGCGACCGTTCACCGCCAGCTTCTCGGCTTTTATGTCGCCTTCTGGCTAATTGCAGAAGTTATTGAATGATCAGAATTTCGACCGCTTCGAAGTGCTAAGCAGACGTCTCCATCGCTATTCCTGTTAAAGCGGTAGGGGGGGGGAGTCCGGATATTGGGCCTCACAGCATGCGGTCCTGGATTCCGCCGTGCGCAGGAATGACGGTGGGCGTTATTACGTTTCCGGCTAACCACAACGATACCGCAGCGACACAACCGCCCGCCGCTTCTGAGAGCCGAGCAGACATTCAGATCATCGCGTCGGCCACACCGTGCTGCCGCCCGCGGACAACACATTTCCCCCAGCTGGGGAATTGAGCTAAATTGCCCTCCATGAGCATGACGTTCCAACCCTTGCACCCCGATTTCGCGGCGGAGATTACCGGCGTCAACATTGCCGAACCGTTGAGCGTCGATCAGCGTGAAGAGATCCGCGCCGCCGTCGAACGCTACGGGGTCGCCGTGCTGGCGGACCAACCCTTGGACCACGCGCTGCAAATCCGATTTAGTGAGTTTTTTGGCCCCTTGGACATGGGCTTTAGGAAGGCCTCGCATTCGCCGTCACGGCTGCACTACGAAGAACTGTTGGATATGTCGAACGTCGGCGAGGACGATGCCATCGTGCCCCGCGATCACCGGAAAATCGTCGGCAATATCGCCAATCAGCTTTGGCATTCCGACAGCTCCTTTCAAAAGCCCGCATCGAGTTTTTCATTTTTGTTGGCCGTGGTGCTGCCGCAAAAAGGCGGCGAGACGGAATTCGCTGATACCCGCGTTGGCTATGAAACCCTGGACCCGGCCCAGCAGGCCGAGCTGCAAGGCCTGGTGGCCAAACATCATCCGCTTTATTCGCGTCTGCAGCTGGGCGACACCAACTATACACAGGAACAGCGTGACGCCATCGCGCCGGCGGCATGGCCCATATTGCGCACCGATCATCCCAGCCGGCGCACCGGTTTGTTCATCGGTGCCCACGCCCACGAAGTCATCGGCATGACGGTGCCGGAAGGCCGTATGCTGCTCGCCGATCTGTTGGAGCATACGACCGCGCCGGCGCGGGTTTATCGCCATTCATGGCGGGTCGGCGATCTGGTGATCTGGGACAACCGCGTCACCCTGCATCGGGGCCGGCGGTTTGATTTCAGCGAACGGCGTGAGCTGCGCCGGACCACCGTGCTTGAGACTGAGGCGGCGCCCAGCCGGGAAACCGCGGCGTGACCAGCCCGATCACGAGAAAAGAATAAGCCCCAGGATGCTGACGGTGAGAAAGGTAATGCCGGCCATTTCCTTGGTCGTCATCCGTTCCTTGAAAAACAGATACGACGCGGCCAGCGAGAAAATAACCTCAACCTGGCCGACGGCAAAAACATAGGCAGCACTTTGCAGGGTGAAGGCGGTGAACCAACACAGGCTGCCGCACATGCCGGTAATGCCCATCCAAATCGCCGTGCGTCTGGCGCCGATGACGCGGCCGATCTCTCCTTGTTCGCGCCAGACCAGCCAGGCGCCCATCATCAGCGTTTGCGAGACCGTCGCAACGGCAAGGGTGACGGATGAGCGCAACAACGGGTCATCACTGACAATTTCCAACGTCGCGCCCCGATAGCCGACAGCCGAGACGGCAAACAAAGCGCCGGCGATAATGCCAAGCCCGGCGGCCTTGTTCCAGATTCTGCCGAGCAGCGAGGTCTTGTCCGTCGGCGCGTCGGACAAGATCAGCACACCGACCAGCCCGACGATGATGGCGACCCAACCGACGGTGCTGACCTGATCGCCAAGGATGACCAACCCGATCAACGCGGTTTGGATAACCTCGGTTTTCTTAAACGTGATGCCGACGGCGAAATTGCGCTGCGCAAACAGGGCGACGACACACCAGGTGGCCAAAATCTGGGTCAGCCCGCCGACCAGCGCGAAGGCCCAGAAGGTCCCCGATAACGCCGGCATTGGCTCGCCCCGATAGATCAGGTAGGCGGTGGCCAACGTGACAATGATGGGTGCCGAATAAAAGAACCGGGAAAAGGTCGCGCCGCCGGTCGACAGCTGTCCCATGCTGAGATGTTTTTGCAGCATGAACCGCAAGGTCTGAAATCCAGCGGCGGCAACGGAGAAATATATCCAGGCTTCCATGGTCGCACCTTCAGTTCAGACGTTGTCTATGGGCAGATGCCCGTATGGTCAATTGGCAATCCGGCGGTGGTATTTCAGAACGCCGCAACCGAAGCTCCCGTTGCCCCACCGGGACGCCGGTCTCAGCGCTTCCAGGCTGATGCGCCTAACATTTTTTGTGTCCATGCGATCTCGATATTTGAGCCCCGCCCTTCGCGCGGTTATGATCTGAATTCGATCCCGGCGTATCGAGGCGGGACCGAAACCCGCCGAGAGTTCGTAACGAAGTGAAGAGACGCAAATGAATACAAATGATCCAATTTCCCTGAAAGCCGTTTGTAACGTTCTGGGCTATAGCGCCGTCGCTGCGCTGGCTCTTGCCCTGCTCATCGTAGGTGCCTTGAACCTGTTTATCTGAGCCGGCCGTTCCGAAACAGTCCCGATCAGACGGGCCCGCGTCGTCAGGCGCTAGGGCACCCGCGCGCCCGCGCGCCAGGGCGTTTCGGCAGCGGCGGCCTAAATGACGGCCTCAATCACATACGGCCCGGTTTGGCCTAATCCGCGCTGGAATGCTTGGATGAAGGTCTCCGTATCCTCGACCTTTTCGCCATCAACGCCCATGCCGCGGGCCATCGACACCCAATCCAGATCCGGCCGGTCGAGGCCGAACATGTCGCGGGCCACGGGGCCCGGTTTGTCGACGCCGACGGCGGTCATCTCGCCCTGCAGGATGCGATAGGCCCGGTTGGCGTAAATGACGATGGTCGCATCCACATTCTCGCGCGCCATGGTCCACAGGGCTTGCAGCGTATACATGCCCGACCCGTCGGCCTGCAGACCAACAACCTTGCGGTCGGGACACGCAATGCCGGCGCCGGCGGCCAGCGGCAGGCCGATGCCGATGGCGCCGCCGCAGATGCTCAACCAGCTGTGCGGCGCCGCACCCGCCGTCTGCCAATTCAGCTGGCGCCCCGATGAGACGCTTTCGTCGATGACGATGGCGTTCTCCGGCAACAGGGCGGCGACGGTGGCGGCGATGGTGTCTTGGGTCAACTCGCCCGACGGCAGCGCGCCGTCCCGGCGCTCGGTCTGTTCGGGCACGGCATTGTGGGCGTCGAGCGCGTCGACCAGCATTTCCAGGGCGCGGGTGCCGTCTTCCTCCAGGCCGGCCAAATGCTGGACCGCGCAGCCGTCCGGCAATACCCGGCTCGGCTTGTCGGGATAGGCGAAAAAGGCGACGGGCTCGGCGTCACCGATGCCGATCATATGTTTCAGCGGCGCCAGGCGCTCGAGCGCCATATCGACCACGTAGGGCACGCGCTCGACGGCGACCCGTCCCGCACCCCGGTCGATGCGGGCGTTGGATGTCGGCGCGTAGAGCTTGGCGCCGGTCTTCGCGGCGATCTTGCCGGCCAGGGTGATGCCCGGCTCACGCAATACGGGACCCTTGAGATAAAGCCCCGCCGGCTCGCCGCTGGAAAGCGCCTTGGCGGCCTTTTCCACGGCGTCTTCAGATGGCGCGGCGGGTGTATTGGGGATCGGCGTGGGCACCGGCTCAGAGCCCTCGCCCCAGGCCGTGTTGGCCGGCAGGATCAGGGTCGCGATGCGGCCCGGGTGGGTGTTGGCCTGGCGGATCGCCTCGGCCCCGTCGGCGGCGACGCCGTCGGCGGTCGGTGAGGTCTTGACCCAGTCGGACACGGGTCGGGCGATGCCCTCGATGTCGGCGGTCAGGGGCGCGTCATATTCGACGTGATAGGTGGCGTGCTCGCCGACGATGTTGACGATGCCGGTGCCGGCCTTCGATGCGTTGTGCAGGTTGGACAGGCCGTTGGCCAATCCGGGACCCAGGTGCAGCAACGTCGCAGCCGGTTTGTCGGCCATGCGGGCGTAGCCATCGGCGGCGCCGGTGACGACATTTTCCTGCAGGCCCAACACACATCTGAGCGCATTGGTGCGGTCCAGGGCGGCGACAAAATGCATCTCCGAGGTGCCCGGATTGGTGAAACAAACATCGACCCCGCCGAGCTTCAGGGTCCGGACCAGACTTTCGGCACCGTTCATTATGATCTCCTTAGGTATCAGGCAAAGTGGGATTTCAGACGGGCCGCGGCCTCGTCCAGGACATCGTCTTGTTTGCAAAAGCAGAACCGCACGAAATGCGGGGCGCCGTTTTCCTGGTAGAAGGCGCTCATCGGGATGGCGGCAACCCCGGCCTCGCGAATGATGTGTTCGCAAAACGCCACGTCACCGTCTTCGAAGCCGACGGCGCGGATGTCCACGGACAGGAAATAGGTGCCGCCCGTGTGCAGGGTTTCGAACCCGGCGTTCGTGAGCGCGCCGGTGATACGGTCGCGCTTTGATTGCTGCGTCGCGGCCAAGCCGGTGAAGTAGCTGTCGTCCTGTTGAAGGCCGGCGGCAACGGCGCGCTGCAGGTTGGTCGGCGTGGTGAAGGTAACGAACTGGTGGGCCTTGGCGATGGCGCCTAACAGCGCCGCCGGCGCGGTCATGTAGCCGACCTTCCAGGCCGTCATGGAAAAGGTTTTGCCGGCCGAGCCGATGCGCACGCAGCGCTCGCGCATACCGGGCAGGGTCATCAGCGGGATGTGAGGCGCATCGTCGAACACGATGTGTTCATAGACCTCGTCACAGACCGCATAGGCGTCATGTTTGATGACCAGGTCGGCAATGAACTGCAGCTCATCGGCCGTATAGACCTTGGCCGCCGGATTTTGCGGCGAGTTAAACAAGATCAACTTGGTCTTGTCGGAAAAGGCATCGCTCAACGCTTGCCGCGGCAAGGCCCATTCGGGCGGCTCAACGCGGACCAGCTTCGGCACCCCGCCGGCGCGCCGCACCATGGGCAGGTAGCTGTCGTAAAGCGGCTCGATCAGCACCACTTCGTCGCCGGGCTCGATCAGCGCCAACAGACAATCGGTCAGCGCCTCGGTCGCCCCGCAGGTGACCATGGTCTCCGTCTGCCAATCCACGTCCAAGTCATAGAAGCGTTTGTTGTGCGCCGCCACGGCCTGGCGCAGCTCGGGGATGCCTAGCATGGGCGGATATTGGTTGGGTCCGTCGATCACCGCCTCGGCGGCCAGCCGGCGCAAGTTCTCCGGCCCGTTGTCGTCGGGAAAGCCCTGGCCCAGGTTGATGGCGCCCATCTCCATGGCCAGGCGCGACATGGTTTCAAACACGGTGACGCCATAGCTCGACAGCACGGAATTGGCGGGTTTCATCGGGCGTATTTCCTGGCGGCCCATCCTTCGACAAGCTCAGGATGAGGTGTGTTAAATTTTCCAAGGGGCTTGAAAAACCCCTCATGCTGAGCTTGTCGAAGCATGCGCCGGCAAACTCCCACGTCTGCGTTGCCTGAAACCAGCCCGTACCATAAAGTCCCGGCGGCATAAACGAAAGCGGGAGCAGGTTCGATGGTTGAAATGGTCAAGGCAATGAGCCGGCTGGGCACTGAATCGGCTTTTGAGGTATTGGCCCGGGCCAACAAGCTGGCCGCCGAAGGCAAGGACATCATCAACTTAGGCATCGGCCAACCGGATTTCAAAACCCCCGAACATATCGTCGATGCGGCAGCAAAAGCACTAAGGGACGGCCATCACGGCTACACGCCCGCCAACGGCATCCCGGAACTGCGCCAGGCCGTCGCCGCCGACATTGCCAAATACCGGGGCGCCGAAGTGGACCCCGATTGCGTGATGATCGTGCCGGGCGGCAAGGTCACCATGTTCTTCGCCATCCTGATGTTCGGTGAGCCGGGGACCGAGATCATTTACCCCAATCCGGGCTTTCCCATCTACGAAAGCGTCATCAAGTTCTCCGGCGCCAAGCCCGTGCCCATGGCCTTGCACGAAGAGAATAATTTCTCTTTCAGCGCCGACGAAGTTCTGGACCTGATCACGCCGGCGACCCGCTTGCTGATCATTAACAGTCCCGCCAATCCGACCGGCGGCTACGTGCCGCGCGAGGAATTGGACAAGCTGGCGGCCGGGCTGGAGAACCACCCGCATGTCTGCGTCATGTCGGACGAGATTTACGACCGCATGCTCTACGACGGTCGCGCCCACGTCAGCATGCTGGAATACGAAAACCTCCGCGACCGCCTGATTTTACTCAACGGCTGGTCGAAGACCTACGCCATGACCGGCTGGCGCATGGGCTACGGGGTGTGGCCCAAGTCTTTGATCGAGCCGGCGACGCGTTTGTCCATCAACTGCCACAGCTGCGTCAACGCGTCCGCCCAATACGCCGGCATCGCCGCGCTGGAAGGGCCGCAGGATGCGGTCGATGACATGGTCAAAGCCTTCGATGAGCGCCGCCGGATAATCATGCGCGAGTTGAACCAGATCGCCGGCTTCTCCTGCGTCGAGCCCGCCGGCGCCTTTTACGCCTTCCCCAATATCGCCGAGACCGGCATCTCGGCTCGTGATCTGCAAGACCGCCTGTTGAACGAAGCCGGCGTCGCGATCATCGCCGGCACCAGCTTCGGCGCGCATGGGGAAGGGTACGTGCGGTTTAGTTACGCGAACTCGACGGAGAACATCCTGAAGGCGATTGAGCGGATTAAGCGGTGTTTGTAGAGCCCGGATGATGTTTTGGAAGCACAAACATGACGAACGTTTCCAGAAAATATTCGCCCCGGATTTCCCGCCCCTTAAGCCACCTCTTTCCGCAACATCTGTAATGCAGCCATTTCACCGAGCCGCGCATGGTTCGGGCACGCCGTCAGGGGATCGGGGAGTGCATCGGTGCAGGCCGCGGCCTGCGGGCATTGATCACAGGTCCGGGCCGCATCACGCATGTCGGGCGCCGCGGTTTGCCACGCCGCCACCGCGCTGACGCCGAGGCGCGCCATCATGCGCTGCATGGCGGCGGGAAAGGTCGGCGTTCGCGCCAGGCGCGGCCGTAAATGCATGGCCTGCCGGTCACGGATGAAATCCAGCACGGCGGTCTTGTAAGGCTCATCCCAGGCGACCCGGTCGACATCAACGGTATCCGCCAGATCAACAGCTCGCGCCATGGTATCAAAGACGTTCATACCCGCCCTCCTTGACTTCCGCAGGGATTTGGACCACCCGTTCAGAATGGCTTGACGCTGCGCGGCTGTCATTGACCTAACGCAAACTTGCGGGCGCCGCCCGGAGCGGCTATGCGGGTCGGTGGAAGGTCTTCGGATCATAGGTTGATTGATAGGCGGGCCGGACCTGCAATCGCCCGAAGTAACCGTCCAACACCGGATAAACCCCGGCTTCCATCAGCCCGATGTGCGCGGCCATGAAACAGCTGTGGCCGATTACGACGTCGGCGCCGGAAAAGTCCGGCCCAAGCAGATAGTCGCGATCCTGTAAGGCATCGGACAGAACGGCGGCGCGCAGGGCGAATTCATATCGGCCCAACTCAGCCGCCTCGGCGCTGTGTTGGCGGCCTTCGGGGCGCATCGCCGCCAGGGGACGCAATGTGTTATCGAAGACCGTCATGATCGCCGGGTCCATTTCGGCCGCAGCGAAGACGCTCCATTGATAGTAAAGCGCGCGCGCGGGCGTGCCGGCATCAGGCGCCAGGCCGGCGTGTGGGTTTTCGTCGATCATTTGCAGGACGATGGCCACGGATTCGAACATGGCATACTCATCCGTCTCCAGCGCCGGGACGACGCCAAGCGGATGGATGGCGCGATAGGCCTCGGTATTCTGCGCGCCGGCCATCATATCGACCCGCTTGCCTGCGTAGGCGACGCCAAGTTCCTCCAGCGCCCATTTGACCCGCTGCGAACGGGTCGGTGGAAATTCGTGAAGTGTGATCATGAACCAAACCTGTCGCGTGACCGCCTAGGCGACTTTCCGCTCCCAGGTCTCACCCAGCGCCGCGTTGACCCGCGGCATGACTTCTTCCGCCATCAATTGAAGCGAGCGTTTGGTCAGGTCTTCGTCGACCCAATCCATGCCGGCGATGATCAATTCGCCGAACGGGCCGGTGGTTTCGCGGAACGCCAGGATTTGGTCGACGACGCTGTCAACGTCGCCGCAGATCACCAGGTCATCAATGATCCGATCGATGGTGATGGCGTCATTGGGTTCGTCGCGGTCGTGCTTGAACACACCTTGGCGGCCGAACTTGGACAGCTTGTAGAGCAGTTGGCTGTAATAAAACCGGTACGGGCTCCGTGCATCCGACTGGCCATAGGCCTTGGCGACTTGATGGTCGTCGTTGACGAACACGGTGCGGGCAATGCGCCAATCGGCCGGATTGGCCATGGTGCCGCCTAATTCGCAGCCTTCGACATAGTTGGCCCAATGGCTGGCGGCCCATTTGTCGATGAGAAAATTCGCCGAAATGGGATGGAAGCCCTTCTTGCCCATCTCAATGACGCCCTTGGAAAACGGCGCCACCACGGTGCCGACGATTTCAGGGTGCGGTTGTTGATAGGGCTTCGGCATGACGCCGGTGCCGTAGTCGGGATCAAAGGATTGTTCCGTCGTCACGGTCCAGCGGTTGTCGGGAAAGTCGATGCGGTAAGGCGCATCGCGCGCCCAAATGGCCATGATCACGTCGATGGCTTCGCCGAACATCTTGTTGATGTCTTCGTCCAGGATGCCCAGAACTTCGCGGTCCGACATCAGCGTGCCGGGGCTGATACCCAGGATGAACCGGCCCTCGGACAAATGATCAAACATCGCCGCGTGGCTGGCCACATGCACCGGGTGGGTATGGGTCAGGTTGGAGGTGCCGGTGCCCAGGATGATATTTTCCGTGCTGTGGATGAGGGTCGCCAGGAACAGCATGGAATTGGTGATGCTTTCCGCCGTGTCGGTCAGGTGTTCGCCGACAAAGGCGTCGTGATAGCCCAGTTTGTCACAGAAAATGATCGATTCACGGTCCTGCTTCAGCGTCGTCGTGTAATCGCTGTCGATGGGATGCATGGGCATGGTGAAAAAGCCGAGGCGCATGACGGTCTCCGAGCGTTGAGGAAATCCACAATAAGGCGGCGGACCGTCATTACATAACCCCGAAGGTTTTAAAAGCCTCGACGGTGCTCATACCACCTTTTATGGCGTCTTCGACGGTGGTTTCCATGGCCGCCTTCTCCAACGACTTGGCGATGGTTTCCTCTTCCGCGTCTTTCGGGATCACCAACACGCCTTCGCAATCGCCGAACAGCAGCGCCCCCGGTTCAATTTTGATGCCGGCGATTTCAACGGTGACGTTGTAGTCGACGACCTGACCGCGCGGGCCCTGGTCCTGGGCGTACTTGCCGCGACCGAAGGCCGGGAAGCCCAACGCCTTAATCCCCTTGGTGTCGCGCAGATAGCCGTCGACCAGGGCGCCATTGGCGCCCAGGATCTTGGCTCGGGTCGACATGAGTTCACCGAACATGGCGTAGTTCAACGACCCCCCGGCGGCGACGTAAATGTCACCTGGCTTCAGGCTGTCCAGGGCTTCCAGCATCAGGCCGAAGGGCTTGCCGGCCAGCGGATTGTGAGCGCCGGCTTCGTCATAGATATCGGCTTCCAGAACCGGCATGGCCCGGCCGGCAAGGATCGATGCTTCATCGATCGGCTGAATGCCGGCCGGCAGGTACTGGTGCAGATAGCCCATCTTGTCCAACACGTCGCCGACCACGGCCGGGAACAGTTTGGTATTCAGAAGCGTGAACAATTCTTCGTCGGTGGCATAGGCGCGCATGGATCGTCTCCGATGATTAAGGGCCCTTTGGGCGGCCGCAATCGCGCCGCCCATGGACGAGAAGAAATTCAAACGGCCGCCAGGTCAACGGCTGAATCGTTCCGGAAAACCGCTTTTGCCGGCAAGACGCCCACGGGCATCTGTACGCAGGATGGGCAGATGCCTAAATAATAGGCAAAGCAGTTCGGGAGCGGCCTCTCAACCACACTGACATTTATATACTATCATATTGATAAGAAACGGATATTTCGGATACCCAAATCTGGCACGATCCCTGCTCTATTCCCCATGGTGTCGTGCGCCTTCGTGCCGGCGCCCGGGCGGCCATGGGCTGCTTGGTTGCGAACGAACCCTTGGGATTGGATACCGGGCCATGAAGAAGATCGAAGCCATCATCAAACCGTTCAAGCTTGATGAAGTGAAAGAAGCGCTGCACGAGGTCGGCCTGCAGGGCATCACCGTTCTGGAAGCCAAGGGCTTCGGCCGCCAGAAAGGCCACACGGAACTTTACCGCGGTGCCGAATATGTGGTTGATTTCCTGCCCAAGGTGAAATTAGAGATCGTCGTCGAGGACGACATGCTGGACCGCGCCGTCGAGGCCATTCAACAGGCCGCCCACACGGGCCGCATCGGCGACGGCAAGATATTCATCGTTCCCATTGAAGACGCGATTCGCGTCCGCACCGGGGAACGCGGCCGCGAGGCCATTTAAAACGGCCGCGGACAAACCGCGGACCAAACGCCCAGAGAGCTGCAACATCTAACTTTACGTAAAAAAGGGAACTCGAAAATGTCACTAGATTGCAAAACCCCCGCCGACGTCCTGAAAGTGTTGAAAGACGACGAAATCCCCTTCGTCGACCTGCGCTTCACCGATCCGCGCGGCAAATGGCAACACCTGACCATGGTGTCGGACTTCATTGAAGATGACAGCTTTGTCGACGGCATTATGTTCGACGGCTCCTCCATCGCCGGTTGGAAGGCGATCAACGAATCCGACATGGCCTTGATCCCCGACCCCACGACGGCGGTCATGGATCCCTTCGCCGCCCAACCCTCGTTGATCATGTGCTGCGACATCATGGAGCCGACCACCGGTCAGTCTTATGGCCGCGATCCGCGCTCGGTGGCGAAGAAGGCGGAGGCCTATCTGGGCTCGACCGGCATCGGCGACACCGCTTATTTCGGATCGGAAGCCGAATTTTTCGTCTTTGACGACGTGCGCTATGACGTGCAGATGCATTCCACCTTTTTCGAGTTCGAATCCGAAGAAGGTCCCTACGTCACCGGCAAGATCTTCGACGAAGGTAATACGGGCCACCGGCCGGGCATCAAGGGCGGATACTTCCCGGTACCGCCGGTCGACAGTGCGCATGATCTGCGCGCCGAGATGGTCACCGTCATGCAGGAAATGGGCCTGACCATGGACAAGCACCACCACGAGGTGGCGCCGTCCCAGCATGAGCTCGGCATGACCTTCTCAACCCTGGTCCGCGCCGCCGACAACCTGCAGATCTACAAGTACTGCACCCATATGACGGCGCATACCTACGGCAAGACGGCGACCTTCATGCCGAAGCCGGTGGCCGGCGACAACGGATCGGGCATGCACACCCACCAATCCATCTGGAAGGACGGCAAGCCGACCTTCGCCGGATCGGGTTATGCGGACCTGTCGGAAACCTGCCTGCATTACATCGGCGGCATCATCAAACACGCCAAGGCCCTGAACGCCTTCACCAACCCGTCGACCAATTCCTATAAGCGGTTGATCCCGGGTTTCGAGGCGCCGGTGCTGTTGGCCTATTCGGCCCGCAACCGCTCGGCCAGCTGCCGCATTCCGTTCTCCAACTCGCCGAACGGCAAGCGCGTCGAAGTGCGCTTCCCCGATCCCATGGCCAACCCGTATCTGGCCTTCGCGGCGATGATGATGGCCGGTATCGATGGCATCCAGAACAAGATCCATCCGGGCGATGCCATGGACAAGGACCTGTACGACCTGCCGCCGGAAGAACTGGCTGACGTGCCGACGGTTTGCGGCTCGCTGCGCGAAGCCCTGGAAAGCCTGGATGCCGATCGCGATTTCCTGAAGAAAGGTGACGTGTTCTCGGACGACCAGATCGACGCCTACATGGATCTCAAGTGGGAAGAGATCTACAACTTCGAACACACCCCGCATCCGGTGGAGTTCCAGATGTATTATTCGTCGTAAGACGAAATACGCTCAACGAAAGAAAGGCCGTCCTTCGGGGCGGTCTTTTTTTTATGCATCTTATTGTTTAGCCCCTCAGGCGCCGGGCGCTCACACCGTTCGCTTGGCTGGAGGCGCATAAGCGCCGACGCGCAGTCGCGCTTGCCTCCTCGCTACGCTCGCCGGTTACCGTCCCCCACATACCATTGGCAATGTATCGGTGCGAAACTGGTGCATACTTGGGGCGAACCGTCGAGCCGCGAGGCTCGAAGGCAACATTCGAATGTGGTTGTAATTAATCCGTCATATGATTGTCGGAACGTTCGATGAGCGCAGCGAAGAGCCTAGCGCGACTGAGCGCCGGGCCGAATGGCCCGAAAGCCAAGTGAGCGGAGCGAACGCCCGGCGCCTGAGGGGCTAAAATATTAAATGAGCGGAACGAACGCCCGGCGCCTGAGGGGCTAAAATATTAAGTGAGCGGAGCGAACGCCCGGCGCCTGAGGGGCTAAAATAAATACGGCCACGCTCAAGCGCCGGAGAAAAATATCCCGCCCGGCTCTCTACCGCCGCGGCGGTAATTTCACCGTGAATGTCGTTTTGCCGTCGCCGTGTACTTTGTCGTGGGCGCGGACCCGGACCTCGGTGACGCCGACGGGAACTTTGACGTTGCCGAGCGAGCGCGTGAAGGGCTGTTCGTTCTCGTGCGGGTGATAAAGCACGCGGGTGCCCAGCACTTTGCCGCCGGCGCCCAGCACCTCAAACCTGTCGGCGTAATGTTTCCAGCCCGTATCGGCGTGGCGGATAGTCACCGTGAAGGAATAGGTGCCATCGCCGTTGGCCGATGCTGTGGCGTTCTTGACGACGGGATCGTTGGCGGCGGCGCCGCCTGGCGCGGCGGCGGCAATGCCGACGAACACGGCCAAGGCGCACAAATACAGGCGTTTCATGAGAACATCGCTCCTTTGTTCGGTCCCGGCCGACGGGATTGACCGGGCCGCAAATGAGGTTTCGGCTGGAAAACACGGAAAATGCAGCACATTACAGGGTGCGGAAAAGCCGTCGCGGATTCAAGCTCTTGGCCGGTCACATTAATGTTGTTGCAATTTTATTCTAGTTATGTTCTTATTTCATTCCAATTTGAGAACATCAACCGAGGGACTTGTTTATGCACACCATTGAATTCTACCGTGACCTTGTTGCCGTCATTGCCCTGGCCAGTTCCGGCTATGCGTTTTTGCTGGTTACCTGAGGTGGGACTTCCCCGACCGATCAGGCCGTTGGCAGGGGGCGCTTGTTGCCGTCCAGATCAATGGCGACAAAGGTGAACACACCCTCCGTCACCTTGACCCGCGCATCGGCGATCCGGCCCCTGAGCGCCCAGGCTTGAACCAGGATGGTCAGCGAGGTGTTGCCGACGTCGACAACATGCGTGTAACAGCAGACCACATCACCCACACGCACCGGCTTATGGAAAATGAAGCCATCGACAGCCACCGTGGCGACCCGGCCCTCGGCGCGCTGGCCGGCGGCGATGCCACCGGCAATATCCATCTGGCCCATCAGCCAACCGCCAAAAATATCGCCGCTCGGGTTGGTGTCGGCGGGCATCGCCAGGGTTCTCAGGGTCAATTCCCCGAAGGGCTCATCCTTGGTCACCTCACCGATCGTGCCGCGATCTGCCATGAAATGGCTCCTCTTTGCTGAATTAATAAAGTTTCCACAATATATTGTACATTTCGTTTACACTTACCACATTATCATGCTTGCGGGCCTTAGGTCCCGTTGATTAGGATGCAGCCAACATGAGCCTAAATAAAGCCGGGAATATCCATGCAGACTGAGCTCTTCCAAGAGGGTGCGACACCGCCCGTGAAAAAGTCCAAGACCAAATCAAAAACAGTCGCAACGGCCACAGCCCCGGCGGGAAATGTCGCGCTGGAAAATGCCACGCTGGAAAATACCCAGATGGAAAAAGCACCCGTGAGCCGGGAAGTTGCCCAAACAGCGGCCCAAAAACCGGCCAAAAAACAGACCGCGAACCTTAAAAAATCCGACACCGACGGCTATTCGGCCAAGGATATCGAGGTTCTTGAAGGCCTGGAGCCGGTGCGCCGCCGGCCCGGCATGTACATCGGCGGCACCGACGAGCGCGCCCTGCATCATCTGGCCGCGGAAATTATCGACAACTCCATGGACGAAGCGGTGGCCGGCCACGCCAGCCATATTGATATTGAACTGCACGCCGACAACACGGTGACGGTGACCGACAACGGCCGCGGTATCCCCATCGACCCGCATCCGAAATTCAAGGACAAATCGGCCCTGGAAGTCATCATGACGACGCTCCATTCGGGCGGTAAGTTCTCCGGTGAGGTTTATGAAACCTCAGGTGGGCTGCACGGTGTCGGTCTGTCCGTGGTCAACGCGCTGTCGGATGTGTTGAACGTTGAGGTCGCCCGTGACCAAAACCTCTGGCGTCAGGTCTATCGGCGCGGTGTGCCGGATGGCCCCTTGGAAGACATGGGCCCCGTGCGCAACCGGCGCGGCACGACGATAAGTTTTCATCCCGATGCAAAAATCTTCGGCGTCCGTCAGGTGTTCCGGCCGGCAACGCTCTACCGCATGGTGCGCTCGAAGGCGTATCTGTTCCGCGGTGTCGAAATCCGCTGGCGCTGTGATGACAAGCTGTTGGCCATGGATCAGCAAACGCCGGCCAAGGCGACGCTGCATTTTCCGGGCGGCCTGTCCGACTATTTGGTGACCGCGCTGGGCGATCGCCGGGCGATGACGTCGGAGCCCTTCGCCGGCACGTCGAAGATGAACGGCGGATCGGGCAAGGTCGAATGGGCCGTCGCCTGGCCCGTCGATGAAGACCCGTTCTTCAATTCCTATTGCAACACCGTGCCGACACCGCAGGGCGGCACCCACGAATTGGGTCTGCGCGGCGCCTTGACCAAGGGGCTCAGGGCCTATGGTGAGTTGGTCGGCAATAAACAGGCCGCCAAGCTGACCGCCGACGATGTCGTCGGCGGCGCCTGCGTCATGCTGTCGGTGTTTATCAACGATCCGCAATTTCAGGGCCAGACCAAGGATAAGCTGTCCACCGTTGAGGCCCAGCGGTTGGTCGAAAACTCCGTTCGCGATCACTTCGACCATTGGTTGTCCGGCGCCCCGGACGCCGCCAAGACACTGCTGGAGCATGTTATCGAGCGGGCCGAAATGCGGCTCAAGAAACGCGCCCAGAAACAGACCAAGCGGCAATCGGCGACGCGCAAACTGAGGCTTCCCGGCAAGCTTTCCGATTGCACCCGGAACACATCGGAAGGCACAGAACTCTTCATCGTCGAAGGCGATTCGGCCGGCGGCTCGGCGAAGCAGGCACGGCGCCGCGATATCCAGGCGATCCTGCCGTTGCGCGGTAAGATCCTCAACGTTGCCAGCGCCACCGTCGAAAAGATGCACGCCAACCAGGAACTTTCCGATCTCATCGAGGCGCTCGGCTGCGGTCTTGGCGAGACCTTCATGGAAGATGATCTGCGCTACGAGAAAATCATCATCATGACCGACGCCGACGTCGACGGGGCCCATATCTCATCGTTGCTGATGACCTTCTTCTTTCAGGAACTGAGCGGCCTTGTCGATACCGGGCATCTGTACCTGGCCATGCCGCCGCTTTACCGCCTGACCCAGGGCGGCAAGTCAATGTACGCCCGCGACGATGCCCACAAGGATGAATTGATGGCGAAGGAATTCACCGGTCGCGGCAAGGTCGAGATCAGCCGTTTCAAGGGTCTCGGCGAAATGCCGCCGGCACAGCTTAAGCAAACCACCATGGACCCGGCCAACCGGACCCTGATCCGGGTCACCATCCCGTCGGGCCACAACGACGAGGAAATCCTGGAAGCCAAGGAAACGGCACGCCTGGTCGATCAGCTGATGGGCAAGCATCCCGAAAAGCGCTTCAAGTTCATCCAGGAAAACGCCCAATTGGTGGAAGATATAGACGTCTGACCGGCTGGCGCCAAAGCCAGTCCAGGGGTCGCGGCCCCGATCCCGTCACGATCCCGTCACGATCCCGGGCAACTGCCATTGACCGTTTCATGCAGTCGGTCCGCCGGCACGCCGCCGTCAATTAACAGCTGCCGCATCGCCGCCGCATCGCGTTGGGTCTTGGCAAAGTCCGTCGTATAAATCCCGGCCAGGGCATTGCCCGCCAGGGTCAGCACCACGGCGGCCGGGCGGTTTTGCCGATGCGCCCCCAGCAGTTCGCCAACGAAGGCCAATTCGTTTTTTGAATCCCCAAACGGCCCCAGGCTCAGTTTCATGGGCACCACCATGGTCGGCCGCGCCGGCCGGCCCAAGTCGGGCAAAATGCTCAGGACACGAAAGTAATCACACCCATAGGGCAGCACCGGATCGATCTGGGAGACAAAAATATTGGCTTTCTCAGGCGACAGCAGACCAAGCCCGAAACACGTCCGGTCGCGGTCCTTGGCATCGCACACCTCTATGCCGTGCCAAAACCCATCCCAACCCCAAAGATCGGCACGGCCATAGGGGGCGCCGGGGTGGTTCCGTGCGCCGCCGTGCCAGGCCCGCTCAATCACGTAAATATCCCGCTTGCCCTGGATAATCTGAAAGGCCGCGACTTCGTGCTTGCGGTATTTGGCGCCGCCGGGGCGCTGGGCGGCGGACGGGTCAGCGCATTCCACATACAGCCGCGCCGCCAGATAGCCATCCATGTTCAGTCGGTCCGGGCCGCGATAGGTCAGCTTGCCGCATTCTGTAATGAACCGGGTTCTGAGATCGCGGGCCATGTCCATGGGGTTTAGGTCCCGGGTGTTTTCAACAATCTGCACGGTGATCAATTCCGTCCAATCGGAAACCGTTTGGCCGGCCGGCAGGTATTCGTAAAAACGAATATTGCCGACCTCGGTTTCGAACCCCAATTGCCATCCGTCCGGCGGATAGACGAACAAAACCTCAGAGCGCGGCTCGGCCGTCATGGCGGATACCGGCACCAGACAGACCACCGCGATCAGCAGTCTCCCTACCCAACGTTTAAATGAATTGCCCAGGTCTTTCATACCCCGAACCGGTTGACGATCCGTGCCTGTCGGGGATGATGGCACGATGCACCGGGGCTGACAATTGATCGCCGGCCCGCGATGACCCGAAATCGAACCCAGGGTAGTTTACGCTGGGGGATTGCCAGGGAGACGTCCGCGCCATGCTTGCCGAGTACATCCGGCATTTCCGGCTGCCGGCCCCGAAATGGGTCAAGCAAATGGGCTATGGCCGCGAGATCATTTCGTTGGAGGCCCGTTATCGGCGCTGCATCGAAGCCTGGGCGCCACATTTGACGGCGACCCGTGATTTGATCACCAAATCTGCCACCGAATGCCCGGCCACGGACCACGCCGTTGTCCTGGGCTCCGGGGCGCTTCTCGATATTCCCCTGGAAGACTTGGCGGGGCGGTTCAAACGCCTTGATCTGATCGACATCGTGCATCCGGCGTCGGCACGCCGTGCCGCGGCGCAGTTTGAAAATGTCCACCTGATTGCCGCCGACATCAGCGGTGTCGCGCCGGCGGTTTACGCCCAGGCGGTGACCGCCGAGCCCATCGGCGACCGGCCGCAGCCGCCGAAGGGCATGCGTGACGCGTCGTGTGAGATCATCACCACCGCCATTGATCGCAGCCTCGCCAAAGGCGACCGCCTCGGTGCGTTGCGGGCGCCCAACCCCGATCCGGCAATGATCAACGGTGCCGACTTCGTCGTTTCCGCCAATCTCCTGGCCCAATTGCCGCTGTTGCTCTTGGATTGGCTACAGGCGCACCGGCCCTTCGCCAATGACGCCACCCGCGATGCTTTCGCGCGTTCAATCATCGATCATCACCTGGCCCTGTTGCAGAACCACCCCGGTAAGGTCGTGCTGGTCACCGAAGTCCTAAGATTGGTGCTGAACGACGATACACCGGGGGAGAAGATCGACCCCCTATTCGGCGCGCCGATGATGCTCGATGGCAATGAATGGTGGTGGGACGTGGCCCCGCCGGGTGAGATCAACCGGCATCTCAGCATGCGCCTCAGGGTTCTCGGTATTCCCGATCTGGCCCAGGCCCCTCAACTGCGGAGTTGCAGAAACACCACCTTGGCGGCGCCGTAGGTCCGTGCATCAAGAAGGCTGAAACCGGGCGGCGTGATTAGTTCCTCCTCGGCCCCGGCTTCGACGACCGCCAATCCCCCGGGCGCCAGCCAACCGCGGTTTTTCAAGCCGCCCAAGGCGGGTGAAATCAAGCCCTGGCCATAGGGGGGATCGAGAAATGCCACGCCGCAGGGCGCTTCGGCAATGCGCGGCGGCGGCGCCAATTGGGTGGCATCCATCTTTAGTAGAGTAATCCGTTTCCCTGCCTCAATGCCCAGCGCCGCGTTCTTACGGGTGACGGCCAGCACCGGACCGGACCGGTCCAACAAGGTCACGTGGGCGGCGCCCCGCGACAGGGCTTCCAGGCCCAGCGCCCCAGTGCCGCAAAACAAATCAACCACGGACGTACCCTCAACCTCTCCCGGCCAGTCGTCCAGGCCATGGGTCAGCACGTTGAAGATCGATTCGCGGACCCGGTCCGAGGTCGGCCGCACATCGTCGCCGGCCGGGGCCTGCAGCCGCCGGCCCCTATAGGTGCCGCCGACTATCCTCACGCCGCCGTCCTCAAGACGCCCGCCCGCCGCGTTCAGGTTTGGTCAGTCCGCCGATCTGGTCGCGCATGACCTTGCCGGTGACTTCCTCGACCAGGCCGCGCGCCATGTTGCCCAATTGGAACGGCCCATAGGCGGTCCGGATGAGGCGGCTGACATCCAGGCCCAGGTGCGCCATAACGCGCCGGACCTCGCGGTTTTTGCCTTCCTTCAGCTTGACATCCAGCCAGGCGTTGGATTTTTGCCGGCTTTCCAAGGTCGCGATGATCGGGCCGTAGCGCTGGCCCTCGACGCTGACACCATTCGCCAGTTTGGCCAGACGGGCTTCATCGACAATGCCGAAAACGCGGACCCGGTAGCGCCGCGTCCACGCGGTTTCCGGCAGCTCCAAACGCCGCGCCAACTCACCATCATTGGTCAGCAACAACAGGCCTTCCGAGGTGATGTCCAGGCGCCCGACGGTCATCACGCGTGGCAGCTCGCGGGGCAGGCGCTCAAATATCGTCGCCCGGCCCTCCGGATCCTTGTTGGTGGTTACCAGACCCGGCGGTTTGTGATAACGCCAAAGCCGCGTTTGCTCGGCCGCCGGCAGCGGCTGGCCATCGACCAGAATCGTGTCCGCGTCGGTGACGGCCAGGGCCGGTGAGGTCAGGACGTCGCCATTGACCCGGACCCGCCCGTCATTGATCCAGCGCTCCGCCTCGCGCCTCGAACACAGGCCGGCCCGCGCCAACACCTTGGCGATACGGTCGCCCTTCTTTTCCGGGGTATCTTCCGACATGGCGGCACTCTAACAGCGCGTGAAGCCAGAACAAGCGCCCGTTACACCGTTGCCGGTATGATCGCCGCTTCTATTGCATATCGCCTGGCGCCGGACCGGCAAAACGGGCTGACTTGACCATCTCACCGACCTTTGCGATCAGGGCGGTAATGTCGGGATCTACCGATTCGTAGGGGGTCAGCAGCAACCAGTCCACATCGAGAAAGCCGCCCGGAATGTGGGCCATATAGTTCCAGTGATCGTTCCGTAGAGGCTGGGTGCGCCAGTTGTCGGGGTCGACCTCGTCGCCATGATCTTCCGTGTCGTCGAAACGTTCATATTTGAGCCATCCGTGATCGACGGTCTCAACGACGCCGGCCTCGGTCCAAGGCCGCAGAACTTTTTCGAATAATTCCGGTTGATCGGTGAAATCGACGGGATCACCGTCGTCATACTTGAGCACCATCCGCTCACGCATGGAAACGTACATACTTGCCGAAACCTCGTCGCCGGAGAACCAGGCATACCAGGTCTTGCCGGTTTCCAGCGTGGCCTCGCGGCCCGGTTTTTCATCCACACGAATATCCATCGGCAACGGCAGCCGGAAGAACAAACGGTCGTCCAGGGCGACGTCGCGCCAGTCGCTGAGCGGCGCGGCGCGGATTTCTTCCGGCCGGACCTGCATGTTCCGGGCTTGATCTCCAACATGCGCGATGAGGGATTGTCCTAGGGGTGTCGTCTCCAGACCTTTTTCAAGCGAAAGAATGTATCGGGCAACTCCCTCGAACTTTTCAAACGCCATACACGCGTACCAGCGGAAAGCGATCCATTCCTCGCCTGCATCGGAAAACTCAGTCACGCCGTGGACCAAGCGCCCGCCCTGGATATCGTCACGGACTAACGCGCCGATGTGACTTTCGCTATCCAAAAACGCCACGATTTGCGTTTCAAGCTCGCGCTGTCTTTCGGCAACGGCATCCGTTCCGGTCAGGGGCTGATCCAACTTGCCGAATTCGGACTGGATTTTCAACGATGCCCGCTCGTCCGGCGCCATGGCCCACCAGGTGTGGCCGTTTTCTTCGGTCATGGTCCATGCGACCGGTATCTTCACCGTCTGACCTTTCGAAAGTTCGATAACTTGCGTCGCCATGTTGGATGACTGCCAGTCGGGCATTTTGGCTGCCTGAGAGGGCTGGCCCGCCCTATCGGCCCCCTGAGCCGGGTCCACCGGAGGCGCAATGGCGGCACCGCGGATCTCGCGTTCGACCAGTGCCACCAGTTCCAAAAACTCCGGATCGGCCTTGTTTTGGTCTTCGATCACGAGGTTCGTCTGCAGCAGGATCGGCCCTCGATCCGTATACACGGCGCGCCGGTGCCAATAGAAGCGCAACAGATCGCCGTCTTCTATCGTCGTGTCCTCATGGGCCCAAAATAACTCTTCGGCGGTTTCCTCGACGCGCGCATGCTCAACCGCCCGTGCCGCCGCGTGATCTGTGGCGACGATTTTCTTGGCGAGATCCTGTTGCCAGTCTCTGGGCTCGGCGCCGGTGCCCTCTGGCGGAAAAGCATTCTTCATGGCCAGCCAAAGCGAACCCGTCCAATCCTCGTCTTTATCCTCATCGCAGACCCATCGATCGGTACCGTCATTCAGGGGCTTGCATGACCAGCGGGCCGGGATGCGTATCGCGAAGGCGCCAAAGGGATGGACGGTGTGCAAGGTTCGAAAATCGTAAGTCATGGAATCACTCCGTGTGCGGTAAACACTAATTTCCCATAAAAAGAGTATAATATTTAGATTTATAAATCTAAAAGTTGTTATTCCTAACATCACCGTCGCCTTGACGCATCGCCATCTCCGCCTCAGGTTGGCGCCATGAATGAGAAACGCTTGATGGATATCGCCCTGGATGAGGCGCGTGCCGCCGATTTGCGGGGCGAAGTGCCGGTCGGTGCCGTGCTGGTCGAGGCCGCGTCCGGTGAGGTGTTGGCCCGGGCCGGCAACCGGGTCGAGGAACTGTCCGACCCGACGGCCCATGCCGAGGTCCTGGCCATCCGCGCCGCCGCCGCCGCGCGCGCCGCGCCGCGCCTGCCCGATTGCGACCTCTATGTCACCCTGGAGCCATGCGCCTTGTGCGCCACCGCCATCTCCTTTGCGCGGGTTCGCAAGTTGGTGTTCGGCGCCTATGATCCGAAGGGCGGCGGAGTTGAGCACGGGCCGCGCATCTTTCAACAACCCACATGCCATCACGCGCCGGAGGTCGTCGGCGGGGTCATGGAGATCGAGTGTGCGGATTTACTGAAAGCCTTTTTCGCCGAACGGCGCTAGGGTTCACGAAACGGAGGATTGCCCATGCTGGCCGTTATCGGCGCCATGAAGGAAGAAGTCGAACTGCTGCACGCCGACATGGTGGTCAGCGGTGAGGCAACCCACGCCGGCATCACCGTCCGCCGCGGTGATTTCCGCGGCACCGACATCGTTCTGGCGCAATGCGGCATCGGCAAGGTCAACGCCGCCATCTGCACGCAGATGCTGATCGATCTTTACCAGCCCGATAAACTGATCTTCAGTGGCGTCGCCGGTGGCCTGATGGCGAACATGCAGGTCGGTGATCTGATCGTCGCCAGCCACCTGATCCAGTTCGATGTGGATCTCACCGCCTTCGGCCGGCGCCACGGCGAATTACCTGACGTCGACCGGATGATCCAATCGGACCCGGATTTGGTGCGTGCCGCCACGGACTGTTTCGATGCCGTCTTCGACGGCCAGGACGGCGCCCCCAACCTGATGATCGGCACGGTCGTTTCGGGCGACAAGTTCGTCAAGGATTCTGACACCCTGAAATGGCTGCAGCGCGAGTTCGCCGCCCTGGCGACGGAAATGGAGGGCGCCGCGGTGGGCTACACCTGCCAGCTGTCGGGGCTGCCCTTCGTCGTCATCCGGGGCTTGTCCGACACGGCCGATGAAAATGCCTCGGACGATTTCAAGGTCAACCTGGCGAAGGTTTGCCGCCATTCCTACGCTTTGATGGAGAAATTGATCCCGGCGGCGGCGTAACCCGCCCTGTGCCGGGTTGCTGCATCCTTCGACAGGTTCAGTATGAGGGCTGACGGGCCTTGCGGCAAATCCTGGCGTGAGGTCTGGGGATGGTTGGGTTGGCCAGACCGATGGGTCCTCCGGCGCGGCCTGAATTTGGTGTGCCGCCGAAAGACACATCGGTCCCACCAAAGACCGCACATCGAAGATGTGCCGTCTCCTCCCGGGGCCATCCCGGGACCTCGCGCCTCAATTTGCCTAGAGACCGAGCTTATCCTTCCAGCCATACCAGGCAATCACCCACGGCAGGAACCACGGCTTGCCGTCATACAGCATGCGGGTCTGGAACGGCCGGCCGTCGAAAGCGGATTCCGCTTCCGGTGCATTGCCGACGATGCGGTAGGCGGATTTCTTCGCGAACCAGCGCGCCCAGACAACGCCCGAGCCGCAGAACCCGGCGGCGTAATGAACGCCGTCCTCATCGACCACGGATTTTGGCAGGAAATCAAAGGTATAGCCCGTATAGCCCCACCACGAATGGGTGATGCCGACGTCCTTGAGCTCGGGGAACAACTCGACCAGCCCGCCGTGCAGGTGGCGGAATTTCTCTTTCGGGTCGTCCGTGCCGGCGCCGGCGCGGCCGCCGAAGATGATGCAGGTGCCGTCCGGCGACGGCCGGTAATAGTGGTAGGTGTGGCGGGTTTCTCCCAACATGCGGCCCTTCGGCATCAGCCGCGCCATGGTCTCGGCCGGCAGCGGTTCGGTGGCGATGATCTGGCTGGGCACCGGCACGATGCGGCGCTGCAACCATGGTGTCGCGGCGCCCGTGTAGCCGTTGGTACAGACCAGCAGATCGCGCGCCTTGATGGTGCCGCGCGAGGTACTCACTTTAAAGCCACCGGTTTCGCGATCGTAGGCAGTGACGGTGGTCCGCGCATGCACGGTGACCCCGGCCTCCAGGGCGCGGTCCAAAACGCCCTGATGGAACAGCCCCGGATGCAGGCCGCCGATATCGGGGCGGACCACGCCGCCATGGTAGAGGTCCGAGCCCAGCTCGCGGTGCTGCTCGGCTTTCGGCACAACCTCGGCGCCCAGCTCCAAATGTTTGTTCAGGAAATCCGCTTCGCGGGCCAGGCGATCATAATGCCTTGGCCGATGGGCGCCGGTGAACCGCCCGGTCATCTTGAAACCGCAGTCGATGCTCTCGTCTTCGATGAACCGGGCGAGATCTTCGCGGGCCGCGACGCCCTCGGCGTAAATGGCCCGCGCCGTCGCCTCGCCCATGGCCGAGACCATGGCGGAAAATTCCATCTTGATGTTGCCCGACGCAATGCCGCCGTTTCGCGACGATGCGCCTTCGCCGGGCCGGTCCTTGTCGAATACCTGCACCGAACGGCCGGCTCGGGCCAGGATTAGCGCTGCCGTCAGGCCGGCAAATCCGGCACCGATAATCGCCACATCGCAGGACACGGGCACCGGTGTTTCCCGCAATTCCGGGCGCGGCGCGGCTTCCCACCAATAGGGCGTGTCCTTGAAATCCTGGCTCATTTCCCAACCTCCGTCAGTCCCAAGGCGGCCAGACTGCGCCGGTCGGCGCCGGACGGCAAGGCTGCGGTCGGGTCGGCGGTCCAGGCCGCCATATCCTTCCACACCGTCGCCGCCTGCAGATCGCGCAACAGCATGTGATAGCCGCCCTCATAGAGCGCGATCCGCTGGCGCCCACCGTTGCGCGCCGGCAGGGCGCTCAACATGCGCCGCGTCGGTGCCTTGGGGATGATCTGATCCTTTTCGCCGTAAAGCACCAGGGCCGGGACGGTCAATTTCGCCGCCGCGGCCAGGGCGGCGTCCATCAGATTGACCAGACCGTAAACCGTGCCGACCCGGGTTTCCTTGATGACCAAGGGGTCCTGACCAAGACGCACCAGCATCTCGTAGTTGTCCGACGGCACGATACCCAGGCCGCGCCCCGTCAGCGTCATCGCGGGCACCGTGTGGGCGCCAAGCCAAAGGGCTGCGCGTTGGTACCAGGGCATGGTGGCGCGGCCCCAGACCGCCGGCGCGGCTAGAATGACGCCGTCAACCGGCGGCGGGTTTGCACCGGTCAGTGCCAGCATGGCGACGGCACCGCCCATGGACGTGCCGTGCAGATAAAGCGGCACGTCGGGGTGGCGTCGCTTCAGGGCGCGAACGGCGTCACCGGCGTCGCGGGCGTAGGCCTGCAGGCCGGCCCAGGTGCCGGGCGCCGGTGCGGCGCCGAAACCGCGCTGGTCGTAGGCGTAAGATACGATCCCGCCGAGAGCCAGAAAGTCGCCGGGATCATCAAAAAACCGGCCATAGTCGTTGAAGCCGTGCAAGGCCAGGATCACGGCGCGCGGTTGGCTGGCCGGGGCCCACGTATGCAAGGGCAGGATGGCGCCGTCGGCGGCGATGAAGGCGGTCTCTGTTATTGCCGGCTTCCGGCTCAGAGGGCCGGGACCGTGAATGGCCGGCGTGCAGGCGGCCAAAACCCAGGCCAGAAAAAGAACCGCGCCAGGCCTCACTCGGCGGCCTCTTTGCCGGCCGCGTCGTCGGCCTGGGTCAGGCTGACGAAGATGTCTTCCAGATCGGCTTCGCTGGTCGTCACGTCGCCGATGGTCAGGCCGGCCGCGGCGACGGCGCCCAACACGTCGCCGGCGGTGACCCGGCTGGGCGCGAAGGATACGGATAGGCGGTTCGGCTCGTCCAGTTGGGCGTGATAGGCCGAAAGCGTCGCCGGCACACTATCCAATTCCCGGTCGACGGTGATCCGCAACTGTTTCGAATCGAGACGGCCCAGCAGGTCCGGCGTCGGTTCGCAGGCGATCAGTTGGCCGTGGTTGATAATGGCGATGGTGTCACACATGGCCTCGGCCTCTTCCAGATAGTGGGTCGTCAGCAAGACGGTGGTGCCCTGGCTGTTCAGGTGCTGCACGTGGGACCAAAGCTGGCGGCGCAAATCCACATCAACACCGGCCGAGGGCTCATCAAGGATCAGCACCGGCGGGCTGTGGACCATGGCCTTGCCGACCAATAGGCGTCGCCGCATGCCGCCGGAAAGCGATCGTGCGTAGGCGTCGGCCTTGTCGGCCAGACCGACGGCCTCCAAAACTTCATCCGTGCGCCGCGCCGATTCGGGCAACCCATAAAGTCCGGCCTGCAATTCCAGCATTTCTCGCGGCGTGAAATAAGGATCCAGATTGAGCTCTTGCGGGACGACGCCGATACAGCGTCTGGCCGCACGCATGTCGGCGTCCGTATCGTAACCCCAAACGCGGGCGGTGCCGGCCGTCTTCATCACCAGGCCGGCCAGTATGTTGATGAAGGTCGACTTGCCGGCGCCGTTCGGGCCCAACAGCGCGAAGAACGAGCCTCTCGGAATACTCAGGTTGATACCCTTCAGCGCAAGCTTGGGACCGCTGCGTCCGGACCCGGCGTAGGTCTTCTCAAGGCCGCTGACGTCAATCGCCGCGGCCGGATCGGTGGTTGGCTGGAAATAGCTCATGGATGCGTCCTGTTGCGTCCCCGGACATGCCCCTTTGGTCGGCGTGCTGTCAAGGGTTGCCATAATATCACCCGCCGCGGGCCGTATTTTCGCCAAGCCGGGCCGGCAAAATATTTGCTGTTCGATACCCCCGATCAGGAGAAAGAAAAGATGTTTGCATTAATCCTTATCCCCGTCGCCCTGTTTTGGACCGCCGACAACAACGCCTATTTGGACAAAATGACCGACGCGCGTTGGGATTACCTCGGCTACACGGAACGCGCCGCCGGTCCCGCCGCCGACGGCAGCCAGGCGCTGACCTTGGACATGGACGGCAAGACGTTCATTCTGTTCAAGCAGCGCCCCGTCGCACCGGCGGTGGCCGAGGCGGCACCGTTCGAAAATGCCGAGGCGCGTTGAGGCGATCCGTTGGGCAGGCGGTCAATCCTTGGCGGGAAACGTCACGGCTTCGATCTTGTTGCCGTCCGGGTCCAGGATGAAGGCGCCGTAATAGGCCGTCATCTCGCCCTGGCGCGGTCCCGGCGCGCCGTCGGATTGTCCGCCGGCGTCCAACGCGGCTTGGTGGAAAGCGTTGACGGCGTCTTCGGATCGGCAGCGCAGGCAGACGTGATGGCCTCTATCGCCACCCGATTGCATGGCCGGTCGGGCGTTCAGCCAAAACTCCGGATAGGTCTTGCCGAAGCCCACCGTCCGCGGCCGCTCGGCGAGGCGCCTCAGACCGAGCGGCGCCAGCAATTGGTCATAGAAACCGGCCGCGGCGTTGAGGTCGCGGACCGGGACGGAGACATGGTCAATCATCGTCGGCTAACCGTGGCAGGTCTCCGACCGCCACGGACCAGGCCGGGTCCGTGTGTTTGGCCCAATAAAGATCCTTCAGCCGGGCCGTCAAGGGACCCGGTCCGTCACCGACGCGCCCCCCATCCAGGTGCCCGACCGGCATGACGCCGCCGGCGGTCGAGGTGATGAAGACCTCGTCGGCGGCTTTCAGATCGGTGATGGCGACAGGCGCCGCCGTCGCCTTGACTTGCAGTTCGGCCAGAAGCTCCAGGGCGGTGCGCCGGGTGATGCCTTCCAGGACGCCCGTTGCCGGGGTCGTCACGTGGCCGTCCTTGACGGCAAACACGTTGAAGCCCGGCCCCTCGGTGACGTGACCGGCACCGTCCACCAAAAGCACGTTCTCGCGGCCCGCGTCGTAGGCTTCGTGAAGCCCGGCGACCAGGTCCAGCCAGTGGTAATTTTTGACTGTCGGGTCGACCGATTCCGGCTGAATGCGGGCCACTGAAGAGATATGCAAATCCAGGCCACGCGCCATTTGGTCTTCGTTGGCAACGAAGCCCAGCGGGATGGCGAAGGCGATGAAGGTATTGACCGCATCGCGCGGATCGCGGCTGAAGGTGGGCGAGACGCCGCGCGTCAAAATCATTTCCACATAGGCCGTCTGCAGCCCGGACCGGCGCACGCATTCGGCCAGGATGCGAATCAAGCGGTCGCGGTCGAAGGGCAGGGTCAGGCGGAGCTTTTCGATGCTGGCTTCGAACCGGTCTAGGTGGGCGTCCAGGCGGAAGAACCGGTTCTCCCAGACCGAGACCACGTCGTAGGTGGCATCGGAGCGCAGCAGGCCCCAGTCGAGGACGGAGATTTTGGCCTCCGACATGGGGACGAAGTCGCCATTGATGTAGGCGCAGCCGGGGGGAAAGGTAAGTTGCTCAGCCATCACGCTGTCCCCTCTCCCTTGGGGAGAGGGAGGGACCCGCGTTGTGGGAGGGTGAGGGGATAATGGGACAACCTAATGCGCCTCATCCCAATTCATCCCCGTCCCCGCATCCACCACCAGCGGCACATCCAAATGCGCCGCACCTTCCATGGTCGCGCGGACCACGCCGATGAGGTCGTCAACTTCCGCCTCCGGCACTTCGAAGATTAATTCATCGTGGACCTGCAATAGCATCTTGGCGCCGAGCCCCGCGTCCGTCAGTGCGCCGGGCACTTTGATCATCGCGCGCTTGATGATATCTGCAGCACCTCCCTGGATCGGCGCGTTGATGGCGGCGCGCTCGGCGAAGCCCCGCATGTTCGGGTTGCGGTCGTTGATGCCCCGGGTGTGGCACTTGCGGCCGAACAGGGTGGAGACATAACCCATCTCCTTGGCCTGCTTCTTGGTCCGGTCCATGTAATCCTTGATGCCCGGATACTTGGCGAAGTAGGCGTCGATGTAGTCCTTGGCCTCGCCGTTCGATATCCCCAATTGACGGGCCAGACCAAAAGCCGAAATGCCGTAGATGATGCCGAAGTTGATGGCTTTCGCATTGCGCCGGGTCATCGGGTCCATGCCCTCGATGGGTTCACCGAACACCTGATTGGCGGTGATCGCGTGAATGTCCTGACCGTCGTGGAAGGCCTGCTTGAGGACATCGATGCCGGCCACGTGGGCCAGGATGCGCAGCTCGATTTGTGAATAATCGGCGGACACCAAAACGTGGCCCTTCTCCGGCACGAAAGCTTTCCTGATTTTACGGCCTTCCTCCGTGCGCACGGGGATATTCTGCAGGTTCGGGTCCGTGGACGACAGCCGTCCCGTCGATGCAGCGGCTTGCGCATAGGACGTATGCACGCGCCCCGTGGCCGGGTTGATGGCGGCCGTCAGAGCATCCGTGTAGGTGCTTTTGAGCTTTGCCAGTTGCCGGTAATCCAGCACTGTCTTCGGCAAGTCATGACCTTCGGCGGCCAGGCCTTCAAGCACATCGGCGCCCGTGGCATAGGCCCCGGTCTTACCCTTCTTGCCGCCGGGCAGGCTCATTTCATCGAACAGAATTTCGCCCAGCTGCTTGGGCGAGGCGACGTTGAATTCGCGGCCCGCCAGCTTGTGGGCATCAGCCTCCAGATCAATCATGCGTTTGCCGAAATCATCGGACAGGCGCTTCAATTCCTGGGCATCGACCTTGATGCCGTGGCGCTCCATGGCGTCCAACACCGGTATCAAAGGCCGTTCCAGGGTCTCATAAACCGTCGCCATATGTTCCTGGGCCAGGCGCGGTTTGAAGGCCCGGTGCAGGCGCAGGGTGATGTCCGCGTCCTCGGCGGCGTAATCCAAGGCCTTATCCAAAGCGACCTTATCAAAGGTGATCTGCGACTTGCCCGTGCCGACGATTTCCTTGAACTTGATGGTCTCCATATCCAGCGTATCGCGGGCCAGCTCATCCATGCCATGGCCGTGCAAGCCGCCTTCCAGGACATAGGAGATCAACATGGTGTCATCGACGGGATGTACTTCGACCCCGTAGCGGGCCAACACCTGCTTATCGTATTTGATGTTCTGGCCGATTTTTAGTACCGCCGGATCTTCCAACAAGGGCTTCAACAGGGCCAAGGCCGTGTCCATGGGAATCTGCTCGGGCGGGGGCGCTTCGATGGCAGTGTCCAACAGATCACCAGTGGTGCCGGCATCCGCAGATACATGGGCCAAGGGGATATAGCATGCCCGGCCAGGGGTAATGGCCATGGAAACCCCGACCAAATCCACCTGCATGGAATCAAGCCCGGTGGTTTCCGTATCGACGGCGACGGCACCGGCGGCGTTGGCTTCGGCAATCCAGGCGGCCAGGGCCACCTCCGTCTGCACCAGTTCGTAAACGGCTTCACCTGGAGGGGCTTCCGGTGAACCCACGTTGCCGTCGCCAGCATCGCCGCCGGCGACCCCCATGCGCACGGCCATGGTTGAGACCAGGGATTTGAAATTCTGTTCCGTGAGGAACGGCAGCAACACATCCGGATCACGTTCGCGGACGGCAAAGCTCTCCCAGGTTTCCGTCACCGGCACGTTGACATCGAGGGTCACCAACTGGCGGCTGACCCGTGCCATATCGGCCTGCTCGATCAGGCGCTCGCGGCGCTTCGTTTGTTTGATCTCACCGGCCCGTTCCAACAGCGTGTCCAGATCGCCGTATTCGTTGATCAACAAGGCAGCGGTCTTCACACCGATACCTTCGACGCCGGGCACGTTGTCGGCGCTGTCGCCGGCCAGGGCCTGCACATCGATCACCCGGTCCGGGCCGACGCCGAATTTCTCGACCACCTGATCATGGCCGATGATCTTGTTTTTCATGGCGTCGAGCATGGTCACCTTATCCGTGACCAACTGCATAAGATCCTTGTCCGACGACACGATGGTCACCTCGGCGCCGGCTTCGGCGGCCTGGCGGGCATAGGTGGCGATCAAATCGTCGGCCTCGAAACCATCCATGTCGATGGCCGGCACATTCATCGCCTCGGTGGCGTCACGGACCAACTGGAACTGCGGGATCAATTCATCGGGCGGGGGCGGGCGGTGCGCCTTGTAGGCCGGGTAAATATCGGAGCGGAAGGTCTTCCGGGCCCGGTCAAAGATCACCGCGATATAATCGGCGTCCGTGTCGTCAATCAGCTTCATGACCATCTTGGTAAACCCGAAGACGGCGTTGACCGGGGTGCCGTCGGCACGCGTCATCGGCGGCAGGGCGTGGAAGGCGCGGAACAGGAACCCCGAGCCGTCGATGAGAAAGACGTGCTTCGGCGCGTCGTTTGTGGTTTCGGCCATGATCGCTCCCTGTGAAGGATCGGCGGTTGAAGGTGGGCCGCCGAGCATAATTTCCTGCAGATTACTCTCTTCCGGGCGGCTTGTCGAAGATCACCCGATTCGTGATAATTTGAGAATATATCAGGAACATATATCCACAACGAATTTCATCGCCATGTGAATTGAAAAATATAAGATATTGATTTTATTGAGATATTATTATCCTCGCGATGATTTCACATCCTTATCAGCCAGCTTGATTGGCGCTGTTAACCAAAATCTCATAGACTCCACGTAGTCTCATTGATCAACGCCGGTATAAACCGGATCACATCGACGCTCTGAGGGACAGGGACAAAAAGCAGTCCATCGGCCGCCCAAGGCCGACATGAAAAAAACAGGGAAGACCCGAGAGGGAACGGCCAAAGGCCGGTTCCAGGGGGGGTGCCAAGACCGGAAGGCACGGTTTCCGGTCGGGAGATTGAGGAGAAATCTCATGACGGCGCTAACCACGACCCTGTCGAATGTCCTAACGAAGACCATGATTGGTACCGCGGCCCTGTTCGCGGCGTTTCTGGCATCCACCATCCCCACCGCCACCGCCGAGGCCCAGACCGCCCGACCGCAATGCGCGGACCGCGGCTCGGTCCTGGCCCAATTGGCGCAGAAGTACCACGAAGCCCCGGTTAACATGGGCCTGACGAACGCCGGCGCGGTGCTGGAAATCCTGACCTCCGACGGCGGCACCTGGACCGTCGTCGTGACGACGCCGAGCGGGGTGTCATGCATGATCGCGGCGGGCCAGCATTGGGAGCCGGTTGAACGTAAGAAGGTTGGCTATGTTCCGTCGGGCAGTGAGATCATTCACTAGAGGTTGAAATAAGTCGAAACGAAGGCAGCCGACAAATTTAGTGCGCGCCGCCAACCTCGGCGCCGTCCTTCAAAACGAAGTGCCGCGAGCAATAGGGGCAGGTGATTTCCGTCGCCGCGCCCATCTCCAGATAAACCTTCGGGTGGCCGAGCGCGCCGCCGCCGCCGTCGCAGGCTACGGTCTTCGAGCTGGCTTCGATCGTGTCTTGGGCGTCGTTGGCGGGCATATGGGGGCCTCATGTGGCGGCGGTCAGGATCAACGGGTGAATGATAACCCAGCCGCGCGGCGGATCAATGTCCTTTCCTGCACTATGATCAACCGGGCTTAACCCCGCTTTAACCGCACCGCCGCCATAATCCCGCCCGAATGAAACACAAAAATGTTCGTCGTCCAGAACGGAGGGCCGAAAATGCCACGCGAAACGCGGAAACTTATTTTTGATAATCATGAGCTTGAGGCCGCCGCCAGGAGCCATTGCCGGCGCCACGGCATCACCGTGCCGGAAGGCGCCGTCGGCGCGCTGAGTGTCGGCATCGATCCGGCGACGGCCGTGCGCCTGCGCTTCGGCGCCGGGCTGGACGCCGGCGAAGTGCGCCTGAGCCAGGGTCAGGTTGGCGATGCGTTGATTGATTATTGTGCCGAGGCCGGCATTCCGATCCCGCGCGGCGGGCTGAAATCCGTGCGCGCCGAGGCCGGCGGCATTGCCATGATGATTGAGCCCGGCGCCGCCGACCGCGCCGCTTAGGCCGCCGACTTGCGGGCCTTGCGTTTTTGCAGCACCGGGCCAAGTCGGGTGCCGAAAAGCGCCGCCAAGATACCGGCGTAAACCAACGGCTCGATCTGAAAGCCCTTGCGCATCATGAAAAAGTGGATGGCGGCACAGACCCCGGCGATATAGACGCCTTTGTGCAGGCGGGTCCAGTTCTTGCCGCCGAGGCGCTTCACCATGGCGCCCCAAGACGTTCCGGCCAGCAATACCAAGATCACCAGGGCGACCATGCCGACGGTGATGTAGACACGCTTGATGATGTCGTTCCAAATCTCCAGCCAGTCGAAATACTGATCCACCACCACGTAGCTGGAAACGTGCAGGGTCACGTAAAAAAACGCGAACAGGCCGAGCAGACGACGGAACCGCACGGCCTGTTTCCAGCCCGTCAGAATCTTCAGCGGCGTCACCGCCAGCGCCACCCACAGAATGCGCAACGCCCATTCGCCCAGATACCGGTTCATGAACTCGGCCGGATTGGCGCTCAGGTCCTGGTTGATCACCAGCCAACCCAGCCAGACCAGCGGCATCAGACACAACACCCAGACGGCGGGCTTGGCGATCCAGCGGATTTTGTCGTTATTCGTCATCTCACGGTTGCTTCCGCCTCGCCCTTGATGGGGGAGGAAATGACGTCACAGTGAAAGCGGTCACGCTGGTTGCCGTCAAAAATACCGCGCCAGGTCCATGTCCTTATACAGGCCCGCCACTTCTTCCTCATAGCCGTTGAACATCAACGTCGGGCGCTTCGGTGAGAACCCGAAAATGTTCGTCGGTCCACCGAGGCGGCGTTCCTTGGCCTGGCTCCAGCGCGGATGGCGGACCAGCGGATTGACGTTTGAATAGAACCCGTATTCACGCGACGCCGACATGTTCCACGACGTCGGCGGCTGCTTCTCCGTGAAGCTGATGCGGACAATGGATTTGATCGACTTGAAGCCGTATTTCCAAGGCGTCACCAGGCGGATCGGGGCGCCGTTCTGGTTCGGCATTTCCTCGCCGTAAACGCCGGTGGCCATCAGGGTCAGCGGGTTCATGGCCTCGTCCATGCGCAGGCCCTCGCGGTAGGGCCACTGCAGGACGCTGAACTTTTGGCCCGGCATCTGTTCCGTATCGACCAGGGTCTCAAAAGCCACGTACTTGGCGCCCGACGTCGGGCCCAGGCGCTTGATGATGCTGGCCAGCGGAATACCGACCCACGGGATCACCATGGACCAGGCCTCGACACAGCGGAACCGGTAGACCCGTTCTTCCAGCGCATGACCCTTGATCAGGTCGTCGAAATCATAGCGCCCCGGTCTTTCCACGGCACCGTCGACGACCACGGTCCAGGGTTTCGGTTTCAGGGTGTGGGCGTTCTTTGCCGGGTCGCCTTTGCCGGTGCCGAATTCATAGAAATTGTTGTAGGACTTGACGTCATCGAAAGGCGTCAGCTTGTCGTCCTTGCCCAAGCTGTCAGCGGTCCATTTGGATTTCTGGATGTTCGGCAGCTTGGCGCCGGCGACGGCCGGATTACTGAGCATGAACGGACCCAGGCCCGCAATGGCGCCGGTCGCGGCGGCGGCCCGCAGAAATTCGCGGCGCTTCAAAAACGTCGAATGGGGGGTAATTTCGGATGGCAGAACGTCGGCAGCGCGCGCATGGCGGATCAGCATGATCCGGTCTCCTTCAAGTGAATTTCCAATGTTCGCAACATAGGCCGGTGGCCCGGTGTTGGTAAGGCCTTAGATGCTGACGCGTATATCACAATTTTGCGATATACCAGTGAAACCGCCGCGTTCCGGCGGCCCAATTCGTCCCCGCGCCAGCCGTCGGCCGACCCGGCCCGGCGCAGCCGCGGCTCATTGTGATCGCCGGGGCGGCGGGTTATAAGTTGGCCATGCGCACCCTCCACCACCTTTGGCTGTCGCCGTTTTGCCGCAAGGTCCGCCTGGTTCTGCAGGAAAAGCGCCTGGAATTCCAAATGAAGACGGAAGCCGTCTGGGAGCGCAATGACACGTTCCTGGCCCTCAACCCGGCCGGCGAGGTGCCGGTCCTGGTCGAGACCGACGGCACGGCCTTGTCCGGGTCCGACGCCATCTGTGAGTTCCTCGACGAGGTCCACGCCGAGCCCGCCCTGCTCGGCCGCCACGCCCTGGTCCGCGCCGAGGCCCGGCGTCTGGTCTATTGGTTCGATCATAAATTCCACACCGAGGTCACCGTCAATCTGGTCGATGAAAAAATCATGAAGCGGTTCCTGGGGCTTGGTGAGCCGGCGTCAAAAACCATCCGCGCCGGGCACGCCAACATCCACCATCATCTGGATTACATCGCCTATCTGGCCGACCGCCGCAAATGGCTGGCCGGCGATGACATGACCCTGGCCGATCTGGCCGCCGCGGCGCATTTGTCGTGTGTTGATTACCTGGGCGACGTGCCCTGGGAACAGCACCCGGCGGCCAAGGACTGGTACGCCCGGGTCAAATCCCGGCCCAGTTTCCGGCCGCTGTTGGATGACCACATCCCCGGCGCCGCCCCGGCCAAGCATTACGCCGATTTGGATTTTTGATGGCCGCTCCGTCGGACGACCGCTACGCCATCGACCCGGCCCTTGCTGAGGTCGCCTACGCCGTCGTCACACAATACATCGACGGCCTGAACGCCAAAGATGCTGCCGCCATCAACGACGCCTTCAACTTCCCGCATTTCCGCATCGGCGCCGATGGTAACGTCATCCACTACGCGGACGCCGGCGGCGATCACCTGAGCAATTTCCAAAGCCTGCCCGGTCTTGAGGATTGGGACCACACATTGATCGACGCCATGCAGGCCATCTTCACCACCCCGACAAAGGTCCACCTGACCCTGGATTTCCGCCGCATGCGGGCGGATGGGTCAGAGATCGGGGCGTATCATTCGCTGTATATCGTCACCCGTGTTGATGGGCATTGGGGGATTCAGGGGGGGTCGGGGACCGGCACCTGAAAGACCGCGCGGCATACTCAGCGTGAGGTCTGGGGATGGCTGGGTCGGCCAGACCGATGTGTCATACAGCGTCGCCCATCCTTCGACAGGCTCAGGATGAGGTTATGCTTGCGGTCAGGCCCTTAGGGTTTCTAAGAAACCCTCATGCTGAGCGTGTCGAAGCATGCAGGCGGTATCACCGCACGTTCACACCCTGCCATACCGTACCGGAAGTACACATAAGTACACATTCGTACACGAAAGTACGCAAATCCCTTAACCGTCGCCGCGCGGCCTCAATACTATCAACGCCTTAGCCCGTGTATTTTTGCGACCCATTCGGTGTGCTTCGTTCACGAAAGTACACATAAAGTACACTTTTTGCCGTGCCGCGTATTGTGGCCCTGGGCGGCCCTGGGCGGTCACGTGTCGTCCTAAGCGGCAGCATGAACTCACGCGGCGCCGAAGTCCGTTTTCGTCAACCGCCAAACCCAACACCCAAATATCCCATATGGCTCCCTCGTAAACCCCATGGCGCATCAGTCCCGGCGTCTTCTTCACAATGTAAAATAGCGTGCAACTGCCGATCTTCCGCAGCGCATGGACAAGAGATGGGTAGATGATATGAGAAAATCAACCTATGAAGAGAATTAATTTTTGCCGTCTTCCGCCCCGATTATTTTCTCTACATCGTTATTAAGATTGACGGGGATTGGGGCATTCAAGGCGGGACGTGAGGGGGCGTGTTTTTAGAGCCAGCGTTAGCGCGGCGTCCAACCACTTCACACCCCAAAGCAGACATTTTTCTGGTCCGTCCGAACAGTCAGCTTTTAGCCAACAGCGGACTAAATGCCCCCCGCCCGCTCACCGTGCCGCCGGCCGTTCGTGGAGCGCGGGCATGAGTTCGAAATAGGGCCGGGTCTCGGGTGAGCCGGAGGCTTCGAACTCGTCCACGGAGCCGTCGAAGAAGACCCGGCCGTCGCAGATCAAGACCGTTCGCGGCCTCAGGCGCTTCAACAGGTCCTTGTCGTGGGTGATGATGACGGACGTCCGTGTCGGCTCGCCGGGGCGGCTTTCGAAATGGGTCGCGTGGATCAGATCGTGGATGAGGGCCGAGCTGGTCGGATCCAGCCCCGTTGTCGGTTCGTCGTAGAAGACGACGGACGGGTTCATGCTGAGCGCCCTGGCGATGGCGAGTCTCTTCGCCATACCGCCCGAAAGCTCATCGGCCACCTGGGCCAGGAAATCATCGCCCTCGGGCAGATCCACGGCGGACAGCACGCGCCGGGCGATGGCTTCGATCGCCGCATCCTCAAGGTTCATCACCTCTCGGAGCCAAAGCGCGATATTGTCGAAGACGGTGCCCGAGAAAAGCGCGTTGCGCTGGAATACGACGCCCCAGTGCATGTGAATGCGGTCCATCTCGTCGTCGGCGATCTCGGCCAGATCGACCATCGGTTCGCCAGGAAGCTCGTGATCGGTGACCAGTACCCTGCCGCGGTCCGGCTCGAACTGGTTGAGAATCAGGTTCAGCAGCACTGTCTTGCCGCAACCCGATCCGCCGACGATGGCGAGCACGTCGCCTCGTTCGACCGCCAAATCGACGCCGATCAGCACCCGATGGTCGTCGAAAGCCTTGGCCACGCCCTCGATCGAGATTTCAGTGGATGTCTCGTGGCCATTGTCGCCGTTCGTCGCCATAACCTCAGCCTACCGAACAGCGGCAGTCATGGATAACCTCGGATCGCGCCGAGCCCGCCGGTCCGAACGTCCGCTTTCGGCCCGGAACGGGACCTCCCGGCGGGCCGATGGTGATGTTGTGGAATAGCCAAAATCGATCGTCACCGATCACTAAATTTCTCCTTCAGGTCCGCCAGCATTTGCCTTTCCGCACTCTGCTGTTCTAGTTTTTGTGTTTCCTCGTCTGCAAGGCGCGCGTCCATCTCTTCATCGGTCTCGGGCCTGTGGAAATGAACCTTCACATTTAACCAATAATCCCTGCGTGAATCGCGAAAATTGACGGTTTCAAAGGCTGCACTATCTCGATAATCCTCTGGCACCAATGCGAGATATTTTTCGACCCATGGGATTAGATTGACCAGTTTCTTTGGCATCCAGTTCCAATCGGGCCCAAATTCCTCTTCGCAATTCAGCACGACATTCTTGGTTTTCCTAATCATTCCCTTTTCTCGCCGCCTTCCTCATACCGTGCCCGGCTCCGCGCCTCGTCGATAAGTGTCACACCGGTCTGCTTCAGGCCGTTTCAGGCCGAAACTTCGGTATCCCAGCGTCTTCGCTGATGCGTTCGAAATGCGCCTGGACCCGCATGCCGATCTCCATCTTTTCCGGATCGCAATCAGTCAGTTGGGCGTACATGCGCGCGCCGTCATCGACGTCGACCAAACAGAGCACAATCGGCAGTTCGGCCTCCCAGTCGGGATAGTTCATGGCGACCGACCGGCTAATGGTGAATGAGTAGACGGTGCCGGTAAGTTTCATCTCCGCCCATTCGAGATCGCGGCTACCGCAGGAAACGCACCACGGTTTCGCCGGAAAATTAACGGTGCCGCAATTATCGCATTTCTGCATGACCAGCTTTCCGTCCCTTGCGGCGTTCCAGAACGGTTGCGTCAGGTCGGTGATCGCTGGCATTGGTTTTCCTGTGACTTTCTCCGACATATCCTAACCCTCCGATCCCAGCACCAAGGAGATGCTGCTTCTCGCGTTCCGTCCATAGGTAATGCCGCCGAAACCCGAGGCCACGGCGATGGTCGCGTCGGCCACTTGGCGTTCTCCGCCCTCGCCGCGTAGCTGTGTCGCGGCCTCGACGATCGGCATGAACCCGCCGATGGCGCCACCCGGCTGGCCGCCCGATAGTTGTCCGCCATCGGTGGACATGGGGAAGTCTCCCTTGTAGGTCAAATCGCTTTCGCGCACGAACCGGCCGCCTTCGCCACGCGGACAGAAGCCATAATCCTCGAGCTGCATCACGACGACGACCGGGAAGTCGTCGTAGGGCAGGAACACGTCGACGTCGGCGGGCGCGACGTCGGCCATTTCGAACGCGGCCGGCCCCGAGACCCGGAACCCCGTCGCCGTGATGTCCGGAAACACCTTGGAGCCGCTGTAGTAGTTGTTCATCTCGCCGAAGCCTTTCAGATAGACGGGCTTGTCGCAGATCGACTTTGCCGTTTCGGCGGAGGTCAAGATATATGCGAGCCCGCCGTTGACCATGGGCACGCAGTCGAACAGCCGCATGGGATCGGAGAGCACGCGGGAGTTTACGTACTCCTCCTCGGTATAGGGTGTGCGGTAGATGGCCTGTGGGTTGAGCGAGGCGTGGTAGCGCGTGGTGACGCCCACCTTGGCAAGATCCTTCAGCGAGATGTCGTTCTCGTGCATATAGCGCTGCTGCACGAGCCCGAATTGCGCCGTCGCCCCCATGACACCGAAAGGCCCCTGGAAATCCCAATAGATCCCGCGCGTACGCTCGGGCGAAAGCGGCAGCCCGGGCGCAATGGAGGGGATCGTCAACGGCGTGTCGGCGCCGACAACCAGGAACCGATCAACCACCCCTTCGGCAATCAACGCGGACGCCCGGATGAACAGCGCCGCCGCCGTAGCGCCACCCTGATCACCGCGCAGGATGGCCTTCGGACTGAGCCCGAGGTTCTCCGCCACGGCAGGCGCCCAGTTCACTGTATGCGCCGATTCCGCATGCGTGACGGCAAGCCCTTGGCCGTCGAAATCGTTCTTCGACATGCCTGCCTTCTGCAATGCAAGATCAGCGGCCCAGGCCAGGTACTCATCCACTGTGTAGATGTATTCTCCTGGCTTGGCCCGGCTGTATGGCGTTCGACCGTAGCCGACGATTGCGACTTTGCCTTTCACGGTTCCGTCTCCTTCAAAGTTAACTCTGTATTACGGCACTCTTTCGGCGCTTTTCGGTGCCACCCGCAACACGGCATCAAATGCCCAGGCGCCGTCTCCGTCGCCAAATACCCGAACCCGGTTGATTTCCAATTCCTCGGCTTCCGAAACGGAAGTCAGGCCGGTGAATGTCTGGTTACCGTGCAGAACCAGACGTTTTTCGGCCACGCGCTGGGGGTCTCTTTATAGCCAGAATTGGACACTCGAGTACCTGACATGAATCAACGTTTCGCCGACCCGCGAATATTACTCTCCGATCAAAGGGATTAAGTGTCCGCGGTAGAGGAGTTGGAAATGTTGCGCGTTAAGGACCTCATGAGTACTACGCCCGAAGTTGTTTCGCCCGACGCCCGGCTTCACGATGTATTGATCAAAATGAACCAGGCAGGGTATCGGCATCTGCCGGTCGTCGCGGATAACAAGCTCGTCGGCATCATTACGGATCGAGATTTGCGCCTGGCAGTCAACTCGCCTGTTATCGAGACGAACGCTGACAGCAAACGTGAGACAGTCCTTGACGAAATTCAGGTCGATCAATGCATGACCCCCGACCCACAAAGTGTTTCATCGGACACGTTGGCTCACGAAGTGGCGGATCTTTTGTCTCTCAACAAGTTCGGTGCGATGCCGGTTGTCGATGGAGGTAAGCTGGTCGGCATGATCAGCTACATTGACTTTCTTAAACACTATGCGGCTAACCGTTAGTTCCGCAATGGGTCACTTGCAGACATGTTCGTCGCACCATATGCCTGTCCGTTTCACAGCTAAGAACAGACATTAAGATCACCGGGAGCGAACATGAAATTTCCTGCCCAATAGTTGGATCAGATCACGTCTCCTATGTACGCTCGAGCCTGACAATTGTCGTCTGCTCTAAATCCCCATCAAACCAAGCCAAAATCCCCGCCTCCCGCTCCCCTAAATAAATCGGGACCCGATCCACCTGCGTCATCGGCAGATCATGGCCGGGCACCAGGACCGAGCCGGGCCGCGCCTGCCAGAGGTCCCAGATCATCTCCAGCGTCTCAACCGACGCCGCGCGGTCGTGGCACAGCCCGACCGTGCCGGACAGCAGCTCGGCGCGGTTTTTCGCCGCGTCGCCGGTGAAGACGACGTCGAAATCCTTGTCGCTCAGCACATAGACCAGGCCGCCCGGCGTGTGGCCCGGTGCGATGTGGGCGTGGATGTGGGGCAGCACCTCGTCGCCGTGGTTGGCGCGCGCCAGGGTCGGCCAATCGGACAGTTTCTCGACCGTGAATTCCGGCACCGGCGTAAACCCCCAAGGCTCGTTCAGGCCCCAGTCCATCTCAACGCCGGAAATGACGATCCGCGCGTCCTTGAACATCGGCCAGTTGAGCGCGTGGTCGTGATGGCAATGCGACAACAAAACGTCGGTGACGTCGGCGGGTTTCAGACCCACGGCTGCCAGGCGTTCAACCAAGGTGTCGCGGATGCCGAAGCCGCCGACATCGATCAGCGCGACCCGGCCCTGGCCGCGCAACAGCGCAATGGTGCTCCAGCCCAGCGTGCCGTGGCAGACCGACTTGCCGGGGAAGCCCTGGACCAAAATGTCGACATCGTAGGCGTCGGTGTTAATCATGATCTCTTGTGCTCCGTTGGGTCCTTAATGGGACGCGCGGGCGCCGCGTATGCGGCACCTATTTTCGGACGTCCATCCGTTCCAAATTCGCCCTGGCCGCCGTCGCCGCCGGCGAGTCGGGCGCGACAATCAGCACCTCCAGCCAGTCCGCCCGGGCGCCGGCCTTGTCATCCTTCAGGCGTCTGAGATTGCCGCGTTCCAACAAAGCCTCGGCGTGGCCGGGGCTGACCATCAGGGCTTGTTCGGCATCGGCCAGGGCACCGGCCATATCTTTCAAGAAGCGTTTCGCCGCGGCGCGCAGCGCCAGGGCGTCGGGACGCCCGGCGTTGATCGCCAGTGCGGCGTCCAGATCGCTGACGGCCTTCGGATAATCGCCCAAGGCGGCCCGCGCCTGGGCCCGGTCAATGTAGAACTCGATATCGCCCGGCTGCAGTTGCAGCGCCGCCGTGGCCACGGCCTCAGCGCGGTTCGGGTTGTCGGCCAACAGCCAGGCCTGGGCCGCCTGGCCGAAGATGCGGGCCTTGAAACCGGGCCTGCCCTTCATCCGCTGAGCCAGGTCCTCCAGGCGCTTCGCGGCGTCCTGATAAAGCCCCAGATTGATCAATGCCGTGGCGGCGCAATGCTCGGCCGGCGGCCCGCCGGCCTCGTCGCGCCAGGCGATGGCGTCCTCAAAGGCCTCCTTCGGCAACGTCTCGGCCAGGGCCAGGCATTGATGATAGCGTGCCGCCGGGTTGAGTTCGGCAGCGGCGGCCGGTTGCGCGCCTGACGTGACCAGAGCCAGCCCGACCGTAAAGATAACAGCAAAGGGTTTGTGTTCGATCATTGCCAGATAATCTGCGGGCCTGTATGGCAAATGACAAGGTTCACCATGAGGCCAAAACCATTATGACCGTGACCGACGTATCCCCCGGCCATCTGTTCTGCTTCGGGCTGGGCTATTCCGCCGAGCGTCTGGCGGCGGCGCTGGCCGCCGCGGGCTGGACCATCTCGGGCACGTCCAGAACCGAAGATCAGGCCTCGGTCCTGCTGGGCCTCGGCTACCGCATGCAGGTGTTCGACGGATCAGCGCCCGGCGGCGACGTCGCAGCCTGGCTGGACGGTGTCACGCATGTCCTGAGTTCGGTGCCGGCGGGACGCGGCCCGGATGGCCCCGATGGCGGCGACCCGGTGGTGGCGCATGTAAGTGCGGCCCTGGCCGGCTGCGCGACGCTGCAATGGCTGGGCTATCTGTCGACCACCGGCGTCTACGGTAATACTAACGGCGCCTGGGTCGATGAGACGGCGGCGCCAAGCCCCGACGTGACCCGCAGCGCCAACCGGGTTGCCGCCGAGGCCGCCTGGCAGGCCCTGGCCGGCGACCAGGGATTGCCGCTGCATATCTTCCGCTTGGCCGGCATTTACGGGCCCGGCCGCAACGTCCTGGCCCAGGTCCGGGCCGGCACGGCGCGGCGCATCGATAAGCCCGGTCATCAATTCAGCCGCATCCATGTGGACGATATCGCCCGTGTGCTGCGGGCTTCCATGGCCAGCCCCAACCCCGGCGCCATCTATAATGTCTGTGACAATGAACCGGCGGCGCCGGCCGACGTCACCGCCTTCGCCTGTGAGCTGTTGGGCATCGCCCTGCCGCCGCTGATCGCCTTTGCCGACGCGGCCAAGGAAATGTCGCCCATGGGGCTGACCTTCTGGAACGACAACCGGCGGGTCCGCAACGCGCGGATCACCGACGAGCTGGGCGTGGATTTGGCCTACCCGACCTACCGCGAGGGCTTGCGCGCCATTTACGACGCCGAGTTTTCCAGCTGATCGAGCAGCGCGGCCACGGTGCGGCGCAGGCGTTCCAAGTCATGGTCTTCCGACAGGCGGTGTTCGCCGGCCTTGACCAGTTGCACTTCGACGTCGTCGCCGCGGACCCGGTCCATGATCCGCAGGCTGGTGTTCCAGGGCACGTCGGCGTCCTTGATGCCGTGGATGAGGCGGACCGGGCAATCGATGGCGATTTGATCTCTCAGCAACAGCTGGTTCTTGCCTTCGTCGAGCAAATGCTTGTTGATGCGGTAGGGTTCCAGATCATCGTAGTCGTTGGGCATGTCGACGAAACCGTCGGTGTCCAGGGCCGCCTTCTGGGCGTCGCTCAACGCGTCCGGGATCAGGTCTTCGGTGAAATCCGGCGCTGCCGCCAGGCCGACCAGCCCGGCAATGCGTGCCGGCCGGGACCTGGCCACCAGCAGCATGATCCAACCGCCCATGCTTGAGCCGACCAGAACCTGCGGGCCGTCGGTCAGTTGATCGAGCACGTCGATGGCGTCGGACGCCCATTCGCCGATCGAGCCGTCATCGAAATTTCCTGACGATTGGCCATGGCCCTGATAGTCGAACCGGGTGAAGGCGTGACCGCGTGCTGTGCAAAATTCTTCCAGGGCCAGGGCCTTGCCGCCGGTCATGTCTGATTTGAAGCCGGTCAGGAAGACAACGCCGGGATGCTTGCCAGGGTTTTGGTGGTAGGCGATAGTCGCACCATTGTCGCGCGTCAGCATGCGGGGCGGAATTTGAGCTTCATTCATGATCGCACCTTGTCGGAACGGCTGGGCCGGGCTGGTGAATACCGAAGGGAATTATGAACGAACAAGCCGATAATGCCAGTATCCCCGAGCCGATCGATCCGGCGACCGGCGATCCGTGGCCGTCGAGCCCTGACGGCGGGCGCATGGCGACCATCTTGCAGGTTATCCCGGCGCTGGGTTCCGGTGGCGGGGTTGAGCGCGGCACAGTTGAAATCGCTGAGGCGATCACCGAGGCCGGCGGCCGCGCCATTGTTGTTTCCGCCGGCGGCGCCCAGGTTCACGAGCTGGCCCGGGCCGGCGCCGAACATATCGAATTGCCGGTCAGCTCAAAAAATCCCATCGTCATGTACGCCAACATCGCCCGCTTGGCAGACGTCATCGAGGCTCAGAACGTCGATCTGGTGCATGCCCGGTCGCGGGCCCCGGCGTGGAGCACCTTTTACGCGGCCCGGCGGACCAAGCGGCCTTTTGTGACGACCTTTCACGGCACCTATAACGCCACCAATTTTCTCAAGCGCGCCTATAATGCAGTGATGACCAAGGGCGCCAGGGTGATCGTTATCTCGGCCTTTATCGCCGAGCATGTGCGGCGCCTGTACGGGGTGCCGGCATCGCGGCTGCGGATCATTCACCGGGGCGTTGATCTTTACCGGTTCGATCCGGCCAAGGTGTCGGCGGAACGGGTCGTGCAACTGGCCAATGACTGGCGCCTGACCGACGGATATCCAGTGATCATGCTGCCCGGACGGTTGACCCGTTGGAAAGGCCAGACCGTGTTCATCGAGGCCGTGGCGAAGCTGCAGCGCCGCGATATCCGGTGTTTGATCGTCGGCGGCGACCAGGGCCGCGAGGATTACCGCCGCGAACTGGAAGCCATGGTCGAGCGCCACGACCTGGGCGAGGTGGTCCGCATTGTTGACCATTGCGCCGACATGCCCGCCGCCTACATGCTGTCGGACGCCGTGGTCTCCGCTTCAACCGACCCGGAAGCCTTCGGCCGGGTGATTGTCGAGGCCCAGGCGCTCGGCCGGCCGGTGGTCGCCAGCGATCACGGCGGCGCGCGCGAGACCGTGTTGGCCGATCAGACCGGCTGGCTGGTGCCGCCGGGCGATGCGGACGCCCTGTCGGCGACCCTGGCCAAGGTTCTGGCCCTGGATGAGACGGCCCGCGCCGCGCTGTCCGAGGCGGCGATCAAAAACGTCACCGAAAGCTTCTCAAAACAGAACATGTGCACGAAGACGCTTGAGGTCTACAACGAGGTCCTGCAGGCGGCGGACAGCGCCTAGGCATCGCCCGGCCATGGCTTCGAACATTCTGATCATCAAACTGGGCGCGCTGGGCGATATGGTCCAGGCGCTGGGGCCCATGGCGGCCATTCGCCGGGCCCACGCCGGTGACCGGATCACCTTGTTGACGACCCGGCCCTATGCGGAATTCATCGCCGCGACCGGCCATGTGGACGATATCTGGATCGATGACCGGCCATCAATGCTTGCCGTCAGCGCCTGGTGGCAACTGCGCCGCCGGCTGCGGGCCGCCGGCTTCAAGCGCGTCTATGATCTGCAGACCTCGGACCGCAGTGCCTGGTACTATCGATTGTTCGGGCCGGGTCCGAAGCCCGAATGGTCCGGCATCGCCGCCGGCTGCTCGCATCCGCACGCCAATCCCGGCCGCGACGCCATGCACACCATCGAACGCCAACGCGAGCAGCTTGCCGTGGCCGGCATTACCGAGGTTCCGGCGCCCGACCTTGGCTGGGCGACGGCGGAACTTGGCGAACGCGACCCCGGCGGCAACTTTGCCCTCATTGCGCCGGGCGGCGCAGCGCACCGCCCGGCGAAACGGTGGCCGGCGGCGCAGTTTGCCGAACTCGCGGTCCGATTGGCAGCTATGGGGTATCGCCCGGTGCTTGTCGGCGGGCCCGAGGACGCCGGCCTGACCGCAGGCATCGCGGCTCAAGTTCCGGATGCCTTGGATTTCGGCGGCCGCACGTCCTTGCTGGACTTGGCCGCTCTTGGCCGGCGCGCCGCCCTGGCCGTCGGCAACGATACGGGACCCATGCATGTCTTCGCCGTCGCCAGGGCGCCGTCGGTGGTGTTGTATTCCAAAGAATCCGATCCGGCGCTGTGCGCCCAACGCGGCCCTGCCGTCGAAATTCTACGCCGCCCGGTTTTGGCGGAACTGACGGTGGACGAGGTTATCGCCGCCGCGGAGGCTTTCCGCCGCCCCGGTTCTTGACTTGGGCAATCGACAGACTACATTCCAATCGATTCCCGCCATCAGTTAGGTTGACGACATGGTTGCCATTACGCTTCCCGACGGCAGCGTCCGAAATTTCGACAGTCCGGTCAGCGGCGCCGAGGTGGCGGCCGACATCGGACCGGGTCTGGCCAAGGCGGCCATGGCGATCCGTATAAACGGTGTGCTGGACGATTTATCGACCCTGATCGCGGCCGACGCCGACGTCGCCATTATCACCGTCAAGAATGAAGAAGAGGCCCTGGACCTGATCCGCCACGACACGGCGCATGTCTTGGCCGAGGCCGTGCAAGAGCTGTTTCCGGGCACTCAAGTGACCATCGGCCCGAACATTGAAAACGGGTTCTATTACGATTTCGCCCGCGATGAGCCGTTCTCCACGGAAGACCTGGAAAGCATCGAAGTGAAAATGCACGAGATCATCGCGCGCGATGACGTGTTCGAAAAAGAAGTCTGGGACCGCGACGAGGCGGTGAAAACTTTCAGCGGCATGGGCGAGAAATACAAGGCCGAGCTCATCGAGGGCCTGCCCGCCGCCGACGACGTGAAAATTTACCGCCAGGGCACATGGTTTGATCTCTGCCGTGGCCCGCACCTGCCGTCGACGGGGCGCATCGGCAAGGCCTTCAAGCTGATGAAGGTGGCCGGCGCCTATTGGCGCGGTGATTCCAATAACGAAATGCTGCAGCGGATTTACGGCACGGCCTGGCGCACGGAAAAGGAACTGCGGTCTCATCTGCACATGCTGGAAGAGGCCGAGAAGCGCGATCACCGCCGCCTCGGCCGGGAAATGGAACTGTTTCACCAACAAGAGCAGGCCACCGGCTCGGTCTTCTGGCACCCGAAAGGCTGGACCTTCTACCGGACCATTCAGAATTATATGAGGAAGCGCCTGGAGGACGGCGGCTACGTCGAGGTCAACACGCCGCAGATGGTCGACCGCACGCTATGGGAGGATTCCGGGCATTGGGAAAAATTCCGCGAGCACATGTTCATTGCCGAGTCCGAAGATCGCACCTTGGCCATCAAGCCTATGAACTGCCCTTGCCATGTGCAAATCTTTAAACAAGGCCAGACCAGTTATCGCGACCTGCCCTTGCGCATGGCCGAGTTCGGGGCCTGCGCCCGAAACGAGCCATCCGGCGCCCTGCACGGCCTGATGCGGGTGCGCGCCTTCGTTCAGGATGATGCCCATATCTTTTGTACGGAAGATCAGATTGAGGACGAGACCAAGCGGTTGATCGAATTATTGGCGTCCATTTACAAGGATTTCGGTTTCGAGGAATTCGTCATCAAGTTCGCCGACCGGCCGGAAGTCCGCGCCGGCTCCGATGAGACCTGGGACCGGGCCGAGAAAGCCTTGCTGGATGCCAGCCGCGCCGCCGGGGTTGAATTGGTGATGAACCCGGGCGAAGGCGCTTTCTACGGCCCGAAACTGGAATTCGTGCTGCGTGACGCCATTGGCCGCGATTGGCAATGCGGCACCCATCAGGTCGACTTCGTTCTGCCCGAACGCCTGGATGCCAGCTACATTGGTGAGGACGGCGCCAAGCACCGGCCGGTCATGCTGCATCGGGCGATCCTGGGATCATTCGAACGTTTCATTGGTATTCTGATTGAGAACTTCGCCGGCCGGTTCCCCTTGTGGCTGGCGCCGCTGCAGATCGTCATCGCGACGATCACCAATGAGTCCGATGACTACGCCCGGACTGTGTTGGCGGCCGCGGCGGCGGCGGGGCTGAGGGCCGAATTGGATCTGCGCAACGAGAAGATCAACTACAAGGTCCGCGAACACAGCCACGCCAAAGTGCCGGTCATTTTGGTCGTCGGCGCGCGCGAAGCCGATGAGGGCACGGTCGCCATGCGGCGACTTGGCGGCAAGCAACAGGAAGTTCTTGCACTGAATGAGGCGCTGACTAGACTAAAAGACGAAGCGCGTAGTCCGGCGGAAATTTCATAATAGTTCATATAGTTCGGGCTTGGGGTAGGGTTACCTTCGGGTCCCGGCGTTTTGTGTTGCCGACGGTGACGCCGGTACGATGTGCCTTGGCAAGTTTGCCTTTGGAATAATAGACGAGGAGACAGTTAGATCGCCAGACGACCCCACAATCAGCCGCCGGCCAAGGAAGGCCCGCGGGTGAACGAAGAAATCGACGTGGCAAATGTCCGTTTGATTGATGCCGACGGTGAACAGGTCGGCGTAGTTTCCGTAGAAGAAGGACAGGAGATGGCCGATGAGGCCGGGCTCGACCTGGTCGAGGTCTCGCCCCACGCGGATCCGCCTGTCTGTAAGATTCTGGATTACGGGAAGTACAAGTACGAGGCCCAGAAAAAGGCCAACGAGGCGCGCAAGAAACAGAAGACCATCGAGGTCAAGGAAATCAAGATGCGCCCCGGCATTGAGGAACACGATTATCAGGTGAAGATGCGCAGCGTCCGCAAATTCCTGGACAACGGCGACAAGGTCAAAATGACCATCCGTTTTCGGGGCCGCGAAATGGCCCACCAGGATTTGGGCATGCGGGTCTTGGACCGGGTTCGCGATGAGCTCGAAGAAGACGTTAAGATCGAGCAGTTCCCGCGCACCGAAGGTCGCTTGATGACGATGATCATGGCCCCCAAATGATGGGGTGACGATCAGGCTCCCAAATAATTAGGGTGCCGTCTCCGGCTGCAGCAGTAATCCCGCCATCAATCGATCCACCGGCGCGTAGTCGTCGGTGAGGATCGGCACGTCGGCGCCGGCCATGGTTTTGGCCAGGTCGTCGGCCGGCCACCGGAGCCACGTCCGTTCGATACCGCGCCGCGCCCGGACCCGCGATATATCCGTGGCCGTGCGGCCTGCGACAACCATATAAGTAACCCGCCGCGCACCGCCGTCCCGGGCGGCCATCAGTTCGTCCCGTTCGGCCCACACCTCAACATGCGGGAAGTCCAGTTTCAGGGTTTTCAGCAGGGCCAGCAGAAACGGCGGCCGGGTATTCCGATCAACCACGTTGACGGCATAGAATCCGCGATCGCTCAGCCGCGCGGCGATCAGGGCATGGAATTCCCGGGTCACCAGATGCGCCGGGATGGAGATGTCGTGGAAGGCGTCGCCGAATATCACATCAAAACGATCCGCCGCCGGTAGCGCGCCGAGCAGTAACCGCGCGTCGCGGTGGAGGATATCGAGGCCTGGCGCGGCGGTGTTCAGCCACAAATGATCAGCCGCCGCGGCGGTCACGGCGGGATCAATTTCGGCAACCACCAGCCGCGCGCGGGGGCGCTCGGCGGCCCAGGCGCGCGGCAAGGAAAACCCGCCGCCGCCAATAAAGTAGGCGCTTAAGGGCGGTTCGGCCTGTGGTGGCCCGGCCTGTGGCGGCCCGATGCGCCGCTGGGTCAGTTCATCCAGCAGGTGGATATAGGGGCTGTAGAAAAGGCTCGGGTTGCCTTGATCGTTGATGGAGTGGACCAGGTGGTCGAGCGCCATGAGGGCGCTCGGCCGGCCGCTTGAGGCGGCGAAATCATCGATGCGGATACAGAAATAATCGCTTTCCACGGTGCACGGTGAACGGAAGGCTTGCCGAGCCTGACCCCAGCCGCCGAACACGGCGGTACCGGCCAGGAGCAGAACTAATAGGGCGATGCCCGCCGGGCGGCGCCGCGCAACGACTAAAAACGCCAGAGCCAAACCGGCGTAGACGGCGGCAACGGTGATGACCGTGCCGATGGAACCGATCCATGAGATCAGCAGATACCCGGCGCCCAACGTGCCGGCGATGGAGCCCAGTGTACCCAGCGCGTACATGCGACCGATCACCGGACCGGGGCGGCCCGGCTCAGCATCGACGGCCAGCTTTGTGAGGATCGGCGCGACGATGCCGACGAAAAAACTGGGCAGCCCGAACAATATCCCGGTGAGCGCGATGATCGCCGGCACGGTGCCCAAACCGCTTTGCAGCAGCGGTCCCGCCAGGACCCGCAGCAGGACCAAAGAGGCCAAGGCTGAAATGGCGGCCAGGCCCAGCGCCCAAGCTGAGCGTTCAGCGCCGCGGGCTGTATCGACTTCCGGTCCGGCCAGGCGTCCGCCGGCCCAGTGGCCGCCGGAAAGACCGGCCAGCACCACGGCGATAATTGCCGTCCAGGTATAAAGTGACATGCCGACGTAGGGCGCGATCAGCCGGCCGGCGACGATCTCGATAACCAGACCACCGGCCGAGCTCAGGAACAATGCAGTGGCAAGGAATATCCGTTGGCCCAGACCACCGGCGTCGGTGATCATTAAAAGCGCCGCGGGCTGAGGCCGGCCTGGAACCAGGTGACGAAACTGTAGAAATCATAGACCGGCATGCCCAGGTCATCGGCCAGGTCGGCGGCGTAGGGCACCATGTTCGTGCATTCCAGGACGATGGCGCCGATGTCCGGATGATCGGCACACAGCGCGCGGCCCGCATCAATAATATCGCGCCGTGCCAGATCGACATCCAGCTCCAGTTCATTACCCAGGATGGCGCGGCTGAATTCCTTGCCGCCGTCGGTACCGACCACCGGCGTGCCGTCGGGCACCCCGGCGCAACGCAGGTGATCGCCGGTTAAAGACCCGCTTGAAACCGTGATCACGCCGACCCGTTTGTCGGGCGCCAGCAGGGCCTGTACCCACGGCACCTGCATTAGGCCCGAGGCGGCAACCGGAACCCCGGCGGCGGCGGCCAATTCCGCCTGGAACAAAGATAAAAACCCGCAGTTGGTGGTGATCCCATCGACGCCGGTTTTCACCAATTCGCGGGCCGCCTCCAGGAACGGTTCCAGCAGGCCCTCGGCATTTTGCCGGACCACCCGGTCCGGGCTGGCCCCGTCGACCACTTTGTAGAGGACCGGAAACGGCCAAGTCACGGCATTGCCGACGTCACCGGGAATGCGCGGGAATTGTGACTGCAACATCAAAATGCCGACGGCCGCGCCGTAGACGTTCTTGCCGCCCTTTGCCTTGCCCATAAGTTTTCTCCGCGGGAGCCGCCTCAGGCGACGCTGCGGATCTCGCCTTGCATGGTATAGCCGTACTGCCGGTCAAGACCCAGATCACGGACGATATCGAGGCCCGTTTGCAAAGCTTCGCCGGTGAGGCTGCGCAGCGGTTCGCGCAGCGGCCCGGCGGGCAAGCCGACGGCGGCCATCAATGACTTCACGGCAACCGGATTGATGGCCGAATAGGTGTAATGCAGCAACGGCAGGTTGGTCAGGTAGGCGTCGCGGAACTTGTCCGCCGACCCGCCCGCGTCCCAGGGCTCGGAAATGGCGGCCAGTTCGCGGGGCGCGATGTTGCCGGTCATGTTGGCGGTGCCGTGACCGCCCAATGACATGGTCGGCACGACCAATCCCAGGTTGGGCGAGTCGCAGCACATGACCGAGGCGTTCGGTTTGGCGGCCAGTACTTGCGCGACTTGGCCGACGCGAGCCGTCGATTCTTTGTGGACGACGTAATTGGGATGTTCGAAAAGGCGCAGCAGGGCGGCATGGCCCAGGTCCGTCTTCACGCGGGGCGGGTTGTTGTAAATACCCAGCGCCATATCGACGCTGTCGGCGACGCTCAGGAAAAACGCTTCAATATCGGCCTCATCGGCACAGATGTAGGCCGGTGCCGCCAGGATTGCACCGTCGGCGCCTTCTTTCTCGGCGTATTGCAGATATTCGATTGTCGTCTGCGTATTGTTGCCGGTGCAGCCGTAGAACAGCTTCAGCCCGTCGGTTTTGTGTTTGACGGTTTCCGAAATGATTTGGCGGCGTTCGTCCGGCGACAACATGGAAACCTCGCCGGTCGACCCCATGATCAGGACGGCCCGGGTGCCGTTCTCTTCGTGGAATTGCAGCAGGGTCCGGAAACCCTCGAAATCGATGGAACCGTCTTGGTTGAACGGCGTGATCAGGGCGACAAAGGAGCCCGTCATTTTCGGATGTGCCATGTTTTCCTCCTGGCTGAGCCGGTTTGGTGTCGGCCTATTGGGCCGCTCCGGCGCTCAAATAAATACGTGAATACCCTTCCTTGATGCCGCCGGTAATCTCATCCAGGCGGCGCGAAATATGTCCTTCCATGGCGGCCGCGGCGCGGTCCGGTTCGCGGCAACGGATCGCCTCCAACACGGCACGATGCTCATTCTGGGTCCGTTGACGGCGCGTGTCCATATCGATCCAGCGAAAAAACCGAATGCGGTCGTTCAGGTTCCGCAATAACTGCAGCATTTCGGCATTCCGGGCAAACATCATCAGCTGTTCGTGAAACTGTTCGTCCAAGGCAACCATTTCCTCGCTGGTTCGCCGGCCGTCGTCGGGGCCCGTTTCATCCAGAAATTGTTCCAGACCATCGATCTCCGCTTCCGTCGCCTGTTCGGCCGCCATGCGCGCGGCGGCAACCTCAAGCACCGTACGCAACTGATACAGTTCAAATATTTCGCGCGGCTTGAATTCCCGGCAGAAGAAGCCGCGGCCGCCGATGAAACTGAGGAAGCCTTCCGCGGTCAAACGGTTCAGCGCCTCGCGGAGCGGCGTGCGGCTGACGCCGAGGCGTTTCGCCAGTTCGACCTCATTGACCCGTTCGCCCGGTTTGAAACGATAGGCGATCAACATGTCCTTGATGGCTTCATAGGCCTTGTCGACGTTGCTCAAAGTTTTTTCAGGCCCAGCCGGCATGAATAGTGTACCTATCTGTATACAATAATCGGAGGTGCGGATTTCCCTTGATACCGCCAAAACCCACGGTTTACGAGTCCTAATTCACAATTTATACAAGTCTACGGTTGACTCTCGTTTGAGATGCGACTCATACTGTATACAGTTTGGTATTCAATTTTTCTCAGGCTCTAAAATTCCATGACACAGACCGGCAGCAATCAACTCACGGGCGGTGAGGCCATGGTGCGTATGCTCCAGGCTCACGGCGTCCAACATATTTTCGGGCTTTGCGGGGACACGTCCTTGCCCATGTACGACGCCTTGCAGCGCCTCAATCACGGTATGGATCATATCCTGACCCGTGATGAGCGTCATGCCGGCTACATGGCCGACGCCTATGCACGGGTCACCAATCGGCCGGGCATTTGCGAAGGCCCGTCCGGCGGCGGTGCCACCTATATTCTGCCGGGTTTGGTGGAAGCCGGAGAATCGTCGATCCCCGTGCTTGGTATCACATCGGATGTTTCGGTGGCCTCAAACGGGCACTACCCGCTGACCGAATTGCGCCAGGACGAACTTTATAAGCCGCTGACCAAGTGGAACAATATCGTCACCACGGCGCCGCAACTGCCGTCCATGGTGCGCGGCGCCTTCCGCGCCATGACCACGGGCCGGCCTGGCTCAGCCCATCTGGCACTGCCCTATGACGTTCAAAAGGACTTCGTTTCCGAAGACGACATTTGGGCCCAGGACGATTTCCACACTTTCCCGGCTTGGCCGTCGGCACCGGCGCCGGATGCCGTCGATGCGCTCATGAGAGGCTTGTTGTCAGCGAAGAACCCACTGGTTATCTGCGGCGGCGGGGTCGTCATCTCAGGCGGCGAGTCAGAGCTTCAAAAGCTCGCCGAACGACTCAATCTGGTCGTCGCGACGACGATCAGCGGCCAGGGTTCGCTTTCCGATATGCATCCCAACTGTCTGGGTGTCGTCGGCTCAAACGGCGGGGTGATCGAAACCCGCACCGTTGTCGAGGAAGCCGACTTCATCCTCTATATCAGCTGCCGGGCCGGGTCCGTGACCACCGAGCGCTGGCGCTTTCCGGCACCCGGTGCGCGGATCGCGCATATTGATTCCGATCCCATGGTGATTTCCGCCAACTATCAGACGGAGATTCCCGTTGTTGCCGATGCGCGTTTGGCCCTGGCGGCCTTGAATGCGGCGCTTGATGCGGACGGCGCCGAGGCGGATTTCGGCGGCGCGGCGCGGATCCAGACGGCGCAGGCGGCAAAGTTTGACGCCTTCCGGAAACTGGCGATAAGCGATGCCGCGCCAATCCTTCCCGAACGGATCGTCGCTGACCTTAACGACGTGCTGCCCGACGATGCCGTGTTGATCGCCGACCCCGGCACGCCGTGTCCTTACCTCTCCGCCTATTACCGGATCGACAAGACCGGGCGGCAGTTTTTCTCCAACCGGGCCCACGGCGCGCTGGGCTATTCCCTGTCCGCGGCCATTGGCGCCCAAGTCGGCCGGCCCAACGCGAAAGTCGTGGCCATGATGGGCGACGGCAGCTTCGGCATGACCGTTGGTGAACTGGAGACTGCGACACGGCGCAATCTGCCGATCACCTATATCGTCATTTCCAATTCCATCTACGGCTGGATCAAGGCGGGCCAGAAGACGGGCTTCGATGAGCGCTATTTCTCGGTCGACTTCAACCGCACCGACCATGCCGCCGTTGCCGCGGCTTTCGGCGTCAAATCCTTCACAGTCAGTGAGCCCGGCGCCCTCAAATCAACCCTGGCAGAGGCCGTTAAACATGACGGCCCGACCTTGGTCGACATCATTTCCCAACCCCTGCACGAGGCCAACGCGCCCGTCAGCGAGTGGATAGCTTAGGCGGAAGATCGGCATGCTGGCTCTGCAACATGGCGCGCAACGCCGACTTGAGTTCCGATGCGAACTCAGTAGCGATGCGCGAGCGTGGCCGCAGGGCCGGATAAATCAATCCGATGTCATAGGGAATGCTGGGCGCGAAGGGCCGAAACACCAAACCCCGTCCGCTGAAGTCATGCGCCGTAAACGGATCAACGACGGCGATCCCGGCGCCCTCCGCCGCCAGCTTGCAACCCGGCGCGAACAGGTGACATTCAATGTGCGGTGCCCACGGGACACCGTCGTTCTCGAAGGCCGCCTTCAAAAGGTAATGGGCCGAATGGTCCGGGTTGAGGACGATCAACGGCTCGCCGGCCAGGTCTTGCGGCGTGATGTGGGTCTTGCTGGCCAATACGTGGCTATCGGGAATGGCGCACAGGCAATCAACGGACAGGGAATCCAGGTCAATGGCCGGATCATCGGCCGGCAGTTCAGCAAAGCCGATGTCGAACAGCTGGGCCGAAATCCATTCGCGGATTTGAACGCTGGAGCGGGTTTGCAGGGAGACCTTAACGTCGGGCCTGTCGCGAATGAAATCGGCGACCAATGTCGGCATGAAATTCATCGACACCGCCGGCAGGGCGGCGATGCGCAGGGTCCCGGATTTCAGGTCGCGGATGTCGCGGGCGGCGCGAATGGCGCGGCTGTGGCTGGCCAGCAGGCGTTCGGCGTCTTCTTGAAAGGTTTCGGCCTCGCGCGTCGGCTGAAACCGGCCACGATGGCGCTTGAACAACAAGAACCCCATGGATTGTTCCAGGTTGGCAATCAGGCACGACACCGCCGGCTGGGTGACACCCAGTGCCGTTGCGGCTTGGGTCACCGAGCCTTCGGTCATCACCGCCTTGAAGGCTTCAATCTGGCGAAGGTTCATGATCGATCCAACTTCAGCTGTTTTCGACGATAAACATATCATAAAGAGACTTTATATAGAAAGAACCTTACGTAATTTGACTTAATACACCGATCGCCTCACGATCACGACCCTTGGCCAACAGGGGCACAATGAGACAGGATTTGAGGAGTGTTGCGGACCCATGGTGTCGCAAAAAGATAATCGCCAGACTATCGCCGTCATCGGCGCTGGCATCGTCGGCATTTCAACGGCCTTGAACCTGCTGCGTGACGGTCAGGACGTGGTTCTTGTCGACCGCCTGGAGCCCGGCGAAGGCGCGTCGTTCGGCAATGCCGGGGTATTGGCGGCCAGTTCGATCATTCCGGTCACCGTACCCGGCCTGCTGACCAAGGTACCGAAACTGCTGCTCGAGCCGTTGGGGCCTGTATATCTGCGCTGGTCTTACTTGCCGCGCATGGTGCCCTGGCTGTTCAAATACCTGAAGCATTGCACCGAAGACCGGGTTCGCCATATCGCCCAGCACATGTCGGCGCTGACCGCCGACAGCCTGGATGAACATCAGCGCCTGGCCGACGGCACCGCGGCGGCAGCCAGAATCAAGAAGATGGCCTACAGTTTCGTCTTCAAGGACCGCGCCACCTTTGAGGCCGATACCCTGGGCTGGGGGCTGCGCAAGCAGTACGACATCCCCTGGGAAGTGATCGAAGGCGGCGCTGTTCATGACGAAGAGCCCGATATCGCCCGGCACTACAAATGCCTGGTGAAAATGACCCATCAGCACGGCACCATCGACCACCCGGGCGACTACGTCAAAGACCTGGCCCGCGCCTTCACCGGTGCCGGCGGCCGTATTGTTACCGCGTCGGTCACCGGGTTCATGCGCTCGGACGGAAAAGTCACCGGCGTTAAAACGGAAACCGAAGACGTTGCCGCCGACACCGTGGTTGTCGCCGCCGGCGCCTGGTCGGCGCGCCTGCTGAAAACGCTTGGCATTGACGTGCCCATGGAAACCGAGCGCGGATACCATATTGAACTGCGCAAGGCGTCGATCAAGCCGAACTCTGCCCTGATGGTCGCCGACGGAAAACTGGTCGCCACACCGATGGGCGATGATCTGCGCCTGGCCGGCCTGGTGGAGTTCGGCGGCCTCGACGCGGGCCCCAGCCAAGCCCCCATCAACACCCTTATGAAGCGCGCCGAAATCGTCTTCCCCGGCATCGAATACGAAGAACAGACGGATTGGCTGGGCCACCGTCCGGCGGTCTCCGACAGCCTGCCGGTGATGGGCCCTGTTGACGGCCATCCGGGCCTGGTGCTGGCTTTTGGTCACCATCACGTCGGCCTGACCAGCGGCCCGCGCACCGGGCGGTTGATCGCCGATATGATCACCGGCAAGCACCTGAACATGGATATGTCGCCCTACAGCGTGGCGCGTTTCCAAAGGCCGGGAGGCTGACATGGACGCCAGGCATGTGACCGAAGCCGGCACCACCGGCCAAATCGAACGGATGACGGTCATTAACGTCGCCTTGCCCGTGACCACGGCGCGCAACCACGGCATCGGCGCCGTGGCCGGTACCGTTCACAATGTTCTTGTCAAATTAGAGACGTCAGATGGCCTTGCCGGTTGGGGCGAGGCTTCTCCCTGGGCGGCCTTCACCGGAACGGCGGAGGCCGCCGCAGGCGCCCTGGATGTGCATTTGAGGCCGCTGGTCGTCGGCCGGCCGGCGTCCCATGTGACCCGGATTATGGCCGACGCCGATGCCGCGCTGGTTGGCCATCCGGAAGCCAAGGCGGCCTTGGAGATGGCGCTTTATGATCTCATGGGCCGCGAACTCGGCGTCTCCGTCAGCGATCTTTTGGGTGGCCGGTTCCGTGACGAAATTCCCTTGAGCGTCTCGATCGCCAACCCGAATTTTGACGAAGACCTGGAATTGGCGGAACGCATTACCAACGATGGCGTGCGTCTGTTCAAGATCAAGACCGGCGTTGCCGGCCATGCCTTCGACATGATGCGTCTGGAGACCCTGAAGGATAAATATCCGGAAGTCGACATCCGCATCGACTACAACCAGGGCCTGACACCCCTTGAGGCCATGCGCCAGGTACCGGAGATCGACAAGCTGGACCCGGGTTTCATTGAACAGCCCGTGCGCGCACCCCACTGGGACGTGATGAAGAACCTGCGCGCCGCCATCCGCGCCCCGCTGGTTGCCGATGAAAGCGTTTATTCGCCGCATGATGCCTTGCGCGCCGCCAAGGAAGGCCTGGCCGATGCCTTCAGCATCAAGATCATGAAATCCGGCGGCATGCGCAAAGGCCAGGAAATTGCCACCATCGGCGCCGCCAACGGCATGCCCGGTTACGGCGGTGATATGTTTGAGACGGGCCTGGCGCATTTGGCCGGCGTCCATATGTGTGCGTCGACGCCGAACATAACGCTCGGCTGTGAGTTCTATCAGGCCACCTACTATCTGAAGGAAGATTTGCTGGAAGAAACGTTTCCGGCGACGGACGGCAAAGTCACCGTCCCCACGGGCCCCGGATTGGGGATGGCCGTGGATGAAGACAAGGTGCGGCATTTTGCCATCGGCCAACAGGCCTAACGGTAACTCTTGAGGAGGAGCCCTGTTTACGACGCAGCTTGTTGACCAACCCCCGCAAAGCGTGAAACGCTCAGAAGATAATAAGGCAAGAATGCCGGTAGCGTTCGCGGGACATATCGAGAGATCATATTGAAACTGCAAACCACCACTGGAGGCTACTATGAAGACGATGAAACTGACCAAGACCATGAAGACGCTGGCCGTGACGGCCGGTGCGGTTGGCCTGATGGCCGGTGCCGCGCAAGCCGAAAAATGGGACCTTCCCATGGCTTACTCTGCCAGCAACTTCCACTCCGCCGTCGGCGCCGAATTTGCCAAGTGCATCACCACGGGCACGGGCGGTGCCATTGAAGTCGTGACCCACCCGTCCGGCGCCTTGTTCAAGGGCGGCGATATCAAACGCGCCATCCAGACCGGCCAGGCACCAATCGGTGAACGTCTGCTGTCCGGCCACCAGAACGAAAATGCCGTGTTCGGTGTTGATTCCGTGCCATTCCTGGCGACCTCGTTTGAGGATGCGACGAAGCTTTGGAAGGCCGCCAAGCCGATCATGTCGAAAATCCTCGATAAGCAGAATCTGGTTCTGTTGTATTCCGTGCCGTGGCCGCCGCAGGGATTGTACTTCAAAAAAGAAGTCACTTCCGTCGCCGACATGAAGGGCATCAAATTCCGTTCCTACAACAACACCACTTCACGGCTGGCCGAATTGACGGGCATGCTGCCGGTGACTATTGAGGCTGCGGAAATTTCACAGGCCTTCGCCACGGGCGTCGCCGAATCGATGGTGTCTTCGGGCTCCACCGGCTACGACCGGAAAGTCTGGGAAAGCCTGACGCATTTCTATGAAGTCGACGCCTGGCTGCCGCGCAACTATATGATGATCAACAAGGATGTCTGGAATAAGACCTCCAAAGCCAACCAGAACATCGTCCAGGGCTGTGCGAATTTGGCCGAATACACGGGCCAGTATCGTTCGATCCACTACACCGGTTTCACGCTGAACGGTCTCCGGGCCGGCGGCATGAAGGTCGGACCGGCCGGCGCCAAGCTGACGGGTGAGCTGAAAGCGATCGGCGAAACCATGGCTGCCGACTGGCTGAAAAAAGCCGGTGCCGATGGCAAAGCCATCGTCGATGCCTACAAGGCCATGAAGTAAGACAACACGTGATAAGGGAGGTTGCTTCGGCAACCTCCCACCTTCACGCCTGGGCAGCGTGACAGGAGATGGGGATTTGAGATGAAGACATTTGCGTTGACGCTTCGATCCATATTGGACCGGATTTATTTTATTTGCGGCATTATCGCCGCCCTGTTTCTCATTGCTATTTTGGGATTGATTCTCATTCAGATGTTCGCCCGTTGGACCGGTGAGGTGTTTCCGGGCGCCCCTGATTACGCCGGGTATTGCATGGCTGCGGCATCTTTTTATGCCTTCGCTTATGCGCTTAATCACGGCGCTCACATCCGGGTCAGCATTTTGTTGAACGCGGTCGGCGGCACGGCGCGGCGTTGGTTGGAAACCTGGTGTTTCGCCATCGCTTCGGCACTGGGTTGGTATTTCGCCTATTACGCCATCAAAGCCACTTATTGGTCTTGGAAGTTCAACGACATCAGCCAAGGTCAGGATGCGATCGCCATTTGGATTCCGCAAACATCCATGGTCATTGGCAGCGTGATTTTCGCCATCGCGCTGACGGACCATTTTGTTCACGTCATAATTTCCGGTGATCACCGCATCGTTTCCGATGTGGTCGATCAAAGCCACGGCGAATAGGGAGTACGGATTATGGGTGAAATACAACTCATCGCGATTTTCCTGTTCATTCTGTTCTTGATGCTGGGTACCGGCATCTGGGTCGGCCTGGCGCTGTTGGGCGTTGCCTTCGTCGGCATGGAGATGTTCACCACACGCCCCGCCGGCGACACCATGATTACGACGATCTGGAGTGCCTCGTCGTCTTGGACGTTGACCGCCTTGCCGCTGTTCATCTGGATGGGGGAAATTCTCTATCGAACCCGATTATCCGAGGACATGTTCAAGGGTCTGGCGCCCTGGCTGGCCAGGCTGCCGGGCGGGCTGGTGCATACCAATATCGTCGGTTGTACCGTGTTTGCCGCCGTATCGGGGTCTTCCGCGGCGACCTTGACGACGGTCGGCAAGATGTCGATCCCGGAACTGCGCAAACGCAACTATCCGGAGGAAATGATCATCGGCACGCTGACCGGTGCGGCGACACTGGGTTTGATGATCCCACCGTCGTTGACGCTGATCGTCTATGGGGTGACCATCAACGAATCCATCTCGAAACTGTTTATCGCCGGCGTTCTGCCCGGCATCATCCTGGCCGCCATGTTCATGGGCTACGTGGCGATCATGTCGAAGGTGTCTTCGAAGTTCAATCCGACGCCGGAACCGCACATGTCCTTTGCTGAGAAGGTCGCCAATTCGAAGTTCTTGATCCCGGTGATCTGTCTGATTTTGGTGGTCATTGGGTCCATGTATACGGGCCTAGCGACAGCCACGGAAGCCGCCGCCTTCGGTGTTGTCGGGTCGCTGACATTGGCGGCCGGTCAACGGTCATTGAGTTGGCAAACCTTCGTCGAAAGCCTCATGGGGGCGGTGCGAACCTCAGCGATGATCGCCTTGATTCTGGCCGGCGCGGCGTTCCTGTCACTGGCCATGGGCTTCACGGGCCTGCCGAAAGCGCTGGCCGAAGGCATTGCGACCTTCGAGCTCAGCCGGTTCCAATTGCTGATGGTTCTGTTGGTCTTTTACATCGTCATCGGCTGTTTCCTGGACGGCATCTCGTCCGTGGTGCTGACCATGGCTGTGGTCGAACCGATGATACGCGCGGCCGGTATCGACGTAATCTGGTTCGGGATTTTCATCGTCGTGGTGGTCGAGATGGCACAGATTACGCCGCCCATCGGCTTCAATCTGTTCGTCATGCAAGGTATGACCAGTCACGACATGGCGTATATATCGAGGGCCGCCATCCCCATGTTCCTGATCATGGTGTTGATGGTGTTCGTGCTGATCTTCTTCCCGGAGATTGCCACCTATCTGCCCGAGAACATGCGCAAGGGACCGGCCGGATAGCCGCCCCTCCCGGGGGCGTTTCAGATGTCCTCGGCGATCATGTCGATGGCACCGCAGGGGCATTCGGCGGCACATATGCCGCAGCCCTTGCAGTAGTCATACTTGAAGGCGAAACGATTGCCCGGCCCCAACTTGCTGACCGCATTGTCGGGACAGATGCCATAACAGTTGTCGCATTCGAAGCAGTTGCCGCAACTGAGACAGCGCCGCGCCTCGAACAAGGCGTTGTCTTCGGTTAGCCCCAAAAGCACCTCGTCGAAACCGGATTGCCGACGGACCGGGTCAAGCTGCGGCTGCACGGTCTGCGGGGCGTCGTCATAATACCAGGTGTTTAAACGTTCAAAGCCGGCGACGGGATTTTTTGGCGATGCCGCAAAAACCTTGCCGCGCAACCAGGAATCAATGTGCCGGGCGGCCTTTTTTCCGTGCCCGACGGCGACCGTGACCGTGCGTTCCGACGGCACCATATCGCCGCCGGCGAACAAGCCTTCCCGGCCGGTCATCATGCGCTCATCGACCTCAACGACACCGTCACCGGCGATCTCGATACCGGGAACTGATTCCAGGAACGTGGTGTCAACGTTCTGGCCCAGCGCCAGGATCAGTGTATCGGCCTCCAAGGCCTCGAACTCGCCGGTCGGTTGCGGGCGGCCGCCGCCGTCGATCGTCATTTTCTCGACCGTGAAGGTGGTCTCGTCGATCTGTTTGATGGTCCGCAGCCAGTGGATCAACACGCCTTCTTCTTCGGCTTCCGTGGCTTCGAAGTCGTGGGCCGGCATTTCCTTGCGGGATCGGCGGTAGACGATCATCGTTTCGTCAACGCCCAGGCGCTTCGCGGTCCGCGCCGCGTCCATAGCCGTATTGCCGCCGCCGTAGACGATGACCCGGCGGCCCAGCTGTGGCGGTTCGGCCCCGGTTTCCATATCGCGCAACAGGCTGACCGCGTCCAGAACCTTGCCCGCCGCGTGGGCCGGAATATCGATGCGCTTTGCCAGGTGCGCGCCGACGGCGACGAAGATGGCATCGAAACCCTGGTCACCGAATGCCGCCTCGATGTCGTCGACCTTGGTGTTCAATTCCAAGCTGACGCCCATGTCGACGATACGTTGGATTTCGAAATCGAGGACATCACGGGGCAGACGGTACTTTGGGATGCCGAAGCGCATCATGCCGCCGGCCATGGGCCCGGCCTCGCGGATGGTCACCGCGTGGCCCAACCGGGTCAGGTGGTAGGCGGCGCTGAGGCCGCTGGGGCCGGCGCCGATCACCAAAATCCGCTTGCCGCTGGGTTCGGCGTCGAACTCGGGCTGCCATTTCTGTTCCCAGGCGACGCGGCCCAGGAACCTTTCAATGGCGTGGATGCCGACGGCCTCATCCAATTCGGCGCGGTTACAGGCGTTCTCACAGGGGTGATAGCAGACCCGGCCCATGACGCCGGGCAGCGGGTTGTCGGCCATCAGGACCTGCCAGGCCGCGTGATAGTCACCTTCTTCGGCGTGATACAGCCACTGCTGAATGTTTTCGCCGGCCGGACAGGCATCGTTGCACGGCGGCAGCCGGTCCACGTAGACCGGTTTCAAAGTCCGCCACGACCCGGTCTCGTTGGCCAAACTGGTGCCCGGGTCAAGGGTGATGGCGAAGGGCAGATTGCGGGGGCTCATGGCCGGTCCTCCGCCAACAGGCCGAAGCGTTCAATGTTGGCGTCGGCCATGCGCTGCAGGGCGGCGATACGATCCGTGTCCTCGGCGCCTTTCTTGAACAGATGCTGGAACCGTTTCTGCGGTTTCAGGTAGCTTTCCACGGGCACCTGGCGGCGGATTTTGTGGACATGTTTGATCTCACCGTGGACCGCTTCAAACAGCGGAAAGAAGCCCGATTCCACGGCCAGCCGGGCCAGCCGGATGGTGTCTTCGGCGGCCGACCCCCAGCCCAGTGGGCAGGGCACTAAGATGTGGATATAACGCGCCCCGCGCATGCTCATGGCGCGGATGACCTTGGCTTCCAGATCGTGCAGATCGGCAACGCTGGCGGTCGCCACGTAGGGAATGTTGTGGGCCATGGCGATCAGCGGCAGGTTCTTGCCGGTGCCGAAGACGTTGCCCGGCTCGTCGCCAAGCGCCGGCGTGGTCGCCGTGCGGGCCGCCGGCGGCGTCGCGCTGGAACGTTGCACGCCGGTGTTCATATAGGCTTCGTTGTCGTAGCAGATATAAAGAACATCGTCGTTGCGCTCGAACATGCCCGACAGACAGCCGAAGCCAATGTCCGTGGTGCCGCCGTCGCCGCCCTGGGCGACGACGCGCACGTGGTCTCGGCCCTTCACTCGCAGCGCCGCCGCGACCCCGGTGGCGACCGCCGGGGCATTGCCGAACAGCGAATGCAGCCAGGGTATCTGCCACGAGGTTTCGGGATAGGGTGTGGTGAAAACTTCCAGGCAGCCGGTCGCGTTGATGGCCACCAGATCGCCGCCGGTTTCACGCATCGCCGCATCCAGGGCATAGCGCGCGCCCAGGGCTTCGCCGCAGCCCTGGCAGGCCCGGTGCCCAGAGGTAATCGCGTTGGTCCGGTCCATGCTGGCCTGAACCGTGCGCTGGGCCTCATCCAGCAGCCGGTTGCCCACCGTATGGGTGCCGGTTTGGTAGAATTTGACCTTTTGCGCCGGCGACTCGGTGCTCATGAGCGTGTCTCCTGTTCGAACGGCGCTGTGCCGCCCGGATTGAGCGATTTCAGTATGTTCTCGGCGATGGGCCCCGAATGACGGGCCTCTCGGGCGCGGCTCAATTGTTCGTTGATGGCTTGCCAGTTCAAGTCCAGGAAGGTCACGTCGTCCAGTTCGTCGCGGCCGGCGCGGGCGAAGATGTCGCTCAGCGACCGCAAGGTCACGGGACGCCCACCGAGCCCGGCAATCACCGTGTAGATTGGTATTTGCACGCCGCGCAGCGCCATCCTGACATTCGACGCGACGACGCCGCCAAGCCCCGGGGCCAGGCTTTTTTCGATGCAGACGATGCGTTTTGCCGCGCCGATAACGCCGCGCAAGGCTTCCAGGGGGAACGGCCGGAACGAACAAACGCTGACCGATCCGATGGCAATGCCGTCGTCGCGCATGCGGTCAACGGCCTCCTTGATGGTGCCATTGACCGAGCCCAAGGCGACAACCACCGTATCCGCGCCGTCGGTCCGGTATTCGCGGACCAACCCACCGGCCGGGCGGCCGAAGGCGGCCTCGAACGCGGCGGCGATCTCGGGGATGACTTCCAGTGCCTCCAATTGCTTATGATGAGCCAGATAACGGACCTCCATAAAGGCTTCCGGGCCGACCATGGCGCCGATGGAATAGGGATCGGCGGGGTCAAGGACCTGCACCGGCTCGAAGGCGGGAAGGAAGGCGTCGACGGTTTCCTGGGCGGGGACGTCGATACTTTCATAGGCGTGGGTCAGGATGAAGCCATCCATGCAGACCATGACCGGGCAGCTTAACTGTTCGGCCAACCGGAAGGCCTGGATATGAAGATCGACGGCTTCCTGGTTGGTTTCCGCGAACAGTTGAATCCAGCCGGCATCCTTCAAGGCCATGGAGTCGGAATGATCATTCCAGATGTTGATCGGCGCGCCGATCGCCCTATTGCCGATGGTCATGACGATGGGCAGGCCCAGGCCGGCGGCGTTGTAAACGGCCTCCGCCATGAACAGCAAGCCCTGGCTGGCGGTTGCCGTATAGGCCCGCGCCCCGGCCGCCGAGGCGCCGATGGCCACGGACAGTGCCGCGAACTCGGATTCCACGTTGATGTATTCACAGTTTTTCAAAGTGCCGTCCTTGACCAGCGCACCGACGCCTTCGACGATATGGGTCTGCGGCGTGATCGGATAGGCGCAGACGACTTCCGGGCGGCAAAGCCCGATGGCCTCAGCGACGGCCTGCGATCCTTCGGTCTGTTTCAGCATGGGGCCTCTCCAATCGTCATGCGCGCGTCGTCATGTACGTCGTTATGCGCGTCGTTATGCCCATGTCGTCAGGCATGGGCGGCGATCTCAAAGGCGTCGCGGGCGGCGGCGATGTTGGCGGCGCCAACGGGGCCGGGAAACTTCTGTTCGATGGCGCGTTCCACGGATTGCATGTGCAGGGTCCCGGTGATCGCCGCGAAACCGCCCAGCAAAGCGGCATTGGGAAGCGGGCGCTTGATATGTTTGAGCGCCAATTCCGTTGCGCCCACGTCACAGACGTGATGGGCCGGGAAGCCGGCGACGAAGTCAGCGATGCCCAATTCCTTAAAACTCCGCGTCGAGTTGATGAGAATAAAGCCGTCATCCTTCAGGCCATTGAAAACATCGACGGAGTGCAGCAGCGTCGGATCCTGGATGATCAGGGCATCCGGCTCTTGGATGGGTTCGCGCAGGCGAATCTCCTGGTCGTCCATGCGGCAGAAGGAGACCACCGGCGCGCCCATGCGTTCGGAGCCGAAGCTTGGAAAGGCCTGGGCATGGCGGCCTTCTAAAAACGCCGCGATGGACAGCAGTTCGGCGGCTGTCACCACGCCTTGGCCGCCGCGACCGTGTATGCGTGTCTGGAACATGTTTTCAGCCCTTGGCCTATCAACAAGTCGTCTGGCGTTATTGTCGCTAAATGGTGGCAAAAAACATTGATAAGGGTCAATTATGGAGGCCGCGAATTTCATCATGTGCGCCTTGCAAAGCCCGCGGGCTGCGGCTATAACCCGCCCTCTTCCGCGTGGTCAGGCTGAAAGGGCATGCCCAGCCGCGCCGAACTGAACCTCAGACGATGGAGGACAGAAATGCCCAAAATGAAGACCAAATCGAGCGCCAAGAAGCGCTTTCGTCTCACCGGGTCCGGCAAGGTCCGGGCCAACCCATCCGGAAAACGGCATTTCCTGCGCCGGCGCTCTCAGAAAATGAAGCGCCAGTCACGGGGAACCATGATCCTGGGCGCCGCTGATTCGCGTCTGGTCAAGGCCTGCCTGCCTTACGCCTAGCAAGCCTGGCGTTACGTAACACCGGAAACCGGAGAGACAAACCATGTCACGTGTGAAAAGAGCCGTCGCCCGCAATGCGCGACGGAAAAAGATACTCAAGCTGGCCAAGGGCTACCGCGGCCGTTCCAAAAACAATTTGCGTCTGGCCATTGAGCGGGTCGAGAAAGGCCTGCAATACGCCTACCGCGACCGCCGCGCCAAGAAGCGATCCTTCCGCAGGCTTTGGATCGCGCGCATTAACGCCGGCGTGCGCGAACACGGCCTGACCTATTCGCAGTTCATGAACGGGCTCAGCAGGGCCGAGATCGATCTCGACCGCAAGGTGTTGTCCGATCTGGCGACGCGCGAACCGGAAGCCTTTAAAAGCTTGGTGGATCAGGCACAAGCCGCTCTCGCCTAGGCCGCGTACGCACCTCGACAACATCGTCGCCGCGTTTTGGAATCGGGAGCCCGCTTGTGCGGCAGCTCCCGATTGCCGTTTCTGGGATATGGATGACCAATGGACGACTTAAACAGCCTTAGCGCGGAACTGACCAGCGCCGTTGCCAGCGCAGATTCCTCCGCCGCCCTGGAAGACCTCCGCGTCAGTGCCTTGGGCAAGAAAGGCCGTATCACCGCACTGATGAAAGGCCTGGGCGGATTGGAGCCTGATCAGCGCAAGGCCATGGGCCAGGCCTTGAACGCCTTGAAAACTGAAGTTGCCAACGCCATCGAGGCGCGCAAGGCGGCTCTGGAAGATGCCGAACTGGACGCCGGATTGGAAAGCGACCGGGTTGACGTCACCTTGCCGGTGCGGCCGGAAATGCTGGGCCGCATCCACCCGATCAGCCAGATGATCGACGAAATGGTGGCGGTGCTCGGCGAAATGGGCTTCACCATCGCCGAGGGTCCGGACATCGAGGACGACTGGCACAACTTCACAGCGCTGAACATTCCGCCCGATCATCCGGCCCGCCAGGAACATGATACCTTCTATCTCCCCGGTGAGCGTGACGGCGAGCGCATGGTGCTCCGCACCCACACCTCGCCCGTGCAGATCCGATCCATGCAGAATGGTGAGCCGCCGTTCCGCATCATCGTGCCGGGCCGCACCTACCGTTGTGATTACGACGCCACCCATTCGCCCATGTTCCATCAAATCGAAGGCTTAGTGGTCGACAAGACGACGCACATGGGCCATCTGAAGGGCTGCCTGATCGAATTCTGCCGCGCACTCTTCGATGTCGAGGATCTGCCGGTGCGCTTCCGCGCCAGCTATTTTCCGTTTACCGAGCCCTCGGCCGAAGTCGACATCGGCTGCACCCGCGAGGGCGGCACGCTGCGTATCGGGCATGGCGACGACTGGTTGGAGATTCTCGGCTGCGGCATGGTCAATCCGAAGGTCTTGGAAAACTGCGGCATCGATCCCAACGTTTATCAGGGCTTCGCCTTCGGCATGGGGGTTGAGCGCATGGCCATGCTGAAATACGGCATTCCCGATTTGCGGACGTTTTATGAGACAGACCTGCGCTGGCTTCGGCACTATGGCTTCAGTGCCTTGGATGTGCCCAGTGTTGTTGGGGGACTGAACCGATGAAATTCACCCTGTCATGGCTGAAAGAGCATCTGGACACCGATGCCGATCTGGCGACCATCCTCGACAAGCTGACGGTCATCGGCCTGGAAGTTGAGCAGGTCACCGACCGGGCAAAGGGCTTGGAAAGCTTCGTCGTCGGTCACGTTGTCGACGCCAGTCAGCACCCGGATGCCGACCGCCTGCGGGTTTGCCGGGTTGATGACGGCAGCGAGACCCATCAAGTGGTTTGCGGCGCACCGAATGCGCGGACCGGCATGAAGGGCGTTTTCGCCCGCGAAGGCAGCTACATTCCGGGCACCGACCTGACCCTGAAGAAAGCTGAAATTCGCGGTGTCGAAAGCCGCGGCATGCTGTTATCGGAACGCGAAATGGGCATTTCCGATGAGCATGACGGGATTGTCGACCTGCCCGAAGACGCGACCATCGGCGCTGCGGCCGTGCAGGTCATGGGGCTCGATGATCCGATCATCGAAATCGCCATCACGCCGAACCGGGGCGATTGTCTGGGCGTGCGCGGCATTGCCCGCGATTTGGCCGCCGCCGGCATCGGCACCATGAAGGCGCTGGATACGGCGCCGATCCCGGGCACCTTTGAGAGCCCCATCGATGTGATCTTGGATTTCCCCGAAGACAAAAAAGATGCCTGTCCGTATTTCGTCGGCCGCTTGGTCCGCGGCGTCACCAACGGCCCAAGTCCGGCCTGGGTGCAGGACAAACTGCTGGCCATCGGGCTGCGCCCCATTTCCGCCTTGGTCGACATCACCAATCTGGTGACCATGGACCTGGGCCGGCCGTTGCACGTGTTTGACGCGGCCAAAGTAACCGGCAACATTCGCCCACGTCTGGCAAAACCCGGTGAGACCATGGCGGCCCTGGACGGCAAGACCTACACCTTGGACGAAGAGATGTGCGTTATCGCCGACGACGCCATCGCCGAAGGCCTGGGTGGTGTCATGGGCGGCGAGGAATCCGGGTGTACGGAAGACACCACCGACGTTTTCATTGAGTGCGCCTATTTCGATCCCATCCGCACGGCCATGACCGGACGCAAGCTGAACCTGCAATCCGACGCCCGCTTCCGTTTTGAACGCGGCGTTGATCCGGCCTTCCTGGAGCCCGGCATGGAAGTCGCGACGCGGCTGGTCATGGGGATGTGCGGCGGCGAGCCTTCGCACGTCGTTGTTGCCGGCGGCCCGCCCGACTGGCAACAGACCATCACATTGCGCCATGACCGCGTCAGGACATTGGGCGGGGTCGAATTGGACGGCGACGAAGTCTCACGCATCCTGAATGTGTTGGGTTTTGAGCACGCGCGCAACGGCGACAACTTCGACACCCAGGTGCCGTCGTGGCGCCCCGACATCGTCGGCGAAGCGTGCTTGGTGGAAGAAGTCGTCCGCATTTATGGTTACGACAAAATTCCGGCCGTGCCCATGTCCTTGGCCGAGGCCCTGCCGAACGCGGCGCGCACCGTGGCACAGCAACGCCGCGCCGATGCCCGGCGCATGCTGGCGGCACGCGGCATGACCGAAGCCGTCACCTACTCGTTCCTGGCTGAAAAAGACGCGGCCTTGTTCGGTGAGATTGCTGACTCCGTACGCCTCGCCAACCCGATCAGCGCCGATCTGGATGTCATGCGGGGCTGCATACTGCCGAACCTGATTAACGCCGCGGTGCGCAACAGCGCGCGCGGTATCACCGACGCGGCGATGTTCGAGATTGGCCCGCAGTTTACGGGCGATGGGCCCGAGGACCAATCGATAGCCGCCGCCGGCATCCGCACGGGCGCCCAGGCGGCGCGCCACTGGGACGGAAAGCCGCGTCCGGTTGATCTGTTTGACGCCAAAGCTGATGTGCTGGCGGTCCTTGACGAACTGGGGATCGCAGTGGATCGCCTGCAGGTCAGCACCAACACACCGACCTATTTCCATCCGGGCCGCTCGGGGGCCCTGCAACAGGGGCCGAAGAATATCCTGGCCTATTTCGGCGAAGTTCACCCGCGCGTCCTCAAGGCCATGGACATGATCGGGCCGGTGGCGGCCTTTGAGATACTCCTCGATAACTTGGCCCCGCCGAAGCGCAAGAAGGACGCGGCCCGCCCGCATCTGACCTTGTCGGCCTATCAAAAGGTCTCGCGCGACTTTGCCTTCCTGGTGGACGAGGATGTCACCGCAGCGAAAATCGCCGCCGCGGCCAGCCAGGCGGACAAGCAATTGATCACGAACTCGGAAGTGTTTGATGTATTCGTCGGTGGCAACCTGGAGGCCGGCAAGAAATCGCTGGCCCTGTCGGTGACCCTGCAGCCCATGGACCGAACCCTGACCGACGCCGAAATAGAAGCGGTCGCCGAAAAGATCGTCGCCAACGTGACGAAGGCCACCGGCGCGACGCTGCGCGGCTAGGTCGTGCGGCCGCTTGCCCAGTTTCCCGACGACCATCGCCGCACCATCCGTGGTGTGCTGCTGGATATCGATGACACGTTGACCACGGACGGGCGGTTGACGGCGGACGCTTACGGCGCCATGGAACGCCTGCAACAGGCCGGCAAGCTGGTGGTACCGGTCACCGGGCGGCCCGCCGGCTGGTGCGATCACATGGCCCGCATGTGGCCGGTGGATGCCATTGTCGGTGAAAACGGTGCATTTTATTTCCGTTACGATCATGGCGCCCGGCATATGGCGCGGTGCTATCACGCCGCCGCCGAAGAGATTGCGGTCAACAGGCAAAAGCTGTTGGAGATCGGTGCCGGGATTATTGCGGCGGTTCCCGGCTCAGCCATTGCCGCCGATCAGGCCTACCGGGAGACCGATCTGGCCATTGATTTTTGCGAGGATGTGCCGGCGCTGGACCGCGCGGCCATCGATGACATCGTTGAGCGCATGGCGGCGGCGGACCTGACCGCGAAGGTCAGTTCCATTCATGTGAACGGTTGGTTCGGGGATTACGATAAACTAAGCATGGTGCGCCGGCTGTTCGATGAGGTCTTTGGCATCAACCTGGACACAGCAAAATCCGATTATGTCTTTGTTGGCGACTCACCCAACGACCAGCCGGCCTTCGCCTATTTCCCACATGCCGTCGGCGTCGCCAATGTGCGGGACTTCGCCGATCAACTCACTGCGCCGCCGACATACGTGACAGATGGTGATGCCGGCGCCGGATTTACCGAGTTGGCTGATTTTCTGCTTCGGGATTAAGGTTTCGCGGCGACGCCGTCGGTGATCAAGGCGGCGATCTCGGCGTCGCTATAACCCAGTTCCGCCAGCACCGTCTCTGTATGTTCACCAAGCGCCGGCGCAGTCGGAATATCGGCGTTCGGCGTCGCGCTGAACTTCGCCGCCGCCCGGGCCTGACGGACGGGTCCAAGTCCCGGCTGGTCAATTTCGTGGACAATCTGATTTGCCGTCACCTGTGGATCGGACAGCATCTGCCAACGGCTCAACACCGGCGCGCAGGGCACGTCGGCGGCTTCCAGGGTGGCGATAATCTGTTTCGTGCCAAAGGGGCCGAGCGCCGCTTCGATCACTTCCATGCGCTCCTGGCGGTTCTTATTGCGCAGCCCAGCGGTGACGAACTTCGGGTCTTCAATCAACTCGGGCCGTGCCACGGCTTCGCAAAGCGCTTTCCATTCCTTGTCGGAGACGGCACCCAAAGTGATGTAGCCGTCGGCCGTCGGGAAGACCATATCGTGCGGTGTTGATGCGGCGGCCATGTCCTCGGCGCCGATTTTCGAAAACGGCGCCATGGCCTCGGGCCACATGTAGGAGATCATGGAATCCAGCATGGCGACCTCCACGTGCTGGCCCTTGCCAGTGCGTTCACGGGCCAGCAGCGCGGCAAGAACAGCCTGCGACGCGTAAACGGCGGTGGTCTTATCAGCGACCAGGGTGCGGATCATCTTCGGCCGCCCACTTATCGGGTCGGCCTGAATATCGGCCATGCCGGAAAGCGCCTGGACGACGGGATCGTAAACGCGTTTCTTCACATAGGGACCTTCGCGGCCGACCCCGCTGATGGAGAGATAAACCAACCCGGGATGGCGTGCCAAGACGGTTTCCGCATCGAAGCCCAGCCGTTCGATGACGCCGGGCCGGAAATTCTGGGCAAAGACATCGGCCTTGTCGATCAAGCGCCAAAGGATCGGCGCGGCATCCGGTTTCTTCAGGTCCAGCACCACGGACCGCTTGCCCCGATTAACGGAGACGAAGCCCGGCGTGAAATCCGGGTCATCGCCCCGATGACGCATGATATCGCCGTGCGGTGGTTCCACCTTGATCACGTCGGCACCCTGGTCGGCCAGGATGCCCATGGCGCCGGGACCGGAGATCACGCTGGTCACATCGACGATGCGGAACCCGGCCAGGGGCCCCTTGGACGTTTCGTTGGCGCTCATGGAAAATTCACCTTCATGGACGCCGCGTAACCGGGCCGGGCGGTGACGCGGTCCCTGTACGCCACGATGGGCGCCGGCAGTTCAATGTCGTAGCGGTCGGAAAATCTCAAACAACTGATCATCAGGATATCGACACCGCTGAAGCTTTCGCCCAGCAAATATCCGTCGCCCAAACCAGGCACGGCGGATTGGATCATCCGAATGAAATAGTCACGCGCCGCATCGTTGGCCGCCGGCGCGTCGCCATAGGTCTCGTGCAAATCCACATGACGGCGCATGACGTATAGCGACGTCGCGTCCAGTTCCATGCAGATAAACGACAGCCACTCAAAATATCGCGCCCGCTCGGCAATGCCTTCGGGCACAAGCCGGACCGCTTTGCCGCGATAGCGCTCGCCCAGATAAGTGACGATGGCGGGGCTCTCCGACAGCACCAGATCGCCATCCACCAGGACGGGGATTTTGCGTTTCACGCTGATCGCCGTGAACGCCGGAGTTTCCATGCCCGGCGTGCGGGTTTGGATCGGCTGCGAATGGTAGTCGAGCCCCAATTCGATCAGCGCCCAATGGGCCCGCAGCGTCCGGGTCGTGCCGATGCCCCAAAGCGTTCGCATGGATTTCGTCTCGCCCATGGTACTTACCAGGTCTCCACGAAGGGCCGGATTTCCAGTTCATGGGTCCAGCCATCGCGTGATTGCTGGGCCAGCGTCCAATAGGCCTCGGCGACGGATTTCAGATCGATCAGGCTATCCTCCGCAAAGTTCAGGTTCGGGTCGCCGGCGGCGGCCCGGCGGCGGGCATGAATGGCCGGACTGTCGACGCCGCCGTCAATGATCAAGTGCGCCACGTGAATGCCCTTGGGGCCCAGTTCCCGGGCCATGCTTTGGGCCAGGGCGCGCAGTGCGAATTTGGCGCCGGCGAAGGCTGCAAAGCCGGGCCCGCCGCGCAAGCTGGCCGTCGCACCGGTGAACAAGATGGTGCCCGTGGCGCGCGGCAGCATGCGCTTGGCGGCTTCCCGGCCGGTCAGAAATCCGCCGAAGCAACCCAGTTCCCAAACCTTGCGGTAGAGCTTCGCGTCGGTCTCGAGGATCGGAACCTTGGCATTGGCGCCGGCATTGTAGAGAACTACGTCGATGGCGCCTAAGTCGGCTTCGACGGTGTCGAACAAGGCCGCCGTCGCGCCTTCATCCCGCGCGTCTGATGAATAAGCGCGGAGCGTGCCGCCGGCGGCCCCGACTTCCTCGATCAACGCCGCCGACTTCGCCGCATCGCGCCGTGCCACGGCGACGGCGTATCCGCCTGCACAAAACCGCCGGGCGAACGCCGCGCCGATGGCGTCACCGGCACCGACGGCCAAGGCCACGGGTCGGGGGTCGTCGGATGCGTTCATGATGGCCCTTTCAGCGTCGTTTGTGGCGGCTCTCAGCGTATAGGCTCGGCGCATGCGCGCCAATACGATTGCGCGGTTGCCGCGTTGACCGACTATGCGTTCCGTGGGTTAATCGAAAGGCGAGGTTTGGGGATTGGGCGAACTTTCGCAACGCGACTGTTACACACCTAGAGATCAGCACCTGGACCAACTCAACAAGGAAACTTCCACAATGTTACGTAAATTGATTGTTGCCCTGACTTTCGTGTTCTTTCTCACTGGCGGCGTCGCGGCCCCGTGGACCGTGACCACCGATGACGGCGTGTCGGTTTCGGTGAAGACCGCCGATGCCCAGAAGAAGGACAAGAAAGCCAAGAAGAAAAAGAAAGATAAGGCCGCGAAAGAATGCTCAAAGGCCGACAAGGCCTGCAACGACGAAAACGAGAACAAGAAAAAGGGCAAGAAGAAGGCCAAGAAAAAGGCCAAAAACAAGGATAAGAAAAAGAACAAGAAAAAGAACAAGAAGGCCAAGAAGAACAAAACCAGATAGGCTTTCCATTTTCTGTTGTCTGAGGGGCCGGCTGAAACGCTGGCCCCTTTTCCGTGCCGGCACGCGCAACCTATGATGTGCCGATGCACGACAGGGGAGAGACCGAGCGATGATTGAGAATTTGGCTGAACGCGCCAACGCCGATGCGGGGTTGTTGAACCGCGGCAGACGGCTGAGCATTGATGTCCTGGCCGGCGTCGGCGACGCGGATTATCTGATCAGCATCGACAAGGGTCGGGTTACGGATGTGCGGCCGCGCCGTCTGGCCATGGAAAGCGGCGTGTTCACGGTGCGTGCCGCGCCGGACACCTGGGCAGAACATTGGTCAGCCATGCCGAAACGCGACTACCACGATCTGTTATCGATGATCGCCGCGGGGCACGCAACGGTGGACGGCAACTTGACGCCGCTTTTGCAAAACCTGCTCTATTTTAAGATGCTCTTCGCGGCGCCGCGACCGCAGCCGGCGGTCCCCGTCCCGGAAGATTCAATCGGCAAGGCGGGTCCGGCGCCAGACGCGGGCCCGGTCTATGAACCCATCACCGGGCGTTATTTCAATATGCCCGTGGGCGGACGCGATCACCGCATATATGTGGAGGAAGCCGGCCAAGGCATTCCACTGGTTTGCCTGCACACGGCCGGCGCCGATGGACGGCAGTTCCGTCATCTGCTCTGTGATCCGGCGGTCACCGAGCACTTCCGGGTGCTGGCCTTTGATCTGCCCTGGCATGGGAAATCGAACCCGCCGGCGGGATGGGAGAACGAAACCTATGAGCTGACGACGGACGGTTATAAAGATCTGGTGCGCGCCTTCTGTGCCGCCATGGGGTTGGACAACCCGGTGATCATGGGTTGTTCCATGGGCGGCCGCGTGGTCTTGCATTTGGCCATGGATCACCCTGACGATTACCGCGCCGTCATTGCGCTGGAAGGCGCCGATAAGCTGGAGCCCTATTACGATATCGACTGGCTACACCGGCCGCACATCCACGGCGGCGAAATTTGCGCCGGTTACGTCTCGGGCCAAGTGGCGCCGCAAAGCCCCGACGAATATAGCTGGGAGACGCTTTGGGCCTACATGCAATCAGGTCCCGGCATCTTCAAGGGCGATCTGTTTTTCTACTGGCACGACGGGCACTTCGATGACCGCTCGCATTTGATCGATACGGAACGGTGTCCGGTCTATTTGTTGTCCGGTGAATACGACAGTTCATGCACGCCGGAACGTTCCCGGGCGACCCATGAACGCATCAAGGGTTCAACGCTGAACGTCATGGACGGGATCGGTCACTTCCCCATGTCGGAAAACCCCGACCTGTTCCGAAGCCACTTGTTGCCCGTGTTGGAAGAAATTCGCGGCGCCGGCTGATCAATCCAGATCGAGGGGAAACACCGGCCGGCGTACTTTTGTGTAGGTCAATGCCCGGTAGTTCCCCGACGTCAGCCCGCCGCCTTCGTCTACGACAATGACCTCTGCGGCCAGCGGTTCGAAGGCGGCGCGAAAATGCTGCGCCGATTTGACGGCGATGACGCGCTTTGTTGTGACGTCGATGCGGGCGTGCTGAAAATACATAATATCGTGGGCCTGAAACCGGCCGCTGGCGATGACGATGTCAATGCCGCCAACGCGCAGAACCGCCGTCTGACCCATATCAACCCGCAGGCCTGCCGCCATGGGACCCTGCAAGGCAAACCGGCCTTGCGTCAGGGCTATGACCTTGCCGCGCACGGCGATCGGCGCGCCATAGGCGGGGTCGATCTTGCCGCCCAGATTCAACTGCACAATGGCGCCAAGGCCGCCATCCCAACAAATCTGCGCCGCCGCCGGATCGCAGATGCTGGCGAACGCTGCATCCTGCAGGCCGGCCTTGATCATGGCGCCCAGCAATCGGGTTGAATCGCCATAGCCGCCGCCGCCCGGGTTATCGGCGAAGTCCGCCAGCACCAAAGGACCGCCGATACCGCTGGCCATGCCGGCGCGGTTGACGGCGGCGCCGATGGGCACGGTCTGCTGAGTACGCCGGTGCCGGCTTTCCCAGACCTGATCCATGAGTTTTCCGGCCATGCCGGCAAACCGCGGGCTGGCGCCATGGCCGACGACAATGGCCGAGGGGCCCGTATCGTGGGTGTCGGCCTTGGCGAACCCGGCGCAGACGCTGGTCGCCAGGACACCTGCCTCGACCAACAACCTGTCGGCGCTCTCCAGAACTTCGGTCATTGGTCCCGGCGATGTGGTCCGGCCATTGTCGACGCCTTCCAGCATCTGACGTCGGATCACGTGGTTGGCGGGTTTGATCTCGCCGGCCAGGGTGCGTTTGATCAGCCCCGCCGCCTGCGTGGCGATCTCGTATTGGTCGATATGCGGATAGGTCCGATAGGCAATCATCACATCCGACAGCGCCGTCATGCGGTCGGTGACATTGGCGTGCAAATCCAAGGTGACGGCGACGGGCACGTCAGGGCCGATGACGCCGCGTAGGCGCTCCAGCAGTTCGCCCTCGCCGTCGTCCGTGTGTTCACAGACCATGGCACCGTGTAACGACAGCATCACGGCATCGAAGGGCCCTTGATCGGCCGCCACGTCGGTAATCGCATTCGACATGTGATCAAAGGCCAGCCGGGTCACCGGACCGCCCGGCGAGGCATCAGCGTAGATGGGGGTAACGGCCTGCCAGTCTTCGCGGTCACAGAAATCCAAAAAGGCAGCCAGTTCGGTTTTGGTGCCGCGCAGGTTCTTGCCGACGTCGCCGCCATAAAACAGGCCGCGCGTTTTGTAAGCGTCCAAGTCCGTCGCCACGGCGCTGAAAGTGTTGGATTCGTGCTTAACGCCGGCGACCAGGACGCGGGTCATCGTGATGCCCTACCAGGCCCGCGTGACATCGCCGTCCCAGGGATTTTCATCCAGGGGCCAGGCCGGCCGGGCGGCGCGCTCAATGGACAGGCGCCGCATGTCGTGATCAACAACGCCGGGCGTGGAGACATACAAAACGTTGTCGGAAATGGCGGCGTAATTGGAATAGAAATGCTGCATGGATTTGACCACCAGAACTTTCTTTGCGGCATAATCAATGCCCGCGTCGGTGAAGTAACTGGGGTGAACATTCTGGGTCCGCACGGCGTGGGCAATGAAATCGATGCCAGCCGCCGAGACCGTCACCGTGTCGCCGAGGCGGCGTTTTGAATTGCCCAATCCTTGCGTATAGAGATCGTCAAAGACGCCTTGCACGGTAACCTTCAAATCCAGGGGCGGACCCGACCAGGGGCCGGCCTTGCCACCGAGGCGCAGGTCCAATTCGGCGCCGACCCCGGCGCTCTTGCAGATGCTGACCGCCGCCGGGTCCCAGATGCCGCCGACCGCGCAATTCGTGATGCCGCGCTGCAAAAGCGCCTGGGCGATAAAGGTCGAATCTCCTGGCCCGCCGCCGCCCGGATTGTCGGCGATATCGGCGAACACCACCGGCCCCTTGTCTATTTCCTGCGCCCGGTCGATGGCGCCGTCCAGGTCGACGTAGGGCGGCGTGATGTCGTCGCGCAGGTCCCAAAGCCGGCGGCCCAGTTCCGCGGCCAAGGCGTCGCCATGTGCGCGGCGCCCGTCGGTGATGACCACGGCGCGGGTGCCGACGTGCGGGATATTCGCCCACGGGAACCCGTGCGCCAAAGACACGGACAACACGCCGTCCTTGCCCTCCAAATCGGACATGCCTTGAACAAAGCCCTGCATGGGTTGGCGGGTCGTGTGAAAGAGGCCGATCATACGGCAGTCAAAGACCGAAATCTCCGGCGTGATGCGGCCATCCAAGATGCCGTCCATAAGGCTCCAGACTTCCTCGGCCCGATCAGCGAAATCAATGTGCGGGTATTCCTTGTAGATAACAAAGGCCGTGACATCGTCAACGAAGCGGCGGCTGAGATGGCAATGCAGGTCCAACTCACACGTTATGGGAATGTCCGGCCCAACGATATGGCGGATGCCACGGACCAGATCTTCTTCACAATCATCATAACCATGCGCCACCATGGCGCCGTGCAACGACAGCATGACCCCGTCCACGGGCATGGCCGATTTCAGCTTGTCGAGGATCTCATTGCGAAAGGCTTCGTGCGTCTGTTTCACGGTCAGGCCCGACGGCGTCGCGAAGGCGCAAAGTCCTTCCGTCACCCGCCAGCCTTTGGCCTCGGCGCGGGTTTTCCATATCTGCAGGGGCACACCGAACATGTTGACGGCTTCCGGATGCGCCCCGTCGCGAACCACATAGGTCGCCTCAAAGGCTTTTGTGTCGGTGGGCAGCGGCGCCCAGGTGTGGGTTTCCGTGCCCAGACACGCGGTGAACAGGTGGCGGGTCATGATGCGGCCTTAAGTTTCTCCAGGTCCGGTACGGGCCGGGCGGTTTCCGGGTTGCCGGCCAAGACGCTTTCGATGGCGGCGGCGGCGGCCAGGACCAGGCGGTCGGAACCGTTCGGCGCGCTGATCTGCAGGCCCATGGGCATGCCCTTGTGATCAAGCCCGAAGGGCACCACGCAGGCCGCCGGCGTCGCCATGGTCAGGGCATAGGCCGGGGCCATCCAGCGCATGTAATTGGGCAGCTTTTCGCCGTTGATTTCTTCCGGATACCACTGGGCGTGCGGAAACGGTGAGACGGCGGAAGCCGGGCTGAGCAGCAACTCGACCTCATCGAACATCTCAATAAAGCCACGGTAGATGGCGGTTTGTTTCTTATGTGCCCAGGCCACGTCGGCCATGGTAAACCGGTCAGCCATGTCGACATTGGCAACGACGTTCGGCGTCAGCTTGTCGCGGTGTTTTTCCAGTTTCTCACCGTGCGCCGAGAGATAGTTGACGCACCGCAAGACCTCGAAGGCCCGGTGCAGGTCGTCGTCGAAATCCGGGTCGCGGTTCTGGGCGACCGAGAAGATGTGGCGGATACCGTCAACGCGCTGGCGGAATGTCTGACGGATACCGTCGTCCAGCGGCGCCACGCCCAGGTCTTCGGAGATGGCGACGCGCAGGCTGGCCAGGTCGGCCGGTTGCAGCGGTTCCATGAGATCGGGATCAACGCCGCTACCGAACGGATCGCGCGGGTCGTCACCAAGCATGGCCGACAGCAACAGGGCGACGTCGGCAACGCTGCGGCCCATGGGACCGAGCACGGAAAACGGATTAAGCCCGACAGAGCGCCGTTCCGCCGGCACCACGCCCGGCGATGGCCGAAACCCGGTGACGCCACAAAACGACGCCGGGGTGCGCAGGCTGCCGCCGTAGTCCGACCCGGTCGCCAGGGGCACCATCCCGGTGGCCAGCGATACCGCTGAGCCGCCGGATGATCCGGCGCAGGTCAGTTTCGGATTGAAGGGATTGCCGGTGGCGCCGAAAACCAGGTTCCGGGTATTGGCGCCGGCGCCGAATTCCGGGGTGTTGGTCTTGCCCATCAAGATGCCGCCGTTGGCCCTGACCTCGGCGATGGAGCCCTGGTCCGCGTCGGGCACATTATCTTCGTACAGCTTCGACCCCATGGTGGTTCGCACGCCGCCGGTGGCTTCCAGGTCCTTGGCGCCGAAGGGCAGCCCGTGCAACAACCCCAGCGGCTCGCCGGCCAGGGCCTGTTGTTCGGCCAGCTTGGCCTCCTCGCGGGCCCGCCCGTAACATGTGGTGACCACGCTGTTGACCGCCGGATTGACGGCCTCGGTCCGCGCGATACAGCTCTCCAGCAACTCCACTGGTGAAATTTCCTTGGTGCCGATACGGCGGCGCGCCTCGACGGCGTTGAGATCGCATAGCTCGGTCATGATGTAAGTTGCTCCAGGTTAGGCACCGGGCGGTCCGGGCCGCCGGGCCGTGCAAGGGTTTGTTCCAGGGACATGGCGACGCGCAACAGGTCCATATCGCCGCGCCGCCGGCCGACCAATTGGACGCCGAAGGGCAGGCCCAGATGATCGACGCCGCAGGGCAGGGCCAGTACCGGGTGGCCGGTGAGCGTCAGGGCCGAGCGGATCAGCGACGCGTCCATATAGTTGTCCATCTTGCGGCCGTTGACTTCCTTGGGGATGCCGTCGTCGATGCGAAAGGCCGGCGTCGCGTTACCCGGCACGATCAACACGTCCAGGTCTTCGAAGAAGGTTTGAAAATCGGCATACAAGCGCCGCCATTGGGTTTCCGCCAGGGACACGTCGGCCAGGCTCATGGTCTGGCCGGCTTCCACATTGGCGATGATGTTGGGCGAAAGTTTGTCGCGGTGCGCCTCATAGCGCGCCGTGTGGGTCGCCAGATAGTTGACACACCGTAGCGTCCAAAAGCTGTCGCGGGCATCGCCGAAGTCGGGATCGCGGCCGTCCAGGGATTTGAAACTGCCGGTCAACGCGCCAACGACGTTTCGGAACGTCGCACGAATGCCGTCGTCCAGCGGCGCGGCACCGCCGAAGTCCTCAGTCCAGGCGGCCCGAACCCCGGCCAGATCCATCGGCGTCAGATTGGCGAAGGCGCCGGGATCACAAGGCCAGGCCAACGGATCACGCGGATCATCGGCGGCCATGCCGGTCATCATCAGGGCGACGTCGGCAACGCGGCGCGCCATCGGTCCCTGGACGTTGAAATGGGTGTAGTTGAGGGTTCGGTTTTCGCGCGGCACCAACCCCGGTGTTGAGCGGAAACCGACGACGCCGCACCAGGTCGCCGGATTGCGCAGGCTGCCGCCCGTATCGCCGCCCTGACAAAGCGGCAGCATGCCGGTTGCCAGGGCCGCCGCCGACCCCCCCGACGAGCCGCCGGAGGTGCGCTCCAGGTCAAAGGGATTGCGGGTCGGGCCATAGACTTTGTTGGTCGTGTTGGTGCCGGCGCCGAACTCCGGTGTGTTGGTTTTGCCGACGATGATTGCCCCGGCCCGGCGCAGGCGCGCGACCAGAGCCTCGTCGGCGTCGGGCACGTGGTCGGCATGCAGCAAAGACCCCCAGGTGGTGCGCAAGCCCTCGGTGGCGTTCAAGTCCTTGATCCCCACGGGCAGGCCGTGCAGCGGCGGCAAATCGGCGCCCTCGCGCACCGCTTTCTCGGCCGCGGCGGCTTCGCGGCGGGCCCGCTCGTAATCATTGGCGACAATGGCATTGACGGTGGGATTGACCGCGTCGATACGCGCGATGCAGCTTTCCAAAAGCTCGACCGGTGAAATATCAGCCCGCGCCATGCGCCGGCGCGCCTCGACGGCGCTAAGGTCACAGAATACGCTCACGGCCGGCCGGCCGGCGTCGGATCACCTGGGTCCCGACAGACCGAAATGGCTTTGCCCGCGCCCTTGCGGGGCGACGGGGGGTGAATAGTGTTCAATGTCTTACCCGGCTGCGTATCATAAATTTTCTCAACCCATTTTCCGGGCACTAACCGGCCCTTCAACGTCGATGGCCGTGGCGGCCGGCGACATGATCCCCGGACGGGCCATGCATGTCCATGGATTTTCCAGCCGACGGTGTTCGAATTCGGATATTCGCCGCGGCAACCCGCCGACGAATTCAATTCTGACATTTTTCGTTGATTTCTAATGTGGTATGCCACGGGTTGAAACGGATCAAGGGCCAGGGTCATGACTTTCCGCGTCCTCACCGGGCTGTTCGCCCACGAAACCAACACCTTTAGCCAATTGCCGACGACCCTGGACAACTATCAGGACTTCCTGTTGGCCTTTGGCGACGACATTCCTGACGTCATTGCCGGGTCGATGCTTGAATTGGTCGGCGTTCAGAACATCGCCGCGGCGGAAGATTGGAAATTGGTGCACACGGTGGCGGCCGTGGCGACGCCGTCCGGGCCTGTCACCCGTGAGGTCTGGGATCTTTGTACGGATCGAATCTTTGATGCGGCCCGTCATGCGGGGCCGTTCGACGGCGTTATCCTGGCCCTGCACGGCGCCATGAGTACCGTCGACCATGAAGACGCGGAAGGCGAGTTGCTGGCCCAACTGCGCAAGGTCATCGGCGCCGACGTGCCGCTTGCCATTACCCTGGACCTGCACGCGAATGTCACCCGGCGCATGGCGGCGCATGCCAATATTATTTGCGCCTTCCGCACCTACCCGCACATCGATCAGGTGGAAACGGCAGAACGTGCAGCAGGTATTTTGCAGCGGACCATGCTGGGCGAGGTGCACCCGCGTGTCCATTTGGCGCGGCGGCCCATGCTGGTCGGGTTGGATCACGGACGGACGACGACCGACAATCCCATGACCCGTCTGGCCGAGCGCGCCGCCAAGTTGGAGGCCAATGACCCCAGCGTGCTGAGCGTCAGCTTGCACGCCGGATTCTCGGCGGCGGACGTCAAGGAGGTTGGGCCGTCGGTGGCGATTACCGGCGACGGCGAGGCCATGCGCTATCGGACCTTCGCCGAGGCTTTCATGCAGACGGCCTGGGACAATCGGCATTTCGATTCCAACGATTATCTGACGGCGGCAGCCGCCGTGGCACAACTCAACACACTCATGGACGGCCCCGGCCCCGTCGTTGTTGCTGACGCTTCCGACAATCCGGGCGCCGGCGCCTATGGCGATTCGACGTTTCTGCTGGCCGCCATGCTGGCCGCCGGCATCGACAACGCCATCTTCGGCACGATCTGCGATCCTGAGGCGGCAACAGCGCTGACTGCGGCCGGCGCCGGTGCGACGGTCACGGTATCGCTGGGCGGCAAGATCAATCCGGCGTACGGGCCGCCGTTGGACCTGAGCGGCGACGTCATTGCGCTGACAGACGGCACCTATGTCGCCCAAGGACCGCGCTGGCGCGGCGTCACCCAGAACCTGGGGCCGACGGCAGTGTTGCGGGTCGGCGGCGTCGACATCATTGTCGCCTCGAAGCGCCTGCAGTGTACGGAACTCGAAACCTTCACCCATGCCGGCATTGATCCGATGACCAAGAGCGTCGTCGTGGTGAAATCCATGCACCACTTCCGGGCCGCCTTCGAACCCATCGCCCGTGAAATCCTGATCGTTGATGCCGGCGCGCTGGCGACCAAGGATTACGCGCGGCTGCCGTACAAGAACTTGCGCCGGCCGATATTTCCTCTGGATATGGATTGAGCTGTGACGCCGGCCGCCGACGCCCTCGCGCAAATTCTGGAAGCCGCCGGTGTCGATCTTGATGTTGCCCGGCAAGTGGATTTCCGCGGCAGCGATCCCATTTTGCCGACGCCGTTTCTCATGGCAACGGCCGGCGCGGCGGCGCTGGCGGCGGTGGGATTGGCGGCAGCTGACCTTTGGCGGCTCCGGGGCGGCGGTGACCAGCGTGTGATAATCGATGCCCGGCGCGGTGCCCTGGCGCTCAGGACCCACGCATATCTTCGATTGAATGGTCAGCCGTTGCCCGAGATTTGGGACCCGATCTCCGGATTTCATCGCACCACCGATGGCTGGGTCCAACTGCATTGCCAGTTTCCGCATTTCCGCGACGGCGTCTTGCAGGTTCTGGGCTGTGATCATGATGCGGCCGCCGTGGCAGCGGCGCTGGGGGTCTGGCGCGCACAGGAACTGGAGGATCGGATGGCGGCGGCGGGTCTGCCGGTCTTCAAGATGCGCCACCAAAGCGAATGGCGGGCGCATCCCCAGGGCCAAGCGGTTGGCGACCTGCCCCTATTGGAAATTATCAAGATTGGCGATAGTCCGCCCGAGCCGCTACCCGAGCCTTTGCCCAAGGGAGATCGGCCACTTGGCGGGCTTCGCGTGTTGGACCTGACCAGAGTAATCGCCGGGCCGACGACAGGGCGCACCTTGGCGGAACACGGCGCCGACGTGTTGCGTATCGGCAGCCCGCACCTGCCTTCCATTGAGCCGCTGGTCATGGATACGGGTCACGGCAAGCGCGCGGCCTTTGTTGATCTGCGTGAGCCGACCGGGGTTGACCAGTTGAAGGATCTGGTTCGCAGCGCCGATGTCTTCTCGCAAAGCTATCGGCCGGACAGCCTGCAGGCGCGCGGTTTCGGGCCTGAGCACTTGCACGCCCTGCGGCCCGGAATCGTTTGCGTCAGCCTGTCGGCCTGGAGCCACGCCGGCCCCTGGGCGGCACGGCGCGGCTACGACACGTTGGTGCAATGCGCCACCGGTTTGGCCGAGGCGCAAGGGGATGGCACGCAGCCAAGGCATTTGCCCGGATCGCCGCTGGATTATGTGAGTGGATATTTGGCGGCTTTCGGCGCGATGACGGCCCTGGACCGGCGGGCCCGCCAGGGCGGCAGTTATCTGGTTCGTGTATCGCTGGCTCAGACCGCGTATTGGCTGGACAATCTGGGCCGGGTGGCCGATGAAATGGCGGCCCGCCAATCCATCGAACCGACAGACCAAGATATCCAGGACCTGCTGGCGACGTCTGAGACCCCTTGGGGGCCGCTGACGCACTTGAAGCCGCTGATCGGTCTGTCGCAAACACCGCCGCGCTGGGACCGGCCGGTTGTCCCGCTCGGCACGCACCCGGCGGTTTGGGAGTAGAACACCGCCATGAATGATACCTCAGGACCGGCGGTCCTGCCCGTCACCGGCAACATGATCCACGGTATGCTGTGGATGATTTTTTCCTGCGCCATGATGGCCTGTGTCGCCGCCTTGGCGCGCCATCTGACCAGCGAAATGCACCCCTATATGGTGGTATTCTTCCGTTTGCTGACGGCCCAGATTTGCATGCTGCCGTGGCTGTTCCGGAACGGCCTCGGCATATTGAAGACAGACCGCCTTGGGCTTTACATAACGCGTGCCGTGTTCACCATGGGCGGCATGCTGACCTGGTTCTATGCGGTTTCCGTTGTGCCGATCACTGATGTCGTTGCGATCAGTTTTGTCACGCCGATTTTCGCCACCGTCGGCGCCGCGTTGATCCTGCGTGAGACCGTGCGTGCCCGGCGTTGGACGGCGACCATCATCGGCTTTATCGGCGCCATGATCATTCTGCGCCCGGGCCTTGTCGACATGACCTTGGCCCACTGGGCGGTTCTGGTCTCGGCGGCCTGTGCCAGCGTCACCATCTTGATCGTCAAGTCTCTGTCGCGGACCGAAAATCCGACCAAGGTTGTGTTTTATGTGGGCCTGTTTTTGCTGCCCGTCTCGGCCGTCCTGGCAGCGACGGTCTGGGAAACCCCACCGTCCCACCTGTGGTTGGGCGTTGCGCTGATCGGTCCCGTCGCAACGGTCGCCCATGTGACGCTGGTGAAGGCCATGTCGCTGGCCGATGCGTCGGCAATACTCCCTTTCGATTTCGCACGCCTGCCGTTCGCCGCCTTGCTGGGTTGGCTGGCCTTCGGCGAATTGTCGGATATGTGGACCTGGATCGGCGCGACAGTCATTTTCTGTTCCGGTCTTTACATCGGACGCCGCGAAGCGCAATTGGGGCGCCGGGTCCGGCCTGTTGCCCAACCGGGCATTCAGTGAACTGATGCGCCGGGGCGGCTATCGCGGCAGGTGACCCGAGAGAGGCTTCGGCGCATTCCAAGCCCGCCCTTGCGGGCCGGGGGACGCGGTTTCATAATCGGCGGCCTGGGAATTGAAGTTGAGATCATGAAACGTCGCATTCGTCTTTTCGCCGCCATTGCCGCCGTGGTGCCATTGCTGGCCCTGGCCGCCTGTTCGACCAACCCGGCCACCGGCAAGCAAAGCTTCACGGCGTTCATGTCGGAAGCAGAGGAAGCCCGTGTCGGCGCCGAGGAGCATCCGAAAATCCTCAAGGACCTGGGCGGTAGCTACGACGAAGTGGAAATGGGCGCCTACGTGGCCCGCATCGGTGCCCAACTGGCGACGCTGTCGGAACTGCCGAAAATCGAATGGCGGTTCACGGTCCTCAACGATCATCGGGTCAATGCCTTCGCCCTACCCGGCGGTTATGTCTACATCACCCGTGGTCTGTTGGCGCTGGCCGATAACGAGGCCGAAGTGGCTGGCGTGCTGGCCCATGAGATCGGCCATGTGACGGCGCGCCATTCGGCGCAGCGCTATTCCACTGCCATGGCGACGAACATCATGCTGACCGGGGCGAGCATTTTGGGCAGCGTCGTCGGGGTGCCGACCGGGGTCGGCCAGATGGTCAGTTTCGGCGCCCAGGCGGCCTTGCAGCAATATTCGCAAAGCCAGGAGTTGGAAGCCGACATGTTGGGCGTACGCTATATGACCCGCGCCGGCTATTCGCCGGACGGCATGACCGGGTTTTTTCACAAACTGAAGGCGCATGCGGAACTGGAAGCCCAGGTGCAGGGCCGCGACGGCATTAAACACAACATCATGTCAACCCACCCGCGCACCGAGGACCGCATCAAGCAGGCCATCGCACTGGCCAAGGAGAAGGCCGTCGCGAAGCCGAAAATCCGCCGTGAGGCGTATCTGCAGGCCATCAACGGTCTGGTCTTCGGCGATGATCCAGCCCAAGGCGTGCGCCGCGGCCGCGCCTTCATGCACCCGGAACTGCGGATCGCCTTCGAAGTGCCGCCGGATTTCGTGTTGTTCAATTCGCCGCGCCAGGTGGTTGCCTTCGGGCCGGAGAAATCGCGGATCATCTTCGACATGGCGAACCCCAAGGCGGCACCGAAAATCCGCTCCCTAACGGAGTATGTGAGCCGAGACTGGGGCCGCAAACTGGATGATGTCCAGGGCCTGGAACGCCTCAATGTGAACGGCCTCGTGGGCGCCACGGCCCAGGGCCGGTTGTCGGCCGAGGACGGCCCGCGCGATGTCCGTCTGATCGCCATGCGCGCCGACAAGGACAAGATATTCCGATTTACGTTTATCACCAAGCCGTCGGAATCGAAGCGGCTGGCGGTGGAACTGCGGCGCACCACCTACAGTTTCCGCCGTCTGACGGCAAAGCAGGCGGCCGACGTGCAGCCCTTGCGTATCCGCCTGCACACGGCGAAGCGCGGCGACACGGTGGCCGCGCTGGCCCGGCAATTCCCCTTCGAACGGTTCCAGCGTGAATGGTTCCGCCTGTTGAACAATATGAAACCCGGCGATGCCCTGCGCCCCGGCCAACGGCTGAAGATGGTCCGGGGTTGAGCCGTCCGTTCATCGCAATTTTGCCAGCATGGCGTTCATGGCCGCCTGGGTTTCCGGCGTGAACCAACCGCCGCGCACCGGATCGCTTCGCTCTGCGATGACGCGCTGAATGCGATCCAACACGGGCCCGCGGATTTGCTGCTTGATGTCAGCGTAGGTCTTCGGCGGCGAAGCGGCATAATCGCGCGCCACGCTCAACGCCAGTTCCAACACCTGATCGGCCGGCACCACCGCATCGACAAATCCGTGGCGCAGCGCCTCGGCAGCATCAAATATCCGCCCGCCCAGCATCAGCCGCCTGATCGCCGCCGGGTTCAGGGCATCGCGGGCGATTTCCAAGGCACCAAAGGGGAAATTGGCGCCGACGCGGACTTCCGCCAGGCCAAACGTTGCGCCGTCCCGCGCCACCACATAATCCGCCGTCAGCACGAAAAATAGGCCGCCGGCGATGGCATCTCCCACCGCCGCCGTGACCAGGGGTTTCGGAAATCCATAAAGTACGGCGAAGGTTTCGTTGAAACCGTCGACCATGGCGGTCTGTTCGGCGACAGAAAACCGCACGGCTTCTTTCAAGTCCATGCCGGCCGACAGTGTCTTGAAGGCGCTCGTCACGACCACAGCTCGAACACCGGCATCGTCGGCCAACTCTCGCGCCGCCGCCGCAATCTCATCCAGGAACGCCGCGTTCAGCGCATTCACCGGTGCCCGGTCAAGCGTCAAGACGGCGACGCCATCGCCGCCCACATCGATCGTTAACATTTCTGCCACCGCGCCCTCACATTCGTTTCGCCACCTCGTCCAGCATCACCTCGGTGGCGCCGCCGCCGACGGATTGGATGCGGGCGTCGCGGACCATGCGCTCAATGGCGGCCTCACGGATATAACCGAAGCCGCCGTGGAACTGCTGACAGTCGTACATGACTTTGTTGACCAGTTCACCGCAGTAGGCTTTGACCATGGAAACCTCCTTGGTGCATTCGATGCCCTGAGCGTCCAGCCAGGCCGCGCGATAGACCAGCTGCCGCCCGGCCTCGACTTCCGCCAGACGCTGGGCCAGACGTTGGCGGATCGTTTGCTTGTCCCACAGTGTCGCGCCGAAAGCCTTGCGCGCCTTCACATAGTCCAAAGTCAATTCAATGGCCTTCGCCGCCTCGCCCATGGCCTGGGCGCCCAGCACGGTGCGCTCGTTTTGGAAGTTCTTCATGATCGCGTAAAAGCCGCCATCGACCTCACCCAGCACGTTCGCCGCCGGCACCCGGCAATCCTCAAACACCAACTCTGCCGTATCCGACGAATGCCAACCCATCTTGTCCAAAGCGCGGCCGACGCTGAAGCCCGGCGTGCCTTTCTCGACGATGAACATGGTGATGCCCTTCGCGCCCTTGGCATCCGGATTGGTCCGCGCCGCAACGAAGTAAAGATCGCCGTGGACGCCGTTGGTGATGAACATCTTGGCGCCGTTGATCAGCCAATCGCCGCCATCGCGCACTGCCCGCGTCTTCAGTCCGGCGACGTCTGATCCGGCGTCCGGCTCGGTCACCGCGACGGCGGTGATCAGGTTGCCGGCGATGATGTCGGGCAGGTATTTAGCCAACTGTTCGGCGTTGCCGGCGTTGGCCAGATGCGGCGACGCCATGTCCGTATGCACCAGCACGGTCACTGCAAAGCCGCCGAAGGTCGACCGCCCTAGTTCCTCGGCCAGGACGACGGTGGCCAGCGTATCCAATTCCGAGCCGCCAAAGGCCTCGGGATATCTGATACCGAAGAAACCGAGCCCGCCCATGTCGCGCAGCACACCGCGCGGCGTCATGCCATCGGCCTCCCATTGCATGCCGTGCGGGATTACCTTCTCGGCGATAAAACGCCGCAGTTGGTCGCGCAGCATGTCGTGTTCTTCCGAGAAGTAGGGGCTGGGCGTCATGGAGGGCTGTTCCTTATCGTCATATTCTGTCGGGCCGCTGCAATTACGCCATGCGACAATGGCCATTGCCAAGGTCAATTCACGTTGTCACCGTGTCGCGAAAGGTCAATATTATTGCCTAAATAATTGCAATATTCACCCCACTTCGCTTTTTCCGCCACTTATTTTCCGGCGCATAATTATATGGTCGTATAGAGTAACTAAATTCATTCTATAATTGTAATTTGGTGAGTTAGTTGTAATAACTACAAGATTAAGTTGGTGATATTTAGCGATCAGAGGATAAGCCATGACGAATGGAACACCGCCGCCATCATCGGACCCAAATACAACGCCGCCGCCGATCCTAGAGAATCCGGATAACGCTTGGTACCGGTTGGATTCGGAAACGCGAGACTCGATCGATTCATATTTTCGGCACCGACGGGACGGTCTCGTGAAAGTTTGGTCCGGGGTCGCCATCGTGTTAATCGGCGTGACAGTTGGCGCCATGAACTGGTTCTGGGATGACGTTGTGAAAAAAGGCTCCGTTACGATTGCACGGGAAACCGCCCGCGAAGAAGTGAGACAATTTCTTGCGAATTCCAAGTTCCAACCCATACTGGTGGCGCAGGCGAACGAAGTTACGAAAGTCGCGACACTTGCTTCAGGCGTCGCGGCAAAGGCGGAAAGCGATGCGCGCCGGGTCCAGGGTTTGCTTGAACAACTCGAAAAATCCGTTCTGCCTGTCCTCAAGGCAAGGGAGCGGCAAACTGACAAGCAATCGGCAAACGGTGGGGCCGCTGCGGCTGGAAAGGCGGCGCCGCCGCGAACCAGCATTCCTGCTGAAGCCGTGCTCGCGTTCAACCGTGCTACATGCCCGCCAGGTTGGCAGGAATGGGATAAAGCAAAAGGAAAAATGATCATCGGTGTTGATGCAGCCTCAAGGACACCGGCCCTCGGTTTGCTCGCAATAGGCGGCCGCGTCAGTCAAAAATTGACAATTAACGAACTTCCGGCGCACGACCATCCGAATTCGACCGGACCGGCGAGCGGGGTTTTGGTTTGGGGCCAGATCGGAAATGCGGGTGTCGTCAATACTATTGGAATAGCCGATAGCGCAACGCGCCGAACACTAAACGAACATACACAACTGCCGCTGCGCATAAAAAATCAAGGCGGCGGAAAACCGTTCTCCAACATGCCGCCGTATATCGCGCTGCTGTTGTGCAAGAAAAACCCCTAACGGCGGAATATGCTATGGATTTTGGCAAAATGTGGTGGCTGTGACCATTTGAATACCCGACCGCCACCGCCACAAACCAATTGTCTATCGAACTGATCCCCAGCCACCAAACGGGCCGGGTTTGAAAATGCGTACCTATAATATAATTACGTTCCTGCGTGAGCGCTGAGCTGGTGCCGGCGGGTCATTTTTACCGCCTGTATCGAAGTCAGAGGCCGCTAACGGCGTGACACCCCGGTCTCGGTTTTCGGCGCAAACCCGACAAGCGTGATGTCGTCGCGGCGTTCCTCATTGTGCTGGTAGTCTTCAAATTCCCGCAGCAGATGGGCTTCTTGGTGCCCCATCCCCATGGGGTAATAATCAACCAACACCGATTTGAGGCGGCGTTTGCCGTAGGCGCGGCGCTTAGGTCCGCCGATTTGGTCGATCATCCCATCCGAAAACAGATAGAAACTGGCGCCCGCGCCATAGGCAATGGTGTGGTTGGTGAATCGTTGATCAAGCGATGTCCTGCGATATCCAATGCCGCAACGATCCCCTTTGACCACGTCAATTTCACCACCTTGCACGCACCAAAGTTCAAAGCGCGCGCCCGCATAGGTCATGCGGCCGGTCTTGGGGTCAATCAGACAAAGACCGCATTCGAAGCCGTCGTCCGATTCACCTTCAACATCGCCGTGCTGGCCAAGCGTCGTTTTAACCAACTGGTTGGTACGCTCCAGAAGTTCGCCGGGGTTGCCCTTTGGAATTTCAATAATTGCCTGATCCAGGGCGCCCGTGGCGATCATCGTCATGAACGCGCCGGGCACCCCGTGACCCGTGCAATCGGCGATCAGCAGGAGAACGCCGCCCTGGCATTTCCTGATCAGATAAATGTCGCCGCCAACAATATCTTTCGGCTCCCATATGACAAAATGATCATCGAACACGGCGGACATTTCGGCTTTCGACGGCAACACAGAGCGTTGGATGCGGCTCGCGTATTGAATGCTTTCGTGGATCATCGCCATGGCATTTTCGATGATCTGTTCCGCCTTCTTGCGCTCGGTGATATCGGTGATCAATGCCACCGCGCCGCCATCGGGCCGAGGCGCCTTGCGGGTTTCTAAAATACGCCCGTCCGCGGTGACGGTTTCGCTGACGATCTCCTGATCGTTCAATAGCGCCTGTTCGCGGTGGCGGGCCAGTTCATCCGGGTCTCCCGGACCCCATGCACCGCTCCGGGCCAGATGGATGGTCAGGTCGCCAACGTAAGCGCCCTCGCGGGCCAGTTCTTGTGGCACGCCCATCAATTCGACGTATCTTTCATTAACCAAGGCAAAGCGCAGATCAGGATCGATGACCACCAAACCATCGGTAATGGTGTCTTTGGCCAGCTGCAGCAAATTCTCGTTACGGCTGATCAGATCATAGGCTTCGCGCAATTTCTCTTCGGATTTCTTGCGTTCCGCCAGATAAGCCGTGATGTCGATTGTCAAACCCTTGAACGCGCGGGCCATGTCGCCGATCTCATCGTCGCGGTCGAGGTCGTGAAGATCGGTGGCCTTTCGGGTTTCGCCAAAAATCACGAAGGCGTCGCGGATGGCCGCCAGCGGCCGCGTGATCGACATAGATAGCACCAGCCCACCCACCGCGACGACAATGGTCAACAGTACGCTGATGATCGTCAGGGTCTTCCCCATTTCGCTGACCGGGGCAAGAATCTCTTCCAATCCTTTTTCCGCCAATATTGCCCACCGGACGTCACGTAAGTTAATTTGGTCGTACGCGGATAGTACGGGGAGGCCGCGGTAATCTTTGCCGATGCCAACCCCTTTTTCACCGGCCAGGGCCTTGTCGATTGATGTGCCGACAATCTTCCGCTTAAGGATTGTCGATTGTTTCGTGAACCGCGACGCCGAACGCATCAACCCGTCTAAACCGACAAGATAGGTTTCCCCGGTCTTGCCCATTCCCGATGTGACCTGCATGACCTGGTTAATTCTGTCGATGGGCATCTGCAGGGCCAAGACGCCGATGAGCCGGCCATGGCGAACGATCTTCCGCGCAATGAAAGCGGCCGGCACGCCCTTGCTGGGCCCATACGGCGCGAAGTCGATAAATATGTGACCATCGTCCGCAGACTGACCGACGGCGCGGCGGAAGACCGTTCCCAAGCCCGAATTTTGCCAGGCGCCCGTCAGGATGTTCGAGGCGAAATCCGGCTCCTTGAAGACCGTGTAAACAATGTCGCCGCGCGGGGTAATCAAAAACAGATCGTAGTACCCCTTGAGCTTTAGCGCCAAGTTGAACCAATCGTGATAACGCAGATGCACATTGACGTATTGGCCGATAGGTGGCGCTGTCACGGTACGCAATTCTTGGCGGTTCCCTTGCGTATGATCCGGGGTGAATATTTGGCGTAAAAGATTTTCCGTACGCCAACGGTCGGCTTGATCGAAATTACCGAATACATGGGTAAATTCTGTCAGCGCGTTGATGACTTGTGGGCTCGCCGCGAAAAGCTCCAGGTCTTCGTCGATGGATTTGAAATATTGACTGATCGCGGCACGGCGGGAGCCGCGCAGGGCGACGAGTTCCGAAGTGGCCGTAGCGCGCAATTGCGTTGCCGCCGTGTGGTAAGAAAACCAACCCACAGCGACCGCCGCGACAACCGCTGCGCCGACGACAATAAACGGCAATCTGATCGCGATGCGCATGCAATGGTCCTTGCCGAAATGCCATAAGGAACGGTCCGCACGTCTCCATGCCACGAACTGACATTGTCCTGGGACCTTCCGACTTCATTTCAGAAGGTACTCAAGGTTGTTCAGAATGGGAATAGTTTTCCTGAGACCGCCGCCTGACGTCTTGATTTCGGTTATTTGACCACCGACAACTAACAACGAGGTCGGGTATGCGAAATCAGGCGCAAGTGCCGCTATGGTAATTATCGTGATATTTTTACAACTTTAGGATTGAATGCGATACATATAGAAGTATGCTATGCGCATAAACATGTATTTCGAGCCGGAGCGGTGGCGGATCGTCGCTGGTTGTTAAATGGAAATTCTGCGTTCGCACGAGGCCAAGCAATATTGTCAAAAGATGTCGGAGCTTTGCGCTGACGGCAAGCCGCCACATTTCGCTGACCTTGATTTGATGCGCATTTATGAGTTGGCGCCGAATATCACCGTCCTTGATGTTGATCATGACACGTACCGGTTAAAAGTGCGGTTCGCCGGCACCAGGGTCGGTGCCATGTTCGGCCGTGAAACGACCGGACTCCATATGGACGAGATTGATCTGGGTGCGCATAAGGCCGAACTGATCGCCGTCTATTGGCTGGCGGTTGAACAGGCTCAGGCCCAGTGGACATCGGCCAATGTTCGTATTCTTATTGCCAATCATCACGGTGGCCCGCAAGGCCGCAATTTCAATTACGAACGTCTTGTGTTTCCAATGTTGAACGCCGATGGCGACGTCGGCAATCTGGCGGCCATCCTTGTTCGACAAGGTTATGCCAACGGCATGTCCAGTATCGAACATCAACAATTTAATATTCCGAAACTTGAGCAATATTACGCGGCCTGAACGGCGCCGCAAAAACCTGATCGAAAGTGGAAAATGGGGTGGCTGAGGGGATTTGAACCCCCGACCCTCGGCACCACAAGCCGATGCTCTAACCGACTGAGCTACAGCCACCACACAGGACCCGACATCCCGGGCCCGAAGAGGCGCTTTAAGTAGCCGTTGGGTTGGCGGAGGTCAAGTGTTCAGCGCCGCGTTTGTGGACCCGCTGATGGACACATCGGCCTGGCCAGCCCGGTCATCCCCGGACCTCACGCCGACGGTTGCTGAAAAGCACGTCAACGGCGGCCGAACAACTTCTCAATATCGGCCAGCTTAAGCTCCACGTAGGTCGGCCGCCCGTGGCTGCATTGCCCGGAATGCGGGGTGGCTTCCATCTCGCGCAGCAAGGCGTTCATCTCATCGCCGTTCAGGCGACGCCCGGCGCGCACCGAGCCATGGCAGGCCATGGTGGCGCAGACGTCGCCGATCCGGTCCTTGAGCGCGATGGCTTCGTTCAACTCGGCCAAATCGTCGGCCAGATCCTGGATCAGACCTTGGATGTCGGTCTCACCCAGCAGCGCCGGGGTTTCGCGGACAACGATCGCGCCGGCGCCAAAGCCGTCGATGACCAGGCCCAGTTCGGCCAGTTCGGCGGACCGCGCCAACAGGCGTTCGGCGGCGGCTTCTTCCAATTCCACGACCTCCGGGATCAGCATGCTCTGACGGGCGACGCCGTCAGACGCCAGGGCCGTCTTGATGCGTTCCTCGGTCAGGCGTTCGTGGGCGGCGTGTTGGTCAACAATGACAATGCCGTCGGCGGTCTGCGCGACAATATAAGTAGCGTGCAGCTGACCCCGCGCGACGCCCAAGGGATAGTCGGCGGCGTGCTCGGGAAGCGGCCCGGCCCCGGCTCCAACCATGTCCAGCGCCGCGTTCAGGTTATCCGTCATCGGCGCGGCCGGGGCGGCGTTGATGCCCGGCAGGGGCGCGTGGAATTGGCTGACGTTGTCGGCCAGGCCCGGGTTATAGGTCGGCCCGACGGCCGTCGCATAGCGTCCGCCACCAGTGCCCAGTGGCATCGCGCCGCCGGTGCGGACGGCGCCCAGGGCGGCGTCGGCAACGGTTGTCGCGGCCCGGTGTCCGGCGCCGGCCAGGGCGTGTTTGATGGCACCGACCAACAGGCCGCGGACAAGGCCGTTGTCGCGGAACCGCACCTCGGTCTTCGCCGGATGCACATTCACATCAACAGTCTCCGCCGGCGCCGTCAGGAAAAGCGCCACCACGGGATAGCGGTCGGACGCCAGGAAATCCCGATAGGCGCCACGTAAGGCGCCGAACAGCATGCGGTCGTTGACTGGCCTGCCGTTGACGAACAGGAACTGCAGGGCGGCGTTACCCCGGTTGAATGTCGGCAGGCCGACGTAGCCGGTGAGACGAAGCCCTTCGCGCTCGGCGTCGATGGCCAGCGCGTTGTCGGCGAAATCGCGGCCCATGATGGCGCCCAGGCGGCCCAGGCGGGCCGAGAACAGATCGCCCTGTTCAGGCGCCACGTCGAGGCGCCGGCGTTCGCCGTCGGACAAGGTGAAGCCGATGTTCGGATGCGCCATGGCCAGGCGTTTCATGACCTCGGTGATACGGTTCATCTCGGTCCGTGCTGTTTTCAAAAACTTCAGCCGCGCCGGGGTGGCGAAAAACAGATCGCGGACTTCGACCCGGGTGCCCGGCGGGTGCGCCGCCGGCTGCGGGGCGCCGACGCGGCCGCCTTCAACGCTCAAGCGCCAGGCCTCGGGTGCCGCCGCCGTGCGGCTGGTCAACGACAAGCGGCTAACGGCACCAATGGACGGCAGGGCCTCGCCCCGGAACCCCAGGTGGCGGATATCGACCAGATCATCGTCGGGCAACTTTGACGTGGCATGGCGTTCGACGGCCAAAACCAGATCGTTGGCGCGCATGCCGTGGCCATCGTCGGCGACGGTGATGGCGCTGCGCCCGCCGTCGATGACAGTGACGTCGATGCGTGCGGCACCAGCGTCGATGGCGTTCTCAACCAGCTCTTTGACCGCCGATGCCGGCCGCTCAACGACCTCGCCGGCGGCGATCTGGTTGACCAGGGTTTCCGGCAGGCGTCTGAGAATCATGGGTCGCCGTCCCGCCAGGCGCGATAGGCGCCAATCAGACCGGCGGTGGAAGAATCGTATGTTGCCGGTGTTTCCGTGGCGGCCAAATCGGGCAGCAGCCGGGCCGCCAACTGCTTACCCAACTCAACCCCGAACTGGTCGAAACTGTTAATCCCCCAGATCACGCCCTGGACGAAGACCTTGTGTTCGTAGAGCGCGATCAGCATGCCGAGGCGCCGAGCATCCAGGCGTTCGATCAGAATCGTTGTGCTGGGCCGATTGCCGGGGCAGGCCTTGTGCGGATCGCCGCCGCCGTCGGTGCCGAAGGCCAGGGCTTCGGCCTGGGCCAGCATGTTGGCGATCAGTTTGTCGTGATGGCCGTCCAGGTCGTGGCCGGGCCGGGCCGCGGCGATGAAATCGACGGCGGCGTTACGCAATCCTTGATGCAGCCATTGATGGAAGGAATGCTGGGCGTTGGTGCCGGTCATGCCGAACACCGCCGGGGCCGTTGGTGTCGCCACCGGCTGGCCATCCAGATCAACGCTCTTGCCGTTACTCTCCATCTCCAATTGCTGAACCAGGGCCGGCAGGTGGCGCAGGCGTTCGTCGTAAGGCACCACGGCATGGGCCGCCAGGTTTTCAAAATTGTTATTCCAAATGCCGGCCAGGGCCAGCAGCACCGGCAGGTTGTCGGCCAAGGGGGCGGTCTTGAAGTGGCCGTCCATGGCGTGGGCGCCGGCCGACATCTCGTCGAAACCATCCCAACCCATGGCGAGCGCCGCCGGCAGGCCGACCGCCGACCACAGCGAAAACCGCCCGCCGACCCAATCCCAGAACGGGAATACACGGGCCTGGGAAATGCCGAACTCGGCGGCCACATCCGGCGCCGCCGTCATCGCGGCAAAATGCCGGGGCACCGCATCAGCGCCGAGACCGGCCTGCACCCAGGCCCGCGCCGTTTTGGCATTGGTCATGGTTTCCTGGGTGGTGAAACTTTTTGAGCCGACCAGGAACAGGGTGGTTGCCGGGTCCAGCCCGTTGAGCACGGCGCTCAAATCGGTACCGTCAACATTGGCAACGAAGTGGACCCTTGGTCCCGGCCCCTTGGCCAGCGCGGTTGCCGCCAGCAGGGGCCCCAGGTGCGAGCCGCCGATGGCCAGACTGACAACATCCGTAAACGCCTGATCGGTGGCGCCGGTTTCCTGACCGCCGCGAACCGCCGCGACGAAATCCGCCATCCGGGTTCGGGCCGCGTTGACATCTTGTGTTTTGGCGCCGCCGGCAAGTTTGGCGCGGTCGCGCAGCGCGACATGCAGGACCGGCCGGTCTTCGCTCGTATTGATCGCCTCACCGGCGAACATTTGATCCCGCGCCTTGGCCACGCCGGCGGTATCGGCAAGGTCCAAAAGCCGGGCCAGGGTTGCCTCATCGATGCGGTTTTTGGACAGATCGAGAAGCAGGCCGTCGTGGCGACGTGACAACGCACCAAAGCGCCGCGGCTCGGCGGCGAAAAGCTCGGCGATGGTCCGGCTTTGGGTGTTATCGCGATGTGCGATCAACGCCTGCCAGACAGAGGTTTCGGTGATCCGGGTCATGAATTCGTCGCGCGTCCGGCCAGTGCAAAAGATGCCCGGAGATTACCAGACGCCGCCGCCGCTCGCCAGCCGCCCGCCATGATGGGTCAAGGCGTTGACGTGACGCCTTCCGGTCGGCCAACAACAACGGTCACCAAGCGCTTGGGGTCCAAGAGTTTTTTCGCCACCCGGGCAATATCTTGGCCGGTTACGGCTTCGATAAAGCCGTTGCGGTTCTTGACGTAGTCGATGCCCAGATCAGCCAATTGGATGCCGACAAGCATGCGGGCGATTCGCCCCGACGCCGAGAACCGCAGCGGATAGGCGCCGGTCAAATAGGTTTTGGCATCTGTCAGTTCTTTGGCAGTGGCGCCGGATTCCGACATCCGCCGCCATTCCGTCTTAAGGACATCCAGGGTTTCCTTGACCCGGGCGTTGGCGGTGCCGGCGCCGCCGCCCATGGTGGCGCTGGCATCGCGTGGATTGAGGCCGGTGCCGACGGAATAGGCCAGGCCGCGCTTTTCGCGAATTTCACCGTACAGCCGCGACGTGAACCCGCCGCCGCCGAGGATATGGTTCATCACGTACGCCGCATAAAAATCCGGGTCGGCGCGTTTCAGGCCCTGGTCGGCGAACACGATGGCGCTTTGCGGGACGTCTTTTTTAATGACGACGGTGCGGCCGTCGGTCATGGCTTTGTGGTCAGGCAGCTTCCAGGCCGCAGCCTTCGGCGGTAAGGCGCCGAAGGTTGCGTCCAACAAGGCCGCCAGGGCGTCCGGCGTGACATCGCCAACCACGCCGATGGCCATATTGTCGCGCGCCAAGCGGCGGCCGACAAAGCCCAGAAGGTCATCGCGGTTGATCGATTTAACGCTGGCCGCGGTGCCGTCAGACGGCCGGCCGTAGGGGTGACCGCCGTAGAGCACCTCGCGCATGGCCTTGCCGGCGATGGCGTGGGGGTCTTCTTCTTCCTGTTTCAGGCCGACCAGAATTTGCGCCCGGACCCGTTCCACCGGTTCCGTATCAAATCTGGGCGCCGTCAGGGCCAGGCGCAGCAGCCGGAAAGCAGCGTCGCGGTCGCGCACCAGGGTTTGCAGGCGGCCGCCGAAATTATCCATGCCGGCCTCGAAGCGGATCCGGATGGCGCGGTCTTCCAAGGTCTGTTGGAAGGCCTGCGAATCCAGATCGCCGGCGCCTTCGTCCATAGTTGAGGCGGCCAGATTGGCCAGACCTTCCTTGCCCGCCGGATCAAGGCCGGCGGCGCCGCGAAAGGCAAACCGCAGCGAGATAATCGGGTTGGTGTGATCCTCGACCAGCCAGGCTTTCAGGCCGCCCGGCGTATCGATCCGCTGAACGTCGATGGCGGCGCCGGGCCGGCTGGTGATCAGGACGGCAACGGCGGCCAGGACGGCAAATCTAATAACGTGCATGCGGTTCATGGTCAGTCCCCCTTGGCCGGCAGCAAGAGGCCGGTCACCGAGCGGTTGTTGTCGAACAGGTGTTTTGCCGCCGCCTGGATCTGTTCCGGGGTTACTTTGGCGATATAATCGGGCCAGTTCTCAACATCGTCGATGCTGAGGCCGACGGCCAGGGCGCCGCCCAGGGCACGCGCCCCGGCCCGCGAGGAATCGCGGGCATAAACGGCTTCGGCGGTAATTCGTTCGCGGGCCCGGCGGACCTCGTCGGCGGTGACGCCGTTTTTGATGACATCGGCGATTTCCGCCTCCATGGCTTTTTCCAGATCCTTCATGGTGACGGCACCGCGCGGGCTGGCGTAGAATACGAAACGTCCGGGGCCGCGGTCGTCGCTGCTGTAGTAGCTGCCCACCGAGATGGCTTTTTTGCTGTCGATGACCAGGCGCCGATAAAGCCGGCTGGATGCACCGCCGCCCAGGATGTCGGACAACATTTCCAGGGGATAAACGTGGGCTTTCTCGCCCCATTGCAGGGTCGGGGCGATGAAGGTGCGGCGCCAGCTGGGCTGACGGACCCGCTTGTCACGCAGAACCACCTGACGGGCGGCTTTCTGCGGCGGTTCCTGGGCGCGGTTGCGGATGACCGGCGGCTGGGCTGGAATTTTGCCGTAGTATTTTTCCGCCAGCGGTTTCAGTTTCGCCGCGGTGGTATCGCCGGCAACCACCAAGATGGCGTTATTGGGGGCGTACCAGCGCTTGTAAAAGGCCAAGATGCGCTTGATATCCAGGGCCCGGATATCGTGCTCCCAGCCGATCACCGGATTGCGGTAGGGGTGATTGAGATAGAGCGCACCGTTGATATGTTCGCCAAGGATGGCGCCGGGGTTGTTATCAACCCGTGATCGGCGCTCTTCCAGGACGACCATGCGTTCGGGCTCGACTTCCTTATCGGTGATCACCAGGTTGGTCATCCGGTCGGCTTCCATCTCCATGACCAGCTCCAGGCGGTCGACGGCAATGGTTTGAAAATAGGCCGTATAATCGGACGAGGTGAAGGCGTTCTCCCGCCCGCCGTTGCGCGCCACGATGGCCGAAAACTCGCCGGGTTTGCGGATTTTCGTGCCTTTGAACATGAGATGTTCAAGAAAGTGCGCGATTCCCGATTCGCCGGGCCCTTCATCCGCCGCGCCGACCCGGTACCAGACCATATGGGTGACCACCGGAACCCGATGGTTCTCAACCACCACGACCTGCATACCGTTTTTCAGCGTGAAGGTTTCCGGATTGAACACCCCGGCCCAGGCCGCCAAGCTGGTGAGCGGCAGGACAACAAGACCGGTGAGCAGATAGCGGAGCATATTCATGAGACCTCTCGGCAGGGTTAAGTCGGCTCGGCAAGGCTAAGTCGACGGGCGTGTGCCCGTCGTGCCATGAGAATATGGCATGTTAACGGCAAATTTCATCTGAATTGAACGTGAAGAGGCCGCGAGCGGAAGTCTAGAAGTTCAGCAAGCCCTTACGTCCCGGCTTGCGCGAGACCTTCGGAACCTCGCCTTCATTGATCGGTTTGCCCAGCGCCTGATTGGACATGATCCGCTGTTGTTCCTTTTTGGCATCAACAATCGTGCCATGGCCGGCCTTGTCATCAACCCAGAAAATCAGCTTGTTGACGAACAACTGGTCTTCCTCGGCCAGCACCGAGGATTCCTTGTTGACGATGCGGCGGATGCCGGGGTCGGCGGCATCGGCACCGGTGCGGGTCATCAAAGATTGTAATCCGCGGCTGGCCTGGGCCGACGGTTTTTGCGCCGGCGCCTGTCCGGCTCGGTTGCCCAGCATGGCTTTGCGGGCATCTTCGCTTGGTTGCACGGTCTGCAAACGGGCGCTGCCCGGGGCCGGTGGACGCAGGCCGTATTCCGGCGGCAGGCTCAAGGGCGGGCGTTTGTAGACGACAAATTCATCGGGCGCGTTTTTGCCGCCGCCAAAGGCCTTGCGGGCGGATTCGCAGCCGCTCACGGTGGCGGCGAGCACCGATACACAGGCCATGACGGCCAGAGGTTTAATCCAGACTTTGCTCATGTGGCCAATCTACGCCTGAAATGCCGAAATTTCAACCGGTCAGCCATCATCGTGCTCACCGAAGATGGAATCCCATATGAGGACGGCGGCGCCACAGGTGATCGCCATGTCGGCAACGTTGAAGGCCGGCCAGTGGTAGCCGGCGGCGTGGAAATCAAGAAAGTCGACGACCGCACCGACAACCACGCGGTCGACCACATTACCGACGGCGCCACCGACGATCAGGCCGAGCGCCGCGGCGACCAAAATTTTCTCGGCGCGCCACATCCAGATGACAAGGGCGACGCATATGGCCAGCGCCAAGGCGGCCAAAATCCAACGCCCCATGGGTGAGTGCATGTTGAACATGCCGAAGCTGACGCCCCGGTTGTGGCCCAGCACCAGATTGAAGAACGGCGCCAGGGGAATGACCTGCGGCGGCCGCATGACGTGTTCGACGATCCACCACTTGGACGCCTGATCCAACAGCGCGACAAGGACCGCCAGGCCTAATCCGGGGCGCACATGAAGCGGTAACATTAGTCCGCCAAGGGAACGTGGTGATTGGCCGCATCGGCACACCGCGCGCAGGCGGCCGGATGATCGGCCACCGAGCCCACGTCGTCGAGGACCTGATAACAGCGCTCGCATTTTTCCCCGGTGGCAGAACCCGGAACCACCGAGACACCGTCGACCTCGTCCAGCGAAAAGACCTCCGCCGGCGCCGTGTCGGTGGCGAATGTCGCCGCCGAGGTGATGAACAGCTCGGCGGCGTTCAGATCATCGAACAGGGCCTTGGTTTCAGCATCGGTGTAGACCGTCGGCGCCGCCTGCAGGCTCGAGCCGATGCGCTTCTCGCGGCGTTCCAGTTCCAAGGCGCCGGTCACGGCGCGGCGCACGGCGCGGATGCGGCGCCACTTTTCCATTAAGGCGTCATCGCGCCAGCTGTCGGAAATGTCGGGGAAGGTGCGCAGATGGACGCTGTTCGCCGGATCATCGCCGGTGCGCGCCAACCAGGCTTCCTCGGCGGTGAAACACACGAACGGCGCCAGCCAGGCGGTCAGGCAGTTGAACAAATCATCCAACACGGTTCTGGCGGCGCGGCGTTTCAAGCTGTCCAGGCGGTCGCAATACAGGGCGTCCTTGCGGATATCCAGATAGAAGGCGGACAAATCGACGGTGCAGAAGTTATGCAACTCGGCGAAAAAAGTGTGAAACTGGAAATCATGACAGGTCTCGCGCAGGCGTTGGTCCATGCGCCAAATGCGGTCCAGAACCCAGTGCTCAAGCTCCGGCATGTCCGACATATCAACGCGTTCGCCTTCGGAGAATCCATGCAGGTTGCCCAACATGAACCTGAGCGTATTGCGAAGCCGCCGGTAAACGTCCGACTGCTGTTTGACGATCTCCGGTCCGATCCGCAGATCTTCGGCATAGTCCGAGCCGATCACCCAAAGGCGCAGGATATCGGCGCCCTGCTGATTATAGATATTCTGCGGCTCGACGATATTGCCCAGCGATTTCGACATCTTCTGGCCGTCCTCGGCCATGACGAAACCGTGGGTCAACACGGCATCGTAGGGCGCGCGACCCCGCGTGCCGCACGATTCCAGCAGGCTTGAATGAAACCAGCCGCGGTGCTGGTCGGTGCCTTCCAGATACAGCGACGCCGGCCATTGCAGTTCCGGGCGGTCCTCCAACACGAACGTGTGGGTTGAGCCCGAATCAAACCAGACGTCCAGAATGTCGGTCACTTGTTCGTAGTCGTCGGCATCGTAATCATCGCCCAGGAACCGCGACGGCGGTGAGCCGAACCAGGCATCGGCGCCTTCGTTGCGGAAGGCCTCGACAACGCGGTCCAGCACGGCCGGGTCACGCAGCGGCTCATCGGTTTCCTTGTTAACGAAGACCGTGATCGGCACGCCCCAGGCGCGCTGACGTGAAATCACCCAATCGGGCCGGTCCTGGATCATGCCGCGCAGGCGGCGCTGGCCCGATTCTGGCACGAAGCGGGTTTCATCAATGGCTTTCAGGGCTGTGTCGCGAAGCCCCGTGGTCTCCATGGAGATGAACCATTGCGCTGTGTTTCTGAAAATCAACGGCTGCTTCGAACGCCAACTGTGCGGATAGCGATGGACCAGCTTGCCCTTGCCCAAAAGACCGCCGGCTTCGTTTATCGTTTCGGCAACATCGTCGTTACACTTATAGACGTGCATGCCGGCGAACAGCGGCACGTGATCGAAATAGAGGCCGCCTTCGCCGACCGTTTGCGGCACTTCGATATCATTGGCGACGCCCAAAACCCAGTCATCGGCGCCATGGCCGGGCGCAATATGGACAAAACCAGTGCCTTCCTCGGTGGTTGCGAAATCGGCGGCCAGGGCCGGCACATCATAGTCATAGCCTTGACCGCGCAGCGGATGGCGGCAGACAGTGCCGGTCAGTTGTTCGCCTTTCAACGTTGCCGTCACATCGTGGCCGGCAATGCCGCATTCGGCGGTCATGGCCGCCAGCAGGTCGCTGGCGACGATTAGCTTGTCGCCGACCTTTGCGCGGCTGTCTTCGGTCACCGCGGTGATCTCGAATACCGAATATTCAATCCGCGGGCCGAAAGCGACAGCGCGGTTACCGGGCATGGTCCAGGGCGTTGTCGTCCAGATGACAATGGCCGCGTCCTCGACGTCGGGTACGGATGGCGTGATCACCGGGAAACGCACATAAATAGTTGTCGAGGTGTGATCGTGGTATTCGACCTCAGCCTCAGCCAGGGCGGTCTTTTCCACCGGCGACCACATGACCGGTTTTGATCCCCGGTAAAGCGAGCCGTCCATGAGGAACTTGCCCAGCTCACCGGCAATCCGGGCCTCGGCCTCGAAACTCATGGTCGTATAGGGATTGTCCCAATCGCCGATGACACCCAGGCGCTTGAATTCCGTGCGCTGCACGTCGATCCATTCGTCGGCGAATTCACGGCATTCGCGGCGGAATTCGACCACCGGCACCGCGTCCTTGTCTTGCTTTTTCTTACGGTATTTTTCCTCGATCTTCCATTCGATGGGCAGGCCGTGGCAATCCCAACCCGGCACATAGTTGGAATCCTTCCCCAACATCTGTTGGCAGCGCACGATGACGTCTTTGAGGATCTTGTTCAGCGCATGGCCGATATGCAAATGACCGTTGGCATAGGGCGGGCCGTCGTGGAGGATGAATTTCTCGCGGCCTTTTGAGGCCTCGCGCAGGCGGCCGTACAGGTCGGTTTCCTGCCACCGCGCCAAGATGTCCGGTTCGCGTTTCGGCAGCCCGGCCTTCATGGGGAAGTCGGTGCGCGGCAGGTAGACGGTCGATTTATAGTCTTGGGTCATGATCCGGTCTTCGATTGGTCAGCTGATAAGGAATAAAGCGGGCAAGTTTTAAACGGGCTCGGCGGTCAAAATCTTTCGCGCCGTTTCCGTGTCGGCGGCGATTTGTGCCCTTAAAGCCTCCAATCCGTCAAACTTCTTTTCGGCCCGGATGTGATCAATCAGCGTGACGGCGATCAAGGCGCCGTAAAGATCACCGTCAAAATCCAGCAAATGGGCCTCCAAAATGACGTCCTCGCCGCCGAAGGTCGGGCGCTTGCCGATGTTGGCGACGCCGTCACGCCAGGTCGTTTTGCCATCTTCAACAATACCGACGCGCACCGCGTAAACGCCAAGCGCCGGGCGAACCGATGAGCCCAGGTGCAAATTCAGCGTCGGAAAGCCGATGGTCCGGCCACGCTGATCGCCATGTGAGACCCGGCCCTCAAAGGAAAACGGCCGGCCCAGAATGGCCGCCGCGCCGCGCACGTCGCCATTGCCCAGACATTCACGTATGCGCGTCGACGAATAAACGGCGCCGCTTTCGTCTTCGACGGCGCTGACCGCGGTGAAGCCAAACCCCAATTTCTGGCCCATGGCCAACAGCAATTCGCAGTTGCCGCCGCGCTTGTAGCCAAATACGAAATCATAGCCGGCGACCACGTGCCGGGCGCCGAAGCCGCCGACCAGAACGTCGGTGACGAAGTCCTCGGCCGGGCGCTGCGAGAAGTCACGATTGAAGCGCTGCACGATCATCGCATCGACACCCAGGGCTTCCAGGGCCCGGGCCTTGGCCCTCAGCGGGGTCAGGCGGAACGGCGGCTGGTCCGGCTGAAAGACGCGGCGGGGATGCGGCTCAAAGGTCAGGACGGCCCAGGGAATATCCGTCGCCCTGGCGATCCGGCCGGCCTCACCGATGACCGCCTGATGGCCGCGGTGCACGCCGTCGAAGTTGCCGACCGCGATGGCGGCGCCACGGGCTTCTTCGGGCAAGGATTGGTAGTGGCGATAAATACGCATGGGGGCTCAAACTGCCGCCCGGCGCGGGGGATTGCAAGGCGCTAGCGGCGGCCGGGTCAACGACGAAAACGAAAATGGGCGCCCGGCTGACCGCGCGCCCATTTGATCGGCAGGGCCGAAAACTTTATGGCAGGCGTGTCGGCACCATGATCGTCGCTTCGCCATCGACCACCGGCTTGCCGCCCACCGAACACACGGTGCTCAGCTCAATGAAGCGTTTTTCCGGGATCAGCTTGGTGACCACGCAGCGCGCCGTGACCGTGTCACCGGAGCGAACAGGGGCCTTGAAGCGCAGATTCTGGCTGACGTAAATGCAACCCGGTCCCGGCAATTTGGTGCCAATCACCGTGGAAATGAAGCTGGCGGTCAGCATGCCGTGGGCGATGCGGCCCTCAAAGATCGTTTCCGCGGCAAATTCATGGTTCAGATGGACCGGATTGGTATCACCGGAAATCCCGGCGAAGGTGATGATATCGGCATCGGTGATGGTCTTCGCGAAGACATCGGTCATGCCTTCTTCGAGGTCTTCGAAGTAGTAACCGTGAAGTTGGTCGTTCGCGTTGACGATCTGATCCATTGCAGGTTCCTTTGAAATTTTTATTCGTTTATTTTTGCAGCGCAATAACAATATTGCGCTGCAAAATATAGAAGCTCCTCAGGGGGTTGGCAACATATTCGAGAATCTCCATTTTGCACTGCCATATAATTGAGTATTGATTTTTGCAAGACGCGGCACGGCTAAATTGCTATGTCGGGGTATGGGCACGTTTGGTCTTTTGCATAGATTTATTCTGGAGACATGCACGAAAATCCGTGTGGCCGTTGTTTTCCTTGTGCTTTTCACCCCAATCGAAAGTTTCGCCCAGGAAACCACGCCGAGCTTGGGCCTACCCGTCCAATGTGAACTGGGCGCCGATTGCTGGCTGGTGAACCTTGTCGACCATGATCCCGGAAAGGGTTTCCAGGATTATCGCTGCACCAAGCATGGTTATGACGGACACAAGGGAACGGACATCGCGATTCGCGACCTTGCGGCGATGAACGACGGCGTGGCGGTGGTGGCATCGGCGGCCGGCACGGTGAAGGCCTTCCGCGATGGCATGGCGGACGGTATCCCCAGCAAGGAGTTTCGGCGCAAGGGCCGAAAATTATTTTGTGGCAACGGTCTTGTCCTTACCCACGGTGATGGCTGGGAAACCCAATACTGTCATTTGCGTCGCCACAGTATCGTCGTCAAACGCGGCCAAACCGTGAAAGCCGGCCAACGCCTGGGCTATGTCGGTCATTCCGGGATGGCTGAATTCCCCCACGTGCATCTATCGGTGCGTCACCGCGGCCGGGTTGTCGATCCTTTCATTGGCGGCGACAAACCACCCGGTTGCGGGAAAGCCGGGCGTCCGCTGTGGACCCCGACGGCGCTGAACGCCCTGGCCCAGCCTTTGACCGCCATCTATAGCGCCGGATTTGCGCCAACGCCGCCAAAGCTGCAGGCCATCCGCAAGGGCCTCTATCGCGGCGTCGCTTTGTCACGGCGCGCGCCGGCGCTGCTGCTTTGGGCGGAGATTTATTGGGTTCAGGCGGGCGACAAGGTGCATCTCGCAATTACCGGTCCCGATGGTCAGGTGGTCGCGAAACACAGCAACACCTTGCCGAAGCGTCAAGCCCAGCGCATGATTTTCGCCGGCCGCAAGAAGCCGGGGTTGTTTTGGCCCGCCGGCACCTACAAGGGCCGCGTGATTTTGGAGCGCAAGACCTCCAGTGGGGCCGTTCGGCGATTTGAAGCGCGCCGTACGATCCGTTTGAAGGATTGAGTCGGAACCGATGCCTAGCGATAAACACCAAAATACCCTGGACCTGCTGCGCCGCGAGTTCGTGGTGAAATTGGTCGAGCGTCTTGGCGTGATTGAAGCGGCCATGACCGTGCTGAAGGATGCAACGGACGATACGCCGCGCCGTGCCGCGCTGAAAGAAATCCAGTCGACGGCCCACCTGCTGTCCGGTTCCAGCGCCCTGTTCGGATATCCGGAGGTTGGGGAAACCGCACAGGACCTTGAGCTTGCCTGCCAGGACGCGCTGGACGTACCAACTCAACAGGCAGCCGTGGATCAAATCTGGGCGAAGTTGAAAGCGGCGGCTGGCGGGAAACTGGATAATTGACCGGCGTCGCCAGTTCTATTCTTTATGAACCGATCGGATTCATACGCTCAAACGGAAACAGAATGTTTCCGCTTAAATGTGATCCGATCTAGCGGTTGAGCTTGCGGCGCGCTACCAGACGCGGCTCGGCGCTCAATCCCCGGCGCACCGGTTTCGGGTCCGCAGCGGGTTTTTTCCGGGTTGGCGCGGCACTTGAACGGGATTTCGGTTTTGCCGATTTCTTCGGCGTCACGAAGTCGTCGTCCTCGAACAGGCGGGCGTCGCGTTTCGCCGCGTCGGCGCGGCGTTCAATGATCTCCAAGGTCCGTTGGACCAGCGGATGACGGGTCAGGCGCTTTCGCGTTTTCTCTTCGTGGACGCGGGCCAGATCGTGGACCTGCTTGCGGATCGTCGCCGGGCGCAGCCTTGGTTCCAGGGACCGGGCATAGGCCGCCACGGTCCAGGGGTTGGCTGGCACCGGTTTCAGTCCGCGTGACTGACACCAGGCGACAAATTCCTCCCAGGCCTTGTTGGTGGGTCCCCGCATGCCGGCCCCATAAAATTGATACAGTCTATAACCGTTAAGGATAGCCTCCCGACGGCGGCCCGGAAACCCCCGTATGTTATCGCCGTCCCTTGTCAGCGGCGGTCATCTGCATCACATATGGTAGGCTGGGGGCAACTCTCCGGCGCTAACAGGCAGAAAAACAGCCGGGCGAAGAGGTGGATTGATGACAGCTGAAGCGGCTTGGGCGGGGTACCGGACCTTCATTGTTGATCGCAAGGAGCCGGAATGCGAGACCATTACGTCATTTTATCTGGTGCCGGAGGACGGCGGCGAATTACCCGCTTATCGGCCGGGCCAGTTCTTGGGCTTCGCCCTTGATGTGCCGGGACGGATGACGCCGGTGATCCGTAGTTACACGATTTCAGATAGTCCGGCGCGGGCCGGTTATTATCGGCTGTCCATCAAGCGTGAGGCGGGGCCGGCGGATCAGCCTGACGTGCCGCCCGGCGTATCGTCGAATTTTTTTCACGACCATGTGAATGTGGGCTCGACCTTGCAGGTGCGTGCGCCGAGTGGCGATTTTGTCGTCCGGCCGGAGGGTAAGGGGCCGGTGGTGCTGTTGTCGGGCGGCGTTGGCTGCACACCGATGATTTCCATGCTAAACGCCATCGTTGACGCCGGCGCCGGGCGCGACGTCTGGTTCGTTCACGGCACCCGCAACGGCCGCGAACACGCCTTCGGTGCCCAAGTCCGAAAAATTGCCGCCGAACATGAGAATGTTCGCGTTCATATTTGTTACAGCCAACCCAACGCCAATGATGTGCTGGGCACGGACTATGATGCCGAAGGCCACGTCAGCGTTGAACATTTGCAGGATCTGCTGCCCGATACTTCGCCGCAAATTTATCTGTGCGGATCGACGCCGTTTATGAAGTCCCTGTACAACGGTTTGGTGGATTGGGGCGTCGATGAGCTGCAAATCGTCTACGAATTTTTCGGCACTGCCTGCGAACTTCGTGAGAAAGCGGCACCGACGCCCGACGAAGCCGCGGCGGCCATGGGGCTGGCGCCGGGGACAAGCTTCGATATCGAATTCCGCCAATCCGGGGTGACGGCGGCTTGGACCCCAACGTCCGGGACGATCCTTCAGTTGGCCGAGGCCAACGAAGTTGACGCGGATTTCATTTGCCGGGCCGGCATGTGCCATACCTGCATTTCCACCGTCTTGGACGGCGCCTTCGAATATGTCAGCGACGACGTGGTGACGCCGTTTGGCGACGATGACGTTCTGATCTGCAGCGCCCGGCCGAAAAGTGACATGGTGATCGATATTTGATACCGCAGGGGCGACTTTTCGGAGACCCGGCATGACGGCCTTTGAACTTCGTTGGGCGACACAACAACGGGTTCGGCGGCTGTCGATAAAAGCCCACGCCAGCCGTTGGGATCCGACACGGATCATTGGCGACGGTGCGGCGATCAAGCCGCCGCGGTTCCTGCCCCGGCGCACCTACGCGACACTGATCAGTCAGTTTTTGCACGGTGAGCGGGCGACGGTGCACGCCTGCCGGCAACTGATGGCGGCAACGGACGACGCGGTAATGCATGAGTTCCTGCAAACCCAGATCGATGACGAGACCCGGCACGCCCGGGCCTACGAACACTATGTCAACCACTTGGGCGGCGTTGAGCCCCTGGACCCGGGGCTGGCTGAATTGTTGGAACGTGTACTCGGCGCCGACGGTCCACCGGAGATTTGGTTGCTCGGATTTCAGGTTCTGTTGGAAGGCGAGGCGCTCAGGACGCTGGCGGATTTCCAGGGTTCGTTGCCGTGTCCGGTGTTTGCGGCGCTGAACGCCTGCATCGCTCAAGATGAAGCCCGCCATGTGGCTTTCGGTAAATTGGTGGCGAAAGACAGCCTGACCCGGCTGACGCCCGGCCAGCGCCGCGATCTGTATCTCACGTTGCAGGATCTTTGGCGCGATGCCGGCGCCGCGGTGCTGGGCCGGGTGCGCCTGCCCGACCTGTTCACCCGGCGGCTTCGGCGCCATTGGTTGGCCGAAGGCTGGGACCGCCACCATCGGGCCTTTGTTGAGGTCGGGCTATGTGCCGCGCCCGGACCGGCGGGCCAGATCGATCAGGCGGCGACGGCATGACCATCTCAGTCATTATTCCAACGCTCAATGAAGCACCTCGATTGGCAACCCTTGTCGCCGCCGTGGCGGCCGAGCCGGTAGACCACGAGATCATTGTTATCGACGGCGGCAGCGATGATGGCACCCGGGACATCGCCCACCGGCTGGCGGTGACGGTGTTGGAGACGGCGCCGGGACGCGGTCGGCAACTGGCCGCAGGGGCGGCGAAGGCCGGCGGCGAGGTCTTGTTGTTTCTGCATGCGGACACCCTGTTTCCGGCTGGCGGGTTGACGGCGATCGACAACATCGTGGCGGCCCGGCCGGACATTGTCGGCGGCAATTTCCGGCTGCTGTTTGACGGCGACGACGGGTTCAGCCGGTGGCTCGACGGCTTTTATGCCTGGATCCGGGCACGCGGTTTTTATTACGGCGATTCCGGCGTATTCGTGCGCCGCCATGTTTATGATGACCTTGGCGGCATGCGCCCCATCGCCTTAATGGAGGATTTTGACTTCAACCGGCGCATGGAAAGAGGTGGCCCAACGGTATGTATTGATGAACCCGCGCTGATGTCTTCATCGCGGCGTTTCCAGGGTCGTCATCCCGCGGCGATCGTTGCGGGCTGGTTTTTCATTCACGGCCTGTTTCTGCTGGGCGCATCGCCGGATTGGCTGGCCCGATTGTATAATTCGGCACGCCGCCGCCAACCGCCGCCGGTCAGTTCGAGCGTCGCGTAAGAGGGGTTTTGCCAATTTGCCCCAACCATTAGATAGTGAGGCCTTGGTAGGCGGGCGGTAGTGCTGATGCGGCAAATGGCGATCATGGGGTTCCCCCACAGCGGCACGTCTATCCTGAAACGGATTATCGGCAATGCGCCCGGGGTCTTCGAATTCCCCTATGAGACCAATGCCATCACGGCAGAAATTATGGCCGCGGCGGCGGCGCAATCGAAGACCGCCGTGGTCGTCAAAGACATCAACTTCCCTTGGATGGAAAGCTATTTCATTCCCGACGATAGGCCGACGATCATCACGGAATTCAAGGAGTTCCTGACGAACCATCCGAATTGCCGCTTCGTCATGGTCAATAAAAACCCCTATGACATATTCGGCTCACTGAACAAGCGCTTCGGCATTCCGGCGAATGCCGGTGATCATCCGCCGGGACATAGCTTTCGGGAATGGGAAACCTGGGCGGAGGTTTTTACGTTCTTTGACGTTAATCCACCAACCAACCTGTTCACGATCCGCTACGAAGATTTCTTTACCAACGGCCATGCGCGGCTGCGCGATCTGTGCGGGTTTCTTCAGATGACGTTTACTGACGAACTGCTCAATAGTGACCGCCCGAGCCTGATTGTCGAAAACGTCAGTGATGTGCCCGCCGGGGAGCCAACATCCCGCGAAAACGGCCCAAGCCACGGGGCCTTTCGAACCTGGCAGATTAACCAAACGTTTCGCGATATGACCGGCGAAAGCGCTAAATTTTTGGATCAAGGAACAAAGACCTTGATCCAGTCATCAAAAATCGTTCAGCGCCTCTACACATTGCCTGCTTGAGATTAATCCGGCGCGACAAGGTTTGTAATGGCATCCCGATAGGGGGCCAATTCCGCTTCGTCACCAAAATCGATCGTAACCCGATGCAAAATGTCATCGCATGATTTGGCGTTCAGGCGCGCCTCGGCTTGATTGACGTGGGTCCGCAGCACATCCCGGTCTTCCTGTTTCCCAGCCGCAAAAAACAGCCCTATTCCCACCCCATCATCGTTCAAATAGGCTTGGGCGCTACAAAGGCCCGGGACCATGGCTTGAGCCTTTTCGGCAGATAAATCGTCTTCGACGTGCGCTTCAAAGGGATTGCCGTCGATCTCATCTTGCGGCCAATGTCCGATCGGAATGGAGATCACAAGGAAACGTGCTTGATGGGATGCCGATTCGAGTACATCCATTGCGTCGCCCGCACTCATGTGTTCCAGCACGTCACCGAACAGCATGATGTCAACAGGTCCCAGCTTGGTGAAATCCAGATATCTGACGTCGGCGATAATCGCTTCGTCGTAATATTCTTTGAGATTATAACTGTCCACATAGGGCGCCCAGGCCTCGACCGCCGTCCATTTGGCGGTCCCGGTAAGCGGGCGGAATGCCCGGGCATAGGCGCCCAGGCCAGGGCCGATGTCAACCAAATGCCCGGCGATCCCAGCACCGGCCATGCCCGCCAACACCATGCCTGTCAAAGGTTTGCCAAGAGCGAGGCTTGTGGGCATGCAATGGGTCTCAATCGATGATCAGTTGATGAAGATGGCATCTTCGGCGATTTGGAAGCGATCTGTCCAGCGATGCTTGGCGGCGAGAGCGGCGGCGGCCCGGCCGCGTTCACCAAGATCGCCGTCGTCGGCAAGCAGCGCCGCGATGAGCTGTCCCATGTCGCTTGGGTCATCCACACTCAAGACACCGTGCATTGAATCCAAATCCGCAAAGTCGGTCGGTGCCATGGAGATGGACACCGCGCCGGCGGCCATGGCGTCAAATATCCGCTCATGAGATCGGTAGTAGGCAGGAACGACATTGATGATGATTTTCGCTCTGCCGACCATGTCGGCGACGGTGCCGGCGTCCTGTGGGCCCGTAAATACGTGCGAGTCGTGACGATTAGTGGTGGCGTCCGGCCACTCGCCGACAACCAATACCGGCAGTCCTGTAAGTTCGGTGAGGATTATCTCGCGCAACAGACTGCGCGCGTAGGGATCGAAATCGCGCAAAAGTCTGGCGAACCCGGCGGGCTGAGCAAGGGGCACGGTGTCATTCCCCGTCGCGGCCAACGCCCTCTCACCCAACCCTTCAAGAGTTTCCGCGCCTTCCGTCAGATACATCTCGCGCATGATTTCCAACACCGGCGCCTCCGGCCCGCGAGATGCCCAATTGGCGGCACAGGCGCGTGAATCTCGGCGAAGATTACCGATCATTAGGACGTCGATGTCGCGTTCATCCCAGGCGCGCGGCAGCCGCGCCGCTGCCCCGTGGGGGATGTGCAGATAGCGCAGGTCGTCGCGCATGTAACGGTGCGCAAAATCCAGATTGCTTGCGGTCGGAAAGCTGATGCATGTCCCCGGTGGCGCGGCTTCCATGAGCGGGAAAAGATGGCAAGGGTGATCCATGCCAAGAACGAATATGGTCACACCGCGCTGGGCCAGCAGTTCGTGACCGCCGTACGGAAAACCAACGCCGTTCATGGCCACCAGGGCACGGACCCGATTTTCGAGAACGAGGGTCTCCAATTCCTGCCATGGCGCATGCCCGGATTCGCGATAGTCGATCAGATGAGGACGCAATTTTGCATCGCCGAGTCCCGCCACCAGATCTCTTGTTAGCCGATTGATGTTGTCATGATCCACCTCGCCGAGTGGGAAAATGGCCAGATTTTGGGCATCGGACGTGATGGTAGAATTCTCCGAACTATGGTTTGGCGTCGTTCAGGGCCCAGTCGTATTCATAGGCGTCGATGTCCAGACTTTGCATGATTTTTACTTCCGTCGTCGAATTGGCGTGCCGCGCCAGATGATCCAGAATAACCGTCTCACTGCCGCCGAAGTCTTCCGAAAACCAAGTGTAAATTTTTGACACCACCAGACCATCATCGGTCAGCCGAACGCCGCGCGGGCTGTTGACGAAAACATGTGCGGCGCGGCGCAGCATGGCATCAACCGTGCCGCCCGTATAGGCGGTCGTGGCCAAATTGGGACAGCCCACGGCGGCGCAATTGACGGCGTAATGGATACGCGGGTCTTTCCATATGGGGCGCAAGATCCGGTGTTCGATATCGTTCAGGGTGATCATCTCGCCGTTCAGGCGGATGAGTTTTTCGTTCCACGGCCCACTGCCGAACAGGCCGGCGCCGATGTCGATGTCCTGAATGCTTTTGACCGGATAGAACTCGATTACCAAACGCACCGTCAGCGCATTGTATAGATTGATCCAGAAGGCCAGCTGTTCGTTTCGGTTCAGAGACGCGACTGTGACACCGCGAAGCGCCGCCAGATAGCCGTGCAGGGCTTTGAGATCACCATCCGAAACCGTGCCGTAGGCGACCCGGTTGAGGCCCGCCGGGTCCGTCGATACATAGGTTTTCAGAAACTTGTCCCAGACGGCGTGATCAACCTTGACCGTCGATGACGGATCATCAGCCTGCCACTTTTCCCAAAGATCGGCGTTGGGCGCAAAAAACGATTCGATCAACGTAAATCCCGACAGCGAGACGACCAACAGGAAACCGGCGATAATCGTGGCGATGGGTCGGCGCATGATTTGTCCATCTCATCAATGAGGCTTCGTCAGCAAGCTGACACCGATCTTCAAACACGGTTCAACATACACGCTTCGACGCCGCCTTGTCAGCGTCCGGTTATCTCAATTCGGTTCGGCCACCGGCAGCGCGGTGCGATAGGCGACCTGTTTCAAAGAAAACGCCGATTTGATGGAGGCGACGCCGGGGACGCGGGTCAGTCTTTCCATGAGAAACCGCTCATAGGCCTGCAGGTCGGCGGCGACGACGCGTAGGTGATAGTCCGCGTCACCGGTCATCAGATAGCACTCCATTACCTCGGGCCATGCGCGGATTTGGTTCTCAAAGGCGTCCAGCGCCGTTTCGATCTGCTTTTCCAAGGTCACCTGGATGAACACGCTGACCGGCAAATCAACGGCTTGTTGGTCAACCAGCGTCGCATAGCCCTTGATGACGCCGCGATCTTCCAGATGACGGACGCGACGTAGACACGGTGATGCGGACAGACCGACCTGCTCGGCAAGCTCGACATTGCGCAATCGCGCGTTCGCCTGCAGCGCCGCGAGAATTTTTCGATCTACCTCATCTAGAGCAATTTTCGACATTTAATGCTAATATTTAACAATAATATTTAACTTTATTGCGAATTATAATCTATGTTCGCGCTGATTCGCAAGGACCTGCGGCGCAAGAATGGGCTATTATTTAGCGTCAGTCAGACCACGATCAGGAGACTTCGCATGGCGCCACGTGATGAACCGGGCATCCCTGAGCCGATTCCCCATGGTATGTCCACCACCGACCTCGATTGCCTGCGCGACTTGGAAAGCCGTGTTCGGTGGCTGTCCAGTTGGACCATTCATAACGCCAACCATCTGCGGCCGCACGCCGACGGCTTGAAGGTCGGCGGCCATCAGGCGTCCTGTGCGTCGGCGGTCACGTTGATGACGGCGCTGTATTTTCATGCCCTGCGCAGGCATGACCGGGTGGCCGTGAAACCGCATGCCAGCCCGGTGTTTCACGCCATCCAATATCTGCTGGGCCAGCAAACAAGGGAGAACCTTGAAAACTTCCGGGCCTTGGGCGGGGCGCAGAGCTATCCGTCGCGGACCAAGGATGCCGATGACGTGGACTTTTCTACCGGCTCCGTCGGCCTGGGGCCGGCCATGACGGCCTTCGCGTCGGTCCTCCAAGATTACCTGCGCCGCCACCATGAAGACGTCCGAGCCCAGGACCCGGCCCGCATGATCGCCATCGTCGGCGACGCGGAAATGGACGAAGGCAACATGTACGAGGCGCTTTGGGAAGGCTGGAAGCATGACCTGCGCAATTGCTGGTGGGTTATCGATTACAACCGCCAAAGTCTCGATGGGGTCGTTACCGATCATCTGTTCCGGTTAATCGACCGGCTGTTCCGGACCACCGGCTGGCGGGTGCTGACCTTGAAATACGGCAAGCGCATGATGGCTGCCTTCAAACGGCCCGGCGGCAAGGCCTTGAAAAAATGGATAAACGATTGCCCGAATGATCTTTATTCCGCCCTGACTTTCCAAGGCGGCGCGGCGTGGCGTGAACACCTGAGCCGCGATCTGGATGGTGACGCGGCCGGGCTGGTTGCCCAGCATTCCGATGAAGACCTGCAGGCCCTGATGACCAATCTTGGCGGACACTGCCTGGAAACCGTCCTGGAAGCATTTGAGACGGCGGCCCGCGATGACACACCGACGTGTTTTATCGCCTACACGGTGAAGGGCTGGGGGCTGCCCCTGCAGGGTCACAAGGACAATCACGCCGGCATCATGACGCCTGAACAGATGGCCGGTTATCAGGCGTCGTTGAACATTGCCGAAGGTGAGGAATGGGCGCCGTTTGGCGGCATCACGGACCGCGCGCCGGTCTTGCAGGCGTTCCTCAACCAGGTGCCGTTTGGGCGCGGCGACGGCACACGGTGTCACGCCGACCGGCGGATCGCCATTCCGGACGAACTGCCGGCGCCGACCAAGCCGATCCAGAGCACCCAGGAAGCCTTCGGTCGCATCCTCTATGATTTGGCCGGATCGCGAACCGATCTGGCGGATCGCATCGTCACCACGTCGCCCGACGTGACCCAGTCCACCAACCTGGGCGGCTGGGTCAACCGGCGCGGTATATTCGCCCTGGATCAAAAATCCGACGTGTTTCGAGATGAACACGTGCCGTCGGCGCAGAAGTGGGAATTCTCCGACGCCGGTCAGCACATTGAACTGGGCATCGCCGAGAACAACCTGTTCATCCTGTTGGCGGCCCTGGGGCTGAGCCATGAGTTGTTTGGTAAACGCCTGTTCCCGGTCGGTACGCTGTATGACCCGTTCATCGCGCGCGGTCTGGATGCTTTGAATTACGCCTGTTATCAGGACGCCCGGTTCATGGTCGCGGCAACACCGTCGGGCATTACGTTGGCCCCGGAGGGCGGCGCCCATCAATCCGTCTCGACGCCGTTGATCGGCATGGGACAGCCGGGGTTGGCCAGTTTTGAGCCGGCCTATGGTGATGAATTGTCGGCCATCATGCGCTGGGGCTTTGAACATATGCAGGCCGACGACGGCGGCGCCGTCTATTTGCGCCTGTCGACCCGGCCCATCGCGCAGCCTGACCGGGCCATGGAGGAGACCCTCAACGGCGGGCTGATCGCCGGTGGTTATTGGCGGGTCAAGCCTGCCGATACGGCAGCCGGCGCGATCGTCTATATGGGGGCCGTTGCGCCGGAAGCCGTCGATGCCCATGCCGGGCTCTGCGCTGAAGGTTCAGGGCTCGGCTTGTTGGCGGTGACCTCACCGGACCGGCTTTATCTCGATTGGCGTGACCGGGGTCCGGATTCGCACGTTGCCGGCTTGCTCGGCGATCTGGCGCCCGGCGCGCCGCTGGTGACGGTGCTTGATGGGCATCCCGCGGCCTTATCGTGGCTCGGCGGCGTGCAGGGACATCGTGTCGCGTCTCTGGGCGTTGATCAGTTTGGGCAGTGCGGGGACTTGCCCAGCCTTTATGCGGCGTATGGGCTGAATCGTGAGGCCATTCAGGCGGCGGTCCGAAAAATATCGCAATAGACGCCATTCCCGCGCCACCGTCAGCCGTAGCATGGCCTTGTCCGAGATGGCGGTGACATGAAGGCCGTCCTGCCGGTGCCCGCTTGTGCCCAAAATGGCCAAGATTGTTGATGTCGTTTCATTAATAGCAATTGACTAGAATCTCCAATTGCCCTCTATTTTGGGGGGTCGGGGAAGGCCTGGGCAATGGCGGCGATGCTGATTGCCCGTGTTCTGCATTATCGGTTTGAACGCTCTCCCCGAAACGAGCAACAATTGGCGCGGTTAGTCGTCAAAAAAGGGAGAAGCTTCATGTTTAAATATGCATTACTCGGCGTCAGTGCGGCGGCCGTACTTGCGGTTGCCCCGGTGGCGATCAAGGACGCCAGCGCGCAGACCTACAATCTTCGTTATTCGGACATCGGACCGCCCCGCGGACCGCGCGCCGCCGCCTTGAAATGGTGGGCGTCGGAATTGGACAAGCGTTCGGGCGGCCAGCTTAAGGTCAAATTTTTCTGGAGCCAGTCGCTGGTCAAGGGCAAAGCCACCTTGAAGGCCGTCGGTTCCGGTCTTGCCGACATGGGCACGATCATGGGCCTGTATACGCCGGCTGATCTGCCGATCTGGAACTATTCGAACACGCCGTTCCTGATTGGTGACGCCTGGATCGGCATGCGGACCTGGCACGAAATGCGCCAGAAGCTGCCGGAACTGCGCAATGAGACCCAGAAAAAGAACGTCAAAATTCTGTTCAACAACACCACGGGTCCGGTACAGATTCTCGGCGTCAAAGCGCCGATTAAGTCTCTCAATGATTTCAAGGGTAAGAAAATTCGCGCCTCGGGTGGCTTTACACACCTGTTCAAGGACTTGGGCGCCGTGCCGGTGAAGGTTGGCTTTGGTGAGTTGTATTCGGCCATGGACCGCGGCACGGTCGACGCGACCATCAATTACACGCCCTTCGTCAAATCCTATAAGCACTATGAAGTCGCCGGGCACGTCACCGAAGCCAACATGGGCCAAATCCTCGGCTATGGCGGCGGCATCAACTTGAAGCTGTTCAACAAGATGTCGAAAAAGCTTCAAGGCATTCTGGTCAAGACCTCGGATGAGTTCATGGACGTTTATGCCAAGAACTACATTGAGGGTTCGATCCAGGCCAAGAAGGACATGATTGCCGGCATCGACGGCAAAAAGGTGAAGTTCTATACCTTGTCCGCCGAAGAGCGCGGCAAATGGTCGGCGGCCGCCGGCCGGTTCACCACCGAATGGCTGGCTAAGATGGAAGCCAAGGGCGTGAACGCCGTGAAGATCATTGGCGCCTTCACGGAGACCCGGCGCAAATATCGCAACGAGCTGAAAACCAAGGGTTATCCCTGGAACCGTTAAAGCTCGTGGTGAAAGTCGAAGGACGGGGCTCCGTGATCGCGGAGCCCCGGTTCTCACTATGAAGATACTCGATTGGTTCGACCGCGTGTTCGTCGCTGGCGCCATGGGCATCTTGGTGATCATGATGTGCCTGACGACGATTTCGGTTTTTGGCCGTTATTTTTTTGGCGCGCCGATTCCGGATGATCTCATCCTCAGCGAACATTTGATGGTTTTCCTGGTATTTCTGCCGTTCGGTGCCGTGCAGGCGGCCCGCGAGCATGTCTTCGTCACCATTTTCACCGAATGGCTGTCGAACGAAACCAAGGTGGTGATGGAAACCATCGGGGTGATCGTCGGATTTATCATCTTCACGATTATCACCTGCGCCGTGTTCACGGATTTCCTCCAATCGTGGGAAGTCGGGGCCTATTCGGAGGGCCAACTGGAAGTCCCGGAATCTCCGACACGCTTCGCCCTGTTTCTCGGCATGGCGCTGTTTTCCGTGCGCCTTCTGGCCGATGCCATTGTCTCGGTACGCGGCCTGATGACCGGCAGCGCCGTTGCCACCATGTCCGAGGAAGCCCGCGTCGTGGATTCAGAACTATGACGCTCAGGAGACAAAAATGAATCCTGTCGTCATGGGCCTAACCGGCCTCGGCCTGATGCTGGCCCTGGTGGCGATCAGGATTCCCATCGCTTTCGGCATGGCCTTTGTCGGGTTCTTCGGCATGATCTTCGCCATCGGCTGGCCCGAAGGATCGGCCTTTGATTTCGACCGCGGTTTTGAGGCGGCGTGGAGCTATGCGTCCTTCGAGCCTTACTCCTTCATCGCCAGTTTCCCGATCGTTGCCATTCCTCTGTTTTTGATGATGGGATACGTGTCGTTCCACGCCGGGTTCACGCGCGATCTTTATTACACGGCGCGCATGTGGTTGTCGCGGCTGCACGGCGGCTTGGCGCTGGCGTCGGTGGCGGGCTGTGCCATGTTCGCTGCAGTCAGCGGGTCCAGCCTGGCGACCGCCGCGGCCATGGGGAAATTGGCGGTGCCGGAAATGCTCCGCTACAAATACGACAAGGGCCTGGCCAGTGGTGTCGTCGCTGCCAGTGGCACCTTGGGGTCCTTGATCCCACCCAGCATCTTGATGATCCTCTACGGCTTGTTCACCGAGGAATCCGTCGGCCAGTTGCTGATGGCCGGTCTCATCCCCGGTGTTCTGTCGGCGTTGATCTACATGGCTATGGTTTGGATACGGGCGAAGCTGAACCCTAAACTGGCGCCGCCGGCGGAAGCCGTGACTTGGCGCGAACGGTTTGCGTCGCTCAAGGGCACTTGGTCGATCATTGTTTTGTTCATCATCGTCATGGGCGGCATCTACATTGGTTTTGTGACGCCGACGGAGGCTGCCGCCGTCGGTGCCGCAGGTGCTTGGCTCCTGGGTTTCGCATCGCGCCGCCTGGACAAGGAAAAATGCAGACTCGCCCTGCTCGAGACCGTGAAAACCACGGCCGGCATCTTTGCCTTGGTTCTTGGCGCCAAACTGTTCGTCGGCTTTGTTGCCTTGACCGGGGTTGCCGGCGCGCTGACCGAATGGGCAACGTCATTGGACGTCGCGCCGATCTGGATTTTGGTGTCCCTGTCGATGATTTACATCGTGCTTGGTACCTTCATGGACCCCATCGGCATGATGCTGCTGACGCTGCCGGTCGTCACACCGGTGATCTCGGCCTTGGGCTATGACCTGATCTGGTTTGGCGTGATTATGGTGAAATTCCTGGAGATTGGTTTGATCACGCCGCCTGTCGGGCTGAACGTTTATATCCTGAAGGGCGTGGTCGGGGATTCGATTCCCCTGGAGACCATCTTCAAGGGCATCCTGTGGTTCCTGGCAATGGATATCGTGACCTTGGCCATCCTGATTGCCTGGCCGGAAATCAGCTTGTGGTTGCCGTCTCAGGTTCTCCGCTAATGCCAACCTGCACTAATAATGACCCGTTGAGATCGCTTGTGCGGTCCATCGGGTAGGAGGGAAGCCGCAGGCGATGCGGGGTATCGTCAAGGCTTTCCGACGCCCGCCGATGGGCCGCACAAACGACCGGGCGGCGGCTTCCCAAGGGTTATGGACGTCGTCCCGCGCGTCTTCCGATGCCCCGCATCGCCTCGCCGCACGCTCCTAGCCAAAACCCTTGGGAAGCCGTCCCAATTGGTCATTATTAGTGCAGGTTGGTATAAGCCGACCGAATAAATCGTAATCATCAGCGCCGGTGATGTTGACGGCAACACGGTCGCCGACAATCAAATCCGCCGCATCTTCGATGTGTACCAACCCGTCGATTTCGGGCGCATCGGCGTAGGTGCGGCCGATGGCGGTGCCGTCGTCCACTTCATCAATCAACACGTCATAAGTCCGGCCGATTTTGGCCTGGGTTTTGGCGGCGCTGATCCGGCGTTGGGTTTCCATCAGGCGTTCCCAGCGTTCATCCTTGATCTCGTCGTCGACATGGCCGGGTAGGTCGTTGGCCGCGGCGCCGGCGACGTCTTCGTATTTGAAGCACCCGACGCGGTCCAATTCGGCGGCCTCCAGCCATTGCAGAAGTTCGGAGAAATCGGCCTCTGTTTCGCCGGGAAAGCCGACGATGAAGGTTGAGCGAATGGCCAGTTCCGGACATTCGATTTGCCATTTCTTGATCCGGCCGAGAGTCTTTTCCTGATGCGCCGGCCGGCGCATGGCCTTGAGCACGCTTGGCGACGCATGCTGAAAGGGAATATCCAGGTAGGGCAGAATTTTGCCCGCCGCCATCAATGGGATCAGGTTATCGATGTGCGGGTAGGGATAGATATAATGCAGCCGCACCCAGGCGCCGAAATCGCCAATAATATTGCACAGATCAGTGATCCGGGCGGCGGCGGTCCAATCCTTATAGGTGCTTTCAGCATATTTAAGATCCGTGCCATAGGCGCCCGTATCCTGGGAAACCACCAAAAGTTCCTTGACCCCGGCGTTGACCAGTCGTTCGGCTTCGGCAATCACCTGATTGGCGGGCCGGCTGACCAGATCGCCGCGCATGGACGGGATGATGCAAAAGGCGCAGCGCTGATTGCAGCCCTCGGAAATTTTTAGGTACGCATAGTGGCGCGGCGTCAGGCGAATGCCTTCCGGCGGCACCAGATCGGCAAACGGATTTTCCTGCGGCGGCTGGGCGGCGTGCACGGCCGCCACCACCGCCTCATATTGGTGCGGGCCGGAGACCGCCAGGACATCGGGGTAGGCGCTTCGGATCACGTCTGCGTCGGCACCCAGGCACCCGGTGACCACGACCCGGCCATTTTCGTCCAGGGCCTCGCCGATGGCGTCCAGGCTTTCGCGCTTGGCGCTGTCCAAGAACCCGCAGGTGTTGACGATGACCACATCGGCGCCGTCATAGGTGCCGGAAATTTCATAGCCATCGGCGCGTAGCTTGGTCAGGATGCGTTCTGAATCAACCAGCGCCTTGGGACAGCCCAGACTGACGATGCCAACCTGCGGGGCAGCCCGCGGCCCGGCTTTCGGTGCGGCCGTTGCCACGTCCTAGTTCTGGTTCTGCCAGTCGGCGGAATCGTGCATGGCCTGTAGTTCACCCAGGCGCTCTTCCCACATGTTGAGTTCTTCCTCGTCGGCGTCTTCGTCCTTATCGGCCAACAGCTGTCCGTGGTACTTGACCTGGCCGCGAATGGATTTCAACAACTCCAGGAAATGCGCCTCGCTTAAGGCATTGATGGCAACCTTGCCGTCAAAAAGCATGTCGGCGCGTTCCATCAGGCCCAGCGATTCAAGGCGTTCGTCCATGGCCTTCCATTGTGCGTACCACGACGCATAAAGCCCGTCGTCCGGGGCCTTCATGCGGCCGCCGAAGCCCTCGTCCAGGGTCCCCATGATGGTCATGAATTCGTGCACGCTCAGTTCGATTTTGTGCATGGTGATCGTAATTCCTCAGTCTTTTCTAAGAAGAAACTCGCGGCCGGCCTTGACCGTTGCGCGGCCATCGTAGGCGACAATATCCGCGGTGGCGTAAGTCTCGGTCCAGCTTTCCGGCAAAAATGAGCCGGTACCGATAATATCGATCGGCGCGCCGACGTCGGCCATGACCTTGCATTTGACCACATCGAACCCGGAAGACGCGACGATCTTCACCCCGTCGAAGCCCTCGCGGTCCAGGTGTTGGCGCAAATGGAAGATCGCCGCCGCCGAAACCCCGGTGCCGGTCAACAGGCGCAATTCCTTATCATTGCGGTAGCGCCGCACAGCCAGCGGCGCGTGGCGTTCCAACACCGCATAGGAAGCCTGCGGATCCAGACCTTCGACAAAGCGTCCGCCGTGAGTGTCCAGGCGCAGGCTCAACAGGCCGTCGCTGGCCAGGTCGGCGAACCGCCGGCAGACGGTCAAGGCATCGGTGATCTCACGGCCGTAATAATCGCACAGCACGGTCACCGCCTCACCGGGAAAGGTTTCGACGAACATCTCGGCCGCCTTCAGGGTCGATCCGGCATAGCCGATCAGTGCGTGCGGCATGGTGCCGAGGCCCTTGTCGTTGCCGAAATAATGGGCAGTCGCGTTGGTGGCGTTGCCGATGAACCCCTTGGCGCCAACCTGGGCTTGCGCGGCTTTTGAGCCCACGGCGGCGGCGTAGGCCATCATATCGGCCATTTCCAATCCCGCGCAATGGCGCGCATCCATGGCTAAGAAGGCGGTTTCCGGCAGTTCCACACACATGGAGAACGCGTTGTTGGCGGCGACGCAGCAGGCCCCCAGCTTTTGCAGATAAAGCGTCTCCAGATCGACCAATTGCGACAAGGGCCCGCTCAGATACAACAGCGGTTCGCCGGCGCCGACCCACTGGCCTTCTTCGTAGTTCATCTTAATATCGAAGGTCGTGCCACGTTCCGCCGCGACGGCGTTTAACCAATCAACCATCAGAAGCGGTGCAAACAGCACCGGCCGACGCATGAACACGGCATAAGTCACCATTTGGTCGCCGAAGGCTTGCACGACCTTTTTAGTCTTCAAGAAATAATGGTCGGTCCAGGCCTCCGCCGTGTCGGCGGTGCCGTTGTGGTTCGGCCACTTCGTCGCCTTATCGTTCATGACTGCACAATCCCGTCTGGATGCTCAGGACCCGCCCGCCGCCCGCAGGGGCTCGACCTGGCGACCGTCCTTCAACATCTCCGCCAACAGGAACGCCAGTTCCAACGCCTGGTTGGCATTCAGGCGCGGATCACAATGGGTGTGATAGCGCGCCGACAAATCGTCATCGGTGATGGCTCTGGCACCGCCCGTGCATTCGGTCACTTCCTGGCCGGTCATCTCGAAATGCACGCCGCCCGCATGGGTGCTTTCGGCCGCATGCACGTCGAAAAACCCTTTGACCTCCTTGAGGATCGAATCAAACGGACGCGTCTTATAGCCGCTGGAGCTTTTGATCGTGTTGCCGTGCATGGGATCGCAAACCCAGACGACAGATCGCCCTTCGTCACGGACCCGGCGCACCAAGGGCGGCAGCCCGTCCATAACGCCGTCGGCGCCCATGCGCGAAATCAATGTCAGGCGCCCCGGCTCATTCTCCGGGTTCAGGATATCGATCAGACGAATCAGTTCGTCCGTGTCCATGGAGGGCCCGCACTTCATGCCGATGGGGTTGGAGATGCCGCGCATGAATTCCACATGAGCCCCGTCCGGCTGGCGGGTGCGGTCACCGATCCACAGCATATGGGCCGACGTTGAATACCAGTCACCGGTGATTGAATCGACCCGCGTCAACGCTTCCTCATAGGTCAGCAGCAAACCCTCGTGACAGGTGTAGAAATCCGTCTCGCGGATCTGCGGTGTCGTATCCGAGGTGATGCCGCAGGCCGCCATGAACTGCAGTGTTTCGTCCAGGCGGTCGGCCAAGTCACGATAGCGCGCGCCCAGGGGGCTGTCGGCGACAAACCCCAAATTCCATTGGTGGACCTTGTGCAGATCGGCAAAGCCGCCTTGGGCGAAGGCCCGCAGCAAGTTCAATGTGGCGGCGGATTGATTGTAAACGCGGACCAGGCGGTCCGGGTCCGGGACCCGCTGGGCTTCAGTGAACTCGATGCCGTTGACGATGTCGCCGCGGTAGGAATCCAGGGTCACACCGTCGATGGTTTCCGTGTCCGATGAGCGCGGTTTCGCGAACTGTCCGGCCAGGCGGCCCAATTTGACCACCGGCAGCGCCGCGCCGAAGGTCAACACAACGGCCATTTGCAACAACACTTTGAAGGTGTCGCGGATGTTATCGGCGTGAAACTCGGCAAAGCTTTCGGCGCAATCACCGCCTTGCAGAAGGAAGGCTTCGCCATTGGCGACCTTGCCCAGGTGCTTCTTCAGGCTACGCGCTTCACCGGCAAAAACCAGCGGCGGCGATGCCCGAAGGGTTTGTTCCACGCTATCGAGTTTATCCGCGTCGGCGTATGTCGGCACCTGAATAATCGGCTTTCCGCGCCAGCTTTGCGGCGTCCATTTTGCGCCCGTGTTGTTGCCCATAACGGTTCTCAATTCTTTATTTCTGTTAGGTCCCAGAGTGTTCGGCGTAATCCTGGGCCATCCTATACGCGGGTTTCGGGGATTTTTCCAGTCAAAGACACAAAATTTGCGACCTTCCAATTTGCCGCTCAAGTGCCCGGCTTGGCGGAAGTTTATGGGGTTTTGGGACGTTTTGGCCGTCCAGGGCAAGGTAGGTGACTGTTGCCCCGGTGATATTCGGGCGGTACATGTTATAGTTAGGATTACGCGCGGGGGTGTCGGGACCGTCCCTGCCATGTGATCAATGGCAAAAGACGTGGTTAGTGGATTGAACCGGCAGGAATGAGACGAATTTTCACATCCGCGTGCCTTGTGGCATTTTTACTCGCCGTCGGCACGCTTCCGGCCCAGGCCGACCCGGCCCAGGATCAACGTTGGTGCGCGGCCAATAAGACGCCCGGCGAAAAGGCTGTCGATGCCTGTACACGCCTGATTGATGCGGGCCCGCAGACCGCGACCGGCTTGGCCGATGCCTTCTACAATCGGGGGAATGCCTACGCCCGTCTGGGCCGGTGGGATCCGGCCATCGCCAGCTACGGCGGCGCCATCAAGGTGGCGCCGGATGATGCCCAGGCCTTCAATAATCGCGGCCATGCCCGGGCCCGGAAGGGCCAGTTTGCCGCCGCCATCGCCGACTATAGCCGGGCCCTTGATTTGAGACCCAATTACGCCAATGCCTTCATTGGTCGCGGCGCCGCCTACCGGAAAGTTGATCCGGTCGGCCTCGATATCATCGATATTAACCGCGGTGGTGGCCTTGAGGCCGAGGCGCCGCCACCCGAACCTGAACCTGCACTCGCGCCGCCGCCGGCACCCGTCGTCGCCGTCGACACCGTGCCACTTAACGAGCTGAACGATCAACTGGGCCGCAAAGAAAGCGAGATTACCGCCCTGCAATCGGGACTGACGTCAAAGGATGCGGAAATTTCACGCCTCAAGGCGCAACTTCAGAAGACCGGTGCTGAGGCGGCCGGACTCAAAACCCAATTTGTCGCTTCGGTCCGCGCGCAGACGGCCTTGAAGGCTCAATTGACCAGCCAGTTGGCGGTCAAGAACGGACAGCTTTCGAAGCTGCAGACGCAACTCAAGCAGAACGTTGCGTCGGGCGCCGGCATTGAAGCGAAGTTGACGGAGAAAGACGGCAAACTGGCGGCGTTGCAGGCCGAGTATGACAAGACCGACGACCGGCTGGTCAGTCTGCGTAACGAAGTCACGGCCAGCCAGGCCGAAATCAAAGCCCTGGAAACCCGCCTGGCCGAGACCAACGAGAAACTGTCGGCGGCGGTAAACTTGCGCGACAGCGCCGAAAGCAGACTGCGCGACCAGGGCGAAACGCAGACCGCCGTCTACCGCCGGTTCGGCAAGACGCAAAAGGAATTCCGCAACTTCCAATTGGCCGCGAAACGCCAGAAGAAGCAGATTGGCGAGTTGGAACTCCACCGTTGGGTCCTGGGGGGGCTGCTGGCCCTGATGACGATCATCGCGATTATCGGCTTCCGGCGGGGTTAACGTTAGGGGTCGATGCAGCGCCAACGGGGCGCTAAAGCGGTGGCCAAATCGACGACGGAGACGGATGATGACCCCAGAACAAATCCTCGCGGAACCGGCGCGGGTTCTGACCCAGGCCCAGCGGGAGTTTTATTTCGACCTAGGTTACATCGGTGTTGAAAGCGTCATGCCCGACACGCGGCATCCGGATCCGTCATCGCATGCCAAGGACTTAGTTTGCGGTGAGGCCGCCCGATGGACCCATCACGATCCCCGGCCTTGCCTGCTGCCGCCCGATTGGTTCGGTGCCTACACCTCCATTTACGCGGCCCAGGCCGGCGAGGATGGCGCCGGCGAAACTGACAGGGCGACGACGTGACCTTGAAACTTGCTCCCTTGTCGGAGGCGCTCGGGATCGAAGCCACCGGCATCGATCTGGCCGGACCGGTGAGCGCCGCTGAGGTCGGCGCCATGACGGATGCCCTGCACGAAAATCTGGTCATGGTGGTCCGCGATCAGAACCTGACACCGCCGCAGTATCTTGATGCGGTCAGCCTATTTGGCGACTTGATGGACCAGCATTTATCGAACCTGCTGATGGACGCCCATCCGAAGATCGCCGTTCTCGACAGCCGCACCTCGACCATCGGCGATGATGGCCGGGCCATCCCCATTGGCTCGCGCGATTGGCACACGGATCACACCAACCATGCCCGGCCGCCAAAAATGACGGCCATGTACGCGGTGCAATTGCCAGCCAGCGGCGGCGACACGGGCTTCGCCAATATGCAGGCGGCTTTTGCCCATCTCCCTCAGGCGGAGCAGGACGACCTTTCGTCCATGACGACGGTCAACGTGATCGAATCGTACACGGAGTATGTCGGCGAAGCGACCCGCAATGACCTGATCCAAAAGCCTCAGCGCCATCCTTTCATCCGCACCCATCCGGAAACCGGCCGCCAGGCGATTTATGTGCATCCGGGCAAACTGGCCCACATGGAGGGCATGGATAATTCGGAAAGCCGCGTCTTCATCAATGGCCTTCTGGACCGCGTTATAACGCCGGACGTGACCTACCGCCACCAGTGGCGGCCCGGCGATCTGGTGATCTGGGACAATCGCGGCGTCCTGCACGTGGCGCACCGTGATTATGACCACCGCGAAGGCCGGATTATGCACCGGGTCATCTTGGAAGGCGAAGTGCCCGTTTGATCGGCCCGTCACGTCTGCTCACCTGTCACGTCTGATCACGTATTTGCGACATCGAATATGACCGTGCTGCCACGTCTGCTAGCTTCACCGCATAATAATTTTATTGGGAGACTGGAAGATGCGGAAATTTGCCTTCGTGGCGGCCCTGGCGGCCGCCCTTGCCATGATGACCGGGGCGCCGGCCCTTGCCGAGATGATCCACAAGGTGGCGATCCATGTGGACGACAACGACAAGAAGCGCATGAACATGGCGCTGAACAATGCCGCCAACGTTGACAAATATTACAAATCAAAAGGCCAGAAGGTGGAGATTGAAATCGTCGCCTACGGCCCCGGCTTGCACATGCTGCGCGAAGACACCTCGCCGGTGAAGCAGCGCATCGCCGCCATGGGCTTGGCCATGAACAACCTGAGCTTCGCGGCCTGCGGTAACACCCATAAAAAGATGAGCGCCAAGGGACCGGTGAAGTTGGTCTCCGAAGCGAAGATGGTGCCGTCCGGGGTGATCCGCCTGATCGAACTTCAGGAAAAAGGCTGGGCCTACGTCAGGCCATGACGCGCCAACTGATCTAACACATTCGACGAAATCGAACCCCGCCCACTCGGCGGGGTTCTTCGTTGCCCGGAACTGCCACGAATCAACCACAATCACGCCTTCCCGTCGCCGGGATTTCAAGCTATGCAGGCGCTATGAACCTGTTGAAGGCGATCACCACCGTCGGCGGCTACACCATGTTGAGCCGCATCTTCGGTTTCGTCCGCGATATCCTGATCGCCGCCGTGCTCGGCGCCGGCGGCACCGCGGATGCGTTCTTCGTTGCCTTCCGGTTTCCCAATCTGTTCCGGCGCCTGTTCGCGGAAGGCGCCTTTGCGGCCGCCTTCGTGCCGATCTTTTCCGGTATTCTTGAAAAGGACGGCCGGGAGAAAGCCCAGGAGTTTGCAGAGCAGGCGTTCGCCGTTTTGTTTCTGGCCTTGGCCTTGTTTGTCGCCGCCATGGAGATGGCCATGCCCTGGGCAATGTGGGTGCTGGCACCGGGTTTCGACCAAGTCGCCGGCAAGATGGAACTGGCGACCGAGCTGTCGCGCATCGCGTTTCCCTATCTGTTGTTCATCTCTTTGGTGTCGCTGCAATCGGGTGTGTTGAACGCGTTCGGCCGGTTCGCCGCCGCCGCCGCCGCGCCGGTGCTGCTCAATCTGGTGCTGATCGCCGCCATGCTGGGGTTCGGTGACAAGCTGGCAACGCCGGGTCATGTATTGTCCTGGGGTGTTTTTGCGGCCGGCGTGGTGCAGTTTTTGTGGCTGGTTTACCACTGCCGGCGGGCTGATTTTCCGTTGCGGCTTCGGCGTCCGCGCCTAAGTGACAAAGTCCGTCTGCTGGGCCGGCGCATCCTGCCCGTGGTGTTCGGCGCCAGCCTCTATCAGATCAATTTGTTGATCGGCACCATCCTGGCCTCGCTGGTCGCCGACGGTGCGGTGTCGTATCTCTATTATGCCGACCGGGTGACGCAGCTGCCGCTGGGCGTCGTCGGCGTCGCCGTCGGCACGGCCTTGTTGCCGGCCCTGTCGCGCCAATTGGCGGCCGGCGATGAGGCCGCCGCCGCGCACAGTCAGAACCGCGGCCTGGAATTCGCCCTGTTGCTGACCGTACCGGCGGCGGCGGCGCTGTTGGTCATCGCACTGCCGATCATTACCGTACTGTTTGAGCGCGGCGCCTTTGGGCCGGTCGAGACCCGGGCCACGGCGGATGCCTTGATGGCCTTCGCGACGGGCCTGCCGGCCTATGTGTTGATCCGGGTTCTGGCGCCGGGCTTTTTTGCCCGCGAAGATACCAAGACGCCGGTCCGCATCGCCGCCGCCGCCATGGCCGTCAACATCGTCCTCAACTTGATCCTCATGCGGGTCTGGGGACACGTCGGTATTGCGCTGGCGTCGTCGGTGGCCGCTTGGATCAACGCCGCCGCCTTGGCCGTGGTCTTGAAGCGCCGCGGCCAGTTGGTCATCGACAAACGCCTGTCGGAACGCGGCCCCCGGATCATCCTCGCCAGCCTTGGCATGGCGGCAGGCCTGTTCGCCGGTGAACGCCTGGTCGCGCCGGCCTGTGATGGGCCCTGCGCGGCGCATATCCCGGCGCTGATCGCCCTGGTGATTGGCGGACTGGTCCTTTATGGGGTCCTGGCGCACGTCTTCGGCGCCGCCAAGTGGGATGATCTGAAGGCACTGCGCCGCCGAAACTCCCCAGACCCCGCAGACCCCGGGGACGCTTGACCGCCTCAACTCTAGCCGCCATAACACGGGCGAAATTTTTGGATGGTACCTCCGGTTCGATACCGTCAGGTATCGAACCGGAGGTAAGCGCAAGTGCGCGCCGCGCCTGATGGCGCGAAAGCCAAGCACCCTGGAAGGGTGTGCCCGGCGACTGAGGGACGAAAACATGAAAAGAATTTTTTCCGGCGTCCAGCCCACCGGCAATCTGCACCTGGGCAACTATCTGGGCGCCATCCGTAATTGGGTACGCCTGCAGGATGACTTTGACGATTGCCTGTTCTGCGTCGTCGATCTGCACGCCATCACGGTCTGGCAGGACCCGAAGGACCTGATCGCGAACACCCGCGAAGTGGCCGCCGCGATGATCGCCGCCGGTGTCGATCCGGGCCGCAACATCATTTTCAACCAGAGCCAGGTTTCGGCCCATGCCGAACTGGCCTGGATATTCAATTGCGTGGCCAGGCTGGGCTGGCTTGACCGGATGACCCAATTCAAGGAAAAGGCCGGCAAGGACAAGGAGCGCGCCTCGGTCGGGCTGTACGCCTACCCGAACCTGATGGCCGCCGATATTCTTGTTTATAAAGGCACCCACGTGCCTGTCGGCGAGGACCAGAAACAGCATTTGGAACTGGCTCGCGATATCGCGGCGAAGTTCAACCACGACTACGGCACGGAGATTTTTCCGGTCGTTGAGCCGCTGATCTTCGGCTCGGCGACGCGGGTCATGTCCTTGAAGGACGGCGGATCGAAGATGTCCAAGTCGGACCCGTCCGACAATTCGCGCATCAACATGACCGATGATGTGGATGGTATCGCGAAGAAGATCAAGAAGGCGAAGACCGACCCCGAGCCGCTGCCCAGCGAGGCGGCGGGTCTGGCCCAGCGGCCCGAGGCGGCCAATCTGGTCGGCATTTATGCGGCCTTGGCCGACACGGACGTCGATGCCGTGTTATCTGAATTCGGCGGCCAGGGCTTCGGCGCCTTCAAGCCGGCGCTGGCCGATCTGGCGGTCGAGAAACTGAGCCCCATCCAGGACGAGGTGCGCCGGCTCATGGACGATACGGATCATGTCGACGGCATCCTGCGCAGCGGCGCCGAAAAGGCCCGTGCTCTGGCGGCGCCGATCCTGGCCGAGGTTCAGGATTTGGTCGGGTTCTTGCGGCCGTGACGTCGCGGCCAACGTGAACCGGCCGGTCGCCGGTGACAATTTTCCGGCTGTGGTCCGCGTTCGATTGCGTTATAATGGTCATCACAAGATAGCGATTCGGCGCAGCCGCCCTTGACCCGGCTTGCCGGCATACCCATGTTCAAGGCCCCAACCGTCAATGGCGCGGCCCAGGGAAACCGAGGCACGGCCCAGGGAAATTGAGGAAAAAATATGTTCATCCAAACCGAAGGTACCCCCAATCCGGCCACCTTGAAGTTTTTGCCCGGCGATGCCGTGATGGCGTCCGGGACAGCTAATTTCGCGGCGCCCGATGAGGCCGGCACTTCGCCGCTGGCGCAGTCGTTGTTCGCCAATGACGGCGTTATCGGCGTCTTTCTGGGCGCCGACTTCATCACGGTGACGAAATCCGGCGACAAGGATTGGGAAGTCATGAAGCCGCTCATTCTGGGCGCCATCATGGAGCATTACCAATCGGGCCGCCCGGTTATCGAGGCGGGCGCCGACGACGCCGGCCCGGCCGGCGACGCCGACGATGATGAGATCGTCGTGCAAATTCGCGAACTCATCGACACCCGCGTGCGCCCGGCGGTTGCCCAGGACGGTGGCGATATCATTTATAAGGGCTTCGAAGACGGCATCGTTTATTTGCACATGCAGGGCGCCTGCGCCGGCTGCCCCAGTTCGACCGCGACCTTGAAGCACGGCATTGAAAACATGCTGCGTTATTATGTCCCGGAAGTGCAGGAAGTCCGCGCCGTCGAATAGGACCGGGCGGGCCATTAGCCTATATTACTAGCCCCGGACTATTCCGTTAACCAAAGCCCTATGACCAATTGGGGGGCTTGAGGTTTATGTTGCATTGCACCATTTTCATCAGAGAGAAAATGCACGACAGCTAATTATCGAGGTGAAATTCAGCGTTGGTTGTGTTATACACTTGCGCTAATCATGCCGGCCAGTAGTTCCGATTCGTTCCCAACGATGGAGAAAACGAACGGGACAATTCCCAGGGTAGATCAGACGTTCGGGCGACGGTCGTTACCGCCGTGGCGAGCTTTGTGTTAAGGCAGTAAGCCGGAAGGGATCATGACAGGTAGATTTGAACGCGCCGTTCTGTTGGCCGCAGGGGGATTGGTTATCGGCCTGATCGCGGTGGCGGTGGTTAATCCTCCGCGCCCCGAGACGACCATCCCAAGGGCGGTGTTGACCATGCCCGAAACGGATATGGAAACCGCAGCCGGACCGGCGTTGCCGGCCGGCATTATCCGCATCAAAGCCGTTGGTACGGCCGCCGAATCGCTAACCGGCGGCGTTGATGTGCGCGCCTTGGACGGTGGCCATAAGGCCGTTGATCTGCATACGGCGGCGGCACTTTCGAAAACCTTCCAGCGTTTGGGCTACGACCTGGACGGCATCAAGACCGGCGTTGACGTGCCGCGCTTGTTCCTGGCCAGCCTGCCCGCCGACATGGCTAAAATCCACCAGACCAAACAACGCAAGGCGATTTTCTTCAAAACCGTGTTGCCGTTGGTCCTGCAGGTCAACGATGAGATCACGATCGACCGGCGGCGTCTGTGGGATCTGAGCGTTCGCGCCAAAAAGGGCGAACACTTGCCGGCCGTTGACCGGTTGTGGCTGATCGTCTTAGCCGAACGCTACAAAGTGAAGCGCGGCAATTTCACCGAGCTTCTGAAACGCGTCGATATTGTGCCGACCTCCATGGCCTTGGCGCAGGCGGCCGAGGAAAGCGGCTGGGGCACGTCAAGATTTTCCCGCGAGGGTAATGCGATCTTCGGCGAATGGACGTTTGCCAGCGCTGAGGGCCTGGTGCCGAAGAAGCGCGACAGCGGTAAGAAACACCGGGTCCGCGCCTTCAAGAGCCTGTTGCATTCGGTGCGCGCTTATTCGCGGAACCTGAATACGCACCGCGCCTACCGCGGGTTCCGCAAGATGCGCCAACAGATGCGCCGCAAAGGCGCGGCCTTGCGCGGCCGCAAGTTGATCGAGACCTTGACCAGCTATTCCGAACGCGGCGCCGACTACATCAAGGGCCTGCGCGCGATCATGACGGTCAACAAGCTTGACCGTCTGGATGAAGCTAAATTGAGCCGGCCCGAAACGGCGGCGCGGCCGGTGATCTAATATTTCTGCGGCCATGCCAAAAGCACGACGTGAGGTTTGGAGATGGTTGGGTTGACCGGACCGATATGTCAAAGCCAGGATGGCAACCTGCTGATGCCTTCCTCCGGGGGATGAAACAGTTTTACACGGCGCCACAAAGCGCCACGGGTCTTATACAAAATCCGCGTTGTTTTGAGGCCCCCTCCGGGGAATGAAAATGGCTTACGCGGCGCCACTGGCGCCACGGTTCATTTTCATGGCCTAACGAATTGCCGGCCGTACCAGCGCCAGCGGCCACCGGCCACCGGCATGGTGCAGTTCAGCCGGGTCCGGCCCTTCGGAAAAACCTTCTCCGTGCGCACTTCGATGCGCGGGTCCAAATGCGTAATCTGGGCCCGGCCCGCATGCGAGACGAAACACGACAGGCGTTTGAGGTCCCCCATATCGCCCTTCACGGTGAACCCCATGGAGGGCGGATTGACCTTGCCGATCACGTGATCGGGCGGCGTCACATCGGTGACCGTCAGCGGCAGGGCATTGATGGCCAGGCGCAGCCGGCCCAGATCACCATAGGTTTCGTTCATCGCGAAACGCGGCAGGTAGAACAGGCCCTGCGTCGAACCCAGAACACCGGAGTGTTGACCGAAGGCGGCCGTGAAACCGGCGCCGCGGATGATGGCTTCAATGTCCAGGCTGGCTTCGCCGTAGGGATAAGCGAACAGCTCAGGCTGCCGACCCAGTTCTTTTTCAAACCGCGCATGGGCGCCGGCAATTTCCTTCTCAAGGCGCGGCGCCGTGGCCACCGGCATATGCAGGTGCGAGACCGTATGATGGCCGATGGTGACGCCGCCGGCCTGCATTTCGCGAATTTGCTCCCAGGTCAGATGCCGCGACGATCCTTGATCGATGTGGCCGGTGGCGACAAACACCGTAAACGGCAGGCCGGCCGCCTTGAACCTGGGCCAAGCCTCGGTGTAGATGGACCGGTAGCCGTCATCAATGGAAATGCCGACGGTCCGGTCGGGCAGGGCTTGGCCGGCTTTCAGGCGCCGGGTGATTTCCGCCAAGCCCATCACCGTATAGCCGCCGCTGCTGAGCTCGGCGATGTGCGCGTCCAGTTGTTCGAGGGTCGTGTTGGTGGCCGGATAATCGGACTCGCCAAAGCGATGATACATGAGAACGGCCGCAGACGACGCCGCCTCGGCGATCGGCGCGGCGACCCCGGCGAGCAAACCCCAAACAGCGAAGACGATGGTCTTCGTCGTCATCCCCCGTAACTCCATACAGCGATTATTGTATTTTTTCACAGAACTACAAGATGCATTGGCCGCCGGCGTTGAAAACCAGCGGCCGATGTCTTGTGTCCAACGCCCTACCGGGCTTGAAAGCTGACCCCCGACAGGCTCAACCACTTATGGTCCTTGCCGCCGGTGACCCAAATTACCCGGCCATCGGGCAACACATCGATACGCGCCGATTTGCCGTGGTTGCTGAGATCGAAGATCAGCCGCTTGGCCGGTGTGAAGCCCCGGGGCAGGGTGCCCAGATGTCCGTATTTGCCGTTCTTGATCAGCCCGGCAACGGTGACGATGCGGCCCGATTTGGCAAACGTCGCACCTTGATAATCGCCGCCGTAGGCCCGCCATCCGGACGCCAGCTTGACGGTGCCGTTCGGTTTGACGCTGAACTTGATTCCCGACAGGCTGAGCCACTTATGGTCCTTGCCGCCGGTGACCCAGAGGATGCGGCCGTCCTTGAGCACATCGATGCGGGCCGACTTGGCGTGGTTGTTGAGATCAAAGATCAGGCGTTTCGGCGGCGCGAAGCCCCTTGGCAAGGTCGCCAGATGCCCGTACTTGCCGTTCTTAATCAGGCCTGAGACGGTGACCACATTACCCGCCTTGGCAAACGTCGGTGTTCCGTAATCACCGCCATAAGTCGCCCATCCGGACGCCAATTTCAGCCGCCCGGTGGAGGCCACGTTGAAAGTGATGCCCGACAAGCTGAGCCATTTGTGATCCTTGCCGCCGGCAACCCACAGGATGCGGCCGTCTTTGAGCACATCGATGCGGGCCGACTTGGCGTGGTTGCTGAGATCAAATATCAGGCGTTTTGACGGTGTGAAACCGCGGGGCAGGGTGCCCACGTGACCGTATTTGCCGTTCTTGATCAGGCCCGTGACGGTGACCAGATTGCCGGACTTCGAAACCCGCGCAGTGTCGTAATCACCGCCGTAGTTGACCCAGCCGCTGGCCAGTTTTACGGCCATGCTGGCGCCGCCAACTGGCTTTGCCACAGCGACCTTGACCAGTTTCAGCTTATGCGCCTGATCCCAGGCGTAGATTGCCTTGCCGGCATTGGCGACCCAGGGGTCGCCGTTGCGGGCAACCGTAATATTTCGGGCCTTACCGACCACCTTGATCCAGGTTTTGCCGTTCCAGACATAGGGACTGTCATCGGTGCCGATGACCATAACGGTACCGTTTGAGCCAATCCCGATGTCCTTGGCCCGGCCGGGCATGCGGACCCACTTTTTGCCGTCGTGGCGGTAGATATCGCCCTTGTTATTGACGACCCAGGCATTGCCTTTCGGACCCACATCGATACGCACGGCGCTGCCGGCGATCTTTGTCCAGTTGTTGCCGTCGCGCCGGTAAATACCGTAGCCGCCGCCTTCCTTGCCCCGGCCGATAACCCAGGCCTTGCCATTGGCGCCGACGCCGATATCGAAAGCGCCGCCAGGCACTTGGTTCCACTTCTTGCCGTCGTGGCGGTAGATGTTGCCCTTGTTGTTGACCACCCAGGCATGGCCCTGCGGGCCGACGTCGATGCGCACAGCGCTGCCGCCGATCTTCTTCCACTTGCTGGTGTCCCAGCGATAGATTCCGTAGCCGCCGCCTTCCTTGTTGGTGCCGATCACCCAGGTCTTGCCATTGGCGCCCGAGCCAACATCGTTGGCCGCCCCGGCGATGCGGGTCCACTTGGACTTGCCGGCCAACTCGCCCAGTTGTCTTTGCATAATCGCGGCCCTGATACCCTGGATTTTCTTTCGCGCCGCCATATCCTTGTTGCGGGCTGCCGTGTTCTGGATCAGGCGAACTTTCTGGCTGACGACGACTTCGCGATCCATGCCCTGGCTGGCGACCGCTTCGTTCGAGCCGACACCGCCGCCTTCCAGGGCCTTGGCGACGGCCGCGTCAACCTCTGCCTGACGTTTCAGGTAAAGCTTCTCAACCTCGTCCAACAACACGTGGGGGACGATCTTGGCCGCCTTGCCAACCTTGATGACGGTTTTCACCGCGGCGGCCAGGGCAATCACCTCGAACTGCTTGGCGTTGAATTTCCAGTCCGTCAGCGAGAACGCGAAACGGTTCTTGTAGTTCTTGCCCAAGAGCCGGAAATCCATGTCGAGGACCACCGGTTCACCCTTCAGGCCTTGCGACAGGCTGCCGCGGATTGAGCCCTTGTTCAGGGCGAACACGTCAACCTTGCCGACAGCGGCGACGCCTTTGGCCAGGATATCGGTGAAACTGCCGACCCCCTTGACGGTTTGCTTGGCGGCTTCCAGGGCGATTTTCGCCGTGTGCAGGGCCGAGAATAGGCCGACGATGCGCGGGTCCGCATCAACCGGAATGGCGGTGATGCCCTTGCGCACGGCTTCCAGGGTTTTCTGCGCCGTCACCTTGGCGGCAAGGACACCGACCTTGGCTGTTTCAAGCCCGGCAATGGCGGTCCGCCACGGCGTGTTGGCGGCTTCGCAGACGCCGCGCGCCGGATAGTTGGGCACGGATTTACATTTGGTCCGCTTCGGCTTCGACCAGGTTGGCGCCCACCAGCAAACCTTCATGTCCTGACGACAGCTTTTAATCTTTCGTTTGTTGGTGGAAATCTTGGAATTCAGGTTAGTGATGTCGCGCTGCAGTTTATTGACTTCGTTTTCGGCGCTTTTGATGCTGGTTGTTGATTTCGCCCGTTCGGCTTTCACGGTCTTGCGCATGGACGCGATGTTGCCGTTCAGTTTGTCGACTTCCTTCTGCGCCGAGGTCAGACCGGCAACGGCCTTGTTGAGGCCGGGCTTCAGGCCGTCGAAGGCCTTTTTCACCGCATCCTTGCCGGCCGTTCTGATCCACTTGGCCGGGTCCGAACGCAAATTGGCGGCCAGGAAGAAATCGGTTTTCGCGAAATCGGTGAACTTCTTCAGATTCTGAATGCCGGCGAAAGCCTTCAGGTCGAATTTGAACAGCTCACCGAAGTCGGCGTTGGCCAGCATGGTTGCGCTGGTCAGCAGCATGGTCACGTCGATGGCGGCTTTTGAGCCGAACAGCGACATCGCCTCGGCGTGAATCTGTACTTTCGGCGGCGGGAATGTGCCGTTCTCGCGATCAACGCGGGCCCGCACGTGCACCGAGGCATTCGGCAGCGAAAACGGGCCGACGCCCAACTTCTTTGAATTGGCTTTGATCTCGATGCCTTCGTCGGCACTCATGAAGGCCGTTTCCACGGTCGCGATGTTCGACCCCAGGACCCGAAGGGCGCCGGAAATATCAAACCCGAAACCGCCACCGGCTTCCAAGGTGAGGCTAATTTTCGGGCCTTTGCCTTTTTCCGTGCCGGCGATGGATACATCCGGCACCTTATCCAAGGGGATATTGATATTGCCGCCGCTGGTCACCTTCAGCAGGTCGCGGTAGATGGACAGCATGTCCTTGAGGCCCAGCGATCCAACCTTGTTGGGGCCGTCATCGATTTCCAGGCTGATCGCCTCGGGCAGCGGCAGACCGGCGGTGGTGGTGCCGAACTGGGCCGAGGTGGCGACGTCAAAGGTCTTGCCGCCGATGGTCGTCTTGCCGCTGGTCCCCACCGACATGGTGCCCGAGGCGTCCGCCGTCATTTCCATGGCGTAGTCTTCGATGGTCAGGAATTTGAGCCCGAACGCCTTTTCCCAGGGCTCGCCCTCAAAGATCGACATGGCGACGGCGATTTCCGGCGCCCCCGAAGTGTCCAGCGTGATCGTCTCGCTCAGGGTCATCGGCACCGTCTGGCCGCCGATCTTGAAATCCGTGGTGCCGGAAAACCCGACCGACGCGCCTTCCAGGGACAGCGATGAATTGAAGGCGAATTGGACGTTCGCCGGCAATTGGATGACGCCGCCGATTTTCGGCCGGAAGGTCGGCAGGGTGGCGGTCATGGACAATTCCGGCTGCGGCAGGCTGCCGCCCAGCATGGCGTCCAGGATTGACGTCGACAGGGCCGCGGTCAACTGCACCTTGCTCGACTTGCCGCCCAGGAATTTGATTGCGTCGTCGAGCGCCTTGGCCTTGCCGAGATCAAGGGCGCCGAACAGTTTCAGGCCTTGCGCAACTTCGAAGGTATAGTCATCACCGCCTTCGTAGAAGCGGTCGATTTCGGCTCGGGCGCCGTCCGGCAGGTCGGCGGCGTCCAATTCCAGATCAGCCCCGGCGATGGCCAGCATTTGGTCGTCGAAGACCAGGATGTCGAGGAGTTCGATGCCCGGCACCTTCTTGAACATCTTTTTGAAACTGACCGTGCTGGTCGGGCCGAAGGTGAAGAAGGTGTTTTTGATGGTGCCGCCGGAATAGGCGGTGAAGCGCCAGTTGATGTTGATGAACTTGACGTCAGCCTTCAGCACACCGCCGTCAAATGTCGTGTTGCTGAGCTTCAAAGCGCCAAGCTTGCGGGCGCCGAATTTTGACAGGAAACTCTTGATGGCCGGGATATCGTTGAGGGTCACCGCGCCCTTGGCGGCGGCCGCCTGGGCGTCCTCGGCAAATGTCGCGGCCATGGCGTTTGGCGCCGCAAGGGCCAAAATCAGCGCCGCCAGCGTAGCCATCAAGGCGCGGCGGATTGGTACAACAAGACTAATAATCATATGAAAAACACTAATGAAAACACCGCTCACGGCATCCCCTCCCCAATAATAATCCCCAAATAAAACAGTGCGCGGCTGGCCGACCGGCCGACACCGCCTTCCCTGTGTAACGTCTAACCCATAATGAGTTCAATTGCTGTGATCAACAGCACAGGCGCTTGATTTTATTTCGACGCGGCGTGATGTTGATCGACAGACCCGCAACCGCGCCGCCAGGAGACCCCCATGCCCAGCCCCATCGATCAGCCGGCCCAGGATCAGCTGTTCTTCGACGCCCGCTCGCACAACGGCTGGCAGGGCCGGCCCGTTGCCGAAGACCTGCTGCGCCAGGTTTGGGAGATGGCCCGCATGGCGCCGACCAGCGCCAATTGCAGTCCGGCGCGCATCCATTTTGTTGTCTCCGATGCGGCCAAGGAAAAACTGAAACCCTGCCTGATGGAGGGCAACATTGAAAAAGTCATGACCGCGCCGGCGGTTGCGATCATCGCCTATGACCTGGCTTTTTATGACCGGCTGCCGCATCTGTTTCCGCATGAGGATGCCCGTGCGTGGTTTGCCGGCAACGACCCGTTAATTGAGGAAACGGCCATCCGCAACGGTACCCTGCAGGGCGCCTATTTCATGTTGGCGGCGCGGGCGTTGGGACTTGATTGTGGGCCCATGTCGGGGTTTGACCGGGACGCCGTGGATAATGCCTTCTTCGCCGGCACAACCGTGCGCTCGAATTTCCTTTGCGGCATCGGTTACGGCGACCCGGCGAAATTATTTGCGCGCAGCCCGCGCCTCGCCTTCGACGATGCGTGCCGGATGTTGTAAGTCGCTCGTGGACGAATTGAAGCCAACGACTGAACGCCCCCAGGCGTTACCTGGATCAGCGCCTGGGTATTTATCCAATGGCCTGTTCGTTGGGCTCGCCATAGCCGGTATCGGCCATGCCGTCCTCGGCTGGCCGGCGTTACAATGGTTTGGGATCGGCTGTACGGTCCTGTTTCTGACTTTGGAAATACGCCGCGTACCTGGTTTTCAGGCCGCCATGGCCGCGGCCATGGTCACCGTTGGCCTGTCGGTCGGCGCCACCGCCGTACCGGTGCACGAGGTTCTGGTCGCCGGCTTGGCCAAGGCCCAGTTATTCCTTGTCCTGTTTTTCGCCATCACCTGGTTGCAGGCGCCGGCCGCCGATAGCCCGGCGTTGCATGCCGTGCGCGAAACCGTGGTTTCGCAGCCGCCGGGCCGGCGGTTCGTGTATTTGGCGGCCAGCGCGCATGTCCTGGGCGCCGTGCTCAATGTCGCTGGTCTGGTGCTGCTGTCTTCCATGGTGGAGCGCCAAAAGGACCCCATCTTACAGCGGCGCATGGCCGCAGCCTTGATGCAGAGCTACGTGGTCGCCTCGGCCTGGTCGCCGTTCTTCGTTGGCGTGGTTGTCGTGTTGGTTGCCTTGCCCGAACTGGATTGGGCCGATGCCGTGACCGGCGGCGGTCCCTTGGCGATCCTCTGTATTGCCTGCGCGTGGGGTTATGACCGACTGCGTTATCGCCGCCGGCCTGGCCAGTCGAAGGCATCGCCGCCGGTCGCCGTGCCGTTGGGCGGGCGTCATGCGCTCAATCTGATCTGCGTCTTCGGCTCCTTAGTGGTCATCGTGATCGGTGCCGTTGAGCAGACCGGATTGCTTCTGCCCGTGGTTCTGGGTTTTGTTGCCCCGCCGTTCGCGATGATTTGGATGGCCCTGGTCGAGGGGCCCGCGGTGACGCCCCGGCGCAGCGCCGCCAAATTGATCCGAACGGTCATCGGCCGGACCGCCGGACTGCGCAGCGAGGCGCTGGCGTTCACGGCGTCCAGCATTGCCGGTGTTGGCATTGCCGCCGGGTTTCCGGCCGATGCCCTGGGCGATTTTGCCGGCGGCGGCGGCTGGATTATTGCCGGGCTGGTGTTTGGTGTCCTGGCGCTGGGCTTCGTCGGCCTGCACCCCCTGGTGCCGGTGATCATTATCGCCGAAGCGCTGCCGCCGGACGTCTTGGGGTTGCCGGTGAAGATCGTCGGCATGTGCCTGTTGGGGGTGTGGGGGCTGACGACGTTGATCTCACCCGTGTCGGGCACCACCTTGATGATGTCGCGGTTTGTGCCGGCGTCCAGCTATGTCATTGCCTGGCGCTGGAATTCGCCGTTTGCCCTGTTGGCGGCCGGTGCCGTTACCTTGTTCGTCTACGCCGCATGGCGTATGGAACTTTATTGACGCTGATCGGGCGTTTCGGTGACCCATGAGCAGAGTTCGATGACAACAATCCTGGCCCTTGATACGGCGACCAACGCCTGCTCCGCGGCTTTTTGGGACGACGGCAAGATCACCGCGCGCCGCTTTGAGTTGATGCCGCGCGGCCACGCCGAACGCCTGGTGCCGATGATCTCAGAAGTCACCAATGAGGCCGGCCGCGCCGCTAAGGATGTGGACCTGATTGCCGTCACTGTCGGTCCCGGCGCTTTCACCGGTATGCGCGTCGGTTTGGCGACGGCGCGGGCTTTGGCCCTGGCGGCGGGTGTCCCGTGTCTCGGCCTGACCAGCCTTGAGGTAATCGCCGCGGGTGTCGGCGACACAGCCGGCCGGTTGATTGTCGGCCTCGATTCAAAACGCGCCGATCTCTTCGTGCAGGTGTTTGACGGATCGGGCCGAGCCATGTCCGAAGCGGCGGCGGTGATGCCGGCGGCATTGGCGACCTGGGTCTCGCCCTATTTCATGGCCACCCAATCACTGACGGCGGCCGGCGACGCGGCGGCGGATGTTGTCGCCCTGTTGTCCGAGGCGGGCACGGCCTGCGCGCCGGCCGATGTGCCCTATCCTGATGCCGCCGTATTGGCGCAAGTGGCCGCGGTGCGTTGGTCGCCGGGCGACGTTGTGCCCAGACCGGCGCCGCTTTATTTGCGCCCGCCCGATGCCGTGGTACCGGTGAACGGCGGCCGTCTGCGGCCCTAGAATTTGTTACCCTAGACCTTTTTCAAGATCATGCGATACACGCCATCCGCAGGGCCTTCAGGATCCTCAGGGCTAAGTCTGACTATGGTGTGACCGTGTTCCTCGACCGATCGCGGAACGTTTTCCAGGGGCTCTTGACCCTTCAGCCGAACCTCTGCCGTTTGCCCGGCTTGCATGCGTTCAATAAGCAGTTTCGTCTTCACGAAAGTCAGCGGACATACTTGATCGGTGATATCTATAAAGAAATCAACATCGTTGTCGTCGGAAATTGCAGCAGTTTCTACTTCCATCGCATCTTGCTTTCTTATCGGTATACCTTATATTACGTGACTTCTTGTTCTTTATTGTACTAATACATGATTTCCCCGGCGTGATCCCGCATTCAATCTCAATCTAACTCACGGCCTGAGTTGCGGGTTGCTTAAGGAAACACTGTGGAGGCCCCGATTGCCATGAGTGACAATCCGAATATCAGCGAACTTCTGGAGTTTACAACGGAAATCGTCGCTGCCCACGCGGGAAACAATACGGTCGCCCCGGACGATCTGCCGAAGCTGATCCAGGATGTCTACAAGACTCTGTCAGGCCTGGGCGCTGCCCAGCCCGTCATCGAGCGACCGAAGCCGGCCGTTGCCGTGAAGAAATCCGTGTTTCCGGATTTTATCATCTGTCTGGAAGACGGCAAAAAGCTCAAAATGCTGAAGCGCCATTTGAAAACCGCTTATAACATGACGCCCGAGGAATACCGGGAACGTTGGGGGCTGGCGTCGGATTATCCCATGGTGGCGCCGAATTACGCCAAACACCGGTCCAATCTGGCGAAGAAGATCGGTCTGGGCACGAAAGCCCGGCGCAAGAAACCCTAGCAGAGCCCGACCTCTTCGGTGCGAATTAATCCGTGGCCTTTCCTTGAACCGGTGTAGTATTCCCCGGCGTGCCGAACCGGACGATCATTGGCCGGTGTTGACACCATAGGAACGGACCAAGGTTTATGCCCAACACACGCATTGAGAAATTGTGCATCGACAAGGGCATGAAAATGACCGAGCAGCGCCGCGTCATCGCGCGCGTCCTGTCTACCGCCGAGGATCACCCCGACGTTGAGGAAGTGCATCGCCGGGCCAGCGATTTGGACCCGCGCATCTCCATCGCCACCGTTTACCGCACGGTGCGCCTCTGGGAGGAATCGGGAATTCTGGAGCGCCACGACTTCGGTGACGGGCGCTCACGTTATGAGGAAGTGACCGAAGAACACCACGACCATTTGATCGACGTAAAGTCGGGCAAGGTTGTGGAGTTTCAGAACGAAGAGATTGAAGCGTTGCAGGAAAAGATCGCCCGCGCCCACGGCATGCGTCTCGTCGGGCACCGATTGGAGCTGTATGGGGTGCCTTTGGAGGATGGCGAGGCATGAGCCGTTTTCTTGACTCATACCGGGACACTGAGTATCCGATAGAGGCATTGCGCAGTCGAGACTGGGCAATTCACATTGGCAATTGAAACCGGGCACGAGTTTTTCGCGTAAGCCATTGGCCAAAAAACTTCATATCAAATCCTACGGCTGTCAGATGAACGTCTACGATTCCGAGCGTATGGCGGATATCCTGGCGCCTGTCGGCTATGCGCCGACCGAGGACGCCGCGGACGCCGATCTGGTTATTCTGAACACCTGCCACATCCGCGAGAAGGCGGCCGAGAAGGTGTATTCAGACCTCGGCCGGCTGCGCCTGATTAAGGCCGCACGGGACGATGCGCAAGATCCGGCGCAAGGTCCGGCCATGGTGCTGGCCGTCGCCGGTTGTGTGGCACAGGCCGAGGGCGAAGAAATTTTGCGCCGCGCACCCTACGTCGATATGGTTTTCGGGCCGCAGACCTATCACCGCCTGCCGGAAATGGTGGCCCGCGTGCATCGCCAATCGGGCGCCGTGCTGGATACGGATTTTCCACTGGAATCGAAGTTCGATCACCTGCCGGAAGCCGATGCCAAGGGCCGGACCAGCGCCTTCCTGACGGTTCAAGAGGGCTGTGACAAATTCTGCACGTTTTGCGTCGTGCCCTATACGCGGGGCGCCGAATTTTCCCGCCCCGCCCCGCAGGTACTGGCCGAGGCCCGCGGTTTGGCGGCGGGCGGCGTACGCGAACTCACGCTGCTGGGCCAGAACGTTAACAATTACCACGGCGCCGCGCCGACGGACGGCGCCGCGGAATGGTCGCTCGGCCGGCTGATCACCGAACTCGCCGAGATCGGCGGCCTGGACCGCATTCGCTACACCACATCGTACCCGGCGGATGTTGATGATGAGTTGATCGCCGCCCACCGCGACGTACCGCAACTTATGCCCTATCTGCATTTGCCCGTCCAATCGGGGTCGGACCGGGTGTTGAAAGCCATGAACCGCCGACATTCCGCCGACGACTACCGGCGGCTTGCCGATCGGTTGCGGTCGGCGCGGCCGGACTTGGCTCTGTCGTCGGATTTCATCGTCGGGTTTCCCGGTGAAAACGATCGCGATTTTCAGGACACCCTGGATTTGGTCGCAGAAATCGGCTTTGCCGGCGCCTATTCCTTTAAGTACAGCCCGCGTCCCGGCACCCCGGCGGCGGCCTTGGAATGGCAGGTCGAAGAAGATGTCAGAAAAGAGCGCCTGGCGGCGCTTCAGGATCTTTTGAATGCGCAACAACAGCGTTTCAATACGGATTGTATCGGCACCATCCAGGCGGTCTTGTTGGACGGTCCCGGCCGCCATCCGGGGCAATTGATCGGTCGCAGTCCCTATATGCAGGCGGTTCATGTCTCGGCGCCGCAATCACTGATCGGCCGGATCGCCGATTTGCATATTGAACAGGCGCATCCAAATAGTCTGGCCGGACGTCTTGCCAGTCCGATCACCACAAATGAAAGGGCCATCGCTTGAGCCGCACCGCAACGAAACGCAATGGCCGCCCGAAGGGCGCGTCCCCGAAACGCCCCTTGGGCCGGTCGGCTTCCGCCGAACGGATATTTGCCGACAATGGCTTGGCCATGGAATTGTTCGGTTCGCATCACGCCAATCTGGCGCGTATCGAACAGGCCTTGAACGTCCAGGCGCTGGCCCGCGGCAACGAGGTTACGGTCACCGGCCCAGCCGATGCGGTGCCCATTGCCTGCGCCGCCTTGGACAGTTTGTACGCGCGCCTGCAAGGCGGATTACCGGTCGATATGCCCGAGGTTGACGCGGCAATCCGCATGGGCAACACACCCGGCGGCAACGGCGCCACCGAAGGCATGGACATCCATACCCGCAAGCGCGTTATCTCGCCCCGCTCGGCGACCCAAGCCGCCTATTTGACCGCCATCGACGAGGCCGAGTTGGTCTTCGGTCAGGGCCCGGCGGGCACCGGTAAGACGTACCTGGCCGTGGCCAAGGCGGTCGAGCGTCTGGTCAGTGGCGATGTGGACCGGATCATTTTGTCGCGCCCCGCCGTCGAGGCCGGCGAACAACTGGGTTTCCTGCCCGGTGACATGCGCGAGAAAGTCGACCCTTATCTGCGGCCGCTCTATGACGCGCTGTTTGACATGCTGCCCGAACAACAGGTCATGAAGCGCCTGGAAAGCGGTGAGATCGAGGTCGCGCCGCTGGCCTTCATGCGTGGCCGGACCTTGGCCAATGCTTTCGTTATTCTTGACGAAGCGCAGAATACCACGGCGGTGCAGATGAAGATGTTTCTGACCCGCTTGGGGGAGCATTCGCGCATGGTCATCACCGGCGATCTTTCACAGGTTGATCTGCCGCGCGGCGTGCGGTCCGGGTTGCGTGACGCCCTTGACGTGCTGGGCCATGTGAAGGGCCTTCGGGTGATCACCTTCGATGAGACCGATGTTGTCCGCCATCCCATGGTCTCGAAGATCGTTCATGCCTACGGCGAGGTTGATGCACAGCGTCGCACCGGCGCCCGCTATGAGATGGATGCAACGCTTGGTGACGGCGAAGCGGATGTCACTTAAGATGACCCCGTCGGCGCCACCACTGCCGACCTTGAGCGTCGAGATCAGCATAGCCGAAGCCGGCTGGCTGGACGCCGTGGGACAGCCCGGGGATATCGCTGAACGGGCGGCCATGGCGGCGTTTGAAGGTGCCGCCGGCGATTGGCTGACGGCGCCTTCGGCGGAGGCCGGCATCAGATTGACCGGCGATGCGGAAGTCCATGACCTGAACCGCCGTTACCGCGACCGCGACCAGCCGACCAATGTGCTGTCCTTTCCGGGCCATGATGAAGCCGACCGGCAGCGTCTGCCCGCCGGCGCGCCGCTAATGCTTGGTGATGTTGTCGTGGCCTTGGAAACGGTCCTCGCGGAAGCCGCGGCGGAGAAAAAAGTCCCGGCGGATCACTTAAGTCATCTGGTGGTGCATGGTATGCTGCATCTCTTGGGTTTCGATCATATGGAAGAAAGCGAAGCGGTGGGCATGGAGCGCCTGGAGACACAAATTCTTGCCGGTCTGGGTGTGGATGATCCCTATAGGCTGGTGGCGCCAGCGCGGTCAGGCGCCGCGGATTTGTCATGAACGACCACGCCCCCGGCCTGACGCCGCGCGACGGTTCGCTTGACCAACCCAGCTTTTTCGACAGCCTTCGCGACTGGTTTCGCGGCCTGCGCCGTGGCCGCAACGGTGATGCGTCGGTGCGCGACACGCTGGAAGAACTGATTGAGGAACGCGACGAAGCGGACCAGCCGATTAACGACGACGAACGTCTATTGTTGGCCAATATCCTGGAATTGCGTGATCGTACGGTCCACGACGTCATGGTGCCGCGCGCTGACATCGTCGCCGTCGATGCGGACACGGCCTTGCCCGAGATCATTGACGTGATCACCGGCCAGGGCCATTCGCGCCTTCCTGTTTATGGTGAGGCGCTGGATGACGCCATGGGCTTTATCCACGCCAAGGATGTATTGGCTTGGCGCGGCCCCGATGCGGAGTTTTCGCCGGCGAAGATTTTGCGCAAGGTTCTGTTCGTTGCACCGTCCATGCAGGTCTTGGAACTGCTCTTGGAAATGCGGGTCAAGCGGGCCCATATGGCCCTGGTCGTCGATGAATATGGCGGTGTCGACGGTCTGGTCACCATCGAAGATCTGGTTGAAGAGATCGTCGGCGAGATCGAGGACGAGCACGATCACAATGATGAGCCGGCGTTGCTGCCGGTCACCGACGGCAGCCTGATCGCCGATGCCCGGGTGACCATCGAAAATCTGGAAGAGACCATCGGCGATATTCTTGATGACGAGGAGCGCGAGGACATCGATACCTTGGGCGGTCTGGTGTTCGCCCTGGCCGGACGGGTGCCGATCCGTGGTGAATTGATCCGCCATCCTTCCGGCGTTGAGTTCGAAGTTCTGGAGGCGGACCCGCGGCGCATCCGGCGGCTCCGGGTGCGCGGCCGGCCGCAGGCGGCGGCTGAGGATTAATCGGTTGGCGGCAGCGGGCTGGAAACGCCGGTTGGGATTGGTGTTTCTGGGCGCCTTGGCCGGCCTGGCCTTGCCACCGGTCCATCTGGTTTTCCTTTTATTGCCGGCCTTCGCCGGGTTGATCTGGGCCGTTGGCCAATGCGGGCAGGCGCGCCACGCCTTCATGGCGGGCTGGTGGTTCGGGCTCGGGTTTGGGGCGGTTGGTTACTATTGGGTCGGCAGCGCGTTTTTGGTGGACGCCGCGACTTATGGATTTTTGGCGCCGCCTGCCGTCGCCGGTCTGGCTGCCGGCATGGCTGTTTTCCCAGGGTTGGCGGCCGCCGCATTGCATGGTGTCGGGCGCTGGCGGCCTTTGCAGCCGCTGGCGCGAATTTTGGTTTTTGCCGCTTTCTGGGCGCTTGGGGAATGGCTGCGGTCATGGCTGTTGACCGGGTTCCCCTGGAATTTGATCGCCAGTGTCTGGACGTTTTCGCCGGAAATGATCCAGGCCGCCGCTTATCTGGGGCCCTATGGGCTGAGCCTCGTCAGTGTCTTCGTTGCCGGTCTGCCGGCCCTGTTTCTGTTTGGCCAAGGTCGTCGCCGCAGTGCCAATGCCGTCGCCGCCGGGGTGGCCGTGCTGGCGTTCATCGGCGGATTGGGGTTTATCCGCCTGCAAGGCGAGTTGCCGCCGGAGGTCGACGGAGTGCGCCTGCGTCTGGTCCAACCGAATATCGCCCAACACCTGAAATGGCGCCGCGAATTGCGCCTTGGCCACGTTCGTAAACAGATGCAGATGAGCTTGTCCGCGGGTGTCGGCGGCGCCGCGCCGACGCATGTTATCTGGGCCGAAACGGCGGTGCCATTTGATATGGCGGCGAACGCCAAGTTGCGCGCTGCCATGACCGCCGCGGTGCCGCCGGGGGGCCTGTTGATTGCCGGTGCGCCGCGCGCCGACAAAGACGCCGATGGGGCGCGGACCGCGTTCAACGCCATCCATGCCATGAACCGCGACAGCGCCATCGTCGCGACCTATGACAAACGCCACCTGGTGCCCTTCGGCGAATACGTGCCCCTGCGCGGGTTGTTGAAATTCTCGAAGCTGACGGCCGGACGGGTTGACTTTCATCCGGGCACGGCGCCCCGGGTGATGACTTTGCCCGGCCTGCCGCCATTGGCGGCGCTGATCTGCTACGAGGTGATCTTTCCGGCGGAAGTTGCCGATCTGGAGTCCCGACCCGGTTGGATACTCAACCTGACCAACGATGCCTGGTTTGGCGTCTCCTCCGGTCCGCATCAACACTTGGCGGCGGTGCAATTACGCGCCGTCGAACTTGGGCTACCGGTGGTGCGGGTCGCCAATACAGGTATCTCCGCCGTCATCGATGCCTATGGACGGCTTCAGGCAACGCTGCCTTTGGGTCGCGAAGGCGTCCTTGATTCAACACTGCCCGGCGGATTGGCTAACGCGCCGCCGTACGGCCGGTTCGGCGACACGATTTCCTGGTTGCTCATTGCGGGTTTCTTGGCTGCCGGCTTGGTGGGCGGGCCACGTCGGAAAAGTCGTTCGAGCTCATAGTTTCATACGTCGAAATACGTCGGCTTGCATAGTTGTGTATGTGTGCCCATGTATATGGACGCATATGACGTCCGGGACAGACGGTAGAAGAGGCGGCTTGGTCTGAGAACCTTGAGACGGAGTGCCCTTTCACATGATGGAACTTACCGAAAGCGGCGGCCGCGCCAGCCGGCGCAGAAAGCGATTGCCGCCGGGCGTATCCAATCCCATCGATATTCATGTCGGCAATCGGCTGCGCCTGCGTCGCACATTGCTGGGCTTCACCCAGGAGCTGCTGGCCGATGAGGTTGGCCTGACGTTCCAGCAAATCCAGAAATACGAACGCGGCGCCAACCGCATCGGCGCCAGCCGGCTTTATCAATTCAGCCAGATTCTTGATGCCTCCGTGTCCTATTTCTTCGAAGAGATGCCCGACGAGATCCGGTCACACGAAGGCCAGATGGACTGGGGTCTGGCCGACCAACGTCAACAGGAACTGGCGCCCAGCCCCATGGCGCGACGCGAGACTTTGGAATTGGTCAAAGCCTATTATCGGATCACCGATCCAAACGTTCGTCAAAGCCTGTTCGATTTGACCAAATTGCTGGCTAAGGACCTGGACTGATACACCGCGACATCGGAGACGCCCGAAATCGTTGATATACCAGGCGCGGCAAAAATTCTTGACGCCCGCAGCAAAGACTGTAACAAAACGCGCGTCGCCGGTGGGCGGCCGGGCGTGGACGGATTTCGACTACTTGCCACCACGTAAAAAAAGGCACTAAGTGGCCCGGTCTTCCGTTCCCTGTGACAGTTTTATGCGGCAAACCGCCGCCAACCCCTGAGCGGAGGGATCCAAGTTTTGAAAAACGGCAGCTACCTTTTTACCAGTGAATCCGTGTCCGAGGGGCACCCGGACAAGATTTGTGACCGCATTTCGGATTCCGTTGTCGATACCTATTTGGCTGCCGATCCCCACGCGCGCTCCGGGGTTGAGACTCTGGTGACAACGAACTTGGTGGTTTTGGCTGGTGAAAGCCGCTGCGCCGGCGATGTTTCCAACGAGCAGTTGGAACAGGTCGCCCGTCAGGCGATCAAGGATATCGGCTACGACCAGGACAATTTTCACTGGGAAAAATCCGAGGTTCAGGTTCATGTTCATATGCAGTCCGTGGACATCGCCCAGGGCGTCGATGCCGCCGGCAACAAGGACGAAGGAGCCGGCGATCAGGGTTTGATGTTCGGTTATGCCTGCCGCGAAACCGCCTCGCTGATGCCGGCGCCGATCCAGTATTCGCATGATATCCTGCGTCGCATGGCCGATGCCCGCCACGCCGGCCAGACACCGGGTCTTGGCCCCGATTCAAAAAGCCAGGTGACCTTGAAATACGTTGATGGCAAGCCCGTCGGCGCCGCGTCGGTGGTGGTTTCGACCCAGCACGAAGAGGCGCTCAGCCAAGACGACGTTAGGGAAATTGTCCGGCCATTTGTTCTTGATGTCCTGCCCGACGGCTGGATGTGCCCGGAAGATGAATTCTACGTCAACCCGACGGGACGGTTCGTCATCGGTGGCCCGGACAGTGACGCCGGTCTGACCGGCCGCAAGATTATCGTCGATACCTACGGTGGTGCAGCGCCGCACGGCGGCGGCGCGTTTTCCGGCAAGGACCCGACCAAGGTTGACCGTTCGGCCGCCTACGCGGCCCGCTATGCCGCGAAAAATGTTGTCGCGGCGGGCCTGGCTGACGAATGCACCATTCAGGTGGCCTATGCCATCGGGGTCTCGAAGCCGCTGTCGGTTCTGATTGATACCAACGGTACCGCGCAGGTCGATGAGGTGAAGCTGGCGTCGGTCCTTCAAGAGGTCGTTGATCTGAGTCCCCGCGCCATTCGCGAACATCTGCAACTGAGCCGGCCGATATACGCCCGCACGGCGGCGTACGGCCACTTCGGCCGCGAGCCTGATGCCGACGGCGGCTTCTCGTGGGAACGTACGGATCTCGTTGATCAACTGAAGTCGGCGTTCGGCGCTAGTTGACGGACTCGCAACGCCCTACGGATCAGCGTTGGTACGGTCGCCGCACGGGCCGTAAAATGACCCCGGCGCGGCAACGCCAGTTGGCCGTCAACCTGCCGCCCCTGCGGCTCGACCCCAGCACCCTGCCCGGCGATCTGCGGCAATTGTTCGATGCGCCGGTCTCCGACATCTGGATGGAGATCGGCTTCGGTGCCGGCGAACACCTGGCCGGCCAGGCAGCACGGCATCCGGATATCGGATTTATCGGCTGCGAGCCGTTCGTTAACGGTGTCGCTTCACTGCTGTCCATGGTTGACGATCAAGGGCTATCGAACGTCCGCCTGTTCGATGATGATGTGCGCCTTTTGCTGCCGGCCTTGACTGATGCGTCAATTGGCCGGTTGTACATTCTGTTCAGCGACCCGTGGCCGAAAACCCGCCATCACCGGCGGCGCATCACGGTGCCGGAGAACCTCGGCCATTTCGCCCGCCTGCTGCGCCCCGGCGGCGAACTGCGGTTCGCCACTGACCAGCCGGAGTTTGCCGCCTGGAGTCTGCAACGCCTGCTCCGCGAGCCGCGGTTGCACTGGTTGGCCAAGAGCAAGGCGGACTGGTCGACGGCGCCCAATGATTGGATCGAGACCCGTTACGAGACGAAGGCCCGGTCGCGGGGCCTGAAGCCGATCTATCTGAACTTCCGCCGGCCTTTTGAGGAACCGCTAAAGGCGGCTTGACCCCTTGCCAAGGGCGGCGTCTGGGTATATATCAGGCCCCGCATCAGATGTTCGATGCAACTCGTTAGCTCCGCCATTGGGTTGGTGCCCTGGAATGGAATTGATGAGGTGGGCCTTTCGCCCACCTTTTTTGTTATCCAACGTGTTTTCCAGAGGCCCATGGCGGCAGAGGTGTTGGCCGGGGTACGAACGTCGGTTGAAGGTTTGTAATAATCTGACGAATGACCAATTGGTCGTTGCGGGCGGCCGGGAGTGACGGCGTTGCAGTTGGAAAAGCGTATCGAGGAAATCATCGAACCGGCGGTCCTTGACCTGGGCTTCGAGATCGTTCGCGTTCAGCTTTCCGGAGATCACAATCCGCGGCTTCAAATCATGGCCGAACCCCTGGAAGGCAACGAGATGAACGTCGATCATTGCGCCAATATCAGCCGCACCGTTTCGGCTCTGCTGGATGTCGATGATCCCATTCCGGGTGCCTACACCTTGGAAGTCAGTTCGCCGGGTCTGGACAGGCCGTTGGTTAAGTTGCGGGATTTTCAGCGCTTCGCCGGATTTGAAGTGCGCATTGAAACGGCTGAGGCGGTGGATGGCCGAAAACGGTTCCGCGGCCGGCTTAGTGGCGTCGATGGTGAGACAGTGACGATTGCCGTGGATGGCGAAGATATGGACATTCCCTATCCGGCCATTCACCGGGCCAAGCTGCTGGTCACCGATGACCTGCTGGCGGCGGCCGAAGGGAAATGAATAACGGCGTGGACTTTTCGGCTTTTAAGCCGAGGACGCCCGAAGACAAGGAAGAGTAGGAAGATGAGCGAAGCTGCGATGGAAACGGAAGCCTTCAACTCGCGCCCGGAACTGCTCCAGGTTGCGGAGACGGTGGCCCGCGACAAAGGAATTGAGCGCGACGAAGTCCTGGATGCCATGGAACAGGCCATCCAAAAGGCCGGCCGCTCAAAGTATGGGCACGAACACGATATCCGGGCCCACATCGACCGGTCGTCGGGTGCTATTTCTTTGGCCCGTTACGTGGAAGTCATGGAAACGCCTGACCTGATCGAGAACGAATTGACGCAGGTCGATTTGGATACGGCGAAGCGTAAGAAGGAAGATGCCGCGCCGGGTGACTTCCTGGTTGACCCGTTGCCGCCCATCGATTTCGGCCGCATCGCCGCGCAAACGGCAAAACAGGTGATCGTTCAAAAGGTCCGCGAAGCCGAGCGGACGCGCCAATACGGTGAATACAAGGACCGGGTTGGCGAAATCGTCAACGGCCTGGTGAAACGCATCGAATATGGCAACGTTGTCGTTGACCTGGGCCGCGCCGAGGCGCTTTTGCGCCGCGACGAGTGCATCCCTCGCGAACATTTCAATAATGGCGACCGGGTGCGCGCTTATATCGTCGATGTCCGCGAAGAAACCCGCGGCCCGCAAATTTTCCTCTCGCGCACCCATCCGCAATTCATGGCCATGTTGTTCTCACAGGAAGTGCCGGAAATCTACGACAACGTCATTGAGATCAAATCTGTGGCCCGGGACCCTGGTTCGCGCGCCAAGATCGCCGTGCTGTCCCACGATTCCAGCATCGACCCGGTGGGCCCGTGCATCGGTATGCGTGGCTCACGCGTGCAGGCCGTGGTCGGCGAACTGCAGGGCGAAAAGATCGACATCATTCAGTGGTCGGACGATCCGGCCACCTTCATCGTCAACGGATTGGCGCCGGCGGAAGTCGCGAAGGTCGTTCTGGATGAGGACAAGAACAAGATCGAAGTCGTGGTGCCCGACGATCAACTCAGTCTGGCCATCGGCCGGCGCGGCCAGAACGTGCGCCTGGCTTCGCAGTTGTCCGGCTGGGATATCGATATTCTGACGGAAGCCGAGGAATCGGAGCGCCGGCAAGCGGAATTCCAGGATCGCTCAGTGATGTTTGTCGAAGCCCTGGACGTCGATGATGTGATCGCCCACTTGCTGGTTACGGAAGGGTTTTCATCCGTCGAGGAAGTCGCCTTCGTGCCCATTGACGATCTGCTGGTCATCGAAGGTTTTGACGAAGACGTCGCTGAAGAACTTCGCGTTCGGGCCCGCACCTACCTGCAGACCCGTGACGAGGAATTGGACCGCCGGCGTGTTGAACTGGGCGTCGAGGATGATCTGGCCGGGGTTGCCGGCGTCACACCCAGCATCCTGGTCAAGTTGGGTGAAAACGGCATCAAGGCCAGGGACGATCTGGCCGATCTGGCCGGTGACGAACTTTTGGAACTGGTTGTCGGCGAAGGCCTGTCGATGGATGGCGCCAACGAGATCATCATGGCGGCACGGGCCCATTGGTTCGCCGACGAAGAAACCCCCGATGAACCGGCGGCCGAGGAGGCTGCGGACGGTGATTCCGAAACCGCGTCCGAAACCGCCCCCGAAACCAAGCCCGAGACCGCCTCGGAATAGGGAACGAAACAACGGAGCAACCGGGTTCGATGCCGCAACAAGCCCTTCAAACACCAACGGCCGACGACAAGGGGCTCCGAACGTGCATCGCCAGTGGCGAGCGCAAACCGAAGGAACAGATGGTGAGATTTGTCATTGGCCCCGATGCGAAGGCCGTCCCTGATCTGGACGAGAAGCTGCCGGGACGGGGTTTATGGTTGAGCGCTGAGCGCCATATGATACATACAGCCTGCGTCCGCAACTTGTTCGCCAAGCGGGCGCGGTGTCAGGTTATCGCCGACCCTGATTTGGCGGACCGGGTCGAGGGGCTGTTGGCGCGGCGCTGCATCGAACTTTTGCAGTTGGCGCGGCGATCAGGTTTGTTGACGGTCGGCCTTGATGAGGTTTGCCGGCGGCTTGACAAGGGTGTTGGCGGCCTGTTGGTTGCGGCCTCGGACGGGGCTGCCGGCGGGCGGCGCAAGGTTGCCGGCGTGGCACCAGAGGTGCCGGTTGTGGATGCCTTGACCGGTGACGAATTGGGTTTGGTCATGGGCCGTGAACGGATCGTTCATGCGCTGGTTGAACCCGGTGGATTGGCAGACCGCTTGGTCCGCGAATTGGGCCGATTGGCAGGTTTGCGTACTGTGGCGGCGTAAGAGTATGGGTGCAGGCCCGGAATTGATAATGACCTTGGGCGAAAGATTGGAACGCGTTAGATGAGCGAGACCACGGAAAAGAACAAGAGCGCCAAGCTCAGCCTGGCCCGGCCCGGGAAGCTGGAGCTGAAGAAGACCATCGAATCGGGCGCTGTGCGCCAGAGCTTCTCGCACGGGCGCTCGAAGATGGTGCAGGTGGAACGCAAAACGAAGCGCACCTTCGCCCTCGATTCCGGTGGCCGCATGGCCGAAGTCAAAGCGCCGTTGCCCACCGAGGAGATCGAAGCCTTCGGTCCCGACGAGCCGGAGCCCTTGCCCGCCCCGCCGCCCGTCGTTGATGAAAAACCGGCGCGGACCCTGACCGAAGAAGAAAAAGCGGCCCGCCAGCGTGCCCTCGAAGAGGCCAAGGTCTACGACGAAGAACGCAAGGAAGCGGCTGAACGCGACGCTCAGGCCCGCGAATCCGCAGCCACCGAAGCCGCCGCGGAAGCCGAAGTTGCGGCGCCTGAAACGTCGGAACCGGTCGATGAAGCGGTTCCCGACCCGGTTGCCGAAGCGCCGGCGGCGGTCAAGGAAACACCGAAGTCGCGGGTTCGCCCGGCGCGCGCCGCAGAAGAAGAGGAAACCGATGCCCGTGGCCGCGGCAAGAAAGCGGTGCGCGGCGAACGCCGACCGACGACGCCGTCGCGTCGCGGTGAACCGAAACGCCGCCCCGGCAAACTGACGATTTCCGAGGCCCTGGAGGAACAAGAAGAGCGCCAACGCAGCGTCGCTCAATACAAACGCAAGTTGGAGCGCGAACGCCAGAAAAGCCAACTGACCCGGATCGAGGGTCAGACCATCGTCCGCGAGGTCGTGGTTCCGGAAGTGATCACGGTGCAGGAATTGGCCAACCGTATGGCGATCCGCGCGGCTGACGTGATCAAGACCCTGATGGGCATGGATGTCATGGTTACGGCGACCCAAACCATTGATGCCGATACGGCGGAATTGGTTGTTGCCGAATTTGGCCACAGACTGAAGCGTGTGTCCGAGGCTGATGTCGAGATCGGCCTCAAGGGCGACGAAGACATTGACGACGCGAAACAGCCCCGGGCCCCGGTGGTGACGGTCATGGGTCACGTCGATCACGGCAAAACGTCGCTGTTGGATGCCCTGCGCGAAACCGACGTGGCGGCCCATGAGGCGGGCGGCATCACCCAGCATATCGGCGCCTACCAAGTGGAGATTTCGTCCGGCGACAGGATCACGTTTATCGATACGCCGGGCCACGCAGCCTTTACGGAAATGCGCTCGCGCGGCGCCCAGGTGACGGACATCGTTGTTCTGTGCGTCGCCGCCGATGACGGAATTATGCCGCAGACCATCGAGGCCATTCATCATGCCAAGGCCGCCAATGTGCCGATCATCGTGGCGATCAACAAGATGGATCGGCCCGACGCCGACGCCGGCCGGGTCCGCACGGAACTGCTGCAACACGACGTCCAGGTTGAAGAGGTGGGCGGCGATGTACAGGCAATTGAGGTCTCTGCGCTGAAGAAGACCAACCTTGAAAAATTGGAAGAAGCAATCGTGCTGCAGGCCGAACTTCTTGAATTGAAAGCCAACTCGGCGCGCAACGCCGAGGGTGTGGTGATCGAATCGAAGATGGAGCAGGGCCGCGGTCCGGTTTCCACGGTTCTGGTTCAACGCGGCACCTTGAAGGTCGGAGATATTTTCGTCGCCGGCAGCGAATCGGGTCGGGTGCGGGCGATGGTTGACTCGCACGGTGGCAGTATCACCGAAGCCGGCCCGTCGGTTCCGGTCGAGGTTCTTGGTCTCAATGGAACACCGGAAGCCGGCGACGAGGTTAACGTCGTTGATAGTGACGCGCGGGCCCGTGAAGTCAGTGAGTTCCGCCAACGCCGTCAGAAAGACGCCGCGGCCACGGCCGGCGCACGCGGCACCCTTGAGCAGATGTTCGAAAAGATCAAGGAAGGCGAGGCGGAGTCCTTGCCGGTGGTTGTGAAATCGGATGTGCACGGGTCTCTGGAAGCGATCTGCGGGGCGCTTGAGAAGATGTCGACGGATGAAGTTCGGGTGCAGGTGCTGCACGCGGCGGTCGGCGGCATCAACGAATCCGATGTCACGCTGGCGCGGGCGTCGGACGCCTGGATCATTGCCTTCAACGTGCGGGCCAATACACAGGCCCGCGACATGGCGCGCCGCGATGGCGTCGATATCCGCTATTATTCGATCATCTACGATGTCACCGACGATTTGAAGAAAGCCTTGTCCGGCATGTTGGCGCCGGAAATTCGCGAAACCTTCCTGGGCTACGCAGAAATCCGCGAGGTCTTCAACGTCTCCAAGGTCGGCAAGGTGGCTGGTTGCCTGGTCACCGAAGGCCTGGTCAAGCGCGGCGCCAAGGTGCGCCTGATCCGTGACGACGTGGTTATCCACGAAGGCGACCTGAGCCAGCTCAAGCGGTTTAAGGATGACGTCAACGAGGTCAAGGGCACCGAGTGCGGCATGGCCTTCGCCAACTATCAGGACCTGAAGGTCGGCGACCGCGTTGAATGCTTCGAGGTCGAGGAAGTGGCGCGCGAACTGTAAAGACGCGCGCTTTCACGGAGTCCGGACACATGCCGAAAGGCCACGCCAAGGCCCCTTCTCAACGCCAACTGCGTGTCGGTGAGGAACTGCGCCATGCATTGGTGCAGGTCCTCGACCGCGGTGAGCTTCATGACCCGGCGGTTCAGGATACACCGATCACGGTGACCGAAGTGCGGACCAGCCCGGATCTGAAAAATGCCACGGTGTTTGTTGTGCCGCTGGGCGGCAGCACCGAGGACACGGATCGGGTTTTGGAAGGGCTATCGCGCGCGGCGCCCTTCCTGCGCCGCTGTTTGGCCGAGAAAGTCCACCTGCGCCATGCGCCGCGGCTGACCTTCAGTGCCGATACGACGTTCGATGTTGCCGGGCATATTGATAATTTGTTGCGCGATCCGGCCGTCGCCAGGGATCTGCGCACCGACGGCGATGAGACCGACGATGGGATCGACGACGCGATCAAGGGCGGGACCGGAAATGGGGCGTAGACGCAAGGGCCAGCCGGTACACGGATGGCTGAACCTGGACAAACCCGCTGGCATCAGTTCGTCATCCGCCGTTAACCGGGTGCGCCGCGCCTTCGACGCCGCCAAGGCAGGCCACGGCGGCACGTTGGACCCGGAAGCCACCGGCATTCTGCCCATTGCCTTCGGCGAAGCGACGAAAACCGTGTCCTATGCCATGGACGGATCGAAGACCTATCGGTTTGCGGTCCGCTGGGGCGAAGCGACGACGACCGATGACACAGAGGGCGAGGTCATCGAGACCCATGCCCATCGGCCGTCCGCGAGCGATATCTCGGCCGCCCTGCCGGCGTTCGTCGGAGATATTGCCCAAGTGCCGCCGAAGTTCTCGGCCATTAAGGTCGATGGTCGCCGCGCTTATGAATTGGCGCGACAGGATGCACCGGTGGAATTGCGCTCGCGCATTATCCGGGTCGAGAGTTTTGAGCTTCTGTCCATGGATGATGCCGACACATCGACGTTTACTGTGACCTGCGGTAAAGGCACCTATGTCCGCGCCCTGGCCCGCGATTTGGCGAGCGCATTGGGTAGTGTCGGGCATACGCATTGGCTGCGCCGCACGGCCGTCGGACCGTTCGTTGAGGCGCATGCGATTTCGCTGGATAAAATAGAACGGCTGGGGCATATTGCGCCCGATTCGGACTTCCTGATGCCCGTTGAGACCGTGCTGGCCGACATCCCGGCACTGGCCCTAACGACACAGGAAGCCCAGAGGCTCAAGCACGGACAATCCGTTTCGGTTCTGCCCGTGGCCAGCCGGTCCCCCTTCAAGGACATCGAACAAGGCGACACAGTTTGCGCCATGTCCGAAGGGCGGCTTGTGGCTTTGGCAAGAATCGCCGACGGGGGCATACACCCCGTTCGGGTCATGAACCACTAGATAAGAATTGGAGTAGACGATGTCGATTACCGCCGAACGAAAGTCGGAGCTCATTGTTGAGTATTCGCAAAAGGAGGGGGATACCGGTTCCCCGGAAGTCCAGGTGGCGATCCTTTCGGAACGCATCACCAATCTGACGGATCACTTAAAAACCCATAAGAAAGACTTCCACTCACGTCGCGGCCTTCTGATGATGGTCGGACAACGCCGCCGGCTTCTTGATTACGTCAAGAACAAGGATAGCGCACGTTACGAGGATTTGATTAAGCGCCTCGGCTTGCGCCGTTAACGTCATTCGTTAACAGCTGAAGACGTCCGGCGTCCAATGACGTCGGTTTTACCGCATCCGAAAATCCACCGGCGTTCGGCCGGCGGGACCAAGGGGCGGAATGGGTAGGCTGATATGGCCACCCCCACACCGTCGGGCATCGGGCCCGCGGTGACGTACGCGGGAAATACACGTACGCACGAGAGGATATAGAAGAATGTTCAAAGAATTCCGCAAGGAAATTGACTGGGGCGGACGCCCCTTGATTATCGAAACCGGAAAGGTTGCCCGTCAGGCTGACGGCGCTGTCATGGTCACCTATGGTGAATCGACGGTGCTCTGCGCCGTGGTCGGCGAGAGAAAGCCGAAAGCCCATCTGGATTTCTTTCCCCTGACCGTCCACTACGTTGAAAAAGCTTACGCGGCGGGCAAGATCCCGGGCGGCTTCTTCAAACGCGAAGGACGTCCGACGGAAAAGGAGACCCTGGTCTCGCGCCTCATTGACCGGCCCATCCGGCCGCTATTCGTGAAGGGCTTCAAAAACGAAACCCAGGTTATCGCCCAAGTGCTCTCGCACGATCAGGAAAATGAGACGGACGTGCCGGCGATGATCGCCGCCTCCGCTGCCCTGACCATCTCGGGCCTGCCGTTTATGGGCCCCATCGGTGGCTGCCGTGTCGGTTACAAGGACGGCGAGTACATACTCAACCCGACCTTGGACGAAATGGCCGACAGCGAGCTTGAGCTTATGCTGGCGGGCACCACCGAAGGCGTGTTGATGGTCGAGTCGGAAGCTTCCGAGCTTTCCGAGGAAATCATGCTGGGCGCGGTTACTTTCGGCCACGAGGCTTTCCAACCGGTGATCCAGGCGATCATTGAATTGGCCGAGTCCTGTGCCAAGGAACCCGTCGATTTGCCGGCGGCGCCGGAAGGCAAGGATGCCCTGACCGCGAAGGTCAAGGAACTGGGCGAGAGCGCGCTCCGCGACGCCTACAAGGAAACCATCAAGCAGACGCGCCAGGAGAAAATCTCCGCCGCGAAAGCCGACGTGGTCGCCACCCTGGCAGCTGACGATAGCCAGGACCAGGATCTGATTGGTGCGGTTCTTGGCGACATCCTGAAGAGCCTGGAATCGGACATCGTTCGCCGTGACATCCTCGATACGGGCGTGCGCATCGATGGCCGCGACACCAAGACGGTGCGGCAAATCGACGTGCAAGTCGGCATTCTGCCCCGCGCCCACGGCTCGGCGCTGTTCACCCGCGGCGAAACCCAGGCCATCGTCGTCACGACGCTCGGCACCGGCCAGGATGAACAGATCATCGACGGCTTGGCCGAAGATTATCGCCAGCACTTCATGCTGCACTATAACTTCCCGCCCTATTCCGTTGGTGAGGCTGGCCGTTTCGGCTTTACCGGCCGGCGTGAAGTCGGCCACGGCAAGTTGGCCTGGCGGGCCGTGCATCCGCTGATGCCGGAAAAACTGGACTTCCCGTATACGGTCCGCGTGGTTTCCGAAATCACCGAATCGAATGGCTCATCCAGCATGGCGACGGTCTGCGGAACGTCCTTGTCGATGATGGACGCCGGCGTGCCGCTGTCCAATCCGGTGGCCGGTATTGCCATGGGATTGATCAAGGAAGACGACGGTTTTGCCGTGCTTTCGGATATTCTGGGTGATGAAGATCACCTTGGTGACATGGACTTCAAGGTTGCCGGCACGCAAGCCGGTATTACGTCTTTGCAGATGGATATCAAAATTACCTCCATCACCAAGGAAATCATGGAAGTCGCCCTGGCCCAGGCCCGCGACGGCCGGCTGCATATCCTTGATGAGATGGCCAAAGGCCTGACCTCGGCACGTGAAGGTGTGTCCCAACACGCGCCGCGTATCGAAACGATTGTCATCAACAAGGATAAGATCCGCGACGTCATCGGACCGGGCGGCAAGATGATCCGTGAGATTTGTGAAACCACGGGCACCAAGGTTGATATCGATGACGACGGCACAGTTAAGGTTGCCGCCGTTGACGGTGCCGCCATGCAGCAGGCGATTGACTGGATTAAGGGCCTGACTGCGGAGCCGGAAATCAACAAGGTCTATGACGGCAAGGTCGTCAAGATTGTCGATTTCGGCGCCTTTGTGAACTACATGGGCGCTAAGGACGGCCTGGTTCACATTTCTGAACTGACAGACCACCGCGTCGATAAGGTGACCGACGTCATTCAGGAAGGTCAAATGGTGAAAGCCAAGCTGATCGGTATCGATGACCGCGGCAAGGTCAAGTTGTCCATGCGCATGGTTAACCAGGAAACCGGCGAGGATATCTCCGACCAGGTCAAACCGAAAGGTGATCGGGCCCGCAACTAGGCCCTAACGCCTGCAAGAGTTAAATACGGCGGTTCCTCGATCACGGGGGCCGCCGTTTTTTTTGGAAACAGGGCATCGTATTTCGCGAACGGGTGGGATATAAGAAACTTCGATGTGGTGTCGTGTGGTGGATGAAGAAAGGCGCAAGGCTTTTGACCCAGCAGAACAGTTTTAGCTACGAAGAACTTCTGGCCTGCGGCCGCGGCGAGCTCTTCGGCCCCGGTAATGCGCAACTACCGTTGCCGCCCATGCTGATGTTTGACCGCATCACCTCGATTACCATGGATGGCGGTGCCTACGGCAAGGGTCAGGTGACAGCGGAGTTGGATATCAAGCCCGACCTGTGGTTTTTCCCGTGCCACTTTCAGGGTGACCCGGTGATGCCCGGGTGCCTGGGGCTGGACGCGCTTTGGCAACTGGTCGGATTCTTCCTTGGCTGGACCGGGGCGCCGGGTCGCGGCCGCGCACTCGGCGTCAATGAAGTTAAATTTACCGAACAGGTGCAGCCGACCGCCTCACTGGTGTCTTTTGCCGTCGATATCAAAAGGGTCATGAGCCGCAAGATTACGCTCGGCATCGCCGACGGCAAAATGCTGGTCGACGGCACCGTTGCCTATGCGGCGGAAGGCATGAAGGTTACTCTGTTCACGGAAGAAGACGAAAGTTGAGGTTGGTATAGAAATGAGACGCGTCGTCGTAACCGGCATGGGCATTGTCTCGCCTATCGGCAACAATGTGGCCGAGGTGACCGAAAGCCTGCGCACCGGCAAGTCAGGTATCGTGTTTTGTGAGGAATACGCCGAGCGTGGGTTTCGATCGCACGTTCACGGCGCCCCGCAAATTGACATGGACGAGATGATCGACCGCAAGCTTCGCCGCTTCATGGGCGATGGTGCGGCCTACAATTATATTGCCATGCGAGAAGCCATCGCCGACGCCGGGCTGACCGAGGCCCAGGTAGGCGACGAACGCACCGGTCTGGTCATGGGTTCCGGCGGTCCGTCCACGTCGGCCTTGGTTGGCGCCGTCGATACGGCGCGCGAGAAGAGCGCTAAGCGCGTCGGCCCCTATGCGGTGACCAAATCCATGTGTTCGACCAATTCTGCAAATTTGTCGACGGCGTTTCATATGCGCGGGCTCAGCTATTCCATCTCGTCGGCCTGCGCCACCAGTGCGCATTGTATCGGCAACGGTTCGGAGCTGATCCAATGGGGCAAGCAGGACGTGGTGTTCGCCGGCGGCGGCGAGGAACTGCATTGGACCTTGAGTGTGCTGTTTGACGCCATGGGCGCGCTGTCATCGAAATACAATGACACGCCGGATCAGGCATCCAGACCCTTTGACGCCGGACGCGACGGTTTCGTTATTGCCGGCGGCGCCGGCGTCGTGGTGCTTGAGGAGTTGGAGCACGCGAAGGCGCGGGGCGCCAAAATTTACGGTGAAATTGTCGGCTACGGCGCGACATCTGACGGCGTCGACATGGTGGCGCCATCCGGCGACGGCGGCATGCGATGCATGCGCATGGCTATGCAGGGTCTCGGCAACACGGCGGTGGACTATATCAACGCCCACGGCACCTCGACACCGGTCGGTGACATGGTCGAAATCAAATCGATCCGAGAGGTTTTTGGCGCCCATCGGCCGATGATTTCATCGACCAAATCCTTGACCGGCCATTCGCAGGGCGCCACCGGCGTGCATGAGGCCATTTATTCGCTGATCATGCTGGACAACGATTTTGTCGCGGCTTCGGCCAACGTCGAAACCCTGGACCCTGATGCCGGTGACGCCAACATTGTCACCGAACGCATGGACAGCGCCGGCCTCAATTGCGTGCTTTCCAACAGCTTCGGTTTCGGCGGTACCAACGCGACCCTCGCGTTCAGCCGTTGCGAATAATAATCGGCGCCACGCCCGATCAACGCGTGGGAGGTTGACTCAATGAAATCCGATAATGACGCCTGGCAGAGCACGTCCCCGGGCCCGCTCATGGCCGGCAAACGCGGCTTGATCATGGGCGTCGCCAACCACAACTCGATCGCCTGGGGTATTGCCCAGGCGCTGCATCAGCACGGCGCCGAGTTAGCCTTCACCTATCAGGGCGAGGCCCTGGAGCGCCGCGTCCGGCCGCTGGCCGAGCAGGTCGGGTCGGATCTGGTTCAGCATTGCGACGTTGAGGACATGGCGGTTTTGGGCGGCGTCTTTGATGGCTTGGCGGCAAAATGGGATGGATTGGATTTCGTCGTCCACGCCATCGCCTATTCCGACAAAGAGGAGTTAAAGGGCCGCTACGTCGATACCAGCCAAGAGAACTTTCGCCGCACCTTGGACGTCTCGTGCTATTCCTTCACTGCCATTGCTCATCATGCGGCGGCGATGATGCCGAAAGGCGGCAGCCTGCTTAGCCTTAGTTTTTACGGCGCCGAAAAGGTCATGCCCAACTATAATGTCATGGGCGTCGCGAAAGCCGCCTTGGAAGCCAGCATCAAGTATTTGGCGAATGATTTGGGGCCCAGCGATATTCGGGTCAACGGTATTTCCGCCGGACCCATGCGGACGTTGGCCGGCAGCGCCATCGGCGGGGCCCGCGATATTCTACGCCGATCCCAAGAAGTGGCGCCGCTGAAACGGACCTTGAGCCAAGAAGATATCGGCGGCGGTGCCTTGTATTTACTGTCAGATCTTTCGCGCAGCGTCACCGGTGAAATTCATCATATCGACAGCGGTTACAACGCCGTCGGCATGTCTTTTGCCGGCTCGGGCGACGGCTAGGACATTGGCGTTCGATTGGCCGGCCTCTGCGGTCGCGCCGGCACCCCAACCCGGTTCTTAGATTAGACAAGTTCTATTTAAATTGTTGATTTTTCAACCCTGCGCCCGTATTTTCCATAAAATAAGTAGGGACTTGATGCAGATCATTCCCATCCATGCCGCTTTTGGATCATTGTAAACTGGCCGTTACGGCGGCGTTTGTTTGTAGAATTGATGTTGGAAACCACGATGGACGCCAGACCTTACAGCCACGTCATTGAGAAGCTTCGGACCGCCGGATTGCGGCCGACTCGCCAGCGCATCGCCCTGGCGAAGCTCTTGTTTGAAGGTGAACATCACCATGTCACCGCCGAGAGTTTACATGCGGATGCGCAAGAGGCTGCCATTCGGGTATCCCTGGCCACCGTCTATAACACGCTACATCAGTTTACCGGCGCGGGCCTGCTGCGCGAGATCGTCGTCGATTCCCAGCGCTGCTATTTCGACACCAATACGGACGATCATCATCACTTTTTCTTTGAAGAGACAAGCCGTCTCGAGGATATTCCCGGCGAAGACATTGTCGTCTCGAAACTTCCCGAAGCCCCCGATGGTCGGTCTATCAAGCGCGTTGATGTGGTCGTTCGAATTTAATTAAATAATATTAATCAATGAGTTATTGCCTTTTTTAGAAAAGGTAAAATCTGCTTGACTCACGGCCTTCTGGCTCGCATATTAGCCCTATTGGGGCATCTGTACGTGATTGCCGCCGGCTTAGTCATTTTTCGATCCGTTCGATCATCAAAAGGGAGTTCGATGCATGAGCTTGAAAGACACCAAAACAGAGGAAAACCTGAAAGCCGCATTTGCCGGTGAATCCCAGGCCAATCGCCGCTATCTGTATTTCGCCCAGAAGGCCGACATCGAAGGCTACAATGATGTTGCCGCCGTATTCCGTTCGACCGCCGAAGGGGAAACGGGTCATGCGCACGGGCATTTGGAGTTTCTCGAAGAAACCGGCGACCCGGCCACCGGCCTCGCCATTGGCGGCACTTCCGACAACCTGAAGGCAGCCATTGCCGGCGAAACCCACGAATACACCGACATGTATCCGGGCATGGCCAAATCGGCCCGCGATGAAGGTTTCGATGAAATCGCCGACTGGTTTGAAACCCTGGCGAAGGCCGAGAAATCCCACGCCGGACGGTTTCAGAAGGCCCTCGACACTATGGATTGAGGCCTACGGGCCATATTACGGTTTGGGCGGGGGGCACGACAGGGCTCCCCGCCGTTGGTTTTCAGGACATCGTATTGATTTGTTGGAGGTCGCGCCATGAGTGAAGGCAGCCTCGAGGCACCGGAACGCCATTCCATTCCCTGGCAGGAAGCGGATTTCTGGGATCCGGGGAAGCTGGACGCCGAATTGCGGCGTCAGTTCGACATTTGCCATGGCTGCCGGCGCTGTTTCAATCTGTGCGACAGCTTTCCGCGCTTGTTTGACCTCATTGATGAATCAGACTCCGGTGAACTGGATAGCGTCGATAGTGCCGGGTTTAAACCGGTGGTTGACGCCTGCACGTTGTGCGACATGTGCTATATGACCAAGTGTCCCTATGTGCCGCCGCATGAGTTCAATATTGATTTCCCGCATCTAATGCTGCGGGCCCGCGCCATCGAGACAAAGGCCAAGGGCGTTCCTATCGGCGTCCGGCAGCTGACCAAAACCGACCGCAATGGCAAGCTGGCGGCGATGACGCCGGGCCTCGTCAATTGGGCCAGCCGGTGCGGCAACCACTTGACCCGGCCAGTCATGGAAGGGGTCGTGGGTGTGCACCGCGATGCCGTGCTGCCGAAATTCCACGGCAAGACTTTCGAAGGCCGGGCCAAGGACGCGCCTGCCGTTGATCCATCGGCGCCGGCCGCCGGCCGCAAGGCGGTTTTGTACGCGACGTGCTTCGCCAACTATAATAATCCCGACATCGGCGCTGCGGCGCAGGCCATTCTGGCTAGAAATGGTGTCGAGACGGAGGTCGTTTATCCAGGTTGCTGCGGTATGCCTCAGCTTGAACAGGGCGACATCGGCGCCGTCGCCGACGCCGCCCGAAATACCGCGCGCGATCTGTTGCCCTGGATCGATAAGGGTTACGACGTGATCGCCCTGGTGCCGTCGTGCGCGCTAATGCTGAAATTCGAATGGCCGTTGATCCTGCCCGACGATGATGCGATCAAACGGTTGAGTGCCGCGACTTCAGACATCACCGAATATATCGTTGATATCGCCAAAAACCAGGGACTGGCCGCTGGGCTGGCGCCACTTGCCGGTGGCGTCACGCTCCACATTGCCTGTCACGCCCGGGCCCAGAACATGGGTCAGAAGGCGGCCGAGGTTTTGCGTTTGATTCCCGACACGGAAGTTACCGTGATCGAACGATGCTCCGGGCATGGCGGGTCCTGGGGCATCATGAAGGAAACCTTTGAGGTCGGCATGAAAATTGGCAAGCCCGTTGCCCGCCAAGCTGCCAAGGCGGCGGCGAAACACGTCGTCTCCGAATGCCCCCTGGCCCGCGATCATATTCTGCAGGGCATGGAAAGGCTGGATGCGCCAACAGATCAGGTCAGCACCGCCCAGCACCCGGTGCAGCTGCTGGCCAAGGCTTACGGCCTTTAACCCAACACCGGAGCTTCGCATGACCGCCCGCACCGAAATCGCCCGTAACGACATCATATCGATGGAAGATTATACCGCCGAGCGCCATCAGCGCCGCCAGCGGATGACCGAGATCAAGCGTCAGCGCCGCGTCTCCCTGGGCCCCGACGCGACGTTCTACTTCGAGAGCTTCGAGACCATGTGGCATCAAATCCACGAGATGCTGTATATTGAGCGCGGCGGCGAAGAACAGATCGCCGATGAACTGGCAGCCTACAATCCGTTGATTCCGAAGGGCCGCGAACTGGTCGCCACTTTAATGTTCGAGATCGATGATGCCGATCGCCGCGAGCAGTTTCTGGCCGGCCTCGGCGGGGTCGAGGAAACCGTCACGTTGACGCTCGGCGATGAGATCATTCGCGCCCAGCCTGAGGCAGATGTTGACCGAACCAGCGCCGACGGCAAGGCATCCTCAGTGCAGTTCCTGCATTTTCCTTTCACCGATGTGCAATGCGCCCTGTTCCGCGACCCGGCCGTGAAGGCCGTGCTGGCTATCGAGCATGGGAAATACCCGCACATGACGGTGCTTTCGGAAATCACCCGCAGTGCTCTGACCGGCGACTTTGCGGACTAAGACCCGTTGTTCCAATCGGCTTCGGTCCGACCATCAGTTTGTCACCGTACTTCTACCAAATCAGCCAGTCATCACATCGGCCGCGGCACAGTGACGCAAACTGGCCATATCGCCTATTCCAACACCTCATGACGATAAATGCCCCAGACCTCGACGCGCCGCAGCCAGCCGTCGTGGCCGGCGGCCTCGATACGGCACCAGGTCGAATCCGATGGGCACCCCAAGACACGGCCAACGACGCCCGGTTCCAGCCGCGCCACGCTGTTGCTTTGGGTGTCCGGACTGCGGCGCACGGTTCGGACCTTATCTGTGACGATGAAGGTGCGACGACCCGAAAGCATGCTCTGGTGAACCCAACCCTGAGCGCCTTGCCAATCGCGGACTTTCCGCCAGGTGCCGTATTCGGCAATCACCTCCATGGGCAGGAATTGGCGCCGATAGACCCATTCCACCGGGTACTGAACACCCGGGCCGGTCCGCATGTTGACCTCCGTGGCGCGCAGGCTGACATAGCGCGGCAACGGTAGGCCGGTGCCTTTGGTCTGTGCCAAGGCAAGTCCACACATGGCCAAGATCAAGGCGGCAAAAACGAAATGAAATATTGTTCGGCGCACGCGCATCTTATCCTTCAGTGAAACCTGCCGGGGGCGATTCGCGGTTATTATAGTGCGCGCGGCCGGCCGCGCCAACGGATGCTGGACATTGGTTGAGGGGATTGCTATGGCCTGGAGACCGTTCATCAGGGAGGCGACGGATGGCGCAAAGTAAACCGCGCATTGTGGTCACCAGAAAACTGCCCGACCCCATCGAGACGCGGATGATGGAGTTGTTCGACGTACAGCTCAATCTGACCGACGACCCCATGCCCAAGGCCGACATTATCGAGGCCGTGAAAACCGCCGACGTGCTGGTGCCGACCGTCACCGACCGTATTGATGCGTCGATACTATCGCAGGCCGGCGACAGCCTACGTCTGGTTGCCAACTACGGCACCGGCGTCGATCATATCGATCTGGCCTCGGCCCGGCAGCGCGGCATCACGATCACCAATACGCCCGATGTCCTGACCGAGGACACGGCGGATATGACCATGGGTCTGATCCTGGCCGTGTCGCGACGGTTGACGGAAGGCGAACGCCGGTTGCGCAGCGGTGATTGGCACGGCTGGTCACCGACCGGCATGTTGGGCCACCGCATTTACGGCAAACGGTTGGGGATTGTCGGCATGGGCCGCATCGGCCAGGCCGTGGCGCGCCGGGCCCGCGGCTTCGGCCTGTCCATCCACTATCACAACCGCCATCAGCTGCATGCCGAGGTCGAAGGCGAACTGGAAGCCACATACTGGGAAAGCCTGGACCAGATGCTGGCCCGCATGGATGTCATTTCCATCAACTGCCCACACACGCCGGCTACCTATCATCTGCTGTCGGCCAGGCGGCTGAAGCTTTTGCAGGGTCACGCGGTGATCGTCAACACGTCGCGTGGTGAGGTCATAGATGAGAACGCGCTGACCCGCATGCTGGTCGGCGGTGAGATCGGCGGCGCCGGGCTGGACGTGTTCGAACACGAACCGGCGGTCAATCCGAAGTTGGTGGCGCTGGATAATGTCGTGCTGCTGCCGCACATGGGTTCGGCCACGCACGAGGGCCGCATCGACATGGGCGAGAAGGTGTTGATCAACATCAAGACCTTCATCGACGGCCACAACCCGCCCGACCGGGTCCTCGGGGAAGGTTTCTGAAAATCCGAGAGGCAAGTTGCAGCGTGAGGTCTGGGGATGGCCGGGTTGGCCAAACGGATGTGTCCTTCGGCCGTCAACCATAGCAGGAGGTTTCCGCATGCCCGATCTTGATAAAATGCTTGAAGACCGTTTTGGTATCGATGCCGCTGCAGCGTCGGAACATTTAAATGAAACCGTCCGCGGTCTCTTGAGCCGCCGCGTCTGCCGCGCCTTTGCCGAGCGGGAATTGGATGACGGCCTGCTCAATCTGTTGCTGGCCTGTGCCCAATCGGCGCCGACCAAGTCAAACCTGCAGCAATATTCCATCATTGCCGTGCGCGATAAGGAAACCCGCCAAAGAATCGCCGATCTGATTCCCTCCATGCCATGGATCGCCGACGCGCCGGTTTTTCTGGCTTTCCTGGGGGATGTGCGTCGGATCCGGCAGTTGGCCGATGCGCGCGGCCATGATTACGCCAACAACAATGCTGATACCTTCATGAACGCTGCCGTCGACGCGGCGCTGGCCATGCAGATGTTCATCAATGCGGCGGAAAGCGTCGGCCTGGGGTGCTGCCCAATAAGTTATGTGCGCAACCGTATTGAAGACTATGCGGACATTCTGAAGCTTCCGGACGGCGTCTTTCCCATTGCCGGCCTGCCCGTCGGTTGGCCGGCCCGCGACGGCTACGTCTCCATGCGCCTGCCGCCGTCCGTGGTCGTCCACCGGGAGCGTTACGACGATGCCAATTTGGACGGGGATGTCACCGATTACGATAACCGCAATCATGACCGCTTCCCGCTGACCGCCGGCAAGCAGCGTCACACGGACAAGTATGGTGTGTTGGAAAAATGCACATGGTCGGAAAACGTCACCCGGCAGTTGTCGTTGCCCGAGCGCGACGGCTTTGCCGCCTGGCTCAAATCAAAGGGTATCGATCTGGCCTGATTTCAGCAGTCGGCGGTGCTTTCAATGCGATACCGGTAGTACCCGAATGACTGGGTGGTGCCGCCCGGTGTCAGATGGTCCTCACGTTGTTCTTCCATGAGGACAAACGGCTGACCCAATTCGGCGCTGAGGCGGTCGGCATTGTAACGGGCAACCGGCAGACCGCTGCAGGTCTCCGGACCGTCCAGCGCGAAGGTGGCGACGATAAGATGGCCGTCTGGCGCCAACGCGGCTCGCAAGGTGCGGACATATGCGCGGCGGTCTTCGGCGTCTGTCAAAAAGTGGAACACGGCCCGATCGTGCCAAAGATTGAACTTCGCCGTCGGCGACCAGTCGGTCACATCGGCGGTAATCCAATTGACATCCTTGGCCCGCGGCCCCAGCCGTTGTCGGGCCGCGACGAGTGCCGGGGCGGCAATGTCGAGCACCGTCAGCCGGCTGTATCCGGCGTCGAGCAGGTGGTCGGCCAAGGTTGAAGCCCCGCCACCGACATCGATAATTCGCGCGTCTTCGGATACCGCGTGCCGGATTAGCTTGATCGACTGCGCCGGCGCCGCTTGATACCAACTTACGCGGTCCGGTGACCGCTCTTTGTAGACGCCGGCCCAGTGATTTTCTCTGTCCGTCATCAATGGCCCCGGATTTTATTGGTGGATGGTGAGATCCGTTATGGTCGGGTGGTCGCCGCAGACCGGGCAACCCGGGTCGCGTTTGACGGCGATTTTGCGGAACATGGCCGATAGGCCGTCCATGATCATCAGCGACCCGGCCAAGCTTTCACCAATGCCGAGGATCTCCTTGATCACTTCCGTCGCCTGGAAGGAGCCGACCATGCCGCAAAGCGCCCCCATGACGCCAGCCTCGGCGCAGGTCGGGATTTGTCCGTCCGGTGGTGCCTCGCGGAAAATACAGCGGTAACAGGGTCCCGGCTCTTCACCGTTCGGGCCGGCGAACGCGCGGTAGGTGGCCAACTGCGCGTCGAAGCGCAGGATGGCCGCCGATACCAAAGTTTTCTTGAGCATGACACAGACATCGTTAATCAGGAACCGGGTCGCAAAGTTGTCGCAACCGTCGGCGACCACGTCGTATCGGCCAATCAGGTCCATGGCATTGTCGGCGGTGATCCGTTCGGCATGGGCGACCACGTTGACGTCGGGATTGATAGCGGCAATGGCATCGGTGGCACTTGCGACCTTCGGCCGGCCGATGTCGGCGGTGCCGTGCAATACCTGGCGTTGCAGGTTTGAAAGGTCGACCTCGTCATCATCGACGATGCCGATGGTGCCGACCCCGGCAGCGGCCAGATAAAGCAGGTTCGGCGAGCCGAGCCCGCCCGCACCAACCACCAGGACTTTGGCGTCCAGGAGTTTCTTCTGGCCTTCGCCGCCAACTTCCTTCAGCAGGATGTGGCGGGCGTAGCGGTTGATTTGTTCTTCGGTGAAATCCATGAGAGGTCCGCTTGTTGATCAATCCAGGCCATCGAACAAGGCCGTCGACAGGTAGCGTTCGGCAAAGCTGGGCAGCACGGCGACAATGACCTTGCCTGCCATTTCCGGTCGTTCCGCCACTTCCAGCGCCGCGGCGATGGCGGCACCCGACGAGATGCCGACGGCGATGCCTTCCAATTTGGCCGTCTTGCGGGCCATGGCAAAGGCCGTTTCGTTGCCAATTTTCAAGACCTCATCGATTATTCCTTCGTTGAGGATCGCCGGTACGAACCCCGCCCCGATGCCTTGGATCTTATGGGGGCCGGGGGTGCCGCCGGACAACACCGGGCTATCCTCGGGCTCGACCGCGACCATGCGCAAGCTTGGTTTGCGCGTCTTGAGAACCTCGCCGACGCCGGTCAGCGTGCCGCCCGTGCCGACACCGCTGATCACCACATCGACGGCCCCGGCCGTGTCGTTCCATATCTCCTCCGCCGTGGTGCGCCGGTGGATATCCGGGTTGGCGGCGTTTTCAAACTGCTGCAGCATCATCGCACCGGGCGTTTCGGCGACGATCTGACTTGCCCGCTCTATGGCACCGCTCATGCCCCGCGCCGCCGGCGTCAATTCCGTCTCGGCGCCCAGCAGAAGTAGCATCTTGCGGCGTTCCAGGGACATGCTTTCGGGCATCGTCAGGATCAGCCGGTAGCCCTTGGCAGCGGCGGCGAAGGCCAGCGCAATGCCGGTGTTGCCCGATGTCGGCTCAACAAGGATCGCCCCCGGCTGGATCCGGCCATCGTGCTCGGCGGCTTCGATCATGGCCAGCCCGATGCGGTCCTTAACCGACCCCAGAGGGTTGAAGAACTCGCATTTGCCCAGGACCTCGGCATCAACGCCCGCATCGGCGGTCAAACGGCTGAGCCGCACCAACGGTGTAGCGCCGACCGTGTCGACAATGCTGTCGTAAACGCGGCCGCGGAATTGCGAGCCCGAGGCTTGGTTCATGGCGGGTTTCCAGCGTTCAAATCGTGAAATCCAGGGCCTTGCGGCCTTCGCTGATGACGCCCGCCTTGTCGGCCTGATCGCACAGGTCGTCAATGGACAGCTCATCAAGGCGCGCCATTAAGGTCTCCTGCAATTCCCCCCAAAGCGGCCGGACAACCTTGATGCCCAGTTCCGAGCCATCCATATCATCGGGTTCCGCTGCCTCGACGCCTTGCACCACCCGGACAATATCGCCGATGGAAATGCGGCGCCGTTCGCGGGCCAGGCGATAGCCGCCACGCGGGCCGCGCACACCGACCAGAATGCCGTCGCGCGTCAACTGTTGCAGGGCCTGTTCAAGATAGCGCCGGGGAATGTCCTGACGGCGCGTGATCTCACGGCTTTGCACCGGTTCGGCGCCAGCGTGATAGGCGATATCCAAAACCGCTTCGATGGCGAACAGGGCCTTTTTCGGTAACCGGAACATCACATGGCGCTTTCAGATTTTGCGGCCGTGCCCGTGGAACCGAAACCGCCGGCGCCGCGCGACGTATCGTCAAGTTCGGCAACGTCGAGCCAGACCGCCGTGCTGACCTCCGCGACGACCATCTGGGCAATCCGCATGCCGCGCTCGATGCTGAAGGATTGCTTGCCGTGATTGATCAAAATCACACCGATTTCACCGCGGTAATCGGCGTCGATGGTGCCGGGGCTGTTGAGGACCGTGACACCGTGCTTGGCCGCCAGACCTGAGCGCGGCCGGATTTGCGCTTCAAAACCGGCCGGCAAGGCCAAGGCCAGCCCGGTCGGTATAATGGCGTGGTCACCCGGTGCGAGGACCAGCGGCGCATCGACGGCGGCCAGCAAATCGGCGCCGGCGCTCAAATTGGTGGCATAGGCCGGTAGCGGCAAATCCGCGCCGTGCGCCAACCGCGACACGCGCACTTCTATCTCACTCATGCGCCGCCTCCAGGGCATCGGCGATGCGCTCAGCCAGGCGGACGCCGACGTCTTTCTTCGAAAGTTGTGGCCAGTTTTCGACCGCGTCGGCGGTGATCAAATGAACCGTATTGGCATCACCGGCAAAAGTGCCGGTTTCCGGGGACACATCGTTGGCGACGATCCAGTCGCAACCCTTGCGCGCCAATTTTGCCTGGGCATTGCCGACCACGTCTTGGGTCTCGGCGGCGAAACCAACGACTAGACCGGGCCGTTGATTGCCGGCATTGCTCAGCATGCTCAAAATATCCGGGTTTTCGGTCATGGTCAGGGGCGGCGGTGCGCCGTCCGGTGTCTTTTTGATTTTTTCAACGGCTTCCGCTTCAACCCGCCAATCGGCGACGGCGGCGGCGCAAACCGCGACATCAGCGGGCAGGGCGGCCTCGCAGGCGGCCAGCATCTGGCGCGCTGATTCAACATGGACCACGTTGATACCAGGCGGATCAGGCAATTGCGTCGGTCCGGTGACCAAGGTGGTCGCCGAGCCCAGCCGGGTCAGTGCTTCGGCGATGGCGTGGCCCTGCTTGCCGGACGACCGGTTGGCGATGTATCGGACCGGGTCGATGGCCTCAAAGGTCGGCCCGCTGGTCACCAGGGCGCGGCGGCCGGCCAGACGCCCGGCGCTGTCGAAGAATTCCTTCAGCGCGGCGACGATCTCCAGGGGTTCGGACATGCGGCCCATGCCGAATTCGCCGCAGGCCATGTCGCCTTCGTTGGGGCCGATGAAGGTGATGCCGCGGTCCGCCAACGTGCCCATGTTGGCCTGGGTCGCGGCGTGTTCCCACATGCGTACATTCATCGCCGGCGCGGCCAGCACCGGGGTGTCGGTCGCCAGCAGCACCGTGGTTGCCAGATCATCGGCCTGGCCATGCACCATCTTGGCCAGCATGTTGGCCGTCGCCGGGGCAATCAGTACGGCGTCGGCCTCGCGGCTCAAATTGATGTGCCCCATTTCGTGTTCATCGGTCAGTGAAAACAGATTCCGGTAGACTTTGTCTTCGCTGACCGCGCCAAGGGTCAGAGGGGTGACGAACTGGGCGCCGCCTTCGGTCAGCAGGCAGCGCACGGCGGCGCCGCGCTCACGCAGGCGGCGGACCAGATCCGGCGTCTTGTAGGCGGCAATACCGCCCGAGACGATTAATAAGATACGTTTTCCAGCCAGCATGTGGAGAATATCACATTTCACGGTTTTTGAGTGTGGTTAAAGTAGGGATGCAATTGTGGAAGTGCAAGTATGTTGGTATTCAATAAGCGATTTCGGGTCTCCGGCACGCCGAAACGAATTAGGTAAACTTCGCCAAAACCACCACCACCAACAATAATATCGCCGCAAACCAAAGCGATCCGATGCCCCCGCTGCCCCGGGATCCGCGACGCAACTGGTTGATAGTTTCCGGGTGCAGGCGAACCCGCCCGTCGGAAATCATGTTCGCTGATTCCTCCAGGCCTTCGATCATCCGCGGCAGTTTGTCGACAACGTTGGCGATACCCTCGACCGCAACCCGAACTCGCGCCTCAGGCCCCAAGGTGTCGCGCATCCATTCCTCGATCAGCGGCCGCGCCAGAAGCCACATATTGGCCTCCGGACTGAGCTTGCGGGCCGTGCCTTCGGCGACCAGCATGGTTTTTTGCAAAAGCAGCAGTTGCGGCTGGGTCTCCATTTCGAAGGTCTCGGTGATCTGGAACAATTGGCCGAGCAGACGGGCGATGGAAATCTCGTTCTGTGATTTGTCCAAGATCGGCTCGCCGATAGAGCGGCAGGCCTGGGTGAAGGTGTCGACAGAGCGGTGCGCGGGCACCCAACCGGCCTCGAAATGAATCTCCGCGGCGCGGCGGTAGTCGCGGGTCAGGAAGGCCAGCAGCATTTCGCCGAGTATGCGCCGGGTGCGCATGTCGAGCCGTCCCATGATACCGAAATCCACGGCGGCGATCATGCCATCCGCGGTGACGAACAGATTTCCCGGATGCACATCGGCGTGAAAGAAGCCGTCGCGGAAAACCTGTTTGAAGGTCGCGCGGGCGGCCTTGGCAGTGACCTCCAGGGGGTCATGGCCGGCGGTTTCCATGGCGGCCCGGTCGTCCATGGAAATACCGTGGATACGTTCCGTGGTCATCACCCTTTGTCCAGTGCGGCCCCAGTCCACCTCCGGGACGCGGAAATCTTCATCGCCTTCAAAGTTTTCCGCCATTTCAGCGGCGGCGGCGGCCTCGAAGCGTAGGTCCATCTCCAATTCGACGGTCGCCGCCAGGGTCTCGACCACTTCGCGCGGCTTCAAGCGGCGCAGGTCGGGGCGCGCCCGTTCGATCAGTTCGGCGCCCCAATGCAGCAAATCCAGGTCGCGCGCGAAGGCCTCTTCAATCTCCGGGCGCAACACTTTGACGGCAACCTCGCGGCCGTCGCTGGTGACTGCAAAATGAACCTGGGCGATGGAGGCGGCGGCGACGGGGTCCGGATCGAAAGAGGCGAACATAACGTCCAGCGGATCATCGAATTCGGCCTCCACGGCGGCCTGGGCCTCGGCGCCGGGAAACGGCGGCAGGCGGTCCTGCAGGTCGGAAAGATCGGCGGCCAATTCCTCGCCCAGCAAGTCTGACCGGGTCGCCAGAATCTGGCCCAGCTTGATGAAACTGGGTCCGGCCTCATTGAGTGCCCGGGCCAGGCGTTGACCAGGCCGGCCTTCCGCATCGCGCCGCGACATCCACCGCGCAAAGCCAACCACCGACGGCGCCACATCCAGATATTCGAGCGGAAACAAAGCGTCGTGACGGGCCAGCAGGCGGGCGATCTGCAGCAGACGGCGGACATTGCGCATCGATCGGATCAACTCGAACCCCCCTCAGATCCGCCAGGCCGAATGCAGCGCGGCGATGCCGCCGGAAAGGTTCCGGTAGGTGACCTGGGCCAGGCCCGCCGTGCTGATCATCGTGGCATAGGTGTCCTGATTGGGGAATTTGCGAATACTTTCCGCCAGGTACTGATAAGCGTCGCGATCACCGGCGATGCGCGCCCCCAGGGCCGGCAAGACCGAGAAGGAATAAGCATCATAGAGTTTGCGCAGCAGCGGTGCCGTCACGAGCGAAAATTCCAGGCAGAGGAACCGCCCACCCGGCTTCAAAACCCGCCGTGCCTCGGTAAGGGCGCGTTCCAAATGGGTTACGTTGCGCAGGCAAAAGGCGCTGGTGTAGACATCCACCGACATGTCATCGAGGGGCAGGTTTTCAGCATCGCCGTGAATCCAATTGATGCCGTCCAAGATACCCCGATCGATGGCACGGTCGCGTCCCTGGGCCAACATTTCATTGTTGATATCGACAATATTTACATGCGCACCGCCGCGCGCCAAAAATTTAAAGGCGATGTCACCGGTGCCGCCGCCGATATCGGCCATGACCATGCCGTCGCGCGGCCTGAGCCAGTCCATCATGGCATCCTTCCACAACCGATGAATGCCCAGGCTCATGAGGTCGTTCATCAGATCGTAGCGCGGCGCGACGCTGTCGAAGACGTCACGTACCATTGAAGCCTTGGCGTTCTCGGGCACGTCGCGGAATCCAAAATGCGTGGTGCCGACGTCGTCCGGACCGTCTTTTGCCGTCTGTTCCGTCATGGCCGGACCTTACCCCAAGGCCGCCTAGGAAACCAGTATGGGAAACCCGCCGGTGGACAGGTCGGGCCCAACGCGGCATACCTGTGGCTATGCCCTTATGAGGTCCTGGAGAGCCATGCCCGAACTCCCCGAAGTGGAAACTGTACGGCGCGGCCTGGCGCCGGTTCTGGAAGGCCACCGGCTGGCCCGCGTCGTCATACGGCGCCGCGACTTGCGCTGGCCGCTGCCCGACGATTTCGGTCAGCGGCTGACCAACCGTGAAATCGTTGCCGTTGATCGGCGCGCCAAGTTCCTTTTGATCCGTCTTGACGACGGCACGGTCTGGATCGCGCATCTTGGCATGTCGGGGCGGTTCCGCATCTTCGACGGCCCGCCGCCGCCGGAAGAAACCCACGATCATGTCATTGTCGAGACGGAGGCCGGCGTGGTGATCCGCTATAACGACCCGCGCCGGTTCGGGTTCATGGATCTGACGACGAACGAAGACTTGGACACCTATCCCATGCTGGCGGCGATGGGGCCCGAACCTTTGGGCGGCGATTTTACCGCCGTGGTCCTGGCCGGCCGCCTGAAGGGCCGCGCCGCACCCATCAAGGCGGCCCTGTTGGACCAGCATACGGTTGCCGGACTGGGCAACATTTATGTCTGCGAAGCCCTGCATCAGGCGGGTATCTCACCGAAACGCAAGGCCCGCAGCGTCCAGGGCGGCCGCGCCGAACGCCTGCATGCGGCGATCCAGGATGTTTTGAGCCGCGCCATTGAGGCCGGCGGCTCGTCGCTCCGTGACCATCGCCAACCGGATGGCGAGTTGGGGTATTTTCAGCATAATTTCCTGACCTACGGCCGGGCTGACAAGAACTGCCGCCGCTGCGGTGACGGACATCTCATTCGCCAGTTCGTTCAATCAGGGCGTTCCACATTCTATTGTCCGAACTGCCAACGTTAGTGTTATAAGCGGGTCATGTTCAGAACATCATGTTTTCGTATTTTCTGTGTGGTGCTTGCCCTGGCGGCTGGACCGGTTCTGGCCCAGGGCGCGAAGTTCCTGAGCGTCTTGGACGATTTGCCGCTCATGCCCGGGTTGGTCGAAGTGCCTGAGGCAGCGATGGTTTTTGATGGGCCCACGGGCCGTATTGTCGAAGCCTTTGCGGCCGGCCACGTGCCGGCGCCCGCGGTGGCCGCCTTCTACGCCGAGACCCTGCCGCAGCTGGGCTGGCGGGCCACGGCGCCCGGCGAATACCGGCGCGACGAAGAAATCCTTAAGCTTGAGGTTGTCCCGCCGCCGCCAGGTCAGCCCGGTGCCGGCGCTCGTTTCACTTTGCGCCCGGCCACCGCAAACTGACGGCGTGAAAATCCTCGAACGCGGGGCTTGACCTGACCTGCCGGCGCTTATATACAGCGCCTTCTGATTTTCCGTTAACGATTGAGAAAAGGGGTGTGCGCCCATGGCCCACTCTCTGCAAGCCAAGAAACGTATTCGCCAGACGGCGCACCGTATGGAAGTGAACCGGTCCCGCCGGGGCGCCATCCGCACGGAGTTGCGTAAAGTCGAAGAAGCCATCGCCAGCGGCGACCAGACCGCGGCCCGTGAAGCGTTTCGCGTCATGCAGCCGCAGCTCATGGCCGGCGTCAATAAAGGCATCATGGAGAAGAATACAGTTTCGCGTAAACTCTCCCGCCTGACGAAACGGATCAAGGCCATGGCGGCCTGACGGCGCCGTAAATTTCCAGAAATGGCGGCGCCGCGTTCTCTGAGGACGCGGCGTTTTTCGTGCCGGTTCGCCCCTTCAGGCCAATAATGGCCGGCGGACTCGATGCGGAAAAATTGTCAAGAAGATTATTTTTGACGTTCTCCTTTCGATCATGTTGAAAGGCGCCTCGGGTGAACGTAATATTCGTTCATTGGTTCTTGCCGATACAGAGTCGTTCCAAATAACAGGATTAAATAAATTGCTTATTCGTTCTGTTAACCAATTCGACTTTTACTTGGGTGCGGCGCATTATTTCATGAAAATGGGCGGTGTACCCAACAAAACATAAAGTAATCATCTTGACCTTCGGCCAACAGGCAATGGCGAGTCCTGCGCACTGAAAAGATATGGCCGACAGATGTTATTGAATGGCCTGAATGATGATTTGAGATGATCGAGATTTAACAAATGGGGGGTAGTCCAGGTACCGAAAGTGATTTGAAATTGACGACGTTGGCGGAGCATTGATCGATCTGTTGCCAATCAGCGTGACTGATTGTTGATAGTAACAGATCGTTCCTGGGGCTACGGTCTTCCGCCGACCGGTCAATATATAAGCCCGATTAACGGGCGAATGTGATGCAAAGCCCCAATTTAAGGGCATCGTCCACCGGAAAACCCGATCCCGAGAATAACGGTTTTTCGAGTCAAATCTTCGGTTCTGAAATTCAGACTGCCTTTGTCACATACCACGCCGGGTCGCGTTTCTGAGGGGCGTCCCGGGTGTGGAGAAAAACAGGTTCCGTCAAAAATGGCGGACCGAAGACCATGGGGTGTGTTGACGGTAATGGGATCGACAAACGGACATCACGACGAAACAAAAGCCCAAGGCGATGATCTGCGCGATGGCGCGGACGCGAAGCGCGCCAAGGACATGCAAGTTGAATGGGAAGCCGTTTCCAGCCGGCTGCGGGCCGAGGTCGGCGAAACGGCCTTTCAAAGCTGGTTGCGGCCGATGCGGGTCAAAGGGTTCCGTGACGGGACGGTAAGAATTTCCGTGCCGACGCGTTTCATGCGTGATTGGGCCACCGCCCATTACGAAGACCGATTGGCCGAGCTATGGCATGGCGAGAACGCCGCGGTGAACGCGGTCGATATTGTCGTTCATGCCGATATTGCGGACGCCAAGGAAAACGCTCAACCGAAGCCCGACGAAGCAAAGCCGCAAAGCGCCGCCGCGCGGGTCCGCGACACCTTGTCGGCGCCATTGGATGAGCGCTTCACCTTCGACCAGTTTGTTGTCGGCAAGCCAAACGAGTTCGCCTACGCGGCGGCCCGGAGGCTTGGTGAGGCCGCCTCCGTGCCCTTCAATCCGCTGTTTCTTTACGGCGGTGTCGGACTTGGCAAAACCCACCTGATGCATGCCATCGCCTGGCACGTGCGCAAAGCGACGCCCGAGCGTTCCGTGTTGTATCTGTCGGCGGAAAAATTCATGTACCGGTTTATCCGGGCGCTGCGTGAACAGAACACGGTCGACTTCAAGGAACAGTTCCGTTCGGTTGATGTTTTGATGATCGACGACGTGCAGTTCATCGCCGGCAAGGATTCAACCCAGGAAGAATTCTTTCATACCTTTAACGCCCTGGTCGATCAGGGCCGGCAGATTGTCATTTCGTCGGACAAATCGCCGTCCGACCTGGAAGGCATGGAAGAACGTCTGGTATCGCGTCTGAATTGCGGTCTAGTGGCCGACATCCACGCGACGACCTACGAATTGCGCCTCGGCATCCTACAATCTAAAGCCCATAAACTGGGTGTTCAGATTCCAACCAAGGTGCTGGAGTTCCTCGCCCACAAGATCACCTCCAACGTGCGTGAATTGGAGGGCGCCTTGAACCGGGTTGTCGCTCACGCCCAACTGGTCGGCCGCGACATCTCGCTGGAGACCACCCAGGAGGTGCTGCACGATCTGCTGCGGGCCAATGACCGCCGGGTGACCATCGAGGAAATACAAAAGCAGGTCGCCTCGCACTTCAACATCCGTATCTCGGACATGCATTCGGCGCGCCGGGCACGGTCAGTGGCACGGCCTCGCCAGGTCGCCATGTACTTAGCGAAGCAGTTAACGTCGCGTTCCCTGCCGGAGATCGGCCGCAAGTTCGGTGGCCGTGATCACACCACGGTCATGCACGCGGTGCGCAAGGTGGATGAACTGCGCGAACACGATTCCGGGTTCAACGAAGACGTTGAACTGTTGCGCAGGATGCTCGAAGGATAGGGTCTGAGGGGCCGGATTTCAGCTTTTCTCGAACGTCCCCAGTCAGGTTCTGATGATCTCTTAAAAATCGGCGAAAGCGCTTTGGAATCCAAGGCGTTTTGCTATAATGAACACCTCACGACGAGGGCCGTTCCGGGCCCTCTCCGGCGCCCCCTGCCGGGGCCCGGGATATCCCGTAAATTTATCTGGAATTCACTTGTTAAAGGCTTGAAATAAAACGATGAAACTTACCATTGAACGAGCCGCTCTATTGAAGTCCCTGGGGCATGTCCAGAGTGTTGTCGAGCGGCGCAACACCATACCGATTCTCTCAAATGTAAAGCTCGAGGCCGGCGACGGCGCGGTCCGCCTGAACGCCACGGACATGGACCTGGATATTGTCGAACAGGCGGTTGCAGATGTCTCGACGCCGGGAGCGACGACGGTCTCGGCGCATACGCTTTATGACATCGTCCGTAAGCTGCCGGACGGTGCCCAGGTAAACATGGACGGCGGTGGCGATGGCCAGGTCGTGCTCAGCGCCGGGCGCTCGCGGTTCACCCTGGCCAGTCTGTCGATAGATGAATTTCCGGTTCTCTCGGGCGGCGAATTGCCGCACCAATTCACGGTGACGGCGGCCGAGCTACGCAGTCTCATTGACCGCACCCGGTTCGCCATCTCGACCGAGGAAACTCGCTATTACCTAAATGGCATTTATCTGCATCAGGCGGATCGTGACGGCACGGCCTTGTTACGCGCCGTGGCCACGGACGGTCACCGCCTGGCCAGTGTCGAGGTGCCGTTGCCGGCCGGTGCCGACGGTATGCCGGGCGTCATTGTCCCCCGCAAGGCGGTGACGGAATTGCGCAAAATGATTGATGAATCGGGCGATGAAGTGGCGGTCTCCTTGTCAGAATCGAAAATTCGTTTTGCTTTTGATGAGGCGGTGCTGACGTCGAAACTCATCGACGGCACCTTTCCCGACTACCAGCGCGTGATCCCCGCCGGCAACGACAAAGTCATGGAAGTCGAATGCCATGGTTTTGCCGATGCGGTGGACCGGGTGTCCGCTATTTCCAGCGAAAAATCGCGGGCCATCAAGCTGACCCTCAACAGCGGCACGCTTGTGTTGTCGGCGTCGAGCCCGGAACACGGCAGCGCGACCGAGGAATTGGAAGTTTCCTACGACGGCGATGAATTGGAAATTGGCTTTAATTCGGCCTATCTCCTGGATGTGACCCGCCAGATCGAAGGCGAAATGGCGCGGTTCACCATGGCCGATTCGGCCTCGCCGACGGTCATGCAGGAAACCGATGACGCCAGCGCGCTTTACGTGCTGATGCCCATGCGGGTCTAGAGAAGCGGAGGAGCCGACCCTGTACGGATCCCACGGACTGGCCAGGCAAGACACAGGCGGCCCTGCAAACGGGCCGGTGTCCATGACCGGGCTCGCGGATCGGGCTCGGTTTGCCGTGCGGCGTCTGACAATCACGGATTTTCGCAGTTACGCCCGTCTGCGCCTTGACCCGGAAGGCGCCTCGGTGGTGCTGAGCGGTGCCAACGGTGCCGGCAAGACCAACATTTTGGAAGCTTTGTCGTTGTTGGTGCCGGGCCGCGGCCTGCGCCGCGCCCGTCTTTCCGACATCAGCCGTTGCCCGCCTGGTGACGCCGAACCGGGGCCGGGCTTTCCCTGGGCGGTGGCCGTCACCGCCGATGGACCCGATGGACTGGCAGATTTGGGCACCGGATTTACACCGACTGTGGACGGCGGCGCCGAGCGGCGTACGGTGCGCATTAATGGCGAGACCGAGCGCGCCCAGGCGGCCCTGGCCGGCGTTATGAGCATGCATTGGTTGACCCCGCAAATGGACCGCCTGTTCCAGGACGGCGCGCCGGCACGGCGCCGGTTTCTGGACCGGTTGGTATTCGGATGGGACCCGGCCCACGCGGGCCGCGTTTCGGCCTATGAACAGGCCATGCGCGAGCGCCTGAAGTTGCTCCGTGATACGCCCAACCCGGACCCGGTCTGGCTCGGCGCGCTTGAGGAAACCATGGCGGCGCGCGGAATTGCCGTTGCCGCGGCGCGAACCGATGTGATCGGCCGCTTGGCCGGACTGACGGCGGAAAGCTGGGGGCCTTTTCCGGGCGCCCGCCTGACCCTGCAGGGCGACGTGGATGCCTGGTTGGCGGGCGGTCCGGCGTTGCAGGCGGAAGACCGCTTCAAGACAGCCTTGGCCGATGGCAGGGCGGCGGACGGGCGGTATGGGCGAACCCATACGGGCCCGCATCGCACTGATTTGCTGGTTCATCACGCGCCGAAGGGCGAGCCGGCGGCGCGGTGTTCGACCGGCGAACAGAAAGCCCTGTTGATCGCCCTGGTGTTAGCCAACGCCCGGGTTCGTGCGGCTGAAGATGGCGGCGTGCCGGTGCTGCTTCTCGATGAAGTGGCGGCGCATCTGGATGCCGAACGCCGCGAGGCCCTGTTCGAAGGCCTGAATAGCCTGGGCGCCCAGGTTTGGTTTACCGGCACCGACGTCGCGACCTTTGCGACGCTCAAGCGATCTGCGGTTTTTTACAAAGTGGCTGACGGCGTCGTCAGCCCGCAATGATCAATATTCATGCCTTGGAAACGAACGGATAATTTATGAGTGACGAGACCCCCATCGACGGCGAACCGGGTGACGACTTGACCGAAGGCGCTCCGGCGCATGCGGCCAATGGTGACGAAGACTATGACGCCGGGTCGATCAAGGTTCTGCGCGGCCTGGAGGCCGTGCGCAAGCGTCCGGGCATGTACATCGGTGACACGGACGATGGGTCCGGCCTGCACCACATGGTCTATGAGGTTGTCGATAACGCCATCGATGAAGCGCTTGCGGGACATTGCGATTTGGTCAAGGTCATCCTGAATGGCGACGGCTCGGTGACCGTTACCGACAACGGCCGTGGCATCCCGGTTGACATCCACGAGGAAGAAGGGGTCTCGGCGGCTGAGGTGATCATGACCCAGCTGCACGCCGGTGGAAAATTCGATCAGAATTCCTACAAGGTCTCCGGCGGTTTGCACGGGGTCGGGGTCTCGGTGGTTAACGCGCTTTCCGATTGGCTGGAGCTGAATATCTATCGCGAAGGCAAGGAACATTCGGTGCGTTTCGAGGGCGGCGAGACGGTGAAGCCCCTGGAGATTGTCGGCGACGCCCCGCTGGTTGATGGCGCGCCTCTGACCGGCACCAAGCTGACGTTCTTTGCGTCGACAGCAACTTTTACCATGACTGAGTATGACCGCGGTACCTTGGAGCATCGGTTGCGCGAACTGGCATTTTTGAATTCCGGCGTCGCCATGCGGCTGATTGATGACCGGGAGGTCGATTCCGTTGAGGTTGACCTGCACTACGAAGGCGGCTTGAAGGCCTTCGTCGACTATCTGGACCGCTCAAAATCGGCGTTGCATGACCAATCCATCGCGGTCAGCGCGGAGAAAGACGGGATCACCATTGAGGTGGCCATGCAGTGGAATGATAGTTATCACGAGACAACGCTGTGCTTCACCAACAACATCCCGCAACGCGATGGCGGTACGCACCTGGCTGGTTTTCGGGGTGCCTTGACCCGGACCATCAACAGTTACGCGGCATCGTCGGGCATTGCCTCAAAAGCCAAAGTTAGCATCACCGGCGACGACGCCCGCGAAGGCATGACGTGTGTGCTGTCCGTCAAGGTGCCGGACCCGAAGTTCTCCTCACAGACCAAGGACAAGCTGGTCTCGTCCGAGGTTCGTCCGGTTGTCGAAAGCCTGGTCGCCGAGGGTTTGGAACAATGGTTTGAGGAACACCCGGCGGAGGCCAAAAAGGTCATTGGCAAAATCGTCGAAGCGGCCGCTGCCCGCGAGGCGGCCCGCAAGGCCCGCGACCTGACCCGGCGCAAGGGCGCCCTGGATATCAGTTCCCTGCCCGGCAAGTTGGCGGATTGCCAGGAACGCGACCCGGCCTTGTCCGAATTGTTCATCGTCGAGGGTGATTCCGCCGGCGGCTCGGCGAAACAGGGCCGCAACCGGGCCAATCAGGCAATCCTGCCCTTGCGCGGCAAGATCCTCAATGTTGAGCGCGCGCGCTTCGATAAGATGTTGTCATCGACGGAAATCGGCACCCTGATCACGGCGCTCGGCACCGGCATTGGGCGCGAAGATTTCGACGTTGAGAAATGCCGTTATCACAAGATCATCATCATGACCGACGCCGATGTCGATGGCAGCCATATCCGCACACTGCTGTTGACCTTCTTCTTCCGCCAGATGCCCGACCTTGTGGAACGCGGTTATCTCTATATTGCGCAGCCGCCGCTGTACCGCTCAAAACGCGGCAATTCCGAGGTTTATCTGAAGGATGACCCGGCCTTGGAAGACTATCTTTTCAATGCCGCCATTGATGACGGCGCTGTATTTGAAACCTATGACGGCCGCCAGGTTGCCGCCGCCGACTTGAGCGACGTCTTAACCGAGGCCCGCGGCATGAAGACCCTGGTCGAGCGTTTGGCCCGGCACGTGCCGCCCCGGATCATCGAACAGGCAGCCATTTGCACCGCCCTGGACCAGGAGGTTCTTTCCGACCGGGAGCGTGCCGCGCAAACCGCTGACTATCTGTCGAAGCGCCTCAACAAACTGGAGGCACCAAACGAGAAAAACTGGGAGGGCACGGCCCTGGAAGACGGCGGCCTGGCCTTCACTCGGGTTCTCCGCGGCGTCGCCGAACGCCATGTCATCGACGGCGCATTGATCCGTTCGGCGGACGCACGTCGGCTCAATGACAAGGCCACCAGCCTGTTCGAAACCTATGGCGACCACGGTAAGTTGACCCACAAGGAGAAAGAAATTCCCGTCGTCGGGCCGCGCTCATTGGTTGACGCAGTGATGGATCTCGGCCGCAAGGGGGTCTCCATGCAGCGCTACAAGGGGCTTGGTGAAATGAACCCGGACCAGCTGTGGGAGACGACCCTGGACCCGGACGCGCGGTCCCTGCTGCAGGTCCGGGTCAACCACACGGACGATGCCGAGGACGTATTCTCAACGCTGATGGGTGATATCGTCGAGCCCCGGCGCGAATTCATCCAAAAGAACGCGCTCAAGGTGGCGAACTTGGACGTTTAGGGCGACGACGCCCGTTAACGGGATGCTAACAGCCACCCGCACATAAGAACCTATGGCAAGTACCGACACGACACGATCAGGCTGGCTTTGGCCGCTGTTCAAGTGGACAGCGACGCTGGGCGTGTGGGCCGGCATTCTGGCGGCGGCGGTGGCGGCCTGGTACGCCACGGATTTGCCTGATGTCGACGATGCCCTGCAGGCGACGCGGCGGCCGACGGTGACGCTGTTGGCGGCGGACGGCTCATTGCTGGCGACCCGGGGCGATCTTTACGGTGTGCCGCTTCGGGTCTCGGATTTACCGAAAACCCTACCGCACGCGGTGCTGGCGACCGAGGACCGGCGTTTCTACAACCACTTCGGCCTCGATCTTATCGGTATCGCCCGGGCGGCTTATCGGAATCTGCGCGCCGGACGTATTGTTCAGGGCGGCTCGACGATTACGCAGCAGGTGGCGAAAAATCTGTTCCTGACCCCCGAACGATCGCTCAAGCGCAAGGTCCAGGAAGTCCTGCTGTCGCTGTGGCTGGAGCATAAATTCTCCAAGGACCAGATTTTGACGATCTATCTGAACCGGGTTTATCTGGGCGCCGGGACCTACGGGGTTGATGCTGCGGCACGGCGTTATTTCGGGGTGCCGGCAAAGCGTCTGACGACCTATGAAGCGGCCTTGATCGCCGGTCTGTTGAAAGCCCCCAGCCGCTATAATCCGCGGGCCAATCCGGGCCTCGCCAAAAAGCGTACCGCCCAGGTTTTGAAAAATATGGTGGCGGCCGGTTATTTGACGGAAAAACAGGCGAAGGCCGCCGCCGATGGACGCGGGCGGCGTGCCCGGGGCGATGCGGCGGGACGTTATTTCATCGATTGGGTGCTCGATCAGGTGGCCGATTATCTGTCGCCCGGTGATCGTGACATCAGTGTCGCGACAACCTTGAACCCGGGCCTGCAGCAGGCTGCTGAGCGGCATCTTCGCAAGGCTTTGGATGGACCGGGCAAAAAATTCGGAGCCAGTCAGGGCGCCCTGGTGGCGCTGGCCGGCGATGGCGCGGTCCGGGCCCTTGTCGGCGGACGCCGTTACGCCGTCAGTTCTTTCAACCGTGCCACCCAGGCGCGGCGCCAGCCGGGCTCGGCCTTCAAGCCTTTCGTCTTTCTGGCCGGATTGGAAGCCGGCATGCGGCCCACAGACACGGTCAAGGATGCGCCCATCCGGATCGGCGACTGGGCGCCCAGGAACTTCAACGGCAAGCATCTGGGACCGGTCACCATGGCCGAGGCGCTGGCCGGATCGATCAACACGGCGGCCGTTCGCGTCGCCCGCCGCGCGCACTTGCCGCGGGTTGCCGAAGTCGCGGCGCGGCTTGGCATTCCCGGCAATATACAGGCGACGCCCAGCCTGGCGCTGGGCACTCACGATGTCAGCTTAATTGATCTGACCGCGGCCTATGCGCCTTTCGCCAATGGTGGCACGGCGGCCTGGCCCTATGGCATCCGTGAAATTCGCGGCGACGGCGGCAAAATCCTCTACCAACGATCCGGGTCAGGGCCGGGCCGGGTGATTGAAAGGCGTCATGTCGCCGCCATGAACCGGATGATGGCCGGCGTTATTGCCGGTGGCACCGGCAAAGCGGCACGCCTGGACAGGCCGGCGGCGGGCAAGACCGGGACCAGCCAGAACCACCGCGATGCCTGGTTTATCGGCTATACGGCAGATCTGGTCGCCGGTGTTTGGGTCGGCAACGACAACGGTGCGCCCATGAAACGGGTGACCGGCGGCGGCTTGCCAGCGGTCCTGTGGAAGCAGTTTATGCTGGATGCCCACCGGGGCCGGGCGAAACGCCCACTGCCCGGGGTCGACGGTCCGGGTGTCCTTCCGACGGTGCCGCAAATTGCCCGCAAACCGTCGACGGCCATAGGGAAATCCGAAAAAAGCCTGTGGGACCGGATCATCTCGGTGGTGACGGGAGACAAATGAGCCTCCGCTGACATGGCTTGATCAGGGGAGTTGGGCTTTTTTCAGCAACTCTTTCAAGAGTTCCATGTTCATCGGCTTTGGCGCCGCGCCGAGAACTTTCAAGCCGTGCCCTGCGGCCAAGTCGCCGGCCAGATCGAGCATGTTATCATCGACGCCGCTGGCAATGATGATCGCCGGCGCGTAGCGCAAGGCACCAAGGCGCTGGACCATGGTCAGGCCGTCCTCGCCGGGCATGTTCAGATCGCAAATCGCCACATCAAAGGGGCGCTCGGCGCCAGCCACCTTGCTGACCGCCTCGCCGCCGTCGCCGGCTTCGTCGGTGTCTTCAATGCCAAGTACTTTCAATGCCTTACTGAGAGTTTTTCGTACCACCGCATCGTCGTCGACAATCAGCACCCGCATTCCCGAGAATTCGCTCACGACCTTGTCCTTTTCCATTGTCCTGCCGTCTTTCCCGTCCCGCCGGACATATTGCGGCGGGCCGCGGCATTTTGCAATCGGGTGAGAGGGCCATCCGGTGGAAAACTTTCACAGGGATTCGGTGGTGGCGAAATCGGTATCAATTAGTCCTGTTTACTGGCGCTCGATACGGCATTGATAGCAGTTATTCTGGGCTGATCTCACGTGAACATAGGCGATCTCAGCGCGGTCCAGAAGATCGCTCGCATAGGCGCTGACGCCGTCGCGTTCAATGACGTCACCGGTCCCATAAACGATGCGGTCGTCGGCGCCGTACCCGCGAACCAGGAAGCGCGGGCTGCGGCGCAGGATGGGTGGTGGCGTAGCCGTGTCCTCGAAGGTCGGGCAATCCGCCGCATGCAGAAAAATCGGCCCCAACTCCGCATAAGGCTGGGCGGCAGGAAAGGGACGATGAGCAAGGACCAGATAGTCATCACCCGCGGCGACTTCTTTGAGGCAATGCCGACAGGGCACCCCGGTGCCGTCGGATGTACACCGCTCCGGCGTTTGGCCGTTGGCATCGGCGGCACCGGCGCGGTAGGCCTGGACCTGATCGGAGGGAATGGGCAGATAAGACAGCGCGGTCATGGTGGAAACTCCTTCGGTATGGCGATGGTGCCATCTAAGCAAGTGTGTGCCGCCCGACCCACCCGATCCTTGCGGCTATCTCAATACTTTTCCCCGCCATGGCAGAAATGCTGGCACTTTTTTGCGATAGGTCCGATAGGCGTCCCCGTGAAGCCGTGCCAGACGCCGTTCTTCAAAGCGGCTGCCGATCAATAGATAGAGCGAGCCCCATACCGCCGTCGCCAGACCCAGATCATTCCACGCCGCGCCCCAGAGGATCAAAATGGCGGCACTGTACAGGGGATGGCGCACGTAGGCATGAAAACCCTGTGTAATCAGCGGTTCATCATCGACCACTACATTCGCGCCGGCTCTGGCGGCGCGAATTTGTGCCAGACCGGAGAACTTGCCAAGATCGTAACTACCCAAGGCAAGAAACAGCAAAGCCCAGCCACCGACCGCCATTGCGGTCAACGCGCTCCACCCCCAGCCGCTGACGGCGAAGCGCGGCAAGCCGGCAAAGGCCCAAACGCCGATCTCGAAAATGATGCCGAAGTGGATCAGAGCAATGACGTTAAAGGCCAGGCGGGCCCGAGCCCCGAAGAGGGCCTGCAAACGTCGCCCGGCAAGAAAACTGTGGCCGGCACCGAAGCTCAACCAGGCCAGCAAGTAAATGCCGTGGGCCCAGGCATGGGGAAGGTTCACCGGTTCGACGTTCAGGAGGCATCTCCGGAACCGCCGGCCGTCGACGCCGCCGACAGGCGGGCAATGGTGGCGGTAGTTGAAAAACCGTCCTCCAGCGCCGCCAAGACGACGCGGCCGCCCCACGATTGGACTTCGGCGGCACCGACCACCTGCTCAACCGTATAGTCTGCGCCCTTCACCAAAACGTCCGGCCTCAGGGCGTTGATCAAATCAAGCGGCGTGTCCTCGTCAAACAGCACGCAAAGATCGACCGCCGCCAGTGACGCCAGCACTGTCGCCCGGGCGGCCTCCGCCTGTACAGGCCGGTCGGCACCCTTCAAGCGTTTGATCGAGGTGTCGGAGTTGAGCGCCACGATCAGCCGGTCGCAGGCAGCGCGGGCTTGGTTGAGAAGCGATACGTGGCCGGGATGCAGCAGATCAAAACAGCCGTTCGTAAATCCCACCTTCAGGCCCTGTCGGCGCCAGACCTCGGCCCGGTCCCCGGCTTGGGCCCAGGTCAGCAACTTGGCCTCGGCCCGCGAGATATCCTGGTGGTGCAGGGTGGCGATGACTTCCGAAAGATAGGCCGCCGCCGTGCCGGCCTTGCCGACGACGATGCCGGCGCAAACGTTGGCCAGATGCGCCGCCTCGGCCAATGAGGCACCGCTGGCCAGGGCGCAGGCCGTTGTTGCGACAACCGTATCGCCGGCGCCGGAGACGTCGAAAACTTCCTTGGCGTCAGAAGTCAGGTGGGCGTGCGTCGCTGACTCGCCATCGACCAGAATCATGCCGTCCTGGCTGAGGGTGACAAGGACTGCACCGAGATCGTGGGCAGCGCGAAGCTGCCCGGCGGCTTTCATCACACAGTCGATGTCGGATACGTCCGCACCGCTCGCGTCGTGCAATTCGTTACGGTTCGGCGTCACGACGCTGGCACCCTCGTAAATACCGTAGTCGGGGCCTTTTGGATCAACGATCACCGGGATACCGCCGGTGGCTGCCGCGTCAATCAGCGCCGCCGCGCGGCCGTCGCCCAGCACGCCCTTGCCATAGTCCGACAACACCAGAACATCGTGCGCGTTCAGAGCCTGCGTCGCGGCATCGATGAGCGCCGCCGCGCTGGTCTCGGCCAACGGTGCCGATGTTTCCGCGTCGGCACGGAGCATTTGTTGTGTGCCGGCGACGAATCGCGTCTTGATGGCGGTCGGCCGGCCCGGTTCGCGGACCAGGGCCGGGGTTGCCGTCGCCAAGGCGCCAAGCGCGGTCTCGATCTCGTTGCCGGCGTCGTCGTCACCGATGACCGCAATCAAAGTGACCTGCCCCCCAAGGGCCGCCACGTTACGTGCCACATTGCCGGCACCGCCCAGCATGGCGGTCTCCGACGTGATCCGAAGCACCGGCACCGGGGCTTCCGGGGAAATACGTTCCACATGTCCCGTCACGAACCGGTCCAGCATGACATCGCCGACGCATAAAACGCGCGCCGAAGAAATGGCCGAGACAAGCCCGATCAGGTCCGCGGCCGATGTCATACCAGTCCCAATTCAATTTCCAGCGCGCCGCAAAGCATCTGGCCAAGCGTGATGTGCATTTCCTGAATGCGCGCCGTGGTTTCCGACGGCACCACCAAAAACGGATCGGCTACCGCACCCATGCGGCCGCCATCCTTGCCGCCGAAGCCGGCCGCCACGCAGCCCAGTTCGCGGGCCTTCGCCAACCCACGGATGACGTTTTCGCTTTGCCCCGAGGTTGAGATGCCGATGGCCATGTCGCCGGGCTGCGCCAGGGCTTCGACCTGACGGGCAAAAATCTCATCGAAACCCAGATCATTGCCGCCGGCGGTTAAGGCCGAGGTGTCGGTGGTTAGCGCAATGGCGGCGATCGGTGCGCGGTCGGTCTTATAGCGGATCGTCAATTCCGTCGCCAGGTGCTGGCAGTCCGAGGCACTGCCGCCATTGCCAAAGAATAAAATTTTGCCGCCGCCCTGGATGCAGGCCACTGCGGCGGCGACCAATTCGCCGAACGGCGCCTTGAGGGCGGCGTGGGTTGCTGCCGCCACCCGGGCGTGCTCATCAAACTCACTGTCGAAAAAGCCGTCTAAATCCATCACGTCACTCTACAACACAATACGTTCGCCGGCGCGCAGGCTGTCCAAAACGGCCAGGGTGGCGGCGCTGGTTTCGATCAACTCCGCTTCGTCAATGGGCACGGTTGCCGTTCCGCGCACCGCCGCTGTGAAGGCCGCAAGCGCCCCGGTAAAACCCTTGTCCTGGCTGCCTTTCCAAGGTGTTACCGCCTTGTCGCCCAGAACCTCAAGCGAGCGGAAATCTTCTAAAACATAGGTTGCGCCGCCGGCGTGGGCTTCGATGCGTTCCTTGCTGGCGGCCGTGTCGCCGCGCGCGGTATAGAGGATGGTCGCCAGACTGCCGTCGGCGAAACGCAGCGCAATGCCGGCGTCGTCGCAGGCACCGTCGGTGACTTGCGCTGCCTCTGCTTGGACGGCCTGGATCGGCGCACCCACAAGGAATCGCGCCAGATCGATGAAATGGCAGGCTTCGCCCAACAACCGGCCGCCGCCCTCATCAGCGGCATGGATCCAGTGATCTGCGTCGATGGCACCCGCGTTGATGCGTAACGACAGGACTTTCGGCCCTGGTTGGCCGGCCAGGGCGTCGCGTAAACGCAGGGCGGCGGGCGCGAAACGGCGGTTAAATCCGACCTGAAAGAAGGCGTCGCCGGTGTTGTCACGCGCCGCGATGACATCGTTCAGGCCTTCCCAGGTTAGGCTCAGGGGCTTCTCGACCAGGACATTCTTACCCGCCGCCAGAGCCCGCGCCGTCAGCGCGGCGTGGGAATCGTGGCGGGTGGCGATCAATACGGCGTTAATCTCGGGCGTTGTCAGGACTGCTTCGGGGTCAGCCGTCGCGCGGACGAAACCGAAGGTCTCCTGGCCGTGTTCGGCGGTCGCGCCGCGCTGCGTCGCCAGCGTATGCAGGTGCACGCCGTCCATGTTCTTTAATGCCGGCAACAGGACGGATTTCGCGAAGTTGCCGGCACCGATGACGCCGAGGACGCAATCGCCCTGATTCTTGGCACCCTGATTGCCGCTCACCGCCTTGAAATGCGGCCGCACCACCTGGGCCGATGATTCCGGATAGGTGAGGACAACGCCCAAATGCGGTTCGCTGCCGCCAGTCACCAGATCATAGGCGGCAGCCGCATCGTCAATCCCATAGCGGTGCGAAATCAGCGGGCCAACGTTCAATCCCGTCGGCAACCCCGGCGACAAAAGGCGCAATGTTTCCGCCAGATTTTCCGTTTCCGTCCACCGCACCCAGCCTTCCGGGTATTTGACGCCGCGGCTTTCAAAATCCTCGTCATAACGGCCCGGACCGTAGGACCGCGAGACGATGATATTAAGCTCCTTCTTCATGAAGTCGGCGTAGGGGAAGGCGGTGCCTGTCAGGCCGACCATGACCACCCGGGCCCGATCGCGGGCAATCGCGGCGGCGGTCTCAAAAGGCTCGCTGGTTTCCGTCGCGGCGGCAATTACCAGGCCGTCGCAGCCCCGTCCGTCGGTCAGGTCGCGAACCATCTCGGCCAATCCTTCATCGGCAAGGTTCCACGCAATCTCGGCGCCGAGCTGACGCGCCAGATCAAGCCGGGCCGCATCGTAGTCCAGGGCCATGACGCGGGCCCCGGACAGACGCAGGAACTGCGCCGCCATCTGGCCAACCAAACCGCATCCCAACACGGCGACGACGTCGCCCAGGCCGGCGTCCAGATTGCGCACCGCGTGCAGAGCAATGGCACCGAGGGTGCCGAAACTGGCCGCCTCGTCGCTGACATCGTCGGGCACCGCGGCAACCAGATGGCGCGGCACGACGTTGATCTCCGCATGGTTGGCGACCCCGGCCCCGGCCATGGCAACCCGCTGGCCGACGCTGTAAACGCCTTCCAGACCGGCACCCACGGCAACAACGTCGCCGGCCGCCGAATAGCCCAGCGGCAGCGGTTCGTCGAGGCGCGCCATGACCGTCTGGAAGGTCGCCTTGAGGCCGTCGCGCTTGGCTTTGTCGACAACCTTCTTGACCAGATCCGGCCGTGCCTTGGCTTTGCCGGCCAGGCTTTTCCGGGCGAACTCGACAACCATGCGCTCGGTGCCGGCGGAAATCAGCGACGTCCGGGTCTTGACCAGGACATGATCCGGCTTGACCGTCGGTGCCGGCACGTCCTTCAGCGCCAACCGGCCGCTGCGCCGACTTTGAATGACCTGCTTCATGCGCTCTTTTACTCCACTTTGCCCCGCAGATGCAAAGACCTGATTCCATTGGGAAAATGATCGAAATGACTTTGTTCCCCGGCGGCGGCACGCTATGTAGCTACCATGTGCGGAATCGCCGCCCTCTTCGCCTATCATGCCGACGCGCCGCCGGTCGCGTTGGGCGAACTGTTGGACATCAACAAGGCGATGATCCGTCGCGGCCCCGACGGTGGCGGCCATTGGATTGCCGATGACAGCCGCATCGGCCTGGCGCACCGCCGTTTGGCGATCATTGATCCCGATCCGCGCGCCAATCAGCCGATGATCCTCGATGATCGCTTCCACATCACGTTCAACGGTGAGATTTACAATTACCGCGCCTTGCGCGGTCAGCTGATCGATGCTGGCGTCCGCTTCACGACGCAATCAGACACGGAAGTGCTGGTCCGCCTGTATGAGCGCGATGGCGCGGCAATGGTTGAAAAACTGCGCGGCATGTTTGCCTTGATCATCTGGGATAGCCGCGAACGCCGTGTATTTCTGGCCCGCGATCCCTTCGGCATCAAACCCTTGTATATGGCCGACGACGGTCGGACCTTTCGGGCCGCTTCGCAAGTCAAAGCCTTGCTGGCCACCGGCAAGGCAGGCAACCGGGGGCCGGACCCGGCTGGACACGCCGGCTTCTTCCTGTTCGGCAGCATCCCCGAGCCGCACACCCTTTATGCCGACATCGAAGCCCTGCCGGCCGGTCATACTTTGACCATTGATGCCGACGGGCGGCGCCATTTGCAGTGCTATTTTAATGTTCGCGAAGTGCTTGCAGGCAGCCGCGATGGCGCCGTCGATCAGCCGGATCTGCGGACCTTGCTGCTCGACAGCGTTCGTCATCATTTCGTTGCCGACGTCCCCGTCGGGGTGTTTCTGTCGGCCGGCCTTGATTCGGCGACGATCACGGCGTTGGCGGCGGAAAGCCAACAAAGGGACATCAGAACCTTCACGCTCGGCTTCGAGGAATTCGTCGGCACCATCCGCGACGAAGTTCCCTTGGCCGAATTGATGGCGAAGCGTTACGAAACCAGCCAGTCCACTGAGCGCGTGGCGCGGTTGCATTTCGATGGTGCCTTGCCTGATCTTTTGAAATCCATGGACCAGCCGTCGATCGATGGCGTCAACACCTACTTCGTCGCCCGTGTCGCCAGTCATGGCGGGCTCAAGGTGGCGCTGTCCGGTCTGGGCGGTGATGAGCTTTTCGGCGGCTACGATAGCTTTCGCCAGGTGCCCGGCCTTGCAGGCGCCTTGGGCTGGATACCCGGCCTCAGCGCCTTCGGGCGCGGGTTTCGCAAGGTCACGGCGCCGCTATTGGGCGACATGTTGCCGCCGAAATTTGCCGGCCTGTTTGAATTCGGCGGCAGCACGGGCGGGGCCTATTTTTTGCGCCGTGGATTGTTCATGCCCTGGGAGTTGCCGCATCTGATGGACCCGGAGTTGGCGGCGGAAGGCTGGAACAAGTTGGCCGTGCTTGACCGCCTGAAAGCCGAAACCGAAGGTATCGACCAGCCCGAGAACCGGGTTCGCGCCTTGGAAACCTGCTGGTATATGCGCAATCAGTTGTTGCGCGATGCCGACTGGGCAGGGATGGCGCATTCCGTGGAAATTCGCGTCCCGTTCGTTGATATGGATTTATTCAAGGCGTTGGCGCCGGTGCTTGGCTCGGCGGCCGGGCCCGGCAAGCGCGACATGGCGGCGACACCCTTGCCGGCGTTGCCGCCGGACGTGCTAAACCGGCCGAAGACCGGGTTTTTCGTGCCTGTCGAGCGCTGGCTGCAACAGGCCGGAGGCGGCCTTAACGATAATCGTGAACCGGGGCTGCGCGGTTGGGCAAAACGGGTTTATGCGGCACAGGCAGGTGCTGTTTAAGATCTAGGCGCCAATCACGTCTTTGAAGTAGGCGACGGTTTTTTTGAGCCCCTCGGCCAGCGCGATGTCCGGTTGCCAGCCCAACTTGTCCTTCGCCAATGTGATGTCCGGGCAGCGTTGCATGGGGTCATCTTCGGGCAGGGGCTTGGTGACGATATCCGATCGGCTGCCGGTTTCGGCAATCACCAATTCGGCCAGTTCCCGGATTGTGAACTCGCCCGGATTGCCAAGGTTCATGGGGCCGGTAACGTCATCTGGGGCATTCATCAGCCGGATCAACCCGTCGACCAGATTATCCACGTAACAGAATGACCGGGTCTGGTTACCGTCGCCGTAGACGGTGATGGGATCGCCCTGTAAGGCTTGGACGATGAAGTTCGAGACAACGCGGCCATCGTTGGGGTGCATGTTGGGGCCGTAGGTGTTGAAAATTCGGGCCACCCGGATGCTCATGTCATGCTGACGCTTGTAATCGAAAAACAGCGTCTCGGCGCATCGTTTGCCTTCGTCGTAGCACGACCGGGGACCGATGGGATTGACGTTGCCGGCATAGGATTCCGGCTGCGGATGGACTTTCGGGTCGCCGTACACTTCACTGGTTGAGGCCTGCAGGATGCGCGCCTTGGTCCGCTTCGCCAGCCCCAACATGTTGATGGCGCCGTGGACGCTGGTTTTGGTGGTCTGAACCGGATCGTACTGGTAATGCACCGGTGACGCAGGACAGGCCAGATTATAAATTTGATCGACTTCCACATAGAGGGGAAAGGTCACATCGTGGCGCATCAACTCGAAATGCGGATGGTTGAGCAGATGGGAAATGTTGTCCTTGGTGCCGGTATAAAAATTATCCAGGCAAAGCACGTCGTTGCCCTCGGCAACCAATCGGCTGCAGAGATGAGTGCCGATAAACCCGGCCCCGCCGGTGACAAGAATGCGCGTACGCTCATGCATGGCTTGGGTTTAGCATCCGGATTCCGTCGCGGCAATTGGCAATGACGGAATCGGACGGTCAGGTTTGCAAGAACCTCTGGCCGCTGCCCTCCAGCACGAGGCATGTGAGAACACCGCTGCGGTAGGCCTGTGTATCGACGCCGATACGGTTGTGGCGGATAACCGGTTCGAACTCAGGCGTATGGCCGTGCACGACGAATTGCGGAAACACTTCGTCGGTATGCAGGAAAGGCCCTCTGATCCACATCAGATCATTGTCGGTTTGTCGGGAAACCGGAACGCCGGGGCGAATGCCGGCATGAACGAACAGGTAATCGGCCTCGCTGTGCATTAATTTGAGGCGCTGATAAAACGCCACATGGGCGGCCGGCATGGCGGCAATAAATGCATCCCGCACGCGGTCTAGATCGCCGTACATATCGGACATGGAAACATCCGCGACCCGGTAGCTATTCAGTGTTGCGACGCCGCCGTTGAAAAACCAGTTTTCGCCTTGTTCGCCGTGTTCCAGAAACCGCAACAGGAAATCTTCGTGATTGCCCTTCAAGTGAATAGATTCAAATCCCGCAAGAGGCTCGTGGATCAACGCTTCGATAACGTCGAAACTCTGCCGGCCACGGTCTATATAATCACCCAGATAAACCAAAACCTGACGCGTTGGCCCATCCGTGGCATCAGCCTGAATCTGCTCGTGGATATCTTGGAGGAGGTCCAGACGGCCATGAATATCGCCGAGCGCATAGACGCGCGTATCCGCAGGCACCCGCGGTGGCGGGGAGTCGAAATCCGGATCAAGATGGCGAGCGCTAACGGGCATGTGGCCCATTATCAATGCCAACCTTACAAGATTATGAGATGATTCGGATTGGTTCACGTGATTGGTGATAAGCGAAATTTAATGGTTCCCGCCTAGGTTTCGTGGCACGTTAGGCAAGGTGTAGAATTTGAGGGTTTTGGAATAGTCGATGGCAGAGTGGGGGAGTGCAGCGGCAAGAAATGATGGCCTCGAGAATACCGAGGAATCGCTGCTGCTTGACCGCCTCAACCGCATCGAAGGCAATGCGTCGGGCTATTTTGCCGTACATCTCAATCTGTCGAAGCTTCGGTCCAATCACAAACAGGGCCACTTCCTCGAAATTGCGGCGCGGACCTTCGATATTCTTGTCGACAGCAACGACGCAACTCTGTTCACACTCACCAACAAGGATATGGCCCTGATCTGCCGCAATGTCGATGTCGATGACGTCGACGGCACCGTCGAAAAGGTGCGCGGGCTGTTCAGTGAAGATCCTCTAACGGATGTTAGCGAAAACGTCTTTGATGATCCGTTCTCAACTTGGTACGACCTGTCTAATCCTGAGGATTTCGCGGCATTTTTCGCGGTCATTACCGATCTGGCTGTCGAAGCCGAACAGATTCATATTGCCGAAGCGGCGCAGCAAGACAAAGAGCAACAAATGGGCGAGCCGCTGGCGCCGTCCAACCTGACGGAGATTAACAAGACGCTGCAGGGCATGCGTGTTGCCGACATGATCAAACGCCAGGCCTGTCTGCAGGTGCAATCCGGTAGTGGCGGCGATCTGGTGTTTTTTGAGCTGTTTCTGTCCATGGCCGATATCAAGGAACGGGTCGCCCCGGACATCAATCTGTTCGCCAGCCCGTGGTTGTTCCAATACCTGACGGAAACTCTGGATAGGCGCGTTTTGGCCGTGCTCGTGGAAGAGGATTTCAACGAAATAAACGACCCATTGAGCATCAATCTCAATATCTCGACCGTGTTGTCGCGTGATTTTCAGAATTTCCATCGCGCCGTCGACGGCAACATGTCGAAAATTATCATTGAATTTCAGATCATCGATATCTTCGCCGACATGAAAAGTTACACCTATGCCCGGGATTCATTGCAGCAACGCGGCTACCGGGTCGTTGTTGACGGGCTTAACCCCTTATCGCTTCAGTATTTCGAACCGGCCGACCTGCGATCGGATTTTATCAAGATTTCTTGGGGGCCGGAGTTCACCGGCGACGAGGAAGAAAGCCGCATGGAGGAAATGCGCGAGGTCATCGCCAAGGCTGGACGTGATTCCATGATCCTCGCTCGGGTCGATTCGGAAAAGGCCGTGAAATGGGGCCTCAGCCTTGGCATCAGCCGCTTCCAAGGGTTCTTCATCGATAAACTGGTGCAGGTTATCGGCGGCGGGCGCAAACCCCGTGCCAACCGCGAGGCCAACTAATCATGGCGGACCAGCCCGAGGGCAAGAAAAGACTGCCCAGTCAGGAAAACCTGCTGCTGGATTATGCGCGCCGGCTGGAAAAGCATAAGGACGGCCGCAAAATCGTGATTCTGCATTTGTCGGCGCTCAGGCCCTTTAATCGCCGCGATCAGCATATCCGTGCGGCGGCCAGTAATTTCGATGCCTTGGTTTCCGACATGACCGGTCAGTTGTTCACCATGCTCAACGCCGACATCTTTTTTATCTTCAAAAGCGAGGCGTTGGCCGAGGTTGAGACGATTGTTCAGAAGATCAAATATTTGTTCGACGACGACCCGCTGGTCGCCGAAGAAGACAAGCAGACCCAGTCTTTCGCCAGTTGGTACGACGCCGCTACCGAATACGACAGCTTCCTGCAACTGGTCCAGGGCATGGCGCAGTCCGAACAAGACCGCCAGACCGCCGTCCGCGCGCGCATGGATTCCCGCGCCGCCCTGAAAGCCAAGCAAAAGCAGGGCGAACCGATGACGCCCGATGTTCTGGCGCGCGTTGAGACGGCGCTGGTCCGGGCCGATCTTTCCAATCTGGTGCGTCGTCAGTTCGTTTGTAATGTCGATTCAAAAATGGTGCCGACCCAGAGTTTCAGCGAACTGTTCATTTCCATCGCCGATCTGCGTGAAACGCTGCTGCCCGGTGTCAACCTGACCGCCAACCGCTGGCTGTTCCAGCATCTAACAGAGACCTTGGACCGGCGCATGCTGTCCATGTTGACGAAGACAGATAGCATTTCGATCTCCGGTGAGATCAGTTTCAATGTCAATCTGGCAACCTTGCTGTCAAAGGAATTCCAGAGCTTTGATGACAACATTGCCGCCTCGCGGCGCGGCCAGATGATCATCGAATTGCAAAAAGAGGATATTTTCTCGAACCTGTCGTCTTATGTGTTTGCGCGCGAGTTCGTCCAGGACAAGGGTTATCGGGTCTGCATCGACGGCATGACCCTGGAGACTTTGACCATGATCCACCGTGAACGTCTGGGTATTGATCTGACCAAGCTGGTCTGGGATCCGGAATTGGTCGATGGCGGCGAAGAGGTGCACAGCCTTTTGAAGCGCGTCGTTGAGGAAGAGGGCTCAGAGAAATTCATCATGATCCGCTGCGACAACCGCGAAGCCATCGACTTTGGTAAGTCTGTGGGCATCAATCTGTTTCAGGGTCGGTTTGTTGAAAGCCTCATCGCCGAAGACGGCCGCCGCCGCGAGATGCTGCGTCTGAAGCGGCGCATCGAGCGTAACTGACCGGAACCGCGACCGGCACCCAAATCAGCACCATGGATGTGGAAAACCCCCAACAGGTCATCGTCGCCGAGGGCCTTGCGAAATCGTTCGGCGATGTGGTCGCGGTTGAACACGTTGATTTCACCGTCGCGGCGGGGGAGACCGTGGCGCTATTGGGCGGCAATGGAGCCGGCAAGACGACGACCATGGCGATGCTGCTGGGATTGTTAATTCCATCGAAGGGCGCGGTTCGCGTGTTCGGCGCTCACATGGTCCATGAACGCCATAAGGTGTTGGTGCGAATGAATTTTTCGTCACCCTACGTGGACTTGCCGCGGCGTTTGACGGCGCGTGAAAATCTGACCGTTTACGGCCATCTCTATGGCCTGCACGGCGTCGCCCGCCGCATTGATGAGCTGATCGACGATCTGCAGATGGCAGCTTTTGTCGGGCGCCCCATGAGCACCTTGTCGGCGGGCCAAGGCACCCGGGTGGCCCTGGCCAAGGCGCTGCTGAACCGTCCTGAGTTGCTGCTTTTAGATGAACCGACGGCGTCGCTGGACCCGGAAACAGGCGATCGTATGCGCGGCTATTTGGAGGCGTTTCAGCGCGATACCGGGGCGGCCATCGTGCTCGCCTCGCACAACATGACGGAAGTTGAACGGCTCTGTGACCGGGTGTTGATGATGCGGGCCGGCCGCATTGTTGACGAGGGTACGCCGGCCGGTCTGATCGCCAAATACGGACGGGCCGATTTGGAGCAGGTCTTCTTGCACATCGCCCGTGACGGCGAGGTTCTAGCCGGATGATCCGCGCCCCCTCACTGCGCCGCATCGGCGCGATGACCCTGCGCCATCTTTATGTGCTGCGCCGGTCCTGGCCGCGCCTGTTGGAACTGGCCTATTGGCCGACCATGCAACTCGTGCTCTGGGGGTTCGTCACCAAGTTCTTCATGGGCCATTCGTCCTGGGTGGCGACCGCCGCCGGGGTCCTGATCAGCGCCGTGTTGTTGTGGGATATCCTGTTCCGCTCGAACCTGGGCGTCGCCTTGTCGTTCATTGAGGAAATGTGGTCGAGAAACCTCGGCCAGTTGTTCGTCTCACCGCTCAGGCCGATCGAATTAATTTTGTCGCTGACGTTCATGAGTTTCCTGCGCACCTTAATCGCGGCGACACCGGCGGCGTTTCTGGCCCTGCCCCTATTCGATGTCTGGGTGTTTTCCTTGGGCCTGCCCCTGGCCGCATTTTTTATGAATTTGCTGGTCATGGGCTGGTGCGTTGGTTTGGCCGTATCGGCGTTAGTGCTGCGCTTCGGCCTGGCCGCGGAGAGCCTCTGCTGGCTTGGCATCTTCCTGGTCGCGCCGGTGAGCTGCATCTATTATCCGCTTGAGACGTTGCCGCCCTGGTTGCAGGTGGTCGCCAACGCCTTGCCCGCCGCGCCGGTTTTCGAAGGCATGCGCGCCGTCCTTTTCGACGGCCAGTTCCGCTGGGATTTGTTCTGGCAGGCGACCGGCCTGAACGCGGTTTATCTGACGCTGGCCAGTGCCCTGTTCCTGAAAATGTTCGAGATCGCCCGGCACAAGGGTTTGCTGCTGCAGCAAGGCGAATAAATGCCCTTGTCGTTCAGGCGTCCTTGTCGCTGACCCCGGCTTCACCGAAGGTCGCCATGCCCGTGTGGCAGGCCGCCGCGGCTTTGACGAGACTGACTGCCAGCACCGCGCCTGAGGCTTCGCCGAGCCGCATGTTCATGTCCAGCAGGGGCGTCAGCTCGAGAATCTCAAGCAATCGATGATGTCCCGGCTCGGCGGATACATGCGCCGCCAGACAATGATCAAGGGCGTCCGGTGCCGCCGCCTTCAAGGTGCCAGCCACGGCGCCGGCCATGTAGCCGTCCAAAAGCACTGGCACACGCCGCAGGCGGGCCGCGATGACGGCGCCGGCCATGGCCGCCAGTTCCTTGCCGCCCAGGCGTTGCAGGGTTTTCATTCCGTCTGCCAAGTGCGGCGCGTGATGGCGGACCGCGTCGCCGACCACCTTCACTTTTATTTCATAGGCATCGCCACTGACCCCGGTGCCCGGTCCGGTCCAATCGCGGGCATCGCCGCCGAAAAGGCCCATGCACAGCGCCGCTGCGCTGGTCGTGTTGCCGATCCCCATTTCGCCAACACACAAAAGATCGGCGTCCGCCGGTACGGCGGCCATGCCGCGGCCGATGGCGTCCATGAACTCCGCCTCCGTCATCGCCGGGGTTTTGGTGAAATCGGCGGTCGGCGAGTCCAGATCAAGGGCGATCACGTCCAAGGAGGCGCCGACGCTTTTGCACAGCTGGTTGACGGCGGCGCCGCCGACCTGGAAGTTACCAACCATCTGCGCCGTGACCTCGGCCGGATAGGCGGAAACGCCGCGTGCGACAACGCCGTGATTGCCGGCAAACACTCTCACGGCGACAGCTTCCGCCGTCGGTGGATGCCGGCCCTGCCAGGTCGCCAACCAAAGGGCAATCTCTTCCAGCCGGCCCAGTGATCCCGGTGGTTTGGTCAGCTGCGGCTCGCGGTTTAGGGCAGCAAGGCGGGCCGGCTTGTCCGGACCAGGCAGGTCCGCCATCAGCGCCCGCAGCTCGCCCAGGGATTGCGGTTGAGATTGCAGTTGAGTGTCCGAATTCATGGCTGCAACTTCGCAGTCCGGAGCGGACTTGTCCATGCGCAAAGGCAGGGGCCGGCCATGACTTTTCTTTATGGGCCAATCCTCTACCATCGGCGCGTGGAACATGAAACCGAACAGTCCTCAATACAGCGGTTCTTTACCGGCTGGGGTCGCGACTTAGCCGTTGCCGGGGCGTTTTTGACGCGCCTGCCGTTCAAGCCCACCGCGCCCGTCGCCATGGCCGATTTGGGGCCGGCGGCGCGGGCCTTTCCGCTGATCGGCCTGTTGATCGGCGCGGTTGGCGGCGGCGCCTTGTGGCTGGGCGCACAAATCAACCTGCACCCAATGGCCTGCGCGATCATTGGCTTGGCCGCCGCGGCTTGGACCAGCGGCGCCCTGCACGAGGATGGCCTCGCGGATTTCGCCGATGGCCTGGGTGCGCGGGACCGCGCCCGCCGTCTGGAGATCATGCGTGATTCGCGGATCGGCACGTTCGGCGTCCTGGCACTCATCTTCACCGTTGGTCTGAAGGCCACGATCCTCGCCGGGTTCCTGGGACCGGGATTGTCGGCGGTCGCGCTGTTGGCCGCCGCAGCCATATCTCGCGGCGCCGTGCCCATGCTCATGCATAGCTTGACGGCAGCCCGATCCGACGGTCTGGGCCGCGATGCGGGGCGGCCGGGTAGTGCGACAGCTGGCATCGCCATGGGGATCAGCCTGCTCATTGCCTTCGTCTGTTTTAACTGGCAACCGGCGGTTCTTGCCCTGTTGATGGCCGCATGTGCGGTGGTCATGGTCGGCTGGCTTGCCCACCGCCGGCTTGGCGGGTATACGGGCGACGTTCTCGGCGCCGCTCAACAGGCCGCCGAAGTTGCCGTCCTGATGGCCGCCGGAGTCTATGCCTCATGAATACCGTGACCCGCTGGTGGTTTGTCCGGCACGCCCCGGTGGTCGGCATGACCGGCAAGATTTACGGCGCCGACGATGTCGAATGCGACACCTCGGATGCGGCATCTTTCGGCGTATTGGCGGCAACGTTGCCCGGTGACGGCGTCTGGCTGACATCGCATCTGAGCCGCGCCAAATTAACCGCCCAGGCCATTGCCCAGGCCGGCTTGGCCTATCCGGCGCCGATTGTCGAGGCGCACCTGGGCGAACAGGATTTCGGTGATTGGCAAGGCGCCAGCTGGAAGGAAATGGAACATTCCGACCCCGACGCCTATTTCACATTCTGGGAGACGCCGGCCCATAGTGCACCGCCCGGCGGCGAAAGTTTTGACGATCTGATCACCCGCACCGCCGGCGTCATCGAGCGCTATACGGCAAGCCATGCGGGTTGCGATATTGTTGCTGTCTGCCACGGCGGCACGATCAGGGCGGCAGTCGCCCATGTGCTGGGGTTGAGCCCGGAACTCGGCATGTCGTTTACCATCGACACCTTGTCCGTGACCCGCCTGGAACATGTCGAGGGCGGTTTGCTGCGCGGCAAGGGCGGCGCCTGGCGGATCGCCGGGATCAATCAGTCGTCCGGCGGCAAATCCGACGGTATCATCCGATGACCGCGCCGCTGCCGCTGATAACCTTGGTGATGGGCGGCGCGCGGTCGGGGAAAAGCCGCTATGCGGAAGATTTGATCGAAGCCCAGGGAGACGGCCTTTATCTGGCGACGGCGGAGGCCTTGGACGATGAGATGACGGCACGCATCGAAAAACACCAGGCGCGGCGTGGCGCCAACTGGCAGACCATTGAGGAATGCCGTGAAGTCCCCGCCGTGTTGACCCGTGAAGCTCGTCCCGAGCGGCCGATCTTGGTCGATTGCCTGACCCTTTGGCTTTCCCATCTTATGTTTAATGGCCTGAACGCCGGCCAGGAGGTCCAAAAGCTGGCCGAACTATTGCAAACACGGACTTTACGCGGCCCCGTGGTTTTCGTATCAAACGAAATCGGCTTGGGCGTCGTGCCCGACAATCAGATGACCCGATTGTTCGTGGACGCCCAGGGCGAACTCAATCAACTGGTGGCGAAGTTAGCCGACCGCGTTGTCTTGCTGAGCGCCGGCCTGCCGCAAATCTTGAAGGATGAAACCTCATGAGCCAACAAACAGGCAAAATTCCCGCCACCGTCATCACCGGATTCCTTGGCGCCGGCAAGACCACGGTAATCCGCCACATGCTGGAAAACGCCGGCGGCAAACGCATCGCCCTGATCATCAATGAGTTCGGCGATCTGGGTATCGACCGCGAACTGGTCACCGGCTGCGGCATCGAGGGCTGCGACGACGACAATGTCGTGGAATTGGCCAACGGCTGCATTTGCTGCACGGTGGCTGATGATTTTCTGCCGACCATGGAAGCGCTGCTGGATCGGCCGGAGCCGCCCGAACATATCGTCATCGAAACCTCGGGCCTGGCCCTGCCAAAACCGCTGGTCAAGGCGTTCAACTGGCCGGAAATCCGCTCGCGCGTTACCGTTGATGGCGTCGTCACCGTGGTCGATGGGCCGGCCGTCGCCGCCGGTTTGTTCGCCGAGGACCCGGCCGCTGTGCAGGCGGCGCGTGAGGCCGATGAAATGCTGGACCACGATTCGCCTCTGGAAGAGGTTTTCGAAGACCAATTGTTGTGCGCCGACATGGTGCTGCTGAACAAAAGTGACATGCTTGATGCCGATACTTTGGAAGGCGTCCGCGCCGAGGTTCGCGGCGGCGTTGCCGCGCAGGTCAAGATGGTTGATGCCGTGCACGGCGCCATTGATCCGAAGGTGCTGTTGGGCATCGGTGCCGGCGTCGAGGATGTCATTGAAGGTCGCTGGTCGCATCACGATGCCGAAGACGATCACGACCACGATGATTTCGAAAGTTTTATCGTCAGCCTTGGCGATATTGCCGACCCCGAAGCTTTGGAAGTCCGCATTCAGGCCGCCGCTGTCGATCATGACATCCTCCGCGTGAAGGGTTTCATCCACGTGCCCGGTAAAGACATGCGCCATGTCGTCCAGGCCGTGGGCTCGCGGGTTCAGCGCTATTACGATCGGCCCTGGGCCGACGGCGAAGCGCGCGGCACGGAACTGGTGGTGATCGGCGAGACGGGCCTCGATAAAGCTGCGATCGAGCGCGCCCTGGCCGCACGCTGACATGCACCTCCTGGCCGCCCAACCCGGGGGCGTTTCCGACGGATCGGAAGCCGTTGATCTGGGCCAGACACCGGGTGACATCGTCGTTATCTCCGCCGCTGATACGGAACTGACCCTGCTGGCCCAGGCCCGCGCCGAACGGCCGGCTGACGGCTTCCCCAGCCTGCGCCTCGCCAACATGATGCACCTGGCGCACAACATGTCGGTCGATCTCTATGTCGAAGACGTGATCGCGAACGCCAAACTGGTGGTCTTGCGTATTCTCGGCGGGCGCGGCTATTGGCCATACGGTTGCGAACAAGTGGCGGCGATTTGCGCAGCCAAGGGTATCCCCGTGGCTTTCCTGCCGGGCGATGACCAGCCCGATGCGGAACTGGCGGCCCTGTCCACCCTGGACGCCGATGTCCAGCATCGCCTCTGGCAGTATCTGGTCCACGGCGGGCCCGAGAATGCGCTGGATTTCGTTCACTATGCCGCCGAATTGACCGGTTTTGTAACGACCTGGCGCGAGCCCAGGCCCCTGGTCCGGGCCGGCCTGCACTGGCCCGGCGCGGCGAACACGGATTTGGCCCGAGTGCGTTCAAACTGGATTGAGGGACAGCCGGTCGCGGCGTTGGTCTTTTATCGGGCGCTGGTTCAGGCCGGCAACCTGTGGGCCGTTGAGGCGGTGATCGAAGGCCTTGCCGAGGCCGGGCTTAATCCACTGCCGGTTTTCGTCGCCAGTCTCAAGGACCCGGTGGCGGCGGCGACCTTGGAGACAATCCTGGCCGAGGCGCCGCCGGCGGTCATTGTCAACGCCACGGGCTTTGCGGTTTCGGCGCCCGGACAAGACCGGGCCATGGGTCCCTTCGACATCGACGGCGCGCCGGTGGTCCTGCAGATGATTTTTTCGGGCGGCAACGAAGCCGGCTGGCGCGACGGCACGCGCGGCTTGAGTGCGCGTGATATCTCCATGAACGTCGCCCTGCCGGAGGTTGATGGCCGGGTCCTGAGCCGCGCCGTCTCCTTTAAGGGCAGCGTACGCCGCGACCCGCTGACGGAAACTGACATGGTGCGCTATGAGCCGGTTGCCGACCGGGTTGCCTTCGTTTGCAGATTGGCGGCCGCCTGGGCGGAATTGCGGGAAACCGACGCCCCGGACCGGCGTGTTGCCTTGATCCTCGCCAACTATCCAAACCGGGACGGGCGGCTCGGCAACGGCGTCGGCTTGGATACGCCGGCGGGCGCCGTGGAGTTGCTGAACGCCTTGGCGGCCGAAGGCTACAGGATTCCCGGCATACCGACCCATGGCGACGCCCTCATCGACCGAATTATGGCCGGACCGACCAATGCTTTTCAGCACCTGGACAGCCGCGACATTTCGGAAACTATTTCCTTGGCTGACTATCAGATTTATTTCGGTGGCCTGCCGAAGTCCGTGCAAGATGCCGTCCGCGAACGCTGGGGCGCGCCGGAAACCGATCCCTTCTACCGCGATGGCGAGGTCGATTGCGGCCGCTTCGCCATCCCTGCCTTCCGGCTCGGCAATATCGCCGTCGGACTGCAGCCGGCGCGCGGTTACAACATCGATCCGAAAGAGACCTACCACGATCCCGACCTTGTGCCGCCACACAACTATCTGGCCTTTCACGCCTGGCTGCGGCACGAATTTCGTGCACATGCGGCCATCCACTTTGGCAAGCACGGCAATCTGGAATGGCTGCCCGGCAAGGCCCTGGCTCTGTCGGAAGACTGTTTCCCGGAGGCCGCGCTGGGGCCCATGCCCAACATTTATCCGTTCATTGTCAACGATCCGGGTGAAGGCACCCAGGCAAAACGCCGGACCAGCGCCGTCATCGTCGATCACCTGACGCCGCCCCTGACCCGGGCCGAAAGCTATGGGCCCTTGAAAGACCTGGAGCAATTGGTCGACGAATATTATGAGGCCTCCGGCGTCGATCCCAGGCGGCTCAAGGTGCTGACCCGCGATATTTTGGAGCTTTGCCACACCACCGGCCTGGACGCCGATTGCGGTATCGAAGACGGTGACGACGACAACGCGGCGCTTGGCAAGCTCGACAATTATCTCTGCGAGTTGAAGGAAATGCAGATCCGGGACGGCCTGCATATTTTTGGCAGAACGCCCGAAGGCCGCTTGCTGACCGACCTTTTGGTGGCGCTTGTCCGGGTGCCGCGCGGCGCCGGCAAGAACGGTGACGCGTCGCTGCACCGGGCCCTGGCCGAAGACTTGAAGCTTGGCTTTGATCCTTTGGATTGCGATATGGCGGCGCCCTGGGATGGGCCGCGGCCCGAGGCTCTTACGGGCGATGATCCATGGCGCACCGCCGGTGACACGGTCGAGCGTCTGGAAGACTTGGCCGCCCGGTTGGTCGCCGGCGTACGTGCGGCGGAAAATCAGTGGACCGCTAGCCAAGCTGTCCTTGCGCAATTGAGCGCCGTCATCCGACCCGCCGTCGAACAATGCGGCGCCGCCGAAATCACCGGCGTGACGACGGCGTTGGCCGGCCGGTTCCTGGAGCCAGGGACCTCCGGCGCGCCGACCCGCGGGCGCCCCGATGTGTTGCCGACGGGGCGAAATTTCTATTCCGTCGATACCCGCACCGTGCCAACACCGGCGGCCTGGCAACTGGGTTGGAAGTCTGCCGGCCTGTTGGTGGAGCGCCACATGCAGGACCATGGCGCCTGGCCGAGGACCATGGCGCTCAGCGCCTGGGGCACGTCGAACATGCGGACCGGCGGTGATGATATCGCGCAAGGATTGGCGCTCATGGGCGTGCAGCCGACCTGGGATACGGCCAGCCGCCGGGTCACCGGGTTCGAGGTCATGCCGGCAAGTGTGTTGGGCCGGCCCAGAGTGGATGTGACATTGAGGGTGTCGGGTTTTTTTCGCGATGCTTTCCCCGGGCTTATCGATCTCTTTGATTCCGCGGCCCGCGCCGTTGCCGCGTCGGACGAGCCAGATAATGTCAATCCGGCCGCTGCCCGTGTCCGCGAGGAAACCGCGGCCCTGGTGGTCGGCGGCATGGACGAGGCGGCCGCCGCGACGCGCGCCGGGTTCCGGGTGTTCGGATCGAAGCCCGGCGCTTATGGGGCCGGCCTGCAGGCCTTGATGGATGAGAAAGGCTGGGAGACCGACGCTGACTTGGCCCGCGCCTATGTGGCCTGGGGTGGCTATGCCTATGGATTGGGGGCCGAGGGCTCTGCTGAACACGGCTTGTTCGAAAGCCGCTTGAAATCCGTCGAGGCGGTCATTCACAACCAAGACAACCGCGAGCACGATCTGCTCGATTCCGACGACTACTATCAATTCGAGGGCGGCATGACGGCCGCCGTGCGGCATCTCTCGGGCGCGCAGCCGGCGACCTATCACATGGATCACGCGAGGCCGGAAACGCCTCATGCCCGGACCCTGGATGAAGAAATCGCCCGCGTCGTTCGGGCCCGCGTTGTCAATCCAAAGTGGATCGAAGGGGTGATGCGCCACGGCTACAAAGGCGCTTTCGAGATGGCGGCGACAGTGGATTACATGGTCTCGTTCCAGGCGACAGCGCATTGCGTGAAAGATCACCATTTCGACGCCGTGTTCGACGCATACCTGGACGATGAGACGGTGCGCGAGTTCCTGGAGGAGCATAACCCCGAAGCCCTGAAGGAAATGACCGAACGCCTCATCGAAGCCCAAGAGCGCGGCCTCTGGCGGTCGCGGCGCAACGACACACGGGCGTTGTTGGACGGCCTTTTGGAACGGGCCGCCGGCCGATGACCTCACCGGTATTCCGCGCCGGTGTGTGGATGATGGGGGCGCTGGCATCATTTACCACCATGGCTATTTGCGGGCGCGAGTTGTCCGGTGATCTGTCGACGGCTCAGATCATGTTCTGGCGCGGCGTCACCGGGATGATCTTGGTGTGCGTGCTGCTGCAGTTTTCCGGCTGGCATCAACTGCGTACCCAAGTGCTTCGCATCCATGCGTTCCGGGCGTTCGTTCACTTCGGCGCGCAGTTTTGCTGGTTCTATGCGATCCCACTGATCGCGCTGGCCGAGCTGTTCGCCATCGAGTTCACCATGCCCATTTGGACGGCCATTCTGGCCGCCCTGTTCCTGGGCGAGCGATTGACCAGGGTGCGGGTGTTGGCGATTGCCTTGGGTTTCGCAGGCGCCTTGGTGATCATTCGCCCGGGCGTTGCCGAGGTAGGTATCGGCGCGCTGTCGGCTCTGGCCGCCGCCGTCGGTTTCGGCTTTGCAACGATCACGGTGCGCATGCTGGCCCAGCGTGACACGCCTTTCTGTATCCTGTTTTATATGACCCTGATCCAGCTTCCCCTGGGGTTCGCCCTGGCCCTGGACGGGTGGGTCTGGCCCGACCCGGTGGTGCATGGCCCGTGGATCGTGCTGGTCGGCTGCACGGCGTTTACCGCGCATTACTGCATGGCCAATGCCATGCGCCTGGCCGAGGCGACGGTCGTCGTCACCATGGATTTCATGCGCCTGCCGCTGATTGCCGTGGTCGGCTATATGTTCTACGGCGAAGCCCTTGAAATTTGGGTCGCCGCTGGCGCCGCGCTGGTTTGCTTCGGCATTTACCTGATAGTCCGTGACGCCAACCGGGCGACCGCTTCGTGAGCGGCCTAGCGCCCATTTGGGGAGCCAGCATTTGGATGCTGGGGGCGATGATATCCTTTGGCATCATGTCCATCGGCGGCCGCGAGCTGTCCGGCGATCTGAGCACCGTGCAAATCTTGTTTTGGCGAAGCCTGATTGGGTTTGCGATCATTTCATGCATTGTCGGCCGGGTTGGCTGGGACCGGGTGCGGACGAAAAATCTGCGCGTTCATGTGGGCCGCAACATCGCGCACTTCACCGGCCAGTTCTGCTGGTTTTATGCGATTGCCACGATCACCCTGGCCGAGGTCACGGCGCTGGAATTCATGACCCCCATCTGGACCGTGTTGATGGCGGCGGTGTTCCTGGGCGAAGGTCTGAGCCGTTACCGGCTGCTTGCCGTGACCTTGGGGTTTATCGGCACGGCGATTATCGTGCGGCCCGGATTCACGACGGTCGAATTGGGAACCATCGCCGGCTTGGGCGCCAGCCTCGGTTATGCAGTCGGCATGGCGACGGCGCGGTTTTTGGCGTTGCGTGAGCGGACATTGCCGATCTTGTTTTACATGATGGCGATCCAGATGCCGTTGGCCTTCGTCCTGGTTTTGACCGTGTCCGGCTGGGTCTGGCCGAGCCTTGCCAATATGCCCTGGATAGTGCTGGTCGGCCTGACCGGCCTGACGGCGCATTTTTGCATCAACCGGGCGATGTCCCTGGCCGAGGCCGGCGCCGTCACCATCATCGGCTTTCTGCGCCTGCCGTTCATGGTCTTGGTCGGCTATCTGGCCTACGGCGAGAAGCCGGAAGTCTGGCTCATCGGCGGCTCCTTGCTGATTGTCTTCGGGCTGTATCTGAACGTTCGGGACTCCCAGGTGCGGGACTACCAGGTGCGGGACTCCCAGGTGCGGGACGGTTAGACTGCCCGGCCAAGGATTATGAACAGGCAGGATTCCAATTAATGACCGAACCCCTTGTAAGCGCCTCGCGGCTGGACATGTTATGGCGCGGCTTTCGCAAACGTTGCCCGAAGTGCGGCGAGGCGCCGGTGTTCCGGGCCTATCTGAAGCCGGTCGAGGCATGTGCCAACTGCGCTGAGAAATTCGGGCATATCCGGGCCGATGATTTTCCGCCCTACCTGACCATAATCGTCGTTGGCCACATCGTCGTGCCGTTGCTGTTGGTGGTCGAGCAATATTGGAGCCTGTCGGGATGGGTGCACGCGGCCATTTGGTTGCCGTTGACGGTTGTCCTGATGGCCTTTTTCCTGCCGCGCTTGAAGGGCGCCGTGTTGGCCTGGATGTGGACCCTGGGCCTGACCGGCAATGAAACCCAGGGACTGAATACGGGCGATTAATGACCGATTTCCAGCCCTTCATGAACCAAGCCCGGGCCATGCGCCAGCGCGCCCAGGATACCGGTGACCAGGCGTACGGCGCGGTGATTATCAAAGACGGCAAGATCGTTGGCTGGGGACCCAGCCGGGTCGTCGTCAATGGCGACCCGACGGCGCACGCCGAGATGGAAGCCATCCGCGACGCCGCCCGGCGTCTCAAATCGGCGAATTTGTCAGGCTGCATCATGGTCTCCACATCCCGGCCCTGCCCGATGTGCGAAACGGCCAGCCACTGGGCCGGCTTGGACGACATGGTGCATGGCGACGAATTGACGCCGGCCGGTCGGCCGAAATACCAGCGATGCTGAGGCGGCGGTTCATGACCGGTCTGGCGGCCGGCGCGGCGGCGGCATCGGTGCCGGCGCTCGGCGCCGAAAAACTCTGGCAGCCGCCGGCATCAAGCCACAAGGCCTTCATGAGCCGGGCCATCGAACTGGCGGCGACTGGGTCCGGGCGTGGCGACGGCGGGCCTTACGGTGCCGTGGTGGTGCAGCGCGGTGTGATTATCGGTGAAGGCTGGAACCGGTCTCACGCCAAGCACGACCCCACGGCACACGCCGAGATCGAGGCCATCCAGGACGCCGCGCGGCGCTTGGGGCGGCGCGATTTGGCCGGTTGCGTGATGTACACCAACGGCGGCCAGCCGTGCCCCATGTGCGAGGGCGGGGCCTATTACGCCGCCATCGACCGTCTCTATTATGCTCACACGGCCGACGACATCACCGATAGCGGCCCGCCGCAGATGATGTATTGCCGGTGAGGCTGCCGATCTAGTCATCCTTCTTCGGCAGATCGTAATAGAGCGCACCGTCCGGGACGAAGGCCTTGAAGGCGAAGGCGAAGGTGACGTCGTGGACGGCGTCTTCCCACTCGTCGGTTTCCGCATCCAGGCGCTTGACGATGACGTTGCCGACATCGCGGCCGAAGGCGATGACCTTGGTGTCGTGGATGGAATTCTGTCCGGCCACCCAGCTGATCGCCAACCCGTCTTTTTCGATGCCGCCTCTATCGCGCAGCATCTTCATGGTCCAGGCCTCACGGCCAACAACGATCACCCGGTCATAGGGTCCGACCCCTTCCGGCAGATCATAAATTTCCAAACCGACGCCGGGACTGGAATCCATGCGCACATAAGGCGTCGCCCCATAGGGCCGGGCTTTCGGGTTGTTGGGCACCAGGACGCGGCCGTCGGGGTGTTCGTCGACGAACCGGCCAAACGCCTCAACCCTTGAGGCCAGGGGTTTCAGCCGCGTGCCGGTCATCGCGCCGATGATCGCCTCGCCGGTGAACTGCTGCCACCAGGTGCCCGTGTTGTGGTCGTACATGACCATGTCGAAATGCCGCAGCCGCCCGGTGTTGCCGAAGACCAGGGATTGCGGCCCGCCCGGTGTGTCCAGGCGGCGTTCAAAGACCACGCCGGAATTGCACAGCGGGCAATAGGTGACCAGCAGGGGCGTGTCGCCAACCCGGTCGTTGACGATCTCATGCCACAGCAACAGACGCAGCGGATAGGCCCGCGCGTCGCCGCCGACGACAACGCTCAACACCGGCTCCAACTTACCCAAGCCTTGGACCTTGTCGGCCGGGATAAAGGTCGGGTTGGTGATCGGCGGGATCGAATCCTTGGTCGCCCCGTCGGAGCGGATATCGCTGAACGGAATGGCACGTTTCGAAAAATTCGTGGTTGGAAACTCAACCCGCCAATATTGCAGGCCGTCGGCGGCGAACGCCGCGCCGGGCCAGCCGAGCCAGCCGAGACCAAGCCACAGGGCGGCGGTGGCCAACAGCCTTCCCATGCCGGCGGATCGGGGTATGCTTTGACTGTCCCTTGCGCGTGCCATAGCCGGAATGCTACCCAACGCCGTAGCCCGGCACAAATGAGAGAATCTGCATATGAGCCCGAAAACCAAAGACCAGATGTCTGACGAAGAGTTGGATGTCCGCCACGCCGAGAAAATGGCCAAGAAAAAGGCCGCCCGCGACAAGATCATCGCCGGCAAAACCATCGAGAAGGGCTTGCTGATCGTCCACACGGGCAAGGGCAAGGGCAAATCCACGGCGGCCATGGGCCTGGCCGTGCGGGCCATCGGCAACGGCATGAAGGTCGGCATCGTGCAATTTGTGAAGGGCGTCTGGGAGACCGGCGAGCGCGTCGTCCTCGATAAGTTCCCCGACCAGTGCATCATCAAGGCCATGGGCGAGGGCTTCAGCTGGGAAACCCAGGACCGTCAGCGCGATATCGCGGCCGCTGAAAACGCCTGGCAAATGGCCAAGGACATGATGGATGATGACAGCTTCCACATGGTGATCCTGGATGAGCTGAACATTCCCCTGCGCTACGACAATTTGGATATCGACGATGTGGTCAAGACCCTGTCGGCGAAGCGTGAGATGCTGCACGTCGTGGTCACCGGCCGCAACGCCAAGGAGCCCTTGTTGGAGGCCGCCGATCTGGTCACCGAGATGACCATGGTCAAACACCCCTTTCGGGCCGGCGTGAAGGCGCAGGTGGGCGTCGAGTTTTGAGCGCAGACCATCGTGTCTGATCGGCCTTTCCGCGCCTTGATGGTTCAGGGTACCGGCTCGGACGTCGGCAAGTCCATGCTGGCCGCCGGGCTCTGCCGGGCTTTTGCGAACCAAGGCCTCAAAGTCCGGCCCTTCAAGCCGCAGAACATGTCGAACAACGCCGCCGTGACCCCCGACGGCGGTGAGATCGGCCGCGCCCAGGCCTTGCAGGCCGCCGCCGCGCGGGTGCCGCTGAGCGTCCACATGAACCCCGTTCTGCTGAAGCCGCAGTCCGAGATCGGCGCCCAGGTGGTGGTCCAGGGCCGTGTCGAGGGCAATGCCCTGGCCCGTGATTATCACGACCTGAAGCCGAAACTTCTGCCTCGTGTGCTGGAGAGCTTCGCCACAGTCGGCGCCGATGCGGACCTGGTCATTGTCGAAGGGGCCGGCAGCCCCGCCGAGGTCAATCTGCGCGAAGGCGACATCGCCAACATGGGTTTTGCCACCGCCGCGCGCGTGCCCGTCGTGCTGGTCGGTGACATTGACCGGGGCGGCGTCATCGCGTCGATCCTCGGCACCTTCGAATTGCTGGACCCGGCCGAGCGCGCTCTGACGCAAGGCTTCATCATCAACAAGTTCCGGGGCGACGTCAGCCTGTTCGACGACGGCGTAACGATCTTGCAGGACCGTACGAAAACGCCGTGCTTCGGTGTGGTGCCGTATTTCCCCGATGCCCGGCGCTTGCCCCAGGAAGACGCCATGGCCCTGGATTACCGCGAACGCGGCGCGGCGGCCGGCCCTGGCGCCATCAAGATCGCCGTGCCGCGTCTGGCGCGCATCGCCAACTTCGATGACCTGGACCCCCTGGCCGCCGAGCCCGACGTCTCGGTGGTCATCGTCGATCCGGGTTCGGCCTTTCCCGGTGATGCGCAGGTGATCCTGATTCCCGGTTCGAAAGCGACGCTGGCCGACCTCAAACAAATCCGCGATGAGGGTTGGGACACGGACATTATCGCCCATCACCGGCGCGGCGGCTTGGTCGTCGGGCTTTGCGGCGGTTATCAGATTTTGGGCCGCCGGGTCGCTGATCCGGACGGCACGGAAGGCCCGCCGGGCGCCGCGCCGGGGCTTGGGCTTTTGGACGCCGAAACCGTCATCGGCGGCGACAAGGCGCTGGTCGAACGCATCGGCCATGAGATCTCCAGCGGTGCCGCCATCACCGGCTTTGAGATGCACATGGGCGAGACAACCGGCCCGGACACGGCCCGGCCCTGGCTGGAACTGGCCGACGGCCGGCCCGAGGGCGCGATCTCCACCGATGGCAGGGTCTTCGCCAGTTACCTGCACGGGGTCTTCGCGGCGGATGAGTTCCGGCGCGGGTTCTTGCAGCGTCTGGGGTCGGTGTCGGGCGGTACGGCCTATGCGGCCGGTGTTGATCAGACGTTGGACGGACTGGCGGCGCACCTTGAAGCGCATCTTGATTTGGACGCTCTGTTGGCGGCGGCCTCTTAGTCTCGTCTTTCCCGCGAATAGCCCCGTCGTTCCCACGAATAGTTCCGTCATTCCCGCGAATAGTTCCGTCATTCCCGCGAAAGCGGGAATCCAGAAACACCGGCACGGCGTATGCGGCCCTGGATTCCCGCCTGCGCGGGAATGACGGGGAGGCGAGGGCATTTGCCACGAGCACATCCTCAACTTGAGCCTGTCGACCGATGGGATACGCCGAAGGACACATCGGTCCGGCCAACCCATCCATCCCCGGACCTCACCCCTTGAAATGCCGATATTCCCGTCCAACCCCGTACGTTTCGTATCCAAACGTATCCATCCGTGGACATTTGTGTCCATTTCCGCCTCAGCCGCCGCGTCCGGCGACCCGCAAACCGTTACTCACCGCAGCTTCCGGCGATGGACACATTGGCGACGGTTTTGGTGACTCCGGGCACTTATGTACTCCGGATGTATCCATTTCCATCGCGCCCATCGGCGCGTCTTTCACCACGCCCGCCGGCCCATCTTTCACCACGCCCGCCGGCCCATCTTCCATCGCGCCTGCCGGCGCATTGGCGTGACGGCGCATGAGCTGCGCCTGCAGATAGGCGGCCCGCGCCGCGGCGTAGTACTGATGGTCTTCCAACGCCCGGCGGTAAACAATCTCCAGCTTGCCGATGACCGCCGCGTCGGCACGGTCGCGGTGATCGGCCAGATCGGCTTGAATTTCGCGGATCCGCGCTTGAATGCGTGGCGCCCGCATCAGCCGCCAGCCCTGGCGGCGCGACGATGCCGGCGCATAACCGGCGGCCCGCGCGGCCGCAGCGGCGGCGCCGTAATGAACAAAGGCTTGGCAAAAGCGCTCCTGACGGGGAATGAGTATATCCATAATGTTTCCTCTATGTTTCAATATTACTGAATTATATCCTAAAAATGGGCAAATGTCAAGAATTTTGGACAAGCCAGCGGCCCCGCACTGGCCGCCGGACATGCCGCCGTCTCATCCGGAACGGCGCCGTGATGACGGATTGCCTGTGAGCCGGTGCCCCGACGCGAGATCAATAGGGTAAGTCTACCGCCTGCTTTGCGACCGAAACCAGACGTTGGATGGCATCGAAAGAGATGTCTCCTCGTGACCCTAAACAGACAATATTCGGTTGGAATATACCCGGGACGCTAAAGACTCTGGTGTGAATTTGATTTAGAGTCCCTCAGTTATTGAATGGCGACGGGAGGGTGCAATGTGGAAACTGCAGACTAATTGCCGGTACGGAATTGGTGTTGCGGCGTTTCTCTTATCTACAATGACTTTCCCAGGTCTCCAATCAACTTCGATCGCTGATGATTGCGTTGCCGATTTCAAGCACTGGGTTGCCGCTAATGGAGAATGCATCGCCATTGAGAAGTTCGGTTTCCCTGATGAAAAGTCGACATCGCTCATCGTCTATCTACACGGTGATACACAGGAAACCCAGAGAAGCCGGCTTCGGGAGAACGAATCCATCGGAACCATCGGGGTGGTTTCCGTCGCGTTGATCCGGCCCGGTTTCGAAAGACACGACAGCAAACGCTCAACCGGCTGGATATGGCGCGACAAGGACAGTTATACCCCGGACAATATTGAAATCATTGCCGCCGCAATTAAAGCCATGAAGGATCATTTTCGCGCCAATAAAGTTATCCTTGCGGGGAAGTCTGGTGGCGCCGCTGTCACCGGGATCATAATGGGTAAGTATCCAGGGCTGGCGAACGACGCGGTACTCGCCGCCTGTCCCTGTCATGTGCCTGAATGGCGCGTGAAGCGTCGCGGGGAAAATAATTGGCCGAATAGCCTGTCGCCACACAGTTTCGTCGACGGCGTCCCCAAAAATAGCCGCATTGTCGCCATGGTCGGCTCGGAAGATGACAACACCTATCCGAGCCTATCACGTGATTATGTCGCTGCTCTAAAGGCGAGAGGAATTGAGGCGGCCTACGTGGAGATCGAAGGTATGGGGCACAATCGAATTGATCGAACGGATACATTCGAAGATGCCATCTTGCAGTTGATTGAGGGGCCCTACACCGCACCTGATTAACGACGACCATATCCATATCTGGTGTTGGCAAAAGCCTTGCCGTTATGATTTCCGAATCTGGCTATGAGCGCAATCAAGCCAAGCCGATTGACACCGCCTGGTCCGGCCCATTACGCCGACCCGCAATGTTTTTCGCCTGTGCGCCGCGCCGCTGGGCGCATTAAAGCACGTCTTTTCCGATGACCATCGCCGCCAGGGGAACGCCAACTCCATGGAGATGACGTGTTGTCACGTTGTCACACGGTGCGACATACTCGCGGCGCGGCGCATGAGGCCGCCCCGCCATTGAAATCCCACTGACCAATGAGGGCGCCGCATGCCGCTTTCCCAGACCAATCTCGGCGTTCTCTATCTGCTGTCGGCCATCGGTCTGATTTCGCTGATCGACACGACGTGTAAATTCTACACCGATGAGCTGCACGCGGTGGTTCTGACCTGGGGATATTTCATCGGCATCATGATCTTCGTCGTCGGCTTTTTCGCCGTCCGCGGCCAGCTCGGCCTGGTGCGCACGACGCGCCCGGTCCTGCAGATTGTGCGGCCGGGGTTTCTGGTTTTGTCCATCGCCGGGCTGTTTGTCGGGCTCACTTATCTGCCGATCGCCGACGCCACCGCCATCGGCTTCACCGGGCCGTTGTTTATCACCGCACTTTCGGTACCGTTCCTGGGCGAACGCGTCGGCTGGCACCGGTGGCTGGCCGTTGTGGTCGGGTTGGCCGGGGTGTTGGTGATCGTCAGGCCGGGCGGCGCGGTTTGGCATTGGTCGGCAGGCATGGCGCTGGGCGGTGCGGTGTGCTTCGCGGTGTTCCAGATTTTGACCCGGCGCATCGCAGGGTTGGAGCGCCACCAGACGACGCTCTTGTACACCTCCATCGCCGGCACCTTTTGGGCCAGCGTGCTGGTGCCGTTTTTCTGGACCCCGCCGACACTGCAGCACTGGGGGATTTTCCTGGTCATCGGCGCCATGGGCGCGGCGGCGCATTTTTGCATGATCCAGGCCTTCTCCAACGCTCAAGCTTCGCTGCTGGCGCCCTTCAACTATTCAAAGCTGATCTGGGTGACGATCCTGGGCTATCTGGTGTTTGACGACCTGCCGGGCCTGGACACGGTCATCGGCAGCACCGTCATCGCGGCGGCCGGGCTGTATGTGCTGTACCGGGAGGGGCGGGAGGCGGCCGAGGCGAGGGGCTGACGAGTTGATTGACGGCGTACTGCTGTCGTCATGCTATCTTTCAGCGCGCGCTCTTTCCGTCATTCCCGTGAAAACGGGAATCCAGAGCGGCGTTGGTTTCAGGGCTCGGATTTTGCCAATCATGAACAAACCCGGCTACGTCTACATTCTCGCCAGTGCCCGAAACGGCACCCTCTATATCGGCGTTACCTCGAACTTAATACAGCGCATTCATCAACATCGCGAAGGACAGGTGCCTGGCTTCACCGCCAAGCATGGCGTCCATCGGCTGGTGTATTACGAGGTTATTGATCAGATCGAAGTCGCAATCGCCCGCGAAAAAGCCATGAAAAAATGGCGGCGAAAGTGGAAGCTTGAATTGATTGAAAAGGAAAACCCGGACTGGCGGGATTTGTATCCAACGCTCACTGGATTCCCGCTTTCGCGGGAATGACGGGGAGGCTGTGGGTGTATCAAGATAATTGTGATATCGTTAAAGCTGTCGCGTTGACTTAAGCGATCACAATGGCAGTTGACCATGAAGAAAGATTGGATACGTCTCTTGATAATTGTCTCGCTGTGTATTTTCACGGTGTTAATGCTCATTTCGGCGTTTGTTGACCCTACGCCATTTGCATCTTTTCTGGGTATTAAGGGACTAGTCATCGCATTTTGCGCCGTATTTCTTATATGGAAACTCAAAACATCCAAGATGTAAGGCCAATTGCTCACGTTCTGTAACGGGTCCCAAACTTTTTGTCATTCCCGCGAAAGCGGGAATCCAGAGCGGCAAGCACCGACGTTACCAATCCTGGGTTCCCGCCGTAGCCTGTGCCCGCGAAGGCGGGTACGGGAATGACGGGGCTTGTTGGGTTCGCTGGTGTAGGCGGGATTTCTTTCGCTCTTTGGGGATACGTCGCCGCTGTCGTTGATGAGACTGGGTACGATGCTGGCGGTACGCGCTAGACGTCCATCCGCCAAACCGTCAGCCCGGCCACCACGCCCGCCGTCAGCAGATTGGCGACCACGTAGAGGTTCAGCGCCCGGCGGATATCCTTGGCCGTCACCCGCGCCTTGCCGTCACCCATCCAGGCGCCATCGACAACCTTGTCGGCGTATTTGCGCGGGCCCGCCAGGGCCAGGCCCAGTGCCCCGGCCATGGCGGCTTCGGTCCAGCCGGCTGTCGGCGAGCCGTGTTTCGGGGCGTCGCGCCACATGGCTTGCCAGGCGGCGCGGGGGTTGGCGGTCGGCGCGAAGAAGGCGGCGATGACGATGAACAGGCCGGCCAGGCGCGACGGCAGGATATTGAAGGCGTCGTCCAACTTGGCCGCTGTGAAGCCGAAGGCGGCGTAGCGTTTGTTCTTGTAGCCGATCATTGAATCCATGGTGTTCACGGCCTTGTAGATACACAAGCCCGGCAGGCCGAACAGCACGTACCAGAAGACCGGCGCGACGACCCCGTCGTTGAAGTTCTCGGCCGCCGATTCAATGGCGGCGCGGGCGACGCCGTGTTCGTCCAGGGTTGACGGATCGCGCCCGACGATGTGGGCGACGGCCCGGCGGCCGGCTTCCGTGCTTTCATTGAGGCCGACGCCGACGGCTTTCACGTGGTCATAAAGGCTGCGCCCGGCCAACAGGGCGAAAATCATCACAAGTTCCAGAAACCAGCCCCAGGGGTTGGTCAGGCTGGCCCAGTTGAGTGCCGCACCGGCGCCGCCGGCGATCCCGGCGACGACCACAACCACCAAGGCACCGCGGAGGGTGCGGTCGATATCGCCGCGTTTCTCACGGTTCAGCTTGGCATCCAAAAACCCGATCAGGCGGCCGATCCATTGCACGGGATGGCCGCTGAGCTTGAACAGAAACCGCGCCTCGCCCAAATAAGCATCCAGAACCATCGCCAGCAACAGCAGGATCAACGGGTCGAGCCCGGAAATACTTTCCGTCATGCCGAAAGTGAACATCGGTCAAGATGACGGCGCGGACCGGTCCGCGTCAATACTCCGTTAAGAAAAGTTGCTGTATTTTCAAGGGCTTTTTAGGTTAAGAAGAGTCCATGGATAAAGAACCCAAGGATCTGGAAGACGACCGGCTGCTCGATGAGGATCCGTCGAAGCTGCTCGACGATGATGACGAGAAGCTGCCGGACGCTGACATCGACGCCGATGCCGACGCCGACAGCCTGCTCGACGCTGACGCCGAGACGCTGTCTGACCTCGATGCGGAGCCGGTGGTTGAAGCTGTTGGCAAGACCGTAAGAAAAGCCGCGGCGAAGGCCGATGCGGCGGCCCAGAAGCTGCAGCAATCCATGGAAACGGCGGTGCCGAAGGTTCAAAAAGCAGCCGAAGCGGCGGCCCCTGCCGCTCAGAAAGCCGCGCCGGCGGCTAAGAAAATGCCGGCGGCGGCGGAAACGGCGGGCGGGTCGTCGGATGTCGGCCAGGCGTTCAGCCAATTTACCGAAGCTTTCGGACACCTCATGGAGGCCGTTCCGGCCTGGGCGCTCATCGGGTTTGCCATTATCTTGGCCGTCGGTGTCGGCGTTCTGGTCGGTGTGATGATCAGCCGCCGCGGCGGCCCCCGTGAGCCGCAGCGCGCAGCGCCGGTGGCGCCGGTCCGCCAGGCCCTGCCGGCGCCGGAAAACCTGGCCATGACGGCGTACCGGGAATTTCTTGAAAACCGCGACGTCTCCGCCAATGACATGGACACGCGGCTGCGTGAGTTTGCCCAGGCCTTCAAGGATATGCGCCAGGGGTTGCGTGATCTGGCGCCCGGCGATCCGGGCCTTGATGGATCGGCTGAACTGGCCCGCGAATCACTGGAAGAAGGCAAATTCCTGGACGCCATCCATCTGCTCCATGAGATCGGCGATGCCGAACTGACCGACGGTATCTCGGCCCGCAACGCATCGCTGAAATCATTGATGGCGGCAACCACGGCGAAAACCGTTGCCGGTGATCTGCACATGGCGCACATGGACTTCGGCCTGGCCGCCGGTCAATACGAACAGGCCGCCGGCGCCCTGCCGCCGGGCAACGATGAATTGCTGGCCGAGGTTCTCAACAAGCACGGCACCGCCGCCTATCAGGCCGGCGACCACGGCGTCGCCATTCAGGCTTTCGAAAAATCTCTGGAATTGCTGCAGCAGACATTGGGCCGCAATCACCCCGATGTCGCCGCGGCGCTGAATAATCTGGCCTTGTTGTACTATTCACGCGGCCACTACGAACAGGCGGAACCCTTGTATCAACGCTCGCTGGCCATCGATGAGCAGGTCTTGGGCGATGATCATCCGGGGGTCGCCACGGATCTCAATAATCTGGCACTGCTGTATAAGAAAACCGGCAACCTGGAAGCCGCCGAACCGTTGTTGAGGCGGTCTTTGGAGATCAAGGAAAAGAATTTCGACCCCGGCCATCCCAGCTTGGTCACGGGGCTCAAGAATTATGCCTCCGTGCTGCGCGCGCTCGGCCGCGACGATGAGGCCGAGCCCTACGAAAAGCGCGCCAATGTCCTGCCGCCGGCCCGCACCAACGCCGCCGAATAGGGCCATGCGCCCGGCATACCCCGGTCTTTGCTTTCGAATGCGGGGGTTTCCTGTATAGTCGCGACGTCGGTGGAACCCGGAGGCGATGACCAGGGGACGCAGACGAAGGGGCGGCAAATACCCCCTTCCCCTAACGCTCGAAGGCAAGGACCAAGCGCATGACCCAGAAGATCGCCGTGATGATTTGCGGCCACGGCAGCCGCGACGACGCCGCTGTCGAAGAATTCAACTCCCTCGCCGTTCACATGAGAAAACGTCTCCCGGACTATGACGTGGAGAGCGGCTTTCTGGAATTCGCCACGCCGGTGATCCGCACCGGTCTCGACAAGCTCGTGGAACGCGGCGCTGAGAAAATCGTTTGTATTCCCGGCATGCTGTTCGCCGCCGGCCATGTGAAGAACGACCTGCCGTCGGAAATCAACGGCTTCGCCCACCAGCACGAAAACCTGGACGTGGTGTTCGGCCGCGAGCTGGCTATTGACGCGAAGCTGCTGGCCGCCGCCCGCGACCGCATCGAAGAGGCCGAGAAACAGGCCGGCGATCATATTTCGCGTGAAGATACGCTGTTGATGGTGGTCGGCCGCGGCACCAATGATTCGGATGCCAATTCCAACGTCCACAAGGTCGCCCGCATGCTGTGGGAAGGCATGGGGTTCGGTTGGGCCGAGGTCAGCTATTCAGGCGTTGCCTATCCCTTGGTCGATGAGGGCATGAAAAAGGCCATGAAGCTGGGCTACAAGCGGATCATCGTTTTCCCCTACTTCCTGTTCACCGGCATTCTGGTGCGCCGTATTTACACCTGGGCCGATGAGGCCGCCGCCGCCAATCCCAATGTCGAGGTCGTCAACGCGAGCTATCTGAACGACCACGAACAGCTGTTGGATTGTTTTGTCGACCGCGTCGATGAGGCGCTCAACGGATCCAACAACATGAACTGCCAGCTGTGTAAGTACCGCGAGCAGATCATCGGCTACGAACATGATCAGGGCGCCGCCCAGGTCGGCCACCACCACCATGTCTCGGGCATCGGCACTGATGGTCATGGGGCGGATGATCACGGGGTGCATCATGGGCATCACCATCATGGGCATGGGCACGGGCATCACCACGATCACGATCACGGTGACGAATCAGATAAGAGCTGAGGGCTGATGCGAGTCCTTGTCCCCTCACCCTCCCGCTTCGCGGGCCCCTCCCTCTCCCCACAGGAGAGGGAAACACTGGCGGTTGCCGCGCGTTCCTCCTTCTCCCTTGGGGAGAAGGTTGGGATGAGGGGATAACCGATGGCCGACGCCCCGATGTTTAATTACATCCGCGACCCCCAGGAAATCTACCGCCGGTCCTTCGCGACCTTGCGCGCCGAGGCCGATCTGAGCGGCCTGCCCGACGGCGTCGATACCCTGGCCGAGCGCCTGATCCACGCCTGCGGCATGCCCGATGTGTTGGATGATTTCGCCTTCGCTGGCAATCCGGCGCAGGCCGGGGGCGATGCCCTGGCCGCCGGCGCGGTTGTCCTGACGGACGCCGAAATGGTCCGTTCCGGGATTATTAAAAGCCGCCTGCCGGCCGACAACACGCTGATCTGCACGACCCATTCGCCGGTTGCCATGGAAGTCTCGGTTGATAAGCAAACGACCCGATCCGCCGCCGCCGTCGAACAATGGGAGCCTTACCTGGACGGCGCCGTTGTCGTCATTGGCAACGCCCCGACGGCCCTGTTCCGGCTGCTGGAAATGCTCATTGACGGGGCGCCGAAACCGGCCGTCATCCTGGGTTTTCCCGTCGGCTTCATCGGTGCCGCGGAATCGAAAGAAGCCCTGATCGTCCACGCCGGCGATATCCCTTACGCCACCGTGCGCGGCCGGCGCGGCGGCAGCGCCATGGCGTCGGGGGCGCTGAACGCCATCGCGGGACTGTGCGAAAAGGAGCTGGCATGAACCGCTGGATCACCATCGTCGGCATCGGCGAGGACGGCCTCGACGGCCTCGGCAAGCGGGCGCGCGATGTGATCGCCGACGCTGAGGTCTTCGTTGGCGGCGATCGTCATCTGGAGTTTGTTGCCGACTGCGATGCCGAACGCGTTTCCTGGGGTAAGGATTTCGACCACGGCGTCGCCGCCATTCGCAAACACGAAGGCCACCGCGTTGTCGTCCTGGCGTCGGGCGACCCCATGCATTTCGGCGTCGGCTCAACGCTTTCCAGGCGCTTCGGCATCGACGCCCTGGAGGTCATCCCGGCGCCCGGCGCCTTCAGCCTGGCGGCGGCGCGCCTCGGTTGGTCATTGCCCGATGTCACCTGCCTGACCGTGCATGGCCGGTCCCTGGAAACGGTCAATTTATACCTGCGGCCGGGTGGCCGGTTGATCGTGTTGAGCTGGGACGGCACAACGGCAGGCAAATTGGCGGCCCTGCTGACGGCGAAGGGTTTTGGCGACAGCACGCTCGGCGTCCTCGAACACATGGGCGGGACCGACGAGAACAAAATCACCGCGACGGCATCGGCATGGGTGCAGGCCGAGACGGCGGCCTTGAATACTATCGCCGTCGATCTGGTTGCCGGGCCAGACGCCGTTTACTGGTCGCGTGCCGCCGGCCTGCCGGAAGCCGCTTACAAGCACGACAACATGATCACCAAGCGCGAAGTCCGGGCCGTCACCCTGGCTGCTCTGGCGCCGCTGGCTGGCGAGACGCTTTGGGATGTGGGTGCCGGCAACGGCAGCGTCGCCATCGAATGGCTGCGCCTGGAGCCCTTGGCAAAAGCCATCGCCATTGAGAAGACGCCGGCCCGGGCCGAGAACGCGCGGTTCAACGCTCTGGAACTGGGGACGCCGCGCCTGCAGGTGATCGAGGCCACGGCGCCGGATGCCTTTGGCGATCTGGACGGCGACCCGGACGCCATCTTCGCCGGCGGCGGCCTCAGCGCCGATTTGCTGGCCGCCTGTTGGCACCGATTGAAGCCCGGCGGACGGTTGGTTGCCAACGCGGTGACCTTGGAAGGCCGCGCCGCCTTGATGGCCCAGCGCGAGGCCGCGGGCGGTGAGCTGGTGCAGATCGCGATCAGCCGCGAAGGCGCCGTTGGCCCAAGATCCGCCTTGAAACCTCTAATGGAAGTCTGGCAATTGAGAGCACACAAACCATGAGCGGCACCTTGTATGGCCTGGGCGTCGGTCCCGGTGATCCGGACCTGATCACCCTAAAAGCCCTGAAAATCCTGACACGCGCGCCGGTCATCGCCTATCCCGCACCCGAGACCGGTGACAGTCTGGCGCGATCCATCGCCGCGCCGCATATCCCCAAAGGCCGCGACGAGATTGTCATCCGTACCCCCATGGTACCGGGCAAGTTTCCGGCCCATGACGTTTATGATCATTACGCCACGGAGATCGATGCGCATTTAAGCGCCGGCCGTGACGTGGCGGTGCTCTGCGAAGGTGATCCGTTTCTCTATGGCTCGTTCATGTATCTGTTCTCGCGCCTGTCCGACGACCACCCGGCCGAGGTCGTGCCCGGCGTCTCGTCGCTGGGCGCCTGCGCGGCGGCGGCCGGCGTGCCCTTGGTCTCACGCAACCAGGTTTTAACGGTGCTGCCCGGGCCCTTGGATGAGGCCGAGTTGGAAGACCGTATCCGAAATTCCGCCGCCGTGGCGATCATGAAGGTCGGTCGGCATCTGGAAAAAATCCGCCGGGTCCTGGCGAAGCTCGATCTCACGGACAACGCCCAATACGTGGAACACGCGACCATGAGCGAACAGCGGGTCCTGCCTCTGAACGAGGTCAACGGCGATGGCGCGCCCTATTTTTCCATGGTCCTGGTCCGCCATGGCGAGACCGAGGCCGGCATATGAGCGCGGCCTTGCCCGACCGCATAGTCTTCATCGCCCTGACCGCGACGGGCGCCGATCTGGCCCGCGAGCTGGCCAAGGCTTTCGACGATGCCGAAGTGCATGGCTTGGTGAGCCGGACCGAAAACGTAGACGTCGCGTTCGATGAAACCGCCGCCCACATCCGCCAATTGTTCGCCGCTGGCCGGCCCATCGTCGGGGTTTGCGCCGCCGGCATCCTGGTCCGCATTCTGGGACCGGTTCTGGGTGACAAGCATGCGGAACCGGCGGTCGTCGCCCTGGCCGAAGACGGCAGCGCCGCGGTGCCCCTGCTGGGCGGCCACCACGGCGCCAATGCCCTGGCCCGCTCGCTCGCCGCCGCGACGGCGGGCAAGGCGGCGATCACCACGGCTGGCGATATCGGCCTGGGTCTGGCCCTGGATGATCCGCCGCCCGGCTGGACCATCGCCAACGTCGGCCGCGCCAAGGACGTGGCGGCGGCGTTGCTGGCCGGCGACCCGGTCGGTCTCAAGGTCGACGCCGGCGACGCGGCGTGGCTGACCGGCGCGGGCCTGAAGTTTACAGACGGCCCTTTGGCTATCCACGTCACCGACAGACGCATTGACGATCACGCCGCCGAGCTCATTTGCCACCCGCCCGTATTGGCCGTTGGTGTCGGCTGTGAGCGCGGCACGGAACCGGCGGAATTGGCAGCGCTGGTTGATGAAACTCTGGCCGATGCCGGCTTGGCGCCCGGCGCTGCGGCCTGTGTCGTGTCGCTGGATGTGAAAGCCGACGAGGCGGCGGTTCATGCCCTGGCCGGCCATCTGCACGTGCCGGCGCGGTTCTTTCCGGCCGCCGTCCTGGAAGCCGAGGCGCCGCGCCTGGAAAACCCATCCGACGTGGTTTTCGCCGAGGTCGGCTGCCACGGCGTCAGCGAGGGCGCGGCCCTGGCGGCTGTCGGCGCGGCCGGCGAGCTGATCGTCGCGAAACGCAAATCGGCGCGCGCCACCTGCGCCGTCGCCCGATCACCGGTGCCGATGAATGGCGCCGGCATCGGCGCCAAACAAGGCCGCCTGACTGTCGTCGGCATCGGTCCCGGATCGGACGGTTGGCGAACCCCGGCGGTGACCCGGGCCCTGTCGTCCGCCGACGAGGTTGTCGGCTACCGATTGTATCTCGATTTGGTTGATCATCTGATTGGCGGCAAGCCGCGCCACGATTCGGCCCTGTCCGAAGAAGAAGCCCGCGTCCGCATCGCCCTTGAGCGCGCCGCCGAGGGCCTGCATGTGGCGCTGGTCTGCTCCGGGGATGCCGGCATTTACGCCCTGGCGACTTTGGCCTTTGAATTGCTGGACCGGGAAAATCGCGCCGATTGGAACCGCCTGGATATCCGCGTCGAGCCCGGCGTCTCGGCCATCCAGGCCGCCGCGGCCCGCATCGGCGCGCCCATTGGACATGATTTCTGCACCATCTCCTTGTCAGACTTGCTGACCCCCTGGACGGAGATTGTGCGGCGTTTGGAGGCGGCGGCGGCCGGCGATTTCGTCGTCGCTCTTTACAACCCGGTGTCAAAGCGCCGCCGGACACAATTGGCGGAAGCGCAGCGCATTCTGGCCGCCGCCCGGCCACCGGAAACACCGGTCATCCTGGCCCGAAATTTGGGTCGAGAGGGCGAGAATATCAACGTCATCACGCTGGCCGAGTTGACCCCGGATCACGCCGATATGCTGACCCTGGTGTTGATCGGCAATTCGCAAAGCCGCTACGTCGAACGCGGCGTCGGGCGTTGGGTTTACACGCCGCGCGGTTATGCGGCTAAGATGGATGATCTTAGGCCCGATCAAACGGAGGACTCCCCATGCGCATCGTGATGGCAGCTTTATTGTTGGCGGGTTTATCGACGCCGGTTCTGGCGCAGAGCACGCCGCCGCCCCTGCCGGGTACGTCATCGGGCGGCTCAAGCCTGGAAAGCCTTGGCCGGGCGATTTTTTCAACCGTCGAGAAAGCCGCCATCGAAGAGTTTTTTGGTCGCTCGGCGACGCCGGCGGAGCGCATCCTCATCGACGCCGCCAAGGACGCCGTCATGGGCGCCGGGCCGACGGCGACAACCGACACGGCCGGTTCGAGCAGTACAGCGACGCAATATAATAACGCCGCCGATGACGACGACGATAAGTCCTGGAAGAAAAATAAGCACAAGGGCAAAGGCAAAGGCCGCGGTAAGAGCAAGGGAAAAGGCAAAAACAAGGGCATGCCGCCGGGCCTGGCGAAGAAGAAACAATTGCCGCCGGGTCTGCAAAAGCGCCTCGCCAAACACGGGTCCCTGCCGCCCGGCCTGGCGAAACGCGACCTACCGGCCGATCTGCAGCACCAGCTGCCGCCGCCGCAACCCGGTACGGAACGGGTCATCGCCGGCAGCGATGTGGTGCTGGTCGATCAGGCGACAAACGCAGTGCTGGATATCCTCTATGACGTCGTCACCGGCACCGCCAAATAACGCACGGGAAACAAACGCCCCATGACTGTCCATTTCATCGGCGCCGGCCCCGGCGCGCCAGACCTGATTACTGTCAGGGGCCTTAATCTCATCCGCTCATGTCCGGTGGTGCTTTACGCCGGCTCCCTAGTGCCGGAAGCCATTGTCGCCGAGGCCGTTGCGGGTGCCATGGTCATGGATACGGCGCCCATGAATCTGGATGAGATTCTGGCAGAAATGGAGAAGGCCCATGCGGCCGGTCACGACGTGGCACGGGTGCATTCCGGTGATCCGTCAATTTACGGGGCCATCGGCGAACAAATGCGAAGATTGGACACGCTGGGCATCCCGTACGACGTGACGCCGGGGGTATCGGCTTATGCGGCGGCGGCGGCGGAAATGAAACGTGAGTTGACCCTGGCCGGGGTCAGCCAGTCGGTGGTCCTGACCCGCACGGCGGTGCGCTCGTCGGCGATGCCGAACAATGAGGATTTGGAGACGTTTGCGAAAAGCGGCGCCACCCTGGCGATCCACTTGTCCGTCAACAACATGGCCAAGGTGGTGCGCGAACTGACGCCGCACTACGGTGCCGATTGTCCCGTCGCCGTCTGTTATCGGGTCGGCTGGCCGGATCAGGAAATTGTCGAAGGCACGTTGGAAGATATCCGCGATAAGGTGAAGGCGGCGGGCTTCACACGCACCGCCCTGATCATGGTCGGCCGGGTCCTTGATCCAACGGTCTTTGACGACAGCCGGCTTTACGCGCCGGACCACCATCACGTCCTGCGGCCGCTCAAGACCTGAGCAGCAGGCCGACGCCAAGGACGCTGATTAAAATACCGGCGATGGCAACCGGCGCAAGGCGGCTGCGCCCCAAAAAGCACCGGTTCAGCACCAGCGTTATCAGCGGATAACAGGCGACCAATGGCGCGACGATGGTCACCGGTCCCCGGGCCAGCGCCATGTACAGTAAAAGCACCGCGGCGCCGTTGGTCAGGCCGACGGCGATGAACCAGAGCAAGCCCGTGCGCGGCGGCACCGACCATTCATGGCGTCGGCTCATCAACACGGCGGCCATGACCAACGCGGAAACCCCATAGCCGATGGTCGCGGCGGCGAAGGGATTGGGCCAGTCCACAAGGCCCATCTTCACCACCGGCTGCACGACGCCGCGGATCAACGCCGCGCCAAGCGGTAATCCCAAGGCCCACAGCGCCGGCGCAGGAACACCATTTGAACGCCCGACAAACAGCATGGCGATCCCGGCGCAGATCGCGGCGATGCCGAGCCATTGTTCGCCGTTCGGCACCTCGCCCAGCAACAGCACGGCGAAGCCGACGGCAAACAGCGGCGTCACGTTGCCCAGCGTTCCCGTCAGGTTTGGGCCGATCAACTGGTTGGCGGAAAAGGTCAGCAAGGTCACGGCGACGGGGAAGAAGACGCCGGCCGCCGCGAACAACAGCGCGCTGTCGGTGTGCCAGGCGGCCCAATCCACACTCAGCGGCGATAGGAGGATGAACAGCACAGCCGTTGTCGGCACGGCGATACCGGCGCCGGTCAGGGGTTCGGCCGTGCGCAAACCGAATTGGGTCAGCACCAGGGCCAGAGCGAAGCAGAAGCCGGAACAGACGGCGATGAGGGCAAGCCAGCTATCCATGGGCTAAATTCGGGCGGTGACCCAATCGACGGCCGCGTCGATGGTTTCGACCCGCTCACCCGGCGGCGGGTCGGGCTGTCGGATCAGAATAATCGGCAGGTCGCGCTCGACCGCCGCCGTGATCTTCGCCGGCACGGGGCCGCCCGCGTGTTTGCTGACCAATATCTCGATGTCATGGCTGTCGAATAGTTGCCGTTCGGCGGCCAAGGAGTAGGGCGGACGGCCCGTGGTCACGGTGTAATCGGCGAGCGGCAGGGGCCCCGCCGCCGGTGCGATCAAGCGGACAAGAAACCATATATCCGCAAGACCCGCGAAGGCGTCGATATCCTGCGTCCCGGTTGACAGGAACACCCGCGCGGCGCGTCCGGTCAGGAGATCGGCGGCCGCCGCCATGGTCGCCGCGTCGTCGACCTTTGCCGTATCGGGAAGCGCCCAGGCCGGGCGGGTCAGTTGAACGCGGGGGCGTCCGGTTTGTGCACAGGCCGCCGCGGCATGCGCCGACATCTTGGCGGCAAAGGGATGGGTCGCGTCGATGACCATGTCGATGGGCGCGTCGCCCAGATAGGCGGCCAAGCCGTCGGGGCCGCCGAAGCCGCCTTCGCGGATCGTGCCGGGCGGATCAACCGGGCGTTCGGTGCGTCCGGCGTAAGAGCTGATGACCTCGACGTCTCGCGGCAGCGTATCGACCAGCCGCGCCGCCAGGCGCCGCGCGTCCGCCGTGCCGCCCAGGATCAGAAGCCGCCTAGCCGCCGTCCGCATGACCGATCTGGCCCCCTTGGCGGTCGAACACGCGGACCTCCACATGGGTGCCGCCGGACAGCGTCGCCAGGGCGGCCTCGCGGGCGCCGGCGGCGATCCGGTCGCCGATCGCCAGACCTTCGTGTGTCGCCATCTCCAGAACCTGCATGGCCGTATTGGCATCCCGCATCCGCGCCGTCAGGTCTTCATTGGCGCCGAGCTCGCCGACCGTTTCGGCCAGCCGCGCGAAATCCACCGACGAGCGCGACGAATGCAGGTCCAGATGGCCCTGCGCCAGTTTTGTCAGTTTGGCGAACCCACCGGCGATGGTCAGCCGCTCAATGGGATGGCCGCGCAGATACTTCAGCATGCCGCCGGCAAAGTCGCCCATGTCGATGAGCGCCGTTTCCGGCAGGTCGTAAAGTTTGCGGACGGCAGCTTCCGAGGTTGACCCGGTGGCCGCCGCGACGTGGCGGAGGCCGGTCGCCCGGGCGACATCGATGCCGCGATGGATGGAATGAATCCACGACGCGCAGGAATAGGGAATGACGATCCCCGTGGTGCCCAGGATCGACAGCCCGCCTTTGATGCCGAGCCGCCCGTTCATGGTTTTCTCCGCCAGAGCTTCGCCGCCCGGAATGGAGAGATTAACGATCACATCGGCATTGCCGCCGAGGCGTCCAGCCGCGGCCTGCAGGTTATCGGTGATGATTTGCCGCGGTGCCGGGTTAATGGCCGGCTCGCCGACGGCCAAGGGCAGGCCGGGCAGGGTCACCGTGCCGACACCATCACCGGCCTCGAAACTGACTCCGGCGTCGGGGGCGGCGGTGCGCAATTCGGCAATAATTTCGGCGCCGTGGGTGATATCCGGGTCGTCGCCGGCGTCCTTGATCACGCCGGCCCGGGCCCGGCCGCCATCAATTTCCGTCCGCGACAGCTGAAATGCCGGGGTTTGGCCGCGCGGCAGCAAGATTGTTACCGCATCCGGAAACGCCCCGCTCAGCAAGGCTTCCAGTGCGCCGACGGCCGCCGCCGCCGCACAGGCGCCGGTCGTCCAGCCTTTTTGCAAGGTTCCCTCTGGTTTGCGGCTATCCATGGCGCTAATGTAGCGCTCAGCACCCCCCGTGACGAGGGCCGAGGCCTTGAGCGACAACACTGATACCGACGCCGACCAGGAACCCCAAAAGGATCCCGCGGCGACCGACCAGACCGCAGACGCCGCACCAGCGGACGCACCACCGGGTGGCGGTCGACTGGCCTGGATATCCTTGGCCCTGGTGCTGGTCGGTGCGGCTATTTTGCTTTACGCCAGCGGCTTTCATCTGGACGCAGAGCGCAAGTCGGTGTTTCAGTCGACGACATCGAAGCCGGCCGATACGCCGTCCATCGGCGGGCCGTTCACGCTGGTCGACCAAGACGGCAAAACCGTCACCGACAAGGATTACCGGGGCAAGTTTCTGCTGATTTATTTCGGCTATACCTTCTGTCCCGATGTCTGTCCGACGACCTTGACCGACATGTCCGACACGCTTGATCTGCTGGGCGCCGACGCCGACAAGGTGACGCCCATGTTGATCACCATTGATCCGGAACGCGATACGCCCGAACACCTGAAGGAATACGCCACCTACTTCCATCCGCGCATGCGCGCCCTGACCGGAACGCTGGCGCAGATTACCGCCGCCGCCAAGGCCTACCGGGTGTATTTCGCGAAGGCCAAGATGGAGGAGGGATCGGAACCGGACGACTATCTCATGGACCACAGTTCGGTGACCTATCTGATGGGCCCGGACGGCGCCTTCCGCCTTCATTTCACGCATGGCACCGACGCCGAAACCATGGCGGCGCGGATCCGCGAAATCCTCTGACAGCGACGTTTGATGTCGACGCCGGTTGACGGCCTGATCGTCGCAGCGCCGGCGTCGGGCAGCGGCAAAACTTCTGTGACGCTGGGCCTGTTGCGCAGTCTGGCGCGGGCCGGCGGCGGCGTCGCCTCGGCCAAGGTCGGGCCGGATTATATCGACCCGGCCTTTCACGCCGCGGCCAGCGGCCGGCCGTGTCGCAACCTCGACACCTGGGCCATGCGCCCGGAAACCATTCAGGCCGCCATCGCCAGCCTGGGGCACGATGCAGACATGATCCTGTGCGAGGGCGTCATGGGCCTGTTCGACGGGGCACGCGGTGACACCACGCCGGCCGACGGCTCGACCGCCAGCCTGGCGCGGCTGACCGGCTGGCCGGTGCTGCTGGTTGTTGATGCCTCGGCCCAGGCGGCGTCGGCCGCCGCCGTGGTTCGCGGCTTTGCCACCCACGACCCGCAAGTGCCGATCGCCGGCGTTGTGTTCAATCTGGTCGGCAGCCCGTCGCACGCAGCGATTTTGCGTGACGCCATGGCGGCCAGCTTACCGGATATTCCGGTGCTTGGCTGCCTGCCGCGCCGCGATGACCTCAGCCTGCCGTCGCGGCATTTGGGCCTGGTCCAGGCGCTTGAGCACGCCGATCTGCCGGCGTTTCTCGACCGCGCCGCCGACTGGATTGAAGCGCATACGGACCGTGACCAGTTGACGGCGCTGTTTTCGACGGGGACGGCACAGGCGCCGGTTTCAGCTGGGCCGCCGCTGCCGGCGCTCGGCGCGCGCATTGCCGTGGCCCGCGACGCCGCCTTCGCGTTTGTCTATCCGCATGTTCTGGACGGCTGGCGGGATGCCGGCGCCGATCTGTCGTTTTTCTCGCCGCTGGCCGATGAGGCGCCGGCATCGGACACGGACGCGGTTTATCTGCCGGGCGGCTATCCGGAGTTGCACGGCGCCAAGCTGGCCACCAACGACGGGTTTCGCCGTGGCATGGAAGACGCGCGAGGGCGCGGCGCGGCGCTGTTCGGGGAATGCGGCGGTTATATGGTGTTGGGCGACAGCCTGACCGACGCCGACGGCACCGACCACGCCATGCTGGGATTTTTGCCCCTGGCCACATCGTTCGCGGCGCGCCAACTGCATTTGGGTTACCGCAAGATTACGCTCCGTGCCGATGGCGCTCTGGGCGCCGCCGGGGCGGTCTTTCGGGGCCACGAGTTTCATTATGCGTCGATTGTCCGCGAAACCGATGCCCAGCCGCTGTTTCAGGCCACCAACGCCGCCGGCGAGGATTTGGGCGGCGTCGGATTGGTCCGTGACCGGGTCGCCGGGTCTTTCATTCACATGATCGATTATTGCGATACGGCCGCAAAGGGCGTAGGACGTTAGCGTGTTCGGACTGTTCAAAAAACCGCAGATCGATGAGCTGCCCTATTGGCGGCGCAAGACCCTTGCCGAGATGTCGAAGCAGGAATGGGAAGGCTTGTGCGACGGCTGTGGGCGGTGCTGCCTGAACAAGCTGGAACACGAGACAACGGGCGAAATATTTCACACGGATATCGCATGCCGCCTGTTGGACCTGGAAACCTGCCGCTGTACCAGCTATGAAGACCGCAAGCGATTTGTTCCGGAGTGTCAGATCCTGACGCATCGGAACCTGAAAAACTATTCCTGGCTGCCCTTCACCTGCGCCTACCGGTTGCTGGCGGAGGGACAGGATTTGGCCTGGTGGCATCCGTTGGTGTCCGGCAGTTCGGAAACCGTCCACGAGGCCGGAATATCGGTGCGCCACAGGGTCATATCCGAACGGGAATGCGATGATTTGGAAAACCACGTGGTCAGTTGGCCTGCTTGATGATTAGGGCTGATTGAGAAGCGTTGGTTGATTTTGAAAGCTGAGGAGACAAGAACGTGACTTTATCTGCAGACCGTTTTACCGGCGTCAACGCCGCCGTCCTGACCCCCGTTACCGATGACCTGGTCCCCGACGATGCCTTGATGCTCGATTATTCCAAGTGGCTCATGAACAACGGCTGTGACGGCCTGGCGATCCTGGGCACCACCGGCGAAGCCAATAATTTTTCGTTGAAGGAACGCATCCGGATCATCGAAAGCCTGATCGAGGGCGGCATTCCGGCCAAGGCCCTGATGCCGGGCACCGGCAGTTGTTCGCTGACGGATGCCGTGGAATTGACCAAGGTGGCCGTGAAGGCCGGCTGTGGCGGCGCGCTGATGCTGCCGCCGTGGTATTACAAGAACCCCAGCGATGAAGGCCTTTACCGGTTTTTCTCGGAAGTCATTCAGCGGGTTGGCGATTCCAACCTGCAAATCTATCTCTATCACTTCCCGCAGATGTCGGCGACGCCGATCACCTACAACCTGATCGAGATGCTGTTGAAGGATTATCCTGACACCGTTGCCGGCATGAAGGACAGCTCCGGCGATCTCGAGAACATGGCCGGCGCCGCCGAACGGTTCGCGGGCTTCCACGTGCTTGCCGGCGCCGAAACCGTTTTCCTGGATCTATTGAAGCGCGGTGGTGCTGGCTGCATCACGGCATGCTCCAACGTCACCTCGCAACTGGCCCAGGATGTCTACACGGCGTTTCAGAACGGCACCGATCCTTCGGCCGCGAACGAGTCGATGATCGCCATCCGCAAGGTGATTCAGGAATACCCACTGTCGCCGGCCTTGAAGGAACTGATCGCGCGGCACACGGGCAATGCCCAGTGGCGCAACAGCCGTCCGCCGTTCACCACCATGGATGACGTGACTCGCCAGAGGTTGTTCAACGAATTCGACGCCGTCGGTTACAGCCTGCCTGTCGCCGCCTGAGGGACGGGTGTCTGCGTCCGAACCGGCAGACATTCTGAGTATTGATGGCCGGACCGTGCCGGTGCGCCTGAGGCGCAACGGCCGGGCCCGGCGCATCGTACTGCGTATCGATAAAGACGGCGACGGTGTTGTCGTCACCTTGCCCAGCCGGGTGCCGGCCGACGAAGGCATCGCCTGGGCGCATAAGCAGAAAACCTGGATCGCCGAACGTCTGGCCAAGCTGCCGGCCCGCATACCCTTTGCCGACGGTGCCGTCATTCCTTTCGCCGGCGATGATCACATCATCCGCCATGCGCCGGGCAGCCGGCGCGGGGTGTGGCGGGAGGACGGGACGATCTTTGTCAGCGGCCGGCCCGAGCATCTATCGCGGCGGGTCGGCGATTGGTTGCGCCGCCAGGCCCGCGACCGGCTCGTCGCCCAGGCCGGCGTCCTGGCCGGGCAACTGGGTATGGCGCACGGCCGGATTACCGTACGCGACACCCGCTCGCGCTGGGGCTCGTGTTCGTCAACCGGTAACCTGAATTTCTGCTGGCGGCTGATCCTGGCGCCGGCCGATGTTCTTGACTATGTGGTCGCCCACGAAGTTGCGCATTTGAAGGAACCGCACCACGGCCCGGCCTTCTGGCAGACCGTCGCAATCCTGGACCGGCACGCCGACAAGGCCCGCCGCTGGTTGCGTGAACACGGCGAGCAACTGCATTTCTTCGGCTGAACGGATAGGTTCCTTCCGCGTCAGACCGGCAGGTTGCCGCGGATGGTGGCCCGATGCATGGAGCGCTCATGGCTCAGGTCATAAGATGTCGCGCAATGCATGGTGCAGCGGTTGTCCCACATGATCAGGTCGTTGGTTCGCCATTGGTGGCGGTAGATGAAGCGGTCGTCCATGCAATGCTGGGATAACCTGTCCAGCATGCGGCGGCTGTCGTCGTCGCTCCAGCCGGCGATGCGCGCCGTGAAACCTTCGTTGATGAACAGCGCCTTTTGGCCGGTTTCGGGGTGGGTGCGGACGACCGGGTGCAGGACATCCTGCCATTCGGCCATTTTCTCCTCCGATTGCGGCGGCCGGACGCCGGCTTCAACCATCATCTCATATCGATGACGGTAGGTGTGGACGGCCTGGACGCCGTCCAGCTTGGCCTTCAGCTCATCATCGAGCGCGTCATAGGCCGCCGTCATGTCCACATACAAGGTGTCGCCGTCGGTCGGCGGGACGATGAAGCCGTGTAAAATCGAACCCATGGGCGGTTCCGCCTCGTAGGTGATGTCGCTGTGCCAATAGGCGCCGCCGTTGTTGATGGGCTTGGCACCGCCGCGGCCCCGGTTCGACAGCACCAGAAGCTCCGGGTAGTCGGGGTGTAGAATTTCGGTGACGGTATGGCCTTGCAGGGCCCCGAAGCGCCGGGCGAACGCCAGATGCTGGTCCGGCGTAATATCCTGATCGCTGATGACGACGACCGCGTGGCGCATCCACAGCGCCCGGATTTCCGCGACCACGTCGTCGCCCAGTGGTCCGGTGAGGTCCATGCCGTCGATGCGGGTGCCGAGGCTCCGCTGATTGGTAGCGGTGGCGAGATCCAAGGGCGCCATGTTTCGGGACTCCTTATCCGATATTGCCGAGATAACCTTCATGTTGCCGCCAATCATAGGTTTTCCACGCGAACCGGCAAACCTTGAGTTGGCGATGCGTCGGAACGTCTCTTGTGGATCAATATCGCGTATCAGCATCGGGCCGATTTCTGGTCCGTTCTAACCCAGAAGGTGAAAACAGGTTCGGAATTTTAGAAATTGCGGATAATAATTTCCGCTTCGCCCGCCAGCACCAGACATTGACCAGCGTTCTCCAGAGTGTCCAATTCCAGCCAAAATGCGACATCAGGATGCCGGGCATCTTCGGATGTAAAATCCGTCGCGAGCTGCGTGGAGCCGTCAGAGTAAACTATTTGGGGACCAGCAGTGTCGCGAAGTCCCTGGCAAGTGTCTTCAACTCGTCGCGCTTTGACCCAGAGCGGGCGCGTAGCGCCAGCGCTTGAGTGATCGACAGGATCATTCTCGCCATCGGTTGAGGCTCAGACTGTTTGGAAAGCTGTCCCACATCTTGCGCAGCTTGCAGCCGGCCGGTAATGGCCGCCTCAGATCTGGCACCCGTTCACTGCACCTCATGGCGCATCCTCTTGCGCCCTAATTTTCCGTGCTTTACTTAGGGCATATGATCTTAAACCGTTATTGGAACAGGTTTTTAATTGCAAGCACAGTCGCGCTTGCCTTGGCCTCCCTTGTCCCGCTGTTTGGCCATATAGCCCCATGGCTGGAATTGTTCGTTCATTTCAAGGTCCATTACATCTTTGCTTCCATTATTTTGGTCTTAGCGGCAATTAAGATGCGCCGCCACGGTATTGCAACGGCCGCATTGTTTCTTGCAGGGTTGAATGCGGCCACCGTCATGCCGTCTTTTACAAACACTTCCGCAGCCGCAGCCACAGCGACAGACACGCCAAACCTCAAACTCATCAATCTGAATATTTTGGAAACTAATCCGTCCCCAGACAGCGTCATTGATTTTCTGCGCCGCGAACATGCCGACATCGTCGTCCTTGAGGAAGTCACACCCCGATGGGTGGAAAATCTGAAAACATTGGCGGACGTCTATCCTCACATGCTGTTTTGTGATGGCTCCTCCAGGTGCGATCTTTCGCTTCTATCAAAAAACCCCTGGCAATTCGCCGAGGTGCGCAAACTCTCGGAGACAGGCCCCCATGCAATCGTCGCTAAATATGACCTTAGGGGATTAAGTTTTACACTCTTGGGAACGCATTTGGATCCTCCAACGCCCTCTCATCGTGATCACGAGCATTTTCACAATGAGCATGTAAGGAAGCTTTCCGCCATTTTGCGCTCTATCGATGGCCCTCTCATCGTCGCTGGCGATTTAAATGCAACCCAATGGTCGCCTTCATTTAACAGGATAATCGAGGGAACAGGGCTCAAACGGGTAGACGGCGGGCTTCTGCCAACTTGGCCATCCCAGTTATCCTTAATTGGAATTCCCATCGATCAAATTCTCACCACTGAGGAGTTCAAAGGGTCAACCATGATGGTTGGACCACAGGTAAACTCCGACCACCTGCCGCTAATTGCCAATCTCAGAATAAAGGGATAAGGCGCTAATTTTGATGCTCCAAATGCCTCCTTCGGGTCAACTGCAGCCGAATATGCCGGTTCGGCATTTGGTCTGCTTAACGGCCAACACCGGAAATTAACTGTCCGAACTTCCGCTAAACGCCTGGCCGCCGGCCCAACCGCCGTTGCCCTATCGCCGGGCCGGGTCGCGGACCTGGGCCAGCCGCTGGGCACTTTGCCGGGCGAAACGCAACAGCTGACTGCGTCTGCGGTTGCCGTTCATGGGGCGCTCGGCGGCGGGCCGCTGAATGGCCGCGTCATAGGCGTCGGCGATGATCAGGCCTTCGGCGTCGGGCAAGGCCTCAAGCGGAAAATCATCAGCCACGGCAAAATAGAAGAAGTCGCAATGGGCCAGATATTCCGGCCATTTCGTGTCGGCCCGGAAATCCGCCAGCGACGATTTGATCTCGACCACGGCAAACCGCCCCTTGCGGTCCAGGCCGGCCAGATCAACGCGGCGCCGCGACGCCAGCTTGAATTCCTCCAGCACCTCATAGCCCAAATCGCGCAGCAGCCGGCCGGTGCCCCTGGATATCCCCTTGGCGATGCCGGCGGCGCGCGAGACCCGATCGGTGTCGGCGTCGGCCAGATCTAAAGTCAAGTTGTTCGTAATATGTTCCATGTTCCCTTTTCATACCAATCTCGTTGACGCAGGTCAACCGGCCCATTGACGCAGGTCAACCGGCCCATTGACGCAGGTCAACCGGCCCATTGACGCAGGTCAACGCCGACCGTCACCGGGCCGGATAAATTGACGGCGACGTTGCAATGCCCATGGAAACAAGGGGAACCGGCATGGCGAAGACGAATGCCGCGGCGAAACCAAACAAGGACGCCGGCAAATACACGGACCCCGGATGCGCCTATTGTCCGCCGGCGGTGCGCGCCTGCCGCCAGGGTGAAGGCGAGGCCCGCGGCCCCGGTTATTGTCCATCAAAGATGGCCGCCGATGAGGTCGGCGTTGCCGGCGAACGCTACGATGACCCGGCGGTCCGCAAGATCGCCCAGGAATCGGCCCGTGTTGAGGCCGAGGGCTACTGCCAGTGGACCCGGGTTGAGGAAATCTGTCAGTTCGCCAAGAAGATGGGGTATTCGAAGATCGGCATCGCCACGTGCATCAGTTTCGTCGATCAGGCTCACACCCTGAGCCAGATTCTCGAAAGCCACGGCTTCGAAGTGGCCTCGGCGGCCTGTAAGAACGGCGGCGTGCCGAAAGAGGACATCGGGCTTCGCGATGACGAGAAAATCCGCCCCGGCGGACACGAATCCATGTGCAACCCGGTATCTCAGGCGGGGCTGTTGAACGCCGCGGGCTGTGAGTTCAATGTTGTGTTGGGCCTGTGCGTCGGTCACGACAGCCTGTTTTTCATGCACGCCGACGGCCTGTGTACGACACTCGTAGCCAAGGACCGGGTGTTGGCCCATAACCCGGTCGGCGCACTGTATCTGGCGGATTCATACTTCAGCCGAGTCTGGGGCCCGGACAAACCGGCGACCACGCCGAAGTTGCCGAAGCAGGGCCGGCGGGGCTAGATTTCCAGGTCCGCGGGCGGCGGACGATCATGCGGAAATCTCCATGGCCCTTGCACAATCGGAAATCGTCGTCGATACGCCCGGCCAAGGGCTGATTGAGATTACCGGGGAAATTCAAGCCTGGGTCGGCGGCCAGGTGGTCGGCACCGGGTTGCTGACACTGTTCTGCCGCCATACCTCGGCCTCGCTGACCATCCAGGAGAACGCCGACCCCGATGTGCAGCGCGACCTGGAGACCTTCTTCAAGCGCCTGGTCGCGGAAGACCCGTCGCTTTACCGTCATACGGCGGAGGGCCCCGACGACATGCCGGCCCATATCCGCGGCGCACTGACCGATGTGTCGTTGAACATCCCGGTCAGCGGCGGGCGGATGGTGCTGGGCACCTGGCAGGGGATCTATTTGTTCGAGCACCGCCACCGCCCGCACCGCCGGCGGGTGGCCTTGCACCTGGCCGGCGAATAAAGGTCCAGGCGGTCCAGGCTGCCCAGGCGGTCCAGGCGGCCTATTCGGCCTAGTCGGTGGCGTCTTCCTTGAACAGGTGCACGTCGGTCTGCGGATAGGGGAACGACACGCCGGCGGCGTCGAAGCGCTGTTTGACCGCCTTGGTGACGTCGAACTTCAAGCCCCAGTAATCACCGCCGGCGCACCAGATGCGGACAACCAGATCGACCGAGCTGGCGCCCAGATCGCCGACCACGATGAACGGTTCCGGGTCCTTGTGGGTGCGTTCGTCGGCATCGACGATCTCACGGATGATGCCCATGGCCTTGTCGATATCATCGTCGTAGCCGATGCCGAAGACGAAATCGACCCGCCGGGTGTCGTTGTAGCTGAAGTTCTTGATGGCGGCGCCCCACAGGTGCGTGTTGGGGATGATGATTTCCACGTTGTCGCCGGTTCTGATGTGGGTGACGAACAGGGACACGGATTTCACCGTCCCCGACTGGCCGCCGCCCTCGATGAAATCGCCGACCTTGAAGGGCCGGAAGAACAACAGCATGACGCCGGCGGCAACGTTCGACAGCGCGCCTTGCAGGGCCAGGCCGATGGCCAGGCCGGCGGCACCGACGATGGCGATGAAACTGGTGGTTTCGACGCCGAACCGGTCGAGCACGGCAAGCACCGTGACGATGATTAATACGTAACGGACCATGTTCGACAGGAAGCCCGTCAGCATGGCGTCGATCTTGTCGGTCTTGTCCATGGCCCGCTTGGTCAGGTAGCGGGCCCGGCCGGCAAACCACCAGCCGATGATGAGGATGACGATGGCGCCGATAACGTCGAGGCCGTAGGCGGTGACAATATCGACCGTCAGATCGATGGTTTCCTGAACGCGTTCATCCATGATGTCTATCCTTCAAAATCTTGCCTTGTTTCATTGAGGCCCGCGTCCTCAAATGGAACTCGCTCCTGGCCATTTCATATAAGCTCAGGGCGTTGTTGACCAGCCTTCTCAGCATGCGAAAGGGGACCGCGACTTGTCCGCCAGCGACCAAGCTCTGCCCTTCAGCCAGGCCGAATACACCGACCGCCTGGCTCGCACACGGACCGCCATGGCGGCCGCCAACCTGGACGCCCTGGTGGTTAGCGATCCGTCCAACATGGCCTGGCTGACCGGCTATGACGGCTGGTCGTTTTATGTCCATCAATGCGTCGTCATCACCGACACGGGTGAGCCGTTCTGGTTTGGCCGCGGCCAGGACGCCAACGGCGCCGTGCGCACCGTTTATGTGGATGACGCCCGGGTGGTCGGCTATCCCGATCACTATGTGCAGTCGACAGAGCGCCACCCCATGGAACTTCTGGCCGACTTGCTGGACGAACAAGGCGCTGCCGCCAAGTCCATCGGTTTGGAGATGGACAACTACTATTTCTCGGCCGCCGCATTCACGACCTTGCAGCGCTGTCTGCCGAACGCCGATTTCGGCGATGCCACGGGATTGGTCAATTGGCAGCGGGCGATTAAATCCGACCAGGAGATCATTTACATGCGCCGCGCCGCGCGCATTGTCGAGGCCATGCATGCGCGTATCAATGAGGTCGCCGAGGTGGGGCTTCGCAAGAACGAACTGGTCGCCGAGATCTATCACACGGGCATCTCCGGCGCCGATGGTTACGGCGGTGACTATCCGGCCCTGGTGCCCCTGTTGCCGTCCGGCACGGACGCCGCGGCACCGCACCTGACCTGGGACGACAAGCCAATGAAATCCGGCGAAGGCACGTTCTTCGAAATCGCCGGTGTTTACCGGCGCTATCACTGTCCGCTGTCGCGCACCCTGTTCCTGGGCACGCCGCCGGGGTATTTCCTGGACGCGGAGAAGGCCGTGTTGGAAGGCATGGAGGCGGGTTTGGAGAAGGCCCGGGCCGGCAACACCTGTGATCATATCGCCGCCGCCTTTTTTGATGTGCTGGCCAAATACGGGATCGAAAAGGACAACCGCGCCGGCTACGCCATTGGATTGAGCTATCCGCCCGACTGGGGTGAGCGGACCATGAGCCTGCGCCGTGGCGACCAAACGGTCCTGCAGCCCGGCATGACATTCCATTTCATGAGCGGCTTGTGGATGGAAGCCGGCGCGACCGACAGCTGGGGGCTGGAAATCACCGAAAGCATCTTGATCACCGACGGTGCCGCCGAATGCCTGGCCGACGTGCCGCGCGAATTATTCATCAAGAATTGAAGGCTTCGCCATGACCGACAATCCGATCAATACCGACGTCGATTTCGGCAAAGATGGCGTTCAGCATGGGCATTTGAAGCTGCCCCATTCGTCGGAGCAGGCCGCCTGGGGGGCGGTGATGACGCCGCTGACGGTGGTTCGAAACGGTAACGGCCCGACGGCGCTGTTGACCGGCGCCAACCACGGCGATGAATACGAAGGCCCCATTGCCTTGCTGAATTTGGCGGCGACCTTACAACAGCAGAATATCACCGGGCGGGTGATCATTGTGCCGATGATGAACCATCCGGCGTTTCTGGCTGGCCGGCGGACATCGCCCCTGGACGGCGGCAACATGAACCGGCTGTTTCCGGGCGACCCGACGGGATCGCCGACGCAAAAGCTGGCAGATTATTTTCAACGCACCCTATTGCCCATGGCAGATCTCGTGGTGGATATCCATGCCGGCGGCAAGACCCTGGATTTCGTGCCGTTCGTCTGCGCCCATGTTCTGGCCGACAAGGAACAGCAGGCCCGTTGCGTGGCCGCCATGCAGGCCTTCAACGCGCCGTATCATTTGATGATCAAGGAACTGGACGCGGTCGGCATGTACGACACGGCGGCCGAAGCGCTGGGTAAGACCTTCGTCACCACGGAACTGGGCGGCGGCGGGTCGGCCTCGGCGACGACCGCCGCCATTGCCAAGCGCGGCGTCGCCAATTTACTCATGCACGCTGGCATCCTGGCCGGCACGCCGGAATTGAACCCCAGCCGCCGCCTAGAGATGACCGACCCGCGCGGCTTCATCACATCAGCGCATCGCGGCCTGTTGGAGCTGTGCGTGGATTTGGGTGCTGCGGTGCGGACCGGCGAGGTTATCGCGCAGGTCTATGACACCGATCGCAGCGGGCCTGAGCCACAGGTTTATCGGGCGGCTATCGACGGCGTTTTAGCGGGCCGGCATTTCCCCGGATTGATCCGTCCCGGCGACACCCTGGCGGTGGTCGCCGTGCCGGCTGACTAGGTCATATCCTCATCAAAGGGGTTCACAAGGCGGCACCGGATTTTCCTGATCAGACCAGTCGCCGGGTTCGCCATGGCATGGCCGAGAGCCTCGATAAGGAACACCATTACGTCCAGCGCGTGATCTGGATCATGCCTACGCGCCGCGGCGCAACGCAGTTTGAAACACCCGCAGACAGATTTAACCAATGTGTTGCGATGACCGGTTGAGGTCACCGCCAAAACCGGACACTCGGTGGCCTTAATATTAGGTCTGTGTTCGAGGGCGGTATTGTTTTTGGTCATTCAGATAAAACTGACCAGGGTGTCGGCGGCTTGAATTGCTGATTTTATTTCAATGATCGGCGGACTAACATCCAAGTTTCCATATTGTCTGGCGTATCTCATTTAGTAATTTGATCAAGCGATAAGCATGAGAGCCAAACTGGAGTATCGGGAAGGCTCATACGTATGCATAAAGTTTCGAACTTTTTAGTCGTTCTTATCTCATTTTTTGTGCTGCCCAACGTTAATGCATCTGAACCAATAAAAATTGCTGTCGTCGGCGCTCTTTCCGGCCAATTCAAGAATGTTGGCATGGAGTTTAAGCAAGGTGTCGGCAGTGCCGTTCAGATGATCAATGCCAAAGGAGGGGTCTTGGGGCGGTCATTGCAGGTGTCTGAACATGATGACGAATGTAATCCGGAAAAGGCCCGACAAATAGCCAAAGACATTGTGAAAAATGGCATTTCAATGGTGGTCGGACATCTATGTTCCGGTGCGTCCATCGCCGCATCTGACGTTTATGCAGCAAACGGCATCGTTCAAATTTCACCCGCATCGACGGCCCCCCAATTCACTGATAGAGGCCTTGCCAATGTCTTTCGAACCTGTGGCCGCGACGATATGCAGGGGTTTGTCGTCGCCGAACATATGGCACGACGCTACCGCACCAAGGCGATCGGGATTGTTGCCGACACATCCGTATACAGCACGGAACTTGCCAAACTAACCAAACAGTCGCTGAAAAGGGCTGGCATTTCCGTCGCCATGGACCGCCAGGTGCCAAAAAATACCGTGGATTTCAATGCCATTATGGATGAAATCAAAAAGCTCGGGATCGAAGTGCTGTTTTTCCCAAGCTATGCACAGCAAGCCACGATTGTTCTGAAAGAAGCAAAAAAACGCGGCATCAAACTTAAGTTTGTCGGTAGCGACACCCTTATGAATGATGACTTTCTCAATCTAGCCGGCAATCTTACGGATGGTGTCGAACTCTCATTTCCTCCGGATCCTTCCCATGACCGCCGGAACCGTAAGTTAACGCGGCAATTGAAGGAAAAAGGCTTCAATCCGGAGGCCTTCACTTTTTACACGTATGCTGCCGTCGAAGTCTGGGCGCAAGCTGTAACGGCGGCCAAAAAACTGGATGTGAATGCGGTCGTTTCGGTGCTGCGAAAAAATAAAATTGATACGGTCCTTGGTCGCATTACCTTTGATTCTAAAGGCGATGTGTCACAGCCGGGATTTGTCATGTATCGCTATATCGATGGCGAACCCGATTACATTCAGTAGCGGCATTCATGAAAGCCCCCTTTAAGAAAACCCGTACGGCCAACATGGCTAAAATCCAGCCCGGATTGGTTGGCTTGTTGAGCAAGCCTAGCGTTCTGTTCCTGGTCTCTGTTCTGATGCTGGTATCATTCGGCCTGCTTTTTCATTTTAACGGAATTTTGGATCAGCGGCGGGACATTCTGCTGACTCTCACCGTAAATGCAGAACGCATTTTGAGCGCCGACCTTGAAGCTACGGTATCTGTACGTTTGGCGGCCAGCAACAAATCCCGCCGGTTTATTGCCGATTACGACACTTTTCGAGAAACCATGAAGAGCCTTATGGAATCTAGCCTCGAATTGGCCAGCAACGAAAAATTATCCGGTTCTTTTGCCGATCTCGTTCAGGCACTGCGAGATGTCGAAGAAATAGAACGCGAAGCTATTGCTTTTATCCGTGACAAAGATTGGGAAAATGCCGTCGATGTCATTTCGGATAGATCGTTTAAACGCGAGAAAGGACTGTACCGGGCAAATCTTTCCCAAGCGCTACGGGAACTCATTTTGATCGGAGAACAAAGGACAAAGGATACAAAACAAATCTCCTTTGCCATGCAGGTTGGCTCGATTGGTTTTTTCCTGCTTATCATGATTATCGGTTTCATCTATTCGAAACAGATAAGAAACTATCAAGATAATCTCGAACAATCGATTGATGAACGCACCAGCGAATTGTCGGATAAGGAAGCGCACCTGCGCGCTGCCCTCAACAATATGTCGGACGGCATTTATGCCATCGACAGGAACCTGAAATTCACCTTGCTCAACAACCGCTATCTCGAATTCGTCAATATGCCCGACGGCATCATCGAATTGGGGGGAGATGTCTTAAAATCGATTAAGGTTCATGCCGAACGCGGTGATTACGGACCAGGCGATCCGGAAGAAATTTTCAAGCAAAGAAAAAGAGCCATTTCGGACAATTCTCCGGGTGAAATCGAAATGCTCGTGAACAATGGGGAGAAAGTGCTCAGCCTGCGCAGATCGCCCATGGATAACGGCGGCATGGTGATCGTTCTCTCCGACATTACCGAGCGCAAGGAAGCCGAAGAGAAACTCCGGGATAGCGAGGAGCAGTACCGGGCATTTTTTGATAATTCAGGCGTTGCAGTATGCCAATTTGACATGGGTCTCGGGTTTGTCAGAGTAAATTCCGCATGGGCGGAGATGCTCGGCTATCAAGTTTCAGAATTCGACAATATGACGGTCAAGGACATTACCTATCCTGAGGATATGGCCATCGGCAGGGAAGGCGTTGGTCAAATCCTCGCGGGAGGCCTCAATGTTTACAGTGTTGAAAAGCGGTATGTGAAAAAAGATGGCACGATTATGTGGGGCGTCGTCACGGTCACACCAATCGGCGATGCCGATGGCAACGTTGTCGGCACGCTCGCCATCATTAATGACACCTCCGAGCGTAAGAAGGCCGAGGAACAATTGGCCGAGAAGGAAAAACTCCTGAGCCTTGCCCTGAACAACATGACCGATGGCATGTATATGCTGGATAAAGATATGCGCTACATCCTTTTCAATAAGCGCTATCTCGACATGGCGGATATTGGTGACGATATTGTCCAGATCGGCGCCCCCATGGAAAATGTCGTCAGGACCCACGCGGAACGAGGCGATTACGGTGACGGCGATATCGGCGAAATCGTCAGCACAAGAATGTTGGCGTTGGCCAGCGAGCAGGCTATTGACGCGGAATTGGAAATCGATGGCGGAACGTCCTTCATCGATGTTCGCAAAGCGCACTTGAGCGACGGCGGTGCGATCGTCACCATTAGCGACATTACCGATCGGAAGCATGCCGAAAAATCCTTGAAAGATGCGTATGGCATCATTTCAGGCAGCATCGATTATGCCTCCAACATTCAACGTTCCGTACTGCCGGACGGCAGCCTGTTTTCATCGTTATTTTCCGAGTTTTTCGTGTTGTGGGAACCGCGGGATGTGGTCGGCGGCGATATGTACTGGTGCCGTCTATGGGGTGAAGGATTGCTGATTATTCTGGGTGATTGCACCGGCCACGGCGTTCCCGGCGCCTTCATGACATTGATTGCCACGGGCGCCTTGGACAATGCCCTTTCTGAAGTGCCACCCAGCCAGGTGGCGGCCCTGACGCAACGGCTCCACCAGTTAATGCAGGTCACGCTTGGCCAGCATCGTCGGGACGGTATGTCCGATGACGGCATGGAACTCGGCATGTGTTACGTGGGCCCCGATATGAATAAAATGACCTTTGTCGGTGCCCGTTTCGAGTTATTTTTAATGGAAAACGATAATATATCGTCCATCCGTGGAACGAAAAGCGGCATCGGCTACCGCGGAATCCCGCATGCCCAGGATTTTGAAGAACACCAGATCGTAAATCTGGAAAGCAAAGCCTTCTTCATGGCGTCGGACGGAATCTTCGATCAGATTGGCGGGGAAAAGCGGAGAAGCTTTGGCAAGAAACGTTTCAAACAGATGCTTCTGGACCTCAAGGACAAGCCTCTGCCTGACTATAAGGATGCCCTGTATCAGGCTCTGATTGACTATCAGGGCGAAGAAAACCGGCGTGACGATGTGTCGGTGATTGGTTTTAAAATTTGATCGAGAATGTCGGCTCCGGGTCAACAGTGGCCGTACGCGCCAGGGCGGAATGTGGTCTGCTGCGCGCTCAACACCGGACATCAACGGTCCGAACTTCCGCTTAACCCCTGGGAGCGGACCAAAATCGCGATCCGTGATAGGGTCTCTTTCCAGCCGGAAAGCGGCGTTCGTGAATATTCCAGTCGCGCAGAATTTTGCCACCGAGATGCCGGCGGGTGGGAGTCCTCCAATGCATCAGAAGCGGCCGTCGCCCTCGGCCCTATCCGCCAAGGCATCTTCATCGTATAATTCGATAATGCCAATTGAGTCCACGCCCCTATCACGGGCCCGCCGATGGCATAGTGCGATTAAGAATTGGCGGCCATAAACTCAGTCTTGCCCATGGAAAAGGATCAGCAGATTTCCATCCGTGACATATTTAGCCGACTATTTGGTTCCCCGGTTGCACCCGCGGAGAATGACCTGGATCTTGTCACCTGGGATGAAGCCCGGGAACTGGGGCCGGTGCTGGCGCGGCTGGAAGAACTGACCGGTTCCACCTATGTCTGGCCTGAGGCGCTGGGGACCCAAGGCGCGATGCCCGGCGTCAGTATCGTGGCGATCCGCTTCCTCCTCGTCATCGACGATGAAATTGAGGACCGTTTCCGGCCGCGTCTGCTCGACATCCTGCCAGAGGTGGCGAGCGCGAGTGAAGAGCGCGTCGATCAACAGATCGGCGTAGCTGTCGATGTAATCTGCCGCGACCTGACGGCGGCAGCGATGACGGCGGCCGGCGGATTCTCGGCCGACGAAATTGGCTCGCTTAAGACCGCCGTCTCGCGGGATGAACTCAAAACCCGTATCGACGGTTTGTTTGATCGCATTGAGACAAAACTGTTGGATACGGAAAACGCACCAGCGCATGACCCGCTTCGCGAAAATCTCGTCCATGCCGGCCGAGTATTGGCCGGCGCCAGCGCCGTGGTGCGACAAGCCGACGCGCCGGCCCACTGTGTCCAGAGCATCCGCGCGACATTGGTGCAAGCCGCCCAGATTATCGATGCCGAAACCTTTGCCGACATGACGATCCGGGCACTGCAACGCATTGCCAGCGCTTAGTCGGCCTTGCCGAAGGACGGGTACTCATGATCCGATGTCCATGGGCGCTAGGCTTTCGCCGGACTTACGATCGGACATATTCAAGCACCACCTTGCCCATGCTCATCAACCTCAATCGGCCGTCTCGCAGGGCATAGGTGTCGATTTTTCGAAAGATTTCCATGTACTTGAAGTCCAGCAATTCCTTGTCGCCGTCGCAACGCCTCAGCGTCGTTGGAAAATCCCGCTCCACACGCAAGCCGAAGATGCCCGGCGCCTTTTCTCCCGTCAGATGGGCGGTGGTCTGAAATCGATTGCACCACATACGGACGGCAACAGTAATGGCCTCACCATCGGGCTGGGCGGTGAACTGGGCGGCCGCGAATGCTTCGTCGGCGACCCCGGCCATGCGGGCCAACTGCCATTGGCCACTAAGGCCATCCGAAGGTTCGGCGGCGGCCGACATGGCGGGCGCCAAGGCGAGCGTCAAGGCGGGCCCCAGGGCAATCAATAGCGAAAAAGCGATCCACGGCTTCGAAATAACGAAAACCTCGTTTTCAGGCGGTTCTTCCGGTCAAGCAGTGCGGGGTGCAGGAAATGATACCGCACCCCCTCCTTCCTGTGAACTGCGGAGTAACATCGTCGCTGAACGCCAAATGTCGGTGTTGGATCATCTGCGATCCAAAATCCTCCAATTTCAAATCAGCCCGCTTTGTCCCCAACAGCGGACCAAAAATGCGGGCCGCCAGAAGGGCTCTTTGACGTCAAACCCAGACACTGAAATTTACGTAAGACCTCAAGCGATCTTAGGTCACTTTCCTGAGCGCACGACCCGCCTTAGCGAGCAATCTGTGGTGCCGCAGTTCCGCGCGATTTCACTCAAATTTTCTTTGGCTTTCTCTTCTTCAGCGGGGCCGATCCCGGTTGATCCGACCCATGGTCTTTCGCACCCGCCTTGGAGAAACCGGGCTTATGTCTTTTTTTACCCTTGGGTTTTTTCGTGGTCTTGTCCCAAGGCTTTTTACTCTCCGACTTTTCGTCCGGCTTCTGCGAAAATTTGCGCTTTGGCTTTGATTTGCCGCGCCCGCCGGGCTTGTCGAGGTTGTTCCTGCGGGTATCCCGGGACACGACCGGGGCGTCCTCCAGGCGCGTCACGGAAATGGTCTTCTCCATCATCGCGCCGGGGCCAAGGGCGTCGAGAAATTGGTCGACGCAGTCGGGCGCAAGCTCAACATAGGTCTCGGTGGGTTGAATTCTTATAGCGCCTATTTCGCGCTTGGTAATGTGACCGGCCCGGCACAGCATCGGCAACAGCCAGCGTGGCTCGGCCTTTTGATTGCGTCCGATAGACAAGGAAAACCAGACGCCGCCTTTGAAATCATCGCGTTGTTTTTGCGGGCGCTCCGAGGGCGCGGAATCCAGCAATTCTTCAGGCGCTGCTTGGCCCGCAAAATGCTGACGCACGAAGGCGGCGGCGACCTGTTCGGCACTGTGACGCGCCAAAATTTCCTGCGCGAAGGTCTGTTCGATGTCACTTAACGGTTCCATCAAGGACGGATCTGAAAGCAGACGTTCGTGATCACGCGCCATAACCTCCTCGGCGGACGGTGGCTTCGCCCAGGACGCATCAATGTTCGCGCTGTTTAACAGCCGTTCGGTGCGCGTGCGCCAATTATGCGGCACGATCAAGGCGCAAATGCCCTTGCGTCCGGCACGCCCGGTCCGGCCGCTTCTGTGCAGCAGGGTTTCTCGGCTTTTTGGAATATCAGCGTGAATAACCAGTTCCAGATTGGGCAGGTCAATACCACGCGCCGCCACGTCGGTGGCGACACACACCCGGGCGCGGCCATCGCGCATGGCTTGCAGGGCATGGGTGCGTTCGTTTTGGCTCAGTTCACCGGATAGTGCGACAACCGAAAAGCCCCGGTTGTTGAGACGGCTGGTCATATGATTGACGGTGGCGCGGGTGGCACAGAAAACCAGGGCATTTTGCGCTTCAAAATACCGCAGCACATTAACAATCGCATTTTCCCGGTCGTTGGGCGCGACGGTGAGGGCGCGGTATTCGATGTCGAGGTGCTGCTTCGCCTCGGACGTCGTGGCGACACGAACGGCATCGCGCTGGTAACGCTTGGCCAACGTCGCGATTGACCTGGGCACGGTGGCCGAAAACATCAACGTGCGACGATCCTTCGGCGCCGCATCGAGAATGTATTCCAGGTCGTCGCGAAAACCTAGGTCGAGCATTTCATCCGCTTCGTCCAACACCACGGCCTTCAGCCCCGTCGTGTCAAATGAGCCGCGTTCGATGTGATCGCGCAGCCGCCCCGGTGTGCCGACCACGATGTGGGCGCCGCGCCCAAGGGCACGGCGTTCGTCGCGCATATCCATGCCGCCAACGCAGGACGCAAATGATGCCCCGGTCATTTCGTACAACCATTCCAGTTCACGCTTGACCTGTAACGCCAGTTCCCGCGTCGGCGCGACGACCAGCGCCTGGGGGGCTGTCGTGTGATTAAAGCGTGCAGCGTCCCCCAGCAGGGACGGCGCGATTGCCATGCCGAAGGCAACGGTTTTGCCCGAACCTGTTTGGGCAGAAACAAGGGTATCGGCTTCTTTTAGCTCAGGCGCCAGCATGGCCTGTTGCACCGGGGTCAAAGCGGCATAGCCGCGTTTGTTCAACGCCTGAGCAAGCGCCGAAACGACGCCTTCGAATTCTGTCATTTTTCTTCTTTCGGAGTACCGGTTTCGTGCGTCGGGTCATTGGTATGGGGGCGCACGTCGTCGCGATTAAAAGTGCGACGAAACAAATCATGTTGGCGGTGTTGTACTTGGTGTTGGCTGCGCCGTAAAGAACGAACGAGGGCAGAAGTCACTTATGGTAAACGATAAGGAAGCGATAACCTTGCCGGGTGACGAGCAGCCGAAATGGCCGGTCCAAATTTCAGCCCAATTGTCTCCAAACACCGGAAACCGGATTTGGATTATTGGAATTTCGTGACGTTGATGCCCGCTAAGCCTTCAACTTTAGACGAAAATTGGCCACGATAATTTTGTCCGGATGCAGCCATTTATGGACGTCCAAGATTTAATCTGGAAGGCCCGCCTTAATGAGCGACGTTTTATACCAATCAACGAGCGATGAGTCTTCGTGGTAAAAAAGCAACTGTTTCGCAAACCGGGCCGACGAAAAATCAGGTTCTTTTCGCATCAGGTTTTCGACAGCGCGTTTCACTTTTTGGTCATCGTCCGCCCCCATCAGTGCGGCGACAAGTTGGGCATTAGCCCAGAACGTCGCATTTGGCACGGCAATCGCTTTTGTCGCCCATTCCACCGCCTCATCAAATCTTTCAAGCAGCATAAGGGCCAGCGATCCATACACATGAAAAGCCCACTTTCTGGGGTCGTGAGGGCTGAGGCGGATGGCCTCCTCAAAATGCGGTATCGCCTCGATCATACGGCCCGAATAGGACAGCGAGTCGGCAAGACCGCAATACGCCGTCGCCATACTGGGATTAAGATCAACGGCCATCCGCAAATCTGAAATTGACTGATCATATTCGCGCCGCACGAGGTGGATGCGACCCAATATAAAATACGAGTTCGCGTCCTTGTCATCGAGAGCAACGGCTGTTTCCGCGGCTACGAGGGCCTCATCGGCGAGGCTTTCGTCAATATTATTTCCGAAGTACACGGCGCCTAAAAAAAGTGTATAGGCAAGACCTGCGTGTGCCGTGGGGAACCCTGGATCGTTCTCAATCACCTCGCGAAAGAGATGCTGAGCCTCGGCATTCGCGGCTTTCGTATACTGATACATCAACGAGGACGCTAAGTGGCATTGATCCCAAGAATCCAAATTCTGTCCGGACTTTCGTTGGACCCGCTCGCGGGCCACGGCGCCGAGTTCAGGCTCTATGCGTGCCGCAATGGTCGCCGTGATTTCATCTTGCACTTCGAATATATCATCCAGATCCCGATCATAGCGTTCTGCCCAAATATGGTTCCCATCAGAACAATCGACGAGTTGCGCCGTTACCCGGACCCGGTTGCCGGCTTTGCGGACGCTGCCCTCAAGGACGAAATTGGCGCCCAGGTCCGTGGCGATTGTCCGGATGTCGATGGTCTTTCCTTTAAATGCAAAGCTCGAATTTCGTGCACTCACCAACAGCCAACGGTTCTTAGACAAGGCCGTGATGATGTCCTCGGTAACGCCATCGGCAAAGTATTCTTGATCTTGATCGCCGCTCAAATTCTGAAACGGCAGCACGGCAATCGTTGATTTCTCATTGGTGTGAGACGGTCCAGATGCGACCCCTGAGGTGGCCGCGACTGTCTCGGAAACTTCTTCCTCTCCCCCGTATTTGATCCGGTAACTGCGGACCGGGACAGATATATTCTTGACCGCTGCCTCGCCTTGATCCTCAAACCCCAGGGCTAAGATGGCCCGAATTTGGTCGTAGACCGAACTTGAGATTTGGATGCCGCCGGGTTCTGCAAGGGATTCCAGTCGCGCAGCGACATTGACGCCGGTTCCATAAATGTCTTCGCCCTCGATGATGATCTCGCCTAAGTTTATGCCGATCCTCAGCAAAATCTGTTGGTCATCGGGCGCGCTGGCGTTGCGTTCTGCCATTGCGCGTTGAATATCGACGCAACTTTGGACAGCGTCTGTGACGCTGGCAAATTCAGCCAGAATACCATCACCCGTCGATTTGACGACACGGCCGCGATAGTCGGTCACATTGGAATCGATGATTTCCCGACGCAGACTACGCAGCAACGACATCATGGTCGTTTCGTCTCGCTCCATCATTCGGGAATAACCGACGATGTCCACGATTACGATTGCAGCCAATCTCCGGACGATATTGTCCTGTTTCATCGTCGAACTTTCCCGCGCCTGGTGGTCTATATGAGAGTAGGAACGATAGATCACCTTGTCCATGTCGGATCGACTGCGTGTCCTCCAAAATGTCCGCGTCGGATCATCAACAGACGTTTTCGCCGGCACCAATTCGCGTCTTCTATGCGCCGGAACGCGGACATCAAAACCGGTGACGCGAATTTTACAGGTTCAACTTCTGCATCATCCCCAGCCGCGGACCAAAATCGAAACCCGTCAGAAGGTCTCTTCATCGACAAAATCAGGAGCCCACATTTAGATGCGCAGTGGGCGATATCGCTACGATTGACCTGCGGCTGCCAAATACGCAGAGAAATCGATCCCTTTTCCCGCCATATTGGCTCACCCACTTGAATGTTCTAAAGGTCGGTTTACAAGTAAGGTAGAAAATGCGCTTAAACTTGGTAAGCAACAAATAGCAGAGAAGGTGGCGTAATGGGATCAGGATCAACACGACCAAACAATGCCGATGACAAAATGATCGCCGCTATTGAGCGCGGTGATCAAGGCGATTTTAAAGATCGGAATCCACCTAAAAATACGGATAAGAAACTCATCAAAGAAAAAGCAAAAAGAACAGAGAAAGCACAGGAAAAAACCGATAATTTGAAAGCGTTGCGGTTGGCTGCTGAAAAAGAAGGCAAGGCAAAATGAACACAGAAAGACATTGTCAGGCCAAATTGGATTGCTGAAGTGGGGGCTGCCCGCGACCTCCCTGGATGAACAATCCATTCCGCTATTTCAGCAGCCCACCGGCGGTTTTCGGTGTCGGCATAATGTTCCGATTGGGTCATGAGCAGCCTAATTCGGGCGGCCTGACATTGGCCTGCTTAGCGCCCAACACCGGAAGCCAACAGCCGGAACTTCCGCTTAGCCCCTGACAGCGAACCAGAATCGTGGACCGCGTTATAGTCCCTTCTTAACGACAAGCGGTCATTTACTTGGTGCCGTATGGGTTTGCTGAATAATAGCCTGCGGCGTCCTGGATTTAACCGAATGCCGCCCTTGAAATCGCCCCAGAAGTACAGCCGATCGATCAAACCGATTATCGAGAAGATGATGCACGGTCAGGCTCGATTCTATCCGGACTTTGTGTGCGGTTCCGGCGTCAGCCTGGGCAAGGAGAACGCTATCGGCAAGGATATTTTTTCACCTTGCTGGCTTTGATCCTAACGGCAAGATTGTGTTGCGCCCGAAGATTAGGCGTTTGGCGTTGGCCGGTGAATGGGAGAAACGGCCGCCTTGTGTCATCGGCATGGAAGCTTGTCTGAGCGCGCACTTTGTCAGCCGAACACCTCGCAGACCGGGACACGAGCCGCGGATCATTTCGGTGCTCATGACCTCAAGCGGATAACTCAAGATAGATTTGGCGTCACCTGGGGTTGTCAATTTTTCGATGTTTTGAGGTAATGTCGCCGGCACGTCGAGTTGTGGGTTCAATCAGGAATTACCTTCAATTCGAAACTTGCGTGCTCAAGATCCTCGCCAAAATCCTCTCCCTGTTCTTCCATGCCATCGTCGTCTTCTCTATAGATCCAAATGACGAAAATTTTATTGCCTCGTTTCGCAGAGGCTTCGAGCATATCAAAGATGCGCAGTATGATTCGCGCGGAAATGCTGTTGAAATATGTCATCTGGAAATTGAATATCAATTCGGCGCCACCCAAATTCTGCAAATGAGATGAAAATATATCTAGTAACGGATCGAAGAACTCGCTGACGTTTTCCTGATAAGACATTCCGCGAAGACCGAAGATGTTTGCCTGAAAATCGAAATCAATTTCGGGTGATGTATCTGTTCTATCAATTTTTATATTTTCCACCGGATCGATTCCCTCAAACTCAGATTGATGCCTTCAAAAAGAAATAAGAATAGTTGTCATCGACATCCATAAAATCGAATTCCAACCCGCTCTGGGCCCGTCTTGCGATGTCGATAAAACCAACCCCCGCACCCTTGCTGCCTTCGGGGATATCTCCTCTAAGGACTTCTTTATAAGCCGTTCTCAACTGTTTTTCATCCATTCCCGCAATTGCGACCAAATTTTGTCGCAATCTATCTACATCGGCTTTAATGATCAGGTTGCCGCAACTGACATAATAGCGCCCTTTATCTTCACCAATCGCTATAGAGCCGCGCCTGAGTTCGTCTGACGAAAATTCAGAGCCCCTCAGGACGTCAGATGAGTATCGAATTATATTCTGTGCTTCCTCAACGAAAATGGAGAAAATCGAACGGGATATGGCTTTGTCCACGTTCACCAACTCTAACCTCTTCCGTAATGTCTTTCCCATGCTCAGCAGTATATCCTCTGCCATATATCCGCTGTAGAAAAACAGAATACCTTGAGCGTCCAGACTGTCTTGAATTCTGTGGATTGCGGGAACGGAATTTGTCTTTGTGGACGTGGAGGGCCCTGAAGTTGCAGAAGTCAGTGTTTTGAATCCGACAATGGCGACATCATCGAGGCGAGGGGCTGTTCCCTGATGACGAAGTAACGCGTCGTGTATGGCCTCTTCCTGCTGCCCCATGGATTTGTCCTGAATTTCTAATATGATGTTTTCAAACCGCTTTTTGCCAAAACCAAGCTCCTCGGTATCACTAATTTGATCAACTGCGCCATCGGTCGTCATATAGAACGTCGTCGCGGGCGCAATATCGATCGTGATTTCAGTGAAGTCCTGATTTTGCGGAACTTCACCATAGCCAATGCCCTTCTTATTGCCCTTATACCGGCGAACTTCATTGCTTTGAACTTCAAAGAGATCAAACCGAGCGCCAACAAACGTCAACTTCTGATCTTTTGGATTTATGAAGCAGGCGCCAAGTTCTACGCCGTCATCCGACTCTGCGCTATCGCTATCCTGTCCCAGAGTATTTTGGATCATTTGGTGCGCCCGTTGCACAAAACGCCCCACATTCCCCTCAGGGGTTTCGGCCAGTGCGCGATCCATTGCGCCAATTGATATCAATGTCATGAAGGCGCCGGGAACGCCATGACCAGTACAATCGCCGAGCACGAACAGGACACCGTCGCCCCATTGTTTTGTCCAATAAATATCGCCACCAACAACATCCCGAGGTTCCCACAGGATGAAATAATCTTCAAAATAGGCATCAAGCACATGTTTGTTTGGCAAAACAGATCGCTGGATGCGGCTTGCATAATTAATTGAGCTTGAAATGATTTCAAAAGCGCCGCGGAGCTCCTGTTCAGCGTTTTTCAGTTCGAAAGTGTTTTTCTTGAAAACATCAACCGCTGCCGCCATATCGCCGATCTCGTCACTCCGTTCGTCAAGAGCCAAATTAAATTCCAGATCGCCTTTGGCGGCTCTCTTGAGACCACCGATGATCTCCATGATCGGTCTGACGAAAAGAGTGGCGGCAAAGTATGCCACCAATACCAATAAGATAAGGATTACGGCGCCAATCACGGCTATGCGGTCACGAAGCGTAACAACGCTCTCGAAAGCGGTATCGCTATCAATGATGGCATGAATGATCCATCCCGGATCGGCGAACGCTCCGGTGCCTTTCGTAATCGCTGTGCCAATCAAACTGATCTTGCCGTCAATTGGATAACGGCCAAAACCTTCTGTAATCGGAAGGTTTGCGTATGCTTCGTCGGCCGTCGCACCCGCCGCGGTCTGATAAATCTGCTGCAATGTTTTACGAACAATCAGGACCAATCGATGGCGCGGGCCCTGTTTAACGCCCGAGATATATACTGACGAGAGATTTTGCCGAAAAGCTTTCCAAGAGACGAAAGCGACAAGCGTGCCGATAATGGTATCGTGGTCGTAATCTGCGCGAACCGGGTACCCAAACGTCAATCCGGGTTTTCCATTAAGTCCGGACTGTTCCATGTGGCCCTGGTAGGATCGACCTTGCGTGGTCGCAGCGTACAATGGCAATTTGGAGAGGTCTTGTTCTTCTATATCCTTAATCGTGGAAGCAATGACCAACCCGGCGCTATTGAGAACGGCAAAATCATCAAATAACTGAAACCTTTCTTTGGTGCGATGCAGCTGGTCCTCGATCTCGTTGTCTTCGTCATCGGTCAAGACGTCCTGCATAAGATCGAGGGTTGTCCAGGCTTCGACGTTGGTAAACGCCGTGCCTAAATCAATTCCTATTTGCCGCGCAACTTCATGGGATACGCCGGCAATCTGCTGACTGATGTTGTTTTGCAAGGCGTCACGGGCCGAAATATAAGACATTAACCCGATGACCAGGAACGGAACCATCGAACACAACAGCACTAGAAAAATGAGTTTACTACGTATCTTCATGATTTTTTGGCGTCACATCTCAGCCCGGACGACGTTGGGACTCAATAAGATGCCGGCTTGGGTTGTCTGGTTCCGAAAGGTAGACAACATGGCCAAATTATCGCCTATTGCTTTTCGACCGAGATGATCGTCCAGTCTTCAACCGGCTTATAGGCGACAAGATAATCAGCGCCACCCTCGCTGAATTCACCCTGACCGGTCTTGCCGAGTTGCACCGAATTGGAAATCGGACCAGCCAGCTTGGCAAAGTAATGGGCAAGTTCTTCCTTTTCATTGATCTTCGCGATGGCAGGCGGATTTCGGCTGTCAGAGATCACGTATCCTTCAACGTCGACGGCCAACACGTACGATCCAGCCTTAACGCCTTTGTCGAGGGCGGTCTGATAGACGTCTAGACCGTGTTCGTAATGCAGAATTGCAGGCTTCTCACCGCCGTAAGAAATCGGCGTGACGTAAGCGACCACCCATTTATTCGCGTCGGGCGACATGTATGTGGGCGAGACATAAACCCGTTTAGGCGCCGTTGCGAAACCGGGTTTGAAGAAAGATGCCGACGCTTCATCTTTCGACAGTTCACTATCGGGCGCAATCATGTCAGCAACGATCCGTGAGACTTCGTGACCATTGTGTCCAATAAGGCACATCTCCTCGACGTGAAATTTGCTTTGTACCTTGAGCTCCAACTGGTCAATCGACGTCTTTGCCGACTTGTCTCCCCCGTAATACCGATCAAAGACTTTATCCTGGGCGAAGTTGACAATGGCCTTCGACGCTTTCTTATGCAGACGGCTGACGATAGCCACTTTTTTTGCCGTCAGACTTTTGACTGTTTTCGCGTCGGCAACCGCTTCACCGGATAAGAAGAAACAAAACGCCGAACCGACAACAGTTAATCCGCGCAAAAAATAAATAGGGCTCATCACTACTATCCTGTAATTAATCTAGAGTGATCTTATAACACACTGTTTTAAAGTTAAATATTCAGTTTTCAGATAACCTTTTCAGAACTGAGCGAGACCTCAAAATCGGATACGTCACCTGGATAATACCCCAAGCACTTAGCGTCTGCCGTTCGCACCCAAATGCCGGTGCATGTTTTGAGTTGTGGTGCGACGACGACGAGACGATTGCGGAACTTAAGGGCGACAAGGCTGGCAACGGCTATCGCTGCAGGGAAATAACCCGGATTTTTACCAATCAAAATGTCCAGGTGGAGAAGGATGTCACCGCCTACATAACCGGCAACGGATGCCCTAATGTCCGCTAACTGATTTAAATCCAAACATGCGGACCTTGGGCTTGAATGCCTCATAAGGATCAACAGCGGCTGTCAAAGCCAGTCCGATTTCGGATCCGTTTAACGGCAAATGCTGGATGTCAGGCCGGTGAATGTCCGGTTACCGTACAGAACCAGACGTCATGTCGGGCGTGGCTGGAGGTCTCTTCATAGCCCGTAGCCGTCGTAAAACTACGTGGCGACGAAGGTCCGTTTTTCGATAAGAAATCGGAAGTCCAATCGCCGATATCAACAAGTCGTCGCTAACGATCTGGTGCAGAATATTGGGGTGCGCGTGCCGCACCCCAATATTTCTAATTCCATATCTGAATTCATATCTACTTCAAGCTGACCCGATCACTCGCCAACGATTTCAGCGGGCCGTCTCGGAAGTAGGGCCGATAAAGCGCGCGCGTCGACGCAACACCTTTGATGGAGCCTCGCCCGGCAATCCATTTCCCTTCGGCGATTATCAGGTTCATCAAATCCTCATCCAGTGTCATCCGACGCCGATAGTTGGACCAGGCTTTCTTGATGTAATCCATCTGGTAACGACCTTTGGTGATACGGTCGACAGCGCCATGGGTTTCGTCTGGATTGCCTTCCGCCAATTTTTCGCCTTCCAATAAGGCTGCCAAGAGGGCGCGTGTCGTATTCGGGCTGTTGTCGATAATGTCGGCCGTTCCCGCAAGAATGAAGCGCGTCTTATAACTGGCCACGGCAAGTTCCTGATAACGGGCACCAAGTGCTTTCTTGGCGCCACCATAGAAAGAGGGGAACATGGCGGCGGCATCAATGTCCCCTCTGGCCAAGGCAGCGATGATGTCCGGTGGGGAGACGCTGATAATTTCGGATTTCGCGCCAGCGTTGCCCAACACACCCGCCAACATGAAATGCACGTTCGTACCGATGGTGGTGCCGATCTTATGGCCAGCAAGGCTTTTTGCGCCGTTCAGTTTGACCTTTTCGTTCGCGATGATCCGCGTGGCCAGATATTGTGACATTTCCGCAAGAATGCCGAACTTCTGCTTCCGCATGGCGCCAATCACAGCAGGAAATTCGGCCATCAGGGCGAAATCAAGCTGCCCGCCCATCATGGCTTCGAATGCGGCCCGCCCGGACCTAAATGGCACGACTTTTACTTTCAGGCCGTGCTTTGCCCATAGATTCTTATCCATGGCTTGCGTTAGCTGAGGTACGTCGAGGTAAGGCCCTCCACCGAACGTGATCGAGGTCTTTTCCGCCGCCTGAGCGGCAACCGTAAGTATCCCGCTGGCGATAATCGCCATGCCGGCCAGAGTATTAATCCACGTCCTATTCATAGCTTGCTCCTTTCCTATTTTTGATTGCACTAGCTGCCAGTCACATCTCAGGTTCGGGATGACGTAAAAGCCCGATGATGTGATTTCGGTTCTTCAGAAAATCTTCGGTCATGGCATCGACACGTCGCGGCCGTGCGCTGTCGATTTCAATCGATTCAATGATCTTTCCAGGACCGTTGGACATGATATGAGCGCGATCTGACAGGATCAGGGCCTCATCCACGTCATGCGTGACGAACAGCACCGTTGCCCGGTGAGCATCCCACACCCGCAAGAGAAGTTCGTGCATGGCGATCCGGGTTTGCGCATCGAGGGCACCAAAAGGTTCATCCATTAAAAGAACCTTCGGCTCCGAGGCAAACGTCCGGGCCAATGCAACTCGCTGTTTCATGCCGCCCGACAGCTGTCCGGGGTAAGTGCTGGCCCGCCCATCCAACCCAACTTCGCGGAGTGCCTCCATGGCCCGTTCGCGCATTTCCTTTTTGCCGAGGTTAAGCCGTTTCAAGGCGAACTCGACGTTGCCGAGCGCCGTAAACCAGGGGAACAACGCGTACTGTTGAAACACGACACCAACGTCCGGGTTGATGCCCGTGACCGGTTCTTGGTCAATTTTGATGCTGCCATGGCTAAACGGCACGAACCCGGCGACGGCATTCAGTAGCGTTGATTTTCCGCATCCCGACGGCCCGATCAGTGCCGTGAAAGAGCTTGGCTCCATGACCATGTCGAAGGCGTCGACAGCGACCACCGTATCGCCGTTCGGCAGATTGAATGTGATCGCCACGTCCTCGATCTGGACGCGTCCCGTCGCCGTCGCCGTTGTCGTTGTCGTGGTTTGTTCCTGAGGCATGCTCATAGCTGTTCCCAATGCACCAGACGATTGCCGACATAGACGAAGAATTGATCCAGGAGGGCGCCAAGAATGCCGAGTTCAATGAGGCCGACGAACATGCGGTCCGTGCGAATGTATTGGCGTGCATCTTGAAGCCGAAATCCAATTCCTTCAGACGCCCCAGACAGTTCCGCGGCGACCAAACTCAAGAAAGCGAGCGCCGCGCCGAGCCGCAGGCCGACGACGATATGCGGCGCTGCCGCCGGTACAATGACTTCGAAGAATTCTCGGGTCCGGTGGGCGCCCAGGGACCGCGCCGCGCGGATATAGGTTTGTGCGACATGCGCCGCGCCATGATGGGTATTCAGCCACACCGCCAGAAACACGGTATAGGAAATGACGAAGTACTTGGATCCTTCGCCAATGCCGAACCAAACAATGGCGATTGGCACCAACGCGATGGCAGGTATTGGCCGCAACAAGGTGAGGAACGGCCCCAGAGCAAACGCAAAGAACTTGGTGCGGGCCGTTAGCAATCCGATCAGAATGCCCAACGTCGAACCAATGACAAAGCCAATCGCCGCACGGCCAATGGAAACCTGAAGGTCACCGATCAGAATGCCGTCCTGATATAGCTCGACGGCAGCCAACCACACCGCCCCCGGCGACGGAAAGAAATTTTCATTTATGATGCCGGTGGCGGCGACCGCCCACCACACAACGATGATACCGGTTACGGATAAGGCGACTTTGCCGAGTTCCTTGAATTTCGTACTCATGCCATTGTCTCCTGAGTTTCACGCCCGTGTCATTGATCGCGCGCGCGGCGTTCAAGTGTTGTTTGTCGATGGTCCGTAGATGGGCCATGGCGGCGAACAATGGGTGCGGTCTCAACTGCCGACACAGCTTTCGGCAGTTCGTCTTTCAAAAATTGATCCTGGTCCCATGCGGTCGCGCGGCCATCTTTCATGACCAAGTCGCCGTCAATAACGACGCCGCGAATCTGGTCACGGTTGTAGAGCCGCACTAATTCCCATTGAAAATCCCACGACGGCATTGTCTCAGGTTGGTTCATGTCCAGAATAAGAAAATCGGCGCCGTAGCCCTTGGCCAATTTACCGGTAACATCGCCTAAACCGGCGACGTCTGCGCTGCCTTGCGTGGCGGCTTCCACCCAAGTCCAGGCCGCGCCGGCGGAATAGTCATTCACACGCATTCCGAACGCGACGCGTTGGCAGGCCTCGGCGGCATCCAGCATGCGAAACCCATCAGATCGCGTGCTGTCTGTTCCCATGCCCATGCGGACACCGCGCTCCGCATAGGCCGTGGCCGGGGCAACAGCATCACCTTTCCAGAGCGACGCGACGGGGTTGTAGCTAACGCCGGATTCTGTCGTCCGTATCAATTCGATCTCTGCCTCGGTAACCAGCGAGCCATGATGAAGTAGTGTATGAATGCCAAGACCTTCCGCGTCTGCGATATACTCGATTGGCCGTCGACCGTATTCGACAATGCTGGCATGAACTTCGGGAATGTGTTCGTTGGCGTGAATTTGGAACAAGGCGCCGTTATTGGCGGCAAGGCCCGACAAGCCTTTGATGAGTTCCTTGGATGCCCCCTGAACCCCGGAAACGCAGAGCGACGGATAAATTCTTTTGTGCGCGTTGCATAAATCCAGATGCCCTTCGGCACGCTCGTAAGCGAAGTCCAGGTCCCGTAATTGGGTCTCTGATCCGGTCACGTCATCGTAGGCAGCTTTGTCGACCGCGCCAGTGCTGGATACCAGCCGAATACCCGTATCAATGGCGGCTTGATGAATAGCTTTGGCGTTCTCCAAATTTAGTATGGCGAAATTGACGACCGCCGTGAAACCGCCCCGAAGCGCTTCGAGCAGCATCCACTTTGCACTGATGTACACCAATTCGGGATCAAGATTGCCTTCCAACGGAATCCAAATACGCTGCCAGATTTGCGCCGGTTCGCCGCCGATGATCGCTTTTCCAAAACCTTGACCAAGATGAATATGGGCATCAATAAACCCCGGAATAATGGCTTGGCCGCGAAGGTCGCAAACGTCGATATCTGAATACGAGGCGGAAAACTCCGCCCGCGTCGCGACATCGGTAATCTGCCCATCGACAACCAGAATGACGCTGTCGTGCTGCGGTCCATCCGGCGTCAGCAATACATCCGGAGCTAAGGCATAAATAGAGCCATCAATGATGTCAGAAAGGCTAGTCATTTGATAATCCGTGAGCCGTTCGAGGACTGAATTCGGGCAAGCCTAGCGTAATCCTGTTGTACAGATAACCCGGCTCCTTTTAGAATAACCGTCTAATTTTTTGGACGGAAAACATGACCGATGTGAAGTTGAGCGATATATCCTGCTTCGTGCAGGTTGCCCAATCTGGAAGTATTTCCGCTGCCGCCAAAGACGCAAATATGCCGAAGGCAACAATCAGCCATCAAATTCGGCGGCTTGAAGATACCTTGGGTGTTGATCTTTTTGTCCGCTTGCCGCGGCGGTTAGAGCTAACTGACCAGGGCTCACGATACTTGACCCATTGTCACGAAATTCTGGAAGCCGTCGAAAATTCGACAGCTGACATCAAAACATCCGAAGATCAACTTGTGGGACGGTTGAGTGTGGCGGTCGCTTCGGAATTCGGGACATCGACGGTGGGGCCAGTTTTAAAAGAATTCGCTATGGCGCACCCGTCATTAAAGTTCGACGTGGAGATACTTTCCGACAGTCAGGCGTATTTTGAGAACCTTGATATCGATTGCCTCATCTACGTCGGGGCGCCACCTGATTCAGCACTTATTGGAAAACGCATCTGGAGTTTCAAATTCAAACTTTACGCGGGCGGCGAATATCTCGATCAACACGGCGCACCGGCGACTATTGACGATATCGACGACCACCAATGCATCAAATACCTTCACAATTTCCAGGGTCGCCAGACGCAGAACTGGGAGTTGCAAAACGGCACCCGCGAAGTTTCCATTTCGCCACAAGGACGGTTGCGTTCTCCAAATTTTTGGATGGTGAAATATTTCGTTGTCGCGAATATGGGCATTGGCTACCTACCTGATTTTTTTGTCGAGACGGAATCAGAAATTGACCTCGTTCGAAATGTACTACCCGATTGGCAATCAGCGGATGTACCGGTTTATGCGCTTTATCCCCGGCATCGTCATGGTAGTCGCAAAGTCACCGTTTTTATCGATCTTTGGCAGCAGAAGGTGGAAGACTTAAAAAGCGTATTCCCATTTGCGCTTGTGCAACCGGAATCTTCAACGCGAGTAACAACGGCGACGCGTGACAAATAATCTGCGAAACGTTGCTACCGCTGGAATGACCGCTACGGGTCAAAACCGACGTTTCGTCGATGTCATTTCAGGCCCGCTTTTCGGCCAACACCAGACATCGAAATTGGAAATGCAGATTTCGTGCAAATAGAGTCTGCTTAATGCACAGAAGCGGACATGTTTCGAGGTGGCGCGAAAGGTCTCTTCATAGCCATGACCGGAAGATTGAGGCGGTCGCTGAAAAGGTTCGCTTTTGGAACACGAAGCGGAAATCCAAACCTCTAGTTCGAGGCAGTAGAGCAGGACCTTGGGCTGAGATTGCGCTGAGTGTTGTTTAACCCGAGCGCCTGGTCAATCCGCCACGGTGCCGGGTGCTGGACCAAACTCGCCACAATCTTCTGTGTGCGAGGTACGATCACCCAGCCATGGCTTTTTCGACGGCTTCGTTCTGCTTGCCCTGATGGCAGAGCTTGACGGTGAGGGCCGGCGAGTTGCCGCCGGTCATTTCCTTAATCGTCGCCTGGCAAATCTTACCCTCTTCAAGTGAAACGCTTTGGCCCGATGCAGGGCAGGCCATGACCACGCCGACAAACCCCATTGCGATGATGGATGTGCTGATAATCTTCATTTTTCGTGCTTTTCTCGAGTCAGATCAATCGGGAAACTTCTTCAAAAGCCCAATGGTAATGTGCTCGCATCCCTACCATTTCACCCCCGGCCAGGACTTGGCGTTGACCGGCTTTGCGCCGCCGACGGCGCGGTCGTTCCGGATATCGTATTTGACGTATTGATCGCCGGAGAAGAAAAAGGCATAGCCGTTGCCCCAGTTGACGGCGGCGTCGATGTTCGTGAACGGCATGCCCGGCCAGGAACTACTGTTTACGGGCTTGGCGCCCCCCTCGGCGCGGTCATCGCCGATATCATAACGGACATAGCGGCTGCCGGAGAAGAAGTAGGCCTTGCCGTTGCCCCAATTGATCGCCGCATCGATCCGGTCGAAGGGAAGCCCTGCCCAGTTGGCGCTGTTGATGGGTTTGACGCCGCTGATACCGCGGTCGTCCTTAATATTGAACCGGACGTAACTGTTGCCGTAGAAAAGATAGGCACTGCCGTTGCCCCAGTTGACGGCGGCGTCGTAGGTTCTGAAGCCGACTTGCGGCCAAGATTGCGAGGAGACCGCACGCGGATACCCGTTGACGGCCCGATCAGCCTTGATGTCATAGGCGATATACTGACCGTCGTGGAACAAGAAGGCGCTGCTTCCACTAAATTTCGTAACCGCGGAAACTTCGTTCGGCCCGCCATTGAACAGTTTTTCCCCGGCCCAATCGACGGGCACGAAGCGCAGGGCTTGGGTGGACGATCCACTGCCGCCAGCGCAATCGGAAAGATAGGCTGTTGCGCCGGACCTAGTGATGCAACGGCCCTGTTTGTTGCGAAGTTCCTTCTTCCAGGACTGCCACATCTTGCCGTCGTGGGCCGAGCAGTTATAGGCATAGAGACCATTGTCTTCCTGGGGGTCGATACAGCGCCCGCCGATATCGCGGATCATCTCAAAACCGTCGCTGTTTGAATAAACAAACCGCTGATTGTCATTGCTGTTGCAGGTCTGGAAGGCCAACAGATAGGCCAATCGATTTGGATTTTTCTCGTTGGTGACCGTCAGGCAATTGTTATCAGCCGCCTGGATCAGATATGTGCGCTTGCGCCGTTCGGCCCGGGCATTGAAATTCTCGGGCGAATTGGCCGCCGCCGCCGCCGACATGCGCGGCGCCACGGGGGTGGTGTTTTTAGCCAGAACAATCACTTCGTTGAAGTGCAGAAAATCCCGCCGTCCGATCTGAATGCGGACGTATCGGCCGGTTTGCCCGATACGGTGAGACTGGCGATCCTCGCCGTTCAACTCAATCCGCCTGATGTCTTCACCGATGACGGCTGTCAGCGGGTTCTCCGCGAACGGATAATCCGAAACCATCAGGCGGGCGCCGCGGAGACGACTGCGGGTGCTGCCGGCTCTGTTGAAGATAACAATGTTGTCGATTGCATAGTGATCGCCCAAATCAACTTCCCACCAGGGATTGGTGTCACGTTCCGTATGAACAATGCGCCCGGCGCTCCGGCCATCAACGCCATTTGAAGCCGAGGTCGCACCATTCAAGCGCGACGACACGCGGGTCGACTTGTTCAGGGCCAGATTGACGAACTCATTGCGCGGCTTGGCAACCGATTTCGGGTCGCCCAAGACTTCCACCTCGGCGATGTTGAGGTGTTCGCTTTTCCGCATCTGAATGCGCACATAGCGGCCGACTTGTCCGATGGCGTTTTCCATCAAAGCCCGCCCGGTTTCCAGAGGCCGGCGTATCACACCATCACCGGGGAATCCGCCCAACACCTGGTTCGCGAACGGCTCGTTGCTGACCAGCAACGACGATCCGTTCAACATGCCCTGGCAACAGTCCGTCCGGTAGTGGATGCGAACATTGTCGATTTTGTAGTGGGCGCCCAGATCAACTTCCCACCACGGCGCCTTGTCGTCACTGTCGGTTGTTGCGCCGACGACGCGGCTGAAATCGGTGATCGTAGTGCCGTCGACGGCAAGACGCGCCGGCCGCTCATTTTTCCAGGTGCTCGATTGCCGGACGCTGGTTCTTTTCAAGGCCAGATTGGTCGGCGGCCGGCGGGTTGACGGTTTAACTGTCTTATTCGCCCCATTAACGACAACCTCATCCAGCGTCAGGTGTTCGCGCCGCGGCATGGAGATCATCACGTAACGGCCCGTGCGGTTGACGCCGATCCTGTTTTGCTTTTCCGCCTTGCCAATTCGCGCCCGGAGAATACCGTCGTCGACCGCATTGAACGGCTGCCCCTGGAACGGCCAGTCGGAGACAAACACCCGCGCGTCGTTCAACTGATCGACACAGCAGTCCGTCGGCCGGTGGACGACAATGTCATCGATTTGGTAAACCCCGCCCAGGTCGAGCCGCCACCAAGGGCCAATGTCCTGGTTGGTGCGGGCAAACCCGCCGGCTTTCTTCCATCTTTGATCAACCAGGCCGTCGATGGATTGTTTGACGTCGCCGCGCGGCGCCTCATACGTGCTGGACATGGACACTGTCTTGCCCCAGGCCAAACTCGGCCGCTCAAACTTCCAGCTTTGGGCGCTGGATGATGCGCAAGTGGTCAGCACGATGCCGGCGCCGCGGGCGCTTTTGCCGCCGGCCGGACCGACACACAGACCGTTTTTGCTGCGCAGGCCGTCATTTTCTCCGGGAAACCAGAACTGACGCGCCATGGACGCCCCCCTGGAGTTGCAGGTCCACAAAATGATCGCCCCGCCATTGGTCATCTTGCCGCTTTTCTCATCGACGCATAAACCGGAGGCGGCGACGATCTGACCGTTCGGCTTGTGGGTGAATTGTTGCCCGGCACCACCATTGCAATCGGTGACGAAAAGTTGCTCGTTACGGCCCTTCGAGGCGTCCAGGCAGCGCCCGGCGTGATCGCGGACCGCCAAGTCGCGGCCGCCGTTCGGCAGGCCGGTCAGGGCGCTCAGGCTCAGCTTATTCTGCCGGTCCAGATCATCCTGGGCGGCTTTCGCCCGTCTGGCCGCCTCGGCCCGGATGGCGACAACGGTGGCGGCGGCGATTTCCTTTCTCGACACCGTGGCGATGGGCAGGGACGGCGGCGGCGGCAGCAGACCGACGACGCTGTTGAGTTTCTCACCCTTGATCAGTGTGGTGACCATGACCGCCAGTTCGCGGAGACTTGAATCGGCGGGATTGAGCAGGTTGATCTTGAGCCGCTGGAACAGGTTCTTCTGGTCCAGGATATCCAGATTAATGTGAAAATCCGCCTTCGCCTGCTTGAGGCTGCCGGTGAATACCGCCTTGTTGATGACCAGAACCTTCTTTCCGGCGACGGCGTTGATCAAGGCATTGGTGATCGATTTGAACTGCGAATTGATCGCCTCGGCGCCGGCGAAGGTCAGCTTGGCGCCTTGCAGGACGCCGATGGCGACGCCCCGCGCGACGATCAGCGGCAGCACTTTCGGATGAAGATCGAGGGGAATGCTGGTCAGGCCCTTGTCGATCCCGTTGAATGCCGCGCGTTGCACCGCGTTCGCCGCTTTCGCGGCGTTGTAGGCGACATCGGCGCCTTTCTCGAGTGCCCAGGTGGCGGCGACCTTGATCCATTTGCCGAACGACCACTTGGCCCTGCGGGCCTCGCGGTGCTTGCGGGCGAAATAGTCGCGCGAATCCTTCGCCTTATCCATCAGCCATTGCGAATGATCTAACGCCTTGCGCGCCTGTTTGATCAGGTTGCGCAGGTTCTCCAATTCCTGGCGGGCCTCCTTGCGTTTCTTGATGATCAAGCTGCCAATGGAATTGACCCTGTCCTGCGCCTCTTGGAGTTTGCGTTGCGCATTCTTGAAAGTATTGTCGACGCCGTCGAAGCTCCGGTTGAGATCGCCGCCTACCTTTTTCTGCAGCCAAGTGTAGAAATCCGAGCTGAGCGTTCCGTAGTATTTGATGTCATCAGGCTTTGCCGCCGTGCCGCCCACCGACCAAGCCCGGAACTTCGCATCCCAAAGCCCGCCGGCGATCTTGTCCTGAAGGGCGAAGGAATAACCGGCATCGTTCAACGATACGTTGACCTCCCTGGACGCGCCGCCGACGAGGCTCGCGACCTTGCCGTTGAGAACGAAGACGGGTTTCGCCGGGTTCGTCAAAATAGCACTCAACTTGGCGTCCTCGACCTTGATCAGGCCCAGGTTGACGGTCTTCACGTCGATGGGATGGGTGGCCATGTAGCGGACAAAGCTCTCGGTCATGGCCTTGGCGATTTCCAACTGCGGAATGGCCTTCGCCGGGTTCCCCCATAGCGGACTGACCTCAACCACGGCATCGGGCACGGCATCGCCGAAAAACTTGTGGGTGATTTTCATGACCACCGGCTTGCCTTTGATGAAGTTTGTCAACGACCCTTCGAAGGCCAGCTTGCCGATGCTCAAGGGTCGCGATCTCTTGACGATGTCCAGGATAATCTTCGGCAGACCCAGTTTCGGCAGGATTTCCTCGGTCAGAACGCCGTCAAGTTTGTCCTGGGCCGTCGCCGTGACCACGAAATCCTTCGATTTGAACGGATCCTTGCCGACGGTCCGGGCATGGAACAGCAGTTTGATCGGCCCAAAATTCTTGTCATAAAGAAAGGAAATACCGTCCTTCGACAGATTAACGTCGACCATATCCCTCTGGCCGAAGAGCGCGGCACCGCCGTGAAATTTGAAATGCGGTATGGATTTCAGGTTCGCCGCAATATCGATTATCGTGTCTTCATATTTCAGCACTGGGCCGAGCTTTAAACCCGGAACCTTACCGTAGATCTTGAAGCCGTCCCTGAGGTTCAGGGCGATATCCATCTCACCCAGCAAATAGGATTTTTTCATGAGGGCCAGGTGCTGTTTGCACTTCCAGAACATGCCCATGCCAGCAAGAGATTTTTCGCGGCCGGGAATGATCGCGCCCGGCGTGGCGAAAGACAAAGAGCAGTCGCGCGGTTCCATGAGCGGAAGCGGAATTTCATCCAGATGAAGAAGATCGACTAGACTTTTGGTTTTCAGTTCCTTTTGAAGAAATTTGATGGCGTCTTTGGACTTTTTTTCGGGTATCTGGTCAGAGATCAGACTGGCCATGGGGCCGGTCAGTACGCCTCGGAAAAGCCCATCGGCAATTTCCACCATCGCGCCGTAACTGAGCCTGTTCGTGCCCCCGGCGACGCCGATTTTTTTGGGCACATACCCACCCGACGCGATAATGAAGTTGTAGAGAACATCGTAAGTGAAGCGAATTTTCTTTCCGTTGCGGATCGTAAATACGGCGGTGCCGCCGCCGCCAAATTCAATGCTGCCTTCTGTATCGTAACCGAGGACGAAGGCCGGGTCTTCGAAGGCAAAATTATTGAGGCCCAACGGATTGCGCCACTGGCCTTTCATCTGTCCGCCGACCTTGATGCCACCGGCTGAGGAAACCAAATCGACACTGGCGTACATTTCACCGCGGAACGTTAGTTCATCGACCTTCTTCGGATTGTCCAGATGCGGCACCCGAATGGTCAGATCGCCGCCGGCGCCCATTTGGAACACGGTGGCGGCCACATTGGCCCGGATGAAGAAATCAACTTTCGTCTTATCGAAGGAAACAACCCGCGACAGCGGCTGGTTCTTCGGCAGCTTGAGGCCCGGCAGATCGGCATAGAGGCCGATGGTTGGTAACCCTTTGAACAAGCCTTTGATGGCGCCGGCCAGCAACAATGGGCCGTCCAGGGCATCGAACACCCCCATATTCTTGGCAACCGTGTGCAAGGGTTTGGGAAAGTCCCGTTCGCCCAAGGCACCGATCAGCGTCACGCCATCGAACACCGGAATCCTGGCTTTCGCATCGGTGACGATGCCGTCGAACATGGCGCGCACAGGTTTCGGCAACCCGGTCAGGGTCATATCGACCAACGGCTTGGTCGAGAAGGTCAGCAGGGTCGCTGGAAACATGATCGAAGCGAAAGGTTCCGGAACATGTCCCGTCAGGTCACCGAGTTTCAGGTCGTTAACCCGGACATAGGCGGTGGCATCGCCGTCTTTGAGCGTGATCGCCGCTTTCGTCGTGATGCCGAGGCGCTTCCAGGTCAATTCGCCGTAGATCGCTCTCAAGGACAGTGTGATGTCGCGGAAGGCGAACTCGTTCATGCCCGGTAACTTGCCCAGGCCCGGTAACTTGCCGACATCGACCCGGCCCGGAATGGAGAGGCTGATATTCTTTAGTTCGTTGTCACCGATCACCAGACTGGTCACGGTCTTCACGGTTTGGGCGCCGAGTTTCACCTCCGAATGGAGTCCGAGGTTGATCGAACTGCTGCCGGCACTCTTGATACCGGCCGCGTAGTTGGGGATTTTTTTCGAATTAGGCTTGGACTTGGACTGGGGCTTGGTTTTTGTCGCGGCCTTTGTCTTGCTCTTGCCATTGTCGAGCGGTCTCACCTCACCCTTGATGCCGATACCGGCAGCCAAGGCGCCGGTGAGCCCGACATTGTTCAGGGTAAGGAACGGGATGCCGAAGGCTTTCGTCCAGCGGATTTTCGAGGTGCTGCGAAAGGCCACGCCGATGGCGTTGCCCGAGCCGCCGACGGTGCCCCGGACCAAGGCGATGCTGCCGTCCGTCGCCAGCGTCTTGCCCGCCAATTTGAGATTTAGCGTGCCTTTGATGACGCCCGTCAATTTGACCTTCTTATTGCCCGCATCCTCGCCGCCGAGGATATGAAATATTGGCTTGGTGACAGTGAGAAGTGCCGACACGCCCGGAATCTTCGGCGACGGGATCGGCACGCCGATATCGAAACTGCCGACAATGATTTTTTCCCGCGCGGTCAACGGAACCTTGCCGCTGGCCGGTGCAACAGCGCGGTATTCGCGCATATCTTTCAAGGCGGTCATGGGCGGGATTTTGTACGGTGCTTTGCCGCGAATGGTGCTGGCGCCCTTGAAGGCGGCCTGGCGGGTCTTGGTGGGGTTGACCAGGATTTCCGACGACACCGTCCCGGCGAAGGGCAAGGCCGACATCTTGACGCCGACGAAACCCAACAAGGTCGTGACGAAACCGGCCTTGCCGCCGTTCATGGCGCCGATCAGATTGACGCCTTCGTTCAAGGCGATCTTCGCCGAGGCGCCGATGGCGGCCTTCATGGTGGCTTCCAGCGGTCCACCTAAATCCTTCGCCGCCACCGATTTCCGGGCGGCGCCTTTCGGCACGATGATCATCGCCGTGTCGCGCATCTTCACGCCTTCGAGGGGCGAGCCGTTGATGCCCGGCAGGTAGAGATCGGGGTTGAAGTCCTTGTAGAGCAGCGCCAGTACCGGCTTTATCTTGCTCGAACGGATGACCACGGCGGGCGTCTCGATGCCCCGGAATATGATCGTGCCGGAGACGAAGCCGGGTTTGATCTGGGCGTTCTTAAAGGGCAATTCGCCGAGACCGGGCACATCGGCGCCGAGGATGTCCTTGACCTTCTGGTCGCCGGCGATGGACAAGGCCAGTTGCGGCGGCAGTTTGGCGAAGCTCAAGCTGGCCGCGAACTTGGCCGGTTTCTTGTTGACCAAAAGCTCACCGTTGAAGCCGATGGCAAGCTTCTTGTCGCCGCTGAGCCGGCCCGAAAAGTTGAGTGATTTGACCTTGTGACCGCCGAAACTGGCCGGCAGTTTGACGGCTGCGCCGGCCATGGTGATCAGGTTCTGATCGGCGCCCTTGGCTTTCGGTTGGAAGGCCATGCCGGTCTTGAACGCCAGGAGCGATTTGCCGACCTTGATGTTTAAAGTCGTCTGGCCGCGCAGGGTGACGTTGCCCTTGGCGTCGCCGGTGAACATGGCGAACATGTTTTTAGCATTCACATAGGATGAGATTTTCGGCGGCTTGATGGCTTTCAGTGCGGCCGTTAGGCCAACCTTGTCGAGGTCCGCGGCTTGTGTGGCCGCCTTGCCGCTGGCCAGATAGCGGACCAGGTCCATGCCCATCTGTCCGGCCATGGCGGTTTTCGTATCGGCCACGCCCAATGACCCACGCAGCAGGTTGAGGCCCGGCGTTTTGGCGACGTCGACGGTGAAGGAAAAATTGACGCCGGCCGGATAGGTGACCTTTTTGATTGACGAGCCGAACACCTTCTTGATGCCGTCCTGTACGGCTTTCGGTAGTTTTGCGAAATCGAGACTTACGGTCTTTTCCGACACCACAACGGCCGGGTTGGTGAGGATGATGCCGCCGAGCACCGCGCCGCCGCCGGTCTTGTATAAGCTGTTCAGTTTCAGCGATCTGGGGTAGAGGGCGACGTTCCATGAAGGCTTTGTGTCGCTGCCCGTGTTGAAGATCACCGCCGGTAAATTCTTGCTCCCCAGCTTGGTGGTGAAGGTCGTGCCATCTCCGGCCAGCTTGCCGAACTTCAAGCCTTTCATCATCGGTGTTTTGGCCAACGACACGGCGGCCGCCTTGGCGTCCAGGGCATGGGCCTGGTCGGCCAAGAAAAGCTGGGATGTGAATAACAGTGCGGCGGTAAGGCTGATTGCGCGCGCCGATAGATGTCTATGGAACGTCATCTTCAAAAAGACCCCTGCCAAAGGCTTCATTGTTGTCGCGGACGATTTCCTCAAATCGCACCCCGCACATGATTTTCATTCCCCAACGAAGCCTGCAATGCCGCCGCTCCGATCATATGGCCAGTACCAATTAGTCACGCAAAACCGGATATGGTTCAAAGAATACACCTCGTGGTTCATCTGCTTCAGAATTTTTCTAAGTCTAATTGCCTGGAAGCAGCATTGTTATCCGGTAAATACCTGAGGTGGTGTGTCGCTTATTTTGGATTGATCAGTTCGGCCTTGATTTTACGCGCCGCTTTCTCGGCTGAAAGAAGTGGACCCGGTGGCGAGAATTAGACAGGTGATCAGTACAACATCTGCGGCGGCTATATTGGCCACTGGCGCGCAAAAAATATGCCTGATTCCCATAATATTGCCTTTGCCAGCAGTACTTCTTTCCCGATTGGGCAAACCGATTCGCAGATAGGTGTGGAGGCAGTGATTCGCCCAAAGCTCTGAATAATGCCTGCCTCGGAAGCATGGGCTACATGCCTAATAATAGAAAATAGGAACTAGGTTCGTTCGAAATTGTTGCAAATAGTATCAAATGGCGCCCGAGGTGATGAGCATGGCGTTTCGGTCTAAAATGTCCGCAACGGGTCAAATGGCTAAGTCAGCGGGATCAGGCGTTTGCCCTTTCATTTCCGGTTCGCTTCGAAACTGGACATTGATTACTTCTTAGTGGACTTCGAAGGCATGCTGCCTTTTCTCAAACCATATGGGGAGAAGGATCATGCGGCTATTTGGAAAATCAGCGACGTGACATGTGCCCTGGAACAAAGGCAAATTCACTGGCCAGAAGCCTCCATTGCAATTGAGACACGTCTGGGCCATCCGCACGACGTTGCAACTCGATGGACGCGCCCGCGACCTGGCTTTGTTCAACCTCGCCATCGACAATAAATTGCGTGGATGCGACGTGGTGAGCTTGAGGGTGGATGATGTCGCCCCGCATGGATATGCGGTTGACCGAGCAACTGTTCGTCAAAAGACAACCGACCGACCAATCAAATTCGAAATCTCTGAACTGACACGCCAATCATTTGATGTCTGAATTAGGGGGCAGAGGGGACGTGCTCTGCTCTTTCTCTGAAGGCCCGAAACTAGCAAAAATAAGCTGGGCGATGAAAGGGGCGGTAATTGAAAGATCTCGCTTCACGCCACATTTTCGCCAGCCCCATTCGGTAATTCCAATAATAAAACAAGCCACGGCTCGAATGTTCCACGGGTTGTTAAATTTCGGTATGTTCGGCGCGAGTATGAAGGTTTATTGAAAATCGTCGTTTCGTGAATGCCGTGGTTGCTGGAACCGGGGAATGCACATGTTGTATCGTATTGTCGGCGCTCATCTGACACCCCTACTTATCACCTTCAGCGTTCTGATCGGGGCTGCCGGTATAATGACAGAGCAAATCAGTTTTCTCATCGATCCCTATGGCGCCAATTTTATTCCGGCTGAGGCCGAGCTCGAGGGAAATATCGCGATTCTGGTGGCCGCATTCGGACTGAGGGTGTACGGGGACGTCCGTGCTTCATGACCGTGTCAGGGAAACAAATGCCGGAATTGCCGGCATTTTATTCTTGGACCCTTTTCGACAAATCCCGAATTCTATCCATCAGATAGGAAATCCAGTACTTCATGAACTCGTCAAGACCCTCCATATGTCGCGCCATGTCTTCCGGCTTGACGACGATGACTTCCGATGGCTCGGCGGCAGTCGCTGTCGCGCTGCGCGGCGACCCATCGATCAAGGCCAGCTCACCAAAAAGCTGGTTGGGTAGGATGGTCGTCAAACGGACATGTTCCCCGCCGCGATAGACTGTGATGTTCACCTTTCCGGATTTCAGTAGATAGGCGCAATTGGCGATATCCCCTTCCTGGAAAATCATGTTGTTCGTCGGAAACGTTCGCCTGCTAAAGCCTTTCATTCGCCTACATCCCTTATCGATTATTCCAAGAGCAACGTCTGCTTGCCTCGGCAGAACGTTGGTCCGCCGCACTCACGCTTCGAAACCCGGCGGCAACCTGCGTTCCGCGTAGCCGATCAAAACTTTGTAGAGACCGCTTAAGAAAGTATCCAATCCATCCAACTCTCCGGGTTTACTAGCGTCACGGACCAGGAAGAAGGCGATCTTGTCGCGGTGGCGGGTTTCCTCATCGTCAGGCCGGTCGTCCATCAACTCAAAGGGCAGGAGTTCCTGGCAATAGACAATGAGAAACCGAAGAGCGTCGCGCCGGTCCCCATCAAGTTCATCAACGCGCCGCAGCATTTCCCGCCGATGGCAACAGATGAGAACGGTTTCCCCAACGGCCGTTGCCGATGCCATACGGTTCATGTCCGATATGACCCCCATTTCGCCGAAAATCTTGCCGCGGCCCACGGTATCAATCTCCCGAGCGTTTCCATCCTCTGACTTATGGAGACGGACGTTTCCAGAATGCACGAGAAACGCCTCGCCGGCCCGGTCGCCTTCGGAAAAAATGGGCTCTCCGGCTTTGAAAGTTCGACGATCATATTCGCCCTGCATGGTTCCCTCCCGTAAAGCCTCTTCGCGGGTTATGTCTATCAGAACCGGGACATTGTAACCCAGATGAAATGTGGGATACCATCTTTTGGAGGGTATCATGGTCAATGATTGGTGGTGATCAGTAGATTCCAGGTCTCATGGGGCTTGAAAAAGGGGGCGGCCGGACATGCATCTGAACATCGCACATAAGATTTTCGGTATCGCCATTGTGGTGCTGATTCTTATGGCCGCCGTGGCAATCATTTCCGTCAGGCTGACAGCGAATATCAGCGCCGAACTCGATGACGTCGCCAACAAGCAACTGCCTCTCAGTGATACTATCGGCCGGATCAATGTCCGAATCCTCGAGCAAGGCCTTTTGCTGCAACGGCTGTTTGCCCTGCCCAGCGAATCCCAGCAGGCGATTGCCCGCATAAACGCCTTGAAGGTTGAAGTGAACGCGGATTTCAAAAAGGCCCGCGCCCTGTTCGAAGTCGAAGAGCAGTCCATCCATACGCCGAAGACGATCTTCGCCCTGCACCGCTCACTGGACACCGTCGAGCGTGAATTCCGGGCGCTCGAAAAACATAGTTTTGATCTGCTGGCGCTCCATGGCGCAAGTAACGGTGCCGCCTTCAAGGCGCTGTTACCCGACTTCAATCGCCAACAGAACACCATCGACGGCGAGATCGCCAAACTTCGCCGGCATGTCGAGGCCGTCGCCGACGCGGCCGTCAAGCGCGCCGACGATGACGAGAGATTTCTTCTCCTGTTCAATGCCGGAATGACGGCGCTTTCTGCCCTCTTGGGCCTGGGTTTCGCGGCTACCGTCACCTTCGTCTTGGTGCGCAACGTCCGCAGTCTGGTGCGCGCTGCGGAAGCTGTGGAGGCGGGCGATCTGGAAACGGAAGTGCCCGTGTTGAGCCGCGATGAAGTCGGCAAATTGAGCGCCTCGTTCAACGACATGGTCGGCGGGCTCAGAATGAAGGAACGCATCAAGGACACCTTCGGCAAATACATGGACCCGCGCATCGTCACCAAACTGCTCGAGAATCCGGATTTCACCCAGTTGGGTGGTGAGCGCCAGGAAGTGACGGTCATGTTCATCGATCTCAAGGGCTACACGTCGATCTCCGAGAAGTTGTCGCCCAATGATCTGGTCAGCATGCTGAACATGTTCCTTGGCCACATGGCGGATGCCATTTCCGCCAACTCCGGTGTGATCAACGATTTCCAGGGTGACGCCGTGATGGCCTTCTGGGGGCCGCCATTTACCGAACCCGGCGAACATGCCGCCCTTGCTTGCAAGGCGGCACTGACGGCGCTGGAAAATCTCAACCGCTTTCGCGCCGATTTGGCGGACACATTGGGAAACCAGGCGGACGACCTCGATATCGATATGCGGATTGGTATCTCGTCGGGCGAGGTGATCGCCGGCAACATCGGTTCGACGACGTCTAGGAAATTCTCGGTGATCGGCGACCCGGTTAATCTGGGTGCGCGGCTCGAAGGCGCCAACAAGAACTACGGCACCCGGGTCATGCTGTCGGAACGCTCCTGGGAATTGGCCGGCCCGGGATTCTTTGCCCGTGAACTGGATCTCATCCGGGTCAAGGGCAAGACGGAACCGACGCGTGTTTTCGAACTGCTTCCGGCGGCGCCAGCAGCGAACCGTTTCAGTGACGGCCTCGCGGCATACCGCGGCCAGGATTGGACAAACGCCGAAAATGCGTTCCGGTCATGCCAGACCGATTCCCCCGCCGATCCTGTTCCGAATGTATTTCTCGACCGCATCGCCCACTTGAAGGCCAACCCGCCCGGCCAGGATTGGGACGGCGTCTGGGATTTTTTGACAAAGTAAAAATTGATGGATCGTCCCATGCCGGCGTCAATCACTGCACCTCAGAAATCTTTTCATAGGCAAGAACGCAAGCTTGCATAAACCTCGCGTTTTCGGTCGTTCACATGCGTCAAGTCGTCAATCGGAGAAGTAGCGACTGTGGTCGTAGACCAGGGGTTCAAGAGTTTCTGACGAGGCCGTATCCATGATTTCGCCGATAACCATCGACTGCTCTTTGATGATGAGTGTATGCCTGACCTCGCAAAGTAACTGCGCACAGGCGTCTCTCACGACAGGCACTTGCCATTGTGAAAAGTCTAAATCGTCGGCGTTGACATCATGTGGATCTGACTGACTTTTGCCACCATATTGGCGAGCGATATTCGGCTGATCAGAAGACAGAACGTTGATCGTAAAGTTTCCCAATCTGCCGATGAATTCGGTCACGGCGGCATGCTTAGGCAGGGAAACCATCGCATGATCCTTCTCGACCTTTGTACCCCAGGCGATTGACGCACCTTGGAAACGCTCGGCGTTGCCGCAAAGCACAATGTTGACGCTATTCACGAACACCTGGCGCCAGCGCAGCAACATTGCTTCTCCAATTTCAAATCGTTCGTTGAACACGACGTATACCACGCGAACAAGCCATTGCCCGCCTCGGGGCAAACCCGATCCTCCAGAGTGCCGTAGTGGATCGTCCGCTTTGTACTCATAAGTGGACGGCCGAACGGCTTGCACCGTTTTTTGAATCTATGGACTAGTTTTCGGAATGCCGAAATGCCGGGGTCAAATCGACGCCCCAATTGAACTCAACCGCATAGCCGCCGTCGAAGGTGCGGGCCACGTGGGCCGGCAGCTTGGTGACGCCGTTGACCAGAAGATCCAGCTCGTCGCCGGCCTGCAGGGGCTTGTCCAGGGGTTGGCTATCAGTCGGATAACTGACGGCGGCGCCGCTGGACGAAATATCGTGCAGCTGGCCGCCGCGAAACGGCACACCACCGTTCACCGAAACATCCGTGCCCACGACCTGCCGGCCCCGGCGGCGTTTTTCGTCTTGGTCATCGTTCAATGGTTTTGGTTCCAAATCGCATCTCGTTTCAGCTCAATCCACCCCACCATAGAAACCCACCCTGACCGTTGACTGACAACTGGCGGTTATATTGTGAACGGGCATGAACGAAATTTTCGAAGGTCGGAGGGCTTAGGGCACCGCCTCGCCGGCCGTCAGCGCCGCAATCTCATCGTGCAGAGACGCCGGAATGGCAAACCCCTGGGCGGAAATTCGTGACCGGTTATCATGGCGCCGGGTGCCCGGCAGGCGGACCCCGTCTTGTTGCGTCATCCGCGCAAAGAACGTCTCGGCGTGGGCCTGCCAGCCCGCCGGGTCACCAAAACGCGCCGGGTCGATGGCGATAATCAATTCGCCGCCGCGCCCGGGTCCGCCGTCGTCGGCAAACTGTTCGGAGGTTTCAAAGGAAAAATTCTCGCCGAGCAGGCCGGCGGCCAAAAGCTCGATCATCAGCCCGATGCTTGAGCCCTTATAGCCGCCGAAGGGTAACAGCACGCCGTCAACGGCGGCCTGGGCGTCATTGGTCGGCTGGCCGTTGCTGTCCAGGGCCGCGCCATCGGGCAGGGGGTGGCCGTCGCGCGCCGCGATCTGCACCTCGCCCCGGGCCATCACCGAAACGGCCTGGTCGAAAACCATCGGCGGGCCGTCGGGCCGGGGCCAACCAAACGCCATGGGGTTGGTGCCGAACACCGCCTGAGTGCCGCCGGCCGGGGCGACCAGGCTGCGCGAGCTTGTCATGGCCAGCGCCACCAAGCCCTGCTCGGTAATTGCTTCAACCTCTGGCCAGAGCGCCGCCAGATGGAAGGTCCGGACCAGCGACATGGCGGCGATGCCGGTTTCCCGGGCGGCGGCGATGAGCGGCGCACGGCCGCGTTCCAAGGCCAAGGGCGCATAGCCCAGGTCACCGTCAACGCGCAGCACACCCGGCGCGATGCGCTTAACCGAAGGGTCGGCGGCGCCGTTCGCCCGCCCGTCCCGCAGCGCGCTGACATAGCCCGGCAGGCGGAACAGGCCATGTGAGGCGCAACCGTCGCGCTCGGCCAGGATCATGACGCCCGTGATGGCGTCGGCGTTGGCCGCATCACAGCCGTTGGCCAGCAGGCAGCGTCGCGACAGGTCGCGGGCCTCGTCCAACGTGAGGATGACTTGTGCCATGTTTTGCTCCGTCGCTTCCGCCGGCCCCGGTTGACCCGCCGGCGCCCCAGCATCATCATCCCCATATTCAAGGAAACCGCAAAACCATGCCGCGTGATTTTACCGACGACGCCGTGAGCCGCTTTCACGAAGACGGCTTTTTCACACCGCTTCGGGTGATGAGCACGGACGACGCGGCGGCGCTCTGCGTCAAACTTGAGGCCATCGAGGCGGAACGGGGCTCGCTGACTGGCAAATTCCGCAGCCTTAAGCATCATTTGGTGATGACCTGGTTGGACGATTTGGTTCGCCACGGGAAAATTCTGGACGCCGTGGAGAAGCTGCTGGGCCCGGATATTCTGTGCTGGAGCACCAGTCTGCTGATCAAGAACCCCGGCGACGGCACCCATGTCAGTTGGCACCAGGACCTGACTTATTGGGGCTTGGAACCGGGTGATGTGGTTACCGCCTGGCTGGCCCTGACCCCGGCGACCCGCGACAACGGTGCCATGCGGATGCTGCGGGGATCACACAAAACCTTGTTGGCGCACCGCGATACTGACGATGACCGCAATCTGTTGAGCCGTGGCCAGACCATTGCCGAAGCGATCGATGAGGCGAAGGCTGCCTATCTGGAATTGCAACCGGGCGAGATTTCCCTGCACCATGGCAACACGGCGCATGCCTCGGATCCCAACGTCAGCGACCAGCGCCGCATCGGCCTGGCGATCCGCTACATGGCGGCCCACGTGCGGCCGACAGACGGCCCGGACAGTGCCCTGCTGGTGCTGGGCGTTGACCGCCATGGGCACTTCGCGACGGAACAATCCCCGGTGGCGGATTTCGATGCCGCCGCCATGGCCGAACACGACCGGATCATGGCGCTGCGGCGCGCCGTGATGCTGGACAGCGATTGATCAGCGGCGCCTCGGCCGGGGTGAATGCCAGCGTGGGGCCGAAAATTGATTACAGGAACTCCATCGTTGCCAACTCACGATTCCGATCGTGGTCGCCGCATGTATCAAGCTCAGCCGCCGGCCAATCCGGCCACCTTCCGCCTCGTCTCAACCCGTACCAACGCACACATTTGTTTATGAGCGGTATGAAGACGTTTCGGCCCGAATCGAAATACCGCATTTTGTCGGTATTTGGATTGCAATTGCGGAATTCCAGAAACGTATCTTCCGTTCTTTCCAAACACCGGTTGCTTTCGTCGAAAATCCGGCCTGCCTTGTCGATGAACAGGATATTCGACGGGCTGTTCGTGCACGGACCGAAATAGGCCTTCGCCTTCTGCCCCGGTTTAAGATGATCAGACGTTAGGCAGATCGTGAAGGATTTCGCGTCGTCCGGGTGGACGACCGAGATTTTGATCGGCCGATAGCCGCCGTCATAAACGGAGGCCTTACGAAAATCGCACGTGTCCATCTTGGCGTGGGTGCCAGCGACGGCCGGCCATGTCACTGAAGTGATGCAGAGGTTTTTGCGCACATTCACCAGTTCGAATTTCTGGTGTCGCCAGATCATGCCGGGATTACCGGTGCATTCATAAAGCCAGAGCTCATTGTTTTCCTGATAGTCCAGGCAACGTCCACCGACTCCGTACACCTCGCCGTGTTTGGCCAGCAAAAACGTCTGTTTCGGCAAGTCGGTGTTACACTTCTGGAAGATGATCTTGGTGGCGCCACGGGCGTTCGTCTCCGTGGTATTCTCCAGGCATAACAATTCATATCCTTTGTCATAGAGCTGAATTTGCACCTGCTTGGCGCCGTTCAGTTTGCCCACCTTCTCGGCCATGGCATTCGACTTCAAATTAAAGATGTCGGCCCGCGCCTTCTGCGCTTTCAGGCGGTCCGCTTGGGCCAGTTTCGCCCGCTCGCGGCTGATCGCGTCAACCAGCGAGAACAAGGACTTGTTGCCGTCTTTCTCGGCCACTTGGATGCCGCCGTTTGCGTCAACGGACTTCCTATAGTCCGCCTCCGCCACGGCTTTCGCATCGGCGAAAACTTTTTCCACGGCACCGATCACGTGGTGGGGGATGATCTTGATCTTGCGCATGTCTTCAAGGATACGGTTGGTGGCGATGCCCAGCGCCAAGACGCCCAACTGCTGGGCGTTGTAGGCAGCGTCGGTCAATGAAAACGCCAAGTTCTCTTTCAGGCTTTTGCCGAAGCTGGTGAAGTCGATCTCCAATATCACCGGCTTTCCCGCCACGGCTTCGCGCAAGGAACCCTTGATGATGCCTTTTTCCAATTTGAAAGATTCAGGCACTTTCAGGGACTCCAGTGCTGACGACATCAAACGGTCGAATTGATCGGCCCCGGCAACGGCGCGCTTCGCCGTATCCAGGGTAAAATGCGCGACGTCACGGGAGGCCAAGGGACCTAAGACTCGCGGGTCGGCGTCCACGGGCATGATGCTGACCCCGGATTTCGCCAAGGCCAGCGCCTTGTCGGCAACGCGTTTCGACACGTTCAGCGTTTGCTTTTCTACCTCATAGCGGGCCGCATGGGCACGGTGGGGGGCATTTCTGATCTCACAAATGCCACGAGCCGGTAAGTCCGGCACGTTGATGTGCTTCTTGCATCCAAAAAACCACGCGATGCAAATGCGGCGTGATTGGTTGCAGCGCCGCGTCTGGCGGTTGGATTGGGCAATCTCGCGTTCGGCCCGGCCGATCCTGGCTTGAATACTGTCGACTTGGCGTTTCGCCGCACCAATAGCTTCCTGCACGGACTTGCGCTCATTGCGGACAACCGTTCGTTGCTTGGCCACTTCGGCCGATAAACGGTTCGCATCTCCCTGCGCTTTGTTCAGCGTGGCAAGCGCCTGCTGTCCGGCGGAGCCGATACCGGCCAGCGCCGTCCGCACATGGGCGACCCCATCCGTCTGCAGCCATTTTTGAGGATCGGATCTCAAATTGCTATCAAGGCGGAAATCCGTTTTGGAGATTTCCGCGAATTCCTTGAGGCCACGGGTCACCGCTTCGGCTTTGAAGTTAAAATCCAGCAAGCTGGAAAACTGTTGGCGGGACGTCATGGTGGTGTGTTCGGGCATAATGTCGATATCAAGAAGCGACGATGCCCCCAGCAGCTTGGCTTTCGACTTTAGCTGAAAACTGGGCAACGCGCTCAGACTGGCGGTCAGCCCGATGGTCGATTGGTCAATCTTCAAAGGACCCACATTAAAGCCGCTGATTTCCGTATTTAACACCAGGCCGTCAGCCATGGTCAGGCGGTTTTCCGTTTTGCCCAGGCGGTATTTCTTGCCTTTAATCTGCAGTTCCGCTTCGCCGGCCATAACCAGACCAAAGCCGTCCATGCCGCCGTCGCGCCCGGGAATGCTGGAGCCCGGTGTGGCGAACATGAACTCGACGTCTTTGTAGAGGATGTTGGGGAATGGGATTTGATCGATCTTCAACAAGGATTTCATGCTTGTGTCCTTGTTGCGAACCGCCTGTTGAATCCTTTTCGCGACGGCCTGATCCTTTTTCGGCAGGACTTTAATGACCCCGGCCGCCATGGGACCGGTCAACACGCCTTTGTACATGGCGAGGGCCAGATCGAGTTGCGAGAACAGGTCCCATTCGCTGGCGGCAAACCGCACGCCCAGTTTCTTTGGTAGGGGAATGGTCGTACTGAAATTGATGTTCACCAGCAGATCGGTTTCCAGCTTGATGGTCTTGCGGCTGTTGGTCTTGAAGTGACCGTTGCCGCCGATCCCCATCTCGACCGAGCCTTCCGCATCGGCGCCGAAGACGATCGCCGGGTTTTCAATGGCGAAATTCTCACTTAATCCCAGCGGACTTTGCCATTTGCCTTCCATATATGCGGCCGCCTTGAAGGACCCGGCCAGGGAGACAAGATCGGCACTGGCCATGAGTTCGGCCCGCATTTTCAGTTTGTCCGCCGCTTTCGGGTCATCCAGACGCGGGATCGAGACGACAACATCGCCGCCGACACCAGCCTGGAATTTGGTGTCCGCGGAGATCAGCCGCAGGAAGAAATCGCGGCCCGTCTTATTGAATTTGATGACACGGGCAAGCGGTTGGTTTTTCGGAAACTTGAACTCTGGTAGCCGCGCCGTCGCGGAAATCTCGGGCAATTTCCCGGGGAAATCACTGACTTCGCCGGTCAGGAGAAGCGGGCCTTCGAGGTGGTTGAAGAGGCCCAACTTACCCTGAAGGATGTCGCGCAAGGGCTTTGATACGCTTTTTTCGGTAAATGCCGAGACGAATCCGATCCCTTTGAATATCGGGATCTCGCTTTCCGGGTCGTCCAAGAGATCCGCGAGCATCGCCTGCACGCCGCCGGGTAATTCACCGATGCTTACCTCATCGAATTCTTTCGTGCTGAGAAACACCACCGCTTTCGGCAAGGTGATACCCTTGTACATGGGTGGCGCCTTCGGAATGATCCGGTCGATTTCGAGACCGGCGGTTTTCATCACCAGTGTATGCGCACCTTCAAGCGCCATCAGACCGACAGTGCCCGTGATATTCAACCGGGGCCACTTCCCCTGGCCTTGCAGCAGGCCCCGGCTGAGCGTCAAGCCGGTGAAGGAAAATTCCTTAATGCCGGGAATCTTGTTGAAACCCGGCAGTGCCCGCACGTCAAATCCCTTGGTCAAGGGCATACGGAAATCGTTGATACCGTCTTCGTTGAACAAAAGCTCACTGGTCGTCTGCTGTTTCTTCCGGAGGATTTCGGTCATCCCGGTCAACTTCAGATCAGCCTCCTTCCGACGCGGGTTAACGGATCCGGTCAAACCGATCTTCTCCATGGTGATGAAGGAGACCTCGAAGGCCTTGTTCCATTTCGTATTCGACCGGCCGATGAGTTTGTATGACCCGTCCTTGGAAAATTGAACTTGGGTGCGCATGGGCAGCGTTTTGTTGGGCAGTGCCAGCTGGGCATTGGTATTCAGCACCGGCGGTTTGCCGGCGCTCAGGCTCATAACGGCGCTTTCCGCTTCCAGAATATGCCCGATCATCGGCAGCTCGAACTCCGGCACCAACAGGCGTACCTTCGTCTGCGCCAAGGCGTCTTTCTTTTTCCGCGCAAACAAGGCCTTCGATTGGCCGGGTTTCGCGTGATTAACCGCCAATAGCAACCGCGTCAGATCGGCGTTCAACAGGATATGCCGATCCTTGACCTTGAGGCTCTTGAGGGTGGCCGCAATGGGGCTTTGGCTGATATCCAACATGCCGGTCAGTGATAGACCCGGCGTGAAGCCAACTTTCGCGCGCTTGCCGAACACCGGTGCGATGATCGCCTGGATTGGCGGCGGCAAGGTTTGCATGGCGACGCCGGACGCCGCGGCGCCCTTGACAACAATATTGATGATGGCGGCGCCCAACTTACCTTTGTTGATGGGTAACTGGCCAAGCGATGGAATGACACTATTCAACGCCAGGGATGTCGGCAAGATGGAGAGGATTTTCTTTTTCGCGTTCTTCGGCGCGAACACCAGCGCCGTGTGCGGACGGCCCAGGAACTGAATTTTCCCGACCGTATATCCCTTGGCTTTTGACGTGGTTTGGAAAGGCAATTTCCCAAGCCCCGGGAGCTCCTTGTCGGAAACGCCCATGACGGTTGCCAACGGCGTCAGCGGCAGGTCGACGTTTGCAGTCGGCGCTTTTTTGCAATCGGTCAACTTTAGCACGGTCTTGCTGTTCTTGGGATCGCCACTGAAACCCATGCATTTCTTGTTGCCCCGGTTGACGAGCTTGCCGCCGGCAAAAGTCCAAACCTTCTCCGGATGCTTGCCGCAATTGTAGAGGAACAATTCGCCACCTTCCTGCGGATCGACGCATTTGCCCTTGGCGACCAGTTGCGCGCCGGCATTAAGCATAAACTTGGCGGCTTTGCCGGCCTTGCATTCCGCCAAGACCAGATAAGGCGCCTTGCGCTTGTTGAGCTTTTTGGAGACGGCAATACAGCGGTCTGATGCACCGAACCGGATGAAATTTCCGTTTTCAGTTGCCGCGGCAACGGGTGCGGAAGCCATCAACACAATGAACGTGGCGATGGCCATTGCGGCGGCCAATGTGAAGGCTGAATAGGACATGCGCCGCATGAGCCGTCCTCCGTGAGGATTGCGATAAGAAATTGAAAACCAGCGCTTAGAACTATAGAGCGCTGCGGGGCACCCAATATGCAGGACGTCTCTATTTATCTACAATTCGTCCAATTTATCGTCTATGGCGCTGAGAATGATCAGTATGTTCACGTGGCAACGCGCCCGACGCCCAGCAGTTCCGCAACCACGGCCTGGGCGCCTGATCGACGGAAACATCAGGGGGTTCAGCCGACCGGTGTTGTGAAGATGGGCCGCATCATTTGTCGATAAAAGCGGCTGCGTAGGCGTTCGCCGGCCATCGGGAAGAAGATTTAGACGGCCGTCACCGCCATCTCAATGGGCCCTTCGGCACGGCTGTGGACGAACTGGTCGACCACCGGGTTGCCCGACGTCTCCACGTCACCGGTGACGCCATCCCAGATGATCCGGCCGTCGTGGATCATCGCGACCCGGTTGGAAATCACCTTCAGGCTGGACATGTCCGACGTGATCGAGACCACGGTGGCGCCCAGTTTGCCAACCACGTCCAAAATCAGTTCGTTGATGATGTTGGTCATGATCGGGTCCAGACCGGCCGTCGGCTCATCCAGAAACAAGACGTCCGGGTCGGTGGCGATGGCACGGGCCAGGCCGACACGCTTCTGCATGCCGCCAGACAACTCGGCCGGATAGAGATCGGCCGTCGGCGCGTCCAAACCGACGGCGGCCAGCTTGCCGATGGCCAACTGTTTGGCCTCGGCGGCGTTCAGACGCCCGCCCTGAATCAGTTGGAAGGCGACGTTCTCCCACACCGCCATGCTGTCGAACAGTCCGGATTTCTGGAAGGTCATGCCGAAATGATTGAGGAAGTCGTCGCGCTCCGCATCGCTGAAGCCGGTGACGTCGCGGCCCTGGAAGGCAATGGTGCCGGCGTCGTGGGGGATCAAACCCATGATGCATTTCAGCGCCAAGGTCTTGCCGGACCCCGACGAGCCGATCAGGACCAGGGAATCGCCTTTGTTGACGCGCAGATCAATGCCCCGCAGGGCGTCGTTGGCGCCGAAGGACTTGGTGACGCCTGTCAGGTCCAGAAGCGGGGCCGTGTTATCGTTCATGCCGGGCGTTCACCAATCACCGTTGTGCGTTCCATATAGCGGGGCTGATCGTCGGGATAATCCATCACCGCATAATGCATCAAGCACCGGTTATCCCAAATGATCAAATCATCGGGCTGCCAGCGGTGCCGGTAGAGAAATTCCGGGCGTGTACAGTGGCTTTGCAAAAACCCCAGCAGGGCGGCGCTTTCATCGGCGTGGAAACCCTGGATATGGCTGGTGAAGCCCGGGTTGACGAACAGACTCTTGCGGCCGGTCTCGGCGTGGGTACGGACGACGGGATGAACGGCCGTGTTGGCGCCGTCCATGTCGTCTTCGATGACCAAGGGCTTGGCGTACTGGGTGCGCGCCGCAACCTCGAAATCATGCACCGCGTTGAGGGTGCCCAGCATCTCCTTCATGGCGTCGCTCAGGGCTTCGTAGGCGCGGCTCTGGTCGCAAAATATGGTATCGCCGCCGCTTCGCGGGATTTGCTTGGCTGAGAGAATTGAGGCGCCGGCCGGGCGTTCACGAAAGCTGACGTCGGAATGCCAATAGGTGCCGGCGCCCTTGCGGCCCTTTGGCTTGCCGTCGGCCTCGACCTGATTGGAGACCCGGTAAATCTCCGGGTGATCGGGATGGAGATAGATGCTGACCGTATCCTGCAGGGGCTCTTCTTCGGGGGCACCGAACAGCGGCCCGAAGTGCTTTGCAAAGGCAATGTGCGCGGCGATGTCGATATCCTGGCCACGCACGACAACCAGGCCGCCGGCGTCCAGCCAGGCCTGGCGGATGGTTTCGGCGACGTTGCCGCCGATGCCCGAAGTCAACTCGGCGCCGGTAATTTCCGCGGCGAAATGCGGCGACAGGGGGGTGATGGTCAGCTCCAAGGGTCTCTCCATATAAATCCGGTCATGGTGGATCTATGACACGGATGTCATTGGTGGATTTATGACACGGATCATCATGGCCGCGAAAGCCAGCCCCATTTCACGCGCCGCCTTGCTTTTCGGAGGCTCTTATTCTTGATAGATTGTCGGCTATCGCGCGATTGCACCTGGGGGAAATCATGGCCAAAACACTGGTGTTGAGCTTTATCGCCACCGACAAGCCGGGCGTTGTTGACCGGATCACCGCCGCCGTCGCCGACGCCGGCGGCAACTGGCTGGAAAGCCGGATGGCGCATTTGGCGGAAAAATTCGCCGGCGTGGCGCGGGTGTCCATTGCGGACGCCAAGGCTGCGGCGCTGGTGACCGCCCTCGACGCTCTTAACGAAGAAGGCTTTCATCTGGTCGTCGAGGCGGCGCGTGACGCGGCGCCGCCGGGGGGGCAGGTTCTGGTCCTGGATTTCGTCGGTCCCGATCATCCGGGCATCCTGCATGAGATTTCCCATTGTCTGGCTGAGCGCCGCGTCAGCGTCGAAAACATGAAAACCGAGTTAGAAGACGCGCCCATGGGCGGCGGCAAGTTGTTTCATGCCAAGGGCCGGGTCCGCATGCCGGCCGGCCTGAACGAAGACGAATTGCGTGACACCTTGGAAGATCTGGCCGGCGCGCTGATGGTCGATATCTCCCTGGAGGACGATGCCGCCTAGGCTGAATCCACCGGCCGGCCGATCCTCGCCGTCGACGGCAACGTGGCCGCAATTCCCAGAATTGATCGAAATCATTACCGCGGCGTATCAACCCGACTAACCTCCCGGCCATTCGCTATCCAATGGCCATGAGAAGTTGGCAAGGGAGAGTTCGTTGATCGGCACGGTCGATAATCAGGAAGTCCGCGACGCCGTGACCCGGGACGGCTATTACGTCGCCAAGGGGATGGTTCCGGTTGAACTTGTCGACGCCATCCGCGACTTCTGGCTCGACAAATACGCCAACGGACAGCCCGAACAGGTGTTGATCTGGACACCCTATTACGGCGAGCCCAACGGCATACTGTTCGACCGCTCAAATACCCATCGCTTGTTCCGCAGCTACGACTATCTTTGGAATGCACCGCAACACCGGGCGACCCGGGACCTGGCGATCAGCCTTTCGCGGTTGCGCAACCGGATCATCGAAACCTTTGAGCGCGATGGCGAAACCTTTGCCGAAGACCATTTTGGGACCTATATCACGACCACGTATTACCCGCCGGACGGCGGCTGGTTAGCCGAACACGTGGACGATGTGCAGGGCCATCTGCACTGGCATTTTCAGGTGCCCTTGACCTTCCGGGGAACGCATTATGAGGGTGGCGGGCTTTATTACATGGACCGCCACGGTAATCGGATCGACGTCGACGGCGCCGTCGCTCCGGGGGATGTGTTGTTCTTCGATGCCACACAGCCGCATGGTGTGACACCGATCCAACCCTACAAGGACAAGACCTCCTTCGGCCGCATGCAGATGTTCGCCATTCCGACGTTGATGGAAATGCCCTACGAGAACGACCGCACGATTGACCGGATCACCTGGAGCCGCTTTGTGAAAGCCAAGCTCAGGCCGCTCAAATGGAAGCTGTTCGGCCGGCCCGACCAGAAATACGGGACCTAGCGTATCGACATTTCCAAATCGTCAAGATCGCCGGGACCGGTGGCGCCTTCACGCGGGTTTTTTGGGGCCGTCCGGCGCGATGCCCTGGGCACACAGTCCGCAGGGAATCTCAGCCCCCAGATGGCCCGCCCGCCCGGCGGCCGTGGTCACCCATTCGCGATCTTGGAAGGGCGGTAGGTGGCGGACATGGCGCTGATGGCCGCAATCCAATTCAGCAACCCAATGGCCTTCATCATCAATGTGGAATCCGGTAATCTTGGCGTCGTCCATGGCGCCAGCCTAGCCGGGCGTTCCGTCCAGTGAAAGCAATCCGCGAATCCCTTTGACAGGGTCCGTCGGGCTACCTAAACCGGGCGCCATAGGTGGAGAAATTTTGGGTCGGGAGTAAAGCCAATGCAACTGACATATGACAGCGATCAACAGGCCTTTCGCGAAGAAGTCCGGGCCTTCATGCGCGACAAGGCGCCGGCCGATCTGGGCGACAAGGCCAAGACCGGACGGCGTTTCGACAAGGCCGATATGAAACGCTGGCACGCGATCCTCCACGACAAGGGCTGGATTGCGCCGAAGTGGCCGGTCGAGCACGGCGGCGCCGGTTTCGATCCGATCCAAATTCATATACTCGACGAGGAAACCTTCGCCGCCGGCATGCCGCGCCTGCAGGCCTTCGGCCTGAACATGGTCGGCCCGGTGATCATCCACTTCGGCAACGACACCCAGAAGGCACGGTATCTGAAAACCATTCTTTCCGGCGAAGAATTCTGGTGCCAGGGGTTTTCCGAACCGGGCAGCGGTTCGGACCTGGCATCGCTGTCGACCCGCGCCGTCCGCGATGGTGATAACTACATCGTTAATGGCCAGAAAACCTGGACCACCCAGGCGCACTGGGCGGACTGGATGTTCTGCCTGGTCCGCACTGACCGCGAGGTCAAGAAGCAGGAAGGCATTTCGTTCCTGTTGATCGACATGACGTCGCCGGGCATCACGGTGCGGCCGATCATCACCCTGGACGGCGAACATCAGGTCAACGAGGTGTTCCTCGACAACGTCGAGGTGCCGGCGGAAAATCTGGTCGGCGTGGAGAACAAGGGCTGGGATTACGCCAAGTTCCTGTTGTCGAACGAACGCACGGGCATTGCCGGGGTCGGCCAATCGAAGTCTGAATTCGCCCGTCTGCAAGCCATCGCGGCGACGGAAAAGCGCCGTGGCAAGCCGCTTGACGAAGACCCCCTGTTCAAGGCCAAGCTGACGGAACTGGAGCTTAAGCTGCGGGCCCTGGAAATCACCAACCTCAGGATGCTGATCGAGGAGATGGAAAAGGGCGCGCCGGGGCCGATTTCGTCGATCCTGAAAATCGTCGGATCGGAAGTCCAGCAGGACATCGCCACCCTGACCATGGAAGCTGTCGGCAGTTACGCCGCGCCCTACCTGCCCGAAGCCCTGGAAGATTCCTGGAACGGCGAAGAGCCTGGACCCGACTACGCGGCCCAGGCGACGCCCTATTATTTCTTCCGCCGCAAGGCGTCAATCTACGGTGGTTCGAACGAAATCCAGCGCAACATCATCTCCAAGCAACTTCTCGGTCTGTAGGAACACCACATGGATTTCACCCTTACGGAAGAACAGACCCTGATGGCCGAAAGCCTGCGCAAGGCCTACGACGCCGATTATGATTTCGAATCACGCCGGGCTTTTCTGGAGGACACGGCGACATGCCACAGCCCCGCCATGTGGGCGACCCTGGCAGAGCTTGGTTTCATCGGCCTGTTGGCGCCGGAAGACGCCGGCGGATTTGCCGGCGGCGGTGCCGATGTGATGGCCGTGTCGCAGGAAATGTCCAGCCATCTGGCCTTGGAGCCGTTTCTGTCGACCTCGGTCATGGGGATGCGTCTCCTGATGACGGCGGCATCAGATGATCAGCGCACGGCGATCGTGCCGAAACTGCTGGCCGCCGAGGCGACCCTGGCGGTGGCGCTTTATGAGCCGTCGCAGCGCTATGACACCGCACCGGTGGAAACCACAGCGGCGGCCAGCGACGGCGGCTATCGCCTGTCGGGGCGCAAGGCCGTGGTGGTCGGCGGCGACGCCGCCAAATGGATCGCCGTCGGCGCCAAAGTCGATAGCGGCGGCACCGGCCTGTTCCTTGTCGATACGGCCACCGACGGCGTCAAGCTGACGCCTTATCGCCTGGTTGACGGGCGCGGCGCGGCGGACCTGGAGATGACCGATGTCACCGTCGACGCCGACGCCCGTCTGGATACCCCCGACGCCGACGGCGTGCTGGCGGCGGTCGAGGACTGGGCCATCGCGGCGTCCCTGGCGGAAACCCTGGGGGCCATGGAAAAAACCCGTGATCTGACGTTAGAGTATATTCAGACCCGCGAACAATTCGGCCGGCCGATCGGCAGCTTTCAGGTTCTGCAGCACGCCATGGCGGACATTCTAAGCGAGGTCGAGTTTGCCCGATCGATGGTGATCTGGGCCGCCGCCGAGGTCGGCAATGCTGATGCCAAGGCGCGCCGCCATGCGGTTTCCGGCGCCAAGGCCTATGTCGACAACGCGGCCCGCACGGTTGCCGAAATGAGCGTCCAGATGCACGGCGGCGTTGGCGTCACCGATGAATATGCCCTGTCGCACTACGTTAAACGTCTGACCCTCGGCCAGATTTTGTTCGGTGACCGCGACGAGCACCTGCTGCGCTATGCCGAGACTGCCGCCTGATTTTTCATCTGATTTTTGGCGACCTGAAATTCAATTCCGCGGAATGTATTTGACCTTCATCAACGCGCTGCGAAGCGACCCGTCGTAGACTCTCATCAAGACATCCGGATAGAGAGGTCACGATCATGTTGGACGCCCTTGTCAGTGAAATCATCGGTCCGCCGGACCTGTTGAAAATGCCGCCTGATTGCTCCGTCGTTGATGCGTCGCGCCTGATGTCGGCGCGCGGTGTCGGCGCAGTCTTGATATGCCAGGCCGAAGAAGCCATCGGCATCGTCACCGAAAAAGATATCGTAGATCGGGTCGTCGGCGCCGGATTGGTGCCGGCCGATACCCTGCTGGCCCACGTTATGACCCCCGACCCGGTCGCCATCACGGTTGACGATACGGCCATGCAAGCGCTGTTCACCATGCGCGATCACGCGACGCGGCATCTTCTGGTCAAGGACGGCAGCGATGTCGTCGGCATGATTTCCGTCCGTGATCTGCTGCGCAATGTTGTCAGCCAGGCGATGAGCGAGACCCAGCAAGCGGAAGAACTTTGGGAAGGGTTCCCGGCCTGAAGCACCGCCCCGAAGTTCCCCGCCCCGTCTTTCAATGAGCGGCAAACCGGCCTAATCTGCGGCCATGGAAATTGACATATATCTGGCCTATTGCCTGGCGACGGCGCTGTTGATCCTGATGCCGGGGCCCATCGTCACGTTGGTGGTCGCTAACAGTTTGTCGCATGGCACCCGCACCGGCCTGGCGACCGCGGTCGGCGCAACGCTCGGCTCCGGCGTTTTGTTGGCCGCCGGCGGCTTCGGCATGGCCTGGCTGCTGGGCCTGTTGTCCGATTGGCTCATATGGTTACGTTGGATTGGTGCGGCCTATCTGATCTATTTAGGTCTCCGCCAATGGCGCGCGCCCGTGCACGGCCTTGAACAGACAACCGCCGACGAAGGCCCGCCGAAGGTCGTCTTCCTGCACGGCTTCGTCGTCGCCGTCACGAACCCGAAAACAATCCTGTTCTATGTGGCGTTTTTTCCACAGTTCATTGATCCGGCGGGTTCGGTGGGCACCCAATTGATGATCATGTGCGCCACCTTCCTGACCCTGGCGATGATCCTCGACGGCAGTTACGCCCTGTTGGCGGGCCGTTTGCGGCCCTGGCTGACCGGCGAGAAACGCGGCCACATCCGCAATCGGATCACCGGCACCTTGTTGATGGTGACGGGCGCCGGATTGGCATTGGTGCGCAAGAGCTAAGGCGCTCGTTTCAGTGACGCCCCCTCATGCCATCCTTCTCCCCAAGGGAGAAGGAGACATCCACAGTTGCCGCGTAACTTCCCCTCTCTTACGGGGAGAGGGAGGGGCCCGCGCAGCGGGAGGGTGAGGGGATTAAGGATCAACCGTGAGCCATTCCACGAGAAGTCCCGCGACTTCCTCCGGCCGCTCCAACGGTGTCATATGGCCGCAGTTCTCAATAATCTCCAACCGTGCATCCGCAATGCCGTCAGCCAGCCGTTCGGAATCAATGGCACGGCGCAGCACATCGGCGTCGCTGGTAACGACCAAGGTTGGGCAGGTGATCTCGCGCAATCGCGCATGGCCGTCTTCGCGGATCAGGCTCATCTGACGTCGGAACACGTCGCCGCCGAGACGCCGGGCCATGGTCTGGATGTGATCAATCAACCCGGTGTCGCCCTGCCGGTCCGGATGCAGGGCCTCACGGATGGAAATGGGTGAGAGACCGGTGAAGGGACGGTCACGTAGAATCTTCAGGACCCGCGCGTTGCGTTGCCTGATCTTGTCAGTAGTGCCCAGCGCCGACGTATTCATGAGCGCCAGCTTGGTGACGCGGTCCGGCGCCGTCATGGCGATTTCGCGGGCGATGTATCCACCCATGGAAAATCCGACAATGGCGAAGGTCTCAGGCGCGTCATCCAGAACCCGCGCCGCCATGCCGGCGATGGTGTCGTCATCGAACAGGTTGCCGTGTTGGATGTCGGCCACTTCGGCCAGGGTCGGCGCGACGAAATCCCAAAGCGCCGCGTCGCACATCAGTCCGGGCAGCAGGATGACGGGCGGCTTTTTGCTGACGCCAGGGCTCATGCGCCTAGATCACCGCCTTGTCCCTGAGATCGGCAACTTCATCCGCCGTGTAGCCGGCGGCGGCCAGAACCTCGTCCGAATGCTCACCCAGGCGCGGCGGTGCCACGGGCGCAGCCAGGACCGTATCAGTGAATTCAATGGGATTGCCGATGGTCCGCACCCGGCCCGCCGTGGCGTGATCCATCTCCCAGATCTTGCCGCGCGCCTTCAGGGTTTCGCTCTCGCAAATCTCCGCCACCGTGGCGATGGCCCCGCAGGGCACGCCGGCGGCGTCCAGCAGCGTGATCCATTCGGCGCGCGTCTTGGTTTTCAGGACCGCTTCGATCAGCGGCATTAGTTCGTCGCGGTGGCGCACCCGGTCCGGGCCCAGCGCATATTTCGGATGATCCTTCCAGTCGGGCTTTTCCGCCGCATCACAGAATTTAACCCACAGCGAATCGTTGGCGACGCCCAGGTTCAACCAGCCGTCACCTGCCTGGATGGTTTCGTAGGGCACGATGGACGGATGCGCGTTGCCGCGCCGTTTCGGCGTCTCGCCGGTGGCGTAATAGTTGCCGCCCTGATAGGCCAGCATGGAGGCCAGGGCCTCCAACATGGAAACCTTCACATGCTGGCCCCGGCCCGTGGCGTGGCGGCTGTTCAGGGCCGCCAGAATGCCTTGGCTGAGCATCATGCCGGACACCATATCGGCGATGGACGTGCCCATCTTGGTCGGCGGGCCGTCAGCCTCGCCGGTGATGTCCATCATCCCCGACTCACCCTGGATGATCAGGTCGTAGCCGGGCCGCGTTGCGTCGGGCCCACTGTCGCCAAAGCCGGAGATGGAGCCATAAATGAGGCGTGGATTGCGCGCCGCCACCGCGTCATAGCCGAAGCCCAGGCGGTCGGCGGCGCCGGGCCGGAAGTTTTCGACCAGGACGTCGGCGCTTTCAACCAGCCGCCATAGAATGTCCTTGGCCGCGTCTTGTTTCATATCCAGCGTCAGACTTTTCTTGTTGCGGTTGACGGTCAGGAAATAGGCCGATTCCTCGCCCTGGTAGGGCGGCGCGAAGGCCCGCGTGTCGTCGCCGGCACCGGGGCGTTCGATCTTGATGACCTCGGCGCCCATATCGCCAAACATCATGGTGCAGAAGGGCCCCGACAAAACGCGGCTCAAATCGATCACGCGCAGGCCCGCCAGGGGGCCGGCGGTGGGGGTTTCAGGTGAGGGCATCGGCGAGTTCCTTGAAGTTGGCGATGATGATGTCCGGCTGTTGCGGTTCCTGGCCGAAGGGCCGCTTGCGCCGGTCGATGAAGGCCGTGCGCATGCCGAAGGACTTGGCCCCGATACAATCAAAGGCATGGTTGGCGACAAACAGGATCGATGTGCGTTCCTCGTCCAGAATCTCCTCGGCCTTGGCGTAGGTCTTCCAGTGCGGCTTGAAGTAGCCGGCTTCCTGCACGGAGATGGTGGCGTCGAATTGAAAGCCGATATGCGGCTTCGCGGCTTCCAGCATGTCGCGGTCACCGTTCGATAAAATCGCCAATTTGTAGCCCGCGTCGCGCAGCCGCTGCAGGGCGTCCAGAACGTCCGGGAACGGGGCCAGGGTTTCGATCTGTGAGACCAGCCAGGCTACCTCGTCTTGGGTGTAGGTGATCGCGGAACGGTCCATGACGTGCGATACGGCGCGGTGGCCGATTTGCCGGTAAGGCGTATGGCCGCGGTCACACAGCGCATCGATCATCGAATTCTCAAAATGCGTGCGCCGCCACCAAGTGACGAACCGGTGCGCCTCGCCGTCCCAACCTTTATCAGCAAGAAAGGGCGCGACTTTCTCGGTCAGGTCCGTTTGCATATCGACCACGGTGCCGTATTGGTCGAAGGCCAGCACCTTGATATCGCGCTTGAGGATGTCGGCGGCTTCCATGATCATCTCCATTCGTTTCCCGTGTACTGTAATAAGAACCGCCAAGATTACAGCCCCTATCTATTTCAAGGTGATGCCATGTCCGAAACCACCACCCCCGGCGCCGCCATACCGACGCTGCAACACGACAATGACCGAACCCGCGTGACGCTTTGGGAATTCGCGCCCGGTGCCGCCACCGGCTGGCACCGCCATGAGATGGACTATGTCATCGTGCCGCTGACCACGGGGACGCTGAAACTTCTTGAACCGGGCGGGGTTGAAAATTTTGCCGAGCTGACCGCCGGGGTGTCTTATTTTCGCGAAACCGGCGTCAAACACGACGTCATCAACGCCAACGATTTCGACTTTGCGTTTCTTGAGGTGGAGTTCAAATAAACTCCATGCCCCTGCAACTGGTCCTGTTGGTGCTGTTCGCGGCGCTGGTCCACGCCACCTGGAACGCCGTCGTCAAGGCGTCCGGCGACCGGTTGCTGACTTTCGCCGCCATTCACGCCATGGGCACGGTGCTGGGCATTGGCGCGGCTTTTTTCGTGGCCTTTCCCGAACCCCAGGTCTGGCCCTACCTGATCACGTCCGTCGTCATCCACAATTTCTATTACATGTTCCTTTTACTCAGTTACCGGCTTGGCGATCTGAGCGAGGTTTACCCCATTGCACGGGGCTCATCGCCGCTGCTGGTTTTGCTGGGCGCGGCCTGGGTGGCGGGCGAAGTGCCGACGGCGGCGGGGCTCGGCGGCGTGGCGCTGGTTTCCGCAGGCATTATCAGTTTGATGTTTTCGCGCGGCCGGCCGACCCGGGCCGGCATGAAACCCATTGCGGCGGCCCTGGCGACGGGCGTGTTGATTTCGACCTACACGGTCATCGACGGTCTCGGCATGCGGGCCGGCACGTCGCCCTGGCCCTACATCGTCTGGCTCAATTTGTTGGAAGGCATTCCGTTCGCGCTCTATGCGGTAATGACCCGGCCGCGAGCCGTGCCGGCGTTTCTCGCCGCAAATTGGAAGCCCGCCGCCGCCGGCGGCTGCCTGACCATCATCGCCTACGGCATCGCGCTTTATGCGCTGACCCAGGGCGGCATGGGCCATGTCTCGGCGCTGCGCGAAACATCGGTCCTGTTCGCTGCCGTCATCGGCACGGTGGTGCTGAAGGAGGGCTTTGGCCCGATCCGTCTGTTTGCCGCTGCGGTGATTGCCAGCGGTATCATTGTTTTGCAGATGGCTGGTTAAGTACTAACGGCCAGAAATCGGTTTCCCCAGGCCCGCCGGCTGATATGATCGGCGCCGAGCATCCTTAGGCACATGAGGGTAATATGAGTGACGGCGGTGAGACCAATACGAGCTATATTCCGGCGGCCCGCCTGCTGGAACTTTATGAATGGAAAACCCTCTCGCCCGTCGACGTGGTGAAGGACGCCCTGGCGCGCATCGGCGCCGTCAATGACGCCGTCAACGCCTATTGCCATATCGACGAGGACGGCGCCTTGAAGGCGGCCCGGGCCTCGGAAGAGCGCTGGATGCGCGGTGAGCCCTCGGGCCTGACGGACGGCATCCCGGTGAGTGTTAAGGACCTGTTGTTGACCAAGGGGCACACGGCGCGGCGCGGCTCGAAGGCGACGCCGGAGCACGCGCCGGAGCGCTTTGATGCGCCCAGCGTCGCCCGGCTGCGCGAACACGGCGCGGTGATTATCGGCCGCACGACAACGCCTGAATACGGCTGGAAGGGTCTGACCGATAGCCCGCTCACCGGCATTTCCCGCAATCCCTGGGATACCTCGAAAACGCCCGGCGGTTCCAGCGGTGGCGCCGCGATCTCGGCGGCGCTTGGCATGGCGCCGCTGAACATCGGCACCGACGGCGGCGGCTCGGTGCGCATCCCGGCCGGATTCACCGGCGTTTTTGGCCTGAAGCCGACCTTTGGCCGTGTGCCCGTCTATCCGCCCAGTGCCATGGGCACGCTGAGCCACGCCGGTCCGCTGACCCGGACGGTCGAGGACGCGGCGATCATGATGAACGTCATGGTCCAGCCGGACCCCCGCGACTGGCATGCGACGCCCTATGATCCGTGGGATTTCCGAACCGGGCTGGACCTTGGCGTGCGGCGCCTGGCCGTCGCCTTCAGCGCCAACCTCGGTTACGTCGACGTGGACCCGGAGATTGCCGCCATCGTCGCTGACGCGGCGCAGGTTCTGGCCGATCAAGGCGCTGAGATCGAAGAGACCGACCCCGGCTTCGACGATCCGAAAGACATGTTCGACAGCCATTGGAATCTGGGCGCTTCACGGCTGGTGGACAGCTTCTCGGCCGAACAGCAGGCCCAGATGGACCCGGGCCTTTTGGATGTCGCCGAACGCGGCCGCGCCCTGACGCTCGCTCAATACGCCGACGCCATGGACGCCCGGGTTGACCTGGGCCGGCGCATGAACCTGTTTTTTGAGACCTTCGATCTGTTGGTCACGCCGGCCCTGCCCATTGCGGCCTTCGCCGTCGGCCAGAATGTCGCCGACCCGGCCAGCCAATCGGATTGGACCGAATGGACGCCGTTTTCCTATCCCTTCAACCTGACCGGTCATCCGGCTTGCGTGGTGCCGTGCGGATTTACCAAGGCCGGGCTGCCCGTCGGCATGCAAATCGTCGGTCCGCGCTATGCCGATCCCCTGGTCATGCGTGCCGCCGGGGCCTTCGAACAGGTGCGGCCCTTCAAAATGCCCGACGCCCCCAACATCACCCACTGACGGCGGTTTGAAATACTGGCGTTTTGCCGACGCCCCGCGGTTTGCTAATCTCAGGCCATGCTTTACGGAAAATCCGCCACGGATGCCGCCGCCGCCAGCCACATTGTCACCGTCAACCAACGGGACTACGTGCTGTCCGGTTATGTGGGCGCGGCGCCGGTCCGGGGTTTCTATGTGGAAGGCAATGAGATCAACGATAACGGCCAGCCGCAGGGCTTTTTGGTGGAACAACCGCCGGGCGCCGTAACCAACCCGCACTTCCACGAAACCAACCAGTTCCAGGTGATTGTCGGCGGCGATGGCCGGTTCGGCAAACAGCCCATCCGGCCACTCAGCATTCAATACGCCAACGCCCACACGCCCTACGGGCCCATTGTCTCGGGTGAGGCGGGCGTGATCTATTTTACGCTGCGTGCCAATTGGGATCCCGGCGCCAAGTACATGCCGGCGTCGCGCGACAAACTGATCAAGGGCAACCAGCGCTCAAAGCTAATTGCCGGCCTGGAGTGTGATGCGGCGGCAGATCGTCTGGCCCGCACCGAGGCCCGCGCGGAAACCATCATCGCACCGGAGACCGACGGCCTGGCCGCCTGGCGGCTCGCTCTGGGTCCCGGACACGACACCACCGCCGCTGATCCCACCGGCAGCGGCGGCCAGTACATTATCGTTGCCGAGGGTACTTTCGTGCACAAGGGCCAGGACTTGCCGCGCCTGTCGGTCTTATTCGTTACCGAAGATGAACCGCCGCTGGCTGTAGAGGCCGGCGACGACGGCTTGGATTTATTGGTTTTACAGTTTCCTGGAGGCAAGCGATTTCCATGACAGGCTTGATGAACGACACCCAGGTGATCGACCGGGTCTTCCACCACATTGACAACAAGACCACGGATCTGGCCGACACGATCTGGCGGGCGCCGGTGGACCACTACCTGTCGGATGAGCATTTCGCCGACGAGTTGGAGATGATGCGGCGCCTGCCGGTGGTCTTCTGCCCGTCGGCGGCACTGGCGGAAACCGGGTCTTACGTGGCCCGCACGGCGGCCGGCGTGCCCATTGTCGCGGTACGCGGCGACGACGGCCAGGTCCGCGCCTTCTACAACGCGTGCCGGCATCGCGGCATGGCGGTGGCCGAAGGCATGGGCAAGGTCGGGGCGTTCGTCTGCCGCTATCACGCCTGGGCCTACGGCCTGGACGGCAGCCTGAAACACGTGCCCGGCGACCAGGGGTTCCCCGACCTTGACCGCGACGCCCACGGCCTGGTGCCGGTGAAGGCCGAGGAACGCGGCGGCCTGGTTTTCGTCACCCAGAAGGAACCTTTGTCCGACGGCGCCTTGCAGGCCATGCCGGATATAATCACGCCGGACCAGAAACTCTTCGATCTGGTGCAGTTCGAGGATCAGGCCAATTGGAAGCTGGTGGTCGAATCGGCTTCCGAGGGCTATCACATCAAACCCTTGCACACGAAAACCTTCTACCCCTACGGCTTCGACAATCTGAACGTGGTCGAGACCTACGGGCCCAACTCGCGTCTGGTGTTTCCGTTCCGCCGCATTGAAAAGCTGCGCGACATGGCGCCCGCCGAGCGCCGTGCCGACGGCATGCTGACCTACGTTTATCACTTGTTCCCCAACGCCCGCGTCTCGACCCTTTCGAGCCATTATCAGGTCATTATCATCGAGCCCATCGCGCCGGACCACGTGCGCTGGGAGATGTTCCGCCTGACGCCGCCGTCGCGCGACGGCAAGCCGGTTGATATGGACAAAACCATCAAGGATTCCGATTTCGTCAAGGACACGGGCCTGGTCGAGGACCGCGAAGCCGCGTCGTCCATCCAGGCCAGTCTGGCGACGGCCGCCAACAGCCACTTCACCTTTGGCCGCTATGAGAAATCCGCCGTGCATTTCCATCAAGGACTGGACACGCATCTGCAAATGTTGCGCCGGGCGACCTGATGAAAATCGAAACCTTGCTGCCCTTGGGCAAGGTTGATCCGGGCCTTCGGGCCGCCGAAACGCCACTTGATCTGGCCGCTATCGGCCGCGATGCGCAACTGGTCGAGGACCTGGGCTACGACCGTCTGGTCACCGAGGAAACCAAGGACGATCCCTTCGTCATTATGGGTCTGGCCGCCGCCGCGACGACAACGCTGGGCCTCGGCACCTCGGTGGTCATCGCCTTCCCCCGCGCGCCTGCGATCACCGCCATGTCGGCCTGGACCATCCAGAAGATGGCGCAAGGCCGGTTTTGCCTGGGGCTCGGCCCACAGGTGCGCGGTCATATCCGCCGACGTTATGGCATGGAATGGCACACGCCGGGGCCGTGGATGCGCGACTACATCGGCGCCGTCCGGGCCATTTGGGATTGCTGGCAGAACGCCACGACGTTGGATTACCAAAGCCAGCACTACAACTTGAACCTGATGGTGCCGCTGTTTGATCCGGGGCCCATCGATCACCCGGACATTCCCATCGTCATCGCCGCCGTCGGTCCGAAGATGTGCGCCATCGGCGGCGAGGTGGCGAACGGCATCCGCCCGCACCCGGTGTGCACGCCGCAATATATCACCGACGTGATGATGCCGGGTGTCCGCGAAGGCGCGGCGCGTTCGGGCCGATCCCTGGACGGGTTTGAGATTGCCATGAAGCCCCTGGTGGCGACGGCGCCAACCGATGAGATTTTGGCGACGCGGATCCGTGACGCGCGGGCGCGCATCGCCTTTTATTGTTCGACACCGGCCTACCGCAAGGCCTTCGACATCCACGGGCTGACCGATCTGGCCGAAGAAATGGCGGTCCTGTCGAAGGCCGGCCGCTGGGAGGAGATGCCCGACAGGATCAACGACGATGTCTTGGAAAAATACGTCACCATTGGCACCCATGATGAGATCGCCGACCGCTTGGTGGCGCGCTTCGAAAACATCGTCACCAGTGTCGAGTTTTCCATCGCCGTCGGTGCGGATGACGATCGCGACAGACTGGGCGCCCTGGTCGAGCGGCTGCACGCCGCCGCCTAAGCAAGGTGGATGGCGTTGCCTAATTTCGCTAATATTCGTTAATCACGCGTCAGCCTTGGGGAGAGTTTGCATGTTGGACAGCGCTGAAAATTTTACCGTCGATGACCTGGAATACCTGCGCCACGGTGACACGCCCCAGATGATGCGCCTGTTCCGGCCCGACGGGCCGGGGCCGTTTCCCATCGTCATCGATCTGCACGGCGGTGCGTGGAACACCAGCGATCTATCGAGCTGCCAGACCCGCGACGAGGTTCTGGTGAAGGCCGGCATGGCCGTCGCCGCCCTGGATTTCCGCCAGGGTTCCGATCGTTATCCCGCGTCGTCACAAGACATCAACTACGCAATTCGCTGGGTGAAGGCCCATGCGGACGAGTTGCAACTTGATCCGGCCCGGGTCGGGATTTCCGGCCAATCCAGCGGCGGCCATCTGGCGGCCCTGGCGGCCATGCGACCGGCGGACGCGCGCTACAATGCCCTCCAAGTGGAAGGTGGCGATGGCATCGATGCGCAGGTTGTCTGCGTCGCCATGGAATGGCCGGTGATCAATCCCCTGTCGCGCTATCATCACGCGCTGCGCGCCTTGGAAACCGCCGAGACGCCTGAGACCGCCGAATGGGTCGGCCGCATCCCCGAGTTCCATCACACCTATTGGGTCGATGAAGAAACCATGGATGAGGGCAATCCCATGCTGGCCCTGGAACGCGGCGAGGCCGTCGAAACGCCGCCGGCGCTGTGGTTGCAGGGCGGACCTGACATTGTCCATGATTACCACGACCCGGCGTCGGGCCAGGATTTGAACGAGCCCGAGCGTTTTGTTGAAAATTACCGCAAGGCCGGCGGCCAGATCGACATCGTCCGGGTCGATCAGGAGGCGCGCTCGACGCCCGAGTCCTTCGCCCATCTGGTGCCGTTTTTTGTCCAGCATCTGGGCTGAGGTTATCCGGCGCGTATCGAAGGCCCGCCGGCATGCTGCCTGAATTCACCGAACCCCTGTTCGTCGCCATCGGCATCGCCGCCGCCGCCGGGATGATGCGCGGCTTCGCCGGTGTTGGCTCCGGCATGCTGATGGCGCCGTTCTTCGTCCACATCTTCGGCCCCGTCGAGACCGTTGGCATCATCATTCTGATCGAGATCGTCGCCACGGCGCAGTTGCTGCCGTCCGTACGCCGCGAGATCTACTGGCCGACCATTGCCCCCATGGGCCTCGCCGCCGCCGCCTGCATGCCGGTTGGCAGCTGGCTGTTGGTATCGTTGAAAACCACCAGCCTACAGTTCGGGGTCTCGCTGTTGGTGGCGCTGTCGGCGGTGGCGCTGCTGACCGGCTGGCGCTACGAAGGCCGAAAGCCCCTGGCCGCAACGCTCGGCGTCGGCATGATCTCGGGCCTGTTGATGGCGTTGACCAGTCTCGGCAATCCGCCGGTCATGCTGTATCTGTTGTCCAGCCGCGATGCGGCGGCGACCAACCGCGCCAATTTCACCGCCTACTTCGCCCTGACCCTGGTCGCCCTGATTGTGATGATGATGGTCAACGGCCTGATCACCGCCCAGGTCGCCGGCACGGCGGCCGTGTTGTTGCCGGGATTTTTGGCGACCACCTGGATCGGCAGCCGGCTGTTCCGGAAATCCAATGAGGCGCTGTATCGCCGCGTCGCGCTGGGGATTTTGCTCTGCGCCGGGGTTTATGGGATGAGCTTGTGAAGCGTGGCGGCAATTCTCAATGCTAGTGGACACATCGGCCCCGCCGAGGCCCGCGCATCAAAGATACGCGGTCTCGCTCCCCTCCCTCCAGGGGATAACCTGGGCTTACGCCGCCGCGCATGCGGCGACGGTCCCAGAACATCCAGCCCGGGGCCTCACGCGGGCGTTTGCCTCAACTGCCGCTTCAACACCTTGCCATTCGCATTCCTAGGTAAAGCCTCGGTCCTCAACGTATACGACTCCGGCCGTTGATAGTCCGCCAATTGCATCCGGCAATGGTCGATCAGGGCCGCCTCCGTCACCGCACCGACGACCACTGCATGCACCCGCTCGCCCAACACCGGGCAGGGTGTGGCGATGCAGGCGGCCTCGATGACGCCGGGGACCTCCATCAAGACGCCCTCGACCTGGGCCGAATAGACATTATTGCCACCCCGGTTGATGACGTCCTTCAGGCGGTCGTGCAGGGTGATGAAGCCGGCTGTGTCTTTTGAGCCGAGATCGCCGGATTTCCAAAAGCCAGCGTCAAACTCCCGCGCCGTCGCTTCCGCATTGTTCCAATACCCCGGCACAACCATGGCGCCGGCGTGCCACAGCTCGCCGTTCTCGCCGGGTCCGCATTCGCGGCCCTCGGTATCCATCACCTTGACCACGGCGCCGGGTGACGGCAGGCCGATGCTGAGGCGCCGCGCCGCCGTGTGTCCGGGCGGCATCATGATCACCGGTGAGGTCGTCTCCGTCGCCCCGTAGCAGTTGATCAGTTGCAGGTCGGGCAGGGCACCCGCCAGCTTCGCCAAGGTCGGCGCCGGCATGGCCGCGCCGCCGAATCCGCCAATGCGCCAGGCCGCCAGATCATATGTCGCTGGGTCGTCCTGGACGAACATCAGGTTGTACATGGCCGGCACCATGACCGTGAAACTCATGCGCTCGCGCGCCGCCATGGCCAGGAACGCCGGCGCCTTGAATTCTCTTGCGATGATCAGCCCGGCGCCGGCCCGCACCGCCGCCATCAAACACGCCACCAGCCCGGTGACATGGCTGAACGGGACCAGCACCGCGCCCCGGTCGTCGGGGCCAAGAGCGAAGAACGTTGCGTAGGCCGTCGCCGAATGGATGATGCCGAGATGCGTCAACACTGCGCCCTTCGGCGTGCCCGTGGTCCCCGATGTGTACAGGATAGCCGCCGGCGCTTCCTCGTCGACAGGCACGGCCCCGGGCACGTCGTCGGCATCGCCCCGCAGCGCCGCCCAATCCTCGAAGCCGTCAACGGCGCCACCAACCACGAACCGCGCCTCAAGATTGGGTGTCACGTCGGGTCCCGGCACCAGGCCGGCGACATCCGCGTCGGCGACCACCATCTTGGCGCCCGAATTGGTCAGCGCATGGGTCAGCCCCGCCGTTTGCTCGCGCACGGATAGGGGCACCACCACGGCGCCCAGATGCAGCACCGCGAAAACCATCAGCGGAAACGCCAGATCATTGCCCAGCACCAACGCTACCCGGTCGCCGATGCCGACGCCGTGCGCCGCCAACCCCGCCGCCAGGGCGCGGACGTCGGTGTCCATCTCCCCATAACTCAGCCGCCGGTCGCCGCAAATCAGCGCCTCGCGATCCGATCCAGCGGCCACGGCATCTGCCACCATGGCCGTCAGACGCGCCGGGCGCTCAGCGAAACATAGGACCTCGCGGTCGCCGTAGTGGGTTTCGGGAATGAGGGTGGCGGAAAGAGGCATGGGGTTCGCTTCAATGGCGGCGTGTGGTGGTGGTATTGAAGCGCGCCCGTGAGCCTGGGTCTAGAGGAAGATGGCGTGGTGTCTTCAACCGTTGATCAAATCCGCCAGCCCCGCGGCGCTGTCGATCTCGAGTGTGATTAACGAGACTGCCAACGACATGTCTCCCGACACGGATTCGGTTTCGTCTAGGATATTGTCCTCATCGAAAAGCCAAATATCAAAACCCGGCGATTGCATCGCCATAGCGAGACCGGCCATGGCGACTTCGAAGGTGCCGCCCATATCCGGCCGATTGATCCAAAACGGCAACAGCGACGGCGGCGCGCCACTATCGATGGTCGACAGGGTAACGGCCTGGCTGAATATCTCGCCCACTTCCTGGCCGGTCAGGATGCGATAGTGGATGATGCCCAGCGCCAGCATATCGGCGCAGTCGGGCTGTGCGCCGGGCTTGCCATCGGCGGGTTCCGACATCCATTCGGCGTTCAGCCAGTGGTGATCATCGGCCAGATAATCGGCGATCTCGACCAAAGATCGGCGCCAGGCGGGCACCGGGCCGGCCTGAAATTGCGGTCGTAGCACGGGATAATGGGCGGGATTGGTGGTGATCAATTGTACGACAGCATCCGTGTCCCGATCATACGATTGTTGCCATGATAAGCACACACCCGGGTCGATCAGATGCACCGTGGCGCCGTCCTCACTGACTAAGATGTGCTCCGGCTTCAGATCGCCGTGCGGGTGCGCCGCCAAGGCCCGCCAAAGCGCCGGCAGGGCCTTTTTGAACAAGCGATTCTGGTCGGCCAGGGGGTACGAACTGAGCGGCCGCGCCGCGGCGCGTTCCATGACCAGGGCCGGCGGCAAGGCCGGGCCGGCTTCCGGGTAAATGGATTTCGGGTAGGGGATGCCATCATCGGGCATGGCCCGTCCATAATCCGCATCGCCCCAGATGCCGAGTCCGATCAAGCAGTGGTTCCATGCCGCCCCGGTGCGGCCCAGGACATGCGCCTGGGTCGTCAAAATGGCGGCTGAGAGGCCGGGGGGCACATCTCCGTCGCCTGGATCATGCGAGGTATGGATCAATTGCGTTTTCAATGGCGTGTTGGCGCCGTGGGGCGTCCAGGGTTTGTAAAAGACGAACGATCGCGTCACCGACAGGCGTTCCCTGATCGCGCGTTCGTGCAAGGACATCGTCTTCGCCGGGACCTTGACGCAAACCGGTTCGCCATCAAGACGGCCGCCATAGACGTCGAACATGAAGCCCGCCGAGAGCAACTCCAATTCGCTCACCCGGCCCAGCGGGTTGATAAATATTTCGGCGCTATGTTCGCGCAAGAGTGAGGTCATAATCTTCCCTCGACTTTTCCAGGTGTTCGGTGAACAGATTGACATTGTATCCCCTTCCGGGTTTCTCGGAGACAAATTAATTGTCTCTCGGCAAGATCAGTGGCCATCGTGGGCGCGGACCGGCGCTTGTATCTGCCTTCCCTCCGGGGGATAACCTGGGCGGGCGCCGCCGCGTCAGTTGTGACGGTGCCCGAACATTCATCCCGCCAACAGTCGCCGAACCTTACTCATGGCCCCGCCTTTACTTATCCTCAACGACATCACCTTGACTTTCGGCGGCGAGCCGCTGTTGGAAGGCGCCGAGATGAGTGTGTCGGCCGGCGAGCGCCTGTGTTTGGTGGGACGCAACGGGTCGGGGAAATCGACCCTGTTGAAGATGGCGGCGGGGTTGTTGGCGCCCGATGCGGGCGAGCGGTTTTTGCAACCCGGCACGACCGTGCGCTATTTACCCCAGGAGCCGGATTTGTCGGGATTTGCCAGCGTCTGGGACTATGTCGCCGACGGCCTGGCGCCGGGCGATGATCCGCAATTGGGGCGGCGGATTTTGACCCGACTGGGGCTGTCCGGCGAAGAGGCGACGGGGCATCTGTCGGGCGGTGAGTTGCGCCGCGCGGCGCTGGCCCGCACGTTGGCCCCGGCGCCGGATATTCTGTTGCTGGACGAACCGACCAACCATCTGGCCCTGCCGGCCATCACCTGGCTGGAGGGCGAGTTGCGGCGCAGCCGGTCGGCGATTGTGCTGATCAGCCACGACCGGCGGTTCCTGGAAACCCTGTCGACATCGACGCTGTGGCTGGACCGGGGCCAGACCAAGCGCCTGGATGCCGGCTTCGGGCTGTTCGAAGAATGGCGCGATGGCATCTTGGAGAACGAGACCGTCGAGCGCCACAAGATGGACCGCAAGATCGTTCGCGAAACCCATTGGCTGAGCCGCGGCGTGACGGCCCGGCGGAAGCGCAACATGGGCCGGCTGCGCGCCCTGATCAAACTCCGCGAAGACCGCCGGAACTTGCGCAAGGTGGCGGGTCAAGTGGAGATGACCGCGTCGGAAAGCCGGCGTTCGGGCAAGCGGGTGATCGAGGCCAAGGATATCTCCAAGAGCTTTGGCGAGTTGGCGGTGATCGACAGTTTTTCGGCGCGCATCCTGCGCGGTGACCGGGTTGGTATCGTCGGGCCGAACGGGGCCGGCAAGACAACGCTGTTGAACATTCTCACCGGCGCCGCCGAGCCCGATACGGGCAGCGTCGATCTGGGCGCCAACATTGACCTGGCGACCATCGATCAAAAACGCGAAAGCCTGGAACCGACGACCCGCCTGGCCGACGCCCTGACCGGCGGCAGCGGCGACAGCGTCACCGTCGGCGGTCAGCAAAAACATGTCATGAGCTACATGAAGGATTTTCTGTTTGGATCGGAACAGGCGCGCACCGCCATCTCAGCGCTGTCCGGCGGCGAGCGCGGCCGGCTGATGCTGGCCCGCGCCTTCACCCGGCCGTCGAATGTGCTGGTGTTGGATGAGCCGACCAATGATCTGGACCTGGAAACGTTGGACCTGTTGCAGGAACTGCTGGCCGACTATGACGGCACGGTGATCCTGGTCAGTCACGACCGGGATTTTCTCGACCGCGTCGTGACCTCGGTGATCGCGGCGGAGGGGGGTGGCCGATGGGTCGACTACGCCGGCGGCTATACGGATATGTTGGCTCAGCGCGGTGACAGTGGAACGCAAGCCGAAAAACCTAAGCCCGTGAAGCCGAAAGCCCCGAATTCAAAAGCTAACGCGCCGAAGCCGGCGCCGGCATCCAAGAAAAAGCTCTCTTACAAGGACCAGCACGCCCTGGATACCCTGCCCGGCCATATGGCGGCGTTGCAGGCGGCCATGGACGGCCATCAGGCGGCGCTGACCGAGGATGATCTGTTTGCCCGTGATCCGGTGCGCTTTCAAACCGCGGTGGATGGCATGCAACAGGTCCAGGAGGAATTGGCGGCGGCCGAGGACCAGTGGCTGGAGCTGGAAATGCGGCGTGATGAAATGGAGGGGAGTTGATCGTGATAGTGCCTTGGCCACAATCACCCTCTTTCCTCCTCCCCCGCAAGGGGGGAGGGAATCGTCTTGCGGAGGACTAAGTATGGCTGAAGACTGGAGCCAAGAACTGGACGAATTGCGCCGCCGTCAGGCCGACGTGCGCGAGATGGGCGGGGTCGAACGGGTCGAGCGCCAGCACAAAGGTGGGCGACTGACCGTCCGCGAGCGCATCGACGGCTTGGCCGACCGCGGCACCTTTCATGAGCTGGGCACGGCAGCGGGCAGCGCCGACTACGACGCCAATGGCGATCTGGTTAAGCTCAACGCGTCGAACTGTGTCATGGGACGCGCACAGATCGACGGCCGACCTGTGGTGATCAGTGGCGACGACTTCACCCAGCGCGGCGGCTCCGCCGATGCCACCATCAAGGACAAGGCGGCGTACCCGGAAGAGATGGCGCGCGAGCTGCGTATCCCCATCATCCGCCTGATCGAGGGCTCCGGCGGCGGCGGCTCGGTGAAGACCATCGAGACGACCGGGCGGCCGAACCTGCCGGGCGGCGTCGGCACCAAATACGATCTGATGCTGCAGAACATGGGTTATATCCCGGTCGTCGGCCTGGGCCTGGGATCGGTCGCCGGCCTCGGCGCGGCGCGGCTGGCGGCCAGTCATTATTCGGTGATGGTCAAGGAGACGTCGGCCATGTTCGTCGCCGGGCCGCCGGTGGTCTCGGGCCTGGGCGAGGATTTATCAAAGCAGGAACTGGGTGGCTGGAAAATACAGCTGGCCGCCGGCGGCGTCGATGATGCGGTGGATACGGAAGAGCAGGCCTTCGACAAGGCCCGGCGGTTTCTGTCCTATCTGCCCCCGTCGGTGGATGAACTGGCCGACCGCCAGCCGGCTAACGATCCCATCGGGCGGCGCGACGAGGATCTGTTTTCCATCGTCCCCCACGACCCCAAGCAGGTCTACAAGATGCGCCGCATCATCGACGGCGTTGTCGATCGCGGCAGTTTTTTCGAGATGGCGGAACTGTTCGGCCGGCCGATCATCACCGGGTTCGCGCGCCTCGACGGCTGGCCCGTGGCGGTGATGGCGTCCGACCCGTTCTTCAGCGGTGGTGCGTGGACCACCGATGCCTGCGAGAAAATTATCCGCTTTGTCGATATGGCGGAAACCTTCCATCTGCCCATCGTGTATCTGTGTGACTGCCCGGGATTTGCCGTCGGCCTGCTGGCCGAGAAGACCCGCACCATCCGGGCAGGCGTTCGGGTCATGGCGGCAATCAGCCAGACCACGGTGCCCTGGTGTTCGATCATCGTCCGCAATGCCTTCGGCGTCGCCGGCGGCGCGCACCGCCCGGCCGGGCGATATTCCATGCGTTATGCCTGGGTTTCGGGGGCCTGGGGATCGCTGCCCCTGGCCGGCGGCATCGAGGCCGCCTACCGGGCCGAGGTCGAGGCCGCCGAGGACCCGGCGGCGAAATTGGCGGAGATCGAGGAACGCTTGGAGAAATTGCGCTCACCGTTCCGCACGGCCGAGACCTTCGCCGTCGAGGAGATTATTGATCCGCGCGAGACAAGGCCGCTGCTGTGTGAATTTGCCAACTTGGCAGCGAAACGCAGGGCGGTGGGCGTGTCGAGTTTTGCAATGCGGCCTTAGTGCGCTCGAGTACGCCAAGTAATTCGCAGTGAGGTCTGGGGATGGCTGGGTTCCCTCCGGGGGATAACCCGGACTTACGCCGCCGCATATGCGGCGACGATCCCAGAACATCCAGACCGATGTGTCAGCCGAAGATTATCGCAAACTCAATAGACACATCGGTGCCGCCACTGGCCCCGCGTCAAAGATGCGGAGCCCGATCCCGTGGCCATCCCGGCACCTCACACTGTGTGTCGTAGCGACAACGCGTCAGTCCCGATGATACGGATGCCCCGCCAATATCGACTGGGCGCGGTAAATCTGTTCAGCCAACATCGCCCGCACCATCAAATGAGGCCAGGTCTGCGGCCCCAGGGACAGGGTCAATTCAGCGCGTTGCAATACCGCCTTGTCGTGGCCGTCGGCACCGCCGATGAGGAACGCCGTGGTCCGGATGCCCTCATCGCGCCACGCCCCCAGGTGCCCGGCCAACTGGCGACTGGTCAATCCCTTACCGCCGCCGTCCAAGGCGATTACCCGCGCCCCGTCGGGCACCGCCTTCAACAGAAGCGCACCTTCACGGCGTATCAGCTCAGACCCGCTCAGGCGTTTCTTTTCCTCAACCTCGCGGAGCTCGCAGGGCGGTTGAATGCGATGTTGGAAATGTTCGAACAGGGCCTTTTCCGGGCCCGCTTTCCAGCGGCCCGCGGCGGCGATCAGATAATGCATCTCGCTCTCCGGCGGCCGGCAAAGCGGCCGTCACGACGTCACTGACGTTCAGCCTAGGCGCTGGCGCCCGAGGCAACCTCCGCACCGGGCTTCGATCCCGGCGGTGCCATCCAGATCTTTTCCAGGTTATAGAACTCCCGGACTTCCGGACGGAACAGATGGACGATCACATCACCGGCGTCGATCAGCACCCAGTCGCACTGGTTCAGGCCCTCAACGGCAATGCCTTTGAGGCCCTGGGCTTTCAGTTGTCGTTGGATGTGGTCCGCCATGGCGCCGACATGGCGCTGCGAGGTCCCAGAGGCAATGACCAGAAAGTCGGCGATTGCGGTCTTGCCGGAAAGATCGACGACGACCGTGTTCTCGGCCTTGTCGTCGTCGAGGGATGCTTCCACCAGCTTCAGGACATTGTCCACCGGCGGCATCGGCTTGGATTGGGCTATGATTGTACTCCTCTAGTTCGTGGCCCTTGGTCCGCGCCCGGTCTAGGGCATCGGCCCCAGGCGGTTGCGAAGTTTCGTTGCGGATACCGGGTTCAGGGGTCTTTTGAACAGAACCCACGCCGGCGCCCGCCGGTTCGCCAGTCCCGCCGCACGATAAGGTTTGATGCGGGACCGGGCGAATCGCCGAGCCGCTTTCGACTGCTCGGCCCGCAAAGAATACGTGGGCCGCGCGAAAACCGCAACGGGAACCGTGTGAAATATCCGTGACCAATCGCGCCAGCGGTGAACCTGACACAAATTATCGGCGCCCATAAGCCAGACGAAACGCGCGCCGGGATACTGGTTTTTCAAGGCCACCAAGGTATCGGCCGTGAAGCGGGTGCCCAGTTCGGCCTCGATATCGGTGACCTGGATGGGGTGGCGGCCGGCCATGCGCTGGGCGGCCCGGAAGCGCTGGGCTAGGGGCGCCATGCCATCCTCGGGCTTCAGCGGATTCTGCGGCGAGACCAGCCACCAGACCTCATCGAGGTCCAAAAGATCAAGCGCCAAGCGGCTGATTTCCAAATGCCCCTCGTGGGCCGGATTGAACGATCCGCCCAACAACCCAATGCGCCGGCCCGGACTGACGCCGGCCGGCACATGCCAGGTGTCATCGTTGCGCGATCGCAGCGTCCGGCGGCCGGGGGTGAGGGTTTTCAATGCCAAAGTTTCAGGGTCAAGGTTTCATGGCCAAGGTTTCAGGGCCAAAGTTTCAGGGCCGACACTGGCCGGTGCCGCGGACCACGTATTTCATCGAGGTCAATTGTTCCAATCCGACAGGCCCGCGGGCGTGCAGCTTGCCCGTCGAAATGCCGATCTCGGCGCCCATGCCGAACTCACCGCCGTCGGCGAACTGGGTCGAGGCGTTGACCATGACGATGGCGCTGTCGACGTCATTGAGGAAGGCTTCCGCGGTTGCCGGGTCTTCGGTGATGATGGCCTCCGTGTGGCTGGAGCCGTGTTCGGCGATATGCGCCACGGCGGCGTCCAGGCCGTCAACGGTGCGCACGGAAATGATCGAATCTAGATATTCGGTCTTCCAGTCGGCGTCATCGGCGGCGATCACGCGGCTGTCGGCGCCTTGGGCTTCGGTATCGCCGCGGACCTCGCAACCGGCTTCAACCAAACCACCGACAATGCGGGTCAACATGGGCAGCGCGGCCCGGTCAATGAGCAGAGTTTCCGTCGAGCCGCATATGCCCGTGCGCCGCATCTTTGCATTGACGACAATGCTTTCCGCCATATCCGGGTTCGCGCCCGCCGTGACATAGGTATGGCAAATACCCTCTAAATGCTTGAACAAAGGCACCCGGCTTTCCGCCGAGACGCGCGCGATCAAAGACTTGCCGCCGCGCGGCACGATGACATCGATATGATCCGTCATGGTCAGCATTTCACCGACGGCGGCGCGGTCGCGGGTCGGCACACGCTGGATGGAAGCTTCCGGCAGACCGGCATCGTTCAGGCCCTCCGTGAGGCAATCAAGAATAGCCCCGGAGGAATGAAAACTTTCCGAGCCGCCACGCAGGATCGCCGCGTTGCCGGCCTTCAGACACAGTGCGCCGGCGTCGGCGGTGACGTTCGGGCGGCTTTCGTAGATCACCCCGATGACGCCGAGCGGCGTGCGGCGGCGCTCGATTTGCAATCCGTTGGGCCGGTCCCAGGCATCGGTGACGGCGCCGACGGGGTCGGGCAGTTCGGCAATGGCGTCCAGGCCCGCCGCCATCGCCTCGATGCGATCTTCGCTCAGCGCCAGGCGGTCAAGCATCGCGGCGCTCAGGCCTTTCTCATCGCCGAACGTCATGTCCTTGGCGTTTTCCGACAAAATGCGGTTCTGATTGCGGCGCAGCGCAGCGGCGGCGCTTGTCAGGGCCGCGTCCTTGGCCTCGGTCGAGGCCGTCGTCAACTGTCGGGCCGCCGCCTGAGCGGCTTCGCCGATGTCACGCATCAATTGGGGAATGTCGGCGGGCTCAGTCATTTCTCTGCCTCAGTTCAGAACCAGATCGTCGCGGTGTACCATCTCGTCGCGGCCACGGTAGCCGAGGATGGTTTCAATTTCATTGGTTTTGTTGCCCATGATGCGGCGTCCGTCGTCGGCCGAATAGGCGGTGATGCCGCGCGCAATCTCGCGCCCGTCGGTGGTCGCGACGATCACCGCATCGCCGCGCTGGAAGTTGCCCTCGATGGCCGTCACGCCTGCGGGCAACAGGCTTTTGCCGCCATGCAGGGCGTTCAGCGCGCCGTCATCGACGATGATCGAGCCGGCCGGTTTCAGGGCGCTGGCAATCCAGCGCTTGCGGGCCGTCTTCGGCGTCGCGTCGGGGACGAACCAGGTGCACCGCGCCCCGTCTTCAATGCGGCCGAGCGGATGCAGGGCGGTGCCGTCGGCGATCGCCATACGGGTGCCCGCCGCCATGGCGATGCGCGCCGCCTCCAGTTTGGTAACCATGCCGCCGGTGCCATCATGGCTCATGGACGCGCCGGCCATGCCCGCGACGGCCTTGGTAATCTCACCCAGCACTTCCGGGACGTGGTTGGCGTCGGCGTTCTCGGTCGGATCTTTGTCGTACAAGCCATCCACATGAGACAGCAGAACCAGCGCGTCGGCGCTGATCATCGAGGCGACGCGGCCGGCCAGGCGGTCGTTGTCGCCCAGCTTGATCTCATCCGTCGCGACCGTGTCGTTTTCGTTGATCAAGGGCACGGCGCCAAGCTTCAGCAATGTCTCCAGCGTGTTGCGGGCGTTGATATAGCGCCGCCGGTTTTCACTGTCGTCCAGGGTGACCAGGACCTGGGCGACCGTCAAATCATGGTGGGCCAAGGCATCTTGGTAGGCATGCGCCAGCCGGATCATGCCGGTCGCCGCGGCGGCCTGGCTTTCATCCAGGCGCAGTTGGCCCTGACTCAGGTTCAGGTGGCGGCGGCCGACGGCGATGGCGCCGGAGGAAACAATGATGACTTCCTGGCCACGGGCCCGAAACCGCGCCAAATCCTCGGCCAAGGCCTCCAGCCAACGCCGGTGCACGGTGCCGCGCTCGGGATCGACCAGCAAGGCCGAGCCGATTTTGACGATCACCCGCCGGGCGTCGCTGAGGATGTTGGATGTGGTCATGACGGATGCACGTCCCAAGGCGCATCATCAACCAGCGTCTCGGATTGCGGCCGGATCAGATCGAACAATTGCCAGACCAGGTCATCGACGCCCTGCCCGGCGACGGCGGAGATTGGGAAAACCGGCTGGTCGGTGGCCGATGCCAGCTCATCGGCCAACCAGGCGGTGTCTTCATCGGTCAAGGCATCGCACTTGTTGAGGGCAATGATTTCCGGCTTGTCCTGCAAACCATGACCGTAGGCGGCAATCTCGTTGCGGATGGTCCGGTAGCTGTGCACGGGATCGTCCCCGGTGGCGTCGATCAAGTGCAACAGCACGCGGCAGCGTTCCACATGGCCCAGAAATTTCGTGCCCAGCCCGGCGCCGTCGCTGGCGCCCTCAATCAAGCCCGGAATGTCGGCCAGCACAAATTCATCATTGCCCCGGCGGACGACGCCCAAATTCGGATGCAGGGTGGTGAAAGGATAATCGCCGATCTTCGGGTGGGCCCGGGTGACGGCGGCCAGGAACGTCGATTTGCCGGCGTTCGGCAGCCCGACCAATCCGGCATCGGCGATCAATTTCAAGCGCAGCCAGACCCAGCAGTCCTCACCGGGCCAGCCCGGATCATAACGCCGCGGCGCCTGATTGGTGGACGATTTGAACCGCGCGTTGCCGCGGCCGCCGTCGCCGCCCTTCAACAGCGCCCGCACGTCGCCCGGCGTCGTTAAGTCGGCGATGACCTCTTCTTTGTCTTCGCTGAGAATTTGGGTGCCGACGGGGACTTTGACGGAGATCGTCTCGCCCTTCGGTCCGCTGCGGTTGCGGCCCATGCCGTGGATACCGCGGCCGGCCTTGAAGTGCTGGCGGTAGCGAAAATCAATAAGCGTATTCAGGTTCTCGACGCAGACGAACTCAATATCACCGCCGCGGCCGCCGTCGCCGCCGTCGGGGCCGCCGAATTCGATATTCTTCTCGCGCCGGAAACTGACACAGCCATCGCCGCCGTCACCGCTTTTGAGATAAACTTTCGCTTCGTCGAGAAACTTCATGAAAACGCTCTGCTCGCCTTATGCTCACGAAAAAAGGGGAATGGCGACCATTCCCCTTCGTCCTTTGGCGAATGGCGGTGCGGACGGTCAGGCCGTCGGCTCCACGCCCACAAACATCCGCCCGCCAGCCTTGCGCCGGAAGATCACCTTGCCTTCCGACGTGGCGAAGATCGTGTGATCCCTGCCGATGCCGACGTTCTCGGCCGGGTGATATTTTGTGCCGCGCTGGCGGATGATGATGTTGCCGGGAATGACGGCCTCGCCGCCGAATTTCTTGACGCCGAGACGCCGGCCGGCTGTGTCGCGCCCGTTTCGGGAACTGCCGCCTGATTTCTTATGAGCCATGATCCGTTACTCCTTCTCGGCTTTCTTGGCCGGCGCCTTCTTTTTGGCTGCCGGCTTCTTCGCCGCGGGCTTATCGGCCGCGGCCACTTTCTTAGCTGCCGGTTTTTTGGCCGGCGCCTTCGCGGTGGTCGTGTCTTCCTTTGCCGGCGCATCGGCCTTGGCCGCCGGTTTAGCCTTTTTCGTATCGGCATCGGCCTTTTTCGGCGCGGCTTTTTTGGCGGCGGCCTTCGGCTTGGTGCCCGTCGGGCTGACTTCCAGGACCCTCAGAACCGTCTGGTCCTGGCGATGGCCGCGTTTGCGCCGGTAATTGTGGCGGCGCTTTTTCTTGAAGACGATGATCTTGTCGGCCTTGCCCTGTTCCAGGACCTCGGCGAACACGGCCGCCTTGTCGACCAGGGGGGTGCCGACCGTCGGCGCTTTGCCGTCCTCGCCAATCATTAAAACATCGTCCAATTGCACCGTCTCACCCGGTTCGCCGAGAAGTTTCTCGACGGAGATGACATCGTCTTTGGCAACCTTGTACTGTTTGCCGCCGGTTCTGATTACTGCGAACATGGTCGCCTCGAATTCCTGATCGTCCGGCCGGGGGTCAAACGATTGATGTGTCGGCCGGGTATTCATGCCAAAATCAGGCCGCCCTGAAAATTCGGTGCGGCCCGCGAAATGAGGCCGGCAATATAGCGCTTTCGTCAGTCATGTCAACGATGCGGCGGGCGATTTCCCCGGGTATTTTTGATCCGCCGGCGCGGCCTCGGCGCGCCTTGCAGGGGCAGATGCTTTCGGCTAATCTCCGCGCGCCCTGGAGGCCCTATGGTCTCCTTGACCCGAACCTGCGGAGAGATGCCGGAGTGGTCGAACGGGGCGGTCTCGAAAACCGTTGTGCGCTTTGCGTACCCAGGGTTCGAATCCCTGTCTCTCCGCCATTCCTTTTATACCCCAATAAACCCCTGATTTCTGCGGTTTTATTGATCATCAATTTTCCATTACCACATACGATAACCACACACGTTTTGAATATTTATCTACGCTGGTTTTCAGTTCTGCCTCAAACTCTTGCCAAGAGAATGGCGGTCGGTTTTTGTAGGTACATTTGTGCCTTATCCATATTCGCTACTGTGCTCAAATCCTCAGCGCAACATAATGAGGCCTGCGAGCTTGGTATCACGTGAAACCAGGCTTCTTTGGCCGCTTCTCATCAGCGCTTTCACTCCAACACCATCATCACTAGCATAGACCCTGGAACCAAGACGCATGGTTCTGGGGCTTAGTAACCCCGACACAAGCGGTCTGCACTGACCGTGACAAGTGCCCTTGACCTTATGGTCGGGGAGCCTGGGCTATGTCCAGGCCACCCGGCTAAAAACCCAGGGGCCGTCTTGTGTCGGCTTACTAACTCCCCGATCACCAGGGATCAAGATGACGCCAACTTGCGGTGGACGCACCGCAGGCTCTGGCCTCGGGGGTTATTATGTGGCGAACGATTGGCGCAGTGATCGTGGCACTCCCAATCTGGTTTTTTATAGCGATGGCCGTTGGGGTGTTTCTGTCGTTTTGGAACCGTGAAATCACAACGCTACCCATCTTATCTCCGGTAATTACCGATTTTCTCTCTGCCATGATTGGAACAGTCGTTGGCATTTATGCGGTTCGTGCATTCTGCGACAAGGTTTTCAAAATCTACGCAATTCGTCCTGTGTTCGCTATTTTCGCATTGTTCGCCGCATACAATCTTTTCATCGAGTTTCTCGTCCTCGAAGCTCCGGTATTTCCGGTAAGAACTAGTATCCAAAACATACTTCTTATTGGGGCCGCATATTTTGCCTTCTGGCACCCCCGGATGCCAATTGAGGCGGTCGCCATCATCGATGATACGCGGACGCACCGGACAAATTCGATGACTACGCCTGAACTCGCGGTTAATGAAGTTACTGTCGCCGGTGATAGGCGTCAGCTGCGAAAGTACCATTCAACTACGGTTGAACAATCGATCAAGAATGCTGTGGTTTCCCTCGAACAAGATCATGAATGGCTGGCAAAACACCCACATGTAGACAATTTGTTTGACGCAATTGACGATTGGTCAGACGAACAACACTTGGCCGCTACCAAACTGGTTGACGATTTTCTTCATGATGAAGAAGAAGAAACAACGCCTGTCGAGATCACGACCATTTTTGATGAAATTCGTGGCTGGCCGAAACACCAAACCGAAACAGCGTTCAAGATTTTGGAAGCCTTGCTCGATGCTAATGTTGACGAGATAAGGGAATTGGCTGAAGAGCTATCGCCTGAACAGTATCGGGTCATGTTAAACTGCGTCCTAGTTCTGGCGAAGTTGGAAGAGCCAGCAGAGCACCCGCTTCTAGAGGAGTTGTTAGATCAAATTGTCGAATGGCCAGTTGATCAACTCATCAACGCTTCTGAAGTGGTTGACGATTTCGTCCATGACAAAGAGGAAGAGACAACTCCTGCTGAGATCATTTCGATTTTTGAAGAAATCCGAAGCTGGCCGGATCATCAACGCCAAACCGCATTTGATTTGTTGGTAGCCCTGCTCGATTTCGATGACGGCAGCAAAATGGTGAAAATGTTCGAGGAGCTAACGCCTGATCAGTATCAGGTGGTTACAGACTGCATCCAAGTTCTGGAACGATGTGAAAAACCGTTGGGCCATCCGCTAGCAGAAGAGTTTCATAACGAAACCAAAGATTGGCCAGAGGAGCAAAGTGAGATCGCATGGGATGCGGTGTTAGCATTTATAAGAAATGATGAAGGCGAGTTTGTAAAATTGACAAGAGACCTGACCGCAACTCAGATCAAATTCATAAAGGAGCACATATTGAGGTTGATCGAATATGAGAAAGAACGGATGTGACTGGCCGGCCACATTTATCATATTCCAAAGCACGTCTTTCGAATTCGCAGCAACTATGACATCGACTGACAATCAATGGGGGTCTAAAGACCCCCATATTGTCATTGTCACTGTCAGAACTGCCCGTGACACTCTGTCAGCTTACACTTTGGTTCCCCGTAAAACCCTTTGAAATCAATAGTCTAATAAGGCAAGAATGCCAGGTCCGGCTATGTCACAACACCACAAGAACCTGGCCCAGCCCCAACCTTCTGCCAAATGAAATTGTCAGGGCTTCCAGCCCCACCGACCGCTGCCACCAGCCGACAATGCATCCCAGTATATACTTGCTTCGTTGTTCGTATCCTCTCTCAAGGCTTTCAACATATTTTGCCGTAGGTGGCTACTACTGCATTTGATGCGTTCGTCAGTTGCGATCATGTTGGCAAATGTAGTGTGTGAATAATTAGTCGCTTTGTTCTTGCTTAACCATTCCACCACCACCCGGCCTAAAAAGATTGGATCGACTTTCGGTTCTTTTGGTCCCTTCTTCGACTTTTGACTTTTGCTGTGTTCATTGAGTGCGTTGGATATGGTTTCCCTATCTGGTCTAACGGCGACGAGGGATTTCGATATCTTGTCAATACGGGTTTCGTTGAGTTGTATGAACTTGGGTCGCTTCCATTGCTCGGCATCCTTTTGTTTCGTCATTTTGATGCTCACCAAATAGGCTCCCTCTTTTTTATCGAGAACAAACTCTGTATCGGTGTCGGCACCAAAGACGGAGCTACCCCTAGCGCGGTCCTTATCACCGTGGCCCGTATGATGGATGGCGAGGACCGTACACTGTAGCTCGTGTTGGATTTCCTCGACCATTTGACTGAACCTGGATGCGTCCTGTTGCGTGTTCTCATTGAGGCCACGCATGGACCTTCCGACAGTATCTAAGACGCACATACTGTATCCTGTGTCGCTCATACCCAAAGCTAGCTCTATGAACGGTGTTACGTCCTCTGGTGTTGGCATTGGAACAGGGTCCATTAGGATGAAGTCTCTATCGCTGACCTCTTCCCCGTCTAAGTGTACCTTCTCCCAAGCCTGGACACGGTTGACGATGTTGGACCTGCCTTCACCTGCGGCGAACAGGACCGGGCCTGGATCACCTATCTTGGGCCACGGTCCTAACCAGTCATCATATGGGCTGTTGGTGGCTATGGAGAGTGCCATATCCAAGGCTATGAATGTCTTGAAGGTGCCCCGTGGGCCAATGAGCATAGCGTAGGCATCTTGAGGGATGCAGTCATCGATGAGCCAGGATGGCGGCTTGATCTCACCCATGCCCTTGCGGCTGACGGCGCGGAACTTGCCAGCGGTGAATTCCATACCGCCAGTGCTGGTTTCACGTGAAACCGGCTTGAACATCTCCTGAGCCTTGGCAACCTTAAAGGCTGGGGTCATGTTCCCCGGTTGTGACGTGTTGTATTCGTAGCCGTTCCTTACCTTGATCTCTAGGTGTTCAAAGTCATCTTCCGTCCAAGGCGGCGAGCATCGGGGAGACCAATGTTCCCACATGAGATCAAGTGCCATCTCCGGTGAAATCCCGTACGACTTACACATCGCCGCTGTGTTGTAAGCCATTTGATCTCCATTAACGCCTTCAATCGCAATCTGCGCCTTCGTCTTGAGCCAACGAATGCAAAGGGAGACGTTCTCTAGCAAGTCAGGGTCAATGATCCACGTATCGTGGTCATCAGATCGATCCTTCTTTTCGCCAAGGACGGCGATAAGGCCACCAGGCCGATAGGCAGGCTTGCCTTCTCCCTCCCACGTGTAAACGCCATCCGAAGTTTTCGAGGGAGGCAAGAGACAGTACGAGTGGAATGAGCGTACATCGATGTTCCAATCTTTGTTTGAGGATGCAGGTATGGTTTCATCCGGTGACTTTGCATAATGCAAATGGAGACCGCCGCGAGGAGTACGAGCGAAGAGCTTGGTCTTCGGTAAGCTCTCGCCCATTGCTTTCTCTAAAGCCGGGACATCGTGGCCTGGGTCTAGGTCAAGTGTGACAAACCCGGCACCGCCCATGTCGCACCCTATGTTTGCGTTGGGGTGCTTTGACCACATAGCCTTGATCTTTTTCTTGCTAGTGGTCGCGTCTAAGACGCCGTTCTCTGTGTACGGTTTCTTGTTGGCGCGGCATGGAAAGACCGGCCAACCTTTCTTGGCATACGCAAGCGCGGCCTGTTTCAGAGAGCAAGTCTCAGATTTGGACGTTTTTCTGGCGCCAGTCGATTTCTTCAGCATTGTCAGTGCTCCTGTTTGCGATTGAATGTGATTGCCGATCCTGAGCGGAAAGACACAAAGAAGAACTCCCAGGCCAAATATTCAGGCTGACGAGGCCTCGGCCTGGGAGTGGTTCGCAAACAGGTAAAATGTAGCGCTCGGCTACACTTGTGACCAAGTGGCCCATTGGGCCTATCAGAGCTATGCCAACTCTGATCAGGAGCGGCGGTCGAACCGCCGAATTTCGTGCATAATTCACCATAGTGAGTGCGCTCCAATTTACCTACAAACGCTTACAGTATAATATTGAAAGCGCTCGCTGCGAATAATCGTCGCGCCTGCGCACTCCGCTATGCTTTATTAAACAGAATTTAATTACGCATGCTTCTTAATGTACAAGCATTGTTATTATAAATACGGAAAGTAATATTGTCAATATAATCATAATTACTTTATTTCATACGACGCCAGGAAATGTGCTGCGCACGGATAGTCAAGCAATCGGAATATTTTAATCAGTTTGTTACAATCACAACCTCCGTTGATAATTGTAACAATACTCGATATACTGTGCTGCCAATAAGTTCTCGGAAGTCTCAGCGATGATCAGGTATGTCACCTACAAACGTGTGAGCACAAAGGAGCAAAGCCGGAGCGGATTGGGCTTGGAGGCCCAAGTCCGTGACATCCGTCTTTTTCTTGAGAACTTCTCCGAGGAGCCATGGGAGATCATCGGAGAATTTGAAGACATACAAAGCGGATCAGAAGACGATAGACCTGAGCTTCTAAAAGCCCTCGGCCAAGCGAGGCGACAAAAGGCCGTGTTGTTGGTGGCTAAACTTGATCGATTGTCACGGCGAGTGTCCTTTGTGTCGAGCCTTATGGAAGATAAGAAGCTTCAGTTCCGCGTGGCGCAGATGCCATACGCTGACAAATTCCAACTTCATATTTACGCTGCATTGGCAGAGCAGGAGCGCGAGTTTATTTCGCAAAGAACCAAAGCCGCCCTCAAGGAAGCAAAGGCTCGAGGACAAAAGCTTGGCGGAATGCGAGACAAGACGATGCGACGGAATGCTGTTTGGAAAGCTCAGGCAGACGAACGAGCGAAAAGCCTTGAAGGGCTGGTTTGTCCGCTAAGGGATCAAGGGGCGACACTCCGAGAAATTGCAGACGCACTTAACGAGGCTAACGTGCGAACGACCAGAGGAGGTCCATGGCACGCCAACACAATCTTACGACTTCTCCATCGGTTGGCAGCGTGAGGCGGCAAAAAGCCACTTGGGTGGGTGAACGCTAGCATTCGACGGGACGCCAAGTGATTTCATATCTAGAAGGCTCGACCTCCAATTCACCATCAGCAGCAAGACCCACGGGGTCGCGAATAAATTCTATAACTGGACTATCTGATAAGCATGCGCCGACTAAAGCCAATTGATATCCAGCCCGATGCACCTCGGCGGCTTTCCACTCGTTCGCAGTCATTTCTATCGAAGTAATGTTTTTCGACTCGCTGCTCTTGACCTCAATCCTCTGCAAGTCCCCCGTCTGATCTGTATATTGAATATCCCAGCCGGGGGTCTCGCCTTCGTTCGCGAGCCATTTCAATTCTGATATACTTGAGATCGATGTTTCTAAGTATTTGAGAACAACTTTCTCGCCGGCATCTCCAATTAGCTTTGATTTTTTGGAATAGCGTTTACCCGACTGCCCGGAACCTTTTGATTTAATCTTCTTCTTCACTTTTTTGACGAAGCCCAAGATCGGCGACGAGCGATTAACAACTCTCTCTTCAATAACGTCCTTAATCTTCTCTCTGCGGTCAAAAGCAGTCGCTAGCTTTGCGTGGCGCAAAATCTCTCTAAATTGCTCTTCAGAGATTTCACGCACAGCAGTACGCCAGTGGTTACTGTGCTTCACCGTTTCAATCGTCTCGTTCCCGCTCTTCGCAAGAACGAGCGTCGAAAACGGCACATAGTCATCTATTGCGCAGTACCAGTTTCTTTTTTGCGCTCCTTGATCCTCGGTATCAGGGTCGAGCCTAATTTCCCCGATCTCCCCTACACCGAAATACTCCATTTCGCCACGCTTGCCATCCGCCCGGTGAACACCGCGGTAATACACGAAGGTCTCTCCGGGGACGATCTTATTCCGGTATTGATTGGGGAAATGGTATTGCTCCCCCTCACGGTCCTTCCAGGCGTGACCGCTAAGGATTTTCTCGTTCGATGTAAGTACGATTGGCATTATGTGATTGAGACCTCGATCCAAAAGGGAACAAGTTGCAAAACGACATTAACATGAATCTCTTATCAGCTATTGCTCTCCCAACACCCGTACGGCTCAAATAATCGTTGTCTGCATCACTCTTACCACTCCCTAAGTGTGGCTGATTTCCTGGGTTGTTGCCGTTCGATCGAGTTGGGGTTTTCGGCACCCGTTAAATTTGGCCACCGCTCAGGCTGGTTTCACGTGATACCACAAGCAACCCTTACCGTGGCAAATGGCTAACCTGGTACCCTGTTAATCAGGTGTTTCTGGTCTTCTGGATTCATTTTTCAACAATTCTTGAATGCCTTCTTGACGCATTCACGAGCAAGTTTTTGAGCCAATTCAATTTGTTTGGGCGTCATCTTTTTCGCTAGGGAGTTAAGCCTTGTAATTGAATGAGTGTCACCTCGTGAGGCGGCAATATTATGCCACATGTGAGCTTTGATATAATCCTGTAAGACACCACTTGCCGATTCATACTTTAAGCCGAGTGAATACTGGGCAATGGCAAGTCCCTGTTCTGCCGCGAGTTTGTACCATTCGAACTCAGCTTTATTATCTTTTTGAACACCTCTTCCGGAACCATATTTTATACCGAGATTATACTGGGAACTTGCATCCCCTCGGTCAGCACCAAATTTGTACCATTTCATTGCCATATCGTGATTTTGTGGAACGCCCCATCCTTCGTCATACATATATGCAATTACATTTAACGAATAGGAATGACCTTGTTCGGCAAGGGGGGTGAGCAACCGAAAAGCAGTGGCATAGTCTTCGTTCAATATCGCTATTTTCGCATCCGTAATATCATCTGAAAATGAAGGGGAGGTGAATAGCACTGTCAACGCAGTCAAGCCAACCAGTATTAAACGTTTCATTGCTCTGTCTCTATAAGTGTACAGAAATGGAATCATATCATATTTGGCGAGAATGTGTTGTCGCCGGTTGCCGTGGTGAATGGCCGATATCCCTGAGGGGGCGGGCCTTTTCAGGTGCGGTATCGGGGGCAGGGGGGCCTTTTTGCGTTGGGATACTTCCAGATGTCCGCAGATGATCTGGGGTATTCCCAAAAAAAGGCCAATGAGCAAATTCGACGATCTTATTTGATCGTTGAATGAGGAAATTCACAGTGGGTACAGCAATCACCTGCGCAGACCAGAACACCAACACCAATTCTCGTGTTGGGTGTCTATATCTTCAAAATGCGTCTAGAGTTTGCTTTAGGATCAAGATTGAGGAATCCTTAGAGTGAATTAATCATGAAAGTCTCGGCTATGAAGTTAATTAGTTTTAGTGTCTCCGAGTTCAGAAGCGTCATGAATTCCGACCCGGTAGAAGTCGGTGACGTGACCTGCCTAGTTGGTAAGAACGAGGCGGGAAAGACCGCACTTCTAAAAGCGCTCTATCGTTTGGCGCCTGTAATAAATGAGGATTCGGAGTTCGACGCCACAGAAGATTATCCGCGAAAAGAGCTAGGCGACTATCAGCACACCGTAGAGAACGCGGAACGTCAGCCTGCAACGGTAATCTGTGGAACGTTCGAGCTTTGTGCCGACGACATAGAGGAAGTTGGGAAGGTGTTCGGGACGAAGGCCCTGAAGACACCTAAGCTAACACTGACAAAAGGTTATGAGAACACAGTTGAGTATACTCTAGATTTCGACGAAAGCGCGGCACTGACTCATGTGGTAAAAATGGCGAATGTATCCGCCGAAGTACGAAAAACCCTTAAGGCTAGCCAATCTTGGGATGAACTATCGGTCCTTCTGGAAGGAATAGAGGTCTCGGACGAGGTAACACAACTACTTCAGCTTGTGGTCAAAGTAGCCGAGGGGGGCGGTTCCCACTACGCGTTCAACCATATCCTGTCCGAACGAATGCCTGAGTTCTTGTACTTTGATGAATACTATCAAATGAAGGGACACGAGAACGTACAGGCGCTTCTACAGCGTCGGGAGGCCAAGACGCTCATGCCCTCTGACCATCCGCTGATTGGCCTCGTGAACTTAGCTCGCCTCAAGTTAGAAGACCTGCTCAACGCGCAACGGACCGCTGTATTAAAAAACAGCCTGGAAGCGGCAGGGAACCATCTAACACGCCAAGTCTTAAAGTATTGGTCGCAGAACAAGCATCTTCAAATGAAATTCGACATTCGTGAGGGACGGCCGCATGACCCGGAAGGCATGCGCGAAGGGCAGAACATTTGGTGTGAGGTCTACGACAAAGTACATTGGGCTACGACGAAGTTAGGAACCCGCTCAAAGGGTTTTGTATGGTTCTTCTCGTTCCTTGCTTGGTACGAGGATATCAAACGAGGAAAGGGAAACCTTATCTTACTATTGGACGAACCAGGGTTGTCGCTCCACGGTCGCGCTCAGGCGGACCTTTTGCGTTACATAGAGGAGCAATTGAAACCGCACCACCAAGTAATTTACAGCACCCATTCCCCCTTCATGGTTGATCCGCACCACTTCGAGAGAGTTCGAATCGTTCAGGACCGAGGAATTGACGCTGACGAGCCGCTACCGCGAGAAGAGGATGGCACCAAGGTTCTCACAGAAGTTTTTGACGCTACAGGCGATAGCTTATTTCCTCTCCAAGGAGCGCTCGGCTATGACATTCACCAGACGCTGTTCGTCGGTCCGAATTGCTTGGTCGTGGAAGGGCCGGCGGACATGCTTTACCTACAAGGAATAAGCAGTGTGTTGGAACGCGACGATCGTGAAGGCCTAAGCGAAAAGTGGACCATTACGCCAGTTGGCGGCAGTGGGAAAGTGCCAACCTTTGTCTCTATGCTTGCGCCTCAACAGGGGTTAAACATTGCGGTACTGATCGATTTACAGGCCGGCGATCGACAATCTATCGAGGCGCTTTATAAAAAGAAGCTCCTTTACAAAAAGAAGGTCCACACATTTGCCGACTTTACTGGCGCAGCCGAGGCGGATGTTGAGGATATGTTTGATCGCGACTTCTACCTTGAACTTGTGAATGCCGAATACCAAAAACAGCTGAAGGCCCCGATCACTGCCGATAAGCTCAATGCCAACCAACCCCGTGTGATCAAGGAGATCGAAGCCCATCTTGTGGTTGATCCTCTTAAGAGCGGGATGTTCGGGCACTTTCGTCCTGCCCGCTACTTTTCAGAGAACCTTGAGGTGCTGACGCCTAAGCTATCCGACGAAACGAAAGATCGCTTTGAAGCTGCCTTTAAGAAATTAAATGAACTCCTGCAGTAGTGTATTCACAGGTGGAGAACGAGAGTTTGCCATTCGGGCTCGAGCACACATGTCTCGTCAAGCCTAGTCAGTGGCCCTAAAGAAAGAAAATCTTCAGGTGATTTCGCATTTTCCCGGCCTAACCGACCGTGAGATTGCTGATCGACTTAGAGGAAAGGCCAACCCTCAACAGCCTGAAAGTTAGAATCTGGCCGGTTCGGGTTTCCTCGACTAGCAAGCTATTTAATAGGTAGCTTGGCGATGACCGCATCAACGGCCGCCTGAGAAACCGTCGGTTCTTCATCAAAGACGGTGTCAACCTCTTCCTCGAAACTCGTATCAGCCGCGCTGTTCTCCCAGTCGATGAAATTCTGCGCAAAACGCAATAAGTCACATACGAAGATGGTTTTCTTTCCCTTTTTGCTCTTCGGCAGATACACCATATTAATTCGGTGGATATGATCTTCATACCTATCGAAATGCGGATGAATAATTAGGAAGGCGGAAGAGGTTCTGGGAGAAGAGGTCTTGGGATAAGTCTTCCGATTAGGGGTAGTGAGCACCTCTTTTACACCCTTGTTGATATTGCAGTCGGGGCAAGATGCCGCGAGGTTCGTTGGCTTGAACATGAAACGCGGATGCGAAGCTCGAGAGGCGACGTGCTCAGTATTCCATACACCGTGATTGGTGCTCCCAAGATGCCTGTCGCAGTAGCAGCAGCGCGTGTTTTGAGCTGTAATGTAATAGGCCTTCACTCGCGATTTCAGCTCGTTAAGCGCAAGGTCGGACCAAAAGGATCCATCTTGTTCCTCTGGAGCCAACGCTTCGAACGCGCTGACCACCGCCTGATCCTCTTCGTTGTAGTCGATTGGAGTTTCGATCATGAGCCACCCGTGCTCACTTCGCTCGCTGTCTGTAGTTCTTGGATGAGCTTCGCGACAGGGCTGCCTTCCTCAAATTTTGGCAATAAACTAACCAAGCCATCCATGACGTTCGTAAACTCGTCGGTTTCGCTCTTACCATCAGCTGCAAGCCGTAAGGCCTTAATGACTTCCTGCTTAAGATAGAGATTGTTCTTACTCGGAACCTGGAAGGCAGCGACAAGCAGATAATCGAACGACTTGCCGGCAAAATCTTTTGCTTCCTTTGCTTCGGGTCGATAAGGATCGAGCGAGATTACATCTGAATGCTCTGGCGTGATGTCCGAGAGGATTAGCGGCGAGTGCGTTGCCAACACAAAATGGCAGCCTTTATAGTTTCCGAAAGTCCGTAACAACAGATCGATGTAGCGCACCTGCCATTCTGGGTGGAGGCTAATCTCGGGCTCGTCGATGAAAATCAGGCTGCCATCTTCGATGACCGAAGCCAGGCCAAGAAAACCGGTGGCGATGCCGAGTTCGCCCGAACTGGCAAGCTTCAGGTCGAGCACCGCACCGTCGCTAACGCGCTCTACCTCGGCGGCGCGCATGCGAAGCAGGTCGGCACGGCGTAGGATTTGCACACGCTTGAAAAATGTATGGTCGGCTGAAAAGCTGTCAAAGTCAGCTCGCAAGCTGAAGGTTCGTGCGCGATCGGCATGATGAAGGACCTCCATACCAATGCTGCGTATCTCGTCAAGGAGCATTGGCTCTCTCTCAAGCATTCGTTCCAGCGGACGCCGAGAGGTTCCTGGGCTTCTAGGCTTTAAAACGTTTTCTAGAGGCTCCCCCGCTATTATTTGCTCTAGCCGCTGCATGTTTGAAGCGGAGAACTCGTAGCGAACCACTACATGGGGCTTGAAATCGAGAAACTCGAATACTTCGGATATCCGCAATCGTCGCTCCGCCTCGGATCCTGAAGCTTCAAACAACCCTTCAATAGCTCGGAAAATAGCAGCAGTCGGCGAAGCACGTCCCGACCTATCGCGCAGGCCGAGATAGACATAACGCTCTGGTACATCATATTCCTCTTTCCCAGACATCGTTGATAGCGACCGGGATATTCGGAATTTGTCGAACGGGGTGGTAGTGAGTGCTATCACTTTGGTCGGGAGCGGCAAGTCCCCCAACTCACATTGCCGGCCATCGATTTTGGCCGACAAGCGGTAAGCGTTGTCAGTCTCGATCTCGCATAAGTGGTCGTCGCTCACAAAGGCAAGTCGTGACACTCTATAACCACCCTTCCGCCTACGTCTCTTGCCGCGGTCAAGCGTCTCGAAGATATCGGTGATACCGGCAAGCAACCGGCTTTTGCCGACGCCGTTCTTACCGATGACAACCGACACCCAGGGACGTTCGGCCAGGCCGATAGGCTTCTTCGAGAACTCGACTTTTTGGAGTGCGTCTTGCGGGTCGGTCTGTCCGCTGGGCTGGTCTTCGCGCTCGAACCCCCCCGCTGTCTGTAGCAGTCTGAAACTTTCTAACATTGCTTCGCTCCCTAGTGGAGCATGCTACTGCGTTATTTCAATCCGGCCAATACTACAAAAGAGGGTACATAAATTTGCATTTGTTTGATGATCGATTTTTCGAAAGCCATGCTTATTGTTTCGCGTGCAACTAATTCTATATTGGTGCCGAACATTGACATCCCGCTTCAATTTGCAGACACCAACAATTCTCTATTAATCACTTATTCCTCAGCGGGATGCTATCTCACACGCGCTCGGACTGATAGTGCCCGTGACGGAATGCCGCCTCGTGTTAATCTGCCTTCATGCAATCCGGCGCCGACTTTCTCGCCATGGTAGCCGTGCTCGGTACGCTGGGTTTCCCGTATTCGCTACCAACCCCGCAATCCTCACCTGCACCGTCACCCAGAGGCGCCGACATCTGAATACGTGTTTGATCCTGTGACCTTCATGTGGTGAGTCGCACGGAATTAGTAATCTAATTTGTTGAGCGCTTCAAATTTCACCCCCATCGATAGCCCGCCCGAGTACAGGCCGTAGGTCATCGTCGTCTTCTCGTGGCCCACAATGTCAGCAACCACATTCTCCGGCACTCCAGCGTTCTCCAGGATCGTCACGACCGTTTTGCGGATGGAATGAAAAACGTGCTGCGGTCCGAAACCCTGATCCTTCTTCAGGCGACCGAAGCGCTTGCCAATAGCGTTTGACCGATCACCGGACTTATTCTTGCTAAGCCCCGACAACACATGGCCGTCTTTGCTGTCTTCGATCAGTTGGGCCATGGTCTGAGCAAGCTGCCGGTGTATCGGAACGTCGCGCCAACCTGCCTGTGTCTTGGCATCACCGATAGAGAAGTGGTCGTCCTTCACGTCTTCGACTTTGAGCGCACACAACTCCTCGATCCGACATCCGGTCCACATGCCAAGGCGGATAAGATCGGCCAGTAGATTGTCCTTCTGGGTAATGGCTGCATCGAGAAGATCAACAACTTCCTTTGGTTCAAACGGCAAACGGGCATTGCCGGGAGAGGTGCGTTTGCTTTGGCGGGATATATCGAGGCGGCTAAACGGTTCATGATCCTCACCGGCGACATTGATGCTTTGTAGATACCGCCAATATCCTCGGAGGCCACTGAGGATGCGTTGCAAGGTTTTGGGCTTAAGCCCCTCCTCATTCATTTGTGCCGTGACCCAACGTCGGACCTCGGGGCGCGAAACGTCCTGGACCGTCGGAAACTTGGAAGCAAAACGGCTAATTGCCGAACGATGCATGTCCTGAGTTTTGGCCGTGGCCTGTGATGAAGTAAGCCACTCATCTAGATGCTCTGTGAATTCCACAAGTTGACCCGAAGCACTTGCATAGAACTCTCGCGCCTCTGAATTCGTGGAAGGTAGCTCTCCAACATTGTCCATATTGATTACGCCGATTTCCCATGCGGCGTGTTCGATTTGCTCAACAATGGATTGACGATCTACTTCGCTCTTGGCCAGGCGGAGCCGTCGCCTCCAGTATGCCGCATCGTCATCGACCGGCTCATTGCGAGCGGCGGCAATGTCTTTCTTCCATGCCGTGACAACGGGAAGCACGCGACGCTCTGCAATCGAGCGGCTTTCGGTCTCAAGTGATTGGACAAACCTTGGCTTCCCAAATCGCTTTCGCAGGGGCTTGGGTATCTCTAAGATTGCGTACCAGCGACGCCGGCGTCTCTGAAGATAAGTAGGCATGAGCGTGGCTTGAAAAGTTTATAACCACATACACTTACCACACACATTGAGGTTCTGAAACCGCCAGTACATATGAATTTCAAATGGTTATGGCAAGGGAGCGGAGCGTCCCTGTCTCTCCGCCATTTTCCACTTCGAACAAATGGACAACCAAGCCAGTTTGCAAACATTTTGCAAACCTGCGCCGTTTCAGAGCCCGCTTAGTCCGCAACTCCGGATATTAACCGACGGTCTCCAGAATGCCCGGTTCTAGGCATGAGCGGAAATAGTTCGAATATTCAAATTGTATATGGCCGCTCGAAAAACCTTAATCGCTACCAATAGTTGGCCAAAATTTATATTCTCTGGTTTTGGATTGTTGGCGGGCAACGCACAAATCTCAATCTTCCAAAGATAATCTTCCGGTCAGGTAAGAATATCCCTGAGAGCATTTGGAGTCAGCGGTTTCGAGATTCGTCCGACAATATTCAATCCACGATATGCGGCAAGTGCTTCCGCGACCTCAGCCGTGAGTTCGTCGGCGGCACTCAACAAAATTATCCGGTTGAGGTATTCTCGATCCGCCAAGTTGCGCAGAAACTCCACCCCATCCATTTCCGGCATGTGGAGATCGACCAATAAAACATCGGTCGTAATTTGCGAATTGTCGATTTGATCCAGGGCTTCTGCACCATTCGAGGCGATCGATACATGTTTGGCGCCAAACTTCGCAAGAATTTTGGACGTGAACATTTGCGTTGTTTTATCGTCTTCAACAATGAGAAACGTGGTCGATGACAAGTTAAATTCAGGTTGAGCCGGCATCCCGTGAAACCCCATCAAAAATTTTCCGACCCTAACATGAGCTTTGCGGTCATAAAACAACCAGGGACCACAAATCCAGCGAATTTGCCCCCGCTGGCCCGGACGTGAAGAATTTTCATCGCACCCGCATCGGCGGGGTGTTGAACCGATTTCTAGCGTGAGATAAGGTTTGGATCGTAGGGCGGCCTGAAAATTTGCCGCGGCCGTCCGGAGGCAACCCGTGAAATTTTTTGTGATCGACGATGACGCCGCATCGCTAAAAATGATCTCAAAATTTCTTGAGAAAGAGGGACACGAGGTGGTCACCGAAACGTCGGGATTAAGGGCCATCGAAACGGCCGTCGAAGCCATGCCCGATTGCATCGTCACCGACCTGATCATGGCGCCGGTCGATGGGCTTGAGGTCTGTCAGGAAGTCAGACGCCATCCGAAGCTCGAAAACATCCCCTTGATTGTGCTGTCGAGCAACGCCGAGAAACGAAAATACTGGCAAAACAGGGCGACGGAATTTGGCGCCGACGGCTACATGGTCAAGCCAGTGTACCCCGGATTCGTCAAGGATCTGATAGAGTTGATCAACGGCATTGAACGCTGACGCCGACGCATTTAGAGACCGTCGATTTCCTTTTCGAGGCGTGCGAAACTCGGTTCCAGCCTGGGCGATAAGTCCTGGGCGCCACTGAAATCCTCATTCTTCAGGCTGTCTTCCATACGCGCGGCCAGATTGCCGAAAGAATGGGCACCGATCGTATTGGCTGCGCCTTTCATGCCATGTGCCGCTTCCTGAGCGGAGTCGAGATCACCAGTTTCGAAATTTTCTGCAAGCTGGCGCAGTCGTCGCCGGTTGTCTTTGACAAATTCCGCCAGCATCTCGCGCACTTCGTCGTTTATTTCATCGTACAGGAACAGGATCATCTCGAGATCAAGGATGGCCAGTCCGTTCTCGTCCGTATCGTCATTCGATTCTGGTTCCGGCGCGGCCTCTTCGCCGGTTTTCTCCGATAACGGCTGCGACCGATCCGTTTGCATTGCCGTCGGCAGGCTTTCGACAATGGTCGCTTCCAACCGGGCCAGTTCCACTGGCTTACTGAGATAGCCGTCCATGCCGGCGTCGAGGCATGTTTTCTCGGTATCGGCCAGGGCATCAGCGGTCAGCGCGACGATCGGCATCCGGTCTCTACCTTCCGCCTTTTCCCATTCCCGCACATTGCGGGCCAACGCATAGCCATCCATTTCGGGCATGTGGCAGTCCGTAAGCAGCAGGCCATAGTTCTGCTCCCGCAGCATACCGAATGCGATCGCACCGTCGTCGGCGATTTCCGCGGCGAACCCCAGCTTGTCCAACAATTTGCGGATGACGACCTGGTTGGTTGGGTTGTCCTCCGCAACAAGAATCAAAGTGCCGGCGGCCCGGGCGTCCTCGATATCCGCCGGAATGATGGCGCCGGAACGGTGCTGTTCCCGGGGTTCGATTTCTTCCTTCGATACAAGGCCAAGGGCACCGCCGATCATCCGCCATAGGGAATCACGGCGGATCGGCTGGGTCAGACTGCCGAAGAACCCAAAGGTTTCGGCCTTCTCCAACAAGGTGCGCGATCCATAGGGTGCGACGAGGATCGGCTTGGTCATATGCAATTCAGGATCGGCCAAGATCGCCTGTCCAAGCGCCAAGCCGTCCATTTCCTTTTGCTGCCAGTCAATCAACACCGCATCAAAATGCTGACCTTGCTTGGCTGCGGCCCGCAGACTTTCCAGCGCCCCGCCGCTGTCTGCAAATTCGGTGACGGCGCCGCGGTGCGATAGATATCGCTCGGCAAGGCTTAGGCTTTCCATATCGGCCGTCACCGCCAGAATACGCGCGTCCGAAAAATCCAGATCAAACGGCGGGCGTTGATCGACGACGGGCGGCAACGGCACCTTGAACCAGAATTCAGAGCCCTTCCCAGGCACGCTTTCAACCCCGATCTCACCGCCCATCATTTCCAGTAGTCGCAGACAGATGGTCAGGCCCAGACCCGTACCACCGAACTTCCGGGCCGTCGATGAGTCGGCCTGCTGAAACGGCTGAAACAGTTTGCCTCGCTGGGCTTCGGTCATGCCGATGCCGGTATCCGAAATACGGAACCAAAGTTGGGATTGGTTCTCGTCCGCCTTGTCCGCCGAAATATGGATTGCAACCGATCCGTTTTCCGTGAACTTGACGGCGTTGCCGGCGAGATTGAGCAGAATTTGGCGCAGCCGTGTCGGATCGCCCTGATAGTGGTCGGGAATGGCGGGATCGACGAACGCGGTCAATCCGAGCCCTTTCTCCGCGGCCTGGGGTGCCAAAAGATGAGCCACGCTTTCGACCAGATCGACGATCGACAGGTCGACATCTTCCAGGTCCAATTTGCCGGCTTCGATCTTCGAGAAATCAAGGATGTCATTGATAATTACCAGCAGCGCCGCGCCGCTTTCGCGGATAATTGCCGACATGCTCATCTGTTCGTCGGAAAGTTCCGTATGATCCAAAAGCTCGGCCATCGACATCAGGCCGTTCATGGGCGTTCGAATTTCGTGGCTCATCGTCGCCAGGAACGAGGATTTGGCCCGGGTCGCGTCTTCGGCGGCGTTGCGGGCGACCCGCAATTCCTCCTCGGCATGTTTTCGCTCGGTAATGTCCGTATAGGCGATCACCAATCGGTTGTCCGTCGTGACGTTGCTTTGAACATCGAAAATGCGCTCATTGCCGAAGGAATTTTCCGAACGGAATGAACCCGACCTCAAGTCGTCGATGCGCTTCTTCACGGCGTCTTCGGCGGCGGCGGCATCGCCAAAATCACCGCGCTTGGCCAGGATCAAGGCAAGATCAATGTGTTTGAGACCGCGCCTAAGCTCATCGCGGCCGACGTTGATGACATCCGCGTATTGGGTATTCCATGCAACCAGTTGATGATGGTCGTCGAACAGCACGACACCCTGGGCAATATTGTTCAAGACTGTATCGGTAATCGCCTTCTGCTCGGAGATTTCCGCGTCCGCCAGTTTTCGCTCGGTGATGTCATAGTGCCAGAACATATTCGCAGGTGCGCCATCGTGGTCGATCGGCCGGGCGCTCATCAGACACCACCACGAGGTGCCGTCCGAACGCTTCCGCCGGGCTTCCAGATCAAAATTCCAATCGGTATCCGAGGCGAGTTGTTGAAGCTCTTCCAGGTCCTTCGGGTCGGTCCAGCTGTCGGCGATGTCCTGGTCGGCCTGCGACATGTTGCGATCGCCACCGAACATCTCATTGAATTGCGGATTGGTATACAGCCGTTCGCCGGTTTCAGCGTTCAGGATGGAGACGCCGTAGGGACTGCTTTCGAGGATATTCCGTAGCCGTGCCTCACTTTTCTTGATCTCCTGCTCGGTCTGCTTGCGCTCGGTGATGTCCGTCTGGGTCGCCACGAAACCACCGCCCGGCGCCGGGCGTCTGCGAATTTCGAGAAAACCGCGTCCAGGGACCTCCACCTCAGTCGTTTGAATGGCAAATGTGCGGACGGCATCCACACTCTTGGCGATCTGTTCCTCGACGTCCGCATCACCATAGACGCCGCGTTCGGCAAGGTCGCGGATCAGGTCTTTGAAAGCCGTGCCTTTGGTCAGTGTTTCTTCCGAGAATCCGAAAAGCCGCCGTGATGTTTCATTGAAAACCTGAACCTTGAAATCGGCGTCATACATGATGACGCCCTGATCCATATTGCCGAGCACGGTCTCGATCACGGCCTTCTGTTTGTCGATCTCAATGGCCGCCTGATAGCGGTCGGTGATGTCGTAAAGCCACAACAGACGCGCCGGCTCACCGCGGTACTCGGTCGGCGTAATACTCAACAATGCCCAAAATGCTGAGCCGTCGGCGTGCATGAGTTCGGTTTCGAAATCCCGCACCTCGCCATGTTCCTTGTACAACTCTCTAAGTCGGTCCAGGACCTCCGGGTCGGCGATGGTTGAACTGGAACTGAGATCGGCCATTTCTTCCTTGCTGCGCCCGAACATCTCCGCATAGCGCGAGTTGACGAAGACGCGTTTGTCATTGGCGACAAGAACCGAAACACCGACCGGGCAGGATTCAAGTATGCTCCTGAATTGCTGTTCATTTCGCTGCAGACGTTCCTCGGACCGTTTGCGTTCGGTGATGTCTGTATAGGAGAGCACAAAGCCGCCATCTGGGGTTGGTCGTAACCCTACGTGGTAAAAACGGCCATTTGGGGTCGACATCTCGACACTTGCTGGCTGTCCCGATGTCAATACAGCATATCTTTCTGCCGCCAGTTCAGCAGGATCACCTTCGCCGTAATATCCTTGAGCCGCCAGATATTCCGCTATAGGTCGCGCTTCTGCACCTACTGCGCACAATTCATCAGGTAAGTAGATCATATCGCGAAAACCTGAGTTAACTGCAATCACACGGTAATCGCTATCAACAGCTATAATCCCTTGGAAAGTGCTCTCGAGGACGTTCTGAATAAGGTGGCTCTGTTTATTCGCGTAGTCTTCCGCTTCCATGCGTTCGGTGATGTCGGTTTCGACCGTGCCGATGGCGACGACGCTACCGTTCTCATCAAATATGGGAAATTTGCTCAATATCGTTGTATGAGTCGTGCCGTCTGCGAATGGCTCGACTATTTCATGTTCGACAATTTTTCCGTCGTCCATGATCTTTTTGTCCAAAGACCGTAGTTCATCGGCGAGTTCCTTTGGGTATAGGTCATGTGACGTTTTCCCGATGATCTCCTCACCGTCCTTGGCAAACCATTCATAGAATTTCCGGTTGGCGAGTGTGAAGCGACCTTCAACATCCTTTAAAACAATGGAGGCCGGTAACTGATCAACCACGGCCCTGAATATTTGTTCGCGTTCCTTGAGCTTGGCTTCTGCCGCCTTGACCTGGGTGATGTCGTTCGCGACGGCCACGATCCCGCCGGTTGGAAGAGGCGACAACTGCACGTCAAGAATCCGGCCACTCGCAAGTCGCCGTTCGTAGCGATGCTGCTCGTTGTTGGTAAATCGCGCAACCATGCGATCCGTCATCTCTTTGACGTCGGCGTCACCGTAGTCACCACGGTTCGCCTGAAACAACAGCATGTCGATGAGCGAGCGACCTTTTTTGATCAATCCTTCGGGGAATTCAAAAAGCTTTCGGTATTGATCGTTGTGGAGGTTGAAATTCAGGTCCTTGTCGACCGTAATCATGCCACCTGGCATATTCTCCAGAGCGATACGGAGTTGGGCCTCCTTTTGGGACAACTCCTGCTCGGCGCGCCTTCCCTCAACCAGGTTTCGCTTGAACACACCCAGCGCCAGCACCATATCGCCGATCTCATCGGCCCGGTCCCGTTCCGCCACCACGATATCAAGATCGCCGTCGGCCAACCGGCGCATGGCATGCGTCATCTCGACAAGGGGCCGCGACAGGGCGCGTGCGAGGACAATTGCGATCAGGGCAATGAGAACGGTGATCGCCAAGTTCCAGATAATCGTGGCGACACGGGTTTCCGCAATCGGCGCCAACACTTCAGCTAACTCAATCTCCACGAGGATGGCCCAACGGGCTCCCATGAAATCCATGGGCGAATACGCCGAAATTGCCTGAACGCCACGATAATTCTCGACGACGTCAATCCCGGTAATGCCATCCAGGGCTTTGACCGCGGAATCGGATTCAACGGTTCTCTTGAGAATTGTCGACCCCTTGGAAAATCGGGAGTCCGATCTCATCAATGAGTCTTCGCCGACAATATACGCTTCGCCGGTTTCGCCGAGGCCCGCGGCAACCTGCATGGTGGCATTGATCCGCCCAATGGGCATTCGAAAAGCCAAGACACCGATGTAGGAGCTGGCTTGATCGAACAATGGCGCTGCGATGAAACTCGCCGCGTCGCCTTGGCTCGGCGCATAATTGTCGAAATCGTGGAACACCTGAAATCCCGGAACGGGGTTCTCATTGGCGGTCCGGAAAGCAATGCCGAGGTTCGTACGTCGCCATTCACCGGAAAAAAAGTTTGTCGCGAACTCAGGCCCTTTGAAAACCGAATAGACGAGATCGCCTGTTGGTGAAAAAAGAAAGATGTCGTTGTATCCTCGTTCTTTCAGGAAGGCATCAAACCAGGGATGATATTTTCTGTGTTGGGTGGCATACGCCGCCCCATCACCGGCATCGGCAAGGCTGTCCGTGGTGCCAAGAGGTTGCAGATTTTTGGCTCCATAGAGGCGCTGAAGATTGTTGGTCCGGTCTTCGCCGTTTTCAAAATCCGCTGCCGCCCAAGATGTCGTTAAATCAGCCATTGCGCGCCGCACGAGGCGGTTTTTCGCGAGCGATTCCAAATCCTTTTGGATCGAGTGGAGATGCAACGTCAAAGCCGCTTTGCGGCTTTCCCGGATGGCTGTGATTTGGGTCTTGGCCAGCTTCTCCACTTCCGCACTGAATTTTTTCTCAGCCGTGTAACCCGTCGCCATTGCAGCGAGAATAGTCGCCACGACAATAATGACTGGAATTTTTGTCGCTAGGGAATAATCGTTCGGTCTAATTTTGAGTGACATAGGGCACATGATCTCTCCGATTATGTGGCCACTGTAACCAAATTGCGGCTTTTAGAAAATTTTTATGTCCCACGCCAATCCAACCATCTCAAGGTATTCAGCGTTATTAGATCGCACCGGTCCCACCGACGCCAAAATGGACATTGTTGTCTGGAAAGACGGTCGGCGCCGATGTCCGAGTTGGGTCAATAGCGGCTGTCAACGCAACGCCATTTTGAGGTCCGCTGTACCCCCTCAAAGCGGAAGTCCACTTGCAATCTCCCCGAAGTTAATCAGCTTTGTTTGTTTGCATCGCCGAATGGACGCATTGAAGCGGTATCGCCAAAACGCACAACAGACCGTCCGGGTCGCTCGGCGGATGTCCTTGATCGCCTTGGCTGCGCCAGTCTGCCTCTCCGCCATTTCTTCAATTGTTCTTCCCTCCTATGCCTGATCCACGATTGGCATAGTTGCTTTTTCTCGCGGGTCGACATTTGATGACACGGAAGCGGTTTTCGGAAGAAACGGCCTTAGATATTTTGAGCTAAATTGATCGTCCAATCCCAAATTGACCGGCCGATCAATTTGGATCCGGCAAGCCCAACCTGATCAGATATACCGTCTTGGCTATGTGATCATCGGCAGGTTGAGGTTGTGTTCGCGGGCGCAATCGATGGCGATCTGATAGCCCGCATCGGCGTGGCGCATGACGCCGGTCGCCGGATCATTCCACAGCACGCGTTCGATGCGCTTTGCCGCTTCCGGCGTACCGTCGCAGCAGATCACCATGCCGGCATGCTGGGAAAACCCCATGCCGACACCGCCGCCGTGGTGCAGGCTGACCCAGGTGGCGCCCGACGCGCAATTCAACAGGGCATTCAAAAGCGGCCAGTCGGAGACCGCGTCGGAGCCATCCTTCATGGCTTCGGTCTCGCGGTTCGGGCTGGCGACGGAGCCCGAGTCCAGATGATCGCGGCCGATGACCACGGGGGCCTTCAGCTCGCCCGACGCGACCATCTCGTTGAAGGCCAGACCCAATCTGTGCCGTTGGCCCAGGCCGACCCAGCAAATGCGCGCCGGCAGGCCCTGGAAGGCGATGCGTTCGCGCGCCATATCCAGCCAATTGTGCAGATGATCGTCGTCGGGGATCATCTCCTTGACCTTCTGGTCGGTCTTGTAAATGTCTTCCGGGTCCCCCGACAGCGCGGCCCAGCGGAACGGCCCGATGCCGCGGCAGAACAGGGGCCGGATGTAGGCCGGCACGAAGCCCGGAAAATCGAAGGCGTTGTCCAGGCCTTCGTCAAAGGCCACCTGGCGGATGTTGTTGCCGTAATCCAGGGTTGGGATGCCGGCATTCCAGAAATCCAGCATGGCCTGGACGTGAATTTTCATGGATGCGCGGGCCGCCGCCTCGACGGCTTTCGGATCGCTGTCGCGCTTGTCGCGCCATTCGGCCAAGGTCCAGCCCTGGGGCAAATAGCCGTTGACCGGGTCGTGGGCGGAGGTCTGGTCGGTGACCATGTCGGGCCGGATGCCGCGCGCGGCGATGTCGGGGAAAACGTCGGCGGCGTTGCCCAACAGGCCGACGGATACGGGCCGGCCGTCTTGTTTTGCGCGTTCAACAATCGCCAGCGCCTCGTCCAGGGTCTCGGCTTTTTCATCCAGGTAACGGGTGCGCAGGCGGAAATCGATGCTGTCCGGGTTGCACTCAACGGCGATACACGACGCGCCGGCCATGGTCGCTGCCAACGGTTGGGCGCCGCCCATACCGCCGAGGCCGGCGGTCAAAATCCACTTGCCGGAAAGATCGCCGCCGAAGTGCTGGCGGCCGGCTTCGACGAAAGTTTCGTAGGTGCCCTGAACAATGCCCTGCGATCCAATGTAAATCCACGACCCGGCGGTCATCTGGCCGTACATCATCAAACCCTTTTTATCGAGTTCGTTGAAGTGATCCCAGTTGGCCCAATGGGGCACGATGTTTGAGTTGGCGATTAGCACCCGCGGCGCGTCCGCATGGGTGGTGAAGATGCCGACGGGCCGGCCGGACTGCACGACCAGTGTCTGGTTGGCCTCCAGGTCTTGTAAAGACGCAACAATGGTGTCGAAGTCATCCCAGGTCCGCGCCGCCCGACCGATGCCGCCGTAGACGACAAGCTCGTGCGGGTTCTCGGCGACATCCGGGTCAAGGTTGTTCATCAGCATGCGCAGTGGCGCCTCGGTCAACCAGGACTTGGTGCTGAGTTCGGTGCCGTGCGGGCTGCGGACTTCGCGGACGTTTTTGCGGGGATCGGACATGGTTTTTCCTCGTGGTCAATGTGACAAGACACCGTCGAGCGCCAATCGCTCAAGCCGGTTGAGAATTTCCTGTAGGTGTTGGCGGACCTTGCCGGCGCGCGCGGCGCGGTAGGTCCACGGCGCGGCCTCGTCCATATAGACGCGCTGCGCCATTTCCATCTGGATGGCGTGGACGCCCGTCGCCGGCTGTCCGTAGCGGCGCGTCGTCCAGCCGCCCTTGAACCGGCCGTTCAGGGCATGATCATAGCCTTCGGCGTTGGCACAGACATCCGTCACCGTGGTTTCGACCCTATGGTCACAAGTCGCGCCGTCGTTGCTGCCGATGTTGAACACCGGCAATTGCCCATCGAACAGATAGGGGATCAGCGACCGGATCGAATGGCAGTCGTAAAGAACCGCAACGCCGTGCCGGGCCCGGGCGCGGTCAATTTGTTCGGACAAGGCCGCATGATAGGGCCCATGGAACGCCGCCGTCCGTTCGGCGATCTCATCGTCGCCCGGATCCTGGCCCGTCTCATAAATCGGCGCGCCGTCGAAGGTTGTCGTCGGGCAGACGCCGGTGGTGTTCTGGCCCGGATACAGGCTGGCGCCCGAAGGATCGCGGTTCGCGTCAATCACATAGCGTGAGAAGGTCGCGCGGACGACGCTGGCATCATCAAGCAGACCATCGTATAGGCGCTCGATCCACCAGTCCGTATCGGCGACGGCCCGGCCATCGGCGTTGAGCCGCGGCGCCAGGCTGTCTGGAATCTCCGTCCCGCCGTGCGGCATGCCAAGGATGACCGGGCTCTCGCCCTCGGTGACAATGACCGGGTTCATGCGGCGGCCTCCAGTTCCGGCAAGGCGTCAAAGTGCACGGCGTCGATCAATCCACCGGATCGAATCAGCGAACTAGCCCGTTCGATATCGGGCGCCATGTAACGGTCCTCGCCCATGGTCTCGACCTCTTGGCGGAGGCAGACAATGGCCCGGGCCAGGGGCGGGCTGGTGGTCAGGGGTGCGCGGAATTCAACGCCCTGGGCGGCGGTCAGCAGTTCAATGCCGACGATGCGGCCCAGGTTGTCGACCATATCAAACAACCGCCGGGCGCCGTGCGTCGCCATCGAAACATGATCTTCCTGATTGGCACTGGTCGGGGTCGAATCGACTGAACACGGTGCGGCCTTTTGTTTGTTCTCGGACATCAACGCGGCCGACGTCACCTCGGCGATCATCAGGCCCGAATTGACGCCGGGATTGGGTGACAGAAATGCCGGCAAGCCGAAATTCATCGCCGGATCGACCAACAAGGCGATGCGGCGCTGCGCGATGGCGCCGATCTCGGCGATCGCCAGGGCGATCTGATCAGCGGCCAGGGCGACCGGCTCGGCGTGGAAATTTCCCCCCGATACGATGGCACCGTCGCTGAGCAGCACCAGCGGGTTGTCGGTGACCGCATTGGCCTCGATCTCAAGTGTCCGCGCGGCCTGGCGCAGGATGTCGATGCAGGCGCCGAGAACCTGCGGCTGGCAGCGGACCGAGTAGGGGTCTTGCACGCGGTCGTCATCGTCGCGGTGCGATTCGCGGATTGCCGAGCCGGCCATCAGGTCGCGGAGCGCCCGGCCCGTATCAATCTGACCGGGATGGCCGCGCAACGCGTGAAGTTCGGCGCGGAACGGCGCCGACGACCCCATGATCGCATCCGTCGACAGGGCACCGGTGATCAACGACCCCATGGCGCAGCGCCAGGCTTCAAAGAGCCCGCCGAGGGCCAATGCCGTCGACACCTGGGTGCCGTTGATCAAACCAAGCCCTTCCTTGGGGCCCAGCACCACCGGCGGCAGCCCGGCAGCATCCAGGGCCTCGGCGCCGGAAAGCCGCCGGCCCTCGAATGTCGCCTCACCTTCACCGATCATCACCGCCGCCAGATGCGCCAGGGGCGCCAGATCACCGGACGCGCCGACGGAGCCCTGGGCCGGGATCACCGGCAATACGCCTTTGGCCAGCATGGCGTCGATCTGCGCGATGATCTCCCATCGCACTCCCGAAGCGCCGCGGCCGAGGGACAGCAATTTCAAGATCATCACCAGACGGACGATGCGATCGGGCAGCGCCGGGCCGACGCCGCAGGCATGCGACAGAATCAAATTCCGCTGCAATCGCGTCGTGTCCTCAGGGGCGATGCGGGTGCTGGCCAGTTTGCCGAACCCCGTGTTGACGCCGTACACCGCGTCGCCACCCTGGGCGGCGGCGTCAATACACGCGGCCGCGGCATCGATGTCGGTGCGGGTCGACGGTTCCAACTGCACGGGGCTTTCCAGCCAATACATTTCGGCAAGATTGGCAAGCCGGACCCGGCCCGGGTTCAGGGTGATCGTCATGGTTATCCGAGGCCTCCAAAAACACGCCGGTGAAGGGGATTGAAGCCGATCATGTAGGCAAGCTCGGCCGGGTGCTGAATGTCCCAGATGGCCAGGTTGCAGGTCTTGCCAATGGCGATATTGCCGACGTCCTGGTCCAGACCCAGGGCCCGCGCGGCGTGGCGGGTCACCCCGGCCAGGGCTTCCGCCGGGGTCATGTGGAACAGCGTGCACGCCATGTTCATGGCCAGCAGTAATGAGGTCATTGGCGACGATCCGGGATTGCAGTCCGTGGCGATGGCCATGGGCACGTTGTGCTTGCGAAACAAATCGATAGGCGGGGGTTGGGTATCGCGCAGAAAATAATACGCGCCGGGCAGCAACACGGCGACGGTGCCGGCATCCGCCATGGCCATCGCTGAGGGTTCGCTGAGATGTTCCAAATGGTCCGCCGAGAGTGCGCCGTATGCCGCCGCCAGGGCCGCCCCGGAAAGATCGGACAGTTGTTCCGCATGGAGTTTGACGGGTAGGCCGGCGGCTGTCGCGGCGTCGAAAACCCGGCGCGTCTGGGCCGGCGAAAACCCGATGCCTTCGCAGAACGCATCGACCGCATCGGCCAGACCAGCCGCGGCAACAGCGGGCAATTGATCGGCGCAGACCGTTTCAATGTAGGCATCCTTGTCGCCGCCGGCTTCCGGCGGCAAGGCGTGGGCGCCGAGAAATGTCGTTTGTACGCGGACATCTCGCTGGTCCGCCAACCGTCGGGCGGCGCTGAGCATCTTGCATTCGTTGTCCGTATCCAGACCGTAGCCGGACTTGATTTCAACCGTGGTGACCCCTTCGGCGATCAGATGGTCTAGGCGCGGCAGGGCCTGGTCGATGAGTTGGGCCTCGCTGGCCGCTCGTGTGTGCGCGACGGTGGATAATATGCCGCCGCCGGCGCGGGCGATCTGTTCGTAGGTGGCGCCGCTCAGGCGCTGTTCGAATTCCTCGGCCCGGTTGCCGCCGTACACAAGATGCGTGTGACAGTCGATCAGCCCCGGCGTCACCCAGCGGCCGTCGAGGTCGATGGTCTCAGCCGCGTCCATGCGTGGCGCCTCGCTTGCCCCGCCGACCCAGACGATCTTGCCCGCCGTGGCGGCAATCAGGCCGGCATCGATGGCTCCATAAGAACCCTCGGACGGTGTCATGGTCGCGATGCGCGCGTTTCGCCATATGCGGTCAGCGGTGAAAGCCATGCGAGTCTCCTTGAATGAATTGTCTATACAATTATGTTGGACAAAGCGCAACAAGTTTTGTATAGACAATAAGATGATGGGGAGAGACTCGACGTGACCATCTTGTTCTTTGACGCGGCACTTCTGGAAGATGGGTGGGTCAGGGATGTCCGTCTGGAGATCGACGGCCAGGGCTGGATTTCCCAAGTCACGCCCGGTGGCACGCCGGACGGGGCGGCGTTTCACGGCACCATCGCCGTTCCCGGCATGCCCAATCTGCACGCCCACGCCTTTCAGCGCGGCATGGCCGGCTTGGCCGAAGTGCGCGGCGATCATGACGACAGTTTCTGGACCTGGCGCCAGGCCATGTACCGTTTCGTCGACCAGCTGACACCGGAAAACCTCCACGCCATTGCCTGCCAAGTCTACGTTGAGATGCTGGAAGCCGGGTTTACGGCGGTGGCGGAATTCCACTACGTGCACCACGACCCGAACGGTGATCCTTATGCCGATATCGGCACCATGTCGGCGGCCCTTGGCGAAGCCGCCAGGGAATCCGGTATGGGCATGACTTTCCTTCCGGTGTTCTATGCGAACGCCGGATTTGGCGGCGAGCCGCCGGCCCATGGGCAGCGGCGGTTCGCCAATTCGGTTGATGGGTATGCAAAGCTTGTCGAGCGGGTCAGGGAGATTGCCGGCGGCCTCAATGATGCCGCGGTCGGCCTGGCGCCGCATTCCTTGCGGGCGGTTACAGCAGAACAATTGGGCGAAATATTACCCCTGGCGGCGGCCGGCCCCATCCATATCCATATCGCCGAACAAACCAAGGAAGTCGAAGATTGCCTAGCCTGGTCGGGCCGGCGTCCGGTGGCGTGGCTGTTCGATCATGCGGAGGTCGACGATCAATGGTGCCTTGTCCACGCGACACATATGACCGAGGCCGAACGCCGACAATTGGCGGTCAGTGGCGCCGTTGCCGGGCTTTGTCCGATCACCGAGGCCAACCTGGGTGACGGCATTTTCGACGGCGTGAATTTCATCAACGACGGCGGCACCTTCGGCATCGGGTCCGACAGCAATATCTATCTCAGCGTCGCCGAGGAACTGCGCGTGCTTGAGTATTCCCAGCGCTTGCGTGATCGCCGCCGTAACCGCATGACAAGCGGCGCCGGCTCGGTCGGCCGGGCCTTGTTTGAAGGTGCGCTGGACGGCGGCGCGCAGGCCAGCGGCCGTGCCGTCGGCCGATTGGCGGTGGGATACCGGGGCGATGTCGTTTCGCTGGATGCCGCCCATCCGGCGATGATCGGGCGCGACGGTGACCGTTGGCTGGATGGCTGGCTGTTCGCCGGCGACACCCGCACGGTCGCCGATGTCTGGGTCGGCGGGCGGCATATGGTGCGCGACGGTTGCCATGTCGCCCGCGACGCATGCCGGACAAGGTTCGCGGCTGCCCTGACAGAAGTTTTGGACACATGAGCCATCAGCCCATGACATACGCCCTGGACGGCGCCGGTCCCGTCTATCGCCAGATCAAACGGGCGATTTCCGCGCCGATCCTATCGGGGCGTCTGGAGCCGGGTGCGCGCCTACCGTCCGAACATGATTTCATGTCGATCTTCGCGACGTCACGCATGACCGTCAATCGGGCCCTGCAAATGTTGGCCGATGACGGCCTGGTGGTCCGGCATCGGCGTAACGGCACCTTCGTGGCGCCGCAGGTCGCGGAACACGCGGTCATGGAGGTTCGCGACACTATTGATGAGGTGGAAAGCACCGGTGCCGCCTACGGCTACGAACTGATCACAAGCCGCAAGGGGGCGCCGCCGAAAGCCATCGCCGAGCGCCTGGATATTCGCCGCGGCGAGAAGATACTCCGTTTGCGCTGCCGGCATTTCGCCGACGGCATTCCCTTCGTCCTTGAGGACCGCTTCATCAATATGCGGACCGTGCCGCTGGCCGCCACGGCGGCATTTTCCGAGGTGCCGCCGAGCAAATGGCTTTTGGACAACGTCCCGTGGTCGCGCGCCGAGCATGCAATTCTTGCCGTTAATGCAGCCGCCGATCTTGCCGCCCTGCTTGACGTCGTCGACGGCGCCGCGTGCCTGCGGGTCGAGCGCACCACGTGGCATGCGGAGCTTCCGGTGACTTTCGTCACCTTGACCTATCCGGGCAACACGCACCGCCTGATCGGGACGTTCACCCCGGGCAAATAGCGCCGGCGCAATCACCACCAGATGACATCGGCGACGGCGTCGCCCATAATGGATCACCCTTCCATTGGGAGTCCCAGAACGGCGATGGCGATGTTTGTCCATTTGGCGCCCGAAACGCGGGCCAAGGCCATTCGGCGCTCGGGTATTCGATCGTCACGGTTGATGCGGTCTGATCTGGAAGATACGCGCGGCGTTTACGCGTTTCCGGTGCTGCCGAGTTATATGGTGTCGCATCAATGGCTGCGTGAGCTGAAACGCGGCGGGGCCCGTACCATCGTCGGTATTTATTTCCGCGTTCCCGACAGTGAACCGGTCTTTATTGGACATTATAATAAAAGGCACCGGCCCGTGACGGCCGCCGACGCCGCCGGATTTCTGCAAAAAGTCAGCGAACCGGCAGGTTACCAGGTGATTGTGCCGCGCAAGATCACGGCCAAGGAAATCCACCGGGTTCGGTCGGTGCCACAGGTTGTCGGCTGGCGTTATTTCCCCGGCGCCCACGGCAGCACGCCTTGCGGCTGCCCGGTCTGCTATGAACCGGGATCGATCAAATCACGAAAAATCCGCGATCGCTGGCTTGCGGCGGAAGAAGCGTTTGAGGCATCTCTGGAAGACCTCTTGGCGCTTGAGATAGCTGAAGGTAACTCAACATGATGAAATGGCGTGCGGTCTCGCTGTTGTATTGCGCCTTTATTCTCGTCGGCCTATGGATTCCGATGTTCAGCGGTGGCGCCGTATCGGCCGGGGGTGTGCCGGACAGCATCCGGGCAACCGAGGCCAAGAACCGGGCCGTGCCGCGGATCAAACTGGAATTGGCACAAGCGCAATTCCGTTTTGGCGCGCCAATTTTCATACGTATTTTCAAACAGGAAAGTCAGTTGGAGGTGTGGTTGCAGGACGGCGCCCGGTTCCGCCTGTTCAAGACCTATCCGATCTGCGCCTATTCCGGTGCCCTGGGACCGAAGTTGCAGGAGGGCGACGGCCAGGCGCCGGAGGGGTTCTATTTCGTCCGCCCGAACCGCTTCAACCCGCACAGCAAGTTCCATCTTTCCTTCAACCTGGGCTTTCCCAATGCCTATGATCGGGCGCACGGCCGAACCGGCAGCTATCTCATGGTCCACGGACAATGCGTCTCCATCGGGTGTTTCGCCATGGCGATCCGGAACCCGGTTGCCGGGGTCGCCCGAAACGCACCCATCGAGGAAATCTGGTCCATGGCCGACGCGGCCTTTCGCCAGGGACAGGCCTTCTTCCGGGTCCATATCTTTCCGTTCCGGATGGACGCGGCGAACCTGGACAAGCACAAAGCCGCGCAGTGGGCGGACTTTTGGCAGAATTTGAGCGAGGGATACCGGTTTTTCGAGAACAGCAGGCGGCCGCCAAACGTCACCGTGCGCAACAAACGCTACGTGTTCGCAGCGCCATAGCTTAGCGCCGTGGGTTTCCGTGCTGGGCCGACAGGCGGCCCGTCACCGGGCGATCTCGTCAAGCAGCTTCTCCCGGCTGCCATGCATTTTTGCGCTATAGGGCTCATTTCCAACATACAGAATATCGATCCGGTCCGCGGTCGACGCAGATGTGATGGTTTTGGGCGGTGGTGCGCCTTGCTTGGCGGTGCGGGAAACTCTGCCGCGCATGACATATTGATCACCCGGAAACACCGCCGCCATCAGCGGCGTCTCACCATGGCCGATCCCCGCCGCCGTATAGAAAAACCGCCGGACGGTGACCAGTCGGTCGCTGTCGTTGACGATTACCGTGGCGACCCGGGGCCAATCGTTGTCGCGGACAAGTTTTCGTTCGCGGCCTGATGCCGATTGGTAAACCCCGTTGTAAAAGGCGCTTTTGGTCAAAAAGCGGTCCGGTTCAGGTTGGCCGGTGATGACGATGACATCGAAAGGCCAGGCGCGGATCAATTGCGGCGCAACCAACGCCGCCGCGCCCAGACAAACAAAGACCGCCGCGATCAGAATATTGCGCCGCAGGAAAACGAAAAACCCAACCGCCCCGGCCACCGCCAAAACGATGGCGACGACTTCACCGTAGCGGGCGTCTTCCACCAACATGGCATGTTCTCCTTGTGCGGGCGACCCGGCGGCACCGGTTTCAATGGACCCGGCGGGGCTTCACCATTTCTCTTTCGGTTGCTGGGCAAGGTTCCAACGGTCGCCACCGGTGACATCCTCGCGGGTGATCTCTCCCAGCGCCTCGTGCGACGGCTGGCCGGTACCGTATTTACCATCCCGATGCTTTTCATTCCGCCAGAAGAAAAACAGCGCCGATTGGTCTGGTGGGCCGCCCGTATACAGATTGTTGACGGGGTCCGTATAGACGGCGTTGGGGTAGGTTTTGCGAATTTTCTCGTCCAGGGCCTCGGTGCCTTCGCATTCGAAGTCGGTGAGATTGGGATTGTAGAAGCTGACTTTGTATTGCATCGACGCCTATCCATTCTATGGCCGTTGGCCCTCGGCCTCCGCGATTGGCCGCGGAAACAATGTTGCCACGGTAGCGCTTAATCGTAACCCGCAGCCCGCTCGTGGGGAAGGGTTACGTGATCTGGATCTCCGCGCTGGGCGCTTAAAATCGGACGCGGCCGCCAAACAGCTTTTTCAAGTTCTGCCGGCGTTCGTCGGGACTTGGATGGTCGGAAAGCTGCGCGGCGCGTTTCTGTTCCGCCGGTGTCGGGTATTTCTTTGCCGACGCTGCACGATGGCGTGTCAGGCGCTCAAACATGGATTTCAGGCCCTTGGGATCGGCGCCGGCTTCCAGGGCCGTGTGCGTGCCGACCATATCGGCGATGAACTCCTGGTGGCGTCCGTAGGACGTGCGGCGTACGCGAAGCGCGGCATTGCGAACCATCTCATCGATCCGGGGGTTATTGGTAGGCATCTCGGCCAGGCTGCTTATCCAATCCGTCTCCTCATCAAATGTCGTACGCACCGACCACAGGGCCGCATGGCGCAGGTCTGCATGCGCGATCTCATGGCCGAGAACAAAGGACAACTCCGCATCGCTTGGCTTGGACTCCAGATATCCACGCTTCAGATAGACCGTCGTCGATGACGACCTGGCAAGGCCGCGGGGCTTGGGGTCATCGAGAATGCGGATACGGATCGGCGCACCGGGTTTCAAGGACATCTTGCGCAATTTTTGGGCCAGGCCGGCAAGCCGTTTCTCCCACACCGCGTCGCGATGAAAGCCCGGTTTCGTTTGCAGAGAGGCGTCGGCGTCGTTGGCAATGCGGCGGCTGATGGTTTCAATGGCGCGGTCGGCGGCCAGGGTCAGGCCGGTGATCCGGGAGATATCCTGCTTGGCCTTGCGAAGCGCCCGCTTTGCCACGGCGATGGCGCGGGCCGAAATGGACTGGGCTTCGGCGTTGTTCTTTTCGCGGGCGTAGGCCAACACCTCTTCGGCGTTGGTGAGCGCCTGGCGCGCCTTCAACACCGTTGTCTCGGCCTCGCGGCGCCGTTGGCTGATGATCAAAAGATCGGGAAAGCCGCTGGGCACGGCGCGGCGGACGGCATCCAACACCGTGTCGGCCATGCTGCGCCGAGTATCCTGGCCCACCGCGGATTGGGTGCAGGGTTCGGCGAAGGTCAGAACGAGCCCGAGAAGGGCCGTCGTGATCGCCTTGTGCTTCATCACCTTCATCCCTGTCTATCGTTGCGGATGGTCGGCTTGGTCGCGCAATTGACGGATGCGGCGTTTCACGTCGGCGTTTTCCGGCGCGCTCGGGTCGGCCTCCAGGAAAAGCCTCAAGTACACCGTCGCCAAGCCGTGATTGCCGCGCGCCCCGTGCATCAGGCCGAGGTTGAGATAGGCGTCCGGCCACCAGGGCGCACGGCGCAGGGCGTTCCACAATAATCCAATGGCCTTATCGGCGGCGGCAGGGTCCGCGGCACCGGAAAATACGGCGCCGGCCCCGGCGGCCATGCGGTGAACCTGGAGCGGCACCAGGGGCGCCGGTTTGACCGCCCGGGCAAGATGGATGAGGCGTCTCAGGACTTCCGAATCCGGTGGTTGCGACAAGACCAGACGCCAATAGATCATGAATGCCGTGGTCAGGTCGCCGGCCGCCTCGGCCCGTTCGGCGGCGGCGACGGCGCGGTGCCGCGGGATGTGCCATTTGACCAGGGCGCCGATCTGGTTGGGCGAAATGCCGCCGTCGATGCGTGATTTCAGGATCACCGGCAAAGCCATCTTGCCAGCGCCGCGATACAGGGAAAGCCTAAGGATGGCGCCCGGCCCGGCGGCAGACACGCCCTTCGCCAGCACCTTGGCATCGTTGACGGCGTGGCCATTGGCAGCAACGACACGGTCGCCGATTTGCAGGCCCGCCATCTGGGCCGGGCCCTTGGCGACGACGGCGGCAACGCGCACGCCGCCCGATTGCGATGTCGCCAGCCGGGCGCCCAGATATCCCTGAAGGCTTAGTAGGTCATGGCTCTTTTGCAAATTACCAATGGCGGCAAAATACATGGGCAGGTCGGTTTCCAGTTCGTAGTCGGGATTGAGCACCTCAACGCGCTGCAACAGTTTCATGGCGCCGGCCCGGTCTCCGAGACCTAGACGGGCGAAGGCTTGTACCCGGATCGCAAAACCTTCTTCGACCTTGTTGGCGCTGGTCCGAAAGACGATGGCTGTGGTGCGCGCCGCCGCCGCCGCGGCGTCAAACCGGCCAAGCCGCAGATAGCAATCAGCCAGATAGGCGGCGGCCATGCGGGTTGTCGGTTCGCGGTATTTGGGATCGGAATCGCGCACCTTCAGAAATTCCGGCACGGCGCGTCGGCAGTCGGACTTCTTGCGGTAGGCGGTGCCTATGGCTAATCGGGCGTGGCGCTGGCGGGCTGGATCGGCGCCTTTGACGGATTTTTCCAGATTGCGGATGCCGCGCAGCGCGTCGCCGGATTTGACCTGGCTTAAGCCAAGCCAGAACAGGAATTCCAGGGTCGGTTTGACACCGCCGGCCAACGCCTTTCTGAGGCCCAAGGCGGCCTCGCCGTAGTCACCTTTGCCGATGGCCGTCAGCCCGCGCGCGATCCACGGCAACGGATCGTCGGTGAGGCTTTGCGCCAATTCGGCATCCAACCGCGCCACGGCGTCATCAATCACGGACGCCGCCGCCGGCAATGACGCGCTGGTCACCAGCGCCAGAACGCCGGCCCCCAGGGCCCAACCGCGCAACGCGGCGGCACGTTTACTGCGGCAGCGGCCGGCTTTGAACATCTTTCCACTTCCTTTCCGCGGCGGCGCGGTCCAGGCGCGTCTTGGCGACCAATTTGTCGGCGGCATCGTCGGCCTGTTCGGCCTGCTTCAGGGCGGCCAGGGCTTTGGCCAGGGCGTCGTCCGGGATGGCCGGCGGCGTGGCGCCGGTCTGGTTGGTGATCGCCTTTTGCTGTTTGACCTGCTGCAGCTCTTGTTTCGCCCTTTGTTGGCGGCGCTCGGTTTTCACCTTGCGCGTAGCGGCCTGCGCTTCATCGGCGCGCGCCGCATCACGCTCAACCTCGGCCTGCAGGCGTTCACGCAACGCCGCGACCTGACGGACGATCTCTTTTTCCAAGCCAACGGCGTGGCCTTTCACATCGGACGGTGACGGCCCGCCCCGCAGTGTGACTGGACAAGCGCCGGCACCCTTCGGCGCATTCATGTAGGTCTCGGCGCTTTGGCCCAGGTAGGCGGCCGCGCCGGGCTTGCCGGCGGTCTTCGCCTGACCCATCAAGGTGGCGGCGCACTTCGCGCGCTCCAGCGCATCTTTCAACCCGGGCTGGGCGATCGGCCGGCGCATCATGGTCATTGACTGGGCGCGTTCAGTTTCGAACCGTTGCTGCCAGTGTTCGGCCTCCGCATCGGCGCGGGATCGCGGATTGCCTGGGCCGCCGGCCGTCGGCGCCGCGGCCGGGCAACTGGACTGGGTGACACAGGCGATGGCCCGTTCGACGATCTGCTTGGTGATCTGGCCAAGGAGGTTGCCGACAAGACCGGCGATGCCGCCGTAGGGGTTGTTGCCGCGAACCCCGGCGCTGCCATGCGAAGCGCCGATGCAGGCCGTGGTGCGGCGATGAAACTGGCCACCCATGCACTGGCACCATCCGCCGTATTCATCGGCCCAGGCATTGCCGAAGCCGACGGGCCGCGACCCGCAGTGCCCGGCGGCGGCCGGGTTCACCGGCAGGCTGACCAATAACGCCATCAGGACCACGACCAGGACCGGGGCCAGGACGAAAGCCGGCCGGCCTGGTTTAGCGGGGCAGGTCGGCATATAGGCCCGTCGCTTTCATGGCTTCCAAAATGACATCGGTCTGGTCCGTCTCATTGATCAATCGCGCCGCCGATCCATACAGGCCAGGATAGCAGCAATGGATCGCTTCGGTCCGAATTTCCTTGGCGATCCCTGGAACAACGCGGTTTAGGTTCTGGCTGTAGGCGGCGACCAGCGAGTCGGTTTTGGCGAACACCTTGACTAAATACGCCAGCGCCGGATCGCTGGATTTGACGGCGCGCAACGCCCGCATACCTTTCGATGTGATGATCGATTGCGCCAAGGCCGGCGGCATGACGCCGATCACCGAGACATATTTGATGTCCCGGGGCAGGCGCGCCTTGGCGCTGCGCGTCAGTTTGGAAATATTGGCGCTGGCAATGGCAAGGTCACGAATGGCCGGTGCGTCCGGATCCAACGGAATACCAAGTAGCGCTGCCGCGCCGGCCTTGACCAATTTCTTGGCCAGCTTATTGCCCACCTCGCGGAACAACGGCTGCACGGTATCTTCGTAAAACGGCGGCTTCAGCGGGCCCGGCGGCACGGCGCCGGTGCCGTAGCCGGCGGTGAATTGCAGTTGCGCGACGATACTGCCCAGGTGCGGTGTGCCGATGGTGACCAGACCGGCGACGTCGCGGCGATAGTAATGCGCCTGCAGATAGGCCCGCGACGCCAGTCCGCCCATGCTGTGACCGACCAAGACCACTTTGCGCGCCGCTGGGGCCGCCGACTTATCGACATACGATAAAATCCGCCCGATGAAGATTTTCACCTCGTTGGCCTGATCGACGAAACTGTCCTGGTTGTTGAGAAAATCCGCCGTATAGAAATCTCCGGCCTTGGTCTTCGTACAAGTGACACAAAGCCGGCCGCCGTGGCGCCATCCGTTTTTCCCAAGATGCCCTTTGATGCGGTTCCAGGTATCGGCGTCTGACGCCAGGCCATGCAGAAACAGGGTCGGGCGCAAGACAATCAAGCGTTTACGGACCACCGCTTCGGCGCCGTCCTTGCGATAACGAACGGTGAGCACCACCGGGCCGGGCTTTAGCGTGGTCAGTCGCCGCCGGGCGCCGACCGCCGGTGCCGGTCCGGCGCCCGGTAAGGCCACCAGCCCGGTCTTCGGCGCAGACAACGGGGTCAGCTTGGCGATACCCGGCGTATCCAAAGCCCAGGTGAACGATCCTCCAGGTGGTGTCGCCAGGGCCGAGACCGTCAGCGGCCCGCCGCTGGTGGCCCGGTAGCGGACCATGCCCTGGACCACCAATTTCACGGGCGCCGCTTTTTGCGGTGGCGGCACTTGGGTCTTTGGAATTTTGGCGATCGGTGGCGCCGTCTTGCCCGGCGTGCATTCCTGGATCAGGCATTTCACCTTGCAGTCATTGTCGCGCTCCTTGATGCCGAACAATCCCGGCACCAGCGGACATTTGGCGATACACTGAAACTCATCCTCGCAGCCGGTCGCCGCTTGCGCCAGTTGGAGTGGCGGCGCCACATCGGCGGCGGCTACGGGATCGCCCGGGCTGCCCGCAAGTAAAATCCCAACGGCCAGCATCACCACCGAAGCGGCAAGGCGGCATGAAGCGTTCACGGTGCACCAGCCTGGGGTCGCCTGAAAACGGCTTTGCTCCGTATGATGGGTATCATTTGGCATCGCGCGTATCCGTCATTTACGCCATTGTTACATCCCAATGGAAAATTCGCTACTATCGCAGGCGATCAAGATGAAGGAATATCTGATCTATGGGTGATTTGCGGGCGCGGGTTGCAGCTTTTCTGATCGTCGCCGTCTGGGCCGGCGGCGGCTTGGCTGCCGAGGTCACGCATATCGCCGTGAAAGGTGGCTTTGCTGCAATTACGCGCGCCACGGCGCCGATCTGGGAGGTGGACCTCCGGTTCGCGGACAAGCGGACGGTGACATCGGCGCGGTTACAATTTGGCGATAAGACCTACCCATCGGCCGGGTTCGATGCCTATCCGGGTGTTGGTGATCGTACCAGCGTGCTGTTCTTGGTTGATACCAGCGACCCGGCCCGCCAGGCCATCGTCGAACAGAATGCCCGCGATATTATGGTGCTCACCACCGGTGCGCCGGCGTATCGGCGGTTCGGGCTGGCGCGATTCGACAATGAAATGACCGTCATCGTGCCGTTGGGTTCGCAGCCGCTGGACGTCGCCACCGCAGCGGCAAAGCTCAAAGCGAACGGTCAGATCACACAGCTTTATCAGAGTACCGTCAAAGCCCTCGACGTCTTGGCCGCCGACGCCGCACAGCGGCGCGCCCTGGTGCTTTTTACCGACGGTCTGTCGGAGGACGACGGGTATACGGAAAACCACGCAATCAAACGCGCCCAAGACGCCGGCATTGCCATTTACGGCTACGGCTATACCCATATTTTCAAGAAAAAAACCAAATTCGGCAAACTCAGTCTGATGGCGCGGTCAACGGGCGGCGGCTACGGCGAAGCCGCAGGCACCGGTGCCTTGCCGGCCGATGCCCTCAAGGACCCGTTTGCAAAAATTGAAACGGGCGGGCGGATCAATTTCGATCTTCACCATGCCCGTTCGCCGTTCACCGCCCGGCGCGGTGCCGGCCGGGTGCTCGTCAGTACCGACAAGGGTGACATTACGATTCCCATCGACGTCGATATTCCCCTCCTTCCGTGGCAAGCCGCCTTGCGGCAACCGGAATATGGGGGCGCCGGTGCCGGTCTGGTGGTTGTTGCCTTGGGGTTGGTCATTTGGGGCCTGCGCCGCCGGCGTCACGCGCGCCAAGCCGCGGCACCGGTCGACGAACCACAACCGGCCGTGCATGCGGCGCTGCACTTTCTCGATTCCGACGGTCGCGTGTTTGAACTGCGCACCGGTTCCATCGTCCTGGGCCGTGGTGCCAGCCCGAACTATGACAATGACGTGGTGCTTGAAAACGATACCGTCTCCGACGTCCACGCGGCGATCCGCCGGCAGCGCGACGGCAGTTACCTGATTGCCGATCTGGACTCGCTGAACGGGGTCTTCGTCAACGACGAGAAAGTTACCTCCGGTCCGCTGGCCGACAGCGATATTTGCGAACTGGGCGAAGTCAGGTTCCGCTTTGCCGTGCTCAGTGCGGCCGGGTCTGCCGCGCCGCCGGAAACCGCCGCCGTTGACCCGGCGCCGGCCGCCGATGCGACAGTCAATTCCGGCGGCCCCATGCGGACGATTATTTCAGAGCCCGGGGCACCAGAGGCACCAGAGGCACCAGAGGCAGATGACAAGAAGGACGCCGCGCCATGAAATGCCACCGCATCGGCCGTGATCCGAATGCCAACGACATTGTCGTCAGCGATCCGACGGATACCGTATCGCGATGTCATGCGGAACTGACCCTGGCTCGCGACGGGCGATTGTTTTTTTCCGATTTGGATAGTTCGAACGGATCGTTCCGCGCCGAGGGCGCGCTTTGGGTGCCCTTGGAACGCGATTACGTCGGCGAAGGCGAGACCTTGAAACTGGGCGAGTATGAAACCACCGTTGCCGCCCTGTTGCGCCTATTGCCGGTCCAACCGGCACCGCAGCCAGCTCCCGCAGCGGCCCCGGCATCGGCCCCGGCATCGGCCCCCGGGCCATCGACCGCGCCGCGACCGACAGCGCCCGAGACTGAACCCGAGCCAGCGTCCGAGATTGCGCCCGAGACAGCACAAGGTGAAGTTTACTATGATGTTAATACCGGCGGCTATGTGTCGGTTTCCAAGGACGATGGCCAATGAATGAAAACCGGCTGTTGGTTTGTGGGGTCAGCATCGCGTGCGCCATTGGTGCCATTTACGCCATGCATTTGGCGCTGCCGCCGCATATCGCGATCATGGTTCTGGGCCCGCCCGAGCCGTTTCCCCTGACCATTCAAAACGCCGAATGGCTGGCGTTCTTTGTCGGTCTTGGTGAACTGGCGGTCAGATCGCGGACAACCGGATCGGAGATTTCGGAAATCGATAAATCCTATTTGCCCGAAGACCCCAGCGTCGCCCTTCAGGCCGGCTATAACCTGGAAGATTATTATCGTAAGGTTCGCGAAAGCGCGACGGCGGATTCACGCTTTCTGCCGCGCCTAATCCAGCGCATTATTCGTCAATATCAGGGCAGTCGCTCCGTCGATCAGGCGCACACCTTATTGAACTCAAGCCTTGAATTGTTCATGCACGAAATTGATCTGCGTTACTCCATGCTGCGTTATACGGCCTGGGTGATCCCGTCGCTCGGTTTCATCGGCACGGTCTACGGTATCGCCAAGGCGCTGCGCAGCGCGGCGGCCATCGACCCGACGCAAATGGGTGAAAACCTGCTTGCCCGGCTGACAACGGACTTGGGCGTCGCCTTCGACACGACAATGCTGGCCCTGGCGCTGTCCATGGTGTTGGTGTTTTTGATGCACGTGATCCAAGGCCGCGAAGAAGCGGCGCTCAATCGGATCGCCCAATATTGCACCGATAATTTGATTATTCGTTTTTATAAAGATTGAAGGGAGCCGACCAATGGCTGACACGGAAGATACTTCAGGCGGCGGGCCGACGCGGACAAAAGTCTACCGTCGGGCTGAACGCGACAGCGCCGCCCCGGCGCCGACCCGGCCGACGGGTGATGGCGGTGTCGTGCCGACCAAGAAGATGGGCGCGGACGAAACGCCGGCCGGCCCGGTCAAGACCACGGTGGTTGGTGGACTCAGTGGCGGCGACGGCGGCCTTGAGGCTGGCGATCCCATGGCCGATCCGGTCGTCGGTTGGTTGGTCGTTGTTCAAGGTCCGGGCCGTGGTTCGGTGCGCACTGTCGGCATGGGGTTCAACACAATTGGCCGCGACGCCGGTAAGAACGGTGTCTCGCTGGACTTTGGCGATGCCAGTATTTCCGGTGAAAAACACGCCGTCATTGTCTACGATAATTCACCGGAGAACCGTAGTTTCACCATCAAGCACGAGGAAGGCAGAAACCTGACGAAGCTTGGCGGCAACGCTGTCTTGGAACATACGCCGTTGAATTCGGGCCAGGAGATTGAGCTTGGCGGGACGACGCTGCGGTTCATCGCGCTTTGCGGTGAGGAATTCGATTGGGCCGACAGCGACGACGGATGACCGGCGCATGACCATGGCCCTGCAATTCGCGGCCAGCCAACTACTTGGCGCGCGCGCTCATCAGGAGGATGATTTTCGGTTTCTTGACCTTGCCGGTGACGAGAGCCTGGATGGCGGTGGGCTTTTGATGGTGCTGGCCGACGGCATGGGTGGGCACGCCGCCGGGGCCACCGCCGCGGCGTTGAGTGTCCAGACCTTCATTGATGACTTTGCGGCGTTTGCTGGTGATCTTGACCAGCGACTGGCCCACGGGCTTGCCGAAAGCAACAACGCCATCGCCGAACATCTCAGCGTGACGCCGGCGGATGACGGCATGGGCTGCACCTTGGTCGGTCTGGTTCTCAGCGCTCGCGGCATGGAATGGATCAGCGTTGGCGATTCGCCGGCCTGGCGAATTCGCGGCGGCCAAATGGAACGCCTCAACGCCGATCACTCCATGGCGCCGGTGATTGCGCGCCAAGTGCAGCGCGGCGAAATGACGCCGAAGCTGGCGGCCATGCATCCAAGCCGCAACGCCTTGCGTTCGGCGGTGATGGGCGAGAAGATTGCGCTGGTCGACCACCGGACCGATCCCCTTGAGGTGTTGGCGGGCGATCGCATTGTCGTCGCCAGTGATGGCCTGCAAAGCCTTGACGAGCCGGAGATTGCCGCTATCGCCGGCGGCACCGACGCGAACACTATCGCCGACCAGTTGGCCGCCAACGTCGTCGCCCTGGACGCGCCGCGCCAGGACAACACGACGGTCATGGTTGCCGTGGTCGAATGAGGCCATGCGGAAGGAACGCACGTGATGTCGCCTTTGCCGGCCAACGCCTCATCCGACAATCAAGGTGCCGCGAAGGTATCAGGCGGTGCGGTTAATTTTGACGTGGCAACCGCCGATCACCGCGGCGGGCGCGATGAACAACAAGACCGGGTTGCGGTGAGGCAATCGGCGGCGGCCGCATTGTTGGTTATTGCCGATGGGCTGGGCGGCCACCGCGGCGGCGCCCTGGCGGCGCAAGCCGTCCTCGATACGGCGGCCGACGCCTGGCAGAAAGTTGACCGCGGCGGTGCGGCGGCAGGTGAATTTCTCAATGGCCTTCGCGATCAGGCCCATGCACGCATCCTGGAAATCGGCCGCGAACAAGGCCTGCAACCGATGACCACCTGCAATCTGTTGCTTATCGAAAATACCGAGGCAACGTGGGTCTATGTCGGTGACAGCCGGCTTTATCGGTTCCGCGATGGGGAATTGATCGCGCGGACCCGTGACCATTCCATGGCCGAAGCCCTGGTTGAGTTGGGTGAAATGGATGAGGCCGGCATGGCCGATAGTGCCGAACAGACCCAGTTGCTTTCCGTCCTTGGCGGCGCTGAAGCGCCTGAAGCGGCGGGCGGTGACGCGGCGGTGGCGGTCGGTGATGGATACATTTTATGCACCGACGGTTTGTGGGAAACCATCACCGTCGCGGAAATGGCCGCGGCCCTGGCGGCGCCGTCGCTGGATGACGCCGCACGGAATTTGGTGAACATGGCCGTTGATCGCGGTGGGCCCGGCGGCGATAACGTTGCCATTGCCATGGCCCGGATCGCCGCGCCGTCGGTGCACCCCGGCCGGCAGATGATGCGCCACGCGGCGCGCGCCTGGGATCTGTTCAGCGCGCCTGTCAGGCTGGTCGAACGATGGGTCGGCGGGCTGTATAAAAAGCCAACCCCGGACACCGGTCAGCCGATCGACGGAAACCTGCCGGCAACCAAGGCGAAGAAAAAAGATCGGATCAAACGGGAGCGAAGGCCATGAAGATGCGAACTGTCTGCGCGCTGATCGTCATCGCCCCCATTTTGCTGGCAACGTCGATGGTCGCCGCGGTTGATGTCAAAAAGATCGACGCCTCTGTGGTTCGGGTGCTGACCCGGGCGACCTTGCTGGTGACCACGTCGGACGGCCGGGTCGTGCAGAAGAAAATCGGCGGCACGGGGACCGGGTTCGTCGTTAACAAGTCAATGGTGGTCACCAATCGCCACGTTGTTTACCCGGACAAACCCGGCAGAGGCCAACGCAAGGTGGAAATTTTGAAAGCCCGGGTGGCGGTTCTGGTGCCCGGCATCAAAGATCCAATCGCAGCGGAAGTCATTCAATCAGATGCCGGTTTTGATCTTGCCGTGCTGAGAATTGAGGGCCTGAAAACACCGATCCTGCCGATTGCCCGGACCGCCCCTGACAAGGGACAGAAGGTCTTCAGCCTGGGTTTCCCGGGGCTTGCCGATGTGGGCAAGGGATTGAGCCGGGAAAGCACCTTGTCGAGCGGGGTTGTTGAAAAAATGGAGACCCTGGCGAAAATCGCCTCGGGGCCGAAAATTTTGTGGGTGCAGCACAGTGCCACGGTACGCCGCGGTAACAGCGGCGGGCCTTTGTTCAACGATTGCGGCGAAGTTGTCGGCGTTAATACTCTGGTCGTCGGCGGCGATATTCTACCGGGCGGCGCCAAAGGCAAGGTTGTTGATGCCAGCCTGTCCTTTGCCTCTCATGCCTCCGTATTAGCATCATTTTTGAAGCAGCACGACTTGCCGTTCACGGCGACGGATACGCCGTGCCGGGTAACCGCCCCTGCCGCTGCCGCTGCCGCAACGGAATGGCTGACGCCGGCCAACATGGTGGCCATTGCCGCGTCCCTGTTTGCCTTGGTCGTGGCGTTGCGCAACCGGCGCCGGATTGCCGGTGCGGCGCGGTCGATCTCACATGTGGTGAGCCGGCCGCCGCCGCGGCCTAAAAACCCGCCAGCGCGCCCACAACCGGAACCGCAACCGGATCCTGAACCGACACCCGCCGTATCGAAAGGCTGGGTGGTGGCCGGTTCGGACGGCCGTGGCCGGGCCGTACGTTTCACAATTTCAGCCGATGATTTCGCCAAGGCGGGCGGCAATCTGGTGATCGGCCGGGACGGCAACATCGCCGATCTGGTGATTGCCGACGACACCGTTTCATCACGGCACGTCCGGTTCGAGCTGGTGGATGGCGGTATCCTTGTCGAGGACCTGGGGTCATCCAACGGCTCACAGCTGGGCGGCGCGACACTTGATGCGCATCAACCCAGACAGTTCGCCATGGGCGCGACCCTGGCGCTGGGCGGAACCCGTCTCAGCTTGCAGACATCCGGATGAGGCGCCGGTGCATGAAGCCTTGGCGGTAGATCACCCATGAGACGCCGGTCACGGGATTTCAATATCTTCAGCCTTTCCGCCATGGACCTGTTTGCCTCGGCGCTGGGCGCCTTCGTCGTCATCGCCGTGATGCTGTTTCCGTTCTATCAGAAAAACGCACCGACCCTGGCCCAGGCGGCGAACATCACGAAACAGGCCGACGACCTCAACAAACAGACCAAACAACTTGGCAATCAGGCCAAGGCAGACCGCACGCGCGCCAAACGGGCCGGTGCCGAGGCCAAGGCCAACCGCCAGAAAACCGCAGTTGTCGTCACCCAGACCAAGGCCTTAGAGGTGCAGCGCCAGAAGGGCGGCGTGGCTCTGCAACAATGCCGGATTGCGCTTAGCAAACTTGATATCAGCGAGCTTGACCTGGTATTGGCCTTTGACACCACCCAAAGCATGCACAACGCCATGCAGGCGCTCTTGAAAAACTTGCGCGGCGTGGTTCGGGTCCTGCAGCGGATGATCCCCGATCTCCGGATTGGCTTCGTCGCCTTCCGCGATGACGCTCCCTACGTGACCAAGGACTTTCCTTTGCGATCCATGGACCCGGCCGGCCTGGTGGCGGCCGAGGCCTGGTTGAAACAGCTAACGGCTGGCGGCGGTACCGGCTCACTCGCCGTGGCCAAGGGCATTGAGAAGGCACGAAGCATGGCCTGGCGGTCGGGCGTTGCCGGGTCCATCGTCGTCATCGGCGATGATTCCGACGGCGATGCGGCGCCGCACCGCGCGCATCGCGCCGCCAAGGCTTTTGCCGCGGGCGGCGGGACGCGGACCAAGGTTTCGGTGATCGCGCCGGAGCATACACCATCCAGTTATCTGAAGTTTTTCGAACAGTTGGCGAACGCCGGCGGCGGCGATTACGTGCGCGACCGTGGCGATATGCTGACCAGCATCCTGCTGTCGGTGATCAAGCGGTGAGGCGGGGCGGCGGGTAATGAAATATATGAAGCGCGATATTGAGATATTCAACATGTCGGCGCTGGACCTGTTCGCCTCGGCCATGGGCGCCTTCATGATTGTCGCGGTCCTGTTGTTTCCCTATTTCATGAACCTTTCCGAGGCCGAATCGCGCATTCAGGAAGCCCGCCTGAAACTCGATCAAGCGAAAGCCGCCCATGCCATTGCCACGGCCGATGCGCAGCAGGCGCGGGGCGAACGCGACACCGCCGAAGCGGATGCCAAAAAGGCCAAAAAGGGACTGGATGAGGCGAAGGCCAAACACGACCGCACGGCTGCCGCCAAGGCCCAGATCGCCGCCGCCGTCAACGGCTGCGAGGCCCGCAAGAGCGCTCTGGAAGTCGGCGATTTGGACTTGGTCTTCGCCATCGACACGACGCTCAGTATGGATTCCGATATCAAAGACCTGGCCCTTGAGATCACCGGCATCGTCAAGGTCCTGGAAAAAGTCGTCAACAAACTGCGCATCGGTGTCGTCGCCTATCGGGATATTGATATGGGTGATCCCGGCAGCTACGTCAGCACGGCGTCGCCGCTGCTTGAGATGACGGCCTCGGGCCTGAGTCGGATCATTCAGTATATTCAAGGCCTCAATGTTTCCGGCGGCCGCAGCTGCGCCGAGGCCGTCGAACGCGGCCTGGAAACGGCCATGAGCTTGCCTTGGCGGACCGATGCGCGGCGCCAAATTGTCGTCATCGGTGACGCCAGGGCGCACAAGGAGAACTGGCCGAAAGCCTTTTCCCTGGCCGCCAATTTCGCCGCTTCGCAGAACCCAAGCCGCCTCGCGGCGGTCTACGGTGCGCACCTGGGCGGCGCCTGCAAGGCCAGTGCTGACGACCCCAGGTTCTTTCGTGAACTTGCCACCCGGGGACGCGGTGAATACGTCGATCAGTCGGGAGATCTGGCGGAAAGTGTCCTGATGTCGGTGTTGAAGAAATGGTGATGGCAACGTCTTTAAGTTCGGGACTCCGCCCGTGAATGCCGATGACCTTCATGTCCTGCCGTCCGGCTATCAGCTGGCCGATTTCGTCATTGACCGGGTCCTCGGTCAGGGTGGTTTCGGTGTCACCTATTTGGCCCGCCACGCGGGCTCGGGCGACGTGCGCGCCATCAAAGAGTACTTTCCCACCGACTGCGCCTATCGCGACACGACACTGACCATCCATTCGCGTTCGCGGGCCGCCGACGGTGATTACGACTGGGGCCTGCAGCGGTTTATCGAAGAAGCGCAAACGCTCCGCAAGTTCAAGGCGCACCCCAACATTGTCGCCGTCGATGACGGTGTAATTGAGGAAAACGGCACCGCCTACATGATTATGTCGTATCAGGAAGGCGAGACCCTGCACGACCGACTGCACCGAGATCAAAGCCTTGGGCCGGACGCCGTGTGGGGTATCCTCGGCCCGCTGCTTGATGCCTTGCACACCATACACGCCGCCGACGTTTATCATCGCGATATCAAGCCGGACAATATCTACATCGCCGAGGACGGCGCGCCTGTGTTGCTGGATTTTGGCGCCGCCCGCCAAGCCATCAACACCCGGACCCGAAGTGTCTCGGCAATCATCGCCGAAGGCTACTCGCCGCTTGAACAGTATTCGCCGGATCGCGACCTGCTGGGCGCCTGGTCGGACATCTATGCATTGGGCGCGACCATTTATCACATGGTGACCGGTGAGAAACCCCAGGCGTCGACGGAACGCTCCATGGGCGATACGCTGACGCCGGCCGCCGAGTTGGCGCCGGATGGCTTTTCGCCGGAATTTTTGGAGGCCCTCGATTGGTCCCTGGCCCTGTTGCCGGATGACCGACCGCAGACGATTGCCGTGTGGCGAACGGTGTTGGTGCCGCCCGCCCAAGATCAGCGCCCAGAACCTGAACCCGAACCGGTGCCGGAACCCGAACCAGTGCCGGAACCCGAGCCCAAACCCGAACCCGAGCCCGAACTCGAGCCCGAACCCGAACCCGAGCCCGAGCCCGAGCCAGAACCAGAACCCGAGTCCGAACCTGAGCCTGAACCTGAGCCTAAGCCTGAGCCTGGGCCTGAGCCTGAGCCTAAACCGGAGCCTGTACCCGAGAAGCCGCGACGCCGCTGGCTTTGGGTGGCGGCAGCAGCGATCTTGGTCGCCATGGTGGCGCCGGCCGGGTTCTATTTTCTTGGGCCGCCGCAAAACCTCGACAGCCTGTTGCCGAGACCGCCGATCAACGCCCCGACGTTCCGCGTCGCCACCGCAAACCTGAACGTTCGCGCCCGGCCGACCACCGAAAGTTCGCCAATCATCGGCAAGTTCAAAGCGGGTGATGCGGTGTCCGTAGGTGTCGCCCTTACCGGCAGCCATTGGCGCGACGCGGGCAACCAATGGTACGAAGTATTCGTGACGGCGGATCAGGCCGCCTTCGTCCACACCTCTTTACTGACCAACCGGTTCCGTGATTGCCCGCATTGTCCCGAAATGACCGTGATCCCGGCCGGCCGCGTCACCATGGGTCAGGAAAACAACCCGTCGGCAACGCCGCCCCGCCGAGCGACGATTTCACGGCCTTTCGCCATCGGCCGCCGCGAAGTATCGGACGTTGAATGGCGGACCTGTGTCGATGCAGGAGCGTGCCGGTACTTATCGGACCCATCCCCGGGCCGGGGCCCGCCGCCGGTGACCGCAGTGAGTTGGCACGACGCCGGCAAATACGTCGTTTGGTTAAGCCGTCTGACGGGCCGCAAGTACCGGTTGCCCAGCGAAGCGGAATGGGAATATGCGGCGCGCGGCGGCACCAACACCGACTACCATTGGGGATCATGGTCGGCGGACGCCTGTCGCTATGAGAACTTTGATGACATATCCGCGATCATCGGTGAGCAGGGATCGGGGCGCAACCGGACTGCGCCTTGCGAGGATGGTTTTCCGAAACGCGCACCGGTCGGCAGTTTTGATCCCAATCCCTTCGATTTACATGATGTCCTGGGCAACGTCTCCGAATGGGTCGCCGACTGCTGGCACCGTGATTATAACGGGGCGCCGGCGGACGGCCGAGCCTGGCTTACCGGCGCAACCTGCCGCGAGCGTGTTTACCGCGGCGGTTCCTGGCGCAGCGGTTTCATTGATCTGTATCCGGGTTGGCGCGCGCCATCGGTGCCCGAACGTCACAAAGATGATCTGGGATTTCGCGTGGCCAGAGACCTCGACTAACGGCTAAAGTCATTGTTCAGACACCGTGACCAGCGGAAGAAGGGTCGATGGGAGACGAAAGCCAACACCGATTGTCGACGGGCTATCTGCTTCAGGAATATCGGATTGATGATATTCTCGGCGAAGGCGGGTTCGGTATCACCTATTTGGCGACCGACGCGAACCTGGGCTTTGCCGTGGCCATCAAGGAATACTTCCCCTTCGATCAGGCGGTGCGCAACGCCGACCTTTCAGTCACCGCGCGGTCACGCGAAAGCCAGGAAATGTTTGATTGGGGCCTAGAGCGGTTTCTTGAGGAAGCCAATCGCCTGGCCCAGTTTCGCGGCCACCCGAATATCGTCCGGGTCAATCGGGTTATCCGTGAAAACGCCACCGCTTATTTCGTCATGGAGTACGAAGAGGGCGAAAGCCTGCACGATATCATCGAACGCGAAGCGCCCATGGAAGAAGGCCGGCTGCAGTATTTGATTGGCGCCGTTCTTGACGGTCTGGCGGAAGTTCACTCACGCGAAATCCTGCACCGCGATATCAAACCGGACAATATCTTCGTCCGCGAGGATGGGGTGCCGGTGCTTTTGGACTTCGGTTCGGCGCGCCGCGACCAGCGCAGCCGGGCGTTGACCGGCATCGTCGCCGAGGGCTATTCGCCGTTGGAACAATACGCCAGCGATTCTGCAAATCAGGGTGTCTGGTCCGACATCTACGCCGCCGCCGCCACCATTTATCATGCGATCAGCGGTGCGCCGCCGCCGCCATCGCCACGGCGCCGCTTGAAGGACACCATGATCCCTGCCGCCGAGGTCGCCGCCGGCATGTACAATGCGGATTTTCTTGAGGCCGTCGATTGGGCGCTGGGGATTGCGCCGACCGACCGACCGACCGACGTTGAAACCTGGCGCGCGGCGCTTTTTCCGGACCTCGGCGACGATGCGGAAGACGGCGGCGAGGATGATGAGGAAGACGACGACGACGACGACGACGAGGGTTATGAGGAGGAAGACGACACCGACGATGATGAGGACGCGCCCTACGCCTTGTCAGACGAAGAGTACGCGGCCCTGCAAGCTGGCGCCGATGCCGGCGACGCCGACGCCCAATACAATCTGGCCGAGGCGCATGAATATGGCTGGATCGACGACGCCAGCGAGTCATTGGCCGCGCACTATTACCGGCTGGCCGCCGAACAGGAACATATGGAAGCCCAGAACAGCATGGGCGATTGCTATCAATACGGCACCGGGGTTCCGGAAAGTGAGGAAGAGGCCGCCAGTTGGTACCGCCGCGCCGCCCATGCCGGCCACGATGGGGCTCAATATGAGATCGGCTATATGTACCAAATGGGCCAGGGAGTCGCCCAGCAAAACGGCGGCACGGCAGCGAATTACTTCCGAAAATCGGCGGACCAGGGTAACAATCTGGCAACGCATTCGCTTGGTGAACTTTACGAACAAGGGAATGGTGTCGATCAGGACTTGTCCCATGCCGTGAGCCTGTATCGGCAAGTTGCCGATGCCGATTTGTCGTTCGGTCAATACGATCTGGCGCGCATGCTGGAACACGGGCTGGGCACGCCCGCCGATTTGGACGAGGCCTTGGACTGGTACAGCCGCGCCGCCGATAAGGACAACAGTAGTGCGCAATATGCCCTGGGCCGGCTTTATTACGAGGGCGACAAAATCCCCTTCGATCTGGATGCGTCGATCGCCTGGCTGCGGCTTGCCGCGGAAAATAACAGTTTCGAAGCCCAGCAGCGTCTTGATGAATACGAGGCGGGTGATCTGATCAACTTCGACGGCGACGAGGACATTCCGCCATTCGAGCCTGACCTCGATCCGGAATCGGAGATACCCTTGTCACCCGGCGAGCAACAGCGGGCATCAATCATTGGGTTTCTTGAGACCGTCTTTGGTTTTATCTGGTTCAAACTGCCCGAGTGGACGGTTATGCTTGGCTGGCGCTGGGCGTACTACGGCTTGGCCGCGTATTGCCTGCGCTATGCTGTCGCCGGCGGCTTTTATATGTTTGGCGATGCCGGTTGGAACCCCGTGGCCTTGCTTGAATATTCAGGAGACGACGGCTGGCTCAGCCGTCTTTATTGGTTTTGCACACTCAGCACCGATGAACTGCTGGGCGGCCTCGCGCCCGATTTTTATTTTCAGTGGGCGGCGGCATTTGAGGCCTGGACCGGGTGGGACAACACCGTGGCACCGGCGTTCGATTATCTGCACATGGGTTTCGGGCTTTGGCTGGTTGCGCTGGTGTGGGTGATCGCCTGGGGCATCGTGCTGCTGCCCTTAAGCATGGCCGCCGACGCCATCAGTCCGCCGGACCGTCGTTGATCTAGGCCGTTTTCGCGGCCTTTAGAACCCTGCCACGAAATTGCCTCACTTCCGCCTGAATTGAGCCTTGCGGCATTGTTGTTATGTCCCTGACCTGCATTGGTTTGGGATGTTTTCAATGTCTGCCATCATCAGAATTTCGACCGGCCCCGCGTTCGGCGGCGTCCGCATTTTCAGTACATTCGTATTCTTGTTTGGCCTTTTCTTTACCTCGGTCAGCGTATCAGCTGCGGATGTCAGTAAGGCGGCCGCTGATCCGTGGAGCCGGCCCGGGTTGCTGTTCAAGGGGCCGGCAGGTGTGGGTTATCGCCGTGCCCCGGATGTCGCCACGGATGTGCGGGTCGAGATTGGCGGGGTTGTCGGGTCGGTACAGGTGACCCAGTACTTCTCCAACCCCGACACGGATTGGAAGGAAGGCATCTACGTCTTCCCGCTGCCGGAAAACGCCGCCATTCACCGGCTCAAGCTGCGGGTCGGCAAGCGGACGATTACCGGTAAGATTAAAAAGCGTGCCGCCGCCAAGAAAATTTATCGTGATGCCGCCAAGGCCGGCCAACGTGCCGGTCTTGTTGAACAGGAACGGCCGAACATATTCACGGTTTCCGTCGCCAACATCGGCCCCGGCGAGGTTGTCGCCGTTGAACTTCATTACGTGGAAACCATTCGTTACGACCAAGGCGCATTCCGGTTCCGTATGCCCATGGTGGTGGCACCACGTTTCGTCGATGATGCCAAGTTGGCGGCAACCGTCGGCGGCGAACCGTCGACCAACCGGGATCTCGACGCTGATCGTATCACGCCGCCCATGCGCCACCCGGACCAAGGTATCGGCAATCCCCTTGGCATGACCATCAAGCTCACGCCCGGCTTCGCGATCACCGACATCAAGAGCACCTACCATGCCGTTCAGACGCACGAGACGGCGCCGTCAATTTATACGGTCACGCTTGACGGCGACGCCGTTCCGGCTAACCGCGACTTCGAATTGACCTGGCGGCCTGCGGCAACTGACGTTCCGGTGGCGGCAAGTTTTATTGAGCACCGCGACGACGGTGATTACTTACTGGCGGTCATTGCCCCGGCAGCCAACAGTGCCGTCAAATCCAAACGCTTACCTCGCGATGTCGTCTTCGTCATTGATGTCTCCGGTTCCATGAAGGGAACGTCTATCCACCAGGCGAAATCCGCCCTGACGACGGCCCTCGACCGCCTGACGCCCAAGGATGCGTTCAATATCATTGTCTTCAGCTCGCAAGCCCAGGCGCTGCACACCGAACCTGTGCGGGCGACGCGGAAAGCCATCAACGATGCCAAGGCGGCGGTCGCGGCGTTGCGGGCCGACGGCGGCACGCGCATGCTGCCGGCCCTCGAACTGGCGCTGGAGGGACGGCCGGCGGAAGGCCGGCTGCGCCAGATCGTGGTCATGACCGATGGCGCCATCCGCAACGAAAGGCAAATCTTTCGCCTGTTGCCGGAAGCCGCCGCCGGGACGCGTATATTCACCATTGGCATCGGCTCGGCACCGAACGGTCATTTGATGCAGGAAATGGCCAATATGGGACGTGGCAGCTTCACCTATATCGGCGCCCTGGAAGAGGTCGACGACAAGATGACGGGTTTGTTCGCAAAACTTGAAAACCCCCTGATGACGAATATCTCCGTCCGCCCGCCGGACAGCGAATCAACTGAAATGTTACCGCGTGCCATCCCCGATCTCTATGCCGGCGAACCGGTGGTGATCGCGGCGCGCCTGGCCAAGGCATACGGAAAACTGTCGATCTCCGGACAACGCGTTGGCTCGCCTTGGAAAGCGACGCTTGATCTCGACGCCGCCAAGTCGGCCGTGGGGGTCGCCAAAATCTGGGCCCGGCGGAAGGTCCGCCTCCTGCTGGCATCGGTGCATCTCGGTGCCGACAGCCACGCCGTGGAATGCCAGGTCACCGATATCGCCCTGGAGCATCACTTAATCAGCCCGTTCACCTCCTTGGTGGTTATTGATCCGAAGAAGGCACGTCCGGACGGCAAACAGCTCAACACCGGCGCGGTCGCCACCAACCTGCCTCAGGGTTGGGTATGGCCAGAGCCCGGAAAACCCGGACCCGTCGGTATGCCCATCCCGCAACCGTCGGCCGCGATGCATGCGCCGATGGCGCCCGGTTATGGCGGTGGCGCTGCCAAACGTAGTTACGATACCAGCCCCGGTGGCGGCATTGCCGGTCCGATGATCCAGGGCATGCGGTCCGCCTCGGGAATGGTCGTGCCGCAGGCGCTGCCCTCGAAAACGCGATCAAAATCCAGGCTGAAAACGCCGCCCAAACCCCAAAAACCCGTATCGCTGCCGTGCGATTGATGACTTGCGGCCCGAAGCGGGAATGCCTTTACTGGTGGTGAGATGAAAACCTGGTTCATCGAAAGAGGTGACGTTTACCCGGTCACCATCGTCACGACCCGTTATGGCGGCGCCTACGAAAAGGGTGCATGGGCGGCCTTTCCGCTTGTCGCCGAAGATTTGCCGGAGGATTGGAATGCCGATGATTTTGAATGTCAGGCGTTCTGGCAGTCCTACACCGGCTGCGTCGGAATTGGCGCGACGCCCGCCGAAGCGCATGCCCGGCTTTATGAGGCCGTGTGCCAATACGAAGAGGACCATCCAAGCGGCGACGCGTGACCGGCCTTGGTGTGCCGGGGACGACGCGTCAGTTGCAAAGGTGAGGTTATATGTTTGGTCGCCGTAAACACGAGGAACTCACCAACCGCCTGGACCAGCTGACCGAGGCGCTTGAGTCCATCCATCGAACTATGTCGGAAATTGTTGGCTGGCTGGACGACGAACGCCAGACTAATCGCGCCGCCACTGAGGCGCGCGGTGATCAGATGTTCGCCGTGCGCCGCGAATTGAGCGAATTGCGCGACATGTTGGGGCGTTTGTCAGTTCCGGAAATTGCTGAGTTTCTGAGCGCCCGGCAGGGCACTCAGGACAGCGGCGAATTCGACCAGGAGCTTGTCGCTGCGTGTTGGGCCCTGGACCGGGAACGGTTGGCGGAACTTGCTCAAGCGATGCCCGACACCCTTAGCGAAACCGCATCCAAATTGTTGACAATGGATGCCTTCATATTGGCCGCCGTTTCGCCGCTGGTTGAGGCGCTGCAGCAACGCCTTGATGATCGCTTTCAGCCAACGGACCGCGATGAGCTTCTGGCCGACCTGATTGCCGCGACGGCGCCGCCCGAAAATTGGCCCGAGACGATTGGTGCCTTGCGCAGCCAATCGCCCGACGGTCAAACGGCGCTACTCGACGCGGCCGCGGGCAAACTGGTGGATATTGCTGATTTGGTCCGGGTTGACGACGACGCCATCCGCAGGCTGCTTCGCGAGGTTGAAATGTCGGATCTGGTGGCGGCGCTATCCAAACAACCGGGCGCCGTCGTCCAGCGGGTTCTCCGCGCCATGGCCCGGCGTTTATCGGAGATGGTCGCCGAGGATATCGAACTGGCTGAGGGCACGCCGGAAGCTGATGTGACGGCAGCACGGCGGCGGATCAATAATATCCTGCGCCGGCTGCAACGCGCCGGGATCATTTATTTTCACGCCGACGCCGTGGAGATCACACAGACCGAGCTTGACGATCTGCTCACAGATTTCGACCCGGGCCCGGATGATCTGCAAACCAAATGATCGCGGCGCAAGAGTAAGCTGATGCTTGGGGCCATCGCCGGCGACATCATCGGGTCCATTTACGAATATAGATCCATTAAGACGACGGAATTTGATCTGTTCGGTTTGGGTTGTGAGTTTACCGACGATAGTGTTCTCACCATCGCCGTGGCCGACGCCTTGATGGGCGAGGGGAATTTCGCCGACACCTTTCGCACCTACGTCCGGCGCTATCCGAATGCCGGTTACGGGGGCATGTTTCAGCAATGGGCGGCGGACTCCCGCGCCGGGCCCTATAACAGCTATGGCAATGGCTCAGCCATGCGCGTTTCGGCGGCGGCCTGGATCGCCAAGAGCGAAGACGAGGCCGTGCAGTTGGCGGCGGCAACGGCGGCCGTGACGCACAATCACCCGGAAGGCATCAAAGGCGCCCAGGCGACCGCTCTGGCGGCATGGTTGGCCCGCCAGGGTGCGGACCGCAAGAAGATCGCGGCAGCCGTCTCTGAAGCCTTCGGCTACGATTTAAGCCTCAGCGTCGATGAAATCCGCAAAACCTACGGCTACGACATCACCTGTCAGGGCAGCGTGCCGCCGGCGATCCGTTGTGCCCTGGAAGCGAATTCATTTGAAGAAGCGGTGCGCCTGGCTGTTTCACTGGGCGGTGACGCTGACACCCAGGCCTGCATCGCCGGCAGCATCGCCGAGGCCCGGTTCGGCATCCCGAAGCGAATGGCCAAAAAGGCGATGACCCATCTGGATGACGATCTGCGGGCCGTCGTCAGGCGATTTCGACGCCGATACGTGAATACGGGAATCCGTCGGTTTTTTGATGTCTAAGCCCTGCGTTATGGCGACACCGGTTTATGGAATGGATGGATTGAGCTAAGATCGGGTCATGCTGGATGTGCGCACCACCACACTTTGGCTGGCGATTGTCGATGACGCAGACGACGCGAACCGGTTGATTGCGGAGACACGGTCCGGCGGCGACGAGGTCATCGCGCCGATACCCCGGAGCGCCTTGGAAATCAGCCCGGAGGCGGAAATCTGGGCGCGTTCCGACAATGCAGGCGCGGCCGCGCCGTTCGGTGATCCGTTGCCGTTTGCGGCCCGATCAAGCGACCGGGCGTCGCTGCAGTGCGTGGTCCTGAACCGGCAGGGCGACGCTGGCGGTGATGACGTCGCCACGGCTTTTCCCTTTGCCGTCAGCGGGCCCCAGGCGTTTTTGGAGGTTCGGGCCGTGACGCCTTTTGACGACGGTGCCGGCGCTATGATTGCAGCCGGCTATCAAGGTGCGGAGCTAATTTTCTGCGATCCCATATTCTACATGGACAAGAAGCGATTGCGGATCGGCGAGATTCAGCAATTCACCCTGACGGCCATTGCCTTTTGGGTCGATCCGGTGAGCCCTGAACAGTTGGCAGAATGGGGCATAACGCCGAATGTCGCCCTGATCCAACCGGATCGGCCGGCTGGAGATGACGAAGCAGTGGAACCGGACTGGCGGCGTTTTTACGGAGCCATCAAATCTATCGACCATACGGAATTCGACGGGTTGCCGATCACAATCTTGGATGTGCGGGTAGTTGATGGTGAGCCAAGTTTGCATGTGTCGGTTTACGCGGCACCGAAAGCCTTGCCCGAAGATTTTCACCCACAGCCCGGTGATGTCATCACGGGTGCCGTATGGGCGACCGGATACCTGAGCGGATCCTGGCCGCACATGCCTAGCAGCGGGCTCGATCTCTACAGCCGAATTTAGGCGTCGCGCCGTCGTCACCGAAACCAGGGGATTTGCCATGATCAAGAAGTTCAGAAGATGGCGAACACTGAAACCCTTACGCACGGATTTCGCGGAGGCCTTCGGCCAGCCCTTTCCCAATTGGATGGTCGAAAATACGGATGTCGTCGAAATCGTCCCGGATCGCGGCGGCGGTTATCTGGTCGGCGATGCCCACGCCCGGGCCCGGCCCGTGCTGGTGGGCGGCGATCTGACGGATTTCGTCAACGCCGCGCCGGTGGGGTATCTGATGGTCGGCCTGTGGGGGCATGGCGTGAATTCCCACGCCTACTATTATAGCCATGTGGAAGCGGCCGGCCGGGTCTGGCTGCGGTTGCCGTTTGGCGGCGTTTATATGGACAATGATGACAACGCCGCCGCCATTCCGGATTTTTTCACCCGCCTGTATGAGTTTCTGCACATCTTGCGTGATCGCCGCATGCGCTATTTGATCACCCATCATTTCTCGTCCGGGGAAATTCATATTGAAACCGCCGACGGCCGCACGGCTGAGCATCACGGCACGTTCCTCTACTATCCCGAGTTCGAACGCTATTTTGCCGAACTCCTGTGAGCGGCACCGGGCGGAGACATCAATGATCGTTGTATTCGATATGGACAACACTCTGACCGACGACTTCGGCGGTGAGATGCGGGCTGGCATTCCGGAACTTCTTAGCCGCCTGACGGATGATGGCTTGACGCTTAAACTGTGGACCCATTCAACCCGCGATCGGGCCTTGGGTATCCTGGCCCTGCACGGGCTGGACGGCTTTTTTACCGAACGACTGTATCGTGAGGATTACGATCCCCAGGGGCTGGGCGGCCGGCCCAAGGACATCCGCCGCATGGGCGGTGAATTTCTGGTCGATGACGACCCCATGCAGATCGACTACGTGACATCCATTGGCCTCAGGGGATTTCTGGTCACCTCATATCGGGGCGGCGCGGACCCGGATCCCACTGAGTTGGCGCGCGCCTACGCGGCGATTACGGCGCCACCAAAGCGGCCATGGTTGAACTGGCTTAAGCGGCGTTGAGAGATCAGCTCAATGATCACCGTTTGAATTGTCAGACGGTTGGCCCTGGCGGCCACGCCGCTTTTGCACCAGCAGCGTTATGCCGCCAGCCAGCAAAAAAATCACGCCGTAAATGATAATCGTAATGGCGCCGTGGATTGTTGCCAGCGCCACTAACCCCGCGACGCCGGCAATTCCGGTCGCCAGTACCATGGCCAGCGCCACGCGATTATCACGGCGCCGGCGCAGTTGTGCCAAGAAGATAAAGAAGATCATGAAACTGGCAAAAACCGCGACGGTAATGACAACGGTATAGGCGCCTTCTGTGGTTTCTTCCGCGAACGCCGTCACCAGGATCACGCCGACGAATGTCACCAGCGCGCCGATGACCGGCTTCCAGTCGCCCGCCTCGGCGGCTTCCATGAGGTGCTGAGTTTCCTGTTGCCGGCGGCGCAGGGCCAAACCCACAAGAACCGCGATACCTCCCAGAATGGCAATGCCAATAAAGATATCCGACATCCTCAAACTCCTAAGCCGGGAAGGATAGGACCTGATCTTATCAAATCGCCGTACGGCGCGTCAGCGCAATCAACACGGCTCAACTATGGGCGCCGTCGTCGACCCTCGTCAGATGTGGTATAATTGTCCGCATGTTGATCGGAATTCCCATTCGAACCGGTCCTTACACGGGAACGGAATATTGCCCGGGGCACCGCAGCTGATGCTCATCGAAGATACGCTGATTTGGGATTATCTGACCTATCTGGTTGGCGCCGCCGGTGTTGGAATGATCATCTTCGGCCTGCTATGGCGGAACTCATTGCTGATAATCTTGGGGATTGTCTTGCCAGGCGGCATGCTGGCGCTCAGTGCGTCGCAAAAAATAACGTTGAAATTTGAGGTGGTTATCGTCGATCAATCTGGCGGCACCATGGCGTGGCGCAAGGTCAAGCAATTCGTCGGCGGCGACTACAGCTTCCGTGACGGACGCGATGTTCGGATTTCAAAGCCGAAGGGCGGCCCGATCGGCACCGTGGTAATCAACGACAGCAATCAAAAGCTTCAAATCATCCGCGTCATCTACACCGCAAACCCGCAAATTCCCGGCCCCAGTGGCCGTGATATCGTCGCCGTCATTGATCCGGGGAAAACCGGCAATTCCTTAAAGAGGGTCGAGCATTTTGGACCCATGAGCGAAGGTCCGCCGGGAACGATCAAATCACTGTCCAGCTTTGACACTCTGGATTGGCTGGCCTGGTGATGCCGATGCATTCTCCTTCTCACGCCTATCCCTGGCTATGCGTTATCGATTAATATATTCGCATCGTTTCCAACAGAGAGACATGATCATGAGACGCTTTGCATCTGCCGCCATCATGATCGCCGCCGTTATTTTCGCGTTTGCCGCAACGTCACCTGTTGGTGCCGACAGCAGTCCGCCCTGGGTATCGCAACGGCCGGCGCCGCCGATCATTCAGCCGTCGAGCCCGCTGATCATTCCGGGTCTTGGCCAAAGTACCCTGCCGACCGTCGCACCCGCGCCGGTCCCGGTGATCCAAGCGCCGCGGCCGGTGGAAGCGGTGCGGCCGCGCAATGCCGTTCCGGTTAAACGGAAATGATGACCCGCCCCGGGTTGACGGAAGCCACGGTCTGATCACCAAACGCAGCGGCCCGGAAAACGGCCTGCCAATGCCGGAAAGGACCTGGGCGATAGAAACCATCCTATTCATACCGGGCTTACTTTGCGATGAAACGGTCTGGGGTTACGCCATCGACCACCTGCGCCCGCGATACCGATGCGTTGTCGCCGACGGCGCATCGCACGACAGCATCACCGCCATGGCCGAGCACGGGCTGGCGGCGTATGAAGGCGGCCTGTCGGTGGTCGGGCATTCCATGGGCGCGCGGGTCGCCATGGAGATGTGGCGGCTGGCGCCGCAACGCATTGACCGCTTGGCCCTGTTCGACACCGGCGTGCATCCGCGCAAGGACGGCGAAGTTGCCCTGCGCCAGAAACGGATTGATCTGGCCTATGAGATCGGCATGCCGGACCTGGCGAAAGAATGGTTGCCGCCCATGGTCCACCCTGACCGCCGCGGCGACGCGGTTCTGATGGGCGCGTTGACGGCCATGGTCGAAAGTAAGACACCGGAGATCCACGAAAACCAGATTCGCGCCCTGCTGAACCGGCCGAATGCGCGCGCCCTGCTTGAAGACATCTCCTGCCCGACCCTGCTGGGTGTCGGCCGTCAGGACCAGTGGAGCCCGCTTTCGCAGCATCAGGAAATGCTCGACGTCATGCCGAACGCCAGATTGGTGGTCATCGAAGACGCCGCGCACTTCGCTCCCATCGAACAGCCGGACGCCACCTTGGCGGCGCTGGTGGGCTGGCTGGAAATGACCTAGCGCACGGTGTTTAACGCCGTATCCACCGCCGCCCGAAGCCGCCCGACCAGTTCGCCCATTTCGTCATCGGAGATGATGAATGGTGGCGCCAGCAGGATGTGATCGCCGCGCTGGCCGTCGACGCTGCCGTTATAGGGATAACAGATCAGGCCTTCGTCCATGCCCGCCGCCTTGATTTTGGCGTGCAGATTGTGCTTCGCATCGAAGGGCTCCTTGGTCGCCCTGTCTTGAACCAATTCCAGGCCCTGGAAAAACCCGCGGCCGCGGATATCGCCGATGTGCGGATCATTGCCGAAGGCGTCATGCAGCATGGCGACGAATTGCTGGCCCTTGTCGCGGACCCGGGTCAGCAAATCATCTTCGATGATCACCGTTTGCACGGCCAGGGCCGCCGCCGTTGCGACGGGGTGGCCGAGATACGTGTGCCCGTGCTTGAAGGCACCGGAGCCGGCGGTGATGGTGTCATAGATTTTCGCCGTGGTGATCATCGCGCCGACCGACTGATAACCGCCGCCGAGCCCCTTGGCGCAGGTCACGATGTCCGGGACGATGCCGTCTTCCTGGCAGGCGAACAGATAGCCCGTGCGGCCCATGCCGCACATGACCTCGTCCAGGATCAACAAGACGCCGTGTTTGTCACAGACGGCGCGGATTTTTCGGAAGTAGCCGTCCACCGGCGGCACCGTGCCCAACGTCGCGCCCGATACGGTCTCGGCCATGAAGGCGGCGACGGTGTCGGGGCCCAATTCCATGATCTTATCGTCCAATTCCTGGGCCAGACGGGTGCCGTAATCGTCATCACTCTCGCCGTCCAGCTTTTCCCGGTAGGCATAGCACGGTGAGACCTGATCGACGCCCGGCAGCATGGGCTCAAAAATCGCCTTGCGTTGCGGCTGACCGCCGACGTTCAAGGCGCCCAGCGTGTTGCCGTGATAGCTCTGGCGTCGGGAAATGATTTTGTATCGGCTCGGCTCACCGTTTTCCACATGGAACTGGCGGGCCAGCTTCAGTGCTGATTCCACCGCTTCCGAACCGCCGGAAACGATATAAACGCGCGACAGATCACCCGGCGCCTGATCGGCTAGAATGTCGGCCAAGGCTTCCGCCGGTTCGTTGGTGAAGAACGCCGTATGGGCGAATTCCAACTTGCCGACTTGACTGCGGATGGCCTCGATGACTTTCGGATGGGTGTGGCCCAGGCACGACACGGCGGCGCCGCCGGACCCGTCCAGATAGCGCTTACCGTCGGAATCGATGATCCAGCACCCTTCTCCCGCCACGGCGGTGGGGTAGGGTTTGTTGACCCTGGGGAAAACATGTCCGTCCATGGGTTATCTCCTCGAAAGCCTGTCTCTGCTTTTATACCCCCGATCCGGAAACATGCCATCGCTATTTGGCGGCCTGATCCGGCAGTATGTCGCCTAGCGTAGGCCGTCAATGCCGTCCACGTCATCGGCGGCCAGACCGCCCATGCGGTGGTGAACGCGTGGGCCGCGGCTCATGGCCAGGGCAAATAATATCTCAGCGGCGCGCGGCGCGTCGGCAATGCCGACCTCCATGGCGTCGAAATGGCTGCGCACATAGGCCGCGTTAATATGTCCCAGCGGCACGTCAACCCGCGTGCCGGGACCGCCAACCTTCATGGCCGACGGCACGATGGCCTTGGCCTCGCCAAGGCGTTCGCGCATGGCATACCCGCCGGGCACGTGCCACAGCGCCGTATGTTCCAGCTCACCACCTTCACCGGCCATCGCCGCCTTGCCGTAGCCATCAATGCCATCCAAACCGCCCATGGCGTCGATCAGCCTGTCGGTCATCTGCAAACCCAGCGGTTTCAGGTCGTCCATGGCGCTTTGCAAATCTTCCTCATAAGTCCCGACAAAAGGGTTTCGGACAATGGCAACCACGGCGGCGCGGCGCCGTGGTTGAGCCGGCGGCGGTCCGTTCTCATGATGAATATCTTCAATGAAAGTCATGGTTTTGCGCAGCGTAAATTCAGGCATCAAGCAAAGTCCTCTGTGATCTGTCAATTTGGTCAGCCAATCCAACTTGTCGGGTTTCCGACGCCAGCATGAGCAAGGCGCCGGCGATGCGGTTGGTGCTGCCAAGTGAACGGGCGTAGGCCGCGCCGGCATCCAGCGCCGCATCGATATCGACGGACAAAAGCCTGCCAACCCCGGTTGTCACAAGTTGCGCGCCCAAGTCGCTGTCAGGCGAAAGCTCAACGGCCGGCGCGCGCTCAATCGCCGCGTGCCCGGGCAAATCGACGGCATTGGCAATGAGGGTGGCGGCGACGTCGGCGGCGGCGGCGGTTTGGGCGACGACACTGATGGAATCGGCGATGCCTAAAGAATGCGAGCGCCCACGCCATCCAGAAGTGGCGACGCCCCGGAACGGGTCCGTCGCGGCGATGTCGATGCGGCCGGGCAGTTGGCCGTTGTCGGTGGCGAGCGCAGCGGTGATCTTCTCGCCAGGCGCCAGGTGGAACGCCGTATCGCCGCCGTTGTTGACGTAGGCCTTGGAGAGATCCGCCGCATCTGTCATGGCGCTGAGGACTTCGTCGGCCACGGCGCCGGCGACGGCGGCCATGGGGGTAACGAAAACCTCACCGGCGTAGGGCTGTACGGCGGTCTGCATGCGTCGGGCGGTGGGGTTGTCGAAGGTGCGTTCCGCATCGGCCTCGGTGCGCAGCAGGGGCAGTTCGTCGACAAGTTCCTGGAGGATCGTTTCGAACCGCACCGAGGCGGCAGCATAGGCAGCCTGGTGATCGCCCCAGGCCTCAATAATCAGGTCGATGGGGCCGTGGTGCAGGTGCAGCCGTCGGCCGTCGGCGAGCAAGCTGGATTGCGCGCCCTGCATATCAGCGCGCGGCAAAACCGCTGCCGGTCGGCGGCGCAACGGCGCGGGCGTCGTCGCCGTATTCGCCGCCGTGTTCCAGGATATCGGTAATCGACCGGACCACGCCGTCATGTCCGCCCAGGATGCGGTAATCCTCTCTGGGCACGGTGAATTCCAAGGGCGCGACGATGGCCGGCGTCGGCACGTAGCCGAACGAATTGTCCGGCGTTTTGAGGACATCGACCATGATCGTGATGCCGCCGCCGGGCCACACGTAGGCCGGTGCGCCGCCGACCGTGACCTGGGTTGTGAAAGCCTGGACGGAGCGCGTCAGTTTGACCGGATTCTGCGTCACGCCGGCCCGCAAGGACCCGCCGGCGCCGCCCATGAACAAGACGGTGCAGCGCGCTGGCTCGCAGTTTTCGGCAATAAGATTGACGGTGGATTGCAGTTCTGGCGGCAGCTTCGCCGGCTCCGGCACCAAATCGTCGTTGAGGACGTAGTAGCCGGATTGCTCGCCGGTGGTTGAAACCATCAGCATGGTCAGGCCGGGGATGGCGCCTTTTTTCGAATTCCAGGCATCGAGAATTGTCAGCGGGTCCTCGACATCCGTGCCGCCCCAACCGAGACCCGGTTCGGCGACTTGGAAATAGCGGCCAGGTGTCGAGCGCCGGCCTTTGACCTTGATCCCCGTACCCGGCCAATCCAGCACCTTGCCGGCCTGGTGTTCGGAAACCACGCCGGTGATATGGTCGTCGACCACCACCACTTCATCGACAAGGCCTTGCCATTGCGACGCGAACATGCCGATGGTCGCCGAGCCGCAGCCGACGCGCATGCGCTCTTCCGCCGCACCATCGACAATGGGCCCCATGCCGGCCTGGATGATGACTGACGAGCCGCCGTCGATGACAAGTTCCACGGCTTCCTTATTGCAAAGTTCCATCAAGGCGTTGCAGGTCGCCAGGCCTTCGGCTTTTGATCCGCCGGTCAGGTGATTGACGCCGCCCAGAGACAGCATTTGGGAGCCGTATTCGCCGGTGGTGACATGGCCGATCACTTCGCCCTTGGCCCTGACGGGTGCGGCTTCGTGACCGACATGGCGGTCCGTGTCGATCTTAATCTTCACGCCGCAGTATGAGAATATGGCTTCCGAAACGACGGTGACGAAATCAGCGCCGTCGACCTCGCGGCTGACGATGAACGGGGCGGGCTTGTAGTCGGGATAGGTGGTGCCGGCGCCGATGGCGGTGACGAAAACCTCGTCGCCGTTCAGGACGCGGCCGTCCCAATCGGATTTCATGAAGGGCACCACCTCGCCACCGCCACTGATCGTGCGGTCGAGGATGGTCAACGGATCACAGCGGACGATCTGCCCGGCCGCGTTGGCGTAGCGATCACAAGCCCCGGTCTTGCCGTCGGCGATGTAGCACATGACCGGGCAGGCATCGCAGCGAATTTTTTCAGGTTTCGGGACGGCGGTGTCAGGCATGGTTTTTCTCCGCTTCCTTGATGGCGGCCAACACGCGGTGCGGCAACGCCGGCAGGCAGGTGATGCGTGCCCCGGTGGCGTGACGGATGGCATTCAAAATCGCCGGCGCCGTCGGGATCAGCACGTGTTCGCCCAGACCCTTGGCGCCCATGGGGCCTTCCGGATCGGTTTTCTCGATGAGGATTGATTGGATGTCGGGCATATCTCCGACCGTCGGGATCAAATAGTTGTGTAGGTTTTCGGTCAGTTTGGGCAGATATTCCTCCATCAAGGCCATGCCCAGGCCCTGGGCGACGCCACCCTCGATCTGGCCCTCCGCCAACATCGGGTTGATGGCGCGGCCGAGATCATGAGCGGCGGTGACGCGGATCACCTTGACGGTGCCCAGCTTGCGATCGACCTCAATTTCCGCCACATGGGCGCCGTAGCCATAGACCGCATACGGCGTGCCCTGGCCGTTCTCATCCAGGGCCGTGGTCGGCGGGTCGTAGGTTTCTTCAACGGACAGCACATATCCGTGATCGCCGACCGGTAGGGCGGCAAGGTCGATCTCATGGCTGGCCTCGGCATCGGAGATGATCAGCTTGGCGCCGTCCAGGCCGATAGCCGCGCCGCGGTCCATGTTTGACTGGCGCAAGATAAGGTCGCGGAGCGCCCCGCCGGCCCGTTCGGCGGCCTTGCCGGTCACATAGGTCTGACGCGACCCCGACGTCTTGCCGGCGTCCGGGGTCAGCGCCGTATCGCCGCCGATAAACTCAAACTTGTCCAGCGCCACGCCCAGGGCATCGGCGCAGATTTGCGGGATCACTGTGTTTGATCCCTGGCCGATATCAACGGCGCCCTGGTGCAGGACCAGCCGGCCCTCGGCGGTGATGCCAAGGCGGATGGTTGACGGATTTGACATGGCCGTGTTGCCGCAACCGTACCAGCACGACGCCACGCCGACGCCGCGTTTGATGATCGGCGAGGCGGCGTTGAAGGCCCCGGCCTCGGCCAAAGCATCAGCCCAGCGCGGTGCCAGGGCGTCTAGGCTTTCACGGATGCCGACGCCCTGCATTTGCTGGCCGCAAACGGATTGATCGCCGTCCACCAAGGCGTTCAACTGACGGAACGCCAACCGATCAAGGCCGGCCGTCGCCGCCAAGTCATCGTAAAGGGTTTCCTGCAACAGCGCCGCCTGCGGCACGCCGAAGCCACGGAAGGCGCCGGCGACCGGACCGTTGGTATGAACGGCGCGGCCCGTCGCGGAATAATTGGGCGTCAGGTAGGGACCCGAGGCATGAACCGGCACCCGATTGGCGACGGTCGGTCCCCAACTGGCATAAGCGCCCGTGTTGAAGTCGCCGGCGAAGGTCATGCCGACAATCTTGGCGCCGGCGTCGATGCCGATGCGGGCGCGCATGCGGGCCGGATGGCGCTTCGTTGAGGCCTGCAGGGATTCTTCGCGGCTGAAGACCATGCGGCAGGGACGTCCGGTTTTCAAGGTGACGAGACCCAGCAGCGGTTGCAGCGTGACGTCCAGTTTTGAGCCGAAGCCACCGCCCGTGGCGGTCGGGATAATGCGGACGCGGTCCGGCGCAAGGCCGAGGACCGTGGCGACGTCGCCGCGGTTCATATAGGGCGCTTGGGTGCAGACTTGAATGACCACGGTGCCGCCGTCCATCCAGGCCGCGCCAGCTTCCGGCTCGATATAGGCGTGTTCAACGTAGGCGGTCTCAAACTCACCTTCGGCGACGTGGGCGGCGCCGGCCAGGGCGGCCTCGGCGTCGCCGGTCACCACCCGGCCCTCGGTCAGGATATTGTCGGCGATTTGGTCGTGCACGGCGGCACCATCCAAGGCCGCCGTCACATCCATGGCGGCTTGTTCCGGCACCCAGGTGATCGGGAAATCGTCCAGGTCCACGTCCGCCATAACCGCCGCGTCGCCGGCAATGATGGCGACGGCTTCGCCGCGGAACCGCACGGCGCCATCGGCCAGAGCCGGCTGGTCGGCGAAGGGCGGGATGACCCCGAAACAATTGCGGCCCGGAATGTCGGCGGCGCTCAACACGCAATCGATACCGGCATGTTCGGCCTGCCAAGCGTTCAGGTCGCCGAGCTGAAACCGGGCGCGGTTGTGGGGTGAGCGGATAGCCCTGACGCTCAGCGCGCCCGCCGGCACATGGTCGGCGCCGAACATTTCGGCGCCCGAAACCTTCGGTCGGCCGTCCAGGCGTTCCAAACGGCTGCCGACCGCGGCGCCGGCGGCCGGGGCGGCGGCGGCTGGATGAGCATTATTCGTCTCAACGACGGCGGTGACGATCTTCTGATATCCCGTGCACCGGCACAGCACACCGCCCAGGGCCTCGGTCACCGCGTTGCGGTCCGGGTGCGGGTTTTCTCGCAATAGTGCCGTTGCCGCCATCAGCATGCCCGGCGTGCAAATGCCGCATTGGGCAGCGCCGTGGCGCAGGAAAGACGTCTGAAGGGCGCTCAGTTGATCGTCTTCCGCCAGGCCTTCAATGGTCGTGATGGTTCGGTTCGCTGCCTGGATTACCGGCGTCAGACAGGCGCAGACCGGCGCGCCATCCACCAACACCGTACAGGCGCCGCAATCACCGGCGTCACAACCGACCTTGGTCCCGGTGAGGCCAAGCTCGCTCCGCAGGGTTTCGCTCAGGCGCCGGCCCGGCGGTGTGGCGAGTGAAACGGGTTGGCCGTTGATCGTCGTCTCAATGCTCAACACATCATCCTTCATGCCGCGGCCTCGCTGGGCCCGATCAATAGATGACTGACTGTCCGGCGCACCAGTTCAACGGCGGCATCCGAGCGGTAGGCCGCATCGGACCGCATGTCATCGATGGGCGCCAAGGGGCGGGTAATCATGTCTGCGGTAATCGCATCCAAGGCCCGGGCGTCAGCCGGCTGGCCGATCAACGCCGCCTCGGCGGCGGGCATGCGTTGGGCGACCGCGCTGCAGGCGCCGACGGAAATGGCCGCTGTCTCGATCCCGCCGTCCGCAATCACCAACCGCGCGGCGATCATGGCGATGGAGATGACAAGATATTTCCGGGCGCCAAGCTTGAGGAAATGTGAGACGCCGTCGCCGGCCGCGGCGGGAATGTGGATGGCCGTGAGTATCTCATCCGCGTTCAAGTTGATCTCGCGTGGGCCGGTGATGAAATCGCCGAGCGCCAGGGTCCGGATGCCGGCCTGCGACGCCAGTTCCACCGACGCATCCAGCGTCAGCAGGCAGGGCACGCCGTCGGCAGCGGGCGAGGCGTTACAGAGGTTGCCGCCGAGCGTGCCGGCGTTCTGGATTTGCACCGAGCCGACTTCCCGCGCCGCCAGTTTCAGGCCGTCGAAGGCCGACGGCAGGTCGGCGCCGATGACATCGCTCCATGTCGTTGCCGCGCCCATGCGCCAGCCGGCGTCCGATTTCTCAATGCCGCGTAGGGCGTCGATGGCGGTGATGTCGAGGATCGGCCCGGCCAATGTCGGCCGGTCCGTGGCCGGAAACAAATCCGTACATCCAGCCGCGATGCGGCCCGGGTTCGCCGCCAGCCAGGCGAGCGCGTCAGCAAGTGTCGTGGGGCGATAGTAAGTCACGATCTCAATGTCTCCAGGTAAACATCCTATTGACAAACTTGTTTGTATACAAATAAATTTTGCCTCGAGACGCGATTGCTGTCAACATGGATTGTGATGGTTGTGAGATTCGAAATGGGAGAGCTTCCTTTGGTCAAGACTGCGCCGCGCCAAGAGACCGGCACTGATACTAACACTGACGCCGGCTCCGACACCGACACTGGTTATCAGCTATCGGATCAGGTGGGGCACATCCTGCGCCGCGCCAACCAACGCCACGTCGGTATCTTCGCCGGCCATATCCCCGACCTGACGCCGACCCAGTTCGCGGCCCTGGCCAAATTGTGTGAGGCGCAGACGGTTTCCCAAAACGAGCTTGGCCGCCGGACCGCCATGGACGCGGCGACGATCAAGGGCGTCGTTGATCGTTTGAGGAAGCGCGGCTATGTGAACGCCAAGCCCGATCCCGGCGATCAGCGCCGGGTTATTCTGTCGCCCAGCGCCAAGGGCCGGCGCAGCTTTGATCGGTTGGCCGCCCGGGCGCATGAGATCACGACCGAGACCCTTTCCCCCTTGACGGCCAAAGAGCGCGACCAGTTTTTGCGCCTGCTGGCGAAATTGACCTGATCGGAGGATGTCATGACAGATAATCTTGGCGGTCAAATAGTCGGTGTCGATGTCGGCGGCACCTTCACCGATCTGGTGATGCTGGATCAGGCAAACGGCCGTGTGCGCCTGGCCAAGGTGCCCAGCACCATGGACAACCAAGCCTTCGGTGTGCTGGCCGCGCTGGATGAGGCGGGTGCCACCTTTGCCGACGTTGATTTGATCATCCATGGCACGACGACAACGACCAATGCCGTGCTCGAGCGCAAGCTCAGCCGCACCGGTCTGATCACCACTCAGGGTTTTCGCGATGTCTTGGAATTAGGCCGCCGCACGCGGCCCCAGGCCTATGGCATGACCGGCACCTTCACGCCGGTGATCCCCCGCGACCTACGTCTGGAAGTGGCGGAGCGCATGGATGCGGCGGGCGAGGTGGTCACGGCGTTGGATGAGGCCCAGGTGCGGAAGGCCGCCGAGGCGCTGCTGGCGGCAGATTGCGAATCCATCGTCATCCACTTCCTGCATGCCTACGCCAACCCGGCCCATGAGCTGCGGGCCGCTGAAGTCGTCGCCGAGGTTTGGCCCAACGATTACATCACGGCCGGGCATACCTTGTTGTCGGAAAGCCGCGAGTTTGAACGCGGCGTCACGGCCGCCGTGAACGCCGCCGTGCAGCCATTGTTGGAGCGCTACATCCGCCGTCTCGTTGACGAACTGGCGGCCAAGGGCTACGCCGGCGAAGTGCTGGTGATGAACGGCAACGGCGGCATGGTGTCGTCAAAAGTGGTCGCCAGGGAAGCCGCAAAAACGGTCATGTCGGGCCCCGCGTCGGGCGTCATGGCGGCGGCTTACACGGGACGCCGCGCCGGCATCGAGAATTTGCTGACCTATGACATGGGCGGCACGTCGACGGATGTCGCCTTGATCCGCGGCGCCGAGCCCGCCGTATCAAACGAAATCGACGTCGAATACGCCATGCCCATCCATGTGCCGATGGTTGATGTGCGCACGGTGGGGGCCGGTGGCGGCTCCATTGCACGGGTCAATGCCGGTGGGCTTTTGGAGGTCGGGCCGGAAAGCGCCGGCGCCGATCCGGGGCCGATCTGTTACGGGCGCGGCGGCACCCGGCCAACAATTTCTGATGCCAATTTGTTGCTCGGCCGGCTTAACCCGGCGGGTTTTAAATCCATGGACGCCTCATCAGCGACGGACCAGGTGGCGGAGATTTTCGAGGCGGCGCTCGGCAAGCCGCTCGGCCTCGACGCCACCGGCGCGGCGCTTGCCGTGATCCGCATGGCCAACACCAAAATGGCCGGCGCCATCCGCATGGTGTCCCTGTCGCTGGGCATGGATCCGCGTGATTTCGCGCTGTTTGCCTTCGGCGGCGCCGGGCCGCTGCATGCCGTCTCCCTGGCCCGCGAAATGGGCGTGCCGCGGGTCGTCATTCCTTGCCGGCCCGGCATCACCAATGCCTTGGGCTGTGTCGTCGCCGATTTGCGTCATGACTTTGTTAACACGGTGAACCGGTCACTGGAGAACGTCGATATTGACGCCGTCCACGCCCTGTTTGCCGAACAGACGGCAGAGGGTGAACGCCTGATCGCCAAGGAACCCATCGAGATCCAAGAGATCAAGCGCCTCTACAGCGTCGACATGCAGTTTGTCGGCCAGACGCACCTGTTGCGGGTCCATCTGGACACGCCAACGCCGAGCCGCGAAGATTTACGCCGGCTGTTCGAAGCGGCCTATTTCAATCGTTTCCGGGTCGAACTCGCCGACATTCACGCCAATCTGGTCAACGTCAATACCTCGGTGATCGGCCAGCGCGCCGAGATGGACCTGTCCACCCTTATCGACCCGGCCGGTCGCAAGGCGCGGGTTGCTGATGCGGAAACCGGCCGACGCATGGTGGTCTTCGATGACGGCCCTATGGATACACCGGTGTTTTGGCGCGATCACCTGCCCATGGATATTGAAATCACCGGACCGGCGATCATCGAACAGATGGACTGCACGACCCTGGTGGAACCCGGCGACGTGGCCCGCGGTGACGCCGACGGCAATATCATCATCGAGATTGGAGGCTTGTCATGAACCTTGATCCCATCACGCTGAGCGTCATTCAGGCCGGCCTGCAACAGGTTTGCGACGAGATGGATCTGAGCTTCTCGCGGGCCGCCTTTTCGCCGGTCATCGCCGAAGCCAACGACCGTTCCGACGGTATCTACGCGGCTGATGACGGCTCGCTGATCGCGCAAGGCGCGCAGGGCCTGCCGGTGTTCGTCGGCACCATGCAGTATTCGACCCGCACGTTGATTGAGATGATCGCGGCGGGGACCGCGGCCGCGCCGAAGCCCGATGACATCTATATCGTCAACGACCCGTACCTGGGCGGCACGCATTTGATGGACGTGCGTTTCGCCCGGCCGTTCTACAGAAACGGTGAGATTTTTTGCTGGCTGTCGAACACCGGCCACTGGCCCGACACGGGCGGCTCCGTGCCCGGCGGGTTTTCCGCCTCGGCGACGGCGGTGGAACAAGAGGGCCTGCGCCTGCCCCCGGTGCGGCTATTCAAGGAAGGCGTCTTGGATCAGGAAATTTTCGCCATCATCTCGTCAAACATCCGCATCGCCGATCAGCGTATCGGTGACGTGAAAGCCCAGGCCGCGGCCTTGATGGTCGGCGAAGACCGTTTGAACCTGCTCATGGATCGCTACGGCGACGACACGGTGCGCGCCGCCATCGCCGAGCTACGGACCCGCGCCGCCGCGCAAATGCGGACCTTTATTTCGGACATTGATGACGGTGTCTATGAAAGCACCGCTTATGTGGACAGTGACGGTGTCGTCAACGAACCGCTGAAGATTGCGCTGGCCATCACTAAGACCGGCGATGAGCTAACCTTTGATTTCGCCGGCTCCAGCCCGCCGTGCCTGGGCCCCATGAACTCGGTCCTGGCGACGACCTTGAGCTCCGTCTATCTGGCGATGCGCCATATTTTCCCGGAAGTGCCGATCAGCGCCGGCGCTTTTGAGCCCTTAAAGGTCATCCGCCCGGAGGATACTTTCCTGGACGCCAAGTACCCGCGCCCCGTGTCGGGCTGCGCGGCGGAAGTCTCACAGCGCATTGCCGAGGCCGTGTTCGCAGCCCTGGCTGAGGCCCTGCCCGACCGGGTCACGGCGGCACCGGCCGGGACCAGTGGTAATTTCGCCTTGGGCGGCCATGATCCGGCGCGGTCGCGCGACTATGTCATGTACCAGATTTCCGGCGGCGGCTACGGCGGCAACGCCGACCACGATGGCCTGGCGAATGGCTGTTCGACCATCGGCATCTCAAAAGCCCCGCCGGTGGAAATCATGGAACAGGCCTTCCCGGTGCTGTATCGAAAATACGCATTGCGCGAAGGCTCAGGCGGCGCCGGTGAGCGGCGCGGCGGTTTCGGATTGGAATATGAGGTCGAACTGCGGCGCGGCGAGGCCAGGGCCAGCTTCGTCATGGACCACGGCCGGTTCGGCCCGCAAGGCGCCTTGGGCGGCGAAGACGGCGCGCCGAACCAGGTTACCGTCTGGCAGAACGGCGAGCCCTATACGCCGGAACACTTGTCAAAGGAACAAGACATTCCCTTGACCCCCGGCGACCGGGTTCATGTGTGCACACCGGGCGGCGGCGGCTACGGCGATCCCTTGGCGCGCGATCCGGAGGCCGTGTTGGAAGATGTGCGGCTGGAACGCTACACGGTGGAGCAGGCGAGGGAGATGTTCGGCGTGGTGATCATCGGCGCGCCCTTGAGTGTCGACCAAACAGCGACAGGCAAGCATCGTGCCACGTGCGATTGAATTGAAATCCGGGTAAACTGTTCCGCGAGGAATTCGTTTCGGGAGATCTGCAATGAACCGACAAGTTATGATGATCGCCGCGCTGTTGGCGATATTGGTTGTGGCGCCGGCACCCGGCGCGTTTGCCGATGGCAAGGTCGGTGTCGTCTTGATGCACGGCAAGGATAGCACGGCGAAAGCCAAATCGCCGATCGGCAAGTTGGCCAACTATCTGGATGGTGACTTTGAGGTCGAAGCTCCCGATATGCCCTGGTCGCGGAGCAACGGCATCAACAAGACGCTGGAAGAGTCGTTCAAGGATATCGATGCCATCGTCGCCGATTTGAAAAGTGACGGGGCGACGAAAATCGTCGTCGGCGGCCATAGCATGGGTGCCGCGGCGGCGCTCGCCTATGCGACCCAGCGGCCCGGCCTGGCCGGCGTCTTGATGATCGCGCCGGGGCACCGCCCGGATCGGCAGGGCCGCAAAAATGCCGCGGCTCTGGACAAAGCCAAGGCCCTGATCGCCGCCGGCAATCCGGAAGATGACGTCGACATCCAAGACATCAATCAGGGGCGATCCATTAGCCGCACCCTGGATGCGGATATCGCCGTCAGCTGGTTTGATCCCGACGGCCTGGCGGTCATGCAAAACGCCGCAGCGAAGCTTCCCGAGGGCACGCCGGTGCTGTTTATCATCGGTGAAAAGGATCGTCTGCGGGCAACCGGGGAGAGCCTCATTTTCAGCAAACTGCCGGCCCATTCGAACAGCGCCTACACGGTGGTGCCCGGTGGCCACAGAGTAACGCCCATGAAAGGCAAGTCGGAAATCGCCGATTGGCTGCGGCGCTTGTAGAACACCTAGATCGGATCACGTTTAAACGGAAACATTCTGTTTACGTTTGGACGTGTGAATCCGATCGGAATTTAAAGAGTAGAGCAGTGGCTCACATATAAACGGGATCACAATGTGATTCCGTATATATGTGATCTGCTCTAGACGGCCAGGTACTTTTCGCGGACTTCGGCGTCGGCTTCCAACTCGGCGATGGTGCCTTCGTAGCGCATCTCGCCCGACTCAATAATATAAGCACGATCCGAGACCAGCTTGGCGAAGTGCAGGTTTTGTTCGGACAACAGCACTGTCAGGCCGGCGGTTTTGAACTCGCCGATAACGTCCGCCATCTTCTCGACGATCACCGGGGCGATGCCTTCCGAGGGCTCGTCGAGCAAGATCAATTTCGGATTGCCCATAAGGGTGCGGGCGATGGTTAGCATCTGTTGTTCGCCGCCGGACAAATGGCCGCCCAGATTGTCGCGGCGCTCGGCCAGGTTGGGGAATAGCTCGAACAAGGTCACCGGCGTCCAGATGGGCGCGTCATCGCGGGCCGGACGGCGGCCGACCTCCAGGTTTTCAGCAACCGTCAGATCGGTGAAGATGCGTCGCTCCTCGGGCACGTAACCAAGGCCCAATTGGCAAATCCGGTGCGAAGGCAAAGCCGTCGTCTCGATGCCGTCAAAGTGGACCGTGCCGGATTTCGGCCGGACCAGGCCGATGGTGCTTTTCATGGTTGTTGTCTTGCCGGCCCCATTGCGGCCGAGCAGGGTCACCACTTCACCGGCGTTAACCTTGATCGACACGCCGTGCAGAATATGGGCGCCGCCGTAGAACGAATTGATGCCGCTCACCTCAAGCATGGGTGTCGCCTCCGGCGAAGGTCGTGCCACCGCCCAGATAAACTTCCTGAACCGCTGGATTTGCGCGGACCTCATCGACGGAGCCCTCGGCCAGCAATTGGCCACGGTTGAGGACCAGAATACGATGGGCGTTCTCGAACACCACGTCCATGTCGTGTTCGGTGAATAGAACACTGACGCCACGCTCGGCGACGATGTCGGCGGTCAGTTTCATCAGCGCCCGGCGTTCACCCGGCGCCATACCGGCGGTCGGTTCGTCCATCAGCAACAGCGTCGGCGCGTGGGCCAGCGCAACCGCCAGTTCCAGGCGCTTCAAATCGCCATAGGCCAGAATGTTGGCAGCCCGGTCGGCCTGATCGGCCATGTTGATCAAGTCCAGAAGCTTCAGGGCGTCATCGCGGTAGAGGTGGGCGGCGCGGGAAAACGCCGAGAAGGTTTTGCGGTGATGCGAGATCAGCGCCATTTGCACGTTCTCAACCACCGACATGGAGCTGTAGACAGCGGTGATCTGAAAGGTCCGGCCGACGCCGAGACGCCAGATGTCGCGCGGTTTCATGCCGACCAGTTCGCGGCCATCGAGTTTGACCGAGCCCTGATCGGGGTTGAGGATGCCGTAGAGCATATTGAAACACGTCGACTTGCCGGCGCCGTTCGGACCGATCAGGGCCAGCAACTCGCCTTTATCCAGATCAAAGCTGACTTCATCGACGGCCCGGTTGCCGCCGAAGGATTTCGATAAGTTGCGGACCTCCAGGAAGCTCATGGGCCGGCCTCGTCTTTCCGGGCTCGGCCCAGCAGGCCGCGGACCTGTTCCGCCGCGCCGGCTAAGCCGCCGGGCAACGCGATGGCGATGGCGATGATCAAAAGGCCCAACAAAAGGCGCCAATATTCAAACCGCGACAGCCAATCCTGCAACAGCGTGAACACGCTGGCCCCGGCGATGGGGCCGGTCAGCGACTGGACGCCGCCCAGGAAAACCATGATCAGGGCGTCAAAGGACGTGGCGATTTCCATTTCCGTGGGAAACACGCTGCCCTTGGCGAACACGAACAGGCCGCCGGCCAGGCCGGCCATGGCACCGGCGAAAACGAAGGACATCCATTGGATCAGCTTGACGTTCATGCCGATGGCTTCCGTGCGCAGCGCCGAATCGCGAGTGCCTCTCAGCGCATAACCGAACGGCGTGTGGGCCATGGCCCGCAGGGCCAGAATGCCGCCGACGCCGACCACCAGAACCAGATAATAATAGACGCCCGGATCGCTGGCCCAGGCCGACGGCCAGATGTTCAGCATGCCGTCGTCGCCGCCGGTAACCTCACCCCATTGGAAGACGATGGACCACAGCACTTGCGCGCAGGCCAAGGTCAGCATGGCGAAATAAACGCCGGTCAGACGCACGCAAAACCAGCCGATGATCAGCGCCGCAAAGCCCGCACCCAGGGGCGCCAGCATGATCGCTAGTTCCATGGGGGTTCCCGCATATTGCACGAACAACGCCGCCACGTAGGCGCCGCCGCCGTAAAACGCCGCGTGACCGAATGACACCAGGCCGCCGACGCCCAGGATGTAGTGCAGGCTGGCGGCGAACAGACAAAAGATGATGACGTCGGCGAAAAGCACGTTCAGGAAACTGACGCCCGACAATGGCACCAGGGCCAGCGCCGCGATCAGCGCCGCGACGATGATTTTGCCGGTCCGCGCCAATTCCCGGTAGGGTATCGGCGGCGGGCCTTGTGACCCGTGTTCGCCGGCGGCTTCCGGTTTGCCGAACAGGCCCCAGGGCCGGATTACCAGGACCACGGCCATGACGACGAACATCAGGACCAAGGTGGAGTTCGGCAACAAACGAATGCCGTAAACCTGCAGGACCGAGATCAGCATGGCGGCTACGAAGGCACCCCAGATCGAACCCATGCCGCCGGTCACGACGACAACGAAGATCGGCGCCAGGATGCCGAAATCCATCAACAGGTTGGCGCTGCCCTTCGGCAATTGCGCGGCGCCACCGATGCCGGCCAGGAAGGCGCCCAAAAAGAACACACCGGAAAACAGGATCGATTGATTGACGCCCAAGGCGGCAACCATCTCCCGGTCCTGGGTGGCGGCTCGAACCAGGACGCCAACGCGGGTTTTCGAAAACAAAAACCAAAGCCCGATCAGCACGACAATGGACAACGCGATCAGCACCAGATCATAAGTCGGCACAGGCTCGCCGAAGATGCGGACGATGCCTTCAAACCCGGGGGCGCGCTGACCGAACAGATCTTCCGGCCCCCAGACCAGCAGCGCCAGGTCCTGCACCACCAAGATAACGCCAAAGGTGGCGACCAGTTGAAACAGTTCCGGGGCCTTGTAGATGGGCTTCAGGACGCAGACCTCGATGATCACGCCGATCAGCCCGACGGCCAGGCCGGCGATCAGAATGCTTGCCCAAAAGCCGACAATCCCCGGCAGCACGGTCATCGCCGAATAGGCGATATAGGCGCCCAACATGTAGAGCGAGCCGTGCGAGAAGTTAACCACCCGGGTGACGCCAAAGATGATCGACAGCCCCGATGCCACCAAAAACAAGGCGGCGGCGTTCGACATGCCGGTCAACAGTTGGGCGAAATAAAAACCCATGAGGGGTCCTCAAATTTAATGCGCGGTAGGTGACGGGGCACGCGCCTCAGCACGTTCCTGGGCACGTGCCCCGCCGGTCACAGGGAGGTTATTTAGCCGGCCGCATTTTCATGACTTCGGCATCGGACGGCAGGTACTTGGCGCCGTCCTTGAAGGACCAATCAACCATCATGCCCTTGTTGTCCTTGACGGCGATCTTGCCGACCCAGGCACCCATGGTGGATTGATGATCGATCTTGCGAAAATGGATCTTGCCCATGGGGCTCTCCACATCCAGGCCCTCGAAGGCATCGACCAGCTTTTCCGTATCCGTAGAGCCGGCCTTCTTGATCGCCGCGGCCACGGACAGCATGGTGTTATAACCGACGATGGAACCGATGCGCGGATAGTCGTTCCACTTCTTCTGATAGGCATCGACGAACTTCTGGTGTGCCGCGTCCTTGATGGCGTACCAGGGATAGCCGGTGACCACCCAGCCTTTGGGCGCGTCGCCCTTCAGCGGATCCAGATATTCCGGCTCGCCGGTCAACAGGCCCAAGGTCAAGCGGCCCTTGAACAATCCGCGCAGGTCGCCTTCGCGGACGAACTTCGCCAGATCACCGCCGAAGGTGACGTTGTAGATGGCGTCGGGCTTCGACGCTTCGATGGCCTGCACCTCGGCACCGGCGTCGATTTTAAACAGGCCCGGCCACTGTTCGGTGACGAACTCGACGTCCGGGCGGATCGATTTCAGGACCTTCTTGAAGGCCGCTACGGCGTCTTTGCCGTAGGCATAGTTGGGCGCGATGGTGGCCCACTTTTTGGCCTTTGAATTGCCGGCCGCGGCTTCCGCCAGCATGGCCGCCTGCATGTAAGTGCTGGGGCGCAAGCGGAAGGTGTAGCGGTTGCCCTTGGCCCAAACCAGGGCGTCGGCCAGGGGTTCGGCGGCCAGATAGAGGCGTTTCTTCTGACCCGCATAGGAGGTCAGCGCCAGGCCGATGTGGCTGAACAAGGAGCCCGAAATCAAGGCGACACCTTCGCGGGTGAACAGTTCCTCGGCGATCTTCACCGCTTCGCCGGGCTTGCCTTGGTCATCGCGGGAGACCAATTCCACCTGTTTGCCCAGCAGGCCGCCGCCGGCATTGATATGTTCAATGCCCAATTGGGCGCCGCGTTTGTAGGGGATGGTATGCGCCGGCAGGCGTTTGTAGCTGTTGATGTCGCCGATTTTGATGGTCTCAGCAAAGGCTGCCGATGTCGTGGCGATGGCTGCTGCCGTCGCCACTGCAAATCCGAATGTCTTCATGGTCATCTTCGTATCCTCCGTTTCCTTCGTTGTCGTCGTGTCCGGGGCGGACCATCCACCCCAATCCCGGTTAATTCAGTCGAACGTCGCTTGTCCCGATTTTAAAACGCCTGTTTCTCCTACCCGGGCTTCGAAATTGATCGTGTTGTTATCCGTTGTCGCCAGCAGATCGATGGCGTCGCCCGGCATCACCGGTGCGGCCAGCCGTGCGCTCAACGTGGTCAAATCGCAGGGGTGCGCATTAACGGCTTCGGCGATTTGGCGGGCCGCGATGCCCAAGGTGCACAACCCGTGCAGGATCGGCCGGTCAAAGGAATTGGCCTTCGCCACGTCGGCATCGATGTGCACCGGATGACGGTCGCCGGTCAGCCGGTAGAGGGCGGCCTGGTCGACGGATGTGGCGTAGGAACTCTGCCAGGTCGGCGGCCCGAATTCGCGCTTTTCCGCTGACGGGCCCCGCTCACCACCCCAATCGCCGACGCCTGGTAAAAAGATTGTGTAGGTGGCGAGGAAGTACTCTGAGCTGACGGTGACATCCATCACCGACGCCTTGCCCTTGTCCCAAAGTGCGCTGACCCGGCCGGTCATTTCGATCTGGCCGGCCCGCGGCAAGGCGCGCAGAATTTTCAGCTCCTGACTGGCGTGCAGGGTAAGATTGCGGTCATAGAGGCCCGTTTCACCGGCCGCCTCCGCCGCCCACAGGCCCATGGCGCAGGCGTAAGTGGGCAGCACCTTGAGGTCGCGTTCGTAGACGAGGTCCGTGCGTTCCGCCGGCGCGCCGACGGAAAGCGCGTAAAGAATAGCATCGCGTTCGTCGTAGGTGACGACGCGACTGCCCAGATCATGACCGATAAGATCGCGTAGTTCCATCAGGCCCCCCACGCGCTGTACATACGCAAAGAAATATTGGTCTCACGGCTGAAATTACCGTAAGGCTCCGATCGTTTTACGAAGCCAGTCCTGTCTATATTTTTGTTTGTGTACATATGAATTTTGCATCGGACGGGCAAGCCTGTCAACCATGTTTGTCGTGGCTTTGAAGAATTGGCGAATTGTTCAAAAAAGCCCTTCCGATGGGTTGCCGTGATCTTCATGTTGCCTGAGCCTCTTTCATTGCCGGCGGCTTGGAGTCAGCCTCATTGGTCAACCCAAGCCGCATCTTGACCGCCGCAACGGCATCGGCCCGGGCCGGTGTATCCAGCAGATCGCGGTAAATTTTCTGCCATGCCGCCAGGTCCGCCGTGCCGCGATTGAAATCTTCCAAAAGCTGTTTGGTCAGCGCCGCGGCATGGGCATCATTCTTGGCGGCCTGATCAGCAAGCTCGATCATTCGTTGGCCCAGACCCTCAGGCGCAATGACTTCGCCGGCCAATCCCGCCGCATGGGCGCTGGGCGCGGTATACCGCTCACCGAGGACGAATAACCGCGTTAGCGTTTCCGCCGACAACCGGCCATGCAGGCGGGCGATGGCGTCGGGGTTATAAAGTAGGCCCAGTTCCGTTGCCGGTACGGCGATAGTCGCGCCGGCGACAGCGATGCGGAGATCGCAGGCCATGGCCAGGTGCACGGCGGCACCCATGCACGGCCCTTCGATGACCGCCACCACAGGTGCCGGAAATTGCCGGATGGCGTCGGTGAGCGCCGTGACCGCATCGTCATAGGCCGCGTCGTCGGCCGTGCCGTGGATGTCGTTGAGATCGGCACCAGCGCTAAAAATCCCCTCGGCGCCGCGCAGGAATGCGATCTTGACTGAATCGTCGGGCGCCGCAAAGACCGCCGTTAATTCGTCAAGCAGGAGCCGTGACAAGGCGTTCTTGCGCCCACCGTTGCCGAAGATGATGTCCAGGCGGTGGCCCTCAGTCTGTGATTGAAGACGTGCGCTCATGGCGTCGCCCACCGCCGTCGCATGATCGTGTCGTCAAAGGCGAAGGCCTCTTCCAGATCCTCGGAAAGATCTAAAACCAACTGATCACGGCCGCGCCCGGCGATGACCTGCAAACCGATCGGCAGGCCATCGACCAGCCCACACGGCACAGAGGCGCCCGGCGTGCCGGCAACATTGAACGGCGCGGTAAAGGGAACGGCGCCCCAAAGTTCGCTGACCTGGCGCCCGTCAATAATCTCCGGGCGCTGACCCAAGGGGAATGCCGGTGTCGCCGTCGCCGGCGTGACAATGGCATCGAAGTCGGCAAGGAACCGATCCAGGCGGTCGCGAAAGTCTTCCAGGCCACGGGCCGCTGTTTGAACACCTTCCGGCGTCAGGGATTTTGCCGCTTCCAGGCTGACCCGTTCATAATCGGTCAACATGTCGGGCGCTTCATCCAGCAGATGGCCGCGTTCGCGGCCTTCGACAGCCAGTACCAGGGGGCCGAAGACATCCTTCCAATCACCAATGGGAAGGTCCGTCTCCACCACTTCGTGGCCCAAATCCTGAAGTTTCAGGACGGCCGCCGCCGTGGCCGCCGCGACGCCCGGGTCCACGGCGCGGCCTTCAGGGGCCGCACACCAGGCGATTTTCAGGTTCTTGCCGACCGACTGGCGGGCCAAGGACTGCTCGGCAATGACCTCCATAAACACCCGGGCATCGTCGACGTTGCGCGCCAATGGACCCGGACAGACAAATTCCGTCATGGCAACGCTGCCGTTTTCATCGGCACACAGCCCGTGCGTCGGCTTAAATCCGAAGAGCCCGCTGAAGGCCGCCGGGATACGGATCGAGCCACCGCCGTCGGCACCGAGCCCGAGCGTCGCCAATCCGGCCGCGACGGATGCGGCGCCGCCGCCGCTGGAACCACCCGGCGTGCGGGCCGTATCCCAGGGGTTGGCCGTATCCGGGCCAAGGCGGTTATCGGTGGTCGCCGATTGCCCGAACTCGGCCGTGTTGGTCTTGCCCGTGAACATCGCGCCGGCGGCGCGCAGGCGTTGGATAAGGCCGCTGTCGTCATCGCTGATGTTGTCGCGGTAAAAATGTGATCCGTAAGTTGTCCGCACACCGCTGACGGCAAAGGTATCCTTGATAGAAACCGGCACGCCGCTCAGCGGGCCGGCGGTGCCATCGCGGTAGGCCCGTTCGGCGGCTGTCGCCTGGGCCCGCATCTGATCGTCCGTCCGGGTCAGGTAGGCGGACAGGGCCGGATTGAACCGGTCGATGCGCGCAATGACTTGTTCGGCCACGTCAACGGGTGACACGTCACCGCGCCCGTAGGCGGCGGTCAATGTCGCCACCGGCCAGAACAGGGGGCTTGCGCCCGGATCGATGCCGTCAGGCATGGGGATAGACGCCTCCGCTGATGCCATAGGTTTCACCGGTGATATAGCCGGCCTTGTCGCCGGCCAGGAACGACACCAGATGGGCGACGTCTTCCGGCTCGCCGATGCGGCCGACGTAGGACCGGTCCTTGGCATAGCCGTCGAAGAACTCGGCCGGATAAATCTTGCGCAGAAAATCGTTGTAGATGAGCCCCGGCGCCACGGCATTGACGCGGATGCCCAGCGGCCCGTTCTCCGCCGCCGCGACACGCGTCAAGGCCATCACCGCGGCCTTGGCGGCGGCGTAAGCGGATCCGTGCTCGGCCGAGGTTTCCCACGCGCCGATCGACGAAATATTGACGATGCTGCCGCTGCCCTGGTTGATCATATGCGGCAGGCCATAGCGCATGCAGTAGAACGTGCCGTTGAGGTCGATGTCCAGGCTGCGATGCCAGGTTTCCAGCGACATCTCGGCAACCGGTTCGATCTTGTTGAAACCGGCGTTATTGACCAGCACATCGAGGCGGCCGCATTCAGCGACAACCTCGCCCATGACAGCTTCGACCCGCGCGGCGTCAGTGACGTCCATCGGGATGCCCAGGACCTTCTGTCCCGTTTCCGCGGCGATTTTTTCTGCATACTCACCGCATCGGCGTTCATGGGCGTCGGTGACAACAACGGTCATCCCGTCCAGGGCCAGCTGGCGGGCGATGGCCGAACCGATGCCGACGCCGGCGGCGGCGGTGACCAGGGCGACTTTTTGATCTGACATTCTTCGGACCCTCCTCGTTTGCCTAACCGCGGACCTGCGGAATCACCTCGTTGGCAAACGTCTCCAAACGGCGCTCGCGACCGCCCGAATGGAGCGGAAAAGTGATCCGGTCGATGTCGCATTTGGCGACCTCATTGATACGGCCGACGCAGTAATCGACATCGCCGGCGATGGCGACGGTCTGGCACCATTCGTCAGTCACCTTGCTCTGGTGATCGGAGTGCAGCGACAGGTGCGACTCGAAATGATAGTCGGCCATGATCTCGTCCCACAGCGCGCGATACTTCTCCCATTGCGTTGGCACGACCTTCCATTCGGTGAACGTCGCGGCCTGCGTCGCGGCCCAGGAACGGACGTCGTCAAGTGCCTTGCGTTGGTCTTCCTGGACACTGGTGGTGCACATGAAATCGATATCGATGTCTTCGCGTTTGCGTCCGGCGCTTTCCAACCCTTCGTAAACGAAATCCAATTGCCATTTGATGAGGTCGTTGTCGGCGGCCCCCATGAGGATGACACCGTCGGCAACTTCGCCGGCGAGTTTCAGAATCCGCGGCTGAGTGACCGCCAGGTAAATGGGAACAGGGCGATCGGCAACCGCCAAGCGCAGATCGTTGCCTTCGAGCTCGGCGCTTTCGCCTCGGAACCAGGCCTTCATGGCGACGATGCCTGCGCGCAACTCGGCGATCTTGGAGGGTCGCATGCCGATGGAGTTGACCGCAATCCAACCCGCACCGAGGCCCAATTGGGCGCGGCCGTCGGAGATTTCATTGAGCGCCGCGTGGCCGCTGGCGGTGACCGTCGGGTGGCGGGTTTTCAGATTGGTGACGGCGGTGCCGATCTTCAGCTTCTCCGTGGCCATCGCCGTCAGCGTCATCGTCGTGTAGATTTCCTTCATGCCGAGCTGGTGGTCGATATACCAGATGTGTTCGAAACCCAGGTCTTCGATCTTCTTGGCCATGGGGCCGACGTTGGCCAGCGGCTCGCGCGGGCTGACGCCTCGTGAAATTCCAAATCTTTTAACCATTATCCTCTCCTTTTTAAGGCGTCTTCGATGGCCGCGGCGTAGAGGCGCGGCTGATCGATGCTCATCAGATGCCCGGCATCGGGAATCTCGTGATAGGTGGCGTCGCTGAGCGCGTCGCACAGAATGTCGGCGGCCTTCTTTGGGCAGAACACATCCTTGTCGCCGCCGATGACATCGACGGGCATGAAAATATTTTCCAACAGCGCCATCAGCGGCGTGTCGCGCAGTCCGGCCATGGCGCGGCAGCCATTGATATAGCCGCCGCCGTTGCCGACGGCGTCCAGGCGGCGCCGGGTAATGGCAACCAAATCGCCGCCGTTAACCAGTTGCTGGGCCGTGTCATCGCTGAGCGCGGCGGCGAAACCGTCCGGGTCCGATTGGATCATGGCAATACGTTGGTCGAAAAATTCCGCCGCGGCCCGTCCGACAATGGGCGATGTGCCGGTGACGATGGCGTGCGGGATCAGGTCCGGGCGTTGGGCCGCCGCCCAAAGGACGATGGTGCCGCCCAGGGAATAACCGACGCACGGTGCGGGTCCGCTGACGTCTTCCAGGAACGCGATCAAGTCTGCGCCCAATTGCGCCAGGGTGCCGTCGGCCTGGCCCAACCTGGTCGCGCCGTGGCCGCGGAAATCGTAGGCGAAAGTTTCAAAATCACTGAGGTGCGCTTGCACCGCCTGCCAACTGCCGGCGTCTTCCGCCAGCCCGTGAATGAGCACGCAGGGATTGCCGGCACCGGCGCGGACGTAGCTCACATCAATATCGTTTAGATGCACTGTGGTCATGACGCTTGGGCTCCGTCATCCAATTGTCCGGCCAGCCAGGCGCGAACATCGTTCTTTCTGATTTTTCCGGCCGGCGTCATGGGCATTTCGTCGATGTGATAGACGGCTTCCGGCCAATAATGCTTGGCCAGGCCATGGTCCGCCGCGAAGGCTGTTAGTTCGTCCTTTTCGATGCGCCGTTGCGCAGGACCCAGGACGGCGCAAATGCGTTCGCCGAGCCGGGGGTCGGGCAGGCCGACAACAGCGACACTGCCGACATCCGGATGGGCGGCGATGGCGTCTTCGATGGGAACCGGTGAGATATTGACGCCGCCGCGGATTATCAGGTCTTTCGATCGGCCGGTGATTCGAAGATACCCCTCGGCGTCGATGACGGCGCGATCACCGGTGACAAAGAAACCGTCCGGTTGGAAAAGCTCGCGGGTCAAATCGGGTTGACCGAAGTAGCCGTAGAAATTGTTCGGCCCGCGGACCAAAAGCTCACCTTCCTCCTGCGGCGGCAGGGAGGTGCCGTCTTCGTCGATGACTTTGATCTCCAGCCCGGCGGTCGGCCGCCCGGCGGTCTGGAGCTTCTTGTCTTCACTGCATTCGTTGGGAACACAGGTGGTGACGCCGCCTTCAGTCATGCCCCAGAGCACGGTGACAAACGTCTGCGGGAACATTTTTTCCGCCTGGATCAGCAACGCCGGCGGCACCTGAGCGCCACCGCACAGGAAAGATCGCATGGGCGCCAGCTTGGGTGCGCCGCCAACCAAATCCGCTTCCATCAAATCCTTCAAGAACGGTGTCGCGGCGGCGGTGAAATCGCAATCGTATTCGGCGATCAGATCAAGCGCCGCCACCGGGTCCCAATTCTGTTGAAGTACCAATGGCGCGCCCAGGAACAACGACAGCAAGCTGCCGTGGATGGTGCCGACAGAATGGCCAAGAGGCGAGGCCATGAAAATCGGCGTCGCGGCGCTCAAGTCGAAACGTTGGGCAATGGTCAGATTGAAAGACGCCAGAGAGTTAGCGGAATGCATAACCGCCTTTGGCAAACCTGTCGTGCTGGACGTGAACATCAGATGGTCCAGCGCCGGGTCGGCGTGCTTGGCGGGTCCGGTTTCAACGCCGTTCGACCACCAGTCGTGAGCGCCATCGGCATCGATCTCCAGGATATCGATCGTATGCGCGGCCGCCGCCGCCGTTGCTTTTAGAATATCGCCGGTATCATGGCCGCCGAAATCGTTGGTGCCGATCAGACAGCGGGCCGAGACCAGATTGATGGCGTGCGCCAGCATCGACGGATCGGTGCGCATGGGAATGTTCGCTGGCGTTGCGCCGAGGCGCCGGATGGCCAAATGAGCGAGGTGCCATTCGGCCCAATTGGGCAGAACGATGACGACCACGTCGCCGGCTTCGATGCCGCGCGCAGCAAACGTATCAGCCAATTGGCCCGCCGCCTGCCAAAGTTCCGAATGGCTAAAGTGCCGGCCGCGGTCATCGATCAAGGCGGCATCATCGGGTGCGGCGCTGACGGTGGCCCCATAACGATCGGCCAAGGTTTGATCGGTCCACCAGCCATTGCGACGGTAGTCTGCCGCGCGGGCAGCGTTGCCGTCGGTTTCGTTCGTGCTGGCGGCGTTGTTCAAGTTCATCACGGACGTCCAATTCCAAGGCCGCGATGAGCGGCAGCCTTAATTGTGCACATGATTTGATAAAAAACAATACCGGCATCACTTTTTTTTTAAATCTATGTCATTTTTTTGTAAAATTGGTATCATTTTTATTGAATGTAGCGAACCCGCCGTTTATCGTGGCGCTCAGGTAGGAGAGCCTTGGATGCCCGCAGAACCAATCACCCCAAAGGGCCGTCGGACCATGCAGCGGATCCTGTCCGCCGCCCGCACGGTGCTGGCGCGGACCGGTTATGTCACCATGCGCATGTCCGATGTGGCCGACGAGGCGGGGTTGTCGCTGGGCGCGCTTTATCGGTATTTCGACAACAAAGAAGATCTTTTTGAGAACCTTGTCGGCGATACCCACGAAGACCTTTTCCGCGCCAGTACCGGCGGCGACCACGATTTCGGCCAGGCACCCTACGATGCCTTGTACGCCGGCAATCGCGGGTATTTGGAGCATTATCATGAAAATCGCGACGTGCTGCGCGTGCTCATGGAAGTCATCACCATCGACAAACGGTTTCGCGATATCTGGTGGGAGATGCGCCAGCGTCATATCCGGCGTTTCGTCACCGCCTTGGGCCATCAGCACGGCATGGTCGGCCTCAGTGACGGCGAGGCGACGCGGCGCTGTGAAGCACTTTGTTCGATGGTTGAGATGAGTGCCTATGCCTGGTTTGCCCAGGGTGAACTGAATGATAACCCGCCCAACCTCGATGAAGCGACCCGCACGCTCACCGACATCTGGTTTGCGGCATTTTTCGATCCGGCAATCGCGGTGCCGGCGAACCAGCAAACCGAGGTGTCATAAAAGATGTCGCGCCATTGGAGCACAGGTTGATCATGGCGCCAGGTCAACACCCACAAACATTGGCTGCGACGGCCGCAACGGCGCCAGCGCCGAGCGTGCTGGCGCTCAGCGGCGGCATCGGCGGGGCCAAACTGGTTTTGGGTCTTTACCGTGTGTTGGCGCCGTGGAATCTGGCCATCGCCATGAATACCGGCGACGATCTGGTCCACATGGGTCTGCACGTGGCCCCCGATGTGGACACCATCATGTACACCCTTGCCGGTGAGAATAACGCCGAGTTGGGCTGGGGCCGGGTCGGCGAAACCTGGAGCTTCATGGACCAAATGGGCCGCTTGGGCGGCGAAACCTGGTTCAATCTGGGTGATGGTGACGTTGCCCTGCATGTGCGCCGAACCGATCTCTTGGGCCGTGGCGAGGGGTTGGGTGAAATTACCCAGCGGCTTTATGAAGCCGTTGGGCTTCAAACCCATGCCTGGCCCATGAGCGACGATCCCGTGCGCACCATCGTCGAGACCGCCGATGGCCGGGCGCTGCCGTTTCAGAATTACTTCGTCGAAGAGCGTTGCCAGCCTTCAGTGCAAGGGTTCGTCTATGAAGGGGCCGCCGCTGCGACGGCAAATCCACGGATTTTGGAAGCGTTAGGGGATACAAATTTGCAAGCCGTCATCCTCTGTCCCTCCAATCCCTTTGTCAGCATTGACCCGATCCTCGCAGTGCCGGAAATTCAAGACGCACTGGCAGCCTGTCCGGCGCCGGTCGTCGCGGTCAGTCCATTGATTGGCGGCAAGGCTGTGAAAGGACCGCTGGCCAAGATGTACGAGGAACGCGGCCACCGGGCCGACAATGCCAGTGTGTTGGCGCACTATGCGGATTTTCTGGATGGGTTCGTCATTGATGAGACCGACGCCGCCGACGCGGATCGTCTGGGGGTGCCGACGCGGGTGACCCGGACGATGATGGCAAGCCTGGATGATCGCGACGCCCTGGCCAATGAGGTTCTGGAATTTTCCGGGACGCTTACCCGGGCCGCCGGCGCCCAAATTGCGAGCGGAGGTTAGGCGGCCATCTCCGAGCATCTGAACATATTTGCGCTTGCCGATTTTCCCGCCGTTGTACCGGGCAATGACTTGGCCGCGATGATCACCGCCTACGGACCCGAAACGGGTGATGTGATCGTCATCGCGCAAAAGGTTGTGTCGAAGGCCGAAGGCCGAATTGTCGCCCTGGAGACGGTCGCCGTGTCGGCCGAGGCGCAGGCATTAGCTATTAATACCGGCAAGGATCCACGCGTGGTGGAATTGGTGTTGAGCGAATCGAAACGCATTGTCCGCGCCGCGCCGGGTCTGATGATCGTTGAGCATCGGCTGGGTTATATCATGGCCAATGCGGGCATCGATGCGTCGAACACGGGCGGCGATGATCAGGTCATTCTGTTGCCCGAGGATCCTGACCGCTCAGCTGCTGAACTGGCCCGGGCGATTGAGCAACAAACCGGTGCTCGGGTCGCGGTGATCATTAGCGATTCCTGGGGCCGGCCTTGGCGTCTCGGCACGGTCGGTTTCGCCATCGGTTTGGCCGGGCTCCCGGCCTTGGTTGATATGCGCGGCGAGGCGGATTTGGACGGACGGCCTTTGCAGGCGACTTCTATTGGCCATGGTGACGAGTTGGCCGCCGCAGCGTCTTTGTTGATGGGGCAGGCCGCCGAAGGCCGGCCGGTTGTCGTTATCCGCGGCCTCTCCACTACTGGACCTCGGGATCTCGATGGCCGGGCGTCGGATTTGATCCGGCCGCCCGAAGACGACCTGTTCCGCCAAGCGGAGGCCGGCGCATGAACCGTTCCGACATTTGGGCCGTCGTGCCGGTCAAAGCGTTCCACCTGGCGAAGACGCGCCTGGCGCCGTTTTTGACACGGACTGAACGCCAGGAATTATCGGCCGCCATGTTGCGCGACGTCCTGAGCGCGCTGGCTGCCGTGCCCACATTGGCGGGTACCCGGGTGGTGACTCGTGATCCGGCAGCGGTCCGCATTGCCGCCGGGTTCGGCGCCGAGACGATGCCGGGACCGGCCGCCCGCGGTCCGACCCTGGCGGTCGCGGCGGCGGCCAGGGGGCTGGCCGATGAAGGCCGGCACGGCATGTTGGCTGTCATGGGCGACGTTCCCCTGGCGACGCCGGCGGCGTTGACGGACCTGCTGGCCAATCACGGCCATACGCCGGCCGTCACCTTGGTTCCGGCTGCCGACGGGCGTGGCTGCAACGCCGCCCTGGTGACGCCGCCCGATGGCCTGGCGTTGACTTTTGACGGCCAAAGTTTGGCTCAGCACCAAGCCATGGCAAACGCGCTCGGCATTAATGCGCGGACCGCTGAAGTGCCGGAACTTGCCCTCGACATTGATGATACCCACGATCTTGCAGCGTTCTTGCGCCATGCAGGCGAGACCCGGACGGCATCTTTTCTCAGGGCCATCGGGGCCGCCGAGAGATGGCATGATCCGATCCAGGCAGCACCCGTCCCGGAGGCAATGCGATGAACGAAATCGGCCACAAACCAATATTGCCAGCGCCCGTTGAGCGGCTCTCGCCGCCGTCGGCCTATGCCATGGCCGACGTCGATGGCGCCGAGCTGACTGCGCTCATGGGTGAGGCAGCCCGGCTTCGCGACCTGGGCCACGGTGATCTCATTACCTATTCGCGTAATGTGTTTATTCCCCTGACCCATCTCTGCCGCGACGTTTGTCATTATTGCACCTTCGCCGAAACGCCAAATGATGACCGGCCGGCGTTCATGAGCCCCGACGCGGTTCTGCGCGTTGCCCGGGACGCCGCCGCCGCCGGCTGTACGGAAGCGCTGTTTACGCTTGGTGACAAACCGGAGCTCCGGTACGCGCGGGCGCGCCGGGCCCTGGCCGACATGGGACATGCGACGACGCTTTCCTATCTGGCTGAGATGGCCGCTTTGGTACAGCGCGAAACCGGACTGCTGGCCCACGTGAACCCCGGTGTTCTGACCCGCGATGATATGCAGATGCTGCGCCGGGTTTCGGTTTCGCAAGGCCTCATGCTGGAAAGTTTGTCGGAACGCCTGTGCCAACGCGGCGGACCGCATTTCGGCTCGCCCGACAAGCACCCCGCGGCGCGCCTGGAGACCGTGCGCCTGGCCGGCGAATTAAGTGTGCCGTTCACCAGCGGTCTGCTCATCGGCATCGGCGAGACACGCGCCGAGCGGATTGATGCCTTGCTGGCCCTGCGTGACCTCCATGATGCCCACGGCCACATTCAGGAATTGATCATTCAGAACTTCAAGCCCAAGCCCGGCACGCGCATGGCCGATGCCGCGCCGGCGGATTTCGACGAACTGCTTTGGACGATCGCCGCGGCGCGCTTGCTGTTCGGCCCGGTGATGAATATCCAGGCGCCGCCGAACCTCACGGACGGTGATCTGGCGCCGCTGATCGCCGCCGGCATCAATGATTGGGGCGGGGTGTCGCCGCTGACGCCGGATTACGTCAACCCGGAAGCCCCCTGGCCCGCCGTCACGGCGCTCGCCGAGCAGACGGCCGCCGCCGGCAAGGTGCTGGTCGAGCGATTGGCCGTTTATCCGCCCTATGCACGGGACGCCCAGACCTGGTTGGATGCGGATACGCGCGGCGCCGTCATGCGCCACGGCGACGCGGACGGCCTGGCGCGGACCGGCACCTGGTTCGCCGGCGCCACCACCCCGGCGCCCGACGGGATTAACGATTTCCCCCTGCCGGCTATCGCCACCGAGCGGACCACGGACGCCATTCTTGATCGTGCTACCGGGGGCGCCGATCTGAGCGAGTCCGAGGTCAGCCATTTGCTGTCGGCACGCGGTCCGGCGGCAGAGCGGGTTTGTGATACGGCGGATCAGCTGCGCCGTCAGGTTGTCGGCGATGAGGTCACTTACGTCGTCAATTGCAACATCAACTACACCAACATCTGCACCTATCATTGCGCCTTCTGTGCGTTCTCGAAGGGCCGCGCGAAGGACGAATTTCGCGACCGTCCTTACTTGCGCGGCGCCGACGATGTGGTTGCGTTGGCCGCCGAGGCCGTCGCGCGCGGCGCCACCGAGGTCTGCCTGCAAGGCGGTATCCACCCGAGCTACACCGGCGACACGTATCTTGGTCACGCCGCCGCCGTCCATGCGGCCTTTCCGGATCTTCATATCCACGGATTTTCGCCGCTGGAAATCTGGCACGGCGCCGAGACCCTGGGCCTGCCGGTGGCGGAATTTCTGATCCGCATGAAAGCCGCTGGCCTGAGAAGCCTGCCGGGGACAGCGGCGGAGATTTTGGACGACGAGGTCCGCGCTATCATCTGTCCCGACAAACTGACCACGGATATTTGGCTGGACATCATGGCCGCCGCCCACGGCGTCGGCCTGCCGACCACGGCGACGATCATGTTCGGCCATGTGGAAGGCCCGCACCATGTCGCCCGCCACCTGTTGCGGCTACGCCAACTGCAACAGCGGACCGGCGGTTTCACGGAATTCGTGCCGTTGCCCTTTGTCCATATGGAATCGCCCATTGCCTTGAAGAACCAGGCCCGGCGCGGCCCGACCTACCGCGAAGCCGTGTTGATGCACGCCGTCGCGCGGTTGGCCCTGCATCCGCACATTCCGAATATTCAGACGTCCTGGGTGAAGATGGGACTGGGCGGTGCCGAGGCCTGTTTGCGGGCCGGTGCCAATGATCTTGGCGGGGTGCTCATGAAAGAAAGCATTTCACGCGCCGCCGGCGCCGCGCACGGCCAGGAATTCGAGGCCGGCGACATGCGGGCACTGATTACTGGCATGGGCCGGCAACCGCGGCAAAGATCAACCGACTACGGCTGTCCTTCAAACAGCGCCGCGTCGCCCTGCGCGGCGGCGGCAATGTGATCAACCAGGGCGCGGACGCGTCCGTTGTGGCGCATGTCCTCGTGGATCACCATCCAAAGTTCGCTCGACGCGCCGATCTCCGTAAGCGGCGCCAGAACCGGCCTTAATCCCGGCCATGTGGCGCCGACAAGACACGGCAGGGCCGCCAAGCCGGCACCTTCGGCGGCCATCTGCGCATTGGTAATCAGACTGCTTGAGCGAAAAGCCGGATCGGCATCGGGGATCGATTGGATCAGCGATGTTTCGTGTTCGCGGGCCAACGCGCCGCCATCCCAGACGATGAATTTTTGTCCGGCCAGTTCTGCCGGGCTGGCGATCGGGCCGATCTTTGCCGCCAGATCAGCGTTTGCATAAATGCCCCAGTTCATCTCGGCGATGCGGCGGCCGACCAGGGCACCGTCCGTCGGCCGGCGTGGCCGAAGCGCGATATCGGCCTCGCGTTCGGCCAGGCTGAGGACCCGGTTGTCGCTGATGACGTTGACGGTGATGCCCGGGTGGGCGTCCCGGAACGCCGCCATATGCCGCGACAGGAACGACGCCGCCAAGGTCTCCGTCGCGGTGATCCTGAGGGTCCCGCTCAGTTGCTGGTCGCGGCCGCTGACCAGGCGCTCGGCGCCGAACACCGCGTGCTCCATAATCTCCGCCGCGCGGATCGCCTCGCGGCCGGCCTCGGTTGGCAGATAGCCGCGGCGTGAGCGGTCAAACAAATGCGTTTCGATGCGCTGTTCAATCCGTTCAAGCCGGCGGAAAATTGTCGATACGGTGACGCCCAGGGATGCCGCCGCGCGGGCCATGCCGCCGGCCCGCGAGATCATCAAGACCGTGCGGTAGTCGTCCCATGACAAGGTGTCGATATCTTGCATAAACGCGAATTACTTTCTCATAAATGCAGCTTTATTTTCATTTTCGCAAATGATCTGATGTTGCGCAACGGTCATGAGAGGAGAGCGGTTGTGCAACGGTTGGTCATCATCGGCGGCGGCTTCGGCGGATTGTGGGCGGCCATGAGCGCCGCGGCGGAACGGCATCGACAGGACCTAACACCCGGTGATCTGTCCATCGAGCTGATCAACGAGGGCCCCGATCTGGTCGTCCGCCCGCGCCTGTATGAGGGTGCGAAGCCCGACATTTGCGTGCCCCTGCGGCCTTTGCTTGACGTTATTGATGTCGATTTTTGTCAGGCGCGCGTTAGCGACATCAATCCTGACGCGCGGACGATTGGCTTGGCGGCAACTGCCGGCGACGCCGAGCGCAATTATGACCGGCTGATTTTGGCGGCCGGCAGCCGGCTCAAGAAATTGCCCCTATCCGGATGGGACGACTATGCCTTCAGCGCCGATACCTTCGCCGACGCCGCACGCATGGATGAGAAGTTGGCGGCGCTGGCGCTGTTGCCGGGCCGGCCGACCATTGCCGTGGTCGGCGCCGGGTTCACGGGGCTTGAACTGGTGACGGAACTGCGGGTCCGCCTGGGCGCCGAGGCCCGGTTGTTGTTATTGGACCCGGCCGCCGCGCCGGGGGCCCGCCTGGGCGGTGAACTCGCACCTGTTTTGGCTGAGGCGTTTGCGGCCGGCGAGATAGAACTCCACGCGGGCGCCGTGGTCACGGCATTGGACGGCGGCGGGTTAACCTTGGCGACCGGCCAGCGCCTGGACGCCGACATGGCGGTTTTCGCCACCGGCCTGGAGGCCTCGCCGTTAACGACATTCATCGGCGGGCCGCGTGACAAGGCCGGGCGTCTGCATGCCGATGCCTATCTCCGGGCCCCCGATCAGCCCGATGTCTTGCTTGCCGGCGACACGGGCCGGGCGATGACCGACGATATCCATCCGACGTACATGTGTTGTCAGCATGCCATCCAACTCGGCCGCTTCGCCGGCGCCAACGCCGTCCGCGACATGCGTGGCCAGCCACTGCAAGAATATCGCCAGGAGCGTTATGTGACCTGCGTCGATTTGGGCCCGGCCGGTGCCGTGTTGACGACCGGCTGGGACCGCCGGGTCGAGAAAACCGGCACGGCGGCCAAGACCGTCAAACAACAGATCATGATGGAACGGATTTATCCGCCCGATCCCGCCGTCGGGAGAGCTGAAATCTTCAAAGCGACGGGCTTGTAATCCGCCGCCCTGCGCACGGGGCCTTCAGTCCTTCGCCACCCTGGCTTCAATTTCCGCCGCGACCATGTCGGCGTCGGCATGACCTGTGGCGCGCACCCCCTTGGCGGCGCCGAGCGCATCCTCGGCCGGCCGGTTCTGGCTCATCTTGAACTTGCCTTCCAGGCGCTGAATGGGCATGCGGAAGGCAACGATACCCTTGATCTGCGCCTTCACCGCGTCCGACGTCAGCCGGCTCATGGACCAGTTGCCGGTGGCGTCACTTTCGTTGGCCTCGACCAGCCGCCACAGGATATCCGTCGTCTCGCCCGGATCCTGAATGGCCTCGGGGCGGCCATAGGCATGGATGGTCGCATAGTTCCAGGTCGGCACCAGGCCGTCGTTCGCATACCAGTTGGGTGAGATGTAGTGATGCGGCCCCTGGAAGACGGCCATGGCCTCGGTGTCGCCGTCGAACTGGCGCCAGTGGTCGTTGGCGCGCGCCACGTGGCCCAGCAGCAATCCCTTGGCGCCGTCGTCTTCCAGGTGCAGCGGAATATGCGTACCGACCGGCGCGCCGTCACGGGCGGTGACCAGCAATGCGAAGCTGAAATTGCGCATCAGGCCGGCCAGGATGGCGGGGTCGTTTTCTTCGAAATGCTTGGGCGTGTACATGGGCGCGTCTCCGTTGGCGATAGGGCGGACCCTAAGAAAAAACCGGTCCCATTGAAAGGGCCGGTTTTCGCTAATCGCATGAGGCCAATTGACGCTTCGCCATCATTAGTGATCAGAACATCTATGAGGTCATACGCAATGAGATGAGCGGTTAATAGGTTTTCACAGTAATTCTACACGCAATTTATCATCAATTAATGCCCGATCTCTAAAAATGCCATTCCTTGCGGTATTTCTTTAGGTAGATCAGATGTTGCATCCCCACGAAGACACCATCAACGAAGACCGAAACAGGCGCTCAGTTCATGCGAGGCGTGGTGATGCCGAACGCCGCCAGGAAAATGATGATCGCGTTGAATTTGACCGACGTGAAGTTGATCGACGGTCCTACGTTGATCTGCGGCAATCCGCCGGCTGGAGAAAATTGATTTTATAAGGCAATCGAGCTGCCGGAATCTCCCGTCCGATTTGCACCCTCATCATAGGCGCCAAAATTGGAAGCGTGAGTTTTGCTCCAATAATTGCTGCATAGGGTCAACGGCAGCTGAAAATTCCGGCGCGGAATTTGGTCGGCATAGCGCCCAACACTCGACATCAATTGCCCGAACTTCCGCTTAACGCCTGACTGCGGACCAAAATTGCGACAAGTGATATGGTCTCTTCCTAGCCAAAAGGCGACTAATGCGAATTTCCCACACTTGACCGCCAGCTCTCCATTTGCCGCTTTACCTAAGACGGAACGGATACAGGACTTCAACAATTTACTGTGAGGGTTAGTCTATCGAGACCTCAATGCCCGCCACTTCAGATGCGCCAAATTGTGGTGTATCCTAATTTTCGCGCTCGAAATACGCAATTGCGCGATCCTTATTAGAGTGCGATTTTTTATTCGGCCCCTCTACCCTAACAATTGCTCGCGCCATACCGAAATTGGGTGAATAAATATAAGAATCAATGACTGGAATGCCGGGGTATTTCCGCACCGGTGGAAAGTAGATTGTGTATTCCAGCGAATCTTTGACGCCGTTATATTCGCATGAAAGTTTATCGATCCTAATTTTGGTCAAATAATCTTTTGTTTTGCCAGATTTCAGGAAATACCGGGTTCTCGTAAATTCGCGAACCTCACCTTGCTTCCACATGCCGAGTGGAAATTTTGCCTCATTTATTGCTACCGCAACCGATACCCGTTTGTCGAAGCTGCGTCCGGCAGCCTGCTTATCTTCCCGAACTGTCCAAATTTGATCATGGCCTTGGCTGTCTATGCGATTGTAAGCACGGTGTTCCTTACCTGATCCGGGATGAGTCCAGCTAATTGGGCCTTTGTAGCCCTGACGCTTGTGGGTATTGAACGCACCATTGTAATCCATAATCGAAGTCCGGCTGACTTCTTTATCGACAGCTGGAAACCCGACCTCCTCTTTGCCATCCCATTCGATCCCGAGCATTAGTTCAATTGGAATGAAGCGAGATTTGACGCTTTTGTCGTGGACGCAATCACCGCGAAAAGTCGCCATCGATTCCGCCGAAGCCAAATTTATCGAAGACAAAATCAAAGCTCCAGCTGCCGCCAAACGAAGAAAATGATGCATAATGACTCTCCCGGCACTACTTAGGTGTGGCCCGCTTTTCTCAACTTGGAATTACTTTATTATGGTCGCCCAAACGACTAAAGGGCGAATTTGGCCCAAAACAGTTGCTCGGCTGAGAGCAGGAACTTCTGGTTCGGGTTGTTTCCGGACGGCTCGTTACGAAAATCCCACTTCCACTTCAACCTGAAAAGCAGACAGTGCGTACGTCTGTCTCAAGTCCGTGATCGTCGATCCAGAAGCATCTTGACATTTGTCTTTCATGTAGGATATAAATCACTATATGGAAAACAAAAAGCGAACATATTTATCACCCCTTATCCCCCGACAGGAACGCTTCTGCCGGGCCTATGTCCATTACGGCCAGGCCGCGGCAGCGGCGCGGGCGGCGGGCTACGCGCCCCGATCATCGAATCGGCAGGGCTGGCGGTTGATGCGCTCGGCCCGCATCCAGGCGCGCATCCGCGAGATTCAGGCCGAGCTGGCCCGGCATGGGGCGCAGGCGTCGGACGCCATGGTCGGCAAGCTTGAAGTGGTCTACGCCCGCGCCCTGGCCGAGCATCAGTTCTACGCGGCGGGCCGCGCCGTGCAGTTGCAGGCGCAGCTCATGAAGCCGGGTCCCGTGGAAGCAGCGGTGGGCGCCGCAACGGATGCGGCAACAGGTGCGGTAACGGACTCGTCGGCAAATGAGCCGCCACGGGAAATGTGTACTTCCGGTGTACAAATGCGGCCCGGTTCACCAAAACCGTCGCAAAAGTACACATCAATGGAGGTCAAGGAACACGGGGGTTTGCGCGCCGGCCGGGGCGGCGGATGAGGCGGAAATGCGTACTAAAGTGTATGAATGTGTACTTCGGTGTACTTTTCGGTGGCGTGGCTCAGAACTTACGGGAAGAGGTTTGTCCCCTCACCCTCCCACTGCATGGGCCCCTCCCTCTCCCCATGGGAGAGGGGAAAAAGGTCGATGCCGCCAACGTTCCTTCTCCTGTGGGAGAAGGACAGGATGAGGGGACTAATAAAGCCGGCGCGCCAGCGCCGACGCCTACATTCTGTGAAAAACCGCTTCCTTGATACTGCCGATGGCCTGGCCCGGATTAAGGCTTTTCGGACACGTGTTGGTGCAGTTCATGATCGTGTGGCAGCGGAACAATCTGAAGGCGTCGTTCAAATTATCCAGCCGCTTGCCGGTCGCCTCGTCGCGGGAATCGGCAATCCAGCGGTAGGCCTGCAGCAAGATCGCCGGACCCATGTAGCGATCACCGTTCCACCAATAGCTGGGGCAACTGGTCTGGCAGCAGAAACACAAGATGCATTCCCACAAGCCGTCCAGCTTGGCGCGCTCTTCCTTGCTTTGCAGGCGTTCGCGGTTCGGCGCCGGGGTGTCGGCCTGCAGCCAGGGTTCAATGGCCCGGTATTGCGAATAGGGGCCGTTCAAATCAGGCACCAGGTCCTTGATCACCGGCATGTGCGGCAAGGGGTAAATCTTCACGTCACCGCTGATCTCGGCGATCGGCTTGGTGCAGGCCAGGGTGTTGGTGCCGTCGATGTTGAAGGCGCAAGACCCGCAGACGCCTTCGCGGCAGGAGCGGCGGAAGGTCAGGGTCGAATCGATCTCGTTCTTGATCTTGATCAGCCCGTCCAGAACCATCGGCCCGCATTTGTCCAGGTCGACCTCAAAGGTATCGACGCGCGGGTTGTCGCCCGTATCCGGGTCAAAGCGATAAACCTGGAACCGCTTGATTTTTGTCGCGCCGGTCTCGGCGGCGAAGGTCTTGCCGGTGGTCGGGCGGGAATTGGCGGGCAGTGTCAGTTCAACCATGTCTTATTCCTCTGTCGCAAATGCGTCTTTGCGAACGTGCCGTCCGCTCGGGATTTTCTAGTACACCCGTTCTTTCGGCTCGATGTAATCAACTTCCTCGGTCAACGTGTAGTCGTGGACCGGCCGGTAATCGATGCTGACCTTGCCGGCTTCGTCAATCCAGGCCAGCGTGTGCTTCATCCAGTTTTCATCGTCGCGGTCCGGATAGTCCTCATGGGCATGGGCGCCGCGGCTTTCCTTGCGGGCTTCGGCGGAATACATGGTGGTCTTGGCATTGATCATCAGGTTTTCCAATTCCAGGCTTTCGACCAGATCGGAATTCCAGATCATCGACGAATCGGCGACATGGATGTCGGCCATGCCGTCCCAGACCTTGTCAATTTCCCGCACACCCTCGGAAAGCACCTCCGAGGTCCGGAACACGGCGGCGTTGTTCTGCATGGTGCGCTGCATCTGCAGGCGCAATTCGGCGGTTTTGGTGCCGCCCTTGGCGTGGCGCATCCTGTCGAGGCGTTCCAGGGCCTTATCGGCGCAGCCTTCCTTGAACGGCCGGAGCGGATCACCCGGTTTCACCAGTTCCTTGGCCTTGATGCCGGCGGCGCGGCCGAAGACGACCAGATCCAACAGGGAATTGGTGCCCAGGCGGTTGGCGCCGTGAACCGACGCACAGCCGCATTCACCAACGGCCATCAGGCCCGGCGCGATGGCATCGGGGTTGTCGGCGGTCGGGCGCAGCACTTCGGTCATGTGATTTGTCGGGATGCCGCCCATGTTGTAGTGCACGGTCGGCAGCACCGGAATGGGCTCCTGGGTGGCATCGACGCCGGCGAAGATGCGGGCCGATTCAGTAATCCCCGGCAAGCGCTCATGCAGCAGCGCCGAGTCCAGGTGTTCCAAGTGCAGATCGATATGATCGCCTTCCTGGCCGACGCCGCGCTGTTCGCGGATTTCCACGGTCATGGAACGGCTGACCACATCGCGACTGGCCAGGTCCTTGGCCGTCGGCGCGTAGCGCTCCATGAAGCGCTCGCCCTGGGCATTGGTCAGATACCCGCCTTCACCGCGCGCGCCTTCCGTAATCAGACAGCCCGACCCGTAAATGCCGGTCGGATGGAACTGCACGAATTCCTGATCCTGCAACGGCAGGCCGGCCCGGGCGATCATGCCGTGGCCGTCACCGGTGCAGGTGTGCGCCGACGTGCAGGAAAAATAAGAACGGCCGTAACCGCCCGACGCAAACACCACCAGATTGCCGCGGAACGCATGGATCGTGCCGTCGTCCAAATTCCAGGCGATCACCCCTTCGCAGGTGCCGTCGTCGCCCATGATCAGATCGATGGCGAAGTATTCGACGTAAAACTCGGCCTCATGCTTGAGGCTCTGCTGATACAGCGTGTGCAACATGGCGTGGCCGGTGCGGTCGGCGGCGGCGCAGGCGCGCTGCACCGGGGCCTCGCCAAAGTTCCGCATGTGACCGCCGAAGGGGCGTTGGTAAATCTTGCCCTCTTCTGTCCGAGAAAAAGGCATGCCCATGTGTTCCAGCTCAATGATCGCCGGCACGGCCTCGCGGCACATGTATTCAATGGCGTCCTGGTCGCCGAGCCAATCGGCGCCCTTGACCGTGTCGTACATGTGCCATTCCCAATGGTCTTCGGCCATGTTGCCAAGCGCCGCCGAAATGCCGCCCTGGGCCGCCACCGTGTGGGACCGGGTTGGGAAGACCTTGGTAATGCAGGCCGTCTTCAGGCCGGCCGAGGCCATGCCCAGCGTTGCCCTGAGCCCGGCGCCGCCGGCGCCGACAACGACGACCTCGTATTTATGGTCGATAACTTCATAGGCTTTGGTCATCAGGCGTCAGCCTCCAAAAGTCAGTCTGAGCACGGCGAAGGCCGAACTGGCGGCGAGCACGACGGCGCCGAATTTCACCAAAATAAGAGCCACCACCTTGACCCCGTCGGCATGCACATAGTCTTCGATGACTTCCTGCAACCCCAACTGTCCATGGTGGAACATGCAAACGATGAACAAGATCAGCAACACGGGATTATAGTGCCGGCCAACCCAGGCCGTGACGGTCTCCACATCGGCGCCGGCCATGCCGACGACGGAGAACACGAACCACAGACACAAGGGGACCAGGGCGACGCCCGTCAGACGCTGAACCCACCAACGTTGGATGCCTTGGTTTGATGAGCCGAGGCCACGGACCCGGCCGAGGTGTGAGCGCATTTCCATCAGCCGCCTCCCGCCGCCGAATAGGCGATCACCAGGGTCAGCACCGTCATGGCGACGGCAAAAATCACGGTCAGCCAGCCGCTGGTCCGCAATTTGTCCAGCTCATACCCCCAGCCCACATCCCAGGCGAGATGCCGCACACCGTTACCCAGATGATAGAACAAGGAAAACGTCATGCCCGACAGGACAAGCTGACCGAGCCAGGAGCCGAGCACCGCCTGGGCCGACGAAAAGGCCTCGGCGCCATAGGTGGCGGACGTAATCCAATAGCAAAACAGCACCCCGCCGCCGGCCAGCGCGATCCCCGTGAACCGATGGACGATCGACATAATGGAGGTGATTTGCGGCCGATAAACCTGAAGGTGCGGCGACAGAGGCCGTGTTGATTTCGCCTTTGAATTTGCCTTCGAATCAGCCATGGCGAAGCCTCTTGCTGTGAATCTCCGGGCCACCCGTTTGGATGGCACTGAATTCATTGGTAATGGTAGCATTCGCGCAAGTCAACGATGGTCCCGACGGGCCGCCAGCGGTAAGGTTCTTGGGATAATGTATACCAACAACCACGTCGATTTTTTTGGATTTCGGCGGCCTGTCGGCACGGCGTCATGTGCCGGCCTCGGATGGTTCCGCAAAGGCCCATGTCGTATCCTCAACACGTGTGGGCTGGCATAGGTGTGTATGTTGTTGACGGCAATCCAAGGTGAATAATTCCGGTCTAGCCAAATATTTGCGAGGCCTTTGAATTTGCTCAAGGATTCACGCCGACGGAAACAGACCTGTGGAAAACTTGTGGATCAAGTGTGAAAGCACCGCGTGGTTATACACAGGAATCGAACCTTACCCCCAGGTTTCCGCGTTGATTTGCGCCGACGGATTCCCGCATTCTGTGGCCGCACGCGAAAGCGTCGTTTGGCCTGTCGCCGAAAGGTTCGTGGCTTGCCACGGCTGGATGGAGATGGGTCGTTCCGAGGGATCACAGCGGTTTCGATCGTTTTGGCCCCAAGGATAAAGGGGCGGGGAAGACGCGCGGGGGCTCTGTCTCCATGTGCCGACCCCAAACCGGCAAAAGTCTCGTATATCGCGAGGCGGGCCTTTCGCGGAACAGTCCATCTCCCTGGTGGGGGGCGGGTTTGCTCCGTGAGGCGGCGGGTCTTCAGATCGGTTTCGGCCGGTCGGGGTGCGGCGCCTTTAGACCGGATGATGGGCTCTTTTGGGCGCGTCGAAGGTCGTTGGGAAATTTTGGGGGCAACCCCGGTTTCCTATGGGTCCATCCGTGACGCCGGCTTCGGCGGGCGGCATGGAACACTCGAAGGTCCGGCCGCGTTAAGGGGTTTTTTGCTGCGGCGGTGCGTGAATGGAAAACCCGGCGACGGGTTGTTCGGACACGGGCCACACCTCTTCGGCCAATGGATGATCTCTGCCCAGGGTGCGTCCACGGAAGAAGGGTGAAGCGAGGAGCCGCTTTCAAGTGCACGGAGCCTGGCCGGCTCCAAGAGGCGTCAGGGTGCTGTCTCGGCGGCACGTGCACAGGTTTCCCAGGACCGGTGCTCCTGACGCCTCTTTTACTATCAAAGCATCGAATCACCGGCAACTATATTTTACGTAGCAATCTCGAATTCTTGCAGATAGAGAGATTTCTAAAGGACTCGCATAAATTTTAGTGATTCTTATCAGGTGTTTAAGGCGCTGAATACTGTTCAGCGCTGTCTGCTCGAACAGCGTAAGTTTGAGACCAAATTTTCAGCCGCGCCGCGGCATCAACACCGTATAGTCAAAATCCAGAACCACCGATTCGCTATTTATGCCGTTATCGGCCTTGTCCGGAAACCCGGTCGCGGGTTGATCCTTGCACGCCACAGTGCGTAATCGTAGCGCACCCAGATCGGCCCGGCCCGGCAGTTCCATGGTCTGCAGAACTTCCGTCCAGGCGTAGACGGTGTCGCCGGCAAAGGTTGGGTTTGTGTGCGCGCCGCCGTTGATGGCGGCGATCTTGAAGGCATTCGCCAAGCCGTTGAAACTGAGCGCCCGGGCCAGACTGATGATGTGGCCGCCGTAAATGAGCCGCCGCCCGAACCGGCCCTGGTCGGCGGCGACCTGATCGAAGTGAACCTTCGCCGTGTTCTGGTAGAGGCGCGTCGCCAGCATGTGCTCGGCTTCTTCGATGGTCATGCCGTCCACATGATCGATGCGTTCACCGGCCGCATAGTCATCCCAAAGGTACGGACTGCCGGCAGCGTTCGTGTCGTAAGCGCTCATATCCAATTCACCGGGCACCTGCAAGTCTGTGGCGGCGACCGCACCGGGCAAATCGGGAACCAGGGTTTCCGGTGCCGGCGCCGTCGGGTCGGCCTTGCGGACCATGACCCAGCGCACATAGTCGAGGACCATCTCGCCGCTCTGGTTGCGGCCGACGGAGCGGACATAAACGACGCCGGTTTTACCGTTTGAATTTTCCTTCAGGCCGATAACCTCGGAAACGGCTGACAGGGTATCGCCCGGATACACGGGTACGCCGAAGACACCGCCTGCGTAACCCAGATTGGCCACGGCGTTCAAGGAGACGTCGGCGACGGTCTTGCCGAAGACCACGTGGAACACCAACAGATCATCCAGCGGCGCACCGGGGAGGCCCAAATCGCCGGCCAGGGCGTCTGACGATTGCACCGCGAAGCGCGATCCGTAGAGCGCCGTATAAAGCGCGGCGTCGCCCTCAGTTACGGTGCGCGGTGTCGCATGGATCAATTCCTGGCCGATCCGGAAATCTTCGAAAAAGTTACCGGCGTTGGTTTTCCCGGACATGGTCGTGCCCCCTATGTTGCCGACGCGGCGGCTTGGTCCATGGCCGCAATGGCCTCGGCCATGGCGACCAGACGCTTGGCATTTTCGACGTGCAGGTTCTCGATCAGCTTGCCGTCGACCAATAAAACGCCCTTACCCTCCGCTTCCGCCTCGGCATGTGCAGCAATGATCCGCTTCGACCAAACGATCTCCGCCGTCGACGGCGCAAACACCTCATTGGCGGCGGCGATGGTTTTCGGGTGGATCAGGGTCTTGCCGTCCATACCCAGTTCCAGGCCCTGTTCACAGGATTTCCGGAAACCTGCGTCATCACCGAGGTCCAGGTGAACCCCGTCAAGGATGCCAATACCGGCCGCGCGGGCCGCCAGGATGCAAAGGCCAAGCGACGTCATAAAAGGTGTGCGATCCGGCGTGTGCGCCGCGTGCAGGTCCTTGGCCAGGTCCGACGTGCCCATCACCAGACAGCCGACCCGCGCATGGGCAAAGGCAATCTCTTCCGCGTGCAGCATGGCCAACGGCGTCTCCATCATGCACCAGATGGCCAGACCGGCGGGCCCGCCGGCGCCGTCCAGAACGGCAATGGCGGCCAATATGGTTTCTTTTGTTTCGACCTTCGGCAGCAGCACCGCATGGGCGGCCATGCCGGCCGCGGCTTTCAGATCATCCTCGCCCCACGGCGTTTCAAGACCGTTGACGCGAACCACCAGTTCGCGCCCGCCGTAGCCGCCGCCTTCAAGTGCTGCGGCAATTTGTTGTCGGCCGGTCTGTTTGGCGTCCGGTGCAACGGCGTCCTCCAGGTCCATGATCAGGACATCGGCGGCCAAGCCGCGGGCTTTCTCCAGTGCCCGGGCATTGGAGCCCGGCATATAGAGAACCGATCGGCGCGGCCGCGCAGCCGGCGGGGAGGAAATCATAAGCAGTCTCCATGGTGACAAAGTCGTCCGAATTCGGCGTACCGAAATATAATCCCTTATAATCCCTGGGTTCCTTGTGGCAAGCTGATGTCCTGATGCGTGTGTTGTCCATCCATTCCCATGTTGCCTCGGGCCACGTCGGCAACAGTGCCGCCGTGTTCCCCTTGCAACGCCTGGGCCACGACGTGATTGCCGTGCCGACGGTGATCCTCAGTCATCATCCAGGCCACGGTGCCTGGCATGGCCACCATATGCGGGTGGACGACCTGGCGGCCGTATTCGACGGGCTGGACGCCCATGGTGTCTACGGGCAATGCGACGCGGTCTTGTCGGGCTATCTGGGCGGATCGGCGGCGGCCGGTCTTGCCCGCCACGCCTGGAGTCAGGTTCGCAACGCCAATCCGCAAGCCTTGGTCTGTTGCGATCCGATCATGGGCGACACGGCGGAAGGTCTCTACGTGGCGGAAGACCTGATCCGGTTCTATCGTGAAGACGCATTGGCGGAAGCCGATGTGATCTTCCCCAACCGGTTCGAACTGGAACTGCTGAGTGGCGTGGCAGTCACGAACGCCGCCACGGCACTGAGCGCGGCGCGATCCGTGATGCCGTCGGATGGGGTTCTGAAGATGGTTCTGGCCACTTCCGTGCCCTTGGCCGGTGAATTGGGCGTCGTCTTGGTTTCCGCCACCGAGGCCTGGCAAATCCAGGCGCCGGAAATCGAACTGGCCGCGAAGGGTGCCGGCGATTTTTTCGCCGCCGTGTGGCTTGGACACTATCTTCGCGATCGTGACGCGGTCCGAGCCCTGGGTGCGGCGGGGGCAGCGACGGGCATCGTCGTCGCAGCGGCGGCGCAACAGGCAGCACGTGAATTGCCCATCGTCCAATGCCAAGGCGATTGGATGAGCGCGTTAGCCGTTGGCACGCCGACGCCTGTAGATCCTTAGACGATCCGTGTGAACCTTCGCGGTGCCAATCGGAAATCCTTTGCAGGTTGTGGATTTCGCTATTCGAATGTGTGCATAATCGTCGCCGGGCAGGGCAGGCGCCGACCATTAAACGAGTTGGTCCGTCATGGATCGGGACATCTAAGCTGAATGCCAAAGCCGCCAATGGGGTCGCCGTGAGCAACGACTACCTTCGCGATATTACGGTGCTGATCGCCGATGATCAGGACTTCATCCGCTCGCTGGTTCGCGAGATGCTGCGGGTGTTGGGGTGTTGGAAAATTCACGATGCCCGGGACGGCGAAACGGCCTGGGATTTAGTGAAGGTCAAGCCCATCGATATGGTCATTACCGATTGGTACATGGCGCCCATTGACGGCCTGGAACTGACACGCCTCATCCGCAACGATGATGCCAGCCCCAATCCCTATGTGCCGGTGATCATGATCTCCGGGTTCGCCGAACAACCAAGGATCGTTGAAGCGCGGGATTCCGGGATCAATGAATTCGTCGTCAAACCGCTAGCGCCGCGGGCGCTGTACAACCGCATCCAGAATGTCATCGAAAACCCGCGCCAATTTGTCCGCACGGCATCGTTTTTCGGGCCCGACCGGCGGCGCAAGGCCGAGGTCGTCGAAGACGACCGGCGCGGCGGACCGCCGCCCGCGCAAGCCGCCCAGTAGATACCCATGCAAATTTCCTAGGCGGCAGCGAAGCGGCGCAACAGGTTGTTTTCGCCGCTTTGCGTAAATCGGATGACCCGTGAGCCGTTTTCCCGAGACGCCCAGCCAAGTTCATAAACGCGGCTGAGAAACGCTGTACCCAGCGCCCCTGCCAGGTGGGTCCGCCGGGCGCTCCAATCCAGACACGATTTGCACAGCGGCCGGCGGGATCGCGACAGGGCGGCCAAATCGATACCGAATTCGGTCATCTCAGTGGCCCCGGCTTGCGTCAATTCGAGAGCGTCGCCGTGCGCCGCCAGATAACCCTGCGCCAGCAAGCCGTCATACAGCCGAACGCCCAGTTCGCCGGCCAGATGGTTGTAACAGACCCGGGCTTTGCGCAGCGCCGGGTCCTTCGGGCCAGTACGGGTCCGCAGCAGTCCGCGTTTTGCGGCCAGGCCCATCAACGCTTCCAGCACACTACCGACATCGTCATCGGCCAAGGTGAAGTAGCGATGCCGGCCTTGTTTGCGCTGCGTCAAAAGCGCGGCGGCTTCCAGTTTTTTGAGGTGCGTGCTTGCCGTTTGCACGGTGACGCCGGCCTCCGCCGCCAATTCGCTGGCAGTCAAGGCCTTGCCGCTCATCAAAGCGGTTAACATGTTGGCGCGCGCCGGGTCACCGATCAGCGCACCCAACAGCGCAATATCCGGTCCTTCTTTCATAGTTCGATGTTAATCGAAGCATCGCAGGCATGCAATGTGTCAAATTGGCGGCCGCCAATAAGAAGTCAAAAAGGAAATCGCCATGATTACGTGTTTTATCCGCTATCACATCGACCCGTCGAAAAAATCCCAGTTTGAACGCTACGCCGCTAACTGGGGCCAGGCGATCCCGCGCTGCGGGGCCGATCTGATTGGCTATTTCGCCCCGCACGAGGGATCATCGACACTGGCCTACGGCGTCTACAACGTCGACAGTCTGGCCGCCTATGAAGCCTATCGGCAGCGCCTCGCCGCCGACCCCTCGGGACGAGAGAACTATGAATTCGCGCAACGTGAGGGATTTCTGTTGCGCGAAGACCGGACCTTCCTGAAGCTGGTCTCGGCGCCGCATGGGGATACAGTAAATTCATGAGCAAGGCACGAACACCGAACCTGAGTGTTGAATTGAGCTTGCTTGGCTTGCTGGCGCTGCTCTGGGGGTCGTCTTATTTCTTCATCAAGGTGGCGGTGGCGGAAATCCCCCCCGTAACGTTGATCGCCACGCGGGTCTCTGTCGCGGCGGTGCTCTTGCTGGCCGTCGTCCATTGGCGCGGTGATCGCCTGCCCCGTGACGGAAAAACCTGGCGCATGCTGCTGGTGCAGAGTTTCTTGAACAGCATCGGCGCGTGGACCCTGTTGGCCTGGGGCCAGCAATACGTGGATAGCGGCTTGGCCGGGGTGCTGAATTCAACGTCGCCGTTGTTTGTGTTCTTTTTGACTTTATTTGTCACCAAGCATGAACCCGTGGGCGCACTCAAACTCTGCGGCGCCTTGCTGGGATTGGGCGGCGTCGTGCTCATCGTCGGTGTTGATGTGTTGGCCGGCCTGGGCCAACAGGTGGCGGGCCAATTGGCGGCCGTCGCCAGCGCCGTACTGTACGCCGTGGCAGCCATTTACGGGCGGCGGTTTTCTCACTTATCGGCGCCCGTGACCGCCGTCGGCGCCATCCTCTGGGCCGTCGCCATCCTGGTTCCGGCGGCCCTTATATGGGACCAGCCGTGGACGTTGCGGCCATCGCTCACCGCTATTGCGGCGGCAACCATGTTGGGCGTCTTCTGCACCGGATGTGCGCTGATGATCTATTTTCGGTTGATCCAGACCCTTGGATCGTTGGGCGCGGCCAGCCAAAGCTATCTGCGGGCCGGCGTCAGCGTCGCGCTCGGCGTGATCTTTCTGGGTGAACAAATCACCGTCGTCGTCGGTGTCGGGGTGTTGGCGGCGATCTTCGGTGTCGCCGCCATCAACCTGCCGGCGCGGCGGCTTTAGCCCGCCGGCGGTTGTGCAATGGCCTTGTCGTAATCAACCTTCTCCTTCAGCGATCCGAAGTGCAGAAATACATCCTGAGCAACGTCGAAGGCTTCACGGGTGATTTCCACGTGCGGCGTCCAGCAGCCGAGGTTCTGATAGCTGGCGATGCATTCGGCCAGCACCGCTTCATCGATGTCCGGAAAGTAGGATGCTTCGGCGGCGGCGATTTCGGCGGCTGAGGTATCATTCATATAGGCTCGCGTCTTGCGGTAAGCGCGGGTGAAGGCCGCCGCCATGTCGGAGGCCAGCCATTCGCGGGTCGCGGCCAGGCTGGAAAAGGCGTTGGGCCCGATCTGCGGGCCGACCTGGGTGACCACGTGGCCGATGCCGTCGGCGGCCAATTGCTGCGGAAATGGCCCTTGTTGCTGCACGTATTGGCCTTCGCCGGCCCGGAAGGCGGCGTCGATGGCCGCCGCGCCGCCCGGGTTGACGGACTTGATTTTGTCGAAGTCGATGCCGGCCTTGTGACAGGCGTACATGAACATGGCTTTTGGTTGGCCGCCGCCGAACATGACCACCTCGGCGCCTTCCAGTTTGTCCCAGGTGAAATCCGGATCGGCATCGCGGCCGGTCAGGAAAAAGCCGTCCATCTCATTGATTTGAGCGAAGTGCATGCACGGCGGCTCTTCGCTCTTCGACAACGGCCCGAAAGCCTGGCTGGGGGCGGATTGAACCACATGTGCCGTGCCGTCGCTCAGGGCCTCAATGGCGGACTTGCCCGGCGGCGACACGGACCAATCATAATCCAGGCCCTCGGCTTTAAGGAAGCCGCCGGACATGGTCGAAATCAGCGGCGAATAGAATGCCGAGAACAGGGTGAATTGAATGTTGATTTTTGCCATGGCCCGTAGCCTCCCCTTATTGATGCGCGGCCGCTGCCGCCCTGTTGTTGTTTGGAAAGTGTCACAGGGTCCGCATCAGTTCAACGATGACGGGCCCAGGCTTTCCGGTGTCTTTCTGAGATTTGCGAAACGCCGAATGAAACCGGCGACACCCTATATCCGAGTCGACAGCCAAATGGCCAGTTTTGAGCCCGCCTTGATGGCCCCGGTCAGCACCTCGTAACCGGGGGTCTTTTCGGCGCCGTGCTGGAGGCCGGTTTCGCGATGTTCCAATTCCTCGTCACGGAATTTCGCACAGGTGTCTTTTAGTGCTGCCTCATCTTCATAAGGCGCCAGCGCTTCAATCTGGCTTTGGTAATGTTCGTCAATGGTGTCCTCGACCGCCACAGTGCAGGCCATGGCAGCTTTCTCGCCCATCAGCGCCGTCGCCGCGCCCAGGGCAAACCCGGCTACATGCCAGAATGGCAGCAGCACCGTCGGCCGGACCCGGCGTTCACCGACCAACTTGTCGAAGGTCTCCAGATGCGCCTTTTCCTGGTTCAGCATATGCTTGATCACCGGCCCCGTGGCGCCTTTACCCAACACCGCCAATTGGCCCTCATAGATGCGCACGGCGCCGTATTCGCCGGCATGATCGACGCGAATCAATTGATCCACCAACTGTGCCTTGGTCGGATCACCGGGCAGGCGCCCTCGGGACTTTGAGGGCTTTGCAGGTTTCGGCGATTTCGGTGGACGGGTATTTGGCTTTTTGTTGGCCATCTAGATTGTCCTGAGACGTTTCACGGTCCAAAGCGCGGCCAAGCCGAGCCCCAACGATACCACCACATTATATGTCGCCATGGATAAGCCGAACAGGGTCCAGTCCACTTCATCACAGGCTTTTTCCGGCTTCTGTTGCAGCATTGTCTGAAACTGGTTCATGCTGATTGCCTGATCCGGTGCGCCGCCGCCGCAGGACGCCGCCGATGCCCACCAATGCTGTTCGACGCCGACGTGGTAGAAGGCAATGCCTGCACCGATCAGCAGCACCGCACCGGCCAACGCCGTGATCGAACCCAAGTACTGACTGTCGCGCAACACATACCCAGCAACGCCGAGGACCCCCACGACGGCATACGGGACGCGTTGATAGAGACAGAGGATGCAGGGCTCCAGATCGAACAAAAATTGCGCTGCGTAGGCGTTGCCGAGTGCGCCGATGGAGATGACCAGCAAGGCGAGCGGTACGTATCGCCGCAAGGACAATTCGGGGATCAGATAGTTCATGGCCTTCATATAAGCCTGCCGGCCGTTGCGGGCCAAGACCTGGATCAAGTCACAGGATCGTTTTGATGACAATAAATCCGGCGACCAACAAAACAACGAAAGCCAAGGTCAGCTGGGCCAAATACTTTTCGATGAACGTCTTGATCGGATCGCCGAATTTCCAAAGCAGCGCCGCGACCAGAAAAAACCGCGCCCCGCGGCCGACAATCGACGCCGCCGTGAAGGTCAGCAGGTTCATGTCGGCGACGCCCGATGCGATGGTGAATACCTTGTAGGGAATGGGGCTGAAACCGGCGGAAAATACAATCAAGGCGCCGTGCTCATTATAGAGCCCGCGAATTTCCTCGAACTTGGCCAGCGCGTGGTACATCTCCAGGATCGGCCGGCCGACGGCGTCAAAGGCGAACTGGCCAATCCCGTACCCGCCGATGCCGCCCAGGACCGATCCCACGGTGCAAACGCCGGCGATCCACCAGGCCCGTTTCCGGGCCGCGAGAACCATCGGAATCAATAGGACATCCGGCGGCACCAGGAAGACCGAGCTTTCGATCACGGCAACAAAGAACAAAGCCCACATGGCGTGGCGATGGGCGGCCAGGTCCAAAGTCCAATCATAAAGGCGTCGCAGCATCGCAGGCTTCCGCTGATCAATTGTTGGCGCTGTGTAACAGGGGCGGGCGGGTGCCGCAAACATTGCACATGACACACGCCGCGGCTTGCAAACGCCGTTCCGAGGACCGAGAGTCGCACGTCCGCATGAAACGGGAGACCACCATGCCAAGCTGGAAAGAAAATCGCCTCACGGATCGCCTGAACCTGAGCTTTCCCATCATCCAGGCACCCATGGCAGGGGCCTCGACGCCGGCCATGGCGGCGGCCGTGTCACGGGCCGGCGGACTTGGATCGCTGGGCGTCGCGTTGCAATCACCGGACAAAACTCGGGAAGATTGCCAGGCCATCCACGCCCAGACCAACGGCACCTACAACATCAATTTTTTTGTGCACAAGGAACCGGAATTGGATGCCGCCAGGGGCGAAGCCATGCGCGCCCAGTTGGCGCCTTATTACGAGGAACTGGGTTTGGGCGACGTGCCCGAGGCCAAGGTATCGTCCGAGCCCTTTAACGAAGAACATCTGGCCGCAGTTCTGGACATGATGCCGCCCGTCGTCAGCTTCCACTTTGGTCTGCCCCGCGCCGATCTGTTCAAAGCGGTTAAGGATGCCGGCATCTTCACTATTTCCTCAGCCACTAATGTGCGCGAAGCGGAAATACTGGAAGCAGGCGGTATCGACGCCATTGTCGCCCAGGGCTTCGAGGCCGGCGGCCACCGCGGCACCTTCGCCGAGCCCTATGAAGATGGCTGGGTCGGCACCATGGCCCTGGTGCCGCAGATCGTTGACGCGGTTTCCGTGCCGGTAATTGCGGCCGGCGGCATCATGGACGGCCGCGGTATCGCGGCGGCGCTGGCCTTGGGCGCCGCGGCGGCGCAGTTGGGCACGGCTTTCCTCAGTACCCCCGAATCGGGCATTCCCGACGTACACCGTGAACTTCTGTTGACGGCGGGAGATGATGAAACGCGTCTTACACATGCGTTCTCAGGGCGCCCGGCGCGGGGAATCGAAAACCGCTATATGAAGGAAACCGCCGGTGGCGAGGCTGAGTTCCCCGACTTCCCCATCCTCAATACCCTGACGGGACCGCTCCGCAAAGGCAGTGGCCAGGCCGGCAATTCCGATTTCGTCTCCTTGTGGGCCGGTCAGGGACTGCGCATGAGCCGCGCCATGCCGGCGGCGGAATTATTGGATAAGCTGGCGGCGGAAACAGATGAGGTGCTGGGGCGGCTCAGTTAACGTCTTCGAACCTATTGTCCCCTCACCCTGCCGCTATCGCAGGCCCTTCACTCTCCCCATGGGAGAGGGAAGTCAGGCCGTAACGGCGAATGACTGATTCTCCTATGGGAGAAGGATGGGATAAGGGGAAACAATGAAACTAACCATCCAATCCCATTAGTGATCGCGCGAAGGCCCTGGCTTCAAAGGGCCTGAGATCATCGATGCCTTCGCCGACGCCCACCGCATGGACCGGCAAGGCAAACTTCTCGGCCAACGCGACGACGACGCCGCCTTTCGCTGAGCCGTCCAACTTGGTCATCACCAGACCGGATACGTCGACCATCTGCTTGAAGGTGTCGACCTGACTGTGGGCGTTCTGGCCGATCGTCGCGTCCATGACCAACAGCGTCGCGTGCGGTGCCGTGTCATCCAGTTTCTTGACGACGCGGATAATTTTCTCCAATTCCGCCATCAGGTCCTTGCGGTTCTGCAGCCGACCCGCCGTATCGATCATCAAAATATCGAAGGCCTCGGCCTTGGCCCGTTCCAGGGCCCCGAAGGCCAGGCCGGCCGCGTCTCCGCCGGGTGGTCCGGTGACCACCGGCGCCCCGGCCCGCTCGCCCCAGACCTGCAATTGCTCGACGGCGGCGGCGCGGAAGGTGTCGCCGGCGGCCAGAATGACAGATCTGCCTTGGTCGCGGAATTGCTTGGCCAGCTTGCCGATAGTGGTCGTCTTGCCGCTGCCGTTGACGCCGCAAACCAGGATCACGAAGGGTTTGTGGGCGGTGTCGATTTCGAGCGGCCTGGCGACGGGGTCCAGCAAGATGGTGACCTCATCGGCCAGCAGGCCGCGGACTTCCTCCGGGGTGATGTCCTGATCGTAGCGTTGATCGGACAAGGCTTGCGACAACCGCGCCGCCGGGCCGGTGCCAAGATCGCCGGCGATTAATAATTCTTCCAATTCATCCAGCGCGGCGCGATCCAACTTGCGCCTGGTGAACAAGCCGGTGATGCCGTCAGTGATTTTCTCCGATGACCGGCTGAGCCCGGATTTTAGCCGCCCGAGCCAGCCGCCGCCCTTGTCGCCGCTCATGACCCATCGCTCATGACAATGGTGTTCCGGTCAAATGCCCGGCCTCGACGCCCGTTAACGTCGCCTGAACAAGCGTCCCCGGTTCCATCGTCCGGTCCAACTGCACAGGCGCATAATGTTCGCTTAGGCCCTGGCCGTTCTGTTCGACCAGCACGGCAGCGGTCTTACCAACCCGGGTTTGCATAAACCGGGACAGCGCCAATGCTCCGGCGTCGCGAAGCGCCGTCGCCCGGGCCTTACGTTCGGCGACAGGGACGGCGGGCATGCGTGCCGCCGGGGTGCCGGGCCGTTCCGAGTAGGGAAAGACGTGCAGGTGCGTCAGGCCAAGATCGCCGGTCGCGCTGAGGGTATTCGCGAACTGTGCCGCCGTTTCCGTCGGGAACCCGGCGATCAGATCGGCGCCGAAAACAAGGTCCGGGCGGGCGTCACGGGCCCGCGCCATGACTGATGCAACGTCGGCCACCAAATGGCGGCGCTTCATGCGTTTCAGGATCGTGTCATCCAGGGCCTGGATGCTGAGATGCAAATGCGGCATTAGCCTGGGTTCGTCGGCCAAGACGTCGAACAGACCGTCATCCATGGCTGCCGGGTCCAAGGAACTCAGGCGCAACCGGGGCAATTCCGGGACGGCGGCCAGCAACCGGCGGACCAATTCACCGAGACGCGGCTCGCCGGGTAATCCGGCGCCGTAGGAGCAGATGTCGACACCGGTCAGGACCACTTCCTTGAAGCCTTTCGCCGCCAGGACACGCACCTGTTCGGCAATGCGACCCAGGCCGGCGCCGCGGTTCGGGCCGCGGGCGAAAGGAATGATGCAAAACGTGCAGCGATGATCACAGCCCTGTTGGATTTCCACGAAGGCCCGGGCGCGGCCGTCGAAGCCGTGAATCAGATGTGCCGCGGTTTCTGTGGCGCGCATAATATCGGTGACATGAATGCCGTCGTTTTCGGCATCGGGCAGGAAGGCCGCCGGGTCCAACTTCTCGCGGTTGCCCAGCACCCGGTCGACCTCCGGCATGGCACCGTATGCGTTCGGGTCCAACTGTGCGGCACAGCCCGTCACGATCAGCCGCGCGTCTGGGTGATCACGCCGGGCGCGGCGGATGGTTTGGCGGGCCTGGCGTTCGGCCTCGGCGGTGACGGCGCAGGTGTTGATGATGACGGCATTATCCAGGCCGGCGGCGGCGCCTTGTTCACGCATCATTTCTGCTTCAAAGGCGTTGAGCCGGCAACCCAGGCTGATGACATGCGGTGCCGGCATGGCTCAGCCTTCGCCGTTCAACAGCGACGGGGCCAGATGCCCTTCAAAGCTGGTCGCCACGGGCCCGGTCATTAAAACGTGGCCGTCGTCGCGCCATTCTATGCCCAGCGGACCGCCGTCCAGGATGACCTTGATCCGGCGCCCGGTCAGGCCGCGCCGGTGCGCCGCGACACCGGCGGCACAGGCCCCCGATCCGCAAGCCAGGGTGATCCCGGCGCCGCGCTCCCAGACCCGCATGCGCACCCGGTCGGGGCCCAGCAGGGAAACTACTTCAACGTTGGTGCGTTCCGGATACAGCGGATGATGTTCCAGCGCCGGGCCAAGTTCGGCCAAATCGACGCTTTCCGCGTCATCGACGAAAAACACCATGTGGGGGTTGCCCATATTGATGGCGACCGGGTCAATTAGGGCGCCGTTCTTGATCCCCAGGTGCAGGGTGTCGCAGGCCTCGGCCAGGGGAATGTCGGCCCAATCCAGGTTGGCCGGGCCCATATCCACGGTAACAAGCCCGTCGGCGCCGCGCTGCGTTTCCAGAACCCCGGCCACGGTTTCGATATTCAAGATATCGCGGCCAATTTCATCCATCACCTTGGCGGCGACGCACCGCGTGCCGTTGCCGCAGGCTTCGGCCTCGGATCCGTCCGGATTCATGATCCGCATGAACAGATCGGCGGCGCCGTTTCGTGCCGGTTGCAGGATCAACAGTTGATCAAAACCGACACCGGTACGCCGATTGCCAATGGCGCGCGCGTCGGCTTCACCGATGGCTAAGGCGCCATCACGACCGTCCAGGACAACGAAATCGTTGCCCAGGCCATGCATCTTGGTGAAAGATTGTCCGTTCATAGCCCGCTACATACGTCCGTTGTGCCAAAAAAGCCACTCTGAAAATCCCCCGACAAGCCAACGATAAGGCAAAGAAAAGCCCCGGCGCCGTGGGCGGCCGGGGCTCTCTGGGAGGTGCCTGCCCACCGGGCCGGCGGTTCGCATTCAGATGCGTGTCAGGCGACGTTCAGTTTCGAAAGCGTCTTCAGATTGGCGGCGACTTGCGCTTCGACGGGCTTGACGACGTCGTTGGCAACGTTGCGGCCTGCCGCGGTCAGCGCATCGACGGCTGCCGTGGCATGCTGATGCGCGGTTTTCGCCAGTTCGATCTGCACGGCGACGGCTTCTTTCGGATCTTTCGCCGCCAGGATTGTTTTTGCATCGGCGGCGCTGGTTTCGAAGGCCGTCACGGCTTGGGTCTTGGCCAACTCGCCGATCACAGTAAAGCCGTCAATGGCCGCCTTGGTGGCGGCGACCAGTGCGTCGATGTTGGCGTGATGCGTGCTGATCGCCTGATCGAGGCTGGTCAGCGTCGCTTTTTGCGCCTTCGCGGCTTCCGCTTCGACGGCGGCAGCAAATTTTTCCTGGTTGTCCTTGGCCGTGCTCAGGGCAGTGTTGAATGCGTCTTCCATCAGGGCGAAGGGATCAATGTGATTTGTTTTGGTCATCGGTCTGTATCCTAGTTCCAAGTGTTGGCTAAAAGGGATTAATGGGGCGACCCACAATCGGCATCACCACATTTATGCTGCGCTGCAACATATCGTAAAGTACCATATGCACAGCCATTGTCAATAAAAAATTGTGCAGTGCACAATAATTTTTTATACACTAAACTTATCCGCTATATGAAGTTCAGTTTGAAGCCACAAAAGTGCCGCTGAGCGTCACGCTCATTGTGCCAACAGCCCGGCGCCGGGTCTGTTACGGCCGCAAGGTGGCCGAAAGCCGGTTGTCGGTTAACTGCCCGGATCGGCAATGGCTCTGACCAAGGCCAAAATTTGCCGCCGCTCAGAAACGCTCTCAATGCTGTGGAAACTGGTCAACAGGATACGGACTTCTTCAACCAGTTCTTCCGCTGGCTTTGCCAGGGTGTTTCCTGTTTGACCCGGCGCCAGCCCATCAAAGAAATACCCCACGGGCACGTCGAGTATTTGCGTCATCGCGATGAGCAGACCCGCATCCAGTCCCTTCTCGCCGCGTTCCAGCCGCCCGATCATGCCACGCGGTACCAGCAGGGCTTTCTCCATCTGGCTTATCGATAATCCCAATGCCGTTCGCCGCTCAGAAATACGACGGCCAAGTTCCTGGTTGAAACGATGGACAGAGGGCGTGGTTGTTGGTCGCGGCATAAATTTTTCAGTTGCTTGAATAATATTGAAAACAATTATATAGTGTTCAACTATTTATTGCAACATTTCACAATATCAATTTGCGGTTTATCATATTGGGCCACGGGTGCCAAGCATCCGCCTGCCCGACCGTTCATCTGCGAGATATCATGGTTGATCGCAGCTTGTGCCTGCCCCGAAACGGCGACCAGGCGCCTTGACTTCCGGCTTCGGGGCCCATAGATTGCCGACCGATTTCAAGGGCACTTCAAGACCCTACGCCCGCGACCCGATGTTTTGGGGGGCGCCGCCAGTCCGCGAGTTTCGCGCACTGGCGCGTTTGACGTTGCGGCGGAGACTTGATCGGCCATAGAGATCCACAGAAGAAGTCCGTAGAACGGTATTCGAAAGACGGTGTTGTTAAAGCCATGTTCGAGAATCTGACCGACAAACTAAGCGCCATATTCGAGACGCTGACGAAGCGCGGTGCCCTGAAAGAGGCGGACGTGGATGCGGCGCTCAGCGAGGTGCGTGTGGCGCTGTTGGATGCCGATGTCGCCTTGCCCGTGGCCAAGGATTTCATCGCCGCCGTCCGCGAACGTGCCGTCGGCCAGGAAGTATTGAGAAGCGTTACGCCGGGTCAGATGGTCGTCAAGATCGTCAACGACGAACTGGTCAATATGCTGGGCACCGATGACGGCGGGATCAATCTGGTCGGCAATCCGCCGGTTGCCATCCTGATGGTCGGCCTGCAGGGCTCAGGCAAAACGACGACGTCGGCGAAGTTAGGTTTGCGCCTGACCAGCCGCGAAAAAAAGAAGGTCCTGCTGGCCTCCTTGGACATCTACCGGCCGGCCGCACAGCAGCAGTTGGCGACGCTGGGTGAACAGACGGGCGTGCGCTGCCTGCCGTCGGTGTTGGGCGAACAGCCGGTCGCCATCGCCAAACGGGCCATGCAGATGGCGCGCCTGGAAGCCTTTGATGTGGTTATTTTGGACACCGCCGGGCGGCTGCATATCGATACGGAACTGATGGCCGAAGTGGCCCAGGTTCGCGACGCTGCCGAGCCGGTGGAAACATTGTTGGTGGCTGATGCCATGACCGGCCAGGACAGCGTTAACCTGGCCCGCGAATTCAACGAAAAGGTCGGCGTTACGGGGATCGTTCTGACCCGCGTTGACGGCGACGCCCGGGGCGGCGCGGCCCTGTCCATGCGCTCTGTTGCCGGCTGTCCGGTCAAACTCATGGGCACCGGTGAGACCATGGAGGCGCTGGAGACCTTCAACGCCGAACGAATCGCCGGCTCGATCCTGGGCATGGGCGACATCGTCGGCCTGGTCGAAAAAGCCCAGCAGGTGGTCGAGGAAGAAGACGCCGAGCGCATGGCCAAGAAGATGCTGAAAGGGCAATTCACCCTTGAGGATATGGCCGAGCAGCTAGCGCAAGTTAAAAAAATGGGCAGCCTTGAAGGCCTGTTGAGCATGATGCCGGGTGCCCAGAAGATGAAAAACCAGATTGCCGAGGCCGACATTGATGACAAGTTGCTGGGCCGCCAAGAAGCGATCATCCGCTCCATGACCGTCAAAGAGCGCCGCAACCCGAAGATCATCAAGGCGTCGCGTCGCAAACGCATCGCCGCCGGGTCGGGCACATCTGTGCAAGAGGTCAATAAGCTTCTGAAACAGTTCTTGCAGATCAGCTCGATGATGAAAAAGGCCGGCAAGATGGGCAAACGCGGCCTTATGAGTGCCATGGGCGGCGCCATGGGTGGGCGCATGGGTGGCGGTATGATGCCGGGAGGCCCGCGCTTCGGCTGACGAAATTTTACTTAGACAATTTGAATGTGACCAACACAGCAATTCGACGAAACGAAAGGACGAACCAGATATGGCATTGAAGATCAGACTTTCCCGGGGCGGCGCCAAGAAACGCCCCTTTTACCGTGTCGTTGTCGCGGATTCCCGCAAGGCCCGCGACGGCCGCTTCATCGAGCGCGTCGGCTCCTACAATCCGATGGTGCCGAAAGACCACCCGGAGCGCTTCGCCATCGACGAAGATCGGGTCAAGCATTGGCTGGGTGTCGGCGCGCTGCCGACCAACCGGGTCGCGCAGTACTTGAGCCAGCTGGGCTTGGTCGAGAAACCGGTGATCCGCGAACAGACCAAGAAGGACAAGCCCCGCGCCAAGACCCTCGAGCGCCTGAAGGAGCAAGAGGAGAAGGCCGCGGCAGCAGCCGAGGCCGCGGCATCGGCGCCAGCCGTGGAAGAAGCCCCGGCGGAAGAAGCGGCACCGGAGGAAGCACCGGCCGAAGAGGCTGCTGCTGAGGAAGCACCGGCTGAAGAAGCTGCTGCTGAGGAAGTCCCGGCCGAAGAGGCTGCTGCTGAGGAAGCGCCGGCTGAGGAAGCCGCTGCTGAGGAAGCCCCGGCCGAAGAAGCCGCTGCTGAGGAAGCGCCGGCTGAGGAAGCCGCTGCTGAGGAAGCCCCGGCTGAAGACGAAGAAAAGAAGGAGGAAGGCTGAGATCCGTGACTGGCCCAGGGACTGGCAATCCCGATCCGGAGGACTTGGTGTTGCTGGGGGTGGTGACCGGGGTGCGCGGTCTGAAGGGAGACCTGCGCATCCGCAGTTTCACCGCCGACCCAGCCGATCTGACCGCCTATGGCCCGCTGTGGGACAAAGATGCGGCCAAGACTTACCGGGTCAAGGTTATCGGTGCAGCCAAGGGTCAGTTGATTGCCCGCATCAAGGGCGTCGGCGACCGTACCGCGGCGGAAGCCATGAAGGGCCTGGAGCTTCATATCCCAAGAAGTTCCCTGCCCAAACCGGCAGATGACGAGTTCTATCATTCGGATCTCGTCGGTCTGCAGGCGGTCAGTCTTGACGGTGAAATCCTGGGCACGGTCAGTGCCGTTGAGGATTTCGGCGCCGGTGACGTCCTTGAGGTGAGCGGCGGACCCTACAAGGGTTTGGTGGTGCCGTTCACCAAGGGTGTGGTGGTGGACGTAGATATTGAGGCGGGCCGGCTAAGTGTCGATCCGCCATTGGGGCTGTTGGAAGCCCCGGAAGACGAAGCGAAGGAAACCGCGCCGGCAACGGCGCCAACGGAGTGAAACGCGTGAGCCAAACGTGGCGCAGCAAGGTTCTGACCCTGTTCCCGGAAATGTTTCCCGGGCCCTTGGGGTTCAGTCTGGCCGGCCAGGGGTTGAAAGACGGCCTCTGGACCTGCGAGACCGTGAACCTGCGCGACCACGGCATCGATAAGCACGCCAGTGTCGATGACAGCCCTTTTGGCGGCGGACCGGGCATGGTCATGCGCCCCGACGTGGTCGATGAGGCATTGGCGGCGGCGCGCCGCGATGCATCGGACTTGCCCTTGCTGGTGACCTCTCCGCGCGGCCTGCCGCTGACCCAAAGCCGGGTCCGCGATCTGGCCGCCGGTCCCGGCCTGATTATTCTCTGCGGGCGGTTTGAAGGCATCGACCAACGGGTCATCGACGAACATGACCTGGAGGAAATCAGCATCGGCGATGTGGTGCTGTCCGGTGGCGAGCCGGCGGCGATGACGATCATTGATGCCTGCGTGCGCCTGTTGCCCGGCGTGATGGGCAAGCGCGAAAGCCGCGACGAGGAAAGCTTTGAAATGGGATTGTTGGAGTATCCCCATTACACCCGGCCCCAGGATTGGCAGGGCCGTGCCGTGCCCGAGGTCTTGCTGTCGGGGCATCACGAAAACATCCGCCAGTGGCGCCGTGCCCAGGCGGAAGAGATCACCCGCACGCGGCGGCCTGACCTATGGGCCGCCTATGCGGAGGCCAACAGGTGAAAAACGGTTGAAAAACCGGTGAAATTTTGGAAATTTGCGGTCCTCGCATGATGCCGGGCCGCGGCGAACCGAAGGAAGAAGAACATGAACCTCATTAGTGAACTGGAAAACCAAGAGATCGCGAAGCTGGCGGCCGAGGGCAATGTCCCGCCGTTCGCACCGGGCGATACGCTGCGGGTTAACGTGAAAGTCGTCGAAGGCACGCGCGAACGCGTTCAGGCCTTCGAAGGTGTCTGCATCGCGCGCAAGAACGCCGGCGTCAACTCGGCCTTCACGGTACGGAAGCTGAGCTATGGCGAAGGTGTCGAGCGGGTGTTCCCGCTGTTCTCGCCTTCCATCGAAAGCATCGACGTGATCCGCCGCGGCGACGTCCGCCGGGCCAAGCTTTACTATCTGCGTGGCCGCACCGGTAAATCAGCGCGTATCGCCGAACAGACCGACGGCTTCAAGGCGAAACTCAACGCCGAGGACCGCCGCATCGCTGAAGACGCGAAGAAAGACAATCGCAAGTCCCGCAAGAAGAAGGGCAAAGCGAAATCCGAAGCCGCCGCGCCTGAAGTTGCGACGGAAGCCACCGAGTAATATCGGCGAAGATAGGGATTGGCCGGCGGGGTTACCCCGCCGGACCACCGGCCGACAGCACCATTGAGGAAGGAGAGCACGCATGAGCGCGCCGCAAACGCTATTCGACAAGATCTGGCAAAACCATCTGGTCAACGTCCAGGATGACGGCACCTGCCTCCTCTATATCGACCGCCATCTGGTCCACGAAGTCACCAGTCCGCAGGCTTTTGAAGGCCTGCGCGACGCCGGCCGGCCGGTGCGCCGTCTCGACGCGACCCTGGCCGTGCCCGATCACAACGTCTCGACCAAGGACCGCCACGGCCCCATTGAGAACGAAGAAAGCCGCATCCAGGTCGAAACCCTGCAGGCCAACTGCAAGGAATTCGGCGTGCCGCTGTTCGACATCGATGACATCCGCCAGGGTGTGGTTCACATCATCGGCCCGGAGCAGGGGTTTACGTTGCCCGGTGGCACCATCGTCTGCGGCGACAGCCACACGGCCACCCACGGCGCCTTCGGGGCCCTGGCCTTCGGCATCGGCACGTCGGAAGTGGAACACGTGCTGGCGACGCAAACCCTGTTGCAGGCACCCTTGAAGAACATGCGCATCACGGTTGAAGGCGCGTTGCCCGCCGGGTGCACAGCGAAGGACCTGATCCTCGCCATCATCGGAAAGATCGGCACCGCCGGCGGCACCGGCTACGTCATCGAATACGCCGGCCAGGCGATCCGTGATCTGTCCATGGAAGGCCGCATGACGGTTTGCAACATGACCATCGAGGGCGGCGCACGGGCCGGCTTGATCGCGCCGGACCAGACGACCTTCGACTACGTCATGGGCAAGCCCATGGCACCGAAGGCCGGCCAGTTCGAAGCCGCTGTCAATTTCTGGAAGACCTTGCCGTCCGATGAAGGCGCCGTCTACGACAAGGAAGTGACCTTGGACGTCTCGGAAATCGTCCCGCAGGTGACCTGGGGCACCAGCCCGGAAGACGTCGCGCCGATCACCGGCATTGTGCCGTCGCCGTCGGATTTCGACGATCCCCTGAAGCAGGAATCGGCGCAAGCCGCGCTTGATTACATGGGCCTCACCGCCGGCACCCCGATGAACGAAATTCCCATCGACGTCGCCTTCATCGGGTCGTGCACCAACGGCCGCATCGAAGACATGCGCGCCGCCGCCGCCGTCGCCAAGGGCCGCAAGGTCGCCGACGGGGTTCAGGCGCTGGTGGTGCCGGGGTCTGGGCTTGTCAAAGAGCAGGCCGAACAGGAAGGTCTGGACGTGATCCTCACGGAAGCCGGTTTTGAATGGCGTGAGCCCGGCTGCTCCATGTGCCTGGCCATGAACGATGACCGGCTGGAGGAAGGCCAACGTTCGGCATCGACGTCGAACCGCAACTTCAAGGGCCGCCAGGGTTTCGGCGGCCGCACCCACCTGGTCAGCCCGGCCATGGCCGCGGCTGCTGCGGTGACGGGGCATTTGGCGGATGTACGTGAACTTACAGACTAGAGGAATTTCGGTTTGGCAAGAGAGCCGCGCACAAAGCCGACCCACACAACCCGTTTTGCGGGTTTTTGGCGACGTGGCGCAGCCCTAATTGTCGACCTAATTTTGATTAATGGCGTAGTGTTCGTATTTGCAATTGCGGTCTATGAATTTGGTGCGAAGCAATTTGTACCTCGCCTACCGCTATTTTGGCATAAGACGACAACAAAATCTTACACGCCAAAAATGGACAGTGAAGAATACAAGCGATTCGAGCGGCTGGAGGTTTCACTAACAACTTATTACGGTCGATGGAATACTTATCTCCGTGAAAAAGTTCGGTACAGCTCCGATCCATCCGTATCCGCGACAGATAGCTCTTCGGTAGAGGTTCGATCTAAAAAGACAATCAGCTCGGAACGACTAATACCAAACGAAGGGACAAAAAAATTGGAGCCGGCATTTGTAATTTTTAGCGATCAGGTGTCGTATCTCCTTCTTTTCATTTATTTCGCCATATTTGAGGCTTCGAATATGAAAGGCACTGTTGGGAAACGGATACTGAGGTTGGTTGTGACGGACTACGGAGGTCATAAATTGACTTTCTCAAGAAGCATTCTGCGCAACGTAACAAAAGTCTTTTCACTTTTGCTTTTGGCGATTGGATTTATTATGGCGGCCTTCACAAAGAAAAAGCAGGGACTACATGATTTCGCGGCGAAGACGTACGTGCTTCAACGGGTGCCGCAAGTTTAAGATTGGAGTAGCAAGATGGAAAAATTCACAAAATTGACCGGCGTCGCGGCGCCCATGAACATGATCAATGTTGATACGGACATGATCATTCCAAAACAGTACCTGAAGACCATCAAGCGCTCGGGCCTCGGCCAGTACCTGTTCGATGAGATGCGCTTCAACCGCGACGGCTCGGAAGTCGAGGATTTCGTCCTTAACAAGCCGGCTTATCGCGACGCCTCGATCCTGGTCGCCGGTGACAATTTCGGTTGCGGTTCGTCGCGCGAGCACGCGCCCTGGGCGCTGTTGGATTTCGGCATCAAGTGCGTGATCTCGACCAGCTTCGCCGACATCTTTTATAACAACTGCTTCAAGAACGGCATCCTGCCGATCAAGGTGACCAAGGAACAGTTGGACGCGTTGATGGATGACGCCGAGCGGGGCGCCAATGCGACGATTTCCATTGATCTGGAAGCCCAGACCATCCAGGGCCCGGACGGCGGCGAGATCAAATTCGAGATCGACGAGTTCAAACGCCATTGCCTGTTGAACGGCCTCGATGATGTTGGGCTGACCATGCAGGAAAAAGGCAAGATCGACAGTTTCGAAGATCAGCAGAAGGCCGGGCAACCCTGGCTGTATGCGGCGGAATAGTTAGTTCATCCCCTCACCCTCCCGCTTCGCGGGTCCCTCCCTCTCCCCATGGGAGAGGGTAGGGGGAGCGTCCCTTCTCCCTTGCGGAGAAGGTCAGGATGAGGGGACATGGAAATTAGAGGGATACGCACAATGGCTGCCAATAAAAAACTCCTATTCCTGCCCGGCGACGGCATCGGCCCGGAAGTCATGGGCCAGGTCCGCAAGGTCATCGATTGGATGGATAACCGCCGCCACGTGTCTTTCGACCTGGACGAAGATCTGGTCGGCGGTGCCGCCATTGACGCCAACGGCACCTCACTGACGGATGCCACCTTGGACAAGGCCATGAATGTCGACGCCGTGCTGCTGGGCGCGGTTGGTGGACCGAAGTGGGACAACGTGGCCCGCGACATCCGCCCCGAAGCGGGGCTGCTGAGGTTGCGCAAGGACATGGACCTGTTCGCCAATCTGCGCCCGGCGAATTGCTTGCCGGCCATGGCGGAGGCGTCGAGCCTGAAGGAAGAATTGGTTTCCGGGCTGGATATTCTGATCGTCCGCGAAAGCACCGGCGGTGCGTACTTCGGCCAACCGAAACTGATCGAAGACTTGCCGGATGGCGGCCAGCGGGCCGTCGACACGCAGGTCTACACGACGTCGGAAATCGACCGGGTCTGCCGGGTGGCTTTTGATCTGGCCGCGAAGCGCGGCGGCAAGCTGCATTCGGTGGAAAAAGCCAACGTCATGGAGACCGGCGTCTTGTGGCGTCAGGTGGCGACCGAAGTTGGCAAGGAATTCCCTGATATCGACTTACACCACATGTACGCCGACAACTGCGCCATGCAATTGGTCCGCGCGCCGAAGCAGTTTGACGTCATCGTCACCGACAACCTGTTCGGCGATATTCTTTCCGATTGCGCCGCCATGTTGACGGGCTCTTTGGGCATGCTGCCGTCGGCGACCTTGAGCGGTGCCGATGAATCGGGCCGCCGCCGCGCCATGTTCGAACCGGTGCACGGCTCGGCGCCCGACATCGCCGGCCAGGACAAGGCCAACCCGCTGGCGACGATCCTCAGTTTCGCCATGATGCTGCGCTACAGTTTTGATGACGGCGACAACGCCGATTTGATCGAAACCGCGGTGAAGAACACGCTGGCCCGCGGCATCCGCACCGGCGACATCATGCAGGACGGCATGGAACTGGTGTCGTGTACCCGCATGGGCGAAGCCCTATGTGAAGAATTGGACAAACTCGCCGCCTAGCATCGTCGATCGCCGACGCTGAAGGATGTGCGGCAGCCGCTGAAATTGGTTGCACCTGAAATCAATGCAGATTATACAACCGCCCATGAACACGATCATTCAGATGCGACGCGCCCGACGCAGCGGAACTTCCTTCACGGAGGCCGGGGCCTAGGCGCGCGATTTTTTGAAATCACGTTCATTTTGCAGCCCGCCGGCTTCCGGCGGGTTTTTTTGTTTTTGGAGAAGACCGATGACCACGATGACGGACAAGGAAACGGCGGCCCTCGCCCTGAGGGCGCCGGCCAATGCGGCGGAATGGCAACAGGTCCACGGCCTGCGCCGCCGCGCCTTGTTCGATGATAACCCGGCCTATAACGAAAACCATCCCGACGACCGCAATTCCGATCACCGGTTGCTGGGGTTGTTCTTGGATGGCGAACTGATCGGCACGCTCCGCGCCGATCTCACGCATCCCGTGTGGGCAGCCTTGCGGCTGGTTGCCGTTGACCCGGCACGGCGCGGTCTTGGCTACGGCGTCACCATGATGCAGATGGCTGAGACCTTCATCAAAGAGAAAGGCTGGCGGCAGGTGCGGCTGCATGCGAAGCCCGACGCCATCGGGTTCTACAAGCGCTGCGGTTATCACTTGATAACATGGGATGAACAGGCGCGGACGCCCGACTGTATCGACCTGGGAAAACATCTTTAGCGCGGTTAGCTCTTGCGTTTTTTTTCCGAACGGCGTAAATCTCCCGCGACGATTTGGAGTGAGAGAACAGATGTTCGCACTGACGCCGAAAACCAGGGAGACCAAAACCACGCGCTGAGCGCGGGCCGGACTTCTTATGTCGAATTTGAACGGGCCCGCGATTGAAACGCGGGCCTTCGTCGTTTTTGGATGGCGAACGAAGACCCCGCCGGACGGTTCCAGGCCAGAAACGAGAGCAAGGAGAAGAAAAATGGGTTACACGGTTGCCGTTGTCGGGGCCACGGGAAATGTCGGGCGTGAATTGCTGACGATCCTGGCCGAGCGGGAATTCCCCGTCGAAGAAGTCATCGCGCTGGCGTCGCCGCGCTCCGTCGGCACGGAAATATCCTTCGGCGAGGACGACATTCTGAAGGTCGAGAACCTGGAAACCTTCGATTTCACCGGCGTCGATATCGTGCTGTCGTCGCCCGGCGCCAAGGTCTCGGCAAAATATTCGCCCATCGCCGCCGCCGCGGGCGCCGTGGTGATCGACAACACCTCGCATTTCCGCATGGAGCCCGACGTGCCCCTGGTGGTGCCGGAGGTCAATCCGGCCGCCATCGCCGGCTATAAGAAACGCGGCATTATCGCCAACCCAAACTGCTCAACCATTCAGATGGTGGTCGCCTTGAAGCCCTTGCACGACCTGGCGAAGATCAAGCGGGTTGTGGTCTCGACCTATCAGTCCGTTTCCGGGGCCGGCAAGTCGGGGATGGATGAGCTGTTCAATCAGACCCGCGGCATTTTCGTCAACGAACCCGGCGAGACCCACCGCGAAAACTTCACCAAGCAGGTCGCCTTCAATGTGATCCCCCATATCGATAGCTTCATGGATGACGGATCGACCAAGGAAGAATGGAAAATGGTCGCCGAAACCCGGAAGATTCTGGATCCCGACATCGCCGTCAGCGCGACCTGTGTGCGGGTGCCGGTGTTCATCGGCCATGCCGAAGCCGTCAATTTGGAGTTTGACCGGCCGATCAGCGAAGCCGAGGCCCGCGCCGCCTTGAAGGCGGCACCCGGGATTGTCGTCGTCGACCACCGGGCTGATGAGGGCTACGTGACGCCGCAGGAATGCGCCGGCGAGGACGCCGTTTTCGTCAGCCGCATCCGCAAGGACCCGTCCGTGAAGAACGGTCTCAATATCTGGGTGGTGTCGGACAACCTGCGCAAGGGGGCGGCCCTGAACACGGTGCAGATTGCCGAAACCCTGACCCGGTCCTATCTAAAGAAAGCGGCGTGATGCTTCGGTGATGGTGGCCGCGCCGCTGCCGGTTGCCCGGTGCTAAGGGCGGCGTTTTTTCCCAAGGCTGGTGACGATACCCCGGAAGGTTCGAATTTCCTGTTCGGTGAAGCGGGCGCGTTGCAGGACATTGAGGATATTGCGGGCCATGATCGGCTTCTTTTCGCGGACCCGAAAAAACCCGCTGTCATCCAAGGCCTGTTCCAATTGCTTGAACAGGCCCTGCAGTTCATCTTTGGTCGCCGGGCGGGTTTCCTTGGGCACGGCGATTTCGGCGTTCACCGACCAGTCGCCCAATCGAAACCATTCGTGGCCGATGGCGAATACGGCCTGGGCCAGGTTGAGAGACGTGAAGGCCGGATTGAGCGGCACTCTCAAAACCGCATCAGCCAAAGCCACATCGTCGTTCGTCAGACCCTTGGCCTCCTTGCCGAATAGAACGCCTGAGCGGATATCCAGGCCGCCGTCCGCCGCCATGCGCTCAGCGGCTTCGCTGGGTGTGACAACCTCGGTGGTCATGTCCCGTGAACGTGCCGTTGCCGCATAAACCCGCTGCAAGTCGGCGACCGCCGCCTCGGTGGTCTTAAATAATTGGGCCCCGTCAATGACCACGTCGGCACCGGAGGCGGCGGCGATGGCATGGCGGTTCGGCCATGCGTCTCGCGGATTGACCAGACGTAAATCCGTCAGGCCGCAATTCAGCATGGCGCGCGCCGCCATGCCGATGTTTTCGCCCAATTGCGGCTCGACCAGGATGATCGCCGGCCCCATATCCGGGACCGGGGTAGCCGTCTGCGTGCGGTCTGTGCCTGCCATTACCTTACACGTGATGCGGTTCGGCGCCGTCGCGGAAGAGTTTGTAGACGATGCTGTCGCGCAGCGCGTTGTAGGAGGCATCAATGATGTTGGTCGAAACGCCGACCGTCGACCAGTGCGAACCCTTCGCGTCGGCCGATTCAATCATCACCCGGGTCACGGCGCGGGTGCCGTCGCCGGGGGTTAATATGCGCACCTTGTAGTCGACCAAATGCAAATCTTCCAAGGCCGGATAATGTGAAACCAGAACTTTCCGCATGGCCGCGTCGAGGGCGTTCACGGGGCCGTTGCCCTCGGCGACGGTCATATAAGGTTCGCTGCCGACGTCCAGTTTGACGGTCGCTTCGGACAAGGTGATCAGGTCGCCCTGAGCGTTCCAGCGGCGCTCATCGATGACCCGGAAGTGGGTGCAGTGGAAATAGTCAGGCACAGTGCCAAGTGTACGCCGCGCCAACAGCTCAAAACTGGCCTCGGCACCATCGTAGGCATAGCCGTTGAATTCCTGTTCCTTGACCAATTCCACCAAGCGCCCGACTTTTGAGTTCTTGGAATCAATCTCAACGCCGATATCGCGAAACCTTGCCAAGATGTTGGATCGACCGGATTGATCGGAGACCACGATGTGGCGTTGGTTGCCGACCAGGCTTGGCTCCACGTGTTCATAAGTGCGCGGGTCTTTTTCCACGGCCGAGGCGTGCAGGCCGCCTTTGTGGGCGAAGGCGGAATCACCGACGTAAGGGGCACTGCGGTCCGGTTGACGGTTCAGGCGCTCATCCAGCATGCGCGAAATATGGGTCAGCTTCGGCAGGTCGTCTTTGCCAATATTGGTATCATAACCCATTTTCAGCATCAGCGTTGGAATGATGCTGACCAAATTGGCATTGCCGCAGCGCTCGCCCAGGCCGTTGATGGTGCCCTGGACCTGCCGGGCGCCGGCCCGCACGCCGGCCAGGGAATTGGCCACCGCATTGCCGGTGTCATTGTGGAAATGGATGCCCACCTTGTCGCCGGGGATGGCCTTGCAAACGTCGCCGACAATTTCCTCCACCTCATGGGGCAGGGTGCCGCCGTTGGTATCGCACAACACGACCCATCGCGCGCCGTTGTCGATGGCCGCTTTCAGGCATTCCAGGGCAAACTCGGGGTTGGCCTTGTAGCCATCAAAGAAATGCTCGGCATCGAACATGATCTCGCCGGTCTTGCCGGTGGCATGGCGGACACTATCGGCGATCATGCGGACGTTTTCGTCGCGTTCGATCTCAAGCGCCACATCGACGTGGTAATCCCATGTCTTGCCGACCATGACGACGCATTCGGCGTCGGTGCTGAGAATGGCCGTCAGGCCGGGGTCGTTGTCGGCGCTGCGTCCCGGCCGACGGGTCATGCCGAAGGCCGTCAATTTGGAACGCTTCATCTCAGGCGGTGCGGCGAAAAACGCGTCATCGGTGGGATTGGCTCCGGGCCAACCACCTTCCACGTAGTCGATGCCCAGATCATTCAGTTCGCGGGCGATCAAAGCCTTGTCGGCGGGGTTGAAATCAACGCCTTGGGTTTGCGCCCCGTCGCGCAGCGTTGTGTCGAACAGATATATACGATTGTCGGTCATGGCGGAAAAATCTCATCGGCGATGTGGCGGAATATATAGACGGCAGACGTGCCCGGTCTCCTATAGGGAGGCCGGGTCCGTAATTCGCCGAATGATCGACACCAACATGTGAGCGCGCGTTTCCATGATCGGCGCATGATACCCAGCCGGCCTCAGCCGTCAAGCATCGGTCCGCAGTCAGAATTGTTCATACCAATTAATATTGAGATAAAACCTTTGCGGTTCAAAAGCTTGGCGATCTCGATTTCTGGCTCTATCTTGTTTTTGCGATGTTATGGGGTTCCGGTTGAGATGAATGAGACCGCCGAACAAATGAGTGATGATACCGCCGCCTATGAAGCCATGCTGGAAAAAGCGGCTGGGTCCAACTTGGACCCGAAAACCTTGCTGGCGACGGACTATCTCAACCATTTCAACGAAATAGTCATGTTGTTGGAGATGATTCCCGACATGCCGGAGATATTGGAGGATGCCAAGGAATGGCAGCCCAAGTCTTATACGGATCATTTTCGTGACAGCACAATTGCCGATCGCGAGATCGCCATCGAGGCTTACGACGTGGTGCCGCCGATTTACAAAAATCCTTTTGAGATCACGGTCCAGCAAATCAACGCCACCATCCAATCGACGGTCGATCAACTGGAACGCGACGTTGCCGGCGGCAATATGGATTTGGTTAAAGAAAACGCCACGTCCCTGTCGCGCATCGTTCAGCGCCTCATGGACACGGCGTCGGCAATCATCCACGGCAGCGCCGAAACATTGGATCAGGCGGAAATCGACGAACTCATCGGATCGTAACCGCGGTGGCCGGCGAACAGTTGCGTTAACACGGTACTTTCAAGGGCACCACATTGCTGGTGATGAGATCCAAAAATGCATTGTCCGATAGGGGCTTGCTGAACAAGTAGCCTTGCCCCGTGTGACAGCCCAGGGCATTCAGGAAACCTTCTTGATTGCCGGTTTCAATGCCTTCGGCGACAACATGCAGATCCAAGCTTTTCGCCATGCCGACAATGGCCCGCGCAATGGCCACGGCGTCGCGGTCGTCGGGCAGGTTCATCACGAAAGCACGGTCTACCTTTAAGGTGTCGAGCGGGAAACTCGTCAAATAGCTGAGCGATGAATACCCCGTACCGAAGTCGTCGATGGCGACCGTGATGCCGAGGCTGCGTAACTCTTCCAACGTGGCGATCATTTTACCCGAATTGTCGAGCATGACGCTTTCCGTCAACTCCAATTCCAGCAACCGGGGATCTAGGCCGGTTTCTTCCAGGCTGAGTTTGACCTTGTCGCCCATGTCGCCCTGTTTCATCTGATGGGCCGAAACATTGACGCCGACGTGGATGGGCGCGTCCGACAGGTTGTTCCAGATAACCGCTTGGCGGCACGCCTCGACCAGCACCCATTCACCGATCGGACCGACAAGGCCGGTCTCTTCGGCGATTGGCACGAATTCATCCGGCGGTACATATCCCATTTCGCTGCTGTTCCAGCGAACCAGGGCTTCCGCGCCGATCAAGTTTCCCGATTCCAGGTCGATCTTCGGCTGAAAATTCAAAAACAGCTCATTATTGGCCAGCGCCCGCCGCAAACCCGCTTCCAATCGAACCCAATGGCCGATATTGGCGGTCAGTTCCGGCGCATAAAACGCCAAGGTGCCGCGCTGGCGTGTCTTCACATGATGCAAGGCCGTATCAGCGTTTTTCATGAGTTCACTGACGTTGTCGCCATCGGCGGGATACATGGCGACGCCGATGCTTGCGGTCACATAGACTTCCTTGCCCCCGACAAAATAGGGCTGGGCAATGACCTCGCGGATAATTTCGCCGGCCGTTTCGGCTTCTTCGTCTCCGGAAACGCCGTCGAGAACCACCATGAACTCATCGCCGCCGAAGTGGGCAACGGTATCTTGACTTTGCACGCACTGTTGCAGGCGTTCGCCGGTCATTTCAATGACCTGATCGGCGACGACGTGACCACGGGTCTCATTGATATGGCGGAAATTATCAAGATCGACAAACAACACGGCAAAAGCGGCTTCGGCGTCCTGAGCGCCGGCCAACATCTGGTTGAGCTTTGCCGTCAACGCCGGTCGATTGGGGAGTTTGGTTAACGGGTCGCGGGTCGCCAGTTCGACAAGCCGCGCCTCGACCAACTTGCGTTCCGTTATGTCGTGGATCACCGCGATGAATGTATAACGGCCGCGGCTCTTCATGGCGGTCAGCGAGATTTCGACCGCCACAACCGTGCCGTTCCGGCGGATGCCGCCGATCTCGCGGGGCCGGCCCATATCTTCGGATTCACCGGTCTCGGCAAATCGTGACATGGTGTCATCGAACCCCGCCTGATGTTCCGGCGACATGAGCGTGCGGACGTCTTGCCCGACCAAATCGCCCGCGTCATAGGCGAAAATCAGTTCCGCCGCCGGGTTGATGGTTTCGATTAATCCGTTCTGATCGGTGGTCACAATACCTTCGACCACCGTGTCCATGATCCGCCGTACGTGGTATTCGCTGGCGGCGACGCGGCTGATGGCGCGGTTCCGCTCGGTCACGTCGCGGGCGATTAACAAGACGGTATCCGCAGACCGCGCCCGTTCGCTGTCGGGATCGTCGTAGGGGACTGCCGCCAATTCAACGTCAACCTCGGTGCCCCCGGCACGGTAAAGTTTCATCGGCAGGCGGGTCGTGCGGTCGGTCAAACGGTGCAATCCATCGGCGACCAGGGGCTTGAAGTCATCGTGGACGAAATCGCCAAAGGACCGACCGATTAATGTATCCACCGGCCACAGTCCGAGCAGGTTGGCGCCGGCCGGGTTCATGCGAAGGATTTTACCGTCGCGGCAGATGCTGATGAGATCGGGCGCCAACTCAAACATGTGGCGGAAATCCGTCTCTGATTTCTCAATCTGTTCAAAACGCTGGCGCTCCAGCACGTCATGGAGGATCTCCAGCATCTGTCGGCCGGAACCGCAGATATCGCTGACATAGCTGCGGTAGTGCTTGTTGTCGACGGGCCCCAGTATTTCCTGTTCCATCATGTCGGCAAACCCAATGATGGTGTTGAGTGGCGTTCTAAGGTCGTGACTGAGGGTCTCCAGAAGTACTTGGTTGGCATTCGTCGCCACCTCCAAGCGGGCCTCCAGGCTGGTCACGACCGTTTCCATGTCTTTAGTCATAATACCAAAAGCATATGACATTTATTACCGCATATCAACCAACTCTGAGCATGCGAAACGAAATGAAACATTTCGCCGGGTCTACGCCTGTCAAATGAAACCGGCTAGGCCAAAACGTCCAACCGATCCAGGCGTAAGTCGACGAACTTGATTATTCGGGTGAACTTACCGGTTTTCGCGTCGACCGCTCCTTTGGCGCCGATATCGCCGCTGGGGCCGCCACCCAAGGCGCCGTTCAAAATGCCGAGCACGCCAATACGGTGCACGTCGCCGAATTTGTGAACCTGTACCGTCGGGTGGCCGGCAAGCGATTCCTTACAGTCCGTCCGCATGTTGATCAGCTCGGTAATTGCCTTCGGATCACGCTCCAGCAGATCATTCAGCACATCAACGGCCTGGGTGATGGGGTCGCTCACGGCGGGACTCCCTGAATTCTTATGACCATCCGTCGCCGCAAGCTATCGCATTTCGTGATCGCGTGGTAGCCTTTGCGCATGCCTGCAGAAATCGTTCTCCTGACCGGTGACGCCGAAGCTCCCCTGTTGGCGGACATTCTGAAACGCCACAATCCGGCCCTAACCATCGCGACGGCCTTCGACCGCCAGATGCTTTTGGACGTGTGCGCTGGTGATGTGGCGGGGGGGCGCCGGCTGATTGCTTTTTGCACCTCGGTCATCGTGCCGGCCGACGTTCTTCGGGCCGTCGATGGTCCGGCCTATAACTTTCATCCCGGTCCGCCGACCTATCCCGGGTCGCACGTCGCCAGTTTTGCCATTTATGACGGCGCCGAGATGTTCGGCGCCACGGCCCATGAAATGGCCGAGACCGTGGATTCCGGAGCCATTGTCGGCGTCGACTGGTTTCGTGTGCCTGACGGCCTGCGCTTCACGGACTTAGAGATCAAGGCCTATCGGGTTCTGGTCAAACTGTTCATGGATCTGGCCCCGCATTTGGCGACTAAAGATCAACCGCTGCCGCATTTGGACATGGGCTGGGCCGAGCCCGCGACCACCAAGAAAGACTTCGAGCGCATGCGCCAGATTGACGAAGCCATGAGCGAAGCCGAAATCAAGCTTCGGTTCAGGGCTTTCGGCTAAACACCGGCTTCGGGCGTTCGGCGAAACGCCGCTTGGGCCATCAGGCCGCACCCCTTCCCTTCCTGACTTAACCGACGTCAAGGCAGCGCGCCGACCTGCGTGATTGATTGCGGGACGATTGTGCATTCGGACGAGGCGATAAGGAGTCCTGACATGAGTGATACGCAACCGGGTGGGGAAGGCGCGGGTGCGCCGTCGGACGACGGCGATCAGCGCATTCATCCCATGCAGAGCCTGCTTGACAATCCGTTTCTGCTTTTATTCTTGGGCGTCGCTATTCCGGCGGTGCTGTACACCATCTGGGGCGTCATGGAAGTCGCCCAGATTCCCATCAGCCAATAGGATAGGGAGGCAACCATGGCACTGACACCACCGGAAAACCGACATTGGTGGAACGAACCTCTGCATCGCATGGAGATCGGCTGGATCACCATCGCCTTCCTGTGGGGGCTGTTTATGTTTGGCGTGATGATCTACTGGCACATCAACGGCGAACAGAACCTGTCCAACGAAGCCTACCGCGTCAATCCCGAGGTCTACGGCGAGAAGGTCGAAGCCTTCGCCGAGAAATACAAGGTCCGCGAGGAAGGCAAAAACGAGACCCCCGTCGCCAAACCGCCGCCCGGCTCTGACATCTATATGCTTGGCCGGTTGTGGGAATGGTGGCCGTTCCTGGAACTGCAGAAAGGGCAAACTTACCGCTTGCACCTGTCGTCCATGGATTGGCAGCACGGGTTCTCCCTGCAACCCACCAACATCAATATTCAGGTGCATCCGAAATACGAGATGGTGGTCACCCTGAAGCCGACAAAAACCGGTGAATTTGGTGTCGTATGCAACGAATTCTGCGGCATCGGCCACCACACCATGCTCGGCAAGATCTACGTGGTGGACAAGTGAGGGTATGACAATGGCTGCGAACGAAAATTTCCGAGTTTGTCCGGACACTGGTTTCAAGGTCTTCGAAACCACGGAGAAACTGATCAAAGCGAACGCCGTTGTGGCGATCGTCTTTCTGGCCATTGGTGGGCTGTTCGGCCTTCTGGTGGCGCTCACCCGCTGGCAGGCGATCCATCTGCTGCCGGCTGATCTGTTCTATCTGGCACTGACCGCGCACGGCGCCGATGTGCTGCTGTTCTGGATGATTTTCTTTGAAGTGGCGGTGGTCTATTTCGCCAGCTCTGTGCTGCTGAACTGCCGTTTGGCGGCGCCCAGATTTGCATGGCTGGCCTTCGCTTTGATGCTGGTTGGCGCCTTGATGGCTAACGTCGCGGTCTTGCAAGGTGAATCCAGTGTCATGTTCACCTCTTATGTCCCGATGAAGGCGGCGCCTCACTTCTATCTGGGGCTGATCTTGTTCGCCGTCGGCGCGCTGATTGCGATGTTTGTGTTCTTCGGCACCCTGGTGATCGCCAAGCAGGAAAAGACCTATGAAGGGTCAATTCCATTGGTTACCTTCGGCGCCGTGGTGGCGGCAATTATCGCCGTCTACACGATTGCGTCGGGCGCGATTATTCTGATCCCGACCTTATTGTGGTCAATTGGTCTGGTCGCCGATATCGATTCGGTCATGTACAAGGTCGTGTGGTGGGGCATGGGGCATTCGTCCCAGCAGATCAACGTCGCAGCCCAGGTTGCGGTCTGGTATGCGATTGCCGCCATGGTCTTGGGCGCCAAGCCGTTGTCTGAAAAAGTTAGCCGCACCGCGTTCTTGCTGTACATTCTGTTCCTGCAATTGGCGTCCGCGCACCATCTTCTGGTGGAACCGGGCATCAGTTCGGAATGGAAAGTCTTCAACACGTCCTATGCGCTTTATCTGGCGGTGTTAGGCTCGATGATCCACGGCATGAGCATCCCCGGCGCCATCGAGGCGGCGCAACGCCGGCGCGGTTTCACGCAAGGCACGTTTGGCTGGCTGCGCAAGGCGCCTTGGGGCAATCCGGCGTTCGCCGGCATGGCAATGTCGGTCGTGTTGTTTGGTATTCTCGGCGGCATTACCGGTGTCGTCCTGGGGGCCGAGCAGTTGAACCTGATCATGCACAACACGCTCTATGTGCCTGGTCACTTCCACGGTACCGTGGTTGCCGGGACCACATTGGCCTTCATGGCCATGACCTATCTGGTCGTCCCGCTGATCTTCCGCCGGGAGATCATCTGGCCGAAGATCGCGCAATGGCAGCCCTATCTATTCGGGATCGGCGTTGCGGGGATTTCAGTGTTCATGATGGGGGCCGGCACTTTGGGTGTGTCCCGCCGGCATTGGGACATAACATTCAGTGATGCCCCTGTGACCTTCGACATTCCGCCCGCCGCCTTCATGATGATGGGATTGAACGGCATCTCGGCGGTCATTGCCAGCATCGGCGGGATCATGTTTGTGCTGGTCATCGTGGCCACGGTGTTGTTTGGCAAGCGCCGCGAAGACGATGCCTGTGAAACCAATCCGGTGATCATGCCGGGCGGTGGCGACACGGTAGTCGCCGCCGGTAGCGAAGGCACCTTGAAGCTGCCGGGCACCATGGTGCTTGTCAGTGTCTTCTTCGTTGCCTTCGTTCTCTACTACTTCGTCAACTGGAAGTACCTGTCGGAGGTCTGGCCGCTCAGTTAATCGGGCGACCGGCGGCGGCTGGGACATGAAAGCATTCCCCGCTTTCATAATGGTCCTCCCCGGCCGCCGCCATCCGACACATGGACCAAAGCAACGACGGGCCAAATTCGTCACCGATGGGAAGAGAAAATGAGAAACGCAGCCGCGCTCCTTTACAGTGTTTTTAAAATCCGCATCGGCATCGCCATCATGGTCACCGCGCTGATGGGATTGGCAATTACGCCGGGACGCATTCTTAGTGCCGGTGAAATTCTTGCTCTGGCCCTGGCGGTCCTGGGGTCCAGCGCGGCGGCCGGGGCTTTCAACCATCTGGTGGAACGCGATCTGGACCGACGCATGGCGCGCACCCGAACCCGGCCTTTCGTCACCGGGCGGTTCAAGGCGGGCGCACCGTGGTACGCCGGCATTCTGTTATTGTTGATTGCTTCGGTGGGTTTGGCCTGGTGGGCGCTTAACCCCGTTGCCGCGCTTTACGTCTATCTGGGCGCCGTTGTCTACGGCTACATCTACACCGTCGTGCTGAAGCGCCGAACCGCCTGGAACATCGTCATCGGCGGGCTGGCCGGCAGTTTTGCCGTCATGGCCGGCGCCGCCGCCGTTGATCCGACGCCCGGTCCGGTGCCGTTGCTCATGGCGGGCGTGCTGTTTCTATGGACACCGCCGCACTTCTGGTCCTTGGCCATGGCGTTGCGCAAGGACTATGCACGGGCCGGTGTGCCGATGCTACCCGTCGTTTTGGGTGACGGCCCGGCGGCCCGCGTCATTCTGGCTCATACCATTGTCCTGGCTGCGGTTTCCCTGGCCCCGGCCCTGGTGCCAGGTCCTTTCGGGCTTGGCCCCGTCTATGGCTTGCTGGCCGCGGCCGGCGGTATTTTCTTCATCCGCGCCTCGTGGCGGCTGGTTCGCGATCCGGGACCTTTGACGGCCATGAAGGCCTTCCATGCCTCATTGATTCAGCTGACCGCCGTCCTGTTGGGTGCCTTCTTGGCAGGGGCCGGGATTGTCTAGGTTCCTCGCCCTCCTCCTTGTCACATTCGGGGTCCTGGCCGCTCCGGCCATGTCGCCGGGCGCCTTGGCGCACGAGGCCAAGCATCAAGCCGAACCCAGCTTTGATCGCGATCTGGCTTTCAAGGCCAGTCAAGGCGCTGTCGGCCAGGTCTTGACCGATCACAGCTTTCGCGACCGATCCGGCCAACGCGCAGCACTTTCGGCCCTGCGGGGCAAACCGTTGATCATCTCCATGATCTACACAAGCTGCCCGCATTTTTGTCCGATGATCTCGCAGGCCTTGGCGCGTGGCGCTGACATCGCCGGTGGCGCCGTCGGTGAAACCAGCTTCAACATCGTCAGTATCGGTTTTGACACGGCCGTTGATACCCCGGTCCGCATGGCGTCGTGGGCCAAAACGCAAGGCCTCGACGCGGCCAATTGGCGTTTCTTCAGCGCCGACAGGAAGACCGTGCAGGCCCTGGCGGCGGAATTGGGCTTTGCCTACGCGCCGTCCCCGAACGGATTTGATCACTTGGCGCAGACCACCATTGTCGACGCCAAGGGTGTCGTCTTCCATCAAGTCTACGGCACGGACTTCGAAGCGCCGTTTCTGGTTGAACCCTTGAAGGATTTGGTTTTCGGCCGGGCCAGTCAGTTGACCAGCCTTGACGGCCTGATCAATCGGGTGCGGTTATTCTGCACTGTCTTCAATCCGGCGACGGGACGCTACGATTTCGACTATTCATTGTTTATCGTTATTGGGGTTGGATTCATCTGCCTGTCCGGCGTCGGCTTCGTCATTGTACGCGCGTGGCTGAACACGCGGCCGGTGGTCCGCAAGGCCTGAACAAGGTGACGACAAAAATAAGAACCGGGGAACGGCGAACATGGAAGCGTTGAAATATCCCATGAAGATGGCCTTCCTTTGGTCGGAGGGCCTGTTTGACAGGTTCTTCGGGCCAAAGTGGAACCCATTCTACTGCCTGGGTGCGCTCGGTTATTATTATTACTGGGTGGTCGCCGTCAGCGGCGTCTATATCTACATATTCTTCGATACGGGCGTCCCGCAGGCCTATGAATCGGTCGAATACATGACCCACGAACAATGGTGGCTGGCCGGCATCATGCGCTCCGTCCACCGCTATGCCTCGGACGCCATGGTGGTCATGGTGCTCATGCATTTCTGCCGTGAGTTCGCTTTTGACCGTTATCGCGGCGGGCGTTGGTTCTCATGGGTCACCGGCACCGCAACCATCTGGTTGGTGTTTTCAGCCGGCGTCACCGGGTATTGGCTGGTCTGGGACAAATTGGCCCAGTACATCGCCATCGCGTCGATGGAATGGATGGACTGGCTACCCATTTTCGGCGAACCGATGGCCCGGAATTTCATGGCACCCAGCCATTTTGACGGCCGGTTCTTTACCTTGCTCGTCTTTATGCACATTGCCATTCCGTTGATCTTGCTGTTCATCATGTGGTTCCATTTGCAGCGCATCAACTACGCCAAGGTCAACCCGGCGCGCGGCCTGGCCATCGGCACGACGCTCATGCTGGTCGTCATCTCACTGGTCAAGCCGGCCGTCAGCCATGAGATGGCGAACCTGGCCGAAGTGCCGGGGGTTTTGAAGCTCGATTGGTTTTATCTTTGGGCCTTCCCGATGATCGAGCATCTGGGGCCGGGCTTCATGTGGGGATTTGCGGGCATCGGGACGGTACTGCTGTTTGCGGTCCCATGGCTGCCGCCGAAGAAACGCAAAGTGCCGGCGGTCGTCAATTTGGACAACTGCAACGGCTGCACGCGCTGCGTTACTGACTGTCCGTTCCGGGCCGTCAATATGCGCCAGCGCACCGACGGTGCACCGTTCAAGGAAGAAGCCGTCGTTGATCCGGACATGTGCGTGAGCTGCGGCATTTGCGTCGGCGCCTGTCCGACGGCAATGCCGTTCCGCCGTGCCGGTGATTTGGTGGCCGGCATCGAGTTGCCGGATTTCAGCGTCGCCATGCTGCGCGATCAGGTGCGCGACGCGACCCAACCATTGGCCGGGCGCGACCGGGTCTTGGTCTTCGGCTGTAATCACGGCTGTCACGCCGGGCACCTGGGCCTTAAGAACGCGGCGTTGATCCAGCTTCGCTGCAGCGCCATGCTGCCGCCGTCGTTTATTGACTACACCTTATCGAAAAATTTGGCCGACGGTGTCGTCATCACCGGTTGCCGGGAAGGCGAATGCCACCACCGCATCGGTAATATTTGGACTGATGGACGCATGGATCGGACCCGCGATCCCCAACTACGCCGCCGGGTGCCCACGGAAAGGCTGCTCAGGGTCTGGGCCGGGCCAACGGATCGCAAGCGTCTAGCCAGCGAAATTGAGGAGTTTCAGAACCGCCTCAGAGAGTTACCCGATGACAAGGGGCCGGCCCGCCTGCACGTCATCGACGGTGGCCGCGGTCCGGACAGCGGTGAAACGGAGACGGCGGCATGATGAAGCCATGGCAATTGGCGGCGCAAGGCGTGGTCTACGGCCTGTTCGCGCTCGGCATCGGCATTTTCTCCGACACCCCGACTTACACCCACGCCGATCCAGCGATGGCCGAGATCAAACTCAGTTTCGCCCATGGAGGGGCGCCGATTTCAGAATGCCGCCGCCGGACCCGCGCCGAGCTGCAAGCTCTGGCGCCGAACATGCGTAAGCTGAGCGAATGCCCACGCGAACGGGTTCCCCTGCATATTCACGTCTCGCTGGATGGCAAGACCCTCTATGAAGACGTCTTGAAGCCGACCAGCATTAGAGGTGATGGACCATCGAAAACCTATCGCCGGTTCCGGGTCGCTGCGGGGCCCCATACCTTCACGGCAAAACTGCGCGACAGCCGGCGCACCGAAGGCTTCGATCACCACAGCACGAAACAACTGATGTTAAAGCCGGGCCAGAATCTCAGCGTCGATTTCAAGGCGTCCCGTGGCGGGTTCATCTACGAATAAGCACAGAGACGGAGAATGAACATGGCCATGATTGAATGGAGTGACGCCTTCCGGACCGGAAATCCCTCTGTTGACCACGAACACGAACAACTGATCAATCTGTTGAACGGTCTGTACCAGCGCATGGGCGACGGTCCGCCGGAAGATCAAACGCTACGTGACCTGGGCGAGGTCTTCGCCAGCATTTCGGCGCACTTCGCCCTGGAAGAAGCAGTGATGCGCGAACAGCTCTATGACGATTACGAAGCCCATAAGGACGACCATGAAACGTTGCTCGATGAAATTCGCGATATCATGGACGCCTACGAGGCCGGCCAGTTCGCCGACCGCCGGGATGAATTCGGCCGCCGTCTGCACAGCTGGTTCACGGAGCATTTTTCGACCCGCGATGCCCGACTGCACCGGGTTCTGGGCTCCGCCGCCTGACAGATTAAGCGCCGCCGTGCGAAGATTTCTTGGAATTGATGTAAATCAAGACTAAGCCGAACGCCATGTTGCATCATGGGTCCGTTGAAAATGCTGGCCACCGCCCAATCGCGAGGGGAACCGGATCGCCGGGCGGCAGCAAAAGGAAAGAGGGACCATGTTGGAAGAAACGGAATATGAAGTGATCTCGAGTTTGCCGCTATTTGCCGGGCTCACGCGCGAGGTATTGGATAAATTTGTTGGTTCGGCGCGGCCGCGTGATTTCACAAAAGGCCACATGCTATTCCATCGCGACGATCCCGCTGATTGCTTCTTCATCATACTCGATGGCTGGATCAAGGTGTTCCGTGAAACCGCCGCCGGCGATGAAGCCGTGTTGGGTGTCTTCACCCGCGGCGAGACCGTCGCCGAAGCGGCGGCGTTTCTTGAGCACGGCTATCCGGCCTCGGCCCAGGTGGTCGAGGATTCGCGGGTCCTGCCGGTGCTTATCGGACCGTTCCGCCACCACCTGGAGGCGCAACCGGAGATTTGCATGAATATGCTGGCCTCCATGTCCCGCCATATGCACCATTTCGTGATGGAGGTGGAGCAACTGAAAACCGCCTCGGCGACGGAGCGGCTGGTCAACTTCCTGCTGCGGCGCTGCGCCGTTGACGAAGGGCCTGCTGTCATCCGGTTGCCCTATGACAAGACATTGATTTCCAGGCGGCTTGGCATGCAGCCCGAGAGCCTGTCGCGCATCCTGGCAAAATTGCGCAAGCTGGGGGTCAGGACCGAGCAACATCAAGTGGTCATCAATGATGTTGCCATGTTGGTGGACTATTGCCAGAACGACCCCATGGAGGCCCGCTGGGCATCGAACTGACACCTGTTCGGGCGATATCAATCAAGCCGCCGTCGGCTAGTTCGGGTCGCGGCTAAGCGGTGGTTTCTTCGCCGCCCGGACGTTGCCACGGCCGCGTCAGGATCGGCCAATAAACTAGTGTCACGAAGGTATACGCCAGCATCCAGGCGACACCCGCAACCAGCATTCCTTCGTTGTAGTACTGCGGGATCAACGGCGGCACGGCAACGCGGACGGCGGCGCTCAGGGAAATTAGGATGTAGGCGGTCGTGACCCACGGCGAGACCCGCAATGACCGACCCGTGTGGCCCAGGCCGGCGCGGGTCATGACCCCAAGCGTCATCGAGCCGACAGCACCGACGGTCAGGACATGCAAAGCCGTGGCCTGAGAAATCAACTCGAAATGCGCGGCGCCCTTGAAAGCCAGTCCAACGACCAGCCAGGCATAGGCGAGGTGGATGATCCAGAGAATCGGCTGGTCCAGGACCTTGTGTCCGCGCCAGCCGGCCAAACGAACCCCGTTGGCCGCGGCGGCGAATAATGCCAGCGTACCGGCAATCGGCCCTTCCGGTACCGTAATCTCGGCAACGACCAAAAACGCCATCGACAAGATCGACGCCATTTCGACGGGCGTTCTGGAAACCGGAAAGCGCTCTTCACCGGCGCGGCGGAGTGCGTTGGTGGTAAACGCCGGGACGACCCGGCCGCCAAGCACAACGATCAGCAGAACAACGGCGTTCAACCCGAGCATAGTGCCGGTTTCCATGAAACCCGGTGCCAGATCGGTGAAGTCCAGATGGGTCATCAAATTAGCAGCGAATACGGCGGTCAGAATGGGCAGAAAAATGAGATTGCGCTTCGACCATTTGTTCAACAGCGCCCTCAGGACCAAGGCCAGCAAACACGGCACGAAAGCCAGGTCGGCGGCCGCCACGGCCAACGGCGGCAGATAAGCGGAGAACAAGAAGGCCATGCGGCCCAACAGCCACACGGTGACAAGTCCGCCGAGAACTTGGCCGCTCACCGGTTTCGACCCGGTCCAGCTGGGCACGGCGGTCAGAAAGAACCCGGCAATGACACCCAGCGCATACCCAAACAGCATCTCGTGGGCGTGCCATTGATGCGGCGCCATGGCGATGGTCATCGACCGCACCGCGCCGCCGGCCGCATGAATACCGATCCAGGCCAACCAGGCGAACATGGAGAGCGCGGCAAACAAGCACGACAACAAGAAGAACGGCCGGAACCCATAAGACAAAAAGGCCTTGAGACTGAATTTGTTATCCGGAGCGCGATGATGATCCCGGTCTTTGGGGGGACCGCCGGGGGTCGCGGCAAGTGCCGCGGGTGTTGGGGTATCCATCTGTTGGCCTTCAAGCGATCCATGACCTGTCTGCCGAGGCATGGAATTTGTTCATTCAGTCCGTCACCTTAACAAACCCGACCATGCTTTCGTCTTTCCAATGGGGCCCGCAAAGATAGGGATACGGGCCCGAAGCCTGGAAAGTATACTCGAACATTTCTTCAGGAAAGAAGCGTTCTGACTCGGCGATCCCCGCGTCCTTCATCCAAACGCTGTGCGATGTCCGCCGATCGACGTTAAGCCAGCGCACCTTGGTGCCTTTCTTGATGCTCAGGTTGGCCGGACAGAAGTTGTATTTGTACAATTTGACGATGGTGACGCCGGGCTCAACCTTATAATCCGGGTAAACTTTTTGAAACCGCGCCTCCGCCTTGGCGCAAATCTTGCGGCGTTCGTCGGTAATCTCGACGTCGCTGCCGCCGGCCGCCGCTGCAACGGGACTTACTGCCAGTACCAGCGCGGCAAGGCCGGCGAAAAGCCTAGGGCCTCTTGACCACATTGATTTCCGCCTCCGCATTATCGAGAGCCAGACGATATTCCAGCGACACATGATGGAACCGGGCCGCCGTATAATCGTCATGGATGGCGAACCCGACCGTGTAGGTCTTGCCCGCCTCGAAGCTGACACCGCCCGGCTGGGTCGTCTTCAAGGGGCGTGACATGGTCACGGTCCAGACGCCGTCCTTCAGGCTGCCGGCGGCCTGCACCGTGTTTGACGGGGCTAGTTTGCGGTCGGCCAGAATATAGCCGCTTTCGGGCTTGCCGCCGGACATGAACCGCATCAGGTCCATGATGGCGCCGTCCTTGTGCTTGGTTTCCAGTTCGGCCTTGTCGATCAGCTTATCCCAGGCGCCGCGCGGCTTGCCGTTCTTGCCCTTGTATTCGAGCTTCGTTCGGCTGCCCTTCGTGTACTTGGTGATCCCATCGCTCACATCGATGAGCGCGCCGACACCGCCGGCCGCCGCGATGGCGTCCGCTTTCGGCGCATCCGGCATGTAGCGCGAATCATGGTGACAGGTGACCCAACAGCCGGCCTGCTCGGCCATCTCAACCTTGCCGTCGTCAAACATCAGCGCCACTTTGATCTGATTTTTCGGGTCCATCTTGCCGCCGTCAGCAAACGGTGCCGGCGTATGGCCGGCGTCGGGCCATTGAAAGCGGAATGTGATGTTTTCCGCATCGTGCATGGCCTGAACCTTGACCTTGATGCCGCCGCGCTTGCCCGGAATAGGCGTCATTTCGACTTTCTCGCCGCTGACGATTTTCTTGCCCATGTCCAGCTGCTCGTCCTTGTGGCATTCCTGGCAACGGTCGCCGGCGCGCCGCACCGCCCGCCCGCCGCCGTGGTCGGAGCCCTTCAGCACCCATTCCAGCGACGCTTGGCCGGGGTAGAGCATATCAACATCGGTGACCGGCACTTTGGTCCAATCGGCACCGCCGCCGGACGCCGCGCTGGCGGTCGGCTGGGCGGCGATTTTTTTCGCTGCCGCGTCCTCAGCCGCCTTCTTTGCCGCCGCTTCATTGGCTTTGCGTTTAGCCTCGGCGAGGGCCTTGGCGGCGGCTTCCTCATCGGCTTTGCGCTTGGCTTCGGCGGCGGCCTTTTTCGCCGCTTCCTCGGCCTTTGAGATCAGCCGCCGGTCGTCGGGTTTGCCATCATAGGGGTTCTCATCCTCATCAAGCAGTTTGTGGACGGCACGGTGTGCAATACCCTTGTGGCAGTCGATGCAGGTCATATTTTCGGCCTGGGCTTTCTGATGGCGTTTCCAGGCGCGGCGTTTTTGTTTCTTGTCGGTCATGGCGTCCCAGGAATGGCAGTTCCGGCATTCGCGGGAATCCGTATCCTTCATCGCCTTCCAGACGTTTTTGGCCAGGGTCAGGCGCTTGTTTTCGAACTTTTCCGGCGTGTCGATGGAGCCCAGTGCCTTGTGCAGCAGTTCGTTGGACGCCTGGATCTTGCGCACGACCTTGTGCGCCCACGGGTCAGGAACGTGACAGTCCGAGCACGTGGCGCGCACGCCGGAACGGTTCTGGTAGTGAACGGTCTCCTTATATTCGGCGTAAACGTTGTCTTCCATTTCGTGGCAAGAAATACAGAACTCCAAAGTGTTGGTGGCCTCCATGGCCGTATGAAAGCCGCCCCAGAACAAGATCCCGGCGATACCGCCGACCACGAAGATGGCGCCCCAGGCGTACTTCATGGTCGGGCTCCAGAACCATTGCCACAATCGAGAAATCATTTCCTGCCCTTCCTTGTCTTCTGGCCGCCGAGCGCGCCGTGTCTATGATTTAAATAAATCGGTAGTCTGAAATGTTTTGGAAAAAACGGGGCGGACCAAACGGCCCGCCCCTGATTTCTGCTGTTTTCAGGTCACGTGATGAACCCGATTGTAGACATTGAACTTGCCGGTCGGCGTTTCCAGACCCTTGATGCGGGCCTTCTCCTTCAGGGTCTTCGTGTCGTAAACCACGATTTCACCCTTCGACCAGTTCTTCTTGCCGCCACGGACCCAGACGGATACCCAGAATTCGGATCCGTCGGCGTTGAACTCCGTGTGCACGGCCAGCGCTTTTTCTTGATCCGTAACCTGGATCGTCTTGACGATCTTGCCGGTTTTCTTATCGAGAACCTTGATCGCCTGTTGAACTTCCGGATCCGGATGCTTGGTCTGATCGAAGATCACGTAATCGGATTTCGGATGGGTCCGGATGAACAAGCCCGGGCCGTCCGAATCGACCGAATAGCAAATCTTCCAGGCCATATCGGGGCGGCCCTTGGGATCATTACCCCAAACCGTGACCTTGCCTTCACCCAGGTGTGTAGTGCCGGCGACTGGTCCGCACTTCGGATCGATCCAGTTGGCACCCGGTCCCGGGTGTGGTTTTTTGCCGGTAACCAGGGAACCGACGGCCTTGCGGGTGACGGTGTCCTGGAATTCCATTCGGTTCGACGCATTGGCGGCAATCTGGAAGTAGCGCTGCGTCGGGTCAAAGAAACCGTCGTGCAGGTACTTGTTGGTATTGATCATTTCAATACGCAGGTTATCCAGATCGGAATAGTCGACTTGCCACATCTGGCCCAGTTCCTTAACCGCAACCATCCATGTAGGCGCCTTCGGCGTGTTGTAGACGGCCGCGACACGGGCTTCGTTGACATATTCGCCGTCAACGTTGACACCGCGGGTTGATACGACCTTTAGGGGCTCCATGGTTTCTGCGTCAAGAATGACGAAGTGCGGCGGCCAATAGGCACCGCCGATGACGTATTTGTCTTTCCATTCGCCGAAGTGGGAGACCGCCACGTCACGGGCATCGGACGCCACCTGCGCGGTTGCGACAACCGCCGGCGGGTCCATCCACAGATCGATTTTGGACATCAGGCCATCGCGGCCTTGGGTGTACCAGAACCGGCCCGTTGACGATTCCTTCATGACGTGGATGGCGTAGCCGGTGTTAACCTTGGCGACGACTTCCTTGGTGTCGCCGTCAATAATGCCGACCTTGCCGGCATCACGCAGAATGACCATGAAGAAGTTTTCCCAATTACGCCCGTGCATGGGCTTCTTCGGGTAATCTTCCGGTTTGATGATCACCTTCCAACGCTTCTTCATTTCGGCTAGAGTCATCTCTGCCGGGGGAGGCACATCCATCTGGATGTATGTGGCCAATTTCGCAATCTGCTCCTTGCTAAACAGATCGTCGAAGTTGTTCATGCCGCCCTCGGTGCCGATGGCGATGATTTTTTCCAAGCGCTTCTGGCCCAGTTTACGGGTCAGTTTCGGCTCCAGGCTCTTGCCCGTCGCGCCCTTGCGCAATACACCGTGACAACCGGCGCAGCGCTGGAAGTAGAGTGTTTTCGCTTCCTCAAAATCCTTCTCGGAAAGCGTCGGATCCGCCGCAATGGCGGCTGACGGCGTGCTGGCGAATGCCAACCCCACTGCCAACGCCATAGCCGGCGCCGTTGCTAGGTATCGTTTCATGTATGCCTCCATCGGCAGGTTCTACTCAAGATACCAGGGCTGTTTAGACCCGACGGACGGCGTTTGCCTTAACCGGAGTCAATTAATTTTGTGCAGGTGCGTGATATTTCCGAAGGCAGAATTGGACCACTAATCACAACAGGAGTATCGGGATGAAGCAGCAAGCCACTGTCCATCTCGTCGGTGCGGGGCCAGGGGATCCGGAGTTGTTGACCCGGAAGGCTTATCGCCTGATTACAGAAGCCGAGGTCGTTGTCTATGACCGGCTGGTTTCCGACGAAATCATGGATTTGGTGCCGGACGGTGCATCAAGGATCAATGTCGGCAAGCAGCCGCGCTGTCATCCGGTGCCGCAAGAAGAAATCAATGCCTTGCTGGTCAGCCTGGCAAAATCCGGGCGCCGCATTGTCCGCCTGAAGGGCGGGGATCCTTTCTTGTTCGGGCGCGGCAGCGAAGAGGCCGCCAGCCTGTTCGACCACGGTATCGCCTATGAAGTGACGCCGGGCGTAACATCGGCTTCCGGATGTGCCGCCGGGGTGGGCCTGCCGCTGACGCATCGCGGCCTGGCCAGCGGTGTCCGGTTCGTCACCGGGCATTGCCGTGAAGATATGCCCCTGGATTTGGATTGGCAGGGTTTGGCGGACCGCGATACGACCCTGGTGATTTATATGGGGCGGGCCAACATCGCGCAGATGTCCGTACGCCTGATCTCTCAGGGCTTGTCCGCAACGACGCCGTCCATGGCGGTCAGCAATGGCACGACGGCGCGGCAACAACACGTGATTTCCAATTTGGGAGAGGTTGCCGCGGCGACGGCGGGCGCCGGTCTGGATGGCCCGGTCCTGTTTATCGTCGGCCGGGTGGTCGGCCTGGCGGCGGAATTGGGCATCACGGTTGGCGAAGACCGCGACGCCGGCGCGGAGGCCTGCCGTGCGTAAAATGGCTGTCACGTTGATCGCTCTGCTGGGCGGCCTGATCATTCAGGCCGGAACCACCGAGGCCGAAACCATCCCGGTGGCGCGCCAGGCGCATCTCATGAATTTATTGGTTCAGGATTGCGGATCGTGCCACGGCCTGACCATGCGGGGTGGCCTTGGGTCGGCCTTGTTGCCGGCCAATCTGGACGGCAAGGACGACACGGCGCTTGCCGAATTGATCCTCGACGGCATCCCCGAAACCCCGATGCCGCCGTGGCGCGGCCAACTGACGCTGATCGAGGCCCGCTGGATGGTCAAACAACTCAAACTGGGAGTGCAGCCATGATGCCCGTTCTCAATCCGATCGCACGCCTTTTTCTGATCGCCATGATTGCCCTGGCGGCGGCCTGGGCGGCGCAAACCTCCCACGCCCGGGCCGATGGGCTGCGCGGCACGGGTGATCTTGGGATCGTTGTCGAAAGGGCATCCGGCCGCGTCCAGATTATTGAAACAACGACCGGCAAGCGCTTGGCCACCGTCGAAGGCCTGGGCGATCTGTCGCATGCCTCGGCGGTCTACTCCCGCGACCAGCGCTACGCTTATGTGTTCGGCCGCGACGGCGGCCTGACCAAGGTCGACCTGTTGAGAGCGCAAATCGTCAAAAGGATCATTCAATCAGGCAATTCCATTGGCGGCGCGATCTCTCAGGACGGCAAGCTGGTGGCCGTTTCCAATTACAAGCCGGGCGGCGTCAAGGTTTTCGACGCCGACACGCTTGATCTGGTGGCGGATATTCCCGCTGTCGATGCCGATGGTGATCGCTCCAAGGTGATCGGTCTGGTCGATGCGCCGGACCAGCGGTTCATATTCTCTCTCTATGACGCTGGGGAAACCTGGATCGCCGATTTCAGCGCCGGCCCACGGCCGAAAATTACCAAGTTCAAGGATATCGGCAAGCTGCCCTACGACGCCCTGATCACCGACGACGGGCGTTATTACGTGGCCGGACTGTTCGGCGAGGACGGGCTGGCGAAGCTCGATTTGTGGGCCCCGGAAAAGGGCATGCGCCGCATCCTGGATGGCTACGGCCGTGGCGAGAAAAAACTTCCCGTCTACAAGATGCCGCACCTGGAAGGTTGGGCGCGGGCCGGCGAGCACCTGTTTCTGCCCGCCGTCGGCCGTCACGAACTGCTGATCGTCGATGCATCCACATGGAAAGAAGTCGGGCGGATCCCCGTCCACGGCCAACCGATCTTCGCCGTCGCCCGGCCCGACGGCCGCCAGGTCTGGGTCAACTTTGCGCATCCCCTGAACGATACGGTGCAGATTATCGACGTACCCAGCCGGCGCATCGTCCATGAATTCAAGCCGGGCAAGGCGGTCCTGCACATAGAGTTCACGCCGCGCGGCGAGCAGGTCTGGATTTCTGTCCGCGACGCCGGGCGGGTTCAGGCCTACGACACCCGCACCTTCGCCAAAATCGCCGACCTGCCGGCGGAAAAACCCAGCGGCATCTTCCTGGCCGCGCGGGCCCATCGGATCGGGCTTTGAGGAAGTAGCCATGACCGTAGCGACACCCCTGACGGAAATGGAATATCACATCTTGAATGATTTTCAGGACGGCTTCCCGTTGGAGCCGCGTCCCTATGAACGCATGGGCGCGGCGCTGGGTATCGAAGAAGACGAGGTTTTGGGCGTGCTTCGTGATCTTCGGGCCCGCGGCATGGTCAGCCGGGTCGGGCCAGTGATCAAACCGCATACGGTGGGCGCCAGTACGTTGGCCGCCATGCAGGTGCCGCCGGATCGCCTGGACGCTGTCGCCGCCCTGGTCAGCGCCCGGCCGGAGGTCAATCACAACTATGAACGGGCCCACGCCATCAATCTCTGGTTCGTGGTCACTGCTGCCGACCAACACGGTGTGGCGGTGGTGTTGGCTGATATCGAAGCGGAAACCGGTATCACCGTCCTTGATTTGCCGTTGGTCCACGCCTTTCACATTGATTTGGGGTTTCAACTGAAATGCTGATTGACGGATCCGACGAACGCCTGATCGCCGTTATTGCCGACGGGCTGCCGCTGACGGCGCGGCCTTACGCCGAGATTGGCGCCGGCATCAATTTGAGCGAAGGCCAAGTGCTGTCCCGGCTGCGCCGGCTGATCGGCAATGGCGTTATCAAGCGTTTCGGTGTCATCGTGCATCATCGCGAACTGGGCTATCGGGCCAACGGCATGGTCGTCTGGGACATCGCCGACGACCGGGTCCAGGCGGCGGGCACCCGGCTTGCCCAGGAGGACTGCGTGACGCTTTGTTACCAACGTCCGCGCCGGCTGCCCGATTGGCCCTACAATTTGTTCTGCATGATCCACGGCCAGGATCGGCAAACGGTGTTGGCCGAGGTGGTGCGGATCAAACGCGCGGCCGGCCTTGGTGCCTTTAATCACGACGTTTTGTTCAGCGAACGGCGCTTTAAGCAACGCGGTGCGCGTTATGTCGGGTTGCAACGGGGGGCAGCGTGATGGATGCCATGGACCGCGCCATTGTCAACGAATTGCAGGGTGGACTGCCGGTCTGCGAACGCCCCTATGAAGCGGCGGCCCGGAAACTTGGGGTCAGCGAACAAGACCTGTTGGCCCGCGTTGATGATTTGCTGGAAGCCGGCGTCTTGTCGCGCTTCGGCCCCATGTATCACGCCGAGCGCATGGGCGGCGCGCTGACCCTGGCGGCCATGAACATACCGCCTGGACGGTTTGATGACGTTGCCGAACGGGTCAACGCGCGCCCGGAAGTGGCCCACAACTACGCCCGCGACCATGACCTGAACATGTGGTTCGTGTTGGCCACGGAAACACCGGAACGCATCGACGCGGTGATTTCTGAGATCGAAGAGGAAACCGGATTGCATGTCTACAACATGCCGAAACTTCAGGAATTTTATATCGGGTTGAGGCTTGAGGCATGAACGCCCAGATCGCCCCCTACGCTTTGGATGACACGGATCGGCAATTGATCGCCGCCACCCAGGCTGGGCTGCCCAGGGTGGCGCGGCCCTACAATGCCATCGCCCAGGACCTGGGGCTGGATCCGCAAGACGTCATGGACCGGTTCAAGCGGATGCTGGCCAGCGGCGTCATCCGCCGCATCGGCGCCGTGCCGAACCACTACAAACTTGGTTACGGCGCCAACGGCATGACCGTCTGGGACATCGCCGATGAAGATATTGCTGATGCCGGCCGTGCCGTCGGCGCGCTGGCCTTTGTGTCGCATTGCTATCAACGGCCCCGGCACCTGCCGCTCTGGTCTTACAATCTGTTCGCCATGGTTCACGGCAAGGATAAGGACGAAGTGGCGCGCAAGGTGGCGGAAATCGCCGCCGTCCTGGGTCCCCGGGCCCGCGGCTACGACATCCTCTACAGCACCAGAATCCTCAAAAAAACCGGGCTTCGGCTCGCCGCCTAGGAGAACACGTCATGTTTCGGATGACCCAATACATGAAAGAAATCATCGAGCCGACGCCGCTTGGCTCAAATCGCAATCCGTCCGGGAGTCCCATGGGCCCTGTCGTCATCTGGAACCTGATCCGGCGCTGCAACCTGACCTGCAAGCACTGCTATTCCATCTCCGCGGACACGGACTTTCCGGGCGAACTGAGCACGGACCAGGTGTTCACCGTGATGGATGACCTGAAGGCATTCCACGTGCCGGTGCTGATCCTGTCCGGTGGTGAGCCGCTGTTGCGGCCGGATATCTTCGACATCTCGCGGCGCGCCAAGGACATGGGGTTCTATGTGGGGTTATCGACCAACGGCACCTTGATCGATGAGTCGATGATCGATGACGTGGCTGCCATTGGCTATGACTATGTTGGCATCAGCCTGGATGGCATCGGCGCCACCCACGATGCTTTCCGCCGCATGGACGGCGCCTTCGACAAATCGCTGCACGCGGCGCGCCTGTGCCGGCAAAACGGCATCAAGGTTGGGCTACGCTTCACCCTGACCATGGACAACGCCTATGAATTGCCGGATATGCTGCGGCTTTGCGAAGACGAAGATATCGACAAGTTTTATCTGTCGCATCTCAATTATGCGGGCCGCGGCAACACCAACCGCGCCGACGACGCGCGTCTGGCGACGACGCGGCGCGCCATGGACCATATGTTCGAAACCTGCTGGCGACTGATCCAGGAAGGCCGCGAGAAAGAATTCGTCACCGGCAATAATGACGCCGACGCGGTTTATCTGCTGCATTGGGTGCAGCGCCGGTTCCCGGAGTATTTTGAGCATTTGCGCGCTAAGTTGGCCCAATGGGGCGGCAACGCTTCGGGCGTCAACGTCGCCAATATCGACAATTTGGGCCAGGTTCATCCGGACACCTTCTGGTGGCACCACACGCTGGGCAACATCAAGGAACGGCCGTTTTCAGAAATCTGGCCGGATACCTCGGACCCACTGATGGCCGGCCTGAAGGCGCAGCCGCGCACCATCGGCGGGCGCTGCGGGGCCTGTGCCTATTTCGACGTTTGCGGCGGCAACACCCGGGTCCGGGCCCTGCAGGTCACCGGTGACCCGTGGGCCGAGGACCCGGCCTGTTATCTGACGGATTTTGAGATCGGTCTGGCCGCCCCGGTCGGCGAACGGGTGCGCGTCACCCCATATCGGAGCAAACGCCATGAAGCGGCTTAGCTATTTCGCGGCCCTCGCCTGCCTTTTTGCCGCGCTGAACGGACCCGCCGCCGCTGACGATGGTAAGGCGCGGATCCTGTATCAACAACATTGCGCCGCCTGTCATGGTGATGACCGTCTGGGCCAGATCGGCCCGGCCTTGTTGCCGGAAAACCTGCGCCGATTGCGTAAGAAACGTGCCCACGCGGCCATCGCCAAGGGCCGCCCGGCCTCCCAGATGCCGGCCTTCAGTGAGCAACTGGCAACGGCCGAAATCGATAGCCTGGTGAATTTCATCTTCACGCCGTTGGCCAAGGTTCCCGAATGGGGCATGGCGGAAATCAGTGCATCACGCGTTGTCCACACCAGCGCGGCGCAATTGCCGGACCGGCCGCAACACGATGCGGATCCGCTCAACCTGTTCACAGTGGTTGAGACCGGCGATCATCACGTGACCATTCTGGACGGCGATAAGTTCGAGCCGATTTGGCGGTTCCCGTCGCGCTTTGCCTTACACGGCGGCGCCAAATATTCACCGGATGGCCGGTTCGTTTATTTGGGCTCGCGCGATGGCTGGGTCAGTAAGTATGACCTATGGAGCCTGCGGCCAGTGGCGGAAATTCGCGCCGGCATCAACACCCGCAACATCGCCGTCTCGTCGGACGGCAAATGGGTCATGGTCGGTAATTTCCTGCCGCACACGCTGGTCGTTCTGCACGCTGATGACCTGCGGCCGTTCCGGGTGATTTCCGTCGGCGACGGCAAGGGCAAGACGTCACGGGTCAGCGCCGTCTATGATGCCCGGCCGCGCAACAGCTTCGTCGCCGCCTTGAAAGACATCAAGGAGATTTGGGAACTTTCCTATGACCCGGAAGCGCCTCCCGTCTATGGTAATTTTGTCCATAATTACCGCGAAGGTCAGGTCGAAGCCACGGTGGTCAGCGAACAGCCTTTCGCCATCCGCCGCATTCCCGTCGAGGACTATCTGGACGATTTCTTCTTCGATCCGGCCTACGCCGAGGTTATGGGCGCCGCGCGAAATCTGAAAAAAGGCGTCGTTTACAATCTGGATGCCAAGAGGAAGGTCGCCGAGCTGGATCTGTCGGGCATGCCGCACCTGGGGTCTGGCATCACCTGGGATATGAAAGGCCGCAAGGTCATGGCAACGCCGCACTTGCGCGAACCCGCGGTCAGCGTCATCGACATGGAAAGCTGGACGACGGTGAAACGCATCAAGACCCTGGGCACCGGGTTTTTCATGCGCAGCCACGAAAACACGCCCTATGCCTGGGTTGATGTATTTTTCGGCAAGCACCGCGACGTCATGCATGTCATCGACAAACGGAGCCTGGAAATCGTCAAGACGCTGCGCCCTGCACCCGGTAAAACCGCCGCCCACGTGGAGTTCACGCGCGACGGCAAATACGCCCTGGTGAGCATTTGGGATAAGCAAGGCGCATTGGTCATTTATGACGCGAACACCCTGAAAGAGATCAAGCGCGTGGCCATGAACAAGCCGTCCGGCAAATACAACGTCTTCAACAAGATCAATCTTTCCGCCGGCACCAGTCATTGAGCGGCTTGGGTCAACGACCTAACCGACCCGCGACTTCGGTAACGCCACGCCAGCGGGTTGGTTGACTGGAAATACTGGCGTCTCAACAGGTCGCCCGTTAGGATCGCCGCAACAGGTTTGGCGGGGATCGATGTGAATTTCACAAACCCGCCCAGTTGGTCCGATCAGGGTGGTTTCCAAAGATGAAAAATATTCACACGGTCAAGGTCATGTGGCCCGATTGCGATCCGGCCGGGATCATTTTTTACGGCAACTATTTCCGCTGGATGGATGACGCCACCCACCATCTCATGGACAAGGCGGGCTTTAGTTTCGAGAGGCTGCTGGGTGATTTGGGCATTCCTGGATTTCCCTTGGTCGCCACTCACGCGGATTTCCGCTCGCCGGCGAAATTGGGCGATACGCTGGATATCGAAAGCCATGTCTCGGCTATCGGCCGGACTTCCTTCACGGTCTCCCATACGATCACGCGCGAAACCGACCTGATTGTCGACAGCTGGCAAAAACGGGTCTGGTGCCATGCCGATCCCGACGATGCCCGGAAAATTACCACGATCCCCGTATCCGAAGAATTCAAACAGGCGCTTGCGTCAACGTAAGCCGGTTCCCATCTGACCAAAGCAGGGTAAGATCGGCGGAGGACAATCAGACCATGACCGCGGAACGATCGTTTAAGCACGAGGTTGAATCCCTGCGCCTGGGCGCCGGCGAGATCTTTCATGGCGAGGGAATCCTCGCCATCGCCAAGGGCCTTTTGCAATCCGGTGTGGCCTACGTCGGCGGCTATCAGGGCGCGCCCGTTTCGCACCTCATCGATGTCATGGTCGACGCCGAGGAACTGATGGCGGAGCTTGGCGTGCATGTGGAAACCTGCACCAACGAGGCCGCCGCCGCCGCCATGCTCGGCGCGTCGATAAATTATCCCCTGCGCGGCGCGGTGACCTGGAAATCCATCGTCGGCACGAATGTCGCGTCCGACGGCTTGTCCAACCTGGCCTCACCCGGCGTTCTCGGCGGGGCCCTGATCGTCATCGGCGAGGACTACGGCGAAGGCGCCAGCGTCATCCAGGAACGCACCCTGGCGACGGCCATGAAATCCAGCATCTGGCTACTCGATCCGCGCCCCGAGATGACCAACATGGTGCATTTGGTGGAGCAGGCCTTTGAGCTTTCGGAAGCTTCGTCGACACCGGTGATGATGCAACTCCGCGCCCGCGCCTGCCACGTGCAGGGTCAATTCGCCTGCAAAGACAACGTGAAATCAGAAATCAATACCGACGCCAAGCTGCCGGAACCGGCATCCTTTGAGTACGGCCGCCTGGCCCATCCGCCGGTCACCTACGCGCAGGAACGCCTCAAGGTCGAACAGCGTCGGCCGGCGGCGGAAAAATTCATCACCGACAATCAACTCAATGAGGTCTTCGACGGCGACCTCAAGGATTTCGGCATCATTGTCCAGGGCGGCCTGTATAACAGCCTGATCCGGCGTTTGCAGGCTTTGGGCCTGGCCGATCATTTCGGCGCCACGCAGGTACCAATCCTGGTTCTCAACGTGCTGCACCCCTTGGTGCCCGGCCAGATTGTCGAATTCTGCCGGGGCAGGGCCTCGGTGCTGGTCGCCGAGGAAGGCAATCCGGAGTTTATCGAACACCAGATCAACACGATCCTCAGAAGGGCCGATATCCAGACCCGAGTGCACGGCAAGGACATCATGCCGGCCGCCGGTGAATACGGCGCCGACGTGCTGGAGACAGGTCTCAACGACTATCTGACGTTTGTCGCCCCGGACCGCGCCGGCGGGACCAGGGTCGCCACGGCGAAGCAGGCGGCGGCGAATGCCTTCAGCGCGCCGCTGCCGCCCCGGCCGCCGCAGTTCTGCACCGGATGCCCCGAGCGCCCGGTGTTTTCGGCGATCAAAATTCTTGAGCGTGAAATCGGCAAGGTCCATATCGCCGCCGACATCGGTTGCCACGCCTTCGCGACGTTTGAGCCGTTCTCCATGGGCAATTCGATCCTTGGTTACGGCATGTCGCTGGCCAGCGCCGCTGCTGTAGCACCCTTCCAGGCACGCCGCTCGATCTCGATCATGGGCGACGGCGGGTTCTGGCATAACGGGTTGGCGTCGGGCGTCGCCAGCGCCATGCTGAACCAGGGTGATTCCGTATTGATTATCATGCAGAACGGCTTTACCTCGGCGACCGGTCAACAGTTTATTCCAAACAGTACCCACGGTCCGCGCGGGTCGGAGCCGGGCATGGATATTTCAACCGTGCTGAAAAGCCTTGGCGTGCCGTGGCTCAGAACCATCCGGACCTATTCGGTTTCAAAGATGATCGATACCCTGCGCGAAGCCCTGACCACCCCGCAAAAAGGCCTCAAGGTGATTATCGCCGACGGCGAATGCCAATTGGCCCGCCAACGCCGGCTGCGCAGCGAAATTCCAGCCCAACTGGAACGTGGTGAGCGTGTCGTCATACCCCGGTTCGGCATCGATGAGGAAGTCTGCACCGGCGATCATGCCTGTATCCGGCTATCGGGCTGCCCCAGCCTGACCATTAAGGAGCCGGACGATCCCCTGCGCGACGATCCGGTGACGACAATTGCTGAATCCTGCGTCGGTTGCGGGCTGTGCGGTGAGGTTGCCCACGCCGCCGCCCTGTGCCCGTCATTCTACAAGGTCGAACGGGTGCGCAACGCCGGTGCCTGGGAGCGCTTTGCGTATAAAACCCACACGGCGCTGACCAATATGTTCCGAAGCGGCGGCGCGGATCATGGCTGAGGCTAGCGCGCCCCGGCCCATCGGCCTGCTGATCGCCGCCTTGGGTGGCGAGGGTGGTGGCGTGCTGTGCAACTGGATCGTCGCCACCGCGCAGGCAAATGGGCTGCCGGTGCAAAGCACCTCAATTCCGGGCGTTGCCCAGCGCACCGGCGCGACCACGTATTATCTGGAGATTTGGCCGGAAACCCGGGCCGCCCTGGATGACCGCCAACCGGTGCTGTCGCTGGCTGCCGCGCCGGGTGAGGTTGATGTGGTGCTGGCGAGTGAGCTTTTGGAAGCCGGACGCATCTTGCTGCAAGGTTTCGTGACGCCGGACCGGACCTGTCTGATTGCGTCCACACATCGGGTTTTCACCACCGGCGAGAAGATGGCGATGGGCGATGGGCGCCTGGATCCCAACATTGTTGGCAAGGCGGCTGAGGATCGGTCGAAATTGCTGATTTCCTTCGACATGCAGAAGACGGCGGAAGCTGCGGGCGCCCCGATCAGCGCCATCTTGCTCGGTGCCTTGGCGGGGTCGAATACGTTGCCGCTCGACGCCGCCGACTTCCGCCGCGCCATTGAAACGGAAGGCAAGTCCGTGACGATGAATTTGCGCGGCTTCGATGCCGGTCTGAACGCGGCGGTGGCCACGGAAGAGACCGCCGCTGCCGGCAGCGGCGGAGAGCCCCTAGATGATGAGCCCGCAATGTCGGTGCTCACGGACGCCGAAGCGAAATTGCCGGCTGCGGTCCATGCGACGCTCCGCATCGCTATCCCCCGCCTCATCGACTATCAGGACGCGGCTTACGCCACGGCGTATGTGGACCGCCTTGCCGCGATGCCCGGCGTATCCGGCGACGTCCTGAACGAGGTCGCCCGACAATTGGCGGTGCGCATGAGTTACGAGGACGCAATCCGCGTCGCCCAGGTAAAACTGCGCAGTGGGCGCATGGAGCGCATTCGCCGCGAAGCCAAGGCCGACGGTGGTGAACCGGTTTACGTCACCGATCATTTCAAACCCAGTGTTAATGAGATTGCCGATATCCTGCCCGATGCCTGGGCGCGGCGTATGCTGGCGAAGGCTGAAAGGGATGCGCCTTCGGCGCGTTGGCAAAAGACCTTGTCGCTGCGCACGGACCGTCTCGGCGGGGTTGTCCAGCTATGGGTATTGGCCGGCTTGCGGCGCTGGCGCCGGCGCAGCTATCGGTTTCTCAGGGAACAGACGGCCATCGACAGCTGGCTTGCCGATATCGCCGATGCCGCAAAAACGGACCCGGCCCTGGCCCTGGAAATCGCCAAGACCGCGCGGCTCCTGAAAGGCTATGGCGACACGCATGCGCGCGGCACTGAGAATTTCAAACGCCTGCACGCGGCGCGTGGTGGCAAGGCGCTGCAATCGGCGACCGATTTGGCGGCGGCACGCGAAGCCGCGATGGCCGATCCGGATGGCAAGAGACTTGATGAATTATTATCATGATGCCGCTTGGCAAACGTTGCCGGCGGCGGTAACGGGGTGAACCACACGATGAAGGAGCGAAGACCATGAGAGTATGCGTCGCCGGCGCCGCCGGGGCTTTTGGCATGAAACATCTGGAAGGTCTCGGCGCCATCGATGGTGTTGAGGTTACCTCGGTGGTTGGTGGCGAGCCCGACGATATCGAGGCTTTCGCAAAGGACCGCGGCATCGGCCACTGGACCAAGGATTTAAACGAAAGCTTGGCCCGCGATGATGTGGATGCGGTGATTCTGGCAACCCCGACACCGATGCATGCCGAGCAGGCGATTGCGACGATGAACGCCGGTAAGCATGTCCTGGTGGAAATCCCCATGGCCGACAATCTGACTGATTCGGAAGCCGTTGTGCGGACCCAACAGGAGACCGGCGTTGTCGCCATGGCCGGCCATGTGCGGCGCTTCAACCCCAGCCATCAGTGGATCCATAATAAGGTCCAAGCCGGCGAGCTGACCATTCAACAGATGGACGTGCAGACCTATTTTTTCCGCCGCAAGAACATCAACGCGAAGGGCGAACCGCGGACCTGGACCGATCACCTGCTGTGGCATCACGCCTGTCATACGGTTGATTTGTTCCAGTACCAGACCGGCGGCACGGCGGTCGATGCCTTCGGCCTGCAGGGCCCCATGCATCCGGAATTGGGCATCGCCATGGACATGAGCATTGGCATGAAGGCGCCGAATGATGCGGTCTGCACCTTGTCTTTGTCATTCAACAATGACGGGCCGTTTGGCGCCTATTTCCGCTATATCTGCGACAACGGCACCTATGTGGCGCGCTATGACGATCTCTATGACGGCGAGGACAATCCCGTCGATCTCAGCGGCGTCGCCGTTTCCAACAACGGCATTGAGCTGATCGACCGGGAGTTTCTGGGCGCCATCAAGGACGGTCGCGAGCCGAACGGCAGTGTCGCCCAGTGCCTGCCCGCCATGCAAACCATGGACCGGATTGAGAAATCCTTCCGATCGTGATGGCCGGGCCCGACGGCGGTGATATGGGGGTGGTGACGCGGCGGCTTGATCCGTATTGACCGAACCCCGCCGCTGAGTATGATGCGGCCCGTTAGGCCAAACCATGCGGGTGTGGCGGAATTGGTAGACGCGCGGGATTCAAAATCCCGTTCTGGCGACAGAGTGTCGGTTCGAGTCCGACCACCCGTACCATTCAGCGTTTTCCGAAAAGGAGAATGCAATGAATTTGAAGATCAACAGTGAACTTCGATTAGAAGTCCGCAAAAACACCAAAAAATATCAAGCAGTAATAAAGTCTCCGTCAGATGGAAAATGGCGGCGGCTCTCGACTGGCTCTGAGGACATCGAGCAAGCCACTGAGTTTGCCCGCGATAAGCTTGCCGAATGGAAAGTGCTAGAGAAGCGAGGCCTCTCTGAAAGCGGATACTCGTTTGAGCATGCTGCAAAACAGTATCTAAAAGTTCTTCAGCTTGCCATTGACAGTGGCACAGCCACAGATAGCCAGGTTACATAGTTGCCGAAAAGTTTGAATGCTCGTGGGTTGAAAGGTCTCAGCAGCGAAACGGGGCTGCTCTAGCTGCTTGGGCCTATTGGGTCTTGGGAGACGATCGATCATCGGAACCGATTCAACACCTACGCACCCCGAAACAGATCGCCAACGCATTACGAACTTTAACACCAGAGGCATATGGAAGCTTGCCGCTTTTGGCAAAAAAGTACTCAGGCAAAAAGGGCGAACCGTCTCGCGGGCGTCCTCCTGTAATTTCAAAAAACCTTTACGGCGCGATTGCATTGCTTAAACAAGAGTACGGCATGGGCCTTTTGGAGATTGCAAAACGCATTGGAGTAACCATCGGGACATTGCGTCGAGCGGAAAAACGATACGGAGGTTGATCATGCATACTGGCTACCCGTTTCATTGCGATTGGAATTTGTGAGCCTGGACAGTCCGCTAATGGGATGGACCGGTGATGCCTTCGGGCGCGGACGTGACTTCGGCGCCTGGCTCGGTCTCGTCCCCCGCCAATACAGCACCGGGGGCAAAACAGTTCTTGGCCGCATATCGAAGCGCGGCAGCAAATATCTGCGCACTCTGTTCATCCAAGCGGCACATGTCATTCTGATGCGGCCGAACAATTGGCAGAAGTTCAGCTTTGGGCCGTGGCTCACGGAGGCAGCAACCCGGCTTCATCGAAACAAGCTTGCCACAGCCTTGGCCAACAAGCTGGCCCGTATCGCCTGGAGCGTCCTCGCCAACCAAAAAGCTTTCGACACCAATAAAGATGAGGTCACTGCAATCTAAATCACACGACCCCGGACCCAATACGCGAGTGAGAAAATTTGCATGGAACGGAATAACATACGCACTCAGAGTCTGTTGACCCGAATGGTCGCCCCAACTTCACAGGCTGACCTGTCCGCTAATGAGACCAAACGTGCGTGCGTACTCCCATCAAGGCCACGGCCCGCGTGCCGATCAAACAGGCCGGATACATATCAGCGACTTCCGGTATCCAGCAAAGTCTCCCTTGCAACTAGCAGCCGGTCCATACATTCGGGTCATGTCTGGGCGGCTCCCTATTGGCAACAGCTATTTTGATGTTCGTGCAAATTGGTCGGGTGCGGTCATGTTTCCGGCCTGTTGATGCGGCAGATATGGCCGCTTTGCCCTCAAGAGCAGTCGTTAACCGGCGACGGCAACAAAGATTGAGTGTAGCAGTTTTTGGAAATGCGGATGTGGTTAGAGTCGGCTAACCGCATTTACGAATTCCATATCTGAAACAATTGCGAACGCCGTTCCGCCCACACTTCGTTAACTGATGAGGCGCTGATCGTCGTACAGAGCTAGAGCTTGCCTGGCATGAGCTACTCGCTCGTGGACCGAAGTGGCGGTCCTACGTGGATAATGCTTTGGCAGGGATTAAACCTGATACCGCTGAAGCATTGAGAGCGCTTTAGCTTTATCTCCCGGGAGATGATCATCATCATCGGCGGCGGCATGATCAGTGTCGGCACCAACACCATCGGCACCATCATCTACTACATGGGCACGATCATCACCGCCGCCGCCGATGGGGATGTCGGCGCCAACGCCCTAACATAGACATGCCTTTTAGTTAATTTGAGGACATGCCCTCGGCGGCAGTGATCATAATATTAAAAAGAATATTGACTAAAACATCAATTACTACTATATAATCGTAACTTAATTGATATAAGCATCAATAAGGAATTGAGAGATGGCTGCCACACTTACAATCAATCTCTATGATGAAGGTCTTGCCGCAGCGGATGGTCTTATTACGGAAATCATCCAGTTCGCGCGCGACCGGGGTATCGATCAGGCGACACTGGCCCATCTAGCGGGTATCCATCCAGAATCCCTATCTCGTCTAAAGAAAGCAGGTAGCTGCAGGCTTGCTACGGCCTTTGACCTAGCGCGTGCAGCAGGCCTCCGAACATTGAACCTACTTGTAGAGGACGACGAAGATAGAGGGGGCAGGCATCGGCGAAGTCGTAAGGCAGCCGCATCTATTGCTGCGAAGAAACTAAGTGCAGGGCGTCGACAGACTATTGCGGTAAAGGAGCTTCTTTCTCAGCTCGCAGTCGGGAAACCAAGTAAGGATCACACCGCCCACCTATACGGTTTCTTCGAAGAGCTACCTATTGAGAGTGTACATGATGTCGTACTACAGGAACGCCTGGATTATAAGAACCTGCTAACTCTTGCTACTGGATTGGGTGCGGAAGGAGATACGGTTGACTGGCTTGAAGAGATGGCCGACGACAGCCTGGCGCACCCTGCTTGATCTAGCCCTTGAGGCATTGGATGAGCTAGGTCCTGAGGTTGAATGGGCATTCGGTGGAGGCACAGCACTCTCACTCGTACTCGATCATCGTGTGAGTTATGACGTGGACATATTCCTTGAGGATGCAGGGAACCTTCGCAAGCTATCCCCTAATCGGAATGAAGCATCACGTGCTATCACGGATGTCTGGCAGGAGCCTGGTCATTATCTAAAATTGGAGCGAGATGAAGGGGAGATCGACTTCATCGTAGCTAGTCGGCTTACTGCGTGTGATACCTGGTCCTACTCCCACAGGGGAAGGGATATCCCTGTAGAGGACCCTGCTGAGATCCTGGCCAAGAAGCTCCAGTACAGAGGCTCCCGGTTCATACCTAGAGACATCTTTGATCTATTGGCTATTCATAGGCATGACCCAGGGATTGTAGAGATGGCTGTTCAGGCGGTGCCTGAGGGGGCTGAGAGGGCAGTGGATCGTATCAGGCGTATCCATGGTAGATACCTGACTACAATCTCTGATGAAGTGAACCCTACATCTCGTGGGTTGGAGTTGCTGGATATCGATCCAAGTGAGGCGGCGGATATCTTGGAGGGGTTTCTTAAGGTAGATGCATGACCGTTTTTTTCCGAACGTTCGGAAACTTTTGGACTGACCTCACGAATTAAGCTTACGTATCTCCTCAGCAATCAACTCCCGCACGATCGGCATGGCGTCGTCTTCATGCAAGGAGGAAAGAGAAGGGTCTATTATAAATCACATTCTTCAGGTTCAAATTTGGCATCGATTTTGGTTTCGACCAAATACGAACAAGATGGCCCAGATTCCCGCTTTATGAAATCAAACGATCAGAAGTAGGTTATTGAAGTCCGAAAATTGCCTCGAAAAACTATAGTTTTCTTCGATATTTTTTTGGGATCTTCTCGGGCAGCAGAAGCACAGATATCAAGAGCTTAAATTGATGAATAAGCTACAGTTTTAACTACATATTTATAAAAATGCATAATATTTATGCAAAAACAAATGCTTAACAATATGTATGGTGGATTCAAAATCCCGTTCTGGCGACAGAGTGTCGGTTCGAGTCCGACCACCCGTACCATTGAGCCGGAGGGTATCTCCACGCGGGGTGCCCTACGGCACGCCAAGCGGCAAGATGCCCCGGCGAAATCCCCCGGAGGGGGCTCAATGGTTTTGTATCAGCCCCTCAATCGCCGGGCGCTCGCGCCGCTCGCTTGGCTTTCGGCGCATCCGCGCCGGCGCTCAGTCGCGCCAGGCTCGTCGCATTGCTCCTCGAAATTGATGGATCTCCGCGCGGGGTGCCCTACGGCGCGCCGAGTGGCACGACACCCCGGCGACATCCCCCGGAGGGGGTTCAATGGTTTTGTATCAGCCCCTCAATTGCCGGGCGCTCGCGCCGCTCGCTTGGCTTTCGGCGCATTCGCGCCGGCGCTCGGTCGCGCCAGGCTCGTCGCGACGCGCCTCGAAATTAATGTGTTTCCACGAGGGGCGCCCTACGGCGCGCCGAGTGGCAAGACACCCCGGCGAAATCCCCCGGAGCGGGCTCAATGGTTTGTTCATAGCCCCTCAATCACCAGCCCTAGGTTATCCCCACAACACCACCGCCACCACCGCCGGCACCACCAAAGCCAGGGCCAACAGTGTTCTGACCGTGATCTTCTCGCGCCGGAAGACGACAATGCTCAGCAACAGGGTGAATACCGGAGTCGCCGCGACAATCGGCGTCACGGTGACGATGTCGCCCCGCATCAGGGCATGATTGAGGGACAACACGGCGGCGGCAAACATCGTGCCGCCGACCATGAACCAAACAGGCCCCGGGCCGCGTAGCGTCAGGCCCTTGCCAAATTCACCGCGCGCCGATTGTACGCCGATGGTCACCAGGGCCGATGTGGAAAATCCCAACAGGGTGGCGAAGTAGGGATCGGGGATCGAGATCATGCCGATCTTGTTGACGGCGTGGCCAAAGGACCGGATGGCAGCGGCGCCGATGGGTAGGGCCAGGGCCCAAAGTGGCCAGCCGCCGGCGATCCGGGCGCCGGATTGTGACAACATGACCACCGCGGCAACAATCCCCACCGTGCCCCCGGCCACCGCCCAGGTCAGTTCCTCGCCCAGCCATAACACGCCCAAGGCAACGCCGAAAAACGGCGACATGCTGCTCAGCGTTCCCGCCAAGGTCGGCCCCAGATGACGGATCGCGGCGACGCCCAAATTTGCCGACAGGGCCGGCCGGATCAGGCCAATGCCGATGAACAGCAGGGCGGCGGTGTTGGCGAAATGGCGGGTCTCCAAAAACCACGGCGCGACCAGCCAGAAGCATAGCGCCGACGTGGCGATGCCGATGGCCGTGCCGTTGCGCGAATCGATAGTGGCCAGGCCAATGGCCTGAAGTTGACTGCCGACGGCGAAAAGGAACGCGGCGAGCAGGGCGAACGCATAGGGCGGCAGATCGATGAACAAGGGATGCTCCGGGAGTGGACGCGCATACTGCACACCCGCCCCTCGGGCCGCAAAGAAAATCGATATCAGTTCAGACGAAGACCGCGAGCACCAACCGGAAAATGACCGCCGCCAAAACGGCCGAACAAGGCACCGTGATCAGCCATGCGGCAAGAATCGTCCACAGATGCTGGCGGCGGACCAGGCGGCGCGTCTTGGATTTTTCCTTGGCGTCCAAGGTTTCCCATTCGGACGGCGTGGGCGGGTCTTTTTTGACTTTGCCGTGGTTGATATGGGTTTGCCGCGCCGTGATGTATTCGCGCAGAAAACCAACCCCGAACACGGCGCCGACGGCGATGTGGGTGGAACTGACCGGCAGACCCAACGCCGATGCGATAATCACCGTGATCGCCGCCGACAGGGCCACGCAATAGGCACGGACGGGGTTCAGCCGGGTGATCTGTTCTCCCACCGTGCGGATCAGTTTCGGGCCGAACAGCAACAGGCCCATGGAGATACCGGCGCCGCCGACGAACAGAACCCAGTGTGGAATTTCAACCTTTTTGGCGACGCCGCCGGTGGTCACGCTGTCGACGATGGCGGCCAGCGGGCCGACCGCGTTGGCGACGTCGTTGGCGCCGTGAGCGAAGGAAAGCAACGCCGCGGCACAGATCAGCGGCATGTGAAACAGCTCGCGGACCGACTTGTTGCGATTTTCCATGCCGTCGGCCTTGCGCCGCACCCAGGGCCGGACAACCGCCCAGGTCAGGCCGAACATGGCCGCCCCGATGGCCAGCGGCACCCAGGGTTCGGGCCGCCATATTTTCTTCAGGCCCTTCATCACCAGATAGGTGGAAAAGGCGCCGGCCATGATCGCCACCAAAAATGGAATCCAGCGCTTGGCGCCGGCGATCTTATCGTCGCGATAGATCACCTGGACCTTGATGAACCACAGAAACAATGCCGCGACAACGCCACCCAGAACCGGCGAGATCACCCAACTGGCGGCGATCTTCGCCATGACGCTCCAGTTGACCACGGCGAAGCCGGCCGCCGCGATGGCGGCGCCGCCGACACCGCCGACGATGGAGTGCGTGGTTGAGACCGGCGCACCCAGATAAGTTGCCAGGTTGATCCAGAGCGCCGCCGCCAACAACGCCGACATCATGGTCCAAATGAAAATTGAGGTCTCGGCGATGCCGGCTGGGTCGACAATGCCCTTGGAGATGGTCTTGACCACATCACCGCCGGCCAGGAAGGCGCCGGCGGTTTCGAACACCGCGGCAATAATTAGGGCGCCGCCCAAGGTCAATGACTTGGCGCCGACCGCCGGGCCGACGTTATTGGCGACATCGTTGGCGCCGATGTTCAGGGCCATGTATCCGCCGATGACGCCGGCAACAACGATGAAAGTGGCGTTATCAATGCCGGCGGTCAGTCCGCGAACGGCAATCCAGACAATGGCAAGGAACAAGATCGAGACGCCGATGCCGACCGTGCGTTTCGCCAACATCTGGTTGAACGAGCCGATCTGCTCAAGTTTCAGCAGATCCTTGGAAAGTGTTTCTTTATACAAACCGCCGGTCCCTTTATTCGCCGTACGTATTCGACGACCTTATATGACGACTATGTAACGCTTTTATGACAGGCTGAAAGGGGGGCCGGAAGTCCCGGAAAATAAGGACTTTCATGCGACCGGCAGATAGACGCTGAAAGTGCTGCCTTTGTCGACCTGACTGGCGATTCGCAGGTGCCCGCGGTGGCGATTGATGATGTGCTTGACGATGGCCAGACCCAGCCCGGTACTGTTGGGGTTGCCCGACCGGCCCGGCGAACGTGACTCGTCGGCCCGGTAGAAGCGCTCGGTGAGGCGCGGGATGGCGTCGCGGGGAATGCCTTTGCCGTGATCCGTGACGGCGACGACGACACCGGCCCGGCCGGTGTCCGGCATGCGCGCGACGGTGCCGATGGAAATTTTCACGACGGTTTTTTCATCACCATAGATAACGGCGTTCTCCAAAATGTTGCGGAACACCTGGGTCAATTGGTTTTCCTCACCGATTACCGGTGGCAGGTCCGCGTCAGCGGAAATGTCAAACTGCACGGACCGTTCGCCGGCGCGGGTTTCCAAAATATCGGCAACGCCGCGAACCACGGCCGTTACGTCGATGGTTTCGCGTGGTCGAACGTGTTCGTTGGCCTCGACCTTGGACAGCGACAGCAAATCCTCGATCAGGCGGCGCATGCGCTCGGCTTCACGGGCCATGATGGCTAAGAATTTTTCGCGGGCTTCCGTGTTGTCACGGGCCGGGCCCCGGATGGTCTCGATAAATCCCAGGATGGCGGTCAGCGGCGAGCGCAATTCGTGCGAGGCGTTGTTGACGAAGTCGACGCGCATTTGTTCGGCGCGCACCGCGGTGGTCATGTCGCGGAACATGACGACCACGGCGACGACATCGCCGCCCGGGTCGACAGTCGGGTTTCCTGCCGGGTCCGGTGTGACCCGCGACGCATGCAGCTGAAAAGTGCGGGCGACGGGCACGGGCAATGTGATTTCCGCCGTGTGTGACGGCGCGCCGGCCAGAACCCGTTCGATGGTGTCGAGGACCACTGGATGGCGGATCGACATGGCCAAATCGTCGCCTTCCGGACCGCACTCAAACAAATCCTGCGCGGCGCGGTTGGCGTAGACCACGTGGCGGGCCGCATCCAACAGAACCACCGGGTCCGGCAGGCCGTCAAACAGCGGTTTGTTGATGGGCACGCGGCGCCGCTTAGCCGCGCCGGATGCCAATGGTACGGCCCGCCTGCGCCGGCCGATCAAGGGTGTCGTGGGCAGTTTTCAGGGCCGCCAGATCGGCCGCGATATCAGCTGCCATGGGCGCTACCTTCCGGGCTGCCAGATCGACGCTTAGAATCATCAATTCGTTGGTCGCGACTATCTCATCGCTGCCGTCCACATACATGCGATGAAAGACATGCATGCGCTTGGCGTCACAATCCAGGACCTGGGTGGTGACCCGCAAATGATCGCCCTCCATGACTTCGTTGTCGTAGGTGACGTGGGCCTCGGCGACGAACACGGACTGGGCGGTGGCGTCGCGGTGGCTGTCGTCCAGGCCAATATGATCGAGCAGGGCATCGGTTGCGTGATCGAAGACCAACACGTAATAGGCGACGTTCATATGGCCGTTATAGTCGACCCAGTCGGCGTCAACGGTGTCGCGATGTACATCAAGGGGTGTGGCCAAATTCAACAGGTGTCTCCAGTCCAGTTGCTGACGCCAACATAGCATTTTCATCCGGCGCTTCCAGCCGCAGGGTTGCCGGGTTCGCGGGACTTGGTCACTATGGTTTACCTGCCGATGACACGAGGCTAGCCCATGTTGGAGATCGCCGGCCTGACCTGCCGCAGCTTGGCCAATGTCGCCTGCGTGATTGAGCCGGGCGAGGCGGTGGCCGTTTCGGGGATCTCCGGGGCAGGCAAAAGCCTGTTGTTGCGGGCGATCGCCGATCTGGACCCCAACGACGGCGATGTCCACCTGGACGGCCATTCCCGCAATGCCATGCCGGCGCCGAGGTGGCGCCGCCAGGTCATTTACGTGCCGGCGGATTCCGGGTGGTGGGCGGATTATGTCGGCGAACATTTCGAAGACGGCGCGGCGGCGACCGGGCTGCTGCATCGATTGCAACTACCGGCCGATTGCCTGGACTGGCCCGTTGCGCGCCTGTCGACCGGCGAACGCCAACGCCTGGCCCTGGCCCGCGCCATGACGCTGGCGCCCAGGGTCCTTTTGTTGGATGAGCCGACGTCTGGTCTTGATCCGGAAACCACCTTGCGGGTTGAGGCCGTCTTGCATGAGCGTCTGGCCGACGGCGCGATGATTTTGTTCGTCAGCCATGACCCGGCCCAGGCGGAACGATTTGGCCAGCGTCATCTGCGTGTTGAAAACGGCGCCTTGCGGGTGGCCCCGGGTGGCGGCGGGTCATGAATTACATTGCCCTCGATTACTGGGACCTGGCCGGCGCGGCGTCGTTGATGGTGATCAACGCGGGCCTGTCGGTGATTTTTCAGCTGGGTCTGGCGCGGCGTTTGGTGATCGCGGCGGTGCGCATGGTCGTACAATTGACCTTGGTCGGGTTGGTCCTGAAGGCCCTGTTCGCCATGCAGTCGCCGGGGTTAACGGTGCTTGTTGCACTGATCATGGTGGCTTTTGCCGGCCGCGAAGCCATCGCCCGCCAGGAACGCACCTTTGCCGGTTATTGGTCCTATGGCATCGGCACCACGTGCATGTGCGTCGCCGCCTTGACGGTCACCCTGTTTGCCGTAACCACGCAGTTTGAGACCGCGACCTGGTTTGACCCGCGCTACGCCATTCCCCTGTTGGGGATGATCCTTGGCAACACCATGAACGGCGTCAGCCTGTGCCTGGACCGCATGCTGTCGACGGCGCACCGCGAACGGGTCGCCATCGAAGCCCGCCTGGCGCTTGGCGCCGATGCGCGAACGGCGCTTTCGTCGGTCAGCCGCCAGGCCATGCGGGCCGGCATGACACCGACCGTGAACGCCATGGCGGCGACGGGGCTGGTGTCGCTGCCTGGCATGATGACGGGGCAGATTCTGGCCGGCGTCGAGCCGGTGGAGGCGGTGAAATACCAAATTCTGGTGATGTTCCTGATCGGCGGCGGCACGGCCTTGGGGGTTTTTGCCGCCGTCATGCTGGCATCGCGGCGGCTTACCGACGCCCGCCATCGGTTGCGCCTGGACCGGTTGCGCACCAACGCCTGACAGCCGACGGTTTGAGCCGGAATTTGCGGCAAAAATAAAGGCCCCGCCATCGCGGCGGGGCCTCTGATTTGATTCACGTCGGCGCGCTAGTTCAGTTCAGCAAGCTTGAAGGTCTGGCTGAAGGTGCCCTGGAAATCCATGCTGGAATCACCGCCGCTCTTGCCGAAGCTTAATGCGATACCGCCGAACCCGACCGGGTTATCCTTGTCACCCCAATTCAGGGTCATTGCGGCTTCGACGCTCATGGCGATATTCTTGCCCGAGTCATATCCATAGGACAGGGATATGGCCGACCCAGCAACTTCGTCATAGGCAAAACCCGGCATAATGCCGATATTCAGGCTGACATCCATCGGCGAGTTGCCGCCTGACGTCGCGCCGGCGCCGACCGTCATATAAATCGCCGACCCGCCTTTGTTGTCGAAGACAAAATCAAAGCCGACGCCCAGGTTGATATGTTTTTTTGTCGGTCCGGCGGAGATGCCGACGGAATAACTTATTGGCGTGCTGCTTTTCGAGAAATCGCCGCCCAACAGCGAGGCCAGGGCAGTCGCGCGGTCTTTACTGGGCATGGTGCAAAAACCGTCTTTCATCAAAAGTGCCTTAAGGTCGTCTTTGTTTGAATTGACGGCTGTCTCCAGCGTCCCAATGGTCTTTTGAATGTTCTTCAGGGATTTTATCTTACTGGTCATTTTATCCAGCACTTTTTGGGCTTCGTCTTGGGCCTTGCCGGCGAGTTTCAGCAGCTCCTTTTCACCGGCCTGCATGGCCTGTTTCGTGCCGGGGATGATGTAGATGACTTCCTCGGCCATCTTCTCGATGATTTCCAAGACCTTTTTTTCGAAATCGGACAGGCCGCCGATGACTTTGATCGAATATTTAACGGTCCGCACGATTGTCAGGCATGCCGCCAAGGGTGCGGTAATGCACGTGTTGTCGATGAAGTCTTCGACCAACTTCTTATTACACGACGGGATGCGCTCGGTGATTTGACAGGGGCGCCCCTTCTCGTAACCGCAGTCCAGCTTTTTGTAGCATTTGTACTTGGTGATATCCTCGCCCTTGAACAGCGCCCCGGCGATGGCGATATTGCCGGCATCGCAGTTCTTGCCGATATTGACGGTGCAGGCGGCCTTGTTGGTCACCGCATTGAGATTGCGCCAGAACCCGGTCGGGCATTTCCAATATTGGCCGCCCTTGCGGATATCGATGAAGGCGCCGGACGGTTTCGGATAGGTCGCCTTGGCGACGTATTTCGCCGGTGAAAGCTTTTCGAAGGGCCACAGCGACTTGGTCGCGCAGGCCCGTTTGTCGGTCACCGCGTAAAGTGTGCGGCGCGGTCGGTTGCTGGGGCATTTCCAGTATTCGCCGCCCTTGCGGGGGTCCCAGAAGGTGCCACTGGGTTTCGGCCGGGCGATCTTGCCCAGATACCAGGCCCGCGACAATTCACAGGGGTCTTGGCCAATGCCGCCGCAGAATTCCGGCAGAATAAATCCGCTCGGTGGTTTCGGGCCCTTGATTTTTCCCAGTGCCGCCTTTGCGGCTGCCGCGACCTTTTTGGCGGCGGCTTCGGATGCGGCGATGTTTGCTGCCGCCTTCGCCTGGGCCGCCTTGGCTTCCGCCGCGGCTTTGGCTTTCGCTTCGGCGACGGCCTTTGCCTCTTCGGCCTTGCGCTTCGCTTCGGCCGCCGCTGCCAGTTTTGCGATCCGCTGCCTTTCCGCCTTGGCGGCGGCCTTCTGATCGGCGATCCATTTAATTTGCAACAGCGGATCAATGGCCTTGGCGGTGATCGAGATGGAACGTTTTTCCGCCAAGATCGTTTTCTTGTTCTGGTCGATCACCCAAGGCAGGCCGTTCGGGTCGACGGCGATGGCCGCCACCTTGCCCCAGTAGCGAAGCCATTTCCGTCCGTTCCAGCGGTAGGGGGCGTCTTTCAGGCCGATCATCCACACCGACCCATCGGCGCCGACCGAGATATCTTTTCCGCGGCCCGGCACCCGGATCCATTTTTCGCCGTTGTGGTGCCAGATGACGTTCTTGTCGTTGACCGCCCAGAGCTCGCCGCCGGGTTCGCCGGCGATGCGCACGGCGGTGCCGCCGAACTTGACCAGCTTGTTCTGACTGTATCTGTATATGGGATACCCGCCCTTGGCTTTCGCGGTGCCGAGAACCCAGAACTGGCCCTTGGGGCCGCTGGCGACGTCGGTGGCCTTGAATTTCAGCTTCGTGAACAATGATCCGAACCAGCTGAAAACCTCGTTCTTGTCGTTCACCCAAATGCCGTTACCCAGTTGATTGACGGCGATGCGGACCCCCGCGGCCGTCCCGTTCTTCCATTTTTTATCCTGCCAGGTCTTGCCGGTCCATTGAACCACCTGGAAGCCGCCGGTGACTTTCTTGGTGCTCAGCGCCCAGACATTGCCGTTGGCACCGACCGCAATGTCGGTGCCGATGCCACCGCCCACAGGGTAGTGGAAATTTTTGCTTTCGCGTTATCGAACCACTTTTTCTGCTGCGCCGCCGCCGGTGATGCGGCCAGTGCAATGCCAATGCTGATCACGGTTACATAGGCCGCTGCCATCATCAGGCGTCCATTCGATTGATGGTTAAGTTGCATTGTAGTCCCCCTGGAATTTGTCTCTCAGCCATCGAAAGCAAAGGCGAAATAATGGAAAGGTTAACATGTTCTGGATTGCACAATCCATATGTGGAAGTCCCTTTTTAGCCGGGTTTTTCTGCCGATGAGGCGCTCCGGGGCCAACTGAGCCGTTGCTGATGGGGACCGGGGCGTGTAAAAGCGGGCGCGCGGCATTGTTGCGCTGCACTCGCGTTAATGGCTGATATTTCAACGGGTTCCCATGTCCGCTTCCGACCCGACATTACTTGAGCTTTCCGTCGTCGTCCCGGTCAAGGACGAAACAGAGAACCTTGAGCCGTTGATTGGTGAAATCGCCAGCAGTTTGAACAGCGCCGGCATCACCCACGAAATTGTTTATGTGGACGATGGCTCGGCGGACACCACGCCGGATGAGTTGCGGCGGTTGATGGCGATAGTCCCAACGTTGCGGGTTTTTCGGCATCGTGCGTGCTGCGGCCAAAGCGTCGCCATTGCCACTGGCGTTGCCCATGCTCGTGCGGATTTGGTCGCCACGTTGGATGGTGATGGCCAGAACGATCCCGCCGACATCCCGGTTTTGCTGGCCAAGTACCGCGACGAAGCTCAGGCAGGGCTGGTGATGATTGCCGGGCACCGCACGAAGCGCCGCGATACCGCCGTTAAACGCTTTTCGTCGCGCGTTGCCAACGGCATTCGTGGCGGATTATTGAAAGACGACACCCCGGACACGGGTTGCGGCCTGAAGATATTTCCGCGCGACGCGTTTCTGGCCCTGCCGCGGTTTGATCACATGCACCGGTTCCTACCGGCCTTGATGATCCGTGCCGGCGGCCGGGTGGTTTCCGTGCCGGTCAATCACCGACCCCGCGAACGCGGTGCGTCGAAGTACGGGGTATGGAACCGTTTGTGGGTCGGGATCATTGATCTGTTTGGCGTCATGTGGTTGGCGCGCCGGGCTGTGCGGCCGGAAATCGAGCCCTTGGATCCCCTGGACCCCCTGGACCCCCTGGGCCCCCTGGACCCAAGCCCGAAATGACCTGGCGTGTCCTGTTCAAAGGTCTGGCCATGCTGGCCGTCCTGGCCGCCGCCGGCTTTTTACTGAAAGCCAGCCCGCTCGGATCGTTTTTTGAAAAAGAAGGTATCGACGCCCTGGTCAAAGGTCAGGGCTGGCGCGGTGAATTGTTGTTCATTGCCGCCGGCGCCCTGCTTACCGCGGTGGGGTTTTCGCGCCAGGCCGTGGCGTTCATGGCGGGGTACGCCTTCGGGCTGGCGTATGGCACTGGATTATCGGTCCTTGCCGCGGCGCTGGGTTGTGCGACGACGTTCTGTTATGCGCGGTTTTTCGGCCGCGACTACATTACCCGGAAATTCTCCGAGAAAATCCGCCGCGTCGATGCGTTTCTCAGCGACCATCCGTTCACCATGACCTTGTTGATTCGGTTTCTGCCGGTCGGTAGCAACGTGCTGACCAATTTGGCGGCCGGCGTCAGCAGCGTCTCGGGTATTGTTTTCATCACCGCTTCGGCGATTGGCTATATCCCGCAGATGTTGATTTTTGCATTGGTCGGCAGCGGCGTTCATCTGGACACGGGTTACGGCATCGGCCTAAGCGCCGTCTTGTTCGTCATGTCGGGGTTGCTGGGCATACATCTGTACCGGAAGCATCGGCACGGCAAACGATTGGGCGATGACATCGACCGTGAACTGGGCAACGGCAACGGGGCGACGCTTGCAGAGGCCGCCGACAAGAACTAATCCAGTGTGACCGGTATCGATAAAGGATCGTTGCAGCGCATGGCCCCGACCATTCGTCCTTCTCATATATGGACCACGTTATGGTTCATCGTGGTCGGCGTCGCGTTATTCGTGCGCCCGCCGCTGCCAGTGGATGAGACCCGCTATCTGGCGGTTGCTTGGGATATGTGGCTGCAGGGAAATTATCTGGTCCCGCATCTCAATGGCGAGCCCTACAGCCACAAGCCGCCGTTGCTGTTCTGGTTGATGACGGCCGGCTGGCACCTGTTCGGCGTCAACGATTGGTGGCCGCGTCTGGTGGCGCCGTTGTTCGGCCTGGGATGCCTGTTTTTCATGGCCCGCCTGGCCGAGGTTCTATGGCCGGAGCGCCAGCAGGTAGCACGCTCGGCGCCGCTGCTGTTGTTCGGGTGTCTGTTCTGGACCTTGTTCACGACCCTGACCATGTTCGACATGATGTTGGCGTTTTTCGCCCTGGCCGCTCTCATTGCCCTTGTCATGGCGGCCCGGACCGGGCGCTGGCTGGGCTTCATGGCGGCCGGCATCGCCATCGGACTGGGCGGGCTGGCCAAGGGCCCGGCGATCTTGTTGCATTTTCTGCCGGTTGCCCTGAGCGCGCCGTGGTGGCTGGCGGCCTTGTCGACTTCAAATGGCGCGGCCGCCTGGCCGTGGCGGCGCTGGTACGCCGGCGTCGCCCTGTCGGTCGCACTCGCCGTGGTCATCGGATTGGCCTGGGCCATCCCGGCCGGTATGGCCGGTGGCGAGGCCTACCGCGATGCCATCTTCTGGGGTCAGTCGGCGGGGCGCGTCGTGAATTCCTTTGCGCATGCCCGGCCGTTCTGGTGGTACGCCGCAGTGATTCCCGGCTTGGTGCTGCCGTGGCTGGTCTGGCCGCCGCTATGGCGGGCGTTTCGGCGGCTTACGGACGCGATGGGCGACGGCGGCGTGCGCCTGTGTCTGGTTTGGATGGCGAGCGCATTTGTTGTGTTCTCCCTGGTCAGCGGCAAGCAATTGCATTATCTGCTGCCGGAATTTCCGGCCCTGGCGCTGCTTGCCGGGTATCTCTTGACGATTTCGGACGATGTGCGGCCCAAGGATGGCTGGCTGCCCGGCGGCCTGTTGATTGTCGCGGGGGCCGTCGTGGTCGCGGCACCGTTTGTGGGCCTTGAGGGCCGTCTTGGCGAAACGGTGCAAGACATCAACACCGGTTGGGGTCTGGTGATCATTGCGGCTGGGTTGGCGGTACCCTGGGCACGCTTGCCCTATGTGACCATAAGTGCCGCCGCCGCCGGCGTCGCCATGGCCGTCTATCTGGCGTTTTCGCCCGTCCTGGCGGCGCGCTACGACCTCACCCCCGTTGCCCGGCAGATCAAGATTTATGAAGATGCCGGCAAGCGGACCGCGAATTTCGGTAAGTATCACGGCCAGTATCATTTTCTCGGCCAATTGCAAAAACCCGTCCCGGCCATTGGCCAGCGGCTTAATGACGAGACCGAGTTCCTGGCGGCCCATCCGGACGGCTACGTGGTCGCCTATTACACCACGGTGCCGACCCGCGCGCCGCCGCTTCATACCTATACGTTCCGGAAATTAACCGTCGTCATTTGGCCGGCCCGGGCGTTGATCGCGCATCCCGGACTGGGAGATCGGCAATAAATCGAAAAAAATCGTCCGCGATGCCTTGACAGGCGGGGCGGTTGGGCATACATCCCTGGCACTCATCAAGGGTGAGTGCTAACACCTCAGATAACATACTGAGTTTCATAAGTTTTTTTGAAGGAGATGTGACGATGAAGTTTCGTCCGCTGCATGATCGCGTTCTTGTAGAGCGTGTAGAGCAGGAAGAGAAAACCGCGGGCGGCATCATTTTGCCGGACACCGCACAGGAAAAGCCCATGGAGGGCAAGGTCAAGGCCGTCGGTGGCGGCGCCAAAGCGGAAGACGGCACGGTGACGCCGTTGGACGTGAAAAAGGGTGACCTTATTCTTTTTGGAAAATGGTCGGGAACGGAAATCAAGGTTGACGGTAAGGATCTGTTGATCATGAAAGAATCCGACATCCTGGGTATCATCGAGTAACGGAGATTAAGAACAATGGCTGCTAAGGAAGTCAAATTTTCGACGGAAGCCCGCTCGCGCATGCTTGCGGGTGTCGACACCCTTGCCGATGCGGTGAAGGTGACGTTGGGCCCGAAAGGCCGCAACGTGGTGCTGGACAAATCGTTCGGCGCACCGCGCATCACCAAGGACGGTGTTACCGTCGCCAAAGATATCGAACTTTCCGATAAGTTCGAAAACATGGGTGCCCAGATGGTCAAGGAAGTCGCTTCCCGGACCGCCGACGAAGCCGGCGACGGCACCACCACCGCCACCGTGCTGGCTCAGGCCATCGTCCGTGAGGGTGCCAAGGCAGTTGCCGCCGGCATGAACCCCATGGATCTGAAGCGCGGCGTTGATTTGGCCGTTACTGGCGTCGTCAATGCCATCGAGAAAAGCTCGAAGCGGGTCAACACGTCCGGTGAAATTGCTCAGGTTGGCACCATCTCCGCCAACGGCGACGCCGAAGTTGGCGACATGATCGCCAAGGCCATGGAGCGCGTCGGCAACGAAGGCGTCATCACCGTCGAAGAAGCCAAAGGCTTGGACACGGAACTGGACGTCGTCGAAGGTATGCAGTTCGACCGGGGTTACACCTCGCCGTACTTCATCACCAACGCCGACAAGATGACCTGTGATCTGGAAAATCCCTTCATTCTCATCCATGAGAAGAAGCTTTCCGGTCTGCAGCCGCTGCTGCCGATCCTTGAGCAGATCGTTCAGTCGGGCCGTCCCTTGCTGATCATTGCCGAAGACATCGAAGGCGAAGCCCTGGCCACCCTGGTGGTCAACAAACTGCGCGGCGGCATGAAGGTTTCTGCCGTCAAAGCACCGGGTTTCGGCGACCGTCGGAAAGCCATGCTGGAAGACATCGCCATCCTCACGGACGGTCAGGTGATTTCCGAAGATCTCGGCCTCAAGCTCGAAAACGTGACCATGGATATGCTGGGCACCGCCAAGCGTATCAACATCACGAAGGAAGAGACCACCATTGTTGAAGGTGCCGGCAAAAAGAAGGACATCCAAGGCCGTTGCGGACAAATCCGCGCCCAGGTCGAGGAAACCACGTCCGACTATGACCGCGAAAAACTGCAGGAACGCTTGGCCAAGTTGGCCGGCGGTGTTGCCGTGATCCGGGTTGGCGGCGCTTCTGAGATCGAAGTCAAGGAACGCAAGGACCGTGTCGATGACGCGCTGCATGCGACCCGTGCCGCGGTGGAAGAAGGCGTTGTTGCCGGTGGCGGTGCCGCACTTCTCTATGGCGCCAGGGCCCTCGACAAGGTTGAAGCGGGCAACGATGACCAGAAAGTCGGCATCGATATCGTCCGTCGCGCCTTGCAGACCCCGCTGCGTCAGATCGTCGAAAACTCCGGTACCGATGGTGCCGTGGTTGCCGGCAAGCTCTTGGAACAGAAAGACAAGAGCTATGGTTACGATGCGCAGAACGACAAGTACACGGACATGTTCAAGGCCGGTATCATTGATCCGACCAAGGTTGTCCGCACGGCTCTCCAGGACGCCGCCTCCGTGGCCGGCCTTCTGATCACGACCGAAGCCATGGTCGCTGAGAAGCCTGAGAAGAAAGATCCCATGCCGGCGGCGCCGGACATGGGCGGCATGGGCGGCATGGGCTTCTAAGCCAAGCCAACCGACCGCGAAGATCAGGGGCCGCGTTTCAAACGCGGCCCCTTTTTCGTGGGTCGACTTGCCTGCGCATGTTGGCCATGAAAAACTGAACGGATTGCCCTGGGGGGTATATCACCCTGGGGAGCATCATGGGAAACAGCATAATGTCCGCGCAAAAATTGCGCCTGCTTTTCGTCAACTTCGGTCATTTCACAGACCATTTGTTCATGCTGATCTTTGCCAAGGCCGCGGTCAGCGCCGGCCTGGCCTTTGGCCTGGCGGCGGATGGGGCCTATGCGGAAATGATCCCCTATGGGGTGCCGTCGCTGATCCTGTTCGGCGCCTGTGCGCCGATTGCCGCGCACATGGCCGACAAATGGTCGCGCAACGCCATGATCACGGTCTTTTTCATCGGCATCGGGCTGGCCGCCGTCGCCACCAGTTTTGCTCAAACACCCCTGCATATCGCGTTTGGTCTGGCCGGCGTCGGCATTTTTGCTGCCATCTACCATCCGGTCGGCATCGCTATGGTGGTCGAAGGCGGCGGCCGGGTTGGTTGGCGGCTCGGCATTAATGGTGTGTGGGGCAATATGGGGGTCGCGGCGGCGCCGCTGATTACCGGGTTCACTCTGGCCGCCTATGACTGGCGTCTGGCCTTCATTATTCCGGGGGTTCTGTCGGTGCTCATTGGGATTGGTTTCGCCTTGTTCACGCGTTCCGGGCGCGCCGAGGCGCCGGAAAAGACGGCCCGCGAGAAAGCCCATGTGGGTTTCGCACCAGGCTGGAAGCGGGCCCTAATTTCCGTCGCTCTGGTGACCACGGCCGGCGGGTTTGTGTTCGGCGCCATGACCTTCATTATTCCGCGCATGTTCGAAGTCCGCATGACCGGTATCACCTCCGACATCGCCTTGACCGGCACCTTGGCGGCCGCTGTTTATGCCGTTGCGGCGTTCGCGCAAATGATCGTCGGGCGGGCCATCGACAACCGGCGGGTCAAACCGATCCTGCTGATGATCGCGCTCGGCCAGCCGGTCTTCATCGGCCTCATGGCCCTGCAGGTGGATTACGCCCTGTTCGGCGCCGCCCTATTGGCCATGACCTTCGTGTTCGGCCAGATCCCCATTTCCGACGCCGTTCTGTCGCGCTATGTCCCCGACGAATGGCGGGCCAAGGTGTTGTCGATTAAGTTTCTGTTGAATTTGATGGTCGGCGCTCTGGCCTTGCTGGCGGCACGGACCGTTTTGGCGGCGGGCGGTGGATTTCAATCCGTCATGGTCATGTTGGCCATGGCCGCGTGCTTCATCGTTCTCGCGGCGTTGGTTCTACCGGCGCGCTCCGGCGCTGAATTGGACGCCGTCAGCCATCCTCAGCCGGCGGAATAGGCGCCGGCATCAGCCGGGTGCCGTGGAGCAGAATGCCGCCGCGAAGACCAAGCCGGTGCCAAACGGAGATATTCAACGTGACCGCTGAGACGGCAAAGGCCGCTGCCGTGGCGACCGCCGCGCCCTGGATGCCATAGGCGGGGATCAGGGTCAGATTAAGGCCGACGTTGACGGTGATGTTAAAGGTCATGAGCGCGCTTTGCCATCCCGGCTGCCCGGCCTGCATGAGCATGAAATCCAGCGGCACATAGGCTGCATAGAGCGCCAATCCACCGGCCAGGACGATCAGGATAGGGTAGGCCCTTGGCACCAGTTGGTCGGGGAAAAACGGCTCCAGATAGGGGAACACCGCCAAGGCAATGCCCGCCGCGACAATGAAGATGCCAAGGCTCATGAGCATGATCTTGCGGCCGAAGCGCGCGAGTTCAATACGGTCGCCGTCCTTGATCACCCGAACCAGGACCGGATTAACGACCGTGCGGATGACCACTGGGACCTGATAGAGGCCTTCGATGAACATTGCGGCGAAGCTGTAGACGCCGACCGCCGCGTCGCCGACGAATACGGCCAGCATCAAGACGTCGACGCGGATATAGGATTCAGCCAGGAAACCGTTGGGCAAGGCCTTGGTGCCGAAGTCCAGATGGCGGCGGATCCATTCCTGTGAGCCCATCGTCGATTCGCCGGTCGACCGCCAGGGACGGACCAGAAGCAACAAGGGCGGCAACAGTAAAAATTCGGCCACGGTGAAGGCGGCGCCGAGCATGTAGCTGGGCCAGTCCATCCGGGCGGCCAGCAGGACAAAGCCCAAGATCATCAGCACCCTGGCCCCTTGGGCCAGGGCGAAGGCTTTCATTCGCCTCTCGCCGTTCAGAATGCCCATCAGGACTTTGTTCAAGGCAAAGAACAACAGACCCGGCGCTGCCATGCCGACGCCGCGACCGACGGGTTCGCTGTCAGCGATCTTGCCGATCCAATTGCTGCCGGCATAAACCAAAAAGGCTGTGCCCAGGCCAATGCCGAGCGCCAAGAGTACGGCAGTTCGCGCGATATGCCACCGCGCCTGGCCGTCACCGGCGTGCTCGGCAATATATTTCTGTGCCGAGTCGTGAATGCCGAAGACGGCCAGTTGAGCAGCGACAATGTAGACCGCGTAAATTTGATTGAAGACGCCCAGGGTCTCGACGCCGAACCGGATGGCGATGAAGAAGTTGAGAATGATGCCGGTGGCGGCCATCAGCGCGAAGGCGCCGTAGTTCCAGGCGGTGTCGCCCAGAAATTTGCGGTCCAGCCGGGCGTCGGTGTTTGTCATCGAACCCTTCAGTAGTGTTTTTTTGCGGCGTTGATCCGGGTCAGCACTTCCTCAAGATTGATGCCGATCTGCTGGGCAAACTCATAAAGGATACTCATTTCCGGCTCATTGTCCTTGGCCACCAAGGCCAACGCCTTGTCCCGGTCGATCAAGCCCTTGCGGATCTGTTGGCTGCGAAATGTATCGAACTCGGAAAACCCGGCAATCGTATAATAGATGTAATTGATGAACGTCGTATAGCCGTCGCCGATGCGCCAGGTGTTATCCGTGTGCGGCGCGGTTTCCCAACCATACTCACCGATCAAGGTGCGATCGATGGTTTCCTCATCCCACGGCAGATAGTGAAACAGATAGACGAAATCATCCTTGCTGATGAACGATGACCGGAACGACTGCACCGTGTCCATCAGCGATTCGTTCAGATAGCGCGGGTTCAGAAGATACTGCGACAGGTAAAACAGTGCGATCTGCAATTTGTTGCGGAGCGAGAACGCGAACAACCGCTGCCCGTGCATGTTCTCGCGGACGCCGGCAAAGCCGCCCTTGAAATCGGTGCGTTCCAATTCGTTGCCGGCGCAGAAAATGACCAGCGGCAGGCCCAATTCGTCGCGCAACTGGCGCCCGATATCGTAGAAGAATTTGTCGCCGGCCATGAACAGCGGCACCATGCCCAGGTGCGGCCGGCGGGTCCACGCCTGGATGTTTTTGCGCATGTAGCGACGCTTCGCCGGGATATCCTCGGCGCGCAGAATGTGTTCGATCCCCAATTGACCCAGCATGCGGGCCTGATTGCGCCGGGCGATGCCGGTGACCATGCCCCAGTCGTAGGAATACGCTATGGGGTTCATGCCCAATTCGTTCTTCAAAAGATGCAGGCCGTAGGAACTGTCACGGCCGCCGGAAAACGCAACGATGCAATCGGGCGAACCGTCGTTGCGGCGGTGCTGACCAAGAACCTTCTCAAGGGCATCACGGCCGTGCAGATTGAGCGGACGGTAGTCGCGGCAATACTGGCAAACCCCATCGGCGTCGAAATCGATGAACGGATAGGTCGCCGGCAGGATACATCGGCTGCAGCGTTTGATTTCGTCGACGCGGCTGGAGCGATCGGAGACCTTGAGGGTTGCGGCTTCGGTGTTGGCCGCCGGCGCGTTGGCGGTGGTATCGCTTAGCTCAAAAATTGCCGGGACCGGCGCGCCGAAGGGCACAAGACAGGCCCGGTCGACGGGCAACTGTTCGATGCGCGGATCGTCGAAAGGCAGGTGTTTTCCTTGCCCGCGCAGGAATTGGTCCAAGATATGGGCCTCGGAGGCAAACAGGAAAAAACCATTGCCGCCTTGCACGTAATGCAAAGACCCGATGTTCGTGGCCAATCCCAAAACCGGCGCGTCGTTGCGCAGAAACGCGATTGAGGCGGCGCCCTTAATTTCGCCGTAGGCACGGGCAACGCCTTCGGCCAATTGGCCGGATTCCGCCGTATGGCGGTCGATCAGCTGAAACAGCACTTCCGAATCGGTCTCATGATCCTGTGACAGCGACGGGTTGGCCTGCCACAAATCGGCGTCATTGGTGACGATGCCATTGTGAATGCCGATACTGTGCGCGGTCAGGATCGGATGGTTGTTGCCGGGAACGATTTCCGCCCCGTTGGTGACCATCCGGCAATGCCCGATGACGGCCAGGGATTGATCCAGCTTGCCGGCGTCATCCAAGGTGATTCCCGCCAGAGTACGATCCAGAAAGATTTTGAAATCCTCAGACGCCAGCATGGTGCGTGGCGCCAGGCCGCGTTTGAAGACGCTGATTTCACCCTGGGACGCGATGGCCAAGCCGCTGGCTTCCTGGCCGCGCGGTTCCGACAATCGGAACAAGTCCTTGAGAAACGGGCGGATACGGGCCGGATCAAAGGACGCGCCCGGTGCCGCGACAAAGCCGAATATGCCACACATGGCAACGGTGGTAGCCGACCGAATCGGCAAGAACAAGATAAAAGATAGGCGCCGGACCGGCCGCCGGGAATGCGCTTATAGGCATTGCAATTGCCCGATCACGCGCTAGGTTTCGGCGCATCGGAAACCAACCAGGGGCCGGCGCTCTTCAAATGGCTGCGTACATTCATCACTTCATCGAAAATACCGGTCAGTTTCTGGTTCTGGCCAGTGTCGGGACCGTATGGTTGGGATTTACGGCGCTTGGCGCCGTCGGCGGCGGGCAGCATCGGTTGCGCGAATTCGACCCGCTTGTCGGCTGGGCATGGGTGGGGCTTTTTTTCACCGTATCCGGCGTGTTCCTGGAGATTCCATTCACCTATTTGGCGGCGGTTGCCGCTGCTGGTGCGGTTGCCGCGGGGGTGATTTTTTGGCGCCGCGACGGCGCGGTTTTCGCGCCCGGCTTCGGCAAGCTTTTGATGCTTGCCGTGCCGTTGCTGATCCTGGTTTCCGCCATGCGGGCCTCGCAATGGGATGAATTCTCCGACTGGCTGATTATCCCGCAGTATCTGTTGGCAGCGGACGCCTTCCCGAGCCGTGACAACCCGTTTCCCAACGCGGTGTTCACGGGCTATCCCTACAGCTGGCATTTCGTCACCTACCTGGCCAGCCGCCTGGCCGGCCGTCTGCTTGAGAATGCCGGTGCGCTGACCAACGTGCTTTTGTTGTTGATGTTCGGTCTGGTTGTCGTCCGCCTGATCGCCAAGGGCCTGGGCCGCGATGAGATCGGTGCCGCGCCGGGATGGACCTTGGTCGCCTTGGGCGGCTTGGCGGCGACCCTGGTTAACCCGACCTTCGCGCAGAAGATCGTTTTGACGTCCTATGCGGAAACCTCATCTGCCGTGGCCACCGGCGCGGCCGTCGTGCTGAGCTGGCTGATTGTCGAGGCCTTGGCTGATGAACGCCGAGACGAAGCCCGGCACCTTGCCTGGCAGATGGGCGCCGTGCTGGCCCTGCTGATCAATTTGAAGCAGGCGACCATGGTGCTTGTGGTTCTGTCTGTTCTGGCGACGCTGTTCGTCGTGCTGCGCGAGCGCCGCGTATCGATTGCCGATTTCCTGCGGCTGTTGCCGCGGATTATCGGGCCGGCGTTGGTTGTATATCTGGTCTGGCGCTATCACGTGAACAGTGAGCTTGCGGCAAGAGAATTGAGCCTCCAGCCTTTCGACAAATGGCTGATCGCGCTGATTCCGCAAATTGTCTGGAACATGGTGGTGGTGCTCTCCAAGAAGGGCTTTTATCTAGCCCTGGTGGTTATCATCGCCGGGTTCGGCATTCGCGGGTTCATTCGCTCGGCCACGCCGCTCGATCGATTTGCTGCCATCGCCGCCATGGTCGTGTTGGGCTACAACGCATTCCTTTTATTGGCTTATGTGGCCTCATTCGGCAAATTTGACGCGCTTCGGGTGGCCTCCTACTGGCGCTATAACATGCATTTGGGCGCGGTTGTTGTTGCCTTTAGCGCCTATGGCGCGGCCGTTCTGTGGCGCCACCGGATTGCCGACAAATGGACATGGGGACGCCTGAAATGGCTGCCCATCGCCTTGATGGTCGCCGCACCTTTTGTGTTTGCGAAGAAGCTGCGCTTCGACCAGGCACCAATGACAGTCCATTTTCGGGATATCGGTGCCGAATTGTCCGACTTGGTTTCGCCCGGCGACAGTTATTTTGTCGCCGATCCCAAGGGGTCTGGTGAATCCGCTGTCATCATGTCGTTTGAGATCGGATCAAAGGCCACGCGCAACGGTTTTGTCAGCGCGTTTTTTGCCGATCGATTGAAGCCCTTGAAGGATAAGGTGAACGAGCCCAACACCAACGTCGTCATTGTCTTTTCGGCAATTGACGGATTCTCCGGCATTCTTGGGCAGGAGTTGACGCCGCGGCATACATACTTGCTGCGCCGCGAAGCCGCCGGCCCGTGGCAGGTCGTCAAAACCTGGCCTCAGCCGGCGCAAAATTAGATTTCCGGATCGATGGCCTTAATCAACGCGGCGTGATCCAACGCGCCGTGGCCGGCGTCGATCAGGTGGTCATAGAGGCTGCGGTTCAAGGCCGTAGCCGGCATCTTCAGCCCGAAATGCGCCGCCAGGGCGACCGCCTGATCCATGTCCTTGCGTTGAATAGTTGCCTTGGCGCCCGGCTCAAAGCTGTTATCGACCATGCGTTTGCCGTGAACCTCAAGGATACGCGAATCCGCAAAGCCGCCACCAAGGGCGTCGCGGACCTTCGCCGGATCGACACCGGCGCGCCGCGCCAATGCGAGGCCCTCCGCCACGGCGCCGATGGTCAGCCCGACGATAACCTGGTTGGCGGCCTTCGCCACCTGGCCGGCGCCGACCTCGCCGACGTGGGTGGTCTTGGCGCCAAGGACGTCGAAAATCGGTTGGGCCTGGCGCATGGCCGCTGTGCTGCCGCCGGCCATGATCGTCAGGGTGCCGGCTTCGGCGCCCAGCGTGCCCCCGGACACCGGCGCGTCGACAAAGGCCGCGCCGCGTTCTGCCACCTGATCGGCAAGGCTGCGGGTGACGGTCATTAAGGTGGTTCCCATATCGATGACCAGGCTGCCGGGCGACAGCGCCGTCAGCAGCCCACCTTCGCCGCCGATGACCGTCTCCACGGCCGGCGTGTCGGTGAGCATGAGAATGACGACGGACGCCTGTTCGGCGACGGCCGCCGGGCTCGGCGCCGCGGTCATGCCCTCGGCCGTCAGTTCGTCGATCGGCCCGCTGGACCGGCTGTGAATGATCATCGTGGCCCCGGCGGCCTGCAGATTCCGCGCCATCGGCCGGCCCATGAAACCAAGGCCGATGAAACCGATGGTCCGGCCCGTCAGCGGCGTCGCTGGCATGCTCATATTTGTTCCTCCCGCTGCTGCCCGTTATCAGTGGGGCTGGTCAGCAAGGTTAGAGAGCCATCGGAAAGTGCGCAAACCGTGAGCACGCTGGGTGATCTCCGTGGAAGCCGTGACCACCATCGTCCGCCCGGCGGGTACGGTCGGATTTGTCCCGGTGCAACACTATGGGGTGTATGAAATGCCGACCTCGGCTATGGTGCTGCTATCGACCGTGGTCCCCATGGTCAGCGCGTCGAAACTGTTTGCCTTGCCAATCATGAGCCCGCCATGAACCAGGTCCCCGTGCCGTCGACACCGCCGCGCCGCAAACTTTTGACAATCCGCAACGCGGCAAAGCTGCTGATGGCCTGCGGCCTTGGATTTTTTCTGCTCGCCGTCGGTTGGTGGTTCGTGTTCTTTGAACAAATGCTGGGCGAAGACGTGAAGGCCGCCAGCGCATGCTTTTATAGCACGACGGCGCAATGCGAAGTCGGCAATTTCGTCGGTCTGTTCATGGATACCCCGGCCTATGAGCCGGCGCTGCTTTGGGCCTCCATCGTGGTGATTGTCATTGGCCTTTTGGTCTATGTTTCAACGCCGAAGCCACCGCAGGTTTAGGCGGCCCGACGCTGTGTCGCTAGGGTGGCCAACTCGGCGCCCAAATAATCCGCCAGGGCGCCCATGCCCGAGACGCCCGCCGCTCCTTCGGCATCGCTGTTGTAGTTGGTGTTGGTATTCAGATCATAGGTATAGGGTGTGCCGTCGCTATCGACGATGAATTCGAAGGCGGCGACTTGGATGTCATTGGCGGCAAGCAGGGCCTCATATTTGGCGATCAAGGGGCTGTCGAAATCCTTGATGATCTCGAATAAGGGGCGCATTTCCGATGTGCCGACGGGACAAACGGCATCGTCGATGCGGCAGACATCGGCCGGGCACAGCTCAAAACCCTGCGACGTGTCGACGCGGACGGCGTAGAGGAACTTACCGCCGATAAATTCGACCCGGGTGATGAACGGTGCGGGGGCCTCGATATACTGCTGGATCAAAGTGACGCCATCGCGGGAAAGTTCAAATTCCGGCCCACCGATATAGTCGCGAAGCGCCGGCTTGTCGTGAAACAGCCTAACCCCGAGGCCCTTGCCGGCGCGATTGTCTTTGGTGATGAACGGCCCGGTGAACTGGTCCGCCGCGGCTAATATCTGATCCTTACCCAGCGCCGCAACGGTGGCCGGCGCGGCAAAGCCGAATTTCTGAAACTCAAGATACTGTTCGACCTTGCTGACCTCCAACCGGAGCGCCTGGGCACCGTTTCGAACCTCACGCCCGTGGCTTTCCAGCCAGGACAACACCAGTTTGGCGTGTTCCGGGGCATAAATATGGCCGCGGGCGTGCGACGATGCGCTCATCCGGTTGTAGAACACGCCGTCTGGGGGAACGGCGGAAAAATCGACAACGCCGTCATCAAGGAACCATTCTTCATAGGGCAAACCGCGCGCGGTGAAGGCGGCGCGCAGCGGCGCGACCCAGTCGTCGTTCTCATGAAGAACATAAATTTTCGGGCTCGTTGGATGCACCATAAAACAAATCCTATATGTATTATATCTGTTAACACATATTATATATGTGTTAAATTAATTTAATCCATAATTCTATTGGAAATTAGCTTTTGCCGTTGCGGCATCAATGTCGGGTGAAAGCGATGACGCCGCGCTAGGGGGTGGGATCGGCAAGAAACGACTTGATCGACTGAATGGCGTCGGCCAAGCCGATCCGTTCGACCACGACACCATCGGGGAAGGCGGTGGCCAGCCGGCTTGGCATGCCGCGGTCCAGCATGACGAAAACACCCCGGTCGCCCTGACGGCGCAGCAGACGCCCGTAGGCCTGCTTCAATTTCAGGCGGGTCAGCATTTCATCGTAAGCGCGGCCGCCGAAGGCGTTCTTGCGGGCCCGGTGCAAAATCGTCGGCCGCGGCCACGGCACCCGGTCAAAAACAATCAGCCGTAGCGACCGGCCAGGAACATCAACGCCGTCCCGCACCGCATCGGTACCTAGCAGGCAGGTGTTTTCCTCGGCCCGGAAAATGTCGATCAACGTGCCCGTATCCAGGGGATCTACATGCTGGGCCAGCAAGGGGATATCCGCCGCCTCCAATGGTGCGGCGATGCGGTCGTGAACGGCGCGCAGACGGTGAATGGCCGTGAACAGGCCCAACCCGCCGCCGCCGGCGGCCAAAAACAGCTCCCGGTAGGCCGCCGCAACTTCATCGGCGCGATTGCGATTGACGTCACCCACCACCAGAACACGGGTCTCACCGGCATAGTCGAAGGGTGACGGGTGGGCGGCGCGGGTTGTCGCCGCCTCGACGTGACCGGCGCCGACCCGCTCGTCGGCGGCCGGCCAGCCGTCCTGACTTGGGTCGTCGGATTGGTCGCGTAGGCTGGCCGAGGTCACTAAAACCCCGTGAGCCGGGGCGTAGACGGTTTCAGCCAAGGGTTGGGTTGGATCCAACCAATGCCTGGAAAACCCGATATCCGCATCACGTCCGCCGATCCGCGACACACCGAACCAATCAACGAAGGCGGCCGGTGTTTCGCCAGTCAAGGACGCCAGCATGGAGCGCCAGGCGCCGATGGGCTGAATGCCGCGCCGCGTGACGCTGCGCGCCAGGCCTTGAATTCGCGCCCGTGTTGCCGAATCCAGATCGTCGGCTTCATCGTCCAACTGGCGCAATAACGCCTTGGTCAAATCCGTCAACGGTTGCGCCAACCGGGCCAGGGCGGTTTCCAGTTTCGCCGCCGCGTCCAACAAACCTTCGACCGGTGGGCGGGCGTCGGTCTCCATATCATAGGGGCCATCCGGATTATCATCGCGGGCATAGACCTGCTGGCGGACGAGAGCCAGGAAGGCCTCGGCCGGGCCGGCCGGTTGGCCGCCGCCGAGGCGCTGACCCCATCCGGCGCCGGGCAGGCAGCGCGCCGCGCCCAGGGCTTCGTCAAGGACCTCTTCGGCCTTGTCATCACCGGCAATCAAATCGCCGGCCCGGTCACGCAGGCCGCGGCCCCGACCTCGGCCACCGCCGCGCGCCTGCTCGGGCCCAACCAGCCAGCGCCTGAGATCGGCGGTCTCGCGGCCCGAAAGATGGGCTGAAAAGGCGCTGTCGGCGGCGCCGAACAGATGGTGGCCCTCGTCGAACACATAGCGCTGCGGCAGAACGCCTTCCTCAGCGCCGCCAAGTGCAGCCTGAACCATCACCAGGGCATGATTGGCGACGACGATATCCGCCGTCCGGGCGCGCCGCACGGTGCGCTCGATGAAGCATTTTCGATAGTGGTCACAGGCCGAATAGATGCATTCGCCGCGCGTGTCGGTCATTTCCGTGGTCAGCCGGCTGCCCAGCAAATCAACCAGCCAGGCCGGAAAATCGCCGCCGACCATGTCGCCGTCACGGGTCGCCAGGGCCCAGCGCGCAATCAGCCCCAGGCTGATGGCATCGGAATTGCCGCGCCCCGACAGTCGGCCGACGGCGTCGGCCATGTTCAACAGGCAGAGATAGTTTTCGCGGCCCTTGCGAATGACGACGCGGGCTTCCTTCTCGACCGTGTTCGGGCACAGACGGTCAAGCTCGTTGTCCAGTTGGCGCTGCAGGTTGCGGGTGAAGGTGCTGATCCAGACGGTGCCCTGATTGCGTTCCGCCCACAGGCTGGCCGGGGCGATGTAGCCCAGCGTCTTGCCGATCCCGGTGCCGGCTTCGGCCAATACGAGGTTCGGCTCGCCGCGCCGGTTGCGCGGTTGGAAGGCGGCCGTGCAGGTTTCTGCGAAATCCCGTTGGCCCTGCCGGTTTTCCGCCGCACCGCCCAGCAGTTCGCCCAGGCGTTGCAGGGTTTCCTTGCCGGCGATGGGCTGGTTATCCGGCGGCGGTTCCGGCGGCACTTCCTGCCAGTCCTTGAGCCGCGTCCAAACCCTGAGGCCACCCTTGGCACCGGTCGATTGGGCGCCGTCGGGCGCCCCCAGCGCGGCCAATACCGTCGGCCCCCAAGACCAGCCGGCGAGCGCCATGGCTGATGCCGTGTCGACCGTCCGGGCGTGATCGTCTCCGCTGTCGGCGCCCAGGTCCGCCAATAGGGCACGCGTGCAGGCCAGCAGGGATTCGGCCATGCGCTCCGGAGATGTCGGCAGTGGTAATCCCAGGGCCTCGGCCAAGCCGAGCGGCGTCGGCAGGGCGAACCGCGCCGGATGAGTGAACGCAAACAACTCAAGGATATCCAAGGCGTCAATCGGTGACGAGCCGAGGCGCCGCGCCGTTGCCCGGCCGTGACAGACGATGGGCACAATGTCGGGGGTTAGCCGCCCGCGGACCTCGGCGGGGCTCAGCATCTCAATCTCGCCGTCGGGACTGAGCCAGGCGCACCGGTTGACCCCGGCGACCAGGGCCGGTTGGGCGGGCAGGCGGATTTGCGGTGTCGCCGAAACCATCCGCCCGAGTAGCGTTCCTCAACAAGCCCGTCAAGGGCTGGACCGCAGCGAATCGTGCGAACCGCGCCGAAAGCGTCGGGCGATAGGATTTATTGATCCATCCTTGAGGCTGTTCCTACTGAAATTCTTCGGCAAATGTGCTAGACTGTGTACATGCGTTGAAAAGGAGATCGTCGCTGGCATTTTTGCCCGCCATCCTTGGTCCGCAAAAATGAAAGCTTCACGAGGCGCGAAACGGGAGGGTACAAAGATGACTCCACCGAACCAGCCAACGGACATATTGAACCTTTGAAAAATAGGCTCGGTCCTATGTGATTGAGCGGTGCCGAGAGCACCCGAAAAACCCCGCCGTTCAGTCGGCGGGGTTTTGTTTTGCGAAACATCACAGCAATATGACTGGTATTCCCGGTCGGCAGGGTACCTTTGGTGTGGGGAAGAGAACATTTTCATCTCAGGGTGCCGTCATGTTTAAGCGCCAGACTACCGTGCCATGGTTTCGAATAAATTTCAGGTGATCAGCCTTGCCCTCCAACAATCCCGTGCCGCCGACAATTACCGCCGATGAGAACCGCCGCAAGCCCGACGACCGTCGCGACCTGGAACGGCGCGATGATGATCGGCGCGATGCTGAGCGGCGCGACAGTGATCGCCGCGGCTCAGGAGACGGTTCTGCCGGCGATCCAGGTGGCGGTATTGATTGGGACGGCATCGAGCGGCGGGTCACCAACCGCCGCGATGATCAGCGCCGATCACAAGAACGCCGCAAGGAACGGCGCCGCGACGCCGAAAGACGCCATATGGACGCCATCATCGACGCTGGCTGGCCGCATTTGGACAAATCCTAAGTCATGGCACCGAAAAACCGACCCAATACGCCAGCAAGGCGCGATTGTGCGGCAAGGCCAACCGGGCGGCGACCGCGCCAAGATGTGAATTGGTGTTTCTGATGGCTTGCGATCCCGGACATATCGGCCTATGTGGTTTCCTGTAAACAGCCAAGCGCCGCGGAGGAGACGGACCCGTGTTCAAGAAAAATAAAAATCAGATCGACATCGGTGACCGGTTCGTGAAAACGGATGATCCGACGACCGTGTGGATTGTTGCCGGGACTGGCAGCCCAGTGGTCTCGATTCCGCATTTTCAGGTCGTCCGCGAGGGCTATACCAGCCGCATGCGGACGCTTTCCGAGCAGGTGCTTTTGGATGCGGACTACTATCGGCGGGTCGAATAGGCAGGCCCGTCGCAGCGTGCCCTGTGGGGCCTATTGGGCGCCCATGATGGTGACCCGCTTGACGATATAGTCGCCGCCCGTGTTGATCAGCGCGATGCCGCTGAACGGATCGCGGAAGCCGCGATCTGACGTTTCCAAAACCGCCTTGTCATCAACGCTGACGGTCATCCGGCCGTCCATGTGGCGTTGCCAGGCGATGCGATGGATTTTCTTGTCCTCCAGGGGGTAGGGGCCGGTGGCGGCCTCGACCGTGCGTGCCCCGCGCCGCGATACGCGCAGCAACTCAAACCGACCGCCCGGCGTGTAGGTCAGGCGGTAACCGGGGGTCTGTGGGCCGCGGAATTCGCCTTGGTACATGGTGATGTGGACCGGGCCCTTCTTTGTCCAGGAACTGACTTCGGTTTCCAGAGCAAAGGCGTTGGATATGGCGGTCCGCGAAATAATCACGGCATTGCGCGCCGTTCCTGATCCCTGCGCCGGCTCAGTGGTCTGACTGCCGGGCCGGTTCTTGTTCAGGACCTGGCCCAGAATCTGGCCGAATATCTGGGCGGCCTTTTCTTCGCCCGACAATTTTCCCGAGCCCTGCGATGTGCTTTCCGCGGCGCCACCGCCGCCAAGGCTGCTGCGCAGACCCCAGCCCCGTTCGACCCAGAATTTTCCCGATACCACGGTCCAGGTCGGATTGTCGGTATAATTGTTATCCATGAAGTCGTCATCGAACAGGCGGACCCGCCAGGGACGGTCGAAACTGCCGGCCAGATCGCGCAGATCGCGGAGAAAATTAGGATCCGCGGCGCGGGCCTTTTCAGCCTTATCAACCAGAGAATTCAGGCGATCGAGAAAATCCTGAAGCTTGCCACCACCGCCGCTGTTGGCATCCGGATTGTTCCATTGCGAATAGCCTGACTGTTGTGCGGCCGCCGGGGTGAGCGCCAATGCGAAGACAAGTACGAACAGGCCGAAGAAGCGCGCCATCTGGTATCCTCCCTTAATCCCCGACAGACTAACATAGGCGGTGAAAGGACGCCAAGAGACCGGAGAGAGCGTTTCAGTGTTTCCAAGTCGACGTGAAACGCTCTAGGAGATGCGGTCGCGTCAGGCTTAATGCACGTCGACCGGCGTCAAATCGTTTTGTACTACCAGGGCGGCGGCCACGTCGCGGGCCGGCGCCGTCGCCACCTGTTCGCCGTTAGCTGCATGTACGGCGTAGACCGGCGCCCCGCTCAAGGTCGAGCGCTTGATATAAGCGATCTCATTCAGACCCCATTGCGCGAAGACCTCGGCGCTCATGGCCGGTGTTTCGGAAACAGCCGAAATTGTCTCTGCAGATTTGGTTGGTGTATTTTGCATGTCGAACCTCCTATGGCGCCTTCCTCCGTGATCGAGCGAAGGCATCAGGATTTCAAAGTCAGTCGCTTTCCACGTCGATGGTCTTGGCCGCCGCTTTGCCGAGCTTGGCCTTGTCGGATATGGGGATTGTGCGAACTTCCGGTTCCGGCACAATGCGTTCCAGATCTACGTGCAACAGGCCGTTGTCCATGTCCGCGCCGGTCACCTCGATGCCTTCGGCCAGGACAAAGCTGCGCTGAAACTGGCGCGCCGCGATACCGCGATGGATATACAGACGATCTTCGTCATCAACCTGGCGGCCGCGAATCATCAATTGGTTGTCTTCGATGGTGACGCTCAGGTCATCCATGGAAAACCCGGCCACGGCCAAGGTGATGCGCAGGCCGTGCTCGCCGGTTTGTTCGATATTGTACGGCGGATAACCCTCGGCCGAGGTTCTGGACGCCCGGTCGAGAATTTGTTCCAGATGTTCGAAGCCCAACAGCAGGGGGCTGTTGAAGGCGGTCATGCGCGGCATGGCGTGCTCCTCTCTCCATTGAGCGAGTACGATTTTAATTGGCCCTCCCGATGGAGGCGCCGAAACCGCCGGCCGATTACGCGCCGCTGGTTCCTACCGTGAAATGTGGAAGATTTTCGCCGCGTGTCAACCGTTGTCGCGGCGTTCCCGGTGTTTCGCCGTTGCCGGTGAACGCCTGGTCAGGTCTATTTTTCTTTGGCTTTTTCTTTTTGCCGAGCCTTGACGATCTCAAGTTCGATTTCCTTGATGCCCTTGCAGCCGTTGATTGCGGCAAAGGGCAGGCGGCTGATGCCGCCCTTGGTGGCCAGACGGATGGCGCCGGGCTCGATGTGGATGGATTTAATCCCGGTCCGGCCGAGTGCGCGGTTGATCGGGCCGAACAATTTTTCGTTCAGCCCGGTGAGTATCATTTTATTGCGCCGGGTTGGAATCGGGTGGCGGGAGAGAACCCCCAAGATGGCGTCGCGGACCTTCGGCACCTTGCGGCAGATGGCGCCGACCTCCTCGCGGATATTGGCTTCCAGAAACATCGAGATTGCCGACACGGACTGATATCGGTGTTTGATGGGCACCATCATGGGCAGCAGCTGAATGTGCGTCGGCAGGGCATATTTTTCGCGCAGCGACTGCTCTTTTTTGGCCGCTTCCGCCCGCACGTCGGGTGCCGAGACGAGGCCGGCGACGATACTGCCAAAGCCAAAGGCCAATGCCATCAATCCGTAGCGAAACCAGCATGTCATGGTCAGGCCTGTCCTATTTCCGTGAACCAACGTCCGTGACACTAGCATTGAATTTCAATGCGAGTGTGTCGATACATGCCCTTTATGTGTCGAATTGTTGCGATGGGTTCAATATCCGGCTGGGTTCATGCAATTCCTTCACCGCGCGCCCAGTCCAGCGCCTGGTCCAGGGATGTCGAAAACAACTCTACCATCCGGCCGATGGTCGCCTCGTCGATGATCAGCGGCGGACAGAACCCGATGGAATCACCCATGGCGCGGATCAACAGGCCGTTTTCTTCACACAAAGCCTGAATTTTCGGCCCCACCTTGGATGCCGGATCGAAGGGCGTTTTGGCGGGTCCGTCGGCCATCACCTCAACCCCGGCCAACAGGCCGACGCCGCGCACTTCGCCGACCAAAGGATGATCAGCCAAGGCCCTGAGGCCATCCTGCATGGCCGGCGCGACACGCTGCACGTGGCCGACGATATCGCGTTCTTCGTAGATCTTCAGGGTCTCCAGGGCGACGGCGGCGGGAACCGGATGGCCCGAATAGGTATAGCCGTGAGAAAACCCACCCAGCTCACCGCTTTTGTCGCGAACCGCGTCGTAAAGCCGGTCGCTGACCAAGACCGCCGAGATCGGCAGATAGGACGACGACAGGGCCTTGGCGCAGGTCAACAGGTCCGGTTGGATGCCGAACGTATCGCAGCCCCACATGTTGCCGGTGCGGCCGAAACCGCAGATCACTTCATCGGCGACCATCAAGACGTCATATTTCTTCAACACCGCCTGGACTTTCTGGAAGTACGTGGCGGCCGGGACGATAACGCCGCCGGCGCCCATCACCGGCTCGGCGAAGAACGCGGCCACCGTGTCGGGGCCTTCATCGAGGATCAACTGCTCCAAATTGTCGGCGCAGCGGGTCGCAAAATCCTCTTCGGTCTCACCCTCTTCGCCGAATTTGTAGAAATGCGGACAATCCGTGCGCAGCACCCGATCAGTGATCGGCAGGTCAAACGCCGCATGCATGCGGGCCAGCCCGGTCAGGCTGGCCGACGCGATGCCAGTACCGTGATAGGCGTTGACCCGGGCGATGATTTTCTTCTTTTCCGGCTTGTCGATGGCATTGTGATAATACCAGACGAATTTCATCGCCGTGTCGATGGCCTCTGACCCGGAATTCTGAAACACCGCCTTGCCCAGGCCCTCCGGCGCGATACCGACCAGCTTTTCGGCCAGATCAATAACCGGCGGCGCCGTCTTGTGGCCAAAGGTGTGGTAGTAGGGCAGTTCCTTCAGCTGCTTGGTCGCCGCATCAACCAGGCGCGGTTCGTTAAACCCTAGGGAGACCGACCAAAGCCCGGCAAGGCCCTCGATGAATTCCTTGCCGTCGTCGTCGTAAACATGGACGCCGTCACCCCGGGAGATGATTTTCGGGCCTTTTTCTTCGTGGGCCTTCAGGTCCGTCTGGCCGTGAATGTGATAGGCAACATCGCGCGCTTCGGCGGAATTGGGGGCTATGGGCATGACTAGGGTCTCCGGTTTTCTGGGGGGCGTTGTGGCGCCGTGTCTTCCGGCGGCAACTTATCTCAGCCCACGGGGCGGACCAAGACCTTTGCGACCCCCAGGGTCGTTGACAGGCGAAGGCGCCTGGGCAAGGTTGTTTCCATGGTTCTGGAAGGAACCGATGAACGCCGGGAGGCCCCGTGGAAAAAACCGCCGCTATCGAGGCCCTGGCCGCCCTGGCCCAGGAAACCCGCCTGGATATCTTCCGCACCTTGGTCGAGTACCGGCCGGCGGGTCTGCCGGCCGGCAAGATCGGCGAAATGCTGGCACTGCCCGGCGCGACCTTGTCATTTCACCTCAACCAACTGAAGCAGGCCGGCTTGATCGACAGTACGCGCCAGGGCCGGTCCTTGATCTATGCGGCCAATACAGAAGCAGTTGATGAATTGGCCCAGTACCTTCAGGAAGACTGTTGTTCAAAAACCGTTGATGATTGACCGCGCCGGTGTTGGGCGCCGGGTTGTAGGAGGCCAACATGTCCGTAACTGTAACGTTCGTCGGTTCCGGTGACGCCTTCGGCGCCGGCGGGCGGTTCCAGACCTGCATCATGGTCGACACACCGGGGCTGCGCTTCGTCATCGATTTCGGCGCGTCGTCCCTGATCGCCCTGAGTAAAATGGGCATCGAGCACAATTCCATCGACATGATCGTCCTGACCCACCTGCATGGTGATCATTGCGGCGGTATACCGTTCATGCTGACCGACGCCATGCTGGGCGCGAAGCGTCAGACGCCCCTGACCATTGCCGGCCCCCGCGAGACCGAGGCGCGGCTGGCCGCCGTCAATGAGGCGTTGATGCCGGGCATGCATGTGATGGTGCCGAAGTTTCCGCTGAACTACGTGGAGGTCGACGTGATGACGCCGACGCAAGTCGGTGATCTGAAAATCACCACCTTTCCGGCCGCGCACACGGGCGAGACCAATCCCACGTCGGTGCGTATTGAAGTCGCCGGCAAGGTCATTGCCTATACGGGTGACAGCGCCTGGACCAAGCATATGCCGGCCTTGGCCCGGGATGCCGATCTGTTCGTCTGCGAATGCTATTTCTATGAAAAACCCATCCGTTTTCACATGAATTACCCTGATATTCGTGAACATTGGGACGAATTTGGCGCCAAACGCACCATCCTGACGCATTTCAGCCGCGAAATGATGCTGCACAAGGACGAGGTGCCCGAAGAAACGGCTTACGACGGGCTGGTGGTGGAACTTTAAGAACGGCGCGACACGTTGATTTCGTCAGCACAATCAAGGAGCGCAAAACGGTGAGCGAATTTTTTCCAATCGTCATCCATCACAACCCTGACTGCGGCACGTCGCGCAATGTGGTCGAGATTGTCACGGCTGCCGGGTACCAACCGACGGTTATCGAATATCTGGTCACCGGATGGTCACGCCCGCAATTGCTGGCGTTGTTTGCCGCCGCCGGTTTGACGCCGCGCGCCGCACTTCGCGAAACCAAGTCGCCGGCGGCCGAACTTGGGTTGCTTGATGAGGGCGTTCCGGACGACACCTTGTTGGCGGCCATGCTGGATCATCCTGTGTTGGTCAATCGGCCTTTGGTCGCGACGCCCAAGGGCGTCAAGCTTTGCCGGCCATCCGAGGCCGTGCTTGATCTATTGGACCGGCTGCCGCCGGGCCCGATAAACAAGGAAGATGGTGAGTTGATTGTCGATGCGGCCGGCCGGCGCGTTGGTTAGATCGGTATTGCCGTCTTCGAAGCCAGCACCGACCAGCGTCGTGTCCGGCCCATGGGTTGGCGCCGGAAAAGGGCACTGAGCACCAAGCGGGACGGTGCCATGGACGCCCCCTTGTAAGGGCTGCGGTGCGATCCTATGTTCCGATGGGAAACGGAGACGGCGAGGACATGACCGTAGAACTTGCACCCCGCACCGCTGAACAAGAGCGCTCGTCGGTCTATTCCATGTCCTTTTCGTGCCTCGGACATACCTATTCGCATTTGTTCGCACCGATTTTCTTTACGCTCGTTCCTCTGGCGTTGGAGAAGGAATTCGGCCTCAGCCACGGCGAGACGGTGGCTTTGATCTTCGCCGGCAATGCGCTGTTCGGCTTCGCTGCCCCCTTGGCCGGTTGGCTGGCGGACCGCTGGTCAGCGGTCGGCATGATGGCGATCTTCTATCTGGGCACCGGCGCCGGCATGATGATGATCGGCTTCGCTGACACGGCCTTTGCGCTTGGGTTCTGGTTGGCGGTGACCGGCATGTTCGCGTCGATCTATCATCCCGTGGGCATTGCCTGGCTGGTCCGTGAATCGGTGAAGACCGGTACCGTGCTCGGCATCAACGGCATTTTCGGCTCGCTGGGGGTTTCCGTGGCGGCGGTGATGACGGGCTGGCTCATGCATTCCTTCGGCTGGCGGTCGGCCTATATCCTGCCTGGTGCCGTCGTTATTCTGACCGGTGTGGCCTTTGTCTTTCTTCTGGCGCGCGGCGTCATCGTCGAATCGAAGACCGACCGCAAGCCACCACCACCGCCGGCCAGCCGCGCCGATACCATGCGGGTCTATATGGTGTTGGTGATCACCATGTGCGCCAGCGGCGTCATCTACAACGCCATGAACCCGGCCCTGCCGAAAGCCTTCGCGTTGGATTTCGCCAACGGCGGTGATGGCGTGTTGACGGTCTCCTATCTGATTGCCTTCGTCTATGCCATGGCCAGCATCATCCAGATCATGGGCGGGCGCCTGGCGGACATGTATTCGGCCCGGCGCGTATATCTGATCGGCTATGTGCTGCAGATCCCGGTGCTGATGATTTTCGGCATGGTCGCCGGCAGCCCCATGGTCGCCGTCGCCGTCATCATGACCGGCCTGAATACGGCGACCCAGCCGGCGGAGAATGTGTTGATCGCGCGCTACACCCCGCAGCACCGCCGGGCGCTCATATTTGGCCTCAAGTTCGTCGTCGCCATCGGGATTTCCAGCGTCGGGGTATTGCTGGAAGGCGCGATGTACGATTGGACCGGTGGGTTCTTCTGGCTGTTTATCGTGCTGGGCAGTCTGGCCGCCGTCGCCGCCGCGGTGATCCTGCTGATGCCGGGCGAACGCGCCCAGCCGGCCTTGCAGCCGGCCGAGTAAGGGGCTGGCGCGATTACCGGGATCGTTATCAATAGGCTCGACCATTTCGTCCTGACTGTCGCCGATATTGACGCGACCTGCACTTTCTATGCCCGCGTGCTTGGCATGCAGCGGGTCGATTACGTCGGCGGCCGGGTGGCGTTGGCCTACGGCCGCCAGAAAATCAACCTGCACCCGACCGGCAACGAATTTGACCCGAAGGCGGTGACGCCCATGCCCGGCGCCGGCGACGTCTGCTTCATTGCCGAGACGCCGATCGACGATGTGATCAAGCATCTGAACGGCGAAGGCGTCGAGATCATTGAGGGCCCGGTAGCGAAGACCGGCGCGACGGGGCCGATCACGTCGGTCTATTTCCGTGATCCCGACGGCAATCTGATTGAGGTGTCGAACGACAACCCGGTCTAGGCCCTTGGTTCACCACGCCCAAGGACAGGCCCGCGTCTGCTGACCGACCCGTATCAGACGACCATTGATAGGTTTAAATATTGCCTGCAACGGTCCAAAGCGGACGTAGGGAGAGCAATCAGTGGTGTTTGGCGGCCTAGCTAGAGCAACTCATGTGCTTATCTCACTTTTTTATCGTGGCTCTAAGTTTTTCGAATTCCTGCACGTAATAATCCAGATCATGGGGATCGAAAAAAAACTTGCCTAAAAGTTTAGTGCCTTCCCGTCCAGTTTCAGGCGGACTATTACGATTGAAAAAGTAAGAAAAGCCGGCACTTGATTTCAAATGCCGTGACGACGCCAAAACCAGTTCATCATCTACTTCCTGAGACATGGCGTTAGGTGATAAATATCCTGAGACCTGATTTAGTTGATACGAAACGTCTGGTTGGGCAAAGAACGAAAGCACTTTTTTTGCAGCAGATTTATGTTTGGATTGGCTGGGGATAAACAGGATATTTAGTGGCGCTTCCTCATAAAGGGGAATTGAAGCGTCAATTTGAGGAAATCTAAAAAAACCAACGTCCTGTTTGAAACGCTCCGGCATTTTGGAAAGTATGAAACTGCCAATCAGATACATTGCGCCTCTTTTACGATAGAAATAGGGCAACGCTTTTAAATGGGTTAAGTTTTCATGCCCTTTGAAAAAATAGCCTTTTTCAATAAGCTCCTTCAAAGAAACCAGTGTTTTCCGCACCCTTTTATCTGTGAAGGAAATTTTCCCCGCGGTAAGTTCGGTATGGAATTCCAAGCCATGCAATCTAAGGTTAAGATAGGAAAACCAACTCGCAGCAGGGAACGGTGTCTTGGTTCCTATTATCATCGGCGCAATATTTGCTTCCTTGAAAACCTCGCAAATCCGCAGGAACTCCTGCCACGATTTCGGCGGCGCTAAATTGAATTTGTTGAATAAAGATTTTCTATAAAAAAAGCCCCAGGGGTAATAAGAGAGCGGCAATCCGTATTGCTTATTTTGTACGGTTACCGATTTTTTTGTATTTGAATAATAATTATCAAATCTTTCGTTCTTCCATAGAGTTTCTATCGGCTCAATTTCACCTCGTGAAACTCTTTGCTCAAATCCATATCCAGCAAATCCTAAAAATATATCGACAGGGCAATTTCGATCTTTTAGGCAAGTGTTTCGTCTATCGTGGTAATCTTCATTCAAATATAATTTATAACTTAGTTCGATATCGTCATTTAAAGCGTTGAAGCGTCTAACTAATTGGGAAATCGTTGCTCGATATTCAGCTGAAAGCATTAGGGCATTTATAACGACAGGCTCTTTGCCGGCTGCTGCTAAACATTGAATGGGTACTACAAGCAATAAAAGTGCGACAAACCCTTTATTGATACGCCACATTTCCTCACCTTTTACCTAATTGGCCATATTAGATTTCATACTAAAAGCCACTCTCCTAAATCACACCTCTTAATCGTCTTGTCAGGCAATCTGAGCCAACTTCAGTTCGGCTTCCGAAATCGGGTATTGAGAAATCGTTTCAAAATCCTATGAAATCTCTGCCATTCCGGTTTCCGGCTAATGACAAAAAATTCTGGATGATCAAAATTCCGACCGCTGTAATGTCTTAAGCGGGCAATTTATTGGTCGTTCTTGCGCGCGCAGGAACGACGGTGTGTGTGACTCCGCACCTGGCTTGCCGCGTCCGCATGGCCATGGATAAACGTCGCCTGCGCACGCTTAGGTGCCCGACAACACCGAGGATCGACGGGCCTAAACCGGGTGGCCCTGCTTCTCCATCTCGGCCAGGCGTTCTTCGGTGATCTGCACCATATGATCGGCCAGTTCTTTGTGGTCCTCCATGAGGCGGCGAAAATCACCGACCTCCAGGACCATGAGCTGACTTTCCGTGACCGCGGAGACGGTGGCAGATCGCGGCCGGTGTTTGATCAGCGCGATTTCACCGAAATGTTCACCATGGCCGAGCCGGATGGGTTTCGGATGGACATCAACCTCAACCTCGCCGGACGCGATAAAGAACATGGATTCCGCATGTTCGCCGCGTCGGAAGACGGTTTGATTAGGCGGCACGATCATCGGCCGCAGACTGTTGGCGATCTCGGCGATGGTCAGGGCATCCAACTCATGAAACGCCGGCACGCGGGCGACCATGCGCCAACTGACATTAAAGTCGCGCTTGCGGAATTCGCGGGCGAAGCCGGTGGCCAGGATGCCGGCGGGTATCGCATACATAACGACGCCCAATATCATTAGTAATCCGCCGAACACCTTGCCCAAAGGCGTCACCGGCGTGACGTCGCCAAAACCCACCGTGGTCAGGGTCGCCATGGCCCACCACATGGCGCGGGGGATATTGCCGAAGGCTTCGGGCTGGGCTTCGTGTTCCAGCAGATAGGCAACCGAGGCACTGAACACCAACAGCGTCGCCATGATCATCAGGGCCGCCAGCAACTGCCGGCGTTGGGCGCGGATCACCGAGGCGACGGTTGCCAGGGCCGGTGAATAGCGGGTCAGTTTAAGCAGCCGCAGGATCCGGAAGACGCGCAGGAAACGAAGGTCGACGGAGATGAAGAAGGCCAGATAGAACGGCAGGATGGCGATCAGATCGATCAGCGCCATGGGGGTCAGCATATAGCGCAACCGGCCGCCGACGGCGCCCGCGTATTGCCCGGCCGGCTCTTCGGTCGCCGCCCAGACACGGAGGCCGTATTCGACGGTGAAGATGGCGACGGAGACCGTATCGAAGGCCTGAAAGAAACCGGCGTAGGCGGTGCCCAAGGAATTGACGCTTTCCAAGATCACGGCAACGACATTGGCGACGATCAGGATGATCAGCGCCATGTCGATGGCACGGCTCAGGCGTTCGTCACCTTCGTGATATTCCAACAGATCGAAAACGCGCCGGCGGAATTTGCCAGCCATCACCGCACTCCCTACATGGTCTTCGTCAGGGCTTGGTCCAGGTCGTAGATCAGATCGTCGGCGGTTTCCAGGCCGATGGACAGCCGGATCACATCGGCGCCGGCGCCGGCGGCGTCACGCTGGTCGTCGGATAATTGGCGATGCGTCGTCGATGCCGGATGCAGGATCAGCGATCGCGTGTCGCCGACATTCGCCAGGTGCGAAAACAGATTGACGTTCTCCACCAGATTGACGCCGCCTTCATAGCCGCCACGGACGCCGAAGGTGAAGACGGAGCCCGCCCCCTTCGGCATGTATTTCTCCGCCAGCGCCTTGTAGGGACTGGACTTGAGGCCGGCGTAGGAGACCCAGTCGACCGCCGGATGACCGGCCAGGAACTCGGCAACGACCTGCGCATTGGCGATGTGGCGGTCCATGCGGAGGTGCAGAGTCTCCATGCCGGTGATCGTGTAAAACGCGTTCTGCGGCGACAGACACGGCCCGAAATCGCGCAGGCCGACGGCGCGGGCCTTCATGGTGAAACCGAAATCACCGAAAGTTTCGGCGAAAGTCAGGCCGTGATAGGCCGGGTCCGGTTCGGTCATGGTCGGGAACTTGTCGTTCTGGGCCCAGTCGAACTTACCCGATTCAACAATGGCGCCGCCCAGGCTTGTGCCGTGCCCCGACAAAAACTTGGTTGTCGAATGGACGATCAGATCGGCCCCCCAGGCGAACGGCTGACAGAGATAGGGCGTTGCCAGGGTGTTGTCGACAATCAGCGGAATGCCGGCGTCCTTGGCGATGTTGGCGACGGCTTCCAGATCAACCACGACGCCGCCGGGATTGGCCAGCACTTCGATAAAGATGGCCTTGGTTTTCGGTGTCAGGGCCTTGCGGAAATTCTCCGGGTCGTGCGGGTCGACAAAGTTGCACTGCCAACCGAGACGTTTGAAGCTGACGCCGAATTGCGTGATCGAACCGCCGTAGAGGTTCTTCGAAGCCAGGAATTCGTCGCCCGGGTCCAGCAGCGTAAAAAACGCCAGAAACTGCGCCGCATGACCGGACGACGCGCAGACCGCGGCACGGCCGTCCTCCAGATTAGCGATGCGTTCTTCCAGCACCGAGACGGTGGGATTGGTCAGGCGTGAATAGATGAAGCCGAAGGTCTGCAGATTGAACAGATCGGCGGCATGATCGACGTCGTCGAACACATAGGATGTGGATTGGTAGATGGGTGTGTTGCGGGCCCCGGTGACCGGATCGGGTTGCGCGCCGGCGTGGATGGTGCGCGTTTCAAAACCGTACTCATGCGGTGCGTTGCGGCGGTTACGGTCGGTCATGGCCTGCCCAGTTTCATCTAGCCCAGTTTGCGGCGTTTCGAGGTGATGATCCCGGAATTGACGCCGCTCCAACTCAATTCGCCGAATAGTCTTCCGTATTCGATTTTTGGGCAGCGGTCCATGATCACCGTCAAGCCGGCCGCTTCGGCACGCGCCGCCGCGTCATCGTTGCGAATGCCCAATTGCATCCAGATCACCTTGATTTCCTTGTCGGCGGCAATCGGCAGCACGGCATCGACGATCGGCCCAGCGGCTTCGGAATTGCGGAAAATATCGACCATGTCGACGGGGCCGGGAATGTCGGCGACGCTGGCGTAACATGTCTCGCCCAAAATCTCCTTACCCGCCTGCCCCGGGTTGAGGGGAATGACGCGAAACCCCTTGCCCTGCAGATACTTCATGGCGAAGTTTGATGGCCGCACCCAATTGGCGCTGGCGCCGACCATGGCGATGGTGCGGACAGTCCTGAGAATGCCGATGATCTCGGCGTCGTCGTAAATGAGCGGGGCTGCGGTCATGTCGGCGACTACTCGCCCTTCCATTCGGGCATCGGCGCTTTGTCCATGAACGCCTGAATGCCGGCGCGGGCGTCCTGGTCTTGCATGTTGGCGGTGATGACGTCGGTGGCTTCGCGGTAAGCGGCCTCCAGGCCGTCTTCAAGTTGCCGGTAGAACAACCGCTTGCCGCGGCTCACCGCAATCGGTGATTTGGCGCTGATCTTCTCGGCCATTTCGGCGACGGCGTCGTCTAATTGCTCCGTCGGCACGGCGCGGTTGACCAATCCGTACTGCACCGCCGTTTCCGCATCGATCAAATCACCGGTCATCAGCATTTCCATGGCCTGTTTGCGGCCCAGATTGCGGGTCACGGCGACCATGGGGGTTGAGCAAAACAGCCCGATATTGACCCCCGACGTGCCGAATTTCGCGTCTTCGACACAAATGGCCAAATCGCACTGGGCGACCAGCTGACAGCCCGCGGCGGCGGCGATGCCGTGGACCCGCGCGATCACCGGCTGCGGGATCCTGGTCAGCGAGGTCATCATGTGGCTGCACTGGTCGAACAGGAGTTTCATGGCATCCGGGCCGGGGTCCGCCTGCATTTCTTTCAAGTCATGGCCGGCGCAGAAGGCCTTGCCCGCACCGGCGATGACAACAACCCGCACCGACGTGTCCTCCATGAACCCGTCCAGGTGGCCTTGAATTTCCGACATCAGTTCAGAGGACAAGGCGTTGTATATGTCACCCCGATTGAGGGTCAGGGTGACGATGCCGTTGTTATCGGACCGCAACAGCACGGGCTCATTGGAAAAAGTGTCGCCGGGCATGATTTGTGCTCCCACCAGCGGATACGCAGGTATGTTGTTTCCTTGCATCGTTGATGGCAAGGGCTTTCCGTTTTGTCCAGGATGCTTGCGCATAAGCCTATCAGGCAAAATAATGGAGGTTCTGGGCATTTGGGGTGACGTCGGACCATGAGCGACAGCAGCGACACGAACGACTTGATCCTCGGCGCGCCCGAGTTGTCGGAGGCGGCGAAGCGCATCGCCGATTCCATGGCGCACCTGCTGGGCGGTGATTATGTGCCCGGTGTGGATGACGACGCGGAAACCAAGGCCCGGCGCGACCGCTTGAACAACCGCTTGGTCGCTCTGGAAATGCGCCGCCAAACGAACATTGAAGCGATTGCCGCGGCGGCTTATGAGGCCGCCGGGTTTCGCCCCGTTGAAGCCGCGCCGTCATTGCTGGACGAAGACTGGATGGCGCGGTTCATCGATCATGTGCAGGATATCGGCAATCCGCTCATGCAGGAGGTCTGGGGCCAGGTGCTGGCCCAGGAAGCGCGTGAGCCCGGCACCTTTTCCATTCACGCCCTGGATGCTCTGGCGAAGATGACCGCCGACGATCTGGAGACCTGGAAGCGGGCCGGGCGTCTGGCCTTTCCGACGGGCTACATCATGAAGCTCGGTGTGCGGACCGAGTTCGATGACTTCGGCCTTAGTCAGCGCGACCTGGTGCGCCTTCAGGCCCTGGGACTCATTCAGGAGATTGAGGACCTGGGCGTCACATTCTATGCGCCGACCAAGGGCTTGAACTTGGATTACCGGGGCGCTGATTTGATTATCCGCCACCCGGAAAGCACGCTGTTTACGCTGCCGGCCTTCAAGATGACGGCCATCGGCAACGAGCTTCTGGCGCCCTTGGCCGGACAATCGGCGAACCGCGATTATCTGCAGGCGCTCGGCGAGGAATTGCGTAAGCAGGGCTTTGACTTCCGTTTGCAGCCCACAGATTAACAAGCGATTGAGACACGATTGACCATGCCCGCCATTAGCGTCGAAGAATTCAACGAGATCATCGAAACGGACCTTACCTGGGCCCACGACATCGGCATGCGGGCGCGCTCCATCGGTGATGGCGAGGCCGTGATCAGCCTGGAATACGACCCCGATATGCTGCGTCCCGGCGGCACCGTCGCCGGGCCGTTCATGATGGCGCTGGCCGATTGCGCCATGTACGCCGCCGTCATGAGCCGGCTTGGTGCCGTCAAGATGGCGGTGACAACCAATCTCAACATCAATTTTCTGCACCGCCCGCACCCCGGCGCCTTACTGGCCGAGGGCCGGGCCCTGAAGATCGGCAAACGCCTTGCCGTTGTTGATGTGACGATCCATTCGGAAGGCCATGACGAGCCGGTGGCACACGCCACGGGCACCTATTCGATCCCGCCGACGGAATCTTAATTTCATCCGTGCGGTATTATGATACCACATTCATAAGTAACGGAATTATTTGACGTTTTGCCAGTTGACATGGCGAAATTTGCTGGCATACTCCGCGCGCTTCGGCACGAGGGGTATCCTTCGCACCGATTACCGAATGAATTGAGAGGACGGCATGAAGACCTACTCTGCGAAACCCTCCGAGATTGTGAGGAAGTGGTATCTCGTCGACGCCGAAGACCTTGTATTGGGTCGCATGGCGTCGGTCATTGCGACCCGCCTGCGCGGCAAGCATAAGACCACCTACACGCCCCACATGGACTGCGGCGACAACATCATCGTCATCAACGCCGAAAAGGTGAAGCTGACCGGCAACAAGCGCGCCGATAAAACTTATTATTGGCACACCGGCTATCCGGGCGGCATCAAAAGCCGCACCGCCGGCAGCATCTTGGAAGGCGCGCATCCCGAGCGCGTGGTGCAAAAGGCCGTGGAACGGATGATCAGCCGCAACCCGCTGGGCCGACAGCAGATGACAAAACTGCATGTTTATGCCGGCAACGACCACCCCCATGAGGCGCAACAGCCGGAAGTTCTGGACGTTGCCGCCATGAATTCGAAGAACAAGAGGAGCGCCTGAGCATGGCCGACGAACCCGTCACCCTCGAAAACCTGAAGGCCGCCATGGAAGACAACGCGGCCGCCGCCGCCGCCCCGGTTGAAGAAGCAGCGCCGGCGGAAGCGGTTGTCGAAGCACCGGTGGAAACACCTGTGTCCGACGCCCGGGTTTATGAGCAGAAAATCGATGAACACGGCCGCTCCTACGCCACCGGCAAGCGCAAGGACGCGGTGGCGCGCGTCTGGATCAAGCCGGGTGCGGGACGGATCACCGTCAACGGCCGTGAGGTTGAGCGTTATTTCGCGCGGCCCGTGCTGCGCATGCTGATCAACCAGCCCTTCGATGTCTCCGACCGCACCGGTCAGTATGACGTCATGTGCACGGTCAAGGGCGGCGGTTTGTCCGGCCAGGCCGGCGCCGTGCGTCACGGCATCTCGAAGGCGCTGACCTTGTATGAGCCGATGCTGCGCCCGGTACTCAAGAAGGAAGGCTTCCTGACCCGCGATTCGCGTGTTGTGGAACGGAAAAAGTACGGCCGCCGCAAGGCGCGGCGGAGCTTCCAGTTCTCGAAGCGCTAGGAAGCATCCGAGACCAGTTTGGAAAAAGGTCCGTTTCGGCGGACCTTTTTTTATGGCCTGGCGAAAATCATCCGCAGCAAGATCTGCAATTGTTGTCGGGCCTTGGCGCGGTCGGTCTCATAGACGGTGTGGGCGTCGGGTCCGGCGTCTGGGTCGAGACGGATCGACCAGAGTGCGGAGATCTCCGTCGGGATGAACCCATAGCGGACGTCGATGACGCGCGCGCTGCCATCCGTCGCCTTGGCGATGTAGTTTTGACTGAAACGGCGGAAACGTTCGATATCGTGGGCCTGCCGGGAAGCCGGCGCGAGCCATGGAAAATCCCGGGCCGTATCAAGTCTTGCCACCGAGGTGCCGGCAATGGTCGCAAGCCATGGGCCCGGGCGGACCGCATCGACATGGAAACGTCCGTCCGCCTCATAGACGCCGCGCCATAGAATTATGTTGCCGAAGGTCGGTTTGACGACGATTCGAACTGGCGCATGCCCCCGGCTTTCCGCGAGCATGCGCACTTGTGACAAAGCGGACTGATGCTGGATCGCGCCAAGGCCGAGATAGACCATCGCCCAAAGCAGCGCGGCGCATCCCCAACGGCCGTTACCCCGGACCATGCCCAAGCCAACCAGGCCCATTACCGGCAGCGTGAACAGGGGATCGACGATGGAGATGATGCTGAACACGACACGCGTTTCGTCAAAGGGCCAAAACAGTTGGGTGCCGTATGATGTCGCCGCGTCCAGGGCGCCGTGGGTGGCGAAGCCCAGCGCGCAGAACAGCCAAACGTTCAGGAATCCGATGCTCAGCCAGCGCTGGCCGAGCCCGTACACGGCGGCGGCGACCAAGGCGCTGCCGACGGGGATGAAGATCAAGGCATGCGTGAACTGGCGATGGTATTCAAGGAACAGCAGACTATCGTCCGGATCGCGGATCAGGACGTCCAGGTCCGGCGCCAAGCCGGCCAGAAATCCACAGGCAGCGGCCACGCCGGCTTGCTTTCGATGCCGCGTGGCAAGGGGGAGGGCGGCACCGAGTGCGCCCTGCGTCAAGGGATCCATGTGTGATTACCGCGGGCGCTTTTGTTGTTTCAGCCCGCCAACATGGCGACGTTTGCCGGACAAGCAAGCGCCGATTGGCGTTGAAGGCTTTTCCTCGCCTCGAATGTTTCCTATATGATCAAGGTCATGAAAGCCAAAGGGAGACGATCCATGCGTCATGTCATGAAACCCCTCATCGCTGCGGTTATCGTGCTCGCTTGCGGCGCCGGCGCGGCGTTCGCGCATCACGGCTGGTCGTGGACGACGGGCGGCAATATCGAACTGATCGGGATCATCAAATCGGCGAAACTGGGCAACCCGCACGGGGTCTTGAAGATCGACGCCGAGGGTGAGATTTGGACGGCCGAGGTCGGCCAGCCCTGGCGCAACGAACGCGCCGGGTTGAAGCCGGGCGACATGGTGCCCGGTGTGGAGATTAAGATCGTCGGCGAGCCGTCCGCCGATATCAAGAATAAGCGGGTCAAGGCCGAACGCATCTACATCGGCAAGCGGGAATACATCCTCTATCCGAACCGCGATTGACACGGCGCCGACGCATTGGAGAGCCTACTTCAGTCGCTGGAAACACTGGCACCCATCGCCGCGCTGCGCTTTTCGCGTTGGGCGTATGCCGTCGTCAACACGGGCCATGTCTTCGCCATTGCGCTCCTAGTGGGCGGCACGGTCCCGTTGTCGCTGCGCCTGTTCGGCTTTTGGCCCGACGTGGCGCGCGCCGGCGTGGCCCGCATCCTGGCGCTGACAAGCGGCACCGGCTTGGTCCTGGCGTTGGCGACCGGCAGCTTGCTGTTTGCCACCCGTGCCAGCGAATATGCCGCCAATCCGGCGTTTCAGATCAAGTTGGTTCTGGTCACGGCGGGGGTTGTGTCGGTCATCGCCGCGAACCGGCGTCATGGGTTGGCCCAGGAGGGTACATCGCCATCCGCCGCGCGCCGCGCCGCGGTCCTTTCCTTGATCTTCTGGATCGGTGCTCTTGTGTGCGGACGGCTGATCGCCTTTGTGCAGGGATAGATCTAGTCGCACCATAACGCGACGTGCCGCCACGGTTCGGCGACGACCAATGTTCCCTCAGGCGAGGTTTCTGCCGTGTTGGTGAGGCTGATGGATTGCCATGCCTCATACCAATCGTCGGGCAGGGTGTAGGGCGTCGCGACCCGGCGTTCCACCGTAAAGCCAAAGCGGCCATAGTACGCCGGATCACCGAGTACGCAGACGAAATCCATACCGGTGTTGTCCAGGGCCGCAAAACCAGCCTTGATTAAGGCGCTGCCAATTCCCTGCTTCTGCACATTCGGCGCAACCGCGAGCGGGCCGAGCAAGGCGACGTTGTTTTCCTTAGCCGCCACTTGGCATGGTGAAAAGACAATGTGCCCGGCGATCGCGCCTCTGTGCGCCGCGACCAGCGAAATGACGCCGCGCCCGTATACCAGAAGTTCGCGCACCAGCGGCACCAGGTCCTCGTCGGGAAACGCGGCCCCGTACAGGCGCTCAATCCCGGCGGCGTCGCCTGGCCGGCTCTTGCGAATATCGGTCTCGGCGACCTCGGCGGAAGGGGTGTTCATTGGCGGGACTGAAAATCGGCGCGGCGATTATTCAGCCGCTTCCGTGTGCCACGGCGCCGCCACCGGCTTGCCATCCACACGAACCTCACCAGCGTCGTTATCGAGCGTCAGGTAGGTGTCGTATATGGTCAGCGTCGGGCGCACCCCGAAGCGGCCCTCCATCCAATCGACCCAGCCGTCATGGAACCAGGCCTCGGCCTCTTCGCGGGTTTCGAACAGATAGACGCCGCCACCGCCGGCCTCGCCATTGAGATAGTATTTGCGCTTCAGGCCCTTGACGTCGTGATAGATTTTGGTCGATTCCAGCGCTTGGCCCATGACCGCGTCCAGTTCTCGCTTTGGGCCGTCCCAGGGGATTTGTACAATGGCGAGTATCATCACATTCTCCAATTCAGCGTTTTCACGGCAACATGCTGACCGAATGCATTTTAGCGCCTCGACATCCGCGTGCAAATTGCAATGGTTTGGGGGTGGGCGGCGGTCTTGATCCATGCTTGGTCACTTATTCGGCGCTTCCGGTGCACATCAGGGCGGCGTATATTTACGACCACCCTAACCAGCAGGGACTGTCATGACCGACAAGACGCCCTATAAATTGGAAGTCGCAGCGCCGATCTTCCCGGTGACGGATGTGCGCCGCGCGATTGCCTATTACACGATGTCACTCATGTTCGAGATCGGGTTTGAATGGTCGGATTCGGATAGCGAACCGGTCCGATATGCCGTGTTGCAAAGCGGCAATACCGAGCTGCACTTGACCGAGACCGAGGCGCCGCGTGAGACCATCGCGTATTTTTTTGTTGATGGCGTACAAATGTATTATGAGGAAGTCCGGCGGCATGGCGCGCAAATTACCCGCGAGATTGAAGATCATCCCTGGGAAATGCGCGAGTTTGAAGTTGCAGACCCGGACGGTAACCTAATCGTCTTCGGCGAACACCTCAGCCGGCTTAAACCGGTTGCGGACGCTAATTTGGCTTAGCCATCAAACGCTGAATGCGTCGGCCGGGCGAAGGCTTCGACCCGAGCCGCCGGTTCAAGTTCCGGCGGCCCAAGCCGATAAACAACCAACCGGATCAACACCGACCCCGCCGCCGCCGCCATCAACATCAGTCCGGTGACCAGAAACGACTTCACAACCCAGCGGTTGGCGATACCGGTCGAGGCCGCCGAAATCTCGTCCGTCTGCCAGGCCGAGACGACGAAATCCCAGCCGTAATAGAGCAGCACCCCCAGGAACGGCAGCAACAGGACCACGCCGCCGGTGATTTCAATCCAGACGCGCGCCTTGGTGGTCAGCCGTGGGCGGAAAATATCGAGGCGCACGTGGGCGTTGTGGGCGTAGGCGTAGCCAAAGGCGCAGAGGAAGATGATGGCGTGCAGGTGCCACTCGGCGTCCTGGAACACCGGCGAGTTCATCAGGTGGTAGAGGCCGGTATCGATGACCACGTCGAGCTTGCGCAGGAACTTCCGGCACACCGCGTCAACGATGATAATGCCGATCAACGGCAGGATCAGCCACGACGCGGCGCGGCCCATAAACAACACCGGGCGTTCCAGCCCATCGGCGAGGCGTAGCAGGCGGCGGGCGGCGTTGGGGGCCAGGGGGCGGCTGGTGGGGCGGCTCATGGTTTGACGGTCTCCGGATCGAACAGCGCGTGCGGCAGATACATGGCGATGTCGGGCCAGGCCATGACCAGGCCGACGCAGATCATCTGCAGAATAACGAACGGCACGATGCCCGTGTAGATGTGGCGCATGGTCACTGACGCCGGCGCGACGCCTTTGATGTAGAAAAGTGCTAAGCCCATGGGTGGCGTCAGGAACGAGGTCTGCAAGGTCACGGCAACCAGGATGGCGAACCAATAAATTACATCGGCTTGCGGGATGTGGTCGCCGAAATCCAGCAGCGCCACCAGGGGTGCGAACACCGGCACGACGACCAACAAAATCTCCAACACATCGAAAAAGAATCCCATGACGAAAACCATGGCGATGGCGACCATTAAGATGCCCCAGGCCCCCATGTCGGAGCGATCGACGAACAGCAGCACCATCTCATCGCCGCCGAGCACGCGGAAGACGTAGGAAAAACACGTCGCGCCCGCGAACAGAAAGAAAATCATGCCGATCATCATGGCGCTGCGGTGCAGGCTGTCCTGCAGCCGCGCCAGGCCCAGTTTGCCCCGCGCGAGAGCCAGCACCAGCGCACCGCCGGCGCCGACTGCGGCGGATTCGGTGATGGTGACGAAACCGGTCAGGATCGAGCCCATGACCATACTGATCAAGATGACCGGCGGCAGCACGCCGCGCACCAGGATGCGAGCGGCTTCCCGGAGCGGCACTTTGTTTTCCGGCCCGGCCAGACGCGGCGCAGCATCGGGTACCAGTGCCGTGTAGACGACGATGTAGATGACATAGAGCCCGGCCAGCAACAGCCCGGGATAGAGCGCCGCGGCGAACAGCGTACCGATGGACATGGGCAGCAGTTCGGCCAGGAAGACCAGTAGGATCGACGGCGGAATCAAGATGCCCAGCGTTGATGATGAGGCGATGGTGCCGACGGCCAGCGACGGCCGGTAGCCGGCCTTCAGCATGGTCGGCAGGGCGATCAGGGTCAGCACCACGACCGAGGCGCCGATGACGCCGGTGATGGCGGCGAAGATGACGCCCATCAGTGTTACCGCCAAGGCCATGCCGCCCGGCACCCGGCGCAGCAGCAGTTGCAGGGCTTCCAGCAAATCCTGGGCGATCTCCGAGCGTTCCAGCATCACCCCCATGAACACGAACAGCGGCACGGCGATGATCTGCAGGTTATCGGCGATGAACCACAGGCGCGGCACGAAGTTGAAGAACTCAACCAGCGTGAACACGTCCAACGCCCAACCAATCAGGCCGAATAGGATGGCGACACCGCCGAGCACGAAGCCGATGGGATAGCTGGTAAACACCAGCGCCATCAGCGCCGCGAACATCAAGGCGGGGAGAAGTTCGACAATCATGGGCGACAGCTAATCGCGGCGGCGGCGGGATGCCAATACATTTCAATCGTCGAAGCACTGATACAATTTAATACAATTTATTACATCTCAACGGGAATGTTCGCGGGGCCAAGCCGCTAATCTTCGCCGCGTTGGAGACGGGTAACCCCTGCTCGTCGAACACCGGAAGGGACCGCGGCATGATGGCATTGAAGAACGTCCTCCATTCTCCCCGGGTGCTTTGGGCACTTCTGGCCGTGCCCGCGGTCCCCATGGTGCTCGGCCTGATCACCGGTTTCGGCGACATGGACGACCTGCTGGAAGACAGCGGCGTGTTGGCGGCGCAACTGATGATCGCTGCCATGGTGATTTCACCCTTGCGGCTGATGTTCCCGAAGACCGCCTGGACCGCCTGGCTGATCAAACGCCGGCGCTATCTCGGTGTTGCCGCTTTCGGCTATGCGCTGCTGCATGCGGTGGCCTACGTTGTCGACATGGGGACGCTGAAGTTAATTCTCGACGAGCTTGGCGCGTTCGGGATCTGGACCGGTTGGGCGGCGTTTGCCATCTTTGTGCCCCTGGCGCTAACCAGTAACAATCTCTCTCAGCGCCTGCTGAAGCGGCGCTGGAAGGATCTGCAGCGGTTCGTCTACGCGGCCGCCGCGCTGACCCTGGTGCACTGGATCTTCGTCCACAACGAACTGGCTGATGCGCTGGCCTACTTCGTGCCGCTGGCCGCTTTGGAAATTTACCGAATTCACAAAACCTGGCGCCGACCGAACCGGGTGGCGCCGCAACCCTACGAAGCAAATTGAAAGGTCCACCACTCATGAGAAAGTTGTTTATCCTCCCCATTACCGCATTGACCCTGGCTTTTGCCCAGCCGGCTTCAGCCACCGGCCTGCATAGCTGTCAGTCCGGTGATCGGGCATCGTGGCAAACGACGGCCCAACTGGAAGCGAAAATGAAATCCGAGGGCTGGCAGGTCCGCCGCATCAAGGAAGACGGCGGTTGTTATGAAGTTTACGGCACCACGCCGGAAGGTCAGCGGGTCGAGGCCTACTACCATCCGGTGACTTTGGAGAAACTGCTGGTGGCGCGACGCGGTGAAATTCTGTTTCGTAAATGAGAATGCCCCGGAAACGATGAGGGCCCGCCTTGTGGCGGGCCCTAACTGCGTGCGGCGGGCTACAGCGGCATGACCGGCCAGTAGATATCCCCCGCCCAGCAGCCGTCGGGGTCGCCATAAATAGGGCGACACTCTTTCAAACGCCACCCGGCTGGGGCAAGGTCGGTACCGATTGGGAATTGCCGGGATGCCCGCCTGATGGACTTTGCATTTGATTATCTGGATGACCTGCCGCATGAGCCCGCCGGGCAGGGGCGGCTGTACAAAGGCGTGGCTTTTCATGCCGCCGATAAGGCGCGGCCGCCGATCTTGCTGGTCCACGGGGCTTATCACGGTGCGTGGTGCTATGGCCTTTGGATGCGGGAACTGGATCGTATCGGCTGGCCGGCGGCGGCGCTGGACGTGCGCGGCCATGGGGGGCTGCCGCAGGATGCGGATTTCGCCCATGCCGGTGTCCGCGACATGGCCGCCGATATTGTTGCCGCCGGCGCGTTGATGGGCGCGCCGCCAATTCTCTGCGGGCATAGCCTAGGCGCTTTGCTGGCCGGTGTCGCGGCGGAAACCATGGATTTGGCCGGCTTGGTTTTGATGGCCCCGTCACCGCCGGGGCAGTTGCCCGGTGCGCGGGCCTTGCCCGATATCCCGGAAGGCCAGGTGAAACCGCCGCCCGACGCGGCGACGGCGGCGGCCAATTTTTTCCCAAAGTGGGCGGCTGATGCCACCTTGATTACCATGCTGAGCGAACGTTTGACGCCGGAAAGCCCCGTCCTGCAAAACCAACGGTTCAGACTGACGGTCCCGGTGGATCGCGATGCCATCGACGCGCCGGCGTTATGTATCGAATGTGGTCTCGATAACCAAGATTTGCATCCGCCGGGCCAGGATAAGGCCGTCGCCGAATTTTACGGCGCGGCGTATCACTACCTGCCGAACGTGTCACATTGCCTGATGGTCGATCCCGATTGGCAAGCCGGCTTGAACGTGACCCTGGATTGGTGGCGTTCAAGGAACGCCTAAATCAGGGCCAGACTCAGCATCGGATAGGCGATCAGCAGCATCAGCACGAGCAGCATGGTGACCGCGAAGGGGAACGATCCTGCGAAGATATCGTAAAGAGTGATCGAATCGTTGTTAATGGTGCTTTTGATGGCAAAGCACGACAAGCCTAATGGCGGCGTCAACAGGCCAATCTCGGCGCCGACAACGGTGACGATGCCGAACCAGACCAGGTCGCCGCCGAAGGCCTCGACCGCCGGCAGAAACAGCGGCACGACGATCAGGATGATCGACGCCGTGTCGATGACCGTGCCGAGCGCAATGAGCATGACGACGTAAAGGATCATCACCGCGGTGAAGCTGAGATCCAACCCGGTCAGCCATTCGCCGAAAGTGGTGGGCAGGGCGGCGACGCCCAGCATGCGGCTGTACATGGAAGCCGAGATGATCAAGAACAAGATCACCGCGGAGATATGGCCGGTTTCCACCAAAACATTCCAAATCGCCTTGGGGTTGGCCTTGCCCTTGACGATGGTAATGATCAAGGCCGCCAGGGAACCGGCGGCACCGGCCTCGACGGGCGTCACCACGCCGCCGTAAATGCCGCCCAAAACCACTAAGATGAGCACCGCGATGGGCGCCAGCTTGCCAATGACCTCAGCGGTGCTCATGACGATGGCCATTTTCGCTTGCGCCGCCGCATCTTCGTCTTCCATGACGAAGGCCGGTATCCAATAGGCGAAGACGACGATCATGATCCCGTAGGCCACGGCCAACAGGAGGCCCGGAATTATACCGGCGATGAACATGTGGCCGACGGACTGTTCGGCGACAATGGCGTAAATAATCAGCATGGCCGACGGCGGGATCAGCATGCCCAAGACGGAACTGCCGGCGACCACGCCCACGGAAAACTTCCGCGTATAGCCAAAGCGCAGCATTTCCGGCACCGATATGCGGGTGAACACGGTGGCCGACGCGATGGATGATCCGGTGATCGAGGCAAACACCGCGTTGGCCGCCACGGTGGCAATGCCAAGGCCGCCACGAATGCGTTGGAAGGCCACGTTGGCGACTTCGTAGACGTCCTTACCCAGGCCCGCTTGTCCGACCAATAACCCCATCAGGGCGAACAGGGGAATGGTCGCGAAGACCTGCTCCGACACTGTATCGCCAATGGCCAGGGACAACAGGCTGACGGGCAGTTGAACGTCGCCCCGCAAAATCCAGACGCCGACGAAGGACACCAGACCCAAGGCAATGGGCACGTATAGGCCCATGTAGATCAGGGCAACAATGACGATGATCGAGGCGATGCCGACTTCAATGCCGCTCATGGGGGGAGGCTCCGGTTCCTTAGGAGTTCTTGTGCGTGCCGGTCAGGTAACGGCGGGCGAAGTCAGCGAATTGCAACGCCATCAGGCTGGCGCCGATGACGACAATTAATTTAACCGGCCAGACGGGGGCCGTGAAAATACCCTCCGTGCCGACGTAAAAATCTTCCCGGTAAGACTCGATCAAGATCGGCACGCTGCCCCACAGGATGATCACCATGAAGGCCAGGCCGAGACCGTCAAACAAAGCCCCCAGGAACCGCCCGAAGGCCGGTTTCTTTCTCATGATCAATTTGAAGAACCCGTCCGAGCGGGTCAGGCGGCCTTGCCGGGTGGCGTCGCCTAATTGCAGGAAGACGATGGCGACCAGGGTCAATTCGATCATCTCGACGACCCCGTCCATGGGCGCGGCGAACCAGGTGCGTCCGCCGGCGTCGATGTTGATCAAGATCATCAACACGAAAATCCATGCCGAGCCCAGTGCGTTCATGGACCCAGAGACCTTGCCCAGAAACGAATCGAGGGCACCGCCGTCTGGCGATGCCCCCGGTTCGTCTGTAGCGTTCGGCCCGTTATCTTGGCCGATTTGCGTCACGACCGTTTATTCCTGATCCCACTGGCGCAGGATAGGCTGGTTCGCGGCGCGCATGTCGTCCATGTAAGCCTTCAAGATCTGCTTACCCGGAATGCCTTTCTTTTCGAGCTTTTCGGCCCAGGCCTTGGCGATGTTCGGCATGGTCTTGGCCCATTTGTCGCGTCCAGCGGCGGACATTTGGACGATCTTGCCGCCAGCCTTTTCGAACTTGGCATAGCTGGCTTTGGCGACCGCCAAGGCCGTCTTGCCCATGTGGTCACGATACATGGGCGCGGCGCCGGCAATGGCCTGTTTGACCTCGTCGGGAAGCTTCGCCCAGCTGTCGGCGTTCATGGTGATGGCCTTCGAGTTCACTGTCCCGATATCGCCCTTCAGCATGTTCGGGGCAACTTCCACCAGCTTGAAGGTATTGGAGGCTTCCGCCCAAACCATGGCGCCGTCAACGACGCCGGTCTTCAGCTTGTTGTAGTAGGTAACCAAACTGCCGCCGACGCCCGCGGCGCCGAAGCCCTTAAGATATCCCAGGTTCATGCCGGCACCGGCAATCTTCTGGCCCTTAAAATCGCCCAAGGAAGACATCTTCTTCTTGGAAACGATCTGGTAGCTATCGAGAACCGCCAGGTTGGTCAGGTAAACCTGATTATATTTTTTCCAGGCCGCTTTGTATTCGGCGAAGTGCGCAGCCAGCTTATCGACCGTGCGGGCCACCAGCGTCGGGTCCGTGGAAACGAACGGCGTCGCATAGGCAATCATCTGCAGCGGCACCTTGTCGGCGTGGAACACGGTGGTGACGACGCCGATGTCGCCAAGGCCCTTCTGCAAGGCTTCCAAAACACCTTTCTTCTTGGCGATTTGGCCGCCCCAGGCTTGGTTCCATTTGATTTTATAATTACCGGTCTTCGCCAAACGCTTGTCGATTTCCGGGATAAAGTAGTTGATGAATTCCTTGACCCACAGCGACTTCGGCGGATAGCCGTCAATGGCGGTCAGGTTGATGGTTTCCGTGGCAATGGCCGGCGTCGTGAAGGCGGCGGCGGTTGCCAGGGTAAGCCCGGCGAACACCGGGCGCATTTTTGGATGGCGTATTATGGACATTGATTTAGCCCCCTGCTTTTCGTTTGCAGCACCTTGATAAAAAGTGCCGGTTGCGGTTAATCGATTATCAGGTTAAAAATATCAACAATCGGCCTCTCGTCAAACAATTTTCGATATTTTTGTGTTTTTGTCGAAATTATGGAATAGTTGGCGGTGCGATTGAATTATTACCTACTCATACTTGACGGCACTCTTATAGACTTTAGACGTCCGGGTGCACATACGATGACGGGGGCAAACAGATCGTGACCACGAACGAACGGGTAGAGGTGAACGGGGCGACGTTGGCCAGTGACGTTTATGGGCGGCTGCGTCATGACATCCTGAGCGGCGTGCTGCCGCCGGGTGAGAAACTGCGCGCCGAGTACCTGCGTGACCGCTACAGTGTCGGCAACAGCCCGATCCGCGAAGCCTTGAACCGGTTGTCTTCTGACGGATTGGTCGTCCGTGAGGACCAGAAGGGTTTTCACGTGGCTACGGTCAGCCGTTCGGAACTTGAAGAGTTGGTTCGAACCCGTTGTTGGTTGGAGGAGATCGCTTTGCGCGAATCGATCGCCAACGGCGGTACCGCCTGGGAAGAAGACCTCGTCTTGGCGTTCCATCGGTTGACGCGGGTGCCGCGGTCGTCCAACGAACGCACCTATTCCGCCAATCCCGAATGGGAAGTTCGCCACCGGGACTTTCACATGGCGCTAATCGGCGCAGCTGGCTCACGTTGGCTGGTAAGTTTTTGCAGCCAGTTAAACGATCAGGCCGACCGGTATCGGCAGTTCGCCGTCGCCGCCAGCTACCCGAAGCGCAACGAATTGGATGAGCATCGGGCGATATTCGAGGCCGCGGTCAACGGCAATGCCGATGAAGCCGTTGATCTTTTGAAAGCCCACTACCAGCGGACCTCTGAAATCATCATGAATTCAGATTCCGAGCTGTTGGCCCCAGAGAATGCGGACGCCGCTGAATAACGCGCCTAGAGCGTTTCAGTGATCCAACTCAACGTAAACCACACTAGGGCCGGGTGATATTCCAAACATCAGTGACCGTTGAGCCGGCTTGGCGGAAGACTTTCGCAACCGGACAATACCGCTGCAGATCAGCCTTCACCAACTCCATGGTGGCGTCATCCGCATCGGTCGTGACGTCGATGATAACATCGATATTTTCGAACGGCACATCGATCTCTTCTTGCAGGGTCACGCCGCGACGGTCGAAAGAGGCCTTTACGTCGACGCTGATGCTCTGAAACGTGACGCCGTTTTTGGCTGCGCACTTTTGTGAAATAACATTGGTGCATCCGACCAGGGCCGACAGCAGGGTCTCGGTCGGCGAAGGCCCCAAATTCGTGCCGCCGCGCTCAACAGGCTCATCAATGGTCAATTCCGTGTCGCGGACCAGGACATCCGTGCGCGAATGCGACGGGCAGCTTCCTTCCAGGCGCATGGTGACAACGTTTTTAACTTTTACTTCCGCCATAATCTTTTTCTCCTTTGGGCCAAGCCCGAAAACTCTTCGCCAACTGATACACCGACCGGCGCCAAACTGCATTGCGGTCCGTGCGCACAACTGTTCGTCCTTCGCGGCACTATTCGCCGCCGCGCTGTCTGGTCCGCCGGTTAACGCTCGTCCTCAATGGGATTGCTGAGGATGCCGACGCCCTCGATTTCGATCTCCACCGTGTCGCCAGGCTTCATCCAAACCGGCGGGGTCCGCGCGTATCCAACCCCCGACGGTGTGCCCGTGGCCAGCAGGTCACCAGGCTCCAGGGTCATGGCCTGGGTCAAGTAGGCGATTGCGGTGGCGACCGGAAAGACCATGTCGTCGGTATTGGTGTCCTGCATCACCTCGCCGTTCAGACGGGTCTGCAGATTGAGGCCGACACAGCCCCTGGGCAGTTCGTCGGCGGTCACGAATTCCGGCCCAAAGGGCCCGGTGCCGTCGAAATTCTTGCCGACCGTCCACTGGGTCGTGCGGCGCTGGTAATCACGCAGGGTTGCGTCATTGAAGATCGAATAGCCGGCGACGGCATCCAAGGCTTCTTCCTCGCTGGCCCGGTGGACGGTTTTGCCGATGATCGCCATCAACTCGCCCTCAAAATCCAGATTATGCGAGACCGGCGGGCGGATGATCGGGGCGCCGGCACCGATCATCGACAGGCGTGAACGCATGAAGATGTCCGGAAATTCGGGCACGTCGGCGCCGCCTTCCTTGGCATGTTCGGCGTAATTCCGCCCGATACAGAGAAACTTGGGCGGGTCCTGGATGGGCGGCAGCAGGGTCAGATCAGCAAAATTAAGACGCGCTTCGTCGCCTGCCGCGGCGGCTTTCTCGCCTGCGGTGTTCAAAGCGTCGGCCAACAGCAGGCCGCGCAGTGTCTGGGGTAAATCGGGCGCGGCCACGGACAGATCTATAACGCTTTCTCCGTCCCGGACGCCGATGGCGGCGCCTCCGTTTTTCTCAAATGCCACGATGCGCATGAATTTTGCTCCCCGAACTTCGGCCCCGTTAAATGTTGGCGCATGGAAAACCCAGGCGCACGGGATGTCAACATTTTATCGAATATCGGTATTAAAGTTTGTAAATTTCGATTTATTATCAAATTATTGTGAATGATCGACCCTGCGCACCATTTTGGCGGGTGTTAAACGAAGAATTGCCGAAGCTACGGGTTTTTGATTCGGATAACAGCCGGGACATCGCCTAAGGGCCGCCTGAGCCCGCCGGCGGTGGATGCTGCCGAAGTTTCTCCGCCGCGCCGTCCGGGATCGGCTCCGATGTCTGCGTGCCGTAGTTGAAATAGACGTAGGTCGCCGTGCCCTTGGCGCAGCGACGGTCCTGCTGCCAGACTTCTTCGCCGACGGTGAAACTTTTGGTGCCGACACGTTCGATCCAGGTGCGGACTTCGGCGTCATGCTCGAAGAAAATCTGACCTTCGTAGTCGACGTTCATGTTGACCAAAGCGACCCGCCAGTTATCGAATCTGAGGTCGGGCGTCAGCATGCGGAATATCTCGCGCCGCCCGGCCTCGAACCATATGGGCACGAAGACGTTGTTGATGTGCCCGGCGCCGTCGGTCTCCGAGACGCGCGGGGTGATCGGCGTAATTATCATGCTCAGGCCGCCGTCCAGCCGCCGTCCACCATCAGCGCAGATCCGGTGACCAGGGCCGAGGCATCCGAAGCCAAATAAACGACGGCCCCCATAATATCTTCGATCTGCCCGATCCGGCCGAGCGCAATGTTATCGACCACCTGATCGTGAAAGGTCTGGTCTTCCAGCATGGGCGCGCTCATGGGCGTCAGGATAAAGGTCGGGCACAGCGTGTTGACGCGAATGCCCTGCGGGCCCAATTCCCAGGCCAGCGCTTTCGTTGCGCCCTCAAGGGCATGTTTGGTGGCACAGTAGACGGTGCGGCGCGGTCCGCCCACGTGGCCCATTTGCGACGACACATTGATGATTGAGCCCGCCACGCCTGCGTCGGTCAGGCCCTTGGCGACCGATTGCGTCAGGAAAATCACAGAGCGGACATTCAAATCCGTGACCACGTCGTAGTCTTCCTCGGTGACGTCTTGCAGCATCGCCGGGCGGTTCGTACCGGCATTGTTGACCAGAATTTGAAACGGGCCGTGTTCGGCAACTTTTGACCGTACCGCGTCCAAATCAGTGACGTCCAATTGCAACCCCGTGGCCTTGCCACCGGTCTCTCGAATGGCCGAGGCCACGGCGTCCACTTCATCACCGCTACGCGCCGCTAAAAATACCTCGGCCCCGGCATCGGCCAAGGCGACCGCCGCACCCCGGCCAATACCGCGTCCCGCACCGGTCACCAGGGCGCGCCGGCCATCCAGCCGAAAACTCGGCATGACCGGCAGGGTGATCGTGCTGCTCATGATTTCGGCACGACGCCGTAGGGCGCAACGTTTGAGCCGCCGTAACGCCGGGCCCGGATGTTGGCCTGCTCACCGTGTCCGGCGAAGCCCTCAATGGCGCACAGGCGCGAGCAATAACCACCGATCATGGCCGACGCCTCATCGGTGAGGATTTTCTGATAGGTGCAGGTCTTCATGAACTTGCCGACCCACAGACCGCCCGTATACCGCGCGGCTTTCTTGGTCGGCAGCGTATGGTTGGTGCCGATCACCTTGTCGCCGAACGAGACGTTGGTGCGGGGGCCTAAAAACAGGGCGCCGTAGTTGCTCATGTTGTCGGCGAAATAGTCCGGGTCTTCGGTCATCACCTGAACATGTTCATAGGCCAGTTTGTCGGCCTCCTCGACCATTTCATCGACGTTGTCGCAGACGATGACGGAACCGTATTCCTGCCAGGCCTCGCGTGCTACTTCGGCGGTCGGCAATATCCCCAACTGGCGTTCAACCTCAACCATCGTGGCCTCCGCCAATTTCGCCGAGTTGGTCAACAGGGCCGCCGGTGATGTCGGGCCGTGTTCAGCCTGACCGAGCAGGTCGACGGCACAAAGTTCGGCGTCGACGCTGTCGTCGGCAATGATCAGGGTCTCCGTCGGTCCGGCAAACAAATCAATGCCGACGCGCCCATACAGCTGCCGTTTCGCCTCGGCGACGAACATGTTGCCGGGACCGACCAGCATGTCGACGCCGTCGATGGTGCCGGTGCCCAAGGCCATGGCGCCAACGGCTTGAATGCCGCCAAGAACCAATATCTGGTCGGCGCCGGCCATATGCATAGCGGCGACGATGGCCGGATGCGGCTTGCCGTCCTGCGGCGGCGCCGAGGCGGTGATACTTTTCACCCCGGCGACGTTGGCGGTGACGACGCTCATGTGCGCCGACGCCACCATGGGATATTTGCCGCCGGGTACATAGCAGCCGACCGAGTTCACGGGGACATTCTTGTGCCCCAGAATGACCCCGGGAAGGGTCTCCACCTCCAGGTCCTGCAGGCATTCCTTTTGCTTCTCGGCGAAATTCCGGACCTGAGCCTGGGCGAACTTGATGTCGTCGATATCGGAAGCCGGCACCGCCGCCATGGCCTCGTCGATCTCGGCGTCGCTGAGGCGGAAATCGTCGCGTTCGAAGCCATCAAACTTCAAAGACAGCTCGCGCACGGCGGCATCGCCGCGTTTTTCGATATCGGCCAGGATGCCTTCGACGGTTTCGCGAACCTTGGCGTCGGCCTCGGCCACGTCTCCGGCACTCTTGCCGCGTTTCAGATAGGTCGCCATGGGTTGTACTCCCTGGTTTGGCGTCTTCAGTGAATATCCGCTTGGCTGCCGATGGCGGCTTTCAGTTTCTCGAAACTGAAGTCGGCCGACTTGGCGGCGGCCAGGATCACCGCTTCCTTGCGGGTGAGCAGATCGACGACATCGGGGATTTTCTTGACGACATCAGCCGGCACGATGACCGCGCCGTGTTGATCGGCGTGGATGATGTCGCCGTGGTTCACTTCCATGCCATGCACCGTAACCTGACAATTGAAATCAACCAGATGCACGTGGGCATGCGACGGATTGACCATGCCGCCCAGAATCTGAAAGCCCGGTGCGCTGTCGGTGACGTCACGGTAAGACCCGTTGGTGACGCAGCCCGCCGCGCCCAAGCCCTGGTGAACGTTGGTATGGACCTCGCCCCAAAAGGCGCCGTAGCCGGGCGACGGGTCCATATCTTCGATGACAACCATCGTCGGGCCCTGCCCGGTGGCCACGTATTCATAGTAGGGCAGGCGGTCAACGGCGCTGGCGGCCGGCGCGGCGCCGCGGATTTTGGCGGTGCGCGCATAGCCGATTACCGGCTTCAGCGACGGGTCGAGACACGATAACGGCTTGACGGTGAAGCCATGGCCCCGGCGCTCCGGGTTGGTGACTTCCAAAGCGTTGCAGATGGTCGGGGTATCCCACTGGGTAAGGGCGTCCAGGTCCGCCGTGGTCAAATCGGTCATGTCGGTTCCTTGTCGTTCAAGATGAAGTTGAAAGGGTTTGCATGTCGGCCACGGTTTGCCGCGCCGTTGTCAGGGCAAAGGCGTGTTCCGACGCGATAAAGAACATGGTCATGCCCTGTTCGGTGAGCACCTTGGCGCCCGCCGCGTTGGGGGTGAAGGTCATGGCCGCCTTGCCGTGACGTTTCGCGGCGTCGGCCACGGTGCGCATGGCATCGACGATGGGGGCCGCGGTGATATCCGTCTCGCCGAGACACACGGCCAGATCAGCCGGTCCGACGAAGACGCCATCCAGACCGTCGGTGGCGGCGATCTCATCAATGGCCGCGACGCCCTCCGGTTCCTCGATTTGCCCGATGACGACGGTTTCTTCGGTGCTTTGCGCCAACACTTCCGCCATGGTCCGGGTGGCGAAGCCGGCCCAGCGGGTTGAACCCGCATAGCCGCGCCCGCCGTGCCCAAACCGCGCCCACTTGGCGATATTGGCGGCTTTCTCGGCGGTCGCCACATGCGGCACGACGATGCCCGTGGCGCCGCTATCCAGGGCTTTTAGAATCTCCGCCTGCGTGCCGTCGGGGATCCGCACCAGGACGGGGATGTCCATGGCGCGGCCGACCGCCAGGCAGGCGTCCATGCGGGCCCGGTCGAAGGGCGCGTGCTCGGCATCCAGGCAGATGAAGTCCAAGCCGCTAAGCGCCAGGATTTCAACCCATTCCGGGGCCGGCGTTTTCAAGAAGGTGCCGGACAGGATATCGCCGCGCAGCATACGGGTCTTCAGATTGGCATTACTCATGGTGTTTGCATTCTCTTTCTAAGTTGCGCCCTTGGCCCCGAACGTCTTGTTGTTCAGCACCGTCTGACTTTCATAGATGGAGCCGCCTTTCAGGGGTCCCGGATAGGGCAGGCGGATGGGGGTTGAGACGACACGCGGCTCAATGCTCGGTTCGCCGGCGATGAATGTTTGCGTGTAGTCGTTCCAGAAATCTTCCGACCCGATGCCACGAATGTCCCAGGCATCCGCGGCGGCAATCTGCAACAAAAGCAAACGGCGGTCCTTGTCCGACGTGTTTTGCGCCGAGCCGTGCAGGGCGCGGACATGATGGAAGCTGCAGGCGCCGGCCCTGCCGACGATGGCTTCCGCCGTGTCCGTATCCACGTCACACGCCGCCACATCAACGCCGCCGACGAAACGGCCGTCCTGGTGGTGATCGAAGGTCGGCCCCGTGTGCGTTCCGGGCACCACCAGCAGCGCGCCGTTGTCCAATGTCATATCATCAAGCATGACGCCGACCGCCAACACATCGTCATTGGTGTGCGGATAAAACGCCCAATCCTGGTGCCATTCCACGGCGGCGCCGTAATCCGCCGCCTTCAGATTGATTTTTGAGCCGTGCATCCGAAGGTTCGGCCCAAGCAGGGCACTGAGGACGGCAATGAGTTTCGGATGTTGGGCCATGTCGCGAAACAGCAGATGGTTTTTGAACGGCTCTTTGATGCGCCGCACCCGCGGGTGTTCCGGCGTATGGCTGGGTTCCAGGTCCAGAACATCCGTGTGACCCGTCGCCCCATGGGCCGTCGCGACCAGTGTATCCAGCGCATCGCGCATGCGCTGCACCTCATCGGCGGAGAAGATATCTTCAACGACGATACAACCTTTCTCTCGATAAGTGGCGACCTGATTGTCGCCGATGACGGCGTCGGGCCGGCTATCGGTCATGCAAATCCTCCAAGGTGCGAGGCGAGTTTTTGATTGCCGCCCGCCGAGCGATCTGGATGATGAGGGCCGACCAAGAAGAAATCAACCGGCAGGAATTTCATGACGACGAAACGCAAATCCTACGACGACTTCCGCAGCGCGCGCTGGTATGGCCCCGAAGACCTGCGGGCGTTCGGGCATCGGTCGCGGACCATGCAGATGGGTTACGATGCCGCCGATTGGACCGGCAAGCCGATCATCGGGATCATCAACACCTGGTCCGATATTGCGCACTGCCACATCCATTTCAAGGACCGGGTTGAGCACGTAAAACGCGGTATCTTGCAAGCTGGCGGGTTTCCCATCGAACTGCCGGCAATCTCGCTGGCCGAGCCCATCGTCAAGCCCACCACCATGCTGTACCGCAATTTCCTGGCCATGGAGACCGAAGAACTGCTGCGCTCGCACCCGGTTGATGCCTGCGTGCTGATGGGCGGTTGTGACAAGACCACGCCGGGGTTGTTGATGGGCGCCATCTCCATGGATATCCCGGCGATCTTCTTCCCGGCCGGTCCCATGTTGAACGGCAATTGGAAAGGCCGGCCGCTGGGCAGCGGATCGGATTCGTGGAAATACTGGGATGATCTGCGCGAAGGCAAGATCACCGCCGATGACTGGACCGAAGTTGAAGAGGGCATTGCGCGCTCACACGGCCACTGCATGACCATGGGCACGGCGTCGACCATGACTTCCATTGCCGAGACCATGGGGTTCGTGCTGCCGGGTGGGTCCTCGATCCCGGCGCCGGACGCCAATCACGTGCGTTTGGCGACGCAATCGGGCCGCCGTATTGTCGAGATGGCCTGGGAGGATTTGAAACCAAGCGACCTCTTGAGCCGGCCGTCCTTTGAGAACGCCATTGCCGCCGCCATGGCCATGGGGTGTTCCACCAATGCTATCGTCCACGTGGTTGCCATGGGACGGCGCGCCGGTTTTGATATCGGGCTGGAAGATTTCGACCGCATCGGCCGCGACGTGCCGGTGATCGCCAATATCCGCCCGAACGGCGATACCTACCTGATGGAGGATTTCTATTACGCCGGCGGTCTGAAGGCCATGCTGAAGCGCATTGACGGTCATTTGGACGGCACGGCGCTGACCGTCAACGGCAAATCCATCGGCGAAAACATAGCCACGGCGGAGGTCTACAACGACGACGTCATCCGTACGCTCGACAACCCCATCTACGATTCCGGCGCCCTGGTCGTCCTGAAAGGCAACCTGGCCCCAGACGGCTGTGTGATGAAGGTGTCGGCCATGGATAACCGGTTCCTCAAACACACGGGCCCGGCCCTGGTCTTTGACGACTATCCGGCCATGAAGGCCGCCGTGAACGACGAGAACCTGGATGCCACGGCAGACTCGGTAATGATACTGCGCAACGCCGGCCCCATGGGTGGGCCGGGGATGCCCGAATGGGGCATGCTGCCGGTGCCGACGAAATTAGTGAAGCAGGGGGTGCGCGACATGCTGCGGATTTCCGACGCACGCATGAGCGGCACCAGCTACGGCGCCTGCATCCTGCACGTGGCGCCTGAATCCTACATCGGCGGTCCCCTGGCGCTGGTTGAAACCGGCGATATGATCACCGTCGATGTCGATCAACGCCTGATCCAAATGGACGTCGACGACGCCGAATTGGCGCGCCGCCGCGCCGCCTGGACGGCTTTGCCGCCGCGCTATCAACGGGGTTACGGCTATTTCTTCTCCAAACACATCGAACAGGCCCCCGACGGCTGCGATTTTGATTTCCTGAAAACCGACTTCGGCGCCGCGGTGCCCGAACCCGACATTTTCTGAACCGGAGAACCATCATGACGACCACCGACCTCAGCGCGGCGACGCGCGAGAAACTGATGACCGCCAGCGCCGCCACCATTTGCACGGCGCTGTTCAAGGTCGGTCTGAAAAACCAGTTCATCCAGGACGTCCGCCCGGTCGCCGACAAGGCCGCCAACATGGTCGGCCAAGCCTATACCATGCGCTATATCCCGGCCCGCGAAGACCTGAACCCGATCAGCGTGTTCCAGGATCCGGCCCACCCGCAGCGCGTCGGCGTTGAGGAAATTCCGCCGGGTCACGTGATGGTCATCGACAGCCGTAAGGACCCCCGCGCCGCCTCGGCCGGCTCCATCCTGGTGACCCGAATGATGAAGCGCGGCGTCGCCGGCGTCGTCACCGACGGCGGCTTCCGCGATGCGCCGGAGATCGGCGCGCTGGACATGCCGTGTTATCACAACCGCCCGTCGGCGCCGACCAACCTGACCATTCACCAAGCCATTGAATTGAACGGCCCCATCGGCTGCGGAGATGTTGCGGTGTTCCCGGGCGACGTCATGGTCGGCGACCGCGAAGGCGTCGTCGTGATTCCCTTGCATCTGGCCGACGATATCGCGGCGGAGGCAACGTCGATGACGGCGTTTGAGGATTTCGTCACCGAACAGGTCAACGCTGGTGAGGCGGTGATCGGTCTCTATCCGGCGACGTCTGAAAAAGCCCAGGCTGACTTCGCCGCCTGGCGCAAAAAAACTGGGCGCTGACGCGACGATGAACTAAGCCGCTGGCGTCAACCTTGCCGGCGCCGCCATCTTGCCGGATCCGCGTTGCGGCACTTTCGGCAACGCAAATCCCTGCTGATGACAGACCCGTGTAACCAGCATGAACTTCCAAAAGAACCCACCGGCCGCGGCCATCAGGCCGGCCAGGATGGCGGCCACGGGAACGGCGGAAGCAATGGCGAACAAGGCACCCGGCACCGCATAGGCCGCGCCGATAACGATCGGTGCCAGTCGGTCGATATCGTGCATGGCCAGGGGACCGATGCCGTTTTCGCGGCCTGACCATCGATAGGACATGAGAAGATAGGCGTTGATCATCGCCAGGCCGACGCCGGCCGTTGTCAGCAGACCGTTGGCCGCGGCGGCACTGCCCAGGCCCGCCGTAATAACGATGAGCAATCCCAGCCCCTCGAACAGGCCCGTGGCCATCAGCATCCAGGGAACCAGCGGGGCCCGCCACGACGGAATACCCTTCGACGTAAATAAAATCTGCCCCTGACAGACCAGAAAGCCGGCCGCGGCCAGACCGGCAAGTGCAAACAGCACGGGGTGCGGCCACAATAGGGATAGGCCGACCGCCGGATAAAACACGCCGACGCAATAGGTCTCGCGGGTCATCCACGACGTCTGCGGCCTCAGCAGGACATACAGAAAACGCATCTTGCGGCCCAGCTTCAGGAACACGAAGAACAGGCCGACGGCCATGATTGCGCCCGCCGCGAAATTGACACCCTGCATGTCGCTGACATCGATCAAACCGGCCAGATGCATAAGCCAGCCGGCAAGGGCAAGGCCCGCCGCCATGCCGCCCAAGGCGAAGTTCATGGCCGCCCGATAGTCCCAATAATGCTGGCGCTTGCCGACCAAGGGGTTGGCCGGGTCGGCCAGGGCCGCTTCATCCGTCTCCGGCGTGTGGCCCGGCATGGTGTGCGGAATCTCATAGAGATAGCGGACCCGCGGATTGGTGCCCAATTCTTCATGCATCTGGAATGTCTTGTTGTCGCGGACCAGCCCGGAAACCTCGCTGTCGGGATCATCGTAATCGCCGAACTTCAGGGCGCCGGCAATGCACGACGCCGCGCAGGCCGGCGTCGCGTCCATGTCCTTGCCCGGCGTCAAGCCGGCGGCAAGGCCGTCATCGATGCGCTCAACGCAAAAGGTGCACTTGTTGGCGACGCCCAGGCGTTCGTCGTGCGGGCGCTGCAATTCCTGGGCCGTGGCGCGGCCGGTGTAGTAGTACTCTTTTTCATGGACGATCGTCCGGGCCTGATACGGACACGCGACAACGCACGATGCGCAGCCGATGCAGAGGTCATAATCGATGGTCACCAAGCCATCGTCGCGCCGGGCCGTCGCGCCGGTCGGACAAACCGGCACGCAGGGCGGTTCCTCGCAGTGCTGGCAGCCGGTGACCACGAACAGCCGTTGCACGTCGGGAAATTTCCCCATTTCCACGTCAATGACCTTGCGCCACTGGACGCCCGGTGGCGTCGCGTTGGCGTGCTTACACGCGATCGTGCAGGTCTGACAGCCGACGCAGCGGTTTAAATCAACGGTCATTCCCCAGCGGGTCATGCGGCGGAGCCTTTCAAATCGATATGTCCTTTATGCACGGCGACCCGCATCAGATCGGCGCCGCTGCCGGTGCCGTCAGTGAGCGACAGTGACAGGGCCGTCACTGAATTCAGGCTGGCTAGACCGAAGTCCTTGGCCAGCGGCGTCGCCCAATGGTCGAACTGGCCGATCATCAACACCGTGTCGGGGCGAATGCCTTCGCGCAGATGCGCCCGGCCCTGGGTGGTGCCCGCCGCCGATTCGATAGTGATGGGATCGCCCTCGGCAATGCCCAGCGCCCGGGCCCGGGTGCGGTTGACGATGACCCCGTCGTGGCCGGAAATGTTCTGCGCCATTTCGCGGATCAGCGGCAGGCCCACATTGGCACCCCAGGCATATTGCATGGACCGCGACGTCACCGCCCAGAAGGGAAACTCATCCGGGTCACGGCCGACTTCGCTGGCATAGTTCTCCCAGATATCGGGGAAGCGTTCGTAATGGGGAAACGGCTCATACTCCGTCAGCTGTTGGTCCCACCAATTGATGCCGTTTTCATGCAAACGCCGTTTCAGCTGTTCGCCATGGCGCTTGATCCGCTCCTGGTAGGGAATTTCAAACCGCAACCCCTGTTCCTTGAGGCGCGGCTGCAAATACCATTCCAGGCGCGAAAACGGGCCCAGCATGAAGCCGTGTTCCTTGAACCAATCCAGGCCGACGACGTTTTCGCCCTTGGTCAGTTCGTGCGATCCGGCCTTGGCTACGGCGTCCCAAATGTCGTCGCAATCGTGCGCCTTGGTGACGTCCAGGGAATAGTCGAACCCCTCGCCCGCTAGGCGCATCCCGGCGCCGCCCCGGTTGATGGCGCCGTTGAATTCCTCCAACAGGCCGATCTTCTCGGCCAGGCGCGTCGCGATGATGGTCATGTCCAGGCACTCGCCGGCCGGTTCCACCGCCGGCTGGCGGATCGCCCAACCCTCGTGATGCCAGGAATTTTCACCGGAATTGGTGGACCCGATACGGCTCATCTGGGTGCTTTCGATGTCGCCGGCCTCGGGCAGCAACACGTCGGCCATGTAGTTGGTTTCATCCTGGGTGTAGGCAAAGGCCACCGTGAACGGAAACTCGGCGATGCGGGCCGCTACTTCCGGCGCGTTCCATGACGAGATGGCCGGGTTGGTACGGTAGCAGATCCACATCTCCGGCAGGGTCTGGCGCGGCCAGGGCGACGGCTGATCTTTTTGAAACAACCAAGGCAAGTGGGCCGGGCCCAAGGCCGCCGACCAGGGCGAATTGCCCGACAAGGGCACCAGGGTTTGATAGCCGTTGCGGATGCCGGGCTTTGATTGCCAGTTCTGGCGGTCCGTGGCGTTGAAGGGGTAGTGCATGAAGCCGTCTTCGCCGGGCGTCGCACTGTTCAGGCGGTTGTTGGCCGGCCGGTTGAGGCGGACTTTCGTCCCCAGCGTGCCGCCGGGTACCTCAAGGGCGCCGACCAGGCAGGTCAAGAGCGTCCGCCCCCACATCATGTGATAGCCGCCCCAGCCGTTATTGATGCCCTTGCCCAACAAGATGCCGACCGGGCGCAGCGGCAGGGTCTTGCCGTCGATCTCGATAGTTTCACCGACCCGGGCATGGGCGACAAATTCGTCGGCGACCCGGCGGATGGTGTCCGCCGGCACGTCGCATTCGCCTTCCGCCCATTCCGGCGTGTAAGGCGCCATGTGGTCGCGCAACAGCTCAAACGCCGGCCGGGCTTCGGCGGCGGCGTGTTCCCAGGTTTCGCTGTCGGGTCCGTATTCGACGCCGGCCAAGGTGAAGGTGCCTTGCAGGGCCGCTTCGCCGATCTCGGCGTCGTAGGGTTTGGCGGTGTTGTCTGAGACATCCCAAATCAGCGGCTTGCCGGTTTCGGTATCGCGTAGGTAATAGCCGTTGGGGCCGATCAGATAAGGTGAATTGGTTTCGTCACGCAGGAACGGCATATCGCAGATATCCGCCCAGTCCCGTTCGTGGACGATGCGATGGATCAGGGCGAAGATGAACGCCGGGTCTGATTTGGGCTTGATCGGCACCCATTCCGCCGACGTCGCGCCGGTGATCGACATGTGTGGTTCCACTTGGACCCGTTTCAAGCCGCGGGACCGCGCATTGGCCTGGCGCCACACCCCGGTGACGCCGCCGGCGGCTTCGTGGTTATGGCCGAAGTTGATCAAGTAGTCGCAATTCTGGGAATCAATGATCACCGTGAAGGCCCGGTGCCACAGCTCGCCGTAGAGGTGTTCCGAATGGTAGCACTTGGCGCCCTGGCCCGAACCGAAGCCGAAATCCGCCTTGCCCCAGGCCGACAGGAACGCCGGGAAAGCCCCCATGTAACGGGTCGGGGTGCCGCCGCCGCCGAAGGAGACGGCCAGTTTCGGGTAACCTTCTTCGTCAAAAATGCCGCCGGCGCGCATGCCGTTCATCCGATCTGCGACCATGCCCAGGGCCTCATCCCAGGAAATCTCGGCCCAGCCTGGATCCTGATCGCGGCCCTTTAGCGGGTTGGTCCGCTTCATGGGCCGGGTGATGCGGTTCGGGTTGTAGGTCTTTTGGATCAGGCCGTAGGCTTTGACGCAAACCCGGCCCTCGGCGGGATGATCCTTGACGTCGAAATTTGGCTCAATGGACTTGGCGACACCGTTCTCGACCTCGACCTTGAACAGGTCGGGGCCGCAGACGCATTGGTTACAGTAGAGAGGGACCTTTCGGCTCTCGCCCGCGCTGCCGTCCGGCGCCATGCCAAACCTATCCTTTCAATTGTGCCCGCTTGGCTTCCAGGCGTTCGCGCTGCTTGTCCAAGGGTACACAGAAGCGCAAATGTTTACCACGGCCGACCTGCTCAATCTCGTCGTGAACCTCGAAGTCGAAGGCCACCTTCGGGCCCTTGACCTCGGTCACTGTGATCTTGATGTCGACGTGCATGCCGATCAACGTCGGGCCCATGTGGTCGATCTCAACCCGCGCCCCGACCGAATTTTCGCCGTCGTCCAGGTAGACGTCTTCCAGGAACAGCCGGCAGGTATTTTCCATGTCGCGAACCATGATGGGTGTGGCGTAGACGCGCAAATCGTCGCCCATGAACCCGATGGTCCGTTCCGTGTCGATCTCATAGCGGGCGGTGTGGGTGGTGCCCGGTTGCAATCCTTCTTTCATCACGCGGTCTCCTGCAGTGGTGGGGTTAAGTAGGCAAGCGCGTAGGTTTCGCGCATCTTCTGTTTGAGCACCTTGCCGATGGCGCTTTTCGGCAGTTCATCAACAAACGCCATGCGGCGCGGAATTTTGTAGCCGCCAAGGCTGGCCCGGCAATGGGAAATCAAGTCGTCGGTATCCGGCTGCCAGCCGTCCGTGGGGACGATCACCGCGAACAGGGCTTCACCGTATTCTTCATGAGGCACGCCGATCACCGACACTTCCTGGACGCCCATGTGACCGCCTAGCACTTCTTCGACTTCACGCGTGTAGATGTTCTCGCCGCCGCTGATCACCATGTCGCGTTTGCGGTCCAGCAGGTAAAGGAATCCATCTTCGTCGAAGCGCCCGATGTCGCCGGTGCGCAGCCCATCTTCATGAAACGTCGCGGCCTGCTCGTCGGGCCGGTTGCGATAGCCGAGCGTCACCTGCGGGCCGCGCACGACCACCTCGCCCGTCTCTCCCACGGGCATGTCGTTGCCGGCGGCGTCGACGATCCGCATGTCCATGTCCGGCACCGGCCGGCCGGCGGATGACAGGATATGTTCCTCGCCGTTGAGGCCACGCTGGTGCGCGTCCTCATCCAACAGCGCGATGTAGGGCGAACATTCCGTCAGGCCATAGCACTGGACCATGCCGACGCCAGGGAAAACCTCCGTGGCGCGGCGCAGCAAGGTGGGCAAGATCGGTGAGGTGCCGTAGGCAATTAATCTGAGGCTCGAAACATCGAAGTCACCGAGCGTCGGTTCCTCGACCATGCGCAGGATCGTCGTCGGCACCATGGAGACGACCGTGCAGCCATAGTGTTCGATAGCGCCCAGCATGGCGCGGGGCGTGAACTCCGATAGGTAGGCGTGCGCGGCGCCTGCCATCATGAAGCCCGTGGATTTGAACTCAGCAGCGTGGAACATGGGCGCTGAATGCAGCAAAACGTCATCCGCCACCGGCTTCATGGCCGGCATGACCTGGCGGGCGTTGGAAATCAGGTTCTTGTGTGAGATGCGTACGCCCTTGCCGCCGCTGGTGGTGCCGCTGGTGTACAGCATCAGGGCGTCGTCATCCTCGGCGGCGGACCGCGCCGGCAAGGGCTCGGCTGCCGCCTTCAAAGCCAGATAGGTGGGCGCATCAATACCCTCACCCAACAAGAACGCCTTGGCCCGCCAGGCCTGCAACTGCGGATGGTCAAACAGTCCCAGGAATGCCGGATCGACGCCCAGGGCGCCGCAATCCGCATCGCCGAGAATTTGCGCCAGTTCCACCGGCGACAAGCGGTAGTTCAACGGCACCGGCACGACGCCGGACCAGAAACCGCCGTAAATGAGTTCACCCTGTGCCGCCGAATTGCGGCAGAGGATGCCGACCCGATCACCCTTACCAAGCCCGAGGCCGCGCAGGGCCCCGGCGGCGCGGGCGATCTCGTCGCCGTATTCGGCCCAAGTCAATTGCCGCGCGCCGTCCAGCAGGGCCGGTCTGGCCGCATGCAGGCGGATGGTGTTTTGCAGGGCCGAGGTGAGGGTCAGCATGGCGCGATGGTAGACGCTCCGCCCGCGTCCGTACAACGTCTCAAGATTTCAAAAGATCAAAGCCGATGTTAAGGTCGGCGCCGGTCCGTGGAGCGGGGGCACACGGGCAACATTGAGGGTATGATATGCGCATCTATTCGGAATTGATTTTGGGCAAAACTGATCCGGGCCTCCGAGAGCCGGAGAAATCCTACGACATCACCAAGGCCGCCGATCACGCCGCCCTGATCGAAAGCCTGGGCTTTGACGGCATCGTCGCCACGGAGACCAAGGACGACCCCTTCGTGTTGCTGACCCTGGCGGCCCAGGCGACCGGGCGCATCGGCCTGGCCAGCTCGGTCGCCATTGCGTTTCCGCGTGCGCCCTACGTTGCCGCCATGGCCGCCTGGAGCCTTCAGAAGTTGTCCGAGGGCCGGTTTACGCTGGGCCTGGGAACCCAGGTGAAGGGCCATATCGTGCGCCGCTTCGGTCTTGAGTTTGCGCCGCTTGGGCCGTGGATGCGCGATTACGTCGGCGCCGTCCGGGCGATTTGGGATTGCTGGCAGCACGGTACCAGGCTTGATTACCAAAGCGAGCGCTACACCCTCAATCTGATGGTGCCGTTGTTTGACCCGGGGCCCATGGACTGGCCGGCGCCACCGATCCATCTGGCCGGGGTCAACAAATACATGTGCCGGGTTGCCGGTGAAGTGGCGGACGGCCTGCGTCCGCATCCCGTCTGTACGCCGAAATATATTCAAGACGTCATGCTGCCGGCGGTCGCCGACGGCCAATCGCGCACCGGCCGCGGGGCTAACAAGATGGGTATCGCGATGAAGCCCCTGGTCGCCACCGGCCCCGACGACGAGACGCTGGCCAAACGCACCGAGGATGTGCGGGCGCGGGTCGCCTTTTACGCCTCGACGCCGGCGTACCGGCCTTGCTTCGATATCTGGGGCTTGAATGATGTCGCCGAAAAGTTGACGGCCATGTCGAAAGACCAGCAATGGGACGCCATGCCGGCCCTGGTCGATGACGAGATGCTCAACACCTTCGCCGTGGTCGGCGGCTATGATGAGATTGCCGAGAAGATCGTCGACCGGTTCAAGGGTGTATTGGACGAGGTCGGGTTCTCCATCGAGGTCAACACAGACGCCGATGCCGAGGCCCTGAAAGGCATGATCCGGAAGGTTCAGGCGGCTTAGCTGGCTGTTATCTCCACTTTATCGCGATAAAACGCCAAATGTCCGGCGATCTCCGCAACCTCGTCAAAGGGCGTCTCGTAGCTCCAGGCGACGTCATCCACATCGCCGAAGCGCCAGTAGGTGGCATCGCCCTTGAACGGACAGTGGGTGGCGTTCTTCAGCTTGGTCGCCAGGTTCATGCGCACATCGGCGGCGGGAATGTAGAGGACGGTGCCATGGTTGGCTTCGCGCATTTCCAGGGCGTTCGACGACTCGGCAACGATGCGGCCCTCGAAGGTGATGCTGACCCGACCTTCAAAGGGCGCCACGTCAACTGTGTGTTCCGGGGCGCGGGCATAGCCGGGGCCGGAGTTCGAGGGTGCCGGGGTTTGTTCCATGGTCGGTCTCCTTCACGGGGCTGGCCCCCATATGGTCAGCACCGGTGGCGGAATTCAATGCACGGTCCCATATTTGTGATTGAGCTAGAATATGATTGAGCGGTGGGCATGACGGCGCTATAGCACGGGCCCAAGTGAACAGCGGAATAAAACCATGACGGCCAAGGTTTTCATCGACGGTGACGTGGGCACCACGGGTTTGCAAATTCGCGAACGCCTGGAAGGCCGCGCGGATATTGATCTGCTGCGCCTGCCCGACACCGAGCGCAAGGACCCGGCCAGGCGGCAAGACATGCTGAACGCCGCCGACGTCGCCATCCTCTGCCTGCCCGACGATGCGGCCAGGGAGTCCGCATCGCTGGTCGAGAACCCCGACACCAAAATCATCGACGCCAGCACGGCACACCGCACGGCGGACGGCTGGACCTATGGTTTTCCTGAATATGATGTCGGTCAGCGCGACGCCATCGCGGCGTCAACGCGGGTCAGCAATCCCGGCTGTTACGCCATCACTTCGGTCGCCATGCTGCACCCCTTGGTCCAAGGCGGTTTGCTGCCTTCGGACACGCCGGTGACCATCAATGCCGTGTCCGGTTATTCCGGCGGCGGCAAGGGCCTGATTGCGGCCTTCGAGGATGACAGCTCACCCGACCACACGGACGCCGCCTTTTACGCCTACGCCCTGACCTTGCAGCACAAGCACGTGCCGGAAATCACAAAGTGGAGCGGGTTGGCGCACGCGCCGGTGTTCGTGCCCAGCGTCGGACGCTATCACCAGGGCATGATCGTGCAAATCCCCCTAGCGCTGTGGTCCCTGCCGGGCTCGCCGAAGGCCGAAGACATTCACGCCGCGTTGGCCGACCACTACGCCGGCCAGCGCTTCGTCACCGTCGCTGATTTGGCCGACACGGCAGCCATGAGCAAGCTCGACCCGGAGAGCCTCAACGGCACCAATGAGCTGCGGCTCCACGTCTTCGCCAATGCCGATACGGAGCAAGCCGTCGTCATGGGCCTGATCGACAATCTGGGCAAGGGCGCGTCTGGCCAGACCGTGCAGAACATGAACATCATGTTGGGCGTGGCGGAGGACGCGGGTCTCTAGGCATCCTCCAGCGTGAGGATGTTCTGGGGCCGCCGCCGCATATGCGGCCGCCTAAGCCCAGGTTATCCACCGGAGAGAAGTTGGCCGGACCGATGTGTCTTTGCCAAGGCCAGGACCAGCGGGAATTCGAGCTAAGTTTGCGTCGTCGTTTATGGCTTCGTTTTGGCCCGGAGACACATCGTCGCCCCATCACCGCATGGCCGATCGCGCCATCGTCATACCCGATCCGACGATCATCATGCCTGGACGTGATCGGGGCATTCACGACTTGGCGTCGTGGAAGATGTGGATCACTCCCTCCGGGGGATAACATGCCCCAAATGCTGCCCCAGAGCGTTTGAACCAGAACATTCAAGCCCAGTGATGACGGGTGGTGAGAAATCCAAACCGCTTTCCGAATTCGAAGCTGAAGCGGACGCAATAACTGATCCGTTCAATCTTCCGCTTGGGACCCAAGGCGGACGTTTCGCCGTATCATAATTTCGATTGTCGAATAGCTGATGAAATAGCCTAATGCCAGCAGTTCAATCTTGCTAATTATGGTGATCCTAAATGAGCAAAGACTCCTTTCAACTCGCCGGCAGCGCCGCCACTATTTATGAAGAGCAAAAAGTGCCGGCGATTTTCGCTCCTCTTGCCGAGGCGACCCTCGACCGTATCCCGTTACGTGAGGGCGAGGATGTGCTTGATGTGGCTTGCGGGACCGGGGTTCTCGCGAGGAAAGCGCGAGAAAGATACGGAAACCTTGGACGGGTGATTGGCGCTGATTTGAATGCGGGGATGATAGAAACAGCCCAAAGTTTGACTGATCAGCATTCAAAGGCGTGCGAATGGCACGTCGCGGATGCGTCAGATATGCCGTTTGTTGATCATTCGTTTGCGGCGATATTTTGCCAACAAGGCCTACAGTTTTTCCCCGACGAAGATGCGGCCCTATCTGAAATGAAGCGATTACTCCGTCCAGGTGGGAAAATCGCATTGAGCATCTGGAGCAAACCGCCCGCTTTGTTCGCTGCATTAGCGACGGCGTTGGAACGATATATCAATGAGGCGATCGGCAAGCAATCTCTGGCACCATTTGGCTACCAAGGGCGAGAAACTCTGCTGACCAGATTGACGGCACTTGGATTTATCGACACAGACCGCCAGGAGTTTGCGGTGGATCGTGTTATTCATGATCCTCACAACGCCATCCCGAAGGAAATCGCTGCAAACCCAGTCGGACCAGCGGTCGCCAAAGCCGGTGAGGAGACAGTCAGGAAAATCACCGAGGACGTTCTCGACGAGGTTTCTCAATTTCTGAGCGGCGATACCCTCATTCTTCCGCAGTACACGCATCTGTATATCGCCAACGTCCGCTAGTAGCTATTCTCGGAAATTCGAATTGACGCGAATACCCATCCGGTCTCGCTCCCGATGCGGAACTCTTTGTGGATAATCAATCGATCCGGACCGGCTAGCCGGCGGGTATCATCGGCGGAGCCTCGATCCATCCTCGCCCTTGATGACGCAACGAGATTATATTTCCCTCCCCCGCCCGATCCCATAGGCTGACCGAAAGCTCGCCAGCACATCTTGGCGCGGCGGAAGAGGACGCAGACATGTCCGTTGAAAAAATTGACACCCTCATCGTCGGCGGTGGTCAGGCGGGCTTGGCCATGAGTGAGCATTTGAGTAACGCGGGCGTCAAACACTTGGTTCTTGAACGCCGCCGCATTGCCGAGCGCTGGCGTGCGGAGCGGTGGGATTCGCTGGTTGCCAACGGGCCGGCCTGGCATGACCGGTTTCCGAACATGGAATTTGCCGATACGGACCCGGACGCCTTTGCGTCGAAGGAGAGCGTCGCCGATTATTTCGAGGCTTACGCCGAGATGATTTCAGCTCCCGTCCGCTGCGGCGTCGAGGTGATGGCGGTGAAGAGGACTCCGGGCCGTGCCGGCTTCCGGGCGCAAACGTCCGACGGCGTGATCGAGGCCAACAACGTCGTTGCTGCCACGGGACCGTTCCAACTCCCGGTGATCCCGCCCATCGTCCCGGAAGGCGCTGATGTCACGCAACTTCATTCCAATACTTACAAGAACCCCGGTCAGTTGCCCGACGGCGGCGTACTGGTGATCGGCGCGGGATCGTCGGGGGTGCAGATCGCCGATGAACTGCTGCGCGCGGGCCGCTCCGTTTATCTCTCCGTCGGCCCCCATAACCGCCCGCCCCGGCGCTACCGAGGGCTTGATTTCGTCTGGTGGCTCGGCGTGCTGGGAAAGTGGGAGGCGCAGTTCGCAGAGAAGGGCAAGGAACACGTGACCATCGCGGTGAGCGGCGCGAATGGCGGCGAGACCATCGACTTCCGGCGTCTGGCCGCGCGCGGCATGAACTTGGTGGGGATGACGGCGGCCTATGCCGACGGCGTCATGACTTTCGCCGATGACTTGGCCGGCAATATCGCTATGGGCGATGCCGATTTCCTCTCGGTCTTGGATGAGGCGGATGTTTATGCAGCCCGCCACGGCCTTGATCTGTCCGACGACCCCGACGCGCGCCGCATGGCACCCATGCCAGAGGGAATCACCGACCCGCTGCGTGAGCTGGACCTGACGGCGGCCGGCGTCACGACGATCCTTTGGGCGACGGGCTTTGCCGTGGATTTCAGTTGGCTGAAGGTCGACACCTTCGACGCTGAAGGGCGGCCCCTGCACCAGCGCGGTATTTCCCGCGAGTCCGGCGTCTACTTTTTAGGGTTGCCGTGGCTGTCACGGCGCGGCTCGTCGTTCATTTGGGGGGTCTGGCACGACGCCAAGTTCATCGCCGATCAGATCGCCATCCAACGTGATTATCTAGGCCACTATGTGTCGGCGGTCCCGGCGCATCTCTCCACAAGCTCAAAATAAGGAAATTCAGCGAATTTCGGGATTTCACCGAGACGGTTTCGGCGCCGGTCGACACCAAGCCAGACCATTTTCATGAAACCGTAAAAAGGTCTTGGTTTGGCCCATTTCGGAAGTTGAGCTTACAAAGCGAAAGCGTTCGATTGCGGTTCAGTTTGCGGACCATTTCTCGGCCCGATGCACCGCGCCACATTGAGTGTCACATCACGTTCAACTTGATCAACCGGTCGACACCACGGCTCGCTCCGCCTTATCAGTACCGCGCCGAGTTTTGGCCGCTGTCTCATCGACATAGGTGTAAACCACTTCGTGTATGTCGCCGTAGATCAAGCCCAGGTATGCTTTGGAATTGTTTGGGCAGGCAATTTTGCCACCGGCGAAGCCAATCTCCGACGTCGGCAGCACAGTTGCCTTTGGCACACCGAAATTTCCACTTTCGGTCAACGGCATCCCGCCCTTGGGGAGTTTCCTTTCCAAGACCGCTTCGCCATTATTCCACGCGTGTTGATAAACCGCGAGGTCGAGCCGGATTTCCCCACGCATGCGGCTGCGTTCCCAGGAGAAAGGCCATGCCTGTGGTCGGTCAAAGGAAATGGCGATGAACGCTTTGCTTGCGAAAACATCAACATTGTAGCCGTCCCGTGCACCATAATTGGTAAGCACCGCCGCCAGCGTGTCGAAAGATACGCCGTCATCCAAAACAACGGAAAGATCAACATCGTCTTCCCACGCCAGTATACGGCCGTTCTCCCGAACAGCCCCCAGCAAGGTCCCCCCCTCCAGCCAGTGCGTAATGCCTTGATCCTTAAGGCAAGCTGCAACTGAATGGCAAAGTTCCACCATGTGGCTGCGGCAGCATGGTGCGGTGTTGAGGCCAAGGCGATTGATATACAGATTAAAGGGGCAGGGAAGCGTGTCTCTCTCGCAACCGCGCCAGCTGACGGCGCCGCCCGATACCACCAACTCATCAATCCCATGCTGCCGTGCAAAAGCTTCGATATTTTCATTCGCTTGAGCGGTCAGGACCGATAGATCGTGACCAACGATCGGATGCAGGGGGCGATGGTCGATCGGGCGATGCCGTGCAAACCATGAGAGTTCGATCAAAGCCATTGCAGCCAGAACCCCCAGAAATTTGATATTGGGGACCACATAGGCGGCGGCGGCGGCGGGCACGATAATCCACAAACCCGCGTGACTGCCATGCCTGGCCAGGAATTCCACCCATCCCGGGGCTGGCTGGAACGCGACCGCCGGCGCGGCAATAATGCTGAATATCGTGGCAATGATTCCAAACGACGTAACAAGCGCGAGCCCGTCAATCCCGTCATAGGATATCGAAACGTAACCCGCCGTAATGATCAACAACCCGGCCGTTGCAAATGAATCGGGCCATAAAGGCAAAAGCCAATTTCGTGGATATCTCAACAGACGGACAAATGACAGATACGTCGCCGCATATAACGCCATGCCGACGATGAAGCCGAGAACATCGCCTGCGGACCAAGCTTCAATGAACATTTCTCAATCGCTTTTCACAATGTTGATGTTCGCGCGGTCCGGCAGGTCTGCACGCCAGTGTCATCGCGCTCAGAGATGCGGCGAAATCTTGATCACGTATCGCTGCCGGCGTTGCGAGCAGAATTTTCACGACGACCGTTCCCGGGGACCTGATCACGGCGTCTGTTGTCCATCGTCGGCCAACCGGGCGAGGTCATCGAAGGTCTGTTCGATGAGCTTTTTGCGCGATGGACTTTGTGCTTCCGGCGTGGCGGCAAAGAGCTGCAAGAGATATTGGGCCGTCATGGCGGCCTCTCGCCATGTCTTCGCCGGTGCATCAAGAAGCAGCGCTTCGAGGTCCTCCTGACGACATTGCATCAGTTCCTGATCGATTTGCAGTTTCTGAATCCTGTTGCGGATTTCGGCCGTTCGCCGGGTGACGTTGTCCCGGTGGTTATCGAGCTCAATTAAATTCTCGGTCATGCCTTCTCCCTTAATTTTGAACCTCGGCTCTGGCCTGCCTGCGGGCTTATTTGGCTTGCCTGTCGCGCATGGGGGCCGCATCCAACTCTTGAGGGGCTATGGACAAAGCCTGCGTAAGAAACGGGTTGCCCGATTTTGCGGGCAGGCAAATGATTGCCGAAATCCGCCGGTAATCAGGCAACCAGATGCCATGAATAAACTCTTCATCCGTCTCCACTGTTTGATCGCCGGACGCTCGCCTCTCGGTCATACCGCAGCATTGGCGGGCGGCCAGACGAGAGGACGGCTCTCTCTTAACCGGTCACCACGAATTGGACGCCGGCACGACTTCGACAGTTTTCTCATTTTGGATGAGTGAGACCTCATCCAGTCGGAATGCCGAACGCCGGTTATCCGTGAAGTCCGGATAGAAGTTCGGCACATTTTCTAGACACTTGGCTGTCGGGCTCTTTTTCTCCGGTCATGGTGGACCAACCTTGTTGACCAACGTAGTCGCCTCGGTTCCAAGATTTCTTTGCTTTCATGGCCGTGAGTTTTTCTACCTTATCCGGATCAAGGCCGTACTGCGCGACGCAAATTGGCGCCAGTCGATCAATAACCGCGTTCGCGGCGGCGTTGGTGACCATGCTTTGCGCCTTGCTTTCAGCGACCCATCCGCCCCAAGTGAATCCAATCACGGTTAATGCAATGGCGCCGCCGACCGCACACCGCAATCCTGATTTCACGTCACTACGATCCACATGCATGGGTTCTTTGTAAAACACCTTATTTGAAAATAACATAAAATAAATATTAAACAAAAAATATCGTCGTTTATTTATTTTTATTTTAATTTATATTTATCTTCAATTTCAAGATATCAAATTTTATTACGTTTTCTTTGGGCAGTAATACATAATTACTTTTACGAAAACCAGCTTCCCGCCAGCCGACCAGTGGTGTCTTGAATGTAAGGCCCGTGTCGGATAGCTCATGCCAACGACAAGCATGACCGGCGACCTCTTAAACCGTTACGGAAGGATCTTCGAAATGCGCGAGCCTGTAAGATCAAAAATGAAGATCGCAAGATCGAAAGCGGAGCAGCAGTTTACCGCGACCCAGAAGAAAGATGACAAGGCCTTAGAAGAAAAAGATATCGCGAAGAAGGAAGCCGCCAAGAAAGTGGCGCGATTGCGGGCGCTTCGCCTGCAAAAGGAAGCCGCCGACAAGACCGCCGCCGACGAAGCCGGGTCCGAATGATCGATGTCTTTAGCGGAAGCATCACTCGACAATCGAACTGCCGTCTTCTCATCCAAAAGCCGACATCGCCGGTAAATGTCTCTGAACACCGATATTGTCTACGCTCGGCCGTGAACCACAGAAACAATTAGGGTTCGGATTATCCGCCGCAGTGGACATCATTCCACGCCGGTATGACCAACCCCGTTCTTGGTTGAAATTTGAACGCTACACGGGGCGGCGGCATAAATAAAAAGTGCCGGAAAAAATAATTTCCAAATAGGTTGAAATTCTTAGTTTAGCTGCCCATATCTGGCCATGTCTACCTCATGCGCTGCGGAAGATCGGTAGTTGCACGCTATTTGACATTATGAAGATGGCTCCTGACCGGTGCTGCCGGGACTGATGCCCACCGGGACTGATGGGTTGACGTTGGGCTCGGGGGACAAAGGTCGGAACCGCGATGACGGTGGGCAAGCCGCGCGTCGGAAGGTATGCGGCAGTCCATAAAAATGGACACATTTATGTACCTATGGACACATTTGGATACGAAACGTATGGGACGGGCCGCGATGCTCCCTTACACGGTATAAACCCGCGTCGTCGCCTCGCGGCCGCGGACCGTGACTTCGGTGACCGACCGAAAGGCGCAGACGTCGCCGGAATAATCGACCGTGTTCTGCCCGCACAGCACGTAGGTGCCGTATTCCTTGTTGAGCTGTTCGAGGCGCGCCGCCACGTTGACCTCATCGCCATGCACCGTGAAGGCCAGGCGATCAGCGGCACCGATGGCACCGACGACGATGTCGCCGCTGTTAACGCCGCAGCGGGTCAACAGCCAATGCCCGCCCGGACCGAAGGTGCGATTCTCGCAGAGCTCGATGATCCCGAGCGCCGTTTTCACGGCATTGGCGGCGTGATCGGGGTCGGCGGTCACGGCGTTGAAGGTGACCAAGATCAAATCGCCTTGATATTGGGTGATGACGCCGCCGTTGCGGCGGATCACCTCGCCGACTTCACAAAAATAATCGTTCAGCGTCTGCGCCAGTTCGCTGGGCGTCAGCTTTTCGGAAACCGTCGAGAACCCTTCGATATCCGTGAACAGCACCGAGGCGTTGCGCTGTTCGCCGTCGCCCGGCTGAATGGCCCGGTCCGCGGACGTGATGCGGTCGGCGACTTCGCGGGAGATAAAACGCGACAGGTCCGCGGCGGCGGCCTGATCCAGGGCGGCGCGATAGAAGGTCCGCTGGGCCCGTAGCACGGCGGCGGCCAAAACCAGAGTGACGACGACGATGGAGATCATTTTGTCGACCTCGGCGCCGATCAACACGGCGTTCGACGTCAGATAGGTGACGTAATTGCGGGTGATGACGGCCTCGCCGTAAGTCGACGACAGCGCGTACATCATCAACGCGAACCAGCCGAGGACGGAAACGCCGCCGGTGATCAGAATGTATTTCGGCTCGAACCTGAGCGCCCTGAGCGCGATGAAGATGAACACGTAGATCATCGTCGGCGCCTTCAGGTAGAAGCTCGGCGGTTGGCCGTACTTAATGTGGAAACTCCAGATCAGAACCATCAGCAGACAAATGTCGATGATGGCCGAAACGACCAACAACCAACTCGGCAGAAAGTGGCGGTAGGCGCAGACCATCCGGACCATGGTGAATGCGAAGTAGATGGCCAAGGCCCACGGCTCGGGGCGGAACGCGGTGGCTTCGACAGGCGGTGGGGTGAGGGCGTAGAGCGTCGCAAAGATCAACACCAAGGCAAGCTGGACCCAGCTGATGACCTTTTCGCCGTCGTTCTGGCGCTTGGCGATTTCATCGGCGACGCGCGCCGGCATATCGCCGGTGATGCGATCACCAAACAGAAACCGTGACAGGCTATGTCCCACGCCACTCCCTTTCATGCCGAACGGCCGTTTTCATCGCGGCCCGGGCGCATCTTAGCACCGGTTGGACGCAGTTAACGAAAACGTGTTGGAGCGTGAAAGATCGCCGGCGCATTCGGCCAATCCTTCGATGAACTCAGGATGAAGTTGTGTGTCGCGGCGGCGCAATTCGAATTTCAAAGAAACCCTCATGTTGAGCCTGTCGATACATGCGGGCCGCGATATCCAGCCCTGGAGGCTTCGCTCAGCGCGCCGACGGCGGGACCCGGAAGACCAAAGCGCGCCGATCATGGACGGGTAAGCGGAGCATACGGGCGACTTGGCGGACGAAGGTGAAGGCGGACTGCATGTTATTTTTCCTGTGACGACGTTTCTTGGTGCCGGTTATACAGAGTCGCGGGCAACCCGGCTGTGATTGCTGTCACAGGCTATGCAGGGATCAGGGCGGAATTATGGCGTTTCGGCCTCGGCGATCACTTTTTTTACGGCCTCTTGCTTATTGAGCAGATGTTCTTTCAACAGCACCGACAGTTTTCCGCCGTCGCGGTTCTCCAGCGCGTTCAGGATCGCCTCATGCTCTTTCATGGCGGCGTCCCAGCGGTTAATGGAGGCATTCGCCAGATAGCGCGCCCGGCGAATCCGCTGGGCCAGCGATTGATAGGTCTGGAGCAATGTCGGGTTGCCGGCGATCTGCATGATCTTCTCGTGAATTTGCTGGTTGACCCGGAAGTAGGCGGGCTGGTCACCGCGCGTATGATGCAGCGCCATTTCATAATGCAGCGCGCGGACCTCGGCGATATCCTCGTCGGTGGCGTGCCGGCAGGCCAACTCGCCGGATAGGGCTTCCAGTGAGCCCATGATCGGGAACAGCTCATCGACATCTGCCGGTGTGAGTTGGGTAATCCAGGCCCCACGGTTCGGTTGCAGGGTGATCAAGCCTTCCGACGCGAGCACCTTCAGGGCCTCGCGCAGGGGTGTTCGTGAGATGCCGAAGCGTTGACACAGATCGCGCTCCGGGACTCGGGCGCCGGCCCGCAGGTCACCGTCGAAGATCATGTCCCGGATCCGCTCGACCACCTCTTGGTGCAGGGTTGGGCGGCGGATTTCGGATAATCCGGGCGCGTCAGTTGTCGGCAGGGCAACCTCATCCATGAATCTCACGCGCCTCCTTCATCCAAAGCAGTGGCCAGCACCTGCGCCACATGGACGGCATTCCGCCCGGCGCCGTCAGCGATCTGGTGACGGCAGCTGGCGCCGTCGGCGACGATCAGGTCATTGGCACCGGCATTCCGAACTGCAGGCAGAAGATCGGCTTCCGCCATCCTCATGGAGACCTCCAGGTTCTCCGGCTGATAGCCGAACGCCCCGGCCATGCCACAGCACCCGCTGTCAATGACTACGACGTCCAAGTCCGGGATCATGTCCAGCACCCGCTCGACGGTGCCCATGACCGCGAAGGCCTTCTGATGGCAGTGCCCATGCACATGCGCTTTGCTTTGGGGAAGGGCCTTTAGCGGTAAGTTCAACCGGCCGGCCTCAATCTCGCGGACCAGGAATTCCTCGAACAGGAAGGCATTGCCGGCCAACTGTTCGGCGGCGCCACTGAGGCCCATTGCCATGAATTCGTCGCGCAGGCTGAGCAGGCAGGACGGTTCCAGGCCGATGATGGGCACCCCGCGCGCCGTGTAAGGGCCAAGGCTGTCGAGGACGCGGGCGGCTTCTGCCTTGGCTTCATCGACAAGACCGGCAGACAGGAACGTGCGCCCGCAACAGAGCGGCCTGCCGCCGTCCACAGGAGCCGCAATGTGAACATGGTAACCGCCAGCCTCCAAAACGCGGCGCGCGGCGCGCACATTGTCTGGTTCAAACCAACGATTGAAGGTGTCGGCCCAAAGCACGACTTCGTCGCCATTATTCTCGGCGCCTGTCTCATTGTCGCGAAATGGATTGGTACTCCACGACGGCAGTGGGCGCTTGGCGGCGAAGCCCGTGATCGCTTCGCCCAGCCAGGGCAGGCCGGGAAGGTGATTGCGCAGGTTCAGCAATCCACCAAAACGCGATGCCGCGCCGGCATAGCGCGGCAAATAGGCGACCAACTTGTCAAACAGGCGCAGCCCGTGGCGTTTGCGATAATGATAGAGAAACTCGGTTTTCATGCGCGCCATATCGACACCGGTCGGGCATTCGCGTTTACATCCCTTGCAGCCGACACAGAGCGCCATGGTTTCGTACATGGAATCCGACGTCAGGGCGTCGCCGCCCAATTGACCTGAAAGCGCCAATCGCAGCGTATTGGCGCGGCCCCGGGTCAGATCCTTCTCGTCGCCGGTGGCACGAAAGCTCGGGCACATGACGCCGGCGTCGCGCTTACGGCAGGCGCCGTTGTTATTGCACATCTCCACCGCACCCGAGAGCCCGCCCCAATCCGACCAATCCAATGCCGTATTCAGCGGCTGACGGGTATAATTCTCCTTGAAACGCAGCAAAGATCGGTCATCCATCTTCGGCGGATTGACGATCTTGCCGGGGTTCATGCGTCCGGCCGGATCGAAGGCGTCCTTCACTTCACCGAAAATTTCGTTCATGCGCGGCCCAAACATGGCTTTGTGGAACTCCGAGCGCACCAGCCCATCGCCATGTTCGCCCGAATGCGATCCCTTGTATTCACGGACCATCTCGAAAGCTTCCTCGGCAATGGCGCGCATCTTTTTGACTTCGATCTCGGATTTCAGGTTGATCACCGGGCGGACGTGCAAACACCCGACGGAAGCATGCGCGTACCAAGTCCCGGTGGTGCCGTGCTTGGTGAATACGTCAGTCAGGCGCGCCGTGTAGTCGGCCAGATCTTCCAGGCGTACGGCGCAGTCCTCGATAAACGAGATCGGTTTGGCCTCGTCTTTCATGGACATCATGATGTTGAGGCCGGATTTTCGAACCTCCCAGACGGCTTTTTGGAAGTCGGGGTCAATGGCTTCGACGACCCCGCCTCGAAAGCCCAAGTCGGCCATCAATTCGCCCAGCTGGGTCAGCTTGCGGCGCTGCGCATCGGCATCCTCGCCGGCGAACTCGACCAAAAGCAGCGCCTGGGGCTCGCCTTCAACGAATCGGTCGACAGTGGCCCGGAAGATGGGAATGTCGCGGGCCAGGTCGATCATCGTGCGGTCGACCAGTTCTACCGCCGCCGGGCCCAGCTTGACGATGTGCTGGGTTGATTCCATGGCGTCGTGGAAAGTCGGGAAGTGGCAAATACCCAAAAGCTTGTTCTGAGCCAGCGGTTGCAGGTCAAGTTGGATGCGCGTCGAAAATGCCAGGGTGCCTTCCGAGCCAACCAGCACGTGCGCCAGATTGGGATGGGTCTGGACCCGGTGCAGGGTGTCTGCCGCCCAGGCGCCGCGCGGCGGGCCGCCGGGCATCAAGGCATCCACATTGTAGCCGCCGACCCGGCGCATGAGGTCGGGGAAACCTGCCTCCACGGTTGCCGCTTCGCGCCGGCCCATATCCAAGAAGCCGCTGACCAATCGGCTTTGACCCGGCGTCAGGTTGGCCAGCGCCGCGTTATCCGAAACCTCGCCGAAGACCATCTGCGAGCCGTCGGCCAGAATCGCATCGATGGCGCGCACATTGTCGCGCATGGTCCCATAGACAATGGAACGCGCCCCGCAGGAGTTGTTGCCGGTCATACCGCCGATGGTGGCGCGGCTGGATGTCGAGACATCGACCGGAAACCACAGCCCATGCGGTCTCAGATAGGCATTAAGGTGATCGAGAACGATCCCCGGCTCGACCCAAATGCTGCGGCCTGCGGCATCGAACTCCAGCACTTGGTTCAGGTGTTTGCTCATATCGACGACCAAGGCCTCGCCGACGGTCTGACCGCATTGCGATGTGCCGCCGCCGCGCGGCAGGACGGGGATGTTTTCCTCGCGGGCGATATCCAGCGCTTTGCCCACGTCATCCGCCGTTTTCGGAACGACCACGCCGATGGGTTCGACTTGATAGTGCGAAGCGTCCGTTGAATACCTACCGCGGCTGAACGGATCGAACAGGACGTCGCCGCTCAACGCCCCGTTGAGGCGCCGCGCCAAGCTGCTGTCGCCGATACGTCCGGTGCCGGTAATTCTGGGCTTTGCTGGCATCATTATCTGATCCTGCGGTTGACTGCCGCAAACGATCCTAACATTTTGAATTCAAAAAACAATAGGAAGTCTACGGCGATGTGCCAAATCATTGTGCATTATGCTAAAAAATTATTTAAAATCAATATATTATGAAAATATACATGTTTCAGATTGCATTGATAATAAATGAATGCATAATGCAGTCGAAAGAATTTTGGCCGATGATGCCGATATGCTTGGGCCTGACGAGGGGCCTAACGAAGGGTCCGGCGAAGAGCCCAAAGAGGAGAATGTCATGGATTATCGAAGCGGACGCCATTTTTTGCAGATCCCCGGCCCCAGCCCCGTGCCCGATCGCGTGTTGCGCGCCATGGACCGGGCCGTCATCGACCATCGTGGGCCTGAATTCGGTGAACTGGGCTTGGATGTCCTGGATGGCGTTAAGAAGGTTTTCGGCACGGATAGCCACGTCATCATCTTCCCTTCATCCGGCACCGGGGCCTGGGAAGCGGCGCTGGTCAACACCATGAGCCCCGGCGACAAAGTCCTGATGTTCGAAACGGGTCAGTTCGCTTCGCTATGGCAGGAGCTGGCGGAACGATTGGGCATCACCGTCGAGTTCGTGCCGGGCGACTGGCGCTCGGGCGTCAGCGCCGCAGAGGTGGAAGAAAAACTTCGCGCCGATGCAGGCCATGAGATCAAGGCGGTCTGCATGGTCCACAACGAGACCTCCACCGGCGTCACCTCGAACGTGCCGAACGTGCGTGCCGCCATGGACGCTGCCGGACACCCGGCGCTCTTGTTAGTGGACACCATTTCATCGCTCGGCTCCATGGCCTTCCAGCACGACGCCTGGGGGGTCGATGTGACGGTCAGCGGCTCGCAAAAGGGCTTCATGCTGCCGCCGGGACTGGGCTTCAACGCGATCAGCGAAAAGGCTTCGGAAGCTTCGAAAACGAACGGCCTCACCCGATCCTATTGGGATTGGCAAGCGATGATCGCCAACAACGCCACCGGGTTCTTTCCCTATACGCCGGCGACGAACCTGCTCTATGGACTGCAGGAAGCCCTAAGCATGCTGTTCGACGAGGGGTTGAAGAACGTTTTCGCCCGCCACGATCGGTTTGCGGAAGCGACACGCCGCGCCGTCCAGGCCTGGGGTCTGGAAGTGCTGTGCAACAATCCGGATGAATATTCCAGCGTACTCACCGGCGTGATGATGCCGGACGGCATCGACGCCGACCATGTGCGTAAGGTGATCTTGGATAACTTCGACATGTCGCTGGGCACCGGGCTGGGCAAGGTGAAGGGCAAGATCTTCCGCATCGGGCACCTGGGGGATATCAATGAACTCACCCTCATGGGCGCGCTCAGTGGTGTTGAGATGGGTCTCAGTCTCGCCGACGTGCCACACCAGAAAGGTGGCATCGATAAGGCCATGGCCTATCTCACGGAAACGGCGGGAGGCTGATCATGCCAGGGGCTTCTGAGGACATTGCCGAAGAAAACGTCGAGGACACCGTCCTGATCGTCCGCGATGATGCTGGCATCGTCACCGTCACCCTCAACCGGCCACACAAGATGAACGCCTTCACCAAGCCCATGTGGGGACGCATGGGCGAGGTGTTTCGGGAATTGGCCGCCGATGAAAGCGTGCGCTGTGTCGTCATCCGGGGCGCCGGCGAGAAAGCGTTTGGGCCGGGCAATGATATATCGGAATTTGAAACCGAGCGTAGCAACGCCAAACAGGCGAAAGCCTATGGCGTCTTAATGCATGGCACCATTGAGGCCCTGAAGACCATGCCGCATCCCACAGTGGCCATGATCCACGGAATATGCGTCGGTGGCGGACTGGAAGTCGCCGGATTGTGTAATATCCGCATTTGCGGGCAATCCAGCCGCTTTGGCGCGCCCATCGCAAAACTGGGACTGGTCATGGCCTATCAGGAAATCTCATGCCTCAAGGCTTTAGTCGGCCCGGGCCGGGCCATGGAAATTCTACTTGAAGGCCGCATCATGAACGCGGCGGAAGCCGAACGCATGGGCATCGTTAGCCGCGTCGTCGCCGACGATGAAGTCACCGAGGAAGCCATGTCGGCAGCCCGGCGCATCGCCGCCGGCGCACCGTTGGTCCATCGTTGGCACAAGAAATTTCTGGAGCGCCTGGATGACCCGGTGCCGCTCAGTGCCGAAGAATTGAATGAGGGTTTCGCCTGTTACGATACGGAAGACTTCCGGATCGGATTCCAGGCATTCTTGGACAAGAGCACACCGGCGTTTAAAGGCAGATAACCTGGCACGTGGGAGAAAGCCTATGAGTGAGACACGCGGGCCGCTGACCGGCATGAAGGTCATTGAACTGGCCCATGTCATGGCCGGACCGACCTGCGGGCGCATGCTGGCCGACATGGGCGCCGACGTGATCAAGGTTGAGCGGGTGCCCGACGGTGATGACACGCGGCGTTTTCTGCCGCCGGATATCGGTGGGGAATCGGCGGCCTTCATGATGATGAACCGCAACAAGCGCGGCGTCGCCATCGACTTGAAAAACCCGGACGGTAAGGCGGTGCTTATGAAGATGCTCGTCGACGCCGACGTGCTGATCGAAAACTACCGGGCCGATACCATGTCGAAGCTGGGGCTCGGCTATGACGACTTGAAGGATCACAACCCGGGCCTCATCTACTGCGCCATTTCGGGTTTCGGCCGCACCGGACCCTATTCAAGCCGCGGCGGCTATGACCTGATCGCCCAGGGCATGAGCGGGTTGATGAGCATCACCGGCGAAGCGCCGGGCCGCGAACCGGTGAAAGTCGGCGCGCCTGTTACCGACATCACGGCGGGCATCCTGGGCGCCTTGGGCGTGTCTGCGGCTTATGCCCACAAATTGCAGACGGGCGAAGGCCAGATGGTTGACACCTCGCTGTTCGAGGCCGGCATCACGCATACCTACTGGCAGTCGGCGATTGCCTTGGCCACCGGCGAGGCGCCGGGTCCCATGGGTTCGCGCCATCCTCTGAACGCGCCCTATCAGGCGTTCAAGACGGCGGACGGCTACATCAACATCGGTGCGTCAAACACGCGGCTGTGGGGCCGGCTTTTGGAACTTCTGGACCTCCAGGAACTTGCCGACGACCCGCGCTTCAACGACGGTGCGGCGCGCATGGCCCATACCGACGAGCTGGTTAATATCCTGAACGGGGTCTTCGGGACCCAGCCGCAGGCGCATTGGTTGGCGGAACTGGAAAACGTCGGCATTCCCGCCGGCCCGGTCTATGACGTCAATGAAATGCACGCCGATCCCCATACGGCGGCGCGCGATATGGTCATCGAGGTTGACCATGCGACAGCGGGGCCTGTGAAAACCCTCGGTCTGCCGATCAAGTTCTCCGAAACTCCCGGCGTCATCGACGCCGGCGCGCCGGTGTTTGCCCAGCACACCCGCGAGGTGTTGGCGGAATACGGCTATGACGACGCAGCCATCGATCGCCTGATCGCCGAAGGTGCTGTAATCGCCGCCTAGAGCAGATCTAGTCAGCCTTCTTCAAGGCCTTGGCCACCGCTTTGATTTGAGCTTCCACGGAAATATCGATGATCGAGGTAATCTCAAGGTCGCGATCCTCGTACGCATTGATACCGGGATGGCTGGCTTCCCACTTGGCAACGGTTTCGTCGCGACGGGTCAGCAGCGCTGCGATCTGCGGCCGGAACAGCCGCAACAGGGCGGTGACCCATATATTCACCGGCCAGCTCGGCAGCGCTTGATCAATATTGAACAGATCGGCCATTTCCTTCACATCGTCGGCAGCGTACCAAACCTCACCGGTGACCCAGCGGTTGGTGGAGAACAGGCGGATCGGAAATCCGGCCCGGTTCATGGAAATGCCGACGAAATGCGTCAACGCGTCGTTGTCACCCTCCGGTGATTCGTAATCCGCAAGCGCCACGGGCTTGATACGCTTCGGCATGCCCTTTGGCCGAAGGAAGGTGTGGAAGTGCCCGTGTTCGGCACCCCACTTGTTGGCACGGTTCTCTGGCGGGTGGGCATGGTAATAATATTGGGAATGCGAATCCCAATCATAGACGTCGCCGTCCGGGTAATGATCCCATTCAAAAAACTCGCCACCGCCGCGCAAAACTTCGCCAACCACATTGGCGTCGCTTTTTTGCAGAACCCGATAACATTCAAGGATTTGTGCGCCCGCCTCGGCCATAACCTCCAGGCGGTCCCGGGGAACCCCATCAAGGTCAAATTTGCCAAGTTTCATGGCGCTGATGCCGCCGCTGGCAGAGGTCTTCGTCATGCTACAGCTCCTTCGTCGCCGCCCTTCCCCGAGGCAGTTTATACGCGTTTGAATACGACAAGGAAACGCCGTGGACGGACCCGTCCACGGCGCTCCAGGAATCGCAAAGTGGATTGTCTGAAGTTAGTTGGTCTTCTTTGCGGCGCAGGGATTGCATGGATTGCAGGCTTTTTTCTTCGCGGCGCAGGGATTGCAGGCACCACAGGCCTTCTTCTTTGCGGCGCAAGGGTTGCAGGCGCCACAGGCTTTTTTCTTCGCGGCGCAGGGGTTGCACGATGCCAATTCGATGATTTCCGTGGTTGGGCTCATGCTGGCGGCTTGCGCGTCGGGCAGCACGGAAAGGGCGCCGGCGCCGGTGAGGGCGGCGATACCGACCGCGGTCAGGGTTTTCTTGATCATTACAACTCTCTCCTGTGTTGGTGTCGATCGTGTTTGGGATAATTCCAATCGCCACTTTAGCCATCCCCTCGATACATGGGAGTAAAGTCGTGTCACATCACTGTGAAGCGGCCGCGAGAACGCATTGGACGTTCCGCCCGACTGAGATAATACGCGGCCGCACGATGGTTCCGGCCAGCAGGCCGGGATAATGTGGGGCATAAAATGCGATCGAACATTATATGAACGGATTTCGAGGACCATTAACCACCCTGTAACGGTCTGATTTTATTAAATTTTGATCGGAATCAATGCCCACGGTCCGCGTTGATCGTATAATTCGCCATGGTATTCAGTCGTCCATAGGGTGGCCCGATTGATAGAATCCCGGAAGATCAACCGGCGCCGGGAGTGAGCGCTGGGCGGGTACAAGGGACTAGAACCATGCAAAGCATAGATCTCAGCGGTATTTCCGTCCTCATCGTTGAATGCAATCCCCTGTTGCGGACAGTGTTTCGTCAGGTGCTGCGGGAATTGGGTGTCGCCGACGTCAACGCTGTCGGCGATATCGATGCCGGCTTCGCGGCATTCGAATTGGGCAACCCGGATATTATCTTGCTGGACTGGTGTCCGAATTGTGATGGTCTTGCGTTGTTGAAACGCATTCGCCACGATCCGAAAAGCGCCAATCCTTTTGTCCCGGTGATTATCACTTCGGCCTACGGTGAGATCGCCGCCGTCGCCCAGGCGCGCGACCTGGGAATGTCTGAATATCTGGCCAAGCCGGTCTCGGCCCAATCTCTCTATGAGCGGATTTCCTTGGCCCTGGCCAATGGGCGATCGTTTGTGCGCGCTACAGCATTTTTTGGGCCTGATCGACGCCGCCACGCGCAGGAATCCTTGCTCGGCGGCAAACGAAATTCCGATTCCTATGCGGCTTGACCGGCCTTAGGCGGCTTTGACCACTGCGGTAAAATCGCGAATCTTTTGCAAATCCTTGACGCCGGGTGAAACTTCGACACCTGACGACACATCGACCGCCGGTGCGCCACTGATCCGAATGGCCTCGGCGACGTTATCGGGCGTCAGACCGCCGGCCAGGACCCACGGCTTGGCCCATGTTTGACCAGTGATCAAACGCCAATCGAAGGCCAAAGCGTTACCGCCCGGACGGGTTGCGGCCTTGGGCGGCTTGGCATCGAACATGAGCCGATCGACAACCGGCTCATAGGTGCGGGCGCGGTCCACATCCTCGGGCCCGGCGATGGACACCGCCTTCATCACCGGCAGTCCGTAGCGTTGCCGTATCTCGGAAACCCGCGCCGGCGTTTCGTGGCCATGGAGCTGCATCATATCGACACCGGCGCCGGCGGCGATCTCATCAAGCAGCGCATCGTCCGCATCGACGCTTAAGGCGACCCGGGTGACCCCAGGCGGCACCATGGCCGTCAACGCCGCCGCCTGCTCAACGCTCAGAGACCGCGGCGACGGTGGGAAAAATACAAACCCGACCATGCCGGCTCCGGCCTCAACGGCGGCACTCACGGCTTCGCCGGTCATCAGGCCGCAAATTTTTACAATAGTTGTCATTTGATCATCCCGAACGACGCTCGGCTCGAAAATATATGGCGGTGCCGATGGCATCCTTCGTCAATTTGCTGATTACTTATTCCGGCGGCACCGTCTCCTGCATGGAGGGCCGGGCCGAGAAGGCGGCGTACCATTCGGCCAGAGCCGGGTGCGCATCCCGCCAACCCTTGTCCGGGAAGCGGAAATCCAGATAGCCAAGTGAGCAACCGGTGGTGATGGTGCCGATATCGACACGCTCGGCAAAGCTCGCGGCGTGGGTATTCATGTCCGCGAGCGCACCGTCGATCTTGATGGTCTGGCCGGCGATCCAATCCGCCCACCGGAATTTCTCTGGGCGAAGCGCCGCTTCGTAGCGCGACAGCAAGGCCGCATCCAAAAGGCCGTCGCCCAGGGCCTGAAACCGTAGCGCCGTCCACCGCGCGTCGCCGGCGGCCGGAAACGCTGCGCCGCCGCCGAGCACCCCGTCGAGGTATTCGCAGATAACACGGGAATCGAACAACACGGTGCCGTCGTCGATCACGAGAGCAGGGACTTTCTTCAAGGGATTGACGATGTCGGCATTCGGCGCCGTCGGCATGGTCCCCAGTTCAAGGAATTCCAACTGATCCCAATACCCACGTTCCATGGCCTGGACGCGAACCTTGCGCACATAGGGTGAGGTTTTGCTGCCGTAGAGTTTCATGCGCGTTCTCCCGAGTGAAAAATTATACCTGGTTAAGTTCTTCGCCGATTTTCCGCGCCGCGGCGACCGGATCATCGGCGCCCGTAATGGGCCGACCGATGACAAGGTAATCAGCACCCATGGTGACGGCCTCGGCGGGGGTGAGGATGCGTTTTTGATCGTTGGCGGCGGCCCAGGCGGGACGTATGCCCGGCACGACCAGTTTGAATTCAGCGCCACAGGCGGCACGCAACGCGGTGATCTCCTTGGGCGAGCAGACGACGCCGTCCATCCCGGCTTCCTGGGCCAAACAGGCAAGGCGAACCACCTGATCTTCCGCCGTGCTGGCGACACCCATGGCCGACAAATCTTCATCGTCCAAGGACGTGAGCACGGTGACGGCCAGCAAGATGGGCCGCGCCGCGCCGGCCTCGGCATTCGCCGCAACGGCGGCCTCCATCATGGCGCGGCCTCCCGATGCGTGTACGTTAAGTATGAAGGGCCCGACCTTGTTGGCCGAGCGGATGGCACCGGCCACCGTGTTCGGGATGTCGTGAAATTTGAGATCCAAAAACAACGGCTGATTGCCGGCAGTACCGCCGGTGACCTTGCGTACGCCTTGTGGGCCGTTGGCGGTGAAGAATTCCTTGCCGAGCTTGATCCCCCCCACATGGCCTTGCAGGCGGGCGGCCAAATCCACCGCCCAATCCACGTCCGTGGTATCCAGGGGCACCAAAATGCGTTCGAATGGCTGCATGATGCGGCGGTTGTACCCTCAGGCCCGGCGGTAGGCAAGCACCGCCGCCGCCAAATCCTCGATGGCCGTGCCGGCGGATTTGAACAAGGTGATGTCATCGCCGGTCGGCCGTGGCGGAGGTGTTTCGCCGCGGGCCAGGGTGAACAGGGTGCCCAGAATATCGTCTTCCTTGATGATATTGCGTTCCAGAGGGTCGCAGATATCACCGGCGGTGACGATGGCGTCTTCAGTGTCGACGAATACGCGGGACCGGCGCAGGGCCTCATCGTCGGCCTCGCGCATGGCCGGGGTAAAGCCGCCGACCAGATCGATATGCTGACCGTTATTGAGCCACGCGCCCATGATCAACGGGTCGGTCGCCAAGGTGGCGCAGGATATAATGTCGGCCCATTCGGCGGCGGCGTGCAAATCATCCGTTGCAGAAATCGAAACGTTTGGCAGATCAATGCCCTTGACCACGGCGGCGGCCTTTGATGGATCGCGCCCCCAAACCAAGACCTCCTTCAGCGGTTGCTGTGATGCATGAGCGCCGATCAGGTGCGGCGCCAGGGTGCCGGTGCCGACCATCAGAAGTTTACTCGTCCCCGGCCGGGCCAGATAACGCGCCGCCAAAGCGGACGCCGCCGCCGTGCGCCGTGCCGTCAGCTCGGTGCCGTCCATAATGGCCAGCATGACACCGGTGTTCCGGTCCAGCAGTTGGTATGTCGCGTGAACGGCAGGCAGGGCCTTGGCGGCATTCTCCGGCATCACGGTGGCCGTTTTGATGCCAAGGAAGTCCGTATCCCAAGCCGGCATGAGCAGCAACGTTGCATCGCGGCCGTCGCTGACAGGCACCGTATGGTGATGGCGTGATGGTACGGTTACGTCGCCGCGGAAGGCGTCATCCAGAGCATCGACCAATGACGCGTAGTCGAGACACCGTGAAACGTCTCCGGCGTCAAGATTGCGCATAATCAGGCAGCGTTGGCAGGAGGCAGAGCCGGCGCCGCTGTATTTTCCAAATGACCTGCCTCGGCTGTCTTGGTATCTCGGATATCGGCCTCCAGGCGGGACACCCGATCCTTCAATTGCCGGGCTTCCGTTTCAGCCGCGTCGGTCCGGCGCGCCGCCTCGCGGCTGCGCCGCCGCACGGCGCCGGCGGCCAACCATGCCGCGATGCCGCCCCAAATGACACCGACGATAAGCGTCGTCAAAACGACTGCAGATAGAGGAAGCTGCACACGCTCAGGCAGCGGCCAAAAATTTATCGGAACGTCATGGCGGTTAACGACGGAGAAAGTGACCAGAACAATGCCCACCGGCGCGATGACGGCCAAAGACAGGGCTTTAAAAAGCTTCGTTTTTTTCAAGGCCGTGCGGTCTCCAAAGGCCTGCGGGAGGCGATCAATTGCCGGTATTCAGCTTTTCGCGCAGTTGTTTGCCGGTCTTAAAATAGGGCGTGTATTTCTGCGCCACCTGAACAGCTTCGCCGGTCCGCGGGTTGCGCCCGACACGTGAGCCGCGTGATTTTACAGAGAAAGCGCCGAAACCACGCAGTTCGACCCGGTCGCCGCGCGCCAGGGCATCGGAAATCTCATCGAAGATTGTCGAGACTATTCTCTCCACGTCACGCTGATAAAGATGCGGATTGGCTGCCGCGAGGCGGGCGATCAATTCTGATTTTGTCATGCCTTCGAACCCCCTGGGTCTTCCCGAACAGCGCGTTGCCTTTTGGCATATCTGCGCTGTTCGGTATCGCTGCCTTCAGCGACGGCCAATTTCTCCGACTCAGATGTCGATGCCATCGTTTGTCTGTATCATCTCAACTCAGGTTGCCAAACAGACAACACCCCGTCAAGCCTAAGTCTTTCAGAAAACAGAGTTTTTCCGATCATCGAACCGATGATGCGGCGCCATGGTTCGTCCTCGTCTTTGATTTCCACGTCTTCGATCCGTAAATCCGCATCGATGTCGTGCTTCGCGACCAACCATTGGCGCGCTTCCCTCTCGGCACCGATGGCATCGACCAGACCGCCGGCTTTGGCTTGGCGGCCCGAAAACACCCGGCCGTCCGCCAAACGGAGGACCTGATCGCGCTCAAGGCCTCGACGCTCGACAACCATGTCGACGAACATCTCGAAAAGATCCTTGATGATCAGTTGAGTGGCTTCACGGGCCGCCGGCGAGAACGGTTCCATGGGGTTGGGCTGGGCTTTTAAAGGTCCGCTTTTCACGGTCTCAGGTTTGATCCCCAGTTTTTCCAATAATCCGGTGACGTCTGCCGTCTGCATGATCACACCAATGGATCCGGTGACCGTACCATTGCGGGCCAGCACATGATCCGCGGCGAGGGCCGTCATGTAGGCGGCTGATGTGGCGGTACCGGCCATCACGGCGACCACCGGCTTTTTTTCGGCAACCGCACGCAGGCTTTTGTAAAGGGATTCGCCGCCGACGAAGGTGCCGCCGGGGCTGTCGATGGCGACAATCATGGCCCGCACGCGGTCGTCCTCGGCGGCGCGCTTCAAGGCGTCGTCCCGGGCCGGGTCATCCAATATGATGCCGCTCACCTCTAGGCGCGCAATGTGATCGCGGAAACCGCTGTCGCCAAACCGGCCGACCGCCGCCAGAACGGCGCTGACAACTGCAACTAAGGCCACGATGCGCCAGAAATTAAGGCGCCGCTTGAGGCGGCGCCGGTCGATAATCGTTGCAGGATCAGGAGACATGGCGGCCCCCAATATTGATGTACCGGCGGCGCGTGCCGGATAGCCGGACTGCGCGCCGCCGGATCATCATTCTAGTCTTCCTTGGCCTCGTCGGCGACGCCATCGTCGGCGGCGCCATCATCGGCCGCGGCGGCCTCGGCATCCGCATCGGCGTCTTTCTTGGCTTTGGCTTTGGGTTTTGCCTTGGCTTTCGACTTCTTCGGCTCGGCTTCCGCATCGCCGCCGGCCTCTTTCGCCGACTTCTTGGCGGCTTTTTTCTTCGCCGGTTTTTCTTCGCCCTCAGCCGCTGCTTCGTCATCCGCAGCAGCTTTTTCACCGGCGTTCTCATCAGCGTTCTCATCGGCTGCCGCCTCGGTTTCAGCCTCGGCTTTCTTGGCAGCTTTCTTGGCCGGCTTTTTGGTCGGTTTTTCTTCCTCTGCCGGGGCGTCGGTTCCCGACTGCTTTTCGGCTTCGGCGGCCTTCTCGGCGATGGCGGCGCCCAGAATGTCGCCCAACGAGGCGCCGGCATCCGTCGAGCCGTATTCAGCCATGGCCTTCTTCTCTTCGTCGGCTTCACGGGCCTTAATGGAAAGCGTTACGCGGCGGCCCGATTTGTCGACTTGCGTAATCTTGGCATCGACCTTCTCGCCGGCCGCAAACCGGTCCGGGCGTTGTTCGGAACGGTCACGGCTCAAGTCCGACTTGCGAATGAAGCCGGGGATCGAATCGTTGATCCGCACTTCAATACCGTTATCGACCACGGCGGACACCGTACAGGTCACCACCGCACCCTTTTTCACCTCGGACATGGCATTGCCCACCGGGTCTTCGGAAAGCTGTTTGATGCCCAGTGAAATGCGTTCCTTTTCGATATCCACGTCCAGCACCTTGGCCTTCACCATATCGCCCTTCTTATAGTCGGCGAGCGCCTCTTCGCCGGATTTTTCCCAACTCAGATCGGACAGGTGAGCCATGCCATCAATGTCGCCCTCAAGGCCAATGAACAGGCCGAACTCGGTGATGTTTTTAACCTCACCTTCGACTTCGGCATCGACCGGGAAGGTCTCGACGAAGGCCGTCCAGGGGTTGTCGAAGCATTGCTTGAGGCCCAAGGAGATGCGGCGCTTTTCGGCGTCCGTATCGAGGACCATGACTTCCACTTCCTGGCTGGTGGAAACGATCTTGCCGGGATGGACATTCTTCTTGGTCCAGCTCATTTCGGAGACGTGCACCAGACCTTCGACACCCGGCTCCAGTTCGACGAAAGCACCGTAATCGGTGATATTGGTGACCCGGCCGGTGAACTTGGCTTCGACCGGATACTTCGCGGCAACGCCTTCCCAGGGATCGGCTTCCAATTGCTTCATGCCCAGCGAGATGCGCTGGGTTTCCGAATTAAAGCGAATCACCTGAACCTTGATGGTTTCGCCGATCTGCAGGGCTTCGGACGGGTGATTAATGCGTTTCCAGGCAATGTCGGTGACGTGCAACAAGCCGTCGACGCCGCCCAGATCAATGAACGCACCGTAATCGGTGATGTTCTTGACGACGCCTTCCAGCACCTGACCTTCCGACAGGTTGGCCATCAGTTCCGAGCGGGCTTCCGAGCGGGTTTCTTCCAGAACGGCGCGCCGCGAGACAACGATGTTGTTGCGTTGGGCGTCCATTTTCAAGATCTGGAAGGGCTGCGGGGTGCCCATGAGCGGCGTGATATCGCGAACCGGCCGGATATCCACCTGGCTGCCCGGCAAGAACGCCACGGCGCCGGATAGATCGACAATGAAGCCGCCCTTGACGCGACCGAAAATGACGCCGTTGACGCGCTCCGTGGCCTTGAAGGATTTCTCCAATTCAGCCCAGGCTTCCTCGCGGCGAGCCTTTTCACGGCTCAGCCGGATCATGCCGTCGCGGTCTTCATAGCGTTCGATGAACACGTCAACCGTATCGCCGACGTCGATGGCGGCGTCCGAACCCGGTGCGCCAAATTCTTTCAGGGGGACGCGTCCTTCCGACTTCATACCGACATCGATCAGGGCGACATCGCCATCAACGGACAGCACCGTGCCCTTGACAACACGACCTTCGAAACGGTCGCCGCCGATTGATTCTTCCAGGAGTTCCGCGAAATTTTCTTTGACTTCGAATACGGCCTCTTCGGCCACTTGATCTGCAGGAGTCATGAGTTCCTTATCCTTTTCATCTCTGCGTGCCAGCCGGTTGGTTCCGGCGGTCTTTACGACAATCCAAATCCGCGGGCCGCCAACAGGGTGGCCGCGCGGCGTTCATTCAGGTGCGCCTTGTTTCGCGCTTATGTGTCTCGAGGTCCGATGATATCGATAGCCGCCTCAAACGCCTGGTCGGCATCAAGGCCGCTTGTATCCAGGTTGTGTGCGTCTTTGGCCGGCTCCAGAGGGGACACGGCGCGGTCGCTGTCGCGGGCGTCCCGTTCCCTCATATCCTCGAGAACGCGCGCATATATAGCTTCAAGGCCCCGGCCCTGCAACTCCTTAACGCGGCGTTCCGCACGGACTTCCGCCGATGCCGTGACGAACAGTTTCACATCGGCCTTCGGGCAGACGACTGTGCCGATATCGCGGCCGTCAAGAACGGCGCCGGTCTTGCCATCGGGTGGGAACGCGGCGAAGTCTCGCTGGAACTCCAAGAGCGCGGCGCGGACGCCGGGCACGACGGAAACCTTTGACGCGGCCTGGGCGACCTCATCCGTGCGCAGGCCATCGCGGTTCAAGTCCGGTGCTCTGAGTGCCCGGGCAACAGCTTCGGCGGCGACGGCGTCCTCTGGGTCACCGCCGCTGTCCAAAACGTTCCTGCCAACGGCACGATAAATCAGGCCCGTATCCAGATAGGCTAGATCGAAGTGCGTCGCCAAGCGGCGTGCCAGGGTTCCTTTGCCGGCCGCCGCCGGTCCATCAATGGCAATAATCATACTGGGTCTTCATCCTCCGTTTCCATGTGCGCCCCCAATCCGTTCATCATGCCCGCGAAATCCGGGAAACTGGTGGCGATGGTTTCCGTTTGGCCGACACGAACTGGTGCCGCACTGGCCATGCCCAGGACCAAAAAGGCCATGGCGATGCGGTGATCCAACTCGGCGTCGATAGTCACCCCGCCGGCCGCCGGGCGGCCATCTCCGTGAACCGTCAGCGTATCATCGGTTTCCTCAACCTGGACCCCAGCGGCAGCAAGGCCTTGGGCCATCAACGCCAGTCGGTCGCTTTCCTTGACCCGTAGTTCGCCAAGGCCGGTCATCCGTGTGGTCCCGCTGGCCGAAGCCGCGGCGACGGCCAGGACGGGAAACTCGTCAATCATCGACGGCACCCGTTCGGGCGGCACATCGATGCTGTGCAAAGGGCTGGCGCGGACGGTGATATCGGCCACCGGTTCGCCATGTGCGCCGCGTTCGTTGGTCAAGGTGATATCGCCACCCATTTCCCGCAGGGTATCGATCAGACCGCCGCGAAGCGGATTGGTGCCGACGTCGCGCAACAGCAGTTCCGATCCCGGCGTCGTCAGGGCGCCGACCATGGGGAATGCTGCCGAAGAGATATCGGCGGGCACGGTGACCGTCTGGCCGGTGAGTTCCGGTTGTCCGGTGAGCGTGATACGACGCTTGCCGTCCGGTAAATCTTCGACCGTCACGTCGGCGCCGAAATGCTGCAGCAGACGTTCTGTATGATCCCGTGTCGGTACCGGCTCAATCACGGTTGTTTTGCCCGGCGCCGACAGACCGGCCAGCAAAACCGCTGATTTCACCTGGGCCGACGCGACCGGCAATTCATAGCTTATGGGCAATGGGTCGGCGGCGCCGGTCAAGGTGGCGGGCAAACGGCCGCCCTCGGCGACGGCAAAGACCGCACCCATGTCACGCAACGGCGTCATGATCCTTTCCATGGGTCGTGACCGCAACGAGGCGTCGCCGGTCAGGGTTGCCGTTATCGGATGGCCCGCGAGGAGCCCCATCAGTAATCGCACTGCGGTGCCGGAGTTGCCCATATCCAGAATATCCTGGGGTGCTGTCAGGCCGCCGACGCCGCAACCGAAAACCTGCCAGGTGCCATCGCTGAGGCGTTTCACCTGGGCGCCCAAGGCTCGCATGGCGGCGGCCGTGGCCAGCACGTCTTCACCTTCCAACAGGCCGGTGATCCGGGTTTCGCCAACCGCCAATGCACCGAACATCAGGGCGCGATGGGAGACGGATTTGTCGCCGGGGACGCGGCATTCGCCGCCCAGTGATTGGACGCGGTGGGAAACGATGGCGGTCAAACGCAATGATCCTTATCGGCTCGGCGGTTTTGAAGCGCTGAAAAAAATATTTGCTGCCCGTGAGTTTTGGTTTTGACAGAAGCCGGGGAAAATGGCAATTGCAGCCCAGGATTTTTGGACCACCAACCGGAGGATAGGGTGTGGCGAAACCCGAGTGGGGAAAGAAGCGCACATGCCAAAGCTGCGGCGCGCTTTTCTATGACATGACAAAGAACCCGGCGGCGTGCCCGACGTGCGGTACCGCGGACAATCTGCAACCCTTGTTGAAACCCCGGCGCACACCGGCGCCACCGCCGCCGAAGCCGGTGGCCGTTCCGGCGCCTGCCGAGAACGATAACAATGACGATGGTGATGACGATGCGGGTGACGAAGTCCCTGACGATATTGAAGATGTCGAGGTTGACGACGACGAGGACGAGGATCTGATCGTTGATGCCTCGGACCTGGGCGATGAGGATGACGATGTCTCCGAGGTCAAAGAACACATAGAGCCGGGCGACAATAAAGATTGATCTATCCGGCGGCCGGCGGCATTGAACGTGGCCGCCGATTTTGCTTGCCATAAGAGGGACGCGGGTCTTATGTTCCCGCCCCGTAAATAGCCGCCGGGTCCCACCGGCAGCGCCGAGAGTTTTCAGATGGGGCCGTAGCTCAGTTGGGAGAGCGCTACAATGGCATTGTAGAGGTCGTCGGTTCGATTCCGTCCGGCTCCACCATTTAAATCAAGGGCTTAGCGAGATGATCGCTGGGCCCTGATTTATATAGATAATCAATGGAAGAAGTCTCAGCCATCACGTTGTGCAGTGACATTATTATTTGACGCAGCAGTTAACAATTTGGCTCACGCAGTAATATAGTTCCGACCAAAATTGCTCGACCTTCGCCAGTGAACGAGTCCATAGGACTCTGCACCGCCCCGTGAGTGCTAGTGTTTGATTCTCGCTGGGGAGCACATGCGGCCGAGCTCTCGAGCCCACAAGGGTCTCCTTAGGGTTCCAATTTTTTCATGTTGAAAGTGGCCGCTTCCAGGTCTTCGGCAAACTCGTCACCAAGTTCTTCCATGGTATCGTCTTCGGCGTCGTAGTGCCAATTGACGGTCACCGACACACTTTGGTCGGCGGTCTCTTCCAGGGTGTCGAACAACCTCATCAGCACCTTCGCCGTCGAGGAGTTGAATTAGATAAGTTCGAAATTGAACTCGATCTCGCCGCCATCCATGCCGGAAAGATGTGCCTCTAAGTTCTCGATGATCTCGCCATAGAAGGCGGTCACGTCCTCGGGATATGATTCTCCCCGGATGGAAAACTTGTTGTCAGAGAAATCAAAATCAATTTCAGGCGACCGGTCTGTGGCCTCGATTTTCATAGGTATGCAGTGAAGGTGAACTGCGAAAAATTTTCATCCACATCAACAAATGAATACTCAAAACCTAAAGTCGCTTTACGTGCAATTTCAACAAACCCAACCCCAGCCCCTTTGCTGCCTTTAGGAGGCTTTTTTCTCAACATCTCCTTGTAAAGTCGTTTTCGCCCATCATCGTCCAGCGCTTCGATCTCGGAAAGTTGGTTCCTCAAAGCCGAAACCTTATCGTTTTCGATTAGATTCTCCGACGAAAGAAAAATTCTTTTCTTCCCACGACCTACAGCAAATGTTCCAAATTTCAGTTCTTCTGTCTGCCAAGGAGACTCAATGACTTCACTTTTCGCAGAATATCGCACAATGTTTTGTATCAGTTCGACGAAGATATAAAATGCGCTTTTGGCAGTTTGTTTATCTACGTCATCACATGACAACCTCAATTTGAAGGCATTGGGAATACCCGATAAAATGTCATCGGTAAGAAAACCTCTGAAAAAAAACCAGATATCCTTACCTTTGCTTACCGTCCGGATTGACATTCTTGATGTAACTCCCAACTTGAGAAATAAGGGCGCATTGTCAGGCGGAATAGATTTTTCGATCCAGCGCTATGAGTTCAACACTGGCGGATTTATTTGTAAATATCTACTCGCGGAATGGTCTTTAGAAAAAGCCTACAAAGAGACCCCCGTGCTGACCCGAAACACATCTTTCTGCATGGTGGCAGCTTTTCGAACTCATGTACCAGGGCTAGACGCGTGATCTTGCGGCGAATACAAGCCTGCCGGCATCATCAAATCCAACAAGGTGAAACACATCCTTGCCGATGTTGATGCCGAGGGTCGAGAGAGCCAAAATTTGAATATTGGATGTTGTGGTGATGGGTCGCCGGGGGCGGAGGTTCGAATGCTCTCTCCGGGACCAAATTTCCCCGGGGCCAGGCCGATATAAGGCATGCATCAGGAAGCCGTTTGTGAGAGTGTTGTGAGAGCAGGCGCTTGATCGCCTGGGCCAAATGACAGGTTCGACAATTCGATATGGGCTTTGTTATTGATTTTTGGCACTTCATGTGGGTTCGCAAGAAGTTCTGGCTGTTTCCGATATTTATCGTATTGGCCGGTTTTGGCAGTATTATTGTTTTTGGCAGCGGCTCAGCCATCACGCCTTTGGTTTACACATTATTTTAAATAAGGCCATCGACGGCACAGAGGCGCATGAAAGAACCATTTGACGACAACCTGATTTGCCCGGTTTCGGGCGAAAATCTGTGGGTGGATGGTGATAGGCTGGCGACCAAAGATGGCACGCATCAATACCAGATTGAAAACGGCATCATCCGTCTATTCGCCGACACAGAAACACAAATTGGAGATAGCCAGGCGACCCCAGCGGCAACCAGGGAAGTCCAGGAATTTTATGCCGCGGAACCATTTCCCAATTACAATGAGTTCGACAATATTGGCAGTTTTGTAAGACACGCCAACCAGGCTGTTTTTTCAAAGTTATTAGGTCAACAAATTCCGCCGAACGCTAACGTATTGGAGGTTGGCTGCGGCACCGGCCAGCTGAGCAACTATTTGGCGGCAACCACTATGTCCAGAATATACGCCACGGATTTGACCATTGAATCGCTCGAACTTGGGCATGCCTTTGCCGCCAAAAACAATATTCACGGCAACCGTTTCATCCAGATGAATTTATTTGCACCTTGCATCAAGCCCGAGAGCATGGACGTGGTAATCTCCAATGGGGTGCTGCACCACACCGCCAACACGGAAGCCGCATTCCAATCGATTGCAAAATTGGTTCGTCCAGGCGGCTTTATCGTTTTGGGATTATACAATTGGCTAGGCCGGACCAGGACATTTCTGCGGCGCCGGTTGTATAAGACGATTGGCGAGCCAGCATTACTGTTGGACCCGGTTCTTCGGGCCAACCTATCCGCCGAAAAGCGCCGGGCCTGGATTTCGGATCAATATCTGCACCCGGTTGAACACAGCCACAGCATCTCCGAAGTTATGGCCTGGTTTGAAGAAGCTGAAATTTTCTTTATGGCTTCGCTGCCCAAAATTATTGGCGATATTAGGAGTGATGAGGATATTTTTGCACCGGTCTCCTCCGGGACCAGGTTTGACCGCATTTGGGCGGAATTCTCCATGCTGTTTACCGGTCCGGGCGGCGAAGGCGGGGTGTTCATAATGATCGGACAAAAAAAGCCGCATTGAGCCGGGTCTATCACATGGCCGGGCCCATGGCGGATGCAATTTTTCCGGCAATGAATTTGTTGGCGGTGTCGCTGTAGTGAAAATTATCCACGTATGGCCATTTAAAATCATAGAGCACATCGTGCAGAGTGGTGGCGTCGGACCGCCGGCCATAGACCGATATAATCTCGTCATAGAAGCGACCGGCAAATTTATTGTCACCGAATGGAAATGACTTATCGACCAGCGTCGACTTGTACTCCCCGTACCATGGAACCGGCTGCAAAAAGAAGAATGGTTTTACGTTAAATTCTCGGCTCAACGCTTTGACTGTCCTCAAATTGTTCAAAAATATCTGCTTGGCAGCAGCCATATCCAGGCGCCGCGTCTGGTCAAAGGGGATGCCTATTTTCGGCTTAAGCAGAGACTTGTATTGCAAGAAACGGATAACCCGGGTGATCGGAAAAGACTCGTTTACGGTAAACCAAGGTAGCAACCGGCGCGTATCGGACCGGTCCCGCTCCCAGGCCCTGTTGCCCCGGCCGGCAAAAAAGGGCAGGACGCGGCCGGCTGCCAGGTGCGCGATATCATTCAGGCCATCGAAAAAGAAAACCATGTCCGGTTTGCGGCCCGAGCGCAGCAAAGCCACATAAGCCGCCACCTCAACGCTGGAAAACCAATATGGCTGCCCGAAATTAACCACCTCGACCAATTTGGCCGGATACTTTTCCGCCAATATCCGCTGCAAATGGCTTGGAATGGTCTGATCGTCGGGCACACCAAAACCGTAAAGAGTTGATCCGCCGAAACCCCAGACCACCAGCCGCTCCCGGTCTTTGCCTTCGTTTGCGGAAGCAATGCCATTTAACCGGTGGTTCAACACGGGATCAGATACCACATTAAGATACTTACCCTCAAATGGGGCCAGCATGAATGTGGTCCAGGGATTGAACACCATAGGTTGTTGGGAAGCGAAATCATCGAATTCACGCCCCGTTGCCTTGGCTTTCTCATTGGTGGTCAGACCGAACGATACATAGTGGAGAGCATCGGAAACAATGACGCCGCCGCGGCCCGTTATGGCGTGCCGGGCACCCAAAACAGCCCATAGCAATACCAGCAGCAGGACCGCAAACAAAAGGGTGTTCAGGAATAAAATGGAAAAGGACGAATACCACTTAGCCACGATTTATGCTCACTCCCATGCAGCGCCGATATGGCTAAGGTCTGGACTTGGGAAATTGTCATATCAGAAAATGGTTCGCCTGTCTGCCTCCGCCTAAAAGGAGACCTTCTGACGACGCGTGATTTTGGTCCGCTGTCAGGGGTAAAGCAGAAGTCATGCTGATTGGATTTCGGTATTGAAACGGCCGTGGGACCATGTTCGACGATGAACCCCGTCGATTCCTTCTGCTGAAAATGCGATGACGGGCCTCGAAGAAGGCCATATTTTATGTCTTCGTTATCGACGCCGGTTCATAAATATTTTTAATTAAATGATAATCTATGAATAACGGTCCCCAGCCGTCCTTGAGTAGATGAATATTCCCTATTCACGGTGAAATTGTAACTGGTTGATTTCATTAGTTATCCATTTTCCCGCCTGCATATCCCGTATGCGCCAACCATCCGTTTTGACGCGTATACGTAACGTGGCTGGCGGCGACGCCACGAAAATTCACGCAACGTATATGGCGGCCTGTTTCGTAGCTTTGATTGCCCATGTCATCCCCTAACGATGCCGTTACGTGCGTACGGCTCGCCTCGTTTCAGGAAATGGTCGAAATGTGCGGAGGTCGCTCGGTATACGGATCTGGGTGACTGCGGATCCGAAAGATTACCAAACCGGAACAGGTTTGCGTAGAGATCAAAAAATGACACCTGCGATAGGGTGTTCTCGTATCCCGCGCAGGTTACACGTACATATTAAACACCTTTTATCCGGCCAAATTATTCAGCCAATGCTCATAATTATTGTTCTGGGGGCCGCCTGTAATCTGGAACAGGCCGTGTTCGATCTGGGCCTGATTTCTGATTTCACCGGGCGTGAAGTCGTAATGTTCCCGAAAACTTCGAATGAAAGAATTGTCACTATTGAAACCGCATTCAAGGGCGATGTCGTAGATCGAGTGGCCGTCAAACTTTGAATTCGACAGAAGCGACAGGGCTTTGCGCAGACGCTGTTGGCGCACGAAGGTGGCAACGCCGCCTTCGTGGTTCTCAAACAACTGATAAAGTTTCGACCGCGAGACCCCGACGCCTTTGGCGATGAACTCAGGCGATAAATCGGCGGATGACAAATGCGATCTGATGAATTGTTTGACCATCATGGTCGCCGTTAGGGGGTGGCGGTTCGACAGGCGCTGACGATTGCCGGGCGTGGTGTTCATGCATGATGCCGCCATGGCGGTGACGGAAGGAGCAAGTTCACTGGCCCGTTTGGCGTCAATATTCTTGGTGTGCTTTGCCAAAGATTTCATATGGTCATGCAACAAGCAGGTGACGGGGTCTTCCATGGTCAGAATACGCATATGCTGGTCGTCGGGTGCCTGCAGCAGGCCTTCGATGAGATGCCGGGGAATGATCAGCGAGATATTCTGATAGTCATCGGTGTAAACCGTCGCCGGCTGCGCCAAATCAAAGATCACCAGCCCGTTTTGGCCCAGGGACTGGTCGTCGTTCCCCGTTTGATCAAGCAGCGAGCCTTTTTCGAACAACTGGATCATATAATGATCCATGCCGTCTTGAGCGATATTCAACGACGTGCGGTCAAACAATTGCGGTTTTGAGCTTGTCGTCGCGATCATTAAGGTGTCGAGCAACTGGGCATCAAGGACCGCTTCGAATTTCTCATCGCGGACTTCTTTCGGGGCATCGACGTCAAACAGGCACGAGATACTTTCTTTCCAGACCTCATAGCGGTCTTTCTCCGGCAGATCATTGACGGAAAATACCGAACTATTTGGATTTTCGTCGCCTTGGTCCGACGCCATTATCTAATCATCCCAATTGCCTGCAGCCATATATGGACAGATTGTAGATAAAATTGGACATCCTGCATAGTGAGTTGCTTCCATCCCCATATAATCCCACCGTGCTTCCATCGAATTTTGTCTCTCTGAATGTTTAGTGACACAGTGAAGCATTTCGGTTCATCGAAATGTGCTGACTTCTTTTGAGCATTATGATCAGCAAGTCGCGCGGCATTCGGCCCGAAGATCAGAAAGGAATTGCATTTAGGAAGACGACATAGCTCGAAAATCGTGGCCGTGGGGATGGCTTTCGGGGGTGCCGGCGATAGCGAAATGTCGTTAGCAGAGGGTTATTGGTTATGATTTTGACACGCTTCAAACTTTCCCATGCGCTCACGGCGTTCGCTGTGGCGTTCTTCTCATCCCAAATGAGCGGGCATAACCAAGCCCAGGCGATGGATGCCAAGGCGGCAGAAACGGCGATCTTGAAAACGCCGATGATGAAGTCGTTGAAGATCGACAAGCTGGCTGAGGACGGCGCCTGGTTCAAAACCAAACTGGGGACAAAGAAAACCCCGGCGGTGATTTTCAATACGGGCACGGCGGCGGCGCCGACTTGGAATATCGCCATTTACCCAAAATCCCTCAAACTGGGCGGTATATATAAGACCGGCGGTGGCGCCATGCTGGGTGGCATCGCATTGACCAATCCGGCTGTCGTGCTGTCCGAGAAGACCAGCACCGTTGTTTTCAAAGACCTGCCGAAGCCCGTTCAGGACGGCATCAAAAAGGTGTTCGGCACGTCTCTGAAAAGCACCTCGGAGATTACCTATCCGGCCGGCGTGAATTTCTCGTTTCGTGTCGATTTGAAGAAGTCCGTGGGACTGAATTTGCTCCGTTCAACGCTTGGTGTCGTCGACACGAAAGCGGCCATGGCTGGCCGGATGGGCATGGACTTCATCCGCTACTTGGCCAACGGCAAAGCGGCGACCACGGCGGGCGATCTCGACAAAGTTTCCCTGACCGCATGGTTAAAGGCGATCAAGCCGCCGAAAATCTCATCGTATGTGAATGCCAAAAACATGTCGGTGACGTTCACCGGCGACGCCAAAGGCAATGTAACGCTTGGCGGCAGGACAACGCTGAATGTGAAGGTGGGGAACGCAGCCCTGCAATTCGCCACGGGCATGGTATTCGAGCCGAAAGCCAAAGGTGCGGATCAGAGCCTGATCGTGATGACCGGCAAGGTCGCGAAGCTGCCCTCTTCATTCGGTGGCCAGCGGGTCAGCAATCTGAGTTTAAAAACACGGGTGAGCGGCGAAAAGAAGCTGGAAGTTGGCTTCAGTGGCGACCTGAAATTAAGAGGCAAGACCGTTACCTTCTCCGCCGATCTCGGCTTCGCCAAGCTGCCACCGTCTTTGGCCATCGACATCAGCGGCGATCTGTCCGTTGCCGATCTGCTGGGCAAGAATGTCCCGGGCGTTGGGGGGCTGGCGTTTAAAAACGCTCAGATCAACGACGATTATGTCAGTGGCACTGTTGAGTTCCGGGGTGTCGAGACGACGGCTGTTATTGTCGGTTTCGGCACCAAAAAGCCCGTGCTGGCCCTGCTTCACGAAAAATTCGATGCGGAGGCTTATTTGCCGGTGATCGCCGGTACACCGCTCGATCAGGCCGAGATCAATAATGCGGTGATGATCATCGTGCCGAAAGGCTCGGCCCTGAAAGCTACCTCTGCCAGAGATTTGGCCGGCCCGGTCGAAGAATTCATCGAGGCGGCGCTTGGCTCTTCGAAGAAATTTGAGTTGAGCGAAGGCGTCAATCTGGTCGGCGCCATTGATGTTGCGAAGTCCGACATCATCAAAAAAATGTTCAGTCTTGTGAACATCAACATTCCGACCTTGCCCTTTGTCGGCAAGGTCTCGACGGACATACTATTGAATCCGAACTTGTCCGGTTCCGCAGCCTTCAAAGGCCCCAGTACGAAGGGCTTCAAGGCGCCGACAAAGATTGCAACCAGAAGCCCACGCTTGCGCGGCTTTAAGATTCCTAGCCTCAAGGTGTTCAACGCGCCAAAGGTCGGCGGTTTCAAGCCTGCCGTAAAAGTCGGCGGGGCAAAACCGAAGATCGGTGGCATGCCGGGCGCGAAATCCTTCAAGCGACCCAGCCTGGCTGGGATCAGTGATAAGGCGAAGGCCATTTTGGCCAGCCTGGATATCAGTGCGCCCATTCCGGTGCCGAATATCCCGGGTGTCTCAAAGCTTCTGGGCATCAAGAACCCAACGTTCCACATTTTGGGCGCTGAAGATTCCGATACGGGCGAAGTTCACCCCGCGTCGGTCATCGAAGGCGACTTCGCACTCAAGCTGCCCGGCAAGACGATCAAATCCAGCGGCTCCATCAGTTTCATGAAAGGTAACGGCAGTGCTGTCGGCATCGCGATTTCGTCGACGTCGACAATCAACTGGTCGAAGGCTTTTGGACTGCCGTTCCTTGATCTCAATGAAATCGGCATTTCCGGCGGTATTGCTGATCAGGGCAACAACAAAGTCGCGGTCAACTTAAGCCTCAATTCCGAGGTCAAGCTGGGCGCACAGGTCATAAGATCGAAGACAATATTGGAAATTGCCGGCGGCAAGTTGAAAGATATCGGCTTGTCCGTTGAAGGCATCGTCGATATCGCCAAATTGCCGGGCATCGGCAAGATTCCAGGCATGAATGAATTCGCCTTCAATAATATTACAGTGTCCTTGAAGGCCATCACCGGCGCCGTTCTGTGGAAGCGCCTGGGTATTTCCGCGCACGCGGCGATCATGCAAATGGACGGTGGCGCCACGGCGATGTTTCGGGTTGCCGATTTGCAGCTAGGTAAATTTCTCAAAGCGGTCCCGGAACCATTCGCGTCGTTGATGTTCCCAGCCTCCGTGCTGACGTTTTCAACGAAGCCTCTGGACGACCTGACCTTGGCCGAATTGCCGAAATCCATGCAGGGGATTTTGTCCGGCATTGTTGATAAACCGGATGCCAAGGTGCCGGTGTTTGATGGTGTTTCCTTGATCGGTGCCTTGGGCGAGCGGGACTTCCCGGCGCCCCTGCGCAAAGTCGCCCGTGACCTAGGCGTGTTCGAAACCTTGGACGGGCCGCTAATATTGTCCGGCGGCATCAATGGCGTGTTTTCAGGACTGCCGAAGATTGGCCTATACGCCTCCATGCCCGGCATTAATTTGCCAAAGAACCAACCCCTGGCGCGGATCGTTTCGGTCGATAAAACCCAAGGCGAATTTTTCATCCGCGCCGATATCGCCTCGACCGTGTTCCAGTTGGGCCTGGCCAGCAATCTCACCATCAGCGTGCCGCATCTGGACAACCCGAAAAAAGTCGATGAGCTGACATTCCGCGGTGAGCTGTACGCCAGTGTCGATCTGGTCTCCCCGGCCGGCAGTTTCAAAATCGGCGGCGGCATGAAAGGCAAATGGCAGAACCCCTTCGGCTTCAACAATTTCGCCTTCCAGGACCCGGCCTTCGTCATCGGTGTGGACAGCGAAGGCAGTGCCGAGTTCGGCATCGGCGGAACCGTCGAGTTTGCGGCCCGTAAAGGCCAGAAACTGACCTATGCCGCCGATTTTATTACCAATATCAACTTCACCTCTTCCCTGCCGATCCCGAAGAAACTGGGCATTCGTTTGAAGGGCAAGAAGCTGGGCTACGTGGCCATGGCGGAGATCAACGATTCTCTGCTGCGCGGTGTCCTGACCGGGCCCTTGGCGAGTGTCGTCGTCAACAGCCTGCCCGGCAGCGAGGCGAAGAAAAACGTCAAGGCGCTGCAAACGCGGCTGAAGAAAGAGAGTCTGCTGGATATCCTGCAATTGAACAAAATTCCGCTGCCCATTATGCAATTGGCCGATGTCGATCTCTACTTCGCCACCCCTGGCGCGATCATTCCGGGCCGCGAAGATACCCTCAACGGCATGGGCATGGTCGTCGCCGGCGCCTTTGAAATTGGCCTCATGGGCAATAGCTACCGGATTGCGGAAATGGATACGCGTCTGACCATGGCGGATGGGTTCCGGGTTTATGGCGCTCTCTCGGGTATGAAGCTGGGTCCATTGAAGACCGACAAGGCGATCTTCGATATCGGCGCCAAACCCTTCGGCTTGCCGTACTTCAAAATCCATACGGGTGCCAAACTGTTCGGCGTCCAGGAAGAACTGGATATCGAGGTCTCAAAAACAAAGCTGGGCTTCTTCTACAATAAGGATCTGGGGCCGATTAAATTGCGGATCGATGCCAAAACGGTCGGTGAAGACCTGCTCCGGGTCCGCGATTTCTCCGTCACCGCCAGAGCCCAGAATAAAACCTTCGACGTGATCACCGATGAAGTCATGCCGAACCTCGGTTTACCGAAACCGGTGTTGGATGTCGTTCTGGCGTCCATGAAAGGCGCGTCCCGGGTACCGCCGTTATTCATAGATGGGCTCAGTCTCAATGGCTCATTGGTCAACTTCCTGACCGGCAAGAAGCCCATTACCCTGAGTATCGAGCACAAGTATTTCGGTGACCGCATGGCGCCTGCCGTAGCGAAGGTCAAGCCGGTCTGGAAAGACCCGTTGAAGGCCATTCCCCACGTGGAAATCGCCCGCGCCATGACCCACAGCTTTCTGATTTTCCTGTCCAAGCATCCGATTGATCTGCCGCAGGTCAACCTGGGTGTGGTCAAGTTGAACAAGGCCAGATTGTCGCTGGACGGCACCAATTTGTTGAAGCCGAAATATGAGATCATTGGCAAAACGGAATTCCTGGGCGCGCCGCGCGAAGTGGAACTGGTCATCGCCGACAAGTCGCTGAAGTTCCGGGTCGTCGATAAGACTTTCGATAAATTGACGACCGAAATTCTGCCGAAACTGGGCGTGCCAAAAATCGTCTTGGATATCGTCACCAAATCGCAACCGCTGTTCGTCGATGGGTTCAGTTTGGAAGGTAATTCGGACGATTTTTTCACGGGCCGCAACCCAATCGTCATGAAGATTGAGCACAAGTATTTCGGCGACCGCATGGACCCCGCCGAGGCCGAGGTTTATCCCGTTTGGAAAAACCCGCTGAAGGCCATTCCGCACATCGAAATCGCCCGTGCCATGACCAAAAGTTTTCTCATTTATCTTTCCACCCATCCGGTCGATATCGGCGCGGTCAACTTAGGCTTGGTGAAGGTTGAGAAGACGAAGCTTACGGCGGTCGCGACAAATCCCAAAGATCCAAAATTTGTAGTCAGCGGCAAGGCCGACTTCCTTGGCGCCAGCCGTGATGTGGTCGTCGCACTATCGGAAGCAAGTTATGCGTTCCGTGTTAAGGACAAAATTGCCGGCGGGTTGTGGGAGTCCGATTTCCGCGCTTGGTCTGTTGGCGGAACCGCTTTGGCGCCCAAAGACATCAAATACTACGGTACTTTGAGCAGCGACTTTAACACGTGGCTGCAAAAAGAAGTGGGCGGCACGATGAATAGGAGCTTTGACAATGTTGGGGGCGCCTACGCGATTGCACTAAAAAATGTCGAAAAAGCAGAAACCAAAGTTCGCGGCATGGATAGTTTGATTTCGAAGAAACGCAAAGAAGCGCGTAATGATTTGCAAGGGCTGCGCAACGCCCTTTCAGAAGCACGAAAGGCCGCACGTTATGCAAATCATTTGGCAGGTGTTGCATACGTCAGATACAGAAGAGCCCTGGATTCATACTCTGACTTGGATGCCAAGTTCTACCAGGTATATAAGTCTCTGAAAAAGGCCTCGCGTTGGGTTATAGCGCAATATTACTTAGCGGCTTTTCGAGTGACGATAAAAGTGCGGGATGCGACCAAGGCGGCCTTCGACGCAATGGACAAAGGGGCATCAAAAATTCCCATTGATCTGCATCCGAAAGTCGCCCCATTGCTGGTCGCACGTATCGTCGTCGTTGGCGCCCTTCAATCCGCACAGCTCGCACTCAAAGGTGCCGAAGGGATGAACAATGAATTTAAAGACATCACGAACTCACTGATTAACGCGGTCGCGGGAACAAAATTCCTAGTTGTTAATAAGGCTATTTTCACCGGCAGTCTCAAAGGAGCAAAAGCCGACATTCATCTAAATATGGATGTCCTAGACCAGAAAAACATATTTATGCGAATGAAGGTAAATTTGCTGAAGCCATCGGAAACAGATTTTCGCGAATTGGCCGTATCGATTATGACCATCATAAAAGGAGAGAAAATAAAAAGGTCGGCAGGTACGTTGCCGGTCCCTCCGAAATTGCCAGTTTCGATTGTCACAAGAGAGGAAGTTGTGGCTGCGGTGGTGGCACAAATTAGGGCTGAAGCCAGACGTAAAGCTCAGGCGGCTCGCGCCGGTCAAGCCGGCATTACCGACGCGATCGTCAATTGGGGCAACGGCAGTGCTTATATGTTCTCTGGAAATCAATACATCCGCTATAATATCAAAGCCGACCGCGCAGACAGTGGTTATCCCAAGCGGATCGACAACAAGTCCTGGCCTGGGATGACATTCAAAAACGTTGATGCCGTCACCAGTTGGGGCAATGGAAAGGCTTACTTTTTCTCCGGCGATCAGTATATCCGTTACGACATTAGGGGCGACCGCGCCGATGCGAACTATCCGCGGCCGACCAATTCGAGGTCCTGGCCGGGCATGAGCTTCAAAACCATCGATGCCGTCGTCAACTGGGGCAACGGTAAGCTTTTCTTCTTTTCGGGCGACCAATACATTCGCTTCGACATCAAGGCCGACCGCGCAGACAAAGGTTATCCCAAGCGGACCGACAATAGGTCCTGGCCGGGAATGACCTTCAAAAAGGTCGATGCAGTCTTTAACTGGGGCAACGGCAAGGTCCATTTCCTCTCCGGCGACCAATATATCCGTTACGACATCAAGACCGACCGTGCCGATAGCGGTTACCCCAAGCGGGTCAATGCAAGTTCCTGGCCGGGGCTGGCCTTCAAATCGAAGGCGCCCGGCAAGGACGCCACCGACCATAAAATGCTGGCTGAACTGGAAAAAGGTAGCGTGAAACTGCAATTGTCGTCCGGTTGGCTCCCGTATCAAGAGGAATATGGGACCCCCAGTGTTGCCAAAACCGGAAATATAGTCGTTGTTTCCGGATTAATTAAAAGCGGAAAAAAAGGGCATCTGGCGACTTTGCCGGCGGCTCTTCGCCCGCTCAAACGTCTTATTTTTGATCTGAACAACAATCGAAAGTCTTCTCGAATTGATGTTATGCCCAATGGGCAAATTCATTGGGTCGCGGGCGGGGGAGATCGCGAATGGTTAAGCCTGTCCGGAATCTCCTTCAATGCAAAACCCAACGGCACGTTAAAGTTGGCATCCGGTTGGTCTCCTTATGGTGGCGCATACAAAGGCCCGACATATGAAAAATCCGGCAATATTGTCACTGTATCCGGGCTCATCAAGAATGGAAAATATGGCCATTTGGCGACACTTCCCACCGATTATCGTCCAGATAGACGCCTCATTTTTGACTTGAACAATAATGATAATTCTTCTCGTATCGATGTTTTACCCAATGGCCAGATACACTGGGTGGCGGGCGGCCAGAAACACAAATGGCTTAGCCTTTCGGGGATTATTTTTCATGTAAAACCCCGTGGAAAATTAAAACTGGCGTCAGGATGGGCAGCATATGGGAAAGACTACAAAACACCAACTTACGCAAAGTCAGGGAAACTTGTTGTTGTTTCGGGACTTATAAAAAATGGGAAATATGGACTTTTGGCAACACTTCCCGCCGGAAATCGACCCACCAAACGGCTTATATTTGATCTCAATAACAACGGCAATTCTTCTAGAATTGATGTATTGCCTAATGGTCAAATCCACTGGAGCGCAGGCGGGAAAGATCATAAATGGTTAAGTCTGACGGGAATTTCATTTATGACAATCGGCCTGTCGCCGTCTGCCAATCGCGCGCCATTTTCCTGTGCCAGCCGCACAATGGAATTCGATCCCTGCTGGTATTCGGCGAAATATCCAGACATCAAGAGGATATTCGGCGGCGACCTTACAAAGGTGACGAACCACTGGAACACATTCGGCATCAAAGAAGGACGTGATTCCAGTGCGACGTTCAGCCTTAGAGCTTATGTCGCGCGCTACCCGGATTTGAAAAGGATTTTTGGCGCCAACTACAGAGCGCTTTGGAACCACTGGCATTCCCACGGGAAAAGAGAACGTCGCAACCCTGCGCCGTAAAGGACAATCCGGCCTGGATTAGCGTCCCGACCGGGGTCGGAAGGGTCGCCGGGTATGCGCGCCGCCTTGCCGGCATCGGCGAAGAACTTAGACTTACCTGAATTGAGAAAGGTACTGAAAATGAAGATTACCAACACATCCATCATCGCTATGGGGTTTGTCGGCATCCTCATGGCGAGCCCTGCGTCGGCGCAAAGCGCTTCACCCGAAGAAGTCAAGATTTGCCAGGAAACGATCAAGGAAATGACCGGCGGCAAACCGTCGGCCGGCGCCGTCAAACTCTGTGATCAGGGCAAGTTGAACGAAGCCATCGAGAAGGCCATGTCCGGCGGGTGAAGGATTTTCGGGTTCTTGGTCGACGGCAGCAATTCGGTAGCCAAGAATTCCCAGTCGCCCCCGAGGCTGAGTTAGTAACGGCGCGCTCGAAGGGCACTACCGCTTCAATCACCTCCGGAACGGGTCAAAAAACGCATTCACTTGCCCCCACATTGGTGGCCTGTACTCATGGCGTCCCGGACTGATGATAACCGTGACAAAATCGTGCCGCGCTTATTCCGCCTTATTCGGTTTTCTGCGGTTTTTTCGGGGCACCTACGGGACATCTTGAGAAATTGACCGTAGACATTCTTTGAAATTTTCGCGGGCAATCTCATCTCGCGCCTGATTGCCGTGGCATTCATGCGGTCGGGCTTCATTGGCGATACATTGTCGATTGATGAGACGAGGCCATGGGGTCCGTGGCCTTTCCCCCATTTCGTCCTTGGTGGCAGGCCGCCGACAGTCATCTATAGGCAAAAAAGCGAGGAAGTGAGAATTAATCAGGAGTTGCAGATAGTGCCCGAAACCACGCCGACATCTGTCCAACGAATGGAGATTGTTATGAATACTGAATGGTCAGGTTGTACCGTAACCTTGTCCGACGGTGGCCGATTTCGCGGTCCGGCTTATTGGCCACAAACTGAACGGATTATCGTGACAAATATCAGCGGCGAAAACTCGGATACGCACAGGTTAAATTTTTACGATTGAATCGAACCACATAATGGACCCGGTGTTGTGTTCGCGATATCCTGGAGCGACCATATGTGTCTCTTCATTTGTATTGAGCACGTGCTTGGCTAAAAAATTTTATATTTGCACGACCGGACCTATTGGACGTTGTTCTCGCGAAGAATATTGTAAAGTTATTTTTGAATGTTTGAAGACTTCGGAGGGACACGAAGAGGCCGTATGGAGCTAAGATTGCCAGTGCCTTCGAAAATCAGAGATTATTTTGATGAGTCAGCCGGCCAGTACGCCGAGCGTAGTGCCTTGCCCCTATGGCGGTGGCAAAGAAATCGCGAACTTGCGGCCGTTCGCCTGCTCTTGGGCGAACTCGACGGATTGGAGGTTTTGGATCTTGGGTGTGGCGCTGGATTTTATACCCGCTATTGCCTGCAACAAGGCGCCCGCAGGGTGCTGGCGGTGGACTTCTCCCCGCGGATGGTCGAACAACTTCCCCGATCTCGGGTCACCGCCATCGTCGCCGATGCCAAAGGCATCAACTTGGACAATCCGGTGCCAAAAATCGTCTGCGCCGGGCTTCTCGAATTCGTTGACAGTCCGGAAGAAGTTCTCACGAATGCCCGTCGCTTGGTTGTGTCAGACGGCACAATGGTGTGCCTGGTGCCGCCGGACAATCTGGCGGGCCGCCTGTACCGCAAATTTCATCAGCGAAATGATGTGGGCATTTCCCTGTTTTCAGAGGCTGCTTTCGGTGATTTGGCCAGCCGCGCCGGATGGACAGTTGATAAATTGGTTTCGGTGTTTCCGTACACTTCAGTTTTCCGTTTGATGCCCGGATAAGCGACATGAAAGTCCTATTTTTGATCAATGGTTTGGGCTTGGGAAATTCAACCCGATGCCACGCCATCATCCAGCGGCTGCACGCCAAAAGCGCCCGGATTGAAGTTGTAACGTCGGGCAATGGGCTTTGGTATTTCTCAGATAAACCCGAGGTCTCAGCCATTCACGAAATCCAATCTCTGGCTTACGGGTCAAAAGATGGTGCGATCAGCATAACCCGCACCTTCGCCTCAATTTTTGAGATTGCTGGAATTCTTCGTCAAAATGCTCGCAAGATCGGGACTATGCTTGATGACATCAAACCCGATGTCTTGGTCATTGATTCCGACTATAACTTTCTCCCCGCAAAACGCAGAAACCTCCCCATTGCCGCTCTGAACAATGCAGATATGGTCTGGGATTCTTACTTTCAGTTCAAAGATCGCCCGTCGTCGATCCGGGCCCAGTTCTATGGCGTCGAAATGTTGGATTATTACTTCCATAAAATGGTGCCGGATTTGGTGTTGAGTCCAAGCCTGGCGCCACGCGCCGCCGAAGGCGGGCGCAATATCCGACGTATTGGTCCGATTGTCCGGCTTGGTTATGACGCGGCAACAGAAATACAAACCGGCCAGGCAAAAAACGCCACCGTCATGTTGAGCGGATCGGTTTTCGGGACACCCGTCAACTTCAGCCGACCGGACTATCCGGTGGTAATTGATGTCATCGGCCGCGAGCCCCCCGACGGGTGGCGTGAACGCGGCGACGTGACGTTTCATGGCAAGATCATAGACACCTATCGCATTTTGAAAGATGCCGATGTGGCTGTCGTCAACGGCGGCTTCAGCGCGGTCAGTGAGATGCTTTGTATGAAAAAGCCCGTCGTCGTCGTTCCTGTCCCCAATCACGCCGAACAATGGATCAATGCGCGGACAATTGAACACCTGGGATTTGGCTTGATGGCGACACAATTCAACTACGAAGATGTCATGCTGCAAGCTGTCGAAAGAATTGATGACTTTCGAGCCAATTATCAGCAGTTCGGCGAGATCGAGGATGGTGCGGATCAAGCCTCGCAAGCTATTCTGGATCTGGCTTCGAGGCCATCTGGATGATTATTGCCAAGCAGTTCTCAAAGTACGGTGTCGTCGCGGTTGGGTCGGCGGTCTGTGACTATGCGGTGTTTTCCGCCCTATTGTTTGTTGGCGTCGGGGCGCTTCCGGCCCAGGCGGTGGCGCGAATTGCTGGCGGCGGATTTTCGTTTTCCATCAACAAATATTGGAGTTTTGGGGCCAAAGGTGGCGGCGCTTTGAAAGTTGAGGGCCGACGTTTTTTGATGCTCTACGTGTTCAGTTACGTGCTGGCGCTTATCATCCTCCAACTCTTGATGGAACACGCCGGGGTCGGACCGTACCCGGCCAAGATTACGGCAGATATCACCTGCTTCGTGATCAATTTCCTGGTCATGCGCAACTATGTCTTCGGCGGTGCGCGCGGATTAAGATATGGCTTGCGAAGATTATTCGGGCGTCGCGGTGAAACGCCCGAGGCATAGGTTCTTTCGGCTCAGCAAAGCCCGGAATTCATCGCTCGAAAAATAGGCCAGTTCGACCTCCCTTTGATCGGTCAGGCTGTCCAGCGCCGTGAGTTCGTCATCGACTTTGCCCGGATGACACATGATCAACGATTTCGGGCGAAGGCTGTTGGTAAAGCGATCAAACAGCTGCCCATAGGGTGTCTTCCCAGAGAGGTCATAAATGCCGCTAAAGCCATCAATGACAGGAATTTTTCGGGCTTCGGCACGGTGGTTCAGCGCCGCCCCCATGACACTCAGGGCCGCCGCCTTGAAGGGCGCGACACCTCGACCAAGGAGAACAGCTGGGCGCTCAAAACAAGATCGCAGATAGGGCTGGTATGAGACAAACTGCTCATCGATCAGTTCCAGTACAATGTCCCGGATTCCCGGCAATTGATGAACATGATGGTGGCTATCGACAAAATCCGGCGGTTGCCCAAAAGTCTCGGAAAAAGTCGTCAGTTGGCGTGCCAGTTCATTTTTTATGTCTGTGCCATTGAGCTGCCCCATCATGGCTTTCGTGATCAATGCCCGCATTGAAGGCAGCTGCCCAAGGTCGGGCGAGAGCGCGCGCGCATCGGTCAAAACCAGATGAATACCGATGTCCAAATGATCGGCGTGGGATTTGAGCGCACTTGCGCCGTCACGAAATCCCGCCTGGGTCACCATGCAACTCACGGCGCTCAAGCGGTGTTTGGACGCCAGGTCCAATATCCCTTCACTGACTCCTGGGCTGAAGCCAAAATCGTCAGCACAGAGTATGAATGGCAGGGGTGGCATTGGCTTTAACCGTCAATGGGTAGGGTGCTGATCAGCGTCGCGAAGTTTAGCCGGGGATTTCGATATACATGTACCGGGCCTTGATTATGCGGCTTGGCCCGCGCCGCAATTTCCGCGACGACGTGATACTTCGGCACATAACTTCCTGTGCGCCAGCCGTAGGCCATATAAACGTAAAGGCGGTGAAGGTATTGGGAAATCGTCGGTCGTCGTTCCGAAATTGAGTGTAAATATTCGGCGGCGTCACCGGCCTCAAAAATTTTATCTATGGCGGTGTCATCCAGCCAGTCGAGAAGACCCAATGAGAAAACGATATCGGCGTTCAAAGGCGGCAGATCGCCGACGGCACAACTTTCGAAGGCCACATGTTCGCTATAACCCTGCTGGGCGGCTAACTCCCGGGCCCGGGATACGGCGTTGGTTGAGATGTCATAGCCGCGATAGCTGGCGGCTCCAAAAGAAACTAAATCCCCAGCCAACAGGCCCGATCCGCAGCCGAGTTCAACAACATGTTTCCCGGCGACATGGGGGGCCAGCAGTTCCCTGGCAATGGCGAGGCGAAAGCGTAACGAGTTGCTGGCCCGGTTCGCCAAGCGCTCAAGAAGTGGCGCGGAGGCGGGACGATCTCCGTAGCGCCCGTCTTCCCAGGTCAATATTTTGGCGTCCCAAAACTGCTTTGGGTCTACTGATGATGCCATTTCGCAGCCAAGTTGTTGATGCACTGCGGATGTATATCATGACCGGTCAAACAGGGAAATGGGTCCCCGTTCAAGGCCAATCCTTGCCCTCGGTCGCCACCTCATTTACGACTAAGGCAGTCGCGGCAGCATTGGACTTCCTTGATGATTGAGAACGTACGCGCCAGGGGATCCAAGGCCTCGCTTCCGGCGTATACAGTCATACTCATGATCCCCGTCGTGATTGGCGTTGCCGCCCGGTTTGTGTTTCCGGACAGTTTTAACTACAGCATCTGGTCGGATCGAGATTTGCTGCGTGCATCGCAAATCTGGGAGTTCTTTCCCGTCGAAGGCGCGGAAATTAACGGCGCACATTATGCCCGGGTTCCCGGCGGCTTTTATTATTATATACTGGCCCTGATCCAGATGTTGGCCGAGCAACCGGTGGCGATTTACGTTTTGTTATCCAGTGCGGTAGTTGGCGGCTTTTATGCAGTTTATCGCACAGGCAGGGTAATTTTCGGCGTCGCCGGCGCGATTGCATCGACCGGGGCTTATGCCTTGTCCCCCGGCGTTCTGGCATCAGCTCAGCAAATTTGGAATCCGATTCTGACCCTGCCCATGACCGCATGCATTTATCTTTTGCTTGTCATGGTTTTGCGTGGACGGGCCTGGGCTCTACCTGTGTTGATCGCTTTGCTGATGATTACGATCCAGGTTCATTTATCCAATTTGGCGCTTCTCGTGGGTGTTGGCGTCGTTTTGGTGGTCGTTCCCCACGAAGCAAAGGCAAAACACTGGGCGCTGTCGCTTTTCGCGGTTTTCGCGATTTTCGCGCCCTATATAGCGGTGGAATTGGGCAATGGATTTGTTAACACCAAGCTCATCCTGGCCGGACATGATGAGGGCAAACTATACAGCGCGCCGAGTTTCCGAGATCTTTTCAATTCTCTCGCGGTGATATCGGGCGGCGGCCCGCTGCACAGTAACGACCCCGTAAGCCGTGTATTCACGGGTTTGGCCTTCGCCTTGATGGTCTTGGTCGTTGTCCGGGTCGGTATGGCCGTGCAGCGGTGCGGTTTCGGACTTCGCCCGCTCCAATGGCGCCGACAGTTGGCTAATGTCACGGAGTCCGAACGGTTGATCGTGAGTTTGGCTATTATCGTCGTCATCTGCGGCGTGCTCTTGGCCATCAACCGGAATGCCACGATTGATATCCGTTATATACTTTTCCTGATTCCTGCCATAGCCCTTTTGGTTGGCGCCGTGATGGCGGAAGTTTTAGATCGGCTGCAGGCAAAAACCGGCCCCGTCATTCTCGCCGCCGGTTGTTTCGCCGCCTTCTATTCCTTCCATGGCTATACCTATGCGGCCGGTAAAGCCCATGGCACCAGTTCGACGGCGGGCCTGTCGGCACTTATCGACGGACTAAAATCGCAGGCTGGTTTTGACGATAATGATTTGCGTTCGAAAGTTCTTTTGCTTGGGGCAGAAGGAAGCGTTCAGTTCCGTCAAGCGGGATACATGATCCGCATTAATTCCAGTCAAGTTTCCAGCCAAAAATACAAAGGCTGTGCGCTTGCCGTGAACGCATTCACGAAGCATGAGGCGCTGGCCCGCACCGCAACCGTTTTCTCAGCCCAGCAGATCGCGGCGCCGCCGCTTGAGTATCTTTTTCAAACCGGGGACATGCATGTATTCGGTTATGAATTGGTGAACGCAAACTGCTACACCAGTTTGATCAATCCCTATGATTGGTCCCCACTGGAAAGAGAAATCCATGACACATGCAAGGCGGCACAGGCTGACGGGCTGATCTTAACGAAAGACATTGCGGGACCCACTCACAAAATATTCGTCCTCCGTCATACGTTCGCACATAGTCGTTTATGCCTCGGCCTGGATATGCAGCTTCGTTCGGGCAACGTTATGATCACCAAGGTGTTGTCAATGCACTTGAAGGGATACACAGGATATACGATCAGTGGTTATCAGCTGGCCGAAGCGAAGCTCATCTTCAAGAAAAGTGGCGGTGATACTCATGAATTTGATTTAATTGACGGCCCCCTGGGCGGGCACGGAAATATTTTGATGACGCCCTGGCGCAAACAAGGACGGCTGCCAAATAGCGGTGACTATCGGCTTATTTTCGCCGGCAAAATAGTTCCCCTTAACGATACGCATGATGTAGACGAGACAATAAATCTTGTTCTCAGTAAGAAGATGACCTTCGGAAATTAACCAACCCAAAACGGCAAGATCAGCGCTCGGCAGGTTCGGCTGAATTTCGCCAACAGGAAATATACTCTGTGGCGATGAGCGCAATGTCATCAGCAGCCGTTGCTTGTGATTTCTCCCGATTTTCTATTTTCCGAAAAACTCGGTTGATCGTTGCCAGGCCAGCATCTCAGCTAGCCGTATCGCCCCATCACGACCGAAAATTCTGATGTTGCCACGGAACAATCGAAGAATGGCGTCAGCCAACAACACCGCCGTTGACCTGCAAAATCTGGCCGTTAATGAAGCCGCCCCGGTCCGAGCAAAGAAGGCCGACGAGCGCGGCAATGTCGTCGTGCGTCCCCAGCCTACCGACGGGCGTTTGCTTAAGCAGATCCTGCATTTGGCTGGATTGGGAAATATCCGAGTCTTCGTCTGGAAACGTGCCTGGCGATATCATATTTGCTGTGACGCCTTTCGGGCCAAACTCCCGTGACAGGGATTTGACCAGCCCCCAACTGGCGTGCTTGGACATGGCGACGTGCGGGCGCCCGACGCTGCCGCGCAGTGAATTCATGCCGGTGAAATTAACGATACGCCCCCAGCCGTTGTCGACCATACCCGGCAGGAATGCCCGCGACAACCAGACGGCCGCATAACAATTGACGTTCATGACGCGTGCCATGTCACCATCGGACATGTCGAAAAACGTCGAAGCGGGCCTGATCGCTGCGTTGTTGATCAATACGTCGATCCGCCCGAAAGCCTGCAAAGCCGCCTCGCTCATTGATGAGACCGCGCCCTGATCGCCGATATCGGCCATGGCGATTGCCGCGTCAGTGCCGATGGCGCGGACTTCATCGGCGACGCGTTCGCAGGCCTCCCGGTCGCTCGATCCGTTGACAACAATGTTGAAGCCGATTGACGCCAATTCCTTGGCAACGCCGCGGCCGATGTTACGGCCCGATCCCGTGATCAGGGCGGCACGATTTCCATTTCCCATATCTGAGCCTCTAAATTCACAAATTTTGACAGACTTTGGTCAGCTTCAAAGATAGCGATTGTGAAAGCAAGCTTTACGGGCCTCGACGTTGGCCGTGTCTCAATCCGTTGTAAGGCCCCGGAAAACGGCACTTTCGAAATGATATGAACCGATCACTTGCGCCGCACCTGACAATCCGAGTCGCCGATCTAGCCATCTCGAATTGCCAATCAGGTCGCGAAACCTATGGCTGATCGAAAGATGACCCGAGGCATATAGATATATTTGTTTATGCGGAAAAGGCATTGAAAGTAAGGCAACGGAGCCGAGATGCTCCGTCTCGCCGCTTGCATGGCTACCAAGGCCGGCCCCCGCCTGACAGCCGTTATGGTCGAGGCGAGCGGGGCGGTTATGGGGCCGCTGGCCTGCCACGTCGATGCCGAGATTGTCCGCGACCCGGACCGCTACCAGGGCGAGGGCGGTGGCGAGATGTGGGATCGGATCATGGGCTTGCTTGACGCCGCCGAGGCAGGAGGCACTGCGTGAATGAGATGGGACATTTTATCCCTTCGGTGGGACATATCTGTCCCAAGGATGGGACACTTGTGGGAACCCCGGTCCATTCTCTTTTATATACTTATCTATAGTCTCCATAGGGGATAAGAGGGGCGCCGGTGGTTGACGGCTTGCGTCCGGCGGACATCATTCTAGCGTCGACGCCCGACGATGCGGTCCCTATCGAGAAAGTCGAGACGAACGCGACCACCCGACAGAAAGCGCGGCGCGCCCGTCGGTTTTTGAAGGGGCCGGTCCCGCTATCCAGGATACACGACCATATTCGCGGCCCGGCGGAACAGCTACTACTGGTGTTGGTGGCGCACACCGACATGCAGCAATCGACGGAACTGAAAATTACCTCCGGCATTCTCCGTGACGCCGGCATTAGCAACAGGAAGGCAGCATATCGGGCGTTGGGTGCTTTGGAGATTAACGGCTCACTGACCCTGCAGAGACACCGAGGGCGGCGCCCGGTGGTGCATCTGACGGCAAGGCCGGTCGGGTGGATGTTATATGATCGATTTACCTGATGACTTCGGTAAAAAGGAAGATCGGCCATGGGCGGACTAAGTGCCGGCACCTGGACACGCTGGCCGACCAAACCCGTGGTAGAGAGCGGGCTGACCCGCAATCTCTATGAGTTGATCAAGGATGGCGCCTTCCGTTCCGGTCAAATCACGAGTGGTTCGTTGACCTGGACGCGGCTCCATTCCGGCGAAGAGATTGGCTCAATAGGCTATTCCTCGGACCTTACAGCACCGGCGTCGGGATCGGTACGCCTGCATTACCATCACGACGGCTCGCCTGTTGATTGTCGTGTCTCGTTGACAACAACACGGCCATACTTTGGTGGGGTGCGCTGGCGGTCATCTGTTCCGTCAACTGTGGCCGGGCATCCAAGCTGCACTTTCCGTCGGGCAGCGATATTTTTGCGTCGCGTGAGGCGTTTGATCTGGCGTATCGCAGCCAAAATGAAACCGCCAGTGATCGACAATTGTCTAAGGCCCAGGAAATTTGCAGGCGTTTCGGCGGGAGCGGCGATCTAATCGAGCCGTTCCCAAAAAAAACCGAAGGGGATGCACTGGACGACGTCTTGGCACCTTCGCCGAAAGTCTGAGCAGGCTGCGAACATGGGTGTGACGTGGATGGTGCGGCGGTTGGGTATAGCATTTTGGGTCCGTTTAGTGCGCAGAAGCGGATTTATTTCGAGCTGGCCTGGAACGTCTCGTACTAGCCAAAACCGGAAGATTGAGACGGTCGCTGAGAAGGTCCGCTTTCGGGACGCAAAGCGGAAGTTCAATTTTTAGATCAAGACGTTTGCGCGTCATGTTGGGTTGAAATTGTGCTGGGTGTTTTTGAACCTGCGTCTCCGATCAGTCGGCCAAGATGCCTGGCGCTGAACCAGGCTCATCGAATCCATCTGTGCGTGACGCGATCAGCCCGCCATGGCCTTTTCGATGGCTTCGTTCAACTTGCCTTCGTTGCACAGCTTGACTGAAGCGGCAGGCGGCTTTCCGCCGGTCATTTCCTTGATCGTTTCCTGGCAAATCTTGACTTCTTCCGACGAGGCTTTCTGGGCCAAAGCCGGCGCGGCGGCCAGGGCGGTGATGAAACCGAAAGCCATGGCCGCAACTAAAACTCTTTTCATTTTCGTCTCCATTTTTAGCTCGTATTCACAGGTAATAAATTTTCTTTTCGGTCCACATGGCAGTTTGAAATTCTTTCAATCTCCGCCATATGACAATCGTCTTTTGGTCTCGCGATTATGAACGGGTCGGCCCAATTAATTCCTGGCAACCCAAATCTGCGCGGGCGTGATGGTGCAGGTGTTCAACTCAAGCTTGCCACCCTTATTGCCGGCATCGGTGGCGCTGGCGCACAGCCCGCTCTGGATATGTTGAATGCGGCCATCCGCCAACTGGCGCCAACGCTGGCGCTGCATGGGCGCACCGCTGCCGTTACACGTCCAAATAATCAGCGGCGTTCCCCGGCGAACCTGTGGATCATTTACGTCCAGGCAGAGGCTGTTGGTGGTCACAATCTGGCCTCTTTCATTATGGGCCCAAAGCTGGCGTTCGCGGGTTGAACCTGGGCGATTACAGTTCCACATGATCACCGTGCCGCCACGTGTCAACTTGCCGCTATTCTCATCGGCACAGAGATTCTGACCGTTGACCAACTGGGCCTGCTTGAAGAAGCTCGCTTCACGCGAAACCGCTTTCGGTCCGATGCTGACATCAATGGCGCTGCCCGGTAAGGAAGACCACTTCGAACCGTCCCAGCGATGGATGGCGCCACCCTTGTCAACGGCCACGGCGGTGCCGCCCGGTCCGGCGGTGATGTAGGACGAATTACCGGGCATCCCTTTCCAGGCGGTGCCGGTCCATTGATAGATGCCGTAATCGTTGCCGATCTTGTTGGTGCCGATGACCCACATACCACCATCACCAGCAACACTGATCTCCCGGGCCTGGCCCGGCAGACGGGTCCATTTGGCACCGTCCCAACGGTCGATGTTGTTGTCGGCGGATACCCCATACAAGGAGTTCCGCGGCCCGGCGGCGATTCGGGACTGAGTCCCGAACATCTTGTCCCACCCACGGCCGTTCCAACGGTAGATTTCGTAATCGTTGCCGACTTTATCAACGCCGAGATGATATATGGCGCCATCGCCGGAAATAGTCACGTCCGAGGCACGGCCGGGCATGGTGCTCCATTTGCTGCCGTCCCAGCGATGGATAACGCCACTCCTGTCAACGGCAACAGCGGTGTTGTTCGGGCCGGCGGCAATCTTCATCGAGTTGCCAGGCATCTGCGTCCAGTCCGTACCGGACCATTTGAAGATGCCAAAATCAGTGCCAACTGGAGCAGCGCCGATGACCCACATGTTTTGGCCGGCCGCGACCGAAGCTGGCAGTGCAGTAGCCGCCACCTGCTGTTGGCGCGGCTTCTGTTTTGCCTCGGCTTCCGCCGTCAACCGCACTTTTTCGCGCATGGCGGCGACGACGGCCTTGGCGATGTCCGCCTTGGAGACCAAGGCCACCGGTAGGGCCGGTGGTGCCGGCATGGTTTCACGGGCCAGATTGACGCGCTCGCCCTTGATCAATGACGTCATGACCGCAGTCAACGCACGCAGATCCGTTTCCCATGGCTTCAGCAGGTTGACCTTGAGTTTCAGCGTGACATTTTTCTGATCCAAGATGTCGGCCAACAAGAAGAAGTTGGATTTCGTCTGCGCAAGGCTGCCTTGGAACGTCGCTTTCTTGACGGTAATAACTTGCGCGCCGGTAACCGCGTTGATCAACGCGTTGGTGACGCTTTTAACCTGCTTATTCAGATGCTGAGCCCCGGCGACGGCTAACCGCGCGGTTTGCAAGGCACCCAAGGCCAGCGTCCTGACGACGATCAGCGGCGCGACAGTCGGATGCAGGTCGAGCGGCACATTGGCGAGCCCCTGACCGATGGCCTTCAATCCGTCCCGTGCCACCGTATAAACACCTTCGGTGGCCTTTGCGGCGACCCAAGCGCCGGAGCGCAGGCCCCACAAAACCCCAACCCTCACCCATTCATGGGGCCAGAAGGCATGGCGTCTCGCGTCACTCCATTTCTGGTCGAAATAGCGATAACGGCCCCAGGCCCGATCCATGACCCATTTTGAGTGGTCCATGTGCCGTTTCGCGAATCGGGTGAGTTTGCGAAGGTTATTGAGATCGCGCCGTGCCTCATCACGCTTGCGTCCTATCAGGGAGCTTAGTCCGTTGACCTTGTCTTCGGCGGCACGCAATCCGTTGGTGGCGGCCTTATAACTGGCATTGATGGAATCGAAACCCTTGTTCAGGTTCTTACCGATTTCCTGACGCAGCCATTTGCCGAAATCGCTCTCAAGCGTGCCGTAATAGCGGATGTCCTGGGGGAACAGCGCCGAGCCGCCGACGGTCCAAGCGCGGAAATCCGCATCCCAGAGCCCGCCAGCGATCTTGTCCTTGACCCGGAAGGCGTAGCCACGATCGGACAAGGCCACGTCCACGTCACGCGACGCGCCGAGGAAGCTGGATTTACCGCCGATCACGAACTTCGGATCCTTAGGGTTGGTGATCAGCGCCGACAACTTGGCATTTTCGATCTTCATCAAGCCGAGATCGACCGGCGGCAGGTTGATCGGATGGCTGGCCAGATCAACCAGGAAACTCCGGGTCAAGGCCTGGGCGATGGGTATGGCCGGGAAGGCGGATAGCGGATCCTTCCAGATCGGCCTGAGTTCGATCACCGCCGGCGGCACCCGCCGGCCGAAGATCTTGTGTTCCAGCTTCAGAGTCACGGGATTGCCTTTGACGAAATTCACCAATGAGCCCTTGAACGTACCGCCGTCGATATAAAGCGGTGTCGCTTGGGCGATCAGGTCGGAGACCACCTTGGGGATACCCAGGAGGGGGAACACTTCCTTGGTAATGATCTCGTCGATACCGGTCCTGGTGCTCGCCTCAACAATGAAATCTTTCACCTGAAGAAGGTTTTTGCCGACCGATTCCGCCCGAAATTCCAGCTCTCCAAGATCTCCCAATTTTTTGAGGACGGCGAACCTGATCCGTTCGGTGGAAAACTCGATGTCGGTCTCGTCACGGATTCCCAGTGGCGCAATCTCCATCCGACCCTTCAATTTGAAGGACGGAATTTGCATGAGTGCGGCCCGGACTTCCAATTTCGTATCGTTCAGGGAGAAAATTGGCGAATTGATATTGCCGAGACCGCCGGTAATTTCGAGGCCGTCACTCAAGGTCAAGCCGAAGAAGGCCTTGGTCAGAGGCTTGCGCTGGCCCATAAAGTTGAAATTGGTGTTGCCGGCGACGCGGACACCCACCGTGTTGAGATTGAAGCCCTCCTGGCACTTGGCGTCCTTGTCGTCGCGGTCGCGGCGCGGCATATCCCGCGCGCCGGGCAATTTGGCCCCGGGGGTGGAGATAAAGAACACCGGGTCTTCAAGACTGATCAGGTCAAGGGGAACGACGTCCAGGCCCTTTTGGATCGTGTCGATGACCTTGTCGCCTTCCTTTTGGAAAATTTTGATGCCGTTCTCCAGATCTTTGTTTCCGGCAATTGCGCCGACGCCCTTGGCAGCCAGATTCAGCAATGGCGCGTCCTTGATGCCCTTGACGAAGGCCAGGGGGACTTCGGCAATCAGTTTGGCGCTGAAATCGCCCTTGCCGCAGATCGACGCTGCCAGGGTTTTTGGATAGAAAACCGGCACGGTGGAGACTTGTTGGTAGCCCAAAGACGCACCGATGCGCATGTCGGACTGTATGCGCTTGCCGTTGGCCAGCTTGATGGAGCTGCCGCCGCCGACACCGAGTTGCACGCCGATGGACGGCGAGAAGAAGGCACCGAACAGGAACGACGGGTCGGAAAGCGTCAACCGACCATCCAGCAGACCTAGGGGATCGGTAACGTCACCCAAGACGTTGGCCTCCAGTAGGATTTTCGCCTGGCCCAATGTCGTCAGGCCCAATTCAATGCCAATCGTCCCGTTGGCATTTAACCTGTCAGGCTTCTTGCCATTGACCTTGGGAACCATCAAACCCATGGTTCCCTTAACCCCGAGATCGAAGGTTAAGCGCGACAAATTGAGGCCCATCTGGAACTGCGCCGTCCCCGATTGCAGCAGCGAGATTTTGTCAAACGGGATCGATTTGTGGGGAAAGTCCTTGGGAAGCTTGAACTTCGGCAGCGCCGCCGCCAGCCGCAGGGCGGGCAGGCCGCCGAACAGGTTGGAGATACTGCCGGCGACGACCAGATTACCCTGCACCGCCTTGAAGATGCCCATCTCCGTGCCGTATTTCTTGAGGATCGGCGGCAGGTTGTCCTTGCCGATGGAGCCGACCAGGCCGATGCCGTTCTCCACCGAGAATTCGAAGCCTTCTTCATCGCCCAAAAGATTGGTTAGGATCGACTGGGCGCCGTGCGGCAGGTCCTTGGCGGTGATTTTCCGGCCCGACCCCTGGATCGCGGCGATCACAAGCTGCGGGAATTGGATGTTGGTGCCTTGATAGATGCTGTCGATCACCTGTGAAACGCTGATCCCGGCGACAGGCGGCAGCCTGATCAAGTTGACGAAGTCCCGCAGCGGCAGCAGATCGTAGATGCGGATTTGCGGCGCCGCCAGGATGATCGAGGGCTTGCCCTTGACCAGGAACATGGCCGCTTGGAACTCGGAATTCGGCAGCCGCGTCCAACGTGCCTTGCCGCTGACGCCCTTAATGGAAAGCGTCAAGTCCCTGACCGCGATCTCCTTCAATACGGGGATATCGGCACCCTTCATGAACGGTAGTTTCTGGATGGTGATGTCGTCAGGAAGAGTCATCGCCAAATCGACGATCTTGCCTTTCTCGATGATCAAAGAGGTTTCCGCCCGGAACCGCTGGTCGCCCAATTGGCTGTCGGAAAAAAGACTGAATTCAGCGGAGGGCTTGCCCTTGGCGTCAATATCGAAATTGGCGGCAACGCGGAGATTATTGAGATCCAGGAAAGGAATGCCGAAGGCCTGTTTCCAGCCTGTGGTCGACTCGGCGACCAGTTGCATGCCCATGGCCTTGCCGGCGCCCTTGATCAGCGTGATAGAACCGGCGGTCGAGACCTTCTGGCCGGGCAGCATGAGGTTGATGATGCCATCGACCGTGGTCGTCAACTCAACGGATTTTTTCTCGGGAATTTCCCGGCCGCGAATGGTCAGAAACGGGTCGCTGACGTTAATTATCTCGGAAACGCCGGGAATGTTGATCACCGGCAGCGGTGCTTGGATATCCAGGCTGGCCAGGATCGCCTTGACCTTGTCCTTCATCGCCGCCTTGCTCGGCTTCTTGGCGTTTCTCAGGACATCCAGCGAAACCTTGCCAGCAAAGGGCAGACTCGCGGTTTGGACGCCGACGGCTTTCAGCATGGCGCCGATCACCGAGGAATTCTTGACGTCGATGGAGCCCAGCAGGTTGACGCCCTCGCGCAACTCGAACTTCTGCGCTTTGCCGCTGCTCGCCTCAATCATCTCGCCGACCGGCCCTGGCAGGTCCGCGGCGGCAACAGACGTCAACGCCGAGCCCTTCGGCACGATCATCATCGCGACATTATTGATTGCGGCCTGATCCAACACAGACCCCTTGATGCCCGGCAAGTAGATGCCAGCGTCGAAAGTCGAGTGCAACAGCGCCAGCACCGGCTTATTGTTGCCAGACCGGATCGCTACCGCCGTCGTGTCAATGCCCCGGAAACCAATGGTCCCGCTGACATAGTCGTTGTTGAACCGGGCGTTCTTGAACGTCAACTCGCCAATGCCAGGTATTTTCACACCCAGCACGTCAGCGACGGTCAGGCCACTGGAAATTGACAAAGCCACTTGCGTCAGCTTGGAGCTGAAATCGAGGGCCGCCGTATATTCGACGGGCTTGTTCTTGATCAGCAGCTCGCCGGCCAGACCGATGATCAATTTCTTGGTCCCCGTGATCCGCGCCGCCAATCCCATGCTCTTGATCTTGTAGCCATTCAAAGCGGAGGGGATTTTTTCGCTTATACCTTCAAGGGAGATTAGGCTTTCATCGACGCCCTTGGCCTTCGGATTGAAGGTCATGTAGGTGTCGAACTCGAAGTCCGATTTGCCCAGATTGACGCTTAAATGTGTCTCGCCGGCGATCTTGACCCTTTTGTCCGTGCCGATTTCGAAGATTAGAACCCCGGCCGTCTTGATGGCTTTCGTCGGCCATTTCATATTGAAGGTGCCGTCAATCTCGGTGGCCAGGGAAACGGCGCCTGTTTCCTCATCCTCGCCGCCGCGAATGTGGAAGGACGCGCCGCTGACGGTGAACAGGTTTGAGACGCCGGGAATGCGCGGAGTCGGAATGGGTGCGGCGATGTCGAGGCTGGCCAGGACTTTCTTGGCCGCGTCCTTGAGGCCGGCCTTGCTCGGCAGTTTGGCGTTGCGCAGGATGTCCACGGAGACGCTGCCGGCAAACGGCAGGGCGGTTTTTTTGATACCTACGCTGCTCAGAATTTTCTTGAATGTCGCCGACTTATTGACGTCGATGGCGCCGATCAAGTTGACGCCGTCGTTGAGGACGAACTTCGCCGTCTTGCCCAGCGCCGCATCGACGAATTCGCCGACCAGCCCCGGCAAATCGCGCGCCCCCACCGCCTTCAGGGCCGAGCCCTTCGGCACGATGAACATGGCGACGTCGCGAATCGCCGCCTGGTCCAGGGCGGAACCCTTAATACCGGGCAAATAGATGCCGGCGTCGAAGGTCTTATGTAATAGCGCCACCACCGGTTTCTTGTTGCCCGAGCGGATCACCATGGCCGTCGTGTCGACGCCACGGAAGGCCACCGTGCCAGCCACATAGTCCGGATTGATCTGGGCCCCCTTGAAAGCCAGCGAGCCAATGCCCGGCACGTTAACGCCAACCACGTCATTGACGCTAACATTGCCTTCCAGGTTGACGGCCAATTGCGGCGGTAGCCTCGCAAAACTGACTTCGGCGTCAAAGGCCATGGGTTTGTTCTTGAACAGGGCCTTGCCGACCAGGTTCACTTCGAGCTTCTTCTCGCCCGTCACCCGGGCGTCAAGGGCCAGCGCCTTCAACTTCAGGCCGGCCAAAGCCGCCGGCGTCTTCAGGGCTTTGCCGGTAATGGTGATCAGGGCCTGATCCGGCCCCTTGGCTTTCGGCTCGAAGGTCAGGGTCGAGGCGAACGAGGTTTTCAGCTTGCCGACGCTGACGTTCAGCGTCGATTGCCCGAACAGGCTGACCTTGCCGCTGGCGTTAGCGACGAAGCGCACGAACATGTTTTTCGAATTGACGTATTTGCCGATCTTCGGCGGCTTGATCGCCTTCAAGGCCGCCGTCAACGAAACCTTCGCCAGTTCGCTCGGTTGGCTTTTCGCCTTGCCGTTGACCAGATAGCGGATGAAGTCGAGGCCCATGTGGCCGGCCATGGGAACCTTGGTGTCCGTGACGCCCAAGGTCGATTTGAGCAGGCTCAGACCCGGTGTCTTTGTAAGATCAACGTTGAAGGAGAAGTTGACGCCGGCCGGAAAGGTGATTTTTGAACTGGATTTTAGAGACGTACCGAAGACGCTTTTGACCCCCGTCTGAACGATTTTCGGCAACGCGCTGAGTTTTAGGGAAGATTTGCCTGCCGACAGCACGATGGCCGGATTGGCGAGAACGATGCCGCCCAACACGGCGCCGCCGCCGGTCTTGTAGGCGGGGCCGAGCTTCAAGGTCTTTGGATAAAATCCGACATTCCAGATGGGTTTCTGTTCGGTGCCCGTGTTGAAAACAACGGCCGGTATTTTCTTGGTACCCAGCTTGATCGTGAAATTCTTCCCTGACGTCTTGAACTCATGCAGCTTCAGGCCCTTCATCATGGGCGTCTTCAAAAGCGCGTTCTTGGCGGCGTTGGCGTCCAGAGCCATGGCCGGTGCGGTCGCGAACGCCAGGGTGATGGCTACGATTGCGGCCGGCAGAATTACCGTACGCCGTGTCAGTTGGAGCTGAGTAAACATGGTGTTCATTTCCTTCAGCCAATCCGTTGTGTCGGCAAAAATGTCTCTGCGAATACTGTTCCTTGAGGATGACGAACGTCCATGACGGGCAACGGATTGCCCTTCCTATACAGGCGAACAATTTCTCTGCCATCGATTTCTCTATCCATGAGTATTGCGTATCGCGCGAAGCAACCCCAACCTAAGAAATGTAGCTTTTTGTTGCAGAAGCTTGACCAGACTGGATTCTCGCCGAGTATAGTAAGGGCGATTTTACGTCGCCAATTCGGGCACCGGCACTCCTGATCACGGTCGGCACGATGAAAACAATCCATGTCTTAATCGTTGAAGATGATCCGATCACCCAAAAACGCCTGAGCAACGAACTGGCACGGGCCGGATATCAAGTCACTGTGGCGCCCCTGGGCCGTCAAGTGATTCCCATTCTGTCGACAACCCCAATCGATGCCGTGATTTTGGACGTCAACCTGCCTGACGGTGACGGCTTTTCCGTGATGGCCGACATCCGGCGGAACTCCAGCGTACCTATTCTCATGGCCACCGTGCGGAGCGCTGAAGTCGACCAGATGCGCGGCCTTGAGAACGGCGCCGACGACTACATGATCAAGCCCCTGTCGGGCCGGGAATTGCTGGCCCGGTTGCGCAACATCCTGCGACGCAGTGCCTCTTCGAACTCGGCGCCAAAATCCCCGCCACAGCGCTATGTGCTCGACGCTCTGGTGCTTGATATTCACCAACGCGTCGTCACGGATAGCCATGGTGATCCCGTTCCGCTGCCTGACCGGTTATTCGAGCTTCTGCAAACGTTCGCCGCCAATTCGGGACGCCCATTGAGCCGCAGTTGGTTGCACGAAACGATCAACAAACAGGAATGGACGCCGACCAACCGATCAATCGATATTCAGGTCAGCCGGCTACGCAGCAAGCTGGAGGAAGCGGCGCCTGGGTTTAGCGGTTACATCAAACCGGTCCGCAATGTCGGTTACCGTTTCACCGGCGACGTCAAACCCGAATAGCCCCGAATGACCCCGAATGGCCCAGAACAGTATTGCCGATGCCAAGTCGGCCATCGGTTTACTGGTCGTCGAAAAACCAAGCCGGGAAACGCGCCGCTTCAAGAAGTTGCCGAAATCAGTCGCCTACGTTCATACTACCGGCAGTCCCGTTTCGAAATGCCTGAGCAATATCGTTATCGCCTCGCCGTGCGGTTGCCACGCGTGTGCAGATGAATGAGATATAAAATGCAATTTGGGAATGTTGAAAAAATCTTGCTGGGCTGGGAAGGCGCCAATGCCGCCGTCCGCTACCATTTGATAAGGCTCTACTTCAAAGATGAAAGCCGAAGTTCCTTATTGACGACAAATATCGCCTCCTTGGCATTTCTGTCGACGATCTGGAATGATGTTTCCAAACTTTACCTTTGCCTGTTCCTGCTCGCGAATTTCCTGGCCGGCAGCTTGACCCGGTTGAATATCATGATGGAACGGCGAAATCCGGTGGAAGCCAAGGACCCGGCCAAAACGGCCCTCCGTGTGCTGATCGTCGAATGCGGTTACGGCATTGTTTGGGCCGCCGGCATGGCGATGATGTATCCCTCCGGGACGGGGTTTGGGCGGTCCGTCCTGTTGATATTTGCTTTGCTGGGTGTGCTGGTCCGCGTTGTCGCGACAATTCCGGGCATTTTCTATGCGCGTGGTATGCCGGTTGCCGTCAGTTCACTCTACTGCACCTTCATGTTCAGCGACCTGAAGGTGTTTTTCGCGACACTGGTCGGCGTCTCTTTCGTCATCCTGCGCGGCAAAACCATCAGGCAGATACACTTGAGTCTACGCCGGCAAATCGAGCTGCGCATGGAGCTTGAAGAGCGAAGCGACGAATTGAACCATGCGAACGCCGTTCGGGACCGTTTCCTGGCGTCCGTCAGTCACGATCTCCGCACCCCCCTGCAGGGTATCATTGGCATGGCGAAGATCATACGTAAGTCCCTGGCTGGCGACCCGGAAGCCGTGGAACGGTCTAAGATCATTGAACAGTCCGGACGGTCCCTGCAGGTCATGGTCGAGGACATCCTCGATATCGCCGGCAAGCGGGCACGTCCCTCGAACACGCCGCGGCAGGTCTTCAGCGTCATATCGTTGATCGAAAATATTGTCGGTCTCAACGCCGAGAGGATCGACGAGCAAGGCGGCGAGCTTCGTTATGAGATTGACGGCGCCGTGCCGAAGTGGATTGAAGCCGATGAATACAAACTGCACCGCATTCTTCACAACTTGGTTTCGAATGCGCGGCGGTACGCGCCCGGTACGCCGATTGACATCGCCGTATCGGTTGGCGTTCCCGAGATCGACGGAAAGGACGGCAATCTGAAAATTGACGTGCGGGATGAAGGCCCGGGGATTCCGGCCGAACGCCAAGATGCCGTTTTTGAGGAATTCGTCCGCCTGCGGAAATCGGCCGACGAAATTGCCGGAACGGGATTGGGGCTGGCCGTTTGCAGGCAACTGATCTCCAACCTGGGCGGCACTATCGATCTGCTGAGCGATGGAGAAACGGGGTGTCAGTTCACGGTTAACGTTCCATTTGCTACGGCGACGGAACCGGCCGAGATGTCCGAATACGATACGCATGACGAAGTCGCCAACATCGACGGCAACGTTTTGCTGATTGAAGACATCAAAACCAATCAGATCGTTATCGGCACCTATCTGACCGATATGGGGTTCTATGTGGTCGTGGCGGAAACAGCCGCCGAGGCCGAGATCGAGATTCAGCGCTGGGACTTCGACTACATTTTAATGGATATCAATCTGCCGGATATGAACGGCGTTGACCTGATCCGCCGAATTCGCGCCGACCCGGATGGCCGAAACAGGGCGACACCGGTTCTTGCGGTAACTGCCAACGCTGGATCGGATGATCTTCGGCGTTATCATGGTGCCGGGTTTGATGTGGTTCTGACCAAACCTATCGACCCGCAAGAGTTATGGAATGTTTTCGGCTTCCAAGATGAGCCCATAACGACTTTCAGTGAGCAGGACCCGGATCAGTATGCGGATCTGGTAAAAACCTATTGCGATGTGTCACCACCAATCATCGACGAAATTGAGGCGTGCTTCGAACAGGGCGATGCGACAACCTTGAAATCGTTGTCGCACTATCTCGCCAGCCTGAGCAGCAATTTCGATCTTCCGAGCATGATGGATATCTGCGGTCGGATCGAAACGGCGGCCGAGAAGAACGACCTCGATGACATGGGCGCTCGAATTGAGGAACTGAAAGCCGCCCACACGGATGCAATGTCGGCGTTGGATATTCGGTAAACACATGCGAGGATCGACGCGCAAGGACTCCCGACGATGCCCGTAGCCTGGAGTGGCTTGATATCCTGTGGACTGCGCCTTCGAGAGTCGGCACTTAGCGGCTGTTTAGCCAATTTCCTCTGAATGTCCGTTAACTGATCCGCCTCCGGAAATGTTTAGTCGGGGACTTGCATGACCGTTGCGGGTCAACAGGAGAAGAAATCGCCCGCCCGGATTGAGGTCCGCTCTGTCCTTCATGACGGACATCGAATTTGAAAATTCCGATTTCGTGCGGATCACATCCGCATTGCCCCTAATAGCAGGCCAAAATCTCGGGCCGTCAGAAGGTCCCTTCATAGCCAACTCCAGACATTCGGTGCCTGTATTCATAACGACGATAAAGTGGGTGGGGATCGACGCAATATGTAACGCCGATGAGATGCTGTACCATATGCCGGAGGTCAATTGTATGCGCTGATTTGTGTCGCTGGTCGCAACAGGTCGTTGCGATCGGAAATCTATGAGACGGACATCGTGAATGTTTCGATCTTTTGGAAATCGGGCCTTCGATTATGTTTTTGCTCCGCGTCTTTCTTGTCGTGTTCATTTTCGTTCTTGCCGGCCTCACCTTATGGGCATGGTGGGTCGTTGTTGGCCGTTATGGCTACGATATTTCCCACGGCGGATGGACGATCCTTGTCGCACTCATGGTCTTGGTCTGCATGACTTTGTGGGTCCTCTCGGCAATCCGCACCTTCCGCACGAACCTGAGGGCCGATCTGCAGGCGGAAGAGGGTCTGCGTCTCGTGTTTTCGCCCGAACCGGAGGAAATGAGGGCCGCCGATCCGGGACCAAATGGTTATCGGTTGATCGGTCTGGTCCGGGAACTGACGGACATCGCCGGGCTGACCGACCTACCGCGCGTATACGTGTCCGACGTCGGCGCCGCATACGGATCCGCGGGTGGCATTTCCTCGCGGCGATATTTCGTCACCATCTCGGCGTCGGCCCTGACGCAGTTTGACGACCAAGAACTGAGAGGCCTGGTCGCCCACGAGATCGCCCATCTGACGCAATGCGACAGTTTGACGCTGATCTTGATCGGGGTGGCGTTCGACGGAATTCTGAAAATACCCGGCGTTTTGGCAAAATCCGTGAAATACATGTTGGCGGTCATGGCCATCCCGTTGGTCATCGGAGGGGCGGTCAAATTGTACGTGGGCGGCACCGTCGGGCGGAGCGAATTAGCCGAAGCCGGACTGTTCTATGGCGCCGTGCTGATCACGCCGTGGATACTGACGATGATCCTCGGCTGGCCGGCCGCGGCGGTGCACCGGGCCATCGAGTATCGCGCCGACGCCATCGCTGCTGAGCTAACCTCGTCGCAAACAATTCTCGCCTCACTCCGCGCCATCAAACGCATCAGTCCCGACGAGTTCAGCGATGAACGCTCGGCCTATGACACGGTCCCGACCTACAGGGAACTCACCGAGGCCCTGGAAGCGTTGGAAAGCCCTGGCCGATGACGACGCGCCCGCCCGGCGCATGGCCGTCCCATGAGCGCGCATCGCTGACCGGTTCGCCGGCCAGGACTATTTCTGCGGCGGTTGGGTGGCGAACAGGACGTTCAGGTGGCGCCGCGCCTGGACCACGTCACCGCCTTGCAGGGCTTGCCGCGCCAGGTAGTAGCCGAGCGTCGGCTCGGCCGGCGCCCGCGCGGCGGCCAATCGGTAATGATGGTCAGCCGGCACGGTGCGGCCGAGGCGCTCGAGCACCACGGCACGCGCCAACAGACAGCGCCAACAGGTCTTGTCCTTGCGCCACGCCTTGAACAGGGCCGCCTCCGCCGCCACATGGCTTGCCTCACCCAGGTACATGAGGCCAAGCAGCAACTCGGGCAACGGGTCCGGAGGCATGCCGGTGATGGCCGCCAACAGCAATGCCGTGGCGCTGGCGTCGTCGCCGGCATCCAGGTGACCGATGGCGGTGCGCATGGGGCCGGCGGGCATGGTTGCCGGCCCAAGCGCGACGAAAGCCTGGTAACTGCCGGCCACGGCGATCGGTGACGGCACCTGCACTTTGCGCGACAACGCCGCCTTCAGGGCGGCCAGGGCGAGGCGCGCCTGAACGGCGGCGAAAGCGGCATCGGGAGACAGTACGTCGCCTGTGTCTGACCCTGCCATCAGCCGACCAGACGCATCGAAGTGGCGTTCCGAACGTCCACGGGCGTCTTCGGACCAGGCGACGGCGCCATAGCCCGGTCGCCCTGAAATCCAGTGCAGCCGCATCGCCAACCGCTCGGACTTGTCGCGGCCCCAAACGCGGCGGTAGACCTGGCCGGACGCGAGATCACGGGTTTCTCGCAAGCTGGCGCGGCGGGCTACCGGCCGGGTGATGGTATATCTGGCGCCGTCGCGCCGCGCTTCCACGATGGTCAGGGCGCGTTGTTCGGCAACCAGCTTGCCCGTCAAACTCGTCAGTCGCAGAACCGACCAATGACCGTAACCGTGGGCCCGGCCACCGGGCGGCGTGCCATCGAATTCCCTGAAGGCGATGTTGCCGGCCGCGTGGAAGGCCGAAAAACCCAGCGGTTTCCAATCCTGCAAAATGCCCCGCCGTTGCCCACCACCATCGAGGAACCCGAAGTCGGCGTCGCGAAGACGTTGCGCGGCGGCGGTGCATTCGCCGCCTTCCCGGGTGTCGCAAGGCGGGCCGATGCCCGGCATCTCACGGTCCCGGAGGTCGATGGTGTTAGCATCGGCACAGGCCGCGACCCCGCCGCGAATTTCCTGAATGCCGCAATCCGCCGCCGCCGGCGATCCGCTCACGGCGGCGGCCAGATATGTCGCGGTAAATGCGGCGGCACCGATTACCGATCTCGGTTTCCCGAACATGACCGCAGCTTAGAGCCGAATTGCGGCGTCAGTGAGGCGACGGGTCCGGGCCGGTCGCATCATTTGAACAGCCGCCGCACCCGAATGGCTTCTTGTTGCAGGCGTTTCATCTGCTGGCGCATGTCATCGCAGAACCGCTTCACCGAGGCCTGGCCGGCGGTGCTCACGGCGGTGGAATCGCGGCAGATTTGCATGGCGTCGTCGAGTGACCGGCGCATTCCGGCAACGTTGCTGGCATCCCTCAGCCGTTGTGATGTCTGCATCGCCGCGTCCCGTGTCCGGCGCTGGACGGCCTCGGCGTGCCGGCGCGCCGTCACCGACCCTTCCTGGCCGGTGGCATCCGACACACCTTTAGGCGTCATTCGGGTCGCCCGTGCCGTTTTCGCCGGCCGTCGGCTTGCCGCCTCGCGACGTCGCCTGGTCTCCACCGCCTCGCGCTCGAACAGTTCGCGGCGCGCCGCGGTGCAGACTTTCTTCATCGTCACACGCTTCGCCGCGTGGGTCTCGCGCGCCGCTGCTGCGCATTTCGCTTCAACAACGCCGCGCGCCTTGACCATGTTTTTCGATTCCGCCACCGACGGCAGCCCACCCAGGCGGGCCTGCAGATGGCCGACCACGGCACGGATGATGGTCTCGTAGCTCAGCTTGGCCGGGCCGCCGTCCAATTCGGGCAGTGCCTCGCCAATTTTTGCCTTCCGGCGGGCTTGCTCGATAACCCGGGCAAAACCTGAAGGTGTGCCGTCGAACCCCGTCCCCGCGACCGACGTCGACGGGCCGCCCGGGAAGTGAATGGAGACCAAGGCGTTGCCGAGGACGGCGGCGGCGTAGGCTGGGTCGCCCGCATGCTGCTTCGGTTGGCGCACCCAATAGGTCATGTCACCGACGCCGGATAGCGGCCGGTAGCGGCGCTTCTTGGCGTCGCGTTCGACGGCCCGGGCCAGCAGTCGCGGTGGCATATTGAAGACAGTGATCTGGATCATGATTTCGAAATAACAGCGATAGCAGACAGCCTGGTATCTGTATTGGTATTGACCGTGCCAGGACGGCGTCGCCGCGGCGACGCGCTGTGCCAAGGTATCTTCGATGGCACAGCCGAAGTGACCGCGGGCCGGACACGGAATCTCTATCGCTTCGCCCGGCGAAGCGGTAAGTCGGTTGAATTCGACGTAGAAGCCGGTCGTGTTGTCGGCTGCCTTCTTAAGGTCATAGCTGGAGATGCCATTCCCCCCCCAGGCCGTGAAATTCGTCCCGCTGGGCCCAAACAGCTTCGTGTCGGCTGGCGAAAACAGCGTCGACAGGGCGAACGGGACAACCGGATAGGGCAGATCGGCGACATCGGCGAAGAGCACCCGGTGGGTCTTGTCGGGGCCGGCCTCGGCGTTGGCGAAGATCTGCGGGCGCGGTTGCGCCGTCGCCGGGGGCGTCGCCGAAAGCCCACCCGCGGCGATGCTTGCCGGATCGGCGTCGATGGCGCGGCCGTTCTCGTCGGTGGCCGAAATCTCGAAGCCGATTGTCCCGGTTTCGCCGATCCGCGCCAACGTTTCGGCACTCACACGGGCCTCGCGATATTGCAGCTTTCCGGCCTTTTTGACCGGCAGATCGATACCCCCGGCCCGCACCTTCACTTCGCCGACAGGGGCGCTGAATTTGAGCAGAATGCGGGCGTTCTCGCCGGCCCTCATGGTCAACGTCTTGTCCCGATAGCGGGTCAGTTTTCGGGCGTCGCCAGAACCGGCAAACCATGTTGCATAATAAATGTCGCGATTTCCGACGAGGATCCGGAACTGGCTCACATAGGTCGGCCCGGACCCCACTGGGTCGTCAACCGTGAGCACCGTCGGCGGCGGGCTTGCGGATGATGTTCGGGTCGGCGGGTTGGCCGCGGTTGCCCCTGTCGTTGACGCCGTTGGCGATGGTCGGGTCGGCGAGTTGGCCGTGGTCGTCGGCGACCCCGGGGTCGGCGGAGGTGGCGCCTTCGTGTAGACGCGGACCAGAACGCGCGGCGGCATTCCGACCGGCGCCGGGGCGCCGGCTGCGGGCACCGTGTTGGCGACGGTGCCGACCAGGTCCGCGTTACCGGTCGGTACGTAGAGCGGCCGATACATGAACTTGAGGCCGCTGAGGGCGCGCGCTGCATCGCCCCAGGGTTTGCCCTTCAGATCGGGGACCGGTCGGTAGGGCGCCAAGGCGTAGAGCTTGAGCCGCACCCGCGAACCTTTCTTGGTGAATTGCCCGGGCAGCGGGTTCTGGCTGTGGACGACGCCGTCCTGGGCCCGGATTTTCGTCGCCACGGCGTCCGTGTGCAGCGAATAGTATGGTTGGTCAAAGAGCCCGGCAGCTTTCAGCTTGGCCTGCGCCTGGGCCTTCTTCAGATTTTTAAGTTGCGGTACCCGGACCAGGTCGCCGGAGGGCCCGGCGTAGGCGTACAGCGTCACCTTGATGGCGCCCTGGGCGCGGTTGTCATTCCTGATCATCGTGCGGCCGGCCGGCGGATCGGTCGCCGCGACGGTCAGGTTTTTCGCCGGCTCGGTGGTCGGCCGCGTCGTCTCGGTCTTGCGATAGGTGAGGTTAGCCGCCTTCAATCGGGCCTCGGCCTTGACCCAGTGGACGCCGACCAGGTCGGGCATGGGGCGTTCAAGGGCGAATTTGAAGACATGCAGTTGGATCACCGTGCCCTTGGCGACCAGGGTGTCGCTTTCCGGAACCTGGCGCGCCACCCGCTTGTCCCATTGCCGGTTGTAGGTGACGACGGGCGGGTACTTCCTGCCCCAGGTACCGAGGCTGAACTTCAGCCCGGCCGCCTTGAGTTTTCGCTCGGCGACGTCCAGCGTCTGGTGGCTCACTTGGGGCACCGCGATCCGGTCGCCGGTCGCCGCCCGCGCCGCAAAGAGATAAACCGTAATTGTCTCGCCTTGGCGCACGGTGTTGGCGTGGGCCGGATGATGGTCGGCGACGCGGCCAACGCTTTCGGCCTTGTCGGTGGGTTTAACACCGAACCGGTTAACCGCCATGCGTAGCCCCATATCCTCAAGCGCCCGTTTCGCGGCGGCCACCGGTAGGCCGTAGAGCTTCGGCACGAAGACGTGTTTTTCGGCGCCCTTGGCGAAGCGGATCAGGCTGACCCGGGTTCCCTTGGGTGCGATATTATGGGCGCCGGGGACTTGCTCGGCGACCCGGCCGTCCTTCGCCGCGTCAGTGGTGGCGACGAAATCGTCGGGCGCGGCGCGGCCGGTAAAGCCGGCCGTTCGCAGCGCCTGCAGGGCGTCGGCGACGGCTTGGGCGCGGACATCGGGGACCGGATGGAATTCGCCCTCGAAAGGCGGCAACCCATCTATGCTATAAGCCTTCGGACGGAGCACCACCGCGGCGCCGCGCTTAATCGGGGTGCCGGCATTCGGGTCCTGTTCGGCGACGAAACCCGTGTGGGTCTTCCATTCGGCGCTCTTGCCATAAATTGGCACCCCGACCTTCGGTCTGAGGCCGTGCGTCCGGAGAACGCCGACCGCTTGGGTCACAGCGCGGTCGATGACGGCAGGCGTCGGGAAGGTTTCGTCAAGGGTCGGCCGGCGGTAGTCGTAGGGGATGACATTAACCAACGAACCGACGGTGACTTCGGCGCCCGGCGCCGGCGCTGTCCGGGCGATCAGCCCCGCGTCGCGGTGATCGGTGGTCTCAACGGAATTTTCCGTGTCGAGGCGCACGACGAGACCAGCGTCGCGGATCGCCACCAGCGCGCCGGCCCGGGCCTTGCCGACGACCGCCGGCACGCGCACCGTCTTGGCAGCCTGGGCAGCCTGGGTCGGCTGACTTGCCGCCGGTTGGTCGGCCGCCTTGACGGCGGGCTTCTGGACGGTTGTCGGTGCTTGGGTGGGCGGCGCCAGGCCCTTGGCGACGCAGCCACCGATGGCTTCGGCGTTACCCTTGTTGGTGAAATAACACTGCCGCAGCAATTCTTCAGACGCCAACGTCACCACCGGGGACGCGAACGTCACCGCGAAAACCGCAATCAAGGCGGTCCGGCGCCAGATCAATCGTGATTTCGCAACCCTCATTCCGTTTTTCCCAGGTGGCGAGATTCCTAATCTTACACGGAGATTGCCGGCTGTCATAGGGTGGCATCGGTTTGCGCTGCGCCGCACGGCAGGTGAACGTCGGTGCCGGATCGTGTATGCTAGGGGCCGGGACGATCGCGGTTCGTCCCCGGATGGAGACTTGGCACCATGAACCGGATTGCGAACGCCGCCGCCGGTCTTGTCATTCTCGCCGTTGCCATCGGCGGGGCTGGGCTGGCGTCGGCTCAACAAAGCGCGGGCGCTGCCACAACGAAACTCCCCGACGGCACCACGCCGCCCGACGTCTTCGGGCCGGCCCAGGTTCAGTTGCTTGAGGACTGCATCGTCAAGCACGCCGGCAACAACAACGCCGTCGGCGATTGCGTGGCGCAAGGTCTGGCCCGTCAATGGGCTGACTACGCGGTTGGCCGGCCGACCCGCGAATGCATCGAAAATCGCAACAAATGCACGCTGGGTCGCCTGTTGACCAACCCCCGCGATCAGATCGCGGCCTGGCGTGAGCGGTATGCCGGAAAGTTCCGGCAACTGCAGCGCGATGCCCAGAACCTGATCAATACGGTGCGCGACCCAAAGGCCGAACTTCGGACCCTGGAACGGCGGCTGGCCGCCGAGGTCGCCGGCATGCAGACCGAGGCTGGCCGGTGGGTCAACGCCGTCGCCAATGCCGGGCAGACTCTGAAGGCTTTCGAGCATGAGGCCAAAGCCAAGGTCAACGCCGCCCTCGATGACCTGCATTCAACGCGCCGCGACCTTCAGGCGAAGGTTGACCGCGCGGCTTCCGAAGTCGGCCGGGCGGCCGATCAAGTGGCCCGCACCGGCACCCAGATCACCGATGCAGTGCGGCGGGGCCGCGACGCGCTGCGGGGCGAAATCAAGCGCCTCAAGGACGATGTTAAATTGCCGGCGGCGTATCTGCTTGAGGCGGAAATCTCGAAGGCCGACACCGAGGCGGCGATCAATAGCCTCGGCGAGCGGATCAAGCGCGAATCAGCGGCCTTCGTCGCCGGCAAGCCGACCACCGCCGCCGCTGCCGCGATTGCCGCGGCGGCCCAAGCGGCGGCCGACGCGGCGACCCGCGCCGCCCGCCAGCAGGCGGCTGAGGTCGCTCGCGGCGCCGCGCAGGTTCGGGCCGAGTTCGACCGACTCATGGACGAGGGCCTGTTGCCCGACCACTTCCGGCTCAATCTGCCCGAAAACCCCACCCAAAAAGCGCTTCAGGCGGCTGAGGCGACGCTCCGGGCGACGGCCGCCGGTTACAAGAAAATTCTTGCCGAAGCGGAGGCCGAAGCGCGCCGACTGGCCACCGAAACCGCCGCCAAGGCGGCGACCGAACTGAAACGTCTGCGCGATCACATCAAGGATATAAAGGCCCAAGGCCTGCTGCGACCCGATTGGATATTACACCTGCCGGACGCCGCGCCGCTGGAGGCCATCGAAGGTGCGTGGCGGGCCGTCGAGCAGACCTCGCGGGAGGTCAAGGTGGTTAAGGAAATGCTCGACAGCCGCAAAAAGAAGTTCGAGGCCGCCGCCAAGCGGGCCGCCGAGAAAGCCAAGGTGCAGGCCGAGCGAGTCGCCGCGGCGGCCCAGCGCGCCGCGCAACAAGCCGCCGCACAAGCCCAGCGCGCCTGGCGGAGCATCCGACGGTGTTGCCGTTGGTAGGCGAACGCGGCGGTCTCCTGCGGTTCAGGTTCGATCATTGCCCGGCACCGTCATCCGTTTGACGGCGACATAGGCGGGCCCACAAATAAACCAGCCGGCCAAGGCCCAATACCATTCGACGATACCGAACACTGCTAGCCCCAGCCAAAACGCCGTGACGAAAACCGCAAGAATTTGTGGCATCTGAAACTCCGGTGAAACCCGACTATATTCAGTGGTGGTCGGCGCGGCAAATCAACATAGCGGGATTACTGGAAAGGTCGGCTATGGGTCACGAACGGAAGTCAGAGCCAATCCGAATACGCTTCCGCTCTACCCTCTGAAAGCGGACATCAAATACCGCAATGCGCCTTTGGTGCGAATAACTTCTGTTTCACCGCCGGCATTGGGCATGGAAATTTACAAATAAATTTTACGCTCGGAAACCATGCCGAACGGTTGCTAATCGGTTGCTAGATGAAAAGATTGAATTAAAACTAGCCTATTTAGGCATTGAAAATATTGGCGCACCCGACAGGATTCGAACCTGTGACCTCTGCCTTCGGAGGGATTTTGGATACGTTTCTTCTAAATTCTTTAGGTGTCATTACCATTGCTTTTTCAATGGCTTAGTTAAATATTTTTTGCATTATCATTCCGCTAGGTGCTAGGGAATTCCGTTCTATTGCTTCCGTATTGCTTCCGGAAACATGTGCAAAGGAGTATGGCATGCCAAAGTTGACGAAGAAGACGGTTGACGCTTCAAAGCCCCAGATGTCTGATTTTTTTATCTGGGATGATGTGCTGCCGGGATTTGGTCTTCGGGTGTATCCATCCGGGAAGAAGTCATATGTCGTCCAATATCGTCAACATCGCCGCACGCGACGTATGTTAGTTGGCCGTCACGGGGTATACACGCCTGACGAGGCCCGAAAAGAGGCCAAGGGAATTCTGGGTGATGTCGCGCGCGGTGGCGACCCAGCCGAGGTTAAGGCACGTGCTCGCGCAGATATGACTGTCGCAGAGTTGTGCGACAGGTATCTCACAGATGGTTGCGGCCACAAGAAGGCCAGTACAGTGGATACGGATAAGGGGCGTATTGAGCGTCATATCAAGCCACTTCTTGGAAGCTACGTTGTCCAGAACGTTACCCAGCACGATGTTGAAAAATTCATGAAAGCCGTTGCCGCTGGAAAAACGAAAGCGGACAAGAAAACCATACGAAGAGGTCGGGCGATTGTTAGGGGCGGGGACGGAACGGCGCGACGAACTGTGGGTTTACTAGGCGGCATTTTTTCATTCGCCTCCCGATCTCTGTTGCTGCGGCCCGACAACCCAGTTCATGGGGTAAAGAGGTCGAAGGATAGGAAAAGGTCCAGATTCCTGTCACAAGACGAATTCAAGCGTCTCGGAGAAGCATTGATCCGGGCCCAAAATGAAGGTGTCAATCCGAACGCGATATCGGCCATCAAATTATTGATACTGACCGGTTGTCGTCGAATGGAAATATTGAGCCTCAAATGGGACCACATTGATTTTGATAACAAAGTGCTTCGTCTTCCAGATTCGAAGACCGGACAAAAGAACGTCCCGATTGGCAAACCAGCGATTGAAGTGTTGAGTGCGTTACCTGAGTTCGAAGGGAACCCATACGTTTTTCCCGGGGCCAAATTGGATGGACACTATGTCGGTCTGCAAAAGGATTGGGAGCGAATTAGGGATTGGGCAGAAATAGATGATGTTCGCATCCATGACCTCCGAAGGTCGTTCGGCAGCACAGCCGCGTCCAATCGCGAAAGTTTAATCATCATCGGCAAAATTCTTGGCCACTCAGACCCGAAGACGACACAAATTTATGCACACTTGACGGACGAACCGGTGCAGGCTGCGGTGGAAGACACCTCATCGCTCATCGAAACCGCGATGGGATTGTCCATTGCAAAATCATTCAAAGCGAATTGAGCGAAGATTGATCTACAAGTTAGACGGCGAAAACGGATCGACTTCTTACTTGGTGACAGAGTTGGACCGATGGTTAAGTGAGCGCGAAGTTTTCTTCGAGGCGGGAATCATTGCCGCTCTATATGACGCACTCTTCGTATGCAAATGTACAGACCATCCACTGCCTATGTGGGTTAAAGATGGTGCCCTCGAAGTTATTGGGGAACGGCTGAAAGTCGGGGCATCGAAGAGCAAAGGCCCGAAGGCCAATGATGCTACCGCTTACAAGAAGGATCGTACCCATCTTCAAAGATGGCTCGCTGTGAAAAAGCTGCGATATGCCGGTGAACCTCAGGACAAAGAGATTTTTGCGAAGGCCAAGAAACTTCTCTCAGACGTAGGAGCAGATTGTAGCGAAAAGACTATTGAACGCTCTTTCGCCATCGTGGAGAAGGATATGAAAATACCTAAGAATGCACTTAAATATTATCGACCTCTACGCCGGGCCGAGGAGATGCTTGAACTCAAGCCGCTTTTGAAAGGCGTCACATTCTTGAAAAAATAATCTTCGGACAAAAACACCCGACTTTATTAGGGTAGGATATCCATTCCATTTAGCGCCATCTTGGGGGCACAGATTTCGAATGTGTTTAACAAGGTGGTAAAGTCATGGAATCAAGAATCAAACTACGTGCGCCATATGCTGCTCAGTATGTAGGCCTTTCTGTATCTACCCTCGCGAAAATGCGCTTACGCGGCGATGGTCCCCAGTATTCAAAAGCTGGGCCCCGAATTGTGATCTATGACCGTGACGATCTTGACGCATGGCTAGATTCCCGCCGCCGTACTTCGACTTCCGACATTTGTCGAAATTGATCCTAAGCGAGATCGACTTCACGGCCATCTAATTTACTGGCAGTGCAATCAGCTGCATCAAGAAAGGCACGGATCATGAGTAATTTGATCAGCAAACAAATCAGTCTTCGTTCATCTGAGAAACATGCTGGGAACATTTCGAGGAAGATCGCGGCTTATCATTCAGCGGGAAAGTTCAAACGTGCGGCCCATTGGACTGGTATGTATCTGAACTCCTTTGATGCAAAGTATGTTGCCGTTCATAGAGCCAACCAAAAACTTCCTCGGCAGCGGCGACGTCCTAAAAAGGAATTGGCAGAGATTGCTGCAAATCTTGATCCGTGGAAGGGATCAGAGGAAGACGTCATCGTCAATTTGAAGTTCAAAGGGGACACTGAAAATAGTTTTCGCACGATAATGAATTTTGGGATTGAGAACCGAGCACTTCAATATCTTGTAGGTTCTGCGCTATTGCCTCAAGCGGACTTGCATACTTCTCAGCACGCAATTTCTGGGGGCCGTAATTCTGCTATTGAAGCTGCACTAAATGCTATTTCAGCTGGATATATATGGATAGCAGAAATTGATATAAAGAATTTCTTTCAGAGTTTGGACGGAGAAAACCTGCCTGGGCTTCTCCCGCTCCCGCGCCAAGTGACGCGACAATCAATCGCTTCGCAAGGACTGTCTCTAATACCAGGTAATATATTGTCCCACTGTGGCTACGACAGCATTTCGGAGTGGAGGGAAGATGATATCGACCCTATTGCAGGAATGTTGATCGAGGCTCGACAGGGCATCCCTCAGGGGTCGGCTGTATCGTCCATCGTGGCGGAAACGTTATTGGCACCAGTAGTTGCAGAAACGTCGAAGATCGGCGCTGCTGTAAACTATGCTGATAATATTTTGGTCATGGCGCGGGAAAGACAGGATGCAGTGTCGATGATTGAAACCTTGGTGGCAGCTTTAAAAAGCCACCCTGTCGGGCCGCTCAAGCCACACTTCAAAACGTCGCTGGGAAATCACATGAGATTTGATTTCCTGGGATATTCCATTTTCAACGAATATGGAAATTGTATTGCGAAACCTACTGAAAATCACCTTGCACGGTTTTCGTCTCGATATTCTAGTGACCTAGTCAAAGCCACTGATCCGACGATGCCACTGGTGAAAAGAAAACGACGGCTCAAAAACCTCAGTCGATATGTTCGCTCATGGACAGCGGCGTTTTCACTTTGGGGATGGGCTAAGACGGAGAGAAAACAGAAGCTGGATAAAATCAAACGCACCTTAAACAGAATTTAGTCACTTAATATTGTGTGGGCCTCTAATAGGAAGCAAAACCAGCTCCCTTCGATGTCCGCAGAACGCATCCCGGGACCCTTTGACTACTAAATCGGGGGCCAATAGTTCTCAAAACACTGAACTAAATTAAGGCGACTTCCAGACCTCCTATTACGATGGAAGCTCGCATGTTTTCTTTTGTATTTGATTGTTAAATTTCGATGCAAGAAATTGCACAATAGGGAAATAATACGGAATGTTTTCTAGGGCCGCTTTCGTCAAATCTATTTTCGCCGAATCTAAAATCCTGAAATGCAGCTGGCCTCTATCCTTTTTCTAGCCTCAACTATTTCGAATTCTTGGCTAAGTGAAATCATAGGCAATCCAGACAAAATGTTGCCGATGTAGCCGTTGCAGTTCCACATCTCTTTATTTGCAAGTACCCGCAATTGAGCAGAATAAACCTAGCGGAAAACCTGGGGCCAAATATGCTCCTGTACGCCCAAAATACCCCCAGCCAATTCTGTGCAATTGATTGCATTCCGTGTTTCTCGGAAAAGCTGGGAACGATAGGCGAGTGTCCCGAGGCGTTCTGTCTGCTTTACTCCCGAAAGCGAACATTCTGAGGGCAGTCGCGGAATGTCTGTTAATGACCCAATGCTGACATCGCAACGAGGCCGTCGGATTGGTTTATTCCATAGAGACAAACCACTATCCCTTTCCTCGCCGCCGACAAAGCTGTTACTAATAATCGACCGGTAAGGTAAAAGGGGGCTTCACATTAAACCGATATACCAAAAACTGATAAGACTCGGAATTGCAGGTGCAGCGGTATTGGCAATGACTGTTCAAAGCACACCGTCGAGTGCACAGTCTGCTATATGTCAGACAACCGTTAGTTCCGTTGTCAAATCATTAAAATTCAGCTCAGAATTCGTTGCGCCGAATGACATTCTATCGGCTTGTATCCGTGCGGGATATAACACAACTTACGCCAGCCGCGCTATACTAGAAGGCGTTATCAAAAAATCCAAATTGTCACCAAAGCCGATTTCGCCGGCCAACTGTGAGCACACAGTATATTACGTTTTGACGATGGCGGGAATGGCCCCAATTCTCAAAGACATAAAAGAATTGTGTAATGACCCTAAAGTAGGAAAGTCAAAAAAACGATGCAGCCGCGCGTCAAAAGGTTTTAAGAAAGGAGAGTTTTATGCAGTGATCGGGATGATGAACAAGTTTATCCAGGAAAATCATCGTGCACCCCGAGGCTACAAAGATCGGAATGGCCGTCCCTCTCCCTTAAAGTTTTTAGCCTCCCCCGCCTCTGTAATCAAAGGCTGTCCCAGCCGTCTAACAGCGGTCAAAGAAGTGCTTGGGATAAAATTCAAGGACGATTCCTATAGAGTGAAACTCAACTGTGACAAATCTGATAACCAGCTTGAGGAGATGTTTTGGTTTCTGATCGAAAGTAGAGATAACCTTTGCCCCAAACTTGATTTTACCGGCAACAAATAGGCCGGTTCGCCCGTATAGTTGAAGAAGGATGATCACTGTAAAACACTCACTTTATTCAGGCCGCAAGAAAATAAATTTCTCCGAAAACGGTATGCAGGCTAAAAACGTGTCTTCGAATATATATCTGGACGCTGAATGTCCGTTTATGGCTAGTAGCGGGCTCTTTCGGGGGCGGCGATATACGTCCGCTTCTCCGCCAAATGCAGACATAACCGAAGGGGGAGATTGATGACCGAATTGGGTGTTCAAAAAACCCCTCTGAAACTAACTCAGAAAAACCCCGGAAATCTGCCAACCAAAATCCCTGCTTTTGGTGATTAAAAAACAATTGTTTTTTGAACACTATGTTGCGATGCTCAATGCCAGATCACTTTCTGGGAAAACCATGCCAAACCGTGTCGCCTTTTATCTCCGAGTCAGCACCGATGGTCAATCCACGGAGAACCAGCTTCTTGAGTTGGAGAAGGTTGCCAAACATCGCGGTTGGGAAGTTGCCGCCGTATTTGATGACAACGGCATAAGCGGATCGAGAGGCCGGGAATACCGGAAGCAATTCGATCAACTCATCAAGGATTCTACTCGGGGCAAATTTGACCTTGTAGCGGCTTGGTCGGTGGACCGGCTGGGGAGGTCCCTGCAAGACCTTGTGGCCTTCCTGGGCGAACTACACGGCGTTGGCTGTGATTTGTATCTTCATCAGCAAGGTATCGACACCACGACCCCGGCTGGAAAGGCCATGTTCCAGATGTGCGGGGTCTTCGCGGAGTTTGAACGGTCCATGATCCAAGAACGGGTGAAGGCCGGATTGATGAGAGCCAAGGCCAATGGCAAGACGTTGGGACGGCCTTCGATCTCCGATCAAACTCGGAAGCGTGTTCTTAGGGCCAAGGGAAAGGGGTTGAGTCTTCGCAAGATTGCCGCAGAGGCCGGAGTGTCAGTCGGCACGGCCCACAACGTCATCAAGGCGGCCTAATCCAATTGCATGCCGGGTCATCTCGGAGTCCTGATTAACTCGTTCAGACTGATTGAAGGGCCAGTCCAAATTTGCATACCAAATAATTTTGTCGTTGCTGCTAACTGCAATCCAATACAGCCCGCAAATTCATGTATACAACATGTGATCCAATTATTCTGACGCGAAAATTAGCGATTTAGTTGTAATTGGACTATACCTATCATACGGAACCACAAATTTTATTAGTGAGTATTGTAGCGTTCATCAAAATGTTGATCTTCTTGAAAGGTGTGACAATTGCCTATTGATCAAGTCCATTCGTACTTAGTTTATCCTAGCAAGAATCAAAGTACGCCTATCGATATCAAAGGAAACAGTGTCCCTTTGTCTGGTAGCCTATTCGACCTGATGGACAAGATTTATTACAAATCAGATACAGAATGTAATATCGACATAGCATTCAACCCGAGCTCCGATGGCACACAAAAAAATCCATGTCGAGATTTGATAATCGAATATCTAAAAGCACCGGATCAATCTCGCGGCAGAAAAATCGCTGAAAGATTAGCTGGTGTTACGACACACCGCTCCGGGCTCGGTTTACTATTTCTGATCAGCGGCATGGAAGGAATGCACCATAAGTTCGTCGTTTCCAGGTTCCCTGCCGATAACGCAATCCTCGCAGAAGAAGACCAGAATTCACTGTCTCTCGAATTCCTTGAGCGAGTATTTATGAAGAATGCAGCATCCTACAAAGCCGTCGTGTACCGTGATTTATCCCTCTCTGCGGGGTTCTGGATTGGCAATGCGATTGACAAACAACTATCCAATTCTGAAATTCAAATATCCGATTACTGGATAAAGTCATTTTTAGATTCCGATTTTCAATCAACACCTGCTGGGGGCACGCGACGGTTGGCGTTATTGATGCGGGATGCCATACGAACGACGGATAATTTTCAGGTTAAGAATGAAATCGCGGCGGCAGCAACGCTGGCAGGGGGGCTCAGCGGGCAGAACACTAGTATCAAACAATTTGTGGAGAAATTTAACCTGTCCGATATCACTGTCGAAGCAATCAAAAATGAAATGAGAGACCCAAATATTATTGACCAGCAGTTTCAATTTGATCGACAAGAATTCAAAGTGCATCTCCCCTATAGGTCTGTTGAACTCGATACTGGCGTTAGATTATCAGCACCGAGTGAGGACTTTAACAACGTACTTAAAATGGAAGATATTGCAGGCGAAGAACGGAAAATCCGTTTCACCACGGAAGGTAAAATTAAGACAGAGAACCTCGGAAAATCTAAATGACAGATTTGGTATCAACATATAGTCAACGGTTTGATACAGTTCTTGTGCCTCTCGCCAATTCGATTGAACACCATCTGATCGATTTGTTTGAAGACATAGATCGAATTGATCGAATAACCGCTCGCCCTAAATCGATAGATAAATTTATTGCCAAAGCAGCGAAGCTCGACGGCAGCCAACCAAAATATTCGGAGCCCATTCACCAGATACAAGATCAAATCGGGGCTCGGATAATTACATTTTATAAATCGGATGTTGAACGAATTTCTGAGATTGCAAAAAAATATCTTCGGTTTGTGGAGAACAAAGATATTGTCCCAGAGTCACCATGGGAGTTCGGTTATTTCGGCAAACACTTTGTGGTTCTAGTTCCACCTGAACTCAAAAGTCCATCGTTCGACGAATCAATGACGCCCCTGTTTTTTGAGCTACAAATTAAGACATTGTTCGAACACGCTTGGTCCGAGGCAAATCACGATCTCGGGTACAAACCAGAAACGGAGTTAGATAAGCATGCAAAACGGCGATTGGCATTCACTTCTGCTCAAGCGTGGGGTGCCGATCAAGTTTTTGATGAATTGCATCGAGAGGGCTCGAATTAGTAGTTTGAGTTGGTTGCTAGTTCCTCGATCAAAGAACCTTATCCAATCGCTGCGCACTGTTGCGAACTGATGAATAAGGAAGCATGGCGATCTGGCATAGTTTCTTCATAAGACAGTACGAGAATTCAAATGTTCGAGATTGCTGATACGGATAGATTAACGATAGCGCGCACTCTGTTGAGCCAACAAATTGGTGCCGCCCCTGCTCAACAGGTAACCCGCTTTCTCACAACTCCGTACGGTGTCATACCTGATGCCAATCTTCATTGGAGACCGGCTGATGGATTGTGGGCTTACTTGGATAGCAGCCCAAATGACTCTGGTGTCTGGGGGTGTTGGTACGGCACGAATCCAGGGAATGAAGATGCGTTGCTTGTTCCAAGCATCGAGATCAACATTCCAACTGTCTTCGAAGATAAATCACTTTCGGGTCGCGTTCTCATGGATAGTGAACAGAATCTCTATCTAGGGCACAAGGGACTGCTCGGCGGAGGGCGCGGCGGACAAGTAAAAATGGCCGTATTTGAGGCACTAATCCGAGGCTTTGAGAAGGAATATGTCGCGTGGCCAAATGGCCAAAATGAAAAGGTTTATGTCATTGGCAGGATCGATGCAGACGACTTCGTTGTTCGGCTGAATGCATTTGTTGCTGAGACCGAACGCCTGCGGTCACTCGCTCGGGCCGGAACACTTGATAGCGCTGTCAAGTCCACGCACCCAATCTACAAGAAACGTACATCTGGCAAGACCCGTGGCCGAAGAAGTTCAGAGTATGAGATAGAATTGTATGAAGCACGAGTAGTCGAGGCATTACGTATAGAACTAGCGGAGCGCGGGTTAACGGCTAAAAACTCTCGTCACCAAGGAGTTGACCCCGACCTGTATACCCTAAACGCCGAAAATTCTTTCCGTATTTTGTTTGAGGTTAAATCGAGATCGAATACGCAGTCATGGTACACCGCAATTGGACAGCTGGTGTATTACAGTGCGGCTCAACTTGTACCGCCTCGGCGCGTTTTGGTATGCCCTGCTCGTCTCCAACATCCGAACTTCAAAGCAGCCTTCCTGACATTAGGTATTTCGCTAGTAATATTCCGAGATGAAGGAGATGACCGCTTTACCTTTGACGGCCTTGAAGATGTACTCATGGCCACATAGCTTCCGTTTGTATCTCGCAGTCCTGGAAATTATTCTGACGCCACAGACAGGGTCCGCCAAATTATTCGCACTAAAACCATTGCAAATTGCAGGTAGTTGCAAAACTGGTACAGAATGACGGACCAGTACGAAGCAGATTTTAGCTAACCCCTTGGTATATCAGGGTTCCCAAAACTGGCGTTCTTCTCCCGTAGGGGACGCCAATTATTTCAATAAGTTATATTTTGATTCGATATTATGTATCTTCTATTTCTCTACTAAATGTATCTGACTTGACCAACGCAAAACATGTTTTCTTTGTTGGCGCAGTCCCAAATTTACTCGTGAAATTTACAGCTTAATAAATAAATTGATGGAGATTTTAAGGTGACCCGAAAACGAACAATAACTAAACAAGTTGAATTTAGAAATCCCGTTAAATTCAGTACGATCGGATTCGAACTCCCGCCAGGGTCTTACGTTATATCTACGGAAGAACATGACATTCCGCTACAAGGTCAAACGAACTGGCAAATAATGAGGTGTTCCATATCGATTCCTGAAAGCCTACTCTCTGGCGACGTCCTCGGCGCAGATGCAGTAATTTCGAACGACGAACTCATGTTAAAAATTATTGAAGACAAAGCAAAACGCTAGTTTCGCTTTCCCTTTTAACCATGACTCGATTATGACCGGGATACCGTTCGAACTGTGACCGTTAACTAAGGACGGTTAAACGAGAGAAAAATGCCGGATAAGAATGGAATGTTGGGCGCGATGGACGACAACAGCCCATCGGTTCCATTCGCAACGAGTACCGTAGAGATTGATTTCGATATGGGGCCGGGCTGCAACGCCTTGGTAACATTATGTTTCCAATCTGACGCTCTTCTCCCGTAGGGGACGCTAATCTTTTCTTACTTACCGACGTCACAGAATTCTCTGCAAATATTGGCAGATCATATTCCATCGCCTAGAGGGTTGGTGTTTTGGCTCAGCGTTCGATAGCGACCGGGCCTCAACGTGTAAATTGGAATAAGCCGCTCGGGCAGCAAGGTGTTTATGAGCCGCTCAAGGTCGTGTGAATCCGCATGGCCCGAAAGTGCGGCTGATCTCAAATCCAATGCCGTGATTAATACGCCATTTGCGTAGGATGGCGGCATCAAAGGGTCTGGACACCCTATCCCGGTCAATGGCAAACCCGCAACAGCGAGCCTCCTAGTGCTTCCGCCACGCTTCCGGTGCGACGAAAGGAATCAGATTATTAACGCTAAACCCTTGAAAAGATGGCGCACCCGACAGGATTCGAACCTGTGACCTCTGCCTTCGGAGGGCAGCGCTCTATCCAGCTGAGCTACGGGTGCTGTGTGGGTCGGAACTGGGCGCACGATAGCGACGAAAATCGGCGGCGTCCAGCTTAACCGCGACCGCCGACACGTCAGTTCGGGAGCAACAGGGCCGGGGCTGAAACGCCGTCAGCTTGATGAACTTGGACGTTCAAACTTTCGCCGGATTGGGCCGTGACGCGCGTCAACTCTCCCGACGCCAGGTCAATCCAGGTGCCCGCAGCGCCGGCCACCGGGACCGACATTGCGGTGCTGTCGCGGTCCGGCAGCATCAGGGCGACCGGGCCTGCCGGCGTGGTCATCTGAACACAACGCCCCCCGGCACAGGGGCCGGCGCTGCCCGGTTCAAAATTGCCGTCGATGCGGTTCAGGGCGGCATTCAGATGACGCACCACGTGGAACCCGGGGCGCGGATTCCAAAGCCGGTCGAGAACGCCCAGGCGCGGGAAATATCCGCGGTCGTTGTCGGCGAAGGTATCGGCGTAGACCGTGACCCGGTCGAAAGCCGCCGCGGCCATAATCGCCTCGGCCATGCGGTTGACTAAGGTTTGCTGGTCCGCCATCTCCTCGGCCGGGTTGGCGCCGGTCATGCGAAGATGCACGGAGGCGCGGACGCCGAGCTCGGTGGCGATCTCTTGCGCCGTTGCCGCGGTCTCCCAGGGCGACATGTCGAGGGTCAGGCGGAAGACAAAACCGGCCAGCGCGTCCTCCATATCCGGGCGCGCCAGAAGCGTCGCCATTTCGGCCTTGTCGGCGGCGAAGAAACCCTGGTTGATGGCGTGGTAATACTTGCCGGCCTCGGCCCGGGTTTCATCAATGGAGCGCAACCGGGACAGGTAGACGGGGATATCAACGGCGCGCGCGGCGGTGCCAACGCCGCCGATGATGCGCTCCAAGGCTTCCGCGTTGATGCCGACCTCCCAGGCCGAGAAGATATCCTGATTGGCGCCGATCAATTCGCGGTGGTGGGGCAGGGGGTCGCCGAAGGTGAACAACGTAAATTCGTGCCCGTGGTCCTTCAGCATGCGCATGCGATCGATGTTGTCGGGCACCAAAAGATCACGCATGGGAACGCGGACCTTCTTGATTCCCATTTCCCAGAGCGCCATCAGGGGATAGTCGTTGCGCACCTCCTTCCTGTCGAATTCATCCAGGCCGCCGGTCGGCGGAATTTCGATGATCTCCATCCAGTTCTGGCGCATGTCGAAACCGAAATCGGCGAAGCGGTTGCGCTTGGGATGCACGGGCGCCACCGTTTCGGGCGGTGTTTGCACCGGTGAATCCAGTTCGGCCTCCTCGCCGTAGGTGCGGATGATGTCGCAGACGTGGCCGTTCTCATGCACATGGACGACAAAGTAACCGAGCTTCGGCGTGTCGTTGCGGCCGAACTCAAACTCCGGCGGCGGCGGGATGCGGTACATCTCGGAATAATCCAGGCGCACGAAACAAGTCGACGGCAACAAATAGCAATCCGTTTGAGCGTAGCGATAGAACCAGAAATTGTGAACGTGGCCGATGAACAGGGCCTCGACGCTGAATTTTTCCAAAAGGCCCAAAAGCCACGACCGGCCAGGTTCGCCGATGTTGTCATAGTTCTCTTCTTCGTCGGGCTTCGAGAAATAGGGCGGGTAATGGCTGAATAGAAAGAGCCGTTTATTTTTATTGGCGGTCAAGTCCGCTTCGAGCCAAGCGCGCTGTTCTTCCTCGGCGGCGAAGCCGGAATTAATGATCTGGGCGTTGATGATGACAAAGTGCGCGCCGCCGTGATCGAAGGACTGGTATTGAGCGCCAAAGTGTTCGTCCCAGAGGCCCAGGTAATCCTCATGTACGCCCGCTGCCGGGGCCCAATCGTTGGGCTTGTCGCCGACGTCGTGGTTGCCCGGCGTCAGGTAGAGCGGATGCTTGAGGTCTTTGACGCCTTCGTGGAAGCGCGCGGCGGCCTGTTCATAAAGATCTGGGATCGCCGGAACGGGGTGCACCAAGTCGCCGATATTGACGACGAAGGCGAGATCGCGGGCGTTCAATTCCCGGATCACCTGGCGCATGCGCCGGTTGGCGAGGCGGTTCGCTTCGAAGGGCGAATTGCAGTCGTCCTCGCCTTGGTTGATATGCGTGTCGGTAATGACGCCGATGCTGTACAGGCGCGCGCCTGGATCTGTGCTCATGCCGTGATGTCTCCGCTTCCCGAACCTTGACGCCCTGGGACGCCAGGCGCCGATTTACGAGGCAAATCGTACCTAACCCCTTGATTTTCCACAACACCTCTCTGGTCGGCGAATTTGTTGACATAATGTAATCCGGCCGGGCGAGCGGAACCGCGGAATTCCGCCGTTTTTGGCTTCACGTGGCTGTTTGCGGGGGTGCTCGAGAGGCACGGCATAGTCGTCTGCGTCCTTTCTGTCTCATAACATCACTGTATACAGGAAATAAGGCTGTATATATTAATTATCAATACATAATAGTAATATTTTCTTGCTTAAACGAATCCCAGACGCTATGTTGCCTTTTAGATGTGGGAGACGTGCGCCCGCATATTGCGGCGGCATCTTTCGATGCCGCCTTTTTTTTGTTGCCGCCCGCGCCTTGTCCGCCGGGTGGTTTTTTTTGTGCAGCAAAGGAGATGTCTCATGGGTGGATTGAACTCAACCCCGAAAGCCCCGCCAGCCGATCTTGGCAACGCTGCCGCCCCGAGCACAGGCACCGCACCATCGGTACCGTGCACTTCAGCATCCGGCGCATCCGGCACTTCCGGCGGCTTCCTCGACAACCTGGCCAGCGGCCTGTTCGGCATCGGTGATCCGGTCGGGCCGGGCGCGGCGAATACGCCTGATGATGTGTTTGACGTCGAAAGCGTCCTGGGCAACGCCGGCTTGCTGGACCGGCCGCCGGGCCGGGTCTTCGGCAACGACACAGCCGCCGCCATCCACACGGCACAAGGTGCTTTGAACAGCCGTCACGCGGCAACGCCCGGCTTCACGCCGCTCAAGCCGGACGGCCTGGTCAATCCGAACGGCCCAACCCATGCGGCAACGCGGCATCTGGCCGGCACGCCGCGTGGTCGGCCGGCATCGCCTGACGGCCTGTCGAAGCTGCCGGCCTCACTGATCGGCGACCCGGCCGCTGGCACCGAAACCCGGTTCGGTCGGCACCCCGGGTCTCGGCGCGCCGATGACGGCGGCGGAACGGATGAACCAGCCGCATGTCCCGAAACCGCCGATGGCACCAAAGCTTGAAGGGGCACGGTACCGACGGACCCCTGGTCCGGAGGCAAGCGCGACCGCGCGCCGCGCCGATCTGCGCGAGCGCCCGGCGTTTGAGGGGCAATAAAGACTCACCCCCTGTCCCCAAGGCCACCCTTCGCTTCATGGAACGCCAACGCGACGCCGCGGCCCGCCAGGCGATGACCCTGCCGGCACCCGACGACGACGCCCTGCGCCAGCATGAACGCACCGTCGACTATTTCAGGACCGACCCGACCAACGGCGACCAGCCCAAGTTCGTCGCCGATGTGCTCAACACCGGCGGCGAACAGGGCCTGGCCAATATGCATGATCTCTACACCTAACTGCACGCCGCCGACCCGAAGCGGGCGAAATCGTTCTTCAAGGACGTCGCCGCTAAGCTGCCCGCCGATAAGAAACACCTGGCCGCCATGGTGACCGCCGGGCTCAACGGCTATGGCCTGCAGAAGGCGGCGGCGAGTCAGCAGACAGGTGGCGCTGTCTCCGGCACTGGCGGTGATGATGCCGTCGGGCGTGGTGGCCGGGAGGACCGGCTGCGATCACCGGCGGATGGTGGCGGCGGTCAAGGCCGGCAAACCAGACAGGCCGCCGATCCGCTGCCGTCCACTGACCGTTCCGCCGGTGATCAGCTGTTGGCGTGCGCCCTGAAAGCGGACGTTGCCAAGGGCGGTATCGATAAGCCGGCGCAGGCGGCGCTGCGCCGCGACTTCATGGCCCTGGATGACGCCGCCAAGAAACAGTTCCTGACCGACCTGGTGGCCAAGCAACCGCCGCTTCGCGACGCCGCCGCCGCCGATCCGTCGCGACAGCGGGGTCCGGAACTGCGCAGCGCCGAGCGCCGCTTCCTCCGCGACACATCCTTCGGCCGGTTCGTCGATGAGACATTCGGCCATCCGTTAGCCCTGGCCAATGAGAAAGACGGCGTGCCGGTCAGCCCCCTGTCCGGCAAGGCCTTGACCGGCGGCGAAGTCCGGGCGGCCCGCGAGGCGATCGCCATGGATCTGGCCGGCGGCGGCGCCGGCAAGCTGGCGCGTACCGTAAAGGCTGGGGCCACTGCGGTCAGGCAGGCCGACAGGCTGGCGGCGAAGGTGCCGGATGCGCATCGACTGCCCAGTGTGCACAGTCGGCAAGACGCGGCGCGTGGCTTCGACACCCGTGATGTGGCCGGTCACTTGACCGACACGGTCCGCCAGGGCGGCTGGAAATCGGTGAAGCGGACGGACCCGGTCGACAGCAACGCCGATCAGTTCCGGGACTTCCACGGCCGGATCGACAAGGCCGCCCTCAAGGACCCTTTCCACGCCCCCAACGACCCGGCCTACCCGGTCTACGAGGTCGAGACGACGCGCGATACGGCGAATTACGTACGGCTGGTGCCGGAGGCGACGAAAGGCGATCCAACCGGCGAATGGATCATGCGCAGGTCGGACTATGACGCCATTATGAAACATCCCGATGGGCCGCAAATCCTGAAGGACAAATACGCGCTGCCATCGGCGCCCAAATACGTCTCCACGGTCCGTATTCCGCCGGGTGAAAAGTTGCAAATGGGCGTCGCCAAGGGTAACCCCAAATGGGGCAACGGCGGCGGTGTGCAGTTCCGGATAAATCCACAACGGCCGTTTAAGCCTTGGTTCTCGACATCGCAACCTTTCGGGTATAGTAAAAGGTAATGTGGCGTTACTTATTACAACTAATACGTCCAGGCCAATGGTCCTTTCGGTTCGGCGCTCAGACTATTCAGTTTGATCGCAGAATCTGGGACATTGTCCAGATTAGTGACACATTTGTACTCCAATTTGCCGACACGGATTACAACTTGGACGATCCGATGCAAGGCCGGAATATCGAAGCCTACGATGCGTCAGGGCAATTGCTCTGGCGCATTGAAGGCACCGGGGTGACGTTCCCAAGTAGCTGGCGCCAGATCGCCTGGGGCTGGGGCCGGCGGGTTCAGCATGAAGTGCCGGAATCGTATATGAGCCTGTGGCTGGACGAGCAAACCGGCGATCTGATGGCGGCTTCGATCTCTACGCGATACGTTATTGATCCCGAGACGGGACTGCATCTCTCCTCGGAGTACAAAGACCGCTAGGTACTGACGCTCAGTTTAACACGTACGGCACCCCACGAACATGGCGCACGGATACTGAGCAAATTCGATTTTGACGCCATTATGAAACACCCCGACGGATCACAAATCCTGAAGGACAAATACGCCCTGCCGTTCGAGGGCAATGAATGCTTTGGCGGCGATCGAACGCCGGCCCACGGCCTGCCGACACCTGGTCAGAAGGCATTGTCGAGTTGCCGGCCGACGCACCGCCCGATACAGACGTTGACGCTAGCGTTGGCTTCGACGTTGACTTCACCACTCCAGACGGGCCCGAAAACGCGGCGCCGCCGTCGCGCAATATCGTGCAGGCCTACGAAGATGAAATGCTGGCCATCCAGCAAGGCGCGTCACCCATCGTCCGCGCTTTGGACGACACTTACCATTACGAACGCGCGTCGCAGGCGGAACAGAACCGTCTGGCTGAAACGGGCACCGTCTCGGACCGGTCAAAGTATGTGGCGCTGCGCGATCCGCAAACCGGCAAGCTGGACGTCTGGCTGCGTAACAAAGACATGTCCGAATCCGGCCTTCTGCGGTTCGGCCGCTTGACCGGGCTCGGTGCCCCGGGTCCCCTGCGCGCCGGCACCCAGCCGGCAAATGCCGCCGCCTGGGCGAAGCGCGCCGGCCACAACGCAACCTACGCCGCCGCCAACGGGCGGTTCGCCACCTGGGCCGGCGACATCCTGTCCGGCAAGGCCAAGGCCGGCAACAAGCTGGCCAAGGTCGGCGGCCTGGATGCCGACGTCCAGGCGTTTCTGAAAAGCAAGGGGATCACGCCGCAATCGGCCGAAATTACGGTCCTCGACAAACGCCTGACGCTGACGCCCAGCGCCAGTATGAGCAGACTGTCAGTTAATGAAACAGAACCACGGCCACAGTGGGCCGCGTAAGTCCGTCTAAATCCTCAGAGAGCGGTTTCGACATGCGCCGAAGATCATGGTTTCCATGACAGTGCGCACGATAGCCGACCCGGCACTCCCCATCGTGCTTGAGGGCGCGGCGCCTAATTCTACCCCGTCATGGGGATGGTTTCTTCGCCGTGCCGTGCCTTGTAGTGATTGCGGATCAAAAAGCCGATGGACAGCGCCGTCAGGGTCCAGAACACCCAACAGATTTCATTGCGGAAAAATATCCAGCCCGAACCCTCGGACATGAGCAGGGCCTGGCGGAAGTTGTCTTCCAAAAGCGGCCCCAGAATGAAGGCGATCAAAAACGGCGCCGCCGGCATCTCAAAGCGCAGCATGAGAAAACCCATGACGCCGACGACGAACATCACCAGCACGTCGAACAAGGAGTTGTTGATGGCATAACCGCCGTAAACGCAGAGCACCAACACGGCGGGATACAACAGCGTATTGGGGATGTCGGCGATTTTCGAGATCAACTTAATGCTCATTTTGCCGATCACGAACAGATAGATCGACGACAGCATGATGCCCATGAATAGGGCATAAATCATTGTCAGGTTCTGTTCGAACATCACCGGCCCGGGCCGCAGGCCGTGGATCATGAAGGCGCCCAGGATCACCGCGGTAATCACGTCGCCGGGCACGCCCAGCGCCAACAGCGGGATCATGGTCGCCCCGGCGACACCGTTGTTGCCGGCCTCCGCCGCGGCGACGCCCTCAATCTCACCTTTGCCGAAGTTGTCGCGGTTCTTCGATGTGCGCTTGGCTTCCGAATAGGACAGGAACGCCGATGGTGAGCCACCGATGCCCGGGATGGCACCCAGGATGACGCCGATGAACGAGCCCCGCAGAATCGATTTCAGGCAGTGTTTGAAATCCTGGAATGTTGCGCCCACACCGGTCAGCGCGCCGGCGGCGGCATGGCTTTCCTTCTTGATGGTGAATTGATTGAGAATTTCCGGGATGGCGAACAGGCCGATCAGCACCGGGATGAAACTGAGCCCGCCCATCAATTCGGTCTCGCCGAAGATGAACCGATTGGTGCCGTAGACAATATCCAGGCCGACGGTGGCCAGGATCAGACCCAAACACGCCGCACCGATGCCCTTCGCCAGATTGTCGCCCGACACCCCGGCGATGATGGTCAGCGAAAACACGATCAGCGTGAAGAACTCCGGCGGCCCGAAACGTAATGCGAAGCTGGCCAGGAAGCCGGCGAACAGAATGAGCGAGATGTTGGAAATGAAATCGGCGACCACGGAAGCGTATAGCGCCATGTCCAAGGCGCGCCGGGCCTCGCCGCGCTGCGACATGGGAAACCCGTCCAGGACCGTGCATGATGCCGCCGGTGTGCCTGGTGCCTTGATCAGGATGGCGGTGATTGAGCCGCCGTAAAGCCCGCCCTTATAAACGCCCAGCAACAGCAGGATGCCGGTCACCGGCTGCATGGTGAAGGTGAACGGCAATACCAACGCCACACCCATGGGCGTGGTCATGCCGGGGATGGCGCCGACGAAGGTGCCGATGAATACGCCGGCGAAGACGGCGAACAGATTGTCGATACTCAGGAACAGCTGGAAGGCCTGGGGGATATGTTCAAGCATGTCGCGGCGCTCCTTTAGAGGTAGTTTTCAAAGACGCCCAAGGGCATGGGGACCTGCGCCACATAGACGAAGAAGAAATACAGTAAGATCGGCAGCAGCACCGCCAGCGGCACGGTCTTTTTCCAATTCCGCTGGCCCAGCGCAAAGGTCAGAACCAGGACAACGAAGATCGAACTGACGACGACGCCCAACTGCTCGATGGCGAAATAGAAAACGAACAGGCAAACCATGCCGAACAGTGAGCGCCGGACTCGGGTCTGGAAGGGATGTTCGACCAGGGCGCCATCTTCCGGGTCCTCCGGCTCGGCGGGCGCGTCCGCCGCCAGTAATGTTCTGCGTTCCAGATATGCCAGCACGAAGACGATGGCGCCGGACGCCCCCAGCATGCCCATAATGATGAAGGGCCAGAAGTCCGGCGACAGGGCGCGGAATTGCACGGACGCGGGCACGTCGATCCCGGCCGGGATGGCGACCAGCCAGCCGAGGACGGCGATGGCAAGCATCGCCGCGCCGACGTAGATTTCCTTGGTTTTGCTTTCGATCATGCCGCACCCGCCAGTTTCAAGTTTTCCAGATTGAGGTCGCGTTCGACCAAAAATTCACCGATCGCCAGCCAGCGCGCCGCGGCCTGATTGCTGAGATCACTGACGATGATAGTGACCGGCGCGCTTTCCGTTGGCCAATACCTAGCGAGGCCGGCGCGGCAACTTTCCAAATAAGCTGCCGCCGCCGGTAGGGGTCCCGAAAGCACGATGGCCTCCGGCTGTACCAGGCCACAGAACTTGGCCAACGATTGGCCGAGCGTCGCGCCGGCCTGTTCCATGATAATTGTGGCGTCCGCGTCGCCACCATTGGCGAGATCGATGGCGGCCAACAGGTTGGACGCCATCTCGTCGGCCGGTTCCGTGCCGGCGTACCCCATGGCGACCAAAATTCCCCGCCCGCCGGATAAATCATCAAGCGTCGCGACGCGGTCCTCGTCCACCGTTATGGGGAGGTTGCCGATTTGGCCGGCGGCGAACCGGTCACCGCGGGTCAGTTGCCCGTCCAGATACAAGCTGCCGCCAAGCCCGAGCGCACAGTGAACCAGTAAAGTATTGCGGGCCGCCCGGACATGGCCGAAACGCACTTCCGCCAAATTCAGCGCGTTCGGCAAATTCTCCACATGGATCGGCAAACCGAGCGCCGCCGAAAGCTCGCCGCCCAAATCCAGGTTGCAATCGTGCCAGCCGAAATAGGGTGATTCACGGAGCAATCCTGTTGTCGGATCGACGGCACCGGTGATGGCGACGCCACCACCCAACAGGCGTTGCGGATGATGCACATGTTGGCCAATCATCTCCCGGGCAGCCTCAATGACATAATCTATGACAACCCGAGGGTTCGACAGATCACTCAGATTGAGATCACGCCGCTCCAGTCGGTTGTTCTTTAAGTCGGCCAGCGTCACGGCCTGTTGAAAAACGTTGAGACCGATACCCAAAACGTAGCCGCCGCCGGCGGCGACATCCAAGCCGACAAACTTGCGGCCCGGCCGGCCAGTCTCTTGCGGCGCCGGTTCGGCCGTAATCAGGCCGGCCTCGATCAATTCACGGGTAATGCGCGAAACCGAAGCCGCGGTTAGGCCGGTGCCTTGACAGATCGCTGTTCGCGACACCGGACCACCCAGGACGATTTGGCCCATGACCGCACGTTTGTTGGTGCGCCCCAAGTCCCGGCGCGTCCGTTCCGGCAGGTGCGTCGGTGAAGCCTGTCCCATGACGGGAAGTATAAAAAATTATTTGCTTACTGTAAACAAATATGTTTAGATGCGATCGTGTTCTCATGGGGAGGACAGCTTTTTGCGCATTCCGCGCTTCCAATTTGGGAGGATTGAATATGTTCTCACGTCGCCGCGTCATGACGGGAGCGTTGACCGCGCTGTCCGTTATCGCCTTCACCGGTGCCGCCGTTGCCGAATACCCGACGAAACCCATCACCTTGGTTGCCCCCTATGGTCCGGGTGGCGCCTCTGATTTGGCCGCACGCACCTTGTCGGCGACCATTCCGGGCCACATCGGCCAGAGCATGCTGGTCATCAACCGCACCGGTGCCGGTGGGGTTGTCGGGTCGAACTACGTCGCCAAGGCGAAGAAGAACGGCTACACGCTGTTGTTGTCACGTGTCGGCTCACAGGCTGCCGTGCCGGCCATCAACCGGAAAATTCCCTACAAGTGGGATGACTTCACGTTCCTGGGCCTGTTGGAAAAGAACCCCTTCGTGCTCTGCATCAATGGCAACTCACCGTACAAAAACTTTGCTGAATTGGCCGCCGCCATCAAGGGCGGCAAAAAGCTGAAGTATGCCTCCGCCGGTGTCGGTACGCTGTTGCATGTCGCCGTCATCATGCTTTTGGATGAATTGAAGGTGAAGCCGGAAAATCTGATTCATGTGCCGTTCAAGGGTGGCGGAAAAGCCGCCGCCGCGGTTGCCGGCAATCATGCTGATATCATCTTCCAGAACCTCTCAGGCGTGATCAGTCATATCCAAGGCAAGAAACTGCGGGCCGTGGCAATCTCGACCCCGACGCGCGCGCCGACGGTGCCGGACGTCCCGACCGTTGCCGAACTGGGCCATCCGGGCCTCGAAGCCATTGTTGGCTGGAGCGGCCTTTGGGGACCCAAGGACCTGCCCAAGGAAGTTCAGGACAAGTGGGTCGCGGCATTGCAGAAACTGAAGAAAGACAAGGCCTGGAACAAGCTGACGCAAGGCTTGGGCTCGATCCCGGCGATCTCCAGCCAGGCCGACACCAAGGCCTTCGTCGAAAATCAGTATCTGAAGTTCAAGGACGTGGCCGAGCGCCTCAACTTGGTGATTAGATAACGCCAAACCTGTAAGCTCCCTGCTGGGGCGGCGATGGTCCGCCATCGCCGCCCCGTTTTTTTCCGACCCAGCGAGGATCAAGTTATGGCCGACGGCGCGACCCCAACATCTCCCAACATTTTGGTCATCCAAGCCGATCAACTGACGCCTGGCGTGTTGCCGGCGTACGGCCATCCGCTGGTTAAGACACCGCACATTGATCGCCTAGCCGAAAACGGTGTGGTCTTCGAAAGTGCCTACTGCAATTTTCCGCTCTGCGTCCCGTCCAGGGCCTCGATGATGGCCGGGCGGTTCGCGCACAATGTTCAGTCCTGGGACAATGCCACGGAAATGGCGGCGTCGATCCCGACCTTGGCGCATTATCTGCGCAGCGTCGGGTATCACACGGTGCTGTCAGGCAAGATGCATTTCATCGGCCCCGATCAGGTGCACGGCTTCACGGAGCGCACGACGACGGACATTTACCCGGCCAACTTCGCCTGGACGCCCGATTGGATCGCCGGCGAACGTTTTCGCCCGACCGGCATCAACCCGGCCGCCGTGGTCGATGCCGGGGTTTGCGTGCGCGGCCTGCAGATCGACTATGACGATGAGGTCGAACACGCAACCGTACAGCAAATCCATGACTTGGCGCGGTTCCATACTGACAAGCCGTTCTTGCTGTGGTCGTCGTTCACGCACCCCCATTCACCCTATGTGACAACCCAGAAATACTGGGACCTGTATGAACATGACGATATCGACATGCCGAAAGTGCCGCCCATTCCCGTTGACGAATTGGATGAAATGTCGCGCTGGCTTTATTACGCCCATGCCCAGGATTTGATGACCATCAACGATGAACACGTGCGCAACGCGCGTCACGCCTACTATGGCATGACCAGCTACCTCGACGACAAGGTCGGGCGTATCATGCAGACCCTTGAAGATACGGGGCTGGCGGACAACACCATGGTGGTGTTCACCGCCGACCACGGTGAAATGCTGGGTGAGCGGGGCAAGTGGTTCAAACAATATTTCTATGAAGGCTCGGTCCGGGTGCCGCTGATCATCAGTCAGCCGGGCACCTACGGTGCCGGGCGGGTTAGCGAACATGTCTCCCTGGTTGATTTGCTGCCGACCTTCATGGATACCGCGACGGGCGGTCAACCGCCCGAGCCGGTGTCGGCGCTGGACGGCCATTCCCTTACCGGCCTGCTGTCGGGCGGCGATGCGGCCTGGGACAATACAGTGATCTCTGAATACACGGGTGAGGGTGTGATCGCGCCGTGCCGGATGATCCGCCGCGGCGATTTCAAGTATATCTACACCCACGGCCATCCGCCGCTTCTCTATGACACGACCAACGATCCCCTGGAGTTGAATAATCTGATCGGCAACCCGGATTTCGCCAAAGTAGAGGCCGAACTGGGCCGCGATATCCTGGTCGATTGGGACCCGGATGCGATTAACGACCAGTGCATTCAAAGCCAGAAGGAACGCCTGTTTATACAACAATCGACCGGCGGTGAACCGACCTGGGCCTACCTCAGCCGCCAGGGCGATGCCGGCCGTTTTGTCCGCAACGCCGGCGCCACCCAGACCAAACAAAAGGCCCGCTATCCGTTCGTTGAGCCGACACCTTTTGATCGGTGAGCCGGGCGGCGTCTGTTTCGGGCGCGGGTATGTCTATTGATGGCGGATAAAGAAGTGAATCAGGTTCCGGCTGGGGCCGCCTATTGGCTGCGGCTCAACACCATGAAATGAATTCTGGGTTTTGAAAAAGCCAAACGCACTGTTTGGTTTGTAGGGCGCCGTAAAAATCCGGTGGAAATCCTCGAAGGGATGATAAGGGCCGCCATTGCAGCGGAACTCCGGGTCTTTCGGCACATATACCGAGGTCCCCAAGTCCGGGTGCTCGTCGGTTTCCGGAAGATAGAGGATCAGCACCAAAACCCGATGCGGTGAGTCCGTATGGGGGGCCAAAAAATACTCAGACTGATCGCGGATAAGCAGAATATCCGGTGCAAACGAGGTCGTGCCAAGCTGGTCGCCGAAACGGTTTTCCATAAACGGACGAAATTTTGCCATCAAGGCCTCACCCAGCTTCTGGCCCTGGAGTACCTCCGCCAGCGAGGTCCAGAACGGTTGCAGGTTCTCGGGCATGAGATCCATTTTGTCGCCGTCGACGGGAATTACGTATCGGTCGAGCTTTCTTTTTTCCTGGGTTTTAAACCGGCCAGTTTTCTCGATGGGCACGAAGCTTTCATCGCTCGGAAGATGGTTCCGAATATCGCCGTAAAAGTCCGCCGGGAATACGTTTTCGGCATAAAAATGGGGGAACGGATAGGGTCGGGTCGGGGCGTTTAAAAGCCCGTAGACCAGCGTATCAGCGACGTTGGAAAATATGGTTTCCGACACCCTTAAATTCTCCTTCCCGGCGGATCGAGACCGCCAGTTTTTCCTGCCACAAGGTGAACCCGCGCCCCTGCAGATCATCAATCAGGTCCTGGTGCAGGGGAAGGTTGGTGTTCAACTCGATCAAGACCGAGCGCACTTTCGGATCGTCCAGCGTCGACTGGGCGCCGCCGATCACCTTGTGTTCGATACCATCGACGTCGATTTTGATATGCGTCGGACAGGGCACGGCACCGCTGGCGACCATTGCATCGATGGTGGTTGAATAGCAGCCTTGCCGCAGCCCGGTCTCGCGCGGTTTCAGATGAAAGTCGACGGCTTCACCGAAACTATGGCACGAGCCGCCGACCATGAAGCCGCTCAAATGCAGATCGCCGAAACCGGTCGTGTCGCTTAAGGCGACGGCAAAGGCCGTCACCCGATCCTGCAGGTCGTTGGCCAGAATGTTCTTATTAAGAAGGGCATAGTTCTGGGCTTCGGGCTCAAACGCATAGACCGTTGTGCCGGCCGTCATCGCCGCCCAAATCGTATACATGCCGACATTGGCGCCGACATCCAACAAGATGTCGTCCTTGTCGAAGCCGGCAATCCATTCCAGCGTGTCCGGCTCTTTCTGATCAAGGCTCTGGACCCGCCAAAGCGTGTGCTGGTTCGGCACGCAATAGATGATTTTGGAACCCTGAAAATCCAGGCGGATCATCGGATCGATCTTCTCGTATTCTTCAATGGTCATGTCGGACATCAATGGATTCCAAGCCTGGGAGCCGCCTGGGCCCGAGTTTAGAAGATGGCCGATGGCATTTCACGTCTAAATGTCGGGACATCTGCGCAACTGAAAACATGACGCGGTTGGCGGCGTATTCCCATTGACCCGCCGGCGGTTCAGCCTTCATATGGCCGCATGGTTTTGATCTTTCTCACCGGCGCCATCGTGCTGTCCCTGGAAGTCCTGTCGTCCAGGATCATGACGCCCTATTTCGGCGTTAGCCTTTTTATCTGGGCCGGCATTCTCAGCATCACCCTGACATTCCTGGCCGTCGGCTATTATTTCGGCGGCCGCATATCGAAACGCACCGACAGGGCCGGTCAGGCGGCGGTGTTTTACTTCATGCCGGTGTTGGCCGCCGTCGCCGTGTTCGGGGCGTGTCTGATCTATCCGTTCGTGTTCCCGCTTTTGTCGCGCGCCGATCTGATCCTCGGTAGCTTCGCCGCTGCCGCCGTGTTGCTTGCCGTGCCGCTGGTTTGTCTGTCGGCCATGAACCCGCTGCTGATTTCCCTGCGCGCCAGCCCAGAGCGGAAGGATGACAGCGGTGGTGATGGTGGCGCCGGCTTGGTGCTGTTCATCAGCACGGCGGGTTCTGTGGCCGGCGTCCTGGTCACCGCATTCATGCTGATCCCCGGCTTTACGAATTTCGAAGCGCTGCTTTGGCTGGGCCTGGCGCTGTGCGGGTTCACGGTGGCCGCCGCGGTTCGCGGCGCACACCTGGACCCGGCCCGTCGCCGTCATTTGTTCATGGCCGCCGCCGTCGCCGGTGCGCTGTGCGCCGCCTTGATCTTTGCCCAGGACCGCTATCTGCGCCTGCTCAGCGCTGTCGATCCGGTCGACGTCAGCGTCTCCATCCTGGCCGAGTACACCTCGGTTTTCGGCAATATCAAAGTCGCCCATGTGACCCCCGACGGGCCCGGCAACGTGCCCATGAAAGTCTATGTCCAGGACGGCCTGATTCAGAATCTGGCGACGCCGGAAAATATCTCGGTCTCCATGTACACCTACGTTCTTGACCGGTTGGCCGCCGGGTTTGCGCCGCAGGCCAAGTCGGCGGTGGTTCTTGGCCTGGGCGCCGGGTTCGTGCCGCGCTTCCTGCGCGACCGCGGTTTGGCGGTCAGTGTCGTTGAAATCAACCCCCAATCGGTGCGCGCGGCGGCGGAACATTTCGGTTTCCCGGCGGCGAACTTCGACGTCGCCGTGACCGATGCGCGGACCTACGTGCGGGCTTGCCGGCAAGCCTTTGATGTTGCGGTTGTTGATCTGTTTCAGGGCGATGCGACGCCGGACTATCTGATGACGGCGGAGTTTTTCGCCGACCTGCGGCGTTGCCTGAAGCCCGGCGGCGCGGTGGTCATGAACGCGTTCTTCGACGACGATGATGAGACCCCGAACAAGCGCTTGCTGGCGACCATCCAGTCGGCCTTCGGCAGCGTCATTCGATTCCAGCCGGGCGAGGAAAACGCCTTTGTGGTCGGCCTAACGGTGACGCCCAAGGCGGACGTTGACTATGATATGAACGGCATCCCCGATGCCCTCAAGGGCCGCGCCTTCAAAACCCTGCAGGCCGGTCGGCTGGTGCGTTCGGGTGAGTTGCTCGGTTACCCGGTGGTGACCGACCGGCGCAATGATTTCTCAACCCTGATGGCCAACGCCCGCATGACCCATCGCCAATGGTTGACCGGCAACGTGCCGGCACGGTTGCTGGTCAACTGATCCGTCCGTTATGGTGGCCACAAATATTCAAGGGAGATTCCCATGCAGCGTATGCCGAAGATCGAACGTGAAAATCTAACCGGCGATTTGGCCGCATTCTTTGATGCGGTGACCGGCCTGCTGGGCCGGGTGCCGAATTTTTACCGGACCATCAGTCATGCGCCCTGGTACGCCATGCTGTTACTGCCATTCAACGCCTCGGTGCAGCGCCAGTGGGCGGGCAGCCGGATGACCGGCCGGATCAAGGAAATGGTGGTGATCAAGACCAGCCACGTCAACGGCTGCCAGTATTGCTACGCCCACAACACGGCACTTGGTAAAGCCGCCGGCATTACTGACGACGAGGTCGTTGAGATCAGTTCCGAAGATTTCCATCAATCGCAAACCCTATCGCCCGGCGAAAAGCTGGCGGTGCGTTGGGCCGAGGCCGTGACCCTGAACAAGGCGGCCGCCGATGACGAACTTTATGGGCAGATGAAGGACGTGTTTTCGGACGCGGAAATCGTCGAACTGACGATGGTTTCAGCCATGTTCAATATGATCAACCGCTTGAACGATTCGCTCCGCGTGCCGGTCGAGGATGCCGACGAGATTAATCTGATCAAGCGCTCTTTGAACATGGATCCGGCGAAGGTCCAGGCCTACGTGAGCTGGGTCGCGGAAAACTGGCCGGAGGCGTCGTCCGAGCGTTTTGCCGCCATGAACGCCGAGGCTGAGGGCGCGGCGTCTTGGGCCAAGGAAGCGGCCGAATAACGGCCCGCGTCAACGCTTCCACAACAACAATAGCAAGCCGGCGGTGACGACAATGACGCCGGTCCATTCGACCGTGCCCAGGTGCTCGCCAAGTACCGGGATGGCCAACAATGCCGCCGTCGTTGGCACCGTCGCGGCAAAGGCCGCCATTTTGGTCGGGCCGATCTCATGCACCGCGTAGGTCATCAGCAAGACGGCCAGGAAACTTGGGCCGAAGCCCTGGAACAGGGCTTGGAAGGCGATCTCTTGAGATGTCGCGCCGGCTAGGTTCGTTGGCAGGAAGAACCACCAGACGGGAATAAAGATTAACGCCGTCGGGATATTGATGGCGCAAAGCGTCTGCTTCGGCGTCACCTGCCAGCGCCTGACCAGGACCACGTAGACGGCCAGCGTCGCCGACGCCGTCAGGAAGAAGGCGACACCCGCCAGCGCGTCAAAGCCGCCGGCGATGAGGCCGTTGTAACCGACGGCAACGCCGCCGGCGAAAATCACCGCGATACCGAGGGTTGCCAACGTGCCGAGCCGCTCGCCGATCCAAACAAGTCCGATCAAGGCCGTGAAGATGGGCAGCGTGCCATTGGCAAAAACGCCCGCATAGGCGGCCGGCGCGGCATCCAGGCCGATGAACATGAGGACCGAATAGCCGGCCCCCGGGCCGACGGCAGCAAGAAACAGTATCTTCGGGATCGACAACTGCCTTGGCCAATGCCCGGCAACGAAAGGCAATGTGATTAGGCCGCCAACCATGAAACGTAGCGCCGTCATGTCAAAGGCCGTCAGGTTGCCGGTCACGCCAAGACGCGAGAACACAATAAAACCCGACCAGATCGCAATGACGCTCAAGCCGCTGGCGTAGCCGGCCGGTGATCCGGTTTGGTTGCCGGCGCCCATGGGGTTCATGTGGTGGCCTCTGAATTCGGGGCTCAGGACATTTGCATGAATTGCTGGATCAGCGCGACCAGGGTGTCGGGCGCATCTTCCTGACAGAAGTGCCCGGCGTTGGGCAACCTGACGATGGGGGCATCGGGAAAAAGACCCTGGAAATCGGCAATTTGGTAGTCCGGGTCGATACCCCGGTCGCGCATGCCGACGGCCAGCATGGCCGGCTTCGACCTGATGGCATCGCGCAGAGGGAATCCTTCTTTGACATAGGGCACGATGCGGCCGAGCAGCGCATCCAGCGGAAATTCAATGGCCCCGATGCAATCCGCCTTGGTCGGGAAGGGCGCCGAATAGGCGCGGATCCAGGTGTCATCGACGGCGCCGGAATTTTGGAATCCGATGATCTTCATAATGCTCAGCACATGGCCGTCCAAATTGCCCAGCGCGTCGTCCAGGGTGCCGGCGTCATGATGCTTTTTCACATAGGCGAACCACGGTGTCAGGCCGGTCTGTTTGGCGCCACCGTAACCGGTGATGGTGTTCATCAGGCAGAGCCGTTTCACCCGGTCCGGGTGGCGCAGCGCGAAGGCGGTGCCCATGGGCCCGCCCCAATCCTGCATGACCAGCGTGATGTCAGTGAGATCCAGGTGTTCGATCAGGGCGGCCAGGTTTTCCGTATGGGTTTTTAGGACGTAGTCGCGGTCCTGGGGCGTTTGGCTTTTGCCGAAACCCATGTGGTCGGGGACGATGACCCGATGCGATCGGCTGAGCGGCGGGATGAAGTTGCGGTAGAGATAGCCCCAGGTCGGCTCGCCATGCAGGCAGACGATGGCCTCACCGGTGCCTTCATCCACGTAATGCATCTTGAAGCCGGCGCCGTCGTAAAAATTCGGCGCGAAAGGCCAAGTGCCGTCGAAGGTTTCATCGGCCGGAATCATCGGGGACCTCTTTGGTTGATGCGTGGACGGCTGTGATTTTAGCGCGCCGCGCCCGGAAGTATAGCGCGCGATGGCGCGACGGCCTTTCTCTGCGGCCCCGCTATCGGCAAGATCGGATCACGTTTAAACGGAAACATTCTGTTTACGTTTGGACGTGTGAAGCCGATCGGAATTTAAAGACAGAGCAGTGGCTCACATATAAACGGGATCACAACGTGATTCCGTTTATATGTGATCTGCTCTAGTCTGCGGCACGGAATGCAACGAAACCGGAGGACGCCGATTGATGGCACCGACCGGTTCCAAGGGGAGGAAGGCATGGCCTTATCTGAGTATAAGACGGCGCTGGTTACCGGTGCGTCGAGCGGCATTGGCGCGTCCTGCGTGCGGGCCTTGCGCGACCAGGGGGTGGAGGTTATCGCCCTGGCCCGGCGCGCTGATCGGTTGGCCCAGCTGGCCGAGGAAACGGGCTGCCGGACCCTGACCCTGGATCTGCTGGATACGGATGCCATCTACCGGGAATTGCCGGACCTGGGGGCGGATATTCTGGTCAACAACGCCGGCCTGGGACGCGGCTATGAAGGGTTCTTGAAATCGTCACCGGCGGAGATTGACGCGATGGTTGATCTCAACGTCGGCGCCGCCTTCCACGTCACCCGCGCCGTCGCCGAGGGCATGACCGAACGCCAAAGCGGCCACGTCATCCAGATCAGTTCCATCGCCGCGCTGTATCCCCTGGGCCTGCCGGTCTACGGCGGCACCAAGGGCGCCATTCATTCCTTCTCACGGCATTTCCGCATTGAGCTTTCGGGGACTGGTGTCCGCCACACGGAAGTCTGCCCCGGCCGTATCGCCACGGATTTCTTCGACGCCGCCATCAAGGACGAGGCCGAGCGCAAGGCCTTCGTCAGCGGCTACACGCCGTTGACCCCTGAAGATGTCGCCAGCGCCGTGATCTTCGCGCTTGACGCGCCCTGGCATGTCAACGTCGCTACCATCGAACTGACGCCGACCGAACAAGTGCCCGGCGGCTCCATTATCAAACAGGCGCGTGACGCCTGAAGGCGCGGGGAAATTTCATGGATATCCGGAAATTCGGAAACACCGATCTGAATGCGTCGGCCGTCGTCTTCGGCGGCGGGTATGTCGGCGGCATTGTTATCGACGCCGATGATGAAACCCGGCGCAAGGCGATCCGCATGGCGCTGGACGGCGGCGTCAATTGGATCGACACGGCGCCTCTCTACGGTGCCGGCAAATCCGAGCAGGCGTTGGGCTGGCTGCTGAATGAAATTGATGACGATCCGGTCGTCTCGACCAAGGTGGAGGTGCCGACGGATAATTTGGAGGATATTCCCGGACAATTTGAACGCAGCCTGGCGGAAAGCCTGACGCGGCTCGGCCGGAATTCCGTAGATGTAGTGCATCTGCATAACCGATTGACGTCGGTGACCCGGGATCGTGATCTGGCCGTCGAGCACGTCCTGAAACCCGGCGGTGTCCTCGATGCTTTGGAAAACCTTCAGGAACAAGGGCTGACCCGTTATATCGGGATCACCGCGCTTGGTGAGACCGAATGCTGTAAGCGGGTGGTCGAAACGGGCCGTATTCAGTCTGCCCAGATCTATTACAATATGCTCAACCCCAGCGCCGCACAGGGGCCCGGGCACGGCATTCCCGGCCAGGATTTTTCGGGCCTGTTGGCGGCGTGTCAAACGCACGGTGTCGGCACCATGGGAATCCGGGTCTTCGCCGCCGGCATCCTGGCGACGGACGTTCGCCACGGCCGCGAGAGCATCATTACCGCGGACACGGACGTCGCCCGCGAAGAACAGCGCGCCCGTGACGCCTTCGCCAAGCTGAACATTGATGATCAGGGCCAAACGCCTCATGGCAGCCGGGCCCAGACGGCGCTTCGTTATGTGCTGACCGAGCCGCAAATCGACTGCGCCGTTGTCGGCCTGGCCGAACTGGATCATTTGCAGCAGGTCCTAGACGCGGCCGAACAGGGTGCCTTGCCGGCCGACGCCGTGGCGGCGCTGGGCTAGGGCCGGCGGCTTGTCAGGAGATAGCATTCGGTCTACAGACCAAGGCGATCAGACACGGGAACGGGGCTTGAGATGACGGATATTCTGCCAACGGATCACGAAGCGGCAACACTGCTCGGGCGGGCCTTCGTCCCCAATGCGAAAGGACCCTCTGTGGTCGCGGTCGTTCAGGGAAAGGTTATCGATATCACGTCGTCGTCGGCGCCGACTGCCCGCGATATCTGTGAATCCGCTGATCCGGCGGGCTATGTTCGCGGCGCGATTGAAGGCGGCAGGGATCTGGGGAGCGTCGAGGATCTGGCGGCGAACTCTTGGGAGGCGACGCGTGATCCGGCGAAACCCTATCTGCTGGCGCCCTGTGATTTGCAGGCCCTGAAGGCGTCGGGTGTGACCTTTGTGATCAGCTTGTTGGAACGGGTCATCGAAGAACAGGCCCGCGGCGCCCCGGAGCGCGCGGCGGCGATCCGCCAGGATATTGATTCGCTGATCGGCGCCGATCTGTCGAAGCTGAAGCCCGGTTCCGATGAGGCCATGCTGCTCAAGGAAAAGCTGATCGAAAAAGGCGTGTGGTCGCAATATCTGGAAGTCGGCATCGGCCCTGATGCGGAAATATTCACCAAGGCGCAACCCCTGTCCGGCGTTGGCGCCGGCGCACACATCGGCATCCTGCCGGCATCGACCTGGAACAATCCTGAGCCGGAGGTCGCGCTGGTTGTTTCCAGCGCCGGCCAAGCCGTCGGCGCGACACTTGGCAATGACGTCAATCTGCGCGACATGGAAGGCCGCTCCGCCTTGCTGCTGGGCAAGGCCAAGGATAACAACGCCAGCTGCGCCATCGGCCCGTTCATCCGTCTGTTCGACGACGGCTATTCCCTGGATGACGTGCGCGCCGCCGATATTGCGCTCAGCGTCGAAGGCACCGACGGCTTCAAGCTGGAGGGCCTCAGTTCAATCAGCCAAATCAGCCGCGATCCGACCGAATTAATCGATGCAACCATCGGCGCCGCGCACCAGTATCCCGATGGCTTTGCGTTGCTGTTGGGGACCATGTTCGCGCCCATCCAGGACCGCGATGTGGCCGGCGAGGGGTTCACCCATAAGATCGGTGACGTGGTCACGATTTCCAATGATCGTTTGGGCGCCCTGGCCAACACGGTGCACTATTGTGGCGACTGCGCGCCCTGGACCATGGGTGCTGCGGACTTGATGCGCAATCTGGCGGCCCGCGGCCTGTTATAAGCTTCACCATTCGAGCCCGGGTGCGCGGTGTGCTAGACTGGGACACATGGGCGATTCGGTCTTGATCACGGGCTGCATGGCGGGATTTCGGCTGGCTAGGCGTGGCCTGCTGATGATTGGTCTTGCCATTTGCACGCCGATCATGGCCCAGGCCGAATTTCTGAAAGACCCGAACACCCAATGCACGGTCTGGGATTGGGCGACGCCGCCGCATACGGGGCTGACCTGGTTGGGGCCCTGCGCTGACGGCAAGGCGTCGGGCCCCGGCGTTTTGCAGTTTTATCGCGGCGGCGTGCAAGGTGACCGCTTCGAAGGCGCCATGCGCAGCGGGCTCAGGCATGGCAACGGCATCATGATCGCCAGGGACGGCACCCGTTACGACGGTGAATGGCGGCTGGGGCGCCAGCACGGCCACGGCACCTGGAAGAACCTGAACGGCGATATTTACGTCGGCGGCTGGGTTGATGGTCTGCCGCAGAACAAGGGCGTGTGGGTCGGCGCCGCCGGCGACCGATATGACGGCGACTGGCTGGCCGGCAAGAACCATGGCAATGGCGTGTTCACGGCAACCCGCGGCGATATCTACGATGGTCAATGGAAGGCCGGCATTCAGCATGGACAGGGCCGCTGGAAAAGCATCGACGGCCACACCTACGAAGGCGACTTCGCCGACGGCGTCTGGCATGGCCGCGGCACTTATAAGGATGCGACACGGACCTATACCGGGGACTTCATCAAGGGCCGCCCGACCGGCCAGGGCACGATCACCTGGCCCGGTGGTGATCGCTTTCAAGGTGGCGTCGTTGACGGCACGCCGCACGGCCGCGGCCGCTGGACCGACGCCGATGGTCATACTTTCGTCGGTGATTTTCGCGACGGCCGCTGGCATGGCCAAGGCGTCTACGAAGATAAGGATCTGACCTACACGGGGGCGTTTGTCGGCGGCCAGCAAACCGGCCGCGGCGCCATCGCCTGGAAAAGCGGTGATCGCTATGAAGGTGATCTTCTCAACGGTAAACCGCACGGCATCGGCAGCTTCGTCTCTAAGGACAAGGAGCGCTATGTCGGTGAATGGCGTCATGGCCGGAAGCATGGCGAGGGACGTTTGTTCACCGCCGACGGTGGACGTTATTTCGGCGGTTGGCGCGAAGGCCAACGCCATGGCGAGGGCTCATGGGAAGCCAAGGACGGCGAACGCTATGAAGGCCGCTGGTGGGCCGGCGAGCGGCAGGGCGTCGGCGTCTGGGTTCAAAAGGACGGCGCCACGTATGATGGCGAATTCCGCGAAAGCAAGCGCAACGGCCGTGGCTCACAGACATTTGCCAATGGTGATTCCTTTGAAGGCGATTGGAAGAACGGGCGGTTTCATGGCGTCGGTATCTTGCAGTTGGCGCACGGCGGGCGCTATGTCGGCGATTTCTTCGGTGGTGTCATGCACGGCAAGGGCCTGCGTTCGGATGCGGCCGGCAACATCTACGAAGGTGATTTCGTCAACGGCGTGCCGCACGGTCGGGGCCGATCGAAGAATGCCGGTGGCGATGTTTATGTGGGCGATTTCAAGGATGGCGTCGCTCATGGTAAGGGCAAATTGACATATGCCAGTGGTGAAATTTTCAACGGCACCTTCAAAGGCGGCCGCATTCAGGGGCACGGTGTGCTGACCCAGGCCGATGGCCGCTATCAGGGCGAATGGAAGGACGAAGTTCAGCACGGCCGCGGCATCTGGGTCGGCAATGACGGCATCGTCTATGACGGCACATTTCTCAATGGTGTCCGCCAAGGCGTCGGTGTGCTGACTTTCCCCGACGGCAGCCGCTACGAAGGGATATTTGCCGACGGCCAGCGCCACGGCACGGGAACCTGCCGCGACAGCAGCGGAAAATGGGGTGTGTGTGAATTTGCCGCTGACAAGTTCGTGCGCTGGCACGTCAAACGGCCGGCTGCCGGGTTGCAGACTAAATAGATTTCAAGCCGAATCCCTGGGTGCGTGATGGAACGTCTTGTTGACGATCCGCCAGCCGTCTTCAAATTTCAGCAGGGTTAGAAAATCGACGAAGTTCAGACCCTTATACACATCGCGCACCTTGACGGTCGCCGCATCCCCGGCAACATCGATGGCAAGAATTTCCATGTCGAAGGCTTCGCCCTCATCCACCGGCGCCGCGGCGCCGCCAATGAATTGGATGAACGCGGCGATCGGGCCATTGATCAGCTTGCCTTCGTCATAGCCGGTAATCCGCCCGTCCGGATGAAAGGCCCTGGACAGGCGTTCCACATCGGAATGGTACATGCCTTGGAAATAGTCTTCGATAACGGCTTCGATCCGCGAACGATCAGCGTCAGGTTTGTCCATTGCCCGAATTCTCACATGGTTCCGGTTGGCCGCGATCTTATAGCAACTCGCTGTCGGTTCTCACAATTAGTGAGATTTTTCTCAGATAAGCGAGAAACTTCGAGCCCTCGTCGGCTTTCCTGCCAACAGCAAAGGTCCTGCCGCACAGAAGCTCACAACCGCTAATAGCCATGTGTGGACGGCCCCCTGCTGGCAAGGGTTTTTTTGACGGTGATGCAGAGCTGGTCGGTGCTGCCATGTGTCCGGCCTGTTTGTGCGGCGCTGTTACCTGGCCGCTGGCCATAATGCTCTC